>Ga0209256_1000004_pt1 | contig 1424643 bp, 1185 predicted proteins | sample AraplaCol_mCL_r2_2_FD_184270 | JGI IMG/M metagenome (GOLD analysis project Ga0209256, IMG submission 184270) | Arabidopsis root microbial communities from North Carolina, USA - plate scrape MF_Col_mCL_r2 (SPAdes) (version 3) | ecosystem: Host-associated > Plants > Roots > Endosphere | place...
TATTCCCCACTGCTGCCTCCCGTAGGAGTCTGGACCGTGTCTCAGTTCCAGTGTGGCTGATCATCCTCTCAGACCAGCTACGGATCGTCGCCTTGGTGGGCCTTTACCCCGCCAACTAGCTAATCCGACGTCGGCTCATCTATCTGCGTGAGGCCTTGCGGTCCCCCACTTTCACCCGTAGGTCGTATGCGGTATTAGCGTAAGTTTCCCTACGTTATCCCCCACAAATAGGCAGATTCCGACGTATTCCTCACCCGTCCGCCACTCGCCACCCAAGGAGCAAGCTCCTCTGTGCTGCCGTTCGACTTGCATGTGTTAGGCCTGCCGCCAGCGTTCACTCTGAGCCAGGATCAAACTCTTCACTTAAATTTTTCGATTCCGCCTTGCGGCTTCATCAAAGCTTTGAGTGCAGACTTCGTCCAGGCCAATTACTCAAATAGCATTTGCATGCTGCTTTAAATCTTTGGACTCTGTTCGAACGTCTGCAAGATGGACAACCATCCACTCGCCAGACGCCCGCACAAGTCACCTGCGCACACTGTCAAAGATCCTGGGAACCGGCCTCAGCGCCTGGTTCCGTCCTCGTCACCGAAGTGCCCGAGGGAGCCGCACACTATACAGCAGTTTTCGTGAACGTCAACACCTGTTCGCGAACTTCTTGCTGCTTCCCGTTTCGTCCGAACCCTTCGTTTCCGAAGCGTCCGTCCCACCGGGCCGCGCATCTTACAGCATCGTTTCGTTCCGTCAACCACCCGTCGAAACCGCCTGCCGTACCGCGCTCCGTTCGACCCTCCAACCGTCGACCGGGCCGCGCATCTTACAGCTTCGTTTCAGTTCGTCAACACTCACCGAAACCGCTGTTTTTTGCGCCCCGCCAGACCATCCAACCGTCTGCCGGGTCGCGCATCTTACAGCCTGGTTTCGATTCGTCAACACGTTTCGAAAACCGCTGTTTTTTGCGCGTTCCCGCATGCGCTGAACTGCTTGCGGGCCGCGCATCGTACAGCATGTTTTCGATTCGTCAACACGTATCGAAACCGCCGCGTTCTGCGCGTCCCGCCGATCGATGCTGCCGGTCGGCGGGCCGCGCATTATGCAGATGCGATAGCGGTTCGGGAAGGGGGCGGACGAAAGAATTTCCAGACGATGTCATCTTGACGCCGACCGGTCGCTGGCCGATGTTCGCGGCATCGCCCAGCGCCCAAGGAACCGGCCATGTCGAAGACGCTCGTACTGCTCGTTGTCTGCCTGTTGGGACTGGCCGGCTGCGCCGTCGGCGACGATGCCAGTTGGGTCGAAGTCGGCGGCCAGCGCTTCGAGGTGGAGGTGGCCAAGACCGCCGAACAGCGCTCGCGCGGGCTGATGTTCCGCGACCAGATGGCCGCCGACCGCGGCATGGTGTTCGTGCACGACAGCGAGGACCTGCAGGCCTACTGGATGAAGAACACCAAGATCCCGCTGGATATCCTGTATTTCGATTCCAGGCGGCGGCTGGTGTCGCAGCAGCGCAACGTGCCGCCGTGTTCGGCCGGCGACCGCTGCCCGCCGTATCCGAGCGAGGCGCCGGCGCGCTATGTGCTGGAGCTCAACGCCGGGCAGGCGGAGCGGTTGAAGCTGGAGAACGGGGCGGAGATGAAGTTCGGGCCCGGGATCGAGTGAGGCTAGTTGCGCGGTAGTTCTTTTGGCGCGGTCGCGACTTGCGTCGCTCCTACAGGGGGCTGCGGTCAGACTTCCATCATTTCGAAGTCGTCCTTGGTCACGCCGCAGTCGGGGCAGGTCCAGGTGTCGGGGACGTCGTCCCAGCGGGTGCCCGGGGCGATGCCCTCTTCCGGCAAGCCCTGGGCCTCGTCGTAGATGAAGCCGCAGACGACGCACATCCAGGTGCGGTAGGCGGTGGTCGCGGCGATCTCGGACATGGGCGGATAATGCGGTGTTTGTGGGATCGGCATTCTCCCACCCCGCCCTCCCCGACGGAAGCGACCGAATGAACTCTTCCTGGCCGCGACGCGGCTTGTACGCGATCACCCCCGACGAGGCCGACACCGCGCGGCTGCTGGCGCGCACGGCCAGCGTGCTCGACGCGGGCGCCGCCTGGCTGCAATACCGCAACAAGCCCGCCGACGCCGCGCTGCGCCGCGATCAGGCGCTGGCGCTGCTGCCGCTGTGCCGCGCGCGCGGGGTGCCGCTGATCGTCAACGACGATTGGCGACTGGCCGCGCAGATCGGCGCCGACGGCGCGCATCTGGGCGAAGACGATGGCGAACTGGCGGCGGCGCGCGCCGCGTTGGGGCCCGCGGCGATCCTCGGCGCATCCTGCTACGACGACATCGCCCTGGCCCGCGCGGCGGCCGCTGGCGGCGCGAGCTATGTCGCGTTCGGCGCGTTCTTCCCCTCGCCGACCAAGCCCCACGCCCGCCGCGCCGCGCCGGAGCTGCTCGTTCAGGCCGGGCCGCTGGGCCTGCCGCGGGTGGCGATCGGCGGCATCACCCCGGACAATGCGCGCAGCCTCGTGCGCGCCGGCGCCGACCTGGTCGCGGTCATCAGCGGCGTATTCGACGCGCCCGACCCGGCCGCCGCCGTGCGCGCCTACCTTTCCTGTTTCGAAGACCCTGCCCATGAATAACGCCCGCTCGCACGAACTGTTCACCCGCGCCTCGCAACTGCTGCCCGGCGGCGTCAATTCGCCGGTGCGCGCGTTCAAGTCGGTCGGCGGCGAGCCGTTCTTCGCCCAGCGCGCGCAAGGCGCGTATCTGTTCGACGTCGACGGAAACCGCTATGTCGATTACGTCGGCTCGTGGGGCCCGATGATCGCCGGCCACGCCCATCCGCAGGTGCTGGCCGCGGTCGAGCGCACGATGCGCGACGGCTTGAGCTTCGGCGTGCCCAATGCGCTGGAAGTGGCGATGGCCGAGGAGATCGTCAAGATCGTGCCGAGCTGCGCGATGGTGCGCATGGTCAATTCGGGCACCGAGGCCACGCTGTCGGCGATCCGGGTCGCGCGCGGCGTCACCGGCCGCAACCGCATCGTCAAGTTCGAAGGCTGCTACCACGGCCACGGCGACAGCTTCCTGGTCAAGGCCGGCAGCGGCGTGATGACCCTGGGCCTGCCGAATTCGCCGGGCGTGCCGTCGGCGCTGGCGGATCTCACCTTGACCCTGGCGTACAACGATTTCGACGCCGCGACGAAACTGTTCGACGAGGTCGGCGGCGAAATCGCCGGCCTGATCATCGAGCCGATCGTCGGCAACGCCAACTGCATCCTGCCGCGCGCCGGCTATCTGCAGCACCTGCGCGAGCTGTGCACGAAGCACGGCGCGCTGCTGATCTTCGACGAGGTCATGACCGGTTTCCGCGTCGCCCTCGGCGGCGCGCAGCAGTTGTACGGGATCGAGCCGGACCTCAGCACGTTCGGCAAGATCATCGGCGGCGGCATGCCGGTCGGCGCGTACGGCGGCCGTCGCGAGTTGATGAGCCAGGTCGCGCCGGCCGGGCCGATCTATCAGGCCGGTACGCTCAGCGGCAATCCGGTGGCGATGGCGGCGGGATTGGCGACGCTGGCGCTGATCCAGGCCCCGGGCTTCCACGCCGAGCTGGAGCGCCGCACCCACGTCCTGTGCGACGGGCTGGAAGCGGCCGCGCGCGAGGCCGGCGTGGCCTTCCACACCACCCGCGCGCCGGGCATGTTCGGCCTGTATTTCCGCGAAGGGCCGGTCGAGACCTTCGAGGACGCCAAGGTCTCCGACACCGCGCGTTTCAACCGTTTCTTCCACGCCATGCTCGAGCGCGGCGTGTATCTGGCGCCGTCGGCGTTCGAGGCCGGGTTCGTGTCGAGCGCGCACGGCGAAGCGGAAATTGCGCTGACGCTGGAAGCGGCGCGGGCGGCGTTCGCGGCGCTGTAAATCCCGCAGCGCAACCGCTCACGCAAACGAAAGGGCCGGCGAATCGCCGGCCCTTTCTTGTTTCCGCATCGATGTAGCCGGTTCGCTCAGAACGTGTACGTCGCGCTCAGGCCGATGTTGCGGCGCGCGCCGAACCAGCAGTCGCCGCGGCCCATGCAGATGCTGAAATAGCGCTTGTCGGTCAGGTTGTTGACGTTGAGCGCCCAGCGCCAGGCGCCGGTGTCGTAGGAGACCATCGCATCGGCCAGGGTCACCGCCGGCGTGGTCGGCGCCGGCGGGCTGTCGAACGCGCTCATGTAGCGCAGGCCCAGGCCCGCGGCGAAGCCGTCGCGGCCGCCGACGCTGAAGCGCTGCTTGCCCCACACCGCGGCCTGATGGCGCGGGGTGGCCTCGAGCTGCTTGTCGTTGTCGAGATAGTTGTAGTGCGCGGTGATGTCGAACGACGAGGTCACCTTGCCGGTGACTTCCAGCTCCAGGCCGCTGACCTTGGTCTTGCCGGCCTGGATGTTGACGTTCGGGTTGCGCGGGTCGGCGACCAGACGGTTTTCCTCGCGCAACTCGTAGGTCGCCGCGGTGAAGCTCAGATCGCGCCCGGCCGGCTCGAACTTGACGCCGGCTTCGACCTGCTCGCCCTTCTTCGGCCGGTAGCGCGCGCCGGTGAGGGCGTTGGTGCCGGCCAGCGGGGTGAAGGATTCGCTGTAGCTCACGTACGGCGACCAGCCGGCCCAGTCGTGGAACATCACGCCCAGGCGCTTGGTGGTGGCGCTGGATTTCTCGTCGGCGGCGCCTTCCAGGCCGTTGGTGACCCGATCGTGACGCAGGCCGGCGACCACGATCCAGTGCTCGCCGAGCTTCATCTGGTCCTGCAGGTACAGGCCGACCTGACGCTGGCTGGTCTTGACCGGCGCGGGCAGCGGCGGCGGCGTGTACGGCACGTACACCGGATCGAAGATGTCGATCGCCGGGACCACGTCGAACATCTGCGCTTCGTCCTGCTTGAAGCGCACCGCGTCGAGCCCGACCACCAGCTGATGATCGACCGCGCCGGTCTTGAACAGGCCTTCGAGGTGCTGGTCGATGTTCTGCATGCGCACGTTGGTCTTGGCGAACCAGCCCTCGCGCGGCAGCAGGCGCTGCTGCGGGTCGATGAAGGGATCGGTGGGGTTCTGGTACGGACTGCCGTAGACGCTGACGTAGTCGACCTTGTTGCGCGCGGCGCGGAACGACTGACGCACGATCCAGTGTTCGTTGAAACGATGCTCGAACAGCCAGCCCGCGGTGACGCGGTCGGTGTCGTAGTGGTCGCCGGGGTTGCCGATGTAGCGGCTGGACGGGACGCGGCCGTTCGGGTTCGGCGCCTGCAGGCCGCTCCAGCCGAAGAACTGCGAGGTCGAGCCGGTGCGGTCTTGCTGCCAGCGCAGTTGCAGGGTCAGCGAGGTGTCGTCGCTCGGCTTCCAGGTCAGCGAAGGCGCGAACAGGCGGCGGTTGTCGTCGACGTGGTCGACCTGGGTTTCGCTGTCGCGGTACACACCGACCAGGCGGTACAGCCAGGTGCCGTCGCCGGTCAGCGCGCCGGTGAAGTCGGCGTTGGCCTGGCGACGCTCGAAGCTGCCGAGCTGCACCCCGACTTCGCGCCGGGTCTGCGCTTGCGGGCGCTTGCTGACCAGGTTGACCACGCCGGCGGTGCTGCCCTGCCCGAACAGCATCGAGGCCGGGCCGCGCAGCACTTCGATGCGCTCGAGCATGTAGGGATCGGTGCGCGCCGAGCTGGTGTAGTAGTTGAACGAGCTGCGCAGGCCGTCGAGGTATTCGTCGGGCGAGCTGCCGCGGATCAGGGTCCAGTCGCCGCGCGAATCCAGGCCGTAGGCTTCCGAGCGCACGCCGGCGGCGTAGTTCAGAGCGTCCTGCACGGTAGTCGCGCCCTGGTCGGTCATACGCTCGCGGGTGACCACGGTGATCGCCTGCGGGGTTTCGCCGATCGGCGTTTCGGTCTTGGTCGCGGTCGCCGCGGTGGCGACCTTGTAGCCGTCGCCGGCGCTCTGCACGACGACGTGGTCGAGCGTGGTGGCTTTGTCGCGTTCGGCGTCGGCCGCGGCGGCGTCGGCGATGTCCGCGGCGGCGGCGGGCAGGCTCAGCGAAAAGGCGATGGCCAGGGTCAGGGGCGCCAGGGATTGGCGGCGGCGGGACATGGGGGGCGGCTCCGAGGGTTACGGCAAACGAGAATTATTATCGTTTGATTTGGGCTCGGGGGTAAAGACCTGGGTTTTGTGGGGTTTCGATCTCTCGCGATACGGCCGGAGCTACCTGTAGGAGCGGCGCGAGCCGCGACCGCGGAGTGGCCGATCGCGGCGGAGCTTCGAACATGCAGGGCCGGCATATCGGCTGCGGGCGGTGTTCGCCGTAGATGCGTTGGCGCGGTCGCGGCTTACGCCGCTCCTACAGGCAGGAGCCGAGGGTGGCGTCAAAGTCGGGCGGTCGGGCGTCCTGTAGGAGCCGGGGTCGCGTCAGAGTCGGGCGGTCAGGCGCGCGGCCAGTTCGTCGAGGGTTTCGCGCGGGCTCGGCGCCGGCATGCCCTGGGGATAGACGCGCATCAGGCCGTCGGCGACGCGGCGCGGTTGCACGTGCAGGTGCACGTGCGGGACTTCCTGCCCGCCGGCATCGCCGTTGGATTGCCACAGGTTGAGCCCGGGCGGGTCGAACTCGGCGGCCAGTGCGCGCGCCACCCGCACCGCCAGCGCCATCATCCGGCCGGCGGTGTCTTCGTCGAGGTCGTACAGCGTTTCCACATGCCGGTTCGGCACGATCAACACGTGGCCGGCGACCGCCTGGCGCAGGTCCACGAACGCGGACAGATGCTCGTCGCGATGGACGAAGCTCGCCGGCGCGCGGCCGGCGAGCAATTCGCAGAACACGCAACGCATCGCCGCCGCGCCCGTGCGGCTCAGCGGCCGAGGAACTGCAACAGCGCCGCGCGCAGGCGTTGCAGACCGTCGGCGATGTCGGCGTCGCCGATGTTCAGCGCCGGCACGAAGCGCAGCACGTCGGGGCCGGCCTGCAACAGCAACAGGCCGTGTTCGACGCAACGGTCGAGGATCTCGCCGGCCTTGCCGGCGTGCTCGTCGCGCAACTGCGCGCCGATCATCAGGCCGCGGCCGCGCACTTCGGAAAACAGCCCCAGCTCGGCATCGAGCGCGGCCACGCCGGCGCGGATCGCCTGCGCCTGGCGGGCGACGTTGGCCATCAGTTCGGGCGAACGCAGCTCGCGCAACGCCGCGCCGGCGACCGCCGCGGCCAGCGGATTGCCGCCGAAGGTGGTGCCGTGGGCGCCGAACTGCATCGACTGCGCCGGCTTCGGCCCGACCAGCATCGCGCCGATCGGGAAGCCGCTGCCGAGCGCCTTGGCCAGGGTCACCACATCGGGCTTTACGCCATAGGCATGGCAGGCGAACAGTTCGCCGGTGCGGCCCATGCCGCACTGGATTTCGTCGAGGATCAGCAAAGCGCCGTGGCGGTCGCACAGCTCGCGCAGGCCGCGCAGGAAGGCTTCGCTGGCCGGCGTCACCCCGCCCTCGCCCTGCACCGGTTCGACCAGCGCCGCGCACACCGCGCCGTCGGCCATCGCCGCTTCGGCCGCGGCGAGGTCGTTGAAGTCGCTATAGCGAAAGCCCGGCGGCAGCGGTTCGAAACCTTCGTGGTACTTGGGCTGGGCGGTCGCGGTGACCGCGGCCAGGGTGCGGCCGTGGAAGCTGCCGCGGAAGCTCAGGATGGCGCGGCGCTCGGGCGTGCGGCCTTCGCCGCTGGCCCACTTGCGCGCGAGCTTGATCGCCGCCTCGTTGGCCTCGGCGCCGGAGTTGCACAGGAACACGCGCTCGGCGAAGCCCGATGCCGACACCAGTTGCTCGGCCAGGCGCAGCGGCGGCTCGCTGACGAACACGTTGCTGGTGTGCCACAGCTTGCCGGCCTGTTCGGTCAGCGCCGCGACCAGCGCCGGATGGGCGTGGCCGAGCGCGTTGACCGCGATGCCGGCGCCGAAGTCCACGTATTCGCGGCCGTCCAGGTCCCACACCCGCGAGCCTTTGCCGTGGTCGAGCACGATCCGGCGCGGGCGGTAGACGGGCAGGTAGTAGCGCTCGGAAAGGGCGTACAGCGAGGCGGTGTCCATAGGGCGGCAAGGCGTGGAGTGGGAGCGGAACGGGCATTGTCGCAGGTCGCCGCGGCGCGTGCAGGGCCGCCCGCCGGCATCACACCGCGCTGCGCCGCCGCGGGCACAATGGCCGGCCTGCGAGGAGAGGACAGGCATGCGACTTCTGCTGGACCCGCAACTCAATCCGGCCACCGAAACCGGGTGGCGCCGGCGTTGGTTCGACATCATCTACCGCCACGACACCCCGCCGTCGCGCAACTTCGATCTGCTGCTGATCGCGCTGATCCTGGCCAGCGTGCTGGTCATCATGTTCGACAGCGTGCCGCGCTTCCATGCGCGCTGGTCGTCGTGGCTGTACGGCCTGGAATGGGTGTTCACCGCGCTGTTCACCGTCGAGTACGCCTTGCGCCTGGCGGTGGTGCGGCGGCCGTGGCGCTACGCGCTGAGCAGTTGGGGGCTGATCGACCTGCTGTCGATCCTGCCGACCTACCTGTCGCTGCTGATTCCCGGCAGCCAGAGCCTGCTGGTGGTGCGGGTGCTGCGCATGCTGCGGCTGTTCCGCATCCTCAAGCTGACCCAGTACGTCGAGGAAGGCGGCATGCTGGTCGGCGCGCTGTGGCGCAGCCGGCGCAAGATCTTCGTGTTCATCAGCGCGGTGCTGACCGTGGTGGTGATCTTCGGCGCGCTGATGTACGTGGTCGAAGGCCCCGAACACGGCTTCACCAGCATTCCCACCGGCATGTACTGGGCGATCGTGACGATGGCCACGGTCGGCTTCGGCGACATCGCGCCGGGCACGCCGCTCGGGCGCTTCATCGCCTCGGTGCTGATCCTGATCGGCTACAGCGTGATCGCGGTGCCGACCGGCATCTACACCGCTGAGCTCGCCAGCAGCCTGCGCGAGGCCAGCCACGAACGCGGCCACCTCGACCGCCGCGGCTGTCCGCAATGCGGGCTCGAGGGCCACGACCCGGAAGCGCTGTTCTGCCGCAATTGCGGGCATCATCTGCCCACGCCCATGGGCTGACCGCGCGCGACCGGCGCACGGCGCCCCGGGCCGACACCGTCCATGCCGAGGGGAAACGCCATGCGCCGTCGCCGTACCGCTGTGCCGCTGTCCGCTTGTTTGCTCTGCGCTACGCTGCTGGGCGCAGCCCATGCCGCGCCGCCGAAGATCGCCATCACCGAAACCGCCGCGTTCGACGCGGCCACGGTCGCGCCGTTCGGCGGCGACTACGCCGACGTTTACGCGTATCTGGATAAACACAGCGCCGAGCATCTGGCGCAGTTGCAGCGCTGGGTGCGCCAGCCTTCGATCAGCGCGCAAAACCAGGGTATCGCGCAGATGGCCGAGTTGCTGCGCGCGGACCTGCAACAGCTGGGCTTCCGCGACACCGCGCTGGTGCCGACCTCGGGCCACCCCGGCGTGTACGGTTATTACGATGCCGGCGCCGAGCACACGCTGGTGGTCTACATGATGTACGACGTGCAGCCGATCGAGCCGACCGGCTGGAAGGTCGACGCCTTCGCCGGTTCGCTGGTCGACGAGCCCGGGCTCGGCAAGGTGCTGATGGCGCGCGGCGCGACCAATCAGAAAGGCCCGCAGCGCGCCTTCCTCAACGCGCTCGACGCGCTGATCAAGACCCGCGGCAAGCCGCCGGTGAACCTGATCGTGCTGGCCGAAGGCGAAGAGGAACTGGGTTCGCCGCATTACCCCGAAGTGGTGGCGAAGTATGCCGACACCTTGCGCAAGGCCGACGGCGTGTTCTTCCCGATGAACACCCAGGACCGCGACGGCGGCGCGTCGATGTTCCTCGGCGTGAAAGGCATCTTGTACATGGAGCTGGAAGCGCGCGGCAACGCCGTCAGCGGCGGCCCGCAGAAGGCTGAGGTGCACGGTTCGCTCGCGGCCAAGCTCGATTCGCCGAGCTGGCGGCTGGTGCAGGCGCTGGCGACGCTGACCGGTCCCGACGGCGAGATCGCGGTGCCCGGTTATCGCGATGCGATCCGCGCGCCCAACCGCGAGGAGCAGCAGCTGTTCAACGGGGTGGTGCGCGATCGCGCCGATCCGGCCAAGCAACTGGAAACGCTGGGCGCGGCGCGCTGGAAGAACGGCCGCGATTATCGCGACGCGACCGCGGCGGAACTGTTCGACACCACGCTCAACATCGACGGACTGGTCGCGGGCTACACCGGCGAAGGAGTCAAGACGATCCTGCCGCACCGCGCAGTGGCCAAGGTCGATTCGCGCCTGGTGCCCGACCAGACGCCCGATCAGGCGCTGGCGTTGATCCGCAAACGCCTCGACGAGAAGGGCTTCAAGGACATCGAGATCCGCAAGCTGTCGGGCTATCCGCCGGCGCAGACTTCGGTGCAGGCGCCGCTGACCCGGGCCGCGTTGAGCGTCTACCGCAAGTACGGCCAGACTCCGCCGGTGGCGCCGCGCATCGCTGGCAGCGCGCCGTATTACGTGTTCACCCAGACCCTGGGCCTGCCGATGATTTCCGGCGGCCTCGGCCACGGCAGCGGCGCGCACGCGCCGAACGAATACATGGTGGTGGAGCCGGTCAAGGGCTCGAAGATCGCGAGCCTGACGCAGGTGGAGCGGTTCTATGTCGATCTGTTGTATTCGCTGTCGGATGCCTTGAAGAAGTCGAAGAAGTGAAGCGTTGAAACTCGGTGGCCGGAGCCTCGGTGCTCCGGCCACCGCATCGTTCCAGCCGAGAAGAAGGCTTTCGTGCGCTGCGATGCGACCCGACGCACCTGCATCGCCGCATCGAAAGTCGCCGCGGGCGCGTCTAGCGAACGAAAGCCGCTGCGCCGCGTCGTTGCAACGAAAGTCGCGACGACCATCCCATCGCAACGAAAGCCAAAGCCCGGCTCGGCTTTCGTTTTCGCTTGCGATGCAACGCCGAATCCGCGCGTTTTCCGCCGATTTTCACGCCGAAGCCGCCGCCGAAAACTTTCACGGCGGAAATTTTCCCGCGCAAGTCCGCGTGGCGATTGGGCCGAGGAATTACACGGCGCCCAGCGCATTGACGTTGTCCGAAAAGCCGTGGAGTAATCGCCGCGACCCGCTGCGCGCGCCTCTCCGCCGATGCGGGCGACGCGACTGAGGTGTCCCGCAACGCCGTCCGACGGCGCTCACCGCTCCACCCGGAGAACCACCATGCGACCCACCGCTTCCTGGCTGCTGTTGTCCCTCGCGCTGCACGCCGGCGCCACCCTGGCGCAAACCAAGTCCGTGGTTCCGTTGGGCGGCAACGCCTTCGTCACCCGCGCCGCGCCGGCCGGCGAAGAGCTCGTCGACGACACCGGCCTGCACAACTGGAGTTCCGACCGCGCCGTCGCCAGCGTGTATTTCTACGTCAAGCGCCCCGGCCAGCTCGATCTCTCCCTGCAAGGCGCGTTGAACGGCGCGACCCGCAGCACCGTCGAGGTGACGGTCGAAGGCCAGCGCCGGCTGGCCTCGCTGGCCAGCGGCGCGTCTTCGTTCCCGGTCGGCCGCTTCAACGTGTCGCGGCCCGGCTACGTCAAGGTCGACCTGCGCGGCGTGCGCAGCGACGGCGATTACTACGGCGACATCAGCGCACTGGAAGTCGGCGGCAGCGCGACCGCCGACGGGCTGACGTTCGCCAACGATCCGGCCAATTTCTACTGGTCGCGGCGCGGCCCGTCTGGCCATCTCGGCTTCTCGGTGCCCGACAACACCGAGTATTTCTACAGCGAAGTCACCGTGCCCAAGGGCCACGACCACATCGGTTCGTACTTCATGGCCAACGGCTTCAACGGCGGCTATTCCGGCATCCAGGTCAACTCGGCGAGCGAACGGCGCGTGCTGTTCTCGGTGTGGGATTCGCCGACCCGCAAGACCACCTTGCTGAAGAAAGGCGCCGACGTGATCGCCCAGGACTTCGGCGGCGAAGGCACCGGCGGCCAGAGCTTCCTGCGTTACGACTGGAAGCCCGGCCAGACCTATCGCTTCATCACCCGCGCGCATCCGGACGGTTTGGGCAGCACCTTGTATTCGGCGTGGTTCGGCCTGCCCTGCGCCAGCGGCCGCCCCGATTGTCCGTGGAAGTTCATCGCCACCTGGAAGTACGACGGCGCGTCCACGTACCAGAAGGGCGTGTACTCGTTCATCGAATGCTTCAATCCCGCGCTCGGCTATCTGGACCGCAAGGCCTGGTACGGCAACCAGTGGGCGGTCAGCAATGCCGGCGCGTGGACCGAAATGACCTCGGCGCGCTTCACTGTCGACGCCACCGCCAGCAATCGCCAGCGCCTGGACATCACCGGCGGCGCGGTCGCGTCGGCTTTCTATCTGCACAACACCGGCTTCTTCAGCTGGTCCGAAACGCCCGGGACGACGGTCGCGCGCAAGCGCTCGCACGCGCGGCCGAACGTGAACCTGGCGACGTTGCCCGACGCTTCGCCGTAACTGCCGAGGCACGACGAGGAGCCCCGCATTTGCGGGGCTTTTTCGTTACGGCGGCAAGATCAGAGGAACAGGTCGGGCAGCAACGGCTTGCCGGGTTCGACCGAGTACTGTCCGAAATCGCTGACGCCGGCTTCCTTCAGTACGTCTTCGTCGATCAGGAAGCGGCCGTAGAAATCCTTAGCGGGGCGGATCAGGACTTCGCGGACGGCGTCGGCGACGATTTGGGGTTTGCGGCAGCGGTCCAGCGGGATGCCGGGGATCATGTTTAGGGCATCCGTGGCGATTATGGTCTTCGGCCAGAGGGCGTTGATCGCAACTCCGGTTGGACCGAACTCGCCGGCCAGGCCCAGGGTCACGAAGCTCATGCCCATCTTGGCCAGGGTGTAGCCGGTGTGCGGCGCCCACCACTTCGGATCCAGGCTCGGCGGCGGCGCCAGGGTCAGGATGTGCGGGTTGGCGGCGTTGCGCAGATACGGCAGACAGGCCTGCGCGCACAGGAAGCTGCCGCGCGCGTTGACCTGCTGCATCAGGTCGAAGCGCTTCATCGGCGTGTCCAGCGCGCCGCGCAGCCAGATCGCGCTGGCGTTGTTGACCAGGATGTCGAGCCCGCCGAACGCGTCGACGGCGGCGGCGACCGCGGCGTTGACTTCGTCTTCTTCGCGGATGTCGCACTTCAGCGCGAGCGCGCGCCCCCCGGCGGCTTCGACTTCGGCGGCGACGCTGTGGATGGTGCCCGGCAGCTTCGGATTGGCGACCGACGACTTGGCCACGATCGCGACATTGGCGCCATCGCGCGCCGCGCGCAGCGCGATCTCGCGTCCGATGCCGCGCGAGGCGCCGGTGATGAAGAGGGTCTTGCCTTGGAGGGTCATGGTGGTTGGGCCGGGAATGGGGAATCGGGAATAGGGAATCGGTCGATCAAAAGCAGAAGCCGCGCCCCGATCCTAACCCCATCCACTGGCTCTCTGCCGAGACCTCAACCACCGCGCAACCGCTTCAAACGATTCCCGATTCCCCATTCCCGATTCCCGGCCCTTAGAGAATCGGTCGATCAAAAACAAAAGCCGCGCCTCGATCCTAACCCTATCCGCCGGCTCCAGGCCGAGACCTCAACCACCGCGCAACCGCTTCAAACGATTCCCGATTCCCCATTCCCGACTCCCGGCCTCAAGGCTTCGGCCCCTGCCCTTCGTTGTCTTCCCAATGCAGGATGCGCCGGGTCACGAAGCGGTAGACCGGCTTGCCGGTGACGAACCACAGCTCGCGCACCCAGGAGTGGCGCTTGAGCACGCGCCGCTCGACCGGGGTCAGGAACTGCGGGCAATAGGTGCGCTTGTGCTTCAGCAAATGGCGCAGGTCCTCGCGCGCGAGCAGGCGCATCCACGGCGAGCGCGGGTCGCCGCGCACGGCCAGTTGGAAGTCGATGATCGCCGGGGTACCGTCGGTCAGCACCAGCCAGTTGGCTTCCTTGGCCAGATCGTTGTGCGCCAGCCCGCGCCGGTGCAGGCGCTGCAACAGGCGCCGGGCGCTGCGGAAATAGGCCCGGTCGCCGCGCGGCGGGCGCTGGTACATGGCCGCGCCGTCGAGGTAGCTGCGGTCGAGCTTGCGGCCGTCCCAGCCGAGCAGTTGCGGGGTCGCCTCCAGGCCGTGGATGCGTTGCAGCGCGCGCGCCTCGCGCCGCGCCAGCCACCACGCCGGCAGGCGCAGCCACCACGGCACGTGGCCGAGGTCGCGGCGCACGAACAGGCCGCGGCCGTCGCGCATCAGGGCGATGCGGCCGAAACTATCGGCCTTCAGCGCGGTCACTTCGATCACTTCCGACATCCGCGCAGTGTACTTCGGACCGGCGCGGGCCCGTCCCGCGACGCTGCGGCCGCGCCGGCGGGGCTCGCGCGCGGACCGGTCCGCCGGCCCGGCCGCGCAGGTTACAGCCCGTCACCGACGGTCACGCCCGGTGCGGCGGGTCGCCTTGCCGCTTCATCCTCGCCACAGCCCGCCCTGCCTATAATCGACCGATGGATTCAGCCTGGCTCGAAAGCGCGACCGCATGGATCGCGGCCCATCCCATCGCCGCGGGCATCGTGATCTTCCTGATCGCGTTCTGCGACGCCCTCATCATCCTCGGCATCGCCGTCCCCGCGCTGCCGCTGCTGTTCGCGGTCGGCACCCTGGTCGGGCTGGGCCACATCAACGGTCCTTACGCGCTGTTCTGCGCGACGATGGGCGCGTTCGCCGGCGACGGCCTGAGTTACTGGATCGGCCACCGCTGGGGCCCGCAGCTGCGCCAGCGCTGGCCGTTCTCGCGCTATCCGCAATGGATCGACCGCGGCGAGACCCTGTTCCACCGCCACGGCAGCAAGAGCATCGTGATCGCGCGCTTCGTCGGCGCGGTGCGCCCGTTCGTGCCAGCCATCGCCGGCATGCTGCACATGCCGATGCGGCGATACGCGATTCCGAGCCTGTTCGCCTGCGTCACCTGGTCGGCGCTGTTCCTGGCCCCGGGCTGGGTGCTCGGCGCCTCCTACGACGCGGTGGCCGCGGTCGCCGACCGCCTGGCGGTGGTGCTCGGCGCGCTGCTGGTCGCGGTGGCGGCGGTGTGGGCCGGCGTGCTCTACACCTGGCGCTGGTTCGCCAACCACGCCGACCAATTGCTCGCGCGCGCGCTGCGCTGGACCCGCGCGCATCCGCGCCTGGGCCGTTACGCCGGCGCGCTGATCAGCCCGAACCGGCCGGAGTCGGCGTCGCTGGTGATGCTGGCGGTCTGCCTGCTGGCGATCAGCTGGATCTGGTTCACCCTGCTGGCGACGCTGCTGGCCAGCGGCGGGCCCTTGCAGATCGACCACACCGTGCACGAGTTCATGTGGACCCTGCGCAACCCGCTGGCCGACCGGCTGATGGCGGCGCTGGCCTGCCTCGGCGATCCGATGGTGCTGGCGCCGGCGTCGATCGCGGTGCTCGGTTATCTGGCCTGGCGGCGGCGCTGGATGGCCGCGGCGCACTGGGTCGCGGCGATCGTGTTCGGCCTGGCGCTGACCTCGCTGCTGGAATGGGCCATCGACATGCCGCGCCCGCCGACCGCGCCGGCCGGCTTCGGCTTCCCGTCGGTCGCGGTGACCATGACCACGATCGTGTTCGGCTTCTTCGCCGTGCTGATCGCGCGCGAGCTGCCGGGCCGGCAGCGGGTGTGGCCGTACCTGCTGGCCGGCGTGGTCACCACCCTGGTCGGTTTCGCCCGCCTGTACCTGGGCGCGCATTGGCCCAGCGACCTGATCGGCGGCACCTTGTTCGGCATTTTCTGGCTGCTGGCGCTGGGCATCGCCTATCGCCGCCACGTCGCCCGCTCGTTCTGGATGCGGCCGCTGGCGTGGCTGTTCTACAGCGTGTTCGCGATCGCGGCGCTGTGGCATGCGCCGCGCGCGGCCGATCCGCTGCTGGCCAAGTTCGCATCGGCCAAGCCCAGCGAAGTGCTGGACGCGCAGCGTTGGTGGCAGAACGATTGGAGCACCTTGCCGGCGCAGCGCAACGAACGCGACGCGCGCCGGCGCTGGCCGCTGGACCTGCAGGTCGCCGGCCCGCTGCCGCCGCTGCGCGCCACGCTGGAAGCGGCCGGCTGGCGCGTGCAGGAACAGGCGAGCTGGCTCAACACCATCGCTCTGCTCGACGACGACACCCCGTCGCGCGAGCAGGTCGTGCTGCCGGCGACGCTCGACGCGCAGGCCGAATCGCTGCTGATGCTGCGCGACGGCCCGACCCCGGACGTGCAATACGCGCTGCGGCTGTGGCCGGCGCCGGCGGTGCTGTCGGACGGCACGCCGCTGTGGATCGGCACCACCCAGACGCTCAAGCTCAACCGGCCGTTCGACGCGGCGGTGCTGTGGCTGCCGCAGCCCGACGACGGCGCCGCGCACGCGCAGGTGCGGCGCGCGCTGGCCGGCTACACCACGGTGCAGCAGGCGCATCCGAAGAACGGGGTCGAAGTGTTGCGGCTGCGTTCGGAATACCGCGGGCCGCAGGCGGCGCCGTAACGGCGGCGCCGTAACGGCGGCGCCGCGCGGGCCTACGGCAACAGCGCGAGCAAGCGCTCGAGCCGTTCGTGCGGGTCGTCGGGTTGCAGCAGCATCTGCCGCTGCGGCAGCGACAACGGCAACAGCTCGGCCAGGCGCCAGCCGACCCAGGCCGCATCGTCGAGGCGCGAATGCGGCGCCAGCGCATGTTCGCCGCCGGCCTGTTCGAGCAAGCGCTCGAGCAAGGTCACCAGCAGCGAGTGCTGCGGCTGCACCACGTCGTCGCGGTCGGGTTCGCACCAGATCACCTGCGCCACTTGCAGGCCGTTGTCGCGCACCCGCGCGCGCTCGGCGCGGAAGCGGCGGGCGCCGCGCACGCGCAGGGTCAACAGACCGTCCTCGCCGGTGCCGAAATCCTCGATCAGGGCTTCGGTGCCGTAAGCCGCAGCGCTGGCCGGCGCGCCGACCTCCTCGCCCTGCATGATCAGGCACACGCCGAAACCGCGGCCGAGCCGGCCGCATTCGCGCACCAGATCGAGATAGCGGCGTTCGAACACGCGCAAGTCCAGGCTCGCGCCGGGCACCAGCACGGTGTGCAGCGGAAACAGTCCCAGCGAATCGGAGGCGGCGGGGTCGGAGGACATGGCGGCAGTGTAACCGCGGGGGGCCGGGGCGTTGAATCGGTGCGGGCGCGGCAGTTGTGGTGCCGCGGTCGCAGCTTGCGCAGCTACTACAGGGGCTCCGGCAAGTTTCGTTTCAGGCTGTAGGAGCTGCGCAAGCTGCGACCGCGACAACCCGGCGACGAGGAAAGCTCCCGCGCCTCACAGCCCACGCGCTCAGCGCTGCTGCAACACCGCAAAAAACCGCCGCGGCGCGCCATCGAAGCCGCCGTTCGACATGAACACCACATGGTCGCCGGCGCGCACGCGTTCGCCGAGCGCCGCGATCAACGCGTCGGCATCCGCCACCGCGATGCCCTCGCCGCGCAAACCCGCGACGACCTTGCCCGCATCCCAGGCCAGCTCGGGCCGATGCAGGAACACCACGGTGTCGGCTTCGCGCAACGACGGCGCCAGCGCATCGGCGTGCGCGCCCAGGCGCATGGAGTTGCTGCGCGGTTCCATCGCCACCACGATCCGCGCCGCGCCGACCCGCGCGCGCAAGCCGGCGAGCGTGGTCTCGATCGCGGTCGGATGATGGGCGAAGTCGTCGTACACGGTGACCCCGGCGGCTTCGCCGATCACTTCCAGACGGCGCTTGACGCTGCGGAAGCCGGCCAGCGCCGGCAGCACCGAGGCCACGTCGACGCCGACCGCGGCGGCGGCGGCCAACGCGGCCAGCGCGTTCATCACGTTGTGCCGGCCGAGCAAGGGCCAATGCACTTCGCCGATTTCGACGCCGGCGCGGATCAGCGCGAACGCGCTGCCGTCGGCGGCGATCAGGCGCGCGCTCCAGTCGTAGTCGCCGCCGTCCAGGCCGAAGCGTTCGACCGGCGTCCAGCAGCCCATCGCCAGCACTTCGCGCAGGCGCTCGTCCTCGCCGTTGACGATCAACCGGCCGCGCCGCGGCACGGTGCGGACCAGATGGTGGAACTGGCGCTGGATCGCGGCGACGTCGGGAAAGATGTCGGCGTGGTCGTATTCGAGATTGTTGAGGATCGCCACCAGCGGCCGGTAGTGGACGAACTTGCTGCGCTTGTCGAAGAACGCGGTGTCGTACTCGTCGGCCTCGACCACGAATTCGCGGCCGGCGCCGATGCGCGCGGAGGCGCCGAAATCCTCGGCCACGCCGCCGATCAGGAAGCCCGGCGCGCGGCCGGCGGCTTCGAGCAGCCAGGTCAGGATGCTGGTGGTGGTGGTCTTGCCGTGGGTGCCGGCCACCGCCAGGGTGTCGCGGCCCGGCAGCACGCGTTCGCTGAGCCATTGCGCGCCGGAGGTGTAGCGGCGGCCGTCGTCGAGCACCTGCTCGACCGCCGGGTTGCCGCGCGAGAGCGCGTTGCCGACCACGATCTCGTCGCAGTCGGCGGAAATGTTTTCGGCCTTGTAGCCCTGCTGCAGGGCGATGCCGAGGCGTTCGAGCTGGGTCGACATCGGCGGGTACACCGCCTGGTCGCTGCCTTCCACGTCATGGCCGAGTTCGCGCGCGAGCGCGGCGACGCCGCCCATGAAGGTGCCGGCCACACCCAAAATATGAAGCTTCAAGATCCGATGTTCCAAAAGAAGTAGCGAATGCTCAACGAAGCGACTCCCGCTGGCACCAACTCCCCCTCTCCCGCCTGCGGGAGAGGGATGGGGTGAGGGCAGGCGCGAACCGGCGGACGACGAAAGCATCCTACCGCTGCGCCTGAGCCTTCAATACCGGGATCCAGATTCAGGGGACGCAGCAGCCCGCTGCCCTCACCCCAACCCTCTCCCGCAGGCGGGAGAGGGAGCACAACGCGGAGCGTCGGGTCAGCCGACCGTCGGCGCCGGCTCCAGCGCCTCGACGATGCGGGTGAACACCGCGTCCAGCGCGCCGACGCCGTCGACGACGGTCAGGCGGCCGTGCTGGCGGTAGTACTCGATGACCGGCGCGGTCAGGTCGTCGTAGACCTTCAGGCGGGTGCGCACGGCTTCGGGGCTGTCGTCCTTGCGGCCCTGCTCGGCGGCGCGGCCGGCGATGCGCTGGACCAGCAGCTCGGTCGGCACTTCCAGCTGCACCGCGAAGTCCATCGGCTGGCCGATGCGCTTGAGCAGCGCGTCGAGCGCGTCGGCCTGGGCGAGGTTGCGCGGATAGCCGTCGAGGATGAAGCCGCCGCGGGTGTCCGCGCGCGAGAAACGGTCTTCGAGCATGCCCAGCAGGATCTCGTCGCTGACCAGATTGCCGGCGTCCATGACCGCCTTGGCTTCCAGGCCGAGCTTGGAACCGGCGGCGACTTCGGCGCGCAACAGATCGCCGGTGGAAATGTGCGGCACCTGCAGGTGGTCCTTGAGCCGTGCGGCTTGCGTGCCCTTGCCCGAGCCGGGCGCGCCCAGAAGTACCAATCGCATCTACATCGCTCCTCGCAACATTGAAATCCGGACGGCCGCCGCGCATTGCGGCGGCCGGGGAAGCCCGCAGGCCGCCGCTGGGCTGGCCTGGATGCGGGGCGGCGCTACACTCGAAGCGGCCTGCCACCCGCCGGGCGGAATATTGCGGCCAGCTTACCGCAAACCGGCGCCAATCCTGGAATCCCCATGCCGACTGCCAAAACCGCCAGAAAATCCCCTGGCAAGATCGCCGGAAACCTGCTGTACGCGCAATCCGGCGGTGTGACCGCCGTCATCAACGCCACCGCCGCCGGGGTCATCGAGGCGGCCCGGGCGCGCAAGGTGCGGGTGTTGGCCGCGCGCAACGGCATCCTCGGCGCGCTGCGCGAGGAGCTGATCGACACCTCCAAGGAGTCGGCCGCGGCGATCCGCGCGCTCGGCCACACCCCGGGCGGCGCGTTCGGCTCGTGCCGGCTCAAGCTCAAGGCGCTGGACGCCGACCGCGCCCGCTACGAGCGGCTGCTGGCGGTGTTCCAGGCCCACGACGTGCGCTGGTTCCTCTACAACGGCGGCAACGATTCGGCCGACACCGCGCTCAAGGTCTCGCAGCTGGCGGCCGAGTACGGCTATCCGCTGACCTGCGTCGGCGTGCCCAAGACCGTCGACAACGACCTGGCCGTGACCGACTGCTGCCCGGGCTTCGGCTCGGCCGCCAAGTACACCGCGGTGTCGGTGCGCGAGGCCGCACTGGACGTGGCGGCGATGGCGCAGACCTCGACCAAGGTGTTCGTCTACGAGGCGATGGGCCGCCACGCCGGCTGGCTGGCCGCGGCCGCCGGCCTGGCCGGCGACGGCGCCGACGCGGCGCCGCACCTGATCCTGTTCCCCGAGCGCCCGTTCGACGAGGCCGACTTCTTCGCCAAGGTCAAGGCCACGGTCGAACGGGTGGGCTATTGCGTGGTCGTCGCCAGCGAAGGCATCCAGACCCCCGACGGCCGCTTCGTCGCCGACGCCGGCGGTGGCAAGGATTCTTTCGGCCACACCCAGCTCGGCGGCGTCGCCTCGCATCTGGCCGGGCGGGTCAAGGACGCGCTCGGCTACAAGGTGCATTGGGCGCTGCCCGATTACCTGCAGCGTTCGGCCCGGCATCTGGCGTCGAAGACCGACGTCGATCAGGCGCGCGCGGTCGGCAAGGCGGCGGTGGAGTACGCGCTCAAGGGCATGAACTCGGTGATGCCGGTGATCGTGCGCAGCTCCGACGCGCCGTACCGCTGGAAGATCGAAGCCGCGCCGCTGTCGGGCATCGCCAACCGCGAAAAGAAGATGCCGGCGGGCTTCATCCGCAAGGACGGCTACGGCATCACCGCCGCGGCGCGCAAGTACATGGAACCGCTGATCCGCGGCGAAGCGCCGCCGCCGTACGGGCGCGACGGGCTGCCGCAGTACGTGACGCTGAAAAACGCGGCGGTGAAGCCCAAGCTGCCGCCGTTCGAGGGCTGAGGGCGCCGCCGTGTCCGCGGGCGCGCCGTGGCTGCCGCCGTTGCGGCCCTGGATCGAGACGGTCTGGGTCTGCGCGCGGCCGCCCGCAGCGCCTGCGCATGCGCGCGAGCACTCGCTGCCGAGCGGCGCCGCGCATCTGGCGGTGCGCCTGGACGGGCCGCCGCTGCGCACCTACGCCGATGCCGGCGACGCGGTCGGCCGCGGCCACGGCCCGGCGGTGCTGGCCGGCGCGCGCGCCGGCTACTGCATCAAGGACACCGCGCAGCCGGCCGCCTCGGTCGGCGCGGTGCTCCGGCCGGGCGCGGCGCTGGCATTGTTCGGGGTGTCGGCGGCGGAGCTGGAAGGCCGCCACGTCGGCCTGGACGAGTTGTGCGGCGCCGGCGCGGCCGGCGAGTTGTACGAACGCCTCGCCGCCGACGCCGATCCGCTGCGGCGGCGGCGAGCGTTCGAAGCCTTCCTCGGCGCGCGGCTGCGGCCGGTGCGCGGGCTCGACCCGCAGATCGTGCGCGCGGTGCGCCAGCTGGAAGGCGTGGCTGCGCCGTGGCGCGACGACGAAGACAGCCGCGTCGCCGCCTTGGTCGCGGCCAGCGGGCGCAGCCACCGGCGTTTCATCGCCGGCTTTCGCGACGCCGCCGGCCTGAGCCCGAAACGCTACGCGCGGGTGCAGCGATTCAAGCGCCTGCTGCGCGCGCTGGCAGCGACGCCGCGGCCGGACTGGGCACAACTGGCGCTGGACGGCGGGTATTTCGACCAATCGCATCTGATCCGCGAATTCCGCGAATTCGCCGGCGTGTCGCCGCGCGCGTATCTGGCCGCGGCGGCGGCCTCGCCGCACCACCTGCCGGTAGGCGACCCGAAGCCCCTGTAGGAGCGGCGCAAGCCGCGACCGCGACACCACGCTTACGACGCGACCAGCCTCGGGCCGCGCAGCCGCATCGATCACCTCGAACCGCGGCTTGCGGCGCGAACGGATGCTGCGCGGTCGCGGCTCGCGCCGCTCCTACAGGGGGCCACCCGACAGCGCAAAGAGGTAAATTTCGTCCAATACGCGACAGCGCTGTCCGCGCACGCTGCGCGCACCTCATCCGGGAGCTTCTCATGGCCGTGCACGAACTGTTTTCCTACCTCTGCGTCGGCGACGCCAACGCCGCGGTCGAGTTCTATCGCGACGTGTTCGGCGCGACCGAGAAGTTCCGCCTGGTCGAACCCGGCGGGCGCATCGGCCACGTCGAGCTGGATCTGGCCGGCACCACGCTGATGCTGTGCGAGGAATTCCCCGAGGTCGACATCCGCCGCCCGGTCGCCGGCGCCGGCCACAGCCACACCCTGCACCTGCACGTCGACGACGCCGACGACGTGGTCGGCCGCGCGGTCGCCGCCGGCGCGCAGCTGGCGATGGCGCCGCGCGATCATTTCTACGGCGAGCGCTCGGGCACGGTGATCGACCCGTTCGGCCACCGCTGGAACATCGGCCACAGCATCGAGGCGCTGGAGCCGGAGGAAATGCAGCGCCGCTACGACTGCGACCCGGATTGCGGCGGCGCCAGCGGCTGAATCCCCCCGGGCCCGCCCGGCACGGCGGCCGCGCGCGCGCCGCAAAGGTCGCCGCGGGCACCGACGGGACGCCCTCGCCCACCCCGGCCCGGCGCGCATCTGTGCGCCACGTCGCCAATGCCCGGTCCGGGCCGCCGCGGCCAACCGAAAAACGTTGAACCGCCCACCCGATTGCGGCAATCTGCCGCCGCAAGCGTTCGTGCGGTATCAGGGCGCAGGGACGCACGCTTCAGTCATTACAGGGAGTCCTTCATGAAAGGCAGGTTTCTGGTTCCGTTGTTGCTGTTGATCCCCTCCGTCTCGGCCGTCGCCGGCCAGTGCGAAGACAACTTCGTCAAGCGCGGCAACCCGCTCACCGGCACCGAGTACTTCACCTCGACCACGACGAAGGGGCTTTCGATCGCCAGCGCGATCGGCCAGGTCCGCAACGCCGGCATCGGCCGCAACATGGCCGTGCTCAGCGAGGACACCGTCGGCGGCAGTCTGATCCTGGAGGAGCCGTCGACCGCGATGAGCCGTCCGCTGCCGCTGCAGATCACCGCCGACGCCGCCGGCACCGTGACCGCGACGCTGAAGCTGCGCCGCGGCGCGTTCGGCCATCCGGACACGATCAAGAAGAACGTCTGCGAGATGATCGGCTCGCTGCAGCCCGGCAAGGCGCCGCCGCCGCGCGCGGCCGCGCCCAAGGCCCTGCCGATCGTCATCAACGCGCCGCAGCTGGCGCGCGAGATCGAGACCCAGGCCAAGGAAAACGCCGCAGTCGTCGCCGACCGTTACAAGGGCCGCGTGTACACGGTCAAGGGCGCCAACGCCGGCGTCAGCGACGGCAAGAACGGCCGCTACTACGTGACCTTCCAGGCCAGCACCTCGCTGATCCCGGGCATGGCCGAAAGCGACCGCCGCCTGTTCGAAACCCGCGTGCGCTGCCTGCTGCGCCCGGATCAGAAGGGCTATGCGCTGACCCTGCGGGCCAACGACCGCATCCAGCTCACCGGCACCTTCGACCAGTACAACGAGACCGACTTCGTGGTCGAGCTCAAGGACTGCGTCGGCGTGCGCTGAGCCGCTTCGCGCATTCGTATTGAAGCGAAAGGGCCGCGCGAGCGGCCCTTTCGTGTTTTCGCAGCACCGGCGATTCGCGCCGGCGGGCCGATGCCGCGGCGCGCGCTCAGCCGCCGCAGGCCTTGCCTTCGACCGCCATCGCGGCGGCGAACATCGGGACCTCGGCCAGCTTGGCCGCTTCGGCGCGGGCCTTTTCGTCTTGCAGGTACAGCCGCGCGCGGCCTTGCGCGTCGAGCTGCGGCGGCGCCACCGCGGCCGGCTTGCGCCAGACCCGCACCACCGCCTGCTGTTGCGGGCAGGCGGCGCTGGGCACGCGGATCAGATCGTTGAACTTCCAGCCCGCCGCTTGCGACGGCTGCGCCTTGGCCGCATCGACGAAGCGCGCGCGCGGCTGGCAATTGGGGCTGGAGCGCACCACCGCGAACTTGTACGGCTGCGCGGCGTCGCCGGTGAACATGCCTTCCAGGCGCGCGCAGGCCTCGGGGATCTGGCGCAGGGTGTGCACGCTGCCGGCCGGCTGCGGCGGCGCGGTGGCCGCGCGCTGGATTTCGGGCGTTGGATCGGCCGCGACGGCGGCGGCGGGCGCGGCCAGCACGGCCAGCGCGGCGGCGGAAAACAGCGACAGTCTGCGCATGGCGCGACTCCGGTTGCAGGGCGGGGGGCAGCCTCGCACGGGTCGGCTGAACATTCACTTCACCCGCGGCCCGGCCGCCGCGCGGTGCAGCGGGCGGCGGCGCCCGAACCGAAACGCGATGCGGCGAACCGCATCACCGCAACCTGAGCCGGACGCCGCCAGCCGCATCGCCCGAGCCGAAGCCGAGCGCGCTAAGCCGCGCCGCCGGCACCGAAGCGGGACGCGGCTCGCCGCGTCCCGCGCCCGCCTTACTCGATCGGTTCGGGGATCACGCACTTCTTGTTCACGCAGCAGGCCCAGCAAGCGGCCTGGGTGCCGCCGCCGAGCTTGCACTCGTAGATGCACTGGGCCATTTCCTCGGTGATGCTGGCGCCGCCGGCGAACGCGCTCACGCCCAGGCCCATGCCGAATACGAACACGCACGCGGCCATCAGCTTCTTGCTCATGTGACTCTCCTTGGTCGGACTGGATCGGCGCCTTGGGACAACTCGGGCGACGCCACGGCGCCGGAAGGCGTCGCCCCGGATGAAACGGGAGTGCGCGAGTCCGATCGCAGCGGCTGCGCGGCGCAAATGAATGCGATGTCCCGCGCCAGGCGCTCCACTCGCCCGCCGGCCGCCCCCGCGGCCCGCATTCCCTGCCGCGCGCCGCCGCTGCGGTCGCGCGCTTGGATCTAAGTGCCGGCACGCGCGCCGTGTCAAACCGACGCAGCCGGCGCGCCCTGCGCGCGAGTGCGGCGCGCGCGGCGTTGCGGCTGCGCAACATGCGCGCGGGGCTCGCGCTTCGCGCAAGCGCCCGCCGAGTCAAGCGCCGGCGCGGGCCGAAGCCGGGAAGGAAACGCACGGGTTCCGTGACTGAGGTCGCAGCCCCGCCGATGCCGCGCGCAGCGGCGCGACCGTTGCCGCAAGCCCGGTTTCGCCGGCACAGCCCCTATGCGATAGTCGGTTCGCGCCGTGTACGCAGCACGGCCGCGCTGCGATGCAACACGTCCGGCGCGCGAACGCGATCCGCGGAACACCGGTCCACGACCGCTCGCGGCACAAGTCGAATCCGTTGTCCCGTGATGTCCGCTTTTCCACTAGGGGAGGGGTTTCATGCTGGAGCAGTACGGTTTGATCCTGGCGCTAGGCTGCGCCGTCATCGCGATCCTTTACGGCATCGTGTCCGCGCGCTGGATCAGCGCACAACCCGCCGGCAACCAACGCATGCAGGAGATCGCCGGCGCGATCCAGGAAGGCGCGCGCGCCTATCTCAATCGCCAATACACCACCATCGCCATCGCCGGCGCGGTGTTGTTCGTACTGATCGGGCTGTTCCTGAACTGGCATACCGCGATCGGCTTCCTGCTCGGCGCGGTGCTGTCCGGCGCCGCCGGCTACATCGGCATGAACGTGTCGGTGCGCGCCAACGTGCGCACCGCCGAAGCCGCGCGCAAGGGCATGGGCCCGGCGATGGACGTGGCGTTCCGCGGCGGCGCGATCACCGGCATGCTGGTGGTCGGCCTGGGCCTGCTCGGCGTCGCCGGCTACTGGCTGGTGCTGGCCAAGCTCGGCGTCACCGGCGAGAAAGCGCTGCACGCGCTGGTCGGCCTGGCGTTCGGCTCGTCGCTGATCTCGATCTTCGCGCGCCTGGGCGGCGGCATCTTCACCAAGGGCGCGGACGTCGGCGCCGACCTGGTCGGCAAGGTCGAAGCCGGCATTCCCGAGGACGACCCGCGCAACCCGGCGGTGATCGCCGACAACGTCGGCGACAACGTCGGCGACTGCGCCGGCATGGCCGCGGACCTGTTCGAAACCTATGCGGTCACGGTGATCGCGACGATGCTGCTCGGCGGGCTGATGGCGAGCACGGTCGGCGCCAACGGCGTGCTGTATCCGCTGGTGCTCGGCGGCGTGTCGATCATCGCCTCGATCATCGGCGCGTTCTTCGTCAAGGTGAAGGCCGGCGGCTCGATCATGGGCGCTTTGTACAAGGGCGTGGTGGTGTCGGCGGTGCTGGCGGCGATCGCGTTCTATCCGATCACCACCGAGCTGATGCGCGACACCAGCGTCGGCGCGATGAACCTGTACTGGTGCGCGCTGATCGGCCTGGTCCTGACCGGCGCGATCGTGTGGATCACCGAGTACTACACCGGCACCCAGTACGGCCCGGTCAAGCACGTCGCACAGGCGTCCACGACCGGTCACGGCACCAACATCATCGCGGGCCTCGGCGTGTCGATGAAGTCGACCGCGCTGCCGGTGATCGCGGTGTGTCTGGCGATCTGGGGCGCGCACGCGCTCGGCGGGCTGTACGGCATCGCCATCGCCGCGACCTCGATGCTGTCGATGGCCGGCATGATCGTCGCGCTCGACGCCTACGGCCCGATCACCGACAACGCCGGCGGCATCGCCGAGATGGCCGAGCTGCCGCCGGAGATCCGCGACATCACCGACCCGCTCGACGCGGTCGGCAACACCACCAAGGCGGTGACCAAGGGCTACGCCATCGGTTCGGCCGCGCTGGCCGCGCTGGTGCTGTTCGCCGACTACACCCACAACCTGCAGACCGCGCATCCGGGCAAGCTGTTCGCGTTCGACCTGTCCGACCATATGGTCATCATCGGCCTGCTGATCGGCGGTTTGATCCCGTACCTGTTCGGCGCGATGGCGATGGAAGCGGTCGGCCGCGCCGCCGGCGCGGTGGTCGAGGAAGTGCGCCGGCAGTTCCGCGACATCGCCGGGATCATGGAAGGCACCGGCAAGCCGCAGTACGACAAAGCGGTGGACATGCTGACCAAGTCGGCGATCAAGGAAATGATCGTGCCCTCGCTGCTGCCGGTCGCGGTGCCGGTCGTGGTCGGCCTGCTGCTCGGGCCGAAGGCGCTCGGCGGCTTGCTGATCGGCACCATCGTCACCGGCATCTTCGTCGCGATCTCGATGACCACCGGCGGCGGCGCCTGGGACAACGCCAAGAAGTACATCGAGGACGGCCACCACGGCGGCAAGGGCTCGGAAGCGCACAAGGCCGCGGTCACCGGCGACACCGTCGGCGACCCGTACAAGGACACCGCCGGCCCGGCGATCAATCCGCTGATCAAGATCATCAACATCGTCGCGCTGCTGCTGGTGCCGTTGCTGCCGGTCGGCGACGTGCGCGGGCAGGACGAGGCGGCGGCGCAGGCGGCCGTCGCCACCGCGGCGGCGCACGACGCCCAAGCCAGCGCGGACGCAGCGTCGGCGGCGGGCGCTTCCGCCGCCAGCAGCGCGATTTCGGCCGGCGCTACCGACGCGGCCGGCACCGGCAACGCCGACAGCGCCTTGCCCGCGAGCGACCACGCCAAGCTCTACTTCGACCTGGGCTCCTCGCAGTTGCCGCAGACCGCCGCCGGCGATCTCGGCGGCGTACTCCAGGCGCTGCAAGCCAAGGCCGACGCCAAGGCGCGCATCTCCGGCTTCCACGACGAGTCCGGCAGCGCCGCGACCAATGCCGAACTGGCCAAGCAGCGCGCGCAGGCGGTCAAGCAGTGGCTGCAGGAACAAGGCATCGCCAGCGAGCGCATCGAGCTCGACAAGCCGGCGGTGACCGAAGGCGGCGGCGACGCCAGGGAAGCGCGGCGGGTCGAAGTCAGCGTCGAGTAACTCGACCTTGCGCACCAGAAACGGCGGCCCCGGGCCGCCGTTTTCTTTTGCGTGCGCGGCGCGCGCCGACGGTCGCTTTGGCGCACACTGGCGCCCTTCTCCAGCAAGGACCGCTGCGATGCGCCTGCCGTTGTTGCCTTTACTGTTGTTCGCCGCCCTCGCCGCCTGCTCCCAGGCCCCGACCGCCAACGCCGACGACGGCGCCGACCTGACCGCCGCGCGCGCCGCCGCACCCGCCGAAACGGCGCGCGGCACCCAGGAAGGCAGCGCCGTGCCGGCGCCGCCGCCGGGCGTGCTGGAACTGGTGCGTTACCGCGCCGAACCCGGCGAACTGGCCGCCTATCTGACGCCGCGTCCGTCGCAGCCGGGCAAGCATCCGGCGATCGTCTGGCTCACCGGCGGCGACAGCAACAGCCTGGGCGATGTGTGGAGCCGGCAGCCGCGCGAGAACGATCAAAGCGCCGCTGCGCTGCGCCAGGCCGGCATCGTGGTGATGTATCCCTCGCTGCGCGGCGGCAACGACAACCCGGGCCTGCGCGAAGGCTTCTACGGCGAAGTGCGCGATGTGCTGGCCGCGGCCGACTATCTGGCCAAGCTCGATTACGTCGACCCGCAGCGCATCTATCTCGGCGGCCACAGCACCGGCGGCACCCTGGCGCTGCTGGTGGCGCAGAGCGACGCGCGCTTCCGCGCGGTGTTCGCGTTCGGCCCGACCGACGACGTGGCCGGCTACGGCGGGCGCTTCGTGCCCGCGGGCCTGACCGAAGAGCAACTGCGCCTGCGTTCGCCGGGGTACTGGCTGGACTCGATCCGCAGCCCGGTGTTCACGTTCGAAGGCGACCACGACAGCAACTTCGAAGCCCTCGAAGCGATGCGCCGCGCCAACAACAACCCGCTGGCGCATTGGTACCTGGTGCCGCGCACGGATCACTTCAGCGTGCTGGCGCCGACCAGCGAACTGATCGCGCGCAAGATCCTGGCCGATACCGGCGCGCGCAGCGCGATCGCGTTCGAGCCTGCGGAGCTGGATGCGTTGGTGCGCTGAGGGCATACCGGAGCGGACAGCGTCGGGACTGAAGTCCCTTCCACAAGCAAGCGCTGTCGCCTCGTTCTCCCGCCTCCTCCCGCGAAGCCAGTGCCCGCCACTGCGACCCATGCGAAGGCAGCCCGCGATGCACGCGGGCTGCCTTCGATCCCCAAGCCGGTTGCGCGCTGCGAACCGCAGCGGCGCGGTTACAGGCTGTAGCTCGGCCGGTCCGGCAGCCCGAGTTCGGCGCGCAGGCCGTTCTCGCTGAGGTGGTCGGGGTTGGCCGTGGTCTTGGGCGTGCTCGGGTCGCCGTCGAAGTCGTAGGCCGGCGCGCTGGTCTCCAGCCCGACCGCCTGGCGTTCGGCGTTGGGCACCTGGCCATTGTCCGGCCCGGTGCCGCGATACGTGCCCTGCTGGAACGTGCCGTTGACGCCGTTGTAGGCGTGCGACATCTCGTGGTACAGCACCACCGCCGGCGCCGGGAATTCGGCCATGTGGAACGACGGGTTGTAGCTGATCTGCACGTCGCCGCCCTTGCCCGGCCTGCCGTTGACGATGTCGGCGTCGTTGCTGAAGGTCTGGGCGTAGCCGTTCTGCTCGTTGGCCAGTTCCTTGATGGTCACGCTGTTGCCGCGCGCGGCGGCTTTGTCGAATTCGGCGAGCATTCGCTGGCCGCTGGGCGAGCTGCGCAGGAAATCGATCTCGGCGCCGACGCGCTGCCTGAACGCGTCGGAGCCTTCGATGGTCACGCCCTTGGCCGCGCCGATCTCGACGTTGACCACGGTGTTGCGCGCGCCGCCGTTGGCGTTGATCAGGTCCATCGCGCTCTGCGCGTACACGGTGTCGTTGCCGGACTGGTTGTCGACCGTGTCCTTGCCGGCGCCGGTATAGACCGCGTCGTCGCCCTGGCCGCCGCGCAAGGTGTCGTCGTCGAGGCCGCCGGACAGCATGTCGTGGCCGGCGCCGCCGTCGAGTTCGTCGTTGCCGCGCCCGCCTTCGATGAAATCGACGCCGTCGCCGCCGAGCAGGCGGTCGGCGCCGTCGCCGCCGTAGACCACGTCGTCGCCGGCGCCGGCATCGAGGATGTCGTCGCCGCTGTTGCCGAACAGGTCGTCGCGGCCCGCGCCGGTGCTGATGCGGTCGTTGCCGAGGCCGCCGTCGACGCGGTCGTCGCCGGCGCCGGTGGTCACCGTGTCGTCGCCGGCGCCGGCATCGACCACGATGTTGACCTTGACGTTCGGCGCGACGGTAATGACGTCGTTGCCGTCGCCGCTGCGCAAGGTCAGTTCCTGGTTCTCGGTCAGGCGCAACGCGTACTGCTCGCCGTTGACGCCAACATCGAGGGTGCCGTCGTCGCGCTGGGTCACCCGCACGTCGTCGTTCTTGCCGCCGGTGGTCAGCACGATCTGGTCGGCGCTGACGTACTGGCGGCCGCCGCCGGCGTCGGCGAGGGTGCGTTCGCGCGAGATCGACACTTCGCCGCCGTCGTGCAGCGGATCGATCTGCACCGGCTTGCCGTCGGGCGTGCTGCCCTGGGTGCGCTGCTGCGGATTGGTCGCGCCGCCGTCGATCTCGACCGTGCCGTCGGCGGCGAGGGTCGCGGTCGGCGCGGGCGCGGCGAACAGCGCCATCGGCTCGGGCGTCACCTGCCGGTTCGGGTCGGACGCGGCCGGATTGTCCCAGTAAGCATCGGCCTGCGGCGGCGGCGCGGGGCGGTTGACGTCGAGCTGTACGGACATGGGCGGAACCTGCACGATGGGATCGAGGTTTCCTGGATACGCACAGGTATGGCCGCGGCCAAGCTAGCGCAGACCCGAGCTAGGGTCGGCCCCAGGCGGCTGCGGAACGGACTTCAGCCCCGAAGCGTTCGGCTCGGGCCGCGACTCGGTCCATCGCGTCGGATCGAAGAGCATCGGGACTGAAGGCCCTCCCCAGCTCCGCACCGAACCCGCTCAGCGCACTTCGATCTCGTACAGCCGCGTCGCCGGATCGGCCGGATCCTGCGCCGGCTGGCTCACCTCCAGCCGCACGTAGCGCGCCCAGGTCGGCGCGATCGCGTGGATGCGCACGTCGTCGCGGTTGTCGCCGACCGCGACGACCTGCCGCCACCGCTGGCCGTCCTCGGACAAGGACACGGTGTAGGCCCGCGTGTTCATCGCCGCCGGCTCGCCGCCCGCGCCGGCGTGCTTGAGCACGATCTCGCGCACCTGCCGGCGCGCCTGCAGGTCGACCTGCAACCACGCCGGCCGTTGCAGGGTGCAGAACTTGTGTTCGGTCTTGCTGCTGAGGCGGCCGTCGACCGCCTTGACCGCTTCCTCGCCCGGCTTGCAGATCGGCGAGCCCGTCGTCGGCCGGTGCAAGGCGAAGTTTTCCGCGGCCGATGCGCTCGCGGCCAGCGCGATCAGCGCGATCAGCGCTATGGGCACCATCGCCGCCGCCGTTCGTTTCATGCCGCCTCCTGCCGTTGCGCCAGCCATTCGCGTTTGCTCTCCAGTGCGGTCTTGTAGCGCCCGTCGTGGCTCCAACCGGGCGGCATCAGCAGGTAGCGCAGCTTGTTGCGCAGGCCCGGCGCGGCGATCACGTCGCGCAGCAGCGCGTGGAACTCGCCCAGGTAGGCGTCGAGAAAACTGCCGGGTTTCATCGGCCGGGTGATGCCGTACTCGATGCGGATGTCCTCGCGCTGCGGCTGATACGTGCCGAACACGCGGTCCCACAGGTTCAGCAGGTTGCAGAAGTTGGTGTCCATGTACAGCGGGTTGCGCGCGTGGTGGACGCGATGGTGCGCGGGCGTGAGGATCCAGCGATGCAGCCGGCCCAGCCGCCCGTCCTTGAGCGCGTGCTCGCCCAGATGGATGAACTGCCCCCACAAGCCGTCGATCAGCATGATCAGCAGCAACAGCGGCGGGCTGACCCCGGCCAGGATGCAGATGCTGGTGCGCACGATGTCGGCGTACGGCGCTTCCAGGAACAGATGCGCGTAGTTCACCGACAGGTTCATCGCGGTCGGGGCGTGGTGGGTCGAATGCAGACACCACAGCAGCCGCACCTTGTGCGCGAGGTAGTGATAGACGAAGTGGGCGAACTCCCACACCACGTAGCCGTACAGCAGCCCCCAGCCGCCGAGCTCGACCTGGAACAACGCCAGCGGCTGCAACAGCGCGATGCACAGCGCGACCATGCCGAAGCTCAGCACCGCGCCGATCAGGCGGTTGGCGACCAGGGTCAGGAACGGGATCTTGTAGTCCTCGAGCCGGAACTTGCGCTGGACCGCCGCGCGCAGCAGTTCGTAGACCAGCAGGATCGGGATCACCGGGAACAGCAGCGCCTTGACCCCGGCGCCGCTGAGCAGGGCGCGGTAGCCGTCGGCGGCCAGCAGCTCCAGCAATGCGCCCAGGCCGAAGAAGGCGACCAGTTCGTGCAGCGCCTGCGAACCCAGATCCATCGTTACTCCCCGGTTTAGATCGATCCAGGTCGATATAGCCAGGGGCCGGCGGCCGGCTCAAGTGCCGCGCGCGAAACCCGGCTCCAAGGCATTGGACGCGGGCTTTGGCGGAATTGGACGGGGCCCGGCCGGCTCCTGGCCCGGCCCGTGCAGGCAGGACCGGCGGCGCCCAGATCGGTGCCGAAGCCGGCCGCTTCGCCGCCGTTCGACATTTGCCGCGCGCCGGCCCGGCCCTGGGGCCGGCCCCAGGTCCGGCACGCCGCGTGCTGCAACGCAGCAGCCAGACGCGTAAAATGAGCCCCCTTCATCCATCCGGCCCGCCCCCGCGGGCCTCAGCAGTCGGAGCACACATGGGTCTGGACCACGTCCCCACCGGCAAGAACCCGCCGCACGAGATCAACGTCATCATCGAAATCCCGAAGGATGCCGAGCCGGTCAAGTACGAGGTCGACAAGGCCTCCGGCGCGATCTTCGTCGACCGCATTCTGTCGACCCCGATGCGCTACCCCTGCAACTACGGCTACGTCCCGCATACCGTGTGCGGCGACGGCGACCCGGCCGACGTGCTGGTGGTGCTGCCGCTGCCGCTGATCCCCGGCTCGGTGATCCGCTGCCGCCCGGTCGGCGTGCTGCGCATGAGCGACGAAGCCGGCAGCGACGAGAAGCTGCTGGCGGTGCCGGTCGACAAGGTCTTCGCCGGTTACTCGCACATCCACGACATCGATCAGGTCAGCCCGCACTGGCTCGAGCGCATCGGCCACTTCTTCGAGCACTACAAGGACCTGGAGAAGGGCAAGTGGGTCAAGCTCGACGGCTGGGGCAACGCCGAAGAGGCCAAGAAGATCCTGGTCGAAGCGATCGAGCGCTACGCGGCCGAGGACGACAAGCCGAAGTTCTGAGCGTAAACGCCGCTAGCGAAAAAGCCGCCTCCGGGCGGCTTTTTTTTGTTGCCCGCGCCGCCGAATGGCCTACCTGTAGGAGCGGCCCGAGCCGCGACCGCGACAACGCACCTGCGACGAAAGTTGCGGCGTAGTTGCGTTGTCGCGGTCGCGGCTCGCGCCGCTCCTACACGAAGCGCAAATTCGGTGGATAAAAAAACTACGGCCCCTTTCGGGGCCGTAGTCTTGTCGCATTACCGCAGAAGCTTCGATCAGAAGCGCTGGGTGTACTTCATGTACACGAAGCGGCCGATGTCGTAAGCGCCGTTGTAGCTGAAGCTGCTGTTGGGCTGGCTGAACATCGTCTGGCCGGTGTGGTCGAAGACGTTGTTCGCGCCGACCGCCACGGTGGCGTTCCACGGCGTGTTGTAGCGGACCTGCACGTCGTGGAAGGTGTTGCTGCCCACTTCGCGCACCGGCACCGCGCCCTTGTACGAGGAACGGTAGTTCGGATCCGAGCACTCCTTGCCGCCGTTGAGGTCGTACGCGCACTCTTCCTTCAGGCCGGAGTAGTAGCGGATGCCCCAGCTCGCGCCGAAGTCGCCCCAGCTCCAGTCGGCGTTGAAGTTCGAACGCACACGGAAGTTGCTCAGGCCGTCGGCCACCCAGCTCGCGCGCTGCTCGACCGGCGTGGTCGCCTCGTTGTCGCGCTTGTACTCGGAGTAGTCGACGTAGGTCGTCTTCCAGTTGAACGCGAAGTTGCCGTAACGGGTATCGGCCAGGCGGTAGGAGATGCCCAGGTCGTAACCCGCGGTTTCCTGGTAGCCGCCGTTGATCAGGGTACGGGTGACGCCGACGACCTGACCCAGGTTGTCCGGATCGGTGTCGCGGACGAAACGGCCGCACGCCGACTGGATGCCGAGCACGTAGCAGTTGTTCAGGATCGAGCTCACGGTCTCAGCCGCGATCACGTCTTCGATCTTGATCTTCCACCAGTCCAGGCTGACGTCGAAGCCGCTGAACCAGCTCGGGCTGTAGACGAAGCCGATGTTGGTCGACTTCGAGGTTTCCGGCTTCAGCAGCGGGTTGGAACCGGACAGGAACGCGCTGTCGGACTGGGCGTTCGGACCGGTCGCCGGCTTGCCGCCCGAAGCGACCTGGCGGAAGTTCGCCGGAACGTTCGCGCCGCAACGCGCGGCGACCTGCGGGTTGCGCACGGCCGAACCGAACAGCGTGTCGCACGGGTCGGTGTAGTTGTCGAAGCTCTCGCCGACGCCGCCGTACAGATCGGCCACGGTCGGGGCGCGGAAGCCCGTCGCGTAGGTGCCGCGGATCAGCAGGTCGTCGATCGGCTTCCACTTCAGGCTGAACTTGCCGTTGGTGGTGTCGCCGAAGGTGTTGTAGTCGGAGTAGCGGCCGGCGATGTTGAACGACAGTTCCTTCGCGAAGGTCACATCCGACAGCACCGGCACGGCCAGTTCGACGTAGAACTCGTCGAGCGAGTAGCCGCCCTGGGTTTCGCTACCGGCCAGGTCGGAGCTCAGGCCCGACTGCAGCAGCGCGTCCGGCGAGTAATGCGCCGATTCCTTGCGGTGCTCGTAACCCGCGGCCAGGCCGAGGTCGCCGGCCGGCAGCGTCGCCAGCGAACCGCTGACGTTGAGGCTGTAGACCTCGGTCTTGGTGGTCGAGGTGTCGTGGGTCGGCAGGTACAGGAACTTCTGCAGATCCTTGTTGTTCAGCGAACCCGGCGCGTTGACGTCCGGACCCAGCAGCGGGTTCCAGGCCAGGCAGCCCGCGATCGGGTTGGCGGCGGTGCCGCAGCGCGCCACGCCGTTGGCGTCGATGAACGACGGACCCAGAGCCTTCTCGGCGTTCGGCAGGAACAGATTGCCGGTGCCGGTCTTGGTGCCCTTGTTCTGGTTGTACAGGTAGCCCGCGTCCCAATCCCAGGTCTTGCCGGCCAGTTCGAACGAACCTTCCAGGCCGCCGCTGAAGCGGTAGGTGGTCAGCTCGGACTTGGTCTGACGCGGCACTTCCCAGCCACGGCGGTAGAAATTGGCGTCGGCGCCGAGCGGGTTGAACGCGCTGTCGGCCTTCAGGCTCAGGTCGCCGGCGTAGCGATCGAAACCGGTCGAGCGGAACGGATAACCGGCGATCTGCTGGGTGGCTTCGCGATCCGTGTACAGGACGTCGGCCTTGGCGCGCAGGTTGTCGGTGATGTCGAACTCGGCGTTGGCGAACACCGAACGACGCTCCAGCCCGGTCGAGAGGTACATCTGCTCGTTCGGGTTGGCTTGGTCGGTGAGGCCGTTGGTCGGGTGGAAGTTCGACAGCTTCGAGGTGTCGGTGGTGCCGCGGTTGGCGGTCCACGCGTTGCCGTCGGCGTCGATCAGGGTGCCCCACTGATTGATCGCGCTCCAGCCGTTGCTGCGCACCGTGCCGCCGGGACCGCCCAGATCCGGAGTCGGATGGGCGCGGCCGTTCGGATAACGGGTGAAGTCGCGGTCGCGAGCCATGACCGGATCTTCCTTGCTGTACTCGGCGCCCAAGGTCACCGAACCGCGCTCACCGGTCTGGCCGATGACGAAGTTGTAGACCTCCTTGTTGCCGTCGCCCTGGCCGTACTGGCCGATGTAGGCGCTGCCTTCGAGGCCGTCGAAACGCTTGCGGGTGATGATGTTCACCACACCGGCGATGGCGTCGGAGCCGTACAGCGCCGAGGCGCCGTCGGTCAGCACTTCGATGCGCTCGACGATCGAGCTCGGGATCGAAGCCAGGTCGGAGTAGCCGCTGGAGCTGATGCCCATGCGCTTGCCGTCGATCAGCACCAGGGTGCGCTGCGGGCCGAGGCCGCGCAGGTCGACGTACTGGCCGCCCACGTCTTCGCCCGAGGCGAGCGCGTCGGAACGCGAGATCGCCGGCGAACCGGTGGCGGTGATGTTCTGGACGATGTCGGCGATCGAGGTGAAGCCCTGCTTCTGGATCTCGGCGCGCGACATGGTGACGACCGGCTGCGACGTCTCCAGGTTGGCCTGGCGAATGCGCGAACCGGTCACCTCGATGCGATCGAGGGTGGTCGGGTTCTTGGAGGCGTCGGCTTCTTGTGCGCCGGCGATCGCCGGGACCAGAGCGGACACGAGCGCTGCGGCGATGGCGGACGGCAGAACGCCGTACCGCGCCGTGGGGCGCAGACTACGATGGTTCATCTATCTCTCTCCAGTAATCTCGTTATAGGCGTGTTAAAACGCCATGCAAAAGTACGTTCCAACTCCCCGCACTGCTTTGCGGTTGGCAGCGGGAGACTTTGCGCAGTCGGTCGTAGAGGCCACTGTCATCGCGTCGAAAGACTCGCGTCGCGCGCATTAAATGTGATGAATTCCAGGTGTTTTTGACCGATTGCGTCGAAGTCGGCGAAGCGCATTGCAGGCATGCGGACGCTTTGCCCGGTGTTGCGCCGAATCTTGCCGATCCGGTGCGATGGCTTTGCATCGCGTCTTTGCACAACGAGCCTGATCGCGGCAAACCCGCTGATTCGTAGCGTTTGCGCCGCATACGCAGCGGACTCGATACGTATAGAGGCGGCGCGCGCATCGGCGCCTTCGCGATCCCAGCGTGCGCATCGGCGGCGCTTCAAAGAGAGAAAAAACGTGCGAACGCGGCGACTGCAGCGCCCTCGTCGATGCGGTCGCTTGCGCCTCGCGTCGTTGCGAGCTGAACGATTCGTTCAGAACTCGCGCGATCACGATGCGCGAGCACCCGAAGCGTCGCGTCATGCCGCTGCGGCAGATGCGCTCGTCTATAAGAAGGAGTCGGTGGCACAGCGATGCGTTGATGCGCGCGCATGCTGAACGATTCGTTCATGCACATGGCGAAGCGATGCATCACGCACATGAGCGCTTCGTTCATACGAACGCCGTCGCGACGCCGAGCGCGCACGCGACGACGCGCGGCGGCGAAGGCCGCACGCGCGAACGAGGAAAGAGAACACAGGAGTCGCCGGCGAATCGGCGCAGCGCGCCAGCGGCGCATCGAGTGCCGCCGAGGCTCGGCTGCGCGCGATGCGCGCAGTCGAAACCTCGGCGTTGCTCGGGTAGTGCGGAGTCCGGCCTGTTGGGGGAGGCGGCTGGCGGTATCGGCCTGGCGGTGGTCCCGGAGCGGATCGGCGCGAGTCGGTGGATCGAATCGGCGGATCGGTTCGGGCGGGCCAGATACTGCGGGCTCGTAGCTTGCGTTTGTTGCGTTACGGATGTCGCTTTACGGATGTCGCTTCGGATCGTACTGCGCGGCCGGCAACGGCCGTTTCGGAACTTCTTTCGGCGTTTCGCAACGCTTTCGTCGTCCGCTCAGCTCGCCATCGCCAGCTTGCGCAACGGCACCACAGCCGGCTTGGCGGCTTCGGCGGCCTTGGCGCTGGCGGCGGCGCTGCGATAACGCGTAGCCGAGGTGCCGAAGCGGGCGCGGAAGGCGCGGGCGAAGCTGCAGCAGTTGTCGAAACCGCTGGCCGCGGCGACCTCGCCGATCATCATCGAGGTGTTCTTCAGCAAGTCCGCCGCGTGTTCCAGGCGCATGCGCGCCGAGGCGGCCTGGGGGCTCTCCTCGTACAGGCTGTGGAAGGTCTTGGAGAAGTACCAGCTCGAGAAGCTGGTCAGCTCGGCCAGTTCGCTGATCCGCACGACCCGGTCGCAATTGCCTTCCAGGTACAGGCGGGCGCGCTGCAGACGGCCGAAGACCTGGCGCTTGCGGCTGCGCGAACGGCCCGGGCAACGCTGGATGCGCGCGGTCAGCTCGCGCTGGACGCCGGCCAAGTGCAGCAGGATCGGACGCAGGGCGTTGAGATCGAAACCGGTGTCGGCCTCGTTGTTGCGCGCGCTGGCCTGGCGCCACAGGCGCAGGGCGATGCGGGCGTCGTGGCGGTTCATGCGGCCGCGGCCGGCGTACAGGCTGCTGTCGGCCAGACGGGCCATCGCCTTGATCGCGTCCGGGGTCAGGTTGAGGCCGACGCAGACGCCGTAGCGGTCCGCTTGCAGGACCGGCTTGGAGTCGCGTTCGAACGCGATCCAGTCGCCGCGCTTGAGGCGGAACTTGCCCTCTTTGGCTTCAACCCACGAACTGCCGCGCAACTGCACCCAAATCGAGAAGTGAGTACCGGACAACTGAACGCTGCCCAGTCGCGAGACGCCGACGCAACTTGCCTGAACGGATTGGTCCTGCGCGTCCAGCTGCATCAGCTGTCCGCGATCCGCCCACAATGCTTGCTCCATTGGTCCACCTCATTTGCGGGGTATGAGGTTTTTATTTGCGCGAGCAACGACCGCGGGCGCCGGAAATTTGACGGAGAGTTAGCCGAATTCGGCACGAAGTCACATCCGATAAACTTCCGAAAGAACTTTTCTTATCCAGATCAATCAGTTGAGCCAGCCCGGCACGAAGGTCTTCGGCTCCTCGGGCAGGTCCATGTAACCGATATCGGCGCCATCCCACTTGGCCAGGGCCAAATACACGGTGTCGCCGCGCGGGCTCAGGCTGAATCCGTTGATCGCCGAACGCCGGCTTTGGTCCAGGCACAGGGCCGACGGCGGCAGCTCCGGGGTCGCGATCCGGCGCATCAGCGACAGGCAGGTCGGCTGCTGGTCCATGTAGCGCAGGTCGCCGGTGGCGCTGGCCACGTCCCACAGCCGGTAGCGGTCGGCGACCGGCTCGCTGTCGTCGACCTGGCGGATGCTGGCCGCGCTCAGGGCCAGATCGGCCTGCCACAGCCCGGCCTGGGTCTGGCGGGCGAACAGCAGGCGGTTATGGGCCGGGTCGGCCTTGCCCTCGGCCACGTCGTCGATCGCCGCGACCAGCTTCCACGGCGAGACGCTGCGGTCGAACAGGCTCAGGCGCAGGCGGCCGTCGCCGGCGCCGGCCAGGATCAGCAGACGGTTCGGATCCGGCAGCTGCATGGCCTGGATCGGCTCGTCGACCGGCACCGGCAGGCGGGTGACCCGGCCGCTGGCCGGCACGATCTCGAACACGGCGTTGCGCCCCTCCGGATCCGGCCCGACCACGGTCACCCGGGTGCTGTCGGCCGACCACGAGGCGCCGTAGCGGGTGCCCGGGGTCACCCCCGGCAGCATGCGCAGCGAATCGGGCTGCTCCAGGTCGGCCCACCACAGGTGGTTGCTGCCGGAGCGGTCGGAGAAGAACACGATCTGGCGTCCGTCCGGCGCCGCCGCCGGCAGCATGTCGCGCGCCGAGGACGGGAACAGCGGGTCGACCACGTGCACCGCGCCCTTGGAGGTATCGCCGAGCACCACCCGGAACAGGCCGAAGTACGGCTTGCGCTGGACGAAGGCCGCGGCCGGGCGCGAGGCCGCGACCGCCGGGAACTGCGCCGACTCGATGCCCAGGTCGCGCGCCTGACCGGTTTCCAGGTCCAGGCGGAACAGCCGGGTGTCGCCGTCGATCATGCGGCCGAACAGGATGCTGCGGCTGTCCGGCAGCCAGTCCCAGCCGCGCACGTCGGCGCTGAGCTGGCTCAGCCGCTCGGCGCTGCCGCCTTCGGCCGGCAGGCGCCAGAAGTCGCCTTGCGGGTTGTTGCGCAGGAACACGATCCAGCGCCCGTCGGGCGAGAACCGCGGCGACAGGTCGAGGTTGCCGGCGCCGGGGCGGTACGGCACCGCGCGCCATTCGCCGCTGGCCAGATCCAGCACGCGCATGCCGACCATGCCCTGCGGGGTCTGCATGCTGCCGAAGATCAGGCCGCGGCCGTCGGGGGTCCATTCGAAGGTCGGCGGGTTGCGCGGGTCGCACTCGCCGACCTCGCGCTCGGCGCCGCCGTTGGCGGCGATCATCAGCACCTTGCACATGCGCGCCGGGTCGACCCGCAGGAACGCGATCGAGCGGCCGTCCGGCGACCACGCCGGCATGCTGTCCTCGGCCAGCCCGCTGGGCCGGGTCAGCTGGCGCGGCGGGGTCTGATCGGTGGTCTGGACCAGGATCGCGGTGCCGCGCTGGCCTTCGGGAATCGCCACGTAGGCGACCAGGGCCGCGTCCGGCGACAGGGTCGGCTGGACTTCGAACCCGGGCATGGAAGTGATCAGGCGGTACGGCCGCGGCGTGCCGGCGACCCGGGCCGGGTCGACCGGCGCCGGCGACGCGCCGGGCGCGTGCGACTGCCGCGCCAGCGACCACCACACCAGCGCGACCACCAGCACCAGCACGGTCGTTACCGCGCCGACGATCGACTTCCAGGTGCCGCGCGGACGCGGCTGGTTCGGCAGCGGCACCGGCGCGATCCGCTCCGGCGCGGGTGCGGCGAGGCTGTCGGCGAAGGGCGTTTCCGCCGCCGGCTCCGAGACGCCGTTGCCGCCGGCAGCGGCTTCGGCGCCGGCGGCCGACTCCGGCACCAGCCAGCGCACCTTGGCCAGCAGGCGGTAGCCGTTCTTGGCGATGGTTTCGATGTAGCGCGGATTGCCGCGGTCTTCGTCGAAGGCCTTGCGCAGTTGGGTCACCGCCTGGGTGACCACGTCGTCGGTCGGCAGGGTGTCGGGCCAGACCTCGGCCAGCAGCGCGTCGCGGCTGACCACGCGGTCGGCGTGATCGACGAGCACGAGCAACACGCCCATCGCCTTGGGCGTGATCCGGCGCGGCCGACGCGCCCCCGGCGCGCGGATTTCGCGCAAGGGGATGTCGACCACGCAATCGCCTACCCGCAGATGCTCGGCGGGCAAGGGCGGCGTCGATGGCTCGTGGGTTCGCGGCATGAATCCTGCTGATGGTGCGCACTTGCCCGCGGTTGGTCATGTGCCTGAACGCCTAGGCGCAAGACCGACCAACCGACATATCCGGCATGGCGCGGTGGCGCGATCGGAAAGGCGCGCCGTCACTGCTTGTTCTAGCCGGCTATTCTAGCGCCGGGGAAAGGCGCTAAGACCGTCGCACAAAGCCGCAGGGGCGTTTTCGGCGCCGACAGGCCGAAACGTATCGTTCCAAAACGCACTTCGCGCCGTGTATTTATCTGTAACGCATCGCCTGCGAAGCGCTTGCGGCGCCACGCTGCCGGCGAAGCTTAACGCGGAGTCATTTCAGCTTCGTTCAGCGCCGCGGGCTTTTCCGGCCCGGCCCGGGGTTTATCTGCGCGGGCTTCGCCGGCGCGGCCTTCACGGGCGCTGGTGGCGCAGCATGGTCAGCCCGATCAACCGCGACACCACCGCAGCGATATAGCCCACCCCGGCGAACTGCTCGAACATCGTCAGCACCCGCGCCGCCGGCGACATCGGCAGGATGTCGCCGAGCCCCACCGCCGACAGGTTGGTGAAACTCAGGAACAGCAGTTCCAGCCACGTGCGCGGCTCGCCCGGGCGTTGCGCGCCGACGAAGCTGTCCGGATACCAGGCCTGGCAGACCAGGAACGCGTAAGCGAAGCCCCAGGCCAACAGGGTGAAGGTCGCCCCGGCCGCGAACAGTTCGTCGGCGGTGACCTTGTGGTCGCTCATCATGTAAGCGATCAGCGCGCCGGCGGCATAGAAATATAGTCCCGCCTCCAGCGCCGAGGACAGCACCAGCAGGCCGGGACTGTCGGCCAACACCGACAGCACCGACAACGCGAACGCCGGCACCGCGATGATCCAGGCGATCCACTTGATCGCCGGACTGCGGTTGACCACCCACACCGCCAGCGCCAGCACCAGCACGCCGAACGCGCCGAACACCACGCGCCCGCCGCCGGCCGGTTCGAACAGCGGGTACACCGCCAGGCTCAGCAACTGCGCCGCCAGCAGGAACGCCGAGGGGTGGCGGCGGGCGATGGCGCGCCATTTGAGGGAGGCGTAGCTGGCCATTGAGCTAGGAGTTAGCGGACAGGAGTTAGGAGATAGTAAGAGCCAAAGCGTCAGCGCAGGCTAGTCGTCCGCTTTTCTCTATCTCCTATCTCCTGACCGCTACCTCCTGCCGCGCCGTCAGGCGCGGTGATACACCTCGGCGCCCTGCGCGCGGAACTCCGCCGACTTCTCCGCCATGCCCTCGTCGACCGCCGCGCTCTCGTCCAGGCCATGTTCCTTGGCGTAGTCGCGCACGTCCTGGGTGATCTTCATCGAGCAGAAGTGCGGGCCGCACATCGAGCAGAAGTGGGCGACCTTGTGCGCCTGCTTGGGCAGGGTTTCGTCGTGGTACTCGCGCGCGCGCTCCGGGTCCAGGCCGAGGTTGAACTGGTCTTCCCAACGGAACTCGAAGCGCGCCTTGCTCATCGCGTTGTCGCGCGCCTGCGCGCCCGGATGACCCTTGGCCAGATCGGCGGCGTGGGCGGCGATCTTGTACGCCATCAACCCTTCGCGCACGTCGTGCTTGTTCGGCAGGCCCAGGTGCTCCTTCGGCGTCACGTAGCACAGCATCGCGGTGCCGTACCAACCGATCATCGCCGCGCCGATCGCCGAGGTGATGTGGTCGTAGCCCGGCGCGATGTCGGTGGTCAGCGGGCCGAGGGTGTAGAACGGCGCCTCGCCGCACACCTCCAGCTGCTTGTCCATGTTTTCCTTGATGAGCTGCATTGGCACGTGGCCGGGGCCCTCGATCATGGTCTGCACATCGTGCTTCCAGGCGATTTTGGTCAGTTCGCCGAGCGTCTCGAGTTCGCCGAACTGGGCCGCGTCGTTGGCGTCGGCGATCGAGCCCGGACGCAGGCCGTCGCCGAGCGAGAAGGCCACGTCGTAGGCCTTCATGATTTCGCAGATGTCTTCGAAGTGGGTGTAGAGGAAATTCTCCTTGTGGTGCGCCAGGCACCACTTGGCCAGGATCGACCCGCCGCGCGAGACGATGCCGGTGACGCGCTTGGCGGTCAGCGGCACGTAGCGCAGCAAGACGCCTGCGTGGATGGTGAAGTAGTCCACGCCCTGCTCGGCCTGTTCGATCAGGGTGTCGCGGAAGATCTCCCAGGTGAGTTCCTCGGCGCGGCCGTCGACCTTCTCCAGCGCCTGGTAGATCGGCACCGTGCCGATCGGCACCGGCGAATTGCGGATGATCCACTCGCGGGTTTCGTGGATGTGCTTGCCGGTCGACAGGTCCATGACCGTGTCGCCGCCCCAGCGCATCGACCACACCAGCTTCTCCACTTCCTCGGCGATGCCCGAGGACACCGCCGAGTTGCCGATGTTGGCGTTGACCTTGGTCAGGAAGTTGCGGCCGATGATCATCGGCTCGCTTTCGGGATGGTTGATGTTGTTGGGGATGATCGCGCGGCCGCGGGCGACTTCGTCGCGCACGAACTCGGGGGTGATGATCTTCTGGATGTCGGCGCCGAAGCTGTGGCCCGGGTGCTGCCGCAGCAGATGCGCTTCGCGGATCGATTCCAGCCGCTGGTTCTCGCGGATGGCGATGTATTCCATCTCCGGCGTGACGATGCCGCGGCGCGCGTAATGCATCTGGGTGACGTTGGCGCCGGCGATCGCGCGGCGCGGCAAAGGACGGTTGCCGAAGCGCACGTGGGCGAGCTTGGGGTCGTGCTCGCGCTGGCGGCCGAATTCCGAAGACAGGCCTTTGAGCAATTCGGTGTCGCCGCGCTCGGCGATCCAGTTCGCGCGCAGCGGCGCCAGACCGGCGGCCAGATCGATGTGCGCGTCGGCATCGGTGTAGGCGCCGGAGGTGTCGTACACCGCCAGCGGCGCGTTGTCTTCGCCGCCGAAGATGGTCGGGGTGCGGTCCAGCGCGATCTCGCGCATCGGCACGTTCAGATCGGGGCGCGATCCTCGCACATAGATCTTGCGCGAGCCGGGGATCGGGCGGGTGACGTCGGCCGACAACTTCTCGGCTTGCTGGATCAGCTCGGAGGGAACCGCGTTCATGGAAATTCGTCCGCTTTGGAGGGGCTTGTGAGGAAAAGCCGGCCGCACACCTGACGGTGCGGCGCTGCGAGCCGGAGGGCTCGCGCAAAGCGGGCGCGCGGACGCTGCGATCGCGTCCTGCGAAGCTTCCCTACGGCGGTCTCAACCGCATCAGGTTCGAAGGGACTGTCTCAACCGGACGGCCGTTGCGGCCCGTCGCGGTACCCCCGCTTCAAGGGTGCATTAGACCCGGAAACCGGCCCGGGCGCCAATCCCGCCGGCCGCGACCGCGGTCGCAGGCCGGCCCGGACCGCCTTGCCGGCGTAACGCCCGGCCGCTAGCGTGCGCGCATGAACCCGACTCGCTCACGCGCCCGCGCGCTCGCCCTGCTGCCCCTGGCTGCCGCCCTGCTGCTCGGCGGCTGCGTCCTCGGCCACACCGTGCACCCTTCGCCCGCGGCCGAACGCGCCGAGAGCCAGGCGCGCGCCGAACAGTTGTTCCAGCGCCTGAAGCCGCTGTGCGGCCAGGCCTTCGCCGGCCGCATCGTCGCCGACACGCCGCGCAGCGCCGACGATCCGTTCGGCGGCAAGGCCCTGGTCATGCATGTGCGCGGCTGCGAGGCCGATACGATCCGCATTCCATTCCACGTCGGCCAGGACCGCTCGCGCACCTGGGTGTTCACCCGCCATCCGGGCGGCCTGCGCTTCAAGCACGACCACCGCCACCGCGACGGCAGCGAGGACGAGTTGACGATGTACGGCGGCGAGCTCAAGCCGCGCGGCGAAGGCGAGCGTTACGAATTCCCCGCCGATCCGGAAAGCCGCGCGCTGTTCCGCCGGCTCGGCCGCGAAGTGTCGGTGCCGAACGTGTGGGCGGTGGAGATCGACGACCAGCGTTTCGTCTACGAACTCGCCCGTCCCGGCCGCCTGTTCCGGGTCGAATTCGACCTGACCCGGCCGCTGCCCGCGCCTCCCCCGCCCTGGGGCGGCTGAAGGCGCGGACCTGCCGCAAGAACGTCAGTTCGGACCGGGGTTGGTGTAGTAGCCGTAGCAGTAGTTCTGCCCGCCCTTGGTCAGATAGAACCGGCTGCAATTGGTGTCGTAGCTGCTGCCGGTCGCGGTGATGCGATAGCCCGACAGGTACGTGCCGTTGAGGTGGTAGAAGCTGCCGTTCTGCTTCAGCGACCAGTGCTCATGCGGGCCGGTCGAGCTGCCGCCGTTGCACAGCGCCTGCGCCTGGGTATTGGCCGGATTGGCGATGGCGGTGTTCATCGCCACGTTGGCGCCGGTGTTGTACTGGATGTTCATCAGGTGGTAGTAGGTCGTCGACCAGCCGCCGGTGTGCACGATCTCGGCGAAGCACGAGGAATGGCGCTTGAACGAGCCCGCCGCCGACGCCGACACCCAGACGTTGTTCTGGTTGCTGCCCCAGCCGCCGCCGAGCGACATGTCGAGCGAGGACATCGGGTAGTTGCCCGAACCGGTGTTGGTGTGCGCGCCGCCGACGTGCCAGCGCGCGCCGCGCGGGAACGGGAACTGCAACAGGCCGTTCGGCGACAGCGGCTGCACGTCCGGGCCGGCCTTGGCGAAGCGGTCCGACGGCGCCTTGGCCTGGCGCGCCTCGTTGAACAAGCGGCCGTACACCAGCTGGAACTCGCCGTCGCCGCGCAGCGCGGCCGCCGGCTCGTTGTCGCCGGAGCGCTGGAACAGCGCCTGCAACGGATTGGCGCGGGCCAGCGTCACCGGGCCCTTGGCGCCGTCGGCATCGCGCTCGTACAGCGATTCGCGCAGCGCCAGCGCCACTTCGCGGGTCTGCGCGCCGAAGCCGTCGGCGCGGGCGAGCTTGCCGAACGGACGCGCCGGCGCGCGCTTGGCGCTGACCGCGCCGCTTTGCTGTTCCATCAACGCGATCAGCACCTTCGGGCTGATGCCGCTGTAGCCGGCCCAGTGCGAGATCTCTTCCGAATGCTTGCGCAGGTGCGGCGCATGCTTGGCCAGATACGCGTCGATGTCGAAGTCGAACATCTCGTCGTACGAATACACCAGGTCCTCGCCGCTGAGGCCGCGGCCCTGCGCGCTGGCCGTGCCGCCGATCGTCGCCAGCGCGCATGCCAGCGCCAGCCCGAGTCCCGCTTTTGCGATCTTCTTCATGGTCTGCTCCCGAGAAAGACGTTTGAAGAGTGGTGGACGGCGCCGCGGCCGCGCAGTGGCCACTGCGCGAAACCGGAACCGCGCGACGCCGGTACGCACGACCGTTCGTCATCGTCGGAACGCTCGCGCTTGCCTGTCCGTATGTCGCGAGCCGGCGGACTCTGACCGCGGCCGCCGACGCTGTCGTGCGACGCAGTTCAAATCGGCGCCGCACATGCGCCGGCGCACGGCCATTCCTCAATGCGGTTCACACCGCGCGCGCGATCGCGTCGCAAAGCGGCGCGGCGAGCATGAACGCAAATGGGAGCAGCGCACACATTGCGCGCACGCCGATGCCGGATTGCTGCGATGCCGCGCGCGGCTGCGCCGTATGCGGCGCATCTGCGACACTGGCGCTCCGCACGCCAAGGAGAGCCGCCGCGCATGTTCCGTTTCCCGATGTTTCCCGCCTCGTCCCCGCGCATCCGCCGGACCGCGTCCGCCGCGCTGCTGGCCGCCGGCCTGTCGCTGAGCGCGTTCGCCCAGGCCGACGAATTCGTCCTGCAAAGCGCCGACCTGCACGAAGGCGACACCGTGCCGGGCCTGCACCTGCTGCCGGCCTGCAACGGCGGCAACGTGTCGCCGGCGCTGGAATGGAAGAACCCGCCGGCCGGCACGCGCAGCTTCGCGGTGACCGTGTTCGACCCCGACGCGCCTACCGGCAACGGCTGGTGGCACTGGGCGGTGGTCAACCTGCCGGCCGCCACGACCGGGCTGGAACGCGGCGCCAAGCCGCCGGCCGGCGCGCTGCAACTGCGCAACGACTTCGGCGCGGCCGGCTACAGCGGCCCCTGCCCGCCGCCGGGCAAGCCGCATCGCTACGAATTCACGGTGTGGGCGCTCAAGAGCGACAAGCTCAGGCTCGACGCCAACACCAAGGCCGCGCTGGGCGGGTTCATGGCCCGCGCCGACGCGCTCGGCCACGCGACGATCACCGTGCAGTACGGCCAGGCCAAATAAATAAGTAACCGCGGAAACCATCGCGCCGGCTCGCGTCGCTGCCGCCGGCGCGACCGCAAACCCTCGCCGTCACAGGCTTTGCGCCGCGCGCAAATTTTTTCGCGGCGCCTCTTGACGCGCCGCACAACGGCACGGTATTGCTAAGTCCATGCACGCCGCCCTCGCCATCGCCCGCTCCGTCTCGACCTCGCCGCACGGCGCGGTACGCGTCGTAGCGGCGATGTCGATTACCACCACCGGTACCGGTACCACTCTTCCCAGGGTGCGGACGGGCGTGTCCAGCTGAACCACACGCCGCTCCGCACCCGACCAGGGTGCGGGCCGCCGGCCTCACCCTGACGGACCCGCGGAGCTCCCCCATCAGGAGCCTGCCATGTCGTCCGCCCCACCCCAAACCGCTCTCGACGCCCCGCCCGAAGCGGCCGCGGCCGAAGATCACCTTGCCGCCGACGATGCCGCCGCGAACGCGGCCGCGTTCTCTCCGGTACGCCACGCCCACAAGTTCGGCGGCAGCAGCCTCGCCGACGCCGACCGCTACCGGGTCGCGGTCGGCCTGCTCGACGACGGCGCCAACGAACGCATCGCCGTGGTTTCGGCGATGCAGGGCGTCACCGACGCGCTGGTGGCGCTGGTCGACGCGCAGGAAAGCGGCCGCGACTGGAAGCCGGGCTGGAGCGCTTTGCGCGAGCGCCACCTCGCCGCCGCGCTGTCGCTCGACCCGCACCGCCGCCACGGCGTGCTGGAAGCGCTGGAAGCCGAGTTCGTGCAGCTGCGCGACATGCTCGAAAACATGCATTCGCGCGATGAAAAAACTCCGCAGGCGGTGCCCGGCCTCGGCGAGGTCTGGTCCTCGTACCTGCTGCACGCCGCGCTCGGCGGCGAGGCCGCGGGCTGGGCGCGGCTGGACGCGCGCGAGGTGCTGGTCGCGCACGTCGGCGAAATGGGCATGGCGGTGAACTGGCAACTCAGCCGCAAGAACCTGGCCGAATGGCGCGAGCGCCACCGCGCCCCCAACGTCGTGGTCACCGGCTTCATCGCGCGCGACGAGTACGGCTACGCGGTGACCCTGGGCCGCAACGGCAGCGATTACTCCGCCGGCATCTTCGCCAACCTGTTCGGCGCCGACGCGCTGACCATCTGGACCGACGTCGACGGCGTGCTCTCGGCCGATCCGCGGCTGGTGCCCGATGCGGTCTGCCTGCCGTCGATGTCGTACGCCGAGGCCTGCGAACTGGCCTATTTCGGCGCCAAGGTGCTGCATCCGCAGACCATGGCGCCGGTGCAGAAACTCGGCATTCCGCTGCGCATCCGCAACACCCGCAATCCGCAGGCGCCCGGCACCCTGATCAGCCCGAGCGCGCAGCCCGGCGACGCACCGGTCAAAGGCCTCAGCCTGGTCCACGATCTGGCGGTGCTGGAACTGGTCGGCAACGGCATGGTCGGCGTGCCCGGCGCGGCTGAGCGGCTGTTCGGCGCGCTCAGCGCGGCCGGCGTGTCGGTCATCATGATTTCGCAGGGGTCTTCCGAACATTCGATCTGCTGCGTGGTGCGCGCCGATCAGGCCGAGTACGGCCGCAAGACCGTCGTCGCCGCGTTCGCCGGCGCGATGGCCGACGGCCAGGCCCAACACGTGCAATTGACCCAAGACATCTGCGTGCTGGCCGCGGTCGGCGACGGCATGGTCGGCCAGCCCGGCGTGGCCGCGCGTTTGTTCGACGGACTGGCCAAGGCGCGGATCAACCTGCGCGCGATCGCCCAGGGCGCGGGCGAGCGCAACATCTCCGTGGCGATCGCCGCGCGCGACGCCACCCGCGCGCTGCGCGCGGCGCATTCGGCGTTCTGGCTGTCGCCGCAGTGCATTTCGATCGGGGTGATCGGCCCCGGCAAGGTCGGCCGCGCCTTGCTCGCGCAGCTGGCCGCCGCGCAGCCGCGCTTCCAGCGCGAAACCCGCCCGCAGCACCGCCTGGACCTGCGCCTGCGCGCGCTGGCCGACAGCCGGCGCATGCATCTGGCGCCGCGCGCGCTGGCGTTCGACGCGCACGCGCTCGACGCCGAATCCGAACCGCTGGACCTGGATCGTTTCGCCGAACACGTACGCGCCGAACACATCCCGCACGCGCTGATCGTCGATTGCAGCGGCTCCGAAGCGGTCGCCGCGCGCTATCCCGAATGGCTCGCCGCCGGCATCCACGTGGTGACGCCGAGCAAGCACGCCGGCGCCGGCCCGCTGGAGCGTTACGAAGCCATCCGCGACGCTGCCCGCCACGGCGGCCAGTTCCGTTACGAAGCCACCGTCGGCGCCGGCCTGCCGGTGATCCAGACCCTGCGCTCGCTGCTCGACACCGGCGACGAGCTGACCGAAGTCGAAGGCATCCTGTCGGGCACGCTGGCGTGGCTGTTCAACCGTTACGACGGCCGCACCCCGTTTTCGCAGCTGGTGCGCGAAGCGCACGAGCTGGGCTACACCGAACCCGATCCGCGCGACGACCTGTCCGGCACCGACGTCGCGCGCAAGCTGGTGATCCTGGCGCGCGAAGCCGGGCGGCCGCTGTCGCTGGAGCAGATCGAGGTCGAGAGCCTGGTGCCCGAGCAACTGCGCGAAGTGTCGAAGGACGAGTTCTTCCGGCGCCTGGACGAACTCGACGCGCCGTTGCAGCAACGCTTCGACGCCGCGCGCGCGGCCGGGCTGAGCCTGCGCTACCTCGCCCGCCTCGACCGCGACGGCCGCGCCAGCGTCGGCGTGGTCACTCCGCAGCCCGGCCATGCGGCCTTGCACGGCGCGCTCACCGACAACCTGATCCAGTTCCGTACGCGCCGTTACGCCGACAATCCGCTGGTGGTGCAAGGCCCGGGCGCCGGCCCGGACGTCACCGCCGCCGGCGTGTTCGGCGATCTGCTGACCATCGCCCAGACCCTCGGAGCCCGTGCATGAGCGCTGCCCTTCCTTCCGCCGACGACGCGGCCGACGCGACGCCCGCGCCGCACGCTCCCGCGCCGCTGGCGCGCGCGTTCGCGCCCGGCAGCGTCGGCAACATCGGCGTGGGCTTCGACGTGCTCGGCCATTCGATCGAAGGCGTGCGCGATGTCGCCACGGTGCGGCGCATCGACGAGCCGGTCGTGCGCATCCGCGCGATCCGCGGCGAGGTGCCCGGCGCCGACTCGCTGCCGCTGGAGGCCGCGCGCAACACCGCCGGGCAGGCGCTGATTTCGCTGCGCGACAAGCTCGGGCTCGAACACGGATTCGAGCTGGAACTGGACAAGGGCATTCCGCTCGGTTCGGGGCTCGGCGGCTCGGCCGCGTCCTGCGTCGCCGCCTTGGTCGCGGCCAACGCGGTGCTGGCGCGGCCGCTGTCGCGCGAAGCCTTGTACGAATTCGCGCTGGACGGCGAATCGGTGTCCAGCGGCAGCCGTCACGGCGACAACGTCGCGCCGATGCTGCTCGGCGGCGTGGTCATGGCGACTTCGACCCGGATGATTCCGCTGGCGGCGCCCGAGTGGCTGCACGCGGTCGTAGTGCATCCCGATCAAGTACTGGAAACCCGGCGCGCGCGCGCGGTGCTGGCCGATCCGTATCCGCTCGCCCAGGTGGTCAAGCAGAGCGCGCATCTGGCGCTGTTCTTGACCGGCTTGCAGCGCGGCGACGCCGGGCTGTTGCGCGAAGGGCTGGTCGACCTGCTGGTGGAACCGCGGCGCGCGCCGCTGATCCCCGGCTTCGCCGCGGTCAAGGCCGCGGCGCTGGACCATGCCGCGCTCGGCGCCAGCATTTCCGGCGCCGGGCCGAGTTGTTTCGCCTGGTTCGCCTCGCGCGCAGACGCCGCGGCGGCCGCGCCGGCGATGCGCCAGGCCTTCGCCGACGCCGGTTTCGACTCGCGCGCCTACCTCACCCCGGTGGCCGGGCCGCGCGCGGAGGTGCTCGACTGAGTCCGCATCCGCACCGCCGCGACGATTCGCTGTACGCCTACCGCCTCGCCCAACCGGACTCCGCATGAATTTCCTCAGCACGCGCGGCCAGACCGCGCCCACGCCGATCGATGCCGCGCTCGCCGCCGGCCTCGCGCCCGACGGCGGCCTCTACGTTCCCGCCACGATCCCGCAACCGACCCAACCGCTGGCGGCGCTGTCGCTGGCCGAAACCGCGCACGCGGTGCTTGCGCCCTATTTCGTCGAGTCGGCGCTGCGCGAACGCCTCGGCGCGATCTGCGCGCAGGCGTTCTCGTTCGACGCGCCGCTGCGCGCGCTGAGCTCGCCCGACAGTTGGCTGCTGGAGCTGTTCCACGGCCCCACCGCCGCGTTCAAGGACTACGCCGCGCGTTTCCTCGCCGCCGCGCTGGCCGGCCTGCGCGCGCCCGACGCTGCCGACACCACGATCCTCGTCGCCACCTCCGGCGACACCGGCGCCGCGGTCGCTGCCGCGTTCCACCGCCGGCCCGGATTCCGCGTGCTGATCCTGTATCCCGACGGCCGCGTCTCGCCGCGCCAGGCCCACGGCCTGGGCTGCTGGGGCGACAACGTGCAGGCGCTGCGCGTGGACGGCGATTTCGACGCCTGCCAGCGCCTGGCCAAGCAGGCGCTCAGCGACGAGGCGCTGCGCGCGCAGGTGCCGCTGAGTTCGGCCAACAGCATCAGCCTGGGCCGGCTGCTGCCGCAGGCGGCGTACTACGCGCATGCCGCCGCGCAGTACTACGCCGGCCACGGCGAACCGCTGAACTTCATCGTCCCCACCGGCAACCTCGGCAACGCCTGCGCCGCGCTGGTGGCCAAGCGCATGGGCGCGCCGGTCGGCGAACTGCGCCTGGCGACGAACGCCAACGACACCTTGCCGCGTTACTTCGGCGGCGCCGACTACCTCGCCCAGCCGACCCGCGCGACCCTGGCCAATGCGATGGACGTGGGCGCGCCGAGCAACTTCGAACGCTTGCGCTACTGGTATCGCGACGACGCCGAGCTGCGCGCGGCGATCCGCGCCGAGAGCGTGGACGACGCGACCATCGTCGAGACCCTGCGCGCCGCGCCCGAGCGCTACGGCATCGTGCCGTGTCCGCACACCGCGACCGGCCTGCGCGTGCTGGAGTCGCTGCGCGCGCAGGGCGACGAGCGGCCGTGGGCGGTCGCGGCCACCGCGCATCCGTCCAAGTTCGACAGCATCGTCGAGCCGCTGGTCGGGCGCGCGGTGCCGCCGCCCCCAGCGTTGGCCGAATCGCTGGCGCGCCCGGCTTCGGCAGAAACGATGGCGGCGGACTATACGGTGTTGCGCGAACGCCTGCTGCGAACTGCCGTCGACGGGTACCGTATCTCTACGGCCGCCCTGCCGTGACGTCCTGCATCGCCCTCGTCGGCCGCGGCCGGCGATGGCGATGCGCGCGGATGCCGAATCGAAGGCTGTGTTTTCTGCGATAACGCGAAAACCGGCAGAGAAACGCGTCCGCTGTGCTCACACCCCGTAGCGTTTGTTGCCGCCCGATGTGATGCAGTACCGCCCGCCACGCGGACCGATGCATACCCGGCGGCCCGAGCACGGGCACGTGCCGTCGTCGTAGCTGCCGTGGCGATACGCACGGGCGGGCGTCTTGCGAGCAGGTCCGGCGGCCGCCTTGGAGGTCGATCGCCCGCCTTGCCGTGTTCGGTAGCAACCGGCTTCGGCGCATAGATGCGAAGCCGAAACCCATTGTTCGCGTTCCCCAGGGCGCGATACCCGGATCCATCCCTCGCGCCGCTCGTACACTTCCACCGTCGAACCGCCGGCCAGCGATCCGGTCACGGGCCCATTCGGCGAAGCGCGTTGGTTCAGCGAGGCTGCATCGACATACAGGACTTCCATCGCAGCCGGCGCCTGCGCCGCGACGGGAGGCGTCTCGGTATCGGGCGGTCCAGCACGATCCTGATGCGGACGGCACATCGCCATAATCGCTATCAGGCCTCCGATCACCCAAAGCCCTAAGGCCCCCTGCGAGCGTCTTGCCATTCGACCTCCCTATCGATCCGAGCCGGTGCGGTGGACTTCGTACCCGCTCGTCTCGGCTGGTCGAACGACGCTGAACGGGCATAACGGAAATCGCGTGCAGTCCTCGGTGCTACGCGGTTCGAAAGCGAGTCCGGCCATCGCCTTTCGTTTAGAGATCGCGCGCGGGCTGCCCGATCGCGCCACAGCCGTCTGAGCTGGCGACTACTGCCGCAGGCGAGGGTGTCTTGCGTAGCCGATGCATCGTTCGCCGCGACCGCGGCCACGGTTCGCGATGGTTTTCCAGGAAACTATTGACAAGCCCCAAATGGGCATGTTCTTCTCGACCCCATGACGCAGCGCAGCAACCACCGCCGGACGAATTCGCAGGTCATCGCGGCCTCGGCCGAATCCGCGCGCGCGGCCAAGCTTCGCGCCACGCTGCTCAAGGCCGCACCGGCCATCGCGACCATTATTCTTGCGCTCGTACTTATTACCTCGCTCACCAGCGCGGGATACGGGTTCGTGTAGCAAAACACACAACCCGAAGGTCGAAAGAACCTGAACCCCGCGCCCAAAAGGCGCGGGGTTTTTCGTTATACGGCCCCGGGTTCCCGCAACACCGCACGCGGACGTGCGGCAACGGCGAAGGATTCGCCCTCAAGGAACGCCGTTCGTGAGAAGCAACGCCATCAAGCAAGGCCCGGCCCGAGCCCCCGCGCGCGCGATGCTGCGCGCCACCGGCCTGGACGACGCGGCCATCGCCAGACCGCTGGTCGCCGTGGTCCACACCTGGAGCGACGTTTCGCCCTGCAACATCACCTTGCGCGAGCTGGCCCAGCACGTGCGCCGCGGCGTCCATGACGGCGGCGGCACCCCGATCGAGTTCAACACCATCGCCGTGACCGACGGCATCGCGATGGGCAGCGACGGCATGCGCGCTTCGCTGGCCTCGCGCGAGACCATCGCCGATTCGATCGAACTGGCGGTCTCGGGCCACTGCCTGGACGCGATGGTGCTGCTGGTCGGCTGCGACAAGACCATCCCCGCCGCGGCGATGGCCGCCGCGCGCTTGGACATCCCGACCGTGATCCTCTACGGCGGCACGATCATGCCGGGCCATTGCCCGTCGAAGAAGAACAGCGCCGACGACAAGCCGCTGACCGTGCAGGACGTGTTCGAAGCGGTCGGCGCGCATTCGGCCGGCCGCATCGACGACGCCGAACTGCACCGGATCGAATCCCACGCCTGCCCCGGCGCCGGCGCCTGCGGCGGCCAGTTCACCGCCAACACCATGGCGATGGTGCTGACCTTCCTGGGCCTGTCGCCGCTGGGTTACAACGACGTTCCGGCGATCCACGACGACAAGCCCGAAACCGCGCGGCTGTGCGGCGAACTGGTCATGCAGCGCCTGCGCGACGGCGCGCCGACGCCGCGCCAGCTGATCACCGCGGCCTCGCTGCGCAACGCCGCGCGCGCGGTCTCGGCCACCGCCGGTTCGACCAACGCCGCGCTGCACCTGCTGGCGATCGCGCACGAAGCCGGCGTCGATTTCGACCTGGAAGAATTCGAAGCTGCCGCGCATACGCCGGTCATCGCCGACCTGAAACCCGGCGGACGCTATACCGCCGCGGAAATGTTCGAATTCGGCGGCGCGGCGCTGGTGGCGCGCGAGCTGAAGACGGCCGGTCTGATCGAGGATATTCCGACGGTCACCGGCCGTTCCTTTTTCCAGGAGCTGGGCGAGGCGACGATGGCCGCGCAGCAGGACGTGGTGCGTCCGGTCAGCGATCCGATCAAGCCGCGCGGCGGCTATTCGATCATCTACGGCAACCTGGCCCCGGAAGGCTGCATCCTCAAGCTGGCCGGCCACGGCCGCGAGCACTTCGAAGGCCCGGCGCGGGTGTTCGATTCGGAAGAAGCCGCGTTCGCCGCAGTGCAGGCGCGCACGATCCAGGCCGGCGACGTGGTGGTGATCCGCTTCGAAGGCCCGACCGGCGGCCCGGGCATGCGCGAGATGCTGGCGGTGACCGCGGCGCTGGTCGGCCAGGGCCTGAGCAACGATGTCGCGCTGATCACCGACGGCCGTTTCAGCGGCGCCACCCACGGTTTCATGGTCGGCCACATCTCGCCCGAGGCCGCGCACGGCGGCCCGATCGCGCGGCTGCGCGAAGGCGACCGCATCGCCATCGACGTGAAGACCCGCACCTTGAGCGTCGCCGCCGACCTGGCCGCGCGCGAACCCGCGCGCATCGCCCCGCGCGTGACCACCGGCGTGCTGGCCAAGTACGCGCGCAGCGTCGGCTCGGCCTCGCGCGGCGCGGTCACCGCGCCCGGCCCGTTGCAGGCGCCGAAACAGATCGAAGCGACCTTGATCGAGAACGCAGTACCCGAACCCGCCTGACCCGCTCTTTCCTCACTCCTCTCCGCTCACTCCTCCCTACGAGATCCCGCCATGACCAGCACCGCCTCCCGTCCCAAGATCGCCGTCGTCGGCTACGGTAGCCAGGGCCGCGCCCACGCGCTCAACCTGCGCGATTCCGGATTCGACGTCACCGTGGGCCTGCGCCCGGGCGGCCCGACCGAGATCAAGGCCAAGGCCGACGGCTTCACCGTCAAGACCCCGGCCGAAGCGGTCGCCGGCGCCGAACTCGTCGCCGTGCTCACGCCGGACATGGTCCAGCCGCAGCTGTATCGCGAGGTGATCGAACCCAACATCAAGCAAGGCGCCTGCCTACTGTTCGCGCACGGCTTCAACGTGCATTACGGCCAGATCTCGCCGCGCACCGACCTCGACGTGGTGCTGGTCGCGCCGAAGGGCCCGGGCGCGCTGGTCCGCCGCGAGTACGAAATCGGCCGCGGCGTGCCGAGCGTCTACGCCGTGCACCAGGACACCAGCGGCCGCGCCGAGGAATTCGCCCTGACCTACTGCGCCGGCATCGGCGGCGCACGCCAGAACGCGATCAAGACCACGTTCAAGGAAGAGACCGAAACCGATCTGTTCGGCGAACAGGCGGTGCTGTGCGGCGGCGCGACCAAGCTGGTCCAGGCCGGCTGGGAGACCCTGGTCGAAGCCGGCTATCAGCCCGAAGTCGCTTACTACGAGTGCCTGCACGAACTGAAGCTGATCGTCGACCTGTTCTACGAAGGCGGCATCACCCGCATGCACGAGTTCATCAGCGAGACCGCGCAGTACGGCGCGCTGACCCGCGGCAGCTATGTGGTCGACGACAACACCCGCGCGCAGATGCGCAAGGTGCTGACCGAAATCCAGGACGGCACCTTCGCCAAGCAGTGGATCGCCGAATACGCCTCGGGCAACGCCAACTACCAGGCGCTCAAGCGCGGCGACCTGGAGCATCCGATCGAAGCGGTCGGCAAGAAGCTGCGCGCGAACATGAAGTGGCTGGACAACGCGCCCAAGACCGCGGCCGCCGCCGCGCCCGCCGCGAGCCGCGGCGAACGACAGGAAGAGGCCGCCTGATGAACGGTGCCCGCTGGCTGGCGCAAGCGCTGGCCGCAGAAGGGGTCGACGTGCTGTTCGGTTATCCGGGCGGCACGATCATGCCCTTCTACGACGCCCTGCACGGTTCGGACCTGAAGCATATTCTGGTCCGCCACGAGCAAGGCGCGGCTTTCGCGGCCAACGGCTACGCCCGTGCCAGCGGGCGAGTCGGCGTCTGTGTAGCCACCTCCGGCCCCGGCGCGTCCAACCTGGTCACCGGCATCGCCGACGCGATGCTGGACTCGGTGCCGATGGTCTGCATCACCGGCCAGGTCGCGACCTCGCTGATGGGCACCGACGCGTTCCAGGAACTGGACGTGTTCGGCATGACCTTGCCGATCGTCAAGCACAGCTTCCTGGCGCGCAGTGTCGACGACCTGCCGCGCATGGTCGGCGAAGCGTTCCGGCTGGCGCGTTCGGGTCGGCCGGGACCGGTGCTGATCGACCTGCCGAAGGACGTGCAGAACGCCGACGCCTCGCATCTGCCGGCGCATGCGCCGCTGCCGACCGATCCGGTTGCGGCCGCGCCGGACGCGTCGTACCACGAAGCCGCCGCGCTGATCGCGCATGCGCGCAAGCCGCTGATCTACGGCGGCGGCGGCATCTCGCTCGGCGATGCGGTGGAATCGTTCCGCGCCTTCGTCGAAGGCAGCCAGATCCCGGCGGTGCTGACGCTGAAGGGATTGGGCGCGCTGCCGGCCGATCACGCCCTGAACCTGGGCATGTTGGGCATGCACGGCACCCGCGCGTCGAATCTGTCGGTGCAGGAATGCGATCTGCTGATCGTGGTCGGCGCGCGTTTCGACGACCGCGCCACCGGCAAGCTGGCCGAGTTCGCGCCGAACGCGCGGGTGGTGCACATGGACCTGGACGCCTGCGAGATCGGCAAGCTGCGCCACGCCGACGCCGGCGTGCGCGGCTGCCTGCGCCGCTCGCTGGACGCGCTGACTCCGGCGATCACCGCGCAGTTGCAGGGCCGCAACGGCGGCGCGCGCCGCGCCTGGCGCGACATCTGCCTGCAACGCAAGCGCGAATGCGCGCCGCGTTACGACGCGCCGGGCGAGACGGTGTATGCGCCGGCGCTGCTGAAGGAGCTGTCCGAACGCGCGCCGCACGCCGTGGTCGCCTGCGACGTCGGTCAGCATCAGATGTGGGTCGCGCAGCACTGGCGTTTCGATAATCCGCGCAAGCACCTGACCAGCGGCGGCTTGGGCGCGATGGGCTTCGGCGTGCCGGCCGCGTTGGGCGCGCAGTTGCAGAATCCCGAAGCGACGGTGATCTGCGTCAGCGGCGACGGCTCGTTCCTGATGAACGTGCAGGAGCTGGCGACCATCGCCCGCTACCGCCTGCCGGTGAAGATCGTGCTGCTCGACAACCAGGCCCTGGGCATGGTGCGGCAGTGGCAGGAACTGTTCTTCGAACGCCGCTATTCCGAGATCGACCTGTCCGACAACCCGGACTTCTGCGCGATCGCCGCCGCGTTCGGAATCAAGGCGATGTACGTCGACCGCGCCGATTCGGTCGACGAAGCGCTGACTTACATGCTCGACACCCCCGGCCCCGTGCTGCTGCACGTGGCCATCGACCAGGCCGCCAACGTCTGGCCGCTGGTTCCGCCGAACCACAACAACGCGCAGATGATGGATCCGGAAGCCGCCGACGCCGACGCGATCGTCAGCCTGACGCCCCCGTCCGCCGACAAGGAGAACGCCCATGCGATACCAGCTTGATCTGACCCTGCGCCAGGCCGAAGGCGCCCTGGCCCGGGTATTGGGCGCTGCCGAACGTCGCGGCTTCCGTCCCCTGTCGGTGGACGGCGAAGCGCAACCGGACGGCGACCGCTGGCACCTGCGCATGACGGTGGAAGGCGACCGCGCCGACACCGCGTTGCAGAGCCAGCTCGCCAAGCTTTACGACTGTCTTGCCGTCGAGGTTTCCCCATGCACATGAACACCGAACTTCTGGAACGTCCCGAACACACGCAGGCGCCGGCGCAGGCCGCAGCGACGGTGCGCGAGCGTGCGCCGGCGCCCAGCCGCAGTGCGCCGGGTTCCGACAACGGCGCCGGGGCGGCAGGTTCCGAGTCCAGCGCTCGCGGCGAAGTCCCGGCTTCCCAGCAGCAACCTGTCGTTTGGTTCGACGGCAAGTTCATCGGCAGCGACGCTCCCGAAGCGCCGCTGACCACCCACGCCATGCACTACGGCACCGCGGTGTTCGAAGGCATCCGCAGCTACGCCACCGCCGACGGCGGCGCCGCGGTGTTCCGCCTGCCCGAGCACCTGGAGCGCATGCGCAAGGGCGCGGACATGTTCGGCATCGCGTTCGATGTCGAGCGCGCCGGCCGCGCGGTGCTGGACACGCTACGCGCCAACAACCATCGCGATGCCTACATCCGTCCGCTGACCTGGATGGGCACCGGCACGATCGGGCTGGACGTGGATCCGCTGACCCAGCACCTGATGGTCGCGACGATGGCCAAGGTCGTGCACCTGGGCGGCGCGCGCACCCGCCTGACCGTGTCGCCGTGGAAGCGCAACCCGGCCACCTCGCTGCCGCCGCTGAAGCTGTCGGGCGCCTACGTCAATTCGATCCTGGCCAAGCGCGAAGCCAAGCAGCGCGGCTTCGACGAGGCGCTGTTCACCGACGACAAGGGCTATGTGGTCGAGTGCACCGGCGCCAACGTGTTCATGGTCAAGAACGGCGAGGTGACTTCTGTCGATCACCGCGATGCGCTGCCGGGGATCACCCGCGACACCATGATCGCGCTGTCGGGCGCGGCTTCGCGCGAGGTGACCCTGCACGAGCTGCTGGACGCCGACGAGGTCTTCGTCTGCGGCACCGCCGCCGAGGCCTGCGCGATCGAGGCGCTGGACCGGCGCGTGTTCGGCGACAACCCGGTCACCCGCGAGCTGTCGGCGCTGTACGCCCGGGTCGTGCGCGGGCAGGACAGCCGCTACGCCTACTGGCTGACGGCGGTCTGAGCATGGACGGCGACGTAGTACGCACCCACACCGACGTCGGCGCCGCCGATCTGCTGGCGGCGCAGGCGCGGTTGCGCCGCTACCTCACCGTCACCCCGCTGCACCACGCCGAGCGTTTCGGCTGCTGGCTGAAGTTGGAAAATCTGCAACGCACCGGCTCGTACAAGGTGCGCGGCGCGCTCAACGCGCTGCTGGCCGCGCGCGAACGCGGCGATCACCGCCCGGTGATCGCCGCCTCGGCCGGCAACCACGCCCAGGGGCTGGCCTGGGCCGCTTACCGCCTCGGCGTCAACGCGATCACGGTGATGCCGCGCTGCGCGCCGCAGACCAAGATCGCCGGCGTCGCCCACTGGGGCGCGACCGTGCGCCTGTACGGCGACACCTACGACGAAGCCAAGGCCTTCGCGATCGAACTGGCGCAGCAACACGATTACCGCCTGCTGTCGGCGTTCGACGACCCCGACGTGATCGCCGGCCAAGGCACGGTCGGCCTGGAACTGGCCGCGTTCTCGCCCGACGTGGTGCTGGTGCCGATCGGCGGCGGCGGCCTCGCCGCGGGCGTCGCGCTGGCGCTGAAAACTCTGTCCGTGAGCCGAGGCTCACGGGGGCAGGGCGTGCGCATCATCGGCGCGCAGGTCGAAGGCGTCGACTCGATGGCGCGCGCTTTGCGCGGCGACCGCCGCCTGATCGAACCGGCCGCGACCCTGGCCGACGGCGTGCGGGTCAAGGACCCCGGCCGGCTGACCGAACGGGTGCTGGCGAACCTGCTCGACGACGTGGTGATCGTGCGCGAAGCCGAACTGCGCGAGACCCTGGTCCGGCTGGCGCTGGAAGAACACATCATCGCCGAAGGCGCCGGCGCGCTGGCGCTGGCGGCCGGCCGCCGCATCGCCGCCAAGCGCAAGTGCGCGGTGGTCTCCGGCGGCAACCTCGACGCCGGCGTGCTGGCGCAGCTGCTATCGGATGTGCGACCGCGCGCACCGCGGCGCCCGCGCCGTCGCAATCGCGACACTTCGCTGTCGCGTGCCGGCGTCACCATCGAGGCGGACATTTACCAGCTCGCCAACCTGCCGCCGCCGCGCGCGGCGCTTGCCGCATCCGCAGTCGCCTCCTCCCCTTCCCCGCATCGCACCGTGACAGAGGACATCCCCGCATGAACGAGTCGCCCGGCCCGGTAATTCCCCCGATTACGGGAGATACCGAAGCGCCCCAGCACGTCACCATCTTCGACACCAGCCTGCGCGACGGCGAGCAGTCGCCCGGCTGCAGCATGAGCGCCAGCCAGAAGCTGCGCTTCGCCCATGCCCTGAGCGAACTCGGCGTGGACGTCATCGAAGCCGGCTTCCCCGCAAGCTCGGAGGCCGACCTCGAAGGCGTGCGCGCGATCGTGCGCGAAGTGCGCGGCTCGTCGCTGGCGACCCTGGCGCGCTGCCACCCCGGCGACATCGAAGCCTGCGCGCGCGCGCTGGACGGCGCGGCCAAGCCGCGCATCCACGTGTTCATCTCGACCAGCCCGCTGCACCGCCAGCACAAGCTCAACCTGGACAAGCAGCAGGTGCTGGAACGCGCGGTCGCCGCGGTCGAGCAGGCGCGCAAGTACGTCGACGACGTCGAGTTCTCGTGCGAAGACGCGCTGCGCACCGAGCACGATTATCTGGTCGAGATCTGCAGCGCCGCGATCGCCGCCGGCGCGCGCACCCTCAACATCCCCGACACCGTCGGCTACACCACGCCGAGCGAGATCCGCGCGCTGTTCGAACACCTGCGCGACAACGTCCGCGACGCGCACAAGGCCGTGTTCAGCGCGCACTGCCACAACGACCTGGGCCTGGCCGTGGCCAACAGCCTGGCCGCGATCGAAGGCGGCGCGCGTCAGGTCGAGTGCACCATCAACGGCATCGGCGAGCGCGCCGGCAACTGCGCGCTGGAAGAACTGGTGATGGCTTTGCGCGTGCGCAACGCCTACTACAACGCCAGCACCCGCATCGACACCCGCCGGCTGGTGCCGACCTCGCGCCTGCTGTCGCGCATCACCGGCATGGCGGTGCAGCGCAACAAGGCGGTGGTCGGCCAGAACGCGTTCGCGCACGAATCGGGCATCCACCAGCACGGCATGCTGAAGCATCGCGGCACCTACGAAATCATGGCGCCGGAAGACGTGGGCTGGGCCCAGTCGCAGATGGTGATGGGCCGCCACAGCGGCCGCGCGGCGTTGAATGACCGCTTGCAGGCGCTGGGCTTCAGCGTCGACGAGGCGCGCCTGAATTCGGTGTTCGCCGCGTTCAAGACCCTGGCCGAGAAAAAGCGCGAAGTGTTCGACGCCGACCTGGAAGCGCTGGTGCTCGGCGCCGACGCCAAGGCCGCGCGCGGCTACCGGCTGGTGCGCGCGCACGTCAGCACCGGCGTCGCCGACGGCAGCCTGCCGACCGCGAGCGTGCAGCTGGTCGATCCCGACGGCGCCACGGTCAGCGAGGCGGCGGTCGGCGACGGCCCGGTGCACGCGCTGTTCGCGGCGCTGGCGCGCGCCACCGGCATCGCCCTGAGCATCGACAGCTACAACGTCTCCAGCGTGACCACCGGCGACGATGCGCAGGGCCAGGCCAGCATCGTCGCGCGCGTGGACGGGGTCGAGCTGACCGGTTCGGGCACCAGCACCGACATCATCGAGGCCAGCGCGGTGGCGTGGCTGGAACTGGCCAACCGCCGCGTGCGCGCGCAGCGGCAGCCGGAACCGGCGGCGCCGCGCAAGGTCGCCGCGACCGCATGAACTGTTGATCGACGCGAACTCTTGCCGCTCATGTCCGACCATCCGTCCCGCTCGCCGCGCCCGCACGAAGTCGTCGTCCCCACGAAAGCGGGGATCCAGAGACTTCAGAGCCATGTCGCGGCGAACCCCTGGATCCCCGCGTTGGCGGGGACGACGGCCGCAGCAGCGCAGGGCCGGGACGCGGACTGGAACGAGTCGGCGCGTCGCCCTGCCAACAAACCCGCGAATTCCGCTTCAGCCATAACAGCCAAAGCCATCATCCACTCATGACCACACCCACCACCTTGTTCGACAAACTGTGGACCGCCCACGTGGTCGCGCCCGAAACCGAGGCCGCGCCGGCGGTGCTGTACATCGACCTGCACCTGATCCACGAAGTCACCTCGCCGCAGGCCTTCGCCGAACTCGACGCGCGCGGCCTCGCGCCGCGCCGGCCCGACCTGACCAAGGGCACCCTCGACCACTCCACGCCGACCCTGCCGGCCGGCGCCGACGGCCGCCTGCCGTACTACACCGCCGAAGCCGAAAACCAGGTCGAAACGCTGCGCCGCAACTGCGCGCGCCACGGCGTGGAGCTGTTCGACTACGACAGCGATTACCGCGGCATCGTCCACGTGATCGGCCCCGAGCTGGGCCTGACCCAGCCCGGCCAGACCATCGTCTGCGGCGACAGCCACACCGCCACCCACGGCGCGTTCGGCGCGCTGGCGTTCGGCATCGGCACCAGCGAAGTCGGCCACGTGCTGGCGACCCAGTGCCTGTTGCAGCGCAAGCCCAAGACCCTGGCGATCAACGTCGAAGGCGAGCTGGCGCCCGGCGTCGGCGCCAAGGACCTGATCCTGCACATCATCGGCGAGATCGGCGTCAACGGCGGCACCGGCCAGGTCATCGAGTACCGCGGCTCGACCATCCGCGCGCTGTCGATGGACGAGCGCATGACCGTGTGCAACATGTCGATCGAAGCCGGCGCGCGCGCCGGCCTGATCGCGCCGGACGCCACCACGTTCGAGTTCCTGGCGAAGACGCCGCGCGCGCCGCGCGGCGGCGACTGGGACCGCGCGGTGGCGCGCTGGAGCGAGTTCAAGACCGACGACGGCGCGGCGTTCGACCGCGAAGTGCATATCGATGCGGCCGCGATCAAGCCGACCCTGACCTGGGGCACCCATCCGGGCCAGGTCGCGGCGATCGACGCGCACCTGCCGCAGGCGCGCGACGCCGACGAAGCCAAGGCGCTGGCCTACATGGGCTTCGACGGCGGCGCGGCGATGGCCGGACGGCCGGTCGACGTGGTGTTCGTCGGCAGCTGCACCAACTCGCGCCTGTCCGACCTGCGCCAGGCCGCCGACGTGCTGCGCGGCCGCCACGTGCATCCGCGCGTGCGCATGCTGGTGGTGCCGGGCTCCGAACAGGTCAAGCGCGCCGCCGAAGCCGAAGGCATCGACGCGGTGGTGCGCGCGGCCGGCGCCGAATGGCGCGAGCCGGGTTGCTCGATGTGCATCGCCATGAACGGCGATCTGGTCGGCGCCGGTCAGCTGGCCGTGTCCACCAGCAACCGCAATTTCGAAGGCCGCCAGGGCAAGGGCGCGCGCACGCTGCTGGCCTCGCCGCTGACCGCCGCGGCCTGCGCCGTGGCCGGGCACGTGGTCGATCCGCGCGAGTATCTGGGCGACGTCAAGGAGGTCGCGTAATGTCCGCCGCTCACGCCGCTTCCGGTTTCTCCGAAGTCGTCTCGCGCACCGTCGTGCTGCGCGAACGCAACATCGACACCGACCAGATCATTCCCGCGCGCTTCCTGACCACCACCGAGCGCAAGGGCCTGGGCAAGTTCGCCTTCAACGACTGGCGCTATCTCGCCGACGGTTCGCCGAACCCCGACTTCGAGCTCAACAAGCCGGCCAACGCCGGCGCCGCGATCCTGGTCGCCGGGCGCAACTTCGGTTGCGGTTCCTCGCGCGAGCACGCGCCGTGGGCGCTGACCGACCTGGGCCTGCGCGCGGTGATCAGCAGCGAGATCGCCGACATCTTCCGCAGCAACTCGCTCAAGAACGGCCTGCTGCCGATCGTGGTCGAGCAATCGCTGCTCGACGAATTGCTGGAGCGTCCCGGCATCGAGCTGCGCATCGACGTGCGCGACCGCCGCTTGCATCTGCCCGACGGGCGCAGCGTGCAGTTCCCGCTCGACGCCTTCGCCCAGACCTGCCTGCTCGAAGGCGTCGACCAGCTCGGCTATCTGCTGCGCCAGCTCGAAGCCATCCAGTCGTTCGAACACCGCCGCGCCGCGGCCAATCAATCGGTACAGGAGCAAGTCCATGCGCGCTGACATCGTCGTTCTCGAAGGCGACGGCATCGGTCCGGAAGTCACCGCCGCCGCCGTCCAGGTGCTGCGCGCGGTCGCCGCCCGCTACAACCATCACTTCGAACTGCACTCCCACCTGATCGGCGGCGCCGCGATCGACGCCACCGGCGAACCCTTGCCGGCGGCGACGCTGCAGGCCTGCCAGCGCGCCGACGCGGTGCTGCTCGGCGCGGTCGGCGGCCCGAAGTGGTCCGATCCCAAGGCCAAGGTCCGCCCCGAGCAGGGCCTGCTGGCGCTGCGCAAGGGCCTGGGCCTGTACGCCAACCTGCGCCCGGTGCAGCCGCACGCGGCGACCCTCGGCGCCTCGCCGATCAAGCCGCACCTGCTCGCCGGCGTCGACATGATCGTGGTGCGCGAACTCACCGGCGGCATTTATTTCGGCGAAAAGCAGCGCAGTGAGTCCTCGGCCAGCGACCTGTGCGAGTACAGCGTGGCCGAGATCGAACGCGTGGTGCGCCGCGCCTGCGCGCTCGCGCGCGGCCGCCGCAACCACGTGGTCAGCGTGGACAAGGCCAACGTGCTGGAAACCTCGCGGCTGTGGCGCGAAGAGGCGTCGCGGGTCGCGCGCGAGGAATTCCCCGACGTGACCCTGGAGCATCAGTTGGTCGATTCGATGGCCATGCACCTGATCGCCAAGCCGCGCGCGTTCGATGTGATCGTCACCGAGAACATGTTCGGCGACATCCTGACCGACGAGGCTTCGATGCTGGCCGGCTCGCTCGGCCTGTTGCCGTCGGCGTCGCTCGGCGAAGGCAAGGTCGGGCTGTATGAGCCGATCCACGGCTCGGCGCCGGACATCGCCGGGCGCGGCATCGCCAATCCGTGCGGCACCATTCTCAGCGCGGCGCTGCTGCTGCGGCATTCGCTGGGGTTGGAAGCCGAGGCGGCGTGCATCGAGAAAGCGGTCAGCGCGGTGCTCGATGCGGGCGTGCTGACGGCCGATCTGGCGCCGGCGAGTGAAGCAGCGACGACGGCGGCGGTTACGGCTGCGGTGTTGGCGCAGTTGGACTTGCCTTGTCATGTGGCTGAATTGCGCGATTAAGGGCCGCTCTCCAGCCGACCAGCGTTCGCGCCTGCGCCGCGGCCCTCACCCCGACCCTCTCCCGCTTGCGGGAGAGGAAGCCCGATCTCAACCCGACCGCTTCAAAGCCCCTCTCCCGCGTGCCACCCAAGGTGATTTCCTTCGGGGCGCGGGAGAAGGGTTGGGGTAAGGGCCACCGCCCGCGCACCCCCAACCGCACAACAAAGCGAACCCCACCGCTCTCTCCGGCAAGTGCCGTAACCCCTCTCCCGATGCCTCCCCCGCGTCGGGATTTTTTTGCCCGCCGCGCCGGCCCGGCCGACATCGATTCCTCACCCGCCATTGATGTGAACCCAAGCAACAATCGCCCGAACCCGCTGTGCCATCATCCCTAAGCGACCTGGGCCAGCGGCATGCGGCCCGCAGCCCAACGCGGGACAGCCCCTGTCGACGCATTACGATCCGCCACCGCATGACCGAAGCCGCATGACCGAGCAAGCAGCACCCACGGCCGACCTGCTCATCGTCGGCGGCGGCATCAACGGCGCGGCGATCGCGCGCGACGCGGCCGGACGCGGCTTGAGCGTGATCCTGTGCGAGCGCGACGACATCGCCTCGCACACCTCCAGCGCCAGCACCAAGCTCATCCACGGCGGCCTGCGCTATCTGGAGCAGTTCGAATTCGCCCTGGTCGGCAAGGCCCTGGCCGAACGCAAGCGCCTGCTGCGCATGGCCCCGCACATCATCTGGCCGCTGCGCTTCGTGCTGCCGCATCAGCCGCATCTGCGCCCGGCCTGGATGATCCGCATCGGCCTGTTCCTGTACGACCGCCTCGGCGGGCGCCGCAGCCGCGACCTGCCGGGCTCGCGCTCGGTCAACCTGCGCAAGCACATCGCCGGCCGCGCCCTGCGCGAGGAATTCACCCGCGGCTTCGTTTATTCCGACGCCTGGGTGCAGGACGCGCGGCTGTGCGTGCTCAACGCGATGGACGCGGCCGAACGCGGCGCGGCGGTGCACGTGCGCACCGCCTGCGTGTCGGCAGAGCGCACCGATCAACACTGGCAGGCACAGTTGCGCAGCGCCGACGGCACCGTCAGCACGGTCCGCGCGCGCGCCCTGGTCAACGCCACCGGCCCGTGGGCGGCGAGCTTCCTCGACCGCGTCGCCCGGGTCGAGCACCAGCGCAGCCTGCGCCTGATCAAGGGCAGCCACATCGTCGTGCCGCGCCTGTTCGAACACGACCACGCCTACATCTTCCAGCAGCCCGACCGCCGCATCGTGTTCGCGATTCCGTACGAGCACGACTACACCCTGATCGGCACCACCGACGTCGACTACCGCGAGGACCCGTCGGCGCCGCGCATCTCCAGCGCCGAAATCGACTATCTGTGCGCCGCCGCCGCGCGCTATTTCCAGCGCCCGGTGCTGGCCGAGGACGTGGTCTGGACCTACAGCGGCGTGCGCCCCTTGCTCGACGACGACAGCGACAAGGCCTCGGAAATCACCCGCGACTATGTGCTCGACCTCAATCGCGAAGGCGCGCCTTTGCTGAGCGTGTTCGGCGGCAAGATCACCACCGCGCGCAAGCTCGCCGAAGAGGCCTGCGACACCCTGGCGCCGCTGCTGGACAACCGACGCCCGGCCTGGACCGGCGCCTCGAAGCTGCCCGGCGGCGACCTGCCGAACGCCGATTTCGAGGCCTTTTTCGAGGATTTCAGCCTGCGCCGGCCGTGGCTGCCGGACGGCCTGGCCTATCGTCTGTGCCGCAACTACGGCAGCCGCGCGCTGCGCATCGTCGAGAGCTGCTCGCGCCTGGAAGACCTCGGCGAACGTTTCGGCTCCGACCTGTACCAGGCCGAAGCGGATTATCTGATCGACTTCGAATGGGCGCGCACGGTCGAAGACATCCTGTGGCGGCGCTCCAAGCTCGGCCTGCGTTTCGATGCGGCGGGGCGCGAGGCCTTGCAGCGCTATATCGCCCAACGCGCATGACCGCCGCAGCCCCCTGTAGGAGCGGCGCGAGCCGCGACCGCGAATCCGCAACCACGACGCCTCCTTCCGCGTGCGCGGCTTTCGCCCGGCGAGGGCGTTCGACGTGGTTGAGGATTCGCGGTCGCGGCTTGCGCCGCTCCTACAGGTAGATGCCCGCAACGCTGACGCAATCGCGACTCAAGGAGATCCACCGCAATGGCCACACCGATGTCGCAATACCTCAGCGAGTTCATCGCCACCGCGATGCTGATCCTGCTCGGCAACGGCGTGGTCGCCGGCGCCTTGTTGAACCAATCCAAGGCGCAAGGCGCCGGCTGGGGCGTGATCACCGCGGCCTGGGGCCTGGCGGTGCTGATCGGCATCTACATCGCCGGCCCGACCAGCGGCGCGATCATGAATCCGGCGCTGACCGTGGCCCTGGCCGCGATCGGCAAGCTGTCGTGGTCGGTGGTGCCCGGCTTCGTCGTCGCCCAGGTCGCCGGCGCGTTCGCCGGCGCGACCCTGGTGTGGCTGGCCTACCTCGCGCACTGGCGGGTCAGCGACGATCCCGAACTCAAGCGCGCGATCTTCTGCACCGCGCCGGCGATCCGCGACACCAAGGCCAACGTGCTGACCGAAGTCATCGGCACCTTCGCCCTGACCTTCGGCGCGCTCGCCATCGGCGCCAACACGCTGGCGCCCGGCATGGGCCCGCTCGGCGTCGGCCTGCTGGTGGTGGTGATCGGCATGTCGCTCGGCGGCCCCACCGGCTACGCGATCAACCCCGCGCGCGACCTCGGCCCGCGCCTGGCCCATGCGCTGCTGCCGATCGCCGGCAAGGGCGGTTCGGACTGGGGCTATGCGTGGGTGCCGGTGGTCGCGCCGATCGTTGGCGCGCTGTTGGGGGCGTTCGCGTTCCAGGCGGTTTACGGCTAGGAGTGAGCGGAGAGAAGTGAGAAGTGAGCGAAAGCGCTCGTTTCCCCTCCACGCTATCCTCGGCCCGCGCCCCGACGCTTTTTCTCACTCCTCACTCCTCTCCGCTCACTCCTCGCCATCGCCACCATGACCCAGCGCTACATCCTGGCCATCGACCAAGGCACCACCAGCTCGCGCGCCATGCTGTTCGACCGCGACGGCAGCATCGTCGGGACGGCGCAGCGCGAGTTCGAGCAGTTCTTTCCGCGCCCGGGCTGGGTCGAGCACGACCCGCGCGAGATTCTCGCCAGCGTGCAGACCACCGCGATCGAGGTCATGACCAAGGCCCAGATCAGCGCATCGCAGATCGCCGGCATCGGCATCACCAACCAGCGCGAAACCACGGTGGTGTGGGATCGCCACACCGGCCAGGCGGTGCACAACGCGATCGTGTGGCAATCGCGCCAGACCGCGCAGATCTGCGAGCAGCTCAAGGCCGAGGGTTACGAAGCACTCGTGCGCGAGCGCACCGGCCTGCTGATCGACGCGTATTTCTCCGGAACCAAGGTCAAGTGGATCCTCGACAACGTCGAAGGCGCGCGGGCCAAGGCCGAGCGCGGCGATCTGCTGTTCGGCACCATCGACACCTGGCTGATCTGGAACCTGTCGGAGAACAAGGCCCACGTCACCGACTATTCCAACGCCTCGCGCACGCTGATGTACGACATCCACAAGCGCCGGTGGTGCCCGGAGCTGCTGGAGATGCTCGGCGTGCCGGCGTCGATGCTGCCGGAAGTGCGTTCCAGCAGCGAGGTCTACGCCCACACCGGGGCGCGCCATTTCTTCAACAACTCGGTGCCGATCTGCGGCGTCGCCGGCGACCAGCAGGCCGCGCTGTTCGGCCAGGCCTGTTTCGAGGCCGGCATGGCCAAGAACACCTACGGCACCGGCTGCTTCCTGCTGATGAACACCGGCGAGAAGGCGGTGCGCTCGGACAACGGCCTGCTGACCACGATCGCCTGGGGCGTCGACGGCAAGGTCGAGTACGCGCTGGAAGGCAGCATCTTCGTCGCCGGCTCGGCGGTGCAGTGGCTGCGCGACGGCCTGCGCATGCTCGGCAAGGCCGGCGATTCGCAAGCCTACGCCGAACGCGCGCGTTCGACCGAGGGCGTCTATTTCGTTCCCGCTTTCGTCGGCCTCGGCGCGCCGTACTGGCGCAGCGACGTGCGCGGGGCGATGTTCGGGCTGACCCGCGGCACCAGCAAGGAGCACTTCATCCGCGCCGTGCTCGAATCATTGGCGTACCAGACCCGCGACGTGCTCAGCGCGATGCAGGCCGATTCCGGAATCGAGCTGACCTCGCTGCGCGCCGACGGCGGCGCGATCGCCAACGATTTCACCGCGCAGTTCCAGGCCGACATCCTCAACGTCGCGCTGGAGCGGCCGCGGATCAACGAAACCACGGCGCTGGGCGCTGCGTATCTGGCCGGCCTGGCGGTGGGGTTCTGGGAAAGCCGCGAGCAGATCGCGCAGCAGTGGCAGGTGGAGCGCAGCTTCGAGCCGAAGATGCTGCAAGCCGAGCGCGAGAAGCTTTATGCGGGATGGAAGCGGGCGATCGAGGCGACGTTGGCTTTCAGCGTCGAGCATGCGTAGAAAGCCACCCCGTAACCCGCTCCGTTCCCCTGCGCCACCTGCCATCCCGTCATTCCGGCGAAAGCCGGAACCCATTTTGATCTTGCCTTTCGTTGCCGGCGCACCGCGGCAGCAACAGCAACAGCAACAGCAAAGTCAAAATGGGTTCCGGCTTTCGCCGGAACGACGGTTCTGGAGCTAGCAGCGAGTTGGATGGGCGAGGCTGCGGCCGCAACCGCGGCCGCAGCCAGAGCCACGACCCGGCTCAGTTTTGCTCCGGCACCTTCACCTTGAACCAAGCCGCATACAACGCCGGCAGGAACAGCAAGGTCAGCGCGGTCGCCACCATCAACCCGCCCATGATCGCCACCGCCATCGGCCCGAAGAACGCGCTGCGCGACAGCGGGATCATCGCCAGGATCGCCGCCAGCGCAGTCAGCACGATCGGGCGGAACCGGCGCACGGTCGCGTCGACGATCGCCTTCCACGGCTCGTGCCCTTCGGCCCGATCCTGCTCGATCTGATCCACAAGGATCACCGAGTTGCGCATGATCATGCCGGCCAGCGCGATCGTGCCGAGCATCGCCACGAACCCGAACGGCACCCGGAACACCAGCAGGAACAAGGTCACCCCGATCAGGCCCAGCGGCGCGGTCAGCAGCACCATGAACGCGCGCGAGAAACTGCGCAGCTGCAGCATCAGCAGGGTGAACACCACGAACAGGAACAGCGGCATGCCGGCGTTGATCGACTTCTGCCCGCGCGCGGAATCCTCGACGCTGCCGCCGATGTTGATCGAGTAGCCGTACGGCAACTGCGCGCGCAGGCCGTCCAAGGTCGGCGAGATCTGCGCCATCACCGTCGCCGGCTGGGTGCCGTCGTAGATGTCGGCGCGCACGATCATGGTCGGCAGGCGGTCGCGGTGCCAGATGATGCCTTCCTCGAAGCCGTACTCCAGGGTCGCGATCTGGGTCAGCGGCACGCTGCGGCCGCTGCTGGTCGGCACCATCAGATTGCCGAGCATGTCGAGCTGGATGCGCTCCTCGCCCGGCCCGCGCAGCAGCATTTCGATCAGGCGGTTGCTCTCGCGGTAGGTGCTGATGTGCGAGCCCGACAGCGAGCTCGACAGGAACTGCGACAGCTGCGCCGAGCTGATGCCGAGGGCGCGCGCGCGCTCCTGGTCGACCTGCAGGCGCACCACCTTGCTCGGCTCGTCCCAGTCCAGGTTGACGTTGGCCACGTGCGGGTTCTCGCGGATCTTCTCCTGCACCCGATAGGCGATCTTGCGGACCTGGTCGATGTGCTCGCCGGAAACGCGGAACTGCACCGGATAACCGACCGGCGGGCCGTTCTCCAGGCGGGTCACGCGCAGTTGCAGTTCGGGGAAGCGCGGCGCCACGTCCTGGATGATCCAGGTGCGCAGGGTCTCGCGCGCCTTCAGGTCCTTCGGCATCAGCACGAACTGGGCGAAGTTCGCCGCCGGCAGCTGCTGGTCGAGCGGCAGATAGAAGCGCGGCGAACCGGTGCCGACGTAGGCGACGTAGTTCGCCAAATCTTTGCGCTGCTTGAGCATCGCCTCCAGGCGCGCGGCCTGCTCGGCGGTCTGGCGCAAAGAGGCGCCTTCGGCCAGTTCCATGTCGACCATCAGCTCCGGCCGCACCGAGTCGGGGAAGAACTGCTGCGGCACGAAGCGGAACAGGAAGATCGAACCGACGAACGCGGCGATGGTCACCGCGATCACCAGCCAGCGCCGGCGCACGCACCACAGCACCCAGCCGCGGAAGCGCACGTAGAACTTCGATTCGTACGGGTCGTGCGCATGGCCGTCGATCGCCGGCTTCGGCGCGATGACCTCGCTCAGCGCCGGCACCCGACGGGCCAGGCCTTCGCGCACGCCGTTCCAGCGCGCGGCCAGCGAACCGGGCTTCGGCGGCGCCGCGGCGTGGCCGTAATCCGGCAGCAACTTGTCGCCGAGGAACGGAATGAACGCGACCGCGGCGATCCACGACACGCACAGGGCGATGGTCACCACCTCGAACAGCGAGCGGGTGTACTCGCCGGTGCTCGACGCGGCGGTGGCGATCGGCAGGAAGCCGGCGGCGGTGATCAGGGTGCCGGTCAGCATCGGGAACGCGGTGCTGTCCCAGGCGAACGCGGCCGCGCGCAGGCGGCTGTAGCCCTGCTCCATCTTGATCGCCATCATTTCGACCGCGATGATCGCGTCGTCGACCAACAGCCCCAGCGCCAGCACCAGCGCGCCGAGCGAGATCTTGTGCAGGCCGACGCCGAAGAAGTCCATGACCGCGAAGGTCATCGCCAGCACCAAGGGGATCGACAAGGCTACGACCAAACCGGTGCGCAAACCGAGCGAGAAGAAACTCACCAACAGCACGATCGCCACCGCTTCGGCCAGCACCCGCACGAACTCGCCGACCGATTCTTCCACCGCCGCGGGCTGGTCGGCAACCTTGCGCAGCTGCATGCCGGCCGGCAGGGTCTTCTGCAGGCGCGCGAACTCGGCCTCCAGGGTCTTGCCGAGCTTGAGGATGTCGCCGCCTTGCTTCATCGACACGCCGATGCCGATCGCGTCCTCGCCCATGAAGCGCATGCGCGGCTGCGGCGGGTCGGCGAAGCCGCGGCGCACCTCGGCCACGTCGCCGAGACGGAACGTGCGGTCGCCGACGCGGATCGGGAAGTTGCGGATCTGCTCGACCGAGGCGAACTGGCCGCCGACCCGGATCGGCACGCGGCTGGACGGGGTTTCGAAGAAACCGGCCGGCACCAGCGCGTTCTGCTGGTTCAGCGCGTCCTGCACCGCCTGCGCCGGAACGCCGAGCGTGGACAGCTTCACGTTCGACAGCTCGACCCAGATTTTTTCGTCCTGCACGCCGAACAGTTCGATCTTGCCGACGTCGGCCTGGCTTTGCAGCGCCAGTTGGACGCGGTCGGCGTAGTCCTTGAGCACGGCGTAGTCGAAACCTTCGCCGGTCAACGCGTAGATGTTGCCGAAGGTGTCGCCGAACTCGTCGTTGAAGAACGGGCCGACGATGTCCTCGGGCAAGGTCGGGCGGATGTCGCCGATCTTCTTGCGCGCCTGGTACCACAAGGGCTGGATGTCGGTGGAGCGCATCGAGTCCTTGGCCGCGAAGATCACCTGCGACTCGCCGGCGCGCGAGTAGGAGCGGATGAACTCGTACTGGCCGGTCTCCATGAGCTTTTTTTCGATCCGCTCGGTGACCTGGCGCGAGACCTGCTCGGCGGTCGCGCCCGGCCACAGCGTGCGCACCACCATGACCTTGAAGGTGAAGGCCGGATCTTCGCTGCGGCCCAGGCGCAGGTAGGACATCGCGCCGGCCACGGCCAGCACCAGCATCGCGTAGACGATCAGGCTGCGGTGGCGCAGCGCCCACTCGGAAAGATTGAAGCGCATGGAATCGACTCGTTAGGGCGTGGCGCGCGATCGCGCGGCGGCGACCGGACCGGACACGGAAGCGGCGCAGCGATGCGGCCGCACGCGAAGCGCAGGCGCGGCGGCGTTCACCGCTCCACCGGATGGTTCTCGCGATCCACCGGCTGCACCTTCTGGCCGTCGCGCAGCAGATGCCCGCCGGCGACCACGACCCATTCGTTCGCGCCGAGGCCCGAACGCACCGGCACCCGCTCGGGCCCGTACGGACCGGTGGCGATCGGCTTGAGCTTGACCGTGCCGGCGCGCGGATCGGCGACGAACACGGCGGTGCCCTGCGGCGTCTTCTGCACCGCGGCCAGCGGCACGCTGAGGCCCGAAGCGGCCGGATCGGCCTGATAGATGCGCGCGCTCTGGCCCAGTTCGAGGCTGCCGGCCGGCGCGTCGACGGTGACCCGCGCCGCGTATGTGCGCGAGGCCGGATCGGCCGCCGGCGCGACTTCGCGCACCCGGCCCGGCCAACGCTGGCCCGGCTGCGACCACAGCTCCACCTGCACCTGCTGGCCCGGCTTGAACGCGGCGATCGCGCCCTCCGGCACGGCGAAGGCGATTTCGCGGGCGCCGTCGGCGGCCAGCGCGAACACCTGCTGGCCGGCGGCGACCACCTGCCCGGCCTCGGCGCTGCGGGTGGCGATGACCCCGGCGGCCGGCGCGCGCAGTTGCGAATACGCCGACTGGTTGCGCGCCACTTCCCAATTGGCCCGGGCCGAATTGAGCTGGCCCTGCGCGGCCTTGGCCTGCGCGTCCTGGGCGTCGCGGGTCGAGCGGCTGACCAGCTGGTCCTTGGCCAACTGGTCGTAGCGGACCTGGTCGGCGCGGGCGCGGGCATACTCGGCTTCGGCCGCGGCCAGTTGCGCCTGGGCGGCGCGGGTCTGGGCGTCGAGGTCGCCCGGGTCGAGCACCGCCAGCACCTGCCCGGCGGTCACATGGGCGCCGACGTCGACCTTGCGTTCGACCAGCTTGCCGCCGACCCGGAACGACAACGGGCTCTCCTCGCGGGCGCGGACCTCGCCGGCGTAGGCCGACACCGCGGTCACCGCCCCGCTGGGCTGGGCCACCAGCACCGGGCGGGCGCTTTCGGCGGCCGGCTTGGCCCCGCCGCAGGCGCTGAGCGCCAGGCTCAGGGCCGCGGCCAGCCACAACGGGCGGGCGCCCGTCGCGGCAGGCGGGAAGAAAGCCGGCAAGATAGGGGTGGAGGCGGAAAAAATCCGGCTGCGCATTGCGGACGGCCTCTGAGAGAATTAATGTACTCGTCAGTACTGTATAAATATCAAACCCGATAGTCCAGTATTCAAGCATGGTCTCCCCCCGCCCCTCCAGTCCCGCCGACGCCGCCGGTCAGAAGCCGGCCGACCCAGCCACCGCTCCGGCGGCGGGCTCGGCCGCGCCCAAGCCGGCCGGTCCCGGCCGCCCCAAGGACCTGAGCAAGCGCAACGCCATCCTCGAAGCCGCCAAGCGGCTGTTCCTGATCGACGGCTACGACGGCGTCAGCATGGATCAGATCGCGGCCGAGGCCGGCGTCTCGAAACTCACCGTCTACAGCCATTTCGGCGACAAAGAGACGCTGTTCGCGGCCGCCGTGCGCGCCCATTGCGAGCAGCACCTGCCGCCGCAGCTGTTCGCGCCCGAGCCCGGCACGCCGCTGCGCGAACGCCTGCTGGCGATCGCCCGGGCCTTCTTCGAGATGGCCGCGGCGCCGGAAGCGATCCGCATCCACCGTCTTCTGTGCACGCCGCAACTGGACCAATCGCCGCTGGCGAAGCTGTTCTGGGACGTGGGTCCGCAACGCTTGCACGACGAATTCGCCGGCCTGCTGCGGCGCCGGGCCGAGACCGGCGAGCTCGAACTGGCCGACGCCGACACCGCCTCACGCCAGTTCTTCGCCGTGCTCAAGGGCGAGCCCTACGCCTTGATGATGCTGGGCTATCCCCTGCCCGGCGCGGCCGAAACCCGCGCCCACCTGGAGGCGTCGGTGGACATGTTCCTGCGCGCTTATGCCCGGCGCGAGCGCTGACTGTGCCGGGTCTGGCGCCCGCGCCGACGCCCCCGGCCGCGAACGTAAGTGCTCGCCCTGCCAGGAGTTCTGATGACTTTCGGCACTAAGCCCACCGACCGCGCTGGTTAATTCTTTTTCCCCGCCGGGGCGCGCGGTCCCGGTAGAATTGGCGGTTCCCCGCGCACGAATTCCGCAGATACGACATGACTACGATCGATTACGCCAAGGCCCGAGAACTGATGGTCGAACAACAGGTTCGGCCCTGGGACGTGCTCGACCCGCGCGTGCTCGATGTGCTGGCGGAGCTGCCGCGCGAAGCCTTCGTCGCCGACGCGCACAAGAACCTCGCCTACGCCGACCTGGCCCTGCCGCTGGGCCACGGCGAATTCATGATGAAGCCGGTCATGGAAGGCCGCACGCTGCAGTCGCTGGGCGTGAACCCCACCGACGACGTGCTGGAGATCGGCACCGGCAGCGGCTACCTGACCGCCTGCCTGGGCCGGCTGGCGCGCGAAGTGGTCAGCCTGGAGATCCACGCCGACCTCGCCGCCGCCGCGCGCGCGCGCCTGTCGGCGCAGACCGTGCTCAACGCCCAGGTCATCGACGCCGACGCGCTGAACTACAGCACCGACCGCCGTTTCAATGCGATCTGCGTCACCGGCGCGGTCGCGCAGATTCCGCCGCAGTGGCTGCAGTGGCTGCAACCGGGCGGCCGCCTGTTCGTGGTGCGCGGCCGCTCGCCGGCGATGGAAGCGGTGCTGGTCGGCGGCGGCGAGCGCAACGAAGTCAACGCCGCGCGCATCCAATCGTTGTTCGAAACCGATCTGAGTTATTTGCAAGGCGCCGCGCCCGCGCCCGCCTTCGAGTTCTGACCGTCCTGTCAGTTGCCCGTCAGCCCACCGTAAGAGCCCGCGTGCCAGCATGCGGACCCATCAAAACATGCAAGTCCAAGGAAGCCGCATGATCCGCCGTCCGCTCGTTCTTGCCCTCGCTCTCGGCCTGCTGCCGGCCGCCGCGTCCGCCGAAGACCTGCTGCAGACCTACGAACAGGCGCGGCAAAGCGACCCGACGCTGGCCCAGGCCGAGTCGAACCGGCTGGCGACCAAGGAAAACCGCGTCCAGGCGCGCGCGCGGCTGCTGCCGTCGCTGAGCGGCGAAGCCCGGCTGACCCGCAGCCGCAACGAAAGCGAAGCCAGCGGCTTCAGCGATCCGAGCGACCCCACCGCACCGGCGATTCCGCGCGGCGCCGGCATCACCAGCGACAGCACCACGCGCAATTACGGCCTCAGCGCCAGCCAGGTGCTGTACAACCGCTCCTACATCAAGGGCCTGCAGAGCCAGAACCGGCTCAGCGAAGCCTCCGACTACACCTTCGAGTCGGCCGGCCAGGACCTGATCGTGCGCACCTCGCAGGCCTACTTCAACGTGCTGGTCGCGCTGGAGAACCTGGCCGCGACGGTGGCGTCGGAAACCGCGCTGCAGAAGCAGTTCGACTACACCACCAAGCGCCTGGAAGTCGGCCTGGCGCCGATCACCGACGTGCACGAAGCGCGCGCCCAGTACGACAACGCGCGCGCGCAGACGATCATCGCGCGCAACACGGTCGAAGATAACTACCAGGCGCTGAGCCAGATCACCGGCCAGCCGGTGACCACGCTGAAGGCCTTGCCGGCCGATTTCAAGCCGAGCCTGCCGGAAAGCCAGCAGGTCGACGCCTGGGTCGACAACGCGATCGCCACCAATCCGGCGCTGCGCGCGCAGAAGCTCGCGGTGGAATCGGCCGACATCGACGTGGAGACCGCGCGCGCCGGGCACTGGCCGACGCTGGCGTTGAACGGCAGCTACGGCGACACCGCGACCTGGAGCGAGCGCACCGTCATGGGCAACACCTTCGGCCTGCCGGGCAGCGCGAGCCACGGCCCGAGCATCGGCGTGACCTTGTCGATCCCGCTGTACGCCGGCGGCGCGATCCAGTCCGGCGTGCGCCAGGCCCTGGCCCGCCGCGACGCCGCCCAGGACGTGTACGAACAGCAGCGCCGCCAACTGGTGCGCAGCACCCGCAGCGCGTACCAGAACCTCGTCGCCGGCATCAGCGAAGTCGAAGCGCGCCGCCTCGCGGTGGTGTCCGCGCAGGCCGCGTACGACGCCTCGCAGGTCGGCCTGGAAGTCGGCACCCGCACCGTGCTGGACGTGTTGAACAACCAGCGCACCCTGCTGCAGGCGCAACAGGCCTACGCCCAGTCCAAGTACAACTTCCTGCTCAACCGTCTGCTGCTGGAGCAGTCGGCCGGTTCGCTCGACATCAGCGACGTGCAGGACGTGAACCGTCTGTTGTCGGCCGACGCCGCGACCAGTCTGGCGCCGCCGCCGACGATGCGCTGAGGCGAACAGTCGGAAAACGAAAAACCGCCGGCCATGTCCGGCGGTTTTTCTTTGTGCGGGCCGCGTCGCGCGGCGGCGGCTCAATCATCGTAGATGTGTTCTTCGACCGCGCTCAACGCCATGAAATCCAAACCGGCCAGGATCTCGGCCAAGCGCTGCATCGGATCGCCGGTTTCCTGGAACCACTGGATCCACAGGTAATGACGCAACGGCGTCGGCCATTGCGGCGGCAGAACCACCTTGCCCGACCAGCGCTCGCGCGCCGGCCACACCTCATCGTCCGGATCCGAGGGCGGTTGCGACAGGCGCGCCAGCTCGTCCAGGCCGTCGGCGTGGCGGCCTCGGGCCTTTTGCATCCATTCCTGCGCTTGCAGTTGGTGTAGCTTGAACACCAGGTGCGGACGGCACTGGATTATCAGGCCGTCGTACGTGTCGTGTCCCTCGACGTGCGCCGGCCGGACCTCCAGGCCGCGCGCATCCTTCATGGTTCGCATGTTCCGGTTCCTTCCGGAGTGATTTAGTCGCCGGGTCGCCTGCGCCGCCCGACGGCGCGCCGAATGTTCATTCAAACGACGCTGCCGCGATAGCGTTGCGTAAGGAGGGTCGCCGCTCAAGGCCGGTCATCGGCGACCGACGTGCAGCCTTCGAATCAGACGCGCGGCGGCAACGCCGGCTGCAACAACGCCATCGTCCGCACCAGCGCGCCGCGTCCGGTTTCCACCAGCGCGCGGCCGGCGGCGACCATCTGCGCGCGCTCGTCCGGATCGGCCAGCAAGCGCTCGACCGCCGCTTCGACCTGCTCGGCGTCCTGGCCGATGCGCAGCGCGCCGGCGTCGTCCAGGCGCTGGGCGATCTCGACGAAGTTGTGCAGGTGCGGGCCGGTGACGATGGCGGTGCCGGTCGCGGCCGGTTCGAGCAGGTTGTGGCCGCCGATAGCCTGCAGGCTGCCGCCGACGAAGGCCACGTCAGCGCAGGCGTAGAAACTCATCAGCTCGCCCAAGGTGTCGATCACGAACACGTCGTCGCCCGGCTGCGGCCAGCGTGCGCGCGAACGCGTCGACACCTGCCAGCCGGCGCTGCGCGCGTTCTCGGCGACGATGCGGAAGCGCTCGGGATGGCGCGGCGCCCACAGCAGCAGCAGGCCCGGGAAGCGCTCGCGCAGGCGCCGGTGCATCGCCACGGTCACCGCTTCCTCGTCCTCGTGGGTGCTCGCAGCGATCCACACCGGGCGCTCGCCGGTGTGGCGGTGGCATTCCTGGGCGAAGGATTCCAGCGAATCGGGCACGCTGACGTCGAACTTGAGGTTGCCGGTCTCCACCACTTGTTGCGGATCGGCGCCGAGCTCGACGAAGCGCTCGCCGTCGGCGCGCGACTGCGCCGCCACCGCGCGCACCGTGCGCAAAGCGCGGCTCACCAGCGGCGCCAGCACCCGGTAACCGCGCAGCGAGCGTTCCGACAGGCGCGCGTTGAGGATGTAGGCCGGAATGCCGCGGTCGCGGCAGCCGAACAGCAGGTTCGGCCACAGCTCGGTTTCCATGATCAGCGCGGCGCAGGGCTGGTGGTGCTTGAGGAAGCGGCCGACCGCGCCGGGCAGGTCGTACGGCAGGTACACGTGCTCGACCGAATCGCCCCAGGCCGCGCGCGCGCGGTCCGAGCCGGTCGGGGTGATCGTGGTCACCAGCAGGCGCAGGTCCGGGCGGCCGCGGCGCAAAGCGTTCACCAGCGGAATCGCGGCGTTGACCTCGCCGACCGAGACCGCGTGCAGCCACAGCGTGCGGGTCTGCGCCGGGCCGCGGTAGATCGCATAGCGCTCGAGCCAGCGCTGGAAATACGCGGGCTGGCGGAAGCCGCGCCAGATCAGGTGATAGACCGTGACCGGGGCCAACAGGTACAGGGCGACCGAATACAGGCCGCGCAACAGGCGCTCGATCAAATCCTTCCGCATGCCGCCAAGGATAAAGGCTGCGGCGCCGGTTCGGGGTGCAGGCGGCGCGAACGGGCGGGCGTGGGTACGGTTTGCGCAGGGCGCGCGTCGCGATCTTCGTCGCCCGTCGCCAGCGCCGGCGCTCGCATGCACGGGCATTCATGTCCGCAGCGAATAAACTATCGGCATGGCCGAACCCGCCCTGCCCCCCCGTCCTTCCCTGCTGTCGCCGCGGCTGTGGCCGATGTGGCTGGCGCTGGCCGTCATGTGCGCCGGCGCGCGCCTGCCGTGGGGCCTGCAACGTGCGCTCGGCGCGCTGATCGGCGCGTTCGCGCTGCGCGTCGCCGGCACCCGCCGGCGCGCGGCGCGGATCAATCTGGCCTTGTGCTTCCCCGAGAAGAGCCAGGCCGAGCGCGAAGCGCTGCTGCGCGAGAGTTTCCGCGACCTCGGCATCGGCTTCTTCGAATTCGCCCGCGCCTGGTGGGGCGGAGTCGAACCGATGCGGCGCACGGTGCGGATCGAGGGCGTCGAGCTGCTCGACGAGATCCGCGCCGCCGGGCGCGGCGTGCTGATGGTGTCGGGCCACTTCATGACCCTGGAAATGTGCGGCCGGCTGATGTGCGACCGGCTGCCGCTGGCCGGCATGTACCGCAAGCACCGCAACCCGGTCATGGAATGGGCGGTCAAGCGCGGCCGCCTGCGCTACGCCGCGGCCATGTTCACCAACGAGGAAATCCGCCCGGCGATGCGCCACCTCAAGCAGGGCGGTTTCCTGTGGTACGCGCCGGACCAGGACATGCGCGGCAAGGAAACCGTGTTCGCGCCATTCTTCGGCGTGCCCGCGGCGACCATCACCGCGACCCACCAGTTCGCGCGCGTGGCCGGCTGCGCGGTGGTGCCGTTCTTCCATCGCCGCGAAGGCGCCGACTACGTGCTGCGCGTCGGCGCGCCGCTGCCGGACTTCCCTTCCAGCGACGCCACCGCCGACAGCGCGCGGGTCAACGCCCAGATCGAAGCGATGGTGCGGCAGGCGCCGAGCCAGTACTTGTGGATTCACCGGCGTTTCAAGCGCCGGCCGGAGGGGATGGTCTCGCCCTACAAGAAAGGCTGAGGAGATAGCGGATAAGAGTTAGGAGATAGAAAAAGCCACCCCCGCTTTCGCTATCTCCTAACTCGTATCCGCTATCTCCTGCTTCACTCGCTTCGGGGCTGGGCGAGCAGACTGCCGGCGTACAACGCCGCCAGCAACAACGTCAGTCCGCCCCAGAACGTCGAATAGAACGCCAGATGGGTGTTGAGCGGGAACACCGTGACCGCCAGCGCGACCATCGCCGGACGCGCGCGTTCGCGCGCCTGCGCATCGGCGACCGCCCACGCGCGCCACGCGAGCGCCATGCCGGCCAGCCACAGCAGCAGGCCGAACGCGCCGGTTTCGCTGAGCACTTCCAGCACCAGCTGGTGCGCGTGCAAGGCCGGGCCGTAGCCCCAGGAGGTGTTGACGCCCGGCGTCGGATCGCAGGCCGGGAAGGCTTCGCGGAAGCCGCGCGCGCCGACGCCGTTGAGCGGGTGCCCGGCGATCATGCAGCCCGCCGCGCGCCAGATCCGCGTGCGTCCCGACAGCGCGTCGTCGACGCCGGCGCCATCGCCGCTGACGATGTGCGCGGTGCGCACCAGCCGCTCGTGCACCTGCGGCGAGGTGCGGTCGAGCACCACCAGCGCGATCAGGCCGCAGGCGAACAAGGCCAGCAGCTTCTTCCAGCCGAGCAGGCGCCAGCCGCTGAGCAGCAGCACCAGGGCGAAGGTGATCCACGACGCGCGCGAACCGGCCAGCACCAGCACCACCCCGGTCAGCGCGGTCGCGGCCAGCCAGCCGGCCACGCCGAAGCGGCGGCCGGCGGCGTAGAGCAGGAACGGCGAGAAGCTGGCGATGACCTGGCCGAGCTTGAGGTTGCACGGGCCGAGCACGCCGCTGAGCCGGTCGGCCAGCGCCAGTTCGGCCGCGGTGCACATGCCGTGGCCGCTGATCGCATGCTTGGCCGCGTCGATGGCACGGAACAAGGGACTTTCAAGGCCGCCGAGCAGCGCTTGCAGCAAGCCGTCGACGGTCCAGACCGCGAGGATCAGCGCCAGTCCGCCGAAGGTGATGCGGCGTCCGCGCGCGGAGGCCACCGCCGCGGCGACCAGCCACAGGAACGGCAGATAACGCAGGTCGACCGCGGCTTCGCGCAAGGCGCGCGCCGGGTCGACCGCGTCGATCGCGGAAACCAGTTCGGGCAGCCAATAGGCCGCGAACAAGGCGCTGGTCAGCGCCCAGGCCGCGTCGCTGAGCAAGCGCGGGCCGGTGCGCATGCGGCCCAGCGCCAGCTTCACCAGCATGGTCAGCGCGCCCAGGCTCAGCACCGCCTCGGCGAAGCCCGGCGCGAACAGCAGCGCGACGTAGGCCAGCACCCAGGCCGGCGCCCAGCGCCAGCCGGCGATCTCCTGCGGCGGCGCGGCGCCGCTCGGCGGCGTTTGCGTCGCGACCGCAGCGGCCGGCTCAGGCATCGACGAGTTCGGCATAGACGGCAAGCGTGGCCTCCTGCATCGCCCGCAAGGAAAACGCCATCGTATCCACTGGCGCGGGCGCGTGCGTTAGCAATTCGCAAGCGCGCTCGCACAGCGCCTGCGGATCGAACGGCGCGACCGCACCGCGCGCTTGCAGGCGCCTCAGCAGTTCGCCGACGCCGCCGTGGTTCCAGCCCAGCACCGGGCGGCCGCACGACAGCGCCTCGACCACGGTGCGGCCGAAGGCTTCGGGCTTGCGCGAGAGTTGCAGCACTAGGTCGCTGGCGGCGTAAGCGCGCGCGATCGCATCGGTCGGCGCGGTGAACGCGACCGCGTCGGCGATGCCGAGCTGCTGCGCGAGGCCGTGCATTTCCTCGATGTAGTCCTCGCGCCCGGGCTCGCGCGCGCCCGGCAGCCACAGCCGCGCGTCGCGGCCGCCGGCGCGCAGGTCGGCCAACAGCTGCAGGCCGTCGGCGTGGCCTTTCAGGCGCGTGCCGCGGCCGGGCAACAACAGCAAAGGGCCGTCGCCGCGCAGTTGCGGATGCTCGCCGGCGGCCCAGGCGCGCGCTTCGCGGTCGGGCCACGGCGCGTGCGGGAACGCGGCCGGGTCGATGCCGCGCGGCACCACCCGCAGCTTGGCCGGATCGGTGTCGGGATAATGTTGCAGCACGTAGTCGCGCACGGTGTCGGACACGCAGATCACCCGCTCGCCGCGGGTCATCACCTGGCTGTAGCGCGAAGGCGAATTGAGCCCGTGCACGGTGCTGACCAGCGCCGGCCGCGCGTGCTCGGGCAGGCCGCGCCAGGCCAGCAGGCCGACCCAGGCCGGCAGGCGCGAACGCAGGTGCAGCACGTCGACGCCGAGCTCGGTCATCCAGCGGCGCAGCTTGAACGCGTGCAGCAGGGTCGAGGGCGACTTGCGCCCGATCGGCAGCTCGATGTGCTCGGCGCCGAGTCGCAGCAGCCGCGGCACCAGCCGGCCGCCGGCGGACACCACGATCGCGCGGTGGCCGGCGCGCACCAGCGCGTCGGCGATTTCCAGGGTGGAGCGTTCGACGCCGCCGGACTCCAGCGCCGGCAGCAACTGCATCGCCGTCAGCCGGCGCGTGGAGGTCGGCTGCGGCGAAGTCATGGCGGCGCGGTCAGTCGCCCAGGGTGTAGTGCGCGCCGCAGTACGGGCACTGGCACTCGCGCTCGGCTTCGATCGGCAGGTACACGCGCGGATGCGAGTTCCACAGCGCCATCGACGGCAGCGGGCAGCTCAGCGGCAGATCCGCGCGGGTGACGGTGTAGCGCTGTTCGGCGTTGGCCTGGGTGGGATGGGCGTTGGCTGCGGTCATGATCGGGACGACGAGTGGCGACGCGGGCGGGCATTTTAACAGCGCCGGCGCGGCGGCGCGTGGACGCCGGCGGGCGGTTCGGCGCAAATCCGCGGGTCGGCGCGGCGGAAACGGCCGGATCGGGGCCGGAACCCGCGCTCCGCGGCTCAGGCCGGCGGCGGCAGCTCCAGCCACAGCAGCTGCGCGCCCTGCGCGCCCGCGCTCAGCGCCAGCTCGCCGGTTTCGGCGAGCAACCCCAGCGCGTCGCCCGCGGCCAGGGCGCGGCCGTTGGCCTGCGCGCCGCCGGCGACGAGTTGCAGCCAGTAGCCGCGCCCGCCGTCGAGCGCGCGCCGCGCGTCGGCGTGCGGCGCCAGCGCGGCCGAGTACAGGCGCAGGTCCTGGCGCACCGGCAGGCCGCCTTCGGCCGCGTCGCGCGAGGCGCGCAGGACCAAGCCGTCCGCGTCCGCGGGCGCCGGCGACAGCGCATAGGCAGGACGGGCGTTGAGACGGTCGGGCTGGATCCAGATCTGCAGGAAACGCAGCGGCGCATCGCCCGCCGGATTGAACGCGCGGTGGCGCATGCCGTGGCCGGCGCCGAGCCATTGCAGCTCGCCGGCGCGCACGACGCCGCTCGCAACCTCGCCGCTCTCGGCCGCCTCGCCGAATTCCGAGCCCGCCGCGCCTTCGAAACCCATCTCGCCTTCGAGCACATAGCTGAAGACGTCCATGTTGGCGTAGCGGTGCACGGGCAACTGCGCGCCGGGCTCGGCCCGCACTTCGCGCAACACGCGCAGCGCGCCGAAGCCCATCCACGCCGGATCGTAGTAAGCGCCCGAGGAAAACGCGTGCAGGCTGTCGATGCCGTCGGCGCCGACGCGGCCGCGCTGGCTGGAAAAGCGTTGAATGATCATCGCGCCATTTTAGCGCGCAACGCGGCGGCTCATGGCCGCGAAAACGCGAACGGCGCCGCCCCGGGGGCGACGCCGTCCGAGACGCGAGGCCACTTACTTCTTCGGCACGATCGCTTCGGTGGTGATGCGGATCTTGATCTCGTCGCTGACGTTGGGCACGTACTTAGCGATGCCGAACTCGCTGCGCTTGAGCGTGGTGGTGGCGTCGAAGCCGGCCGCCGCGCGCTTGGCCAACGGCTGCTCGCCGACCTTGTTGACGTTCACGTCGAGCACCGCCGGCTTGGTCACGCCGTGCACGGTCAGGTCGCCGGTGACCTTCAGCTTGTTGGCGCCGGCCGCTTCGACCTTGGTGCTCTTGAAGGTGATGGTCGGGTATTTGGCGGCGTCGAAGAAATCGGCGCTCTTGAGGTGCTCGTCGAAGTCGCCGACGTGCGAATCCAGGCCGTCGAGCGGGATGGTCACCTGCACCGACGAAGCCGAGGGCTTGGCCTGATCGTAGGTGATCGAGCCGTCGACCTTGCCGAAATGCGCGATCGGGTTGGAGAAGCCGAAGTGGCTCCAGCTGGCGATCACGTCGGTGTGGTTCGGGTCGATCTTGTAGGTGACCGGGGCGGCGCTGGCGGCGCCGGCGAACGCCAGGCCCAGGGCGGCGGCGAGCAGGATGCGCTTCATGGGAAATCTCCTCGAAAGGTCGTCGGGTGGACGCTGGTGGTGGAGCTCGTTGATGGATCCAGGGTAACGCGTTGCGGGTACGGCCATGTCGCCCGAACCACTATGGCCCGGCGCGCGCCGCGCCGAAGCGGCGCCAGCGCGGAACCGTGCCGGCGCGCACGCATCACTCGATGCGCGCGGCCTCGTCGAACGGCAGCCGCGGCGAGCGCGGGAACAGCTGGCCGTGGTCGCCGTGGCCGAGGTTGATGAGGAAGTTGGACTTGATCTGGGTGCCGGCGAAGAACGCCTCGTCGACCTTGGCGTTGTCGAAGCCCGACATCGCGCCGGTGTCCAGGCCCAGCGAACGCGCGGCCAGGATCAGGTAGGCGCCCTGCAGGCTGCCGTTGCGGAACGCGGTGGTCTTGATCGCCGCGTCGTTGCCGGCGAACCAGCTGCGGGCGTCGTCGTGCGGGAACAGGTACGGCAGCTTTTCGTAGAACTCCAGGTCGTGGGCGACGATCACGGTGACCGGCGCGGCCATCGTCTTGGCCAGGTTGCCTTCCGACAGCGCCGGGCGCAGCTTCTCCTTGGCCTGCTTCGACTTCACGAACACGAACCGCGCCGGGGAACCGTTGGCGCTGGTCGGGCCCCACTTGGTCAGGTCGTAGAGCTGGCGCAAGGTCTCTTCGCTGATCTCGCCGCCGAGCACGTTGTGGGTGCGGGCGCTGCGGAACAGCTGATCGAGGGCGTCGTCGCTGAGGACCTTGGACATCTTCTTCTCCATGGGGCTGCCAAGCTGGGGCAGGTGATCGGGAGACGGAAGTGTAGAGTCTCGACCCGGCCGCTCAATCGACACTCCCGGAACGGATTACCCGCATCTGTGCAACGAAACAGCATTTCGGCGAAGAATGACGCCACTACTGCAACTTGGTTATTGACCGACGGGCTGGCCGGCAACCAGCGCCAGGCCTCGGCGCTGGCCCTGGCCCTGGGGCGCGCGGCCCGGCATTGGGTGCTGCAGCCGCGGGCGCCGTGGCGCTGGCTGTCGCCGCGGCGCCTGCCGGGGGCGGAGCGGGCGTTCGGCGAGGACTTCGCCCAGGCGCTCGACGGCGCGCGCCCGGAGCTCGTGATCGGCTGCGGCCGCCAGGCCGCGCTGGCGACCCGGCTGATGCGCGGCGAGCGCACCCGCGCGGTGCAGATCCTCGACCCGCGCATCCCGCCCAACCATTGGGACCTGGTCATCGCGCCCGAGCACGACGGCCTGCGCGGACCCAACGTCATCACCCTGCTCGGCAGCCTCAACCCGGTCGACGACCTGTGGCTGGCCGGCGCGCGCAAGACCTTCCCCGCGTTCGGCCAGCTGCCCGGCCCGCGCACCGCGCTGCTGCTCGGCGGCTCCAGCGCCCACGCCCGCTTCGACCGCGCCGCGTTCGACGCGCTGGCCTCGCGCCTGCAGGCCCAGCTCGAACGCGAGGGCGGCAGCCTGCTGGCGACCACCTCGCGGCGCACCCCGGCCGAGATCCGCGCGCGCCTGCGCGAACGGCTGGCGGCGCTGCCGCAGGTGTCGTGGTACGAACCCGGCGAAGGCGCCAACCCCTACCCCGGCCTGCTCGGCTGGGCCGACCGCATCGTCTGCACCGCCGATTCGGTCAACATGCTGTCCGAGGCCGCGGCGACCCGCGCGCCGCTGTTCGTGTTCGGCATCGACCGGGTCGAAGGGCGGCCGCGCCGCTTCGTCGACAGCCTGCTCGGGCTGCGCCGGGCGCATGCGTTCGATCCGCACCTGCGGCCGTTTCCGGTCGAGCCGCTGCGCGAGACCGCGCGGGTGGCGCGCGAGGTCCGGCATCGGCTGGGCTTGCAGGACTGACGGCGTCGCCGCGCCTCAGCGCGCGCGGCGCGGCCGTGAGTTGTCGAAGCTGCCGATGGAGCGCAATTCGTTGTACAGCCGCCCCGGCTGTTCTTCGATGAAGGCGCAGCGGTCGTAGAAGTACAGCGCATTGCCTGCGGCGATGCCGAGTTCGTGGCAGCGCGCGACGATCGCGCGATCGGTGTCGGGCGAATACGTGCCGACTTCGAGCACCAGTTCCTCGACCGGCACGACCCGCGCGCCGGCGGTGACGTAGGCGACGAAGAAATCCGAATCGATGAAGCCGCAGCCGAAATCGCGGTGCGCCGGGCAGCCCGAATCCAGTTCCTCCATGCCCTCGGTGTAGCGGTCGAACGCGTCGACCTGGGTGGTGGTGCCCATCCACACCGAAATCATGTCGCGGGCGTCGTGGTCGATCATCGCACGCTCCTCATCAGCCAGCGCTCGCGCCGCCTGCCGGCCCGCAACGCTGTTCGGGTCTCGGCGATCGTCGCCTTCCCCCTCCCCCCGTCATTCCGGCGAAAGCCGGAACCCATTTCGATTTCGCTTCCACCCGCGTCCACGCTCGCCCTCACGACGATGCGCGGTCGCCGTCCCCTTCCACCGTCATTCCGGCGAAAGCCGGAACCCATTTTGATTTCGCTTCCACTTGCGTCCACGCTCGCCCTCACGACGATGCGCGGTCGCCATCCCCTTCCACCGTCATTCCGGCGAAAGCCGGAACCCATTTTGATTTCGCTTCCACTTGCGTCCACGCTCGCCCTCACGACGATGCGCGGTCGCCATCCCCTTCCACCGTCATTCCGGCGAAAGCCGGAACCCATTTCGATTTCGCTTCCACCCGCGTCCACGCTCGCCCTCACGACGATGCGCGGTCGCCGTCCCCCTCCACCGTCATTCCGGCGAAAGCCGGAACCCATTTCGATTTCGCTTCGACCCGCGTCCACGCTCGCCCTCACGACGATGCGCGGTCGCCGTCCCCTTCCACCGTCATTCCGGCGAAGGCCGGAACCCATTTCGATTTCGCTTCCACCCGCGTCCACGCTCGCCCTTACGACGATGCCCGGTCGCCATCCCCTTCCACCGTCATTCCGGCGAAAGCCGGAACCCATTTCGATTTCGCTTCCACCCGCGTCCAAGCTCGCCCTCACGACGATGCGCGGTTGCCATCCCCTTTCACCGTCATTCCGGCGAAAGCCGGAACCCATTTTGATTTCGCTTCCACCCGCGTCCACGCTCGCCCTCACGACGCGCGCAAGCCGTGTGCGCTCATCGCCGCGCCGATCGCGCGCCGCGCCGCCGCGATCGCGTCGGTTTCCGCCACCCGCCGCGGCCGCCGGTCCAGCGTGCATTCCAGCCCCGCCGCCAGCAACGCCGCATGCGCCTGCAACAAACCGTCGGCCTGTTCCGGCGACAAGCCGCCGGCTGCGCGCGCGGCCGCGATCAGCCCCGGCGTATCGCGCGGCGCCAGCAGCGCCGGCGCGCGCGCGCTGTCGCGCAGCACCAGGTACTGCAACAAGAATTCCAGGTCGACCAGCCCGCCCTCGCCCTGCTTGAGGTCAAAGAACGCCGCGTCGCTGCGGTCGAGCTCGGCGCGCATGCGCGCGCGCATCGCCGCGACGTCGCCGCGCAGCTTGTCGCCGTCGCGGGCGCGGGTCAGGGTGCGCGCGCGGACCTCGTCGAAGCGCGCGTGCAGGCCGGCGTCGCCGGCGACGAAGCGCGCGCGCACCAGCGCCTGATGCTCCCAGGTCCAGGCGCGTTCGTCCTGGTACTCGGCGAAGCTGGCCAGCGACGACACCAGCAGGCCCTTGGCGCCGTCGGGCCGCAAGCGCACGTCGACATCGAACAAGCGCCCGGCCGCGGTGACCGCGCCGAGCAGGGCGACGATCTTCTGCGCCAGCCGCGCGAACCAGCGCGGCGCGTCGAGCGAGCGCGCGCCGTCCGAAGCCGCGCCGCCCTCGACCGCGGGCGCTTCGTACAAAAACACCAGATCCAGGTCGGAACCGAAGCCGAGTTCCTCGCCGCCGAGGCTGCCGTAGCCGAGCACGGCGAAACGCGCGCCGGGCACCCGGCCGTGCGCGGCGGCGACTTCGGCCTGGGCCATCGCCAGCACCTGCGCGACCACGCCATCGGCCAGCCAGGCCAGCTGGCGCGCGCTGTCCTCGGCCGACTGGCGGCCGTCGCGCAATGCCATCGCGATGCGGAAACTCAGCGCCTGACGGGTTTCGTTGATCGCCTGCAAGGCTTCTTCGACGTCGCCGCTCGCATCGAAGCCGGCACAGGCGGCGAGCAGTTCCTCGCGGTCCGGCAACGGGCCGGCGACGCGCGCGTCGAGCAATTCGTCCAGCAGCAGCGGATGCGAGGCCAGCCGCTCGGCCAGCAAGGCGCTGCGCGAGACCACTTCGACCAGCCGCGACAGCGCCGCCGGCTGTTCGTCGAGCAAGGCCAGATACGCGCTGCGGCGCAGGACGTTGTGCAGCAGCGCGAGCAAACGCTTCAGCGCGAGCATCGGTTGGCTCGACGCGGCCGCGGCCTGCAGCAGCGCCGGCAGCACCCGGTCCAGGCGCGCGCGCGCCGCGTCCGACAGGCCGCGCACGCCGGGGCTGCGGGCGAAATCGCGCAGCGCCGCGTCGGCATCGGCGGCGGCGTCGAAGCCGGCGTCGAGCAAGGCCTGCGCCTCGCCGGCCTCGGGCAGCGCGCGCCAGTACGCGGTCAGCGCATCGGGCGCAGCGCGGCGCCGGCGCGGCGCCAGCAGCGCGTCGAATTCGGCGGTGATGCGCGCGCGGCGGCGCTCCAGCTCGGCGCTGAGCGCGTCCCAGTCGGGGTAATCCAGGCCAGTCGCGACGCGTTCGCGTTCGGCCTCGCCGGCCGGCAACGCATGCGTCTGCGCGTCGCGCAGCATTTGCAGGCGGTTTTCCAGCCGGCGCAGGAAGCGGTAATCGTCGGCCAGCGCGGCGCCGGCGTCTTCGCCGATCTGGCGCTGCGCGACCAGCGCGTCCAACGCCGGCAGCAGCCGGCGGCCGCGCAGTTCGGCCTCGCGGCCGCCGCGGATCAGCTGCAGCGCCTGGACCAGGAATTCGATCTCGCGGATGCCGCCGGGCCCGCGCTTGATGTCGTCGGCCAGTTCCTTGCGCGCGACCTCGGCGCTGATCGCCGCCTTCATCGCGCGCAAACCGTCGAGCGCGCCGAAGTCGAGGTAGCGCCGGTACACGAACGGCCGCAAGGCCTCGACGAAGCGCTCGCCGGCGTCGAGATCGCCGGCGACCGGCCGCGCCTTCTGCCAGGCGTAACGCTCCCAGTCGCGGCCTTCGCGCTGGAAGTACTGCTCCATCGCCGCGAACGACCACGCCACCCGGCCGGCGTTGCCGTACGGCCGCAGGCGCAGGTCGACGCGGTGGCTGAAGCCTTCGGCGGTGAGTTCGTCGAGCAGCCGCGCGAGCTGCTGGCCGAGCTTGGCGAAGTAGGTTTCCGCGTCGAGCGCGCGCGCCGCATCGCGGCCGTCGAATTCGGTGCTGCCGTCGTGCTCGTAGGCGTAGACCAGATCGACGTCGGAGCTGAAATTGAGTTCGCCGCCGCCGAGCTTGCCGAGCCCGAACACCACCAGCCGCACGCGTTCGCCGGCCGGCGTGCGCACGGCGCCGTAGCGGCGCTCGAACTCGTCTTCGAGCGCGTCGTGGGCTAGGCGCAAGCAGGTTTCGGCCAGTTCGGTGCTGCCGCGCAAGGTGTCGGCGACCTCGTCCAGGCCCAGCGCGTCGCGCCAGATCAGCCGGGTCGAACCGGCGGCGCGGTAGCGGCGCAGGCGCGTGGCCCAGTCGGCGCGCGCTTCGGCGTCCAGCACCGGCGGCGGCAACGGCGCGGCGCCGTCGTCGGCGGCCAGCGCCAGCAGCAGCGCGGGCTGGCGCACCAAGGTGTCGATGGCGAAGTCGCTGATCCGCGCCACGCGCGCTGCGCGCGCGGCCAAGGCGGGGTCTTCGAACGCGGCGCGCGCGGCGTCGGAGGCGTTGCGCAGGCGCGCGAGCGCGCGCTCGGCGAGAGCGGAGAAGTCGGGCGCGGGCGCGGCGGCGGAAGAAGAAGCGTGCATGCGCGCAATGATCGCATGGCGATATCGGGCGGCCCGCGCGCGCAACGCCGCCGCGGCGGACGATCGTCGTCGCTGGACCGGATCCGCGCGGCGCCTGCGCGACAGCGACGGCGCGGCGCGCGCCCAGGGCGATAAACTGCGCCGCAAAAAACGCGGGCAATAAAAAAGCCCGCTTCCGGATGAACCGGTTGCGGGCTTGCTCCCTCCCCCACGTCGGGATGCGTGCTGATCGTGAAGGAAGCGTTATTGGGTTTGCACGCTGCACTGCAAAACAGAACTTATCGGTACATTTGAAACGGTCTCGCGTGGATCGGCCCGCAAACGCGAAAACCTTGCGGCGCAAGGCTTGTTACCGATGACAGGCGGAACCCTCGCGAACCGCGGACCGCGTCGCCCGGTGCAGTACGGGCAAACCTGAATAGGCGGCGCTTGCGCAATTTGCGCCAAACCGCGTCGCAGCCGTGGCGCCGGTCGCAGGTCGTACGTGCCCTGGCACGCAGGTCGGGCACCGTCGACCCCAGCGATCCGACCCGGGCCGGCGGCAGCGGGTTCGATCCCACAGCGCTCGCGAGCGTCGGTCCGCGGCCGACCCCGATGCAGCGCCGGCCATCGCCGCCATCCACGCGCAAGCCCGTCGCCTCGCCGGGCGCGAACGTCCGCGTCGCCGCACGACCGCACGCGTCGCGCGAACGAACGCCGGCGCGTCCATCGCCCACGCCGACGCACGCAGCGAGGAACTCTGGAGCCCGCACCCGAGCGCAACGCACGAGGCCGCGCACTGTCCTGCCGCACAAGCTTTCAGCGTTCATCAAGCGAGCGCGAACGGCCGCCGCGACGACGACGGCCCGCACTCGAGACCGCGGCGGAACGCGCGGTGCGAACGGGTTCGCATTTCGCCGCGGAATCGCACGCACTTCGCTCCTCGCGGCGTCGGGTCGGCCCCGCGGCCGCGCGCTCCGTCCGCGCCGCAGCGTCTGCGGCGCGCGGCGATGCAGGCGACACCGCACACCGACTCACCGATCCGCTCAGCCGCCGCTGCGGCGCGACGCGTCCGTTCGCGCCGCGCACGCCGGCACACCGTGCCGCGACGGCACGCTTCATGCCAACAGGGGTTCCGCATGAACACTTCCGTTCCTTCCGCCCGCCTGCGCCACCGGCGCACCGCGCTGGCGCTGTGCCTGGCCTTCGCCGCGCCCGGCGCGGCGCTGGCCCAGCAGACCGCCGCGCCGGCCCAGGACACCGCCGCGCTGCGCGTCGCCGCGCCGCCGGTGCTGGCGCGCATGCTGCGCTCCACCGACGCGCCCGAGACCGCGCAGAAGCTGCTGACCAGCGCCGGCGCGCGCCCGCTCGACACGCGCGAGGCCAAGCTCGACCTCGTCGTCGACCTGACCACCTCGAAGATCTGGAACCCGGCCTCGCAGCGCTACGACACGGTCGAACTGCGCTCCTACAAGAGCCCCGGCACCGATCCGAACATTCCCTTCGTCGCCCCGACCGTGGTCACCGCGCCCGGCGAAACCGTGCGCGTCGCGCTCAAGAACGACCTCAAGCCCGAACCCGACTGCGCCCAGCCCAGCCTCAACACGCCGCACTGCTTCAACTCCACCAACCTGCATTCGCATGGCCTGTGGGTCAGCCCGTCGGGCAACAGCGACAACGTCATGCTGACCCTGCGCCCGGGCGTGTCGTTCGAATACGAGTACAACCTGCCGGCCGACCATCCCGCCGGCACCTTCTGGTACCACCCGCACCTGCACGGCTCGACCGCGCTGCAAGTCTCCAGCGGCATGGCCGGCGCGCTGCTCGTGCGCGGCGCGCGGCTGCCCTCGCCGACCCGCAACGGCGACCTCGACACCCTGCTGCGCGAGGCCTCGTCCGACCAGCCGATGGCCGAGCGCCTGCTGATGTTCCAGCAGGTCGCCTACGCCTGCCGCAACGACGCCGGCAAGATCAAGACCGACGCCAGCGGCAACTGGGTCTGCGATCCGGGCGACATCGGCCGCATCGACAACTACGACGACCAGTTCGGTTTCGGCACCTGGCAGAAGTCCGGACGCTACACCAGCGTCAACGGCGTGGTGCTGCCGACCTTCACCGGCCTGCAGGCCGGCAAGCTGGAACGCTGGCGCCTGCTGCACGCCGGCGTGCGCGACACCGTCAACCTGCAACTGCGCGCGCTCAACGCGCGGGTCGCGGCGCCGACCGGGCTGGCCGGCGCGGCGCTGGAGAACTGGGTCGGCAAGAACTGCAACGGTCCGGTGCTGAGCCAGTTCGAAGTCGCGGCCGACGGCCTCACTCATGGCCAGATCATCGAGAAGCGCGAGAACGTGCTGCAACCGGGTTATCGCAGCGACGTGCTGGTGGTGTTCCCCACCCCCGGGCGCTATTGCGTGATCGACGCCGCCGCGCCGGCCAGCGCCAGCGTCACCCAGGCCGCCGAAGACCGCCAGCTGCTCGGCATCGCCGAAGTCGCCGGGCCGTTCGCGCCGGCGTTCGAACCGCGCGCGCTGATCCTGCAACAGCTCAGCGCCTCGGCCGAGCGCAACATGCCCGCGGACGTGAAGCCGCGGGTGCTGGCCGAGCTGCGCGACGGCCTGCGCCTGGGCGCGTTCGTGCCGCACCGCGACATTCCCAAGAGCGAGGTCAACGGCAATCAGGAGTTGTACTTCAACATCACCGGCGACGATCAATACCAGGTCGACGGCAACTCCTATGCGCCGAAGCAAGCGCGCGACCTGATCCTCGGCCGCACCGAGGAATGGACGCTGACCTCCAAGCGCGGCGGCCATCCCTTCCACATCCACGTCAATCCGTTCCAGGTCGTGGCGATCTACGATCCGTCCGGCAAGGACGTCAGCGTCAGCGGCGAAGCCAACGACCCGCAGTACGCCAACCTGCGCAACACCTGGAAGGACACCTTGTTCGTCAAGCAGGGCTACAACGTGGTGATCCGTTCGCGCTATGAGCGCTACATCGGCGAATACGTCCTGCACTGCCACATCCTCGACCACGAGGACCGCGGCATGATGCAGAACGTGCGCATGCTGGTGCCGGACGGCAACGGCGGCGGGATCTCGGCCAACTCGCACCATTGATCGCGGTATGCGGTCGGGCTCCGCCGCGCGCGGGGCCCGACCGGTTCGCCAGCCGGCCGTGGGCAAACAATCCACGATTCATGCGTCGATTCGCGCCGCCGCTTGCCCGCGCCTGCGGTTTGATCTATACCGAGCCGACGCACGCAGGACGCCCCGGATGCCTTTCCGCTTTCGCCCAGCCTGTCCCGCTTCCGGCCGGATCGCCCTGGCGTTGGCCGGCGCATTGGCCGTCGTTTTGCTGAGCGCCTGCGCCGCGGCCGGTGCGGCCAAAGCGCCCGACAAGGAGTCCGCGATGAATCCGTCCGATCCGACCCCCAACCCCAAAGCCGTCGGCGAAGCCGTGCTGAAACTGCTCGCAGGCCTCAAGGGCCGCGAGGAACTCAGCGCCGAGCGGATCGAGCGCGAGACCGGATGGCACCTGCAACGTTCCGAAAACAGCGCCCGCACCGGCGCCTCGCTCGGTCCGGATTGGGGCTATTCGCTCGAACTGCTGACGCCGGCCGGCTCGCAACGCCAGCAGCTGCGGTTCGAGTACCGGCGCAAGCGCGAGGACGCCGACGCCGTCTGCGATCCGGATCTGGAGCGCTACGCCGCGACGCTGGAACCCCTGGGCTACCAGCGCAGCCCGATGTCCGGCGAGCACGACCGGCCGCTGGGCTGGAGCTTCCAGCGCCCGCAGCTGTGGATCCGCATCTACACCCGCGCCGAATCCGACGACGCCTACGACCACGAGTGCGTCAGCCTGATCACGGTCGAATAACGCCGGCAACGCAAGGAGGCAACATGAGCGCCGAACCCATCGGAACGGAATTGCGCGCGCGCCTGGACGAGTTCGCACGCCAAACCGGCGTCACCGCAGAAGCCGCGCGCAACCTGGAGGCGGCGATCGTCCGATCGCCGGCGCTGACCCGGCAATTGAACGCAGCGGCCGACAGCCATGAGCTGCGCCAGTTCGAACTCAAGAGCGACCCGCATGCCGGCGGCAGCTTCGATTCGCGCAACCGCACGATGGCCTTGGGCCTGGACGACCTGACCAGCAAGTACGACGCCAACAACATGACCTTCGTGCTCGGTCACGAAGTTCAGCACGGACGGATCGCGCCGGGCCAGACCCAGACGCCGATGGATCAGGCGCGCCAGGCCTTCACCGACCAGGCCCGCGCGATGGCCGCCAGCGATGCGCCGGTGCACAACTACACGCAGGCGCTGGATACGGTGCTGCAGGCGCATCGCGACAACGAAGCGCGCGCGCACATCCAGGGCTGGAACGCGATGGTCGGCGCGCTGCGCGAGACCGATTCCAACCTGACCCTGGAAGAGATCTACAAATCCTCGCCGCGCGCGGCCGATTTCATCGAACAGACCGGCTCCGACAGCAACCCTTCGTACCGGCTCAAGCGCGGCCTGACGCTGGAGGCCGACCAATCGATTTCGCCGGACAACGCCGGCAACGTCCGCGCGATGGGCGAGTACTACTTCAACAAGCCGGCCAGCGAAGCCCGCCTCGGCTATCGCGGCGGTTCGGACTACAGCAATTACTACGGCGCGCGCTACATCAGCGAGCTGGCGCAGCTCGAACTCGACCGCGGGCACACGCCCGAGACCGCGCCGCGGATCGAAATGGACCTGCGCGCGCTGGGCCTGAGCGAACGCGCGCTCGAGCGCAACGGCATCAGTCTGGGCCGCCACGCCGGCGAGCGCCTGGCTTACTACGATGTCGGCGGCCGCCGGCCGGAACTGTCGCACTTCGACCACACCAGCGAATCCCACGACTACGTGCGCAACAACCGTCCGGCGGCCGCGGCGCCGGCGGTCGCCGCTCCGGCGGTTGCGCCCGCTGCGGCGCCCGCGGTGGAATTGCCCGCGTCGGACCTGCGCAGTCCGCAGCATCCCGACCATGCGCTGTACCAGAGCATCCACGACAAGCTCGGCGCGCAGGGACACCCCTTGCACCGCAACGCGCAGGAAAGCGAGCGCCTCGCCGCGGCCTTGACCGTGGAGGCGCGTCGCGGCGGCATCGAGCGCGCCGACCACGTCGTGATCGGCGCCGACATCGGCTCGGGCCGCAACGTGTTCGTCGTCCAGGGCGCGCTCGAGGACCCCGCGCACCGCCGCGCGAGCGTTCCCATGCAGCAAGCGCTGCGCACGCCGGTGGAGGAATCGAGCCGGCAGGTGTCCGCGCTGCCGCCGCGCGAAGTCGCGGCGCCGACCCAAACCGAAACCCAGACCCAATCGCAGCCGCAGCCGCAGCCCGCGCACCGCTGAGCCGCGCCGCCGCGGCGGCGATGCTCAGCGCTTGCCGCGGCTGTCGTACGTCGCCATGTCCTCGTGCAGGATCCGCCGCAGTTCGGCGATCGCCTGCGGCGTCTCCTGCACGCTGTGGCCGGACTCGACCACTTTCTCCGACACCGCACCTTGCAGGTGCGCGCTCTGGTACGGCACCACGCCGTCGCTGGACTGCGCCAGCGGCAGCTTCGGATCGCGCTGGGCGACGATCACGTGGTACGGCAGGCCCGGTTCGATCGCCAGGTCGCGGGTGCTGCGCATGAACAGCGAATTCGGGCTCAGGTCGTCCGGCCCGGTCGGCGGACGGCCCTTGCGGAAGCCGATGCGCTCGAGTTCGGCGCTGTCGACCTCGTTGCGCTGGATCAGTTCGGCGGTCTCGCGCAGCACGTCGAACGGCAGCCGGATCAGCTTGCGCACGATCCGCAAAGGCCAGCCGTCGGTGACCACCGCGCCGCGCTGCGGCGAGGCCATGAACACCGCGCGGCCGAACTGCGGCATCGGCCGGAACACGGTCAGCTCGCGCACCGCCGGATCGTCGCGCAGGCGTTGCGCGGCCTGGGCGTCGAGCGGGGCCAGCGATGCGTCCAGGACCTTGTCGCCGCTGTCGCTCAGCAGCAGCCGCCCGATCACCCCGCCCATGCTGTGGCCGACCAGCACCGCGTCGTGGCTGGCCGCGTCGTCGCCCTGCGGGTCGTAATGGGCGAAGGTCTGGCGCAGCGCCGATTCGATCGCGGCGCGGTTGGACAGCATGCCGAGGTTGGTCGGATAGAACACCTGCCACAGCTGATAGCGGCGGCGCAGGGTTTCGTCGCCGAGCAGTTCGTTGGCCAGGTTGACCCAGGCCTCCGGGCTGCTGGCCAGGCCGTGGATCAGCACGATTACGCGCTTGTTCGGATCGTAGGGCTGGTTGAGATACACCCGCGGCTTGAACGCGCGCGCCTGCTTCGGCCGCAGCAGGCTGGTCAGGCTCAGCCGCGCCAGTTCCGAGCGCGCCAGCCACACGCCGTAGGCGGCCGAATAGTTCGCCGCCAGCGGCACCTTGCGCCCGGCGATGGTCTCGCTGTCGATGCGGTACGGGTTGTAGACGTCCATGCTCGCCTGCGCCGTAGCCAACACCGCGTCGAGGCCGTCGCCTTCGAAGCGCAGGGTCGCGGTGACCGGTAGATAACGGGTGTCGCGGTAAGGCACGTCCTGGCCCGCATCGGCGTCCTGCGCATCGGCCACCGCCGCGCCGCCGCCGCGCGAGACCGCGCTGGCCGCGGCATGTCCGTCGGTAGGCGGCGTTTTCGACGGCGCCGCCGCGACGCCGTCGTCGGCGATCGCGTTGCTGCGATGGCGGCGCGGAAACACCGCCACCAGCCCGGTGCCGAAGCCGTCGCGCCGGTACACCGCGCGCAGGTTGGCGAAGCCGAGCGTGTCGGACGCGAGCAAGGCTTCCGGCGTCTGCTGGATTTCCGAGGCCTCGTAACCGTGCAACGCGATGCCCAGCCGCAAGCCGCCGACCTGCAGCGGCGTCGCCCCGACTTCGCCGCCGCCGGCTTCGAACGCGGCCTGCGCGATCGCCTCGACCGCGCGGTTGTAGTACTGCAGCACCTGTTGCTGGCGCGCCTCGAACACGCGCTGCTCGGGCGTGCGCGCGGTCGCGAACAGGTAGGCGTAGGCGTAGCGCGCGGTGGCGACCGCGGCGCGGGTGCGCGGGTCGGCGGCGATCGCGGCCGGGTCGATCCGCGCCGGCTCCGATCGCGCCGGCTCCGACCGCGCCTGCCCCGGCCGGGTCGAAGCGGCCGCGCCGCGGCGCGCGAACGCGCCGGCTTCGGCGGCCTTGCCGACGGTCGCCGGCAGCGCATTCATGCGCAGCAGCTCCAGTTCGGCCGAAGTCGCCAGCCATTCTTCCGCCGAGGCCAGCGGGCGCAGCGCACCGATGCACGGCTCGGGCTCGCGCGCGCACGCGGCCGGGTCGAGCCCGGCCGAGCTCAGCGCCGAGGACGCCGCCGCGCTGAGCCGGCCGCCGCTGAGCGCATCGAGATTGCGTTCGGCCGCGTAGTCGCCGAAACCGCGTTCCTTAACCTTGACCACGGCGCAGCCGCTGCCGGTCAGCAGCAACAGCAACGACAGCAAGCCGACCAAGCCACGCATAGGCCATCCGATCCGGGGGGAATCGGCGGCATTGTCGAGCCCGCACGACCGCTAGTAAATGCCGCGCCGCGGCGGCAACCCACGTTCGCTCACACACCGCTCCGACGGTCGTTGAGGTTGTTGCAACCGCCGTCGCCCTTTTCCCGTCATCCGAGGCGCCCGTCATGAATCCTTCCGAATCCGGCGAGACCGAGCTGTTCGTCCAGCACATCGCCTGCGCCAACAACGCAGGCTTCGTCATGAGCTTCGCGATCGAGCGGGCCAACGGCGGCCGCGCCGGCGGCAGCGGCCGTTTCCCGATCAACCAGACCCGCTCCATCGACCTGGCCCAGCTGCGCTTCGGCGACCAGGCGCTGCAGGTCGGCGAGCGGGCGTCGCCGCGGGTCAGCGCGGTCGCCGGCCGCACCCGCAACGGCCCGTCGGTCGCCTACGCGCCGAACGGCCAGACCGCCACCTTCACCGTGCGCGGCACCACCTTGAGCTTCACGGTCCGCCGCATCTGAGGCCCGGCCATGTCCAGCGCCCACGACCTCGACGGCGAGCCCGCCGATTGGCTGCACGACAACGAAGCCTTGTCCGTGCGCTTCGGCCTCAACGCCGAAGACCCCGACGCGCAGCTGCGCAACCAGGGCGCGCAGGTGCGCATGTTCACCGACGCGCGCCTGCGCATCGCCCCGGACCGGCTGTTCCCGAACGTGGTCGCGGCCACGCGCGGCGCGGCGCTGTCGATCGAGGTGCGCTCGCGCGCGGAGCTGGGCCTGGGCTTCGGCTTCCGCATCGCGACCGGCGCCGATCCGGTGGTCGACCGGCTGTACGCGGTCGGCCGTCCCGAGCCCGGCAATTTCCGCAGCGCCACCGTGCGCCGGTTCCAGCGCGACAACCAGCTGATCACCGTCGACCTGATGCGCGCGCGGCTCAGCGATTCGCACGACCGCGACGCCTTGCAGCGGCTGTGGACTTGCGAGGTCTCGACCTGGGAAGTGCGCCAGTTCCTCGATCCCGTCGCCGGCCGCGTGTTCGACGAACGCCACCTGCGCTTCCCGCGCCCGCCGCCGCTGCCGAGGGCCGGCATGCGCGCCGGCGCGGTGCGCGCGGCGCCCGGCGGCGGCGACGGCGCGGCGCGGGTCAACGCCGGCGTGATCTGGGCCGACGGCAGCGCCGAGCAGCGCTTCGAACGCATCCAGGTGCAGGCCGAGAACGACCCGCTGCGGCAACGCATCGGCCTGCTGCGCGTGCACTTCTTCGTGATCGACGCCGATTGAGCGTCGCTCCTGGCCCGCCTTGCGCACACGAGACATCCGCATGCTCCTCACCATCGCATTCGAAGGCGATTCCGACCGCGACATCGTCCTGCGCATGAACCCGGAGACGGTGCTGGCGCAGCTGCGCGAGCAGTTGGCCGAGCGCGCCGGGATGACGCCGGGCGAGCGTTTCCTGGTCGGCAATACCAACCTGGACCCGGACACCGAGACCGCAACCACGATCGCGGAACTGATCGGCGACGGCAGCACGCTGCGGGTGCGGCCGGCGCGCGCCGCGCCGGTCGAAGAACCGGAGCCCGAGCCGGAACCTGAGCCTGAGCCCGAACCGGAACCGGAACCGGAGCCCAAGCCGGCCCCGCGCCCGGTACCGACCCCGACCGTGCCGACCGCGACGCCGGCCGAAGCCGTCTGGGGCCTGCGCAACGACGCCGACGCGCCGGACCTGCTGGCGCAGCTGCAGGTCGCGCTCGCGCCGTTCACCGTGGGCACGCCCGACGAATTCACCGCGCTGCCGCTGGACGCGGTGCGCGCGCTGTTCACCGCGCGCCGGCTCGACCGCGGCCTGCGCTTCGGCGCCGACCCTAGCGCGGTCGAGTTCGGCGCGCGCTCGACCCAGTCGCCGGTGGTCTACCGGCATCCGCAGCGGCGTCCGCATTCCGGCGGCGTCGCCTTCAGCATGCGCTGGACCGTCAGCGCCACCGCCAGCCGGGTGCTGCACGAGCTGCACACGCGCAGCATCCACAACGCCAACGGCGGCGGCGGGGTCAACGGCTTCGGCCTGTCGGCGAACTTCCGTCACGACATCGAACGCCTGCAGCGGCACGAGATCACCTCGATCCATCTGGTCGACGAAATGATCCTGCCGCAGGTGATGCTGGCGCTGGAGCCGGACACCGACCTGGAGGTCGCGCCCGAACTGATCGAGGCCGTCGACCGCGCGCTGGCGGCGCGCCAGCGCCGCGACCAGTACGAAGCGCTGCACGAGCGGGTGTTCGCCGTATTCGGCTATTTCTTCCCGTGCGAGTCGCTGCTCGGCGGCACCCGGATGCGCACCCTCAGCATTCTCGCCGAGGACCTGCAGGACCAGGAGCAGCTGCTGTCGGGCTTCGGCTTCGGCGCCGCGGCCAAGGACGTGCCGACCAGCTACGGCCCGGCCAGCGGCGAAGTCGGCCACGCCCATTCCAACAGCCGCCTGAACGCGAACCGCCACATCCAGCAGCTGCGCAACCAGGACGTGCGCGCGATCGGCGGCCATCCGGCGCTGGCCCTGCGCGAGGAAGACGCCGGCCGCTGGATGGCCAGCCTGGACTCGGTCGCGCTGTGGCGCACCATCGGCCATCGCCGGCTGGTGCCGATCCTGCGCTTCCTGCCGCGGCGCCAGCGCGACCAGTGCGTCAGCGTGATCGAGGAATTCGCCAACTCGCGCGCGACCGCGCAGCACACCGTGCTGGACATGGCCGCGTACGTGATCCCGCTCAACCGCGCGCTGCTCGACGAGATCATGTGAGCGCGCTCGGCCGCTTCACGCCGGCCGCGGCGCGGCGTTGAAGCACGCGCCCCCCTTCTCCGCCCATCGCACAGGAACCGCCATGAACGCCGCCGGGAATCTGCAGGGAATCGACGTCTCCCACTACCAGGGCCAGGTCGACTGGTCCGCGGTCGCCGCCGCCGGCATCGCCTTCGCGTTCGCCAAGGCCACCGATGGCGTCACCTACACCGACCCGGATTTCCAGGCCAACTGGCAGGGCATGCGCGCGGCCGGGCTGGCGCGCGGCGCGTACCACTTCTACGAAACCGGCGACGACCCGGTCGCCCAGGCCAACCACTTCGTCGCCACGGTCGGCGCGCTCGACGCCGGCGACCTGCCGCCGGTGGTCGACATCGAATCCAGCAGCGGCGACTACGAAGGCCGCGGCATCGCCGCGAATCTGCAGGTATGGTTGAACGTGGTCGAACAGGCGCTGGGCCGCACGCCGATGATCTACACCAACCCCTCGTTCTGGAACAACGACGTCAGCGCCGACTTCGGCCAGTACCCGCTGTGGATCGCCCAGTACGGCGTCGCCGCACCGACCGTGCCGACCGGCTGGAGCGCGTGGAGCTTCTGGCAGTACTCCGAGCAAGGCAGCGTCGGCGGCGTCGCCGGCGAGGTCGACCAGGACGTCTACGCCGGCGCCAGTCTGGCCCAGTTGATCCAGTGGAGCCGTTCGCGTTTCCAGCCGTGAGCGCCGCGCGCGCGGCGAACCCACGATAAAAGAAAAGCCCCGCATCGCTGCGGGGCTTTTCGTTTCGCTCAAGACAGCGGGTGCTTCGGACTTAGAAGTCCATGCCGCCCATGCCGCCCATGCCGCCGCCGCCCGGCAACGCCGGCTCGTCCTTCTTCGGCAGCTCGGCGACCATCGCTTCGGTCGTGATCATCAGACCGGCGATCGACGCGGCGTTCTGCAGCGCGGTGCGGGTGACCTTGGTCGGATCCAGGATGCCGGCCTCGATCATGTCGACGTACTCGCCGGTGGCGGCGTTGTAGCCGTAGGCGCCCTTGCCTTCGATGACCTTGTTGAGGATGACCGACGGCTCTTCGCCGGCGTTGGTCACGATCTCGCGCAGCGGCGCTTCCATCGCGCGCAGGGCGATGGCGATGCCGTGGTTCTGGTCTTCGTTGATGCCCTTCAGACCGGCGATCGCGGCCTTGGCGCGGATCAGCGCGACGCCGCCGCCCGGGACGATGCCTTCTTCCACGGCAGCGCGGGTGGCGTGCAGCGCGTCTTCGACGCGGGCCTTCTTTTCCTTCATCTCGACTTCGGTGGCGGCGCCGACCTTGATCACCGCGACGCCGCCGGCGAGCTTGGCCACGCGCTCCTGCAGCTTCTCGCGGTCGTAGTCCGAAGAGGTCTCTTCGATCTGCGCCTTGATCTGCTTGATGCGCGCTTCGATGCCCGAGCTCTCGCCCGCGCCGTCGATGATGGTGGTGTTTTCCTTGGAGACCTGGATCTTCTTGGCGCGGCCGAGATCCTTGATGGTCGCCTTCTCGAGCTGCAGGCCGACTTCCTCGGAGATCACGGTGCCGCCGGTCAGCACGGCCATGTCTTCCAGCATCGCCTTGCGGCGGTCGCCGAAGCCCGGAGCCTTCACGGCGCAGACCTTGACGATGCCGCGGATGGTGTTGACCACCAGGGTCGCCAGCGCTTCGCCTTCGACTTCCTCGGCGACGATCAGCAGCGGCTTGCCGGCCTTGGCGACGCCTTCCAGCACCGGCAGCAGGTCGCGCACGTTGGAGATCTTCTTGTCGTGCAGCAGGATGAACGGATCGTCCAGCTCGGCCTGCATCGACTGCTGGTTGTTGATGAAGTACGGCGACAGGTAGCCGCGGTCGAACTGCATGCCCTCGACCACGTCGAGCTCGTTCTCCAGGCCCGAACCGTCTTCGACGGTGATGACGCCTTCCTTGCCGACCTTGTCCATCGCCTGAGCGATCAGGTCGCCGATGTTGTGGTCGGAGTTGGCCGAGATCGCGCCGACCTGGGCGATTTCCTTCGAGGTCGAGGACGGCTTGGACAGCTTCTTCAGCTCGCCCACGGCCTCGGTCACGGCCTTGTCGATGCCGCGCTTGAGGTCCATCGGGTTCATGCCGGCGGCGACCGCCTTCATGCCTTCGCGGATCAGCGCCTGGGCCAGCACGGTCGCGGTGGTGGTGCCGTCGCCGGCGTTGTCGGAGGTCTTGGAAGCGACTTCCTTGACCATCTGCGCGCCCATGTTCTCGAACTTGTCGGCCAGCTCGATTTCCTTGGCGACGGACACGCCGTCCTTGGTGATCGTCGGCGCGCCGAAGCTCTTCTCGAGCACGACGTTGCGGCCCTTCGGACCGAGGGTGGCCTTGACGGCGTTGGCGAGCACGTTCACGCCGCGCACCATCTTGGCGCGGGCGTCTTCACCGAAACGAATTTCTTTGGCAGCCATTGTTGCGAACTCCGGGAATTGGGAATTGGGAATTGGGAATCGGAAAAGCGGCGGGGGCGGGACTGGGTCGGGTCGTCAGCGCAAGCGCTCTACGATTCCCGATTCCCCATTCCCGAATCCCGGCTCTTAGCCCACGATCGCCAGAACGTCGTCTTCGCGCAGGACCTTGTACTCGACGCCGTCCTGCTTGTAGCTGCTGCCCGCGTACTGGCCGTAGATGACCTTGTCGCCGACCTTCAGCTGCGGCGCGCGCACGCTGCCGTTGTCCAGCGCCTTGCCCGGGCCGACGGCGACGACTTCGCCCTTAGTCGACTTTTCCTTGGCGGCGTCGGGGATGATGATGCCGCCGGCGGAGACTTCATCGGCTTCGATCGGCTTGACGACAACGCGGTCGTGGAGCGGCTTGAGATTCATGGCGACCTCTGTAAGTGGTTGAATTGGTGGATAAAGAACGTGAATTTTAGCAGTCGTAGCCGGCGAGTGCCAATGCCGGGGACAAAAGCGCCCGGTCGACCCGGGACCCAGCCGAGATAGGGCGCCCCGAATCGGTTTCAAGGGGGGCGCGACAAATGCTGCACCGGATCGGTGACAGCGGCCGGTCCGCCCTGCGGCCGAGCGGCGGCGGGCCGGCGTTCAGGCCCGGCGCCTGGGTTGCGGGCCGCGGGAACGCGGCGGGCCTGAAGGCCCTGCCACCGGTCAGCCGCCGTGCAGGCCGCGCAGGTAGTGCGTCGGGGCGGCGCCGAGATGGCGCCGGAACATCGCCGCGAACGCGCTGACGCTGTCGTAGCCCAGCTCCAGCGCCACCGTCGTCACCGCCTCCCCCGCCGCCAGCCGCTCCAGCGCCCGCAGCAGCCGCGCGCGCTGCCGCCATTGCAGCAGGCTGTAGCCGGTTTCGGCGGCGAAATGGCGGGTCAGGCTGCGCTCGGACAGATGCGCGAGCTCGGCCCAGGCGGCCAGGCCGCGCGGGTCGGCCGGTTGGTCGGCTAGGGCCCGGGCGACCCGCAGCAGGCGCGGGTCCTGCGGCATCGGCAGGCCCAGCCGGTCGGGGCCGCCGCTGGCGCAGGACAGCGCGATCTCGTCCAGCAGCACCTGCGCCAGCCGTTCCTGGGCCGGGTCCAGCGCCGCTGCGGACGGCCACTGCGCCGCGCGCGCGACCGCCGCGCGCAGCAGCGGCGACACCGCCAACGCGCACGGCTCGGCCGGCAGCGCCGCGCAGGCGGCTTCGGCCACGTACACGCTCCAGCCGTCGAAGGCCGGGCCGTGCGAACGCAGCGAATGCGGCCGGTGCGGCGGCACCCACACCGCGTCGCTGGCCGGCACCAGCCACCGCCCGCGGCCGGTGCCGACGCTGAGCAGGCCGCGATGGGCGCCGAACAGTTGGCCGCGCGCGTGGGCGTGCTCGGGCGTCTCGCGCACGCCGTGCGCGCTCAGGCCCAACGCGAAGACCAGCGGCGCGGCGCCGGCGAGCGCATCGGCGGCGGCGAGGCGTTCGCGCGCGGACTCGGCGGGCGCAGACGCAGCGGGCGCGGATCGAAGATCGGACATTGGCCGGAACGCGATGGCGGATGGCCGCTGCAACGTAGCAGAGCGGGTCCGCGCGGCCCAGCATGGACTCCCCAACCGCAGCCACAGGAACGACGCCATGCGCGCCGAAGACATTCTTCCCGATCACCAAAACGAAGTGCTTGTCGGCGGCATCGTCGCGCGCAAGGGCTCGGTCGCCGCGTTCCTGGCCAACGCGCGCGTGCTCGCCGACCCTTCCGCGTCCGCGCCGGCGCGCGCGCAGGCCGAGCGCGACGCGCGCGAGGTCTTGCCGGCGCTGCATGCGCTGGGCTTGTTCGAGGTGATGGCGGCGCGCGACCCGGCAGTGCGCGCCTGGGTCGAAGCGCAGCAATAATCGCCGCGAGGGCCGGCCGAACCGGCGCTTGCCCGGATCGTGCGCAACTCGCCGCACGATCCGGCCTCGGCGAGAACTAACGTCGGACCCTCGCCACGGACACCGTGCCCCCTGCCGATCGCCGCATGGCCCGGCCGCGCCGGCGTGGTATTACCCTGGCTTCGCCGCGCTTCGCGCCGCCTCCCAGCCCAATGCCAGGAACCGCACATGTCCGCCGCCTCCCCCGCCCGCATCGCCGCGTCGCTCGCCGAACTGTGGTCGCCGCGCGTCGTCGCCGAAGTCGACGACGCCTACGTCAAGGTCGCGCGCGTGCACGGCACCCTGGCCTGGCATGCGCACGCCGACGAGGACGAGTTGTTCTACGTGCTCAAGGGCCGGCTGCGCATCGAGATGGAGGAACGCACGGTCGAGCTCGGCGAAGGCGAGCTGTTCGTCGTGCCCAAGGGCGTGCGCCACAATCCGGTCGCCGACGAGGAATGCCATCTGCTGCTGATCGAGCGCAAAAGCACGCAGCACACCGGCGACGAAATCACCGACAAGACCCGCTCGATCGACGAGCAATTGCGGCCGCTCGACTGACGCCGCGTTGCGGCCGACACCGCCCGCAACGCGCCCATGCCGCACAAAAGAAAAGAGCGCGTCCCGTGGAACGCGCTCTTTGGTGCGGAGACGGCAGTCCTGCGCATGGCGCTATCCGGCGCCCTTTCCCCCGAACCGACGTCGTGTCGTTAGCCAACGTCCGTATCGGCGTGACGCCATCTTCCGAAGTCCTTTTTACACTTGCCAGTCGCCGGCCCTCGCAATGTGGCTACTTGTGCTGTCTCGAACACTTGTTCGAGCCGGCAAGCTCTTGTAATCATTGAGCCAATGCGGCGCCGATGACAGCGAAAGCGCACAGGGTATGGCGTCTATCGCTCACCTGGCGAACACCGGTAGCAAGCGCGGAAAAACCCCTGAAATTTTGAGCAGGAGGTCACATGACGCCACAGCAGCGCATTCGCCTGGCGCGCCGCCACGCCGGCCTGTCGCAGGCCGAGCTCGGCGCGGTCGTCGGCGTGCAGCGCAGCGCGGTCGGGCATTGGGAGTCGGCGCAGGGCAAGTTCCCCAACGTCGCCCACCTGCGCGAGGTCGCGCTCGCCACCGGCGTGCAGTTCGAATGGCTGGCGACCGGCCGCGGGCGCATGAACCTGTCGCAGGACACGGCGATGGACTCGGTCGCCGCCGCCGACGCTTTGCTGATCGACGATTCGCTGGAATTGCGCCTGATCGCCGCGTTCCGCGAAGCGCCGGCGCGCGCGCGGGTGCCGCTGGTGGAGATCGCCGAACAGCTGGCGCAATCGCGCACCGGCCGCAGCCGCGCGCTCGGCAAGGCGCGCGGCGGCGCGTGACCGCCGGCGGCTGCGGGCTGTGCCCGCGGTCGCAGACCGATTCGTCATAGCGCGACCCGGGTCGCGCTTTTCCTGTCCGCCGCTGGCCGCCCGTCGCGGGCGATGTCACAAAGGCCGCCTAGACTCGAACGCGCGTCCTGGGGAGGACGCGTCGTCACCCGCCGATCCGCGGCCGCCGTGCATGCGCGGCCGCGCGGCGCCATCCACAAGGAGTCGTTCGATGCGCAAGTCAGATCCTGGCTGTTCCCTCGCTTTGCTTCCGTACGCGCGCCGCGCCGGCGTCCTCGCGCTGGCGATCGCCGCGCTGCTGCCGTCGGCGGCCTCCGCCGCGGTGTTCATCAACGAATTCCACTACGACGACGCCACGTCCTCGGGCGACGTCGGCGAGCGCATCGAAGTCGTCGCCACCGCCGGCGAAACCCTCAGCGATTACCGCATCGTGCTGTACAACGGCTCGACCCCGTCGGCGGCGACCCAGTACGACAGCGACTACCTGCCGGCCGGTTCCAACGTGACCTGCGGTGGCACCGCGCGCATCGCCGTCCTGAGCTACCCGACCAACGGCCTGCAGAACGGCCCCAACGACGGCTTCGCCCTGGTCGACGGCGCCGGCAATGTGGTCCAGTTCCTCAGCTACGAAGGCCAGATCACCGCCAGCGGCGGCGCCGCCTCGGGCAAGACCAGCACCAACCTGCCGGTGTCCGAATCCGGTTCGACCGCGGCCGGCACCTCGTTGCAGCTGTCGGGCAACGGCAGCCAGTATTCGAACTTCGCCTGGCAGAACTCGGCCACCCAGACCTTCGGCGCGTGCAACAACGGCCAGACCTTCACCGGTACCGGTTCGAACACGCCGCCGAGCGTCACCTCGACCGTGCCGACCTCCGGCGCGACCAACTTCCCGTCCGCCGGCGACCTGTCGGCGAACTTCAGCGAAGCGGTGACCCTCGCCGCCGGCGCGCTGACCCTGCAATGCGCGACCTCGGGCGCGGTGGCGCTGACCTACCCGTCCAGCGGCACGGCCATCACCGCGTCGACCGGCACCGCGCTGCACGCCGGCGAGGCCTGCACCTTCACCGTGGTGGCGAGCAAGGTGACCGACAGCGGCGGCGCCACCCCGGCCGCCAACACTGTGGTCAACTTCAACGTTGCCAGCGGCGGCGGCACGCCGACCGGCTACTACAGCCACGTCAACACCTCCAGCGCCAGCCAGCTGCGCTGCTCGCTGCACGAGACGATCAAGGGCCACACGGTCTATCCGTACAGCGGCGGCACCACCAACACCTGGAGCATCCTGGAGATCGCCGACGAGGATCCGAATAACTCCGGCCGCATCCTCGACGCCTACCGCAACCGCAGCTTCGTCAAGGTCACCGACCGCGCCGGCAGCGGCAGCGGCCTGAAGTACAACCGCGAACACACCTGGCCGAACTCGCTCGGCTTCGGCACCGCCACCGGCGACAAAGGCTTGCCGAACGCGCCGTACACCGACACCCACATGCTGTATCTGACCGACTCGGCCTACAACGCCGACCGCGGCAACAAGCCTTACGCCAACTGCTCGCTGAGCAGCGGCTGCGGCGAGCGCGTCACCGAGGTCAACAACGGCAGCGGCGGCGGCAGCGGCGTCTACCCGGGCAACTCCAACTGGTTCAAGACGCCCGACGGCAACGCCGGCTCGTTCGAGACCTGGAGCAAGCGCAAGGGCGACATGGCGCGCGCGGTGATGTACATGGCGATCCGTTACGAAGGCGGCAGCGACGCCAACACCGGCCAAAGCGAACCGGACCTGGAGCTGACCGACGACCGCAGCAAGATCGTCATCACCTCGTCCTCGCCGGCCTACATGGGCCTGCTGACCACCTTGCTGCAATGGCACCAGGCCGATCCGCCGGATGCGGCGGAGAAGGCGCGCAACGAAGTGATCTACAGCTTCCAGGGCAACCGCAATCCGTTCGTCGACCATCCGGAATGGGCGACGTCGGCGCTGTTCACTTCGGCCAAGCCGGCGAATTGCCAGTTGATTCCCTGATCGGTTCCGCCGGTCCGTGTAGACCGGCGACTTAAGACGAACGCCCGCGCGATGCGGGCGTTCGTTTTTTCAGCCTGGGAGTTTGCGTTGCGCGCCAAGTTCGCTGTTTTGAAGACAGACGGACCAAAACAAAAACGCCGCCGCGAATCCGCGACGGCGTCTCAGCGACGCGACGAAACCTCCGTGCTCAGGTCTGCACTCCATCCTCGATCGCGATGTTGTGCTCGCGCAGCCAATCCTGGATCGCATTGATGTCGCACTTGGCCTCGCCCTTGAGCAGGCGTTCGTCGCTCATGTACAGGTAGCGCTGGAACGTCGCGCCGGCGCGGTCGCGCGCGTGCGGGTCGGCGCCGGCCTTGAGGAAGGCCAGGACCGAGGCGGTGTCGTTGATCTGCGCGGCGATCAGCAGCGCGGTGCCGCCCTGGCGGTCGGCGGCGCGCAGGTCGGCGCCGGCGCCCAGCAGGCGCGCGATGTTGTCCTTGCGCCGCGCCTTCAGCGCCGCGAACAGCGGCGGCGCGTGGTTCACCGCGTTGGGCGTGTTGACGTCGGCGCCGGCCTTGAGCAGGTGTTCGAGGAAGTAATCGCTGGAGGATTCCGCGGCGGTGTGCAGCGCGGTGTTGCCGCTCTCGTCGCTGCGGCGGTAGTCGGCGCCGGCGGCGAGCAGGGCGTCGAAGCCGGAGCGGCTGCCGCTGCGGATCGCCCATTGCAGCAGGGTCACGCCGTGCTCGCCCTGGGCGTTGGGATTGCCGCCGGCGGCGATCAGCTCGCGCAACAGTTTCGTATCGCCTTCGCGCACCGCCTCGGCCAGCTGGGCGTTGCCGCTGGCGGCGAAGATCTTCTGGGTCATCGGATCGGGTCCTTGTCGGGCGCAGGCGGCGCAAGCGGCCAGCATCAGCGCGCCGAGCAACGCGGCGCGCAGCAGCGGCGCGCGCTGCGTCGAAGCGGCGCGCGCCGGGCGGCGTTGTTCGGAGACGGAGCTGGACGTACGGCGGAGTGGCGGCATGGGCTCAGCATAGGTCAGCGCGCGCGACGGCCGCAACGCGGCGGCCGTGCGCGTTCACCCAGTTCGGGTTCGCAGGGGTTCGCGGGACTTCGTCGGCCTCGCAGCCGTCCTCAGAACCAGCTCTTGACCCAGTTCACGCCGGCGTCGACGCCGTCGCTGATGACTTCACCGGTGGCCTGGGCCACGTCGGTCACGCCCTGGGTCACGTCGCCGGCGAAATCGACCACGCCTTCGCTGACCGTGCCGAGCCCGTCGGCCACCCACTCGACCGCGTCGCCGCCGAATTCGGCGACCGTGTCGACCACCTCGCCGGTGCCTTCGACGAAGCTGGCCACGCCGTTGAACGGCGTTTCCAGGCCGGTGAACTCGCCGAGGTCGCGCAGCACGCCGCCGCCGAAGTTGGTCACATCGGTGGTCAGGTCGCCGACCGCGTTGAGCGTGCCCTTGCCCATGTCGCCGACGACGTTGAAGCCGCCTTCGATCACGTCGCCGGCGAGGTTGAAGCTGCCTTCGACGTAATCGCCTTCGGCGAAGTCGGTGTCGATGACGTGGCTGATGTCGTCGACCTTGTTCGACACCGAATCGGTGATGTCGCCGACCATCGACGAGCCGTTCTCGAGGATGCTGCCGAAGCCGTTGAACACCAGTTCGGCGCCGCGCTGGATCGTCTTGTCTTCCAGCGCGCCCGGATCGAGGAACATGTCGTCGGGGCGGTACGGCGTCTCGGTGCGCAGCGCTTCGACGTAGGACGCGCCGTCGCCGCCGCCGCCGTGGGTCGCGGCCAGATCGAACGGCGAGATGCCGTCGGGGATGTCGACGCGGAATTCGCGGCCGACCGCATCCGGCGCCATGTTGAGGATCGGCACGTCCTGCTGGATCGTGTTGAGCGGCTCGTAATTGACCACGTAGCGGCGGATCTGGCCGCTGTCGGCGGTTTCGCTGCGCACCGCGTTGGGATTGAAGCCGAGGTCTTCGAGCGTGTCGTTGCTCAGGCCCGAGGAGTTGAAGGTGACGCCGGCCGAGTCGGTGGCGAGCGTCGCGGCGGAAGCCAGGCCCCCGCCGAGCGACTGCCCGGCGAAAGCGACGTTGCCGTCGCCGAACACCGCTTCGGCGCGGCGGCCCAGCGCCATCGCCTGGCTGTATTCCTGGGTCTGGAAGCCCGCGCCCTGGCCGAGGTTGTCGTCGGAGTCGCCGCCTTCGCCGACGCCCCAGTCGTTGGTGCCGGCGAAGGCCACGACATATTGGCCCTTGTCGTTCTGGTAGATCGCCGCGCGGAAGCCGCTGACCGGGTCTTCCAGTTCGGACGGATCGATCGCGATCTCGCGGCCCTGGTTGTCGACCAGATGATCGCCTTGCGGCTGCAAGCGGTCCCAACCCGCGGCTTCGAGTTCCTTGCCGGACTGGGTGCCGGTGGCGACGTTGGTCCCCTGCACATCGGTCGGGATCGGGGTGTAGACGTCGTTCGCCATCTGCGCGAACTGCAGGTCGGTGCCCTGCTTCGGGTCCTTGCCGGCGATCTGCCCGGCGAATTGCCCGTCGCCTTGCGGCAGCGGATCGGGCTTCGGCGGCGGCGGCGGCGGGGGCGGCGGCGGCGGGTTGTAGCGAACCGCGAAGTCCCCGAACCGGTCGTAGATCATGGCCTTGTCCCCTGCTCGATAGCGTATGGCTACCATGCGCCCGCGCATCGGCGCGCGGAAAGCTGGGACGGACCCTAGGCGAAACGGGGCCGGTTGCGACGCACGTCGGGGTCGACCCGCGGCGAAGCGCGGCCGGCCTAGGGTCGGCCCGGGGCGACCTAGGGTAGGCCAGAGGGGTCGCCCGCTCGCGGCGACCCTCCCGGTCCGCACGTACGTTCAGTCCAGCACCACCACCGGCTTGCCCGCCGCGCGCGCGCCGGCGCCGCCGACCGCGGCGATCGCGCGGGCGCCGTCGTCGAAGCCGTAGCGTTCGCCGACCACCGGGACGATCCGGCGCGCCTCCAGCTCGTCCAGATAGGCGCGCAGGTCGGCGAGGCTGCCGACGCTGACGCCGTGCAGGTTCAACTGGTGGGCCATGATCGGGCCGACCAGATTGCCGGCCACCTCCATGCTGTCGAGAAAGCCGATCAGGGCGATGTGCGCGTTGTCGGCGGCGGCGCCGAGCAACGACAGCAACTGTTGCCCGCCGACCACATCGACGATGCCGTCGACGCCGCGCCCGCCGGTCAGCGCGCGCACCGCGGCCGGCACATCCGCGGTGTTGCGGTAATCGACAGTCGCGCGCGCGCCGAGCGAACGCAGCAGTTCGGCCTTGCGCGCATCGCCGGTGGTGGCGATCACGTCCATGCCGCGCGCCGCGGCCAGTTGCAGCGCCATCAGCGACACCGCGCCGCTGCCCTGCACCAGCACGCTGGCGCCGGGCGCGAGTTCGAGCTTGCGCAGCGCGTTCCAGGCGGTCAGGCCGGACACCGGCAAGGTCGAGGCGGCCGCGTCGTCGAAGTACTCCGGTGCGCGCGCGATCGCCGTGGCCGGCAGCACGATCCAGCGCGCCAGCCAGCCGTCGCGCGGGCCGCCGAGCTTGCTGAGGTGGTTGTCCGATTTGAACGGGCCGTCCAGCCACGCCGTGGTGTAGTGGCCGATCACCCGCTCGCCGAGCGCCCAGCCGCTGACGCCGGCGCCGAGCGCGTCGATGCGGCCGACGCCGTCGGACAGCGGCACGAACGGGCGCGGCAGCTCGGCCTGGTAGCGGCCGGTGGCCAGGGCGTAGTCGCGGTAATTGACCGAGGCGGCGGCGACGCGGATGCGGACCTCGCCGGGGCCGGGCTGCGGCTCGGGCAGGTCGACGCGGCGCAGGGAATCGAGGCTGGTGCCTTGCAGCTGGAAAGCGTCCATGACGGGCTCCGGAGGGGCGGGGGTCGGGACGCACAGGCTATTGTTGAGCGTCGAAGCGATATAGGATCGCGCCGACAACTCATCATTGATTCAATCTCAATAATGATCGGCGGCCTGTACTCCGAGCTCGAAGCCTTCGAGGCGATCCTGCGCCACGGCAGCTTCACCGCCGCGGCGCGCCAGCTCGAGGTCACGCCCGGCGCGATCACCCGCCGGCTCAACGCGCTGGAGGCGCGGCTCGGCGCCAAGCTGCTGAACCGTTCGACCCGCCGCCTGAGCCTCACCGAAGCCGGCCGCCACTACCACGCCGAGGTCGCGCCGGCGCTGGCGCAGATCCTGGCCGCCGGCGAGCGCGTCAACGACCGCGCCGCGCAGCCGCAAGGCGAACTGCGGGTGTCGCTGCCGATGAACTTCGGCCGCCTGTACGTGATGCCGCGGCTGGGCGAGTTCCTCGACCGTCATCCCGGCATCGCCCTGGACGTGCAGTTCGACGACCGTTACGTCGACCTGATCGGCGAGGGTTTCGACTGTGCGATCCGGATCGGCGCGCTGACCGATTCGCGTCTGGTCGCGCGGCGCATCGCCCAGACCCGGCGCATCCTGGTCGCCGCGCCGGCGTACCTGGCCCGGCGCGGCGCGCCGACCGCGCCGGAGCAACTGGCCGAACACGACTGCCTGCACTACACCCTGTTCCGCGACGTGCCGGCGTGGGAGTTCCACGGCCGCGGCCGCGGCGACGGCACGCCGCTGCGCGTTCCGGTCAGCGGCCGGCTGCGCGCCAACTACGGCGTGCCGCTGGTCGACGCGGCGCTGCGCGGCGACGGCATCCTGCAGACCGCGACCTTCGCCGTGGCCGAGGAACTGGCCGCCGGCCGTCTGGTCGAGGTGCTGCCGGACTGGTGCCTGCTGCCGATCGGCATCCACGCGGTGTATCCGGGGCGCGAGTACCGGCCGCGCAAGGTCGAGGCGTTCGTGAACTTCATCGAAGAAAGCATCGGCGCGCCGGCGGTGTGGGAGCGAATCCTGGCCGGCTGAGGCACGCCGCGTGCGGCCGCGACGCCGTGTGCCCGGGTCGGCCGGCGCGCGGCGCCGCGCAACGGCGCGCCCTACCGCAGTCCGACATCCCGGCCCGCATCCTCCGGCCGGCCCGTCGCAGGCGCCGTCGCCAACGCCGGAAACCGCTGAAAACCGCGGCGATCCGCGCCAGCGCCGTACCTGCGGTTACCTGCCGGTACGAAGCGTCCACCGCCCCCTCATTCCGTTTTAGCGCCGTTTGCTGAAAGCTTTGCCCACCTTCGCCGCCCCCGCCGCATGAGCTCCCAGCCCTCCTCCACCGCGCCCTCCTCCACCGCGCCCGCCGCCCCCGCACCGGCCGCAACCCCGTCTTCGAACTGGCGCCGCGCGCTGTCGATGCTCGCCAGCCTGGCGATCCTGGCGCTGGCGCTGCGCGCGCTGGCGGGGGAGTTCAGCGGGCATGGGTTGCATGCGATCAAGGAGGCTTCGCGGCAGCTCGATTCTCTTCGTATCGCCTTGGCTTTTCTGCTGGGCCTGGCTAGTTATGCTTGCTTGGTTGGCTTCGACGCCATCGGCCTGCGCCGCAACGCGGCCAAGGTTAAGCCGATGCGGCTGATCCTGACCGCCTTCATCGCCAACGCAGTCGGCCACACTCTGGGCTTCGCCGCGCTGACCGGCGGCGCGGTGCGCCTGCGCGGCTACGGCGCGGCCGGGCTGTCGCTGGCCGACATCGGCCAAGTCGTGCTGATGAGCACGCTCGGCTTCATGTTCGGCGCCTGGGTGCTGCTGGCCTGCGCGCTGCTGTTCGAACCCGCGCCGGCGGCGTTGCTGTTGCCGCTGAGCGAACAAGCGATCCGGGTCGCCGGCGGCGCGGTCGCGATCGCCTTCCTCGGCTTGTTGTATCTGGTCGGCCGCGACGGCCGCACCCTGCGTTTCCGCGAACACGCGCTGTGGCTGCCCGACCGCCGCACCGTGCTCAGCGTGACCGCGCTGAGCGTGGTCGAACTGGCGTTGGCCGGCGGCGCGCTGTACGTGCTGCTGGCGCCGTCGATTCCGGCCGAATCGGGCACGAGTTTCGTCGGTTTCGTCGGTTTGTATCTGGTGGCGGTGCTGGCGGGCTTGGTGTCGAGCGTGCCGGCCGGCATCGGCGTGTTCGAGTGGAGCCTGCTCAAGCTGTTGCCCGGCGTCGCGCCCGCCAGCCTGCTGGCGGCGGCGCTGGCCTACCGCATCACCTACTACGCCGCGCCGCTGGTGCTGGCGACCGTGCTCGGTCTGGTCGCGTCCGCGCGCGGGCCGATGGCGCAGAGCGCCGGCGCGCTGCGCACCGCGTGGCTGGCGGTGCGGCCGTGGCTGCCGCACGTGATCGCGCTGGCCGCGTTCGTGCTCGGCGCCGCGCTGATCCTCGACGGCACCCTGCCCAAGCCGCAGCGTCGCCTCAACCACGCGCCGCTGCCGCTGATCGAAACCTCGCAGTTGCTCGCCAGCCTCGGCGGCGTCGGCCTGCTGCTGATCGGCCAGGGCCTGCAACGGCGCAGCCATGCCGCGTGGGCGCTGGCGCTGGGCGTGTGCATCCTGCTGCCGCTGCCGTCGTGGCTGCGCGGCGGCCACTGGCTGCTGGCGCTGGCGCCGCCGCTGGTGGCGCTGGCGCTGTGGGCGGCGCGGCGCGAGTTCTACCGCCAGGGCGCCTTGCTCGACGAGGCGTGGTCTTGGCGCTGGCTGCGCAACCTCGGGCTGGTGCTGATCGCGGCGGTCTGGCTGCTGTTCTTCGCCTACAGCCATGTCGAATACCGCAACGAGCTGTGGTGGGAATTCCTGGTCTCCGGCAACGCGCCGCGCGCGCTGCGGGCGATGCTGCTGGTCAGCGTGGCGGTGATCGCGTTCGGGCTGGCGCGGCTGCTGCACGCCGCGCGCACCGCGCTGCCGGCGGCCGACGCGGCCCAGCTCGAGGCGATTCGCCCGATCCTGGCCCTGGCCGAGGACAGCCAGGTGCATCTGGCGCTGACCGGCGACAAGGCGCTGCTGCTGGACCCGCAGCAACGCGGGCTGATGATGATGCAGCGCTACGGCGGCTCGCTGATCGCGATGGGCGATCCGATCGGCCCGCCGGAGGTCGCGCGCGAACTGATCTGGCGCTTCCGCGAGGAAGCCGACCGGATGGGCGTGCGGCCGGTGTTCTACCAGGTCGGCGAGCAGTACTGGCAGACCTATCTCGACCTCGGCCTGACCCTGGTCAAGCTCGGCGAAGAAGCGCTGGTGCCGCTGACCGATTTCAGTCTGCAAGGCCCCAACCGCGCCGACCTGCGCCAGGCCTGGAACCGCGGCAAGCGCTCGGGCCTGAGCTTCCGCATGGTCGCGGCCGAACAGGTCGGCGCGCTGCTGCCGGCGCTGGAGGACATCTCCGACGAATGGCTGGAGCTGAAGTCCGGCGAGGAAAAGGGCTTCTCGCTCGGCAGTTTCGACCACGCCTATCTGCAACGCCTGCCGGTGGCGCTGATCGAACACGAAGGCCGCATCGTCGCCTTCGCCAACGTCTGGAACGCCAGCAACGGCCGCGAGCTGTCGATCGACCTGATGCGCCACGCCGCGGACGCGCCCAAGGGCACGATGGACTTCATGTTCGCCGAACTGCTGCTATGGGGCCGCGAGCACGGCTTCGAGCGTTTCTCGCTCGGCATGGCGCCGCTGTCGGGGCTGGCCCAGCATCGTCTGGCCGGGCGCTGGAACCGCTTCGCGAATCTGATCGCGCGCCACGGCGAGCGCTTCTACGGCTTCGTCGGGCTGCGCCGGTTCAAGGCCAAGTTCGATCCGGTCTGGCGCACGCGCTATCTCGCCGCGCCGGCCGGCATGCACCTGCCGGCGGCGCTGATCGATGTGACCCGGCTGATTTCGCTCGACCCGCGCCGCCACGACGAGAACGAACGCGAGGTCGCGCGGTTTCCGAGCAGCGCGCCGGTCAGCAGCGCGCCGGCGCCTCAGGGCGACGCGGGCGGCGCGGCGATCCCCGCCGCCGACAGCACCCGCGCGGCGACGCCGTCGTAATCGCCGTCGACGTGGTGATCGCCGTGCATCTTCTCGATCCGCACCCCACCGGCCGGCAAGCGCGGGCATAGCGCGTCGGCGTCTTCGCTGCCGTAGATGCACAGCACCTGCGCGGCCGGCATCTGCGCGACCTGCGGCGCGATCGGCAGGCCCTTGCCGCTGCTGCCGATCCAGTTGCTGAGGTGGAATTCGTATTCGGCGTTCTGCCCCGGCGATAGCAGCGCGGTCAGCCGCACCCGTTCGCGCGTGGCCGGCGGCAACTGGTTGTAGCCGCCCGGCAGCACGTCGGCGCCCTGCGAAAAGCCGACAAAAACCACGCGCGAGCGTTTCCACTGCGCGCTGTAGTAACGCACGATGCGGTCGAGATCGGCGCCGAACCCCTGCGGCGTGCGCGGGCTCCAGAAATACCGCAGCGAATCCACGCCGACCACCGGCACCCCGGCTTCGGCCAGGCGCTTGCTGACGCTCTTGTCGACATCCGCCCAACCGCCGTCGCCGGAAACGAACACCGCGAAGGTGTCGCTGTTGCCGCCGGACTGCGCCGGCATTTCGTTGACCGGCAATCCGGCCAGATCGGCCGGCGGCGGCGGCAGGCTGGCGTGGCGCTGCGCGCCCAGCGACACCAGCGCCGCGCGCAGCCCCGGCAGCGCGTCGCCGCGCGCGTCGCGCTTGAACGTGCGCGCCTGCGGCACCGCGCCGGCGAAGGCTTCGGCCTGCGCGGCGGGGCACGCCGCTTTGCCGCCACCGTGCGCGGCCAGCAACCACGGCACCTGCAGCGGCTGCGGCTGCAACTGCGCGCGCGCGCCTTCGACGTGCAGCTTCAGCGAACCGCTCGGGCACAGCGCCTGCGCCGCGCGCAGGCTCGGGCAGAACCCCAGCGACACCGCGCCGGCGAACAGGCCGGCGTTGCCCTGCGCGGCGATGGCGTAAGCGAACGAGGCGCCCTCGCCGTCGCCGAGCAGCAACGGCAGGTGATAGGTCGGCAGGCGGTAATAGGCCTGCACATAGCGCGAGAAATTCTCGACGTCGCCGGACGAGAAATTGCACTTGCCGCCGTCCTTGCGCAGCACGGCTTCGAGTGCGGCCAGATCGACCGTGACCACCATCGCGCCGTCGGCGACGAGCGCGTCGACCCGGGTCTTGCGCGCGGCCGCGTCGACGCCGTCGGCGAACCACATCACGAAGCGCTTGGCGTCGCCCTGCGGCAAGCGCACCGGCGTGCGCACGAACCGGCCGTGGGTGATCTCGCCGGCGGACGGCGTCGCCGGCGCGGCAGCGGCCGGCGCGGCCGGCGCGGGCGCGGCGAACGCCGCGCACAAGCCGGCGGCGAGAACGCGTGCGGTGAAAGCGGTGGACAAGCGGAACGGCGCGCGCATGGGGATCTCCTGGGTGCGCCACCTTATACCGGCGAGGGTGTCGAGAGAATGCGTCGAAGCGCTTGCCCCTGCCGCGACTGCGCCGGGCGCAGCGGCCGCCGCATGCGCCGACGCCCGCGGCGTTTATGATCGGCGGGCCCGACCGGGCGCGAAGATCACGCAAGGAGCCCGCTCATGCCACGCACGGCCGCCATCGTTTTCGCCGCCACCGCGCTGTTTCTCGCGCTGCCGGCGCCCGCGCAACCCGCCGCCGTCGCCGCGCCGCCGTCAGGCGAAACCGCGTGTTCGTTCGGCGCCTTCGTCAACGAAACCGACCCGGCCGGACTCAACGTCCGCGCCGGCCCGGGCACCGCGCACAAGGTGCTCGGCACCTTGCCGCCGATCCGGCGCAGCGGCGACGAGCCGCCGATCAGCGCGATGGTCGAGGTCGAGGTCATCGCCGGCGCCGACGGCTGGTTCAAGATCCGCGGCGCGCAGGACAACGACGCGCTGGTCGAAGGCGCGCAGCGGCCGATGTTCAAGGGCACGGGCTGGGTCAGCGGGCGCAAGCTCGCGGTCAAGTCGCAGGCGCAGGTCGGCCGGCAGCGTCCGGATGCGAAAGCGCCGGCGGTCGTGAGCGGACGCGACGGGATGGGTTTCGACAGCGATGCCTTCGTCGGTTCGGCCCGTTTGGCGGGCTGTTCCGGGCGCTGGGCGCTGGTCGAATACGGCCCGGTCGAGCGCGATGTCGGCGCCGCCGTGGAGATCAAGCCCGCGGCCAAGGCGGGCCTGGCCGGCGGCCGTTTCCGCGCCTGGGTCGACCGCCTGTGCGCGATCCAGGAAACCAGCTGCGACGGCGTTTGATGCGGCCGGGCCTTCGCACCCGATAGCGGCGCGCTGCGCGTGGGAGAGCCTTCAGGCCCGGCGCTTTCCGATCCGATGCGACGCGGCGACCGGAACCAAAAACCATCGGGCTTGAAGGCCCTCCCACAATGCAGTCCGGCCGCATCGTCGCTGCGGAACGATTACCGCCGCGCGGGAATCAAATCCGCACCGGCGGCTTGACCTCGCCGAACACCACGCTGTGCACCATCGGCGACTTCAGGAAATCGTGCGGGAACCCCAGCTCGATCCGGCTCGCCGCATCCAGCCGCGCGCGCTGCGCCTCGTCGAAGCGGACCTCGAGCGCGCCGAGGTTGTCCTGCAACTGCGCCAGCGTGCGCACGCCGACGATCGGTGAAGTCACCGCGGGATCGAGCAACGTCCACGCCAGCGCGACCTGCGCCGGCGTCTTGCCGAGTTCCGCCGCGACCTGCTTGACCACCTCGGCGATATCCAGCGCGCGCGCCGTCAGCGCGCCGTTGCTGGCGGCGACGTTCTTGCGCGTGCCGACCGCTTCGGGCACGCCGCTGCCGATGTCGAGATCGGCGCGGCTGTACTTGCCGGTCAGCACGCCCATGCCCAGCGGCGACCACGGCACCACGCCGAGGCCGAGTTCGCGCGCCATCGGCATCAGCTCGCGTTCGACCGTGCGCTCGATCAGGCTGTACTGGATCTGCAAAGCGATCAGCGGCGACCAGCCGCGCAGGTCGGCGATCGCCTGCATGCGCGCGATCTGCCACGCCGGCGTATCGGAAATGCCGACGTAGACCAGCTTGCCGGCGCGGACCAGGTCGTCCATCGCGCGCAGCACTTCCTCGACCGGCGTGGTCTCGTCCCAGGCGTGCAGATACAGCAGGTCGATGTAGTCGGTGCGCAGCTTGCGCAGGCTGTCCTCGACCGAACGCACCATGCTCTTGCGCTGGTTGCCGCCGGCGTTGGGGTCCTTCGGCCGCGCGGTCAGGGTGTACTTGGTGGCGATCACCAACTCGTCGCGGCGGCCTTCGGCGAACTGGCCGAGCAAACGCTCCGAACTGCCGCCGGTGTACTGGTTGGCGGTGTCGATGAAATTGCCGCCGCGCTCGAGGTAGGTATCGAAGATCCGCCGCGCTTCGGCTTCGTCGGCGCCCCAGCCCCAATCGGTGCCGAAGGTCATCGCGCCGAGCGACAACGGCGAGACGCGCAGGCCGGAGCGGCCGAGCAGGCGGTAGTCGGTCAGCGAGGCAGGCAGGGCGGCGGCAGTGCGGGCAGTGCTCATGGCGGCGTCTCCGGTGGCAATGCCGGCATCCTGCGCCGCGGACACTGCTGCGTTAATCCGGCATTATCCGCATGGGCCATTTAGCGAACGGAGCATAATCCATGCGCGGCAGCGACTACGCCGAACTGCGCGCCTTCGCCGCCATCGCCGAACACGGCAGCTTCGTGCGCGCGGCCGCGCACCTGGGGCTGTCGCCGTCGGCGCTGAGCCAGACGATCCGCACGCTCGAAGAACGCCTCGGCGTGCGCCTGCTCAACCGCACCACTCGTTCGGTCGCGCCGAGCGAGGCCGGCGCGCGTTTGCTGGCGAAACTGCAGCCGGCGCTGGACGATCTCGACGCGGCGGTGGCGCAGGTGCGCGACGAGCGCGATACGCCGGCCGGGCTGCTGCGGATCAACGCTTCGCGGATCGCGGCGGTGCAGCACATCGCGCCGCTGCTCGGCGAGTTTCATGCGCGTTATCCCGACATCGTCGTCGACCTGGTCACCGACGACCGCCTCGTCGACATCGTCGCCGGCCGCTTCGACGCCGGCGTGCGCCTGGGCGAGATGGTCGAGCAGGACATGGTCAGCGTGCGCCTCGGCGGCGATGCGGAAATGATGGTGGTCGGCGCGCCGCAGTACCTGCGCGACCACGGCGTCCCGCGCGACCCGCGCGAGCTGCGCCGGCACCGCTGCGTCAATTTCCGCTGGCCCACCGACGGCAGCCTGTACCACTGGGAATTCGAACGCGCCGGCGCGAACGGGCCGGAAAAGCTCGAAGCCGCGGTCGAGGGCCCGCTGATCGTCACCGAACCCGAAGTGGCCCTGCGCGCGGTCCTCGACGGGATCGGCCTGGCCTATCTGTTCGACTTCCACGTGCGCGAAGCGCTCGCCGCCGGCCGCCTGCAACGGGTGCTGGCCGAGTGGACCCCGGCGTTCCCCGGTTTCTATCTGTATTACCCGAGCCGGCGGCAGATGCCGGCGCCGCTGCGCGCGTTCGTCGATTTCGTCCACGAGCGGCAGGCGCCGGCGGCCGCGCGCCAACGCCCAGGATCGGCAAAGCCGGCGCCGACGCCACGTACGAGCGCCCGCCCCGGCCGGCGTTGACGCGCGCGGCGCAGCGCGGATCGGTGACGCCGATCGTCGCAGCCGCCCGCGTCCGCGCCGCGCCGGCCCGGACCTTCAGCGCGCAAGCGCTTTTCCGATTCCCCATTCCCCATTCCCCATTCCCGATTCCCGATTCCCGGCGCTTGCGCCATTACACTGAGGCCATGCGCGTCGACACCCAGCCCCTGCTGCTGCTCACCACCTGCCCCGATCAGGCCAGCGCCGACACCGTCGCCCAGGCCCTGGTCGAAGAAGGGCTGGCCGCCTGCGTCACCCAGATCCCCGGCGCCACCTCGGTGTACCGCTGGCAGGGCCGGATCGAACGCACCAGCGAAATCCAGCTGCTGATCAAGACCCGCGTCACGGTTTACGGCGCGACGATGCAACGATTGGCGCAACTGCATCCGTATGAACTGCCGGAGATGATCGTGGTCGAACCGCGCGACGTCTCCGAGCCGTATGCGCGATGGGTAAACCAGCAGACTCCCGACCGATGACCTTCCTCTCCGCTTTCCGCGGCCGGCGCCGTTGGCGCGCCGGCGCCGCCCTCGCCTTGACCGTGCTCGGCCTGTCCGCCGCCGCGCCCGCGCTGGCCGTGGACGAAAAAGACCTGCTGCCGGTCGACGAGGCCTTCGCCGTCGGCGCGCAATCGCCGGCGCCGGACCGCATCGCGATTTCGTGGAAGGTGGCCAAGGGCTACTACCTCTATCGCCACCGCATCTCGGTCAAGAGCGATGCCGGCTTCGCCGCGCAGGCGCTGCAACTGCCGAAGGGCAAGGCCTACCGCGACCAGTTCTTCGGCGATGTGGAGACCTACCACCAGGACGTGGCCGCGACCCTGCCCGGCCAGGCCAAGGCCGCCAGCGCCAAACTGACGATCAAGTACCAGGGCTGCGCCGACGCCGGCGTGTGCTATCCGCCGCAGACGCGCACGATCGAGGTCGCGCTGGCCGCGCCGGCCGCCGCTGCGCCGGCGATGGACCCGGCGCCCGCCGCCGCGCCGCTGGCGACCTTCGGCGCGCGCGGCGGCGCCAGCAATCCTTTGCTCGGCGGCGCCTCGCCGCTGAGCGCGCCGGCCGCGGGCGCGGGCGCCAGCGCCAGCGCCGGCACCGACGCGCTGCCGCTGCCGCCGGAACAGGCCTTCGGTTTCGAAGCCATCGCCAAAGACGGCGACACCCTGCTGCTGCGCTTCACTCCGGCGCGCGGCTATTACCTGTATCGCGACAAGACTTCGCTGAAGACCGACCGCGCCGACATCGCCGCGGGCCAGCCGCAGTGGCCGCGCGGCACCGCGCACCGCGACGAGCACTTCGGCAACGTCACCGTGTTCTTCGACCAGATCGACGTGCCGCTGCCGCTGCTGCGCAAGACCGCCGAGGCCGGCAAAGTGGTGCTGACCGCGGGATTCCAGGGCTGCCAGACCGACGGCATCTGCTATCCGCCGATGACGCGCAAGATCAGCGTCGACCTGCCGCGCGGGACGGTGACGACGCAGGCCGCAGCCACCGCGGCCGCTACGGCGGCAACGACTGCGAGCGCGGCGAATGCGGCGGCGGCGAATGCGGGCGCCGTCGCGGCAAACGCGGCGGCCGCTGCCGCCAGCGCGCCGGCCGATGCCGGCACCGACGCCAACGCCAACGCGTCCGCGCCGAACGACAGCGCCGCAACCGGCGCAAGCGACACCACCGCGACCGCAGTGGGCGCTGCCAGCGGCGACACGAGCGCGAGCACGGCCGCCACCGCGACCGGCGCTGCGACCGCCGACGCCGCACCGCAAGCCGAAGACAGCCTGCTCGCCGCCTCGCTGTCCGGCCCGAACCGCTACTTCGCGCTGCTCACGTTCTTCGGCTTCGGCCTGCTGCTGGCGTTCACCCCGTGCGTGCTGCCGATGATCCCGATCCTGTCGGGCCTGATCGTCGGCCGCGGCCCGGGCCTCGGCGCGCGCCGCGCGTTCTTGCTGTCGCTGGTGTACGTGCTGGCGAGCGCGGTGGTGTTCACGATCGCCGGCGTCGTCGCCGGCCTGGTCGGCGCCAACCTGCAGATCGCGTTCCAGACGCCGTGGGTGATCGTGCTGTTCGCGCTGCTGTTCGTGGCCCTGGCGCTGTCGAGCTTCGGCCTGTTCGAACTGCAGCTGCCGCACAAGCTGCGCAGCCTGGTCGGCCAGGTCAGCGACCGCCAGCGCAGCGGCTCGTGGACCGGGGTGGCGATCATGGGCGCGCTGTCGGCGCTGATCGTCGGGCCCTGCGTGGCGCCGCCGCTGGCCGCTGCGGTGATCTACATCGGCCAGACCCGCGACCCGCTGTTCGGCGGCGCCGCGCTGTTCGCGCTGGCGATGGGCATGGGCGCGCCGTTGCTGGCGTTCGGCGTCGCCGCCGGCAAGGGCCTGCCGACCAGCGGGCCGTGGATGGTCGGCGTGCAGCGCGTGTTCGGCCTGGTGTTCCTCGGCATGGCGGTGTGGATGCTGTCGCGGATCCTCCCCGGCGCGGCGACGCTGGCGCTGTACGGCGTGGTGCTGCTCGGCGCGGCGGTGCTGGCCGCGCTCGGCGGTGGCGGCGCGAATCAAAGCTTCGGCCTGCGCGCGCTGGCCTGGCTCGTGGCTTCGCTGCTCGGCGTGGCCGGCGCGGCGCAGCTGTTCGGCGCGCTCGCCGGCGGCCACGATCCGCTGCAGCCGCTGGCCAACCTGCGCGGCGGCAACGCGGCGCCATCGGCCGAGCTGCCGTTCCGCAAGATCAAATCGAATCAAGACCTGGACCGCGAAATCGCCGCGGCCCAGGCCGCCGGCCGGCCGCTGATGCTCGACTTCTACGCCGACTGGTGCGTGGCCTGCAAAGAGATGGAGAAGTACACCTTCCCCGAGCCGGCCGTGCACCAGGCGCTGGACGGTTTCGTCCTGCTCAAGGCCGACGTGACCGCCAACGACGAAACCGACCAGGCGCTGATGAAGCGGCTCGGCGTGATCGGACCGCCGATGACGATCTATTACGCCCACGGCGCCGAGCGCCGCGAGCTGCGACTGGTCGGCTTCGAGAAGGCCGAGCCCTTCGCCGCACGCGCCGGACGCGCGCGCGCGGCGGCGGCGGGGCCGGCGGTTACGGAGCGCTGAGCGATGGCGATCCCGTCGAGCGTGAAAGTCATCGCGGTGGCGGTGGCCGCCGGCGCGCTGGGCCTGCTCGCCGGGCAGCTGGTCGGCGGCGGCGGCTGGTTCGCCCGCACCGAGCTCGGCCAGCGCATGCTGCAGGCGGAGATGAAGATGCAGGCGCCGAAGCCGCCGGCCGACCTGGCGATGGCCGAACGCGGCCAGCCGATCCCCGCGCTGCGCCTGCCCGACCTTGGCGGCCAGTCCGTCGAGTTGCCCAAGGCCTACGCCGGCCGGCCGATGCTGATCAACGTCTGGGCCAGCTGGTGCGGCCCCTGCATCAAGGAAATGCCGGAACTGGACCGCTACGCGCGCAGCCAGGGCGCCGGCGGCACCCAGGTGATCGGCATCGCGCTCGACAACGCCGACGACGTGACCGCGTTCCTGCAACGGGTGCCGGTGCACTACCCGATCCTGCTCGACGCGCCGGGCCCGCGCGACGCCGGCGTCCAGCTCGGCAATCCCAAGGGCGTGCTGCCTTACAGCGTGCTGGTTGGCGCGGACGGGCGGCTGCTGAAGCAGCGGATCGGGCCGTTCGTGGATGGCGAGATCGACGGCTGGGCGCAGTAGCCGGGACCGGCCGGCCTGATGTTCCTGTATCGGATTCCCCCCTGTAGGAGCGGCGCAAGCCGCGACCGCAGGGTTGAAACTTGCGCCGTCGGCCAGAGGTCGAGCTCGCGCCGTCAGCGCGGTGTCGCGGTCGCGACTCGCGTCGCTCCTACAGTCGCTGCGCCGCAGGTCCGACCTGCCGACATCCCCGAGCTGCGACCGCCACCGCGCAATGCCCGTGCCGCCCGCCCTCCCTGCCGCGCCCGGCGCTGTGCTCGAATAGGCCGCAACCCGACCACTTGCGCGGCGACCTGCGCCGTCCATGCCGGCAACGCCGCCGATCCGGCGCCGAACATTCGCTTGTCGCCGCGAACGTGCCGGCATTTAGAGCCACCACTCAAACAACCGCTTAAAGCGCGATAACTTCGCCGATTTGGCGGGCAACTCCTGGACAACCCGCCGGCCTTGACGCAAACTGCCGCCCTTTGAAGGCAACCGTCCCGGTCCCGATGGCCAAGCTCCTGGTCCTGCACGGCCCCAACCTCAACCTGCTCGGCACGCGCGAGCCCGAGGTCTACGGCCGCACCACCCTGGCCGACATCGACGCCGGCCTCGCCGCGCGCGCCAGCGAGGCCGGGCATGCGCTGGAGAGCCTGCAGTCCAACGCCGAGCACGTCCTGGTCGAGCGCGTGCAGGCCGCCCGCGGCGACGGCACCGCGCTGATCCTGATCAACCCGGCGGCGTTCACCCACACCAGCGTGGCGATCCGCGACGCCCTGGCCGCGGTCGCGCTCCCCTTCATCGAGATCCACCTGTCCAACCCGCACACCCGCGAGCCGTTCCGCCACCACAGCTATTTCAGCGACCTCGCCGTCGGCGTGGTCTGCGGCTTCGGCGCCGACAGCTACCGCTACGCGCTCGAAGCCGCAATCAAACGGCTGGCATCCTGACCCCCTTTCGCCCGGACCGCGCCTTGCGCGGCCCGCACCCAAGATCCAACACCCAGAGGCCCGTTGCATGGACCTGCGCAAAATCAAGAAACTGATCGACCTGCTCGAGGAATCCAACCTCGCCGAGATCGAGATCAAGGAAGGCGAAGAGTCGGTACGCCTGGCGCGCGCGCCCAAGGGCAGCTACGCCCTCGCCCCGGCCGCGCCGGTCTACGCGGCGCCGGAACAGCGCGCCGCCCAGCCGATGCCGATGCAGTCGCCGACCGAAGCGGCCACCGGCGGCAGCGCCAAGGCCCTGGGCAACGATCTGCCCGACGGCCACGTCGTGCGCGCGCCGATGGTCGGCACCTTCTACACCTCGCCGGCGCCGGACAAGCCGTCCTTCGTCAGCGTCGGCCAGACGGTCAAGGCCGGCGACACCCTGGCGATCATCGAAGCGATGAAGATGTTCAACCCGATCGAAGCCGACGTCTCCGGCACCGTACTCAAGATCCTGGCCGAGAGCGGTCAGCCGATCGAGTTCGATCAGCCGCTGTTCGTGATCGGCTGAAGCCGATCGCGACGGGAATAGGGAATGGGGAATAGGGAATCGTCGAAGCGGCCCCACGAGGGGCTGGAGGTCTGGCGCGATGCCATGGACCTCGTCGAAGCGATTTACCGGTTCTCCTCTTCCTTTCCGGATTCAGAGCGGTTCGGGCTGACCTCGCAATTGCGCAAGGCAGCGGTCAGCGTTCCGTCCAACATCGCCGAAGGTGCGGCCAGACGATCGACTCAGGAATATCTGCGTTTCCTGTCGATTTCGCGAGGTTCCCTGGCAGAGCTGGACACACAGCAACAGATCGCCGTTCGCCTGGGCTTCGTCAATCCGAACCAACCGCTCGACCTGCTGATCGATCGCGTATTCGCCAAGCTCACCGCCCTGATGAATGCGCTGGAGAAAAGAAAAACGCCGCCATGACCCGACGCCGCCGCTTTTCCGACTCCCCATTCCCCATTCCCCATTCCCGAGTCCGGCACCCCAATGCTTGATAAAGTCGTCATCGCCAACCGCGGCGAAATCGCGCTGCGCATCCTGCGCGCGTGCCACGCCCTGGGCATCCGCACGGTCGCGGTGCACTCCACCGTCGACCGCAACCTCAAGCACGTCGCCATGGCCGACGAATCGGTCTGCATCGGGCCGGCGCCGTCGTCGGAGAGCTACCTCAACATGGCCTCGATCATCGCCGCGGCCGAGGTCACCGACGCCCAGGCGATCCATCCCGGCTACGGCTTCCTCAGCGAGAACGCCGACTTCGCCGAGCGCGTCGAGCAGTCCGGCTTCGTCTTCATCGGCCCGCGCGCCGAGACCATCCGCCTGATGGGCGACAAGGTCGAAGCGATCCGCGCGATGAAGGACGCCGGCGTGCCCTGCGTGCCCGGCAGCGGCGGCCCGCTCGGCGACGACAACGCCGCCAACATCAAGATCGCGCGCGAGATCGGCTACCCGATCATCGTCAAGGCCGCCGGCGGCGGCGGCGGCCGCGGCATGCGCGTGGTGCATACCGAAGCGCATCTCAACGCCGCCATCCAGACCACCAAGTCCGAAGCCAAGGCCGCGTTCGGCAACGACATGGTGTACATGGAGAAGTTCCTGGAGAACCCGCGCCACGTGGAGATCCAGGTGCTCGCCGACGGCCAGGGCAACGCCATTCACCTCGGCGAACGCGACTGCTCGATGCAGCGCCGCCACCAGAAGGTGGTCGAGGAAGCGCCGGCGCCGGGCATCACCGTCGAGCAGCGCGCGGAAATCGGCAAGGTCTGCGTGGAAGCCTGCATCCGCATCGGCTACCGCGGCGCCGGCACCTTCGAGTTCCTGTACGAGAACGGCCGCTTCTACTTCATCGAAATGAACACCCGCATCCAGGTCGAGCATCCGGTGACCGAACTGGTGACCGGCATCGACCTGGTGCGCGAGCAGCTGATGATCGCTTCCGGCCGCAAGCTTTCGATCAGGCAGGAGGACGTGGTGCTGGAAGGCCACGCGATCGAGTGCCGCATCAACGCCGAAGACCCGGAAACCTTCATGCCGTGCCCGGGCCCGATCAACCACTTCCATGCGCCGGGCGGCCCCGGCGTGCGCGTGGACAGCCATATCTACGAAGGCTACCGCGTGCCGCCGAACTACGATTCGATGATCGGCAAGCTGATCGTGCACGGCCCCGACCGCGAGACCGCGATCGCGCGCATGCGCGTGGCGCTGAGCGAGATGGTGGTGGACGGGATCAAGACCAACATTCCGCTGCAGCAGCGCATCCTGTCGGACGCGGGTTTCCAGCAGGGCGGGATGAACATCCACTACCTCGAGAAGCGGCTGAAGGAGCAGAAGGAAAAGACGATCGCGATCGTCTGACCTGCGCGCCGCCGCCGAAACGACGAAACCCCTTCCGCGAGGAAGGGGTTTTTGTTTTTGCGGCGACCGCGTCTCGCATGATGCTGCCGCAGCAGCGATGATCCGCAGCGACGCAGCTCCGCCCCCCCCCGCCTCGCATCCTCCCAGTTCGCAATCCGGCGACAGCCTGAAAGACCTATCAACAGGCAACCGCCTTCCCGCCCGAAGCCCCTGTAGGAGCGGCGCAAGCCGCGACCGCGCCACCGCAAATACGACGCGAGCCGTCGTGCACGCGGCACAAGCCCCAGCATCACTGCGCCCCCGAAGCGACAGCGCCGCACTCGCCGCGCAACGCCTCGACTTACGCCCACAGACAACCGCCCGACGCCGGAACACACGCGCTCCGCCACGCCAGACCGCCGCTGAAACCCCGATGCCCCGCACATCGCCGGCCATCGCCGACGCATCCCAGCGCCGCCTAGACCGGCAGCGCGCCCGCATACCCGCCGCGCGCGCCTTGCGCGCACGCAGCCTTTGCCGTCGCGGCGATCAACGCCTCGCCACGTCCAACCACGTAACCATTTCCTGCACGTCGCTTTCGCTCAGCTCGGTCGCCCCGGGCACGTTGCGCGGCTGGCCGTCGTCGGCCTGGGTGCGCTTCTTGCCCTTGGCCGGCACCTGCGTGCCCGGAATCGGCTGCACGCCGCCGCTGGAGGACGGGCTGACGACCATGACGTACTCGCTGGAACCGTCCGGCCAAACCACCTTGAAGGTGCTGCCCGGCGGCAACGACGAGAACGGCGCGCCGCTCTGGGCGCGGTAGACCGCCGCGATCTGCGCCGCGCTCAACGAACGCCGCTCGGTGCGGGAGTCCACCGACGTCAATGCGACCTGTCCCAGCTCGCGGTAGTCCGCGCCGAACACGTCGATCATCACACCGGCCGCGCCGACCGAGTAGGCGCTCAGCAACAGCGCCCAGAAACCGATCTTGGCGGTGCGTTTGAAGTGCTCGCGTTTCATTTCATCCTCTCTTCGCCAGTCAGCGAATAGACCATCTCTTGCACCACTTCCGCCCCCTGACGCGGGATCGCCGCGTCGTACACGAAACTCGCGAAATCCTGCTGCGGGTCCTGCGAACAAATGCCGCCGTTGGCGCAGTAGGACGTCATCAGCGAGCCTTCCGGCCCGCAGTCCTGGCCCAGCCGGCACGCCGCCAGCTGCCAGGCCAGTTCGGAGAACTGGGTGCCGGACACGCGCTGCGCGCCGCCGCCGGCGCTGCGGCCGCCGGCGGCGATGCCCATGCCGCCGGACAGCGCCATGAACGCCTCCGGATCCTTCGAACGCAGCACCCGTTCGGTCAGGTTGCGGCGGTAGTCTTCGGTCTTATCGAGCGGCTTGCCCGCGCTCAGCAGCGAGGCCTCGGCGGGCAGGCTGCCGGCCTGCGCGGCTTCCGCGCGCTTGACCATGATCATCGCGTAGCCCAAGCCGTCTTCCGGCGCGAAGCGCGCGCAGCGGTCGCTGACCCGGTTGCGCGCGGCGGTCATCGTGCTGGCGCCGCGCAGCTTCATCGATTCCAGCGTGCGGGTGTCGTTGCGGTAGTCGACCGGCGCGTTGGAATAGTTCGCGCAGTAGTCGTAGACCCGGGTCAGCAGCCACATCGCTTCGGGTTCGCCGGCATCGGCGCGCAGGCGCAACGATTGGGCGAACGAATACAGGTCCGGGGTCTGCTCGAACTGCTGGCTCAGCGGCGACGGCGGCCGCAGCGGCGCGCGCGCCGGGCGCCGCGGCGCGGTGCGGATCTCGGGCTCGCGGGTGCGGTCGGCCATGCCGCCGCGCGGCAGCGCATCGGCCGCGGCGGGCTGGGCCACATCAGCCAGCGCTACCGGCACCGACTCGGCCTGGCGCCGGTGCGCATAGACCAGGGCGCCGCCGAGCAAGGCCAGCGCCGCCAGGCCCGACAGCAGCCGCACGCTCATGCGCGCGCCCGCGCGCTGAGGCCGGCGCGGGTTTTGCGGATAGGCGGACGGGCAGGCATCGGACATCAAAGGGCGCGACTCGCGGCCGGACGGCGCAGGGATCGGAAGGCGCGCCAACCCCGGCCGGGGCGGCGCAGTAAGGCGTCGATGATATGTCAAGCGCCCGGCGGATGCCCGCCCTGGCACACGAAGTGCGCTAATTCACACTTCTCAGATGCCGGCGATCCGCTTTCGGCGCTTATTCGCCGGCCGCTGGAGCGACCGCGGCGGCCGGCCCGGCGCAGGCGACGCCGGCATGGCGCGCGTGCGGCCAGTACTCCTCGTCGCCGGGGCGCTCGGCCCGCGACAGCTCGCCGGCGGTGACCAGAGTCAGCCGGTCGCCGGCCCGGTTGCGGTAGGCGAAGCTGCAAAAGCCCTGGCCGGTGCCCGCGCAGTCTTCGACTTCGGGGTAGCCGGCCTCGATCATCCCGGCGACGAAGCCGGGTTCCTCGCGCTGCGGCGGCGCCGCGTGCCAGCCGCGCGCGAGCAGCCGCTCGCGCGCCTGCGGCAAGGCCACGCCTTCCACCCGCGGCACCGCGGCGCGGCCGCCGCAGTACACGTCGGCGTCCGGCAGCGCCTGCAAGCGCAGGGTGCCGTCCTCGGCGCGGATCCGCGCCCGCTGCACCGCCCAGTCGAACACGCCCAGCGCGGCGTCGCCGCCGCGCCGCTTCGCGTCCTCGCCATCGTCGAAACCTTGCACGCCGACGGTGGCGTCGCCGGCGCGCGCGCCGGGCTCGAACACCTGGGCCACGGCGCGGCCGTCGCGGAACAGCAGCAGGCGCCCGCCGCCGGAGGTGCAGCCCATGCCGGCCAGCACGCCCGGCGCGGCGGCGACGCCGACCACCCGATAGCCCTGCCATTCGCGCTCGCCGAACACTTTCCAGCCGCGCGCCTGTGCGGCGCGCGCTTCGGCCGACCCGGGCGCGACCGCGCAATCGCCGTGCACTTCGGCGGCGGCTTCGGCGGGCGGCGCGGGCACGTCCGCGATCGGCTCCAGGCGCAGGCCGCCGGCTTCGGCGGTCGGTCGGGCCGCGGCCGCCGCAACGGGCGCCACCGCGGCCGGCTTCGCGGCCGGGGACGGCGACGCGGCCGCAGGCACCGCGGAGGGCGCCGGCGCCGGATCGCGCGCACAAGCCGCGGCCAGACTCAGCGCAAGCCCCAGCGCCAGCAGGCGGGCGGCGGGCAGGCCGCGAAAGAGCAGATCGATTCGAGCATCCATGATCGTCGCGGCCCCGTTCCGTGGTCCGGAAAACGCCGCACGCTATCTGATCGCGGCGAAACGGGTCAATAATGGCCGCCGTTTTCGCTTATCCGCGCCCGCCCATGCCCTTCCTGGAACTGACCCTGCGCTGCAGCGAGGCCGAACAGCCGCGCTTCGAAGCCGCGCTGGACGATGTCGGCGCGCTCGCCGTGACCATGCTCGACGCCGATGCCGACAGCGGCAACGAACGCGCCATCCTCGAGCCCGGCGTCGGCGAGACCCCGCTGTGGCAGTCGATCGTGCTCAGCGCGCTGTTCCCGCACGACGCCGACGCGCTGGTGATCCTGGCCGCGCTGGAATCGTTCGACCCGGACCTGGACTGGAGCCGGGTCGATTTCGGCAACGTCGAGGACCAGGACTGGGAACGCGCGTGGATGGACCAGTACGCGCCGCTGCAGTTCGGCCGGCGCACCTGGATCGTGCCGTGGAATCAGGACTTGCCGGCCGAAGCGGACCGTGCCGAAGCCGCGGTGGTGCGGCTCGACCCGGGCCTGGCGTTCGGTTCGGGCACCCATCCGACCACGTCGCTGTGCCTGGCCTGGCTCGACGGACTCGCCGACGCCGGCGAACTGGCCGGCCGACGCGTGCTCGATTTCGGCTGCGGCTCGGGCATCCTGGCCCTGGCCGCGCTCAAGCTCGGCGCCGCGCACGCGGTCGGCGTCGACAACGATCCGCAGGCGCTGATCGCCACCGCCGACAACGCCGAACGCAACGGCGTCGCCGCGCAGATGCAGGTGCACCTGCCGCAGGACGAGCCGGTCGAAGCGTATCCGGTGGTGGTCGCCAACATCCTCGCCTCGGCGCTGATCGCGCTGGCCGACACCCTGGCCGCGCGGGTCGCGCCGGGCGGGCGCATCGCCTTGTCGGGCATCCTCGCCGGGCAGGAGGACGAAGTGCTGGCGCGCTACGCCGACGGTTTCGAACAGCTCCAGGTCGAGCGGCTCGAAGACTGGATTCGCGTCACAGGCGTGCGTCGTCGCTGAGCGCGGCGGCATGGTTGAATAAGCGCGCATGTTCCTCGCCTGCCCTCACTGCGGTTATCTGGTCGCGCTGATCGTCGCCAAGGACGGTCCGACGCGCGATTGCCCGCGTTGCGGCCGCCCGCTGCAGGGCGAGGCGGCGCAAGCGGAGGCGGGCGAGAGCGCCGCACCGGCCGCACCGGCCGCGGCCGCGGCGGCGAAGGATGAGGCAGAGCCGGCAACGGCGGCGAGCGACGCCGCGGCGATGGCGACTCCTGCGCACAGCGTCGCCGCCGCGGCGACCGGCGACGAGATCAGCCGCAGCCTGCGCCGCGCCGGCACCGCCGAACCGGCCGCGAACGCCGGGCGCGACGAAGCCAGCGCCGACGCAAGCACGGCCGACGCGACGGCGATGGCGATGGCGCCATCGGCCGCCGTTGCCATCGACGCCACGACACCCGGCGCCGCCGCCGAACTCGCGCACGCCGACGCGCCGGCAGCAACCGCAGACCCGTCGGCCGCCGCAGCCGAGTCGACAGCGCCCGGCGCAGACGCCGGCAACGCCGCCGCACTGCGGCCGCTCACTACCGCGGCCGCCGCAGCGCCCGCGCGCGGGCGCCGCCAACGCAAATCCGAAACCACCGTGACCTCGGCGCGGCGCGCGCCGAGCTTCGCCCGCCAGCAGGCGCGCGCGCAGGCACCGAAGCCGCGCCTGCACTGGAGCGGGCCGGCCGCAATCGTCGCGCTGACGGCGGCATTGGCGCTGCAATTGCTGCTCGCGCAACGCGCCGAACTCGCCGCCGACGCGCGTTGGCGCCCGCTGGTGAGCGGCGTGTGCGGCGCGCTGGGTTGCTCGCTGCCGGCGTGGCGCGAGCCGGCCGCGCTGACCATGCTCAACCGCAACGTGCTGCCGGTCGCCGAACGCGCCGGCGTGTTGCGCGTGTCCGCCGGCTTCCGCAACGATGCGCGCTGGGCACAACCCTGGCCGGTGCTGGTGCTGAGCCTGGAAGACGTGGATGGCCGCCGGGTCGGCCAGCGCGCGTTCGCTCCACAGGAGTACCGCCGCGGCTACCGCCCCGGCGAGCTGATCGCCCCGGGACAAAGCGCCGCGGTCCAGTTCGAGGTGATCGAACCGGCCCCGCGCGTGGTCGCGTTCACCTTCGACTTCCGCTGATCGGCCGGCGTCGCGTTGTCTATAGCGACTCCGGCGCGCTAGACTCGCCCTCCCGTCGGTGCCACGCCCAGTGCGTCCCTGCACGTTCCGACGGACGAAGACCTGCTACGGGGAAGCACTTGAACGCACTCAACGACCGCAACGATGGCGCACGCTCCGGACCCCGCGTCCCGCTGCGCGACCACGTCGCGACTTCGATCCGTCGTTACCTCGGCGACCTGAACGGCAGCGGCACCGAAAATCTTTACGAGATCGCCTTGCGCGAGCTCGAAATCCCGTTGTTCGCCGAAGTGCTGCAACATTGCGACGGCAACCAGAGCCGCGCCGCGGCGATGCTGGGCATCCATCGCGCCACATTGCGCAAAAAGCTGCGCGAATACGGGCTCGAGTAAGGCGCGTCCGCCGCGTTCGCGCGGCTTTTCGAAACTGGGATCCCCGGCATGGACGACGGCCGCGATTTCGCTCGCGCCGGCGATCGGCTGCGCGCGGCCCGGCATTCGCACCTGCCGTTCTCGATAAACCTCGCCGCAGCCGGCACGCGCGGTGCGTCGGTTTACGACCGCCGGGCCCGCTGGAACCGCACGACGGCCGGTCGCGAACCCTCGCTCACACCCACCAATAACGGATCAGGTGGAAGAACACCGGCGCGGCGAAGCACACCGAGTCCAGGCGGTCGAGCACGCCGCCGTGGCCTTCGATCATGTGCCCCCAATCCTTGATCCCGCGATCGCGCTTGATCGCCGACATCACCAGACCGCCGTAGAACCCCATCAGGTTGATGACCAACGCCAGCGCCGCGGCCTGCCACGGATTGAACGGGGTGATCCACCACAAGGCCGCGCCCAGCGCGGTGGCCGAGGCGACGCCGCCGACGAAGCCCTCGACCGTCTTCGACGGCGACAGCCGCGGCGCGATCAGGCGCTTGCCGCACAGCTTGCCCCAGATGTACTGCAACACGTCCGAGGACTGCACCACGATCACCAGGAACGCCACCAGCAGCAGGTTGCGGCCTTCGTAGCCGGGAATCTTGAGGTTGATCAGCGCCGGCACGTGCGAGATGCAGAACACGCAGATCATGAGGCCCCACTGCACCTTGGCCGTGCGCTCCAGATAGCGCGTGGTGTCCTCGCCGACGGTCGACAGGATCGGCAGCAGCAAGAACGCGTAGACCGGGATCAGCAGCGTGTACAGGCCGTACCAGTCGATATAGACCAGCCAGTACTGCAACGGCAGCGCCAGATAGAACGCCGCCGCCAGCGCGTAGTAGTCGCTGCGCCGGGTCGGCGCCAGGGTGATGAATTCGCGCAACGCGAACAGCGAGACCAGGGCGAACAGGACGATCATGCCGACGCGGCCGATCGCGAAGGCCACGCCGACCAGCAACACCATCACCCACCACGCGCGGATGCGCGCGACGAGGTTGGCGACGACCGCGCTGGGCCTGTCGCGGGTGCGCCAGCGCAGCCATTCGGAAATCAACGTCGCCAGCAAAAGCACCGCGGCCACGCCGGCGAACAGCAGCACCGGATGCGACTGCGCGCGCACGAACTCGATCACCTGTCCCATCAACTGCGGCCTCCGTTGCCTTCGCTACCTGCCTGTTCCGACAACGCCAGCAGCGCGGCGCGCGCGCGTTGCAGGAACGCGTCCTTGTCCTCGTCCGCGCCCAGGCGCAGGGTGTCGCCGAAGGTCGCCGTGCACAGCAACGGCAGCGGCAGGATCTTGCCCTTGGGCATGACCCGGGCGAGGTTGTCGATCCACACCGGCACGAACTCCAGTTCCGGCCGGCGCCGCGCCAGGTGGTACAGCCCGCTCTTGAACGGCAGCAGCGGCTCGTCGCTCTGGTTGCGCGTGCCCTCGGGGAACAGGATCAGCGACTGGCCGCCGTCGACCGCCTCGCACAGCACGTCGATCGGATCGTACTTGCGCGACTGCGCTTCGCGGTCGATCAGCACGCCGTTGAAGACTTCGCGGATCAGATAGCGGCGCAGCGCATCGCGCTGCCAGTAATCGGCGCCGGCCACCGGCCGCACTTCGCGCCGCAGCGCCGGCGGCAGCGCCGACCAGATCATGACGAAATCGCCATGACTGACGTGGTTGCCGTAGTACACGCGGTGGTCGGCCGACGGCGAGCAGCGCCACAGCGCGCGCGCGCCGGTCAGCAGACGGATCGCCGAGCTGAAGCCGGCGGCGAGCAGGTTCGAAATCATCGCGACTCCAGTTCGCGCACGATCGCGCGCAGGCGCAAGGCGATGGTCAGCGCCGCGCCGACGATCACCACGGCCAGCGCCGCCAGCAACAGCCACGCCACCGCGGCCGCGTAACCCAAGGCCAGGCCGGCGGCGGCCAGCAGCGCCGCCAGCGCGGTCGCCAGCATGCGCGTGCGCCGCGGCATCGGCCCTTCGCCGTGTTCGCGCAGGCCGCAGGCCAGGCCGAGCACGCGCACGTAGGCCGTGCCGACCGCCAGCAGCGACGCCGCCCAGCCCAGGTCGGAGGCCCACGGCAGCCACGGGGTCAGGCCGTAGCCGACGCCGAGGAACACCAGCGCGTCGGCGAGCCGGTCCGGCGCGTCGCTGTAGACCTCGCCGGCCTTGCCGACCATGCCGCCGCGGCGCGCCAGCAGCCCGTCGAGACGGTTGCAGGCGATGCGGCCGCCCAGGCACAACGCCGCGAACAGCAGCAGCGCGGCGCCGTAGTGCGGCGGATCGCGCAAGGCGAAGAAGAACGCCGCGCCGGCCAGCGCCGACAGTGCGACCGCGAACAAGGACAGGCCATTCGGCGTGGCGCCGCGCGCGCGCAGCCAGGCGGCCAGGGCCGCGCGTCGAGCCTCGCGCGTGGTGCCGGAAGAAATTCGGGATTCGCTCATCGTCGTGCTCCGTTCAACTGCCGCCGCAACCGCCGCAGCCACCGCCGCCGCCACCGCAACTGCTGCCGCCGCTGCTGCAACTGCCGCCGCTGCTGGAACCGTCGCTGCCACCGCTCGCGCTCGGCGGCGTGCGCAGCGTGTGGTAGTCGGCGAAGCCGCTGCCGTGCAGACCGATCGTGCCCATCAACGCGACTTGCACGCCGAGTTCCGCCGCGCCCGGGCCCCGCTGCGCGTCGTGCAGCGCCCAGTCGCCGGCGCGGGTGCGCGGCTGTTCGCGCAGTAAACGCGCCAGCGCGACGATCGCGGTCAGCCCGACCAGCACGACCAGGAAACCGACCGGCCGGCCGCGGCTCAGCCCCACCGCGATCTTGTCCAGCCCGAACAGCGCCAGCGCCGCCAACGGCACGCTGCCGAGCCAGCGCAGGCGCAGCTCCGCGGCGCGGCCGAGCCACCAGCCCTTGCGCCGCAATCGTTCGGCGACCGGCTCGTAGGCGCGCCGCAACGCCGCCAAGGTGCGTTGCAGGCTCTGTTCGCGCTGGGCGATGTCGGCGGCGGCGCGCAGCGACGGCGGCAGCGATTGGCTGCCCAGGCGCGCGCCGTCGATGCGCAGCCAGATCCGGTCCGGCCGCGCCGCCGCTTCCGCCGGCGTGCCGGCGTGATCCACGCCGAGCACGTCGCGCTGCATCAACTCGACCAACGCCGCATCGGCGGCGCGTTCGGAACCGCCGGCGAGGTAAGCCAGTTCGATCGCGTCTTCGGCCTGCGCGGTATTGCGCCGGTTCGGCCCGCGCAGCGAGCGCTTGATCGCGGTGCCGGCCAGATACGCCCACGGCAGCGCGGCCACGTACAGCAGCAGGAAAACGCCGCCGTGGAAATCCAGCGGATTCGAAGTCCCTTGCGTGCTTACGCCGGTCAGATAGACCAAGGCCAACGCCGCACTGGCCAGCGACACCGCAACAAAGCCGCCGCGCGGCTCGGACGCCCACGGCGACGGCAGCGGCGCGCGTCCGGCCGGAATCTGCGCGCGCGCCGGCTGCGCCGGCTTCGGCGCCGGCAACGGCGGCGGCCACAGCGACGGCGGCGGCATGTCGAAGAAGCGCTCGTAACTGGCGACGGTCTGCCGGTATTGCTCCTGATGGCGCGCATCCTCGGCCTGCCCGCCGAGCGAGGGCGTGTGGTGCAGGTCGCGGCGCAGCACTTGCGGGCAGAAGCGCATCCAGTAATCGCGGGTGTCGGTCAGGTGGGCGTGCCAGACCTTGTCGATGCGCACGCTCGGCGTGACCGGATGATCGGCGGCGACCGCGAGGAAGCAGAAGCGCCGGTATTCCTCCAGCGCCGCCTCGGCGCCGGCGCGGTCGCAAGCCAGCGCATGGCCGACGCGATCGAGGAAGGCCTCGGCCTGATCGCCGCCGAAGCGGTAATCGCGCAAACGCTGCCACAAGCCGCGCCGTTGCACGGTCCAATCGGCGTCGTGCTGCGCTTGTTCCTTTTCGTTCATGGCCAAGTCCGTCAGGCGAGCCCCAGAAAACCCCACACCGCGCGAAACCGCGCGGACGCCCCACCGATCAGGCGATCCCCACCGCGGCCAGGATCGCCGCGGCTTGCAGGATCACCAAACCGGCCTGTTTCAGCAACAGCCCGCGCGCGCCGCGCCAGCGCGCGGGCCAGTCGCGCGGCGTCGTCGCGGGCTGGCGCAGGCCCAGCCCGGCCAGCGCCGCATCCAGGCGCGCCGCGCCGCCGTCGGCGTCGCCTGCGCAGGACGCGGCCAGCGCGCGCAGCAGGCGCGCGTCGAAATCCACGCGCACCGCGTAATACGGCTGGACGAACCCGGCCAGCGCGGCGCACCACAGCGCCGGGCGCCAGCCGCTCACACCGGCGGCTTCGAACAAGCCCAGCAACGCCAGCCCGGTCAACAGCAGCGAGGCCGCGCCGAGGCTGCGGCCCTGCGCCAGCAACGCGGCCATCGCGCGCAGTTCGAACGCGCCGAAACGCGTGGGCGTGCTCGCGCGGTCCGCCTCGCTCATGCGTTGTGCGCTCCCAGCGCGACCGGCGCCGATGCGGGCGCCGCCGTCAGCTCGCGCAACGCGCGCAAATGCGGTTCGCGCAGCACGATGGCCGGGCGCGCACGGCGCAGGATCGCCACCGCCTCCTCGACCGTCGGCGCGCGGCCGCTGCGCAACAGCCACGCCGCTACCGCCGCGGCGCTGCGCGAATAGCCCAGCGCGCAGCAGACCAGGACCTCGCCGCGTTCCTGCCTTGGCGCGATCGCCGCCGCTGCGTCGCGCAACTGCGCCGGCGTCGGCGCGACCAGGTCGAGCATCGGCCGCACCGCATCGTCCGCGCCGGCATCGACCAGCGACAACTCGGCGCAGACATCGACCACCGCCGCGAACCGCGCGCGCTCGCCACGGCCCGGGACGCGCCCGAGCCAGACCCCGTCCAGCACCGCCACCGGCTGCGGCGCGCGCCGCGTCCACAGCCGCGAATTGACCCAGGCGCCGAGCAGATACGGCGCGAACAGCCAGCGCGCCGCCGCGCTGAGCCGCCCGTCTTCGCGCTTCTGGAATCCCAGCGGCCCCAACAGCGCGTAGTTGAGCGCGACCAGCGCCAGCGACGCCGCCGGCCACCACAGCCACAAGGCCCAGCCGCCGAGCGCGCCGGCCATCCACGCGCACAGCGCCGCACCGGCCAGATACGCCGCGGCCAAGGCCCAGCGCCTGGGATCGCGCGCCAACGCCGCCTCGCGCCACGGCGCGCGGATGCGCTCGGGCCACAGCCACACGCACAACCAACCGGCGAGCAAACCGGTCGGGATATCGATGAAGTGATGCTGGAAGGTCGTCAGTACCGACACGCCGATCAGCGCGAACCAGCCGTGCAGCAGCCAGCGCCACGCGCCGCGCAGGTGCTGGGCGAAGCGCACCCACAGCACGATCAGCAGCACGATGTGCAGCGACGGCGCCTGATTGAACGGCTTGTCGAAGCCCAGCAGCACGTCGAACAGCCAGCCGAACACGCCGTCGGTGTGCGGCCGCACGAAGCTGTAGCGCAGCGGCCACAGCAGGAAGCAGCTGACCGCGACGACTTGCGCGGTCAGCAGCCGCAGCGCCTGCGTGTCGAGCTCGCGGCGGTCGCGGCAGACGAACAGGGAGATGCCGTAGAACAGGTCGATCGACCAGTACGGCACGATGGTCCAGGCCCAGAACGGAATCGCGCTTTCCCAGCCGAACGCGAGGCTCGGCACGCCGGCGCGCGCGGCCGCGAGCGCGTTGGCGTAGCCGTAGCTGGCGAAGAACAGCGGCCCCAGCGCCAGCAGCCACAGCGCCGCGCGGCCCCACGGCCGGCGCGCGCTGGTCGCGGCCGGCGCCAGCGCGGCGGTCATTGCGCGACCCGCTGCGCCATCGACACGGTGAAGATGCCCCAGCGGTCGATGCGCTGGTCGATCTTGACGAAGCCGGCCGCGCGGACCAGATCGTCCATCTCCTGCTGACTGCGCCGGCGCATGACCCAGGCCGCGCCGCCGCGGTGGCTGGTCAGCGCGCGGGCGATGAATTCCAGCTGCGGATGCCAGGGCTGGCCGGTGTAGACCAGGAACCCGCCCGGCGGCACCGCCGCGGCCAATCCTTCCAGCGAACGTCGCACCTGATCGTTGTCGGGGAACAGTTCGTACAAGCCGGACACCACCGCCAGGGTCGGCTTGGGTTCCAGCGCCGCCAGCGCGGCGGGATCGAACGCGTCGCCCTGGTCGAAGCGGGCGATCGCGCCGGCCTGCAATTCCTCGATCAGCGCGCGACCCTTGTCGACGTTGAGCGGACTGTAGTCGCGCAAACGGATGCTGTCGGCGTGCGCGCCGGCGCCGGCCAGCGCTTCCAGCGCATAGCGGCCGTGGCCGGCAGCGATGTCGACCGCGTGCACCGGCATCCCCGCCGCGCGCAGGCGCGCGGTCGCATCGCGCAGCAGCTCGTGCAGATGGGTGCGGCGCACGCGGATGCCGCGCCAGCCGATGGCTTCCAGGTAATTGCGGTCGATCATGCGCCCGAGCGGCCCGCCGCCGCGGGCTTCGTTGCGGTACACGTAATCCAGGCTGCTGCCCGAATCGAAACCGGTGTCCAGGCCGAGCCGGATCCCTTCCGACAACTTGCCGCCGAAGCGCAGCCCCGCGCGCACGAAGCGCCAGCGCAGGTCCGCCAGCGACCAGCGCTGCGGCGGCCACGACAGCTTTTCCGATTCTTCGAAGCTCGGCCCGCGCCGGTGCGCCTGGCTCAGGTCGGCGCGGCTCAGCGGCTCGGCGAAACGCGCCTGCACGAACGCGCGGATGCGGTTGACTGCGGCCGCGCGGCCCTTTTCGCCGAGAGTGTCGTGGAAGAAGTCCGGCAGCAGGTGGCGTTCCTTGATCGCGCTGCCGAGGCGTTCGTAGAACCGGTCCTGCGGGCCGCGATGGACGACGAAGTCGGCGCCGGATACCAACAGCTGCGTCGGCACCGTAATCGCCTGCGCATCGGCGACGATGCGGTCGGCCGCTTCGTACAGCCCCAGCAGCACCCGCACCGAAATCGGCCGCGCGATCAATTTGTCGGTGCGATAGCTCTCGACGCGTTCCTGGTCGTGGGTCAGCCACTGCGGCTTGACGTAGCTGTTGACGAAGAAATTGCCGCGCAGCTTTTGCATCAGCGCCAGGCCCGGACGCGCCAGCGGTACGTACAGCTTGACCTTGAACGCCGGCGAGGCCAGCACCAGCGCGCGCAGCCGCGGCGCGTAGTCGTGGACCCAGGTCGAGGCGACCACGGCGCCGACGCTTTGCGCGATCAGGGCGAGGTTCTCGACCTCGATGCCGTGCTTGGCGCGGATATGCGCGACGAAACGGTCGAGGTCGCGCACCAGCGCTTCGAACCCCGGCGCGTCGCCGCGCTCGCCCGGCGAACGGCCGTTGCCGCGCGCGTCCCAGGCGAAGAAATCGCAGTCGTCGAGTCCCAGCTCCGGCACCAGATGCTCGACCCGCCCGGAATGCTCGTGGCCGCGATGCAGCAGCACCACCGCCTTGCGCGGCCCCGCGCCCGGCTGGCTCGCCGGCCAGTGCCGGTAGAACAGCTCGGCGCCGTCGAAGCTGGCGAACCAGCGCTCCTCGGCCGCGCGCGCGCCGCCGGACTTGACCACGACTTCGTTCATTCCCGCTCTCCTTGTCGAACGTCCACCACTCCCGGGGCGGCATCATGCCGCAAACCGGCGCGCACGCGGCGGACCACGGTCCACGCGCACAGCATCGAAGCCAGCGTCAACACGATCTCGACAGCCCACGCCGAGACCCAGCCCACGGCCAGCAACAGGCCGAGCGCGCCGATCACGAAGGCGCGGTCGCTCTTGCCCATCGGCCCGTCGTAGCGCCGCGGCGCGCCGACCATCAAGCCCAGCACCCCGGCGTACTCGGTCAGCGCCGCCAGCAGCGCGAACGCCAGCACCGGCGCCGGATGCATCCCGGCCACCGCCAGCAGCGACAGGTACAACGCGGTGTCGGATACGACATCGCACAATTCGTTGAGGTAGGCGCCGAGCCGCGATTGCTGGCCGAACTCGCGCGCCAGTATGCCGTCGATGGCGTTCATCGCCATGCGCGCGAACATCCACAGCGGCAGCGAAGCGAACAGCCACGGCCTTGGCGGCGCGCCCCAGTACACCAGCGCGGCCACCGCCAGCGACACGGCCGCGGCGGCCACGGTGACCTGGTTGGCGGTCGCGCCCCACGCGTGCAGCCGCCGCACCAGCGGCCGCAGCAGATCCTGGAAGCGTCCTTTCAAAGCATAGATCGAGGCCATCGTTACCTGCGTTCCCGCGCGCCCGCCGAAGGGGCGCCGCCGACAGCTTAGCCGCTGCGCGCGCGGATGCGCGCCGGCCGCGGCCGCGACGGCCGGCGACCGCGCGGGTAGCGCCACAGTGGCCCGGCCGGCGCGCGCGGCGGCACCGGCTTTGCCGAAAACCGCCGCCGGCGCCGGCAAAAACCCGCCCCGCCTGCGTCCGTACCGCCCTGAACGGCGGGCCGCGGCGGCCCGCGCGGCTATAATTCCCGCGCCCTTCCGCTGCCCTCCTCCCCGCATGACCTCCGAACTTCCGACCGGCCAGCCGGTCAGCATCCGTCGCGCCCTGCTGTCCGTGTCCGACAAGACCGGCCTGATCGAACTCGCCCGCGCCCTGGCCGCGCACGGCGTCGAACTGCTGTCCACCGGCGGCACCGCCAAGGCGATCCGCGACGCCGGCCTGCCGGTGCGCGACGTGGCCGAGGTCACCGGCTTCCCGGAAATGATGGACGGCCGGGTCAAGACCCTGCACCCGCTGGTGCACGGCGGCCTGCTCGGCCGCGCCGGCGTCGACGACGCGGTCATGGCGCAGCACGGCATCGGCGCGATCGACCTGCTGGTGCTGAACCTGTATCCGTTCGAAAAGGTTTCGGCCGATCCGGACAGCTCGTTCGAGGACGTGATCGAGAACATCGACATCGGCGGCCCGGCGATGCTGCGCTCGGCGGCGAAGAACTTCGCCCGCGTCGCGGTCGCCACCGACCCGGCCCAGTACGCCGCGCTGCTGGCCGAACTCGACGCCAACGCCGGCGCGCTCTCGGCCAAGACCCGTTTCGCCTTGTCGGTGGCCGCGTTCAACCGCGTCGCCCAGTACGACGCGGCGATCAGCAACCACCTCTCGGCCATCGGCGAAGACGGCGCCAGGCTCGAGTTCCCGGCCCAGCACAACGCCAGCTTCGTCAAGGTCATGGACCTGCGCTACGGCGAGAACCCGCACCAGAGCGGCGCGTTCTACCGCGAAGCGCAGCCCTTGCCGGGCACCCTGGCCAGCTTCGTCCAGTTGCAGGGCAAGGAGCTGAGCTACAACAACCTCGCCGACGCCGACGCGGCCTGGGAATGCGTGCGCCAGTTCGAGCGCCCGGCCTGCGTGATCGTCAAGCACGCCAATCCCTGCGGCGTGGCCGAGGGCGTGGCCTGCGGCGACGCCTACGAGCTGGCCTACGCCACCGATCCGACCTCGGCCTTCGGCGGCATCATCGCCTTCAACGGCAAGCTCGACGCGGCCACCGCCAAGGTCATCCTCGACCGCCAGTTCGTCGAGGTGCTGATCGCGCCCGATTACGAAGAAGGCGCGGTCGAGTACGCGAAGAAGAAGGCCAACGTGCGGGTGCTGCGCATTCCGGGCGGCGACGGCCGCAACGTTCTGGATTTCAAGCGCATCGGCTCGGGCCTGCTGGTGCAGAGCGCCGACCTGCGCGAAGTCGGCCGCGACGAACTGAAAGTCGTCAGCAAGCTGGCGCCGACCGACGCGCAGCTGGCCGACCTGCTGTTCGCCTGGCGCATCGCCAAGTTCGTCAAGTCCAACGCCATCGTCTATGCCCGCGACCACCGCAGCATCGGCATCGGCGCCGGGCAGATGAGCCGCGTGGTCAGCGCCAAGATCGCCGCGCTCAAGGCCGAGGAGGCCGGGCTGATCGTGCCGGGCTCGGTGATGGCCTCCGACGCCTTCTTCCCGTTCCGCGACGGCATCGACGCCGCGGCCGCGGCCGGCATCAAGGCGGTGATCCAGCCGGGCGGCTCGATGCGCGACAACGAAGTCATCGCCGCCGCCGACGAACACGGGCTGGCGATGGTGTTCACCGGCGTGCGCCACTTCCGCCACTGAGCCGCCGACGGCGCGGGCGCCGCAACGCCCGCGCCGCGCCTCCGCCATGCCGCCGACATTCGAACCCGTTCCGCCGCCGGCGCGCATCGCGCTCGGTCGCAGCCTGTTGCGCTCGCTGACGCGCAAGCTGATCGCGCTGGCGGTGCTCGGCGCGGCGCTGGTGCTGTGGGCGCTGTGGCAGTACTCGCAGCGCCAGTCGGTCGAGGCGAGCACGCTCGGCGACTACCGCATCGGCGGCGACGCGGTGAACGTCTTGCTGATCCAGCCCGACGTCTCGCTCGACCTCGGCACCGGCCTGCGCGGCGACTACACCGCGCAACTGGCGCGCGCGCTGGCCGCGCAGTTCGAGCGATTGGGCTACCGCACCCGGCAACTGTCGGCGCGCAGCGACGAGGAACGCTTCGGCCAGAGCATGCGCCAGGAAAACCGCAACGCGGCCCTCGCCCACCAGACCCAGGTGCTGCAATCGCTGCGCGAAACCGCGGCGCCGGTGCTGCGGGTGTCGCTGGACGGGCTGGAGCACAACGGCGCGGTCGTCGTCGAGCAACGCTACAAGGTCGAGCTGCTCGACCCGCGCACGCTGGAGCCGTCGTGGCAGGCGCGGCTGACCTGGCGCGAAGGCCGTTCGCAATCCATCGTCCTGCTCTGGCACCTGCGCCAGAACCGGCTGCCGCCGCCGCTGTGGGACAGCCTGGCAACGCTGGCGGTGGAGCGCATGCGCAAGGACGGGAAGTTGCCGGATTCGGCGGTGCATTGACGTGCGTTGCGACGATTTCCGCGCATTGACATCCGCTGCGACGATATCCTCGGTACCCGCAGCACCGGCGACACCCGCAACCGATGAAACTCTCCCATCCCGTCATTCCGGCGAAAGCCGGAACCCATTTTGACGTTGCTGCTGCCTTGGGTTATCCCTGAAGCGCAACGACAAAATCAAACCGATGCAACTCTCCCATCCCGTCGTTCCGGCGAAAGCCGGAACCCATTTTGACGTTGCTGCTGCCTTGGGTTATCCCTGAAGCGCAACGACAAAATCAAACCGATGCAACTCTCCCATCCCGTCATTCCGGCGAAAGCCGGAACCCATTTTGACGTTGCTGCTGCCTTGGGTTATCCCTGAAGCGCAACGACAAAATCAAACCGATGCAACTCTCCCATCCCGTCATTCCGGCGAAAGCCGGAACCCATTTTGACGTTGCTGTTGCCCTGGGTTGTCCCTGAAGCGCAACGAAAAAATCAAAATGGGTTCCGGCTTTCGCCGGAATGACGGGAAAAAGTGGGGTGCAGTCGACCGCCCCTGCAGGAGCGGCGTCCCACGGAGATTTCCTCCGGCCACGAGCCGCGACCGCGCCGCTACACCTTCGACCGATCCCTCACCACCCGACCACACCGCAAGCCGCGCACGGCGAACCGCTCACGCCCCAGGCTTGCCGCGCTCCTTCCAGATCTCGTGATCCACCCCATGCCCCAACTCGGGATACTGGGAAATATGGAACTCCGGCGACTTGCCCTGGTCGAGCTGGCGGTCGTAATCGCGGGTCAGCTTCACCACCACCTTCCACAGCAGCACCACCGCGATCAGGTTCAGCGTCGCCATGACCGCCATCGCCGCGTCGGCCGCGTCCCACACCAGCTGCACCTTCGAGAACACGCCCCACACGATCACGCACAGCGCGACGATGCGCAGCACGAACAGCGACTTGCGCCCGCCGCCGATGTACAGCAAACCGCTCTCGGCGTAGGAGTAGTTGCCCAGGATCGTAGTGAAGGCGAAGAAGAACAGCGCGATCGACGCGAACCACGCGCCCCACTCGCCGAAGAACACGGTCATCGCGCGCTGGGTGATGACCACGCCGTCGCCGCCCTGGCCGAGCACGCCCGACAGCAGCACGATCAGGCCGGTCGCGGTGCAGATGAACATGGTGTCGAAGAACACGCCGAGCGACTGCACGAAGCCCTGGCTCGACGGATGGTGCGGCACCGGCGTCGCCGCCGCGGCGATGTTCGGCGCGCTGCCCATGCCGGCCTCGTTGGCGTACAGGCCGCGCTTGACCCCGTTGAGCATGGCCGCGGCCATGCCGCCGGCGATGCCGCCCGCGGCCTGGTCCAGGCCGAACGCGCCGCGCAGGATCATCATGACCGCCGCCGGCACCTGGTCGTAATGCGCGATCAGCGCCCACAGCGCCAGGCCGATGTAGCCGGCCGACATGAACGGCACCACCCACTCGGCGACCTTGGCGATGGAGCGCAGGCCGCCGAAGATGATCGCGCCGGTCAGCACCACCAGCGTCACCGCGACCGTGGTCTGCGAGAACTTGAAGGTCTCGCCGACCGACTGGGCGATGGCGTTGGCATGCACGCCGTTGAACACCACGCCGTAAGAGAACAGCAAGCAGGCCGCGAACGCCCAGCCCATCTTCGGCGCGCGCAGGCCGCGGGCGATGTAGTACGCCGGGCCGCCGCGGTACTGGCCGTTCTCGTCGCGCACCTTGTACAGCTGCGCCAGCGAGCTTTCCGCGTACGCGGTGGCCATGCCGACCGCGGCCGTGCACCACATCCAGAACAGCGCGCCCGGGCCGCCGAGGCTCATCGCGATGGCGACGCCGGCGAGGTTGCCGGTGCCCACGCGCGCGGCCAGCGAGGTGCACAGCGCCTGGAACGGGGAAATGCCGGCGTCGTCGCCGTCGGTGCCGCGGCCGATCACCTTGAGCATGTGCGGGAACCGGCGCACCTGGACGAAGCCCAGGCGCACGGTGAAGAAGATGCCGACCGCGAGCAGGCCGTAGATCAGCACGTAGTTCCACAGCACGTTGTTGATCGCGCCGATGATCGGAGAGATGGCCAGTTCGATCCGGTGCAGCAGCCAATCCATGCGGTCGGTTCCCAGGTTGAGGCGTGAAGAAGTCGGTGAGGTCGCCGCATCCGTGCCGCTGCGGCGCGGCCGTCCGGGGTCGGGCGCGCGGCCCGCGCCGGCGGCCCGACCGGGCGCGAGGGCGAAACCGCTGCAAGACCGGGCCGGAGCCGTCGCCGCGCCGAAGCCGCCGCGGCCCGAGGCCGGATTCGCGCTCCGAAGCGAGGCGATGGTAACAGCCCGGTCGCCCCGCCCCGTCCCCTGCCGTAAAATCCCTTTCGGCATAAGCGCCTCGTCCTCTTTCATTTCCCCCATTCCCTGGAGTACGCATGAAGGTCCTCGTCATCGGGTCGGGCGGGCGCGAACACGCGCTGGCCTGGAAACTCGCCCAATCCCCGCGCGTCGACGAGGTCCTGGTCGCTCCCGGCAACGCCGGCACCGCGCGCGAAGGCAAATGCCGCAACGTCGCGGTCGCCGCCACCGACCTCGACGGCCTGCTCAAGCTGGCCGCCGACGAGGCCGTCGCGGTCACCGTGGTCGGCCCCGAGGCGCCGCTGGTGGCCGGCGTGGTCGACCGCTTCCGCGCCGCCGGCCGCCGCATCTTCGGGCCCACCGCCGCCGCCGCGCAGCTCGAAGGCAGCAAGGCCTTCGCCAAGGACTTCCTCGCCCGCCACGGCATTCCGACCGCTTACTACGCGGTGCACACCGAGGTCGACGCCGCATTGGCCTATGTCCGCGAGAAAGGCGCGCCGATCGTGGTCAAGGCCGACGGCCTCGCCGCCGGCAAGGGTGTGATCGTGGCGATGACGCTCGGCGAAGCCGAAGACGCGATCCGCGACATGCTCTCGGGCAACGCGTTCGGCGCCGCCGGCGCGCGCGTGGTGATCGAGGAATTCCTCGAAGGCGAGGAAGCCAGCTTCATCTCGATGGTCGACGGCAAGCATGCGCTGCCGATGGCCACCTCGCAGGACCACAAGCGCGTCGGCGACGGCGACACCGGCCCCAACACCGGCGGCATGGGCGCGTATTCGCCGGCGCCGGTGGTCACCCAGGCCGTGCACGACCGGGTCATGCGCGAAGTGGTGATGCCGACCGTCGACGGCATGATCGCCGACGGCGTGCCGTTCACCGGCTTCCTCTACGCCGGCCTGATGATCGACGCCGACGGCGCACCCAAGGTCATCGAGTTCAACGTCCGCTTCGGCGACCCGGAAACCCAGCCGGTGATGCTGCGCCTGCGTTCGGACCTGCTCGACCTGGTCGAGGCCGCGCTCGACGAGCGCCTCGACGCGACCGTCGCGGAATGGGATCCGCGCCCTTCGCTCGGCGTGGTGATGGCCGCGCAGCACTACCCCGAGACGCCGCGCACCGGCGACCCCATCAACGAATGGGACGTGCCGCTGCCGGCCGACAGCTACGTCTTCCACGCCGGCACGAAGCTGGCCGACGGCCAGGCCGTGACCGCCGGCGGCCGCGTGCTGTGCGCCTGCGCGCTCGGCGACAGCGTGGCGCAGGCGCAGCAACGCGCGTACGAAGTCGTCGCCGGGATTTCGTGGCAGGGCGAGTTCCATCGCCACGATATCGGCTGGCGCGCGATCGAACGCGAGCAGGCGGCTGCGAAGCGCTGAGCCTCAGGCCGCCGCGGCAATACAAAACGGCCGGGAGAGCCACTCTCCCGGCCGTTTCCATTTTCGGGCGCCCCCTGTAGGAGCGGCGCAAGCCGCGACCGCGACATCGCAGCTACGACGCAAGCGAGGTTTCGCGGTCGCAGCTCGCGCAGCTCCTACAATCGGACATCAATGCAACGCAGCGGATGTCTCATCCGCCACCGGCTGCAACCCCGCCGCGACTTCTTCCAGTTCCGAAATCTCCTGATCCAACGCGTCGTACAACTCGCCCTGCCGCACCATCAATTCCTCGATCCGCTGCGCCTGCTCGAGCTTCTTCAGCTCGCCGTCGAACAACAGCCACTGCGCCGTCAACTGCTCGACGTAGTTCTTCGAGTAATGGCGCATTTCCTTGAGCTGGTTCAGCGCCGCATTGACGTGATCCAGCGGCGTTCGGGTATCCGCGGACATGGCGACCTCCACATGGCAAGGTGAGGCCCCAGGGTATCGGCGCCAAGCTGGCTGGCGCCGAAATGCGCGGCCCGACGCACATCGCATTTTCACCGCGCGCCGACATTTCCGAATGCGCGATCGCGGCGCTTAAAGCACAGGCGACATCATCGCCACCGCGTTCTGCACCAACCGCGCGGTAAACGGCCACGCCTCGACTTTCTCCAGCAGCACCCGGTGCGACATCGACAGATACGCGTCCTGCCGCGCGCGGATCGCCGACACCACGCGTTCGTCGGCGATCAGCAGGTTGTTCTCGAAGTTCAGATCGAGACTGCGCCGGTCCATGTTCGCCGAGCCGACCAGAGCGATTCCGCCGTCGACCGTCATCGCCTTGCTGTGCAGCAGTCCCAGCGGGTATTCGTGGATCTCCACGCCGCATCGCAACAGGTCGGCATACGCGCTGCGGCAGGCCTGCCCGACCAGCCACGAATCGTTACGCTGCGGGAACACGATGCGGGTGACGACGCCGCGGCGCGGCGCGGCGCAGATCGCGCGCAGGATCGATTCGTCCGGCACGAAGTACGGCGTGACGATGACCAGTTCGCGGCGCGCGGCGTAAATGCAGGCGACGAACATGTCGCTCATCGCATTGGCGCGGGTGATCGGCCCGGTCTCGAACGCCAGGGCGATGGCGTCCTCGGCGAAGCGCGTCGGCGCGGCGGCGTCGGGGTAACGCTCCAGGCCCGGTTCGCCGGTTTCCGGTATCCAGCCGCTGAGGAACAGGAACTGGATCTGCCGCACCACCGGCCCTTCGCAGCGCAACAGCAGGTCGATCCACGGCGCGTACGCGGCCTTGACCCGGAACTCGGCATCGGCGCAGTTCTGGCTGCCGCAATAGGCGACGGCGTTGTCGATCACCACGATCTTGCGATGGTCGCGCAAGTCCATGCGGCTGAACGCGATGTGCTGCAAACGGTTGATGTCGTCGAGCGTGCGCAGCAGCTTCACCCCGGCCGCGCCGAGCTGTTTCCAGCGGTCGCCGGCGATGAAGGCGCGCGAGCCGAACGCGTCGACCATCACCCGGCACGCCACGCCGCGCTTGGCCGCCGCCGCGACCGCGTCGGCGACGCGGCCGCCGGCATGATCGTCGAGCCAGATGTAGAACGCGATGTGCACGCTTTCGCGCGCCTGCTCGATGTCGGCGACCAAGGCGTCGATCGCGGCCAGACAGTCGCGCTTGGGCTGGTCGGCCGGACAGTCGCGCGCGCCTAGCAGCGCGATGCGATTGCCGCCGACCGCATGTGCGCCGTTGATCGAACCGGCCAGCGCGAACAGCGACGCCGCATGGTCCGCGACCGTGCGCGGCGCATTGGCTTCGTCGTCGGCCGAAGGCATGCGCTGGTAAGCGTGTTCGATGCGCTCCACCCGCGCGCGGCCGATGCTGGTTTCGCCGAGCAGCAAGTACGCGACCATGCCGACCACCGGCGCCAGCATGATCACCGCGACCCACGCCGCGCGTGAGGCCGGCGCGCGGTTGGCCCGGGTCAGCGCGCGCGCCGCGACCAGCAGATGTGCGACGAACAGGAACGCGGTGATGCCGAGATTCAGCGATGCGGGCAGCCCGCCCCAATCCAACGCCATGCGACCTCCCTGAATCCAGACCTGAACGCGGCACGCGAAGCCGCTGCGCTACTCACGCAGAGTGCCTCGCCGCGCCCAACCAAGTCCATACGCCGCTCCGTCCGCCCACTGTAGGAGCGGCGCGAGCCGCGACCGCGCCCTCACCACCGCCAACGCCAACGATTCGCATCGCTCCACGCCAATCGGCGCATCCGTGACTCGCGTCCGAGGCAGCACCGAACCGCGCCCAACCGAATGAGCTACGATCCCCACGGATGCATCCCAACGGCACGACCGTGCCGCTGAAGCGCAATCGGTCCCGCGCGACCGTTCACCCGACCGGGGCATCACGTTGACCCATCCCGAACTAGACCTGTCCACGCCCGAGAACGCGCTGCACGCGCTCGAAGACGCCTGCCGCAACGGCGACCGCGAACTCGCGCTGCGATGCCGCAATTTCGAACACGAAGCCGAACTGCTGCTGCACCACCCGCGCGCGCGCGGCAACGCGCCGGCGCCGCCGGCGCAGGCCGCGCCGGCCGACATCGCGCAGGCGTTGGAACGCGAATGGCGGCAAACCCATCTGCCGGACTTCCTCGGCGTCAGCACCAGCGTCGCCGCGGTCGAACATTTCGGCGGCAAGTTTTTCCTGGTGACCCAGAACGTGCGCAACGCCGACGGCCGCACTTACTCGCAGCGTCTGTACATGTCGCACGCGGAAACCGGTTGGGCGGTGTTGCGGCCGGTGCCGGCCTACGAGCCGCCGGCGGAGGCCAAGCCCTGGTGGGCGGTCTGGCGCTGAGCCGCGCACCGGGCGCCGACATGGCTTGAGTCCGCTGCATCCGCGCCGGCGCACCCGATTGACCGGTGCGTCGCCGCCGGCGCTATTCTTCCCCTGCATCGCCGCCGCCCGGCGCGCCTGACCAGGGCTGTCCATGCTCGATTCCCGTCGCTTCCTGTTCCTGCTGATCCTCGCCGCCTACGCGCTCGGCTTCGTGCTGGCGCCATGGCTGGGCTGGCAGCGCGCGGTCATCCTGGCCGCCAACGGCTTCTTCGTCGTCTACCTCGCGCTCGCCCTGCCGAGCCTGCACCGGCTCAGCGGCCAGCGCCTGCGCAAGGCCGCGGTGCGCAGCGACGTACCCGTGTACGTGTTGTTCGTCATCGTGATTTCGACCGTGACCACCGCGCTGGCCGCGTTGTTCATGACCATCAACGCCGACCATCGCCCCAGCATCGCCTGGCTGATCGTCGCGCTGCTGTCGATCCCGCTGGGCTGGGCCACGATCCACATGCTCGCAGCCTCGCACTACGCGCATCTGTACTGGCGCCCCGGCCCCGACCACCAACCGCGCGGCGGCCTGGAATTCCCCGGCCACGACGAGCCGGCGGCACTGGACTTCGTCTACTTCTCGTTCGTGATCGGCATGGCCGCGCAGACTTCGGACGTGGCGATCTCCGGCCGCGCCTTGCGCCAGTTCACGCTGATGCATTCGATCGTGGCGTATTTCTTCAACGCGGTGGTGGTGGCGGCGGCGGTCAACGTGGCGGTGGCGGCGAACTGAGCCTCACCGGATTCACTCCTGCGCCGCGGTCGCCGGATAGCGGCTCGGCGGCGATCCGACCCGGCGCGCGAACGCCACGCTGAAAGCGCTGCCGGAACCGTAGCCGACGCGTTCGGCGATTTCCGCCACGCTCAGCTCGCCGCGGCGCAGCAGGTCCTTGGCGATCTCCATCCGCCACGCCAGCAGATACTCCATCGGCGCCATGCCGACCACGCGGGTGAAGCGTTCGAAGAACGCCGAGCGCGACAATGCCGACGCCGCGGCCAACTGCGCCACCGTCCACGGCCGTTCGACCTGCGCATGCATGCGTTGCAACGCGACCGTCAGACGTTCGTCGCCCAGACCGCGCAACAAGCCCGGCGGCGCATCGCGGGCGCTGGCCGCGCGCATCGCTTCGATCAACAGCATCTCGGCCAGCCGGCTGAGCATGAACTCCGCGCCCGGCTGCTGCTGCGCGTACTCCTCGCCGACCATCCTCACCAGTTGCATCAGCCGCTGCGAACCGGGCACATGCACCACCCGCGGCAACAACGAGACCAGCAACGCGGCATCGGCCCGGTCGAACGCGAACGCGCCGCCGAGAGAGCGCATCTCCGCGGGCCCGCTCTGCTCGCCGTGGCGCAACTCGGCGCCGCCGCCGGGCGTGCCCCTGGGATCGATGAACACCGGCGGCGCCGGCGCGAAGCTCGACAGGGTGAACGCCGGCGTGGTCGGCAGCAGGACGAAATCGCCGGCGCGGATCTCGATCGGCGGGTGGCCGTCGACCGCCAGACGGCAGTGCCCCTCCAACACGATGCAGAACCCGGGCTGGCCGTACTCGGCATAGCGCACGGCCCAGGCGCCGCGGCCGCTGATGAGGTTGGCGAACACCGCGCGCGGGCGCAGCAGCTGGACCACCTCGGACAAGGGATCGCCCATGACCGGACTCTGGCTAAAGAAACTTGGACTATACGTTATCGATAATCCGACGCATGCGGCCTAAGGTGGCACCACACCCACCCACCAAGGAGTCCGCCCATGAACACCGTCCTGATCACCGGCTGCTCGTCCGGCTACGGCCTGGCCACCGCCCGCCACTTCCACGCCCAGGGCTGGAACGTCGTCGCCGGCATGCGCAGCCCACGCCACGACCTGCTGCCGACCGACGAGCGCCTGCGCGTCGTCGCCCTCGACGTCACCCGCGAAGACAGCATCGCCGCCGCCCTGGACGCCGCCGGCCCCGTCGATGTCGTCGTCAACAACGCCGGCCTGGGCCTGTTCGGCGCGTTCGAAGCCACGCCGATGACGACCGTACGCGAGATCTTCGACACCAACACCTTCGGCGTCATGGCCCTGTGCCAGGCGGTCATCCCGCAGTTCCGCGCCCGCGGCGCCGGCGTGCTGGTCAACGTCACCTCCAGCGCCGTGCTCGCCCCGTTCCCGCTGGTGGCCGCCTACACCGCCAGCAAGACCGCGATCGAAGGCTTCACCGCCTCGCTCGCGCACGAACTCGAGGCCTTCGGCGTGCGGGTCAAACTGGTCCAGCCCGGCTACGGCCCGAGCACGCGCTTTACCGCCAACGGTCAGCAGCGGATGCAGGGATTGATTCCGGACGCGTACGCGCCGTTCGCGCAGCGTGTGTTCGCGGGGCTGGGCGATATCGCCGCGGTGACTCGCGAGAGCGATGTGGCCGAGGCGGTGTGGTTGGCGGCGAACGATGGTTCGCAGCGGCTGGGTTATCCGGCCGGAGCGGATGCGGTGGCGCTGGCGGGGCGGCGGGTGGCGGCGTAACCGACCGCTACGCGACGCTAACCAAGGGGCTACGTCGTGGATGGCGCATCGCCGTCCACGACTCCGCACAGCCGCTCCTCGATGAAGTCTTCGAAATTGTCGAAATGGCCTTGACAGGGAATGCGTCGCGTGATTATCGCCGGCAGACAAGCACTGAGAATGCTACGCCTCAACATGAGAATCTATCGGGAGATGAAGCTGCCGGGACGGGAGATCGTTTAGGCCCTACACGAGAATATTGACGGCCCATGCCCTTATGACCACCCCCATATCCGCATTCAGATCCAACGGTATCGAATGAAACTTCGGATCGGAGCTGTCGGGTTTCAAGAGGACCTGCTCGTAAGAAATTCCGTCCAGACCTTCGCTCTTTTTTGCGTCGTATATTTTCAATGTAAGCCTCCCGCTATCCTCTGAGTCCCCCAACTCACTGCGCTCGACTAAAACCATCCGCCCCTGCTTCGACCCGCGCATGTCCGTCGAAAACAATACCCATGACCGGTTCGGCACCCGGCGATTCATCGACTCGCCCACCACCTGAGCCACGAAGTAACCGGGCTTGATGCGGATATGATCCGGCAGCGCCACCCACTCGATAGCGTCGTGCTCCAACGTCTGCGCATCGCTGAAGTCGCCGGCGGCGATCTTCAAGTCAAGCAGCGGGACGGCATTTTCCCAAGGACGCACGTCGGCATCGCGCACCGTCTGGAATGGCCGTGCATCGATAGGATCGGGTACGGACATCGCCGACGCCGCGGGCTTGGGGAGCGGTGCGGGCTTGGGCGTACGGCCGAGGTTTTCGGTGCGACTGCGTACGAAGTTCTCGGTCTCCTTGTCTTCGAAGTAGACGTAGCAACCCTTCATGCCGCGCGAGAGCAGGACGCGGTAGGTGTTCTTGACCAGTTCGACGAAGCGGTCGCGCGATCGCTTGACGGTGGTATCGAAAGATGCGGTGCGGTCGCCAACCCAGCCTTCGTCGGGTTGGTAGCACAGGTCTTTACCCCAGATCACCCCGACATAGTCGAACTCGAAGCCTTGAGCGGTATAGACGCAGCCGACTTGCTCCAGGCCTCCGTCGTTATAGGCCCAGTAATCCGCGGTGGGCACGCCGCTGGGCAGGCGACTCATATCGGGTCGCGCATTCCAGGGACGCTCGAAGCTGCCGATACGCACGTCTTTGATCAGTTGCCCATCCGTGTCCAACGTCTTCGCCCAAGGCCAGCAATAGCCCGCGACCAAGCGGGCGCTATGGCCTCCGCTGGCCTTCTCGCGGATCAGCGCATCCAAGGCCTCGGGACTGTCGACGATGCCGAACTCGAATACTTCCCGGGATTGATCGAACAGAATGTTGGCGGTCTTGCGGATGTCTAGTGTGTTGTCGACCCAGTTGACGAAACCGTCGGAACCGGCGCAACGAAACTGGGTTTCCAGCCAGTTCTCATGCAGCACGCAATGACGCGCCGCGGCAGTTTCCCGGATCAGTTTGGACGAACCGATTTCGTTGGGGCGGACCACTTGCTGGTCGTCGACGAAGAACACCGACACCCGGGCCGCCTCGACGATTTCGATGATCTGCGGGCGGTCGGAGCGTTTGTCTTTCTTCGTGTACTGATGATTGCTGGTGGCACGGATACGATGGGCTTCGTCGCACAACAGCACGTCCACGTCGTTGGGCATCGCTCCACCGTATTGATTGAAGTAGCGGAACTGCTGGCCGGCGCGACGGCCGACGATCTTTTGCATGGTGCTGGTGAACGCCTTCGACCCGGTAGCATGCTGGGCGTTGTAGCCTTTGGCCGAGAGCGCGCCGAGCAGATTCAGCGCCAGCACGGATTTTCCAGTGCCGGGACCGCCGTGCACCAGAAAAACGTGCTTGCGGTTGTCGGCCATCGCCGACTCCATCGCGGTCATCACTTGACTGAAGACAACTTGCTGTTCGTCCAACAGCACGAATGCGGGCTCTTCCTTCACCACCTTGCCGACGTGTTCGAGCAGCTTCTTGGCGGGGCGATAGCGGCTTCTCGCGACACGGTCCATGACCCGCTCGCCATCGCCCTGGCCCAGCCGCTGGACCAAGTGTTGCGCCAGCCGCGGGACGTCGCCGGAAGTGAAGACAGGAGCGAGCTCGCGTATCGCTTCCGATCGCAGATCGAACAGCGCGTCCTCGGGTTCGGGACGATAGTTGTGCAGATAAGCGCAGGCGTCCAGGGCGACGCGTTCTTCGCCGGGCTGAAAGACGGTGTGCATGTCTTCCAGATAACGACGGTACTGGTTCGCCTGCACCGAGGGGTGCAATACATCGCGGTACCGGCCGCCGACCCAGGTCTTGAGCAGATCGTCGCCGCTGCCGGCCTCGGCGGCTTGCCATTGCTTGAGTTCGACCACCACGGCGCGGTCGCGCTGGGCGTCGCGCCCCATCAGCAATGCGTCGATGCGTTTGGACGACAACGGCAGGCGGAATTCGAGAAAAATGCCCTGATCGGTCAGTTCGCCTTCGCGCAACACATCGGCGAACGAGCGCAGCGAGTTCTGCCAGGACTGGTGTTCCCCATCCGAGGGGTTGTAGCGGTAGTGGGCCAGGAAGGCCTCTTTCAAACGCTGGGCGATGGCGTTCTGAGTCGTCGCCCGCAAGAAGTCCGGTGTGGTTCCGGCGTATAGGAACATCGTGGCGTTTCCCTCGCTCGACCGCGCCATGCGCGGCGGTTGATCACAATTCGTCGTATTTCTTGGCCGATCCGCGGGCCTTGTCGACAGGATAGCGCTCGGCGTTGTTGTGCAGTTTGTCGGCCACAGCCTGTTCCAGGTCGATGCCCAGGTCCGTAATCAGGTACGTCATGAGGATGGCCAGATCGGCCACTTCCTGTTCGATCAGGGGGCGGCGGGCGCGCACGACCTCGTCGAGTTCGGCGTCGCGGGCCCACTGCGTGTGCTCGGCCAGTTCCGCGGCTTCCAGGACGATGGAAGTGGAAAGTGTTCGCAGGTTGTGGAATTGCTTCCAGTCGCGGGCGTCGCGGAAGGCGAGGATTCGGGCGGTCAGTTCAGGACTGAGCATGGCGATCACCGGCGGGTTACTTTGCCCTTAGGGTACGGGCTGATGCGAAACGCCGCACTCAGGAAGTTACGACTGGGACCGGGACCAAGTCCCTCCATGGCCGGTCCGCCTTCCGGCAACGGCACCCTAACTCGCTTCCCCTTAAACTGCCGTCCCTGGCCACTCTCCGAAAAGGCAAACCCCGCAATGTCCCCCATGCTCGCCCAGGCCACCTACATCGCCACGAAAATCGGCGAGGCCTTCGCGATCCTGGCCGTCGCGTGGCTGCTGACCACGCTGCTGCGCCAGTTGCTGAAGCGGATGTCGACGCGTTACGACATCGCGCCGGCGTTCGCGCTGGGGCTGCGGCGCGGGTTGAGCACGGTGATCTACATCACCGCGCTGTTGATGTTCCTCAACCGGGTCGGGATTTCGGGGTCGGTGGTGTGGACCACGCTGACCGGGTTCGTCGCGGTCGGCGCGGTGGCGTTCTTCGCGGCGTGGAGCGTGCTGTCGAACATCTTCTGCGCGTTCCTGATCCTCACTACGCGGCCGTTCCGCCTGTACGACTACATCGAGGTGTTGGAGAACGGCGACAAGCCGGGGTTGAAGGGGCGCGTGGTGGACATCAATTTCGTCTACACGACGCTGCAGGAAACCCACGCCAACGGCGACGACACGGTGTTGCAGGTGCCGAACAGCCAGTTCTTCCAGCGCACGACGCGGCGCTGGCGGCATGAGCCGGAGTGGAGCCGGGTCGTGCGCGAGCAAAAGACCGCCGAAGGCGCGGAGTGGCAGGACGCGGGCGGGCGCTGAGCGCAGGCCGCGCGATCTACCTGTAGGAGCGACGCGAGTCGCGACCGCGAATCCGCAGCTACGACGATGGTTGCGCCGCGAGCGCGAAGGTTCGCGGTCGCGGCTCGCGCCGCTCCTACAGGGAGTCAGCCGCGCATTCGTCAGAGTCTGGTCACGTCGACGATGGCTTGCGCGAACGCCTGCGGCGCTTCTTGCGGCAGGTTATGGCCGATGCCGCCCTTGATCTCGCGGTGCTGATACTTGCCAGTAAACTTGCGCGCATACGCCTCGGCCGGCGGGTGCGGCGCGCCGTTCGCGTCCCCTTCCAGCGTGATCGTGGGCACCGCGATGTTCGGCGCCTTCGCCAGCCGCGCTTCCAGTTCGTCGAAGCACGCTTCGCCCTGCGCCAACCCCAGCCGCCAGCGGTAGTTGTGGATGACGATCGCGACATGATCGGGATTGTCGAACGCCGCCGCGCTGCGGGCGAACGTCGCTTCGTCGAAACGCCATTGCGGCGAGGCCAGGTCCCAGATCAGGCGGGCGAATTCGCCGCGGTTCTGGGCGTAGCCGCGTTCGCCGCGCTCGGTGGCGAAGTAGAACTGATACCACCATTGCAGCTCGGCCTTCGGCGGCAGCGGCGCTTCGCCGGCGTGCTGGTTGCCGATGAGGTAGCCGCTGACCGACACCAGCCCTTTGCAGCGCTGCGGCCACAGCGCGGCCATGATGCCGACCGTGCGCGCGCCCCAGTCGCAGCCGCCGAAGATCGCCGATTCGATGCCGAGCGCGTCGAGCAGGGCGATGGCGTCGACGGCGAGCGCGGCTTGCTGGCCGTTGCGCGCGGTGTCGGCGGACAGGAACGCGGTCGCGCCGTAGCCGCGCAGGTACGGGACGATGACGCGGTAACCCTGCTTGGCCAGGATCGGCGCGACTTCGGCGTAGGTGTGGATGTCGTAGGGCCAGCCGTGCAGCAGCAGCACCGGGGTACCGTGGCGCGGGCCGAGTTCGGCGTAGCTCACCCGCAGTACGCCGGCGTCGATCTGCTTGAGCGGGCCCCACGCGGCGGACGCTGATGCAGCCGGCACTGCGGCGCGCGGCGCGGCAGCGGCGAAGGCCGGCGCAACGGCGCCGAGCGGGCCCGCCAACAGGGCCAGGGCGGCGCCGCCGAGCAGGCTGCGGCGCTGCGTGTCGAGGGGGCGGTCGGTCGGGGTGGCGGTCATGGCGGGCTCCGGCGGCGTGGCGTTGGGTGGAGCCATTTCGCCTGCGCGGGGTATCGCCAAGGTGTCGGCGCCACCGGGGTTTTGTATGCCAGCGTCGGTGGCGGGCTCGGCGATACAGTGGGATACAAACCGCTGGCCACTGTCGCCGCGCCGCATCGAAGGCCCAGCGATGAGCGCAGGGCAACCGACAGCCAGCGCCGAGGCGGCGCGCCCCGCCCGTTCCCGGGAGCCTGCCACCGCCCGGCCGAAGCCCAGCCGATCAGAACCGCCTGCCCGCGGCCGCAGCGCGGTCCCATGGTCTAAGCCCGCAGCCTGCCCGGGCTACTTTCGAGCTACCCGCCCGACCCCGCTACACCCGCGTCAGCCCCTTTTGCTAGGCTCCCAGCGCGAATCCTTCGCATGAGCCGCACATCGACGTGCGGACCGACCGGACAGCAGGACGGCATGGCGCACAACCAGTTCGCGTTGCTCACCCAACGGCGCTTCCTGCCGTTCTTCCTCACCCAGGCGTTCGGCGCCTTCAACGACAACGTGTACCGGCAGGCGATCATCGGCCTGCTGTTCTACCTCGGCGTCAGCGACGAGCAGCGCACGCTCTACACGAACCTCGCGCCGGCCTTGTTCATCCTGCCGTACTTCCTGTTCTCGGCCACCGCAGGGCAGATCGCCGAGAAGCTGGAGAAGCACAAGCTCATCCGCATCACCACGACGATGGAAATCGTCATCATGTCGCTGGCGGCGGTCGGCTTTTTGACCCAGAACATGAGCGTGCTGCTGGTCGCGCTGTTCTGCACCGGCCTGCAGTCGACGCTGTTCGGGCCGGTCAAGTATTCGATCCTGCCGTCGGTGCTGAAACCCGAGGAACTCACCGGCGGCAACGGCCTGGTCGAGATGGGCACGTCAATCTCGATCCTCGCCGGCATGATTTTCGGCGGCCTGATCTTCACCGTGGCCGGCGCGCACGGCCCGATCGTGGCGGCGGTGGCGATCATCGCGCTGGCGGTCACCGGCAACATCGTCAGCCGCCTGATCCCGCGCGCCGACGCCGGCGAGCCGGGCCTCAAGATCAACTGGAACCCGATTCCCGAGTCGGTGAAGATCATGCGCATGACCCGGCGCCAGCCGGCGGTGCGCAATTCGATCCTCGGCGTGTCGTGGTTCTGGTTCGTCGGCACCGTGCTGACCTCGCAGCTGCCGGGCTATGCCGAGGACAATCTCGGCGGCGGGCCGACGCTGTACATCTTCGCCCTGGCGCTGTTCTCGGTCGGCACCGGCGTGGGTTCGATGCTGTGCGAAAAACTCTCCGCGCGCACGGTCGAAATCGGCCTGGTGCCGTTGGGCGCGTTCGGCATGACCGCGTTCATGGTCGACCTGTATTTCGCCCATCCCGGCATGGCCACGGCCAAGGGCCTGGACGTGAGCGGCTTCGTCCACAGCGCGGGCGCGTGGCGGGTCATGATGGACCTGGTCGGCATCGGCATGTTCGCCGGCTTCTTCGTGGTGCCGCTGTTCGCGCTGATCCAGAACCGCTCGCCGAAGAACGAGCTGTCGCGCGTGATCGCCGGCATGAACATCCAGAACGCCGGCTTCATCGTGCTGGCCGCGGCGCTGGGCGTGATCGTGCAGCGCTTCTTGCACTGGACCATTCCGCAGGTGTTCCTGGCGCTGGGCATCCTCAACGCGATGGTCGCGATCTACATCTTCACCATCGTGCCCGAGTTCCTGATGCGCTTCCTCAGCTGGGTGCTGGTGCGCGGCCTGTACCGGCTGCGCGTGCAAGGCACCGAGCGCATTCCCGACGAAGGCGCGGCGCTGGTGGTGTGCAACCACGTCAGCTACATGGACCCGCTGATCCTCAGCGCGAGCGTGTCGCGGCCGATGCGTTTCGTCATGTACTACAAGATCTTCAACATCCCGGTCATGAACTGGATCTTCCGCACCGCCAAGACCATTCCGATCGCCGGCGCCAAGGAAGACCCAGAAGTGCTGCGCCGCGCGATGGAGGAAATCGAGGCGGCGCTGGCCGACGGCCAGTTGGTCGGCATCTTCCCCGAGGGCGCGCTGACCAAGGACGGCGAGATCGCGCCGTTCAAGTCGGGCGTGGAACGGATTCTGGAGACCACCCCGGTCCCGGTGGTGCCGATGGCGCTGCGCGGCATGTGGAGCAGCATGTGGAGCAAGCGCGATTCGCGCCTGCGCCGCATGCGCGTGCCGCGCCGGTTCCGCGCCGAGGTCGAGGTGGTTGCCGATCCGCCGCGCGATCCGCACGGACTGACCGCGGAGATCATGGAAGCGCAGGTGCGGGCGCTGCGCGGCGACCGCGCGTAAGGCCGGCGCCGTGCTGCGTCGCCCCTGCACATTCGGCGTGCCCGGGCGGCGCCGGCGCTGTTAGGATGCCGGCAACCGCCGCCGCTCCGGCGCGGATCGAAGACTCAGGGGAGAGTCGCTATGAACCAGCCCGTCGCCGCCACGCCGCCGCCGTATCAGAACTATCTGGTCTGGTCGATCATCGTCACCGTGCTGGGCGCGTGTTTCTGCTGCCTGATCGGCGCCGCGCCGGGCGTGGTCGCGATCGTGTTCGGCAGCCAGGTCAGCAGCAAGTTCGCCGCCGGCGACGATGCCGGCGCGCGCCGCGCGTCCGAGCAGGCCAAGCTGTGGTGCTGGATCGGCACCGCGCTGGTCGCGGTTGGCGTGCTGTGGACGATCCTGTCGTTCTTCATCAACGGCATGTCGTTCATGTCGCAGGAATTCCTGCAGCAGCTCCAGCACGCGCAGGGCCGCTGAGCCCGCACACGCCGTGCAAGCGCCCGCCCGCCATTACGCGCTCGCCGCGACCGTCGCCGCCGCCGGCGCGGCCGCGGCGGCCGGCGCATGGGTGCTGCAACGCGTGGATCCCAACGCCGCCGGCAGCCCGCTGCCGGGCTGCGTGTTCTACCACCTGACCGGGCTGTACTGCCCGGGCTGCGGCATGACCCGCGCGCTGCACGCGCTGGTCCACGGCGATCTCGCCCAGGCCGCGGCGATGAACCCGCTGCTGCCGGTGCTGGCGCTGACCTTGCCGCTGCTGGTGCTGCACAGCCTGGGCTATCGATTGCCGCTGCCGCGGCGCGCGCTGGCGACGCTGCTCAGCGCGAAGTTCTGGCTGCCGCTGATCGGCGGGTTCTGGGTGCTGCGCAATCTGCCGTGGCCGCCGTTCTCGTGGCTGGCGCCGGGCTGAGCCCGCACGCGGCCGGCACGCGCGCGGCGCGAACGCGAAACGCTCAGAAGCGGTACATCGCGCTCAACAGGTAGTAACGCCCGACCGGATCGTCGTCGACCAGGCTGTAGCCGCCGCTGTTGTAGTCGTAATTGACCGGGCGGCGGTCGTTGAGGTTGCTGATGTTGAGCCCGATCAGCCACTTGTCGAAACCGCCGTAGGCCAGATCCAGGTCGAGCAAGGTCGCGCTCGGCGTGCGGCAGCGCAGCGGCGCGCCGAGGAAGGTCGAGCACGGCGAGCCCGGACGGTCGCGCGCCACCTCGACCGAGCCCATGTAGTGGACGTTGAGCGTGGTGATCCAGTCGCGATAGCTCCAGCGCACGCTGCCGAGCACGGTGGTGTCGGGCGCGCCGAAGCCGGCGTAGTCCAGCTCGGGCGCCTGCGGATGCACGCGGCGCATCAGCCGGTCCATGTAGTGGCCGGTCAGGCGGAAGCCGAACTCGCCCCAGTTGCGGGTCGGGTGGCGGTAGTCGGCGCTGAGTTCCCAACCGCTGACCCGGGTGCTGCCGTAGTTGCTCAGATAGCGCTGCGCGCCGACCAGATAGCCGTACTCGTCGCCGACGAACGCCTGCTGGAAAAGCTTGGGATATTCGATCGGTTCGATCGGCAGGATCTCGTTGCTGCGGTGGATGCGGTAACGGTCCAGGCTCAGGGTGAAGCTCTCGCTCGGCGACCACACCGCGCCGAAGTTGCGGCTGGTCGAGGTTTCCGGGCGCAGTTGCGTGTTGACCTTCGAAGTCACGTCGACCCGGCAGTATTCGTCGCCCGCCTGGTTCGGCTCGGTCCACGCCGAGACCGCGCACGGCAGCTGCACGTCCTTGGCGGCGACGTAATCGCTGGTCTGGCCGAACGACAGCGGCCGGCGCAATTCGGCCAGGGTCGGCGCACGGTAGCCCTCGCTGGCCGACGCGCGCAGGATCAGCGACTTCAACGGCTGCCAGCGCACGCCGAACATCGGCGAAACCTGATTGCCGTAGCCGGAACTGCGGTCCACCCGCCAGGCCGCGTCCACCCACAGGTTTTCGTGCAGGGGCACGTTGACTTCGGCGTAGACCGCCGAGGTGTTGCGGCTGGCGCGGCGCAGGTCGAACTCCTGCGCCAGGGCCACATCGCCCTTGAGGAACGCGTCGTCGGGCCGGTTGGTCAGCACTTCGCGCCGCGCTTCGAAGCCGACCGCCAGGCTCGCCTCGCCGCCGGGCAATTCCAGCAGCGGCCCTTCGAGGCTGCCGGACAGGGTATCGAGCACCATCTCGCCGCCGAGCGTGGTGGCCGGCGAAATCCGTTGCAGCACGTCGGGCGTATTGGTGTCGGACTTGTTGAAATGCAGGGTCTGGGTCTTAACCTCGGTTTCCACCACCGGCAGGCTGATCAGGCCGCGGATGCGGTTGTCGACCTTGTTGCGGCGCTGCGCCAGGCTCAGGTCCCAGTCCCAGCGGTCGTGCTCGCCCTTGACGCCGACGGTGAAGTCGCGGGTGGTGGTGACGGTGCGGCTGCGGATCGGGCCGACGTCGGTGAACCAATAGTTCAAGCGCGTGCCGACGATCCCGTCGGGGTGTTCGGCCGGCAACGCCAGCGCCGCGTTGAACGGCGCGGTCTGTACGTCCAGCTTGACCCGGGTCGCGCGCAGGTCGGCGTAGAACTCCTTGTTGTCGCCGAACGGCTGGCGGAAGTAGGTGTACAGCGCGCTGCTGTCGATGCCGGGCTGCAGGCTCACATAGCGCGGCAGGTCGAGCCGGCAATCGATGTCGAAGCGCGGATTGGTCTGTTCGTCGCGGTCTTCGCAGTTCTTGGTGGCCTCGTACACCCAGTAGGCGTAACCCTCGCCGTAACCGGCCTTGTAGCGCCCGTCGGCGCCGCCGTTGCGGCGCTGGTCCATCGTCGCCCAGGCGCGCTGGCTGCCGATCAGCGGATTGCGGGTGAAGCGGTCGACGCTGACGAACACGCTGCCGCCGCCGGGCGTCTGCTCGCCGAAGCTGGCGTACTGGCGCTGCTGCTCGGCGTCGCCGCGCTGCGACACGCCGTAGCTGGCGCCGACTTCGGCGCCGCGGTAGTCCTTCTTGAGGATGATGTTGACCACGCCGGCCATCGCATCGGCGCCGTAGATCGCCGAAGCGCCGCCGTGGGCGATCTCGATATGGTCGACCATGCTCAACGGAATGCCGTTGAGGTCGGTCAGCGCGCCGTAGTCGGTCGAGACCAGGCCGTAGTTGGCCATGCGCCGGCCGTCGACCAGAAACAAGGTCGCGCGCGGGCCGAGCGAGTACAGGCTGGCCGAGGCCGCGGCCGCCGACGGCACCTGGCTGGCGCCGTTTTCGGTGGCGACGTTGCGCGGGTGATGGCCGCTCATGCCCGGCATCAGCCGCAGCACGTCGAACAGGGTCTGGTGGCCGCTGGCGCGGATCTGTTCGTTGGTGATCAGGGTCAGCGGCAGCGAGCTTTCGAACGCGGCGCGGCCGATGCGCGAACCGGTGACGTGGACGGTGTCCAGCTCGGTCGTGGTCGGCCCGCGCGGCGCCGGCGCCGGCGCGGCGGCCGCCGCCGGCTGCGGCCGGGGCCGTTGCCGCGGCGCCGGTTGCAGCAAGTAGACATTGGCTTTTACGGCTACCGCGGTGAGGCCCGTGCCGTCCAGCAAACGCGCCAGCCCCTCGCGCACCGGCGGCTCGCCGCGCAAACCGGCGGTGCGCCGCCGCGCCACCAGGGCCGGCGAATAGATCAGCTGCAAACGGTTACGGGTGGCGAACGCGTTCAGCGCGTCGTCCAACGCGCCTGGGGAAATAGTGTAGCCATCGGCTGGAATATCGCCTTGCGAGGCCGGCAAGGCCAAAGCCAAAGGCGGAAACGTCAGCGCGATGGAAACGATGAACGCACGGGCAATCTTGGCCATCCACCAACCGCATCGATCAGGCTACAGCTGAACCGGAGCGCCCCCTGTCGTTGACGCTTTCCAACCATAGCACCGCCGCGGCGGCCAGGGGACTCAACCCGGATTGCGATGCAGCACAATTTCGTCGTCCGCAGCGCGCTCGGCCTTCAACGACCAGCCCTGTTCCAGGGCTTCCAGCAGGGCGGCCTGATCGCCGATGTGGAACACGCCGCTGACGGTGATCTTGCCCAGGTTCGGATCGGCCAGGCGCAGCTTGGTCGCCGAATAGCGGTTCATCTCGGTCAGCAAGGCGTCCAGGCGGCGGTTCTTGAACACCAGATCGCCGCTCGGCCACGACTCGGCGGCGCCGACGTCGAGCGGTTCCGGCGGCGTCATCCGGCCGCTGTGGTCGTAGCTGAGCTGCTGGCCCGGACGCAGGGTGCTGCCGGCCTGGGCCAGCCCGTTCGACACCACCACTTCGCCTTCGATCAGGCCGACGTTGACCTCGCTGCCGTTCTTGGCCACCTGGAACGTGGTGCCGATGTCGCGGATGGTGCCGGTGCCGGCCTTGACCGAGAACGGCCGCGCCGGATCGGCGGCGACCTGGAACTGGACGCGGCCGCGCTCGACTTCGATCTCGCGGCGCTCGTCGCTGAAGCGCGCGACGATCTGGGTATCGGTATCGAGCATCACCTGGGTGCCGTCGCCGAGCTTGATCGAACGTTGCTCGCCGAGCTGGGTGACGTAATGCAGGTCCTCGACCGGCGCCGGCGCGCGCATCCAGCCCACGCCGACCGCGGCGGCGATCAGGAACGAAGCGGCCATCGCGGTCGGCGCCCACCAGCGCGAGCGCGACGCTTCGCGCCCGCTCTGGCGCCAGGCGATGCGCGCGGCGGCCTGCAGCATCTCGTCGCCGGCCAGTTGCGCGGCGGCCTGATGGGCGCGCTCGGCGGCGACGTAGTCGCTTACGTGGGCCGGCGAGGCGTCGAGCCAGCGCTCGAACTCGGCGCGCTCCTGCGCCGTGCATTCGGGCGAATCCAGCCGCGCCACCCAGGCTTCCGCGCGGCCGTCGTCCGGGCCGGGCGCGTTGGCGTTCGTCGATGTGGGCAGTGTCGTGTTCATGGCTCTTGCAAGGTCTCGTAGCCGCTTTCCTTCATGCGCGCGCGCAACAGCGCGAGCGCGCGGCCGATATTCTTCTCCACCGCCTTTACAGAAATGCCGCAGTGTTTCGCGATTTGCGTGTAACTCATTCCGTTGATGCGGTTGAGCAGGTAGATCTGCCGGCTGCGCACCGGCAACTGCATGATCGCCGCGCGCACCAGCGCCAGTTCCTGCTCGGTCGCCACGCGTTGGTCGTGGCTGGGTTCCTGCGACGGCAGCGCGTGGTAGTCCTCGTCCAGACTCACGTGCTCGGGCGCATGGCGGGTTTTCTGCCGGCGTCCGCGATCGTTCAGCGCGTTGATCGCGATGCGGTACATCAGGATCTTCAAGGCGTCGGCAGGCTGGTCGCGATAGCGCAGCATGCGCATCATCGTTTCCTGGGCGATGTCCTGCGCGTCCTCGTGCGACGCCGCCGACTTGCGCAGGAACGCGATCAGGGCGTCGCGGTTGTCGCGCAGGAACGCGACGAAGCCCGGATCTTCCTGCTGCGCCGTCGCGGGCTGGTTCGCCGCCGATGACTCCTCGCCCACGTCCACCTTCGCCCACGTCCCGGTTATCCGCTTCGATACTAGCCCAGCCTCCGCGGCGGGGCTAACGAAGCCGGAGTCGAAGCCCGATCGATCCTGCGCGCCGGCAACCGGCGCGAATCCGATCTGACCCATGCCGGCCTGATTGATGCCGACTTGATTCAAGCCGGGCTGATTCAAACCGACCTGGTTCAAGTCGACCTGATTCAAACCGATCTGAAGCACCGAGGTGAAGCGATTCGCCAAATCCGACTCCTCCACAAGCGTGATGACCGGCGCAAGACATACATCGCGGGCCTACGCGGCACACGGGGCCCGATCTTCGCGTCGGGCTCCCGTGCACTCGTAAAGCGCGTTCCATCGTCGCTGTCGCCGGTCCGGCTGCTGTCGCGGCCGCACGCCCGAAGACGCCGGCCGGGTCCGGCTTTCGCCACGGCGCGCGGATCGTCCAGCCCCCTCGGCAGGACCGCCTCGAGACGCCGGGGTGGCCGACGGCTCGGGCTCGCGCGGCTCGCGCTTTACGCCGAACCCGTACGTACAAACGCGCAGCGGCGCGCGCCCCCCTACCCGCGTCCGTGCGGCAGCGTGCGGAAAGCGCGTGAAATGCGGTGAAATCGCGACTAAAGCGCCGCAGCCCCGGACGGACGGGAGCCAGCGGCAGACCGGCGGCGGGCGCCGGCGCGGCGGTTCAGGCCACGAAACCGGCGATCACGAACAGCGCCAGCACCGCCAGCCACACCAGCAGGCTGCGCCAGACCAGGCTCATCGCGTCGCGCAGTTCGGGCACTTCGCCGGTCAGCACCGCCACGCTTTGGCCGGGCACGCCGGACTCGTTGACGTAGTCGGCGGCCTCCTCGGCCAGCTCGCACTTGACGCTGGCGCGCGCGACCGCGCCGAGGAAGCGGTTGTCCAGGCTGAAACGGGCGCCGCCGGCTTCGCGCCAGGCGCCGAGCACGGTGTCGAAATTGCCGACCAGGGCCATCGCCAGCGTCAGCAACTGCGCCACCGGCCAATCCAGCAGCGCCAGCAAGGTGCGCGCGCCGGCCAGGGTTTCGCCGGACAAGCGGCGCGAGGCCTCGCCCTCGGCCGCCAACGCCGTCAGGCGATAGCCGAGCGCACCGACCGGGCCGAGCAACAGGAACCAGAACAGCACGCCGAACCAGCGCCGCAACGCGCTGCGGAACACCGCTTCGACCAGCGAACCGCCGTCCAGCGCCGGCGTCGCGCCGTCGGGCCACAGCCGCGCCGCGGCCTCGCGGCGGGCGCCGGCGTCGCGCGCGGAGGCCAGCGCTTCGACATCCAGATCCAGATCGCGCGGGCCCCAGGCGTAGAACAGGATGAAGATCGCGAACACCAGGCCGCCGAGCCCGATCAACGGTTCGGCCAGGGCCAGCTGGAACAGGCTCACCGCCAGCAGCGGCGGCACCAGCGCGATTAGCAGGCCCCAGCGGCTGCGCCAGAAGCTGCCTTCGGGAAAACGGCTGTCGATCCAGCGCAGCCAATCGTCGAACCAACCGAAGTGGCGCACGCCCGCGGCCAGGGATTGGGCGAGATGGCCGAGCACCAGAGCGACGACGGCGGCGATCAAGGTGACGGACATCGGGGCGACGCTCCTGGCGTGGCGAATCTGGCCCGGATTCTAACGCGACCGCGTGCAGGCGCGGTCGCGTTGCGGCAGAGCGCTGCGGCGGCCACAAAACCGTCGGGCCTGAAGGCGCTTCCACGACCGCCGCGCGCCGCAAAGCCAGTTCTGCGGAACGGTCTTCGACCCGCTTGCGCGGAAGACTTCAGCCCGCTCCTGCGGCAGATCTTCCGCCGGCGCTTGCGCGAGGCGTTTCAGGCCCGATGCTTTGCGCTCCGAAGCAGCGCCACTCCACTCGGTCAACGCTGCGCGCGTTGCTCGGCGGCCAACCGCCACTGCTCGATCAGCCAGCGCGAAATCGAAATGCTCGGCGACAGCAGATAGCCCTCGCCGTCGTCGGCGCCGCCTTCGCCGCGAGCGATCGCCGCGCGGATCTCCTCGAGGGTGAACCAGCGCACTTCTTCGAGTTCGGCGCTGCTCTGCGGTTCTTCGTCGGCGCCGGCTTCGGCGGCGAAGCCGAGCATCAGCGCGCCGGGGAACGGCCACGGCTGCGAGCCCAGGTAGCGGCAGCTGCGCACGCGCACGCCGGTTTCTTCCAGCACTTCGCGCGCGACGGTCTGCTCCAGCGATTCGCCGGGTTCGACGAAGCCGGCGATCACCGAGAACCGGCGCGGCGGCCACGCCGCCTGCCGGCCCAGCAACAGGCGCTCGCCGTCGCTGACGGCGACGATCACCGCCGGATCGGTGCGCGGATAGTGTTCGACGCCGCATTGTCCGCAGCGTCCGGCCCAACCGGCGCGCTCGAATCCGACCGCGCCGCCGCAGACGCCGCAAAACCGGTTGCGGCTGCGCCAGAACTGCAGCGCGCGCGCCTGCGCGAACACGCTGGCGTGCAGCAGCGACCAGTGCGCGGCGGCGGCGCGCAGGTCGACCCGGCGCGGCGCGTCGAAGGCGACCAGCTCGGCGTCGACCGCGAACCAGGCGCCGCCCTCGCCGTCCAGGCCGAGGAAGATCGCCGCGCCCGGGCCGCCGGGGCCTTCGCTGAGTTCGCTCCCGAGCGGCGCGCGCAAGGCGCCGTCGTCGTCGGCCAGGGCGTTGCCGCTGGCGTCGAGCACGATCACTCGCGCCCGCGGCCAGAGTTCAATCAGAGCTTCGGGTTGGTCGCGCAGATGATCGGCGCGATCCAGCGCGGCGCGCCACGCGGCATCGGCCTCGACGAAGGCGAACGGACGCGCGGCCTGGGTCAGGACGGCTTCGGCGGTGCTCGCTCGCGGAGTGTTCAAACGCCGAACGAGGAACCGCAGCCGCAGGTGGTCTTCGCGTTCGGATTGCGGATCACGAACTGCGAACCGTGCAGGCTCTCGGTGTAATCGACTTCCGCGCCCATCAGGTATTGCAGGCTCAGCGGATCGACCAGCAGGACGACGCCGTCGGTCTGCACCGCCAGATCGTCTTCGCCTTGCTGTTCGTCGAATTCGAACCCGTACTGGAAGCCCGAGCAGCCGCCGCCCTGGATGTAGACGCGCAGCTTGAGCGCGTCGTTGCCTTCCTCGGCGATCAGCTCGCGCACCTTGCGCGCGGCCGAGGAGGTGAATTGCAGCGGGCGCTCCAGCGACTGGTAGCCCGGCGCGACGTTGAGCGTGGCGATTTCCATGCGCTAAGGATAAGGCCGCAGGCCGCGCATTCAAGCGCGCCAGGCGAACACAGCGGATCGGATCAAGCCGCGATCCGGGGCCGCCGGCGCGGCCGTCGCGGCGCAGCCGGGCCCGAGATCAGGTCCCCGGGCGGGCGGTTTCGGCCGGGGCCGGCGCCGCCGCATCGCGGGTGGCATCGGCCCAGCTGAAGGACTGTTCGACCGCGGCGCCGGACTGCGGGGTCAGCCGCACCGTCACCCGCACCGGGGTCAGCCCGGCCGGCACGAACACGTCGCCTTCGACCTGCTCGAAATACTTGAACGAATAGCCGGTGCCCGGCGCATCGGCCTGCTGGCGCAGGTCGCTCCAGGCCAGTTTCTCGAGCTTGCCGTTGCGGGTGCCTTCCACGGCCAGGCTCAGCCGGCCGGCGCTGACCGCGCCGCGGTTGAGGTTCTGGGTCAGGGTGGCGGTGAAGTGCCAGGCCGAGGGCGCGCCGTCCTGCGGCTGCATCTTCAGCGCATGCACGGTCAGGCCGCGGCGCTGGCCGGTGGCGCCGACCAGGCGCTCGTAGAAGGCCACATCGGCGCGCAGGCCGGAGATTTCCTCGTCGCGCTCGGCCAGCGCGCTTTGCAGGTCGCGGTTGGCCTGGCGGCTGATCGCGTCGGAACGGCCCAGGGTGGCCACGCGCTGGCGCAGCTGCTCCACCTCGACCTGCATCTGGCGCGGGCTCTGCGCGGCGGCCGGGGCCGGCGGCGGCGCGTCCTGGGCGCTGAACGAACGCCACAGCCCCCAGGCGCCGAACGCCAGGGCCGCGGCCAGCAGCCCCATCGCCGGCAGGCGCCAGCGCTGCGACGGGTGCGCGGCGCCCGCCGCGGAGGCGGCGGGCGCGGGACGGGTTTGACGGGTTTCCTCGCTCATCCGCCCCAGCGTGAGGGCGGCGGCGGCCGCGCTCAATCCACCAGGGCGCCGGCGGTAATCGCGGCTTCAGGCGGCGGCAGCGCAGCGGTGGCGTCGGCGTGGATCAGGCGGCCGGTCAGCTGCGAACCGGCGGTCATCTCGACCACCTTGTAGTGCACGTTGCCCTCGACCCGGGCCTTGGACGCCAGCTCGACCCGCTCGCTGGCGTACACATCGCCGTGCAGGGTGCCGTTGATGACCACCACCGGCGCGCGCACCTCGCCCTCGATGCTGCCGTTCTCGGCCAGGGTCAGGCTGGCCGGCTGGCCGTCGGCGGCGATCAGCTTGCCGATGATGCGGCCCTCGATATACAGGCCGCCGCTGAATTGCAGATCGCCGCGGATCACCACCTGCGATCCGATCATGGTGTCGACCTGGCCTTCGCGCAGCGGGGCCGGTTTGCTGTTGGTCTTGAACATCTTTCAGGTTTCCCCAGTCGTTACGGTGACGCCGCTCTTCCAGGCGAAGCGCTGCTCGATCGAGGCGTTCTCTCCGCGCAACGAAACGCGGACGCGTTGCGGAGTGAACCCGGCCGGCAGCATCACGCTGCCGTCGAGGGTCTGGAAGTAGCGGAAGGAGTAGTCCTGGGCGGGCGCCTTGGACTTTTGGTGCAACTCGTCCCAACCGATGCTGGCGAGCTTGCCGCCGCGCACCCCCTCGACCTGAAACTGCAGCCCCCCGCTGCTCACCGCACCGCGGTTCAGGTTTTGGGTCAGGACGATCTGGTACCGCCAGGTGCCGCCGGCCTCGGGGTGGAACTCCACCGAGTGCACGTTCAGCCCCTTGGCCGGCGCGGTCGCGCCGACCAGGCGTTCGTAGAAGGCTACGTCGGCGCGCAGGTCGGAGATTTCCTCCTCGCGCTGGGCCAGCGAGCTTTGCACTTGCTTGTTGGCGGCGCGGCTGATCTGGTCGGAGCGCTGCAGGTTGGCCTCGCGCTGAGCCAGCTTGTCCAGCTCGTTCTGGCGCTGGCGCAGCTCGCGCCGGGTCTGGACCAGCTCGGACTTGAGCTCGGGCAGCTGCGGCGCGGCCAGCGACTGCGACCACCACCAGGCCAGCGCCAGCGACGCCGCCCACGCCACGCCGACCGCCGACCAGATATAAGGTCGCTTGTCCGGCTGCTGCTGGACGATGACGAAGCGCGGCGGCGGAGTTTTGCTCATACGGGGACTTCGACGGCCCGAAGCCGCCGCTTTACCTATACTCAACCTTAAATCTTAACGGGAACGCCGCGATGTCCGAAGCGCACCTGTTCGCAGTTGGCGTAGTTCTGGCCTGGCTGTCGGGCGTGCGGGTCTATCTGACCGTGTTCGGGGTCGGCCTGGCCGGCATGCTCGGCTGGCTGGACCTGCCCCCGGCCCTGCAGGCGACCCAGTCGCCGTGGGTGCTCGGGGTCTGCGGCCTGCTGACGGTCGGCGAGTTCTTCGCCGACAAGATCCCCGGCGTGGACTCGGGCTGGGACCTGCTGCACACCCTGCTGCGGGTGCCGGTCGGCGCGTTCCTGGCCGCGGCGGCGATGTCGCCGGACGGCCAGCTCGGCGCCGGCGCGCTCGCCGCCGGCGCCGGCGTGGCCCTGACCAGCCACCTGCTCAAGTCCGGCTCGCGCGCCCTGCTCAACACCTCGCCCGAACCGGTCAGCAACTGGACCGCCTCGGTGACCGAAGACGCCGCCGTGCTCGGCGTGCTGGCGCTGGCGTTCGCCCACCCGTGGCTGAGCCTGGGCATCGTGGCGACGATCACCGTGGTCCTGGCGTTGATGCTGTGGTGGCTGTGGCGGTTGTTGTTCCGGCGGCGCAAGCGCGAGCCCAAGCCGTTGCAGGCGGGCTGAGCGCTGCGCGAATGCTTGCATCCGAGCCGCCGGCGGAACCCGGCGGCTTTTTTGTTTCGATTGCTCCCTGTAGGAGCGGCGCGAGCCGCGACCACGGGGTTTCCGCGCGCAGCGAAAGGTTCGGCGTAGTTGCGTTGTCGCGGTCGCGGCTCGCGCCGCTCCTACAGGGAGTCATCGCCACCGCGCTGGGACCGGCATGAAAAAGCCGCCGGCACGGGGCCGGCGGCTCGGGTTTCGTCTGGCTGGCGCGGCGATGCGACGCATCGCCGAAGCTGGCTGGAGAAGGTCGCCACGTACGCGGCGGTGCGGCGTATCGATCCGTCTGGCTGGCGTCGGCTGGCTCGTGGATCGCGCCGCGGCGAGGGAGCGCGAGGCTCCCGCGCGCTTACTCGTCTTCGATCTTGGTCAGCAGGTAGTTCTGCTCGCCCAGGCGCTCGATCAGCGCGAGCTGGGTTTCGATCCAGTCGACGTGCTCTTCTTCCGAATCCAGGATGTCGGCGAACAGCTTGCGGCTGACGTAGTCGCTGACCGTCTCGCAGTACTTGATCGCTTCGCGCAGCAGCGGGATCGCTTCCAGCTCCAGCGCCAGATCGCACTCGAGCAGCTCGCGCGGATTCTCGCCGATGCGCAGCTTGCCCAGGGCCTGGAAGTTCGGCAGGCCGTCGAGGAAGAGGATGCGGTCCGACAGCTTGTCGGCGTGCTTCATCTCGTCGATGGACTCGTGGTACTCGTGATCGGCCAGTTCTTTCAGGCCCCAGTTCTTCAGCATCTTGGCGTGCAGGAAGTACTGGTTGATCGCGGTCAGCTCGTTGTAGAGCGCTTTGTTGAGGTATTCGATGACTTTCGGATCGCCCTTCACGGCCGGTCTCCTGCGTTGCGATGGGCGGGACTCTAGCCCTTTCGCGCAGGCCGTGACGAAACGCGAATCGTGCGCAACGGGAGTCGGGAATCGCTCGCAGGCGGATGCGAAAACGGCCGCTCGAGGCGGCCGTTCGGAATGATGCGGAGCGCTGCGGAAGCCGGCGGGGTCAGGCGGCGTGTTGCAGCACCGATAGCGGCAGTTCGCGCAGGTTGCGCGCCTGCTCCAGCAGCGAGCCGGCCAAGTCCAGGCAGCTGCCGCAATTGGCGCCGGCGCCGGTGCGCATGGTCAGCTCGGGCACGCTGCGGCAACCGGCTTCGGCGGCTTGGCGGATATCGCGGTCGGTGACTCCGTTGCAGATGCAGACGTACACGGCGCTGGTCTTCGGTTGGCAGCCGGCTGGCTGCGGGGACCATTCCGCCACGGATGCGAATGATTGTCAATTAACAGCGGCCCAATCCGTTACCGGCGTCGCCGCCGGCCTGAACGGCCGGCCCTGCCCTTGGCTCAGGCGCCCGGCTCGGAACCGCCGCCGCAGGCCGAATGGCCGCCGGAGCGGGCCCGCGGCCGTTGCTGCTGGCGCCCACCGAGGCCGCCTTCGCAGCGCGGATCGGCGACCGGGCACGGCAGCGGCACCGCCTGGGCGCCGGCGACATGGCGGGCGAACGGGGCCAGATGGCGCAGGGCGCTGGCGTAGACGCCGCGCTTGAACATCACCACATGCTCCAGCGGGTACCAGAAGTCGACCCAGCGCCAGTGATCGAACTCGGGCTTCTCGGTGGCGTCCAGGCGCAGGTCCGACTCCTCGCCGGTCAGCCGCAGCAGGAACCAGACCTGCTTCTGGCCGATGCACACCAGCCGGTCGTTGCGCCGCACCGCCCGCCGCGGCAGGCGATAGCGCAGCCAGCCCGGGGTGGCGCCGAGCACTTCGACGTGGTGGGGATGCAGGCCGGTCTCCTCGTGCAGCTCGCGGTACATGGCCTCGAGCGGCGTCTCGTCGGAGTTCATCCCGCCCTGCGGGAACTGCCAGCCGTCGCGATGCACCCGGCGCGCCCAGAACAGGCGGCCGTCGGTATGCATCAGCACGATGCCGACATTGGGTCTGTAACCGTCCGGATCGATCACGATGCGGACTCCGAATTGCACTGTGTCCGACTCTGCCACGGGGTCGGCCAGAGGACAAGCCGGGCAAAACCCGGCGAAAGGATTGACAAGACCGGCCCGGGCATGAAGAATGCGCGGCTCACCGTGGCTATGTAGCTCAGCCGGTTAGAGCACAGCACTCATAATGCTGGGGTCGGTGGTTCGAGTCCACCCATAGCCACCATAAGCAAGACAACGCGCCGCAACACCGTCCGGGCCCGCCAGCGCAGCGGGCTTTTTCGTATCCGCGCTCCGCAGGCCGCGCCCCGCCGTTCGCAGCGGCGCCCGCGCTGCGCGATCATCGCTCCCACGCGCCGGCGCCGCCGGCTCCGCACCCGCACGCCGCCATGCCCGCCATCGATATCTTCAAGGTCTTCACCCTGGAAGCCGCGCACCGCCTGCCGAACGTGCCGGAAGGGCATAAGTGCGCGCGCCTGCACGGCCATTCGTTCCGCGTCGAAGTGCATCTGCGCGGCGACATCGGCGAGCACAGCGGCTGGCTGATGGACTACGCCGACGTCAAGAAGGCGTTCCAGCCGATCTACGACCGGCTCGATCACCACTATCTCAACGACATCGACGGCCTCGACAACCCGACCAGCGAACGCCTGGCGGTGTGGATCTGGGAGCAGCTCAAGCCGGCGCTGCCGCTGCTGAGCGAAATCGTCGTGCACGAGACCTGCACCGCCGGCAGCCGCTACCGCGGCGAGTAAGCCCCACGCCGGCGTCTCGCGCCGGCTCCTGCGACGCGATCGGCCACAGGCTCCGGTTCCGGGCTGCGTCATGCCCGCGCCACCGTTCCGACATCTGCGCCCCGCAGCCTTCATGGGCAGCGGTCGCGCCCGCCCGCGCCGCGTACGCGCGCAGGGCTTTGCCTATTCAGCTTGCAGCCCCGTAACTGACTGAGCGGACAGGCTTTCTGAACGGTTCAGCACCGCTCGTCGGCATCATGTTGCGCCGCAACAAATGGCCGTCTATGCTGCATCGCACAATCCAGTCGCCCATCGGCTGGACCTTCTTATCAGGAGCTCAGCCATGTACCAGCAGTTCAACGAACAGTTCGCCGCCGCCACGCGCCAGTTCGCGGACACGGCCGCTCAGGTCAACCGCCTGGCCCTCGACAACGCCGAGGCCGTGTTCGGCCTGCAGATCGCCGCGATCGAGGACCGCGTCAACGCCACCTTCGCGTTCTTCGGCGAGGCCGCCGAGGCCCGCGATTTCGACGCCCTCAAGACCCTGTTCCCGAAGGGCGTGCAGGTTGCCCGCGAGAACGTCGAGCGCGCCGTCAGCACCGGCCAGGAAGCCTTCGGCCGCACCGTGAAGACCAACGAAGCGATCGCCGAGCTGGCCAAGTCGCAGGTCGAGAACGCCGCGAAGGCCACCCAGGCCAACGTCGAGAAGGCCACCAAGGCCGCGGCCAAGGCCGCCGCTCCGGCCGCCAAGTAAGGCATCGCGGCCGCCGACTCTCTCCCGGCGGCCCGATCCAGGAAAAGACCCGGCAGCGCGAGCTGCCGGGTTTTTTCGTTTGCGCGCAGCGGAAAAGCCGCTGCCGCTCCGTGCAGTTTCGGAGCATTCCTGTAGGAGCGGCGCGAGCCGCGACCGCGCCAATGCAGCTGCGCCGACGGTAGCGGCGCGTGCGGATGCCCCGCGGTCGCGACTTGCGTCGCTCCTACAGAACGATACGCAGCTTCAGTAGATCGGCTGCAATGCGGCCGCCAGCGTCGCCGGGTCGGGCTGCGCGGCATACGGCAACCGCCCCCAGCACGGCACCGGCAGGCGCCGGCGCAGGATCTCGAAGTTTTCGTCGGCGCGCGCCATCTGCGGGTCGATGCCGTTGGCGATCCAGCCGATCAGTTCGGCGCCGTCGGCCTGGATCGCGCGCGCGCTCAACCGCGCGTGGTTGATCGCGCCCAGGCGCAGTCCGACCACCAGCACCACCGGCAGTTTCAGCGCGCGCACCAGGTCGATCTGGTCGAGCTGCGCGCTGACCGGCGCGGCCCAGCCGCCGACGCCTTCGACCACCACCGTGTCGGCCTGCGCGGCCAGGCGCGCGTGCGCGGCCAGGATCGGATCCAGCGCGATCTCGACGCCGGCCTCGGCCGCCGCGATTTCCGGCGCCAGCGGCTGCGGCAGCGCGTAGGGATTGATGTCCTGGTAGCGCGGCCGCGGCTGGCTGGCGGCCTGCAACAGCAGCGCGTCTTCGTTCTGCCAGCCGTCCGGACCGGGCTCGCAGCCGCTGGCGACCGGTTTCATGCCGACCGCGCGCGCGCCGCCGGCGCGCAGGGCGTGCAACAGGGCGGCGCTGGCGACGGACTTGCCGATGCCGGTGTCGGTGCCGGTGACGAACAGGCCGGGAAGCCGGCGCGGTGGGTTCATGCGGATTCTCGCTGCTGGGGCGCCGCCGCAGCCGGCGCGGCGCGACGGCGCGCGGATCGGGGCGGGCCGGCGCCTGTGACTGATCTCGCGCTTTCCCGGCGAGGCCCAACCGGCATGGTAGTCGCAGCGGACGCCGCTGTTACACTCCGAAGATGTTTACTGCCTCCACACTTTCGGGCCAAAAGTCCGAGCAATACGCCCAATTGGTCGAGCAGGCCCGCGCCTTGCTGGACGGCGAGCGCGACCGCGTCGCCAACGCCGCCAATCTGTCGGCGCTGGTCAACCAGGCCTTGCCGCAGCTCAACTGGGTCGGGTTCTATTTCTTCGACGGCACCGAATTGGTCGTCGGCCCGTTCCAGGGCCTGCCGGCCTGCGTGCGCATTCCGCTCGACAAGGGCGTGTGCGGCGCGGCGGCGACCAGCCGCCAGACCCAGCGCGTGGCCGACGTGCACGAATTCCCGGGCCATATCGCCTGCGACGCGGCCTCGCGTTCGGAAGTGGTGGTGCCGCTGACCCGCGGCGCGCAACTAATCGGTGTATTCGACCTGGACAGCCCGGTGCCGGACCGGTTCGACGCCGACGACCAGGCCGGTCTGGAAGCCTTGGCGCAGGTCTATGTGGAGTCGTTGGCATGAGCGGAGCGAAGCTGCGCAACATCGGCCCCAAGAGCGCGGCGTGGCTGCGCCAGGTGGGGCTGCGCACGCACCAGGACATTGCCGCGATCGGCACGGTCGAGGCGTTCATGCGGGTCAAGCGCGCCGGCTTCAAGCCGACCTTGAACCTGCTGTATGCGATCGAAGGCGCGCTGCTGGACTGCCACTGGCAGGAGATTCCGGACGAGCGCCGGCAGGAACTGATCCTCGCCGCCGAGGCCGCGACCGCGCTGTTGCCGGCGCCGCGCAACAAGCCGGCGGCCGCGCCGGTGCGCACTACCGTGCATAACGAAGACCGCCACGAAGACGCTGGTGGTGGTTTCGGCGGGTTCGGTGGCGGGCGCGACGAGCCGCATGCGCAAGAGCGCGGTGGGGAAGACCGCGACAGCGATGGCGACGAAGATCGCCACGAGGGTCGCGACGAGGACGACGCGCGGGATTGATTCCCGCCGCGTGGTTGCGCCGGCCTCCTGTAGGAGCGGCGCGAGCCGCGACCGCGACATCACAGCTACGACGACACTGACGCCGCCTGCGGACACCCCGCAGTCGCGGCTCGCGCCGCTCCTACAGGGGCGAGCGGGGCTTTCGGGCAGCCCGGACTCAGTTCGCGTACACTGCGCCCCGCTTCGAGGTGACCCCGCGGCCAGGCCGCCGGGTTGAAACGGGAAGCCGGTGACGCCTGAAGGCGCGGATCGACGATCCCGCCGCGGCCAGTCCGGCACTGCCCCCGCAACGGTAAGCGCGCCACAGCGCGGCAAACGCCACTGTGCCACCGGCCTCGCGCCACCGGCATGGGAAGGCGCCGCGCCGGAACCGGTCCGCCGGTTCGGCCCGCAAGTCCGGAGACCGGCCCCGAAGCTCCCACAGGTTGCGATGCGGAGGGCATCGCGGCGGTCGCCGCGCCTTCGCGCCGGCTCGCCTGCGTTCGCCCTCCCCCGCCGCCGCCCTTCGCCGTTCGTCGTGCGCGCAGGATCGCGCGCGCAGGAGTGCTTCAATGCGTCGTTACCAGCTGCTGTCCCTCGCCATCGCCGCAGCGCTCGCGCTGCCGGCCGCCGCCGTCGCCGCGCCCGCCGGCGAGGCCACCGATCTCGACCAGGTCGTGGTCACCGCCAACCGCACCGCGGTCAGCGTCAACGACCTGCTGACCCCGGTCGAAGTGCTCGACCGCAGCGAGATCGAGCGCAGCCAGGCGCGCGACCTCAACGACCTGCTGCGCGGCCGCGCCGGCATCACCCTCGCCAACCAGGGCGGCGCCGGCAAGCTGACCACGCTGTTCCTGCGCGGCAGCGAATCCGACCACGTGCTGGTGCTGGTCGACGGCATCCGCATCGGCTCGCCGACTTCGGGCCTGGCCTCGCTGCAGGACCTGCCGCTGGAGCTGATCGACCGCATCGAGATCGTGCGCGGCCCGCGCTCGAGCCTGTACGGCGCCGACGCGATCGGCGGCGTGATCCAGGTGTTCACCCGCCGCGAGCGCCAGGGCTTCGCCCCGCGCGTGCACGCCGGCGGCGGCAGCAACGGCACGGTCGAATTCGGCACCGGCTTCGGCGGCCGCAGCGGCCGCGGCTGGTTCGGCGCCGACTACAGCTTCCGCAAGACCCAGGGCATCAACGCCTGCCGCGGCGCCGGCTTCCCGGTGTTCGCCGGCTGCTTCACCGACGAACCCGACCGCGACGGCTACGAGAGCCACGCGCTGTCGCTGCGCGGCGGCGTCGAGATCAACGAGCAGTGGAGCGTCGAAGGCCAGGCGCTGCGCGCCGAAGGCCAGAACGATTACGACGGCAGCTTCGTCAATTACTCCGAGACCGTGCAGCAGGTGGTCGGCGGCAAGATCGACTGGCGGCCGAGCGAGCGCGTGCATGTGCAGTTGACGGGCGGGCGGAATGTCGACAGTTCGGACAATTTCCTTGGGGCGGTGGCGATGGGGTATTTCAGCACCAGCCGCGATAGTGCGACTTTGCAGGCCGATTTCAACCTCTTCGAAGGCCACGTGTTGACCGCGGGCTTCGATTGGCTCCGCGACGAAGTGCGCAGCGACACGACCTACGACGAACGCGCGCGCGACAACAAGGCCGGGTTCGTCCAGTACCAGGGCCGCTTCGGCAATCAGTCGTTCGAAGCCAGCGTGCGCCGCGACGACAACGAGCAGTTCGGCGGCCACACCACCGGCGGCGCCGCGTGGGGCCTGAACTTCGCCGAGAACTGGCGCGTCACCGTCGGCTACGGCACCTCGTTCAAGGCGCCGACCTTCAACGAGCTGTACTACCCGTTCTTCGGCAACCACAACCTCAAGCCGGAAGAGTCCAAGACCTGGGAACTGGGCCTGGCCTACCGCGGCGAAAACTTCAACGCGCGCATCGACGGCTTCGACACCCGCGTGGACCAGTTGATCACCTTCGACTCGGCGATCAACCTGCCCAACAACATCGAACGTGCGCGCATGCGCGGCGCCGAGATCGGTATCGACACCACCTTCGCCGAGTGGACGCTGGCGGCGAGCGCGAGCTGGCTCGACACCGAGAACCGGGTCGGCTTCAACCGCGGTAACGACCTGCCGCGCCGCGCCAAGCACAGCGCGCGCATCGACCTGGACCGCGCCTTCGGCAAGTTCCGCGTCGGCGCCACTGCGGTGGGTTACGGCTCGCGCTACGACGACGTCGCCAACCTGACCCGGGTCGGCGGCTACGGCACCCTGGACCTGCGCGCGGAGTATGCGTTCAACGATGCGTTGAGCTTGCAGGCGCGCGTGGCCAATGTGTTCGACCGCGAGTACGAGACCGTGTCGTACTACAACCAGGCGGGGCGCGAGTGGTTCCTGACCTTGCGTTACGCGCCGAAGCCGTAACGGCTTAGCGGCAGGCAAAAGACACGAAGCCCGGCTCCGGCCGGGCTTCGTCGTTTCCGGAGCCCCTGTAGGAGCGGCGCGAGCCGCGACTGCGGGGTGGCCGATTGCGGCGAAAGGTCTGTCGCAAGCGAGGTGTCGCGGTCGCGGCTTGCGCCGCTCCTACAGGGGCTAAGCCGCGGCTTTCGCTCGCAGGCTGGCGAGTTCGGGGGAGCGCCAGACGGCGACGCCGTATGGGCTGCCGCACACGGCGTGATCGGGCTGCGTGCTGCGCAGCGCTGCATCGCTCCCCCATCGCGTCGCCGCGGCTTGACGATGCAACGCCGTCAGCCCGTGCGCACCGCACTCGGCGGCGTGATCGAGGGCGAGCACGAACTCGGCGGGATCGGGATAGAACGGCGACAGGCTCGCCGCGCGCAACGCGTCGTCGCCGGCCCAGCGCACGGCAGCGGCGAGCATGTCGCCGGCTTCGCGCACGCCGGGCAGGTGCGACAGCTCCAGCGTCGCGAACAGCGCCAGCATGTTGGCGGTGGCGGTGCAGTCGACCAGATCGCGGCGCACGCCGTCGCGGCTCCAGGTCGCGAACACGCCGGGGCGCAGCCACGGCGGGCGCAGCAGCGGAAACGTCGCGACCCGGCGGCGGGCGATGGTCAGGCAGGCGACGCGGCGCGCTTCGGTGCGATCCACCCGGCCCGCGTGCAGCAGCTCCAGCAGCATGATCGCGGTGTCGTCGGCGTCGTCGGGCAGGTCCGGCGCCCAGTGCGGGCGCGCGTCCAACGGCCAGAAGCGGTAGCCGCCGCGCGCGGAGCGGCAACGCTCGAGCGCGTCGAGCAGCGCCGCCGGCACCGGCAGTCCGCGCCGGCGCAGCGCGCGCACGCCCAGCGCGGTGACGAAGCCGTTGCGGTCGGGCAATCGCTGGCCGCCGAGCGAGACTTCGCTGACGATGAAGTGCGGCGACGCAACGGTGGCTTCGTGGTCGGCGGACAAATGCGGGCGCAGCGCGGCGTTCACGTCGGCCGCACGCCGCATTGCACCCAGGCGTTGCCGGCGATGTCGGCGCCGACGCCGATCATGCCGTGACGCCAGCGCCCGTCCGCCGGGCCGGCGGCGAGCGCGGCGTAAACCTGCGCGGAGAGGCCTTGGCCCTGATCGCGCAACCGCCGTTCGACTTCGGCATCGTCGCGGAACATCGCCTTGGCGAAGGTGAACCAGGTCAGCGCGCGCACCTGCCCTTGCGCCGACAAGGCCAGACTGATGCCGGACGGACGCGGCAGGTCGTCGGCCGGCAGCACCTGCAGCAAGCGTTGCAGCAAGGCCGTCTCGTCGCCGAGCGCTGCGCGCGCGAACGCACGCAACGCGGCGAGGTCGAGTTCGTCGGCGCGCGCGTAGCACTCGACGCTGCCGTCGGGATTGACCCCGCACATGCGCCAGAACAGCAGGTTCGAATCGAACAGGCGATGGCGGCCGCACCAGTGCGGCGGCAGCCGCCCCGCGGGCAGGTCGGCGTAGAGCTTGGCGGCGAACCCGTCGCCGTGCCGCGCCGAGGCCCAGGCGCCGAACTTCAGCCGCGCGCCGCGCTGGTGCTGCAGCCACGGCTGCAGATCGTCTTGCCAATCCAGCAGGGCGGCCGCGCGTTGCAGGCGGCTGGCGTCGTCGGCTTCGGGCTCGGCGACTTCGGCGGTCCAGCGCACCGCGGCTTCGCGCGAGGTCCAGGCGAATTCCACCGGCAGGCCGGTGTTGGTCAGCGAGCTGAAGCTCCACGCCACGTCCGGCCAGCGCGATGCGGCCAGCGGTGCCAGCGCGCGCGCGAGCAACGCGCTCGCCGCGTCGGCCTGCGCGGGCAGGACCGCGCGCAGGCGTTGCAGGGTCGCGGCGACCGGCGCGGGCAGGTCCGCGCCGGTCGTCGAAGGCGGCAAGGCGTCGCTCATTCCCGATCTCCTGGCCCGGCCGCCTTCCGTGGCTATGTTCGCGTCCATGCTCCGGCTCCCCTTATTGCACCGCGACCAGTTCTTCGCTGTCCTCGACCCAGGCGCGCTGGTCGAACTGGCCCTGCATGCCGACGAAGGTGAAGCGGCGGCGGAACTTGCGCTTGTCGCCGTTCTTCAGGGCGATGCGCAGCTTGACCGGATCGGCCTGGGTGCCGGCCATCTCGATGCGCTCGTTGCGCTTGTACGCGCCGTCCTCGTACTTCACGTCGATGTAGACGCGCTTGACCGTCGCCGGATCGAACACCGGGATGAACTCCAGTTGCAGCGCGTCCTCGAAGCTGTCGTGGATCACCAGCTCGGGCACGTCGACTTCGACCGGCGGCGCGGCCGGATCGGGTTGCGCCGCGCCTTTGCGCCGCTGCACGATCTGGTAGGTCACGCCGCGATTGGCCGGCGCCGGCTTGGCCCCGCGCAGCCGCCAGGTCTTCGGCCCGGAGCTCGCGGTCAGCGTCAGCGTGGTCTTCGGCTCGGGCGAAGCGTAGCCGCGCGCCTGCAGCTTCACGTCGATCGACTCGACCACGTCCCAGTCGACATCGCCCGCAGTCGCGGTGATCTGGCGGAACTCCACGTGCTCGTAAGGATTGACGAACAATGTGCGGTCTTCGGTGCGCTCGGCCGGGATCGTGTACGAGGTGCGGTCGGCGGCCCAGTCGGACTGCGGGTCGAAGTGGTACTGGTACGCGGCTTCGTAATCGATGTCGCGGGTCTCGTTCATGAACACTTCGAAGCGCTTGACCCCGGTCTCGCCGGGCGCGAACACGAAGTCGGCGTGCTTGTGGTCGCGCGGCTTCTTCTTGTCGCCGTAGTCGAGCGCGATCTGCGCCGACTTCAGGTCGATCGGCTCGAACGCGATCGGCATGCTGGCCTCGACCGCGAACTGGCGGAAGAACGGATCGTCGAGATCGATTTCCTTGAAGTACTTCGACTTGTCGCGCAGGTCGCCGAGCATCAGGCCGAAGAAGCCCTGCGGCGCGTAGGTGCGGCGCACCGCTTCGGCGCGGTTGTAGCGCAGGGTCAGCTTCTTGCGTTCTTCCTGGCGCACGAACTTGAGCTTCAGCGAGAGGCTGGCCGCGGTCGGCGGCGTCGGCAAGGTCGGCGGCGTCACCGGGGGCGTAACGGGAGGCGTGACGGGAGGCGTGACGGGCGGAGTAACCGGCGGCGTCACCGGCGGAACCACCGGCGGCACGACCGGCGGCGTCACCGACGCCGGGCGGCGCAGGCGTCCGTGCCAGCGGTTCGGCGTGGTGCCGGCGGCGCGGCCGGTGACGTGGACGACGCGGTTGTCGGGATCGCCGCCCATCGCCGAATGCGTACCGGGCCGGCTGCTCGCCGGCACGTCGCCGTTGGCGGCCTGGGTCGAGACGGTGATCGGCACGCCGGCGCGGCGCGCGACCGCGAGCGCGACGTCGAGGCGTCGCTGCGACAGGCGCTTGTTGTAGCGCTCGCGTTCGGTGTCGCTGGCGCCGCTGACGTGCTCGTGGCTGGCGTAGGCCTGGAAGTTCAGGTTGCGCGGCGCCGGCAGGCTGCGGATCCACGCCATCAGGCGCTCCGCGCCGCGCTCGCTGCCGCTCCAATTGCCGTCGCCTTCGATGCGCAACGTGCCCGACGCGTCGCGATAGCGCGGGTCGGTGGTGGTGTTGTCGACATAGGCGCGGTATTGCGTCGACGGCGGATTGGTCGCCCAGCCGGCTTCGGCGGGTTTGTCGAAATCGAAGAACAGGCCGAAGGTCTGGTCTTGCGTGCTGGCCGGCCATTCCACGTCGATGCGCTTGGACGCATCCGCGGCCACGGTGATGTTGACCCGGCCCTGCGCGTCGGCGGCGACGACTTGATCGTCGACTTTGACCACCGCGCCGGCGCCGCTGACGGTGATGGTTTCCTGCAGGCCGCTCGCGGCCGGGGTGTGGGTGACCGTGAGGCCGGCCGGCAACGGCGCAGGCTCGGTCGAATCGACCGTGAGCGCGGCGGGCTGGATTTGCGGCGCGGGCGGCGTGGTGCCGCCGGATGTTCCGCCCGAAGTTCCGCCGCTGCTGGCGCTGCTGCTGCCGCCGCTCGTGCCGCCGGAGAAGCCGCCGCCGCTGCTGCTGGAGCTGCCGCCGCTCGAGCCGCCGCTGCTGCCGCCCGAGCTACCGCCGCTGGAGCCGCCGCCGCTGCCACCCGAGCTGCCACCGCTCGATCCACCGCTGCTGCCGCCCGAACTGCCGCCGCTCGATCCACCGCTGCTGCCACCCGAGCTGCCACCGCTCGATCCGCCGCTGCTGCCGCCCGAACTGCCGCCGCTCGAACCGCCACTGCTACCGCCCGAACTGCCGCCGATGGAACCACCGCTGCTGCCGCCCGAACTGCCGCCGCTCGATCCGCCGCTGCTGCCGCCGGAGCTGCCGCCACTCGAACCGCCGCTGCTGCCGCCCGTACCACCGCCCTGCCCGCCGTTCTGTCCGCTCTGCCCACCGCCGGCGTTGGCCGGATCGGTCGCCAGCTTGCCCGGCACCAAGGTCGGTTCGAACCACTTCGACAACAGGTCTTCCTTGAAGAAATCCAGCGCCCACTTCTCCTGGTCGCGCCGGTCCTCGGCATCGGTGAACGCCTCGACCTGGATATCGATCACGCCCTTCTGCACCAACGATTCGAACGCCGCGTCGATGCCGGCCTTGAACCACGCGTACTGCCCTTCCAGGCTCGCGCTGAAGTGGTTGAAGATGCGTTCGAAGTCGGCGGTGATCGTGACCCGCAGCGCCGGCCGCATCGCCAGGTACTTGAAGTCGTAGATCACCCCGATCGGGGTCATGCCGTCGCTGAGCGCCTGCTCCAGGATCGTCGCGCCTTCCGCCGACAGGCTCAGGCTGAAAGCGGCGCGGTTGGCCGCGTCCATCGACGGCACCGTGGCGCCGAGGATGTGTTCGACCGCGTTGAACGTGCCCGGCGCGGCCGGCTGCGCCGAAGTGCCGCCGCCGCCCTGGGCGTTCAACGCTATGCACTGCACCGTGCCTTCCTCGAACGTCGCGCAGGTCAGGCGCACCGGCAGCACCACGCCGGGTTCGGCGTTGAGCCGGCCGATGATCTTTGACTCCATCGACGCAGGCAGCTGCAAGGTGGTGACGAAGGTGACGAAGCCGCCGCCCTTGTCCGCGGCCGACGCGTCGGCGACGCGGTACTTGAGGAAGTTGAATTCCTTGCGTCCGTCGGCCTGGCGCTTGGCCAGGTCGACCGGGCCCGGCAGATACCAGAACTGGCTCTTGTCGGCGTGGTCGCGGAAGACGGTGATGCCGTCGATGGTGATGGGTTTTTCCAGGCTGAGCATGACGAACTCCGATGGCTCTGCGGTGGGCGCGCGGGGCGCGGCCGGTCCTTGTTCTTGCGGTGGCGGGGTTCGCGCCTACAGGGCTCGTCATTCCCGCGCAGGCGGGAATCCAGGGCTTCACCGAAGCATGACGCTGAAGTCTCTGGATCCCCGCCTGCGCGGGGATGACGTTGCCGTGAGCGGCGCGGCATCCGGCAGTTGCGTTCCTTGATGCGCCCCCGATCAGGGCATCTTCAACACCAGATCGGTCGTATCGTTCGGCGCCCAGTTGACGCTCTTGTTGGTGCCGTTCTCGAGCAGATAGCTGGCCTTGTACTCGTAGCGCATGCGCGCCGGGTCCAGGTAGTCGTACTCGAACTCGCCGCTGGCCTGGGCGTTGTCGAAGTCGAAGTCTTCGGCGAAGGACAGGCCGCCGGCGAAGTCTTCGAAGCGCAGGGAAACCTTGACCCGGCGCATCTTGCGCTTGGCGAAGTCCAAAGGCGGCTTGACGGTGACGATGCGCCTTCCCTTCATGCCGGCCTTCAGCATGATTCGGTTGCTGTTGGTGACCGACTCGGGAATCTCCTCGACGTCGCGCCCGTCCTTGTACAGGATGCTGACGCTGTAATAGACGCCCTTGATTTCCGGATTGCGCAGATCCACCGCGAACACCTGCGAGGCCGCGCCTTCCTGGAACGACATCTGCATCTCTTCCTGGACGTTGTTGGCCTTGTCCGAATAGCGCAGGTCGACGAACACTTCCTGCACGTCGTTCCAGTTGAAGTTCGGCACCACCTGGACCACGCGCCGGGTCGGGAACGGATTGCGCACCATCACCTGCGGTTCGTCCAGCGGCGCCCAGTCGCGCACGGTGTCGCCGCCGCTCATGCCGTGATGGACGATGCGGACCTCGTAGCCGGTCTTGGTCGGATCCATCATGAACATCTTCCACACCCCGGACGGCGCGTCCTTGGTCAGCCGCACCAGGTCGTTCTGGTTGATCTTGTTGGCCGGGTCGCGATAGCGCAGGAACACGTCGACCGAGCTGTAGCGCTCCCACGGGAAGTTCTCGGCCAGCACCGGCACGGTGTTGATCGCGTACAGGTCGCGCGGGATGATCTCGATGTTCTCGACATCGAAGGCCTGCGGCTTGGACTTGAGCTTGGTCGGCCGCTCGGCCGCGTCCACGCCCTTGAAGCTGACCTCGTACTCGACCTGCACGTCGCGCTTCATCTGGCCCTTGTCGAGCTGGCTCAGCCACTCGAAGCTGGCCTCGCCGAGGTTCGCGCCCAGCAGCGCATTCTGCGCCTTGTCGCCGTAGCGCACCCGCACGTTGATGCTGCCGATGTCGTCGGCGGCCAGGTCGGCGCGCGAGATCACCTTGACCCGGCGCTTCTTGAAGAAATCGTTGTCGAGGCTGACCTGCTTGACCAGCCGGTCGCGCGGCACGCCGCCTTCGCGGATGGTCTTGAACAACGCCGCGAGGTGGCCCTGCGGATAGATCGAGCGCTTGATCGCCACGCGCTCGGAGAAATTGACGTTGAGCTTCTTCTTGTCGACCCGCTTGTAGTCCATGCGCTTGTAGGAAAAGCTCGGCAGCAAAGCGCCGATCGGACCGCCGGCGGCCATCGCCGCCGAGCGCGAGGCGAACTTGCCGAGCGCGTCGAGGCCGTTCTCGAAGTCGGACTTCTTTTCCGGCGTCCACGGCGGCAAGCTGGGCTGGAAGAACGCGTCGGTGACCATGTTGCGCACCTGCGCCAGGGCGGCGTCGCGGCGGTCGATGATGCCCTTGGTGTCTTCGCTCTCGGCGACGAAGGTGTCCGACTCCAGCACGATCGCGCGGCTGTCGACCAGCTCGTCCACGGCCTTGCCGATTTCGGTCGAGAAGAAGATGTTGCCGCCGGAGAAGCTCTCGTCCATGTGCTTCTGCACCCGGTCCCAGTCGATGCTGAGGCGGATGTTGTAGGCCGGGCGCAGGCCGAGGAAATCCAGCGAATAGACCACCGCCACCGGCAGGATCTCGCCGTTGAGGCACTGCTCCATCACCGTGTAGCCGTCCTGGTCCAGGCGCACCGAGAACGCGGCCTGGTTGCTGCCGTACAGCGCCGGCTTGGCGTTGTGGTCGATCTTGAGCACGAACTGCGGGCCGCCGCCGGGCGTCGCCGCGGTGTCGCCGCTGGCCTTGCCGAGCATCATCAGCTTGACCCCGCCGTCTTCCAGCGGCACCGGCGCGATGCGCGGCTTGTTGCGCAGGTTTTCGGCGTTGGCGATCTCGCGCGCGAGGTCGTCGATCTGTTTCTGGCTGGCGCCGAGGTTGCAGTCGAAGTTGAGGAAGCCGCCGGTGCCCGCGTCGCCGCGGAAGCCCAGCAACAGGAACTGCGGCATGTCCAGACCCAGCGCGTTGTCGCGCACGGTGGTCAGGTGCGGGTTCAGCGGCATGTAGTACCACTGCTCGGGATCGGCGTGGTCGGGGAAGACCGAGATGCCGTTGATCTCGCGGCTGCGGCTGTCGAGGAGAAGCATGATCGGACTCCTTCCGAATCAAACGAAACAAGCGGGCGAAACAAGAGGGTGCGGTGCGCGGCGAACGGATCGCCGCGCACCGGAGCGCGCCCGGCTCAGGCGGCCGGCAGTTCCAGGAACAAGGTCATGTCGTCCTTGGTCTCCGGGCCGACCACCTTGCGGCTGCCGTCGGTCAGGAAGTAAGTGACGGTGGCCTTGTAGTCCGGCGCCTCGCCGTTGGTCAGCGGCAGCTTCCAGCTCTTTTCCTCGTCGCCGGGCTTGAAGCGCAGGTCGATGCGCTTGGTCCCGTGCGCCAGCGACACGCTGACCAGCTTCAGCTCGTCCCAGTTCAACAGGTCCGGCACCACCGAGACTTCGAGCTGGTCGAGCTTCTTGCCGACCAGGATGGTCGAACGCGCGGCGACCTTCTCGGCCTCTTCCTTGCTGGTGCCGTCGGCGAACAGCGTCGTCACCGAATACTTCACCTCGCCCAGGGTCTCGTCGACCACCGGGAAGGTCCAGTCGAACGAGGTCATCTCGCTGGACAGGGTGACGATGGTCTTCTGGTTGTACTTGTTGGCCGCGTCGGTGTAGCTGGCGTCGACCGTGATCGAGGCGATCTCCTCCGACAGGTTGCCGGCGGCGCGGAAGCTGACGGTCTTGGTCGAGGAGAACGGGTCGTCGACGTACAGCTCCTTGGCCTGCTGCTTGTCGGTCTTCTTGATCTGGCGGCCGTCGGCCAGGGTGTACAGGAACTCCAGGTCGATGTCTTCGGTGCGCGGCTTGCCGATGATCTTGCGCAGCTGGAAGGTCGGCGTGTCCTTGGTCATGTTGAACTTGGCTTCGACCGGCTGCTTGCCGTGCTTGTAGCGCACCGTGATCTGGGTGCGCGGCACCTGGGCGAAGTCGAGGTCGCCGGGGCCGATGTCGAGCGCCAGCACGCCGAGGTCGTCGACGTTGATGGTCAGGTTGGTGTCGTCGGTCTTGATCTCCTCCGACACCTGCTTGAACGTCGCGCCCTTGTAGTTCACCGTCACCTGGTAGGTGAAGTCGCGCTTGCCCTCGTGCACGAAGGCCTCGAACTTGGCCACGTCGTCGGGCTTGGTGAACACGAACTCCTGGACCTTCTTGTTCGGCCCGTACGGATAGCGGATCTTGACCTCGACGCTGTGGATCGGCAGGTTGGCGAAGTCGGCGTTGACCCGCATCACCACCTGCACGGTCTTGAGGAACTCGTCCAGGTTGATCTTGGAGTAGTAGTCCTCCCACTTCAGCGGCTTGTTCTTGTCGTCCTTGAGCGAGGTGATCGTCGGCAGCATGCCCTGCGGGTTGCGGTTGACGATGACCGCCTTGGCCTCGCTCCACTCCACCCGCACGTTGGCGATCTGCGACTTGTTGATGGTGCGGCGGATGTCCTCGATGCCCGAACCTTCGCGCAGCTCCTTGGTGTTGGGATCGACTTCGGCGATCTCCTTGAGCATGTTGCGCTGGACCGCGGCTTCGAGCTGCTTGTTGATGATCGCGCGGATGTCGGACTCGAGCTTGGCGTTGTCCTCGGGGCTGAGGTTGGGCGCCTGGACGAAGTCGAAGTGGGTCTTGGTGACGTCGTTCTTGTAGCGGCTGGAGTTGACGACTTCGGTGTAGCTGTCCTCGCTCCAGAAGTTGTCCTCGGTGTTGATGTCCTGGAAGAAGCTGTAGAACTCCGAAGCGTTCCAGGTGCCCCAGGCCTTCATTTCCGGCAGGCGCATGTAGCAGTTCATCTTGTAGACCACCTGCACCGCCGAGGCCGAGCCGGTGCTGAGGGTCTCCTTGAAGATCGCGGTGCCGAGCTCGGACAGCTCGACCATGAACGAGGCGATGTTCTTGCCGTAGATCGACGGCTTGCCGGCGCCGCGGATCTTCTCGACCAGCGCGCCGCCTTCGGTCAGCAGCAGTTCGACGGTGCCGTCGGTCCACATCACCGGCGCGATCGCGACCTTGGGCACGGTCTTGCCCTTGTACTTCTCGGCCAGCTTCTTCTGCAGTTCGTCGCTGATCTTCTTCTGCACGTCCGCCGGCACCGACAGCTCGGTGTCGAAGGCGATGAAGCCGCCGAACTTCTTGCCGCCGTCCTCGCGGATCTGGCCGTATTCGACGAAGCGCATGGCCAGGCCGCCGCTGGCCATCTTCGCGAAGGTCGGCGCGTTGGGCATGATGTAGTAGGTGAAATCGTTGGCGTCGTCGCCGTACACCACGTGGTCGAACAGAGTGTCGACGTTGTCGATCTTAAGCATGGACTTGCTCCTTATCCAATGGTCCTGGGACGTTGGCTGTCCCGAAACGTTGCGTTCCTGGCGCGCCTTCCGTTGCGCCGCGTTTGTTTGTTGTTCCGTCCCCGCTCGCGGCTGCGATGCGATACCGGCTCGAATCATCCAACGCCGATCACAGTTCTCACCGGACACAGAAAAACACTTGAAATTCCGGTGTTTTTCGCGACTTTTCGGGCGCGAAACATCCCGTCGGCGCGCGCCGCCGAAGCGCGCACCGCAGCTTTCGCACGAGCGGATCCGTGGCGGGCCGGACAGCGCCGGCCGCGCGCGGGTGACGTTCGTCTGTGTCGCGGCCAGCGCCGCCGGCGCACGTTCGCGCCGTTCGGACCCGGTCGCGGCTGCGTCGGCGTTCGCTCAGCCGATCCGCAGTCGCGCACCGATCCAACTGCTGCGTCCGCCGCACCGCGCGGCGGATCGTTTCACTGCTTCGGCAATCCCCAGTCCGCGGCATCGGCCGAGTACGATCGCGTACGCGGCTCGTGCGGGCCGTCGTCGGTCTCGACCCGCTCGCTATAGCCCAACTCGGCGCTCAGGCCGGCTTCGCCTTGCGCGTCGCGCAGCGCCGCGTCCACGCGCAGGCTCTCCTGCGTCTGCGCGCTGCCCGCGCGGCGCGCGCGCGGCGCATCGCTGGCTTCGTAACGCAGCTCCAGCCAGCCGCGTTCGCCGCTCAACGCCTTGCGCACCTTCGCCGCCTGCTCCGCGCTCAGCATCACATTGAACGCGGTGTGGTACGGCGGCGCCCCGGACGACTGCGCCTTGGCCAGTTCCTCGAACTGGCCGGCGCCGTCGCCGAGCATCAGGCGCACCGTTCCCACGTCCACCGGTTCCGGCGACAAACTCAACTGCGCCGCCGGCACCTGCGCGCGCGCGGCCAGTTCGGCGCGCAGCGCGTCCAGCGTCGCCGCCGGCACGCCCCAGCTGGCGGTCAGCGCCAGCATCGTCACCGCGCCGGCGCCGATCAGGGTGAACTGGGCGCGGCCGTCGTGGCCGCGGGCCAGGCCCGGCGCGCGCGGGCGATAGCGCCAGCCGCCGTCCGCGTCGCGCGCGAGCAGCACGCCGTCGATTTCTTCATAGCCGTCGTCGCCGGCGGCGGTTTCGTCCTTGTACGCATTCATGCGCGCGGTCTCCATCCTTAGTCTTGGTTCGAACTCAGTTCGTCGCGGCCGCCAGCGCGGCCTGGCTGCTGCGCAGGCGCAGCGGCGCGTCGGGCTGCAGCACCGGCGACCACGGCGCCTGCGCATGCCAACGCCAGCGGTAGCCGCTGCGGAACGGCGACAACGCCAGCCAACCCCAGCTCTGCTGCGGCCGCGCGCGGGTGAAGCTCAGGCGCTTGCGCCGCTGCGGGTCGTCGATGCCGTCTTCCGGCGCGATCTCGATCGCGCACTGGCGCGCGTCGTCGTCGAATTCGCAGTCCAGCGCCAGTTCGCGCGAACCGCTGCCGTCGAAGCTGAAGGCGTCCAGGCGCAGGCTGTCGGCCGGCAGCGGCGCCATCGCCCGCTGCGCGCCGTCGCTGCGCGCGCGCGCGACCGCACGGATCGCCGCGTCGTCGACATCGAAAGGCACCGCGAACGCCAGATCCGGCCGCGCCGCATCGAGCGTGGCGCGCGCGCTCCACGGCTTGCCCTTGCGCAGGCCGTAGCATTCGACCTCGATGTCGGCCTGGCGCAGGAACGCCGGCTCGGCTTCCACCGGCAGCCAGCGCAGGCCGAAATCGTCGGCGCCGACCAGCAGATGCTCGCGGTCGCCGCTGCGCAGCGGCCCTTTGACCGTTTCTACGCGGCCTTCGTTCTGCAGCACCGCATTGGCCTGCCACTGGTACGCCAGCGGCTCGCTCGGCGACAGGCGCAGGTCCAGCGACACCGGCTTGTCCGACGCCGCCAGCAGCGCGCTCGCCTTGAGCGTGAACATGCGCGCCGGCGGCTTGGCCGGCACTTGCAGTTCCACTTGCGCGGTCGCCACGCCGATCCGGCGATCCGGCAAGTTCGCGCGCACGGTAAGGCTGCGCCAACCGCTGGCCAGCGCGCGCACGTCGAAGCGGCGCACCACCCGGTCGTGCAGGTCGCCGGCCGCGAGCGTGCGCAGCGGGCCGAGCGGATCGGCTTCCAGCACCAGCAAGCGCGGCGCCAGCAGCGCATCGGCCAGATTCCATTGCACGCGTCCGGCCGCCATCGCCACCGGGTCGAACACCAGCCGCACGCCGACCGGCGCGTCGGCCGGCGACGGCGCCGGCGCGGCGAAGCGCGCGGCGATGCGGTCGAGCACCGCGTCGGCGAGAGTTTCCTTGGGAATATCGCCCGAACGCTCGGGCAGGCCGAGACCGAGCAGATGCGGCGTGTCGATCAGGCGCTGGCGCAGCACCGCCGCGTCGATGGCGTTGCCGCCGCCGGCCAGCGCGCGCACCGCGGCGAGCACGGCGGCGGGATCGAAGCTCAGCGTCAGCGGCACCCGCTCGGCCACGCCGCGCACGCGCAGCCACGCGCTGGCGCCGACCGCGAGCAAGCCGCGCTGCAACGCCGCCACGAACAGGTCGGTGCCGGCGCTGTCCAGGCGCACGGCCAGATTCAGCGCGCCGAGGCTGGCGGTATCGAGCGGCAGCAGTTCGCCCAGCGCCGGCGGCAGGTCCAGCGCCTGCACCGCATTGAGCCGCAGCCAGCCGCCTTCGACCGCCAGCGGCGCCAGTTGCACGCGCTGGCCGAGTTCGAACGCGGCCTGGCGCGCGGCGTCGAGGCCGAACTCGGCGGCGAAGGCCAGCGACAGGATCGAATAGCGCGCCAGCGCATCGCCGCGGTTCTGCTGGACGATGTCCAGGCGCAGCGGCGATTCGCCGTCGGCGGCGTAAGCGGCCAGCGCCTGCGGCGGCAGCAGGAAGCGGCCGGGCTGATCGAACGCGGCGTACGCGCGGCGCTGCGCGATCGGCAGCGGCGAACGCCAGTCGGGACGGGCGGACAGCGACATGTCAGCCCAGCCCCACGACCAGCACGCCGGTGTCGTCGGCCGTCCACGGCGTGGTCGGTTCCTTCTGCCCGGACTTGTACACCACGGTCTTGCGGTATTCGTAACGGCCCTCGCTGTCCTTGCGCAGCAGGATGTCCATCAGCGGCACCGGCACCTCAACGTCGGCGCTGGACGCGGCCGCGTTGAGCATCACCCGGCGGTTGCCGCGGAATTCGACCAGGATGCTGGCGATCTCGCCGCCCGCGCCGCCGGTATTGGCGAGCACGTCGGGCACCGTCATCACCGTCACCGTGCGCACGGTTTCCTGGTCGATGCTGTCGTCCAGGCAGTACTTGAGGATGGCTTCGCCGTCGGGAATCGCGCGCACCGAAGCGGTGTTGAAGATCGCATCGGCCGGCAGCGGCCCGGTCGGCACGCTGGCCGGCAGCACGCCGAAGCGGACGCTCGCGCCGGGCGCGATGTCGACCGGCTGGCTCAGGTCCAGACGATCGGTGCGCGCCTCCACCAGGCCTTCGCCGCGGGTCACCCACACCGGCAGACGGGTGATGCGCAAGGTGCTCTCGATGGCGTTGAGCAGTTCGACCTCGACCGCGCCGGTGGCGTTGTCGGGCGTCTCGATCGAGCGGAACAGCTCGCCTTCCATGTCGGCGAAGTTGAGTTTGACCGGCACGGTGACGTTCTCGTTGACGCCGCTGGCCACCACCACGCTGCCTTGCAGCAGGTTGGAACCGCCGGCGGCGGCCATCAGCACGCCGAACACGTCCTGGAAGTCGTCGAACTTGAAGCGCTCGTTGACGGTGAAGCCGTTGTCCCAGTCGATGATCGCCGGCACCGTTTCCGAACGCACCGCGCCGTTGCGCAGCAAAGCCATCTGCAGGGTCGAACTGGCGCGCAGCAGGCGCAGCTCGAACTCGGCATTCGGATTGGCGGCGCTGCGCGGCACCTTGTCGGCGAGCGCGGCGCGCGCGGCCAGCAGGCGCTCGCCGTCGGTGACCGGGCGCACTTCGCAGGTCAGGTCGACCATGACCTGCTCGGCCCGATCGCCCTGGTCGACGCGGAACACCAGCGCCGGCGCATGCGGCGCGTCGCCGCGGCGGGCGAGCTTGAACGAATCGGGCAGGTAGTAGATCCGCGACGGGTCGTTCTGGTCCTGAAAATAGGCGTGGACGCGGCCGCTGTCGGCCGGATAGCGCAGCGAGTGCACGGCCCAGCGCGGCGCGCGCGGGCCGCTGGCGCTGCCGGCCGGGTAGATGTACGGGTGCAGCGCCGGTTCGAACAGCAGCGCGATGCTGCAATCCTGCAGTTGGTTGGACAGGTCGTAGCGCTGTTCCGGTTCGGGCTGCGGCTCGGGTTGCGGGCGCGGGAACGGGAACGGCCGCGGGCGCGGCTGCAGCGGCTCCAGCGGCTTGCGCCGCCACACTTCATCGCCTTCGATGATCGAAGCGCCGATGTCCGGCCGCAGCTTGGCCATGCCGACGCTGCGCGGCGCGACCCGGGCCGCGGCGGACACGCCCGGCGGCGGCGCAACCACGGCCGCGGCGGCGAGATCGGGCTTGAGCATCATCTCCGCGACCGGCGCGCGCATCAGCTGCATCTGGCCCTTGACCATCATCAGCTGGCGCTTGGGCGCGTCCGCCGGCGCCGCGGGCGCGCGCGGCACCGCCACCGCGTAGCCGCGCGACACGATCAGCCGGCACTGGGTGTCGGCCGACATGAAGGCGCGCAGCAGGTTGTCGCGTTCGGGCAGGCTCAAGTGCAGCATCGCCACGCAGCCGCCGCGCGGATCGTCGAGCAGTTCGGCGACCGGCAGGCGCTGTTCGATCGAAGTGCCCGGCGCGCGATAAGCGATCACCGCGCTGCGGTTGATCCCCAGCATGACCATCGTGCGCGCGGCTTCGGCGATCTCCGGCGCGGCATAGGTTTCCAGCGCCAGGCTCACCGCGTACAGGCCGTCGGCGCCCTGGTTTTCGGCCACGGAGATCTCGTACCGGCCGTTGCCGCTGCGCAGGCGGAAGCGCGGCAGCCAGTAACGCTGCTGCGGATTTTTGGCGTCTTCGAAAATGCAGCGATCGTCGGGCGCGGCGTTCGGGCTGATCGGGTGCGCCGATTCGGCGCGGGTGAAGCCGCCGCCGGCGTTGGGCAACAGGCCCGGCCGCAGCGCGTCCAGGCGCGGGCGCAGGGTGCGGCCTTCCAACTGGGCGATGATCGCCGGCTGCGCGCGCAGCACCGCCGGATTCACCCGCAGCGCCGCGCCGGGAATGAAGGCCGGCGCGACCGCCGGCGCGGCGGCCTCGTGCACGGCCGGCGCCGCGACCGGCGTGGCCGCATGCACCGCCGGCGGCGCGGCGACGACGCCGCCGGGCACCCGGATGCGCAGGCCCGCGGCGGCGAGCGGCGCCGGTGTCGGCGCTGCCGCGGGCGCGGGCGCGGCCGGCGCCGGGCGGATGCCGGCGACAATCTGGTTGAGGTTGAGCAGGCGTCCCAGCGGCATGTATCTCTCCCTATCGGCGCAAAGCTTCGCCATCGCGGCGCTGTCGCGCCGCGTCCGGTTCCATGTGGTCTGGATCGATTGCGCGAGACGCGCCGATCACCCCGAATCAAACGCCGCCGCCGGGGCGCTCAGGACATTTCAGAAATGAAACATCGGCGGGCGGGCCGGCGCCGGCGCAAGCCGGTCCGGACCCGCCCGCCGGCCTGCGGCCGCGCTCAGGCTACGCCGGCGAGCGCGTCGATGTACTCGCGCAGGGTGGTGGCGCCGCGCACCGGGTCGTCGGCCAGTTCCAGCCCGTCGACCGTCGCCGCCATCATCGCCGCATACGACTCGGCCGCCGGCTGCGAGAACCCGAGTTCGCGGAAGCCCTCGACCCAACGGTCGCGCGGCACTTCCTCCACGGTCACCGCACGCCCCAGCGCGCTGGCGAAGCACGCGGCCACATCACTGGGCGAGTAGCGGCGCGGGCCCTCGACGTAGCGCAGCGCTTGTTCGTCGGCGGGCGCGGTCATCAAGTCGGCTGCGGCCACGCCCAGATCGTGCGGCGCCACCATCGGCAGGCGGAATTCGGCCGGCAGGAAGCTGCGCAGGATGCCGCGTTCGCGCGCGTCGTCCAGCGACGCGTCCCAGTTGCTCATGTAGTAGGCGGCGCGGATCACGCTGTGCGCGATCCCCAGCTTGCGCAGCCCGCGCTCCATCTCGTACAGGATGCCCAGATCGCCGGCGCGTTCGAGCGGCTGCGCGCCGTACGTGGATTCGGCGACGATCTTCTCCAGGCCCGAATCCTCCAGCGCCGCCAGGATCGAGTACAGGCTGGCCTTTTCCGCGGCATCGGTATCGGTCGACGGCGCCGCCGGTGGATTGAGCAGGAACAGCCGCCGCCCTTGCCGGAACAGTCGGCGCAGGCCGGCGGTATCGTGCACGTCGACCAGCGCGACTTGCGCGCCGCGCGCGAGCCATTCGTCGCGATGGTCGGGATTGTGGGTCGCCACAGTCACCGGCTCGCCGCGCGCGATCAGTTCGCGCGCCAACGCCGAGCCGACATGTCCGGTTCCGCCAAGCACGATATGCACGTCGCCGCCTCCATCCAAACGATGCAGGCAGCCTAGGCGCGATGCGGTAAGCCGGCCGGCATGGCGAAGTGAAAAGATCGTGGCGCGCGCGTGAACGCCGCTCGCGGCGACACGCCGCCGCCGCAGCGTTCGGACCGGTCTGGATGGCCGTTTCGCAGCGGTTTTCCCGTGCCTGCGGCCGCAGGGACCGGGGGTAGAATCCGTTCGCGAAGGAACGACCATACAGGGGGAAGCATGGCCAGCCGTGGTTACGTCAGCCTGTCCGTTTTGATCTTGCGAATCCTGCGCGCGCGCCGCGCGCTCGGGTCCGGAACGACGATCGAGGACATAATCGCGGGACTCGGTCCGCGCCAGCCCGACTGGATCGTCGAAACCTGGGTCGATGTCAGTCATCCGTATTGGGAACCGGTGTGGTGGGCCCGGCTGGATCGGCGCGACGCCCGTCCGGTGATACGGCGCTGCCTGGAAGAATTCGGCGAACTCGGCCTGGTTCGCCACGAGACGGACGACAACGGCGACGAAGGGCATCGCTGGCATCTGGCGCCGGACTGGCTCGATCGCGGCGATACGGGCGGCGATGCCGGCGGCGACGGCGATGGCTATTACGGCGAACCGCCGCGGCCGGACGGCGAAGCGCCCGGCGACGACGGTCCCGGCAGCGGCGGCCTCGGCGAAGTGCTCGCGCATCCGCGCCTGTTCGCGCTCGCCGCGGACGATCTCGACGAGGCCGTGCTGCGCGCGCTCGGAGGCGAACGATGAGCGCCGTAGTCGCCGCTATCCAGGAAGTCGACTGCCTGTCGTTGCTGGCGCTCAAGGTCGCGCCGAACGTATTCGATATTTCGAGCGGGCAGCACCATGTCAGCATCCGCGACCAGACCGTGCGCGGGCAATTGCTGGTGCGCGATCTGCGCCGGCTCGATCCGACCTTCAAGAACCTGCTGGTGATCGGCGCGGGCGCGGGCGGCGCCGCTACCGCGGTCGCCGCAGCGCAGGCCGGCCTGGAGGTGCGCGTCATCGACGCGAAGTCCAGACCGTTCTGGTTGCAGCGCGAGGTCACCCAACGCTTCGTCGCGCCTTTCATGTACGAGTGGCCGAGCGGCTTCAGCGACGATCAGCGCTATCCGCCTGTGGACGGCGCCGTGTGGGGCGCAACCCATCCGGCCGCGCCGCCGTGGGACGATTCCGATCCGATCAGCGCCGATGCGCTGGCATCGGCGCTCGAGATCTGGTTGAGCGAGCAGATCGCCGGACAGCACGGCCGCCTGCGATGCTGGTGCGGCGTGGACCCCGACGTGGCCGGAGAATTCGTCCGCGAGTTCGTGGCCACCACCACATCCAATCTGTGGATCAAGCTGGCCGGTCGCGCCAGTCCCCATCCGCTGCCCCGCTTCGGCGCCGACGTGGTCGAATGGCCCGGCGGGGCGGAGCGCTACGAACTGTTCGTTCCGGACTACATCGTGCTGGCGGCCGGCATGGGCGTGGAGCAAACCGCGATCGACGGACAGGTCCACGGCACCCCTTTCTGGAGCGACGACACGCTGCGCGATGCTGCGACCGTCCACCAGCAAATCGGCATCTTCGGCGGCGGCGACGGCGCGCTGCAGGACGTGCTGCGCGCCTTGACCGGGCACCGGCACCCGTTGGAGACCTTGAAGCTCCTGCGCAGCAACAAGAAGGCCGGCAAAGCGCTCGACGCCGCGGCGCAACGCTTGGCGACGGTGGAATCGCAGGGGCGGCTCTATGCCTGCTGGACCCAGGGCAGGGGCGTCGACGCGACCGCGCGGCTCGACCAGGGCTGCCGGCTGATCGCGCAGGATGCGGCGAGCGACCCGGACCTGCGCCGCGGCGTGCTGAAGTGCCTGCGCAAGCGCGGCCGCGGCAAACAGGGCGTGGTCCACCACGTCGTGCGCGAGCTGCACTTCGACAAGGCCTACATGCTCAACCGTTTCCTGATCTACCTGATCGATGCAACGCTCAACGCGGCGGCGACGCGCAGCACGGACCGCATGGACTACCGCTTGATGTTCGGTTACACGACGGCGTATGCAGCGGCCAAGGGCAAGCAGCCGGGTCCGTGCCGGATCGGAATCGAAAGCCGCGACGGCACGCATTGCCACATCCTCGATCTCGACCTGGCCGTCGTCAGGTTCGGTCTCGACCGGAGCAAGATCGGCAGCGGCTACACCGAGGCAACGGCGGGATTGCAGATGGTGCAGCTCAGCAGGAAGGACAGCGGCCAGCGGACGTCGCTGGCGCAGATTCCGCTGCCGTTCGCGATGCCGAAATAGCCGGAACGGCTTGATTGCAAGCAAGTGGGTTCCGGCTTTCGCCGGAATGACGGAGTTGCAAGCGCGCGTCGATCGCCGCCGCTGCGGTTCCGTCATTCCGGCGAAAGCCGGAACCCATTTGCCTTAACTCATGGATCCGATGCCGCCGGCACTTACTCCACCGTAACCGCCTTGGCCAGATTGCGCGGCTTGTCGACATCCGTCCCGCGCGCCAGCGCCGCGTGGTACGCCAGCAGTTGCACCGGAATCGCATGCACCACCGGCGACAGTACGCCGACGTGGCGCGGCGTGCGGATCACGTGCACCTGCTCGGATTCGCCGAAGTGGCTGTCCAGGTCGGCGAACACGAACATCTCGCCGCCGCGCGCGCGCACTTCCTGGATGTTCGACTTCACCTTCTCCAGCAGCTTGTCGTTCGGCGCGATCACCACCACCGGCATCGCCGCGTCCACCAGCGCCAGCGGGCCGTGCTTGAGCTCGCCGGCCGGATACGCCTCGGCGTGGATGTACGAGATTTCCTTGAGCTTGAGCGCGCCTTCCAACGCGATCGGGTAATGCACGCCGCGGCCCAGGAACAGCGCGTGGTGCTTCGGCGCGAAGCGCTCGGCCCAGCCGGCCACCTGCGGCTCCAGGTTCAGCGCGTGCTGCACGCTGCCCGGCAGGTGGCGCAGCGCGTCGACGTACTCGGCCTCTTGCTGCGCGCTCAGCGCGCCGCGCAGCTTGGCCAGGGTCGCGGTCAGGGTGAACAGCGCGACCAATTGGGTCGTGAACGCCTTGGTCGAGGCCACCCCGATCTCGGCGCCGGCGCGGGTGTAGTACACCAGCCTGCTCGCGCGCGGGATCGCGCTCTCGGGCACGTTGCAGATCGACAAGGTCTTGTCGTGGCCGAGCGACTTGGCGTACTTCAGCGCTTCCATCGTGTCGAGGGTTTCGCCGGATTGCGAAATCGTCACGATCAACTGCTTCGGGTTCGCCACCGCCGCGCGGTAACGGTATTCGCTGGCGATCTCGACCTGGCACGGCAGCCCGGCGATGGCTTCGATCCAGTAGCGCGCGGTCAAACCGGCGTAATAGCTGGTGCCGCAGGCCAGGATCTGCACGCCTTCGACATCGGCCAGCACCGCGGCCGCATCGGCGCCGAACAATTCGGCGCTGAAGCCGTTGTTGTCCATGACCGCTTCGATGGTGTCGGCGATCGCGCGCGGCTGCTCGTGGATTTCCTTCTGCATGAAGTGCCGGTACGGGCCCAGCTCCAGCGAGGCCAGCGACACGTCCGACAGATGCACCTCGCGTTCGATCGCCGCGCCGTGCGCGTCGAACACCCGCACCGCGGCGCGGGTGACTTCGGCGGTGTCGCCCTCTTCCAGGAAGATCACCCGGCGCGTGGCCTGCACGATCGCCGACACGTCGCTGGCGACGAAGTTCTCGCCGTCGCCGAGGCCGACCAGCAACGGGCAGCCCATGCGCGCGGCGATCAAGCGGCCGGGCTCCTTCAGGCTCACCACCGCGATCGCATATGCGCCGACCAATTCGCGCACCGCCGCCTGCACCGCCGCGAGCAGGTCGTGGCCCTGCTTGAGGTACGAGTGGATCAGATGGGCGATGACTTCGGTGTCGGTCTGCGATTCGAACGCATAGCCGGCCGCGCGCAGACGCTCGCGCTGCTCATCATGGTTCTCGATGATGCCGTTGTGCACCACGGCCAGTTCGCCGAAGCTGATGTGCGGATGCGCGTTGGCCTCGGTTACGCCGCCGTGCGTGGCCCAGCGGGTGTGGCCGATGCCGACCTGGGCGCTGAAGGCTTCCGACTGCGCCGCCGACTCCATCTCCGCCACGCGCCCGGTGCGCCGCACCCGGCGCAGCGATTGTCCGTCGAACACGGCGATGCCGGCCGAGTCGTAACCGCGGTACTCCAATCGCTTCAAGCCTTCGATCAGGACCGGCACCACATCGCGATCGGCGATCGCGCCTACGATTCCACACATGCTGGGGGCGTCCGAAAAAATGTGACCGCATTCTAAGGGCGGCGCGGTCGGGACGGCGGTGACGGCGTCCGCGCGGACACCGCGTCCGGACGGACGGACGCCCGGACAGGCCTGTCCGCCCTTGAAAATCAATCAGTTAAAGTTGGCACGGGATGTGCTTGGTATTTGGGCAAAGACCCTACCGAGCAGCCCGATGAGCATCCGCGACACCTCCGCCCAGGACCACCGCGTCGCCCCCGCCGCTGGCCACAACCGCCGCCGCCGGCAGTGGGCGCTGGCCGTGGCCATCGGCGCGGCGGTGCTCGGCGCCGGCGCCTGGGTCGCTTCGGGCTGGGCCGCGAGCGGCGCCTCGGTGTCGGCCGAGCGCCTGCGCATCGCCGAGGTGAAGCGCGGTGACCTGGTCCGCGACATCGCCGCCGACGGCCGCGTGATCGCCGCCAACAGCCCGGTGCTGTACGCCATCGCCGGCGGTTCGGTCGACCTCAAGGTCGTCGCCGGCGACGCGGTGCGCAAGGGCCAGGTGCTGGCCGAGATCGACAGCCCCGAGCTGCGCAGCAAGCTGGCCCAGGAACAGTCGACCCTGGCCGGCCTGGAAGCCGAAGCCAGCCGCGCCGAACTCGACGGCGAACTGGCGCGCTCCACCGCGCGCAAGGAGCTCGACCAGGCCCGCATCGACCGCACCGCCGCCGAACGCGACCTGGAGCGCTACAACCGCGCCTTCGCCGGCGGCGCGGTGGCCAAGGTCGACGTGGCCAAGGCCGAGGACGAATTGAAGAAGGCCGACATCGGCCTGAGCCATGCGCGCGAAGGCATCGGCCGCCAGGACCGCAGCGCCAGCCTGGACGCGCGCAACAAGCGCCTGCTGGCGCAGCGCCAGGCCGCGATCGTCGCCGAGGCCCAGCGCCAGGTCGACGCGCTGACCCTGCGCGCGCCGTTCGACGGCCAGGTCGGCCAGGTGCAGGTGGCGCAGCGCGCCAACGTCGCGATCAACGACCCGGTGCTGAGCGTGGTCGACCTGGGCGTGTTCGAAGTCGAGATCAAGGTGCCGGAAAGCTTCGCCCGCGACCTCGCCATCGGCATGCCGGCGCAGATCGCCGGCAACGACGGCCAGAGCTACGCGGCCAAGATTTCGGCGGTGTCGCCGGAAGTGGTGTCCGGCGAAGTCGCCAGCCGCCTGCGCTTCGACGGCAAGCAGCCGCCGGCGCTGCGCCAGAACCAGCGCCTGAGCGCGCGCATCGTGCTCGACACCCGCCGCAACGCGCTGATCGTCGAGCGCGGCCCGTTCCTGGAACAGGACGGCGGCCACAGCGCCTACGTCGTGTCCGCCGGCATCGCCACCCGCCGCGTCATCCGCGCCGGCGCGAGCAGCCTGAGCCAAGTCGAAATCCTCGAAGGTTTGCAGCCGGGCGACCGCATCGTCGTCTCCGGCGCCGATCAGTTCGCCAACGCCGAAACCGTCCGCATCTCCGGAGAATGAACCCATGAACGCCTTCAACGCCGCCAACGCCTACGACTTCGCCCCGCTGTGGAACGCCCAGGAACTGACCGACGCGGTGCCGCTGCGCCTGCACCAGCTGATCGACTTCGCCGACGCCGGCGAGCGCGCCGGCAGCGCCAACGCCGCCAGCCACGCGCCGAAGCGTTGCTCGCGCCTGCGCTTCGCCAGCGCGATCGCGCTGCCGCTGTTCTCGGTGCGTTGAGCCGCGTCGCATGCTGCGCACCCGCACGGACGTCATCCCCGCGAACGCGGGGACCCAGAGACTTCAGAGTCGTGTCGCGATGAAGCCCTGGATCCCCGCCTGCGCGGGGATGGCGTCCGGATAGACGCACCGCTCCGGCCGCCCCGCGCTCCGAATCCCGAATCCCCAATCCCGAATCCCCAATCCCCGCTCCAAGGACACCGCCATGCTGCTGATGCGCCAGGTCACCAAGGTCTACCGCACCGAACTCGTCGAGACCCACGCGCTGCGTTCGCTGGACCTGCACGTGCAAGACGGCGAGTTCGTCGCCGTGACCGGCCCGTCGGGCTCGGGCAAGACCACCTTCCTCAACATCGCCGGCCTGCTGGAGACCTTCACCGGCGGCGAGTACAAGCTCGACGGCGAAGACGTGCGCGGCCTGTCCGACGACGCGCGCTCGCGCCTGCGCAACCAGAAGATCGGCTTCATCTTCCAGAGCTTCAACCTGATTCCCGACCTCAACCTGTTCGACAACTGCGACGTGCCGCTGCGCTACCGGCGCATGCCCGCGGCCGAGCGCCGCCAGCGCATCGAGCAGGCGCTGACGCAAGTGGGCCTGGGCTCGCGCATGCGCCACTACCCGACCGAACTGTCCGGCGGCCAGCAGCAGCGCGCGGCGATCGCGCGCGCGCTGGCCGGTTCGCCGCGCCTGCTGCTGGCCGACGAACCGACCGGCAACCTGGATTCGCAGATGGCGCGCGGGGTGATGGAGCTGCTGGAGGAGATCAACGGCCAGGGCACCACCATCGTCATGGTCACCCACGATCCGGAACTGGCCGCGCGCGCGCAGCGCAACGTGCACATCGTCGACGGCATGGCCACCGACCTGCGCGCCGAAGCGAGCCTGATCCGCCCCTCCGCCGGCATCGCGACCGCCGCGGCCGACGCCACCGTCGCCTGAGGCCGCGCCCATGTCCGGCAACAGCCAGTTCGCCTATTACCTGCAACTCGCCGTGCGCAGCTTCAAGCGCAACCGGGTGCTGACCGCGTTGATGGTGCTCGCCATCGCGCTCGGCATCGGCGCGGCGATGACCACCCTGACCGTGTTCTACGTGCTGTCCGGCGATCCTTTGCCGGGCAAGAGCCAGGCCCTGTTCCAGCCGCGCCTGGATCCGCGTTCGATGACCGGCTACGTCCCCGGCGACGAACCGCCGGACAACATGTCGCGCTTGGACGCCGAAGCGCTGCTGCGCGACGCGCGCGCCGACCGTCAGGCGCTGATGACCAGCGGCAATGTCGCGGTCGAGCCGCGCCGCGACAACCTGCCGGCGTTCCGCCAGAACTCGCGCTTCACCTCGGCCGATTTCTTCCCGATGTTCCAGGTGCCGTTCAAGTACGGCGCGCCGTGGACCGCCAAGGAAGACGCCAGCCGCGCGCGCGTGGTGGTGCTCGGCAAGGCGCTCAACCAGCGTCTGTTCGGCGGCGCCAACAGCGTCGGCAAGACGATCTGGGCCGACAACTACGAACTGCGGGTGATCGGCGTGATCGAGGACTGGCATCCGCAGCCGAACTTCTACGACCTCACCGTGGACCGCGGCTTCGGCGAACCCGAGCAGCTGTTCGTGCCGTTCAGCAGCTCCCGCGATATGCGCATGAGCCCGCAAGGCAGCATCAGTTGCTGGGACGACAGCAGCACCCTGCCCGAGGGTACCCGCGACGCGAACGCCAAGTGCATCTGGATGCAGTACTGGGTGGAATTGAACACGCCGCAAAAGGCCGCCGCGTACCGCCAGTATCTGGACAACTACGTCGCCCAGCAGCGCAGCGCCGGAATCTACGTGCGCCCGACCGCGCCGAAGCTCGACAGCGTAATGGAATGGCTGGACTACAAGCGGGTGGTGCCGGCCGACGTACGCCTGCAGATGTGGCTGGCGTTCGGCTTCCTCGCGGTGTGCCTGCTCAACACCGTCGGCCTGTTGCTGGCCAAGTTCCTGCGCCGCTCCGGCGAGATCGGCGTGCGCCGCGCGCTCGGCGCGCCCAAGCGCGCGATCTTCGCCCAGTGCCTGGTCGAAGCCGGCAGCATCGGCCTGGCCGGCGGCCTGCTCGGCCTGCTGCTGGCGCAGTTCGGCCTGTGGGCGGTGCGCCAGCAGTCGGTCGGCTACGCCGCGCTGGCGCGGCTGGACCCGGCCATGCTCGCCACCACCTTCGTCCTGGCCGTCGCCGCCAGCGTGCTGGCCGGCCTGTTGCCGGCCTGGCGCGCCTGCCAGGTGACGCCCGCCATCCAGCTCAAGAGCCAGTGAGGCCACCATGGACATCCGTCCGATCCTGACCACCTTGCGCCGCCACAAGACCGCCGCCGCATTGATCGTGTTCGAAGTCGCGCTGACCTGCGCGATCATCTGCAACGCGCTGTTCCTGATCCAGAACCGGGTCGCGCGCCTGCAACGGCCCAGCGGCATGGTCGAAAACGAACTGGTCGCGCTGCGCATCACCGACATCAGCACCAACAAGGACGCCGACGCGCTGACCCGCAGCGACCTGGCCGCGCTGCGCGCGCTGCCGGGCGTGCGCTCGGCCACGATCTCCAACCAGGTGCGCTACGGCGATTCGGCCTGGAACTCCGGCGTCGGCCCGAAGCCGAACCAGCAACTGGAAACCGCCAGCGTCGGCGTCAACTACGGCGAGACCCAACTGCTGGAAAGCCTGGGCCTGAAGCTGATCGCCGGGCGCAATTTCCGCGAGGACGAAATCGTGCCGCTGTCGGAGCGGCTCAAGCCCGGCGCGGCGCCGGTCCCGGTGGCGATCATCAGCAAGGCCCTGGCCGACAAGCTGTTCCCGGGCCAGGATCCGCTCGGCCGTCCGTTCTATACCGGCGACAGCGACGGCCGGCGGGTGATCGGCGTGGTCGAGCACCTGTTGCGGCCGAACGAGTTCAACGGCCCGGCCTCAGCGGATTATTCGGTGATCTACCCGACCCGCGCCGACTACAACAACGGCGTCTACCTGCTGCGGGTCACCGACCCGGCGCGGCGCGACGAAGTGCTCAAGGCCGCCGGCGAGACGCTGTCCAAGCTCGGTCCGCAGCGCATCCTGAGCAAGGACAACAAGACCATCGAAGCGATGGCCGAGGAGTTCAACCGCACCGACCGCGCGATGGTGTGGCTGCTCGGCGCGGTGTGCGTGGCGCTGCTGATCGTCACCGCGCTCGGCATCGTCGGCCTGGCCAGCTTCTGGGTGCAGCAACGGACCAAGCAGATCGGCGTGCGCCGCGCGCTCGGCGCGACCCGCGGGCAGATCCTGCGCTACTTCCAGACCGAGAACTTCCTGCTGACCGCGATCGGCATCGTCCTGGGCATGGTGCTGGCGTTCGCGATCAACCTGTTGCTGATGAAGTACTACGAGCTGCCGCGGCTGCCCGCGCTGTACCTGCCGCTGGGCGCGCTGAGCCTGTGGCTGCTCGGGCAGTTGGCGGTGTACGGCCCGGCGCGGCGCGCGGCGATGGTGCCGCCGGCGCTGGCCACGCGCGCGGCCTGAGCGCGCAGCGCGCGGCACGAGCGCGCGACGCAACCGCAACCGCGTTCGCCGTATCAGAGGTTACGACCCGCCGGCGAACGCGGCTTACCCAAGTCATCCGCCCCGCCTTGCATTCGTCAGCGGTGTCGCACGCGGGCTTGCGGCATGCTCGCGACGATCCGCATCCCACTTGCCACCGCTCCGTCCGGTGCCCGCGCCGGACGGCCCGGGACGCCGCGCCCGGCGCGCGCCCCGCCCTACTGCCACGGAGTCGTCCATGAACAAATCGAGCTTCCCTCTGCGCGGCCTGCGCCCGGCGCTGCGCGTCGCCCTGCTCGCGGCCGCGCTGGCCGCGACGCCGGCGCTGCCTGCGATCGCCGCTGCGGCGCCGGCCGCGTCGGCGCAGTCGGCCGACGTCGCCCAGCGCGTCGCCGCGTTCAACGCCCAGCTCGACCAGCAGTGGGAGGAGTTGATGCGGCTGCTGCCCGAGCAGGCCAGCTTCTTCGGCGACTACCGCTACAACGACGCCTGGTCGGACTACTCGCTGGCCGGCGCCGAGCGCATGCGCAAGGCCCAGCAGGCCATGCTGGCGCGGTTCGAAGCGGTCGACACGCGCGGCTTTCCCGAGGCCGACCGGCTCAACCAGCGGCTGATGGTGCAGTGGCTCCGCAGCTCGCTGCGCGGCTACGAACTCAAGACCCATGAGATGCCGCTGGACCAGTTCGTCGGCGTGCACCTCAACCTCACCGCCCTGGTCAGCGCGTTCCCGTTCAACGACACGCGCCAGTACGACGACTACCTCAAGCGCCTGCACGGCTTGCCCAAGCTGCTCGATCAGGTCGAAGGCGTCGCCCGCCAGGGCATGAAGGACGGGCTGATGCAGCCCGGCTATCTGCTGGAAAAGGTCGCTTCGCAGTGCGACAACCTCGCCGCCGCAGCCGGCGCGGACAACGTCTTCGCCGCCTCGCTGAAGAAATTCCCCGATTCGGTGCCGGCCGCCGAACGCGAACGCCTGCGCCGCGAGATCGTCGCCGCGGTCGACGGCGAAGTGCGCCCGGCGCTGCGCAAGCTCGCCCAGTTCGTGCGCAAGGACTACGCGCCGCACGGCCGCAAGGAATACGGCGTCTGGTCGCTGCCGAACGGCGAGGCGCTGTACCGTTACGCGATCGAGCAGTACACCACCACGACCGAGTCGCCGGAGCGGATCCACCAGCTCGGCCTCAGCGAAGTGGCGCGGATCGAGAAGGCGCAGGGCGAGATCGCTGCGCGCCTGGGCTACGCCAGCCTGAAGGCGATGCGCGACGCCGTCGCCGCCGATCCCAAGCGCCACGCCAGCTCGCGCGAGCAACTGCTCGAGGAATACCGCAAGTACCTCGCGCAGATGGACACCAAGCTGCCGCAGCTGTTCGGCACCCTGCCCAAGGCCAAGGTGCAGGTGCAGGCGGTGGAGACCTGGCGCGAGAAGGAAGCCTCGATGGCGCAGTACATGGCCGGCACGCCCGACGGCAAGCGCCCGGGCCTGATCACGGTCAACACCGGCGAGCCGGAAAAGCGCCTGCTGACCACGGTCGAAGCGGTGGCCTATCACGAGGGCGTGCCCGGCCATCACTTGCAGATGACCATCGCCCGCGAACTGCCGGCGCTGCCGAAGTTCCGCACCCTGCTCGGCCAGCTCGCCTTCATCGAGGGCTGGGGCCTGTACTCGGAAGAACTCGGCAAGGAGGTCGGGTTCTATCAGGACCCGTACAGCGACTTCGGCCGGCTCTCGCAGGAACTGATCCGCGCCAATCGCTTGGTCCTGGACACCGGCGTGCACTACAAGCGCTGGAGCCGCGAGCGGATGGTGCAGTGGATGCGCGACCACTCCGACATGGAGGAGCCCAACATCCAGGCCGAAGCCGACCGCTATATCGCCTGGCCGGGCCAGGCCCTGGCCTACAAGGTCGGCCAGCTCAAGATCCGCGAGCTGCGCGCGCGGGCCCAGGACCAGCTCGGCGCGAAGTTCGACGTGCGCGCCTTCCACGACCGCGTGCTCGGCGGCGGCGCGCTGCCGCTGAACGAGTTGGAGACGCGGATCGACGAGTGGATCGCCTCGGTCGCGGCCGGCGGCGACGCCGCAGCGGCGAAGTGAACCGGCGCGGCGCGCGTTCCGCCGAGCGCGCGCCGTCGCCAACCGCAGCGACGCAGCCCCGCCGCCCCCACCCGAAGCCAGTCCCCTCCCACCGCCGTTCCTGCGAACGCCGAAACCCTCGCGATCCCCACCCTCCCCACCCAGCCGCACCACCCCCGACTCCCGCCCTACGCCCGCCGCAACCCGCACTGGCATACTCGGCACCTGGAAACCGCGAACCATCCCGCGCTTTCCGCATCTCCCCCCGCTGCCGGCCTTCCATGCGCACCGTTCTGGTCATCGACGACAACCCCGCGGTCGCGACCGCGCTCGACCTGCTGTTCGGCCTGCGCGAGATCCGCGTGCTGACCGCGCAGTCGCCCGAGCAGGGCCTGGAGACGCTGGCGCGCGAAGACGTGGGCCTGGTGCTGCAGGACATGAACTTCACCGCCGACACCACCTCGGGCCAGGAAGGCGTGGCGCTGTTCCGCGCGATCCGCGCGCGCCACCCGGACCTGCCGATCATCCTGCTGACCGCCTGGACCCACCTGGACACCGCGGTCGACCTGGCCAAGTCCGGCGCCGCCGACTACCTGGCCAAGCCCTGGGACGACCAGAAGCTGCTCGCCAGCGTGGAGAACCTGCTCGAACTCGGCGACAACGCGCGCGAGGTCAACCGCCTGCACGAGCAGCGCCGGCGCGCGCGCCGCGAGCTCGACGCGCGCTACGACCTGCGCGGGCTGGTGTTCGCGTCCGAGCCGATGACCCGCGTGGTGGAACTCGCTTGTCATGTCGCCCGCGCCGACGTGCCGGTGCTGATCGTAGGCCCGAACGGCGCCGGCAAGGAAAAGATCGCCGAGATCGTCCAGGCCAACTCCGCGGTCGCGGCCGGCCCGTTCGTGACCTTGAACTGCGGCGCGTTGCCGACCGAGCTGATCGAAGCCGAACTGTTCGGCGCCGACGCGGGCGCCTACACCGGCGCCAACAAGATGCGCGAAGGCAAGTTCGAAGCCGCCGACGGCGGCACCTTGTTCCTCGACGAGATCGGCAACCTGCCGCCGGCCGGGCAGATGAAGCTGCTGCGGGTGCTGGAAACCGGGCGCTTCGAACGGCTGGGCTCCAACCGCGAGCGTCAGGTCAAGGTGCGGGTCATCAGCGCGACCAACGCCGATCTGTCGGCGATGATCCGCGACGGGCGTTTCCGCGAAGACTTGTACTACCGCCTCAACACCATCCAGATCCAGCTGCCGCCGCTGGGCGAGCGCCGCGACGACGTGCTGCCGCTGGCGCGCCATTTCCTCGCCGACAGCGCGCTGGGCGCCGGCAAGCGCCTGGGCGAGGACGCCGAGCGCGCTCTGCTGGCGCACGCCTGGCCCGGCAACGTGCGCGAGCTGCGCAACACCTTGCAGCGCGCCGCGCTGCTGGCGCGCGGCGACACCATCGCCGCGGCCGACCTCGGCCTGCCGGCGCCGCCCGCGGCGGCGGCGGCGACGGCCGCGCCATCCGGCGGCGACGAGCCCGACCGCGCCGCGATCGAAGCGGCGATCGAGCGCGCCGGCGGCGTGCTGGCGCAGGCCGCCAGCGAACTGGGACTGTCGCGACAGGCGCTGTACCGGCGCCTGGACCGGCTCGGCATCAAACGCGACTGAGGACGCGAGCATGCGCCGCCTGCCCTTGAGTCTGACCTTCGGCGCGGTCGCCCTGGCCTATCTGGCCGCGGGCGCGGCCGCGGCCTTGTGGCTCGCGGACTATCTGCGCCCGCGCTGGCTGGCGCTGCCGATCGTGGTCGCCGCGCTGGCGCCGCTGCTGCTGTATCACGTGTCGCGTTTGTTCGCGCCGATGAACTCGTTGTTCCGCGCGCTCGCCGGTTCCGTGGCGAGCTATCGCGACGGCGATTACTCCTTCAGCTTCAACTGGGACGGCAAGGGCGACCTCGGCGAACTGGTCGCCAGCCACAACCGGCTCGGCGACACCCTGCGCGAGCAGCGCCTCAATCTGGTCCAGCGCGAACTGCTGCTCGACACGATGGTGCAGAACACGCCGGTGGCGATGCTGCTGGTCGATCCGGCCCGGCGCGTGGTGCTCGGCAATCTGGCCGCGCGCAAGCTGCTCGGCGAAGGCCGGCGCCTGGAAGGCCAGGATTTCGCCGAACTCATGCAACTCGCGCCGACGCCGATGCGCGAAGCCTTCGAACGCGGCGGCGACGGCATGTTCAGCGTCGGCGACGTCGAGAACGAAGAGATCTACCACCTCTCGCGGCGCATCTTCCGCCTCAACGGCCGCGCCCACGAACTGGTGCTGCTGCGCCAGCTCACCGCCGAGCTGCGCCGGCAGGAAGTGCAGACCTGGAAGAAAGTCATCCGGGTCATCAGCCACGAGCTCAACAACTCTTTGGCGCCGATCGCCTCGCTCGCCCACTCCGGCGCCGAACTGCTGCGCCGCGGCCAGCACGAACGCCTGCCGATCGCGCTGAACACCATCGAGGAACGCGCGCGCCACCTGGAAGGCTTCATCCGCGACTACGCGCGCTTCGCCAAGCTGCCGGCGCCGCGCTTGCAGCCGGTGGAATGGTCGCGCTTCATCCAGCAATTGCGCAGCCAGGTCGAGTTCGCCTACGAGGGCGTCGCCAGCGACGCGATCGGCCGGGTCGACGCGGCGCAGCTGGAGCAAAGCCTCATCAACCTGCTCAAGAACGCGCACGAATCCGGTTCGCCGCCCGAAGAAGTCCGCCTGCAACTGCGGCGCGCGCCCGACGCCTGGCGCATCGATGTGCTCGACCGCGGCACCGGCATGAACGACGCGGTGCTGGCCAACGCGCTGTTGCCGTTCTATTCGACCAAGCGCAACGGCACCGGCCTGGGCCTGGCGCTGGCGCGCGAGATCGCCGAAGCGCACGGCGGCCGCATCGCCCTGCTCAACCGCGAAGGCGGCGGCCTGTGCGTGTCGATGGTGTTGCCCGACTGAGCCGCCGCGCGCGCGGCCCGCGCACGTCGCCGCCGCGGACGCGATAACTCCGCCCACGTCCCACTCGCCCGATTCGCGAACGGGCGCATGTTATTCGCGCGCCGCTTGACCCACGCTTGCGCGGCGAACCGCATCGCATCGACCGCGCACGCAACCCTCGCGACGACCGTAGGGTGAATCGCCTCCGAGTTCGTTTCTAGCCAGGACGCGCGCGATCGAACGCGTTCGCATCCGTCGAATCGACGTTGCCGTTCGAGAATTTTCCAATCAATGCGAAAGGAGATCCGACAATGCTTCGCCAACCTACGCTTCTGACTTTCGGTCTAATGGCATTTCTTGCGAGTTTCGGCGCATGCGCAGCGCGCAACGTCGTGTTCCTGAACAATCCTTCGCCGCAGGACGTGAAGGACATCGGCCACTACGTGGTCGCCAGCAGCGGCAAGCCGTTCTTCTCCGACCTGGTGCTGTTCGCGGCCAACATCAACGGCAGCACGCCGAACACGCCGGTGCTGTACTACAACGCGGAGATGACCGCGATCCTGAAGAACAACATCGACGCGGTCCGGCAATTGCAGAACAAGGGCATCAAGGTCCAGATCTCGTACCTGGGCAACCACCAGAACGCGGGCTGGTCGTGCAACATGACCGCCGCGACCGCGACCAAGCTCGCCAATGCGATGGTCGCCGACGTGGTCAAGTACGGCCTCGACGGCATCAGCGTCGACGACGAGTACTCCACCTGCTCGGGCAGCGCCAGCTCGTTCTACGCGGTGCTCAAGGCGATCCGCGCCAACACCTATTTCACCGGCAAGACCCTGAGCAAGGCGCTGTGGTCGGACTCGACTTACTTCAAGGCGCCGTACAACGCCGCCAACCAGCTGACCGAAGGCTATGAAATGACCTACGGCGGCAGCGTCAGCTACCTGACCCCGTACGTCGGCTACGGCATGGCCAAGAGCAATCTGTTCCTCGGCATCTCGCCGGAATTCAGCTCGGCCTCGCAGGCCGGAACGATCGCCAAGAACGTCGCCAACGGCGGCTACCAGGGCGTGATGATCTGGGCGCCGAACGCCTTCCTCAACACCACCACCGCCGCGCAGTACTACACCCAGATCGTCAAGTCGCAGATCGGCACGACCGAGTCGGTACAGTACGCGCCGTGATGGCGTCCTGACCGCGTTGACGCGGCGGTGGCGCTACGCGCACGCCGTCGCGATGCGCACAGCGCGCGATGCGCGGATCCGGGAAGCCCGCGGGCTTCCCGGATCGGCGAGCGGGCGCCGGCTTACTGCGGCTTCTTCTTCACCGGCCGCTTCCAGCCTTCCACCGTCGACTGGCGCGAACGCGCCACGGTCAGCTCGCCGGCCGGCGCCGACCGGGTGATGACCGAACCGGCCGCGATGGTCGCGTCCTTGCCGATCGTCACCGGCGCCACCAGCGACGAATTCGAACCGATGAAGGCGCCGTCCTCGATGATGGTGACCGACTTGTTGACGCCGTCGTAGTTGCAGGTGATGGTGCCCGCGCCGACGTTGACCGCCGCGCCGATCACCGCGTCGCCGAGGTAGGCCAGATGGTTGGCCTTGCTGCCCACGCCCAGGTGCGCGTTCTTGGTTTCGACGAAGTTGCCCACGTGCGCGCCGTCGGCGAGCACGGTGCCGGGCCGCAGCCGCGAGTACGGGCCGATCTGCGCCGCGCCCTCGACCGTCACGCCGTCGAGATCGCAATGCGCGCGCACTTCGGTGCCCGCGCCCAGGCGCACGTCCTTGAGCCGGCAGAACGGGCCGATGCGCACGCCGTCGCCGAGTTCGACCGTGCCTTCCAGGATCACGTCGACGTCGATCTCGACATCGCGTCCGACCGTCACCGCGCCGCGCTGGTCGTAGCGCGCGGGATCGGCCAGGCGCGCGCCCTGCACGCACAGCGCGCGCGCGGCGCGGCGCTGGAACGCGCGTTCGAGCTGGGCCAGTTGCCAGGGATCGTTGGCGCCCTCGACCTCGATCGGGTCGTCCACGTGCACCATCTCGGCCGGGTTGTACTCGGCCGCGGCCGAGGCGAACACGTCGGTGAGGTAGTACTCGCCCTGGGCGTTGTCGTTGCCGAGCCGCTCCAGCCAGCGCCGCAAAGGCTCGCCGTCGGCGACCAGGATGCCGGTGTTGACGGTGCGGATCTCGCGCTGGTCCTCGTCGGCGTCCTTGTGCTCGACGATGCGGCCGACCCGGCCTTCGGGATCGCGCACGATGCGGCCGTAGCCGGTGGGATCGTCGAGATCGGCGACGAGCACCGCCAGCCGCCCCGGCGCGTCGAGCAGGCGCTGCAGGGTCTGCGCCGCGATCAGCGGCACGTCGCCGTACAGGATCAGCACCCGCGCGTCCTGCGGCACCCCCGGCATCGCCTGCTGCACGGCATGGCCGGTGCCCAGGCGCTGTTCCTGCTCGGCCCAGCGCAGGTCGTCCTGGCCGGCGAAGGCCGCGCGGACCTGTTCGCCGCCGTGGCCGTAGACCAGATGGATGCCGGCCGGGCGCAGCGCGCGCGCGGTCTCGATCACGTGGGCCAGCATCGGCCGCCCGGCGATCTTCTGCAGGACCTTGGCGGTCGCCGACTTCATCCGCTTGCCCTCGCCGGCGGCGAGAATCACGATGTGCAACTGGTTCATCGACTCATGAGCCATGTACGAAACCTTCCTGACCTGTTCGGTGCTTGACGTGGGCCCCCCGTCGGATCCGAATCTTAGCAACTGCCTGTGCAAGGACCCTGCATGACCGCTGAGCGCGCCCCCTGGCGTACCGCCGCCCTGGTATCGCTATTCTTCATCGCCGTGGCGGTGATCGCACTGCGCCAGGACGCGAACTGGGACCTGCGCAACTATCACCTGTACACGCCGCTGGCGTGGCTGGAAGGCCGGCTGACCCAGGACATCGCCCCGGCCCAGTTGCAGACCTGGCACAACCCCACCGTCGACATCCCGTTCGCGCTGATGGTCCGCGCCGGCGTCGGCGGCCTGCCGATCACCCTGTGGCTGGCCATTCCGAGCCTGCTGGCGCTGTATTTCGCCCTGCGCCTGCTCGATACGCTGATGCCGGCCCAGCGCAGCCGCGCGCGCACCTGGATCGCCGGCTTCGTCATCATGACCGGCGCGGCCATGTACCCGGGCACGGCGGCGATCTTCAACGACCACATCGTCGGCATGTTCGTGCTCGGCGCGCTGCTGTGGTGGGCGCAATCGCAGGGCCGGCGCGGGCCGTTCGCGACCTGGCTCCCGGTCGGCCTGCTGGCCGGCGCCGCGGCCGGGTTCAAGCTGACCGGCGTGACCTATTGCCTGGGCTTCATCGCCGCGGCCCTGGTCGCCGGGCCCGTGCGCCAGCTGCCGGCGCGCATCGCCGCGCTGGCGCTCGGCGGCGGCGTCGCGGTCGCGGTGTGCTGGGGGCCGTGGGGCTGGTATGTGTGGAAGCTGCACGCCAACCCGCTGTTTCCGTATTTCAACCAGTGGTTCCTGTCGCCGGATACGATCGCCGATTCCTGGCGCGACGCGCGCTACGTGCCGCGCAGCCTGATCGACATTTTCGACCCGCCGCTGCGCCTGCTGAGCCGCAGCCGCCACTACTCCGAACCGCTGCTGGCCGATCCGCGCCTGCTGCTGGGCCTGTGCGCGCTGGCGGCGTGGGCGTGGCTGCTGCGGCCGGGCGCGCGCGCGCAGGCCGCGGACAACGGCGCGGCCGGTCCGGGCGATCGGGCCTTGGCCAACGCAGTCGCGCTGCGCTGGCCGGTGCTGGTGTTCGTGCTCGCCAGCTACTTCGCCTGGGCCGCGGTCTACGGCATCTACCGTTACCTGCTGCCGCTGGAAGTGGTCTGCTCGCTGCTGATCGTCGGCGCGGTGTCGATGCTGTTCGCGCACAAGCGGCCGGTGCTGGCGATGCTGGTCGCGATGGTGCTGGTGGTGGTGCCGACCAAGCACCCGAACTGGGGCCGCGACCCGTACCGCACGCCGATGATCGCGGTGAAGTTCCCGCCGCTGCCGGCCGGCAGCGTGGTGCTGACCAGCACCGAGCATCCCATCGCTTATGCCGTGGCGTTCCTGCCGCGCGACGTGCCGGCGATGGCAGTGCGCAACAACTTCATGGATCCGCTGCAGTGCACCCGCCTGCAGCAACGCGTCGAACGCACCGTCGCGCACCCGCCCGGCCCGCTGTGGCTGCTGCGCCCGGCGACGCCCGACGAGCCCGCCAACGGCCGCATCGCTTTGTACGGGCTCAGCGTTTCCGGCGCGTGCCGCTTGCTCGACAACAATATGGGCGACCTGGAACTGTGCCCGCTGGCGCGTGCGCCGTTCGCGCCGATTTGCAATAAGTAAGCTCCGGCGCGCGACTGGCGTTAAGCGCTAGTCGCCGCGATGCACGACCTGATCGGTGATCAAGCGCAGGATCTCGTTCGAACGCCGGTTGACCGTATCCAGGATCAAACCGGTCGCGAGCAGGATGAAGGCGGTCAGCGCCAGCGCCGCCGCCAGCACCGCGGTCGAGGGATGGGTGACCGCGCCGGTGCCGCCGAATTCGTGGATCACGACCGCGCCGAAACCGAGGCTGGCCAGGCCGGCCAGCAGCGCGGCGGTGCCGAAGAACAGCAGCGGGCGCAGGTCCTTGTACAGAAAGCCGATCGTGCGCAGCACGCGGAAACCGTCGCGGAAGGTGTTGAGCTTGGACTCGCTGCCCTCCGGGCGCACGCCGTAAGGCACGGTGCGCTCGGTCAGGACGAAGGCGTTGGCCATCGCGAACACGGTCATCTCGGTTTCGATCTCGAAACCGCGCGACAGCACCGGCATGGACTTGACGAAGCGGCGCGAGAACGCGCGGTAGCCCGACAGCACGTCGCGCACCGGCTGGCCGAACAAACGGCCGATGCTCCAGCGCACCAGCTTGTTGCCGAAACCATGAAAACGACGGAACGATCCCGTGTCGTGCTGCTCCAGGCGGGTGCCGACGACCATGTCGGCGTGGCCTTCGACCACGTCCTCGAGCAAAGCGCGCGCGTGCTCGGCCGGATAGGTGTCGTCGCCGTCGACCATCAGGTACACGTCGGCCTCGACCTCGCGGAACATCGCCCGCACCACGTTGCCCTTGCCCTTGGCCGGCACCCGCCGGACCCGCGCGCCGGCGTCGCGCGCCAGCTCGGCGGTGCCGTCGGTGCTGGCGTTGTCGAACACCCAGATCTCGGCTTCGGGCAGGGCGCGGCGGAAGTCGGCGACGACCTTGGCCACCGTATGCGCCTCGTTGTAGCAGGGAATCAATACCGCGCTGCGCAAAATGGCGCTCCGATGCTGTCCGGAATGGCGCGATGGTACAGCCTCCGCCGGGCTTCGTCTGGCTAGAATGCGCGCATGCCCGCCACCGCCCCGCCCGCCGTTTCGCCCGCCTCGCGCCGCCGCCGGGAGCGCGCATGAGCCTGAGCCGGCAGGGCCGCAATTTCCTGATCGTCGGCGGCATCCAGTACGTCGTGGACTGGGGCGTGATGGTCGCGCTGAGCCACCTGGGCATGCCGGTGGAAGCGGCCAACCTGGCCGGCCGGGTCAGCGGCGCGCTGCTGGGCTTCTGGCTCAACGGCCGCTTCACCTTCGGCGATGCCGGCTCGACCCTGGGCCGGCGCCAGTTCGCGCGCTTCCTGGCGATGTGGATCGCCACCACCGTGCTCAGCACGGCCGCGATCAGCGCGGTCAACGCGCACGCTGGATTGCAGTGGACCTGGCTGGCCAAGCCGATGATCGAGCTGGCGTTGGCGGCGCTGAGCTTCACCGCTTCGCGTTATTGGATCTATCGGCGCTGAGCCGCGGCGCCTGCGCCGCCGTACCGCGCCACCCGCCCCAGCAACGAAAAACGCCGGCGCGAGGCCGGCGTTTTCGCATCGCGGCGCGGACGCCGGATCAGTGCTTCATGTTCTTGCGCAGACGCTCCAGCGCCTGCAGCTGCGCCATCGCCTCGGCCAGCTTGGCCTGGGCTTCGGCGATGTCCATCTGCGGGCCGCGGTTGGCCAGCGCGCGCTCGGCTTCTTCCTTGGCCGCGCGCACGGCGGCTTCGTCGATGTCCTGGGCGCGGATCGCGGTGTCGGCCAGCACGGTCACGACCTGCGGCTGCACTTCGAGAATGCCGCCGGAGACCGCGAAGTCGAGCTGCTCGCCGCTGGGCAGGGTCACCACGACCTTGCCCGGCTTGAGCCGGGTGATCAGCGGCGCATGGCGCGGCGCGATGCCGAGTTCGCCGATCTCGCCGGTAGCGACCAGCAGCGTCGCTTCGCCGTGGAAGATCTCTTCTTCGGCGCTGACGATGTCGCAACGGAAGGTGGATGCCATGTCTCTCTCGCTTTGCTCGTTCGACGGGAATTGGGAATGGGGAATCGGGAATCGGAAAAGCAGGGTCGTCGAATCGGCGCGTGGCGCTTCTTACGATTCCCTATTCCCTATTCCCGATTCCCGAGACGCCCGCAGGGCGTCTCAGCCCACGCCCATCTTCTTGGCCTTCTCGGCCGCTTCTTCGATGCCGCCGACCATGTAGAACGCCTGCTCCGGCAGGTGGTCGTAGTCGCCGTCGCAGATGCCCTTGAAGCCGCGGATGGTGTCCTTCAGCGACACGTACTTGCCCGGCGCGCCGGTGAACACTTCGGCGACGTGGAACGGCTGCGAGAAGAAGCGCTCGATCTTGCGCGCGCGGGCCACGGCGGTCTTGTCTTCTTCCGACAGTTCGTCCATGCCCAGGATCGCGATGATGTCCTTGAGCTCCTTGTACTTCTGCAAGGTGGCCTGGACGCGGCGCGCGGTGTCGTAGTGCTCGGCGCCGACCACGTTCGGGTCGAGCTGGCGCGAGGTCGAGTCGAGCGGATCGACCGCCGGGTAGATGCCCAGCGCGGCGATGTTTCGGCTCAACACGACGGTGGCGTCGAGGTGGGCGAAGGTGGTCGCTGGCGACGGGTCGGTCAGGTCGTCCGCGGGCACGTACACGGCCTGGATCGAGGTGATCGAACCGGTCTTGGTCGAGGTGATGCGCTCCTGCAGCACGCCCATTTCCTCGGCCAGCGTAGGCTGGTAGCCCACCGCCGACGGCATGCGGCCCAGCAGCGCCGACACTTCGGTGCCGGCCAGGGTGTAGCGGTAGATGTTGTCGACGAAGAACAGCACGTCGCGACCCTTGCCGTTGGCGTCCTTCTCGTCGCGGAAGTACTCGGCCATGGTCAGGCCGGTCAGCGCCACGCGCAGACGGTTGCCCGGCGGCTCGTTCATCTGGCCGTACACCATCGCCACCTTCGACTTCGACAGGTCGTCCTGGACGATGACGTTGGCGTCGGACATCTCGTGGTAGAAGTCGTTGCCCTCGCGGGTACGCTCGCCCACGCCGGCGAACACCGACAGGCCCGCGTGCTCGGTCGCGATGTTGTTGATCAGCTCGAGCATGTTCACGGTCTTGCCGACGCCGGCGCCGCCGAACAGGCCGACCTTGCCGCCCTTCGCGAACGGGCACATCAGGTCGATGACCTTGATGCCGGTTTCCAGCAGCTCGTTGCCCGAGGACTGGTCGGCGTAATCGGGGGCGGCGCGGTGGATTTCCCAATGCACGTCGCTCTCGACCGGACCGCGCTCGTCGATCGGCTCGCCGAGCACGTTCATGATGCGGCCCAGGGTCGCGGTGCCGACCGGCACGGCCACGGCGCGGCCGGTGTTGGTCGCGATCAGGTTGCGCTTGAGGCCGTCGGTGGAGCCCAGCGCGATCGCGCGGACGATGCCGTCGCCGAGCTGCTGCTGCACTTCGAGGGTGATGGCGGTGTTTTCGACCTTCAACGCGTCGTACACGCGCGGCACGGCGTCGCGCGCGAACTCGATGTCGACGACCGCGCCGATGATCTGAACGATCTTGCCCTGGCTGCCCTGGCTGCTCATCTTGGATTCCTCAGTAACTTTCAAATGCTGCGGGTGGTCGCAGGCCTGGGGCCGCGCCCACCGGATGGGTTAGACCGCGGCGGCGCCGCCGACGATTTCGGAGATTTCCTGGGTGATCGCCGCCTGACGGGCCTTGTTGTAGACCAGGTTCAGGGTGCCGATCAGCTTGGTCGCGTTGTCGCTCGCCGACTTCATCGCGACCATGCGCGCGGCATGCTCGGACGCCACGTTCTCCAGCACCGCCTGGTACACCAGCGACTCGATGTAGCGGGTCAGCACGTGATCGAGCACGGTCTGCGCATCGGGTTCGTAGATGTAGTCCCAGTCGTGCTTGGCGACCTGGGTTTCCGGCGCCGGCAGCGGCAGCAGCTGATCGAACGCCGCGCGCTGGGTCATGGTGTTGACGAAGTCGTTGTAGCAGACGAACACGCGGTCGACGTTGCCGGCGCTGTACGCGTCGAGCACGACCTTGATCACGCCGATCAGCTGCTCCACATGCGGCTGGTCGCCCAGGTGGGTGACCGAGGCGAGCATGTTGACCTTGATCCGGCGAAAGAACACCGAGGCCTTCTGGCCGATGGTGACCACGTCGACCTCGACGCCCTGCTCCTGCCACTTGCGGAACTCGCCGAGCAGCTTGCGGAACAGGTTGTTGTTGAGGCCGCCCGCCAGACCGCGGTCGGACGACACGATCACGTAGCCGACGCGCTTCACGTCCTTGCGCTCGACCATGTACGGATGCTGGTAGTCGGAATTGGCCTGGGCCAGATGTCCGATCACCTGCTTGATCACGCGCGCGTACGGGCGCGAGGTCTTCATCCGATCCTGCGCCTTGCGGATCTTGGAAGCCGAGACCATTTCCAGCGCGCGGGTCACCTTGCGGGTGTTCTGCACGCTCTTGATCTTGGTTTTGATTTCTCTGCCGCCGGCCATTGCTCGCTCCGCTCGCGGGGAATGGGGAATGGAGAATGGGGAATCGGCACAGCCGCTCCGTCCCCGCTTCTACGATTCCCTATTCCCTATTCCCTATTCCCGCCGGCTCAGTAAGAGCCGGTCGACTTGAACTCTTCGATGCCCTTCTTGAAGGCGCCTTCGATCTCGTCGTCCCAGCCGCCGGTCGAATTGATCTTGTCGACCAGGGCGCCCTGGGTGTTGACGAAATGTCCGTGCAGCGCGTCTTCGAAGGCGCCGATCTTGGCCACCGGCACGTCGTCCATGTAGCCCTTGTCGACCGCGTAGATCGACAGCGCCTGCAGCGCGATCGACATCGGCGCGTACTGCTTCTGCTTCATCAGCTCGGTCACGCGCTGGCCGCGCTCGAGCTGCTTGCGGGTGGCTTCGTCGAGGTCCGAGGCGAACTGGGCGAACGCCGCCAGCTCGCGGTACTGGGCCAGGGCGATGCGGATGCCGCCGGACAGCTTCTTGATGATCTTGGTCTGGGCCGAGCCGCCGACGCGCGACACCGAGATGCCGGCGTTGACCGCCGGGCGGATGCCGGCGTTGAACAGGTCGGTTTCCAGGAAGATCTGGCCGTCGGTGATCGAGATCACGTTGGTCGGAACGAATGCGGACACGTCGCCGGCCTGGGTTTCGATGATCGGCAGCGCGGTCAGCGAACCGGTCTTGCCCTTCACTTCGCCGTTGGTGAACTTCTCGACGTAGTCGGCGTTCACGCGCGCGGCGCGCTCGAGCAGGCGGCTGTGCAGGTAGAACACGTCGCCCGGGTAGGCTTCGCGGCCCGGCGGACGGCGCAGCAGCAGCGAGATCTGGCGGTAGGCCACGGCCTGCTTGGACAGATCGTCGTACACGATCAGCGCGTCTTCGCCGCGGTCGAGGAAGAACTCGCCCATGGTGCAGCCCGAGTAGGCGCTGATGTACTGCATCGCGGCCGATTCCGACGCGGTCGCGGCGACCACGATGGTGTGGGCCAGCGCGCCGTTCTCTTCCAGCTTGCGCACCACGTTGGCGATCGAAGAGGCCTTCTGGCCGATCGCGACGTAGATGCACTTAATGCCGGTGCCCTTCTGGTTGATGATGGCGTCGATGGCCATCGCGGTCTTGCCGGTCTGGCGGTCGCCGATGATCAGCTCGCGCTGGCCGCGGCCGATCGGGATCATCGAGTCGACCGACTTGTAGCCGGTCTGCACCGGCTGGTCGACCGACTTGCGCCACAGCACGCCCGGGGCGACGCGCTCCACCGGAGCGGTCATGGTCGCGCCGATCGGGCCCTTGCCGTCGATCGGCTCGCCCAGCGCGTTGACCACGCGGCCCAGCAGCTCGCGGCCGATCGGCACTTCCAGGATGCGGGCGGTGGTCTTGGCCACGTCGCCTTCGCGCAGGTGCTCGTAATCGCCCAGGACCACGGCGCCGACCGAGTCGCGCTCCAGGTTCAGCGCCAGGGCGAAAGTGTTGTTCGGCAGTTCGATCATTTCGCCCTGCATCACGTCGGCCAGGCCGTGGATGCGCACGATGCCGTCGGACACCGAGGTGACGGTGCCTTCGTTGCGCGCTTCGGCGGCCAGCTTGACCTTCTCGATGCGGGTCTTGATCAGTTCGCTGATTTCGGACGGGTTGAGCTGGGTGCTTGCCATTGTCGTTTCCTTGGTCCTGCATCGCGACGAAGCGACGCGCGGGTGCTTTCTTTTAAACGGGAGTCGGGAATCGGGAATCGGGAGTCGGAAGAACTGGCTTCGACGATTCCCTATTCCCCACTCCCTATTCCCGGCTTCAACCGGTCAGCGCCGTCTGCAGGCGCGCCAGCTTGCCCTTCAGCGAGCCGTCGATGACCACTTCGCCGGCGTCGATCACCGCGCCGCCGATCAGCGACTCGTCGACCGAGGTTTCGATTTCGACCTGGCGGCCGAAGCGCTTGACCAGCGCGGCCTTGATCGATTCGAGTTCGGCCGCCGGCAGATCGCTGGCGGAGGTGACCTTGGCCTTGACCACGCGGTCGGCGTCGGCGCGCAGTTCCTCGAACAGGCCGGCGATTTCCGGCAGCAGGGCGAGGCGACGGTTGTCCGCGAGCACGGTCAGGAACCGCTGCACGGACTCGTCGGCGCCGTCGGTCGCGACCAGGGCGACCGCATCGGCGCCGGTCAGGCGCGGGTGGCCGAGCACCGACTGCACCTGCGGATCGGCGGCGACGCGCGCCGAGAAGGCGAGCGCTTGCGACCATTCGGCGGCGCGGCCGGCTTCGCGCGCCAGCGCAAACGCGGCGCGGGCGTACGGACGGGCGAGGGTGAGGTTCTGGCTCATCGCGTGGGGCGTTCCGGTCAGATTTCCGCGGCCAGCTCGTCGAGCAGCGCCTTGTGGGCGTTGGCGTCGATTTCGCGCTTGAGCAGCTTCTCGGCGCCGGTCACGGCCAGCGCGGACACCTGCTTGCGCAGATCCTCGCGGGCGCGGTCGGCAGCGGCGGCGATTTCGGCGTCGGCCAGCGCCTTCAGGCGCGTGGCTTCCACCATCGCGTCGGTCTTGGCCTGATCGACGATCTGATTGGCGCGCGAATGCGCCTGCTCGACCACTTCGTTGGCCTTGACGCGGGCTTCGCGCACGATCTCATCGGCCTGCGCGCGCGCCTGCTGGATGAGCACCTCAGCGCCTTCGGCGTTCGCCAGGCCCTGGGCAATCTTTTGTTGCCGTTCTTCGATCGCCTTGTTCAGGGGCGGCCAAATGAACTTCATCGTGAACCAGATGAGGATCGCGAACGTGATCATCTGGCCGAAGAAGGTCATGTTGATATTCATGACAGCTCCGATGGGACGCTGCGGGCGCTAGGCCCGGGAGAGCCGTCCGCTCGCGCGGACGGCTCAGACTGCTCGCTGGGCGAGGATCAGCCGGCGGCGCCGGCAGCCTGCAGGGCGCCCAGCAGCGGGTTGCCGAACGCGAACAGCAAGCCGACGGCCAGCGCGATGATGAACGCGGCGTCGATCAGACCGGCCAGCAGGAACATACGGCCCTGCAGCATCGGCACCAGTTCCGGCTGACGGGCGGCCGACTCAAGGAACTTCGAGCCCATCAGCGCGATGCCGAGGCAAGCGCCGATCGCGCCGAGGCCGACCATGATGCCGATCGCGATAGCGGTCAGGCCCTGCACATTGGCGATGAATTCCATGGGTTTCTCCTACTGAAACGTTGATTTGGCTAAAGGAAAGGGTGAAACGGGCAAAGAACTAAAAGGTGGAACTCGGTGTCAATGACTCTCGTACGCGCCGGCGATGTAGACGACGGTGAGGATCATGAAGATGAAGGCCTGCAACAGCACGATCAGGATGTGGAACAGCGCCCAGGCGGCGTTGAAGATCACGCCCGGCACGAACATCAGCAGACCGCCGCCGAGCAGGCCGGCGATGAGCATGAACACCAGCTCGCCGCCGTACATGTTGCCGAACAGTCGCATCGCCAGGCTGACCGGCTTGACCAGGTACTCGATGACGTTGAGACCCAGGTTGGCGGGAGCGAGCGCGATCTTGGCGCCGGTGCCGTGAGCGTGGAACGGCGCGGTCAGCAGTTCCTTGCCGAAGCCCAGGCCGCCCTTGGCCTTGACCGAGTGATAGAGGATCAGGAAGAACACGGTGGTCGACAGCGCCAGCGTCGTGTTCAGGTCCGCGGTGGGAACCCAGCGAAAATACGTGTGGTGCGCGACCTCGGCGCCGGCGGTGGTCTTGACCACCCAGCCCGGCAGGTCGAGCGGCAGCAGGTCCATGCCGTTCATCAGCACGACCCAGACGAAGATCGTCAGCGCCAGCGGCGTCAGCGAGCTGCGGTCGCCGTGGAAGCTGTCCTTCACCTGGCCGTCGATGAACTCCAGGATCAGTTCGACGAAGGCTTGGCCCTTCGACGGCACGCCGGAAGTGGCCTTGCGCGCGAAGAAGCCGAACCAGGTAATGAAGATCAAGCCCAGGATCAGAGAAACGACCCAGGTATCGATGTGAAAAGCGCCGCCGCCCAGCGAGATGGTGTTCTGCTGGAGGTGGTGCTGGATGTATTCGTTCAGGCCGCCCGAACCGGTCTGTTCACTCACGAAAGACACCTATCGTTTCAAAAGATTGGCCAGTACGAACGCCAGCATCGCTGCCGACAGACCCACCAGCATTGGCAGGGGAGGCAGACGCCACGCGACCATTCCCAGGCCGAGCACCATCAATACCGCCACCCATTTGAATATGACTCCGAGCAGCAACCGCCCGATCGCCGATCCGGCCGGTTGCACGCCGCCCCCCAACGCCATCCTGGCGGCCGCGAGATTGCCGGCCACCACCGCGCCACCGCCGACCGCAGCCGCCAACGCGGATGAGGCGCCGAGGGAGAGGAAGGCCAGCGCGACCAGCGCCGTCGCGCCGGCTTGCCAAGCAATCGCGCGCGACGCCAGCCGGCGGCCTGCGGACAATGGATCGTGCACGCGGGTCTCGTCGGTCTGGGGTTGGCGCAAAGCGCCCGGTAGAGCCGCAAAAGTATAGAACGAGGGCGACTTTGCGGCAACCGGCGGCAGTCACGGCCTGGCCATAGGCGAGGTGTTGCGCGGCGGCGGCGGCGGAAGTCTGCGCGTTCACGGCGCCGACTATGCGGCCAAGCGCTACTGCGTTGAATTACCTGGGAGGTAAGCCTGGGCGATCCGACGCTCGCCATGATAGACCGAAACTATGAAAACGGTCGCATCATTCGATTTGCATTTGGCCCGCAAAGGCGTATTTTGAGAATCATTCTCATTTGAGGCCCGCCTCATGGAAAAGACCCTCAGCTTCGCCGGCGTGCACTTCACCGTCGCCTTCCTGGTCGGCTATCTGATGACCGGCAGCGTCTGGGTCGGCGGCGCCCTGGCCCTGGTCGAGCCGGCCTGCAACACCGTCGCGTTCCATCTGCACGAGAAGGTGTGGAAGCGCATCGAACGCCGCCGCGCCGCGGCTGCGGCGAGCCGCGACGAGGCCCACCTGGCGACTTGATCGAATTCTTTGACGAACTGCGGAACCTTTGCCCGGGACACCGGTCAGTATTTGCGAACGCCCGCCGCCACTCTCTCCTCGTCAATGGCAAAGCAGCGGCGGGCACCCCGAAGCCCCGGCACGACCCGCCGGGGCTTCGCCTTTTAAGCGACGGACATCACACTTCGCCACTCGCGGCTTTGCCTGATCGGTCATCGCGGTTTTTTTCACGATCACTCCACCTGAACGACGGCATTCATGCACGCACCAGTACATGAACGTGCTGCATTTCCCCCTGCATACGGAGTGATCTTGTGACGAACAGAATTTCGCTGTTGACGCTGGCGTTGGTCGCCGCCGGCGCTGCGTACGCCCTGCCCGCGCACGCCGAGGACGACCGCTTCACCATCCGCCTGGGCGCCATGTCGGTCGACACCAGCGGCACCTTCAGCGCCGGCACCACCTTCCGCGGCAATCCCTACGAATTCAGCCAGGACTACGATTTCGGCAGCAAGGAAACCGTGCCGCGCCTGGAAGGCCAGTTCAAGTTCGGCGACCGTCATCGCCTGCTGTTCAACTATTGGGGCTACGACAAGAGCAAGACCGCGCGCCTGTCGCAGGACGTGTCGTTCGACGACACCACCATTCCCGCCGGCAGCTTCGCCCGCGCCAAGACCAAGTTCGAACTGGCCAGCGCGATGTACGACTACTCTGTCGTGGAAACCGAAACCGTCAGCTGGGGCCTGCAGATCGGCGTGGAGTACGCCAAGATCGAAGGCAAGCTGCGCGCCCAGGCCGGCACTGCGGACTACAACGGCAGCCGCAGCGAGGACGGCTTCGCGCCGGTCGTCGGCACGCGCCTGACCCTGTCGCCGAGCGAGCACTGGCGCTTCGTCGTGCAGGGCCAGTACCTGGACGCCGACTGGGGCGATTTCGGCGACTACAAGGGCGACATCAGCCGCGCCAACGCGCTGGCCGAGTACCGCTTCACCGAGAACGTCGGCGTGTTCGTCGGCTACGACTGGTTCAAGATCGACGCCAAGCGCAGCCGCAACAACGTCGACGTCGGCCTGGATCAACGCTTCAAGGGGCCGATGGCCGGCGTGACCTTCTCGTTCTGATCCAACGCGCTCCAGGCGCCCGCGCCTGGAGCGGCCGGAAAGCGAAAGAGCCTTCGAATCCAGCCTCTTGCGCGCGGATCGCAACGATCCGCAGCGCAAGCGCTGGAGCCGAAGGCTCCGTCGTGCCGGCGGTTTACTTCTTCTTCGGGATGTACAGGTCGGTGATGGTGCCGTCGAACACTTCGGCGGCCATCGCGACCGACTCGCTGAGCGTGGGATGCGGATGGATGGTGTGGCCGATGTCGGCGACCTCGCAGCCCATCTCGATCGCCAGCGCCACTTCCGAGATCAGGTCGCCGGCGTGCACGCCGACGATACCGCCGCCGACGATGCGGTGGGTGGCTTCGTCGAAGATCAGCTTGGTGAAGCCTTCGGTGCGGCCGATGCCGATCGCGCGGCCGCTGGCGGCCCACGGGAACTTGCCGACGCCGACCTTCAGGCCCTTGGCCTTGGCTTCGCTCTCAGTCACGCCGACCCAGGCGATTTCCGGATCGGTGTAGGCCACCGACGGGATCACCCGCGCGACCCACTCCTTCTTCTCGCCCGCGGCCACTTCGGCGGCGAGCTTGGCTTCGTGGGTGGCCTTGTGCGCGAGCATCGGGTTGCCGACCAGATCGCCGATGGCGAAGATGTGCGGCACGTTGGTGCGCATCTGTCGGTCGACCGGGATGAAGCCGCGCTCGGTCACCTGCACGCCGGCCTGGTCGGCGCCGATCTTGGCGCCGTTGGGCGCGCGGCCCACCGCGACCAGCACGCGGTCGTACACGCCCGATTCCGGCGCCGGCGTCTTGCCGGCCTCGGCGCTTTCGAAACCGACCTTGATGCCTTCCTTCAAGGCTTCGGTGGCCGCGGCCTTGGTCTTCAGGTGCACGCTCACGCCCTGCTTCTTGAGGCGGTCGGCGAGCGGCTTGACCAAGTCCGGGTCGGCGCCCGGCATCAGCTGGTCGAGGAACTCGACCACGGTGACTTCGCTGCCGAGCGCGCGGTACACGGTGGCCATTTCCAGGCCGATGATGCCGCCGCCGACGACCAGCAGCTTCTTCGGCACGTCGGCCAGTTCGAGCGCGTCGGTCGAGTCCATGACGCGCTTGTCGTCCCACGGGAAGTTGCCGAGCTTCACCGCCTGCGAACCGGCGGCGATGATGCATTGCTCGAAGCGGATCAGCTGGGTGCCGCCCTCGCCCTGCACTTCGAGCTCGTTCGGCGAGACGAAGCGGCCCGTGCCGGTCACGGTGCGCACCTTGCGCTGCTTGGCCATGCCGGCCAGGCCCTTGGTCAGCTGGCCGACGACTTTTTCCTTGTACTTGCGCAGCGCGTCGAGGTCGATCGTCGGCTGGCCGAAGCTGACGCCGTAGTCGCTGGCGTGCTGCGCTTCGTCGATGACCGCGGCCGCGTGCAGCAGCGCCTTGGACGGGATGCAGCCGACGTTGAGGCAGACGCCGCCGAGGCTGGCGTAGCGTTCGACCAGCACGGTGTCGAGGCCGAGGTCGGCGGCGCGGAACGCGGCGGTGTAGCCGCCGGGGCCGGAACCGAGCACGAGCATGCGGCATTCGACATCGGCCTTGCGGCCGCTCGCGGCAGCGGCGGTCGGCGCGGGGGCCGCCGGCGCCGGCGCCGGCTTCGGCGCGTCGGCCGCGGCCGGCTTGGCCGGCTCGGCGGCAGGCTTGGGCGTTTCGGCGGCAGCGGCGGGCTTGGACGCCTCGGCCGCGGGCTGGGCGGCTGCGCCGGCGCCTTCGGCCTCCAGGATCGCGATCACCGCGCCCTGCGAAACCTTGTCGCCGACCTTGACGCTGATCGACTTGACCACGCCGTCGGCCGACGACGGCACTTCCATCGTCGCCTTGTCCGATTCGAGCGTGACCAGGCCCTGATCCTTCTTGACCGTGTCGCCGACCGCGACCAGCAACTCGATGACCGGTACGTCGTCGTAGTCGCCGATGTCGGGAACCTTCACTTCGATGCTGTTGGCCATGACGCGGCAATCCTCTTGAAGAGCTTTTCTGGCGCGCGCGTGGGGCGCGCGCGGTGGGGGCGCACGGCCGGGCCATGCGTGGCGTCTGCCGCGGCGGACGCCGGAAAACTACCGATGCGCGCAGCCTCGCCGCGCGCGCCGGCTCGATCAGGGTGCGGGCGGGGCCTGCAGTTGCTTGTCGAGCTCGTCCAGCGACTCGCTCAAATCGCGCCAGCGGCGCTCGCGCTTGTTGGCGCTGGCGCCGGCCGCCTCGGTCAGCAGCGTGGCCTGCTCCATCAGGGTTTCGCCGACGCCGCAGTCCGGACGCGCGCCGCTGACGCGCACGCCGTCGACCACGAACAGCAGCTGGTCGGCATCGCGGTACTCGGCCGGCTGGTCGGCCGGCACCGCCTGCTCCAGCGCACGCTTCCAGCCCGCGACCAGGCGTTTCGCCAGCGCGGCCGGCATCGGCGCTTCTTCGCTGTCGACTTCCTGGTCGACGCGCAGCTCCAGCGCGCCGCCGCTGCGCGAGCGGCTCCACACCTGCACGCGCTCGTTGGGCACGGCGTGGCGCAGGGTCCAGTCGGCATCGGCGCCGGCGCCGGGAATCAGCAGCAGGCCGTTCTCGGTCGCGCGGGTCGGCAACACGGTCAGGCTCAGGCGCGGCTCGGCCTTGGCCGCCAGCAGTTGTTCCACGGCCGAACCGTGGTTTTCCGTCGCCGGCGGCCAGCCGCGGCCGAGCGGCGCGACGCAGCCGCCGGCGGCCTGGGCCAGCGGCGCGGCCAGGACGGCGGCGAGGCCGAACCAGGCCAAACGGTGGGAGACGCGGGCGGAACGCGGGTGACGGCTCATCGGCGAAAGAATTCCTGGTGGCGGACGGCGGAGCGAACCGGGCGGCGGCCGCGCGATGCGGCGCGCCGGACGGCCGCGCGCGGCGGCCGCCCCGGCCGTTACAGCAGCGAGCGGCGCATATCGGCGAGCAACTGCGCCAGATACGCGGTGAAGCGCGCCGCGGCCGCGCCGTCGATGACGCGGTGGTCGTAGGACAGCGACAGCGGCAGGATCAGGCGCGGCGCGAACTGCTTGCCGTCCCACACCGGCTTGGTCGCCGACTTGGACACGCCGAGGATCGCCACTTCCGGCGCGTTGACGATCGGAGTGAACGCGGTGCCGCCGATGCCGCCGAGCGAGCTGATCGAGAAGCAGCCGCCGCTCATGTCGGCCGGGCCGAGCTTGCCGTCGCGCGCCTTGGCCGCGAGTTCGCCGGTTTCGCGGGCGATCTGCAGCACGCCCTTCTTGTCGACGTCGCGCACCACCGGCACGACCAGGCCGCTCGGGGTGTCGGCGGCGAAGCCGATGTGGAAGTACTTCTTCAGCGTGAGGTTCTCGCCGCTGGCGTCGAGCGAGGCGTTGAAGTTCGGGAACTTCTGCAGCGCGTTGACCGAGGCCTTCATCAAGAACGCGAGCATGGTCAGCTTGATGCCTGCCTTCTCGTTTTCCTTGTTGAGCGCGACGCGCAGCGCTTCCAGGTCGGTGATGTCGGCGTCGTCGTGCTGGGTGACGTGCGGAATCATCGCCCAGTTGCGCGCGAGGTTGGCGCCGGAGAGCTTCTGGATCCGGGTCAGCGGCTTGGTTTCGGTTTCGCCGAACTTGCTGAAGTCGACCTTCGGCCACGGCAGCAGGTTGAGGCCGCCGCCGAGCGACGGCGCGGCCGCGCCTGCCGCGGCCGGCGCGGCGCCGCCCTGCATGACGCCCTTGACGAAGGACTGCACGTCTTCCTTGCTGATCCGGCCGCCGCGCGCGCTGCCGCTGACGCGCAGCAGGTCGACGCCGAGCTCGCGCGCGAACAGGCGCACCGCCGGGCTGGCGTAGGGCACCTTGTCGGGCATCAGTTCTTCGGCGGTGAAGGCCACCGGCGGGGTCCGCGGCGGCAGCGCTTCGGGGTCGGTGCCGGCGGTGGCGCCGGCGAGCGGGGCCGGGGCTTCGGGCTTGGGCGCGTCGGCCTTCGCGGCCGGAGTCGGTTCGCTCTTGGCGGGGGCCGGGGCTTCGGCCTTGGCGGGGGCGGCCGGTTTGGCGGGTTCTTGAGCTGGCGCGGGCGCCTGCTTCGCGTCCCCTTCGGTTGGTTCGATCAAGGCCACCACGCTGCCTTCGGCCAGTTCGTCGCCGATCTTGACCTTGAGCTCGCGCACGATCCCGGCGAACGGCGCGGGCACTTCCATCGTGGCCTTGTCCGACTCCAGCGTGACCAGGCCCTGGTCCTGCACCACCGTGTCGCCGACCGCGACCAACAGTTCGATGACGGGCACGCCGTCGTAGTCGCCGATGTCGGGGACGCGTGCTTCCTTCAGATCAGCCATGTTCGTGGGGCTCCGCAAATGCGCGAAAACCCTATTGTGTCTTGTGCGGGCGGTTGCGCCAACCGCGTTGCCGCCGGTGCAGTACTAAAGGCCTACGCGGCACAGCCTTGGCGCAGGCGGCGACCGCGTACGCCCCAGTACTGAGCACGGCGGGCGTGGTCGCGCGCGGGCGTGGCTGGCGCCGCGCGCGCCGGCTCAGCGCTTGCCGTCGCCCGGCTTGCCGTCCTTGGGCTCGAGCTCGACCTTGAGCAGGTCCAGCGCGCGTCCGTCGAAGCGGTAGGACAGTGCGTTCTCCAGCGCGTCGAGTTCGAGCATGCGCTGGCACAGGCGGTCGCCGCGGCGCTCCAGCGCATCGGCGCGCGGCTGCACCGCCGTTTCGATCTGGGCGTCGAGGTTGTCGAGTTGTTCGAAGCGTTTGACATCGCCGCTGAGCGCGGCGCTGACCGCGCCGCCGACGAGGTCGCCGATCACCAGCGGCACCGCCTCGCCGACCGCCTTGCCGATGCCGTCGCCGAGCAGCTTGCCGCTGAAGCGGGTCGGGCCGATCGCATCGCGCAGGCTGGCGTCGAGCTGCTTGCGCGCCTGCGCGACCTTGGCCTGGGTGCGGTCGGGATGGTTGCCGAGCTTGGCCGCGACTTCGCCGAGCGCGACCAGGGCGATGTCGGCGGCCTCGCGGGCGATGGCCTGGGTCTCGGGCATCGCGGCGCGGGTGCCGCGCTCGAATTCGGCCAACCGCTGCGAGTCCTGCGCGCTGAGCTCGACCCAGCGGTCGTCGACGAACAAACGGCCCTGGCGCATCACCAGCGCCTTGGGTTCGCCGTCCTGGCGGGTCAGGATCAGGCTGCGCTGATTGAGAGTCAGCTGGTACGGGCTGTCGATCTCGCAGCGCCCGTCGATCTTGACCTCGGCGCCGGCGGCGCCGCAGGCCGCCAGGGTGGCGACGGCCGCTGCGAGGCGGAAAAGCGGGAGAGACGGCATCGTCGGGTCCTGGACGGTGGAGTGGAACGGCGGGATGGGTGCAGCGTGCCTTCGCCGCGAGGGCCGCGGCGCGTGCCTTTCGACGGCATGACCTTCGTCATGGCGGTTGGGCGTGCCGATCCTGGCGCTTGGCCGGCGCCTGCGCGCCGACGCAGGCATCGCAGCGTCGGCCAAGGTGCGCTCGTACGCGCGCTTGGCAAGGCGAAGCGCGCGCGGACCGGCGCTGCGGCAGTGCGCCTCAGCCCCGAAAAACGCCGCGTTTCCGATTCGTTCAAACAACCGCCGCGGGTTCGCGCCAGCGCGCGTGCGCATTCGCGCGACGTCGCGCGTTATGTGCGCAGGTCGGCGCGCGCGACGTTCATGTTGCGGACATGCGTCGCGAAACCGGCTTTTTTCAAGGCATTTGCTTGTGCCGCAAGGGTTTCGCCGCGCATCGACGCAACGCTTTCGCGCGCTCGCTTTGCGCATCGATCGATGCATTCCGCACCGCTTCGCATCCGTTCATTTCGTTCATTTATGCCTTGAAAACAGGCCTCTAACACGATCGTTGCGTGAAAAGTTCCTTCACGCGCATCTGCGCAGCAAGTTCGATTCATCCATGCGTTGCTAACTTGCGCCCCGCCTCCCCCAAGGCACTACGCAACACACACAACAACACAGGAGTCCACTCCATGATCCGCTTCCGTCACTTGACCCTTGCCATGCTCGGCGCCCTGGCCTTCGCCCCGGCCGCCTTCGCTCAGGATGCGTCCACCGACAGCGCCAGCGGCAAGCACTTCGCCATCGTCGGCGGCTACGCCCTGACCCAGCCGACCAAGAATCCGCAGATCGCCGGCACCCGCACCAACCTGGACGGCGACGGCGCTCCGACCCTCAGCGCCAGCTACTTCATCAACGACAACTTCGCCGTCGAGTTGTGGGGTTCGGCCGACAAGTTCGGCCACCGCATCAACTCCAGCGCCGGCAAGCTCGGCAGCGTCGATTCGCAGCCGGTCGCGCTGAGCGGCCAGTACCACTTCCGCAACGCCGACAGCATCGTGCGTCCGTTCGTGGGCCTGGGCTACTACCAGGCCAACTACAGCGGCGAGAAGCTCGAGAACGGCCAGCGCCTGGGCGTGGACAACGCCAAGGGCGGCATCGCCACCGCCGGCGTCGACCTCAACATCAACCCGACCTGGTTCGCCCGCGCCGACGTGCGCTACATGCAGGGCAGCAAGTCGGACGTGAAGCTCAACGGCTTCAAGGTCGGCGAGGCCGAGTTGAACCCGGTCACCGTCGGCGTCGGCATCGGCGCGCGCTTCTGATCGATCGAAGCCGCGCAACCGCGCAGTAGCAGTACCGCAGTACGCAACACCGCAGTGGCAGCAAGCGATGCGCCGTAGTGATCGACGGCAGTCGCCGCAGTACGTTGTAGCGTCAACGCAGTACGCAAGCGCAGTACCGGACGGGCTCCTTCGGGAGCCCGTTCTTTTTTGCGCGCGCAGATCGCTCAGGCCGGGCCGTCGCCGGGGAACTGGATGACGTAGAACGCCGCGCCACGCGGATCGACCAGACGTGCGATGCGCACGCCGCTGTTGGCTTCGAACGGCGCCGACTCCAGCCGTCCGCCGAGATCCAGCGCGCGCTGCACGCAGGCTTCCACGTCCGAGACCTGCAGATAGATCGACCAGTGCGGCGGCAGATGCCGCCACTCCGGCCGCATCTGCAACAGGCCGCCGAGCAGGCGCTGGCCGTCGGCGAACACGCGGTAGCCGTTGCGCGCGCTGGGATGGCCGCGCAGGCGCCAGCCGAACAACTGCTGGTAATAGCGTTCGGCGCGGTCGATGTCGCGGGTGGCCAGTTCCGCCCAGCACACCGCGTTGTCGACGCCGAGCGCGTCGGCGCCGGGATGGGCGCGCTGCTGCGCCAGCGAGAACACCACGCCTTCCGGGTCCGCGCACACCGCCATGCGCACGTGCTCCATCAATTCGAACGGCGCGGCGATCATGCGCCCGCCGAGCGCGACCGCGCGCGCGGCGGCCTTGTCGCAGTCGTCGGTGCGGAAGTACACGCCCCAGTGCGGGGCGCTGATGCCGTCGGCGCCGCTGGCCATGCCCGGCACCAGGGTGTAGGTGCCGGCGACGTCGCGGCCGTCGAGTTGGAAGATCGTGTAGAGGCTGCCGTCGGGCATCGGCGTGCGCTCCAGGGTCCAGCCGAACAGATCGCGGTAGAAGGCCTCGATCGCCGGCTGGTCGTCGGTCGCCAGCTCGAACCAGCACGGAGCCCCCGGAGCGTGGACGATGGCGGTCATGGCGGGCTCCCCTGGCGAAAACTGCGAACTGCGTCTCGACATTAACCCCGACCGCGGCGGCCGTCATGGCGCGCTGCGGCGAGAAACGCAGGATTTCGCTAAGGGAATTCAGCTAAGGAAATCCTAAGACTTCCAAAGAAGTTCAGCCGGAGCTGTTCGGTCGGGGCGCCGTGCGCAGCCGGCTTCGCTGGAATGGCTGTGCCGGAGGCGCTTGGCTAAGGATGTTCAGCTTCGACATGCACGCGCTCGCGACGCAGCAGGTACAGGCCGCTGGCGACGATGATCGCCGCGCCGGCCCAGGTGATCGAGTCGGGCAGTACGCCCCACAAGGCCAGATCCAACAGCACGCCCCAGATCAGCGCGGTGTATTCCAGCGGCGCGATCAGCGAAGCCTCGCCGAGCCGGAAGGCTTCGGTGACCGCGTACTGGCCGAGCGAACCGGCCACGCCGAGGCCGAGAATCAGCCAGAGGTGTTCGCCGCGCAGCGGCACCCAGCCCGGCCACGCCAGCGCGCCGGCGCCGAGGGTCATCAGCACCATCAGCCACACCATCATCGCCTGGGTGGTGTCGGTGCGCGCGATCACCCGCACGGTGATCGCGGTGACGGCGTAGCCGAGCGCGGCGGCGAGCACGGCCAGCGCGGCCAGGCTCAACATGCCCTCGCCGGTCGGCCGCAGCAGCACCAGCACGCCGAGCAGGCCGATGCCGATCGCGACCCAGCGCCGCGGCCCGACCTGTTCGCCCAGAAACGGTCCCGACAGCGCGGTGATCAGCAACGGCGCGATGAAGAACACCGAGTAGGTGGTCGACAACGGCAGCCGGTTCACGCCGTAGACGAACGAGGCCATCATCCCGATGCCGAGCGCGCCGCGCAGCAGGTGCAGCGGCCAGCGCACGCGCAGCAGGCTGGGTCCGCCGCCGCTGGCGAAGGCCCAGCCGAGCACGAACGGCAGCGACGAGGCGCCGCGCAGGGCCGCCACCTGGAACGGCGGGTAATGCTCGGACAGCAGCTTCAGCAGCGCGTCCATCAGCGAGAACATCAGCACCGCGGCGAGCATGGTGAAGGCCGCGCGGCGCGCGTGCGGGTGCGCGGCGGTCACGGTACCGCTCCGGCGCGGGCGGGCAACGCGCCGGCGCGCGCGTGGCGCAAGGCGCGCAGGCGGACGGCGTAAGCGTGGGAGAACGACGTGGTCATGACGGTTGCGGCATCGGGGAGCGGCATCATGACCCGGCCGATGCGGCGCGTCATCGGGCTGCTGTCAGCCGATGTCAGCAGATTGCGCCGCGTGTTCGCGCAGCCGGCGGTGACGCCGCAGGCGCCGGCGCACGCCGAGGGTGTAGACCACGTAGTAACCCAGCAGCAGCCCGCCGACCGCGAACAACCCGCCCTGTTGCGGCAGCCAACTGCCGTGCGCCTGCGCACTCCAGGCGTGCAGTCCCTGCCACAGCCCGTAACCGAGGCGCGCGGCGATCAGCAAGGTCAGTCCCAGCGCGAACCAGCGGCTCGGGGTGTAGTACAGGCCTTTGGCTTCGTCTTCGAAGCGGGTTGCGGCCAGACCGAGCGCGCCCAGCAGCAGCCCCGCGAGCAAGCCGGCGCCCGCGTACAGCGGCGCATCGGCGACCCAGTGGCCCGACACCCAGGCGCCGGCGAAGAACAGCAGCAGCGAGAGCAGCGACAGCGCCGCGCCGAGGCTGACCGCCCAGCCGAGCGCGCGCCGGCGCGCCTTGCCGTAGCGGTAGCGCTGGATCAGGCCGATCGGGATCAGCAGCGCCCAGAGCAGGGCGAGGGCCAGTACGGCGAGCGGGATGAGCAGCAGCGGCATGGGGGCAGTCTAGCGGCCCGCGGGTGGCGCCCGCTGTGCAGGCTGCGATGCGCAGACTTCAGGGGCGAATCGCGATGGAGCCCTGGATTCCCGCGTTCGCGGGAATGACGGCTGGGGGAGCGGCTTCGGATTCCGCTACCGTCGTTTCCGCGAAAGTCGGAATTTGGTTGCGATGGAGCCCTGGATTCCGTCGTTCGCGGGAATGACGGCTGGGAGAGCGGCTTCGGATTCCGCTACCGTCGTTTCCGCGAAAGTCGGAGTTTGGTTGCGATGGAGCCCTGGATTCCCGCGTTCGCGGGAATGACGGCTGGGAGAAGCGTCTCGAATCTCCCCTACCGTCATTCCCGCGAACGCGGGAATCCAGAGACTCCAGCGTACAACCGCAGCGAAGCTCCAGCGTTCCCGCTTCCGCGACAACGCCAGGGCCGCGCGCGTCGCCGCTCAGACCATCTTGTCGAGACTGGCGATATCGATCACGAACCGATACCGCACATCGCCCTTGATCATCCGCTCGTAAGCCTCGTTGATCGACTCGATCCCGATCAGCTCGATATCCGACGCCACCCCGTGCTCGGCGCAGAAGTCGAGCATTTCCTGGGTCTCGCGGATGCCGCCGATCAGCGAACCGCCGAGCTTGCGCCGCTGCATGATCAGCGAGCCGGCGGCGACCGCCGCGGGCTTTTCCGGCACGCCCAGCAGCACCATCGTGCCGTCGACCTTGAGCAGGCTCAGGTAGGCGTTGTAGTCGTGCTCGCCCGAAACGGTGTCGATGATGAAGTCGAACGTGCGCGCCAGGCGCTTGAAGGTTTCCTTCTCGCGGGTCGCGGCGAAGGCGTGCGCGCCGAGCGCCAGCGCGGCCTCGCGCTTGGATTCGGAGGTGCTCAGCACCGTCACCCGCGCGCCCATCGCCACCGCCAGCTTGACCGCCATGTGGCCCAGGCCGCCGAGGCCGACCACGGCCAGTTCGTCGCCGGCCTTGACGCCGTAATGGCGCAGCGGCGAATAGGTGGTGATGCCGGCGCACAGCAAAGGCGCGGCGCGGTCGAGCGGGATCGACTCGGGAATGCGCAGCACATAGGCCTGGTCGACGGTGATGCGGGTGGAATAGCCGCCGTAGGTCGGCGCGCCGCTGCCGCGTTCGGTCGAGTTGTAGGTGCCGGTCATGCCCTGCTCGCAGTACTGCTCCTCGCCGGCCTTGCACTGCGCGCATTCGCGGCAGGAGTCGACGAAGCAGCCGACGCCGACCGCGTCGCCGGTCTTGAAGGTCGTGACGTTGGCGCCGACCTGGGCGACCCGGCCGACGATTTCGTGGCCCGGCACCATCGGGAAGATCGAGCCGCCCCATTCGTCGCGGGCCTGGTGGATGTCGGAGTGGCAAACGCCGCAATACAGGATGTCGATCAGGACGTCGTCCGGGCCGGGTTCGCGGCGGTCGATCGAGAACGGGGCCAGGGACGAATGCGCGTTTTGCGCGGCGTAGGCTGCGGTCTTGAGCATGGGGGATTCCAGGTGGCGTGGACGGGACGCAGCGGCGGCCTGATCGGCCGGTCGGCCCGCGCGGGCCCGGTCGGCTGGCGCGGAATGAAGGGCCTGATCGGCCTGCGGGTCGCGGTCGTGGCGCGGCGGCAGGCGGCGGACGCTGGGAGGTCCATTCTAGGCGCGCCGCGTCGCGCCGGCGTCAATCCCGGGCCGCCCGCGGCTGCAACGCTGCGTATCGTCGCCGCGCTTGCGCTACCCTGTGCGGCGTTTCCCCCACTGTGCGAGTGCGCCATGCCTTCTTTCGACGTGGTTTCCGAAGTCGATACCCACGAACTCACCAATGCGGTCGACCAGGCCAACCGCGAGCTGTCGACCCGCTTCGATTTCAAGGGTGTGGACGCCAAGTTCGTGCTCGACGACAAGCAGATCAGCCAGTCGGCGCCGAGCGAGTTCCAGCTCGAGCAGATGACCCAGATCCTGCGCCAGCGCCTGTCGGCGCGGCAGATCGACGCGCGCTGCCTGGAGTTCGGCGACATCGAGACCAATCTGGCCGGCGCGCGGCAGAAGATCACCGTGCAGCAGGGCATCGAGCAGAAGCTGGCCAAGAAGATCGCCGCGGCGATCAAGGACGCCAAGCTCAAGGTCGAGACCCAGATCAACGGCGACAAGCTGCGCGTGACCGGCAAGAAGCGCGACGACCTGCAGGCCGCGATCGCGCTGCTGCGCGCCGGCGATTTCGAGCGTCCGTTGCAGTACGACAACTTCCGCGACTGATCACGCCCGCGAGGCCGCTGCCGTGAACGAATACGGACCCGACCCGGTCGCCGAAACCCGCCGCTGGCTGGAGCGCGCGGTGATCGGGCTGAACCTGTGCCCGTTCGCCAAGGCGGTGCTGGCCAAGGGCCAGGTGCGCTTCGTGCTCAGCTACGCGAGCACGCCGGAGCAGTTGCTCGAAGAACTGTCGTCGGAACTGGTGCTGCTGGAGCAGACCGACGCCGACAAGATCGACACCACCTTGCTGATCCATCCGCAGGCGTTGAACGATTTTCTCGAGTTCAACGACTTCCTCGACCTCGCCGACGAAGCGGTGGCGCTGCTGGACCTGGAGGGCGAGATCCAGATCGCCAGCTTCCATCCGCAGTACCAGTTCGCCGGCACCGCACAAGACGATGTCGGCAACTGCACCAATCGCTCGCCCTATCCCACCCTGCACTTGCTGCGCGAAAGCAGCGTGGAACGCGCGGTGGCGGCGTTTCCGAACCCCGATGCGATCGTCGAACGCAATCTGGCGACGCTGGAGAAGCTCGGCGCCGACGGTTGGCGCAAGCTGTCGGACTGGAATTTCAGCGGCTGAGTTCGCGTCCGGTTTCGGCCGGACGCGTTTGTGGCGAGCGAAGTCGACATGGATTTCGGCTTTCGCCGGAACGACATCGCTGCAGATTCGCTGCGCGCCCCACCTGCCGTCATGCCCGCGAACGCGGGCATCCAGGGCTTCACCGCGGCGCAGCTACCGCGTCTCGGACTTGGCTTTCGCGAGCACAAGCAACGTGGCTTCCGGCTTTCGCCGGAACGAGGTCGTTGCAGATTCGCTGCGCGCCCCACCTGCCGTCATGCCCGCGAACGCGGACATCCAGGGCTTCACCGTGACGCGGCTACCGCGTCTTTGGATTTGGCCTTCGCGAGGACAAGCAAAAGCAACATGGGTTCCGGCTTTCGCCGGAATAACGGCGGGTACTTCCGCCGGTTCTCGTGGATGCAGTCGCAGCAACCGGCTTGCGGCGAAAACGGCTTGCCCTGCCTCTCAGCCCGCCTGGGCCGCGCCGCGCGCCAGCACCCGCTCCAACAGCCCGCGCGCCTGCTCCAGCGACGCCACGATGCGATGGCCGAACGCGCGCAGCTCCGCGCCCGGAGCGACCAGATCCGGCACCTGGATCGGCGTCGCCCCGGCCGCCAGCGCCGCGCGCACGCCGGGTTCGGAATCCTCCAGCACCACGCAGCGGCGCACGTCGACGCCGAGTTCGCGCGCGGCCAGCAGGTAGATGTCCGGCGCCGGCTTGGAATGTTCGACGTCGCTGCCGGCGACGATCGCGTCGAAGCGGCCGATCAGCCCGCTCGCGGCGAGCTTGGCCAGCGCGCGCGGGCGCTGGGTCGAGGTCGCGACCGCCTTGGGCACGCCGTGGGCTTCGAGCAGATCGAGCAGTTCCAGCAACCCGCTCTTGCGCGGCAGCCCGGCGGCGACGCGCGCGTCGTAGAGGCGGTAACTGGTGTCGCGCAAACGGGCCGCCGCGTCGTCGCCGAAGTGGCCGCTGAGGTGGGCGAGGCTGGCGCGGTCGTGCATGCCGACCATCGCCAGCCACACCGCGTCTTCGGCCGCGAGGTTTTCGGCGATCGCCGCCTCGCGCCAGGTTTCCAGCATCGCCTGCTCGCTGTCGAGCATCAGCCCGTCCATGTCGAACAGCACGGCGTCGGGGACGAACTCCAAAGCTACGGCGGTATCAGCCACGGAACAAAGTCTCGAGATCGGTGGAATCGAGCGTGCGCCATTGCCCGCTCGGCAAGTCGTGCAGCGACAGGCCGCCGATGCGCGCGCGGTGCAGCGCCTCGACGTGGTTGCCGACCGCGGCGAACATCCGCCGCACCTGGTGGTAGCGGCCTTCGGTGAGGGTCAGCCGCGCCTGCCGCGGCGCCAAAGTTTCCATCACGGCCGGCGCCAGCGGGGTCTTTTCCGATTCCAGCATCAGCTCGCCGCTGGCGAACACCGCCGCTTCGTCGCCGCGCAGGTCCGAGGCAAGGGTAGCGTCATAGACCTTGCCGAGCTTGGCTTTCGGCGAAACGATCCGGTGCAGCAAGGCGCCGTCGTCGGTCATCAGCAGCAGGCCGCTGGTGTCGCGGTCGAGGCGGCCGACCGGCGACAGCAACGGCGAGCGCAGGCGGAACCGCGGCGGCAGCAGGTCGTAGACGACCCGGCCAGGGTCCTTGGTCGAACAGGTGTAGCCGACCGGCTTGTGCAGCATCAGCGCGAGGCCGGCCGGCGGGTCGAGCGGTTCGCCGTCGATGCGGATCGCGGCGTGTTCGACTTGATCGTCGGCGTACAGCACTTCGCCGTTGGCGTCGGTGACGCGGCCCTGGCGGAACATCGCCGCGGCGTCCTTGCGGCTGCCGTAGCCGAGATTGGCGATCAGCTTGACCAGCTTCATGCGCGGCCCCGCGCGCCGCGCGCTTCCACCACCTTGAAGCCGCCGTCCTGGGCGACGGTGCGGACTTCGCCGAAGTGTTCGCCGAGCGCGTGTTCGTACGGCAAGTGGCGGTTGGCGACCATCCAGAAACGGCCGCCGCGCTCGAGCGACTGCGCGGCCACTTCGATGAAGCGGCGGCCGATGTCGGGGCGCTCCTCGCGGCCCTGGCCGTGGAACGGCGGATTGCTGACGATGACATCGTAGCGGCGCGGCAGTCCGGCGGTGACATCGTGCCAGAAGCTTTCCACCGGCGCCCGCGCGCCATCGAGGTTGTGGCGGGCCAGCGCGACCGCGCGCGCCTGGGCTTCGTACAGGTCGAGCGAGGCGATGCGCGGGCAGCGCGCGAGCAGTTCGGCGGCGAGGTAACCGTAACCGGCGCCGAGGTCGGCGGCGCGGCCGGACAGGTCGGCCGGCAGGTGCGCGGCGAGCAGGGCCGAGGCCGGGTCGATGCGGTCCCAGGCGAACACGCCGGGGCGGCTGCGGAAGCGGCCGCCGAGGATCTCGCGCGGCGCGTCCAGCGCGGCCCAGGCGCGCGCCAGCGCGGCGTCGGCCGGGCCCTGCAGCGGCGCGGTCCAGAACGCGCGGCATTTGCGCTTGGACAGGTTGCCGACCTTGCCGGCGAGCTTGGCCAGGTCGTCTTCGCCCGAGCGCGCGCCCTCGTCGTTGCGCAGGCAGGCCAGCACCCGCCCGCCCGGCGCGCAGCGCGCGACGGCCTGGGCGAACAGCGCGCGCGCCTCCTCGCGCTGGCGCGGCGGCAGCACCAGCACCAGCGGAAAACGGCGCTGCGGATCCAGCGATTCCAGATCGACCACGTCCAGGCCGCCGCGCTCCAGCGCGTCGGCGGCGGGTTTGAAGTCCTGCTCGCACAGCAGCCCCGGCCGCGGCGCCTGGCGCAGGCCGAGGCCGTCGCGCGCGCGCAGGAACAAGGCGTCGCCGGGCCAGGCCAGCACGCCGTCGGCGATGGGTTGGAACAGGGTCTCGAGCGCGTCGTCGGAGCGGTCAACGCGCATGGTCGGCACTAGCCAAAAGGGCGGAAAGGTTCATCGCGCCGATTTTACGCAGGCGCGGGTTAGGGTGTGGCATCGCAATCGACGCAAGGAGCGCCCGTGCGCCTGCCCGTGCTGATCGCGGCCGCACTGATGCCGGTGGTGGCCTGGTTCTCGCAGCAAGGTTATTTCGGCCCCGACAACGGCGAAATGTCCGACCGCTACCCCACTTTGCTGGTCGCCGCCGGCTATGCCTTCGCGATCTGGGGCCTGATTTTCCTGCTCGATCTGGCCTTCGCCGTCTGGCAGCTGGGGTCGCGCCGGCGCGAGGACGACACCTTGCAGCGGGCGCGGCCCGCCGCCGCGGCCGGGTTCACCCTGACCGCGCTGTGGATGCCGCTGTTCTCGCAGCAGTGGTTCTGGCTGGCGCTGGCGACGATCTGGCTGGCGCTGGCCTGCCTGGCCTGGGCCGCCGCGGTACTGGCGCGCGACCCCACGCCGCTGCCGGGCCAGCGCGGCTGGGCCACCTTCGCGCTGTCGCTGCACGCCGGCTGGCTGGCGCTCGCGGCGTTCCTGAATACCGCGCAGGTGATCGTGGCCTATCGGCTGTTGCCGACCGAGGCGATGCTGGACTGGAGCCTGGGCCTGTTCGCGGCCGCGGCGCTGGTGCTGTTGGTCTTGAACATGCGCCTGCGCGGCAGCGCGGGCTTCGTGCTGGCGGCGCTGTGGGGTTTGGCCGGGGTGTACGCGAAACAGTCCGCATCGGCCTTGCCGGGCGCGACGGTGGCGGCGTGGACCGCGGCCGGCATCGGCGCGCTGCTGCTCGCGCAGACCGCGTGGCTGCGTTTGCATCCGAAGCATCGGGTGTTTTCCGGGCATCTCTCGCCGGGCGAGTGATCCGGGTCCGCCGTTTCGCATCGCGGCAACATCCGCTTCATCCGCAGCCAACGCCTGCGCCGCGAGGATGAAACCTCGTCCATCACAGGAGCGTTTCGCGATGCGAGCCCTCTTCGTCGGCGGCACTGTCGACAACAGCGAACTCGATCTGGAAGGCGGCGCGCCGCCGCGCCATTACCCGCCGAACACCGGCAGCGGCACTGCGCGGTATCGCCTGCATCACGTGGGATTACGCGAAGGCGAGATCGCGTATGCGGTGTATGCGGCGCCGGAACTGGCCGACGGCGAGATCGAACGGGTGGCCGAGGAGCGCGGGTATGCGCGCAGGTTCGAGGCCGAGCCGCAGCTGAGCGTCTAGCGTTTAAGGGCGGCCCTCGCCCCACCCCCGCCCCGGCCCGAACGCATAGCGTTCGGGCGTCCGGTGCTGCGCGAGCCAATGGCTCGCAAGCGCAGCCCCTCACCCCGCAAGCGAGAGAGGCGCTTCACAGCGCAAACGTCGCTCGCTGTCCCTTCTGCCGCCATCGGGAGAAGGTGCCCCGAAGGGGCGGATGAGGCCAACGCGGCCTCAGTTCTGCAACTCGCGCAACGTCACCGAAGGCGGCGCATCCAGCACCCGCCGCGTCGCGAACATCCCCGCCGCCAGCGCCGCGAGCATGCCCGCCGCACCGCCGGCCGCGGCCATGCGCCAGTCGAACGACCACGGCAGATCGAACACCTGCACCGCGACCACGCCGGCCAGCACCGAGGCCGCGATCGCCGCGACCAGCCCCGACAACAGCCCGATCGCCGCGAACTCCGACGCCTGCGCCAGCCGCAGCTGCCAGCGGCTGCCGCCGAGCACGCGCATCACCCCGCCTTCGAGCAGGCGTTCGTCTTGGCTCGCGCTGACCGCCGCCATCAACACCAGCAAACCGGCGAACAGCGAGAAGTAGAACACCACCTCGACCACGGTCGAGACTTGGTCGGCGGTGCTGCGCACCTGCTTGAGCACCTGCTCGACGTCGATCACCGACAGGTTCGGGAACCGCTCGACCAATTGCGAAGTGAAGCGCGTGTTGGCGGCCGGCACGCTGATCGCAGTGATATAGCTGGCTGCGTAGCCGTCCATCGAACCGGGCGAGCCGACCACGAAGAAATTCGGCTTGAAGCTTTCCCAGTCGACCTTGCGCAGACTGGTGATTTTCGCCTGATACGGCTGCCCGGCGATGTCGAAGCCGACCCGGTCGCCGACCTTCCAGCCCAGAGTTTCGGCGAAGCCTTCCTCGACCGACACCTCCGGCTGCGCCAGCTTGTGCGGCGCCCAGAATTTTCCGTCAACGATCTTGTTGTCGTCGCGCAGCGCATCGGTCACCGACAGGTTGAACTCGCGCTCGGCCAGTTGCTTGGCGCGGTCGCCGCGCGCGGCGTAGCTGTCGCCGGTGACCGGCTGGCCGTTGTGGCTCACCAGCCGCGCGCGGATCATCGGGAACAAGGTCGGCGCGCCGATGCCCTGCTCGCCGATGAAGCGGCGCACGTCGGCCATCTGGTCCTGCTGCACGTTGATGATGAAGCGGTTCGGCGCGTCGGCCGCGAGCGCCAGTTGCCAGCGATCGAGCAGATCGGTGCGCACGAAGGTCAGCAGCAGCAGCGCCATCAGGCCCAGCCCCAGCGCCGAGACCTGGGCGATGCTGGCGCCGGCGCGGCGGCTGACGTTGGCCAGCCCGTAGCGCAGCGCGCCGCGCAGGCGCGAGCGCAGCCGCCGCACCAGCACGATGAGGCCCAGCGCGAGCAAGGCCAACACCGCGAAGGTCAGCAGGATGCCGACCAGCATGTACGCGCCGAGCATCAGCGAACCGGCCTTCCACCACAGCAACGCGGCCAGCCCGCCGAGCCCCGCGATCGCGACCAGCCACGCGCTGGGTTCGCTGGCGTCGAGATCGCGGCGCAGCACGCGCAGCGCCGGCACCCGACGCAGCGCCAGCACCGGCGGCGCGCCGAACGCGAGCAGCACGACCAGGCCCACGCCGAAACCTTGCAGCGCCGGCAGCAGCCCGGCCGGCGGAATCGACATCTTCAGCGATTGCTCCAGCCAGCCGCCGATCGCCCATTGCAGGGCGAACGCGAGCGCTACGCCGATCGCGCTGGCGAGCAGGCCCAGCAGCACCATCTCGCCGACATGGATGCCGACCAGGGTGCGCTGGCTGGCGCCGAGGCAGCGCATCACCGCGGTGCCGGACAGATGGCGCTCGCTGTGGCGGCGCGCGGCCATCGCCACCGCCACCGCCGCCAGCACCACCGACACCAGCGCGGCGAGGCCGAGGAAGCGGCCGGCGCGGTCGAGCGCGGAGCGCACTTCCGGGCGCGCGTCGGCGATGGTTTCCAGGCGCTGGCCGCGACCGAGCGCGGGCTTGGCGACGGCGACGAAGCGCTCCACCGCCGCGGCCGGGCCGGCCACGACCAGGCGATAGCGGATGCGGCTGCCGGGCTGGATCAAACCGGTGCCCGCCAGATCGGCGAGGTTGAGGAACACCTTCGGCGCGATGTTGAAGTAATCCAGCGACGCATCGGGCTCCTGCGTCACCAGCGCGGCCAGGCGCAGGCGCGCGTCGCCGATCGCGATCTCCTGGCCGATCTTCGCGCCGAGGGTGTCGGCGCCGGCCTGGCTCATCCACACCGTGCCCGGCGCGGGCACGCCGGGCGCGTCGCGCTCGGCGCCGCCGGCGCGCTCGGCGATGCGGAACGCGCCGCGCAGCGGGAAGCCCGCGCCCAACGCGCGCAGATCGCCGAGCTGCAAGCGCTCGCCGACCCGGATCATGGTTTGCAGTTCGGTGGCTTCGGCGCGGCGCAGTTCGGGCGCGTTGGCCGCCTCGCGCAGCTTGCCGGCGATCTGTTGGTCGGCGCGCACCACCGCGTCGCCGCCGAGCAGGCGGTTGGCCTCGATCGCCAGCGCGCGTTCGGCGCGGTCGGTGACGAAGCCGACCGCGGTCACCGCCAGCACCGCCAGCACCAGCGCGGCCAGCAGGATGCGCACATCGCCGGCTTTCAGGTCGCGGCGCAGCTGCCGCCACGCCATCGCGATCGTGCGGCCCATCTCAGCTGCGCACCAGTCGGCCGCTGTCCAGGCGGATGCGGCGGTGGCAACGTTCGGCGAGGTGATCGTCGTGGGTCACCAGGATCAGCGTAGTGCCGGCATCGGCGTTGAGCTGGAACAACAGTTCGATGATCGCCTGACCGGTGTGGGTGTCGAGATTGCCGGTCGGCTCGTCGGCGAACAGCAGCGAGGGCCGGGTCACGAACGCGCGCGCCAGCGCCACGCGCTGCTGCTCGCCGCCGGACAGCTGGCGCGGATAGTGGTCCAGGCGCTGGCCGAGACCGACCTTGTCGAGGATCGCGCGCGCCGGCGCCTGCGCGTCGCGGTCGCCGCGCAGTTCCAGCGGCAGCATCACGTTTTCCAGCGCGGTCAGCGACGGCAGCAACTGGAAGCTCTGGAACACGAAGCCGACCTTCTCGCCGCGCACGCGCGCGCGGCCGTCTTCGTCGAGCGCGGAAATGGTTTCGCCGTCGAGCGTCACCGTGCCGGCGCTGGGCGAATCCAGCCCGGCCAGCAGCGACAGCAGCGTGCTCTTGCCCGAACCCGACGCGCCGACGATCGCCACCGTGTCGCCCTTGGCGATCGCGAAACCGACCCCATCGAGGATGGTGAGTTCGCCCGACGGCAGCGTCACCCGCTTGCCCAGGCCGCGCACGTCGAGGGTGATCGGACGTGCGGACGCCGCGGCGCCGTTGCGCTCGGTCTGCGCTCGTTCATCGTTTTCGCCGATATCGTCGGCCATGATCGCTGCGCTCAGGTCGGAAACTGCCATGATCGTCCTTCTGCTTGCCTCGCCGCATCTTCGGGAGACGTTATTAAATGATCTTTAAGAGTTCGCGCCGTGCGAAACCAGCATATGCGGGGCCGGAGCGCCGGCTTCAATGGGCCATAAGTCCGGTCCGCGCGGCCGCCGTCCCGCTTCCGGCCCGTTCGCTGCTGGCCGGCCCGCTGCTGGCCGGCCCGCTGCTGGCCGCCGCCCTGCTCGCCGCCGCCGCGCCGCTGGCGGCGCAGCCCGCGCCCGCGGCCAAGCCGGCTCCCGCCGCCGCGTCCGCGGCCAAGGCCCAGCGCACGGTGCTGTTCATGGGCGACTCGCTGTCGGCCGGCTACGGCCTGGCCGCGCCGCAAGGCTGGGTCGCGCTGACCGCGCAGCGCATCGCCCAGACCAAGCCGGGCTGGCGCGTAGTCAACGCCAGCATCAGCGGCGAGACCACCGCCGGCGGCGCCGCGCGCATCGCCGGCGAACTGCAACGCAACCGTCCGGCGGTGGTGGCGATCGAACTGGGCGCCAACGACGGCCTGCGCGGCCTGCCGCTGGCGCAGAGCCGGGCCAACCTGGAACGCATGATCCACGCCGCGCAGGCGGCCAAGGCGCAGGTGCTGCTGATCGGCATGCGCATGCCGCCGAACCTCGGCCGCGAGTACACCGAGGGGTTCGAGCGCAATTACTGCGAACTGGCGCAGAAGTATTCGACCGAGCTGCTGCCGTTCCTGCTCGAACCCGTCGCGGCCGACCGCAACAACTTCCAGAGCGACAATCTGCATCCGACCGCCGCGGCGCAGCCGAAGCTGCGCGATCATGTCTGGGCCAAGTTGGGGCCGATGTTGAAGTGAGCGCGTAGCGCGACGGCGCGCGGACTGCGGCGGTCGCCGCGACGGCGGCCGGAAGTTTCGCCATGGCGACTGGCCAAGAGTGTCCCGAGCGCGGCCGAGAGATTCGCCGCGCAACCTTCCTGCCGTCATGCCCGCGAAGGCGGGCATCCAGGGCTTCATCGCGATGCTCTTGCGGTGCCTATGTATTTCGCCTTCGCGGTTGCAGGCAAAAAATCGAATGGGTCGCGGCGTACGCCGGAACGACCGACGGGAAGAATCGTCGCGGTGTAGCCCTGGATGCCCGCGTTCGCGGGCATGACGGTAGGTGGGTGGCGCGATGCGACCGCCGAGCGGGAAGAATCAACTCGGTGATGCCCTGGATGCCCGCGTTCGCGGGCATGACGGTAGGTGGGTGGCGCGATGCGACCGCCGAGCGGGAAGAATCGTCGCGGTGACGCCCTGGATGCCCGCCTTCGCGGGCATGACGGTAGGTGGGTGGCGCGATGCGACCGCCGAGCGGGAAGAATCGTCGCGGTGACGCCCTGGATGCCCGCCTTCGCGGGTATGACGGTAGGTGGGTGGCGCGATGCGACCGCCGAGCGGGAAGAATCGTCGCGGTGACGCGCTGGATGCCCGCCTTCGCGGGCATGACGGTAGGTGGGTGGCGCGATGCGACTGCCACGCGGGAGAAAGCGTCGCGGTGCAGCCCAGGATGCCCGAGTTCGCGGGCATGACGGCAGGTGGGTTGCGCGACCGCGCGGCCACGGCTTCTCCGCGACGCCTCCGCGACGCCTCCGGGCCCGGCCACGCGCGCCTCAGCGCGCGTAGCGCTCGATCCCCAACCCGTCCATATCGATCTGCGGCGCGCGCCCGTCGATCAGGTCGGCCAGCACCCGGCCGGTGCCCGCCGCCATCGTCCAGCCCAAGGTGCCGTGGCCGGTCGCCAGATACAGGCCGCGCACCGCGGTGGCGCCGAGCAGCGGCGTGCCGTCCGGCGTCATCGGCCGCAGGCCGCACCAGAACTCGGCGCGCGCGGCGTCGCCGCCGCCGGGGAACAGATCGCCGACCACATGCTCGAGCGTGCGCCGCCGCGCATCGTGCAGGCGCAGGTCGTAGCCGGCGAGCTCGGCGGTGCCGCCGACGCGGATGCGGTCGCCGAGCCGGGTCAGCGCGACCTTGTGGGTCTCGTCCATCACCGTCGACTCCGGCGCGCAGGCCGCATCGACGATCGGCAAAGTCAGCGAATACCCCTTCACCGGATACACCGGAATGCGCAGCCCCAGCGGCGCCAGCCAGCGCGGCGAATAGCTGCCCAAGGCGAGCAGGCAGGCATCGGCTTCAAAGGTACCGGCATCGGTGTGCGCACGGCGCCATTGCCCGGCCTGCGCGTCCAATCCGGTGAGCTCGACCCCGAAATGGAAGCGTGCGCCCAGCTCCAGCGCCATCTCCGCGAGATTCTGGGTGAACTTGAAGCAATCGCCGGTCTCGTCGCCGGGCAGGCGCAAGCCGCCGGCGAACTTGTCGCGCACCCGCGCCAGCGCCGGTTCGTGTTCGACGCAGCCGTCGCGGTCGAGCAGCTGATAGTCCACGCCGGACTCGCGCAGGATCTCGATGTCCTTGCCGGTGTCGTCGAGCTGGTGCTGGCTGCGGAACAATTGCAGGGTGCCGCGCTGGCGCGCGTCGTACTCGATGCCGGTCGCCTCGCGCAGTTCGCGCAGGCAGTCGCGGCTGTACTCGGCCAGCCGCACCATCCGCCCCTTGTTGATGCGGTAACGCGCCTGGGTGCAGTTGCGCAGCATCGCCAGACACCAGCGCCACAGCGCCGGGTCCAGGCCGGGCCGGATCACCAGCGGGCGATGCCGCATCGCCAGCCATTTGATCGCCTTCAACGGCACGCCCGGCCCCGCCCACGGCGCCGAATAGCCCGGCGAGACTTCGCCGGCGTTGGCGTAACTGGTCTCCATCGCCGGCGCGCCGCGGCGATCGATCACGTCGACCTGGTGGCCGGCCTTGGCGAGGTAATAGGCCGCGGTGGTTCCGATCACGCCGCTGCCGAGGACGAGGACTTTGATGCGCGACTCCCGAATGCCCGCTGCTGCGCAGGCCTGCCGATGCGGCGCAGCTGCGCGCCGAGCCGGCAGGCTACCACCGCGCCGCGGCCGCAGGAATACAGCAAAAACATGCATCGCGCATGCAGGCGTTCGCGCGGCGTCGAACGGTGCGCCGCTGCGCAACGCGCCGGCTCAGCCGGCGTGCGGCGGCGGCGCCGGCGCCGGTTTGCAGGCCGCGTACTCCTCGCGGCTGAGCCGGCGGTCGCGGTCGGCATCGCAATGGACGATGCGCTTGGCCAGTTCCGGCGCGCGCACCGTCACTTCGGGCAGGGTCACCACGCCGTCGCCGTTGCTGTCGAGCGATTCGTAGCTCGGCAAGGCCGCAGCGGCCGGCGGCGGCGCGGGCTTGGGTGGCGCGGCGAACGCCGGCAGGACGGACAGCGCGAGTGCGGCGGTCGCCGCGAACACAGCGATACGGGGATTCATCGGAGCGGCTCCGTTGTGGGACAGCGAATGCGGAAGAAGTCTCGACGCGGCAGCGCCGGAGCCGCGGCTCCGGCGCGCGCTCACAGGAAGTTGTCGTACACGGTCTGCACCACTTCGCCGCTGCGCAGATCGATCAGCAGCGCGTCGGGCCCGTAGCGCACCCATTCGTAGCCGACCGGCGGAATGTCCAGGCCGAACAGCCAGAAATCGGCGAGCACGAACTCCGGCCCCCAGTACGCGCGCGGCAGGAATTCGCCGTAGCCCCAACGCCGGTAGACGAAGCCCGGCGGCGCGCGCCACGGGCCGATGCGGTAGCCGCGCCGGGCCTGGAAGTTGTGGGCGAAGTAGCCGCGGTCGAACTGGCGCGGGCGCAATTCGACGCCGCGCGGCGGCTCCATGCGCTGGTAGCCGTGCGGCGCGCGCTGCGGCTCGAACGCGCCGCCGCGGCGTTCGAACGCATTCGCGGACAGGGTCAGAGCAGGCAATACCAGCGCCAACGCCGCGATGGCGAGACGACGGCGATTGGACGAAGCATGACAGGACAAGGCGAACATGATCCGGACTCCTTCTGAGGAGGCTGACGGGATGTCAGCGACGATCGCGGCTGCCGGACGCGTGCCTGTGATCCTCAGTCCGCCGGGCTGTCGTGGTGCTGGCGGGAGGATTAAAGAATTTCAATCGTAAGCCGCGCGCGAAGCGCGGGTATCGTTTGCGTAAGCGCGCCGCGGCGCTGGGCCGGCGTTCAGCGCCGCGCTCAGCGGCGGATGCGGAAGCCCGGGTTTTCGTTCAACGAACCGTCGGATTCGATTACCACGAAACGCTCGCCGTCGCGCTGGAACACCACCGGGATCGGATCCAGGAACATCGGCCGGCGTACGAAACGCAGGTCCCAACCGAGCTGCTCCAGCGTCGCCAAGGCGTCGCGCTGGGCGCGGTTGAGGCCGGCGCGCAGGCCCGCCGGATTCACCAGTTCGGCATCGGCCTTGCGGCGTTCGCGTTGGTCGGTCATGAGGGCGCTGCGGGCGGAAGGACCGGCCGACGATACTCCAAACCCGGCGACGCGACCGCGCCGGCGGTCGCGCAAACCGGGGTTCAAGCCGCGATCAGGAAATCGACTACAGCTTGCTCGAACGCATCGGCACTTTCTACGTTGGCCATATGCACCACCGGCAGCGTAATCAGGCGCGCGCAGGGCACCACCGCGGCGATGGCGCGGCCGTGTTCGGGCAAGGTCACCGGATCGAATTCGCCGGCGACGACCAAGGTCGGCGCGGCGATCAGGCCGAGCGTGCGGCGCAGGTCCGCATCGCGCACCGCGGCGAAGCTGCCGGCCAGGCCGGCCGCGCTCTGCTGCAGCAGCGTGCTGCGGAACGGCTCCACCCGCGGGTCGCGCGCCTGTAGCATCGCCGCGGGAAACCAGTTGCGCAGGAACTGGTCGGCGATGGCGCGCATGTCGGTCGCCGCTTCGGCCTCGCGGATGCGTTCGTCGAACGCCGCCGCCGGGCCGAGGTGGGCGGAGGTGTTGCTCAGCACCAGCCGGTCGATGCGCTCGGGCGCGCGCACCGCCAGCCATTGGCCGACGAAGCCGCCGAGCGAGAGGCCGAGGAAGTGCACCCGGTCCAGGCGCAGCGCGTCGAGCAGTTCCAGCACGTCGCGGCCGAGCCGGTCGAGCGAGTAGGCGCCGCCCGGTGCATCGGACGCGCCGTGGCCGCGCGCGTCGTAGCGCAGCACGCGGAAATGCCGGCTCAGCGCCGGAATCTGCGCGTCCCACATATGCAGATCGGTGGCGATGGAGTTGGACAGCAGCAGCACCGGCAGGCCGGGATCGCCGTCGAAGCGGTAGGCGATGCGGACGCCGTCGCCGGTGAGGATGTGCGAGGAAACGTGGGCGGGAACGGACACGGACGGGCTCCTGGACAGGTCGATATCGCGGCTCGGGCATCGCGGGACGATGCCGCCGCATGCCGTGCATCCTGGTTGCCGGGCGCCCGGATTGATATTACAAAGATCGCAATATCTTTGTAGATAAAGCGGACATGTCCGGATTCACCCTGCACGACCTGCAATGCTTCGACGCGGTGGTCCGGGCCGGCGGCTTCCAGGCCGCCGCCGCGGCGCTGCACCGCTCGCACCCGGCGGTGTTCGCCGCGGTCGCGCGGCTGGAACGCCAGCTCGGCCTGGAGTTGCTCGACCGCAGCGGCTACCGGGTCGCGCCGACCGCGGCCGGGCGCTCGTTCCACCGCCGCGCGCAAGGCCTGCTGGGCGAGCTGCAACAACTGCGCGCGCACGCCGAGCACCTGGCGATGGGCGAGGAAAGCGAGCTGCACATCGTGCTCGGCGACCTGTGCCCGCGCCCGCAGGCGCTGGCGGTGCTCGGCCGTTTCTTCGCCCAATGCCCGAATACCCGCCTGCACCTGCACTTCGAATCGGTGAGCGGGCCGCGCGAGCGTTTGTTCGACGACGCCGCCGATCTGATCGTGCACCGCATCGATGCCGGCGACGCGCGCGTGGACGCGATCGCGCTGGGCGAAGTAACGATGGTCCCGGTGGTCGCGCCGGGCTTCCTGCCGTTCCCGATCGATCGCGCGATCCGTCCCGAACGGCTGCGCGGCCTCACCCAATGCGTCATGCGCGACAGCGCGCGGCATTCGCCGCCGGTGGACTACTTCACCATCGACGGCGCGCCGCAATGCACGGTGGCCGATCAATCGATGAAGAAGGACCTGATCGCGCATGGCCTGGCCTGGGGCCATATGCCGGGATTCCTGGTCGAGGAGGAACTGCGCGACGGGCGGCTGCTGTCGATCGCCGGCCGCTACCTGCCGGGGCGCAGCGAACGCGTGGTCGCCGCGCGCCGCGCCGACCGCGCGCACGGGCCGGTGGCCGAACGGTTGTGGACGTATCTGCGCACCCAGGCGCCGCAGTTCCAGGCAGCCCTGGCGCCGACCGCGCGCTCGCGGCGCGGAACGACGCACCCCTGAGCTTTGTCACCGTCCGCCGGACGGCAGCCGGCGGCGCCGGCCGCGGCGCTACCATCGCCCGCGCCGCGCTGTCGCGGCGCTTGCGGAGCGCGTCATGGACCTCGCTGCCGTGGTGCACGCCCTGGCCTTCGCCGAAGCCGTGTTGCTCGGCCTGATGGCCGGCTTCTTCTATGCGTTCTCGGTCTGCGTGATGGACGCGCTGGCGCAGCGCCCGCCGGCGCAGGCGATCGCGGCGATGCAGGCGATCAACCGGGTCGTGCTCAACCGCCTGTTTCTGCCGGTATTCGTGGGCCTTGCGCCGCTGTCGCTGCTGACCGCCGCGCTGGCGTTGGCGGCGTGGCCATTGCGGCCTGCGCTGTGGCTTGCGGCGGCGAGCCTGCTGTATTGCGCCGGGACGTTCGCCGTCACCGTCTTGCGCAGCGTGCCGATGAACGATGCCTTGGCCCGGGTCGACGCGGACGGCGCCGACGCCGCAGCGCAGTGGACCGGCTATCTCTCGCATTGGACGCGCTGGAACCACGTGCGCAGCTTGAGTGCGGTGGCGGCCTTGGCGTGCGCGTTGATGGGATTGCGCGACTGAGCGCCGCAAAACGAAGTCGGGCCGGCGAACCGGCCCGACTGCATGCGGCGCTTCAGCGGCGCGCCGCGAGGGGCGAATCGCCCGACTGACGCCTGCGGTTTATGCCGCCGGGCGACGACCGCGCAGCAGCGAAATCACCGCCAGCACCACGAACACCACGAACAGTATCCAGGCGATGTTGCTGGCGGCGCCGGCGATGCCGGTGAAGCCCAGCACGGCGGCGATCAGGGCGATAACGAAGAATACGACGGCATAGTGCAGCATGCGAAACCTCCTGCGGCATGTGACGCATCGGGACAATCCGAGCTCGTGGATCGATCCTGGCGCAGGCGAAGTTGTTTCGCGGTGACGATGCGCGGGTGCGTGCAGGTGCGCTTCAGCGCGGTCGAGATTGCGTTAACGCTTCGTTTTCGTCGTGTGCTCGCGCAAGCGTCGTGGCTGCGGTGGCGCGGTCGCGGCTCGCGCCGCTCCTACAAGGTATTCGCCGGGCTCGCCGTCAAGCTCGCCAGCGCGCAGCGCTGAGCGCCGGCCGCGCGATCACAGCAGGCTGCGCGTCCACAGCGTCGCCAGCCCAAGCATCAGCGGCCACAGCAACAGCGGATGCAGCAGCGCCCGCGCCCAGCCGCGGCGCGGCCGGAAGCCGACGCCGTGGACGAAGCCGGCGCAGATCGCCATCACCAGCGGTGTCAACAGGCCGTGCGCGCCGGGGCTCAGCCCGGCGCCGCGCATCGCCGGCAGCAACAGCAAGGCCAACGACAGCGCCGCCGCCAGCAGCAAAGACAGCGCGCGCGCCCAGCCGCCGGACGCCGCCGCGTCCATCAGCGTCCCCGCCGCGCTTCGCCGCGCGCCTGCTCTTCGTCCTCGCGCATCTCGAACCACATCGCATTGAGCACGCCGAAGCTGCACGCCAGCGCCAAGCCCAGGATCCAGGCGAAATACCACATCAGTAACCTCCTTCGTGTTCGCCCTGCGCCTGCACGTGGGCGCGGGTGACGGTGCCGCGCATGACCCGGAACGCCCACGCGGTGTAGGCCAGGATCAGCGGCAGGAAGATCGCCGCGGCGACCAGCATGATGCCGAGCGTGCGCTGGCTCGACGAGGCGTCCCACACGGTCAGGCCGTGCGCGGGATCGGTCGCCGACGGCAGCAGGAACGGAAACAGCGACGCGCCCGCGGTGAGGATGATGCAGGCCACCGCCGTGCCGCTGGCGATGAAGCTCCACCTGCGCGAACGCAGCAGCGCCACCGCCAGCAAGGCTGCGAACGCCAGCGCCGGCAGCGCGATCAGCCACGGCTGCAGGGCATAGTTCGCCAACCAGCCGCCGTCGACCGCGATCGCCTGCTTGGCCAGCGGATCCGACGGCGCGCCGGTGCTCCAGGCGCCGACGATGGCCGAACCCGGCAGCGTGCGCAGCCACACCCCGCCCGAGGCGAACGCAGCCGCAGCCGCCAACGCGGCGATGCGTGCGATGCGGCGCGCGCGCGCGCCGACCGGGTCTTCGACCCGCATCGCCGCATAACTGGCGCCGTGCATGACCAGCATCGACAGGCTGACCGCGCCGGCCAACAGCGCGAACGGATGGAACAGGCCGAGGAAACTGCCGTCGAACACCGGCAGCAGTTCGTCTGTGAAATGGAACGGCACGCCGAGGAACAGATTGCCGAACGCCACGCCGAACACCAGCGACGGCACTGCGCCGGCGAGGGTCAGCGCCCAGTCCCAGGCGCCGCGCCAGCGCGCATGCGGCAGGCGGTTGCGGAACGCGAAGCCGACCGGGCGCAGGATCAGCGCCACCAGCAGCAGGAACATGGCGAAGTAGAACGCCGAGAACGAGGCCGCGTACAGCAGCGGCCAGGCCGCGAACACCGCGCCGCCGCCGAGGATGAACCAGACCTGGTTGCCTTCCCAGTTCGGCTCGATCGCTTCCAGCGCCATGCGCCGCTCGACGTCGTCGCGGCCGATCAGGCGCAGGATCGCGCCCAGGCCCAGGTCGTAGCCGTCGGTGACGGCGAAGCCGATCAGCAGCACGCCGAGCAGCAGCCACCACAGTTCGCGCAGCAGTTCGTAGTCGATCATGACGGGCCTCAGACGGTGTGCGCTGCGTGGGCTTGGCGGGCGGCGGGCCAGAATTTCAGCCGGTCGGGCCCGGAGCGGATCGCGCGCAGCATCAGCAGCGCATCGACCACGGCCAGCCCGGTGTAGAGCACGACGAAGCCGATCAGGCTGACGATCACCTGGGTCGAGTGGGTCGCCGACACGCCGAGGAAGGTCGGCAGCACGCCGTCGATGGCCCACGGCTGGCGGCCGTACTCGGCGACGATCCAGCCCAGTTCCGCCGCGACCCACGGCAGCGGCAGGCTGCACAGCGCCAGCCGCAGGAACCAGCGTTTTTCCAGCCGGTTGCGCGCGGCGAGATAGAACGCGGCGGCGAACAGGACGATGAAGAAGAATCCCAAACCGACCATGATCCGGAACGACCAGAACAGCACCGGCACGTTCGGCACCGTGCTCCACGCGGCGCGGTCGATGACCGCTTCGCTGGCGGTGGCCGGATCCAGGGTGTAGCGCAGGGTCAGCAGGCCGAAGCCCAGGTCTTCGCGCACCGCCAGGAACGCGGCTTGCTTGTCGGGGTTGTCGCGGTCGGCGCGCAGTTCGCGCAGCGCCTGATAGGCGACGATGCCGCGGCGGATGCGTTCGCGGTTCTCCTCGACCAGATCGTGGATGCCGGGCACTTCCTTGTCGAGCGAACGCGTGGCGATCAGGCCCATCGCCCAGGGAATGCGCACGGCGTATTCGGTCTCGCGCGTTTGCATGTTCGGCAGGCCGAACAGGGTGAACGCGGCCGGCGCCGGATGGGTGCGCCACTCGGCCTCGATCGCGGCGACCTTCATCTTCTGGTTTTCCGAGGCGGTATAGCCGCTCTCGTCGCCGAGCACCGCCACCGACAGCGCCGAGGCCAGGCCGAAGCTCGCCGCCACCACCATCGAGCGCTTGGCGATCTCGACGTTGCGCCCGAGCAGCAAATACCAGGCGCTGATCGACAGCACGAACATCGCGCCGGTGACGTAGCCGGCGCTGACGGTGTGGACGAATTTGGCCTGCGCGACCGGGTTGAACACCACCGCGGCGAAATCGGTGATCTCCATGCGCATGGTGCGGAAGTTGAATTCAGCGCCGACCGGGTTCTGCATCCAGCCGTTGGCGATCAGGATCCACAGCGCCGACAGGTTCGCGCCGAGCGCGGTCAGCCAGGTCACGGTGAGGTGCTGCAGCTTGCTGAGCCGGTCCCAGCCGAAGAAGAACAGGCCGACGAAGGTGCTCTCCAGGAAGAACGCCATCAAGCCTTCGATCGCCAGCGGCGCGCCGAAGATGTCGCCGACGTAATGCGAGTAATAGGCCCAGTTGGTGCCGAACTGGAATTCCATGGTGATGCCGGTCGCCACGCCCATGGCGAAGTTGATGCCGAACAGCACGCCCCAGAACCGGGTCATCTGTTTCCAGATGACCCGGCCGCTCATCACGTAGACGCTTTCCATGATCGCCAGGATCAGCGCCAGGCCGATGGTCAGCGGCACGAACAGGAAATGGTAGAGCGCAGTCAGCGCGAATTGCAGGCGCGACAGATCGACGACGTACAGGTCCGGCATGGGATCACCTTGAGTGCAGGAGGCGCCGGTCGACCGCGCCGGCGTCGACCGGCGGGCGGTGCGAAGGCGAGAAGAACAGCAGATACAGCGCGGTCAGCAACGCCAGCTTGGCGGCGATGGTCAGCGCGATGCGGCGCAGCAGCGCCGCGCTCCAGCGCGGCCTGGCGGCGCCGCGGACGCCGCGTTCGTCGAGCTGCGCTGGCGGAGTTTTCACGGCCGGCTCCCGGGGAATCTGCGAGCATTGCAAGCCAACAGGGCCGGCGGCGTGTTGATCCAGGTCAAGCCGCCCACCGATCCGGCCGCCGCCATGCGCGCGGCGGTCGCTTTGGCCGGCACATCCGACCCGTGTCGCCGCGCACGGCGACCGCTCCGCCCGCCCCCGATGCCGCCCGCGCGCGGCGAACGCTGCCGCCGGTCACCGCCGCGGCTTGATCCGGGTCAATCCCTCGCGCGCGCAGCCGGCTGTACTGCGGGCAAGGGCCGGCCGCGGCCGCGGAGAACGCCGATGTACAAAGATCTGATGATTGCGATGACCGGCGACGCCGGCGATGCCGATGCGCTGCGTCTGGCGGTGAAGCTGGCCGCGCGCCACAGCGCGCGCCTGGCGGTGCTGGAAAGCGTCGATCTGCCGGTGCCGATCGGCCATGCCTGGGACTTGGTTCCGGATCCGACCTGCGGCGCGGTCTACGAGGAATTGCGCGAGCATGGGCAGCAACGTCTGGCCGACTTAAAGAGCCGCCTCGACGACGAAACCGTGAGCTGGGACGCGCGCATGGTCGAGGCGCTGTACGCCGACGCGCCGCATACGGTGGCGCGCGAAGCTTTCGACGCCGATGTCTGCGTGCTCGCCGGCATCGGCGGCCGCGCCCACGGCGTCGCCGCGCTGCACGCGTGGTTCACCGCGCTGCTGCTCGAATCCGGCCGTCCGCTGCTGGTGGTGCCGCCGAACAGCGGCCCGACCTTGCCGCTGCGGCGCGCGATGATCGCCTGGCAACCCACGCGCCAGACCACCCGCGCGGTCCACGACGCGCTGCCGCTGCTGGCCGAAGCCGGGCTGGTGGAACTGGTGGTGATCGGCCAGGGCGACGACGACCCGGCCTTGGACTCGGCCCGGCGCATGGTCGCGCATCTGGTCCGCCACAGCATTCCGACCGATCTGGTCAGCCTGCGCGGCGGCGACCGCGACGTCGCCGCCGCGCTGCTGGACTACGCCGAACGCAGCGGCGTGCAGCTGCTGGTGGCCGGCGGCTACGGGCATTCGCGGCTGCGCGAGTGGGTGCTCGGCGGAGTCACCCGGGAGTTGCTGCAATCGGCGCAGTTGCCGGTGTTCTTCGGCCACTAAGGCCACCGCGTCTGCTCCCCTGTAGGAGCGGCGCGAGCCGCGACCGCGAAACCGCATCTATTACGCAACCTGGATTCGCCGTTGAACGGACGCGGGATCGCGTGGGTTTCGCCGTAGTCGTGAGGTCGCGGTCGCGGCTCGCGCCGCTCCTACAGGGAGCCACCGCCGCTATGGCCGCGTTCGCAGCGGCGCGTCGATCCACGGCTGCATCGCCGCGGCGATGGCGGCCCGCGCCGCACGCAAGGCCGGCGACGTGGCGCCTTCGCGCAGGCCGATCCGCGCGCACGCCGGCTCGATTCCGTCGCTCGCCCCGTTCGCGAGCCGCGCCAGCGACGGCTGCGGCCGCAGCCGGGTCAGCTGCGCATGGCGGCGGTTGTTCGCGGCCGCATCCCGCAGCACCGCCGGCGCCTCGCGCGAGGCCCACAGCCGCGCCAGCGGCGCGCCGTCGCCGCGCTCGCCGCGCTCGCGCGCCAGCCGCGCCGCGCCTTGCACGGCGCCCAAGGCCAACGACCGCGCGACCGACTGCGCCAGCGGCGGCGCGCGTTCGCCGAGGTAGTCCACGCCCATCCGCGCGAACGCATCGGCCAGTCCGATCAGCCCCACTTCCAGGCGCAACGGCGCTGCGGCGTCCGTACCGAACGCCACGGCCGCGTCGTCGAGCAGGCGCACCGCCAGCGCCGCGGCCGCAGCGAACCGTTCGAAATCGAAGCGTGCGCGCGCGCCGCCGGGTTCGAGCACGAACGCGCCGGCGTTGAGCGCCGCGCGCGGCGCGCGCAGCGGCGGCACCGCGCGCTCGGTGCCGGCGCGGCGCAGCAGGCGCGGGTCGGGCAGGATCTGCCAGACGCCGAACGCGGCGGCGTAACGGCTGCGCCAATAACCGGCGTCGCCGCCGCTGCCGCCGAGCGCCGCCGCGACCCGCTGCCAGGTCGCGTCGACCGTACGGTCGCGCAGGCGCTCGCCGCTGCGCCAGCGGAAACGCCGGTCCCACAGATCGACGGCATGCGCATCGGTGAATCGGGTCAGGCGGGTCACGGGGCTTCCGGCGAACGCGGGCCGCACCCGCTCGCGTGCCACTTTGCCCGCGCGGCGCGCGGCTTTCTTGATCGGGATCAATTCCGCGCGCGCATCGGCGCCGCCGCGGGCGCGTTACAAACCGTTACCGCTGGTTACCGCCGCCGAATCGGCGCGCGCGGCCGCGCGTCTAGCCTGTGCCCAGCGAAAACGCCGAACCGGAACCGCCGCCATGTTGCTCGAACACGCCGCTTATGCCGAACCCGACTCCGCTGCCGCCTGCGCCGACGCGGCGCAGGTCGGAGACGACGGCCTGGAGTCGTGGCTGCAACGCGAGCTGTTGCGCCGCGGCTGGCCGCTGCAACGCCGGCGCGTGCGCGCCAAGCAGCACGTGTTCCGCGCCGGGCAGCCGCGCACGGCGCTGTATCTGGTCCACGCCGGCTGCTTCAAGACCGCGCTGGTCAGCGAAGACGGGCGCGAGAAGATCACCGGCTTCCGCCTGCGCGGCGACCTGCTCGGCCTGGACGCGCTGGACATGAGCGCCTACGCCTGCGACGCGGTCGCGCTGGACACCGGCGAGCTGTGGGAAGTGCCGTTCGCGCGGCTGCGCCACGAGCTGCCGCAGTTCCAGGAGCGCATCACCGCACTGCTGGCCGGCGAGATCCGCCGCGACTGGACCTGGATGCTGGCGCTGGGCACGCTCGGCGCCGACCAGCGCGTGGTGACCTTCCTGTTCGACCTGGCCGCGCGCCTGCAGGCGCTCGGCTTCAGCGGCGAACGCCTGCAACTGCGCATGACCCGCGCCGAACTCGGCAATTTCCTGTCGCTGACGCTGGAAACGGTGACGCGCTCGCTGTCGCGCCTGCAAGCGCGCGGGTTGATCGAAGTAGCGGGCCGCGAAATCGTTCTGCGCGACCGCGCCGCGCTCAGCGAGTTGCTCGCTGCCGGCGGCCGGATGCACTGACGCTATCGCACGATCGGGCCAGGCGGTGGTGCGCGGGGTTCCAGCCCCGACGCCTTCGGCTCGCGCTGCGACTGAGCCGCGCCGGAGCCAAAGCCTCGTGCTTGAAGCCCCTCCCACAGAACGCGCTTCAGCGACGGTGCGCACTAGCCGCCCTCGCGCCGCGGCCCGATCGCGCGCGCGATCGCCGCGGCCACCTGCTCGCGCCGATACGGCTTGCGCAGCAAGTCGAACGCTTCGTCCGCGTCCGCGGTTTCGGTCTCGTAGCCCGAGGTCAACACCACCGGCAGGCCCGGCCGCAAGCGCCGCGCCGCGGCCGCCAGCGCCTTGCCGTTCATGCCCTCGCCGAGCATGACGTCGCTGAACATCGCTGCCGCTTCGCCATCGCCGGCCAGATAGCGCAAGGCTTCGCCGGCGCTGGCCACCGCGGCGGCGCGATAGCCCGAGGCGCGCAGGAACGCCAGCGCGATCGCCCGCACCGCCGCGTCGTCCTCGACCACCAGCACGGTCTCGCCGCGGCCCGGCGCATGCGCGCCGCCGGGCGGCGCCGGCGCGGCCGCAGGCGCGCGCGCGGCCGGCAGGAACAGTTCCACCCGGGTGCCGTAGCCCAACGCGCTGTCGATGCGCAGGTCGCCGCCGCTCTGCTTGGCGAAGCCGTACACCATGCTCAGGCCCAGGCCGCTGCCGCGCCCGGCTTCCTTGGTGGTGAAGAACGGTTCCATCGCCCGCGCCAGCGTCTCCGGCGCCATGCCGCGGCCGGTGTCGGCGACCAGGATGCGCAGGTAATCGCCGGCCGCCAGTTCGCCGTCGTCGTCGCCGCCGGGGCGCGCGGCGACTTCGTGCGCGCTGGCCTCGACCGCGATCTCGCCGCCGTGCGGCATCGCATCGCGCGCGTTGAGCGCGAGGTTCAGCAGCGCCGCCTCCAGCTGGCTCGGGTCGGCATACGCCGCCGCCAGCGGCCCGACGCACTCCACGTGCAGGTGCACGCTGTCGCCGAGGGTGCGCTTGAGCATGCTCTCGACATCGCGCAGCAGCGCGGGCACGTCGACCGCGCGCGGGCTCAGCCGCTGGCGGCGCGCGAACGCGAGCAGTTTGCCGGTCAGCTCGGCGCCGCGGCCGGCCGAGCGCAAGGCGCTGGCGATCAGCTCGCCGGCCCCGGGCGTGTCGGCGCATTCCAGTTCCAGCAGTTGCAGGCTGCCCGACATCACCGTCAGCAGATTGTTGAAGTCGTGGGCGATGCCGCCGGTGAGCTGGCCGATCGCGTCCAGCCGCTGCGAATGCGCCAGCTGCTCCTCGGTGCGGCGGCGCTGCACGAACGCGGCGGCCAGGTGCGCGACCGAACGCAGCAGGTGCAGCGCGTCGTGATCGAAATGGCGCGGCCGCGGCGCGCGCGCCAGCAGCGCGCCCATCGGCCGGCCGCGATCGAACAGCGGCACCAGTACGCCGCTGCCGGCCGCGGCGCGCAGCGGAAAGCGCGATGCGGCGGCGGCGAAATCGTCGACCACCCGGGTTTCGCCGGCGCCGATGTCGGCCAGCAACGCCGCTTCGTCCAGCGCCGGCGCCGCGACATCGTCGTCGAGGCCGACGCTGGCGCGGATCTCCACGCTCTGGCGGTCGCCGGACACGAACAGCACCGCCACCGCAGCGATGTCGAGCGCATCGGCGAGCAAGCGCGGCAGCGCATCGACCACGCCCGATTCGTCCTGCGCTTCCAGCGCGAGCTGGCCGATGCGCGCGGCCAGCGCGTCGTAGCGCGCGCGTACCAGCGCCTGGCGCGCGCGCTGGGTTTCGGAAATGTCGCGCACCGAGGCCAGATAGCGCGGCCCGTGCGCGCCGCCGATCGGGCTCAGCGCGATTTCCACCGGAAACTGGGTGCCGTCCGGGCGCAGGCCGATCAGGCTCTGCCCGCTCACGCCCATCGGCCGCACGTGCGGACGCGCCATGTAGCTCTGGCGATAACCGCGATGGCGCTCGCGCGCGGCGGACGGGATCAACGCCTCCACGTCCTTGCCCAGCAACTCGCCCGGCGCGTAACCGAACAGGCGCTCGGCCTGGGCGTTGGCCTGGACGATGCGGCCGTCGCCGTCGACCAGCAGCAGCGCGTCGGGCACCGCTTCGAACAGGCCGTCGAAGGAGGCGTCCGCGCTCATGTCGCGCTGACCGCGGCGGCGAACAGATAGCCGGCGCCGCGCACGGCCTTGATCAGGCTCGGCGCGGACGGATCGGATTCGAGCTTGCGCCGCAGGCGGCCGACCGCGACATCGATGGTGCGGTCGTACGGCCCGGCCTCGCGGCCGTGCAGCGCGTTCATCAGCTCGTCGCGGCTGAGCACCTGCTGCGGCCGCTGCAACAACGCGCGCAGCAGCTGGAATTCGCCGGTGGTCAGGGCGATTTCGACGCCGGCCGGGTCGGTCAGCCGGCGCGCGGACAGCTCCAGGCGAAAGCCCTCGAACGCGAGGCTCTCGCCCGCCGGCGCCAGCGCCGGCGCGGACGCGCGCCGCAGCACCGAGCGCACCCGCGCCAGCAGTTCGCGCAGATCGAAGGGTTTGGCCAGGTAATCGTCGGCGCCCAGTTCCAGGCCGACCACGCGGTCGACCGCGTCGCCGCGGCCGCTGACCACGATCACCGGGCCGCGCCACTGGGTTTGCAGATGGCGCAGCAGCGACAGGCCGTCCTCGTCGGGCAGGCCCAGGTCGAGCAGGACCAGATCGATGCCGCCCGCGGCCACCGCCGCGCGCGCCTGCGCCGCGCTGGCGGCGGCCGCGGTCTTGCAGCCGTTGGCGCCGAGGTAGCGCGCCAACAGCGCGAGGATGTCGGCGTCGTCGTCGACCAGCAGCAGCCGCGGCTGCGCGGCCGGGACGGCGTCGCTGGATTTGGAGGACATCGCGCTCACTCGCAGGCGGACCGGTCGTAGTGCGCGCAGCATGGAGCGATTCGTCCGCAGCGGCAATAGCGCAGCATGGCGCGCTGCGACGGCGCGACGCGCAACGCGCGGAACTTGATTTGGATCAATATCGGCGCGGCGCGGATCGGTTAGGGCGCGGCGGCGTTGCCGCCGCGCGGCGCATCGGCGCGCGTCGACGAGAGCGGTCGCCGAGCGCTTCCCGGCCGCGCGCGGGCGCTGCGCGGGCCGTTACCCACGACGGTCTCTGCGCCCGCATGCTGCGCAGGCCGCGCACGCACGCTGTGCGTTCGCGTTCCGGACACGACTCGCTGCAAGCGGCGAAGCGGCAACGCAGCCGCGCCCCGTTGCCGCGGCGCACGAACGCCGCGCGCCGCGATCAAACGAATACTAACCGCTCGAGCTGGCGCGACCCCGGCTGATCCTGCACGTGCAGCTCCTTGCCGTCCGCGCGCATCTGCTCCATCAGCATGTAGATGCGCAGGGCGCGCCGGATCACTTCGGTCTTGTTGGAATTGCCGCGCCTGGCCATCTGTTCGAGCTCGGACATTTCGCCGGCGTCCAGGCTCAGGGTCATGCGTTGGTTCTTCATCGATCGCTCCATAGGCGGGCATACGAGGACGACTAAACGCACACGATAGCCGCTTTTCCAACGGCGCGAACATGGCTCGGCGTGCACTGTTGGCTGCTCGATGCACTCCACAAGCACGGCATACGCATTCGATGCTCATTTCATGCTGATAGGGCCCAAACGGCGCCTGCTTTACGCCGCTCGCCGCCATGAACCCGAGCGACGGCCGCCGCTTCCACGCCGCGAATCCATGCGTCGGCGTACGCACACGCCGCGTCGTCGCGCGCATGCGCGAAGGCCGCCGAAACCGGCGGCCTTCGCGGGACATCGGCCGGCTCGCGCCGGCGCCGGTCACAACGGACAGGGGTACTTGCCGTCGCCTCGCAGCAGGCATTCGTTCAAGCGGCCGTCGCAGTACTCCGGTGTGTTCTTGCAGCGGTAATAGTCGCTCCAGCATTCCTCGCAGGCACCGCCCGCCGCGCTCGCGCCGAGCGCCGCGGTGGCGCCGAAAACGAACGCGGCGATCGCCGCAAGCGTCCTTCCTTGCATCTTCATCGTCCTCTCCTTCGCTGTGTCGATGGCTGGGTTGCGCGCATCGCTGCGGCTGCGCAGGCGATGCGCCGCCTCGATGGTAGGCGCCGCTGCGCGCCGCAACATGGCCCCCATTGCGGCGCGGTCGACATCCGGACTGTGCGCGGATCCCCGTTTCCGCAGCCCGCCGGCGTCGGCGCCCACAAGGGCGCGAACGCTGGCGCCGGGATCAGGCCGGCAGCTGCGCCAGCGAAGCGCGCAGGTCGTCGATCAAGTCCTGGCTGCGTTCCAGGCCGATGTTGAAGCGCACCAGGTTGCGGCCGGCGCGCGGCAGGTCGCGGTGCAGCGAGAACTGCGGCACGACCAGGCTGGTGGTGCCGCCCCAGCTGTAGCCGATCTTGAACAGGCGCAGCCGGTCGATGAAGGCGACCAGCGCGTCCTGGCTCAGCGCGGGATCGAACTCGACCGAGAACACGCTGGCCGAGCCGCTGAAATCGCGCTTCCAGATCTCGTGCCCGGGGCTGCCGGGCAGCGCCGGATGGCGCACCCGCATCACCCGCGGCTGCGCTTGCAGCCACTGCGCGACCTCCAGCGTGCTACGCTGCAAATGATCCAGGCGCACCCCGAGCGTTTGCAGGCCGCGCAAGGCCAGGCTGCAATCGTCGGGCGAGGCGCCCATGCCGAGCAGTTGGTGGGCGTCGCCGATGGCTTGGTACAGCGCTTCGTCGCGCACGGTGACCGAGCCCAGCAGCAGGTCGCTGTGGCCGCCGATGTACTTGGTCAGCGCCTGCACGGCGATGTCGGCGCCGTGGCCGAACGCGTCGAACAACACGCCGGCGGCATAGGTATTGTCCAGCGCCACCGGCACGCCGGCGGCGTGGGCGGCGGCGGCGATGGCCGGCACGTCCTGCACTTCCATCGTCGCCGAGCCCGGGCTTTCGCACCACACCAACTGGGTTTCCGGCCGCAGCAGCGCGGCGATGCCGGCGCCGGCCAGCGGGTCGTAGTACTCGGCGCGGATGTTCCAGCGGCTGAGCCAGCGGTCGGCGAACTCGCGGTGCGGGCCGTAGATGCAGTCCGGGATCAGCACGTGGCCGCCGGCCTTGAGCACGGCGATGTTGACCAGACTGATCGCCGCCTGCCCGCCCGGGGCGATGAAGCAGTGGCCGCCGCCTTCGAGTTCGGCGATGCGCGCGGCCAGTTCCAGCGTGGTCGGGGTGCCGTACAGGCCGTAGGTGTACGGCGTCTCGCGCCGGTCCCAGTGGTCGTGCACGTGGGCGGCGCTGTCGAACAGGGTGGTCGAGCCGCGGCAGACCGGGGTGGCCAGGGAACGGAAGCCGGCGGGCGCCGAGGCGTCGGGGTGGGCGAGTTTGGTACGCCAGTCCAAAGGCATGGGAAGGTCCGGGTCGGTGTGGGGGCGGGCGCGGCGCGAGCGGGCGCGCGCGGCAGGCCATCGCAGTCTGCGATGCAGGCGCTCGTTGCGAGCTTACACAAGCGCGGCGGCGGCCGGCGTGGCCGCAAACGAACCGGGCCCGCCGACGCTACGCATCGGCGGGCCCGTTCCCGTTTCCTTTCAGCCCGCGTCCCGTCCGACGCATTCGCCGCTGCGGCGAGCGCGCCTGCCGGCTCAGTAACTGCCGACCATGTTGAGGAACCAGCCGCGGTGGTCGTAATCGAAGTCGGTCAGATCGTCGCTGAAGTCGGTGAAGTTGTAGCCCACGCCGACGCGGAAGTTCTTGCCCAGATCGCGATCGACGCCGACCGTCAGGCCGGTGCGGGTGCCGCCGTCGCGCACGTCGAGCCAGCGGTATTCGGCCATGGCGTGCCAGACATCGTGCACGCGGTAACGCGCCTGCACCGCGGCGAACGTGGTCGCCGAGTCTTCCCACTTGCCCTGCATCCGCCCGAACCGCACCTCGCCCTGGCGCCGCGCCAGCTTGCCGGCGAACTCCCAGCGCTGGTTCGGGTTGTACACGCCCTCGAACGACAGCACCTGGGTGCGTTGGTCGTAGCTGGCGATGTTCGGCCCGACCTGGCCCAGCGAGGACAGGTCGTAGAGGTAGGTGTACTTGCCCAGCAAGGCCCAGCGCGTGCTGTCGTACGGCCGCCACGCGAAACCGACGTTGCCCTCGACGAACTTGGCGCCGGCCTGGGCGTTGAGCTTGTCCTTGGTCTGCGAGTAGTTGAACCGCCCGGCGATGCGGAAGCTGTCGTTGAACTTGTGCAGGAACCGGTTGGTGCTGGTCCACTGCTCGCGCTGCTCGGCGCCGGTGTCGCGGCGCCATTCCAGCTTGCTCTGCCACTGGGTGTCGAGCGAGCTGCGTCCGCCGGTGAGGCTGGCGCCGCGGCGCTGCACGTTGCCGAGTTCGTTCTCGCGTTCGAGCGTGGACTTGGTCAGGGCGAAACCGAGATTCCAGCCTTGGCCCGGATAGAAATCCATGCCGAAGGTGTGGCCCAGGCCGGATTCGTTCGGCGCCTTGAGGAACACGCTTTCGTTGAACAGGTTGACCTGGTTCGACAGGCGCCAGCGCTGGCCGAGGGTCCAGCCGGTGCGCAGGCGGTCGTCGAACAGCGGGTCGTAGTCGGTGGTGTCGGTGGAATAGGTGTAGGCGCCGTAGATCGAATGATCCGGCGTCAGCCGGTACTCGGCGTCGAGCTTGGCTGCGTTGCCGCGATCGCCGTGGGTCAGTTCCGCGCCGACGCTGGACAGTTCGCCGAACTGGTACTTGCCGCCGACGGTGACCGAATCGTTGGCGGCATAGCGGCCGCCGTCGTCGTCGAGGGTCTTCTGCACGGTGCCGAACAACTCCAGCTGGGTGCCGAAGCGCTGCTTGTACTGCACTGCGCCGAGCAGGCCGCTGGCGTCGAGGCCGTTGGCGCGGTCTTCCTGCACCCGGCGCACTTCGGCGCTGAGCGTGGTTTCGTCGTTGAGGCGCCATTCGGCCGAGGCCTGGGCCTGGGTCAGCGACTGCTTGCCGCGTTCGGCCACGCTGTAGCGGGCGAACACGCGCAGCGCCGGCGTCAGTTCGCCGTAGAACTCGGCGCCGCGCTCCTCCACCGCTTCGTTGGTGTCGTAGCGGGCGATCGAATACCCCTTGTCGACCTTGCGCCACCACGCGCCGGCGGTCCATTCGCCCTGGGTCCAGCCGAGTTCCTTGAAGTTGACCCGCGCTTCCGCCGAGCGCGCGCTGCCGCTGCGGTCTTTCAATCCCGAGTTGAGTTCGGAGAAGCTCAGGCCGCCGTTGTCGGAATAGAAGATCGGCGCGCTGGTGGCCTGGGTGCGGCTGTTCTCGAGCTTGAGGAAGGTGCCGCGGCCGGCCTGCAAGGTGAGGTCGGCGCCCTTGAGCGCGTAGTCCTCGCCGGAGCGGTTTTCGTCGACCCAGGTGCCGCCGACGGCGAGGTGTTCGCCGAACCAGTGCTTGCCGCGGAAGCCCAGGGTGGTGTCGTCCGGATCGAAACCGGTCGGCACGTACTCGTAGTCGGCCAGCAGCACCTGATCGAAACCGTCCAGCGGCGTGTCGCGGGTAAGGCTGGGCACGTTCTGGCGGGTGATCTGGTCCAGGCGCCGGGTCAGCAGCACCCGCCCCTGCAACTCGTCGATCTCGTAGTCGGCGCCGCGCACCAATTCGGCCCGGCTTTGCACCCGGCCGGTGGTGCGGTCGCGCACTTCGACCGCAAGCCGGTCCGAACCCGGCAGCAGGTCGCCGTGCTTGAGGTAGTACAGGCTGCCGTTGGTGCCCAGCAGTTCGGTGTGGCCCGGCGCGGTCTGCGCCTGCGAACCGAACACGCGCAGTTCGCTAGCCGGATCGCCTAGCGCCGTGCTGCGGCGGCTGCGCCAGTTCATCGCGCCGCCGTACAGCGAGCGGTTGTACTGGGCGTATTCGGTGCCGGTCAGGCCGGTGTTGAAGTTGCCCCACAACGCCTGGTTCTTGTCCCAGTCCACGCGCAGGTACAGCCGGCCCATCGTGTCGACGTCGCGATAGGTCGTGGAATCGTCGCCGTAGACCGGGTAGTACTGGTCCGGATCCAGGCGCCGGAACACGTCCTGCGGGTCGGCGTCCCAGAAGCCGTTGAACAGCTCGGAGACTTCGCGCTCCTGGGTATCGGCCTGTGCGGTGACGAGGTATTTGCCGCGGTACTTGCCCTTCAGATAGAACGCCAGCCGCCCGTCCACGACCAGGCTGTCGTCGGCGAGGCGCTTGTCGTTGGCGACGGTCTCGATCGAACCGCGGGTGCTGCCCTTGTAGGCGGTGACGTCGGCCAGGCCGACCGCGAACAGGTAGCGGCCGCTGACATCGACATCGAGCGTCTGATGCAGCGGCCCGGCCTGGCCGCCGCTGACCTCGACGTCGAAGCCGTGCCGCCCGACCGGCACCAGGTATTCGGCGACGAACTTGCGCTCCAGGTCGATCGGATGGGTCTGACCGTTGATCTTGATCGACTCGCGCTCGGGGATGTTGCGCCCCTGGATGCGGATGCGCGAGCCGTAGATGGCGATGTTCTGCTGACGCAGGCTGTCCTGGCCGAACACGCGGTCGATCTGGCTGCGCTGTTCGGCCTCTTCGACGCTGAATCCCGCGCCTTGCGACTTCTGCACCTGCTCGCGCAGCAAGCGCGAACCCTTCTCGGCTTCGCTCGGGCTGACCAGTTGCAGACGGTTGGGATAGGTTTCGTCGTAGCTGCCGCCTGCGCCGTAGGCGCGAACGATGTAAACCAGTTCGTCGCCGGGGCGCAGATGCAGCTTGGGATCGAGCTCGCCGTCCCATTGCGCTTCGGCGACGGCGGCATTGGGCAGCTCGACCCGGGCGATCGGCGTCACCAGGTCGGCGTCGGTCGCGCGGTACAGCAGCACTTCGCTGCGCTCGATGAACGCCGGATAGTTGTTGTACGCGTAAAAACGCACCGGCTTGACGACGCGGCCGTTCTCGAACCCGAGCAGCGACGGCGCCGACACCGCCATGTGCGGCTGGCCGAGGTTGGGATCCTCGGTCGCCCACACCACGCCGCCGCCGGGCAGCTGCAGCGACCACTTGCCGACCGCGACGGCGTGGCCGGGCTGCGGCTGGTTGCGCCATTCCGAACGCGGCACTTCGGCCTCGATGGTGACGCGGCGGTCGGGCTGCAGGGTTTGCGACGACGAACGCTCGGTGGTGCCGACGGTTTCGGGCTGACGCTTGCCGCGGGTGCGCAGTTCGAACAGTACGCCTTGCTCGTTCTCGCAGCCGTCGTCGCCGCACTGGAGCGCGGGCGCGGATGCGGCTGCGCCGGCGCCGGAAGGCGCTGCGGCGGCCGGCGTTCCGGGCTGCTGCCGCGCCGCCGGCCCGACGGTGGCCGGCACGGGTTGCTGCTGCGCGCCGGCGGCCGAGGAAAGACCGGCCAGGATGCCGATCAGGGTGTAGTCGAGCAGTTTGATTTTCATCGTGTCGCCCCTGATTTCTCTTTTTCGCCAGCGGGGGCGTCCGGGTCGTTGCTTGTGTCCACGCGCAGGGTCTTGCGCACCTCCGGGCTGGCATGGGCGAGGATCGCGTCGTACACCGCTTGGGCGCGGCGCATGCCGAGCGCGATGTTGTAGGCGTCCGAAGCGCGTTTGTCGGTATGGCCGACGATGGTCACGCGATAGCCTCTGAGCTCGTCCAGCGCAGCGGCGATCTTCGCCATCAGCGGCAGGTATTGCGGTTTGATCGTGGACCGGTCGGTGTCGAACAGGACTTCGCCGAGCTTGGGCCATTCGGCGAAGCCCACCACCATGGTGTTCGGATCCCGGGCGTCGGTACGCACGCTGATCTGCAAGGCGTTCAGCAGTTCCGGCGTCAGCTTCGACTCCAGCGCCTTGCGCACGGCCAGGGCGCGATCCATCGCCAGCGCCTGGGTTTCGCCGTCGGCGGTGATGACCACTTCGCCGCCGCCGTACTCGCGCACCTTGGCGGCCATTTTGTCGATCGCCGGCAGGTAAGCGGGCTTGACCTCGGCGCTGCCGGCATCGAAGAACACCTCGCCGATGCGCATCTCCACCTCCTGCTTCGGTCCGGGGATCTCGCCCGGCGGCAGCTTGACGCCGAAGTCGAAGCGCACCGGGACGCCCGGAGTCAGTCGGCGCACCAGCGGGTTGTCGGTGGTGAGCTTGCTGCCCGGCGGCAAGGTCGCCGGATCGACTTTGAGGATGAAGTTGCGGCCGCGCTCCCACGGACCGCCGGCCACGCCTTCCAGGTGGTAGCGGCCGAACTGGTCGGTTTCGACCAGCAGGCCTTCCACCGACGCCACGCGCACGCCGGGGATGCCGCGTTCGTCGACGCCGCGATTGCTCACGACGTAATCGACGCGGTAACCGCCGTCGGCCTTCGCCACGCGGCGTTCGACCTGCGGATCGGCGCCGGTGAGGCCCTTGGCGGCATCGCCGCTGCGCTCCACCCGGGTGTTGCCGGCCGCATCCATGCGCACGGTGACGCCTTGCGCGTTGGTCAGCGCGAAGTCGTCGGTGAAGCTCGGTTCGCGCAGCAACTGGCTGATCGTGACGGTATGCGCGGCGACCGGATCGGCGTCCGACTGGCGGCCGGCGATCTTGCCCAGGTCGATGCCGTGCAGCATCGGCGAACTCGCGTCCGGCTCGGGCCTGGCGCCGTCGCCGCGGTCGACCGTGGTCGAGTGGGCGATGTAAGCGCCCGGCGCGAAGCCGCCCTGCACGCGCAGGTCGGTCAGGCTGGCGGGATCCTGCGAGCGGTCTTCGTCGCGGTCGTCGAACACGGTGCCGATCAGCAGCGAATCGTCCAGCATCGGATCGGACACCAGTTCCACCGCCGCGGTGGCGACGTTGGAACGCTTGCCGCCGTCCTCGGCGTAAGCGCTGTTGACGTGGCTGCCCGGCCGCACCGCGGCGCCGACGCGCAGCAGATAGACCACCGTGGCCGATTGGCCGGCCTGGATGTCGATGCCGTCCACGCCGACCGGATAGGTGCCGATGAGCCGGCCCTGACCGTCGCGGTCGGCGACCTGCACGCTGCCGTCGACCAGGCTGAAGCCGGCCGGCGGGGTGTCGGTCAGTACCGCATCGATCGCATCGGTGTCGCCGACGTTCTTGATGGTCACGGTGTAACGCACCAGATCGCCGATCTTGACCCGCTGCGGGCGCGCTTCCTTGCTGACCACCAGATCCGTGCTCGGATCGGGCTCGACCCGCATGATCGCGGTGCTGGTCGCGGTCGCGGTGCCGGTGGTCTGGCCGCCACCGCCGACGCTGCCGTACTTCGCGGTCACGGTGACGACGTTGTCCAGCGTGCCGGCGGCGCGGGCTTCGTCGTGAGTGATGGTGTGGGTGTAGGCCTCGCAGTCGACGAACGCGCCCGGGGCGAGCGTGGCGGCGCCGCACTTGAGCTGGGTCGGCGCGTAGTTCTGCAGCACGTCGCGGGTTGCCATCTCGTTCAAGCTGATGTTGCCCGTGTTGGTGATGCGCACGGCATAGCTGATGACGTCGCCGACGTTGCCCACGCCCGGGGTGCCGTTATCGACGCTCAGGATCGCGACCTTGCGGATGTCCACGGCCGGACGCGCCTGGATCGGCACGGTGACGGTCGGCTTACACGCCGCATCGGTGGAACCGGCCGGGCAGACGTTCGGCGTGGCGGTCGTCACCGTCGCGGTGTTAACCACGGCAGCGGCGTCCACGTCGGCTTGCACGACCTTGTAGGTACCGGTCAACACGCAGGTGCCGCCCGGCGCCACGCTGGCGCAGGCGATCGTGTTCGGCGCGATCTTGCTGTCGGTCACCACCACATCGGTCAAGGTCGTGTTGCCGGTGTTGGTCACGGTGATGGAGTAGGTCAGGGTGTCGCCGACGCTGACCCGGCCGTCGCCGTCTTCGTCGGCGTTGCGGTCCATCGTCTTCGCCGACTTCAGGCCCGGCGCCTGGATCACCGGCTCGTCGTGCTTGGGATTGCACTTCGGATCGGTGGCGCCCGCCGTGCACGGAGACGGCACGCCGGGCGGCGTTTCGGCCGTCACGGTCGCGGCGTTGCGCACGATGCCGGCGTTGGCGTCGGCCAGGCTGACCTTGTACGTGCCCGTCAGGACGCAGGTCTGGCTCGGCGCGACGGTGGCGCAGGTGGTGGTGCTCGGCGTGATCTTGTTGTCGGCGACCACAACGTTGGTGAGCGGCACGGTACCGATGTTGGTCACGACGACGGAGTACGTCAGGGTGTCGCCCACGGTCACGCTGTGGCTGCCGTCCTCGTCGGCGTTGGCGGTCACGGACTTGACGGAGGTCAGGTCCGAGTTGCGTGCGATCGGCTCTTCGTGGTTCGTCTTGCACTTCGGATCGGTCGAACCCGCCGGGCACACCGTCGGATCGGTAACCAAGGCGTTGTTGAGCACCTTGCCGGCGTCGACGTCGGCCTGAACGACCGTGTAGGTACCGGTCAGCACGCAGGTGCCGCCCGGCGCCACGCTGGCGCAGGTGGTCGACGCCGGCGTGATCTTGTCGTCGCTGACCACCACATTGGTCAGGGTCGTGTTGCCGATGTTGGTCGCCGTGACCGTGTAGGTCAGGGTGTCGCCCAGGCTGACGCCACCGCTGTTGTCGGTATCGGTCAGACCGGTGCGTTCCTTCTTCAACGACAGGTTCGGGGCCGGAGTGATTGGCTCTTCGTGCTTAGTCGTGCACTTCGGATCGGTCGAACCCGCCGGGCACACTGTCGGATCGGTGACCAAGGCGTTGTTGAGCACCTTGCCGGCATCGACGTCGGCCTGGACGACCTTGTAGGTACCGGTCAGCACGCAGGTGCCGCCCGGCGCCACACTGGCGCAGGTGGTCGATGCCGGCGTGATCTTGTCGTCGCTGACCACCACATTGGTCAGGGTCGTGTTGCCGGTGTTGGTCGCGGTGACCGTGTAAGTCAGCGTATCGCCCAAGCTGACGCCACCGCTGTTGTCGGTATCGGTCAGGTCGGTGCGTTCCTTCTTCAGCGACAGGTTCGGGGCCGGAACGATCGGCTCTTCGTGGTTCGTCGTGCACTTCGGATCGGTCGACCCTGCCGGGCACACCGTCGGATCGGTAACCAAGGCGTTGTTGAGCACCTTGCCGGCATCCACGTCGGCCTGGACGACCGTGTAGGTACCGGTCAGCACGCAGGTGCCGGCGGGCGCCACGCTGGCGCAGGTGGTCGACGCCGGCGCAATCTTGTCGTCGCTGACCACCACATTGGTCAGGGTCGTGTTGCCGGTGTTGGTCGCGGTGATCGTGTAGGTCAGGGTGTCGCCCAGGCTGACGCCACCGCTGTTGTCGGTGTCGGTCAGACCGGTGCGTTCCTTCTTCAACGACAGGTTCGGGGCCGGAACGATCAGCTCTTCGTGGTTCGTCTTGCACTTCGGATCGGTCGACCCTGCCGGGCACACCGTCGGATCGGTAACCAACGCGTTGTTGAGCACCTTGCCGGCATCCACATCGGCCTGGACGACCTTGTAGGTACCGGTCAGCACGCAAGTACCGGCTGGCGCCACGCTCGCGCACGTAGTCGACGCCGGCGTGATCTTGTCGTCGCTGACCACCACATTGGTCAGGGTCGTGTTCCCGGTGTTCGTCGCCGTGATCGTGTAGGTCAGCGTGTCGCCCAGGCTGACGCCACCGCTGTTGTCGGTGTCGGTCAGGCCGGTGCGTTCCTTCTTCAGCGACAGGTTCGGGGCCGGAACGATCGGCTCTTCGTGGCTCGTCTTGCACTTCGGATCGGTCGACCCCGCCGGGCACACCGTCGGATCGGTAACCAAGGCGTTGTTGAGCACCTTGCCGGCATCCACATCGGCCTGGACGACCGTGTAGGTACCGGTCAGCACGCAAGTACCGGCTGGCGCCACGCTCGCGCAGGTGATCGACGCCGGCGTGATCTTGTCGTCGCTGACCACCACATTGGTCAGGGTCGTGTTGCCGGTGTTGGTCGCGGTGATCGTGTAGGTCAGGGTGTCGCCCAAGCTGACGCCGCCGCTGTTGTCGGTATCGGTCAGACCGGTGCGTTCCTTCTTCAACGACAGGTTCGGGGCCGGAACGATCGGCTCTTCGTGCTTAGTCGTGCACTTGGGATCGGTCGAACCCGCCGGGCACACCGTCGGATCGGTAACCAACGCGTTGTTGAGCACCTTGCCGGCATCGACGTCGGCCTGGAGGACCTTGTAGGTACCGGTCAGCACGCAGGTGCCGCCCGGCGCCACGCTGGCGCAGGTGGTCGACGCCGGCGTGATCTTGTCGTCGCTGACCACGACATTGGTCAGGGTCGTGTTCCCGGTGTTGGTCGCCGTGATCGTGTAGGTCAGCGTGTCGCCCAGGCTGACGCCACCGCTGTTGTCGGTGTCGGTCAGGCCGGTGCGTTCCTTCTTCAACGACAGGTTCGGCGCAGCCGAGATCGTCACCGTCTTGCTGTCGGTGTCGCTCACCGTGCCGCCGCTCGGCGTCGTGCCCGTACCGGTCGCGGTATTGTCGACCTTGGCGTTATTCACGTCGGTCTGTGTGAGCGTGTAGACGTTACCCGCGGTGCAGGTCAGCGTCTGGCTAGCACCTGGCGCCAGCGTCGTGATCGCCGTACACGCCAGGCTCGGCAGCAGCGGATCGGTCACATTGACATTGGTCAGCACCACATTGCCGGTGTTCTTCACCGCGAACGTGTAGGCGACGGTGTCGCCGACATCGCCCGCGCCGTTGGCCGGAGTGTCGGTATCGACGATCGCGCCGGCCGTCTTGGTCAATTCCAACGACGGAGCAGGCGGCGACGGCGGCGGCGCGCAAGCCGCGTTGTCGGTGGTGTCGTTCTCCGCGCCGGCGGGCAGATCGGCCTTGTTGTACAGGCCACGGCCCGGCGTGTTGCCCGAGCACGCCAGCGCGGGCGTGCTGTCGGTGTACTGGAATTTGACGGTCAGCGAATAGGTATGGGTAGCGTTCGCGGCGATGGCGGTAGCGGCGGCGGCGAGTTGGTACGGCCCCGCGCCGGTGGCGCTGCCGCCGGTGCAGCCGCCGGAACAGGTCCAGCTCGCGCTGATCACTTGCAGATTGGCGGGGAACGACGGGGTGTCGGTGATCGGCCCGTAGCTGCCGGCCGCCGCGGTCGCGTTGGCGACGGCGACCGTGTAGCCGACCGTGTAAGTGCCGTCGGCCGCCGGGCCGGTCACGGTGCCCGCGGTCTTGCTGAGGTTGATGCGGAAGATCGGATCGTCGTCGGTCGCCGTGCAGGTGCCGGTGCTGCTGTCGAACACGCCTCCGGCAGCGGTGCAGCCGCCGCCGGTGTTGGTCACGCCGGTGGGGGTTTCACGCTGGCCCGGTTGGTCGCGTTCTTGGCCGCGGCATGGCCGGTCGCGAGCAGCAACGAAGCGAGCAGCAAAGCCCCGCGCACGCCAACGCCGAACAGCCCGATTCGCTTGAAGATCGATCCCGACACGGAAGACACCCCTGATTCACCAATCTCTCCATCGCCGCCGGGGCTGAGGCGCGGACATGAACGCGAAACCTGTCACAGAGCTGGAAGCGGGCGACCTCTTAAGCAATTGATTTAATTGACTTCGGCACTTAAACGCCTGCCTGGCATTCACCCACGCGTACTCATTTCCTCGTATTCGTCGGCACCTTTTGAACCCCAGATCGCCGCATCAAACCCACTTCCAGCGACTGGATGCTTTGCGCCCAGGGACCATCCGTACCGATGCAGCTGCCTGTCGAGGCGCCGCTGAAATCAGCGCTTGGGCATCGATCCGGTGCCAAACGGCTCCCAAAGCACGTGTCGGAACCTGACGGCTGCAAGCGCGGTTGACAGCGTTGATTTCACGTAACATTATTTGTTCTATGAAACCCAACAGCTCCCTCTCCGGCGTCCTCCACGTGCTGCTGCACATGGCCGAGTCGCCGCATCCGGTCACCTCCGAAGTGTTGTCGCGGGCGATGCGCACCAATCCGGTGGTGGTGCGGCGAACCATGGCCGGCCTGCGCGAAGCCGGGCTGGTGCGTTCGGAAAAAGGCCACGGCGGCGGCTGGAGCATCGCCCGTCCGCTCGAGGCGATCACCCTGCTCGACATCTATCGCGCGATCGGCGCACCGGGGCTGTTCGCGCTCGGCCATCGCAGCGACAACCCGCATTGCCTGGTCGAGAAAGCGGTGAACCACGCCCTCGACGGCGCGTTCGACGCAGCGCAGGCGCTGCTGCTGGAACGTTTCGCCGCGGTCACCCTGGCCTCGTTGAGCGCCGACTTCCACGCCGGCATGGTCGCAGCCGGCCACAGCATCGATCTGGAGCACGCCCATGCGCAATGAACCGCTGCTCGACGCCGTCGTGATCGGCGGCAGCTTCGCCGGCCTGTCGGCGGCGCTGCAACTGGCGCGCGCGCGCCGCTCGGTGCGCATCCTCGACGCCGGCCGTCCGCGCAACCGTTTCGCCGACGCCGCGCACGGATTCTTCAGCCGCGACGGCAGCGACCCGCGCACCTTGGTCGCGACCGCGCAAGCGCAGTTGCGGCGTTATCCGTCGGCGCGGCTGATTGCAGGCGAGGCGGCCAGCGCGCGCGCGATCGACGATGGCTTCGAGATCGTCGCCGGCGACGGCGCGGTGTTCGCCGCGCGCAAGCTGGTGTTGGCGTTCGGCGTCAACGACACGCTGCCGCCGCTGCCGGGGCTGGCCGAGCGCTGGGGCAAGAGCGTGCTGCATTGTCCGTACTGTCATGGCTACGAATTCGCCGGCCAGCGCCTGGGCGTGCTGCATTCGGCCAGTTTTTCCGCGCATCAGGCGCTGCTGGTCGCCGATTGGGGACCGACCACGCTGTACCTCAACGGCGAACCCGCGCCGGACGAAGACACCGCCGCGCAACTGGCGCGGCGCGGCGTGGCGGTCGAACCGGCGCCGATCGCGGCGCTGCTCGGCGCCGAGCAATCGCTGTCCGCGTTGCGTTTGAACGACGATCGCGAAGTCGGCATCGACGCGTTGTTCGTCGCCAGCCGCTTGCGGTTCAACAGCGATATCGCCGAACGGCTCGGCTGCGCGATCGACCAAGGCCCGATGGGCCCGGTGATCCGCACCGACGACAGCCGCCAGACCACGGTGCCCGGCGTGTACGCCGCCGGCGACATCGCCCGGCCGATGCACAACGCCACCTGGGCGGCCGCGGACGGCGTCACCGCAGGAGCGTCGGCGCATCAGGCGCTGGTGTTCGCGCCGCTGGCGGCCTGAAACCACGGTCTTCGACGAACGCGGCCGTCGTTCGCGGCCGCATTCGGGCGCGACCGCCCGTCGCCGCGTCTTAGTTCGCGAGACGCGGCCGTTCTAGCGTCCGCGCCATGGACACTCAATCGCCCTTGCACGAACTGCCGCCCGGGTTCCACTGGGAGGCGCCTTTCGCCGGTTCGATCTTTCCCGCGCATCTGGTCGCGGTGCCCGACGACGATCATGAGGCCTGGCTGGCCACGGTCACGCCGGCGCGCGACGGGCACGGCGCGGTCGCCACGATCCGCCGCCATCTCGGGGTCAAGGACCACGTCAGCCGGCCGTTCCGCACCGATGCGGCGGCGGCGGGCTGGGTCGCGCGCTGGCTCAGCGGCCAGGGCGAGACGGTGCGCGCCGAGCTGTCGCTGGATTGGGCCGCGGCGCCGCGCTGCGCGGCCTGAGCGGCGAAGCGGCGGCCGCTCCGGCACAAGCCGCAAATGACAATCGTTATCATTTGAGCTAGAGTCGCGGCGACTCCGAACCTTCCCGCACATGCGCCGCGCCTGTGGCCGCGCGCCGAGACGATGCCTTCCAACGCCGCCGTCCTCACCTCGCTGCTGGTCACCGAGCGCGAGCGGTTGTTGCGCTACCTCGGCCGCTATCTCGACCGCGCCACCGCCGAGGACGCCGTGCAGTCGATGTACTTCAAGGTGATCGCGGTGGCCGGCGAGCCGCCGATCGCCGACGCGCGCAATTATCTCTACCGTCTCGCCCATCACCACGCCGTCGACCAGGGCCGCAGCGAGGCGCGCCGGCGCAAGCTGCGCGAAGCCGCGACGATGTGGCTGGAGGAAGACGAGCCGGCCGACAGCGCGCGGGTGGCGCTGGCGCGCGACGAACTGGAGCGGGTCGCGCGCGCGGCGCGCGAGCTGCCGGAACCGTGCAAGCGGATCTTCGTGCTGAACCGTTTCGAAGGCCTGACCCAGCGCGAGATCGCGCACTTGCTCGGCGTCTCCACCACCACGGTCGAAAAACACATCCAGCGCGCGCTGCGCCTGCTCGATCAGGCGCGCACCGGCGGCTGAGCCGCGCGGCGGCGGCGAGGGGTTGGGTAAGGCCGCCCGGCGCTCGTCCTTAACCAAGTCCAGGCAGCCATCCGCCACCGCATGACCCGATCCGCGCAGAACGACTCCGCCGAAACGCCCTACCCCGGCCCCGACGACATCGCCGGGCAGGCGCGCGCGTGGGTGGCGCGGCTGGCCTCGGGCGAAATCGACGAGGCCGAGCTGGCCGCGTTCGAAACCTGGCGGCAGGCGCCGGCTCGCGCCGAGGCCTTCGCCCGCCAGCGCGCGCTGTGGCAGGCGTTGGCGCCGATGCGCGCGGCGTTCGATCCGGTGCCGGAACCGGCTTCGGGCCCTGCTCCGTCCACGCCCGCTCGACGCTACGCCGGCGCACGCCGGCCGCGGCGCCGTTTCGCCGTCTGGGGCACGGCCACCGCCGCCTGTCTCGCCGCCGTCATAGCCGCGGCGCCGGGCATGGCCCTGAACCTGCGTTCGGACTACCGCACCGCCGCCGCGCCGGCGCGCTACACGCTGAGCGACGGCTCGATCCTCGCGCTCGACGCCGACTCCGCCGTCGCCCTGCATTTCGACGAGCGCGAGCGCCGCATCGAACTGCTGCGCGGCAATGCCTGGTTCCAGGTCGCGCACGGCGACGCGCGCGCGTTCCGGGTCGGCGCGCTCGGCGGCGCGGTGCGCGACATCGGCACCGCGTTCGAAGTGCGCCGGCTCGACGCCAGCGTAGAGGCCGCGGTCAGCGAAGGCGTGGTCGAGGTCGCTTCCGGCGCGCACGCGCCGGTGCGCGTAGTCGCCGGCCAGTCGGTGAGCTATCGCGAAGGCGCGCCGGTGTCGCCGCTGCGCGCGGTGGCGACGGCCGACATCGCCGACTGGCGCCGCGGCGAACTGTCGCTGGACGCGGTGCCGGCCGACGAAGCGCTGCGCCGGATCGCGCGCTACCGCAGCGCGCCGGTGTGGACGCTGGGTTCGTTCGAACGCGCGCCGCGGATCAGCGCCAGCCTGCGCGCCGACCGCAGCGACGAGGCCATCGCCGCGGTCGCCGAGCGCACGCGCCTGCGCGTGCAGCGCCTGCCCGGCGGCGCGCTGCTGGTGCGGCCACCGGCCGATTGAAGGCGGCGCGGATCGGAAACGCCGAAAAAAATCGCCGCGCGGGGTTGGGTAAGCGTCCACGGCGGTCGTCCTGTAGTTCGTAGCCGCGAGACGCGCATCGCATCTCAAGCCAAACGCCGCTCACCTTCGCGCCGATACCCGCGGCCGCGGCGGTGGGCTCCGATCCGACTTGAGGAGTTCGCTGCATGTCTTTCGTTCCGGCCCGCCGCCGGCGGCCGTTCGCGCGCGTCGCGCTGGCGGCCTGCATCCACTTGACCCTGAGCGGATTGCTCGTCCCGTGCGCCGGCGCGCAAGCCGCAGCGGCGCAGGACGCGCCCGCCGCGCGCCGCTACGACATCGACGCGCAACCGCTGGCCGCGGCGTTGCGCGCCTACAGCCGGATCAGCGGGGTGCAGGTGGTGTTCGACAGCGCCGACGGCGCCGGCGCGAACTCGACCGCGCTGCACGGCGACTACGGCGACGACGAGGCCCTGCGCCGTTTGCTCGCCGGCACCGGTCTGAGCGCGCAGCGGCGCGGCGCCGGCACGGTGGTGCTGCGCAAGAGCACGGCGCGCGCCGGCGGCGGCGATGCGCCGCTGGTCACCGACACGCTCGCTGTCAGCGCTTCGGCTTACGACCACGCCGGCCGCCGCGACGAACGCGGTTACGACGAGGTCTACGACCTGGATCTGTCGACGGTGTACGCCGGCAAGGAACAGATCGAGCGCTACAAGGGCGCGGCGCCGGCCGACGTGTTCAAGGGCATGCTCAACGTCTACAGCGGCGACGCGCGCAACAGCGGCGCGCTGGATCCGAACATCCGCGGCATCCAGGGCCCGGGCCGGGTGCCGCTGACCATCGACGGCACCGAGCAGGCGCTGACGGTGTGGCGCGGCTACAACGGCGCCAACAACCGCAACTACATCGACCCGAACCTGATCGGCGGCATCCAGGTCATCAAGGGGCCGAATCTGGCGCGCAACGTCAACAGCTCGATCGGCGGCGCGGTGGTGGTCAACACCCTGGAGGTGGCCGACATCCTCAAGCCGGGCGAGCGTTTCGGCGGCGAACTCAAGCTCGAAAGCAGCGACAACGCGACCGATCCGCGGCTGCCGAAACTCTCGACCGGGCAGGACTATCGCAGCATTCCGGGCTTTCCGAGCAATCCGCAGGCGACCTACTACGACCCGACCTTGTACCAGCGCGTTCGCAGCAGCGGCGGCAGCGACCTGATCGGCGGCGACGACCACGCCATGCGCCTGGCGCTGGGCCTGCGCGAAGACCGCTTCGACCTGCTCGCCGCGTACGCGTACCGCAAGAAGGGCAACCATTTCTCCGGCGACAACGGCGGCGGCTTCTACAGCCGCGCCTACGACCCGGCCAAGAGCCTGAACTACATCACCAGCCTGGCGCGCTTCTACCGGCCCGGCGACGAAGTGCCGAACACGTCCAGCGAAATGGAATCGTGGCTGTTCAAGGCCGTGGTCCGCGCGAGCGACAACCAGACCCTGAAGTTCGGCCTGCGCGACACGCGCTCGGACTACGGCGAAATCCTGCCCACGCGCATCTCGTGGCGCGACACCACCGAGACCGGCGCGCCGCAGTGGCCGCTGAGCAAGGTCCGGGCCAAGGCCTACAACCTGGAATACACCTGGAAGCCCGGCGGGCGCTGGTTCGATGTGTACGCCAACCTGTGGACCACGCGCACGGTCAGCGACACCTACAGCGCAGGCGGTTTTCCGAACTGGGCGACCTATGACGATCCGATCCTGCGCAACACCGCGCTGGCCAACGCCCATCACGACCGCAACGGCCTGACCGTCAGCAACAAGAGCGCTTTGCGCGACGACCTGGACCTCACCGTCGGCTTCGACTACCAGCACGAGAAGCTGCGCTCCGATGACGAGTACAACGGCGTCGCCGACGGCTGGCGCATGTTCCCGCGCGCCGGCCGGCGCGAGCAGCGCGACTTCAGCCTCAAGCTGGACTGGCGCGCGAGCGAGCGGCTGAGCCTGAGCGCGGGCCTGCGCTACCAGTCGTACTGGGCGTTCGACGATTTCCTCGCCGCGCAACTGGCCAAGGGCGACACCCGGCTCGGGCAAACCCTGTTCCCGCAGCGCTACGCGATGAGCTACTACACCCGCGACCCGCGCATGAGCCAGGCCGCGCTGGACGCGCGCATCGCCACCATCCGCCGCAACGCCGAGCGCTTTGGCTGGACCCCGCAGGTGATCGCGACCCAGATCGAACAGGCGACCTACACCGTGCGCAACGTCGCCGCCGACTGGCGCCCCGACGCCGGCGGCCGTTTCCGCCGCGCCGACAACGTGTTCCTCAACGGCAGCCTCGACGGCGTCGACTACGGCCGCGCCAGCGCGTCGCTGCAACCGCTGTTCCTGCAACAGCAGGCACAGCACCACGACGGCAGCGGCTGGACCCCGACCCTGGCGGCGACCTTCAACTTCAGCGACGAAGCGCGGCTGTACTTCCGCCACAGCCAGGCGCGGCGCTATCCGAGCATGTTCGAAAGCACCCTGGGCTTTTCCGCCGCGCTGCCGGTGGCCGCGCTCAAGCCCGAACACGCCTACAACTACGAGCTGGCCTACGTCCACGATTTCAGCCGCCGGCTGGGCGCCGATTACGCCGACCTCAAGCTGACCTACTACCACCACAAGACCCGCGACGTGATCGAGCGCAGCGGCCAGTTGCAGTTCTCCAACATCGACAAGCAGACCCTGCGCGGCCTGGAATTCCAGGGCCGTTACGACAACGGCCGCTTCTTCACCGACCTGAGCGTGGCGCGCAACCTGGAAAACACCGTCTGCGACGAGAGCGTGGCGGCGATCAGCGACCCGACCGGCCGCATCGGCGTGCCGAACTGCGTGCAGGCCGGTTTCGTCGGCGGCTATCTGATCACCCAGGCGGTGCCGAAGCTGTCGGCGAACTGGACGCTCGGCGGGCGCTTCCTGGACCGCAAGCTCGAAGTCGGCGCGCGCGTGGTCCACCACAGCAGGTACGAAAACGGCGATTACGACCTCTACCAGGAGCAGCGCCTGGGCGCGTATTTCAACGTGCCGCTGGCCTGGGACCGCATCACCACCTACGACGCCTACGTCAATTACCGGGTCAACGACGCGCTGGCGCTGGAGCTGGTCGGCACCAACCTGGGCGATCTGTATTACGTCGATCCGCTGACGCGGTCGGCGATGGCGGCGCCCGGCCGCACGCTGAAGCTGAGCCTGACCGCCAAGTTCTGACATAGCCGAGTTCTGACGCGGCGCCGCCGGCGCCGCGCACCGAGATCTGTTGCGCACGAAGCAATGGATGAGCGACCGGGCGCGCCTCGCGCTCTAGCCAAAGTTCATCCCATCGTTCCAATCATCCCAAGGAGTTCCACATGAAGCGCATGAGCCTCACCGTTTCCGCCCTCGCCGCAGCGATGCTCGCCGGCGCGGCCCAGGCCGCCGTGGTCGGCGACCAGAGCGACAACACCTACGTCGAAGCCGGCGTCTCCACCGTCAACGCGGGCCCGCACGTGGCCGGCCGTCCGGGCATCGGCGTGTACACGATGGGCACCGACCGCAAGGTCGACTTCCAGGCCCTGCAGACCTTCGCCCCGGCCGACGCCAACGGCGTGTCGAGCCTGGTCTCGCCGATCACTCCGCCGAGCCACAGCGGCATGGGCGTGTTCCATTTCGCCAAGATCGCCGGCCAGAACGTCTATTTCGGCGAGTGGTCGCAGAGCGCGCCGACCGACGGCACCCACACCGTGTACTACGCCGGCGACAACGCCGGCACCAGCGTGCCGACCTCGGGCACCGCCACCTACACCGTGGCCGGCCTGAACCAGTACAACGGCGCCAACAAGCTCAACGGCACCTTCAACGCCAACTTCGGCGCCGGCCAGCTCAGCGGCAGCCTCAGCAACGGCAGCGTGACGGTCAACATCGGCACCGCCGCGATCAGCGGCACCGGGTTCTCCGGCAGCGGCGCCAGCGCTTCGATCGGCGGCGCCACGGTCGCCACCGGCGGCGTCAGCGGCCAGTTCTTCGGCGCCAACGCGGCGGCGCTGGCCGGCGTGACCCGCTTCGACGACCGCCTGTACGACACCGCCTTCGGCGGCACCAAGAATCCCTGAGGGATTCGCCGGTAAAGGCCCGCGGCCGGTTCGTCCGGCCGCGGGCCGCCGCGCCGCCGCAAGGATGCGGCGCGCGGTTCCGGCGTTCGACCATGACCCGCCCTCGCCTTTTCTCCAGCGCAACCGGCTTCGCCGCCGGGCTTGCGCTGTGCCTGTTTTGCCCCGCCGCGCCCGCGCAGGACCGCGACGACACCCGCCTGCGCCTGGACCACGGCCTGGAACAACGCCAAAGCGAACGCGAACGCGCGCTGCTGGAAGAAGAAAACGCCGCGCGCGCCGGCGCCGATACGCCCGGCGAGGCCGAGCTGCACGATCCCGACGCGCTGGCCGCCGCGCTCTACCGCGCCGTCAGCGCGCGCCAGTGGCCGCAGGCGCGCGCGTTGCTGCAACGCTACCGCGCGTTGCCGCAGCCCGACCGCATGCTCGAACTGTACGCACAAGGCGCGCTGGCCCGCGCCGATGGCGACCTGGACCGCGCCGAACGCGATTACCGCGCGTTGCTGGAGCTGCAATCCGATTTCCTGCCCGCGCAGTTGGAGCTGGCGCGGGTGCTGTTCGAAAACCAGCTCGACCGCGAAGCCGAGCGAAGCTTCCAGGCCATCGCCGCTGCGCTCGACGCCGGCGACGCCAAGACCGCCGGCGTGCGCCGCACCGTCGACACGTTCCTGCGCGCGCTGCGCAACCGCCGCGGCTGGCACGGCAGCGTCGCGCTGGGGCCGACCTGGAACGACAACATCAACCAGTCTTCGGCCAGCCGCACCTGCCTGCTGGCCGCGCCCGACGGCCACTGCGCGATCGAACGCAGCCTGCCCGCGGCGATCCGCGGCGGCGGGCTCGACTACGACGCCAGCCTGACCCGGCGCGAGCCGCTGCGCGGCCACCACGGCCTGTACCTGCGTTCGCTGCTGTACGGTTATTCGTATCGCGACCGCAGCGCGTTCAACGAAACCACCTGGACCGGCAGCGCCGGCTGGTCCTACGCCGATGCGCGCCACGCCTTCACCGCCGCGCCGCAGTTCGAGTACGCCGCGTTCGGCAACCGCAGCCTGTACGCCGCCTGGGGCGCGCGCGCCGACTGGACCTGGACGATCTCGCCGCGCTGGCTGTTCAAGCTGGAAGGCGACTACAAGCGCATGCGCTACCGGCGCCAGGACCTGGCCGGTTACGACGGCCCGACCAGCGCGGTCTACGCGACCGTGTGGCGCGCGCTGCCGCAGCGCTGGATGCTGTTCGGCGGCCTCGACCTGGCCCGGCGCGAGACCCGGCGCGACACCGAAGCGTATCTGCAACGCGGCGTACGCCTGGGCCTGTCCAAGCAGTTCGATGCGGGCGTGTCGCTGCTGCTGTTCGGGTCCTTGCGCAAGCGCGGCCACGACCGCTGGAACGAAACCTTCCAGGCGCGCCGCCGCGACGAGGAGCTCAACGCCACCGCGATCGTGCGGGTGCCGCGCTGGGCCTTCGCCGGATTCGTTCCGAGCCTGACCTACAAGCACAGCCGCACCGACAGCTCGATCGACTGGCTGTACGGTTACGACCGCGACACCGTAAGCCTCAAGCTGGAGCGCGCGTTTTGAGCGCGCCGGCGCTGACGCTGGCGACGCCGCGCGCATCGCGCGCCTGCTCGCGCAGCCGGCGGCGCGCACTCACGCACGCGCGCCCGGCGCCGGCGCGCGAGCGCGAGGCCGGATGGATCGGCGCGGCGATCACGCTGGCGCTGCATGCCGCGCTGCTGCTGGCCTTGCTGGGCTTGCGCACGCCGACGCCGGCCGCACCGCCGACGCCGCCGGCGGCCGCGGTGCTGATGGAACTGTCGCTGCTGCCGCGCGCGCCGCCGGCGCCGGCGCGCGACCTGCCGCCGGGCCCGGCGCAGGACGAACGCGTCGCCAGCCGCGCGCAGCCGCCGCGCGAGACCGCGCGCGAAACGCCGTTGCCGCCGCAGCCGCAAGGCGAGATCGCCAGCGCGCCCGAGCCGGCGCCGGTCAGCGCGCCGCGCCAAGCGCCGCCGGCGCAGGACCAGGCCGCGGCCAGCGCCTCGGCGCCGCCGGCCGTCGTCGCCGCGCCGGCGCCGCGTTACGCCGCCGCGCAGGACGCGACCGGCGCCGGCCGCGAAATTCCACGGCAATGGCAGCAGTTGCTGCTCGGCCATCTCGAACGCTTCAAGCGCTACCCGCGCCAGGCCCGGCGCCTGCATCAGCAAGGCGTCGCGCAGGTGCGGCTGAGCGTCGCCGGCGACGGCCGCGTGCTCGCGGTGCGGATCGAAACCGCGAGCGGCCACGCTGCGCTCGACGCCGAAGCGCTGGCGGTGGCCGAGCGCGCCAGCCCGGTGCCGGCGCCGCCGGCGGAGCTCGGCGACGAGGTGCAGGTGGTGGTGCCGATGGAGTTCTACATTTCACGCTGAAGCGCGCGCCGCAACCGCCTCACGCCACCGCGTTGACCTTCGCCTCCGCATACCGATACGACAGCAACATCCGGATCAAGGTTTCGACCTGCGCCGCGTCGCGCGCATCCAGCCGCGCCATCGGCAAGCGATGGCCGTGGCGGCCGAGCGCGTCGCGGAATTCGAGCAGGGCGAAGTCGCTGCCGAGGTCGGCGCGGGTGACGCCGACGGCGAACGCGGCGTCGGGGGCGATGCGGGCGAAGTCGCGCAGCAAGGCGTCGGCCTGGCCGACCATGTCGGCGCTGTCGGCGGCGACCAGCACGACGATGCCGACCGCGCCTTCGCACACCAGCGGCCACATGAAATCGAGGTAGCGCTGGCCGGGCACGCCGTAAACGTGCAGCAGTTCGCCGTCGTCGAGTTCGATGGTGCTGTAGTCCATCGCCACGGTGGTGTGGGTCTTCTCGCCCAGCGCGCCTTGGCTGATCGGCATTTCGGTGCTGATCGGCTCGCGGTCGGAGATCGCGCGGATGGCGGTGGTCTTGCCGGCGCCCATGTCGCCGACGAAGGCCAGCTTGATCAAGTCGGTCATGACCCGCGCTCCTGGTTCTTGCCGGGATTCGGCGAGCCGAGATTCAAGCCGAAGCGGCGCGCAAGCCGCTGCAGCAGGCCGGGCGCGCGCGCATCCGGCGCACGCTGCGCCGTCGCCGCCGTCGCTCCGGCGTCGGCCAGGCCGCTGGCCAGCACCGCGGCGTACATGCGTTCGAGTTCCAGCGCCGGCGTGGCGGTGGCCTGGGCCAGTTGCGGCAGCGGCCAGGCGCGTTCGAGCAGGCAGCTCAGCGGCAGCAGCCAATGCACCGGCAATTCGTTGGCCGACAGCAGCGGCCACGCGCGCAAGCGCAGCGGCCGCTCGGGCGGCACGTCGGCGATCGGCGCGTCGTGCGCCAGGGCGATGTCCCACAGCACCGATTCCAGCGGATAGCTCGCGGTCACGTCCTGCTCGAATTCTTCGGCGTAGCGGCGCGGCGACAACGGGGTGACGAACCAGTTCGGCGCCAGCGCCTCGTCGATCAGCGCCGGGTACGGCATGCGCCGCAGCATGTGCAGGCGCGCGCCGGCCAGATCGATCACCAGCCGGAACAGGCCGCGTTCGAGCAGGCGCACGCCGCTTTCGGAGGCAGTGCTTTCGGCAGCGGCGAGCAATTGGCGCAGGAACGGCGCAGTGGTGGGATCGGCCGCTGCGACGCGCTCGGGCGGCGGCTCGGTTACGTCCAGGCGTTCGCGCAGGCACGCCGACAGTTCGTCCGGTTCGGCGTAAAGATCGAGCGAGCGCACGCCGCCGGGATCCCACGGCAGCCGGCCGATGCGCACCACCGGGATGCCGCTGCGCAAGGCGGTGTCGACCGCCATGCGGCTGGCGCTGGTTTCGGTGCCGACCACCAGCACCTGGGCGGTGCGTCCGTCCCAGCGCCGCAGTTCCACCTCGATGCGCTCGCCGGCGAGCAGTTCGCGCGCGGCGCGCAGGCGCGCGTCGCGGGATTTGTCGAGGTCGACGCTGGCGACCACGTAGCGCTGCTTGAATGCCACCCATGCCTCCTGGCGGTGGCGCGGCCGTGCGGCCGCGCATTGCCGGGTCATCGCCGAGCAGCGCGGCGGCGGGCCGCGCGCAGTCGGCTCATCGCTGCGGTCCGGTCACTTGAAGTCCGCTCACTTGAAGTCGAGGGTCTTCTCGAACGCCTTGAGCTCGTGGCGGGCCATCGCCAGGTTGGCGCGGCCGCGGTCGAGCACCACGTACAGGAACAGGGTCGGGTTGCTCTCCAGCGGGCGGATCAGGTGGTACTGCTTGCCCAGGCTGATCAGGATGTCCTCGATGGTGTCGTTGAGGCCGAGCTGCTGGGCGACGCGGCGCTTGGAGCGGACCACTTCGGAATTGCCGGCGGCGGCCACTTCCAGGTCGATGCCGCCGCCGCCGATCGCGGCCAGCGCCATGCCGCTGTCGCTGTCGACCAGGGCGGCGCCGACGAAGCCGGCCAGGGTGTTGAGTTCGTCCAGTTGCAACTTCGACATCTCGAGCTCCTTGATGCGTGTGGGATACGGCTGAGGCTTTGCGGGGAATGCCCGCGCCCGCGCGCATGCCCGCCGCGGCGGGGATGCGCGCGGGCGGCGGACAAACTAGGGTTGCGCGGGCGCGGGGTCGCGCAGCGCCGCGCCGATGCGCGCGGCGCATTCGCGCGCGGCCACCAGCAGCGCGGCCAGCAACGTGTCGGAGCCGGCCAGCGCCAGCAGGGTCAAGGGCTTGGCGGCGTGCACGCGGAACAGCACCAGGTTGCCGCGGGCGGTGCAGACGGTGGCGTAGTCGGCCTGGCTGAGCTGCATTTCGCCGGCCAGGGTCTCGCCGAGGGTCAGGAAGGAGTTGGCCATCGCCGCGATCCGGCGCGCGTCGGCGCCGCCGTCGATGCGTTCGGCCAGGGCGCGGCCGTCGGCGGTGGAGACGCACAGCGCGCGCATGCCCGGGACCCGTTGCCAGCAGCGCTGCAGCTCGGCGTCCAGCAATGCCTGCGTGGCGCTTTCGCTGTGCGGGGCCGTTTCCAGCCGCCCCAGCAACATGTCGATCGTGGTCCGCTGCATGCGAGTTCCGCTCCCCTGGCTGGCCGGGTCCGCCAGAACGCCATTCGGCGCCGCGACCGGTCAAATATTGACATTGGTCACACTATATCCGTTTTTTTATGTGATGTTTGTTGCAATTTTTACAGTTGTCGGTCATTCGAGCGCGCGCCGGGACGCGCCCTGCGCCGATGCGCGGGAGCTGAGGCTGTTGCGGGAAGCGACGGGAGCGCCCGCAGCGAAAGGCCCGCGCGGCAGGCGATGCGGACCATGTGGCCGGCGCCGGCGTCCGCGCTAGAAGTCGCAGGCCTCCCACCCCGGCGGCGTGCCGTCGGTGGAGCGGCCCTTGAAGCCGGCGTCGAGGGTGTTCTGCGCCCAGGCGTCGGCCTCGGCGATCTGGGCCGGGGCGAGGCCGGCGGCGACCGCGGCCAGTTGCTGGTCGAGCTGCTGCGCGCGGTGCGACTCGGCGCCGAGCCGGTACAACTTGAGATAACGGTAATGCTGGACCGGATCGGCGCCGAGCAAACCGCCGAGCAGGCTTTTCGAGCCGGGTTCGTAGGCCTGCTGCAGCAGGTCGACCACGCGCCAGTCGCCGGCGGCGAGGCCGGCCTCGACCAGTTGCGTCGCCGCGGCGCGATAGCCGCGCAGCGCGTCGGGACGGCGGATCAGGCTGCGCGCGTCGTACAGCGGGCCGCGTTCGAGATAGCAGGCGCGCGCCTGCTCGTCGCCGAGCCGGGCGGCCTGGGCGATGTTGCCGACCAGGCTGGCGAGCATGGCGTCGTCGACGCCGGCGCACATCGCCTGCTCCTGCTGCGCGCGCTGCTGACGCAGCTCCATCGCGTCGAGCAAGGCCTGATAAGTGCGCAGCTGCGCCGCGCTCATGCCTTCGGTCGAGCGGCGAGTGAGTTCCTCGGTGGCGCCGGCGTTGCGCCATTGGCTGCTGCGCAGGCGGCTGCAACGGTCCAGGTCGCGCACCAGGCGCGTCGCCGCGGCGGCGTCGCCGGCGTTGGCGCTGGCTTGCAGGCGGGCGAAGTTGTCTTTCAGCGGCGTGCCCGGCGCGGGCAGCGCGCCGCCTTTGATCGGGACCGCTGCTGCGGCGGCGGCGGCGGTGTCGCCGGCCGCGGCCGGGTCTTCGGCCAGCGCCTGGATGCGCAGCTCGCGGCGCGCCGCATCGGCGCCGGCGCGGCCGGCGTAGTACGCGCCGGTCACCGCCGCCACGACGGCGATCAGGCCCGCGCCGATCCACAGGCTGCGCTTCATGCGGCGGTGCTCGGCTGCAAGGTCATGGCGACGGGAACACGCACGGGTCCCACAGCGGGCCGTCGGCATCGATGGCGCGGCCGTGGAAGTTCTGGTGGAAGGTCCGCGACGCCCACGCCTCGGCGTCGGCGAGCTGGGTCGGGTCGAGCTTGGCCGCGGCCATCGCCAGGTCCTCGTCGGTGACGCCCGGCTGCGGCGGCGCGCCGAGCCGGAACAGCTTGAGGTAACGGTAGCGTTGCGCAGGGTCCTTGCCAACGGCGGCGGCGAGCAGGCTGTCGGCGCCGGGCTCGTAGGCGCCGCGCAGTTGCTCGAGCACGCGCCAGTCGCCGTCGGCGATGCCGCGTTCGATCAGCGCGCGCGCGTTGCCGCGGTAAGCGCTCAGGCGCTCGGGATGGTCGAGCAGGCCGGCCGCGTCGACGCCCGGGCCGCGCGCCAGATAGCAGGCGCGCGCATAGGGTTCTCCGAGCAAGGCGGCTTTTTGCAGATTCGGCGCCAACGCGCCGAGCATCGCCGCGTCGACGCCCTCGCATTGCGCGCGCAGGGCTTCGAGCGAGCGCTCGTTGGTCTCGGCCGCTTCCAGGCCGGCGCGCAGGTTCTGTCGCTGCTGGGCGTTGCCGGCGTCGTCGCGCGCGGCCAGCAGTTCGTCGGAATAGCGCCGCACTTCGCTTTCCATCCGCGCATAGCGGCGGCACTGGCTGAGATCGCGGTAGAGCCGGGTCGCGGCGGCGAGATCGCCGGCATCGCTGCGCGCCTGCAAGCCCGCGTAAGCGCGCTTGAGCGCGGCGCCCGGCGGCGGCAACGCGGCGCCGGTGCCGGCGCGCGCGGGCGCGAGGGTGGCGGTCGCCGCCTGTCCTTCGGCGGCGACCGGACCCTGCGCTTCCTCATGGGCGGCCGTTCGTCCCTGATGGCGGCCCATGAGGTACACGGCGACGAAGGCAGCCAAAGCGAGGGCAATGGCCGCCACGATCCGCACGGGTTTGAGCGGGGCGGAATCGGAGCGGGTCATGCGTCCCGCCCCTCATCCGCAACGCGCACGGTTCGCTGAGTCGTCGCCAATGGTCCTTACTGCTCGCTGTCCAGTACGTATTGCGAGGCCGCGATCGAGGACTTGCCGCTCATGATCGCGGTGTTGGTGCCGGCGGCCGCCGGCAGGCCGACCTTGAGGTTGACCGCACCGGACACCAGCGCGTCGAGCAGCGGGGTCAGGATCGGCAGGCCCAGGGCGATATTGCCGCAGCCGGCCGCCTTCGGCACGGCGAAGGAGTTGTCGACCAGGGTGTTGCCGTCGACCTGCAGATAACCGATGAAGTTCGGCTCGTCGGTCCACACCGTGTAGGCGTTGCCGGGATTGCCGGAGATCGGCAGGTTCGGCAGCGGCGGCGCGGTGGTGCCGGTCTGCAGCTTCAGCACGATCGGGTCCTGCGCCGAACCGATGTAGCAGCTGCCGCCGAGGAACGGGTTCTGCAGGTGCACGCGCACGGCCAGGCGAGCGACGGTCGGGTCGCTGCCGTCGGTCGGCGGATACAGCGCGTTGCCGAAGTTGGTCTGCACCGCCTGCACCGGTTCGATCGTCGCGCTGACGTCGTTGACCGCGCCGACGATGGCCCAGAACGCGGTCCACAGCGGACCGGGCCAGTTCGGCGCCGGGTTGACGATGCCGAGCAGTCCGCCCGGCACCTTGGCCGGCGGCGCCTGCAGCGTCGGCGCGCCGACCGCGGCGTAGAACGGCGACGGGCCGAGGCTTTCGATGCCGCCCTGCATGACGATGGGCTTGTCGATCGGCATGGTGGTGCTGCCGATCTTGAGCGTGCCCGAGGTGGTGGTGTTGAGCACGCAGCTGCCGACCGACGGGTTGGTGTACGGGCAGAACTTGAACATCGCATACGGGCCCGACGGCGTGCCGGCTTGGGCCGCCGACGCGCCGATGAGCGTCAGCGCCGCCGCCAGTGCGGCCGTGCGTAGCGGAGTCTTGCGCATTCTCGAATCCTCCTGAAAGTTTGGTGCGGCCGGGGCGCATGGACAAAAAGGGGAGGAAAAGCTCCTCCCCTGCGCCGAAGTCCGTCTCGGCCGATTGCCGCGTCCGGCGTAGCGCCGGGCCGGTCGCCCGTTCGCGCCACGCATGAAGCGCGACGGGCGCCGGCCCGCGCCGGATGCGGCCGGTGTGGGCTGAGTGTCAGCCGGTCAGATCACCCGGACCGGAGTGCTCGGCGAGAGCCCGCCGCCGTTCTGGGTCTGCACCGAGCACGGGCCCAGCGCGCCCTTGAACACGAAGCGGTTCGAACCCGAGCCGGAGGACTCCAGCACGCCGTTGATGGTCCCCGAACCGGTCGTGCTCGGGCAGGTCACGTTGAGCGGCGCCGGCAGGAAGATGCGGATGCCGGAGATGCTCACGCTCGACAGCGGCCCGGTCAGGGTCGGCGCGCCGGTGAACGGCGGGTTGGCGCCGGTGTAGCCGCCGGCGGCGCCCGGGGTCATGCCCCAGTTGAAGTTCGAGGCGACGATGCCGTTGCAGGCCGACGAACCGGTGAACGAGGCGCCGGTTACGACGGCGACGCCGCCGCTGACGCTGACGCTGAAGTTCGCCGTGCACGGCAGGCTGTTGCCGATGTAGCTGGCGGTGGTCGGGCCGGTGAAGGTGACGGAGCCGCTGTTGACCCAGGCCGAACCGTTCCACAGTTCGAACGAAGCCGCGGAGGCGGAGGTGGCACCGCAGATCGCGGCGGCCGAAACCAGGGCGAGGATCGAATGCTTGAGCTTGGACATTGCGTGTATCTCCTGTGAGGCGTCGAGTTGGGCGGGCGTGCGGGCCCGCGCGGGACTGTCACGGATGAAGCGGCGCCGTGGCTGCGCTGCCTGGGAGCTGCGGTGCCTGTCTGCAGCGTTCAGGCGATTGCCGACCGTCGCCCGCGCGCGCGGGCGGCGACGTTTTGGATCAGAAGAAGCCCTTGCTCACGGTCAAGCCGATGATGCGCGGGTCCTGGATGAACACGTTGCTGGTCAAACCGGTGTCGTCGCTGTTCATGAAGGTGCCGGTGATCGCCTTGCCGCCGAGCGCGTTCTTGACGTACAGCTGGATCGCCAGATCGCTTTCGATGTCGCGCCAGGTCACCGACACATTGACGTTGCCCCAGTCGTGCAGGCGGTCGATCTTGTCTTGATAGATGCGCGCCCAGCTCGGGCCCTGGTAGTACAGGTCCGCGCGCACGGTGAAGTCGCCCTTGCCGGTCATGAAGGTGTACTGCGGGCTCAGGCTGGCGGTGATGTGCGGCGCGTTCGGCAGTTCGTTGCCGCCGACGTTCTTGGCGAAGCCGGCGCCGCCGTTGGGCGCGTCCTTGGCCGGGTCGTAGGTGAAGCCGTACAGGCCGTCGTACGGGCCGCCCGGCGAGAAGCCGGCGCCGTTGAGCGGCAGGTTGGTCGAGCAGAAGCTGTTGAGGATGTTGGCGGCGTTGTTGAACGGCGGGTCGAGCGGATAGGTCGCGTCGAGCACCGCCTTGACCAGTTCCTTCGGCGCGATGCAGTTCGAGGCCAGCTGCAGCCACGGCTTGACCACCACCCAGTCGGCGTTGCCGGCGGTGCGGTCCATCACGTCGATGGAGTACTGGTTCGAACCGATCCGGGTGCGCAGCAGGCCGACGTTGCCGCTGAGCTGGAACGCGTCGGTCGGCTTCCACACCGCTTCGAGCTCGGCGCCCCAGGTCTTGGCGTCGAAGTTCTCGTTGAGGGTGGCGCGGTCCTGGATCTGCGAGACCTGATAGTCCTTGTAGTCGTTGTAGAACAGCGTGCCGTTGAGGACGAAGCGGCCGCCGGCCATGACGTTCTTCATACCGACTTCGAACGCGTTGACGTACTCCGGCTTGAACTCGGGGCTGCGCTGCTCGAAGCTCAGCGCCATCGGGTTGGCGCCGATGCCCGGCGAGTTGGTGCCGCCGGCCTTGTAGCCGCGCGAGGCCGAGGCATAGAACATCGTGCTGTCGGTCCACGACAGGTCCGGCGACCAGTCCAGCACCAGCCGGCCGGTCGGCTCGTTCCAGGTCTGGCGGATCTTCGGCAGCGCCGGATAGCCGTAGCCCACGTAGCCGCCGAACAGCTGCGGCACGCCGGCGGTGCCGGTGGAATCGGCCAACAGGGTCTGGGTCGGATACGGCGTGGTGGTCTTGCGGTCGTTGGTGAAGCGCACGCCGGCGGTCAGGCGCAGATTGTCGCGCAGCTGCCAGTAGCCTTCGCCGAAGATCGCCGCCGACTTGGTCTCGGCGAGGTTGCGGCTGCGGAAGTAGTTGTGGCCCTGGCCGTTGATCGAACCCAGCGGATTGGGATCGATGTAGACGCAGGGAATGATCTGCCCGGTGTTGGGATCCAGGCGCGTGGCGCCCGGCGAGCAGCTGCCCGGACGGCTGCCGGCGCCGTTGCCGTTGAAGAACAGGTCGGCCAGCGCGGTGATGACGTTGCCGAACACGTAGTAGCTTTCGTCGACCTTGTATTCCAGGTAGTTGGCGCCGACGCTGAAATTGAACGGGCCGTCGAACGAGGATTGCAGGCGGAACTCCTGCGACCACTGGCTGCTCTTGGAATCCACCAGGTCGGCGATCAGCAGGCGGTCCGAGCAGCCCAGCTGCGGATCGCAGTACTTGCCGTCCGGGAACGCGTTGTAGGCCGGCTCCGGACCGTCCGGACCGAACACCGACACGCCGTTGGAGGTGTTGGTGAAGATCGGGTTGGACTGGAAGCGGCCGTAATCCTGAGTCGAGTAGTACTTGTCGCGGGTGTACAGGGTCTGCGAGACGAAACGCAGGTGATCGCCGACGTCGGCGCCGAGGTTGAACTGGAAGACGTCGTTGCTGGCCTCGAACTTGGGATCGTAGGAGGTCGCGATCTTGCGCAGGTCGCGCGACTGGGTCACGCCCTTGTAGGGATCGAACCCGCGCGGGATCATCGAGGCGATGTCGAGGAAATTGCCGTCCGGATCCAGCAGGTAGCCGATGCCGGTGCTCTGCGCGCCGAGCACGAACGGGATGCTGGCGCCGTTGGGAACGCCGAACGCGCCGTCGTTGTACAGCGAGCCGTCCTTGCAGCCCTGGCTCATGTAGTTGCGGTCGATCGCCGACACCGTGGTGCTGCCGAACGCGAGCGGGCCGGGATCGTTGTGGCACAGCTGCTTGCCGGTGCGCGCGCGGCGGTCGTTTTCCTGGAAGTGTTCCCACACCAGGCTGGCGTCGAACTTCTCGCTGGGCTTGAACGCGAACGACAGGCGGGTCGACAGCAGGTCGCGGTCGTTGACGTCGCGTCCGGTCACCTCGTTGTGGTCGAAGCCGTCGCGCTTGGTGTACTGCCCGGCCAGACGGAAGGCGAAGGCATCGGTCAGCGGCACGTTGACCATGCCGGTGACGCGGCGGGTGTCGTAGTTGCCGATCTCGCCCTTGACGTTGGCCTCGTAACCGTCGGGGTTGGCCAGGTTCGGGATCATGTTGACCACGCCGGCGGTCGCGTTGCGGCCGTACAGCGTGCCCTGCGGGCCGCGCAAAACTTCGACCCGCTCGACGTCGAGGTATTCCTGCTCGAACAGGCGGTTGCGGATCAGCGGCGTGCTGTTGAAGCTTACCGCCACCGCCGGGTCGGTGGTCACCGACAGCGCCTGGGTGCCGATGCCGCGGATCTGGAAGTTGTAGCTGGCGAAGTTGGTCTTGGAGAAGGTGACGTTGGGCGTGGCGGTGACCAGGTCGCCGCCGGTTTCGATCTTGCGGTCGCCCAGGTCCTTGCCGCCGAACGCGCTGATCGCGATCGGCACCTTCTGGATGTTCTCGACCTTCTTCTGCGCGGTCACCACGATGGTGTCGAGGGTGGTCGCGTTGGGATTCCTAGCGGGGCTTGCGGTCGCTACCGGCGCCTGTTGGTCGTCTTGCGCTTGCGGGGAGGCCGCCGCCGGCTGCGTCTCGGCGACCTCTTGCGCGTTTCCCTGCTTCTCCTCGGCGGCGGGCGCGCTGGCGCCGGCAGCGGCGGCGCTGGCGGAGTTGCTGATCAGGATCGCGCCGGACGCGTTGGTGGCGTAGCTCAGGCCGGTGCCGTCGAGCAGTTCCTCCAGCGCCTGGCGGTTGCTCTTCTCGCCGCGCACCGCGCGCCCGGTCTTGCCCGCGGCGAGTTCCGGCGCGTACAGCAATTGCGTTCCGCTCTGGCGCGCGTACTCGGACAGCGCGGTGTCGAGCCGCTGCGGCGCGATGTCGAAGCGCGCGCTCGCCGACGAGCGCTCGCCGGCATAGGCCGCCATGCACGGCAGCAGCGCGAGGAACAACACGGCGCGCCGCGATGCGCCCAGCAACGAGTGTTTCTGAACTCGCAATTGCATTCGTTCTCCCCTCTTTCGGATGGCCGGCCGCGTGTGCCCGCGACCTGGTTACCTAGGTACAGACGCGCGGCCGCACGAAACCCGAACCTCGCAACGGGATTTAATTCGCTGCGCAACTTGTTGTACCGGCGAGTTTTGTTTTGCGCTGCAACAGTCGGCGCGCTCGCTGCCTCGCGCCCACGCCGACCTGCACGCCGACGCGCACGGCGACCGCGCGCGCCGGGCCGGCGGCGCGCCTACGGCAGGCATCGAAAGTTTCCGGATGGCGGCCGCGGCGAACCCGCGGCCGCGCAATGCGGCGCGGCTCAGCCGCGCAGCGGCGCGTCCGGCGCGCGCGGCTTGAGCACGATGTCGTCGTTGGCGAGCGTGTCGCGCTCGATCGGGAAGTAATCGGTCAAGGCTTCGACGAAGGTGCCGGTGTCGCCGGTGTTGAACGCGCCGCTGATCTTGAGCGAGGCCAGATGCGCATCGGCCAGCACGATCTTGCGCTGCGAATAGCGGTTGATCTCGGCGACCGCGTCGCTGAGGCGTTCGTTCTCGAACACGATCTGGCCGTTGCGCCAGCTGACCACCCGGCGCACGTCGGCCGCGCGCACCTGCGGCGCGGTCTTGGCCGCGGCGACGAACTGCTCGCCCGGGCGCAGCTCGGCCAGGGCCGCCGCGCCCGCGGCCGCCTTGGCGCTGGCCGCCGCGGCGGCGGCCTTGGCCGCGCGGGTCACCGTGACCCGCCCTTCCAGCAAGGTGACTTCGAACGCGCGCGAGGACAGATAGACATCGAACTCGGTGCCCAGCGCGGTGACCTGACGGCCGCCGGCGCTGACCACGAACGGGCGGGTGCGGTCCTTGGCCACCTTGAACAAGGCCTGGCCGCGTTCCAGGGTGACCGCGCGCAGACCGTCGCGGTAATGCGTGCTGACCCGGCTGTCGGTGTTGAGGGTGATGGTCGAGCCGTCGGCGAGGACGAAGCTTTCGCGCTGGCCGACGCCGGTCTGGTAGACGTTGCCGGCGAGCGCGTCGCGCGCGTCGTCGACGACTTTCCAGGAACCGCCGAGGTTCAGGCCGATCGCGCCGAGCAGACCGAACACCGCGACCGAAGCGGCGACGGCCCAGCCGCCGCGCTGGCGGCGCCGGCGCTGCGCGCCCTCGCGCGCGACCCGGCCGAGGGTGTCGCGGCGCAGCGCCTGCATCTGCGACTCGTCGGCCAGCATTTCGGCCAGCCGGCGCGCCGCGTCGGCGCGCGCATAGGCCTGCGCGTGCTGCGGCGATTGCGCCTGCCAGGCGTTGAACGCTTCCCGCATCGTCGGGTCATCGCGCTCGCGCAGGATTTCGCTCCAGCGCGCCGCGTCCTCGTCGATGCTCCGCGATCCGGGTTCCGCCGACCCGTCCCGCACCAGCGCGATTTTGCATTTCATCGGGTGTGACCTCTCCACGAACTCCGGCCGATGCGCCGCGACCGCGTCGCGCAACCGATGTTCCGATCCGTGACGGCCCGCTCAGGCCGAACGCGTTCGAACGCACAGGCTGCGCCCGCCCCTAAGGGCCCGGCGCGCCGCTCACTCCTGCCCTGCACATCCATCGACGACGCCTCCCAGTTGCGCCAGGGCCTTGGCCATGTGCTTCTCGGCCGAGCGCACGGAGATGGCCATCATCGCCGCGATTTCCGCATATTTCTTCTTCTCCATGACCCTCAGCACGAACACGTCGCGGGTCCGTTCCGGCAGCCCGCGCAGGGCCGCGGCCACCAGTTCCACCTGCTCCTTACCCAGTAAGACGCGCTCGGGCGAAATATCCGTAGCCGGATCGTGCACTTGCGCGTCGAAAGATTCGTGCGCGTCCTGGTTGCGGGCCCGGCGGCGCCGGCCCCAGTCGCGCAGGGTGTTGGCGGCGACCTGGAACACGTACTGCTCGACATGCTCGATCGGCCCGCCGCGGGCGCGCCGGATCAGGTGCAGGAACACCTCCTGGGTCAGGTCCTCGACCTCGGCCGCGTCCTTGACCCGCTTGGAAAAGAAGCCGCGCAGGGGCAGGCGGTAGCGCAGGGACACGTTGTTCCATTGCGCGGCGCCGTCCTCCCCGTAATCGGCGAGCGATGCGGACTCATGCGGCCATGACGCCGGATCGGTCATTGCGCTTCCTTCCCTAAACGATGGCGCGGCGTCGCCCCACGCGACGGCCGGTTCGACGGTGCCGACGCCGATGCCGCGGCCGGACGCCGGTGCCGGCGTCCGCGCCGCAGCCGCGGACGGCGGCTCCGGTAGCGCACTTGCTTCGCCTCGCGGCCGCCGCCCTAAGGCCGCGGCGTCGGGACGCCCCCTACGCTTGCTGGCCTGGACGCACGCATCCGGATGTCCGCTTTCATGCGCCCACCACCTTTTCGGCCCACAACGGCAGAATCCCGCGCGGCTTGCGCCCGCTGTCGCGCTCCGTGCGCAGGGTCGCATCCGCCCCGAGCGCCGCCGCCGGCGCCAGGCCCATGACCTGCTCGACGTGGCGGACCTGGGTCAGATTGTCGAACGGCGCGGTCAACAACGGTGAGACGAAGGCGACCAGCCGGCCCAGCATCAGCGAATCGCTGACCGCCTCGCCGACGCAGATCGCCGCGATCAGTTCGTCCATGTTTTCGCCGGCCAGCACGCCCGACAGCGCCTTCAGCGCGAAGTGCAGGCGGGTGCCGAGCTCGTTGCGCGACTGGTGGGGCAGCGCGCGCGCGAAGGCTTCGAAGAAACGCTCGTAGATCGGCTGGTAATGCTCGTACAGGAAGGCGCGCACGAACGGCGAGGGATCGCTGTAGACGCGCCCGAGCAGGCGCATGAAGGAAATGCCGCCGGCGCTGTCGCGGCTGAGCCGCACCGCCGGTACGAACAGGATGCTCAGCACCGTCGGCGCATCCAGCGCCTGCGCGCCGAAGCGCTCCTCGCACAGCGCGAGCAGCTGCAGGCGTTCCTGGTTGAGCCGGTCCAGGCGCGAGGACAGCAGCTCCTGCACCAGCGCTTCCTTGCTGCCGAAGTGGTAGTTCACCGCGGCCAGGTTGACCTTGGCCTCGCTGGTGATCTGGCGCAGCAGCATGCCCTCGTAGCCGTGGCGGATGAACAGCGCCTCGGCCGCCTCGAGCAGGCGCCGGCGGGTGTCGCTCGAATTGGCGCGGGGACTGTTCATGGCCGGAATCCTTGCTCGGCACTGCCTGACGACCCGAGAGTTTGCTCCAACTCGCGGATTGAATACCGGAATTGAAACGGCCGTTAGACTAAGCAGGCGAATTCGGCGACTGCACGCTGCAGCGCAATATGTGTGCCGAATGAATGCGCGATCGATGCCGTTCCGGTCCAGGTCGCGCGGTCTAAGAACTTGATTCGCGGACGGATTCGTCGATCCGGCGAACGCTTGTGCGGAATCGGTCGGTTGCAAGGCCTGCGGGCCGTCGCGGCGACCCGGCGCGCCAGTGTGACGCAGTACGGTTTTATATGGCTGCGCTTACGTCGGGTTCGCTTGCCGACCCCGATGCGCCGGGGCTTCGATCCATCGCCCGGCCCGGAGTCCAAACGCTGCGCTCGCGCACCAGCGTTGCCGCCGTCGATCCGCACCGTCCCCGTTCGTCGTCAGGTAAATCCCCAAGGATTCCCCGCGCATGAACACGCCCGCCCCGCAATCGCTTGACCGCAACTGGTCCCTGGTCGCCGCCGGCGCCGTGCTCGGCTGCGTCGCCGCCGGCGCGGTGTTCGCGCTGGCGGTGTTGTTGGGGCCGATGGGCGCGGCGACCGGTTGGTCGCGCGCCGGACTGTCGGCGGCGATGACCCTGGCCTTCCTCAGCATGGGCGTGGCCGGGTTCGGCTGGGGCCTGCTCAGCGACCGGATCGGGCCGCGCGCGGTCGCCCTGGCCGGCGCCCTGCTGCTCGGGCTGGCCTGCGTGCTGGCCAGCCGCGCCGGCAGCCTGCTGCAGTTCCAGTTGGCCTACGGCGTGCTGCTCGGCGCGGCCGCGGCGGCGTTCTTCGCGCCGGTGATCGCCGCGACCGCGGCTTCGTTCGAACGCCGCCGCAACCTCGCGATCTCGCTGGTCTCCGCCGGCGTCGGCGTCGCGCCGATGACGCTGTCGCCGCTGGTGGCGTGGCTGATCAGCCGCTACGACTGGCGCACCACCTTGCTGATCGTCGGCGTGCTGGCGTGGGCGCTGACCCTGCCGGCGGTGTGGTTCGTGCGCGCCGCGCCGAACGCGCAGCGGCCGGCGCCGAACGTCGCGGACGGCGATGCCGACAGCGGCGCGCCGGCGACGATGGCGCGGGCGCTGCGCTCGCGCCCCTTCATCGTGCTGGGCGCGGCCTACTTCGCCTGCTGCGCCGCGCACTCCGGGCCGATCTTCCACACCGTCAGCTACGCCATCGGCTGCGGCCTGCCGGTGACCGCCGCGGTCACCATCTACAGCATGGAAGGCGCGGCCGGGCTCGGCGGACGCCTGCTGTTCGGCACCCTGGCCGACCGCTACGGGGCCAAGCGCATCCTGGTCGGCGGCCTGCTGCTGCAGGCGGTCGCCGCGGTGAGCTATCTGGCGGTGAACCAGCTCGACGGTTTCTATGCGGTGGCGCTGGTGTTCGGCCTGGCCTACGGCGGCACCATGCCCTTGTACGCCTCGCTGGCGCGCGACGCGTTCGACCCGCGCATCCTCGGCGGCGTGCTCGGCGCGGCGACCCTGCTGTCGAGCCTCGGCATGGCGCTGGGGCCGGTCATCGGCGGCTGGCTGTACGACCGCTACGGCAGCTACACCTGGCTGTATGTCGGCTCGATGCTGGTCGGTTTGGCGGCCGCGGCGATCGCGCTGGCGTTTCCGCGCGCGCCGCGCGCGGGCGGCGACGGCGGGTTGCGACCGGCGTTGCAATCGTGAGCGCGGGCTCAGCGCTGCACGCCGACCGCATCCAGTTCGCAGGTCCGCGGCCGCACCCACACCGCATCGCCTTCGCGCAACGCGGTGGCGGACGGCAGCGCGAACGCCTGCTTGTAGGCCGGCACCCGCCCGACCCGGAACGCGACGACCGCGACCTTCGCTTCGTCGCCGGACAGGCAGCGCCGGTCGATGCCCGCATCCAACTCGCCGGCCGGCATCACCGCCAGCACCGGCTTGCGCCACCACGACGAGAACGTGCCGTCGCGCGGCGCCGAGACGCAGCCGGCCAACACCGCCGCGCATAGCGCCAGATACAACGCGTCCCAGGCCAGGCCGCGCGCCGCGCGCGCATCGATCCGGCGCCGGCGCCCGCTCACGGCCGCGCCTGCGCGAATTCGCCGCGCGCGGCTTGCAGGCGCAATTGCGCTTCCATCAGGTTCGCGACCAGTTCGTCGCGGCTCAACGCCGTCTGGTAGCGCACCCGGGTCGCATCGAGCAGCTCCAGCACCGAGCTGCGGCCGAGCCGGTACGCGTCGTCGGCCATCGCCTGCAACTGCGGCAGGCGCGGCGCGAGCTGCTGTTCGAACTGCGCCAGCGCCGCGCTGCGCTGCTCGACCTGGGCGCGGTAGCGTTCCACGTCGGCATTGGACTGCGCTTCGGTCAGGGTGCGTTGCAGGCTCGCCGATTCGGCTTGCGCGCGCGCCTGCTGGTAGGCGCCGCGGCGGGTATCGAACAAGGGCACTTCGATCTCGAAGCCGAGCGAATAGGTCTGGCCGTAAGGCTGGGTCGTCCAGAACCGGCCGCCGTTGACGGAGAAATTCGGCAGCCGGTCGCGGCGCGCCGCATCGACCTTCGCCAGCGCCGCCGCTTCTTCCTTGCGCGAGGCGATCACCGCCGGGCTGTCGCCCGTGGAAGCTGCCGGCGTCGCCGCGATCGGCAACGGGCGCAGCTCGCCTTCGCCGTGCGGACGCCAGCCCGGAAAGCCGAGCAAACCGGCGAGCTGGCCCTGGCGGTCGATCAGGTCGGCCTCGGCTTCGGCCAGTTGAGTGCGCCAGTCGGCCAGTTCGATGTCCACGCGCAACACGTCGTAGCGACTGGCCATGCCCGCGGACTGGCGGCCGGCGACGATGCCGCGCAAGCGGTCGAGATCGGCCATGCCCTGTTCCAGCGCGACGCGTTTGCTCTGCGCCTGCAGCAGTTCGACATAGGCCGCGCCGGCGTCGGCGGTGAGGTCGTTGCCGGTCGCGGCCAAGCGGCTGCGCGCCGCGTCGACGCCGAGATCGGCGGCGCGGATGCGCGAGGAACGTTGTCCCGGCAGCAGGATCGGCTGCTGCACCGACCACTGCCGCGCGACCTTGCTGGAGAAGTTGGTCAGCTCGCCGGGCTGGCGCGCGCGTTCGAAGCTCAGGCTGGGGTTGGGATACGCGCCGGCCGTGGTGCGCTCGGCCTGCGCCAGCGCGATCTGCTTGCGCTCCAGTTCCAGGCGCGGGCTGGCGCCGCGCGCCAGGGTCAGCACCGCCGGCAAATCCACCGACTCCGGCGGCGCTTCGGCCGCCGTCGCCGGCGCGGCGAGCGCAATCATCATCAGACTCAGAACGAAACGCCACTTCATGCGTCGGCCTCCTCCGGCGTTTGCAGGCGCTTGGCCGCGATCAGGCTGTACACCGCCGGCAGCACGAACAGCGCCACCAGCAAGGTCGTGGTCATGCCGCCGACCACCACCAGCGCGAACGGGCGCTGGGTCTCGCTGCCCATGCCGCTGGACAACGCCATCGGCAACAAGCCGAACAGCGCCAGCAGCGACGCCATCAACACCGGGCGCAAGCGGTCGGCCGCGCCTTCCAGCAACGCCGGCAGCAAGTCTTCGCCGGCGCGGCGCCGGTCCTCGGCCGCCGACAGCACCAGCACGCCCATCAGCGAGACCTGTCCGAGCAAGGCGATGAAGCCGATCGCTGCGCTGACCGACAAGGGAATGCCCGCCAGCAACAGCGCGAAGGCGCCGCCGGTCAATGCGAACGGCATCGTCGCCATGATCGCCAGCGCGCTGCGGCCGGAGTTCATCGCCGCGTACAGCAGCACCAGCACCAGCACGATCGCCACCGGCACCACCAGCTTGAGCCGTTGCGCGGCGCGCGCCTGGTTCTCGAACTCGCCGCCCCAGACGAAGTAATGCCCGGCCGGCGGCTTGAGCTTGGCGTCGATGGTGGCGATGGCGTCCTTGACCGTGGAGCCCATGTCGCGGCCCTCGACGTTGAACTTCAGCGCCAGGAAGCGGATGTTGCCCTCGCGCACGATCGAGGCCACGCCGTTGCCGACTTCGATCTTGGCCAGCTGGCGCAGCGGAATCTGCGCGCCGCCCGGCGCCGGCACGGTGAGGTCGGCGATCTTGTCCTCGTCGTCGCGGTTGGGCTTGGGCAGCAGCAGGCGCACCGGCACCGGACGCTCGCCTTCCCAGTAGTCGGTGACCACGCGCCCGGCCAGCGCGGTTTCGACCGTGGCCGCGGCGGTTTCGACCGCAATGCCGGCGCGCGCCAGCGCCGCGCGGTCCAGGCGGATGCGCAGCTGCGGGCTGGACACGTCGCGGTACAAGTCCAGCTCGGTCACGCCGGGCACGTCCTGCAACAGCGTCTTGGCCTGGCGCAGGGTGTCGCGCATGCGCTCCAGGTCCGGGCCGAAGATCTTCAGCACCACCTTGCCGCGCACGCCGCTGACCGCTTCCTCGACGCTGTCCTTGATCGGCTGGGAGAAATTGAAGCGCACGCCCGGAATGCGTTCGAGCGAATCGCGCATCGCCTGGATCAGCCGCGGCTTGTCCCAACCCGCGCGCCACTGCTTGTCCGGCTTGAGGCTGACGAAGGTCTTGAGCATGTTGACGCCTTCGTTGTCGGTGCCGTCCTCGGGCCGGCCGTGCTCGGTGTGCACCGCGGCGACTTCGGGGAACGCCATGACCCGCTTGTGCACCTGCATCAGCAGCTGCTGGCCTTTCTCCATCGACACGCTGGCTGGCATTTCGGCGAACACGAAGATGTCGCCTTCGTCGAGTTCGGGCAGGAACTCCGAGCCGAGCCGCGCGGTGGCGAGGCCGCCGGCGAGCAACAACACCGCAGCGAACCCCAGTGCCAGCGCGCGGCGCTGCATCAACGCGCCGAGCAGGCGCTTGTAGCCGTCGCGCATCCTGGAGATCCACGCCGGCTCGACCAGCGTGGCGTGCTCGGGCTTGAACAGCAGCGCGCACAGCGCCGGCACCACCGTCAGCGAGAACACCAGCGCGCCGAGCAAGGCGAAGGCATACGTCAGCGCCAGCGGGCGGAAGATGCGCCCTTCCACCGATTGCAAGGTGAACACCGGCAGCAGCGCGGCGATGATGATCAGCATCGCGAAGAAGGTCGGACGGCCGACCGCGGTGGCCGAGCGGATCACCAGCGCGATCAGCGCCTTGCGGTTCGGCGGCCGCTCGTGGCGTATCGCGTGGATTACGTTCTCCACCAGCACCACCGCGCCGTCGACCAGAATGCCGAAATCGATCGCGCCCATCGAAATCAGGTTCGCCGGCAGGCCGAGGAAATGCAGGCCGATGAACGCGACCAGCAAGGACAGCGGAATCACCACCGCGACCACGGCCGAGCCGGTGATCGAGCGCATGAACAGCCAGACGATGGCCACCACCAGGATGAAACCGTGCAGCAGGTTGTCGTGCACGGTCGACAGCGTGTGCCCGACCAGCACGCTGCGGTCGTGCGAGGCGACGATCTTCATGCCCTCGGGCAGGATCTTGCCGTTGAGCTCGGCGACCTTCTGGTGGATGCCGTCGAGCACGCGCGAGGGATTCTCGCCGCGGCGCATCAGCACCAGGCCTTCGACCACTTCTTGTTGATCGTTGTAGGCGACCGAGCCGCGGCGCGGGGTCGCGGCGAGCTTGATGCCGGCCACGTCGCCGACCGTCAGCGCGGTGCCGGCGCGGCTCTTCAGCGGAATCGACTTGATGTCCTCGACCGACTCGATGAAGCCGACGCCGCGGATGGTCAGTTCCTGGTCGCCGTGGCGCAGGAAGCCGCCGCCGACGTTGAGGTTGGCCTTCTTGATCGCCTCTTCCAGGTCGCCCAGGCTCAGGCCGGCGCCGTAGAGCTTGGCCGGATCGGCTTCGACCTGCAGTTCCTTCAGATAGCCGCCGAACGGCACCACGTCGGCCACGCCCTGCACTTGGCGCAGCACGCGGGTGACGTTCCACTGCATTTCCGAACGCAGTTGGTAGAGGTCGGCGCGGTCGCTGACCAACCGAAAGCGGTATATCTTCCCCAGCGGCGTCGCTTCCGGAGCCAGGTCCGGCACGACGCCCTGCGGCAAATCGGCCTGCGCCATCCGCTGCCCGACCAACATCCGGGTCGAAAACGCATCCACGTCGTCGTCGAAGATCAAGGTCACCAACGACAGCCCGAACAGACTCTCGCTGCGCAGCAGCGTCATCCCCGGCGTGCCGTTGAGCGCGCGCTCCAGCGGCACCGTGACCTGCCGCTCGATCTCCTCGGCGGCGTAGCCCGGCATCTGGGTGATGACCTGGACCTGCACGTTGGTGACGTCGGGATAGGCCTCGATCGGCGTTTGCAGATAGGCGCGCACGCCGAACAGGGCGACGATCGCGGTCATCACCAGGATCGCTACGCGCCGGTGCACGCAGGCTTCGATAATGCGATTCAGCATGCGCGCCTCAGAGCAACTGTTCGGCCTGGCTGTCGAGCAGCAAGGCGCCTTCGACCACCACCTTGTCGCCGGCGCGCACGCCGTCGAGCAGGCTCACCCGGCCGCCGCGCGAGGCGCCGGTGCGCACCGCGCGCGGTTCGAAGCGGCCGTCGCTGCGCTGCACGTAGACCACGCGCTGGCTGCCGCCCTTGATCAGCACCGCGGCGACCGGAACGCTGAGCGCGGCATCGGCGACCGCATCCAGGCGCACTTCGACCAGCGCGCCCGGCGTCAGCGCGGGCGGGCGCGCGCCGCTGAAGGTCAGATACAGCGGCAGGCGGCGCAGATCGCCGTCGACCAGCGGGCCGACGCCGTCGACGCTGGCGGCATAGTCGCCGCCCGTACCGGGCAGGCGGATGCGCGCAGCGGCGCCGGCGCGGATCGCGGCGGCTTCGCTTTCCGGAACATCCGCCACCACCCAAAGGCGCGACGGGTCGCCGACTTCCACCAACGCCGCGCCGTCGGCGGCGACCACCGCGCCGGCGTTGGCATGGACCGACAACACCACGCCGGCGGCGGGGGCGCGCACGACGAAGCGGTCGCCGGCGCCGCGGCCGAGCAGGTTGGCCGCGCGTTCGGCGCGCTCGAGTTCGGCGCTGGCTTCGCGCAGCGCCACCTGGGCCTGAAAGCGTTCCACCTCCAGGCCCACGCCCTTGTCGAGCATTTCGTTCTGGCGCCGCAATGCGTCCTGCGCCAGCGCGGTTTGCGCGCGCGCCTGCGCCAGCGAGGCCTTGGCCGACGCGGCGTCGGCGCTCTGCAAGGTCAGCAGCGGCGCGCCGGCGCTTACGCTCTGGCCCGGACGCACCTCGACCGACACCACGCGCGCGGTCACCGGGCTGCCGACCGCGGTCAGACCCTGCGGGCGGAACGCCACGCGCCCGGGCAAGGCGCTGCCGGCGACAGCGGAACCTGCGCTTACGGCCTCGACCTTCACGTACTCGCTGCCGACCACGGCCGGCGCGGCGCCTTCGCGCGTATCGGCGCGCGTATCGGCGCGCGTCTCAGCGCGCGCCTCGTCGCCGCCGCAACCCGACAGCGACAGCGCTATCGCCGCGGCCAGCGCCGCGCCCGCGGCCCAGCGCGAGGCATCGCGCCGCAGCGCGGCGAGCGGCTTCATCTGCTTCATCGGCACATCCATCGGCACTCCAACGCCCCGGCAGTGGTTTCGCGGCGCGCAGGATAAAAACCGCCGGCTTACGAAGTCCTTACACCGACGATTCATGCGCACGGCGGCGATTCCTGCGATGCTTGCGTCCGCACGCGGCAGCCGCATACCGCAACGGCTGACGCGACTTTTTCGCGATACGGACGCAACCCCCGATGAGGATCCTGCTCGTCGAAGACGACGACGCGCTGCGCGCGACCTTGCTGGAAGCGCTGCGTCAGGCCGGCTACGGCGTCGACGCGGTCGCCGACGGCGCCGCCGCCGACGCCGCGCTCGCCGCCGGCGACTACGAACTGGTCGTGCTCGACCTGGGCCTGCCCGAACTGGACGGCCTGGACGTGCTGCGCCGCGCGCGCCAGCGCCAGGACCGCACGCCGGTGCTGGTGCTGACCGCGCGCGACAGCATCGACGAACGCGTGACCGGCCTCAGCGCCGGCGCCGACGACTATCTGGTCAAGCCGTTCGCCTTGCGCGAGCTGGAAGCGCGGGTCGCGGCGATGATCCGCCGCGCCGCCGGCGGCCTGACCGAACTCAGCCTCGGCCCGCTGAGCCTGGACCCGGCCGGCCGCAGCGCGCGCGCGCACGGCCAGCGCCTGAACCTGTCGGTGCGCGAGTTGGCGCTGCTGGAAGCGCTGATGCAGCGCGCGGGGCAAGTCGCGATCAAGAACCGCCTGGCCCAGCGTCTGAGCGACTGGGGCGAGGAAGTCAGCGTCAACGCGATCGAAGTCTACGTGCACCGCCTGCGCAAGAAGCTGCAAGCGCACGGCGTGCAGATCCGCACCATCCACGGCCTGGGCTATCTGCTGGAAGCGCCCGGCGCCGACGGCGCGGACGAATCCGGCGACGGCCGCGGCGATGCTTGAGCGCCTGTCGCTGCGCCAGCGCCTGCTGCTGTGGCTGCTGCCGTCGACCGCGGCGCTGACCCTGGCCTGGATCTTCGGCACCTACGCGGTCGCCCAGCACTTCGTCGGCCGGGTCTACGACTGGGCGCTGGAGGACACCGCGCGCACCCTGGCCGGCCAGGTGCGGGTCGAACGCGGCAACGCCACGGTCAACCTGCCGGCGCCGGCGCTGCGCATGCTCGAGTTCGACGAATTCGACCAGATCTATTTCAGCGTCACCGATCCGAACGGGCGCCAGCTCGCCGGCAACCGCGCGCTGCCGCCGCCGCCCGAACGCGGCCAGGCCGCGCCGCGCGTGCGCTTCTATCTCGACGACGCCGACGGCGCGCCGCTGCGGCTGGTGCAGTACCGCATGCGCGGCGACGGCAGCCTGGCGGTGTATGTGCGCGTCGCCGAAACCCTGCACAAGCGCAAGAACCTGGCGCGCGAGATGATGGTGTACATGCTCGGTTCGCAGCTGCTGTTCCTGGCCGGCATCGTGTTCCTGGTCTGGTACGGCGTCGGCCGCGGCATCGCCCCGCTGAACCGCGTGCGCGACGCCATCGCCCGCCGCACCCACGAAGACCTCAGCCCGCTCGACGAACGCGGGCTGCCGTCGGAAGTGCAGCAGCAGGTGCACGTCATCAACGAGCTGATGGCGCGGCTGGCGCATACCCTGTCGATGCAGCGCAACTTCGTCGCAGACGCCACCCATCAGTTGCGCACGCCGATCGCGGTGCTGCGCACCCAGGCCGAACTGGCCCAGCGCGCGCCCGACGGCGAGGCGCTGCGCGCGCTGCTGGCGCAGATGGACGCGGCGACCCTGCGCCTGTCGCGCCTGGCCACCCAGCTGCTGAGTCTGAGCCGCGCCGAGCTCGGCCGCGCCGACGCGCTGAGCTTCGCCGAGCTGGACGCGGCCGAACTGGTCGAAGACGCCGTCGCCGCGCTGGTGCCGGCGGCGCTGGCCAAGCGCATCGAACTGCAGGTCGCCATCGCCGCCGACCTGCCGCGCCTGCACGCCGACCGCCAGTTGCTGCACGAATTGCTGGCCAACCTGATCGACAACGCGATCCGCTACACCCCGGCCGGCGGCCGCATCGACGTCGAGGCGCAACGCCGCGGCGACGCATTGCGGCTGATCGTCACCGACGACGGCCCCGGCATTCCCGAGAGCGAACGCGAACGCGTGGTCGAACGTTTCTGCCGCGGCAGCCGGGCCGACTCGGAAGGCAGCGGCCTGGGACTGGCGATCGCGCGCGAAATCGCCGCGCTGCACGGCGGTGCGCTGGCGCTGGAGACCTCGCCGCATCGCAGCGGCTTGCGCGTGACGGTCGAACTCGCCGCCACGCACAGCGCTTCGCTCACCGAAGCTCACGTTCGCTCTCGCGATTAACGTGAGCGTGCGCGCAGAATCGCGCACGCACCGCAACGACAACAGACCGCGATCCGCAGCAACGTGTCCGTTGCTCGATTCGTTCTGCGTTTCGCGCCTCAACCTTGCATGGAAGCAGCGCAAATTTTTTTCCGCGCGAGACATCCGCGCGAAAAATCGCGTGTAAGAATGACCCACTGCGCAGTACACAAAAAACGTGCTCAGTAGACTCGAAGTCTGGCGAAGGGGCATTCGATGGATTATCTGAAGGCGCTGGCGGCGCTCGGCATCTGGCCCGCGATCTACCCTCTGGGTGTGTTCGTGCTGGCCTTCGCCGGCGAACCCGCGCATCGCCTTCGCTTTCATCCCTTGCTCGCGCTCGGCCTCGGCAGCGCGGTCGCGACCTTGATGATGATGGCGCTCGCGCGCGTCGGCGCGTTCATGCCGGCGGCGATCGGTTCGGCCGGCTGGGCGCTGCTGGCGCTGTGGTGCTGGCGCGAGCGCGTGTGGACCCGCTTCGACGGCATCGCCGCGGCGGCGCGCGCGCATCTGCGCCGGCACGGGCGGGCGACGCTGGCGGCCGCGGCGATCGTCGCGGTCGCGGGCTATTTCTACGCGATGTATCCAAAAGAAAGCCTGCTCGGCGAACGCGACGAAGGCATCTACGCCCAGCACGCGCTGCACTTGCTGCGCACCGGCGGCTCGGCGATCGATCTGGCCGCGCTCGGCATCGCCCAGGACCCGTCGATTCAAGCGATCGTGAGAGGCCAGGCGCCGGAACTTCCGGGCGTGTACCCGACCGGCGACCGCTGGACCTACCAGTTCTCCGCCGCCACGCCGGCGTGGATGGCGATGGTCGGCGCGCCGCTCGGGCCGCAGGGCATCTTCCGCTTCAACGCCGTGCTCGGCGTCCTCAACTGCGTGGCCTTCTATGCGCTGCTGCGGCGCTGGCTGCCGGCGCGCGCGCGCGCCTGGGCGGTGCCGGCGCTGGCGGTGTTCGCGCTGCAACCGGCGCAGGTGTGGGTGTCGCGCAATTCGCTCAGCGAGCCGCTGTGCGCGTGGTTCCTCGCAGTCGGCCTGTTCGCCGCAAGCGTCGCCGCCGCGCGGCGTTCGCGCCGCCTGGGCCTGATCGCCGGCGCGCTGATCGGCATGGGCTGTTTCGTGCGCATCGACGCGATCGTGTTCGCCCTGGCCGCGGCGACCGCTGCGCTGTCGATCGCCGCGCTGGGCCGCGACGCGCGCCAGCCCGGCGCGGCCGCGGCGCTCGGCGAGGCCGCCCTGGGCTGCTACGCCGTCGCCGCGCTGGCGATGGCTTACTTCCTGGCGTGCGTGCAGCCTTATCTGCTCGGCTTGGCCGATCTGGTGGTGGCGGCGACGGTCGCCACGACCCTGTGCGCGTTCGCCGCGCATCTGGCCGCGCGCGCGCCGGCGCTGCGCGCCCACGCCGCGCGCGCGCCGCGACTGGCGCGGCCGGCGGCCGCGGCGGTCGCCGCGCTGTTCGTCTACGCGCTGTGGATCCGCCCGCACCTGCCGCCGTATGCGCTGATCGAATCCAAGCTGGTGCCGCAGTTGAACGGCACTCGCGACTACCGCGAAGCCAGCCTGACCGGCGTCGCCGCGTACCTGTCGTGGCCGACGATCCTCGCCGCCGGCCTCGGTGCGGCACTGGCGGCGCACGCGGTGTTCGCCCGCCAGTTGTCGCCGGGACGCGCGTGGATCGTGGTGTTCCTGCTGGTGCCGACCGTGGTCTACCTGTGGCGACCGATGGTCTCGCCCGACCACATCTGGGCCTCGCGGCGCTGGCTGCCGGCGGTGTTTCCGGCGTGCATCGCGCTGGCGGCGTACGCCGCGGCGCGCTTTAGCCGGCGCCTGCCGCGCCCGACCTTGCAGGCCGTCGCCGCGGTCGCGGCGTTGGCGCTGGGTGCGAACCTGCTGTGGCAGCAGCGCGACACCCTGCGCCTGCGCGAAGACGCCGGTATGGTCGCCTCGATCCGCGCCATCGCCGAACGGCTGCCGCGCGACCGCGTCGTCTACGTGCAGTACTCCGGGCCGTTGACCAGCGCCTTGCTCAGCGGCTTCGGCGTGGCGGCGGTGTCGCCGGCGCCGTCCACCCAGAACGATCCGGCGCGCTTCTGCGCCGCGGCCGGCGAGTGCTGGGTGGTGCATCCCAAGAGCGCGCCGATCGCCGGCGCGACGGCGGTGGCGGTGTTGCCGTTGCAGCGGCTGCGCCGCGTTACTTCATTGGAACCCTTGGCGCACGGCACCTACCAGGAAGGCGGCGACTGGCAGGTCAGCCGCATCCAACGTTAAGGCGCGCCAGGACGCGCGCCGCACGCTACCGAACACCCGAACGATCGACACCTGCGGCGGGCCTCCGCCGCAACCGACAGGAGATCGCCGATGAATGCACGCAGGTCGCTCCGAGCCGAAGGCCCGCTGTTCGCCGGCGGCCCGCTGCGCGCCGATCCGGCGCCGGCGCAGGATGCGCGTTACGCGCGCAAGCCGGTCAAGGTGGTGATCCAACTGCCGTGCCGCGACGAGGCCGAACAGCTGCCGGCGACCCTGGCCGCGCTGCCGCGGCGCCTGCCGGGCGTGGACGAGGTCGAGTGGCTGGTCATCGACGACGGCTCCAGCGACGACACCGCGCGCGTCGCCCTCGCCCACGGCGCCCACGCGGTGCTGCGCCTGCCGCACAACCGCGGCCTGGCGCGCGCGTTCTGCGCCGGCCTGGAAGCCGCCTGCCGGCGCGGCGCCGACGTCATCGTCAACGTCGACGGCGACAACCAGTACGACGCCGGCGCGATTCCCGGGCTGGTCGCGGGCGTGCTCGCCGGCCGCGCCGACATCGTGGTCGGCTGCCGCCCGATCGAGCGCATCGCCCATTTCCCGTGGTGGAAAAAACGCCTGCAACGGCTCGGCAGCGCGGTGGTGCGCGCCGCCGCCAACGTGCGCGTGGACGACGCCACCAGCGGTTTCCGCGCCTACAGCCGCGACGCGGCGATGCGCCTGAACGTCTATTCCAACTACACCTACACCCTGGAAACGCTGATCCAGGCCGGGCAATCGGGCCTGCGCGTGGATGCGCTGCCGGTCGAAGTCAATCCGCCGACCCGGCCCTCGCGCCTGATCCGCAGCGTGCCGCAGTACGTGACCCGCTCGATGCTGACCATCGTGCGCTCGTTCCTGACCTACCGGCCGCTGGAGTTCTTCCTCGCGCCGTCGGCGTTGTGCATGGGCGCCGGCGCGCTGATCGGCGCGCGCTTCCTCTATCACTACGCCCACGGCGCCGGCGACGGCCACGTGCAGTCGCTGATCCTGTCGGCGTTGCTGATCCTGATCGGCACGGTCGGCGCGGCGGTGGGACTGTTGGCCAACCAGTTGGTGGTCAACCGGCGCCTGCTGGAAGAACAGCAGCAGAGCCGGCGCCGGGCGGAATGGCGGCCGCCGGCTTGAGGCTAACCGATCGCCGCGCATCCGCCGGCCTCGAGCCGTCCGCCGCCGAGCCCTGCGACCCCAATGGCTTGCAGTCGATCTGGTACATCACCCGCAAGTTCCCGCCCTCGCGCGGCGGCATGCAGCGGCTCAGCGCGCGCATCGCCGGCGAGCTCGGCGCACTGCGGCCGCTGACCCTGGTGCGCTGGAACCGCGGCCAGTGGGGCCTGCCGCTGTTCGTGGCGTGGGCGCTGCTGCGCCTGTGCGCCGGCCTGTTGCGCGGGCGCGGGCGCGTGCTGCTGCTCGGCGATCCGGTGCTGTCGCTGCTGGCGCTGCCGGCGCGCTGGGCCGGCGTGCCGGTCGCGGTGGTCGTGCACGGACTCGACATCGCTTATCCGCACCGCGGCTACCCGGCCTATCTGCGCCGGTTCTTCTGGGGCCGGTTCGACCTGTACTTCTGCATCAGCCGCTATGTGCGCGACCGGCTCGTCGGCGCCGGCATCGAACCGGCGCGCTGCGCGCTGGTCCATCCCGGCGTCGACGGGATGGATGCGAGCGACGCGCCGCCGGCCGGCCCGCCGCGATTGTTGATCCTCGGCCGGCTGGTGCCGCGCAAGGGCGCGCTGTGGTTCGTCGAAACGGTGATGCCGGCGCTGCCGCCGGCCATCGTCCTGGACATCGTCGGCGAAGGCCCGCAGCGCGCCGCGCTGGAACGCGCGATCGCGCAGTACGGCCTGCGCGAGCGGGTGCGGCTGTGGGGCGATGTCGACGAAAGCGAAAAGGCGCGCCGGCTCGCCGCCTGCGATCTGGCGCTGATGCCGAACCGGCGCGTCGACGGCGATCCCGAAGGCTTCGGTCTGGTCGCGCTGGAAGCGGCCATGAGCGGGCGCTACGTACTGGCCGCGGACCTCGAAGGCCTGCGCGACGCCGTGTCCGATGCCGCACTGGGCCGGCTGTTGCCGGAAGCCGATGCCCCGGCCTGGATCGTGGCGATCGCTGACTTGCTCGGCGACCGCGCCGCCCTGCGCGAACGCGGCCGCGCCGCGCGCGCGCATGCGCTCGCGCACTGCTCCTGGCGCGGCATGGCCCAAGCCTATGCCGAGCGTCTCGATGCGCTGGGCTGACGCAATGCGCCGCGGCGGCCGCGCCGCCGGCTGGCTGCTCGGCCTGGCCGCGCTGGCGTTGGTCGCGCAACAGGCGTGGACGCGGCGCGCGCAGTGGCTGCCGCTGTGGCATCGGCTCGATGCGGCCGACCTCGCCCTGACCTTGGCGCTGTGCCTGGCGATGCAGCTCGCCTTCGCCCTGGCCTGGCATCTGTTCGCGCGCGGCCGCTGGCAACCGCAGCAGCTTTACCCCGACCTGCTGCGCTGGGGCCAGAGCTTGCCGGGCAAGTACCTGCCCGGAAAGATCTGGCAGGGCGTGGCGCGCAGCGCCTTGTACGCGCACGAGCGCCGGCCGGCGCTGACCTTCGTGCTGTTCGTGCGCGAGCAATTGCTGTCGTTGGGGATCAGCGCGGCCATCGCCGCCGCTGCGGCGCCGGCGGCGCTGTCGCCGCAACTTGGATTGACGATGCAGGCCGCGCTTCTCGCTTTCGCCATCACAGTCAGCGTCGCCGCGCTGTGGCGTCGGCTGCCGGCCGCATTGGCCGCACGTCTGCCTGCGCCGTTGGCCGGCTGGAACCAAGGCCTGCCCGAACGCGGCGTGCTGGCGCGAGTGTGGCTGTTGCAACTGCTCGCCTACGCGGCGATGTGCGCCGCATTCGCGGTGTTGGTGTCCGCTTTCGGTTTGCGCATCGGCTGGCTCCAGGCCGCGGCCGCGCTGTGTCTGGCCGGCTTGGCCGGCGTGCTCGCAGTGTTGGTGCCGGCCGGCATCGGCGTGCGCGAGGCCGGTTTGTTCTGGTGCCTGGCGCCGCTGGTCGGCGCCGGCAACGCGGCGATGCTGGCGCTGGCCTGGCGCGTGGCGATCACCGCCGGCGAGGCCGTGTTCGCCGTGGCCGGTTTCGCGCTAGGCGCGCTGCGTCCGCGCTGAAACCAGGAAGCCGCGCCCGCGGATGCGGACGCGGCTTCGGTTCGGCCTGGGTCATGCGAGCCGCGCGATCAGAACTCCTCGGCGATCGCGTGGCCGATGAACAGCGGCGGATTGGAGCCGTTGCCGCTCTCGCACGTGACGCCGTAGTTGATCATCAGCGACAACAGGTTGCGCGACTCGACCTTGAGCACGTACAGGCCGTTGACGCCGCCGTTGCGCGCGCCGCGGTCGCCCAGATACACCTTCTGGAACGAGTTGATGTTGTTGCCGCCCGCGATCACGTTGCCCTGCGGGTCTTCCAGCCGCATTTCCAGCTGCGGCGCGCCGGTACCGTCGATGCGGCAGCTGACGTAGTCGGGCGCTTGCAGGTACAGGCCGAAACGGTCCTGGCCGCTCAGCAGGCCGAGCAAGGTGCCCAGCGCGCTGGAACTGGACGTGCCGATCTTCTTGGAACGGTCGTCCTGCGGGTCGGCGGTCTTGGCGATGCGGAAGTCGCCGCCGAAACCGACGTTCTCCTGCGTCGTGCAGTACGCGGCGAACGCCGGGTTGGCGCTGGCCGTGGTGCCGCGGAAGGTCGCCTGCACGTTGCTGTAGTCGCCGGCCGGCGCGCCGGCCGCGGTGAACACGTCGAGCACGCGCACGGTCTCGTTGGCGCTGAGGTTGACGATCTGCTGGTTGCCCAACTGCGAACCGGAGGAATCGCGCAGCTGCCAGGTCACCTGTGCCGCCTCGCCGAACGCGCCGACGAAGCAGTTGCTCTGGTAGCCCGGCGCCGCGGCCTGCCGGCGCAGGCCGGTGACGACGGACTCGTTGGCGCCGCTGACGAACGAGCCGGCCTTGAACGCTTCCACCGAGAAGCCGGCGCCGCTGAACGACTGCACCCGGCTATAGCCCGAGATCGGGATGTTGGCCGCGCTTTGTTCTTCGAACACGACCTGGCCGTAGTTGCTGCTGGCGCTGACCGGCACCGCGCACAGGTCGGCGAGGTTGCCGGAGACCACCGCATTGGGCGCGATGCTCAGCGTGGTGCACGGCCGCTCGCCGGCGAACGGGGTTCCAGGGGCTCCGTAATAGGTCATCTTGACGCTGGCGGTCGCCGTGCCGGCGTTGCGCACGAACACCGTGGAGGAGTAGGTGCTGCTGTTCACGACCAGCGGAAGGCGCAGGATCGTGCCGAAACCGTCGGCGGTTTGCGCCAACGCATTGCCGCTCAGCAACGCCGCGGCCAACAGGCAATAAGTACGACGGGCTTTCATAGCTCAGTCCTCTCTCGTCCATAACAAGGCCACGGGCGAGCGCCCATGGGAGTTCGCTCCGGCCCGAAGCGCTGGAGGCCGGAACACGGACAACGCGCGATGCGTTGCGTTACTGCGGGGCGGCCGGCGCTACTGGTCGATCAACCGGTCGGGGAAAGGTTGCTTGCCGGCGAGAACGGCGGCGATTTCGTCGCGGCCGATGCCGTAGATCTTGGAAATCGCTTCGGGCTGCTCGCGCATCTGCTGCAGGCGCTGGCGCTTGAGTTCTTCGCGCGCGCCGGCCGAGAGCGCCAGGCCCTGGTTGTAGACGATCTCGTGCTGCTTGCCGTCGGGGCCCGTGAACGTGCGCGGCGGCTGCGCCTGCGGCGCGGCGCTGCGGGTCTTCTCGGCGACCACGGCTTGCTGTTGTTGCGGCGTCAGCTGCGGCGCTTCGCCGATCTGCGCCGCGGGCGCCGCGCCGATGCCGTCGTCGGCCGCCGCCGGCGCGGCTTGCGGCGCGGGCGGCTGCGACGGGCTCCAAGGCTTCCAGATGAAAACGCCAAGGATCAAGACGGCGCTGCCGAGCAGCGCTACGGGAAGGCGCGAAGACGCGGCCATGATTCCCCCTGCTTTTTTTGTCGGACGGTGTGTCGCTACAACGTTCTGGGTCGCGACGCCGAGTCCATCATCGCAGAAGTCGGCCGCGCGATTTTCTCGCTTTGTATCGCTTCCTAACCATCGATAACGTGACAAGGGACGGCAAAGCGGCCGCTGAAAAACAGGGAATTCGCTTACTGCAAAGCGCAACTCATTCGGACTGAGGATCGGATCGTTACGTCGATGCAAGCATGGGTGAGGCAACGTGAGATACCGCGAACCGCGGATTTTGCGCGGTTTTTCGCCGGGTTTCGCTGACCGCGTCGCGCGCCCGGGCGCGTTGGGAATTCTTTGATGGACGCATGACCGTTCGCGCACCGCTGCGCCTTGCGCGCGAGAGCGCTGTCGCGAACGCACGCGCGGCGCCGCAGCAAGCGTTGCGCGCATGCCCGCGATCGGGTCCGTCGCCGCAAGCGCGGAGATTGCGACGCAGTCGGCGCCTTGCTAGCATCCGCCACCCGGCCGCGCGCCGGTCCCCCGGCGCCGGCCAACGGCGCATCACGGCAATGGACGCCGCCCGAAGGCACCGGCCCGCAGCGCCGGCGTCCGCCTCCCGCTCTAAGGACAGACATGGTTTCGATCATCGCAATGGCCATCTTCGGCGGCCTGTGCGGCCTCGGCTTCCTCGCCGTCATGGCCCTCATCGCCAAGAACGGCAAACATCAGTTCGACTATGTCGAATTCGTTTCCGACCAGGACGTTTACGCGCTCGCCCAGGGCTGGGCCGGACGCAACGGCTATGCGCTCAAGCGCAGCGAAGGCGATCTGCGCGTCTACCAGAAGGGCACGGGCTTTCTGACCGCGCCGATGTTCCTGGAGGTCGGCCGCAAGGACGGCCGCTGGTCGCTCAAGAGCTACGTGCGCATCAACGGCCTGGTGACCCAGGGCGATGTCGGCTTGTCCGGCGACGGCTTCCTGGTCAAGGTGCCGCGCTCGCTGGCGAAGAAGGCGCACAACGAGCTCTATACGACGCTGGCGCTGGCGCCGCTGAAGTAAGCCCCGCGGCCGCGGCGCGCGCGATGCGCGGGCGCGCTCAGCGCTGCGCGTACCAGTCCAGCGCCTGCGCCTGCACCCGCTGGAGCCAGTCGTTCTTGCAATCGCTGTAAGCGTGCGAATCCATCGGATGGCGGTCGCGACAGCGCTGTTTCAGCGCGTCGTAGCCGGCGGCGATGTCGGGATGCGCGCGCAGGTAGTCGCGCAGCGCCAGATGCCGGACCGCCTCGGCTGAGCCGGACAGATAACAATGCGCCTGAACCCGTCGCCGGCCGCTGTCGGGATCGGACAGGGTGCAGTAGCGCCGCCCCGGCAAGCCGTATTCGCCCCACCACTGGTACCCGAGCGCCTCGACTTCGCCGCGGCGCGCGTCGAGCTCGGCCAGATCGCGCACCAACGGCATCAGATCGAGCACCGGCTTGGCGCGGATGCCGGCGATCGCGGTCGAGCCGATGTGCTCGACCTCGACCAGCGCCGGCCCGATCGCCGCGGCCAGCGCACGCGCGCGCTCGGCCGCGGCCTGCGCCCAGCGCGGGTCGTGCGCGACCAGTTCGACTTCGATCGGCGACGGCATGACGGCGCTCCCGGCGCGCGGCAAAGCCTGGATTTCAAGCGCCCGCGGCGCCCGGGTCAATAGCCGGACGCGGCGGCTTCGCGCTCAGCCGGTGCCGGAATCGCCGCCGTCGTCGCCGTAGAAGACCGTGCCGATGCGGATCCGCTCGCGCCCCTGCGCCTTGCGGTGGCGGTTGGTGTCGCGCAGCGAATACACGCAGCCGCAGTACTCCTGCTGATAGAAGCGCTCGCGCTTGCTGATCTCGATCATGCGCTGCGAGCCGCCGCCCTTGCGCCAGTTGTAGTCCCAATAGACCAGATCCGGATAGCGCGCCGCGGCGCGGTGGCCGCAGTCGTTGATCTGCTCCATGTTCTTCCAGCGCGAGATGCCGAGCGAACTGCTGATCGCGGCGAAGCCATGCTCGTGCGCGTACAGCGCGGTGCGCTCGAAGCGCATGTCGAAGCACATGGTGCAGCGGATGCCGCGCTCGGGCTCGTTCTCCATGCCCTTGGCGCGGGCGAACCAATTGTCGGCGTCGTAGTCGGCATCGACGAAGGGCACGCCGTGCCGGGCCGCGAAGCGGACATTCTCGTCCTTGCGCAGCTCGTATTCCTTCACCGGATGGATGTTCGGGTTGTAGAAGAAGATCGTGTAGTCGATGCCGGCGGCCAGCAGCGCCTCCATGACCTCGCCCGAACACGGCGCACAGCACGAATGCAGCAGCAGGCGCTGCGCCTCACCCGGCAGGGCGAGCTCGCCTCGCTGCGCGCTCACCCGGCGGACTCCTGGCGCGCCAGCAGCTGGATCACGCTGGAGAAATCCAGCCCGCCGCGGCCGGCGCGGCCGTTGAGCGCGTACAGATTGCGCGCCAGTTCGCCGAGCGGGATCGGCGAGCCGGCGCTCATCGCCGCTTCGGCCGCGAGGCCGAGATCCTTGAGCATCAGGTCGTTGCCGAAGCCGCCGCTGTAGCCGCGCGAGGCCGGTGCGTTCTCGAGCACGCCGGGCCAGGGATTGCAGACCTCGGTGGCCCAGCTGCGGCCGGTGCTGACCGCCATCATCTTCGACAGCGCGGCCGGGTCGAGGCCGTGCGCGGCGCCGAGCGCGAGCGCTTCGCCGGTCGCGGCCATGATGACGCCGAGCGCCATGTTGTTGCACAGCTTGGCGACCTGGCCGGCGCCGTTGCCGCCCATGTGGAACACGTTGCGGCCCATCGCGTCCAGCCAAGGGCGCGCGCGCTCCAGCGCCGCGGCGTCGCCGCCGACGATGAAGGTCAGCGTGCCCGCGGCCGCGCCGGCGGTGCCGCCGGACACCGGCGCGTCGATCATCGCCACGCCGCGCGCGGCGGCCGCGGCGGCGACCTTCTGCGCCGAAGCCGGCGCGATCGTGCTGCAGTCGATCGCCAGCGCGCCCGGCGCGATCCGCGCCAGCAGCCCGTCGTCACCGAGGTACAAGGCTTCGACGTGGCGGCTCGCCGGCAGCATCGAGATCACCGCGTCGGCGCCGCGCACCGCGTCGGCCGCGCTCGCCTGCGCGTGCGCGCCGAGCGCGACCGCCGCGTCGACCGCGGCCGGCACCAGATCGAATACGTGGACTTCGTGTCCGGCCTTGAGCAGGTTGGCGGCCATCGGGCCGCCCATGTGGCCCAGGCCGATGAAGGCGATGCGGCTCATGCGCGCGGCTCCGTGGCGGCGCCCAGGTCGGCCAGCGGATGCGGCCGCGCCGGCTCGGGCACGTGGAAGAAGGCGGCGGCCCAGTGCGCGTCGGCCTGCGCCAGCGTCGCCGGGTTCCAGCGCGGAGTGCGGTCCTTGTCGATCAGCAAAGCGCGGATGCCCTCGGCGAAGTCGCCGTGCGCGGCGCAATGCAGCGAGACCCAATATTCCATGCGGAAGGTCTCGGCCAACGACAGCGACGCGGCGCGGCGTTGCAGTTCGAAGCCCAGCCGCGCCGAACCCGGCGCGCCGGCGGCGAGAGTCTTGCGCGCGTTCTGCAACCACGCGTCGTCTGAATCGATCGCCTCGATGCGGGCGACGATGGCCTCGAGCGAATCGCCGGCGCACAGCGCGGCGACGGCCTCGGCGTGCTGTTGCAGCGGTCCTGCCGGCGCCGGTTCGGCCAGGCTTTGCAGCAGCACGGTCAGGGTCGCGCGGTCGCGCGCGGCGTCGAAGCTCCACGGCGCGGCGAGCGCGGCGTCCAGCGCAGCGCTGCGCGCGGCTTCGGGCAGGTAGTGATCGGCCAGGCCCGCGCGGATCGCGTCGCCGGCGTTGAGCGGCGCGCCGGTCAGCGCGAGGAACAGGCCGGCGCGCCCGGGCACCCGCGCCAGCAGCCAGCTGCCGCCGACGTCGGGATACAGGCCGACGGTGATTTCCGGAAACGCCAGCTTCGAGCGCTCGCTGACCACCCGATGGCTGGCCCCGGCCATCAAGCCGATGCCGCCGCCCATGACGATGCCGTGGCCCCAGCACAGCAGGGGCTTGGGGAAGGTGTGGATGCGGTAGTCGAGGCGGTATTCGGTTTCGAAGAACGCCTCGGCGTGGACGTTGCCGCGCGGGTCGGCGAAGTCGTCGCCGCCCCAACGCCCGCGCGCCTGCTGCTCGCGCATGCCGCGGTACAGGCCGTGCAGGTCGCCGCCGGCGCAGAAGGCCTTTTCGCCGGCGCCTTGCAGCCACACCATCGCCAGTGTCGGATCGTCGGCCCAACGCCGCAGCTGCGCGTCGAGCCGCTGCGCCATCTCCAGCGACAGGCCGTTCAAGGTCGCCGGCGCGTCGAGCGTAGCGATGCCGATGCGGCCGTACGCGCCTTCGCGCTCTTCGAAGCGCACCGGCGCGGCTTGCGCGGCGTCCTGCGCTTCGGGCTTGAGGTTCGCGTTCATGCGTTCTTCCATTGCGGGGCGCGCTTTTCCAGGAACGCGGCCACGCCTTCGGCCTGATCGGCGCTGTCGAACAGGTCGACGAAGGCCTCGCGCTCGCGCACCAACGCGGTCGCGTGCGGCTGGCTGCGGGTCGCCTGGACCAGCGCCTTGCACGCGGCGACGCTGGTCGGGCTCTGCTTTTCCGCCTGTTTCGCCCATTCCAGCGCGCGCGCCAGCGCCTGGCCCTTGGCCACCACGTCCTCGACCAGGCCGATGCGCAGCGCGGTCGCCGCGTCGATGCGTTCGCCGAGCAGGATCATGCGCTTGGCCCAGCCTTCGCCGACCAGCCGCGGCAGGTTCTGGGTGCCGCCGGCGCACGGCAGCAGGCCGACCGTCGCCTCCGGCAACGCCAGCTGCGCCTGTTCCTCGACGATGCGCAGGTCGCAGGCCAGCGCGCACTCCAGGCCGCCGCCCATCGCATAGCCGTTGATCGCGGCGATCGACACACCGCGGAACCCGCTGAGGGTTTCGAAGGCTTCGCCGAAGCGGCGCGCGGCTTCGCGCGCGCGCGCCTTGTCGCCGTCGGCGAACTGCTTGAGGTCGGCGCCGGCGCTGAAGAACTTCTCGCCTTCGCCGACGATCACCAGCGCGTAGACCTCGCGGTCGGCGTCGAGGTCGCGGACCAGGTCGCGCAAAGCGGCCAGGCTGTCGCGGGTCCAGGTGTTGGCCGGCGGGTTGCTCAGCTCGACCACCGCGGTGTGGCCGTCGATGCGCAGCTTGAGGCCCGCGTAAGTCTTCTTCGCACTGGAACTCATCGCAATTCCTCTTCGCTGTTGAGCAGATGGCGCGCGATGATGACGCGCATGATCTCGTTGGTGCCTTCCAGGATCTGGTGCACGCGGCAGTCGCGCAGCAGCCGTTCGATCGGGTATTCGCGGATGTAGCCGTAGCCGCCGTGGATCTGCAGCGCTTCGTTGCAGATCGCGAAGCCCGCGTCGGTGGCGAAGCGCTTGGCCATCGCGCACCACACCGTGGCGTCGCTGGCGCCGGCGTCGAGCTTGCGCGCGGCGGTGTGGACCATCTGCCGCGACGCCACCAGCTGGGTGGCCATGTCCGCCAGCTTGAACTGCAAGGCCTGGAATTCGGCGAGCTTCTTGCCGAACTGGCGGCGCTCGCCCATGTAGCGGCGCGCCGCGTCCAACGCGCCTTGCGCGGCGCCGAGCGAACAGCTGGCGATGTTGAGGCGGCCGCCGTCGAGGCCTTTCATCGCGATCTTGAAGCCGTCGCCCTCGCGCCCGAGCAGGTGGCTCGCCGGCACCCGCACGCCTTCGAACGAGATCCCGCGCGTGGGCTGGCTGTTCCAGCCCAGCTTTTCCTCTTTGCGCCCGTAAACGATGCCCGCCGCGTCGGCCGGCACCGCGAACGCGCTGATGCCGCGCGCGCCGTCGCCACCGGTGCGCGCCATCACCACCAGCAGGTCGGTGGACCCGGCGCCGGAGATGAAGGCCTTGGCCCCGTCGATCACGTACTCGCCGCCGTCGCGCACCGCACGCGTGCGCAGCGAGGCCGCGTCCGACCCGGCGCCGGGTTCGGTGAGGCAATACGAGGCCAGCTTGCGGCCGCTGGCCAGCTCCGCGCCCCACTGCGCGCGCACCGCCTCGCCGGCGTGCGCGGCGAACATCCAGGTCGCCATGTTGTGGATGCTGATGAAGGCCGCGGTGGACGGATCGGCCGCGGCCAGTTCCTCGAACACGATCGCCGCGTCGAGCCGGGTCAGGCCCGAGCCGCCGGCGGTCTCATCGACGTACAGCCCGCAGAAACCCAGCTCGCCGGCCTGGGCGATGGCTTCGCGCGGGAACTCGCCGTGCGCGTCCCACTGCGCCGCATGCGGCGCCAGCTGCGCGCGGGCGAAATCGCGCGCGGCGTCGCGGTAGGCCGCCTGTTCCTCGCTGAGCCCGGTCGGCGCGGCCGCGTGGGCCTGCCAGTGCATGACCGCGGCCATTACTTCAGGCTGATCGTGGTGTTGACGCCATGGCCCGCGGTGTCGTCGTCGAACCAGCGCGCGGTGACGGTCTTGGTCTGGGTGTAGAACGCCACCGCCTGCTTGCCGTACGGGCCGAGGTCGCCGAGCTTGGACGCGCGCGAGCCGGTGAACGAGAACAGCGGCACCGGCACCGGGATCGGCAGGTTGATGCCGACCTGGCCGACGTCGATGTCTTCCTGGAAACGCCGCGCGGCCGCGCCGGACTGGGTGAAGATCGCGGTGCCGTTGCCGTTGGGATTGGCGTTGACCAGGGCGATGGCCTCGTCGAGCGTGTCCGCGCTCAGGATCACCAGCACCGGGCCGAAGATTTCCTCGTCGTAGATGCGCATGCCGGGCTTGACCGCGGAGAACACCGTCGGGCCGACGAAGTTGCCGCGCTCGAAACCGTCGACCGTCGGCGCGCGGCCGTCGAGTTCGAGCGTCGCGCCCTGCGCCACGCCCGAAGCGATCAGGCCTTCGACGCGTTCGCGCGCGGCGCAGGAAATCACCGGGCCGACGTCGGTGCCGGCGTCGGTGCCGGCGCCGACCTTGAGCGCCTTCGCCTTGGCTACCAGATCGGGAATCCAGTCGTTGGCCGCGCCGACCAACACCGCCGTCGACGCCGCCATGCAGCGCTGCCCGGCGGCGCCGAACGCGGCGCCGGCGAGCGCGTTGAGGGTTTGCTCCTTGTTCGCGTCGGGCAGCACCACGGCGTGGTTCTTCGCGCCCATCATGCATTGCGCGCGCTTGCCGGCCAGCGAAGCGCGCCGGTAGACGTGGGTGCCGACCTTGGTCGAGCCGACGAACGACACCGCCTTGATGTCGGGGTGGTCGCAGATCGCGTTGACCGCGTCTTCGCCGCCGTGCACGACGTTGAGCACGCCGCGCGGGATGCCGGCTTGCAACGCCAGCTCGACCAGCCGCATCGTCACCATCGGATCCTGCTCGGACGGCTTGAGCACGAAGGTGTTGCCGGTAGCGATGGCCATCGGGAACATCCACAGCGGAATCATCGCCGGGAAGTTGAACGGCGTGATGCCGGCGCACACGCCCAGCGGTTGCAACAGGGTGTAGGTGTCGACGCCGCCGGCGACGTTGTTGGCCAGTTCGCCGAGTTGCAGGTTGCCGATCGCGGCGGCGTGCTCGACCACTTCCAGGCCGCGGAACACATCGCCTTCGGCGTCGGGCAGGGTCTTGCCCTGCTCGGCGGTGAGGATCGCCGCCAGCTCGCCCATGTGCTCGCGGATCAGCTGCTGGTACTTGAGGAAGATCCGCGCGCGCGCGCCGATCGGCGTCTTGCGCCAGCTCGCGAACGCGCGCTGCGCGGCGGCGACGGCGGCGTCGATTTCTTCGGGCGTGGCCATCGGCACGCGCGCCAGCACGGCCTGGGTGGCGGGATTGACGACATCGCGCCAGTGCGCGCTGCGCGATTCGACGAACTCGCCGTCGATCAGCAGCTTGACGGTCGCGACATCGGTCGCGACGCGGTGCATTTCGTTCATGTTGGTCTCCGGATCGCACACCCGCGAAATGCGGGCGCCGCGCGAACGAAGACCGAGGCGAACACGCGGACGAGCGCAGGCGCGCCGTACCGCATCCGCTCGTCAGGTCGCCCACCGCAACGCCCGAGGAGAACAGCGCGGCGCGCCGCGACGAGATCGCGGCCGCTGCATGCTGTCCGCCAAAGGCCGGTCTCCGGACTCGCGAGCGACGCGGTTGCGTCCCGCCGGCGCCTTCCCGCGCGTGCGCGCAGTGGCCGATGCCGGTTTTTCTCGCCTACCGTTGCGGGGGCAGTGCCGGGTTTGGACTCGCGTCCGCACCGGCTTCCCGTTTCACCCTGCCCGCCCGCATGCGCGGACGGCAGGACACCTGTGGCGGGCGCAGTGTAGTGGTTCGGCGACGACAGCGACAAGCTGCGCCGCGGTATGGACGGCGCGCGCCCTGTTCAGTCGCAGGTGTGCTAGTCGCGCGCGCGGCCGCTGCGTGCGCCGCAGGTGTGGCGCATGCGCACGCGTGCATGGACGCGCAACCGGCGCGATGCGATCGGCGGCGGCGCATCGACTGCGACCGATTCGTTCATGCGATCGCAGCGGGATCGCAGGCGCTGCGCCGGCGGCATTCGCCGGCACTGTCGCGCCGCTGCGCAAGCGCGACGCTCAACGCCTGCGCCACTCCGCCGCGCAACCGTAGCCGGGCCCGCCGGCGAACACCGCCTCGCGGTCCATGCGCCCGTCGCGCCGCGCCACCCACACCTCGGCATGTCCGCCGGTGTCCTGGTTGTGGCGGCGCGCGCGCACCCGCGCCGCGGCGCGGGCGATGTCGCGGTTGGGGAACGCGATCTCGTGCGCGCCGTTGATGCGCAGCCGCCAGAAGCTCGATGCGTGCGGAACGACTTCGTAGATCGTCATCGGCGTGGACATCTGTACTCCGGGTCGGGCCGTCGTAGCGGGGTGAGGCCACGCTAGCAAACGGCAAACGTGACGGATGTAGGAAAACCCCGATTCGGCGTCGGCGCGCGTCTACGCCGGCGTACACATCCGGTTACGTAACGTAGGCAGCCGCCGACGTTCGCGTCGGCGCACCGCACTTTGCCCGCGGGCGAGTTGCGGACCTCGGAAACGGCCTGGAAATTCGCTCGCATCATCTACGGAGCGATAGGGACATGATCCGGGTGTTCATCGTCGACGACCAGCCGCTGGTCCGGCTCGGACTGCGCTGGATCCTCGGCGCGCACAGCGACATCGATGTGGTCGGCGAAGCCGGCGATCCGCACGAGGCGGTCTTGCGGATGGCGCAGTCGCGGGCCGAGGTGGCGCTGTGCGGCTTCAACCGTCCCGACGGCGACGACCTGACCCTGGTGCGGTGCCTGCTGCAACGCGATCCGGCGTTGCGGATCCTGATCGTCTCGGCGGTCGGCGACGGGCCGCTGCCGCGGCGCCTGCTCGCCGCCGGCGCCTTGGGCTACGTGTCCAAGTCGCGCGACGGCGCGGTGGTGGTGCGGGCGCTGCGCGAAGTCGCGGCCGGGCGCCGCTTCATCGACGATTCGCTCGGCGGTCGCCTGCTGTTCGAATCCTCGCCGTTCGACCGGCTCAGCCCGCGCGAGCTGGAAGTCGCGCGGATGCTGCTGGACGGCCAGCGCAACCGCGAGATCGCCGCCGCGCTGCGCGTGGCCGAATCGACCGTGCGCACCCTGCGCGCGCGTGCGCTCGGCAAGCTCGACGTGCGCGGCGAAGGCGCGCTGGTGCGGCTGGCGATGGACCACGGGCTGGTCGGGCGCGGGGCGAAGTGCTGAGCGCCGCTCGTCGCCGCGCCGCTCGGCGCGCTGCGGCGTTTCGCCGCACGCCCGGGCGCTGCCGCGACGGACCGGCGCTCAGCCGCGCGGATCGGCCCACGGCGCGGATTCGAACTTGCCGGCCAGATATTCGATCAAGGCCTGCACCCGCGCCGGCCGCGCGCGGCCCGGCGGCGTCACCACGTGCAGCGCGATCGGCGGCGGCGCCCATTCCGGCATCACCGCCTCCAGCGCGCCGCTGCGCAGTTCGCGCCAGACCAGGAACTCGGGTTGCAGCGCCAGGCCCAACCCCGCCAGCAACGCCGGGTTCAAGGCTTCGGCGTTGTTGACCCGCAGCGGCGCCGGCACGCTCAGCGAGAAATCGCCGTGGCGCGCGTGGTGGAAGCGCCAGGCGTTGCCGAAGCGCGAGTACGCGTAGGCCAGGGCGCTGTGCGCGGCGAGCTCGCGCGGATGGGTCGGCCGGCCGCGCGCGTCCAGGTACGCGGGCGCGGCCACCAGCACGATGCGCACGCCGCACAGGCGCCGCGCCAGCAGGCTCGAATCGGCCAGCGCCGAGATGCGCAGGGCCAGGTCGTAGCCGCCGCCGACCAGATCGGTGACGCCGTCGTCGAAATCGATGTCCAGCGCGATCTCGGGGTACTCGGCCATGAACTGCGGCAGCAATGGCGCCAGATGGGCGATGCCGAACGACATCGGCGCGGCCAGCCGCACCCGCCCGCGCGGGCTGCGCGCCTGCGCGGTGACCTCGGCCTCGACCGCCTCGCCCTCGGCCAGGATCCGCGCCGCGCGCTCGAGCGCGGCGCGGCCGCTCTCGGTCAGCGAGATCCGCCGCGAGGTGCGGTGCAGCAGGCCGGTCTTGAGCCGGCTTTCCAGGCGCGTCACCGCCTTGGACACGGTCGCCTGCGACAGGCTCAGCTCCTCCGCCGCGCGGGCGAACGAGCCCAGTTCGGCGACCTTGGCGAAGATCGCCCAGGCTTCCAGGTCGGGCAGTCGGATCATGGCGCGATCATGTCCTTTTTGGAAACGATGGTTTTCTATCGTTTCTATTCTAAACCCAATCGCCGCGGCCTATCGTTTCCCCATCGACCGCACACACAAGGAAACGCCGACATGATCGAACTGCGCCCCTACGCCAGCCTCGGCGGCGAAAACCACGGCTGGCTCGACGCCAAGCACCACTTCTCCTTCGCCGGCTACCGCGACGCCCAGCGCATGGGCTGGGGCGCGCTGCGGGTCTGGAACGACGACACCATCGCCGCCAACACCGGTTTCCCGCCGCATTCGCACGCCGACATGGAGATCATCACCTACGTCCGCGACGGCGCGATCAGCCACCAGGACAACCTCGGCAACCGCGGCCGCACCGAAGCCGGCGACGTGCAGGTGATGAGCGCCGGCAGCGGCATCCAGCACGCCGAATACAACCTGGAATCGGAAACCACGCGCATCTTCCAGATCTGGATCATCCCCGACGCCCGCGGCGGCGCGCCGACCTGGGGCGCCAAGCCGTTCCCGAAGGACGACCGCGGCGGCCGCTTCGTGGTCCTGGCCAGCGGCATCGACGGCGACGAGGACGCGCTGCCGATCCGCGCCAACGCCCGCGTGCTCGGCCTGACCCTGGCCAAGGGCGAATCGGCCGACTACGCCTTCGACGGCCAGCGCTACGGCTACCTGGTGCCGGCCAAGGGCCGCGTCGACGTCGACGGCATCGTGGTCGAAGCGCGCGACGGCGCCGCGATCCGCGACCAGGCGCGCATCCGCGTGACCGCGTTGGAAGACGCCGAGCTGGTGCTGGTCGACACTGCACCGTAACCGGCGTCGTCCAGCCTTCAAGCATCCGCACTGCAGCACCGCGACAACCGCGCCGCCGATCCGCAGCGGCGCGTTCCCCTTCTTTTCCGTTCGATCACCGGAGCGACCTCATGGCCACTTTCACTACCCGCGACGACGTGCAGATCTATTTCAAGGACTGGGGCCCGCGCGACGGCCAGCCCGTCGTCTTCAGCCACGGCTGGCCGCTGAGCGCGGACAGCTGGGAATCGCAGATGTTCTTCCTGGCCTCGCACGGCTACCGCGTCATCGCCCACGACCGCCGCGGCCACGGCCGCTCCAGCCAGCCGTGGGACGGCAACGACATGGACCACTACGCCGACGATCTGGCGCAGTTGCTCGAACACCTCGACATCAAGGGCGCGGCGCTGTTCGGCTTCTCCACCGGCGGCGGCGAAGTGGCGCGCTACATCGGCCGCCACGGCACCGCGCGGGTCGCCAAGGCCGGCCTGATCTCGGCGGTACCGCCGCTGATGCTGAAGACCGACGCCAACCCCGGCGGCCTGCCGATCGAGGTGTTCGACGGCCTGCGCGCAGGTTCGGTCAAGGACCGTTCGCAGCTGTACCGCGACATCGCCAGCGGCCCGTTCTTCGGCTTCAACCGCGAAGGCGCGACGCCGTCGCAAGGCATGATCGACTCGTTCTGGATGCAGGGCATGTGGGGCGGGCACAAGAGCACCTACGACTCCATCGCCGCGTTCTCGGCCACCGATTTCACCGAAGACCTGAAAAAGTTCGACGTGCCGACGTTGATCGTGCACGGCGACGACGACCAGATCGTGCCGATCGACGCCGCCGGCCGCGCCTCGGCCAAGCTGGTCAAGAACAGCAAGCTGATCGTATACCCGGGCGCGCCGCACGGCCTGACCGATACGCACAAGGACAAGCTCAACCAGGACCTGCTCGACTTCCTCAAGTCCTGATCGGCTAACCCCCTGTAGGAGCGGCGCGAGTCGCGACCAACCGAAGCGGCGTACGCAAGCGCGCGATCCGAAATCGAGACGGTCGGCAGCGCTTGAACCGATTGTCCGGGCTTCGGTCGGAACGCTTGCGTACGCCGCTTCGGTTGGTCGCGGCTCGCGCCGCTCCTACAGGGCAAGTCCGTAGCTGCGCATCACTTCCGGCCTACGACGCCGTGCGGACGGGCGTGCTAGCGTTGCGCGTCGCCGACCGCCGGAGCACGCATGAAGCTCAAGCCTCTCGCCCTGCTGACCCTGGCCGCGTGGTTCGCCGCCGCACCGGCGCTGGCCGCGCCGCGTTACGTCGCCGGCGAAGCCCACCGCGTCGCCGTCCAACCCAGCGCCGCGGCGCGCGATGCCGAAGGGCGCGACCAGTTGCGGGTGACGGTGTGGTATCCCGCGCGCGCCGGAACCGCCGCGAAAGAAGTCGCGCTGGGCCCGCCGGACGCGCCGTTCTTCAAGGTCGCCGCGCTCGCCGACGACGCGCCGTTCGCCGATGACAAGCCCGGCCGCAAGCGTCCCGTCGTGCTGCTGTCGCACGGCTTCGGCGGCAGCGCGCGGATGATGGGCTGGTTCGCCGCGCCGCTGGCGCAGGCCGGTTACGTGGTGATCGGCGTCGACCACCCCGGCAACAACGGCGTCGACCGCATGACCGTGCCCGGCGCGATCCTGTGGTGGGAACGCGCCGAAGACCTCAAGCGCGCGCTGGCCGCGGTCGCCGCCGACCCGCAGTTCGGCCCGCATATCGATCCCACCCGCGTCGGCGCCACGGGCTTCTCCGCCGGCGGCTTCACCGCGCTGGCCCTGGCCGGCGCGCGCTTCGACCGCCAGCGCCTGCTCGACTACTGCCACGCCCACCCCGACGACGGCGTGTGCCGGCCGCAGCTCGAATTCGCGATCACCGAAGCCGATATGCGCCAGGCCTTGCAGCGCCCCGACGTGGCCGCGCTGGAAGCCACCGCCGGCGCCGACCATTCGCTGCCCGCGGTCAAGGCGGTGCTGGCGATGGCGCCGGCGCTGGTGCAGGCGTTCACGCCCGACAGCCTGAAAGCCATCGGCGTGCCGGTGCGCATCGTCGCCGGCGAGGCCGACACCATCGCCTCGCTCGACAGCAACGCGCGTCCGGCCGCCGAGGGGATTCCCGGTGCGCGTTTGACCGCGTTGCCCGAAGTCGGGCATTACGCGTTCCTGTCCACCTGCACCGCGGCCGGGCGCGAGAAGCTGCCGTTGTGCGCGCAGACCGGGCCGCAGGAGCTGGCGCATCGCACGGCGGTCGAGCAGGCGTTGAAGTTGTTCGCCAAGACGTTCGGCCAGCCCCACTGATCTCTCCCGCAGCCCCCTGTAGGAGCGGCGCAAGCCGCGACCGCGACATCGCGCTTACGACGTAAGCCGAGCTTCGCGGTCGCGGCTCGCGCCGCTCCTACATGAAGCACCTCTCAACAAGCGCGAACCGGCGTCGCGCTGCGACGCACAACGCGATCCTGCGTTTCGCATGAAATTGTCGCAAATCTCCCTTTCGTGATCGCGGCACCGCGGTCGCCTGCGGCGACGTGTTCGATTCGATGCGGCAACACCGCGTGCCTCGCCGCGAGCACGCTGCCATTCGACGCTCATGCAACCGAGCGCCTCGCGGCTCCGCCGTCGGCGCCCGCCGCCGACGTCCTTCAGTCCACCTCGACGATAGGAAGGACCATCGCCATGAAGACCCACCCCGCGCCCCAGGCGCCGTCGCCCTCCCCCTTCGACCTGCGCGCGTTCTGGACGCTGGCCGACGATCTGCAACGCCAGACCGTCGACCACGCCGGCGCCCTGTTCGCGTTCGTGGAAACCGCCGAACCTCCGCGGCTGTTCGCGCTGCTGGCGCAGTACCGATGTTTCACCGACTACTACATCGCCGACATCGCCTTGCTGATCGCGCGGCTGCCGCCCGGGCGCATGCGCAGTTTCCTCGCCGACATCCTGTTCGACGAACTCGGCAGCGGCGACGCGGCGCAGGCGCATCCGCAGCTCTACGACGATTTTCTCGCCAGCCTCGGCATCGATCACGCGCCGCGCGACCGCCTGCCGCTGGCCGCCAATCTCGCCTTGCTCGACGCGGCGCGCGCGCGGCTGGTCGCCGCCGACAGCGATCCGGCCTACGGCGTCGGCCTGCGTGGCATGGGCGGCGAATGCGTCTGCCAGGTCTATCTGGCGCGCTTGTACGAGCACCTGATCCGCAATCCCTATGTGCGCGAGCACCGCAACCGCATCGACTGGACGTTCTGGGACCTGCACGTCGGCGAACACGACATCGCCCACCGCGAGAAGCTGCGCGCGCTGATCGGCGAGGAAGTCGGGCGCATGGACGTCGGCAGCGTCGCCGGCCTGGAACGCGGCTACCGCGACAGCATGCAGGCGTGGCAATCGTTCTGGAGCCACATCCACGCCGCGGCGACCGCGGACGACCCGGGCGCGGTCGCGCGCGGCGCCAGCGACGGCGCGTCCGCGCTGCCGGCGGCGGACGCGGACGCGCGCATCGCCCAGTTCCACCTCGCCATCGGCGTGCACGACCTGCAACAGGCGCGCGCGTTCTACTGCGACGTGCTCGGCGCCGGCCAGGGCCGCTCGACCAAAAACCTGATCGACCTGGATTTCTACGGCCACCATCTGGTCATCCACCAGGCGCCGCAGGAAGCGACCGGCGACGCCGCGTTCGGCTCGGCGTTCTACGGCGAAACGGTCAAGGTGCCGCACTTCGGCATGAACCTGAACTGGCGCGACTGGAGCGAACTGGCCGAGCGGATCAAGCAGCGCGGCTACGGCTTCATCGACCCGCCGCACGTGCGCATGCACGATCTGCCGGGCGAACACGCCACCATGTTCCTCAGCGATCCGAGCGGAAACTCGCTGGAATTCAAGGCGTTCCGCAACCACGACGAAGTGTTCGCGACGATCTTTTCCGCGCACACGAGCCAGATCGACGGGCTCGAAAATCTGGTGAAAAAAGCCGCGGCGGCGTGAGCCGCGCCCGCGGCCGGCGCAGACCGCGCCGGCCGCGGGCGTTGCGCGCTCAGCCCGCGACGTAGCGGTCGGCGACCGCCAGCGCCTCGTCGATCACCGCCAGCCCGTGGCGCAACTCGTCTTCGCCGATGTTCAACGGCGGCACGATGTGCACGCGGTTGCCGGCCGCGAACGGCCACACCCCGCCGCGCTTGCACGCCGCGACCAGTTCGGCCATCGGCGCATTGGCCGCGCCGGCGGCGTTGAACGGCACCAGCGGCTCGCGCGTGGCGCGCTCGCGCACCAGCTCGATCGCCCAGAACGCGCCGAGCCCGCGCACCTCGCCGACGCTGGCATGGCGCTGCGCCATCGTCGCCAGCGCCGGGCCGATGATCTCCTCGCCGATGCGGCGCGCGCGTTCGATCAGGCCTTCGCTGCGATAGACCCCGATGCACGCCACCGCCGCCGCGCAGGCCAGCGGATGCCCCGAATACGTCAATCCGCCCGGAAACGGCCGCCGGTCGTAGGCTGCGGCGATGCGCTCGCTGACGATCACCCCGCCGAGCGGCACATAGCCGCAGTTCACGCCCTTGGCGAAGGTGATCAGATCCGGCACCACGCCCCAGCGGTCGATCGCGAACCATTCGCCGCAGCGGCCGAAACCGGCCATGACTTCGTCGGCGATCAGCACGATGCCGTGGCGGTCGCACAGCTCGCGCACGCCTTGCAGGTAACCGTCCGGCGGCACCAGGATGCCGTTGCCGCCGACCACCGATTCCAGCAGGATCGCCGCGACCGTGTGCGCGCCTTCCAGCTCGACGGTCTGGCGCAGGTGGGCCAGCGCGCGCTCGCATTCCTGCGCGGCATCGCTGGCGTAGAACGCCGAGCGATACGGATACGGCCCCCAGAAACGCACCACGCCGGCGTTGCCCGGCTCGCCGTTCCAGCGGCGCGGATCGCCGGTCAGGGCGAGCGCGCCGGCGGTGGCGCCGTGGTAGCTGCGGTACATCGCCAGCAGCTTGTGCCGGCCGGTGTGCTGGCGGGCGATGCGCACCGCGTTCTCGACCGCTTCGGCGCCGCCGTTGGTGAAGAACACCCGGTCCAGATCGCCCGGCGCGACTTCGGCGATCATGCGTGCGGCCTGCGCGGTGGCTTCGTTGGCATGGTACGGCGCGAGCGTGCACAGCTTGCCCGCCTGCGCGCGGATCGCCTCGACCAGGGCCGGATGCTGATGGCCGAGGTTGACGTTGACCAGCTGGCTGGAGAAGTCCAGCCAGCGCGTCCCGTGCTCGTCCCAGAACCACGCGCCCTGCGCGCCGACGATCACCGCCGGGTCGATCTGCGCCTGCGCCGACCACGAATGCAGCACGTGGCGGCGGTCGTCGCGCCAGGCCGCGGAGCGTTGCGGTTCGGCCTCCGGGGCCGGCTCGATCCGTTCGCCGATGCGGTTCATGCGCCTGCCTCCAATCCGGGACTGGCCCGCATCATCGCATCGCGGACGCGGCGGCCGCATCCGCACGCGCAAGATTGCCGTCACACGACGGCGGCGAGACCGCGCCGGGCGTTCAGTCGCGCGGCGGCGCCGGCACGCAGTCCCAGCGCCCGTACAACGACCAGCCCGACGCCGCGGCCAGCGCGATCGACGCGGCGTTGTCGAGCTGGCAGCGGTACTGCGGCTCGCCACCGTGGCGCAATGCGTGGCCGGCGAGCGCCCGCACCGCCGCGCGGGCGTGGCCGCGGCCGCGCTGCGCGCTCAGGGTCAACACGCCGAGGTCCATCAGCGCCGAATCGTCCCAGCGGTACATGCTGGCCGCGCACACCAGTCGGCCGTCGGCGAAGGCGCCGAACGCGGCGTCGTGGTCGAGCGCCACGGCCGCGCCGTCGAGGTCGTGTTCCGAGGCCTCGGCTTCGAAGCGCGCGAATGCGGCCGCATCGTCCGCGCCGAGCCGGCGCACATGCGCGGCCGGCGTCTCGCGCGCGAGTTCGTCTTGCCGTTCGGCGGCGAAATAGAACACGCAGTCGGCGCCCCACAGCGGCGCGTCCGCCTGCGCCAAGGCGCGGCGCAGGCCTGCGCTGTCGATCGCCGCGTCTTGCGGCCAAGCCAGCGCGGCCGCCAGCTCGGGCGTCAGCGCCGCACGCGCGCCGGCGTCGGTTTCCAGCAGCGTCGCTCGGAAGCGCGGATCAAGGCCTTCGTCGACGCTGACCGTCAGCGACGGACCGCGCCGATGCGCACGGCCGCCTGCGAAGGCGGCCCGCCAATAGTCTTCGACGACGGACGAGAAAACGGACATGCGCGCGCACCGCGAGTCAAAACCGGCCGCCATTGTGCGCTCCGCCCCGCGCGCGCGGACGCCGCGCGCGCGAGCGGCCGGATCCGGCCCGGCGTTCGCGCGCGGCTCAGTTGCCGCGCAGCTCGCGGCGCAGGATCTTGCCGACGTTGCTCTTGGGCAGCTCGGTGCGGAACTCGATCACGTGCGGGCGCTTGTAGCCGGTGAGGTTGGCGCGCGCATAGGTCTGGATCTGCTCGGCGGTCAGCGCCGGATCCGAGCGCACCACCACCAGCTTGACCGCCTCGCCCGACTTCTCGCTCGGCACGCCGACCGCCGCGACTTCGCGGATGCCGGGCATCGCCGCCATCACGTCCTCGACTTCGTTGGGATACACGTTGAAGCCCGAGACCAGGATCATGTCCTTCTTGCGGTCGACCAGGAAGATGAAGCCCTTCTCGTCGATGCGGGCGATATCGCCGGTGTGCAGCCAGCCGTCGCGGTCGATGGTGCGCGCGGTTTCCTCGGGCTGGCGCCAATACCCCTTCATGACCTGCGGGCCTTGCAGGCATAGCTCGCCGGGTTCGCCGACCGGCAGCTGCTCGCCCTGCTCGTTCATCACGCAGGCCAGGGTCGACGGCACCGGCACGCCGATGGCGCCGCTGAACTGCATGCCCTCGACGATCGGGTTGACCACCGCGACCGGCGAGCTCTCGGTCAGACCGTAGCCTTCGACCAAGGCCTTGCCGGTGACCTGCAACCAGCGCTCGGCGACTGCGCGTTGCACCGCGGTGCCGCCGCCGAAGCACATGCGCAACTGCGAGAAATCCACTTTGTCGAAGCCCGGCGTGTTCAGCAGGCCGCTGAACAAGGTGTTGACCCCGGTGATCGCGGTGAACGGCGTATGCGCGAGCTCCTTGACGAAGCCGGGCATGTCGCGCGGATTGGTGATCAGCACGCTGTGGCCGCCGGCCTTGAGGAACACCAGGCAGTTACAGGTCAGCGCGAACACGTGGTACAGCGGCAACGCGGTGACGATGGTTTCCTGGCCCGGCCGGATCTTGTCGCCGAACCACGCCGACACCTGCTGCAGGTTGGCGACCATGTTGCGATGGGTCAGCATCGCGCCCTTGGAAACGCCGGTGGTGCCGCCGGTGTATTGCAGGAACGCCAGGTCCTGCGCTTCGACGTGGACGTCCTTCCATTCGCGCCTGGCGCCGGCCTTCAGCGCGTCGCGCAGGCGCACCGCGCCTTCGATGCGGTAGTCCGGGACCATGCGCTTGACGTACTTCAGCGCGAAATTCATCAGCGCGCGCTTGGGCTGGTCGAGCAGGTCGGCCAGCCCGGTGGTGATCACCCCGGTCAGCTGCGCCGCCACGCCCGAGGCTTCCACGGTCGCGCCGAAGTTGTCGACCACGATCAGCGCCTTGGCGCCGCTGTCGTGGATCTGGTGCGCCAGCTCGCGCGCGGTGTAGAGCGGATTGACGTTGACCACCACCAGCCCCGCGCGCAACGCGCCGAACAGCGCCACCGGGTATTGCAGGCAGTTCGGCAGCATGATCGCGACCCGGTCGCCCTTCTTCAGCTCCAGGTCGAACGACAGGTACGCGGCGAAGCGGCGGCTCAGCGCGTCGAGTTCGGCGAAACTCAGGGTCTTGCCGAAATTGGTGTACGCCGGGCGCGGGCCGAACTCGGCGACGGTCTTGGCCAGCACATCGTTGATCGTGCCCAGCGCGTCGGGATCGATCTGCGCGGGAATCGAGGGCGGATAGCTGGCGAGCCAGGAAAGAGATGAGTCCATGAGGAATGCGCGCTCCGGGGTGTGGCGGCCACGACAGGCCGCCACGATAGCAAGCCGGCGCGCCCTACCGGCAGCCCGCGTGCGGCCCGAGCGCCTTGCGGACCCGGTTGGCCGGCTGCGCACCATTCGTCGCCGAGGGCTGCGGTATGGCAGCGGCGGACCGACCCGGAGCGGCCTCACTCGCCTTGCGGCGGCGCGGCCGGCGCGGCCGCGGGCGAAAGCGCCTTGTAGGCCATGATCGGCACGGCCGCGTTGGCCGAGGTGGTGTAGTCGTTGTTCCTGGCCGGGTCTTCGGCCAGCGTCAGCGCCCACTTCAGATTCCCGCCTTCGGTCCATATCCGGCAGGCGGGGCTGGACTCTTCCGGGACATCGACGCCGAGTCCGTCCAGCCAGTTGTAAAGCTGGGTCGGCAGCCACGGCGGGGTGCCCTCGGAGTACACCAGGACGCCGCTGGGCTTGGCGTGCGGCCTCAGAAGCTGAGTAGCCCGGAACGCGTCGGTGAGCGTTTCCAGATAGCCCGGGCCGGCACCGTTGGCCAGCCAGGTCGATTCCGTGCAATCGGAATAGACGTGCGCCAGCGAAATCACATCGTCCCAGCCCAGGCCTACCGCCACGCAGCCCGACAACCCGGCGGTATTCAGGCCGACCAGCTGCTCGCGCCACTGCGACTGCGGGTGGTTGCCCTTGACCGCGATCCACTGGTCCAGGCCGACTCGTATCAGCATCGTTGCTCTCCATGACAGCCGACGCGACGAGGTCGGCCGATGCACGAACGGACGCGGCGGCGCGCGCGCTGTGAAAGCGCGGCGAGGCGGAGACGATGCGGAAGGCGGCGATGGCGCGGATACGCGCGCCGATGCGCGCTCAGAAACAAGCGTCGAGAAACTCCGCGGCCCGGTCCGACAAACCGACGATCTTGTCGGTGGCCTGGCGATAGAACTTGAAATTGAGCTCGGTCTCGGGCTTGCCGTCGTCCCAGTCGGCGTGCGGCTTGAGCTCGGCGCGGCCGAGCGAACGCCGCGCCAGTTCGGCGCCGCCGATGCGCACGTCGACCCGCGGCGTCTGCCGCTCCAGCTCCGGCCGCAACGGCACCGCGGCGGCAGCGGTCACCGTACCGCGCGCGAACAGGCCGCGGCCGCCGGAGTTCTCGCTGGCGAACAGGTACACCGTGTCGCCGACCGCGATGCGCTTGCCGCCGTACATGGTCTTCTGCGCCGCGAACGCGAACTCGCGCGCGCCGGTGTCGTCGACTTCGGTCTTGATCGCGTAGGCCGCCATCTGGATCGGGCTCGGGTTGGGTCGCGCCAGGGTAAACGGATGTTGCGCAGCGGCATGAATCCGGGCGCGGGCGACCACTCAGTTTCGCTGCGCTATCATGCGGCGCACGCAACGGAGACCGACCCCGGACATGTGATCGACCGCTTCCCCTCCAGCCCCCGCGGGCCCCGCGACGACGCGTCGCGGCGCACGGCCCCGGGCCTGCCTGCCGCGCGCCGCGCGCGGCCCCGAGTGGAGAGCGCCCATCATGGCCGAAGCTTACGTTCGCGTTTCGCATCTGCATTTTTCCTGGCCGGACGGCCGTCCGGTGTTCGCCGACCTGTCGCTGCGGCTGGGCCCGCTGCGCACCGGCGTGGTCGCGCCCAACGGCGCCGGCAAGAGCACCCTGCTGCGGCTGCTGGCCGGGCATCTGCAGCCTTCGGCCGGCCGGATCGAAGTCGGCGGCCGGCTGGCGTATCTGCCGCAACAGGCCGCGCTGCCGGGTGAGGCCACGGTCGCCGATGCGCTCGGCATCGCCGCGCGTTTGCGCGCGCTGGCGGCGATCGAGAGCGGCTCGACCGATCCGGCGCTGTTCGATGCGGTCGGCGAGGATTGGGACCTGGCCGAACGCAGCCGCGCGACGCTCGCGCGTTGCGGCCTGGACGACGTGCCGCTGCAGGCGCGGCTCGAGCGTTTCAGCGGCGGCGAACAGGCCGCGCTGAACCTCGCCGCGCGCCTGCTGCAACAACCCGATGTGCTGCTGCTCGACGAACCGTCCAACCATCTCGACCGCGCCGCGCGCCAGCGTCTTTACGCGCTGATCGACGAGTGGCGCGGCTGCCTGCTGGTCGCCAGCCACGACCGCGCCCTGCTCGATCGCATGGACCAGATCGGCGAACTCGCGCCGTCCGCGCTGCGCGTGTACGGCGGCGGCTATGGGTTCTATCGCGACGCCGCCGCACGCGAACGCGAGGCCGCCGAAGATCAGCTGCGGCAGTTGCGCCAGCACGACCGACGCGAGCGAAGCGAACGCCAGCAGGCGCGCGAGCGCAACGAGCGCCGCACCGGCAACGCCCGCCGCAACGCGCCGGACGCCGGCCTGCCGCGCATCGTCGCCGGCCATCTGCGCCGCGCCGCGCAGGTGTCGGCGGCGAAATCCGAAGCCGTGCACGCGGCGCGCGCGGACGCGGCGCGCACGCGCATGAGCGAGGCCGCGCAGGCGCTGCGCGAAGCGCCGGCGCTGGACCTGGACCTGCCGGCCACGCGCGTGCCCGCGGGCCGCACGGTGCTGCGCGCGCAAGGGCTGCGCTACGCCTGCGAGGGACGCGAGCTGTTCGCCGCGCCGGGACTGGACCTGGACATCCGCGGCCCCGAGCGCATCGCCCTGGGCGGCGCCAACGGCGCCGGCAAGTCGACACTGCTGCGGCTGCTCAGCGGCGAACTCGTGCCGCAGGCGGGGGAGCTGCGGCGCGGCGAAGGCCGCATCGCGGTGCTCTCGCAGGGATTGGACGCGCTCGACCCCGCGCTCAGCGTCGCCGACCACCTGCACCGCGCCGCGCCCGACCTGCCCGCGAACGAGCGCGCCAACCTGCTCGCGCGCTGGCTGTTCCGCGGCGAACGCATGCACTTGCCGGTGGCCGCGCTGTCCGGCGGCGAGCGCCTGCGCGCGACCCTGGCCTGCGTGCTGCACGCGCAGCCCGCGCCGCAGTTGCTGTTGCTCGACGAACCCAGCAACCACCTCGACCTCGACGCGACCGCCGAACTGGAACGCGCGCTGCGCGGCTACCAGGGCGCGCTGATCGTGGTCAGCCACGATCCGGCCTTCGTCGATGCGCTGGCGCCGACGCGGCGGCTGGAACTCGCGGGCGGGCGTTTGCGCGAGGCCGGCTAGACGCCGCCGCGGCCTACTTGCGCGGCGGCGCGGCGTGCTTGCGCGGCATCGATGCGGCGCGCTGGCTTGGCGACGGCGCGAACGCGGCGCGGATCGCCTCGACCTCCACGCCGCGATAGATCGTGCCGTGGGTCAGGTCCGGCCGCGGCTGGTACGACCACAACAGGCCGTCCGGCGCCTGCGCGCGCAACAGGTCGGCCAGCCGCTGGGACTGCGGCGCGATGTTGTCTTCGTCGGCCGAATACAGGCGCAGGCGGCGTCCCGGCAGCGCGCTTGCGTGCTCGCGCAGCAGTTGCGGCGCCTGCGCCAGCAACGCGTCGCGGTTCCACCACAGGCTCGGGCTGATCGCGATGTAGACCTCGAACAACTGCGGTTCGCGCACGAAGGTCTCGGCGACGAACAGCCCGGCCAGCGATTCGCCGACGATGCCGTCGTGGCCGTCGCTGCGCAGGCGCTGGCGCACCTGCGGCATCAGCTCGTCGCGGATGAAGGCGCGGAACCGGGCCGAACCGCCCAGGCGCGGCGCCAGCGCGAGTTCTTCGGCGACCTCGGTCGGACCGGTCATGTCGCGCTTGCGCTCGGTGTTCTCGATGCCGACCACGAACATCGGCGCGATCGCGCCGTCGGCGATGGCGCGGTCGACCGTCTGCGCCACGTGCGGGAAGTCTTCCTGCAAGCCGCCGTCGGGCATGTACAGCACCGGATGGCGGTCGCGGCCTGCGGCGGCGTAGCCCGGCGGCGTGTAGACGTTGATGCGGCGGGTCTCGCCGAGGACCTTGGATTGAATCGTGAACGATTCGTAGCGCTGGCCCGCGGCCGGCTCGGCCGCGCCGGCCGGCGCGACCAGCAACGCCAGCATCGCCGCCGCCGTGCGCCGAAAACCGGCGCGCCGGAAACCAGAAGAAAGCACTCGCAAATTCCGCTCCATCGCGCGACCGCAACCGCCGCGCCCGGCGGCGATGCTAGCAGGCCCGTGCGGACCGTCGCCGCAGCCCGCCGACCGTTCGCACGGCCGCAGCGTGCGCGGCGGAACAACGGAAAGCCAACCCAGCACACGTTTGCCCGCGCGCCCGCCCCGGGAAGCGTGATCCCGACGGCAGAAGCCCCGCGGCCGGATCGATAGCCTGCTGCCATCCCCACACTCCACGCGGACGCCGTATGGTCGACATCCACTCGGTCTGGCCATATTTCGCGATGATGCTGGCGTGTTTCGCGCTGGCCAGCCTGCCGTGGTTCCGCAGCGCCGACCCGGCCGGGCACGGCAGCGGCCGCCGCACCGACACCCTCGACGGCCTGCGCGGCTTCCTCGCCCTGAGCGTGTTCGCCGTGCACGCGATCGTGCACTACGACTTCCTGCGCACCGGCGTGTGGAAGCCGTCGTCGGCGCAGTTCTACAACGTCGCCGGGGTGGTGTCGGTGGCCCTGTTCTTCATGCTTACCGGCTTTTTGTTCTGGAACAAGCTGCTCAAGTCCGGCGGCCGCCCGGGCTGGAAGGAGCTCTACATCGGCCGCGTGTTCCGGCTCGGGCCGATGTACGTGGCAGCGGTGGCGACGATGATCGTCATCGTCGCCTACCGCACCGGCTTCGAATGGCGGCAGCCGCCTTGGCAGGTGATCGCGCAGGCGTTGGCGTGGCTGGCGCTGGGCATCGTCCCGCCGCCGCCGGCGATCAACGGCTACGCCGACACCGGCACCATCCTCGCCGGCGTCACCTGGACCCTGTTCTTCGAATGGGTGTTCTACTTCTCGCTGCCGCTGTGGGCGTTCTTCGTGCGCCGCGGCCGCCATCTGGCGTTCTCCGCGAGCGCGGTCGCCGCCTGTCTGCTGGTGATCCTCGCGGCGACCTGGAACGGCGGCTTCGTGCCCGGAGTCAAGCCGCGCCCGATCTTGTTACTGGCGGTGCTGGCCGAACTGATCGGCATGATCGCCACCGGCATGCTGGTCGCCTCGCTGCTGCACGAACGCATCGGCGAGCGCTGGCAGTTGCAGCGCAAGCGTTTCGGCGCGCTGGCGCTGCTGGCGATCGCGCTGGTGTTCGCGGCGATGCTGAGCACGCGCAACATCGGCATGCTGCAATTGCTGGCGCTGTGCCCGCTGACCGGGCTGTTCCTGTTCGTGCTGTGCTCGGGCAACAACCTGTTCGGCGCGCTGTCGTGGCCGGCCTCGCGCCGGCTCAGCAACATGAGCTACAGCATCTATCTGGCCCAGGGCCTGGCGATGGTGGCGGTGTTCGCCGTCCCCGGAGTCAAGGACTACGCGCTCAGCGGCACGCTGCCGTTCTGGATCGTCAACATCGCCTGCGCGATGGCCTTGTGCGCGGTGTCGCGGCTGACCTATCGCTACATCGAGGAGCCCGGCATCCGCTGGGGCAAGCGCGTGTCCGATCGGGTGCGCAGCAAGCCGCAGCAGCCTGCGGCGGTCGCCGCCGTGCAGTAAGGTCGCGGCCGCTTTGCGTTCTCGGCCGTCCCGGCGCACGGCTGGCCGGTCGCGTCGCCGTATCGCGTGTTGACCTGAGCGACCACACTCCCTCGGGGCCTGCGCCATGCGTTCCGATCAAGCCTTGAAACTGCTCCTGGCCGACTGCAACGGCTTCCGCTTCTCCGACAAGACCACGGCCGCGGCCGTCGACAAGCAGCTCACGCCGGACGACCGCACGCAGTGCAGCGCCGGCAAGGCGCTGGCCAAGGACAACAACTACCCCAAGGACGGTTCGCCCGCGGACGCGCTGGAGCGGATGCGCGAGCGCGCGGTCGCCGCGGTGCTCGCCGCTGCGGAAAAGGATCGCGACAAGCTGGCCCGCGAGATCCTGGATTCGGCGAGCTTCCCGACCCCGAACAAGAAGCTCAGCAAGGAACAGATCGAGGAGAAGCTGTGCCGCGCCTACCGGCCCGATGAGCGCAACGACGGCGATGCCGGCCGCCTCGCCGACAGCGCCGTGTTCGCCGCGCACCCCATGTTCAAGCCGCGCGGCACCGAGCCGGCGGCGGTCAGCCGCGAGGAGTTCGCCGGCTACACCGGCGAGCAGAAGCTCGACGCGATTTCCCGCCACAACCTGCAGGGCATGCGCGAGGAGATCCGTCAGCTGAGGGCCGAGTTCCAGCACAACGACGGCCTGCGCCCGCACCTGGCCGCCGTCGACAAGGCCCGCGACGCCGTGGCCGAGCGCTATGCCGGCGCGGTCGTCGCCCACGCCTCCAACCGGCATATCGAAGGCCAGTTGCTGTGCACCCGCGACCGCCAGGACATCCAGGCCGCGTGCGCGACGCTGAGCGGCTCGCGCGAGAAGATGGACAAGGCCAGCAACACCGCGGCGATGAACACCAATCACCTGGATTCGCACGATTTCGTGTTCTTCAACGTGTATCCGAAGATGGGCCAGGAGCTGACCACCTCGATGCTCAACTCCACCCGCTACCTCAAGGCCGATCCCGGAGTGGAACGCTCGGCCACCGCCGTGCAGGCGCAATCGTTCGTGATGGGGCTGGACGACCTGGCCAAGCCCGGCCGGGTCTGCGCGATCGCGCTGCGCGATCCGGCCTATCCCTGCGGCGGCACCGACGACGAGCAGGCGCGCGCGCGGCTCGGCGGCGGCAGCGCGCATTTCGGCCGCGACGGCGTTTCCACCCTGGGTTCGCAGGACAAGTGCACCTTCACCCGCCGGTTCGGCGCGGTCGAGGACCGCTACCACACCAGCGAGCGGGTGTTCTCCGGCAAGCACATGCACGAAGCGCTGAGCGCCAACGTCGAGCTCGGCATGCTGCGCGCGTTCAAGGGCCTGCATCAGGACCAGGCCGGCAAGCCGGCGCCGGCGAGCCCGGACGACTCGCCGCTGTACCGTTTCCAGAAGACGGTGCACACCGCCACTACGCCGGCCGCGAACGAAACGCCCGAGCAGGCCGGGGCGCGCGACAAGGCGATGCTGGCGCTGATCAAGCTGTACCAGTATCCGCAACTGATGGTGTCCGGGCCGGTGGCGCTGCAGGGCGTGCAGGTGCATCAGCCCAAGGACGCGGTCGCGTGGAAGGACAGCCAGGCCGAGCAGCCGGCGCAGCAGCAGCAACCGGAAGCGGCGCGGGTCGCGCACGCCCGGCACTGACGGCGGTTCGTAGCGGCGCGGTCCACGGCCTGCGCCGCCGCGGCCGGCGCGCGGACGCGCAAACGAAAGGGCCGGCTTGCGCCGGCCCTTCGCCTTACATCTCGATGCAGTCGAACTTCACGTCCGGATCGACCTCGGCGTCGTAGTCGACGTCGGCGCGGTCGAAGCCGAACAGCTTGAGGAACTCGTGCTTGTAGCCGGCGTAGTCGCTGAGCGCGAACAGGTTCTCGGTCGTCACCTGCGGCCACAGCTTGCTGCACTCGGCCTGCACGTCCTCGCGCAGTTCCCAGTCGTCCAGGCGCAGGCGGCCCTGCTCGTCGGTCTGCGCCGGCGCGCCGTCCTCGCGGTACATGCGCTCGCGGTACAGGCGGTCGAGCTGCTCGATCGGGCCTTCGTGCAGGCCCTTTTCCTTCATCACCTTGAACACCAGCGAGATGTACAGCGGCAGCACCGGAATCGCCGAGCTGGCCTGGGTCACCACCGACTTGAGCACCGCGACGTTCGCCGTGCCGCCGCCGTGCGCGCGCAGGCGCGCGTCCAGGCGCAGCGCGGTCGCGTCGAGGTCGGCCTTGGCCCGGCCCAGCGCGCCGTGCCAGTAGATCGGCCAGGTGATTTCGGTGCCGATGTAGCTGAAGGCGACCGTGCGCGCGCCCGGCGCCAGCGCATCGGCACGCTCGAGCGCGTCGATCCACAGTTCCCAGTCCTGGCCGCCCATCACCGTGACCGTGTCTTCGATCTCCTGCTCGCTGGCCGGCTCGATCGTGGCCTGCACGATCTGGTCCTTGTTGGTGTCGATGGCCGAAGAGGTGTAAGGCGCGCCGATCGGCTTGAGCGCCGAGCGCTTGACTTCGCCGGTCGACGGCAGCTTGCGCACCGGCGAGGCCAGCGAATAGATCACCAGATCGACTTGCCCGCCCATTTCGTTCTTGATGAGCTCGATCGCCTGGGCGCGCACTTCGTCGGAGAACGCGTCGCCGTTGATCGAGCGCGCGTACAGGCCTTCGGCCTTGGCGAACTTGTCGAACGCGGCGGAGTTGTACCAGCCGGCGGTGCCGGGCTTCTTGTCGCTGCCGGGCTTTTCGAAGAACACGCCCAGGGTGTCGGCGCCGAAGCCGAACGCCGCGGAAATGCGCGCGGCCAGGCCGTAGCCGCTGGACGCGCCGATCACCAGCACCTTCTTCGGGCCGTCCTTGCGCACGCCGAGCTTGCGCGTGGCCGCGATCTGGTCGCGCACGTTGAGCTCGCAGCCCACGGGATGGGTGGTGATGCAGATGAAACCGCGGACCTTCGGATGGATGATCAATGTCGAATCTCGTCGGCTGGGGCGAGCATTTTAGGCGCTCCGGCGCCGTTGCCGGAATCCCGGGGCGGCCATACGCCCGGGTACAGGCATAAAAGCGGCGCGCCTCGGCGCTGGCCCCGTTCATCCGCAGGTCCGGGCGCGGCCGGTCCGCTGCGGGCGCGGGGCCGCGACGCCTCGCGCCGGCGCGCCGCGGCCGGGCGATCGGCGCGCTGCGCATCGCCGCGCGTTGCGGCCGCGCGGCGCGCGGCGCGACGGGCGAACCCGGCGCCGCGCACGGCAACGTGATCGACGGTTAGCGACTGCATTTGTTTGCCGGCAATCACAAACGGCCGCACGGGTTCGGACGTACTTAGTACCGCCGCACGCCGCTCGCCGCCGCGTGCGTTCGCAAGGCCAGCCGGTCCTGCGCGCCGTCGCGGCGCGCGGCGACGGCGGCGCTTGCGCACCCGTACCGCCGCGCGCACCCGGAGGCGCCCGCCATGAGCCAGCATCACGCCGCGCAGTTCGAAGCCCTGGCCGACCTGTACGAAGACCTGTCCGACTGGCCGTTCCGCCGTTACATCGAAACGCCGAGCGTGCTCGAACGCGTCGGCGACGTGCGCGGACGCGACCTGCTGGACTTCGGCTGCGGCGCCGGCACTTATGCGCGCCGGTTCAAGCGCGCCGGCGCGCGCCGCGTGGTCGGCTACGACCTCGCCGACGGCATGCTCGCCAGCGCGCGCCGCCGCGCGGCCGACGAAGGGCTGCAGATCGAATTCGTCGCCGAACTCGGGCCGCCGTTGGAAGGCGCGTTCGATCTGGTGGTGGCGGTGTACGTGCTGCCCTATGCGCAGACGCTGCCCGAGTTGCGGCGCATGTGCGCGCAGATGCTGGCGCCGCTGCGCCGCGGCGGGCGCCTGATCACCCTGCCGATCCATCCCGACTACGATCCGGCGCCGGCGTACTACGAACCGTTCGGCTTCCGCATGACCCCGCAGCGCGCCGACGCGGCGCACCAGGACGGTACGCGGATCCAGCTCGACCTGTTCTACCAGCAGCGCCACGACGCCAGCGTGCATGCGTGGTACTGGAGCCGCGCGGCGATCGACGCCGCGCTGCGCGGCGCCGGTGCGGACGCGGTCTCCTGGCACGACCCGCAACTGCGCGCCGACCCCGCCGCGCCGCCGGAACTGGCCGCCTACGCGCGCCGGCCGCACGCGGCCATCGTCGAATGCGTGCGCGGCTGAACCTTGGCGCGGGAGAGCGCGCATGAGCATCAGCATCCAGGCCGTCGACGCGCTGGAACGGATCGACCGGCACGCGTACGAGACGCTGTACGCCGCCAGCCGCGCGTCGCTGTTCTACGACTGGCGGTTCCTGCTCGCGGCCGAGCGTTCGCCGTTGCTGCCGGTGGAAAAGACCGTCTACCTGTGCGCGTACGACGACGGCGAACTGTGCGGTTTCCTGCCGGCCTACCTGCAACGCCTGGCGGGGGTCGACCCGCTCGGGCTGCTGGCCGGCAGCGCCGGCGTGCGCGACGGCGGCGGCGAGCTGGGATTGTTCAGCCACGTCATGCATTGCTGGGACAGCGGCATTCCCTGCCTGGAAGCGGCGTCCGGCGCGCGCGAGCGGCTGTTGCGGGCGCTGCTGGATACCGCCTCGCGCGAAGGCGCGAGCTACGCCGGCCTGCTCAATCTCGAGGATCCGGCCCTGTTCGCGCCGCTGCTCGCCTGCGGCCTGGCGCCGCGGCCGTTGGTCGAACGCTACGACCTCGACCTCGCGCGCTTCGACGACTTCGAGCAACTGCTGCGCGCACTGCCGAGGGACGGACGCGCGGAGATGCGCCGGCAACTGCGCAAGTTCGAGGCGTCGACGGCAAGCGCGCGGGTCCTGGCGCCGCCGTTCGACCGAACCCTGGAAGCGGTATGCGGCCTGTGCTTCGCGACCACCGCGCGGCGCGGCACGCCGCATTATTTCCCGGCCGCGCCGCTGGCGCGCTTCGTGCGCCTGTGCGGCGAGCTCGCCCGGGTGATCGTGATCGAGTCGGATGGCGCGCCGATCAGCGGAATGATCTGCTATCAGTCGCGCGACGCTTTTTACCTCTGGTCGGCCGGCGTCGTCTACGACCGTTGCGACTTCAGTCCCTACACCGTCTGCTTCGCCGCCGCCTACCGGTACGCCTTCGCCGCCGGCCTGCGCCGGGTCGAAGGCGGCCGCCTCAACGAACGGATCAAGCGCCGCCTCGGCCTGAGCCCGTCGACGCTGTACTCGGCGCTGGCGCCGCTGCCGCGCGCTGGCGCGCGCGCCGCCGCGCCGCACGCGCACGCGTCGGCCGCGACCGCGTCCGTCGATTAAGCCGGCACACGCCGCAGGAGCGAATCATGCAACCGCATCCCGAACCCATCGGCGCCGACGATTTCCGCACCTTCCCGCGCCAGCTCGACGGCAAGGCGCGTTCGCGCCATCACGCCGAGTACGCCGGCTGGCATCGCAGCGCCTGCTGGAACGGCCGCCGCTTCGACCGTTTTCCCGAGTACATCGTGCGCGCGCAGTCGCTCGACGACGTCGCCCACAGCATCGACTTCGCCCGCGCCCACGGCCTGTCGGTCAGCGTGCGCGGCAGCGGCCACAGCTACGCCGGCTGCTTCCTGCGCGATACCGGTTTGCTGCTGGACCTGTCGGCGCTGGACCGGATCGAGGTGGATGCCGAGGCGGGCACGGCCAGCGTGCAGCCCGGCGTCGGCGCGCGCCGGCTCAGCGCCGCGCTGGCGGCGCACGGGCTGGCGTTTCCGACCGGACACGGCGGCGAGGTCGGGCTCAGCGGCTTCCTGCTCGGCGGCGGACTCGGCATCAACTTCCGCGCCTGGGGCGACATCAGCGCGTTCAGCGTGCGCGCCGTCGACTTGATCGACGCGCAGGGCCGCCTGCTGCGCGCCAGCGCCGAACAGCACCCGGAGCTGTTCTGGGCCGCGCGCGGCGGCGGGCCGGGGCTGTTTTTCGCCGCGGTGCGCTTCCACCTGCAATGCCGGCCGCTGCCGGCCTGCATCACCTCGTGCGCGTACCGCTGCGAACTGGCGCGCGTCGGCGAGTTGATGGACGAGATCGAGCGCAGCGCGCCGCCGCCGGCGTTGCAGGTCATGCTCGCCCTGGTCGCGGACAGCGGCGGCCGCTACGCATTGCTGACCACCCTGGCGTTCGCCGACACGCCAGCCCAGGCGCAAGCGCTGCACCGCGCCTTGTCTTCGCAGCTGCCGCCGGCGCTGGCCGAGCCCGTCGGCGTCGACGAACCCTCCAGCTTCGAATCGATCTACCGCGGCAGCGAAGCGATGCTGAGCGCCGGGCGCTACCGCAGCGACAACATCCTCACCGACCGCGGCGCCGACGCGGCGCGCGTGCTCGCCGCGCATCTGCCGCGCAGCCCGTCGCCGGCCAGCCTGCCGCTGCTGATCTGGCGCGGCGAGCCGGCGCTGGCCGACGCCGCGTTCTCCGCGCGCGGACGCTGGTTCGTGTCCACCTACGCGCAGTGGCCGCACGAGCGCGACGACGACGCCAACCGGCGCTGGCTCAAGGCGCTGTACGACGAGCTCGCCGGACTGGCCAGCGGCTGCTACATCAACGAGTTCGACCTGGAACAGCGCTCGGCGCAGGCCGCGCGCTGCTTCGCCCCGGCCCACTGGACGCGATTGCGCGAACTGCGCCGGCGTTACGATCCCGGCGGCGTGTTCCACGACGTGCGCATCGACCGGCGCTGAGCGCGCGCCCGGCGCGCGCGGATCATTCGCGGCGCTTGCGGCCGCGCTTGCCGGCGCCGGCGGCCGGCGCGGCGTCTTCCGCCGGCGGCAGGCCTTCGCCCAAACGCTCCATCCACGCCAGCGCCTCGACGTAGCCGAGAAACTGTTGCAGATACTCCGGCGACAGCGACTGCATCAGGTTCAAGGCGCGGTGCACCAGACGCCCGGAATTGAGCGGGCCGGCGTCGGTGGGCACGCATTCCAGCGATTGCCGCACCTGCCGGTCCAGGCTCAGGCGCGACCAGCGCGCGCGGAACTCGCCGAGCGCGGCCAATTGCGGATACGCGACGCGGTCGGCCTCGTCCGTACGCTCCGCCGCGGCGCGTTCCAGGCGTTCGACCAGTTCGGCCAGCGCGGCCGCGACCGGCACCGGCGGCGGCGACACCTGCAACCGCCGCAGGTCGTCGGCATACGCGCCGATCAGCGAATACACCCGCCCTTCCAGCACCCGCCGCAGCTCGCCGTGGGCGGCGGCCGCGCGCCGGGCCAGCGCGTCGATGCGATGGAAGCGCATGCGGTCGAGGCGGTCGGCGCCTTGCGCGCGCCAGGCTTCGATCGTCGCGCGCGCGTCCGCGCCGTCGGCGCCGGCGCGCCGGCCGTCAGCGCTCATGCGCAGGCGCGTCCGGCTTGGCCGGCTTCGGCATCGGCGCGATCTCCACGCGCCGGTTCTTGCTGCGCCCGGCCTCGTCGGCATTCGAGCCGACCGGCTGCTGCGCGCCGAACGCAGCGGCGAACACCGCGTCTTCGGCCACGCCCGCGGCGATCAGCGCGCGGGTCACGGTCAGCGCGCGCTGCGCCGACAGTTCCCAGTTGTCGGCGAACTGGCGGTTGCTCTGCAACACCTGCCGGTCGTCGGTGAAGCCGCTGACCATCAGGATTTCGTCGCGCGAACGCAGGTAGTCGCTGAGCGGGCCGGCCAAGGTCTTGAGCAGCTCGCGGCCTTGCGGCTGCAACTGGTCGGAGTTCAGCGCGAACAGCACACTGCCGCTAATGCCGATGCGGCCGTCGACCAGGGTCACCCGGCCGCTGGCCAGCGGCGCGGCGAGCGCGCGTTCCAGCGTCTGCCGCCGCTGCGCTTCGATCCGGCGCTGCTTCACTTCCTCATCGAGCCGGCTCGACAGCTGCATCTGCGCGCCGATCACCCCGACCAGGATCAGCACGAACACGCCGAGCAGCACCGACATCAGGTCGCCGAACGCGGCCCAGACCGGCGCGGCGGATTCGACGCCGGCGTCGAGGTCGCCGTCGATCTCCGCGCTCATCCCGCCTGCGCCCCCGCATCGGCGCCTTCATCGGCACGTCCGTCGCCGCGTTCGTCGGCGAGGCGTTGCAGTTCTTCGATGATCTGCTTCTGGCTCAGCACGCTCAGGTCGACCACTTCGCGCGCCTGCGCGACGTAGTACGCCAGTTGCTCGTCGCTGCGCGCCAGCGACTTGTCCAGCGCGGTTTCCACGCCGTGCAGGCGCTCGGCCAGGCGCTCGTGGGTTTCGCCGAACTGCTGCACCACGGTGGCGAACGCCTCGCCGAGGCTGGCCACTTCGACCGCGCCGGCGCTGAGCTGGGCGGCGGCGCTGTCGAGCTTGCCGGTGTCGCTTTCGATGCGTTCGTTGAGGCGCGCGCCGGCGCGGTCGAGCAGTTCGGCCGACGAAGCGACCAAGGCATCGACCGCGGCGCGTTGTTCGCCGCTGGCGTGGTTGACCGCGTCGAGCAGGGTTTCCAGCGTGGCCAGCAAACGGTTGCGTTCTTCCAGCATCGCGGTGTCGCGGACCATGCTGTCGGACAGTTTCTGGCGCAGCTCGGCCACGACCTCGGCCGCGGCCTTGGGCGCTTGCGCCGCGGCGTCGACCAGACGCGAGATCTCGGCGATGGTGTCGCGCGCCTGCGCCTGCGATCGCTCCGACACGTCCTGCGCGGTGCGCGCCAGCGTGTCGCACACTTCCTGCTGACGGCTGGCGGCGGCGTCGCCGGCCTGCTGCCAGCGCTGGCTCAGCTCGGCGGTCATCGCGCCGAAGGCTTCGGTCCACGATTCCAGGCGTTCGCGCTCGCGCGACTCCAGCGCCGACTGCAGCTGCGCCTGCGACTGCTGCACGATCCGCACCAGTTCGGCGGCGTGCGCTTCGAAGCCGGCGACGACGCCGGCCGCGGCCTTCGGCGCCTGGGAAGCCGCTTCGACCAGACGCGAGATCTCGGCGATGGTCTCGCGCGCCTGCGCCTGGGCGTGGCCGGACATCGTTTCCGACGTGCGCGACAAGGTGTCGCAAATGTCCTGATGACGGCCGGCGTTGCGGGTTTCCGACTGCTCCCAGCGCTCGCCCAGCGCCGCGGTCATCGCGGCGAAGGCCTCGGTCCAGGCCGACAGGCGTTCGCGATCGCGCGACTCCAGCGCGGTTTGCAGATCCGCGTGCGAGCCTTCCACCGTCTTCACCAACGTCGCGGCGTGGCCTTCGAATGCGGCCGCGGCCGCGGCGAGCGCTTCGCGGTTGCGCTCGGCCAGCGCCTCGTGCGCGCCGTTCTGGCGCGACAGCGCCTGATCCCAGACCTGCGCGCTGCGTTCGGCGCTGCCGTCCATGCGCGCGGACACATCCTTGAGCAAGGCGGCCGTGCTTTGTTCGAACGTGCCGGCGAAGCCGTCGAGCGCGCCGCGCAGCTCGCGAAGCAGCGCCTCGTTGCCGCTGCGGTGATCGGCCAGCGCGCTGGTCCAGCTGCCGGCGGCCGCAGCCGCGGCGGCGGCGAAACCGGCCGAGAGACCGTCGAGTTGCTGCTGCACCGCCGCGCCGACGCGTTCGTGCAGCGCGGCGCTGTCGCGCGCGACCGCGGCCAGGGTCGCGTCCACCGCCGGCTGCAAGGCCGCGCCGGCGGCGCGCGCGCCTTCGCCGATGCTGTCCCTGAGCGAGCGCTCGACCGATTCGGCCAGGCGCGCGTAAGCGGCTTCGGTGCGTTGGTGGAAGGCTTCCTGCTGCTCGGCCTGGCGCGCGTGCGCGGCCTGGCTGTGGCGTTCCAGCGCGGCCATCGCCGCCTGCAACTGCTCGACCAGCGCCGGCAGGGTGTCGCTCTGGCGCTGCATCAGTTCGAACGCGCGCTCGCGCTGGCGCGCGCGCGAATGCGGGCGCAACGCGCCGGCGATGGCCGCGTCCAGGCGCTGCACCGCGCGCGCGCGCTCGCGCCGGCACAGCGCGGCGAGCAGGCCGAGCATCGCCGAGGCGGCGACGCCGGCGATCGAGGTGCCGAAGGCGAAGCCCAAACCCGCGACCGGCGCGGCGATGGCTTCGCGCACCGCGCGCAGGTCGCTGGCGCTTTCCAGCGCCAGGCCGGTGCCGCGCAAGGTCACGGTCATGCCGAGCAAGGTGCCGAGCATGCCCAGCAACACCAGCAGGCCGACCAGATACGGCGCCAGCGCCGGCGCCGGCAGCGCCGCGCGCTCGCCTTCGATGCGCAGCCGCGCGGCGTTGCGCAGCGAGGGATGCAGGCGCTCCAGCCACTCGTCCAGACGATCCGGCGCGGCCGACAAGCCGTCGAGGGCGCGCTCCAGCGTCGCGGTGGCGCGACGGTAGCCGAGCAGTTCCAGGCCGCCGGCGAGGTAGCAGGCGCCGATCAGCGCCACCACCGACAAGGCCAGCGCATGCGCGCCGAGATAGCCGGCGGCGACCCAGACCACGGCGGCGAGGCCGGCGATGAAGACCAGGGGAAACAGCAGATTTCGCGACAACGGGGTTTTCGTGGGCATGTCAGTCGGGTGCGCGAGCGCGCAGTGCTGCGAGCAAGCCTTGTGAGGGTTGTAGACGAACGTCGAGTTCGGCGAGCAATGCGTCGTGCATGTCGCGGCGGAACGGCGCCAGCCAGGCGTCGGGCGCCGGCGCCGCATCGCCGGCGGCGGCCTGCGCGTCGTGGCGCAGGCGTTCGAAGCGGCGGCCCAGCAGCGCCGGCGCGGCCGCCAGCAGGTTGCGTTCGCGCCGCGCCAGCGCGCGCTCCATCACCGCGTCCATTTCGGCCAGCTTGGCCAGTTCGGGCGAGGCGTTGGTCAGCCGCTCGCGCAGGCGTTCGCGCAGGCGGCCGGCGCCGGCTTCCAGGGTCTGTTGCAGGGCCAGATAGCGTTGGCGGAAGAACGGGAAATCGTCGGCGTCTTCGCGCGCGGCGGCCGAGCGCGCCGGCGCCTTCGCCGACGCCGTCGCGGCGAAGGCGCGATCGCCGGCGATGGCCGCGGCCAGGACCTGACGCACGCGCGTGTATTCGCGCTCCTCCGCGTCCACCGGCGTGGGCGCGCCGAAGCCGGGCACGGGCGCGGCGCCGTCCAGGGCCGAAGACAGGGCCAGGGACTGCGTCCATTCGATCCATTGGCTGAGCCGGTCCGACAATGGCGGCGCGCTGGGCGCAGCGTCTACGTCGGCGAGGCGAGCGAGCAGGCGGATCAAGGTCGGAGCACGGACCGCCGCCCGTCGGGGAGATTCCACTATCAACAAACTGGTCTGGGCAAAAGTTCGTCATTTTACACGGCGTGCGCGACCGGCCGGCATTCGCCGCGGCGGCCGGTTCGGCGGGCGGTCATCGCGGCTGAATTGAATTAACCGCGCCGGCGCATCGACGCGACCGCCCCGATGTGCTAGCGCCCACCGCGCGCGGCCCATCTGCGCGAAGCGCCACCGCGTTCGCATTCGCGCCGGAACCGGCGGCCGCACTCGGCCGATATCCGCATCGGCGCCGCGCAAACCGGTCAAGACGCGGCGCCTGCGCGCGGCCATTGTCGGCCTGCCCCGCAAAGGCGATCAGGGCCGTTGCCGCTTCCCCCGGGCATGGATGCCGAACCCGGTCCACGCGCCGCGCCCAGGCCCGACACGACGCGTTCCCGATCCTCCAACCGAACAGGTCCCCCGATGCGCTCGCCCCTTTCCGCTCTCGCGGCTCTCGCGCTGCTCGCCGCCGCCAGCCTCGCCCAATCCGCCTGCGCCGCGCCGCCCAGCGGCCAGCTCGCCCGCAGTTTCTCCGACGCCGCCGGCGGCAAGCGCAGCTATTACGTCGCGCTGCCGGCCGATTACGACGCCGCGCGCAAGTACCGGCTGGTGCTGGTGCTCGCCGGCACCGCCACCACCGGCCGCGAGATGCACGAATGGTTCGGCGAAGGCTGGAATCCGGACACGCCCGGCCTGGAGCGCCTGATGGCCGACACCGTGTTCGTCTATCCCGACCAGCGCTATTCCTGGGACGGCGACAACGGCTGGGCGCTCGGGCCGAACGCCGCGCCTTACGACGGCTGGCACGACCTGCGCTTCATCGACGAATTGCTGACCCGGGTCGAGAGCGATTATTCGATCGACACCGCGCGCGTGTTCGCCACCGGCCATTCCTGGGGCGGCGACATGACCGCGGTGGTGGGCTGTTACCTCGGCGGACGCTTGCGCGCGATCGCGCCGGTCGCGGCCAACCGCCCGTTCTGGTTCGGTTCGCCGCCCAGCGCCAAGGACTGCACCGGGCAACCGGCGGTATGGACGTTCTTCGGCCTGGCCGACGACCACTTCGGCGACAGCAGCCCGGATGGCCTGTTCGGCATCGAGCAAAACGACTTCTGGACGAAAAAGCTGGCGTGTTCGAGCGACTACGACAGCGCCGGCGAAACCCGCAGCTATCGCGGCTGCAAGGCCGCGGTGAAGCTCACGCTTTACGCCGGCGGCCAGTATTCCGGCGGCGGCGGGCTGCGCGGCCACCAGCCGCCGGACTATTTCCTGGCGGCGGTGTCGGACTGGTTCTCGTCGTTGTGAATGCGAAGCGGCGCCGCGCGGGGGGAATCGCGCGACGCCGCTTCGGTTCCGGCCGGGCTTGGCGCCGGCTTCAAGCGCGCCCGCTCAGGGCGCGCACTGCGCCGGCGCCGGGCGCCAACCCAGGGCGCGCGCCGGCAAGTACAGCAAGGACTGCAGGAACGCGAACACCGCGCCCAAGGTGATGCCGAGCAGACGCAGCGGCAGCGCCAACAGCCAGACCACCGGCCACAGCACCAGCGCGAGCAGAGCCAGCGGCCAGCACAGGACGAACAGCAGGCACCAGGCGAGCAAAGCGAGCAGCGTCTTCACGATCGGGTTCCCTCAGGGGTGGACGGCAGCGCCGGGGGCGGCGCAGGTTCACCCTGCGGCCGCGCCGCGCGCGCGGCAAGCGGCTTGCGACGAAACCCGCCCGGCGGCGACGGAACCGCGGTCGCGGCGACGAAACCGTTGCGGCCCGCCCGCATCGAATCGCCCCCGCCCCGGCCCGCGGCCGCTCGCGCCTCCGGTATGCTCCCGCTCACCGCCGCCGCCGCGTACGAGGAACGACCGTGACCGATGCCGTCTCGATGGTGTTCTTCCCGCCGCAAGCCGGCGGCTTCGACCTGGAGTGGGCGCGCGCGACGCTGTCGGCGAAGGGACTCGACGTCGAAGCCACGCCGCGCGGGCTGGCGGTGAGCTGGGTCGAGGAACGCCCGGTGCTGCGGGTGGTGCTGGCCGACGGCGCGCACGTCGCCGCGGAAGCCGCGGAAATCGGCGCCGGCAGCGCGTTCGAACAAGCGCTGCGCGCCTGCACCGCGCGCTTCGAGATCGCCATCGACGATCTGGACGAAGCGCTGGACGAGATGAACACCCTGATCGAAGTGCAGGCGACCTTGCAGGAAGGCACCGGCGGGGTCCTGTTCAATTCCTGGAACGGCGAACTGTCGGCCTGAGCGCCGCGCCGGCGCCGCCGCGCGCTTCGCCCGCCGCGCGCACTTGAGCGCGCGCGGCGCCGATGGCAGCATCGCCGCGGTGAACGACCTGCCCGCCGACCCCGTCCATCTGCGCGACCTCGCCCGCCTGCGCCGCGTGCGCGACCGCATCGACCGCGACTACGCGCAGCCGCTCGACGTGGAAGCGCTGGCGCGCGGCGCGCACATGTCGGCCGGGCACCTGAGCCGGCAGTTCCGTGCGGCCTACGGCGAGTCGCCGTACTCCTATCTGATGACCCGGCGGATCGAACGCGCGATGGCGCTGCTGCGCGCCGGCGGGCTCAGCGTCACCGAGGTCTGCTTCGCGGTCGGCTGCTCGTCGCTGGGCACCTTCAGCACCCGCTTCGCCGAGTTGGTCGGCGTGCCGCCGAGCGTCTACCAGCGCGAAGCCGCGGCCGCCACCGAGGGCATGCCGGCCTGCGTCGCCAAGCAGGTGACGCGACCGATCAGGAATCGAGAAGCGCCCGCCGGCTAGGCGGACGTAGCATGACGTCTCCCGCCGCCACCTACCGGAAACGCCATGAACCTCAGCATCCATTCCAGCTTCCTCCCGCACACCGATCCGGAGGCCTCGCTGGCCTTCTACCGCGACGCGCTCGGCTTCGAAGTGCGCAAGGACGTGGGCTACCAGGGCCTGCGCTGGATCACCGTCGGCCCGGCCGGCCAGCCCGACACCGCGATCGTGCTGTATCCGCCGCAGGCCACGCCCGGCCTGACCGAGGCGGAAAAGCGCGCCATCGCCGAGATGATGGCCAAGGGCAGCTTCGCCATGCTCAACCTGGCCACGCCCGACCTCGACGGCGTGTTCGCCAAGCTGCAGGCCGGCGATGTCGAGATCGTGCAGGAACCGGTCGACCAGCCCTACGGCGTGCGCGACTGCGCGGTGCGCGATCCGTCCGGCAACATGATCCGCATCCAGGCCGCTGCGCAGGGCTGACTCCGCGCCACGCGCGCGGCCTCGCCCGCGCGCGCAGCGTCCCCGCCCGCGCATCCGCGCGCGGGGACCGCGTCGCGGCCGCCGACGCCCAGCCGCGCGGCCGCCATCGTCCTTCATCGCTATCGTCCTTCATCGGCAACGGAGCGCGTCATGCACTGGAATCAATGGATCCGGCAGTTCCACCGCTGGACGTCGATCGCGTTCGTTCTCGCCGTCGCCGCCAGTTTCATCGCGTTGGCGCAGGAAAAACCCCTGGTGTGGGTGTCGTACACGCCGTTGCCGCCGCTGGTGCTGCTGGTGGCGACCGGGCTGTATCTGTTCGCGCTGCCTTACTTGTCGCGTTGGCGCGGCCGCCGCGACGCGCGCGCCTGATCGCTGCGACGCACGCCGCCGTCGCGTCGTTGCATGCGCATTGCAATCCGGCGCGTGGCGATGCCGCGCGCCGCCGTCTGCGTGCGCTGCGAACGCCATCGCGAACGCGGCGCATGCGTTGAAAGATTGAACGGACCGCAATCGCCGCCGCGCCTGCGACGCAGGCCGCGGCGGAACGTATACCCGTAAACGATCCTGAATCTGCGCGGCGGGTTTGCACTTCGCCGCCGCCTACCTCGGGTTTCCCCCAGTTCACCGCTACGCCGCCCGCTTTCATGTTGGGAGCCATGCCGATGCGCGATCCGCGCTCGCCGGCGCCGCCGCGACGCGCGGCCTCGCGTCGCGGCACCTCCCCTCGAAACGACGATCGAGCGAGCCCCCATGAGCGTCCCCGCCCTCAACCTGCAGAACAAAGCCGTCGCCTACGTACCGGGCAACGGCGATTACAAGTCGCCGACCAAGGCCGAGCTCGAAGAACTCGCCGACAAGCTGCACGACGTCGGCGAGAAGAAAGCCAAGAAAGACGACTACGACCGCCGGCTCGAAGCGTTGGCCAGCGAGTTCCTGCCGACGCTGAGCCCCGAAGACCGCGGCCGCTTCATCGGCACGGTCATGGAGAAGGACAAGGGCGCGCTGGATTCGTGGCTGCAGAAGGACCGCCTCGACAAGCTGGTCGACAAGGGCCGCATCGACGACAGCGACCGCAAGCGCGTGCTCGACGGCGTCAGCCGCGGCTTCGGCGACGACCACATCCCCAAGGACAAGGCCGCCGAGTTCATCGACGCCAGCCGCAAGCCCGAGCCGCCGAAGGACGAGCCCGCGCCGAAGGACGACAAGCCGTCCGAAGCGCCCAAGGACATCCTCACCGACGGCTATCGCCAGTTCGGCAAGGACGACCGCGTCGTCTACGAGGACATCAAGAACGTCTCCTATCCGGGCGAGTACAAGGACGGCTGGCTGCGTTTCGAAACCAAGGACGGCGGCAAGTTCGCGGTCGACAAGGCCAATGCGCCCGACGTTTACGCGCTGGCCGAACGCAGCTATCTCGACGTCGGCCAGCAGACCATCGACAACGCGCGCGACCGCGCCAAGCTCGATCCGACCGCCAAGACCGATGTGTTTTCGCTGGAGACCACCGAAGAGGTCGACGGCCACAAGCTCAAGGTCGGCGACGCGGCGATGAAGCTCATGATCGACGAGATCAAGGGCAAGAAGGACTTGTTCGACGGCAGCCCGCAGGCCGAGTTCCTGCGCATGGTCGAGGCGCGCAGCGCGGTGACCAACGGCAAGTTCATCCATCCGGTCTACGAGAACCGCCACATCGCCGTCGGCGGCCGGACCAAGACCGAGACCGAGAACCTGCTCAAGCTCGAACCGGTCGACATGAAGGAAATGCTCGACGAGGGCAAGATCAACCAGCGCCTGGACGCGCTTATGCGCGACGAACAGGTCTCGGCGCTGTACCAGAAGAGCCTCAAGGAAGCCGTCGGCAAGGTGCCCGAGGAAGAGCGCAAGTCGATGGCCGACAAGCTGGCCAAGGTGGTGGAGAGCCCCGACTACGTGCAGGAAATCGGCAAGCTGCCCAAGTGGGACCAGCCGCGCGCGCAGGCCGACGTGGAGGATGCGATCTCGCAGTTGGGCCTGCTCGATTCCGACCGGGCCAAATCCGCCGGGCAGAAGTTCGCGATGAACGCGCTGGCGCGCGACATCGACGCGGGGCTGGCCGACGACTCGTTCACCCCCGAAGCCGAAGTCGACGGCGTCGAGGCGGGACTTGGCGCGGTCACCAACGCGATGGAAAAGGCCAAGCTGCCGGTCGACCTGACCGAACAGATCAAGGAGTTCCTCGGCAAGGGCGGCGACGAGGCCAAGCGCGACTTCGCCCAGGTGACCGCGCAACTGCGCAAGGACGGCTACGCGCCGGAAGACATCGACAAGGCCTTCGCCAACGTTGACTTCGCCAGCGACAAGAAGGACAGCATCCGCAATCTCATCAGCAATCTCGACAACAGCGGCCTGCTGCCGTCGGTGTCCGGCGCGATCGGCATCGCCTCGACCGTGCGTGGGCTGGTCAAGGACGGCCTCGGCGAAACGCCCGAGGAAAAGCTCGCCGTCGCCGGCGGCATCATCGGCATGGTCGGTTCTTTGCCGGACGCGAAGAAGCTGCTGTCCAACCTCGGCAAGGGCATCGACGGCTCGTCGCTGGACCTGCTCGGCGTCGACAAGCAGGTCAAGGAAAACATCGGCGTCGACACCCGCTACGGCAACCAGGCGGTGTCGGCCATCGGCGGCAACGTCGCCGACACCGACATTCCGCCGACCGACATCGCCAACCGCGACCAGATCGTCAAGGGCATCGAACAGACCGCCGGGGATGCGGCCAAGGGCAACCTCTCGCGCATTTCCGCATCGACGCTGAAAGTGCTGTCCGACTATTCGGGCAAGGCCGGCGGCGTGCTCGGCGTGGTCACCGGCGGCATGGAGGCGGCGGCCGCGTTCAACGGCGACAGCTCGCCGGCGGAGAAGGCCGAAGCGGTGCTCGGCGTGGTGTCGGGCACCCTGGAACTGGCGCCGGACGTGCTCAAGGCCGGCAGCCGCTTCGTCGCCGCGGTCGGCGGCCAGGCCGCCGGCGCGGTCGCCGAGCGCGTGGTCGGCGCGATCACCCGCGGCCTGGGGCCGGTCGGCATGTTGTTGAGCGTCGCGTCCGAACTGGTCTCGGTGTTCGTCAACAACGCCAAGGACAAGAAGGAAGCCAGCGAGCAATACGACTGGTTCAAGAAGCTCGGCGACGACGGCGTGACCCGCGGCGACTGGAACCTCAAGTACGACTACGCGGTCACCACGCTCAACAGCTTCGGCAACGCGCGCGACTACATCCACAACCTGCGCGAACTGCGCGGCGCCGACTGGGGCGGCCGCCAGGCCCCGGGCGACCGCAGCATCTTCGACTTCCACCGCGAGGAGTTCGCCGACTTCAAGGGCAAGTGGGAGAAGGACCGCGGCGCGACCACCTACGTCGAGTTCCTCGATGCGGACAAGCGCAAGGCCGACTTCAAGCGCGAGAAGGACAGCATGGACGAGGTCAAGGACTACATGGACAAGCACCCGACGTACTTCCCGGGTTACAACGACTGGGTGCTGGAACTGTAAGCACGCGCGCAGCGACGCGAATCCCGGCGCCGGCTCGCGAGCCGGCGCTTTTCGTTCGCCTGCGGCGGCCGTTACGTCCGTCGCGAAGGCGCGGCGACCCGGCGGCTCGGCTTCGTCGCTGCGCGCTTGCGCAGACGGCACCGCAACCCACGCCGCGACCGCGGCGGGGTGGCGCAGACGCGCCACGGCGGCGCGGCGATACGATAGCTCGCGGTCGCCGTCGCCAGCGTGCGGCCCATGCGGTCGCTCAAGCGTGCGAAGACCGCGCAGACCGAACCGCGCCACCGCTCGATCCGCGCGTAGCCGAAGATCCGTCCGGGCCAGGCGCACCCGGCATAGGCCATGTTCGATTCCACGCCGGTCGCGACGCAGCCGGGCGCCAGCTCGGCGGCCACCGCCGTATGCATGGATTCCTCGAGCATGGCCGCGAGCAGGCCGGGGTGGACGCGTCCGCGCGCGTCGAGCAACGCTGCCCACACCACGAAACTCACGCTGACGCTGCGGTCGGTTTCGTTGTGGGCATCGAAGCGCCAGCCCAGCGTCCGCGCCGCGCCCGGCAACGGCGCGCGCCCGTCCAGCATCGCCCAGAGCGCATTGTCGCGGCGCATTCGCGGTCTCCTTTCAGGCTCGCGCCGGCGGCGCCGGCAGGCAAAACGCAACGCGGCGTGCGATGCGGCCGATGCGCCCGACCGGGGCATGGTTGCGAACGAAACCGGTCGGCCTCGTGCGGGTACGACGCCGCAGCGCGGCGCTTGTGAAAATTCGTCGCGCCGCGTCGCTCGGTGCGGAACGTGAACGCGTGTGATGCACGCCTGCAGACGAGTGCGCGCGGCGGCGCATATGCCTCGCGGCGCGCCGGTTTGCGTGATGCGCAACGGCAAAAAACTGCGAGCGGGTACCAGCGCGGCTTCGCGCGGCCTTGAACACGGCTTGCGTCCAATGAGCCTGCGCGCCGGCCCCATGCATGACCTCCCCCATGCGGCAAGGACGCGCAACCGCGCGGCGGCGCGCGGTGCCGCAATCGGGCGGCATCGCGCGCGCGCCGTCCGCCCGACCTCCCCCGAGGACACCGCGATGCCTGTCGCCGCCTTCCGCCCGTTCGTCCGCGCCGCGCTCGCCGCCGGCGCGCTCGCCGCATCCGGCGCCGCCGGCGCGCAATCCCTGCCGTACGCGCCGGTCGACGACACCCGCAGCGGCACGATGGCCGCATGCAGCGCCACTTGGTACGGCGCCGAAGGCGAGATTCCGGAAGGCTGGCCGACCGCGAGCGGCGAACCGTTCCATCGCTTCGCGCTGGCCGCCGCGCACAACTCGCTGCCGTTCGGCACGCGGGTGCGGGTCAGCTACCAAGGCCGCTCGGTCGAAGTGCGGATCAACGACCGCGGCAACTTCGGCTGGCCGATCTGCATCGACCTGACCTACGGCGCGTTCCTGCGCATCGCCAATCCGGATCAGGGCGTGGTCGGCGTCGACTATCAAGTTCTGTAAAGGCGCCTCTCGCGCCGACCGGGGTCCACTCGCACGCATCGCCGCATGCACGCGCGCAATGCGCAGGCCCTCGACGCGTTTGCGGGCTCGCCTCCAGGCCCGACGCCGTTCGCTCGAAGCACCGTGATTCGAGCCGGAAGCGTCGGGCCTGCAAGCCGTCCCGCCCATTATCCGACGCTAAGCGCGCACTCGCGGCGGCGAGGGTCCGGCCTCGCATCTGCGCAAGGTTCATCGCTGCGCGCCGCAAGCGGCGCGCCGAGGTAGGGAGAATCCGCGCGCCGCGCGTTATATCAACAGCGGACGCACTCGCTCCGCGAATGAATTGCACCATTCAGCGATGGTGCAAGGGGCCTGACACGACACGCTGAAACGCTGCACACCACGACGGGCAATGCGCTGCCCACTTGCATGATTCCTACGGAGATTCGATTCATGTCGATGAAGCGCAACCTGCTGGCCAGCGCAACCCTGCTGGCCATCGCCGGCACCACCGCCACCGCGGTGCTGGTCCACGAAACGCCTGCGGCCATCGCCGCCCACACCGCGGCTGGCGCGTCGTCGCAGGCCTCGCCTGCCGCCGCGTCTGCGAATGCGCGCGCATTCGCTGGCATCAACGCATCCGCGCCGCAGCTCGATTCGGTCAAGCAAGCCGCCGTCGCCCGCGCCGAGGCGCTGCTGCGCCAGCGCAAGACTGCGCTGGCCGCGGCCGCGGGCCGCAACGCGTCCGCGCAATCGCTCGCCGCCGAAAGCTATACGCCGCGCGATGCCATCGTCGAAGCCGACGGCAGCGAACACGTGCGCCTGGCGCGCAGCTACCGCGGCCTGCCGGTGGTCGGCGGCGATCTGGTCGTGCATTCGCGCGACGGCCAATGGCTGTCGTCGAGCGCGACCCTGGACCTGCAGGTGCCCGACGACGCCGCGCTGCGCGGCGCGCCGACGCCGAACATCGCACCCGACCGCGCGGTCGCCGCGGCCCGAGCCAACTTCGCGACCGCACCGCTCGCCGACCCGGCCCTCGCCACGGTCTACTTCGCCGACGCCAACCGGCCGAAGCTGGCCTATCAGGTGCACCTGACCGGTCTGGGCGACGACGGCATTCCGGTCGACGACCTGATCTATATCGACGCCGACAACGCGCAGTACCTGGGCCGCAAGAGCAACGTGCTGACCGTGGCCGCGCAAGGCGACGCGTTCACCCTCAACCGCGGCAAGGTCAAGCTCGACACCAGCCAGGTCACCGCCGCGGAAAATCCCGGCGGCGCCGCGGGCTTTCTGCTCACCGACGAGAAGCGCGGCAAGGGGCAGACGCGCAACTTCGAGGGCAAGGACACTTCGCAGTTGGAGCTGGTCTTCGCCGCGCTCGGCCTGGGCGACCGTCCGGAAGGCAAGCCGTTCTACGACGCCGACAATCTGTGGGGCGACAACCAGGTCGACCTGAGTCAGCGCATCGGCGGCGAAGTCCATTACGGCGTGGCCAAGACCTGGGACTACTATCTCAAGCAGCACGACCGCCACGGCATCTACGACGACGGCGTCGGCGTCGTCGCGGTGGCCAACATCACCAACTTCGCCACGTTCACCGGCAGCACCAAGACCAACGCGTTCTGGTACACGCCGCTGAAGTCCATGTACTACCTCAACGGCGAAGCCGGCGTGTCCAATCCGGTCATCGCCCTGGACGTGGCCGGCCACGAGATGTCGCACGGCGTCGCCGCGGCGACCGCCGCGTTCCTCGGCAGCGGCGAACCGGTGGGCCTCAACGAAGCCAACTCCGACATCAACGGCACCCTGGTCGAATTCTTCGACAACAACCCGAAGGACCCGCCGGACTATCTGATCGGCGAGAGCGTGATGCAGGACGGCAAGCCGTTCCGTTACATGTTCAAGCCCAGCCTGGACCGCCGCACCATCGTCTACAACGGCAAGGACGAGGAGATCGGCTCGTACGATTGCTACCCGCAGGGCGGCTTCGACTATTCCTCGACCGACCGGCTGGCCCAGGTGCGGGTGGACTCGCACTTCACCTCCGGCATCGGCAACCACTTCTTCTATCTGCTGTCGGAAGGCGCCAAGGTGCCGGCCTCGCACAAGAAGACCCTGGCCAAGGACGATCTGGTCTGCAACGGCAACACCAAGCTGCTGGCCATCGGCAATAAGACCGCCGGCCAGATCTGGTACCGCGCGCTGCGGCTGTACATGACCGAGCAGACGAACTACCCGCTGGCGCGCGAAGCGACCCAGCAGGCGGCGGCGGACCTGCTCGACCGCGGCCTGCTGAGCAAGAAACAAGCCAATGCGGTGGCCTGCGCCTGGGAAGCGGTCAGCGTGCCGCTGCCCGCGGGATCGGCGCAGCCCGCCTGCGGCTGACAGACGACGACCCCCGTTGTCGCTTGACTTCGCCCCCGCGTTGCGGGGGCGTTTTTTCGCATCCGCGCTCAGCTCAGCGGTTGCAGCAGCAGCATCAGGCACAACGCCCACATGAACAAGGCGATGCCGCCGTCGAGCGCCCGCCACGCGCGCGGGTTGCGGAACACCGGTTGCAGCAGGCGCGCGCCGAAACCGAGCGAGACGAACCAGACGATGCTCGCCGCGCAGGCGCCGATCGCGAACGCCCAGCGCAGTTCGCCGGCGTAGCGCGTGGACAGGCTGCCGAGCAGGATCATGGTGTCCAGGTACACGTGCGGGTTGAGGAAGGTGAAGGCGAGGCAGGTCAGCACCGCGGTGCGCAGGCTCTGCTGCTGGGCGTTGCCCGCATCCAGCCCGCTGCTGCCCTGCCAGGCGCGGCGCGCGGCCAGGAAACCGTAGACGCCGAGGAACGCCGCGCCGCCGAAGCGCAGCACTTGCAGCAGCGCCGGCCAGGCCTGCACCAACGCGCCGATGCCGGCCACGCCGGCCAGGATCAGGGCGATGTCGCTGAAGGCGCAGATCGCGACCACCGGGCCGACGTGGCGCTGGGCCAGGCCCTGGCGCAGGACGAAGGCGTTTTGCGCGCCGATCGCGATGATCAGGCCGGCGCTGGCGAGAAAGCCGGCGAAAGCGGCGGCGGTGAGCATGGCGGACTCCAGAACTGGGCGGTAAGCGGGGACGCGGCATGGTGCCGCCCGCCCCTTCTTAAGGCCAGCTAATTTTCCTTTACAGTGTCAAGAACTTCTAATGACGGCCGCCGGCCGGGAGCGTCGCATGGACCTGCTCCATCCGCAGTTGGCCGCGTTCGCCGCGGTGCTGGAGGAAGGCAGTTTCGAGGCCGCCGCGCGCCGGCTGTCGGTCACCTCCTCGGCGGTGTCGCAGCGGATCAAGGCGCTGGAGGACCGCCTCGGCCAGGTCCTGGTGGTGCGTCAGGCGCCGTGCCGGCCGACCCGCGCCGGCGAACGGCTGCTGCGCCGGGTGCGGCCGATGCAGGCGCTGGAGGCCGAGGCGCTGGCCGATTTCCTGGCCGAGGACCGCGCCACGGCGGCGACCCGGCCGGTCGCGATCGCGGTCAACGACGACTCGCTCGACACCTGGTTCCTGGCGGCGATGGCGCAGCTGCACAGCCAATACGGCTATCTGTTCGACGTGCGCGTGGACGATCAGGACCACACCCTCGACCTGTTGCGCAACGGCAGCGTGCTCGGCGCGGTCACCGCCGAGGCCAACGCGGTGCAGGGCTGCAACGTGCATCCGCTCGGCACGATGCGCTACCGCGCCATCGCCGCGCCCGACTTCGCCGCGCGCCACTTCGGCGCCGGCGTCGACGCCCACGCGCTGGCGCAAGCGCCGATGATCGTGTTCAACCGCAAGGACGAGCTGCAATGGCGCTTCGTCCGCCGCATCACCCGCGCGCGCCTGCACCCGCCGATCCATTACGTGCCCACCTCCAGCGGTTTCGTCGAGGCCGCCGCGCGCGGGCTGGGCTGGTGTCTGGCGCCGGAGCCGCTGGCCGGGCCGTACCTGCGCAGCGGCCGGATCGTGCTGATCGACGCCCAGCGCCACCTCGACGTGCCGCTGTACTGGCAGCACGCGGCGGTGCGCTCGAGCGTGCTGCAGCGCATCGGCCAGGTGCTGCGCGAAACCGCGGCCGAGGCGCTGCGGATTTGATATCGGACGGATCGCAGGCGGCATGCGTCCGAAACCGGGCGATTGCTACCATCGCGCACGTCCGCCCAGCCCGCATGAGGCGCCCTTGTCCGCAACGCCGCCGTCGCCGCACCCGGGCCGCGCAGGCGAAGTCTTCGCCGCATTCGCGCGCCTGGGGCTGACGTGCTTCGGCGGCCCGATCGCGCACGTGGCGTATTTCCACCAAGAGTTCGTGCACCGACGCGGCTGGCTCGACGACGCGCGCTTCGCTCAATTGCTGTCGCTTTGCCAGTTCCTGCCGGGCCCGGCCAGCAGTCAGCTCGGCGCGGCCATCGGGCTGTTGCGCGCCGGCTGGATCGGCGGCCTGGCCGCATTCGTCGCGTTCACGCTGCCCTCGGCCTTGGCCTTGTTCGCTTTCGCCGTGCTGGCGCCGCAGCTGAATCGTGGCATCGGCGACGCGGTGGCGCACGGGCTCGAACTGGTCGCGGTGACGGTGGTCGCGCACGGCCTGGCCGGCATGGCGCGGCGCCTGACGCCCGATCCGCCGCGCATCGCGATCGCCGTCGCCGCAGCGGTGCTGGCCCTGGCCGGCAACGGCGCCTGGACGCAGTCGCTGGCGATCGCCCTGGGCGCGCTGCTCGGCGGCTGGCTGTGCCGCAGCGTGCCGGGCGAAGCCGCGACCGCCTGGACCCTGCCTTACGGCCGCCGCGCCGCGCTCGCGTTCGCGGCCGCGTTCGCTTTCGGACTCGCCTTGGCGCTGTGCTGGCCGCAGACCGGCGACGCCACGCCCGCGGCGTGGACGGCCGCGTTCTACCGCGCCGGCGCGCTGGTGTTCGGGGGCGGCCACGTGGTGCTGCCGCTGCTGCAACACGCGGTGGTCGACAACGGCTGGATCGGCGCGGAACGGTTTTTGGTCGGCTACGGCGCCGCGCAAGCGGTGCCCGGACCGATGTTCTCGTTCGCTGCCTACCTCGGCGCGTTGGCGCCGCTGCACGCGCCGCCGGCTTTGGGCGCGGCGCTGGCGCTGGCGGGTTTGTTCCTGCCGGGATTCCTGATCCTGCTGGCGGCGTTGCCGCTGTGGACGTCGCTGGTCCGTCATCGCGCCGCGGCGCGCGCCGTAGCCGGCGTCAACGCCGCGGTCGTCGGTCTGCTCGCGGCGGCGCTGTGGACGATCGGCGAGGCTGGCGTGCGCGGCGCCGCCGATGTCGCGATCGTCGCAGTCGGCGTGGCGCTGCTCGCCGTCGCGCGCGTGTCGGCGTTGTGGGTCGTGCTGTGGTGCGTCGCTTCGGCGATCGCCGCCGCACTCGCCGGCTGAGCGCGCCGCCGCTGCGAAGGCCGCCGCAGCCGTTGCGCACATGCGAAGGCGCCGCGGCCCGGCCGAGCGGACAGATCCGGCAAGGTCCGCGACCCGATTCCAGGTCAACCCCGCGCTCCCTGGCGCGCTTGTCAGTTTTGCGTCAGCGCCGCGACCGTTAAGGAATGCTACTGTCGCCGGCGGTATACCCGCACGGCGACTCACAGGACCATGACCATCAGCCCGTTCGCCGTATTTTCCAGCGTTTCCGCCGGCGCATTGCGCCGCTTCGCGCCCGTGGCCGCCGCCTGCCTCGCGCTCGCCGCCTGCGGCGGCAAGGCCGAAAAATCCGCCGCCGGCCAGGACCGCGCGGTCGAAGTCGGCTATGTGGTGATGCAGCCGACCACGGTCGCGCTGACCAGCGAATTCAACGGCCGCGCGGTCGCGTTCCAGAGCTCGGAAGTGCGCCCGCAGGTCGGCGGGCTGGTGCAGCGCCTGCTGTTCGAAGAAGGCAGCCTGGTCCGCGCCGGCCAGCCGCTGTACCAGATCGATCCGAGCCTGTACCGCGCCTCCGCCGAACAGGCCGAAGCCGACCTCAAGAACGCGCGCGCCGCGCTCAAGGCCGCCGACCTGCTGGCCCAGCGCAACAAATCGCTGGTCGCCACGCAGATGATCAGCCGCCAGGACTACGACAACGCGGTCGCCGCCGCCGATCAGGCCCGCGCCAGCGTGGCCCAGCGCGAAGCCGCCTTGTCGACCGCGCGCATCAACCAGCGCTTCACCACCGTGCCGGCGCCGATCGACGGCCGCATCGGCCGTTCGCTGGTCACCGTCGGCGCGCTGGTCACGCCCGATCAGGCCGCGCCGCTGGCGACGATCCAGCGCCTGGATCCGATCTACGTCGACGTGCAGCAATCGGCGCAGCAGTTGCTGGCGCTGCGCGAGCAGTTATCGTCGGGCAGCGTGCAGGCCAGCGCAACCACCGCGCGCATCGTCCTGCCCAACGGCAGCGCGTATCCGCAGCCGGGCACCTTGCAGTTTTCCGAAGTGCTGGTCGACGAAGCCACCGGCACCGTCACCCTGCGCATCCGCGTGCCGAATCCCGACGGCCTGTTGTTGCCGGGCATGTTCGTGCGCGCGCGGCTGGCCCAGGCCACCCAATCCCAGGCCTATCGCCTGCCGCAGCAGGCGCTGGTGCGCGGCCCGACCGGCGACGCTTTCGTGTGGGTCGTCGGCGCCGACAACAAAGCGGTGCAGCGGTCGATCGGCGCCGACCGCGTCGACGGCAGCGACTGGATCGTCAGCACCGGCCTCAACCCAGGCGACAAGGTCGTCACGCAAGGCATCGGCTCGCTGCGCCGCGACGCGACCGTGCGCGCGGTGCCGGCCTCGACGCCGCAGAAACTGCAAGCGCCCGACGCCGGCGCGGCGGCGCGACCGACGAAGCAAGGCTGAGGCGCGCGCATGATTTCCCGCGTCTTCATCGAGCGTCCGATCTTCGCCTGGGTGCTGGCCATCGTGGTCATGCTCGGCGGCGCGTTCGCGATCCGCAGCCTGCCGATCTCGCAGTACCCCAACGTCGCTCCGCCCAACGTCAGCATCCGCGCCAACTATCCCGGCGCCTCGGCCGAGACCATCGAGAACAGCGTCACCCAGGTCATCGAGCAGACCCTGACCGGCATCGACGGCATGCTGTACTTCAGCTCGACCTCGACCTCGCGCGGCCAGGTCACCATCTCGGTCACCTTCGACACCAGCGTCGATCCCGACATCGCCCAGGTGCAGGTGCAGAACCAGGTCCAGCAGGCGATCGCGCGGCTGCCGCAGCAGGTGCAGCAGCAAGGCATCGTGGTGCGCAAGGCCAACCCCGACGACCTGATGCTGGTGGCGATCTACGACGAGAACAACCTCGTCACCAACCGCGACATCGCCGACTACCTCACCACCAATTTCCAGGACCCGATCTCGCGCATCGCCGGCATCGGCGACGCCAACGTCTACGGCAGCCCGTACGCGATGCGGGTGTGGCTGGATCCGAGCAAGCTGGCCTCGTTCCAGCTGATGCCCAGCGACGTGGTCGCGGCGATCCGCAGCCAGAACGCCGAAGTCGCGGCCGGCCAGATCGGCGACCAGCCGCAGCCGGCGACACAGATGCTCAATGCGCTGGTGACCGCGCAGACGCGTTTGCAGACCGCCGACCAGTTCCGCCAGATCGTGCTCAAGACCCAGTCCAACGGCGCCTCGGTGCGCTTGCAGGACGTGGCCCGGGTCGAGATCGGTTCGGAGAACTACAACTCCTCCAGCCTGCTCAACGGCCATCCGGCCGCCGGCATGGCCCTGCAGCTGGCGCCCGGCGCGAACGCGCTGGAATCGGCCGAGCTGGTGCGCGCCGAAGTCGCGCGGCTGGCGGCGAACCTGCCGCAGGGCTGGAAGGTCGCCTACCTCAACGACGCCACCGACTTCATCAAGCTGTCGATCAGCGAGGTGGTCAAGACCCTGATCGAAGCGATCGTGCTGGTGGTGATCGTGATGTTCGTGTTCCTGCAGAGCTGGCGCGCGACGCTGATCCCGGCGATCGCGGTGCCGGTGGTGCTGCTGGGCACGTTCGGCATCATTTACGCGGCCGGTTTCTCGATCAACACGCTGACCTTGTTCGGCCTGGTGCTGGCGATCGGCCTGCTCGTCGACGACGCCATCGTCGTGGTCGAGAACGTCGAGCGGCTGATGCACGAGAACCCGAACATGACCCCGCGCCAGGCCACGATCGCCTCGATGCGCGAGATCAATGTGGCGCTGATCGCGATCGCCCTGGTGCTGTCGGCGGTGTTCCTGCCGATGGTGATGTTCGGCGGTTCCACCGGCGTCATCTATCGCCAGTTCTCGCTGACCATCGTCTCCTCGATGGCGCTGTCGGTGCTGGTCGCGCTGGTGCTGAGCCCGGCGCTGACCGCGACCTTGCTGAAGTCGCCGCACGCGCTGGCGGCGCAGGGCCCGGGCTGGTTCGCGCGGCGCGCGCCGAAGCTGGCGGCGCTGCCGGCGCGCCTGGGCGGCGGCTTCAACCGCGCGCTGGAAGGCGCCACCGGCCGCTACCTGCGCAGCGTGCAGTCGATCTTCCGCCACCGCTGGCTCGCGCTGCTGAGTTATGCGCTGATCGCGGCCTTGCTCGGCGTGTTGTTCCTGCGCCTGCCGACCGGCTTCCTGCCGTCGGAAGACCAAGGCCGGGTCAACGTGCAGTTCCGCCTGCCCGGCGGCGCCACGCTGGGACGCACCAGCGAGGTCCGCGATCAGGTCAACGATTATCTGAGCAAGAACGAATCCGAACTGATCAGCGCCGCCTTCATCGTCGCCGGCGGCGGCGGCCCGACCGCGTCGCAGAACTCCGGCCAGGGCTTCGTCAGCCTGGTCGATTGGTCGCAGCGCGAGACCGAGCGCGGCAGCGCCGATGCGATGATCGGCCGCGTCGCCAAGGCGCTGAGCGGGCTGCGCGACGCCAGCGTGTTCGTGCTGGCGCCGCCGCCGATCCGCGGCTTCGGCCAGACCAGCGGCTTCACCCTGGAACTGCAGAACACCAGCGGCATGTCGCGCGCCGACTTCGCCGCCGCCAGCGACAAGCTCATCGCTGCCGCGCAGCGCGATCCGTTGCTCGGTTCGGTGCGCCCGTCGCTGCTGCCGGACACGCCGACGCTGCGGGTCAACAGCGACGCGCAGATGCTGTCCAGCCTGGGGCTGACCCAGGACTCGGTGAACTCGACCCTGTCGACCGCCTGGGGCGGCACCTACGTCAACGACTTCATCGACCGCGGCCGGGTCAAGCGCGTGTACGTGCAGGGCGACGCGCCGTACCGCAACGAACCGCAGAGCCTGTACCAGTGGCATGTGCGCGGCGCCGACGGGCAGATGACCCCGTTCTCGGCGTTCGCCACGCTCGGCTGGGCGCAGGCGCCGACCGCTTTGCTGCGCTTCAACGGCGTGCCGGCCACCGAATTGCAGGGCACGCCCGCGCCCGGCGTCAGCAGCGGCACGGCGATGGCGCGCATGGAAGAACTCGCGCGCGAAATTCCCGGGGTCGGCGTAGCCTGGTCGGGCCTGTCGTACCAGGAACGCCTGTCGACCGGCCAGGCGCCGCTGCTGTATGCGCTGGCGCTGCTGCTGGTGTTCCTGTGTCTGGCCGCGCTATACGAAAGCTGGTCGATCCCGATCGCGGTGCTGCTGGTGGTGCCGCTGGGCCTGGTCGGTGCGGTGCTCGCGGTGACCTTGCGCGGGCTCGAGAACGACGTGTATTTCCAGATCGGCCTGATCACCACGATGGGCCTGGCGGCGAAGAACGCGATCCTGATCGTCGAATTCGCCGAGCAGGCCGAACGCCGCGGCAAGGGCACGGTCGAGGCCGCGCTGGAAGCCGCGCGCCTGCGCCTGCGGCCGATCCTGATGACCAGCTTCGCCTTCATCTTCGGCGCGCTGCCGCTGGCGCTGTCGACCGGCGGCGGCGCCAACAGCCGCATCGAGATCGGCACCGCGGTGGTCGGCGGCACGCTTACCGCGACGGTGCTGGCGGTGTTCTACATCCCGCTGTTCTATCTGCTGGTGCGCAAGGCGGCGCAGAAGCTCGGCGGCCTGCGCCACCGCGGCGGCGAAACCGCGGGCCACTGATCGCGCCGGCGCGGCGCGGTCGACGACAGCGGCCGACGCGCGGGCGCGCGGGCGACGGAGCGCGCGCGACTGCGGCGGGGCGGTTTCGGCCCGATTCCGTCCTCCCCTGGCCGGCGTCCTGCCCGGGCGCGCGCGAACCCGCGATCGGCGCCCGCCCACCGGCAACGTTCAATGGCTAGAATCGCCCGGCATCCGCAGGCCGGCCGGAGGCCGCAGCCGTGCGCGCGATGCGCCATCCCCCGAAATCAAGGACGTTACTCATGAAGAATCAGATCGTTTCGCTGGCGCTGCTGCTGTCCCTGGGTCTTTCCGCCGCGCTGGTCGCGACGCCGGCCCGCGCCTTCGACACCGGCGAAGTCGTCGAGACCGACGGCAAGATCTCGATCACCGGCACCAACCTGGTGCGCAACTTCGTCGGCACCGGCGGCGAACTGGAGATCACCGGCGCGGGCAACCGCATCACCGTGACCGGCCCGCTGTCGTCGGTCGTCATCGAAGGCGCCGGCAACATCGTCAACGTGGATTCGGTCAAGCGGGTCGAGATCACCGGCGCCGAAACGAAGGTCTATTACAAGTCCGCGCCGACCAAGACCGGCCGCCCGGCCAGCGAGGTCACCGGCGCCGGCAGCGGCGTGTCCAAGCGCTGATCCTGCACCGCGCCGCCGCGTGCGCCGATGCGCGCGCGGCGGCGCTTCACCGGCGCGGGCGCGCTAGCGCGCAGGCGCGTGCGGCGCGCGCAGCCACGGCGGCGCCGGTTCGAACTCCTGCGCCAGCCGATCCACGAACGCGCGCGTCTTCGCCGGCACCAGCCGGCCCGGCGGCAACACCACGTGGATCGCGCCGTCGTAATCGGCCCGCCACTGCGGCAGCACCCGCACCAGCCGGCCGTCGGCCAGTTCGCGGCCGATCAGCCACTCCGGCGCAGGCAGGATGCCGGCGCCCTGCACGCACGCGGCGAGCAGGCCCTCGCCCTCGTCCGACACGATCGCCGCATCGATCCTTTGCACGCTGCGCTGGCGGCCTTTGATCAGTTTCCAGTCCGGCCAGAAGCGCGCCTTGGGCATGCCCAGGCAGGCGTGCTGCCTGAGGTCGTCAGGCCGTTGCAGCGCGCCGCGCCGCGCGAGATAGGACGGCGCGGCGCACAGCATCGTCTCGAACCCCGCCAGGCGCCGCGCGACCAGGCCGCTGTCGGCGAGTTCGCCGATGCGCACCGCGGCATCGAAGCCGTCGGCGACCAGATCGACGAAGCGGTCGCTGTGCGAGAGCTCCAGTTGCAGCTTGGGATAAGCGGCGAGGAAGTCCGCGAGCCACGGCGCGATCCAGCGCTGCGCGAACGCGGCCGGCAGCGCCAGCCGCAGCAGCCCCTGCGGCGCCGCCGCGGCTTCGGCGGCCTCGGTGTCGGCCGCGGACAGCTCGCCGAGAATCGTCCGCACCCGCTGCAAATAGGTCGCGCCGACTTCGGTCAGCGTCACCCGCCGGGTGGTGCGCGACAGCAGCCGCACGCCGAGCCGCGCTTCCAGCGCGTCGATGCGCCGCGACACCACCGAGCCGTCGCGCCCCAGCGCGCGTGCGGCCGCAGCGAAACCGCCGTGTTCGGCGACCGCGGCGAAGGCCTCGATCTGTTGCAGTTCGCTGCCGGTTCGTTCTTGCATTTTATGCAGGAGTCTATTGGGGCCAGCGGCGATTATCGCCATCGCTTGCAGCAATTACAGTGGCCCCGCTTCGCCGCCGGCGCAACCCGCGCCGGGTCCGGCGCGGCGCCCTCCCCCACTGGAACCGCAGCCATGTCCCAACGCGACGCCGTCTTCCCCGCCCGACGCCACGACCTGTATCGCCAGCACCGCTATTCGCCGGCGATCCGCAGCGGCGGCTTTTTGTTCGTCTCCGGCCAGGTCGGCGTGCGCGAGGACGGCACGCCCGAGCCGGACTTCGCCGCGCAGGTGCGGCTGGCCTTCGCCAACCTCGCCGAGGTGTTGGCCGCGGCCGGCTGCGATTTCGACGACATCGTCGATGTCACCACCTTCCACACCGATCCGGAACATCAGTTCGACGCGATCCAGGCGGTGCGCGCCGAAGTCATGGGCGCGCAGCCGTATCCGAACTGGACCGCGATCGGGGTCAACTGGCTGGCCGGGTTCGACTTCGAGATCAAGGCGATTGCGCGCCTTCGCGACGGCACGGCGTAAGCCTGCGCGGCCGCGCTTCAACCCGCGTCGGGTTCGCTGGCGCGCGCGGAGTTTTCTTGGTCGTTCCGGGCGCGCGCGATGCGATAGCCGACCACCGCCAGCGAAATCAGGGTCGGGAACAGCAGCGATCCGACCACCCGGCCGATGATGTAGCCGGATTGCTCGGGCGGCAGCGCATCGAGTTCGACCCAGTCCATCCGCGCGAACAACCAGGCGAGTATCGCCGCCGACGACAGCAGCACCGCGATCAGGCCGGCGAGCTTGGGGCCTGCGGCATCGGGGCGGCGGCCGCTGACTTTGGCTGCGATGAGCTTGCCGACGTAGTAGGCGAACAGATGCACGAGCAAGACCACGAGGGTGGCGACAGCGGCCATGAGCGGCCTCCAGGCCATCGAAGCCCGGTCTGCGGCAACCGGGCGTCAGGCTTTGTAACCGACCCAGCCCCGGAAGGTAAACGCCGCGTAGAACAGCTCGACCTCGGCGAACCCGGCCTCGCGCAGCAGCGCCTCGTCGCGCTCCGGCGCGAGCACGGGAAGGCGCTCGCGGATCGCCGCGATCGAGCTTTCGGCCTGCTCCGCCGGCACCCCGGACGCGACCGCGAACGCGGCGTTGCGGGTCAGCCAGCGCGTGGCCTGCGCGGCCGCGAAGCTGTGGTGGGCGACGACCAGCGGCGCGCCGGGTTTGAGCCGGCGCTGGAGCTGGGCCAGGGTCGCGCGGCGCTCGGCTTCGGGCAGGAAGTGTAGGGTCAACAAACAGGCGGCGGCGTCGAACGGGCCGTCCGGCGCGCTGTCGATATAGCCCTCGTGCAGGCGCGCGCGCGGCGCCAGCGGGCCCAGCGTCGCCGCGGCCAGCCGCAGCATTTCCGCCGACGGGTCGACGCCGTCGAAATGCCAGCCCGGCTGGGCGCGCGCAAACGCCGCCAGTTCCATGCCGCCGCCGGCGCCGAGCACCAGCACCCGGGCGTCGCGCGGCGCGCGTTCGGCCAGCAGCAGACCGGCCAGGGTGTGCAGGTCGCGCAGGCCGGGCACGACGCGCGCGGTGCGCTCGGCGTAGCGGGCGACCGCCTGCGGGTCGTTGAATGGGTCGGACGGGTTCATCGCGGTCTCGGTGCCCGGCCGGGCCGGGGTGGGAAGGCGGAATATCATGTAACAATTAATGTTCCATGTGGGCCGCGGTGTCAAGAACGCCCCGACGGCGCGGTGCGAGCGCCCGCCTGTGCCCGTCCCCACAGCCGAGCGACGCCGAGCCGGCGACATGGCCGCCCATCCGGTCGAAGCCTGCCTTGCGACGCTGTGTGCGCGGGTTCGCGCAATTCATGCAGCCGACGCGGAGCCGCACGAGCGCCCCCGCGCGCGACGGCGCGGCGCGCAAGCGCCTGCGAACGCGAAACAACGACTTGCGCGCAAAGATTCCCGTTTTATACCCGCGACCGGAGTGGAGACCGGCGCCGCCGCGGACGTACCGTGGAACGCGCACCCCCAAACGACAGGAGTCGTCATGTCACCGTTCCGCACCCGTTTCGCCCTGTGCTGTTTCCTCGCCTCGATGACGCTGTCGCCGCTGTGCGCGGCGCATGAGGTCGTCCCGCCCGACTGGTGCGTGCAGGAAGGCCGCGAGCCGAAGATCGTCGCCCGCTTCGATATGGACGGCGATCAGCTGGCCAGTTACGCGCACAAGTGCGGCATGGTCGAGCACCCGCAGCAGAAGGATCAGTGGGACGTCGCCAGCCAGTCGATGCTGATCTACTGCGAGGAGCAGGCGCCCAAGCAAGGCGCGGTGCCGTTCGTGTCCGGCCCCGAGACCTATCTGTCGAAAGCCCACCATACCGCCTACCGCATCGACCAGGGCATCCGCGGCGTATGCGCGGTCTGCCCGCCGCCGTCGAAACCGTGACGCCGAAGCGGCGCGGGCCGCAGCCTGCATGCGGCCCGCCGCCGTTCGACGCCCTCCGCCGGCGCGCTTACACCAACGCGTCGCGGCGGGTATAGGCCAGCACGGTGTCGACCCGCGCCTGCAACTCGGCGCGGGCTTCGCTCGACAGTCCCTCGCATTTGCCGAGCACGAAGTAAGCCGAGCGCAGCACGTCGCGCCAGCGTGGATTGCGCGGCAGCCGCGACACCGCCAGATAGCGTTCCAGCGCACGCGCGCGCAGCCGGCCGTCGTCGATGTTGACCCGCCAGATGCGGCTCTTCTCGGCCAGTTCCAGCCGGCTGGTGCCGGTGCCGCGTTCCCAGGCTTCGATCGCGCCGAGCATCAGCTCGACCAGGGCGCGGCGGAAGCCTTCGCGCACCGGCGCTTCGGCGTCGTCGGCGGGCGCGGCCGATGCGGCGACGGCGACCTCCGCGGCCGGCGCGACCGCGGCCGCGCTGCGCGTCGGATCCGCGTCGGCCTGCGGCGACAGCAACACCAGGCCGTTGCCGCCGGACCACGGCGTCAACCGCGCCGCCAGTCCGGCGCCGCGTTGCGAGGCGATGCGCAGGCTGTGGCCGGCGCTGTCCTGCATGTGCTCCAGCGCCGAAGCCAGAGCGGCCCAGCCGGCCTCGTCGAGCGCCGCGGCGATCGGCTGGCCGGCGCTGACCGTGTCCTCGGCCGCGCCCAGCCACTGCCGGCCGGCGCGGTTGAGCGCCAGCACCTGGCCCTCGGCGTCGAGCAGGCACAGCGGCTCGTCGCGGCTGTCCAGCAGCGCCTGCAGCAGGCTGCGGTCCTCGGCCAGCGCGTCGGCCTCGCGCCGGTAGCGTTCGAGCTCCTGTTCGTGGCGCACCTGCCGCGCCTGTTCGCGCAGCCGTTCGCGGTGGCGGCGCTGCTTCAGCGCCAGCCACACGCCCAGCGCCGCCGCCGCGGCCAGCGCCGCCAGCAGCCACAGCAACAAGGTGCGCTGATGGAAACGCGCGCGCTGCAGGTCGGCTTCGGTTTCCAGCGCGGCGATGGTGCGCTGCTGCTCGGCCGCGTCGAAGCGCGCGCGCAGCCAGTCCAGCTGCCGGTCGTGCTGGGCGCGCGCCAGCGCCAGCGCGCGGGTGTGCGCATCGCGCAGGGTCGCGTTGGCGGCGACCGCATCGCCGGCGTTTTCCTGCGCGGCGGCCAGTTCTTCCAGCAACGGCACCCGCATCGGGTCGGTGTCCGGCGCGGCGGCCAGGGCTTCGCGCAGGCGCGCGGCGGCTTCGTCGACGCGGCCCGACAGCCGCGCGGTGCGCGCCAGCTGCAATTGCAGCGCGGCCGGCAACGGCAGCTTCCAGGTGTCGGCCAGGGCCAGCGCGGATGCGCTCCAGCGCTGCGCCTGGGCGACATCGCCGGAGGCCAGCGCGGCGCGGGTCAGGCCGTCGTGCGCGCGCAGCTCGTACACGCGGTTGCCGGCGCTGCGGTACTCGGCCAGCGCTTCCTGCAGCCATGCCGACGCCTGCCTGGCGTCGCCCTGGTCCAGCGCCACTTCGGCCATCGTCTCGAGCACGTGCGCGGCTTCCAGCGCGTCGCCGCGCTCGCGCAGCGCCGCCAGCGCGTCGCGGTAGAAGCGCATCGCCTGGGTTTCGTCGGACAGTTCGCGGTAAACATCGGCGATGTTGTTGAGCACCGCGGCGGACACGTCGCCGCGCTCGCGCTGGATCGCCAGGCTGGCGGTCAGGCTGCGCAGCGCGCCGCGGAAATCGCCGAGCCGGCGCTGCGCGGCGCCGACGTTGCTGAGGTCGCGCGCGGTGCCGGCGCGGTCGCCGGCGCGCTGGGACAGCGCGACCGCGCACTCGAAGCGGTCCAGCGCCTGCACGATGCGCTCGCGGCGGAATTCCAGGATGCCGCGCCGGCGCACCGCTTCGTAACGCAGCTTCGGCTCGGCCGCGCGTTGCGCCAGCGCGTCGGCGCAATCGAGCGCGCGTTCGGCCTGATCGAAGCCGCCGGCCTCGGCGCGCGACTTGGCCAGATCGAACAGCGCTTCGATGCCGGCGGTGCCGGCCGGCGCATCGGCCAGCAGGCGCGACTGGCACAAGCCCGGATCCGGCAGCGCGCGCGTGGGCGCGGCGCAATCGAGCGACCAGGCCGGAGCGGCGAGCGTGGCCAGACACAGCAGCGCAACGGCCCGCGCGTAGCGGAAACCTGGGCCGCGCCGCGGCCGTTGCATCGACACGTCCTTGTTGGTCATGAATCGCACGGCGCCCCGGCGGCGCGCGGCGGGAGCGGCCGCGGCGGCGGAGTCTTGGCAGTCCGATAGCGGGAGAGTGGCTTGAGCTTAGCCGCCAATCCGCTGGTCCGGGAGCGGGGATTTTGCGGACTGCGGCACAAAACGGCGGATGCCGAAACGCGGCGCCGCGGCCCGACCCGCTGCTGCGTTCGCGCGCGACCGTCGCGGTGCGCGCGCTGCGGCCCGAGGCGCCGCAACGCCCCAGGCCGCCGGATGCGCGCCGCCGTGCGGCGGCGCGCCAGGGTCGGATCGGCGGACCGATCGACGCGACCGGTCAGATCTTGGTGATCTTGATCCAGTTGATGTTCCACCCGCCGGTCTGCGCGAACAGGCCCAGGTTGTAGGTGCCCGCGTTGACGTTGACCGTATGCGACACCGTGGTCCAGTTCTGCCAGCCGCCGGTGTTGGGCACCTGCACCTGGCCCAGCACCACCGCGCCGGCGTTCAGGTCCAGCGACAGCGCGCCGCCGCTCGGGCTGGCCACGCGGTACTCGACCCGGTAGTTGCCGCTGCTGGGAAAGTTGACGTTGTTGTACGCCATCCAGTCGTTGGTCTCGATCCAGCCGACGTTGTAGCCGCCTTCCGAACACGCCTCGACCTGCACGCCGTTCTGCGCGCTGAAGTTCTCCGCTTCCACCGTCGTGGTGGTGCCCGGGTTGCTGCCGCCGCCGCTGTACACGCGCACGTAGTCGACGTGCATCTTCGCCGGCAGCTTGCTTTCGTCGACGTTGAAGCCCGGCCAGTTGCCGCCGATGGCGAAGTTCAGCAGCACGAAGAAGTCGCGGTGGAATTCCTCGGTGCCGTTGACGCTGTTCTGGATGCTGGCCTCGTGGAACTTGTTGCCGTCGACGTACCAGCGGATCGCGTTGGCGTCCCACTCGACCGCGTACACGTGCCAGTCGGCGACGTTCAGCGCGGTGTTGCCGCCGTACTGGGCGTAGTTGCCGTTGTGGTCGCGCCAGTGGATGGTGCCGTAGGTGCGGTTTTCGTTGTTGACGTGCTCCATGATGTCGATCTCGCCCGAATCGGGCCAGCCGACCTGCGGCAGGTTCGCGCCGAGCATCCAGAACGCCGGCCACGCGCCCATGAACGAGGGCAGCTTCATGCGCGCCTCGATCTTGCCGTAACGGAAGGTGCGCACGCCCTGGGTCTTCATCCGCGCCGAGGTGTAGCGGAAGCCGCCGAAGTCTTCGCGCTTGGCGGTGATGACCAGGGCGTTGTTCTCGATGCCGGCGTTCTCGCGCCGGTAGTACTCCAGCTCGTTGTTGCCCCAACCGCTGCTGCCGTTGCCGGTCTCGAACACCCAGCTCGGGCCGATCGAGCCGTTGAACTCGTCGCTCCACACCAACTGCCAGTTCTGCGCGTACGCGCCGCCGGCGAACAGGGACACGGCGAGGAACGCCGCGATACGCATCAACTGCTTCATGATCTTCTCCTCGTGGGGATTGCGAACACCGCACGCAGGCGGGACACGACGCCGCCGCGCACCGCGTGGTCGCGGCGCGCGAACAGATCGGAAGGATTTCGCGATGGCGGTTCCCGCCTTCTCCGGCGACGCTGTCCCGAACGCGCTGGAGGACGCCGATCCTAGGCGAGCGCGCGGCCGCATGCGCGGACCGGTCCGACACTTCGCCGGCTTTCGCGCGGATGCGTGACGCGCGCACGCTCGGCGCGTGAGGGCGATTGAGTTGCGCGGCCGCGAATGTTGCTGAGCGGCATGGGCGGGCGCGGCGCGGCCCGGCGAGACCGCCGGCCGTGCGGGCTGGCCGCGCCAAGGCGTGGATACAGTATTCGCGGCGCGGCGGCGGATCCGCTCGCCGTCGCCGCGGCTCGGCTGCGCATAACGAAAAGGACGCCGACCGGCGCCCTTTCCGCATGCTTGGATCCGCGCCGGCTTACTTCGCCTTGAGGATCTCGAACCCGCTCACGTCCACGCCGAGGTTGAAGCCGCGGCCGGTGCCGCTGACCGCCAGCGACACCTGGCCCTTGGTCATCGCCAGGGCCTCGCCGCTCTTGACCACGCCGGCGTTGGCGCCGGCGGTGACGTAGGTGCCATAGATCTCGCCGATGTTCTGCAGCTTGGTGAATTCGCCCTTGCCGTTCTCGATGCTGTACTTGCCCGCGGTCAGGCCGGCGCCGCGGATGTGGATGCGCACCTTGGTGCTGGTGCCGTCGTCGCAGCGGACCGTGCCGCTGCCGTTGATGTGCTTGTAGATCACGGCCCAGCCGGAGGTGTTGAAGGTCATATGACACTTGGTCTCCGCGCCGGCGGCGCGGGCCGGCTGTAGCGCGGCGCCGCCGGCCAGAGCGAACGCCAGAACCGCGATGCCTGCAATGCGCATGCTCATGTTTTTTCTCCTTGATGGACCGTCTAGGCCGATGAGGCGCCCGCTGCCGGCGCGCCCGAAACTGTGCCCGTACAAGCTGGAGCCGGCGGCGTTAGCGCGGCGCGAAAAAAACCCGGCGAGGCTGAATCGTTGGCAGACGGCAAACTCGTTGCCTCGGCGGACCTGGGCGACGCCGGAACCGGCGCGGCGACGCACGGTCCGCGTCGCCGCGCCGTGAACGTCGCCCAGCCTGCGCGCATTCGCGGCGTGCACGGCCGCGCGTCGTCGGCGCTGCGCGGCCGCGACGGCGCGTGCAGATTGGTGCGCCGCGCCGGCATTGCCCGATAATCCGCCGTCCCCCACCGATCGCGACCCGCCGATGCGCCTGCTGCTTTCCGTCTTGTTGCTGTGTGCGGCCGCCCTCGCGCCGTCGGCGCGCGCCGACGAATTCGCGCTGAAGCAGCGCTGGATCCACGGCGCGCCCGGCGAGCCGGCGCTGCAGGTACAGGCCGCCGCGCCGGGCCTGTGGGTGCTGCGCCAATCCAAGGCCAGCAACTTCGAGGCGCCGTTCCTGTACCTGATCGCCGGCGAGCGCGGCGCTTTGCTGCTGGACACCGGCGCCGAACCGGCCGGCGACGCCGACCTGCCGCTGCGCGCCACGGTCGACCGGCTGTTGGCGCAGTGGCAGCGCGAACGCGGGCTGGCGCCGCTGGCGTTGACCGTCGCCCACACCCATGCTCATCGCGATCACATCCACGGCGACGCGCAGTTCCGCGATCGGCCCGATACCCGCATCGTCGGCCACAGCGCGGCCGAGGTCGCGGCGTTCTTCGGGCTGGACCGATGGCCGCAGGGCGAAGCGGCGTTCGACCTCGGCGGCCGCCGCCTGACCGTGCTGTCGCTGCCGGGCCACGAGCCCGCGCACATCGCCGTGTACGACCCGGCCAGCGCGAGCGTGTTCAGCGGCGACGCGCTGTATCCCGGCCTGCTGACCGTGCGCGAGCTCGCCGCATATCGCGCCAGTGCGCAACGGCTCGCCGCGTTCGCGCGCGCGCACCGGGTCGAGCGCGCGCTCGGCGCGCATGTCGAGATGAGCGCGCGTCCTTACCGGCTGTATCCGCTCGGCAGCGCGTTCCAGCCCGAGGAACACGCGCTGCCGCTGGACGCGGCGGCGATCGCGCACTGGGCGGACGAAACCGCGCGTCTCGGCGATTTTCTCGGCGACGCCGCCTTCGCCGACTTCGCGTTCGCGCGCGTGCCGCAGGTCGGCGAATTCGCCGACCCGCCCGGAACCCACGGCATGCTGGTGGCCGGCACGCAGGCGGTGTACCTGTCGCATCTGCCGATGTTCCACCGCCCGCACGATTACCAGCTGATCCTGCGCGCGCAGCTGCCGGACGACGTGCTGCGCCGCTATCGCGAAGACGCCCGCGCGCATCCGGGCGAGTACTACACCCTGGTTCCCAGCGAGCGCTGGGTGCTGCCGCAAACCATCCGCGCCGACGCGCGCTTCCGCGCCGATCTGTATCGCGGCCATTTCGAACGCGGCGGCGTACGCATCGCCGAGAACGCGGACGTAAGGGTCGCGCGCATCGTCCACTTCCGCCGCTTCGAACCCGGCCGCCAGCCGCGTTCGGCCGAATGGATCGCGTTCGGCGAAGGCCGCGAACGCTTCCTCGCCCATCGCATCGAAACCCCGCCGGACGTCGACCAGATCGTGCGCGTCGACGGCGCCGCGCGCGAAGGCGCGCTGCTGCATCGCGACCGCGGCGCCGGCGCCGCGGCCGCCGGCGAGCGCATCGGCGGCGTGCGGGTGCTGCGTCCGCTCTACACCGAGTACGGCGATCTGGCCGAGTGAGCGCAGCGGCGCGACGCATTCCCGCCCCGGCAGCCCCATTCTTTCATGAGGAACGACCCGACCATGCCAGCGCCGGACGACGCGCTTCCGACCGCCTACTTCAAACGCCTGGACGCCGCGCGCTTCGAAGCCACCGCGCGCGTAGGCGGCGGCTGGAATCCGGCCGAACAGCACATCGCTCCGGCGCTGGGCCTGCTCGTGCACGCGATCGAGAGCGACCGCGACCGCCGCGGCCAGGGCCATCTGCGCGTGGCGCGGGTGTCGTGCGAGATTCTCGGCACCCTGCCGATCGCCGCGGTCGACATCGAGGTCGCGGTGCTGCGTCCCGGCCGTACCATCGAACTGGTCGAGGCGACGCTGCGCCATGCCGGCCGCGCCGCGGTGCTGATGCGCGCCTGGCTGATGCAGGAATACCCGGCGCCGGCGCTGACCGGCTCGGCGTTCGAGCGCATCGCCGGGCCGGACGCGCTGCCGCCGTGGTCGCTGGCCGAGCTGTGGCCCGGCGCGTTCGTGCGCAGCGTCGAGGCGCGGCGCGCGCAGCGCGAACCCGGACGCGCCGCGAGTTGGGTGCGCACCGACGTGGCCTTGATCGAAGCCGAAACGGTCAGCCCCGTCGCGCGCATGATGGGGCTGGTCGACGTCGCCAACGGCTTGACCCCGCGCGTGCACGCCGACCAGGCGGCGTTTCCCAACCTCGACCTCAACGCGCACCTGTTCGGCGATCCCGATCCGGACTGGATCGGCCTGGACACCACAGTGGCGTTCGGCGGCAACGGCCTCGGCCTCACCCACAGCGTCGTCCACAACCGCGGCGGCGCCATCGGCGTGGTGTCGCAATGCCTGACGGTGCGGCCGAGGTAACGTCGCGGGACATGGCCCGATTCCATCGACGATTGGCGTTCGCGCCGCTTTCGGCTGCGACGCGGCTGACCGAGGATAGCGTCCCCGTCCCGTGCCGACCGAGAGTCCCGCCATGTTGTCGCTTCGCCTCGCGCTGCCGATCCTGTTCGCGTTCCTCGCCCTGCCCGCGCACGCCGAACCCAAGGTCGATGCGCTGCGCCTGTACGCCTTCGATTGCGGCCGCGTCGTCTTCGACGACCTCGGCGCGTTCTCCGACACCGGCGAATACGACGGCCAGCCGGGCGAACTGTCCGCGCCCTGCTTCCTGATCCGCCATCCCAAGGGCGACCTGCTGTGGGACGCCGGCCTCGGCGACCGCATCGCGGCGACGCCGGGCGGCGTCTCGCCGCGCCCCGGTGTGCGCGCCTTCGTCGCCCACACCCTGCAATCGCAGCTCGAAGCGATCGGCCTGCGCGCGGCCGATGTCGAGTACATCGCCTTCTCGCACTTCCACTGGGACCACACCGGCAACGCCAACGCCTTCGCCGGCGCGACCTGGCTGCTGAGCCGGCGCGAAGTGCAGGCGCTGGAAGGCCAGCCCGCGCCGGTCAGCGTGACCGCGGACAACCTGTCCGCGTACAAGCAGGCCAAGGTCGAACTGATCGACCTCGACCGCGACGTGTTCGGCGACGGCAGCGTGCGGATCCTGCGCGCCAACGGCCATACCGCCGGCCATCAAGTGTTGATGCTGCGTTTACCGAAAGCCGGCACGGTGATCCTGTCCGGCGACCTGTTCCACACCCGCGAGAACTTCGAGCAAGGACGCATGCCGGCGTTCAACTATTCGCGCGGCGAGACGCTGGGTGCGATGGACCGGGTGCGCCGGATCCTCAGCAACACCCACGGGCGGCTGGTGATCCAGCACGACCGCCGCGATGTCGACGCGCTGCCCAAGGCGCCGGGCTATCTCGACTAAGTCGGGGCGGGTTAGCGGTGTTCGCCGTCCGCCGCCGGCATCAGCGAACCGGCGAACACCCATTCCCCCGGCGAGGGATCCGGATCGGCGGGCGTCTGCGGATCGGCGACGCAATGCAGTTCGATGCCGGCCTCGCGCAACGACGCGTCCAGGCCCGCACGCGACGCGCCCCAGCGGAACGGCTCGCCGGCGCGACGCAGCCAGCCGCCGACCCAGGGCCGCTGGCGCGCGAAGCCCGGCGTCGCGTCGGCGCGCAAGGCCATCGCGGTGGCGATCAGCTGCGCTTGCGGCAGGGTCCGTGCCAGGCCGCGCATCAGCGCGCGCAAATCGTCCGGCGCGAGATACATCAGCACGCCTTCGGCGATCACCAGCGTCGCGATGCCGGGCTCGAACCCCGGCATCGCGCGCAGCGCCGCTTCGATGGGTTCGCGCGCCAGATCGGCCGCGACCAAGGTCAGCCGCGGATCGTCCGCGCCGATCTGCGCCAATGCCGCGCGCTTGATCGCGACGCTGTGCGCGCGATCGATCTCGAACGCGCGCAGCGTCGGCGCCCGCGCCAGCAAGTGCAGCGACAGACCGTCGAAGCCCGCACCGAGCATCACTACCTGCCGCGCGCGGCCGGCATCGGCCTGGGTGCAGGCTTGCAGCGCCCAGCGCCGGATATGCCGCTTGCGCCACGCGTAATGCGCGCCGATGCCCGGCAAGTACAAGGCTTCCGCCATCCGCAGCAACAACCGGCCGAAGGCATGATCGACCGCCCACAGCAGGCGCTGGCCGGCCGCGCCGCAGCCTTGCAGGCAAGCGCGGGCCAGCACCGCGTCGCGCTGTACGGCGGGATCGCGATCGCGGCGGGCGTGGCGCACGCAAGCGGCGGCGAGCAGCATCGAAGTGGAGATGCGTTCCATCTCAAGCCTGCAACAATGCGAGGTGATGGCGATACCAGTCGCTCTGCCAGCGCCCGTGCGGATCGTACTCGCGCTTGGCGCGCAGGAACTCGCGCAAACGCGGATGCGCCGCCTCGACCTGCGCGCGCGTGGCCCAGCGATGGTAGGTCAGGTAATAACTGCCGCCGAACCGCAAGGCATCGTCGATCAGCGCGCGGAACGCCTGCGCGGCCGCGTCGACGCCTTGCGCGTCGTGACGCACGTGCAGGTTGAAGATGACGCAGGCCCAGTCCTCGCGCGCCCAGGCCAGCACGCTGGTCGGATCGAGCTCGATCAGGCGCACGGTGCCGTAGATCGGCTGGGCGCGATGCCGGCGCAGGCTGTCGGCGGCGCGCGCCATGAACGCGGCCAGCGCGGCGCGCGGCACGTACAGTTCGGTGATCATTTCCGAACCGCAATGCCCGAGCGAGCGGTCGACCGCGGCGTGGTAACCGTCCAGGTACACCCCGCTCTGCTGCGCGTCGCTGGCGTAGTGCTGGCCGTCGGTGGCCAGATAGAATCCGGCGTATTCGGTGAAAGCGCTCGAGGGGTCGTGGTGGGCGAGCAGCAGCAGCCGGGCGAAGTCGTCGGCTTGTAGATGGCGCGGCGCCGATGCGGCGGCCTGCGGCGCGGGCCGATAACACGACAACACGCCCAGGTCGAGGAAATCGTCGCTGCGCGGATCTATCGCGAACTGGAAATCGCCGTAGGTGCAGCCTTGCGCGATCGCGCGCGCGAACCCGGCATGCAGGTCGCCGACGCGCGCCAGCGAGACTTCGCGGCGCAGCGTCTGCCGCGGCGTCAGACGCAAGGTCAGGCTCGCGATCGCGCCGAACAGGCCGTAGCCGCCGACGGCCAGCGCGAACAGTTCCGGACGCTGCTGCCGGCTGGCTTCGAGCAAGCGGCCCTGCGCGTCGATCAGGGTCAGCGCTTCGATGTCCTCCACGAACGGCGCATACGTCAGCCCGCGTCCGTGGATGTTCGACGCCGCGGCGCCGCCGAGGCTGAAGTCGTCGGCGCCGGTCTGCTTCTGGCGGATGGTCCAGCCGCGGGAGTTGTCCGGGCTCGCCGCCAGCCACGCCAGCACCGCGGGCCAGCGGATGCCCGCTTGCACCGTCAGCAGGCCGCGCGCGTCGTCGAAGCCGAGCACGCCGTTCAAGCCGGCGGTGTCGAGCACCCAGCCTTGGTCGAGGAACTGCTGGCCGCCCATCGCGTGGCGCGCGCCGGCCGCGATCAGCGGCTGCCCGGCCGCCGCGCAGGCGCGCACCGCGGCGCAGGCGGCGTCGAGCGTGGCCGGCCGCAGCACCCGCGCGCGGGTCGGATTGAGCCGCGCGTGGACGTCGTTGAGCGATTCGAGCGGAACGAACGCGGGCTGGGCGGCGGCGGTCATGGCAGCGGGCGTGGACGGGATGGCCGCACCGTACCGGCCGGTATCGCTATCGGCTATTCGTTCGGATCGGGTATCGGAATATGATCCCCGCTGTCCCGCCCACCGGAACCCGCGCCGCCATGATCGAACGCGAACGCCTGCTCGCCGCGCTCAAGCGCATCCTCAAGGAACGCGGCTGGCGTTATGCGGATCTGGCCGCGGCGCTGGGCGTGTCCGAACCGACGATCAAGCGCACCCTGTCCAACGGCCGCATGAGCCTGGAGCGGCTGGAACAGATCTGCGACGCGCTCGACATCGACTTCTTCGAACTCGCGCGCAGCGCCCGCGGCACCCGCGAATCGCGCCGCCACCTGAGCCTGCCGCAGGAAACCGCGCTGGCCGCCGAGCCGCGCCTGATGACGGTGTTCCATCTGCTCTGCCAAGGCTGGCGCACCGCCGCCATCGGCGAAGGCTACGGTTTGCGCAAGACCGAACTGGTGCGGCTGCTGGCGCAGCTCGACCGCCTGCGCCTGATCGAGCTGCTGCCCGGCGACCGCGTGCGCCTGCGCGTGCCGCGCGATTTCTCCTGGCGCGACGACGGCCCGGTGCGCGCGCGTTATTTCCAGATGGCCAGCCGCGAGTTCATCCACCACGGGTTCGACGCCGGCGGCGATTTCCTCGCCTTGGAAATCCGCGAACTCGGCGAGGCATCGGCCGCGACGTTGCGGCGCAAGCTGGAAAAACTGGTGGCCGAGTTCAAGGAAGCCGCCGAACTCGACGTCGACCTGCCGCCGGAGCGGCGCCGCAGCGTCGGCATGCTGGTGGCCAGCCGGCCGTGGGTGTTCTCGCTGGTCGACAGCTTGCGCGAGAGCGCGCCGGTGCGGCGACCGCCCGCACGCGGCTGAACCGCGATCGCGAGGCCTCAGACCCAGCCCTGCTCCACCAGTTCGCGCTTGAGGTAGGCGTAATAGATCGGCGCGGCGACCAGCCCGGGCATGCCGAACAAGGCTTCCATCGCCAGCATCGCCAGCAGCAGCTCCCACGCGCGCGCCTGGATCTCGCCGCCGACGATGCGCGCGTTGAGGAAGTATTCGAGCTTGTGGATCAGCACCAGGTACAGCAGCGCCGCGGCCGCGACGTAGATCGACACCGACAGGCCGGCGACGGTGATCAGCGTGTTCGAGATCAGGTTGCCGACCACCGGCAGCAGGCCGACCACGAAGGTCAGCACCACCAGGGTCTTGGCCATCGGCAGGTGCACGCCGAACAGCGGCAGCACGATCAGCAGGAAGATCGCGGTGAACACGGTGTTGAGCGCGGAGATCTTGATCTGCGCGAACACCACCCGGCGGAACGCGTCGGACAGGCGCGAGGCGCGAACCAGCAGTTCCGAGCCCAGAGGCCCCAACTTCAGCGGCTGCAGTTCTTCCTGCAGCGCGATCATCGCGCCGAGCACCATGCCGATCACCAGCCGCGCGCCCAGTTGCACCGCCTCCGCGCCGACCAGGCTGAGATCGCCGCGATGCTCGTCCAGCCACGCGCTCAGCGCGTGCTCCAGTTCGCTGAGGTCTTCCGGCAGGTACGGCCGCGCCCAGGCCGGCACCTGGGTGCGCGAGGCGTCGATGATGTCCATCAGCCGCGCCAGCAGCGCCTGTTCGCCGCCGGTGTCGGCGCGGAAGAACGCGATCAGGCCGAGCGTCGCCAGGGTCAGGCCGCCGACCACCAGCGCGGCGATCAGCACCACCGCGATCAGCCGCGCCCATTGCCCCTTGACCCGCCGGTCGACCAGGCGCGCGAGGGTGTGCACCAGCTGGAACACCAGCAGCCCCGACAGCAGCGCGCTGAGCAGGCCGAACTTGAGCACCAGGAACAGCGCCGCCGCGGCGAACAGCCAAGCCGCGATGCGCGCCGGCGGCGCTTTCAGCGCTGCCGCCGCGAGCGCGGAAGCGGGGCTGGCGGCGGGCGCCGCTGCGGGTTCGACGTGGGGATCCATTACGACGTTCCTCGGACTCGACGCGGCATTGTAGTGGGCGCTCGTGCGATTTTTCCTCCGCCTTTCCGCCGGGGCGGCGCCGCGGGCGCGGCGGCCGCCTGACCGCCGTCACCGAACGCCGAGCGCCGGGTTCGGGATCGGCGCAAGCCTGCGTCTGTACTCACAGAAGGAATCTCCCACCAACGCGCAGGAGCCGCACCATGTCGCGCTGTCGCTACGCGCTGTCCGCCCTCGTTCCGGCCGTGCTCGCCCTCGCCGCCTTGCCGGCAGCCGCCAGTTCCATCCAGGTCTGGGATGCGACGACCTCGAGCTGGTCCAACAACGGCGTCGCCCATCTCACCGGTCCGACCAGCCTGAGCTACCTCGGCTTGACTTGGCCGTGCGCCACCGACTTGACCGTGACCGTCTCCGCCGGCGTCGCCCAGGTCACCGCCGCTTCGTTCTCCGGCAGCACCACCTGCAACTCGATGACCCCGTCGCTGCTGCCGTGGCCGGCCACGCCGGCGGCCACGGCCTACACCGGCGCCAATCCGCCGTTCGCCGGCGCGCCGACGCTGACGCCGACGCTGTGGAGCCTGGCCGTCTCCGGCGTCCGCCTCGGCGTCCTCGGTCCGCCGACCTTCTACTGCCCCAGCACGACCGGTTCGGGCACGCTCAGCGGCGTGATCGACGTCGCCGACCAGGCCGGCGCGCCGCCCGCCGCGCCGACCGCGAACCGCTTCGTGTTCCGCAGCATGCTCGGGCCCTGTGCGCTGCAGACCCTCCGTCCGGAGGCGCTGGTCGCGGACCCCGCGCTGCGCATCGTGCCGTGAGGCGTATCCACTACGGCGCCGGCGGCGTCTGAACTCGACGCGCAGGCATCGAAACCGCCGCCGCTCGCCACGTCGCGCCGCGCGCATCCGCGCGCGCAGGCGCGTCGCGGCGGCGGCCTTTGCCGAACCCGCCGGCTGCGCAGCGCCGGCGGCGAACGGCGCGCGCATCGGCCCGCCCGAGCGCGCAAAGCCACGCCCGGGATGACGAAAGTCATGCACTTCCGCGCCGAGGACGCGCTGGCGCACAATGCGGTCGCTGCCGCATCGCCGCGCCGCACTGAATGCGCCGGCCGCGCCGCGTCCGCAGTCCTCCCAGTGTCCGCCACGGAACCACGATCATGTCCCTTCGCCCCAACCTTCTTTCCCTCGGCCTGGCGTTGGCCGTGGCCGGCGGCCTGGCTGCGTGCAAGCCCGCCGCCAACGAAACCGCTGCGGCCCCCTCCGCTGCGGCGCCGGCGGCGCCCGCCGCGGCCGCACCCGTCTCCGGCGTCGATCTGGCCGGCATGGACAAGTCGGTCAAGCCCGGCGACGACTTCGACGCCTTCGCCAACGGCGGCTGGCGCAAGAATTTCGAGATTCCCGCCGACCGCTCCAACTACGGCGCGTTCACCGTGCTGCTGGAAACCGCGGAGAAGCGCAACGCCGAACTGATCGCGCAACTGGCCGCGAGCAAGCCCGCCGACGGCAGCGATGCGCGCCGCATCGCCGATTTCCACGCCGCCTACATGGACGAAGCGGGGATCGAAAAGCGCGGCCTGCAATCGCTGCAGCCGCAGCTCGACGCGATCGACGCCATCGCCGACCGCGCCGCGCTGTCGCGCGTGCTCGGCGGCAGCGTGCGCGCCGACACCGACCCGCTCAACGCCACCAACTTCCACACCGACAACCTGTTCGGCGTGTTCGTGGCCAAGGCGCTGGAAGAACCGGCGTATGTCGCCACCCTGATGCAGGGCGGCCTCGGCATGCCCGACCGCGAGTACTACCTGTCGTCCGACAAGGAGATGGTGGCCACGCGCGCGGCCTACGAGACCTACGTCGCCGCGTTGCTGAAGCAGGCCGGCATCGCCGAGCCCGAAGCCAAGGCCAAGTCGATCCTGGCCCTGGAAACCAAGATCGCCAAGGCGCACGCGCCGGTGGTCGAGTCGCAGAACGTGCACAAGTCGAACAATCCGTGGGAAACCGCGGCGTTCGCGCAGCGCGCGCCGGGCATCGACTGGGCCGCGTTCTTCGACGCCGCGGGGCTTTCTTCGCAGAAGACCATCGTCGCCTGGCAGCCGGGCGCGATCGGCGGCATCGCCCGCCTGGTCGGCAGCGAGCCGCTGCCGGCGTGGAAGGATTACCTGACCTTCCACGCGCTCGACCACGCCGCCTGGAACGAGGCCGTGCGCGGCCCGGGCGAACTGCCCAAGGCCTACAGCGATCTGGCCTTCGGTTTCCACGGCACCACCCTGGCCGGCACCCCGCAGGCGCGCGAGCGCGGCAAGCGCGCGCTCGACGCGACCAGCGCCGCGCTCGGCGACGCGGTCGGCAAGCTCTACGCCGAGAAGTATTTCCCGGCCGCGTCGAAGCAGAAGGTCGAGGAGATGGTGCGCAACATCCTCGCCGCGTTCGACGAGCGCGTGGATTCGCTGACCTGGATGACCGCCGAAACCAAGGCCAAGGCGCGCGAGAAGGCCAAGTCGATGCGGGTCAGCGTCGGTTATCCGGAGCGCTGGCGCGATTACTCCAAGCTGGAGATCCGCGCCGACGACGCGCTCGGCAATCGCCTGCGCGCGGAGCTGCAGGAATACCGCCACCAGATCGGCAAGCTCGGCCAGCCGGTCGACAACGGCGAATGGTGGATGACGCCGCAGACCGTCAACGCGGTGCAGCTGCCGCTGCAGAACGCGATGAACTTCCCCGCCGCGATCCTCGACAAGCCGTTCTTCGATCCGGGCGCCGACCCGGCCGCGAACTACGGCGCGATCGGCGCGGTGATCGGCCACGAGATCAGCCACGGCTTCGACGACACCGGCGCCGAGTTCGACGGCACCGGGCGCCTGGCCAACTGGTGGACGCCGGCCGACACCCAGCACTTCGACGAGGCGACCAAGAAGCTCGCCGAGCAGTACAGCGCCTACGAGCCGCTGCCGGGCCTGCACGTCAACGGCAAGCAGACCTCGGGCGAGAACATCGCCGACGTGTCGGGCCTGACCATCGCCTACATGGCCTACCGCAAATCGCTCGGCGGCAAGCAAGCGCCGGTGATCGACGGCCTGACCGGCGACCAGCGCTTCTTCCTGTCCTTCGGCCAGACCTGGCGCAGCAAGATCCGCGACGCCGCGCTGCGCCAGCGCATCCTCACCGACGGCCATGCGCCGGCCGCGCAACGCGCGCAGACGGTGCGCAACATCGATGCGTGGTACGACGCGTGGGGCGCCAAGCCCGGCGAGAAGCTGTATCTGGCGCCGGAGCAGCGCATCAAGATCTGGTGACGCGACGCGCCCTGCAGTCCCGGTCCGCGGCGGAACATGCCGCGGGCCGTGGGCATGCGGCGCCCGGGCCCTGTCGTCGTCGCAACCGCCGTCGTCAGGGCCAGTTGTCGAGCGCGAAGTAGTAGGCGTTTTCCTCGCCGCCGGGTTCGAACTCGTAGCGGTCGCAGCGCCCGCCGCCGGGCCGGTAGTCGCACATCGACTGTTCGCGCAGGCGCAGGCCGCGGCCCGCTGCGACGTATTCGCTGAGCCAGCGCTTCTGCAGACTGGTCCGGAACTCGCGGTCGGCGGGTTCGGTCTTGCGGCCGACCACGCTGATCGCCACCGGCGCATCCGAGCTGGCGCGCGCGGCCGAGAATTCGAACGACGGCCCGACGCCGTCGCGCGGATGCGCCACGAATCCCGCGAACGGCGGGCGCGCATCGGCCGCCGCCGCAGGCTGCGACAAGCCCGCGCCGATCGCCAACAGCGCAAGTCCCAGCATCGGTTTCATCGCGGCGCCTCGGATTGCGGCGCAAGCGCGCGGTGGGACGGCAAAGGTCTCGCGGCGTCGGCGATCCGTTCGAGCACGAAGGCCGCCCGTTCCGACACCGGCACCTGCGGCAGCACGCACAGCCGGTAACCCTGCGCGCGGTAAGCGTCGACGGTGGTCTCGAACGAACGCATCGCCTGCTGGAAACTGGCGCGGCGTTCGCCTGTGCGCGCATAGATCTGCGGCCAAGGTTCGGCCACGAACACCGTCGGCGCGTAGCGCTTGCGCAACGCCGCGGCGGCTTCCGGCGGCGCCACCGCGATGTCCATCGAACGCATCCAGGCGAGGCATTCGCCGATGCCGCGGTCGAAGAACACCGGCCCCGGCAGCGCCTCGGCGGCGCGGTGCGCGCGCAGGTTGCGCGCCAGCAGCTCGCGCATGAAGCCGGCGCGGTCGGTCCAGGGCAGCAGGCTCCCGTTGCGCTCGCGCTGTTCTTCGACGATCGCCAGCGCCGCTTCGGCGACCGTGGCGTAGCCCAGGCGCGCCAGTTCGGCCAGCAGGGTCGATTTGCCCGCGCCGGAGGCGCCGGTGATCAGATGGAAATCGCTCCCGGCGACGCTGCGGCCTCGTTCGCTCGCCTGCGCTGTCGCCGCTTCTGTCGCACTCGCCATTGCAACATCCATCGCACGCTCCGGCGCATGCGCACGCGTACGAGTGTAACCGGCGCCTAAGCCATGCCCGGTACGAGGATCGACGGCAGATCGCTGTCCGGATGCGCGCGCAGCAGCTGATACGCGATGCCGCCGATGCCCGGCAGCAACGCCGGCGAGAACACTTCGCGCGGGCCGCCCGAGTACGGCCCGTGCTGTTCCAGGCCGGTGACCAGTTCGGCCAGCAGATCGGTCTTGGAGACACCCGGCGGGCCCACGCCGGCATCGATCGCCAGCCCCAGCAGTTCGCCGTTGCCGGCGTCGCCGTGGCAGACGCAGTGGTTCCAGCCCAGACCCGCGCGCCACGTCGCCGCCGCGGCCGCACGCAGGCTCTCGCGCGTGTCGGGCTGTCCGAACGCGGGATCCAGATCGACCCGGGCCAGCCCGATGCCGACCGAACCGTGACACCACGCGGTCGAGGCCGGCACGCCCGGCAGCATGCGCAGGTCGCGCCAGTTGCCCAGGTCCGGATCGAACAGCGAATCCTCGAACGCGAACGCGCCGCGGCCGGCGGCGTGGTGGCGCTCGTGCCCGCTCGCGCGCGCCAGATGCAGCAGCGACCAACCGATGCCGGTGGCGCCGTGCGAATAACCGCCGAGTCCTTGCGGCCAGCGTTCGTGCGTCCAGTACAGGCGCTCGCCGTCGCGCTGCGCGCGCTCCGCGAGGCGATCGCCGGTTTCGCTGGCCAGATCGATGTAGGCCGTGTCGCCGGTCGCGCGCGCCAGCATCAGCAGCGGCACGATGGCGCCGGCGCTGCCCATCAGCAGATCGTTGAGCGTATCGGCCGCAACCGCTTCGGGAACGTCCTCGGCCAGCGCGCGGGCGCGTGCCAGGCCGTCGCCGCCGTCCATGCCCCAGCGCGCCAGCGACAACCAGGTCCAGATCTGCGCGCCGACGCCGAAGTACGCGCCCGGCGCGCGCGGCCGCAGCTTGACCCGGTCGCGCCGCTGCTCGGCGCGGCGCGCCTCGGCGAACTTCAGCGTGCGCACGCTGGCCGCGAACAGCTCGTGCATGCCCGCGACCGCGTCCGCGCGGCCGGCCGCCGCTTCGCGCAGGTACGCCCCGGCCAGCAAGGCCATGCCCGACACGCCGTTGAAGATGTCCGAATTCAACGGCTGCACCGCCCAACCGGCGGGACTGTAACTCGGCGCGATCCAGGCGACGCTGCCGTCGGCGCCGAACAGGGCGTGCTCGATCATTCGGCCGAGGATGCGCGCGGCCTGCTCGCGCCGGCGCCGGTCCAGTGCGTCGGCGCGCGCGTCGACGCGCAGCTGCGGCGTGTCCTGCGCCCAGCCGTCGTTGGCATAGGCGCTGATCAACGAAGCGGAGATGAAACGCCGCTCGCGCTGGAAATCCGCCTGGCGCCAGCGCTGCAAGGCGGCCTCGGCCAGATCGCACGGCGCCAGCCACGCGGTGCCGCGCGGCCCCTGCAGGCGGCCGTCGCGCACCGTGGTGGCGAACAGCGGGATATCGCCGTCGATCAGGTCGTCGATCTCCGCCTCGATGACCTGCGCATCGCTCGGCGCGATCGACACGTTGGCGGCCATCTTCGCCAGCAGTTCGTGCGCGGTGCGCCGCGCCTTGGCCTCGTCGTGCAGCGACACCGGATGCCACAGCATGCGGCCGATTTCGGCATAGGCCTCGCTCGCTCGCGGCACCACCCGCACGCGGCAATCGGCGAAAGCTTGCAACTGCGGCAGCAGGCGGCCGCCCGCGTCCATGCGCTGCAAGGTCGCGACGGCCTCGTCGAAACCCTGCAACACCTGCGGCCAGTAGCGGTGCAGCAACGGCTCGGCGCTGGGATGGTTCTGCGCCACCGGCGCGGCCACCCACTGCTTGCCGATGCGCGCCTGGTCCGATCCGGCGCCGACGATCCCCGGCACGCTCATCATCGGCTGCTGCCCCGGCAGCATGCCGGCGGCGGAATTGTCGACGCCGCGCCAGCCCAGGCTGCCGCCGCGGGTCGGCAACAGGCCGATGTTGAGCACCGTGCCCGACGCCAGGTCGACGGCGCGGTCGTGCGCCTCGCCGAGGCCCGAGACGAGCACGGGCAGCTTCGGCGTGAACAGGGTTTCGCAATCGATCACCACCGGATGGCCGCCGTGGGCGATCAGGTTTTCGGCATGCAGGTCGGTGCCGCCGACCGCGCGCATGACCGCCAGCCAATGGCCGATGCCGAGATAGAAGCTGCGCAGTTCGTCCTCGCCGTCGGCGTGGCGGTGGGCGACGAATTCGCTCCAGCCGTACTCGCCGCGGTCGACGACGCGCGGCACCCGGATCGGCATCGCCGCGCCGTGCTCGTGCGCCAGCGCATCGAGGAAACCGCGCAAGGCGACATCGACCGCGAGCGAACGCGGCTTGTACAGCAGCGCGCCGCCGGCGCATTCCACGACAGCCACCGACAACCCGCCGCAATGGCTGTCGCCGGCGCCGAAGCGCAGCGAGCGCAGTTCGCCCGGCTCGTGCGCGCACAGCGCGCGCACGCGCGAACGATCGTCGGCCCAGCGCTGCGCGAACGACTTCGACGCCGCGCAGCGGTTGTCGACGATGCGCCGCACGCGCGCCATCAGGCCCGGATAATGCGGGCTCAAGCCGTCCCAGAAATCGCGCTGCGCCGCCGTTTCGAGGAAACGTTGCCAGCGCTCTTCGGCGCTGCCGTCCTCGCCGAGGCCGCCGGTCACGCGCGCGGCATTGAGTTCGAGCAACAGCAGCCGGCCGAGCTTGGCGTGCAGCACCGCGGTCAGCGACGCGCGCGTGGCGGCCGACACCGCCTCGCGTTCGCGCTCGCCCAAGCCCGGAATGCGACGAAGCTGGGCTGCCAGGCCGTCCAGCGCGGACGAACTCAGGCAGCCCAGCGATGCTTCGAAACCGCGCGCGTGCGCGACGGACGCCATGTCAAACCCGGGCGCGGCGAGCCGCGGCGATCGAGCCGGTGTACTGCCCATCCGTGGCCATGCAACGCCCTCCGCTTGCGATGTCGGTGTCGAAGCCTTTAGCTCAGCAGCACTGGATCGTGCCGCAGCCGGTGCAACCGGACGTCAAGAACGTAGGGCCGATGGCGTCGCCGGAAAGATCGGCTTCGGCGAACTCGCCGCCGATGAACAGCGGACCCGCGGGATTGTGTTCGCCCGCTTCGCTGCGCCACGAGGCTACCTGGTCGTGATCGTTCATAACACGCTCTCCTTTATGGATTCGGGTACGTTACGAGGACACTTCACTGTGTGCCTAAAGACCCCGATAGGCGTAGCAGCCGTCGGCTGCGATCCTGCGCTTTCCGCCCGTGCCGTCCCAGACACCGCGACAGCCTTGCACCCGGGCAGCGAGCAAGTCAATGCGAAGCGGCCGCGGTTCTGTGACGGTCGGCAGAACGTCGCGTGCGCGCCGCGCGCTCCTCAACCTGACTGCGCGCCTACGCCGTCAGCGCGCTGACCATGACGTAGTAACCGTCGGGATCGCGCAACGCGAACTCCTGCGTTCCGGTCGCAGGATTCGCATGCGGCTCCTCTTCCAGCGCAGGAACGAGCGTTCGTGCTCTGCGCAGAGCCGGTTCGAAATCGTCGACGCGGAAGAACAGCAGCACACCGTTGCCGGGTTGCGCGCGCGCGGCGTCGGCCAAGGGCGGATGCTCGTGCGCGCCCCAACGATGCAGGCAGATCAGCACGGTGCCGTCGCTGTCGAGGATCTGGCCGAAGTGGTCGTGCGCCGGCGCGGCCGGATTCTGGCCGAACAGGGTCTGATACCAGCGGAAGCTGCGTGCGACGTCGGCGACGCCGACGATGGTCCACAGACGCTTCATCGGATGCTCCCGCGCCGGCCTCGGACAGGGTCCGCCGGCGGCGCCTTGATGCGACGCATCATGTGCTAGCGTCGCGTTTCCCGAGCGCGGAACCTGCCGTCGCTTCCGCCCGGTTCGCGCCATCGCGAGCCGGCATGGTCGCGCGCAGCGTCGCGGCCGGCAAGGGCTCGGCAAGCGATCGCACTGCGGCGGCGTTCAATGGAGGACACGCGCATGAAAGCCAGGCGCATGAAAGTCAGGCGCATGAAAGGATGGATCGCAAGGCGCAGTACGCTCGTTCTTTTCGCTCTCGCGCTCGGCGCGGCCGCGCCGGTCGCGGCGGAACCGACCTACGAGTGCAACGCGCAATCGGAAGGGCATTTGTTCCAGGTCGCGTACGACCATCCGGTCGATCCGGGTTCGTTCTATCAATGCCGCGGCGGCGCGTGGCGGCTGATCGGCATCTGCAACCAGAGCACCGGCTGCCCGACTCCGCCGGATCCGAACGGGCCGATCGTGGAAATGTAACCGCGCGTTACCCAACGACGCGCATCGAAGTCCGCAGGCGGGGCCCGTGCATGGGCTCCGCCTTTTGTTTTTTCCGTCGATGCGCGCGCTTTCGCACGCGTGAACGCGCGCCGGATGAACCGCCGCGACCGGGTTCACGCCGCACGCTTGCGTGCGCGCGCGCATCGGCGCTCACCTTTCCTATCGCTTACTCACCGCACGCGTTGGATCACGACATTCGCGGGGAGACCGTGGTGTTTTCGAGAGCGGCACGCCGCTCCCACTTTCGCCTGCCGGCATCGCGGCGGCGCCGGACACCCCACCCCACGGAGATCGTTCATGTCTGCAAGGAATTTGCTTTTGGCTCTGTTGCTCGGCGCGCCCGCCGCGGTCTGCGCACAGGGCTCCTATCCCGCACCCGGTGCGCTGATCGTGCTCGATCAAGAAGGCGGCTCCAACCTGCGCGGCGCGCTGTACGCGATCGAACCGGTCAGCGGCTACCGGCGCGTGCTGTCGGATTTCGGCAACCCCAGCCAGGGCCCCACGGCGACTGCGCCGGCCGGATTGGCCCGCGTATCGGCCGGACTGTGGGGCGGCAACGACCGCTGGATCGCGACCGACACCCGCGGCGGCACCGACCAGCGCGGCGCGTTGTACGAGATCGACCTCAGCAACGGCACCCGCACCACCCTGACCGATTTCGGCGACGCCTCGCGCGGGCCGCTCGGCCAGCAACCCGAGGCGGTGCTGTATGTTCCGCCGGTGCTGCTGGGCCCGCTCAGCGGTTTCTTCGTGCTCGACCAGCGCGCCGGCACCGATGGGCGCGCGGCGCTGTTCAAGCTGGAATCCAACGGCCGCCGCAGCGTGTTCGCCGACTTCGGCGACGGCCGCGGCGCGCGCGCCGCGCAAGCGGTCGCGTTCGCCTGGCGCCCCGGCGCGCTGGGCCTGGGCGGCAAGATGCTGGTGACCGACCTGACCACCGGCAGCAACGGCAAAGGCGCGCTGCTGACGGTCGATCCGATCAACAAACAACGCTCCGTGCTCAGCGACTTCGGCGACGCGCAACAGGGCTGGACCGATCCGCGCAGCGGCAGCAGCGGGCCGAATTCGGTCATCGCGGGCAACGACGGCAGCGTCTACGTGCTGCTGTCGCGCGCCGGCAGCGACGGCCGCGGCGCACTGGTCAAGGTCGATGCGGCGTCGGGCTACCGCAATCTGGTCAGCGACCTCGGCGCCGACGCGCAGGGGCCGCTCGGCTCGGCGCCGGTCGCGATCCGTTGGTCGAAGGATCAACAAGTGATCTACGTGGTCGACGCCAAAGCCGGCGCGGACGCGCGCGGCCTGCTGTTGCAGGTCGATCCGCTGACCGGCGCGCGCCGCACCGTCAGCGATTTCGGCCTCAGCGGCTACGGCCCGCTGGGCCAATCGCCGCGCGCGATCGATACCAACTGATGCGGGCGCGTTGACGCCGCTCGCGGAACCGGTCGAAGCCCCGCGAACGCGGGGCTCTGTCGTTTCGCACGTCGGCGCGCGGCCCATCATCGCGCAGCGACACGCGTTATAGACTCGCGTTCCCGCCCGCGCCGCAAGAACATCCGCCACAATGCTGCATCACCTCTCCTTCGGCGTGCGCGACCTCGCCGCAGCGGCTGCGTTCTACGACGCAACGCTCGCCGCGCTCGGCTATCGCCGCGTGTTCTGCGGCGACCGCTCGGTCGGCTACGGACTGGTCGACGGGCAGGACCTGCTGTTGTTGAATCTCGACGATCGCGCCGCCGCGCCCGGCGACGGCTTCCATCTGGCGTTCGCGGCGCCGTCGCGGGCCGCGGTGCGCGCCTTCCATGCCGCCGGCGTGAACGCCGGCGGGCGCGACAACGGCGAACCGGGCTTGCGGCCCGATTACGGCGCGCACTATTACGCGGCCTTCCTCATCGATCCGGACGGCTACCGCGTCGAAGCGGTGACAACCACGCCGGACGCCGGCTGAATCCGCCGCGCAGCGCGGCGCGCGGCGTTCACGCAAGCGGCCGGCGGCATCCGCACGGCCGACATACGCCGGCCGCGGCGCGATTGCCGGTATCATGCCGGCGACGGTTTTGCGCGTTGCAGACGTCGCCGGAGCCGGCCATGCGAATCAAAATCCCGTTCTTTTCCCGCGCCCCGTCGCTGAGCCTGCGCATCGCCTGGCGCGTCGGGCTCGGCGTGACCTTGCTGCTGTTCGCCATCGGCCTGGCGATCAGCGTGGCGATCTGGAAGGCCGACCTGCGCATGGTCTATCGCGACAGCGCCGAAGCCACGGCGGCCGCGATCGAACTGCGCGACGGCCGGCTGACGCTGGACCCCGAGCGCTTGCCGCCGCGCCTGCGCGATGCGCCGGACCGGGCTTGGCTGGCGGCCGCGGACGAATCGGGCCACGCCCTGACCTGGGGCACGCTGCCCGCCGAGTACCGCCCGCTGATCCCCGCGTTGCCGAAGCTCAGCGATTCGGACCTGCGCAGCACCGACCCGCGGCTGGCCGCGGCGCTGATCCTCGAAGAACGCCCCTGGGGCCGGCTGCACGTCATCGTCGGCGGCGTTCCGGAAGAAGGCGTGATCGGCCTTTACACGCCGCTGTTCTACTTCATCGGCCTGTGGCTGGTGCTGCCGGTGACCGTGGCCATTCTGCTGCTGGTGCCGTGGATCGTGCGCCGCGGCCTCGGCGGCATCGCCAAGGTCGCGCAGCAGGCGCGCAGCGTCGACATGAACCGCCGCAGCCGCCATCTCGACGCCGGCGCGGTGCCGTCCGAGCTCAAGCCGCTGATCGATTCGTTCAACCAGGCGCTGGAGCGGATCTGGGACGCCGCCGAGGCGCGCGACCGTTTTCTCGGCAACGCCGCGCACGAGCTGCGGCTGCCGATCGCGATCGTGCGCGCGCGCGCCGGCGCATTGCCCGCGGGGGCGTCCAAGACCAGCCTGCTCAGCGACATCGCGCGGCTGGAGAACATCTCCGAGCAATTGCTGGACCTGCAGCGCGTGGACCGCGGCCTGATCGCCAACGACCGGCTCGATCTGGTCCAGGTCTGCCGCGACGTCGGCGAAGACATCGCGCCGTTGCTGGTCAAGGCCGGCTACGAGTTCTCGTTCGACGCGCCGGAGCATCCGGTGGTCGTGTCCGGCGACGCCGGCGCCTTGCAGCGGGTCGTCATGAACCTGTTGCAGAACGCGATGACCCACGGCGGCGGCGCCGGCGAGATCGCGCTGAGCGTGTCGCCGCAGGCGCGCATCAGCGTGTCCGACGCCGGCCCCGGCATCGCCGAGGAAGAGCATTCGCAGATTTTCTCGCCGTTCTACCGGCTCAATCCCGAAACCCAGGGCAGCGGGTTGGGCCTGCATCTGGCGCGCGAGGTGGTGACCCGGCACAAGGGCAGCATCCGGGTATCGCGTTCGGATCAAGGCGGCGCGTGCTTCTGCGTGCAGCTACCGCTCGCTCAGCCGCAGACGGAAACCCTCTGACATGCGCATTTTGTTGGTCGAAGACGATCAAGGCCTGGCGCAGGCGCTCAAGAGCGCGCTGGCGGCGCACAGCATCGTGCTCGATGTCGCCGCGGATCTGGCCCAGGCCCGGCAGGCGCTGAGCCAGGCCGACTATCGCGTCCTGATCCTGGACTGGCAGTTGCCCGACGGCGAAGGGGTTTCGCTGATTCCGCAGGCGCGGCGCGCGCTGCCGGGCGTGCCGGTGCTGATCCTGACCGCGCGCCACCACGTCGACGACCGCATCCAGGGCCTGGATGCCGGCGCCGACGACTACGTCACCAAGCCCTTCGACGTGAACGAGTTGCTGGCGCGGATCCGCGCGGTGTGCCGGCGTCCGGCCCAGCACCAGATTCCCACGATCACCCTGGGCGCCTTGCAGTTCGATTTCGCCAACCGCTGCGCGAGCGTGAACGGCGCCGACCTCGCGCTGCCGCGGCGGCAACTGCTGGTGCTGGAAACGCTGTGCCTGCGCGCGGGCCGCACCGTGTCGCGCGCCAAGCTGCAAGAGGCGGTGTACGGCTTCGACGACAACATCGAATCCAACACGCTGGAATCGCATATCTCGCGGCTGCGGCGCGCGTTGGCGCCGGCCGGGGTGGAGATCCACGCGATGCGCGGCCTGGGCTATCTGCTCCAGGCCACCGACGAAGCCTGACGCGGCCGCGGCCGCGAAGGCCGCGAACGCGCCGCCGCCATCGCGCGATTCGCGCGACGGCGGCGACGCCGGTCAACCGCCGGCGGCGACGTTGCCTTGCTGCATCGCTGCGAGCAGCGCCGCGGTCATTTCCCGCCGCGACAGCTTGCCGTCCTTGTCGGTGTCGAGCTTGTCGAAATGTTCGACCAGCGCTTCGTGGATCTTGGCCTCGTTGCGGTCGATGCCGCCGTCGCCGTTGACGTCGGCGGCGGCGAAGCCCTTGTCGAACTCGACCCGCTGCTTGGCGATCCGCGTGGTCATGAACGCGTCGAATTCCTTGCGGGTGACGACCTGGTTCTTGTCGGTATCGACCGCGGCGAAGGCGCTGTCGATGTAAGCGCGCTCCAGATCGGGCTGGGCGGTGGTGGCGGCATTGACGGTGGAGGCCAGGCTCAGGCCCAGCATCAGTGCTGTGGATCGCTTCATGTGGGGGATGCTCATCGCAGAGAGTGTTATCGGTCGCGCCAGTAGTTGTGCTGGCGACGTTCGCGTTCGCGCCACTCCCACTCGCGCCGCTCGCGTTCGCGGCGTTCCCATTCGCGCTGGCGCGCGTCTTCGCGCCAACGGTCGCGGCGATTGTCGTGGCCGCTGACGCCGCCGATCGCGCCGCCGGCCAGCGCGCCGCCGGCGGTCGCCCAGGGATCGCCGTGCGACAGCAGCGAACCGGCGACGCCGCCGACGATCGCGCCGGCCAGCGCGCGCCGCTCCTGTTTGGTCAGCGCCTCGGCGTTCGGCGCCGCGGCCAGGCCGGCGGCGATGACCAGTGCGGCGGCGGCGCCTTTGAGTGAGGCTCCGGAAGCCTTGTACATGCTGTGCTCCTTCTCTTGGATGGAAAGGCGCGCCCGCGACCGGGCAGAGGTCGCGGGCGCCGCAGCAGCGGTGCGTCCACGCAAGCCGTTGCTGTCGAGCGCACTGTAGGAGCCAAAGCTTGTACCAAGCTTGCGGCGCGCTGCGGCCGCGTCGCCCGGTCGTGCGGCGTTCATGCAACGCACGCAGTGCGCGGACGCAGCAACGCGCGCAAGCGAACGCAGCGCCTTGCGGCGCCGGTTCGCTGTATCCGGATCGTTGCGATGTTCGCGAACGCGCGCGCTCGCGCGGACCGTCGCGCCTGGATCAGTCCAGGTATTCGCCGCCGTTGGCGCCGTCGCGACGGCGCAGGCGCGCGTGCTCGAGCCATTGCCGAGGCAGCAGGCGCGCGTTGATGCCGCGGCGGCCGCGGCGCGGATCGCGCGGCACCCAGTGGGTCAGGCAGCCGCAGACCTTGCAGCGATGGAAATCCACGCGCTGGCCGTTGCAGGCGTAGGTCTCGGTGTGGCCGCCGGCGGCGACGAGGATGTCTTCGGCCGTGTAGTAGGCCCACAGCGCGCCATAGCTGGCGCACAGCGAGCAATTGCACGCGGTGATTTCGCTGGGTGGCGAAGCCAGGGCGATGCAAACGGCGCCGCAATGGCAGGTCGCCAGCGGATGCTCCAGGCCGGGCGCGATGCGCAGGCCGGGCTCGTGCGCGTGCTGCGGCGACAGCGCGATGGAAAAACCGTTCGGCGGAGAGGAATCGTGTCGGGTCGTCATGGCACGGCAAGGCGGATCGGTCGATTGCGCGCCGGACTGCGGCCTTGGAATCGGTCGCAGTCCGGCGCGGCCACTATAGAAGGCCAAGCTTGCGTCAAGCTTGCGTCTGCCTCGCGCGCGATCGCCGCGCGGCGCTCAGACCGCGTCGCCGCGCGGCGCTTCGTCCGCCGGCGGCGCCGGCGCGAGCGCCGGCGCATCGGCCGAAGTCACCCGCCCCACCCACAGGGCCGAGCACAGCGCCAACCCCGCCGCGATCCAGCCGACTGCGCCGTAACCGGCGATGTGTCCGCTGGCATCGGTGGTCAGCATCAGCCCGCCGAGCCAGGCGCCGAAGCCGGTGCCCAGCGACATTACCGCGCTGTTGGCGCTGAGGTAGGCGCCGCGCTGCTCGGCTTGCGGCACCGTGGTCTGCAAGGCCTGCAACGGCACCATGCGGCCGTTCATCGAGACCATGAAGATCGGGAAGAACAACAGCATCGCGATGAACCCGACCGCCGGCAGATGGGTCACGAACAGCACCGGCAGCAGCGACACCACCACCGCGATGCGGTACACCCGCTGCTTGCCGTGGCGGTCGGCCAGGCGCCCGATCAGGCGCGAGGTGAAGAACGCCGCCACGCCGCCGGCCATGTACATCCACGACAGTTGCGAGGGGTCGATGCCGTGGTTGGCGACCAGCATCGGCGAGATGAACGGAATCACCAGCATCTGCGAGGTCGTCAGCATCAACGTCAGCGCGAACGCGTTGAGATGGCGCGGATTGGAGAACAGCCGGAACAGGTTCGGCAGCGCCTGCGCCAGCGATTGCGGTTGCCGCGCCAGATGCTGGTTCAGCGGCGGCACCACGCGCGCGCCGGCCACCCAAATCAACAGCGACAGCGCCACCAGCAGCCAGAACGGCGCCGACCAGTGGAAATGCGCGCCGAGCAGCACGCCGACCGGAACGCCGATGACTGAGGCCACCGCGAACGAGGTCATCACCGTGCCGGTCGCGGCGCCGCGGCGCTGCGCCGGGATCACGTCGGCGATGATCGCCATGATGATCGAGCCGAGCACGCCGCCGCTGAGGCCGGCGAACGCGCGCGAGGCCAGCAGCAAGGGGTAGCTGTCGGCCAGGGCGCAGGCCAGGTTGGACAGGGCGAACAGCGCGTACATCGCCAGCAGCAGCTTGCGCCGGTCGAAACGGTCGATGTAGGTCGCCGCGAGCAGGCCGGACAAGCCGCCGCACAGCGAATACGCCGAGACCGCGGCGGCGAACTGCGCCGGCGAGATGTGCATGGAACGCATGATCTGCGGGCCCAGCGGCATCATCACCATGAAATCCATGATGAGGGTGAACTGGGTCAGCATCAGCAGCCACAACAGGCGCCGCTCGCGTGGGGGTTCGATCGAATACATGGGAGTCCTTGCGGTCGCGACGAGCGCGACGGTGGGAGAAGGCTTCAATCGTCGAGGGATTCGTGCACGCCCTGCGCGCCGCGCTTCCAGTAGCCGGCCGCGTGCAGGCGCGCTTTGTCGACGCCGCGTTCGTTCAGCAGATGCTGGCGCACCGCGCGGATCGCGCCGGATTCGCCGGCGGCCCAGACATAGGCGCTGTCGTCGCGGCCGCCTTGCGGCCACGCCAGCGCGCGCACCGCTTGCAGCAGCGGCGAATCGGCGCCGCTGTCGGCGCCGCGCCGATAACACCAATGCACCTGCAATGCGGCGGCGGTGGCGAACTCCAGGCGCGCGTCCGGGTCTTCGACTTCGATCACGGCGACGGCGCGCGCGCTGGCCGGCAGTTCTTCCAGGCGGCGCGCGATCGCCGGCAGCGCGGTGTCGTCGCCGATCAGCAGATGCCAGTCGAAGCCGGCCGGAATCACCCGCGAACCGCGCGGGCCGCCGATGCCGAGCTGGTGGCCGACCTGCGCCTGCCGGGCCCAGTCGGACGCGGGCCCGGCCTCGTGCAAGGCGAACTCGAGTTCGAGCTCGCCGGCTTCGAGATCGAAGTTGCGCGGGGTGAAGTCGCGCATCGTCGGCCGCGGCGCGTCGTCGGCGTAGACGAAACCGCTCGGCCCCAGCGTCGGCAGCACCGGACGATCCTGCCCGGGCGCGGGGAACAGCACTTTGACGTGATCGTCGAACGAGGCCGAGACGAAATCGGCGAGCGAATCGCCGGCCAGCGCGATCCGCAGCAGATGCGGGGTGACCGCTTCCACCCGGGTCACGCTGAGCAGGCGCAGGCGCAAGGGATGGCGGACGCGCACGACCGCCAGGTCGCTGGGTTCTTGCATGGGGGCCGTCCTGATTCTTGTTTTATCGATGCCGCTTCATCGCGGCAATTCGCGCGGGGGACGCGGCGAAGCTCAGTCCTTGTCGCCTTCGATCTCGCGCGTGGCGCGGCGCAGGATCTCGGCGATGCGGCGCTGCTCGTCGGCGGGCACCTCCTCGCGGCGGAACAGCGCGGTCTTGAGCGCGCGCCGGGCCTGGATCAGCTCCGGCAGCCAGCCCCCCTCGGCCGGATCGTTCGGATCCTCGCCGGCCAGCGCGCGCCGCACCGAATCCATCTTGCGGGCGATATGGCTGAGCTTGGCCAACATCATGTCGACGCGCTCGCGATTCGCGCGCAGGTGCTCGGCGCCCGGCTCGGCCAGCGCGTAGCGCTTGCGGTTGCCTTCCAGCTCGACGGTGACGTAGCCCAGTTCTTCCAGGTAGGTCAGCGCCGGATAGACCATGCCCGGGCTCGGGGCGTAGAACCCGTTGGAACGCGTTTCCAGGGCCTTGATCAGTTCGTAGCCGTGGCTGGGCTTGTCTTCCAGCAGGGCCAGCAGCAGCAGTTGCAGATCGTCGGAGCTGAACTTGCGGCCGCGCGAGAAGCCCTCGCCGTCGTCGAAACCGCCGGGGAAACCGGGGCCGCCCGGACCGCCGGGGAAGCCGCCGCGGCGCCCGCCGCGACCGCCGCGCGGGTGATGGCCGTCGCCGTGCCGGTGCAAATGGCTGGCGAAACGCTCGAAAAACGAAAACTCGTCGCGGCAGTGGGCGCGACCCGGGTCGAACACGAAGAAACGACGCATGACGCACCTCTGACCTATCGTAAGATAGGTCGTAAGATATATATCGTAAGATATGAAAGCAAGCCCTGAGCCGACGAACGGCGCGCGGCCGCGGCGGACCACCCTCAAGCCAGCCCCTCAAGCCGGGCCCTCAGAACGGCCACCCCGCACCGCCGACTGCGAACCGGCCGTCCCGGCAAAGGCCCGCCGCCTAAAATGGCGCGGCGCTCGCCCTGGCGGACCGGTGGATGAAATACAGGCATTTCTTGTTCGACCTCGACGACACCCTGCTCGACTTCGGCGCGTCGGAACGGCTTTCGTTCGCGACGATGCTGCAAAGCTTCGGCGGCGAACCCGGCCCTGCGCTGTTCGCCGACTACCAGCGCGAGAACGCGCAGCTGTGGACCCAATTCGAGCGCGGCGCGATCGGCAAGGACGCGCTCAAGGTCGAGCGTTTCCGCCGCGTGTTCGATCTGCACGCGCTCGCGATCGATCCGGCCGCGGCCAGCGCGCGCTATCTGGAGTCGCTGGCCGAAACCGTGGTCCTGGTCGACGGCGCACGCGCGCTGTGCGAGGCGCTGGCGCAGGTCGGCGAAGTCGGCATCATCACCAACGGCATCGAATACGTTCAGAGCAAACGCATCGGCAGTTCCGGCCTGGGCGACTGGATCGCGTTCGTGTCCACCTCCGAAGCCTGCGGCCACGCCAAGCCGGACGCGCGTTTCTTCGAATACGCGGTGCGCAATTTCCGCGGCTACGACCGGTCCGCGACCGTCATCGTCGGCGACCGGCTCGACGCCGACATCCTCGGCGCGAACCGCTTCGGCATCGACAGTTGCTGGTACAACCCGCTGCGCCTGGACAACCCGGGCGAGGCGACGCCGACCTACGAAGTCTCGCACCTCGACCAGATCGTCGCGCGGCTGACCGGGTAAGCGCGCGAACGGCTCAGCGCGCGACGGGCACGCGTTCGGCCAGCCCCAGCTCGTGCGCCATCGCGATCAGCGCGTGCAGGCGCGCCGGCACGAACCGGTGCCCGGAGTAGTACAGCCTGAGCCCCTCGTACGGCGGACACCAGGCGTCGAGCACCGCCACCAACGCGCCGGACGCGAGTTCGTCCGCGATGAACCATTCCGAGACGAAGCCGATGCCGAGCCCGAGCAGCACCGCGCGCTTGATCGCCGGCAGCTCGTTCAACACCATGCGCGCGGGCAGATCCATCTGCAATTTCTTGCCCTTGCGTTCCAGTTCCCAGTGATAGACGCCGCCGTGCGACATGCGCATGCCGATGCTGCGGTGCTTGAGCAGGTCGCGCGGCTGCGCCGGCGTGCCGTGCTCGCGCAGATACGCGGGCGTCGCCACCACGCGCATGCGCAGGTCGCTGGTGAGCCGCACCGCGATCATGTCCTGCGGCACGAACTCGGCCAGGCGGATGCCGGCGTCGTAACCTTCCGCGACGATGTCGATCGGCCGCGATTCGCTGACGATGTCGATGCGCACGTCCGGATAGCGCCGCGCGTACTCGCTGAACAACGGCTCCATCAGCAACGACACCGCGCCCTGCGGCGCGTTGATCCGCAGCGTGCCGGCGGGAACGTCGGGCCCGAGCGCGGCCTCCTCGTTGGCGCGCTGGATTTCGGCCAGCGCCGGCGTCACCCGCTCGACGTAACGGCGCCCGGCCTCGGTCAGCGCCACGCTGCGGGTGGAGCGGTGGAACAGGCGCACCTTCAGCCGCGCCTCGAGCCCGGCGACTGCGGCGCTGACCGCGGTGGCCGACATTCCCAGCGCCTGCGCGGCGCCGCGGAAGCTGCTGCGCCGGGCCACCGCCAGCACCACTTCCAGTTCGGTCAGTCCGGTGCGGTGCATGGATTATCCTGATTATCCGAATGAAACATACGTGATACATCGGCTTATCTGGACGCGACTGTACTCCTAGACTGCGCCGCATCGCCACCCGTCCAGGAGACCCAGCATGCAACGCATCGAGCACATCTACATCGACGGCCAGTTCGTCGCGCCGCATGGCGAGGAGTGGTTCGACCTGCACGATCCGAGCACCGAGCAAGTCATCGGCCAGGTCCGGCTCGGCGACGCGCACGACGCGCAGCGCGCGGTCGCCGCGGCCAAGGCCGCGTTCCCGGCGTGGTCGCGCAGCAGCCGCGAGGAACGCGTGGACGCGCTGCTACGCATGCACCGCGCCGTCGCCGCGCGCGAGGACGAACTGATGCAAGCGGTGATCCTCGAATACGGCGCGCCTTCGCAGCGCAGCCGCTGGATGGCCACGTACCCGGCCGACGTCATCGCCCAGGCCATCGAAGCCTTGCAGGCCTTCGAATTCGAAGAACAGGCCGGCAGCGCGCGCGTGGCGATGACGCCGGTCGGCGTGGCAGGGCTGATCACGCCGTGGAACAGCAACGCCGGCTTCATCTGCAACAAGCTCGCGACTGCGCTCGCCGCCGGCTGCACGGCGGTCATCAAGCCCAGCGAGATGAGCGCGTTGCAAACCCGGGTGGTGGCCGAAGCGCTGCACGAGGCCGGCTTGCCCAAGGGCGTGTTCAATATCGTCAACGGCCGCGGCGACGTGGTCGGCGAACAGATCGCGCGCCATCCGGACGTGGCCAAGATTTCCTTCACCGGTTCGTCTGCGGTCGGCCAGCATCTGGTCGCCGCCGGCGCCGCGGGCATGAAGCGGGTGACCCTGGAACTGGGCGGCAAGTCGCCGACGCTGGTGCTCGACGACGCCGATTTCGCCGCGATCATGCCGCTGGTGCTGATGGCCGGCTTCGCCAACAGCGGTCAGGCCTGCATCGCCGGCACCCGCATCCTGGTGCCGCGCGACCGGCTCGCCGAGTTCGAAGCCGTCGCCCGCGACGCGGTGGCGCGGATCAAGTCCGGCGACCCGCGCCAGGCCGACACCGACATCGGCCCGATGGTCAGCGCGCGCCAATGGCAGCGCGTGCAGGGCTATATCCGCCTCGGCATCGAAGAAGGCGCGACCCTGCTCGCCGGCGGCGAAGGCCGGCCCGACGGGCTCGACGCGGGCTGGTTCGTCAAGCCGACGATCTTCACGGGCGCGAACAATTCGATGCGCATCGCGCGCGAGGAAATCTTCGGGCCGGTGCTGACCATCATCGCCTACGCCGACGAGGCCGAGGCGATCGCCATCGCCAACGACACCGACTATGGGCTCAGCGCGCTGGTGCTCGGCCGCGACCTCGACCGCTGCGAACGCGTGGCGCGGCAGATCGACGCCGGCCGCGTGCTGGTCAACACCCTCGCCCACGAACCGCGCGCGCCGTTCGGCGGCTTCAAGCATTCGGGGCTCGGGCGCGAGATGGGGCGGTGGGGAATCGGCGCGTACCTGGAGCCCAAGACCTTGCTGATCGCGCGCTGAGCCGGCAATGCAAGCGCCGACGGCGAATGCGAACTGTGTAACCGTCCGATCAACAATCGTTACTGAGGCCTGCGACCGCCGGGTGTACGCTGCCGGCCCAACGTCCATCGCCATCGCGCTGCGGTGCGCGCACGCTCGTGCATCGCCGTGCGTGCGGCGGCGCACGGCACACGGGCGCAGCCGCAGGAGCCGATCGCATGAGCCGCCCCGCATTGAAACTCGCACTGAAACTCGCGCTGCTGGCCGTGTTCGCCGTGCTCGCCTTCGGCGCCCACGCCGGTGCCCGCGGCGACACCGTGCGCGTCGCCGTCTACCGCGGCCCGGCCTCGTGCGAGAACTGTCCGGAAACGCTGAAGCAGGCGATCGAGGCGCTGGGCCCGAACTACCGCGTCGACTTCGTCGGCGCGCACGAACCCATCGACATCACTCCCGCGAACCTGGCGCGCTACGACGTTTACGCGCAGCCCGGCGGCGGCCAGAACATCCCGGCGGCGTTCGCCAGCCTCGGCGACGCGCGGGTCGACGCCATCCACGACTACGTCGCCGGCGGCGGCCGCTACCTCGGCATCTGCATGGGCGCCTACCTTGCCAGCGGGTCCGGGCTCGGCCTGGTGCCGCACGAACTGGAGTCGGAAGTCGGGCGTCCGGGTTTCGAAGTCGACGGCAGCGAAGACGCGGTCGTCGCCGTGCGCTGGCAGGGCCGCGCACAGACGGTGTTCTATCAGGACGGGCCGTACCTGCGGCGCGCGCCCAAGGACACGGGCTTCCGCACCATCGCCACCTACGCCAACGACGACATCGCCGCGGCGCGCTATACGTTCGGCCGCGGCGTGGTGGTGTTGAGCGGGCCGCATCCGGAAGCCGACGAAAGCTGGTTCGAAGAGGCCGGCCTGCCGCTGGAAGACACGCCCGACGACCGGCTGCTGCGTTCCTTGCTGGCGGCCCTGGGCCGCTGACCGCGCGCGCCGGACGCTGGGCGCAGCCATCCCACCTGCGTCGTTGCGCACGGCGGCGCGACGATTCGTCGCCGTCCCCGGATGCCCGCCGCCGCGCGCGACCGCGCCTCGATAATCGTTCCGCGCCCCTTGTCGATTCCGGCGCCAGCCGTTCGTCTCTATCAGACAGGCGGCCCGTCGGCCCGTTCGCCCCGCCCCACCGCGCTAGGCTTGGGCGGCGGGCGCGGAACACCAAGGCCGACCGCCGCTTCCCGCCTTCCGCGCTTCGCGCGGCCACGACGCTGAACCGACCGGAGCCCGAACGATGACACCGACCATTACCGCTTTCGAATCCTCGCCCGACCGCGGCCGCGGGCTGGCGCGCGACATGCGCGTGCGCTGGGCGCTCGAGGAAGTCGGCCTGGACTACCGGGTCCGCCCGCTGTCGTTCGCGCAGATGAAGCAGCCCGAACACCTCGCGCTGCATCCGTTCGGGCAGATTCCGACCTATGAGGACGGCGAGCTGGCGCTGTTCGAATCCGGTGCGATCGTGCTGCATCTGGCCGAACGCCATCCCGGTTTGCTGCCGGACGATCCCAACGCGCGCCTGCGTGCGATCGCCTGGATGTTCGCCGCGCTCAACACCGTCGAGCCGCCGGTATTCGAGCGCGCGCTGACCGAGGTGCTGGAGCGCAACGAGAGCTGGTACGCCGCGCGCGCGGCGCTGCTCGACGAACGCGTGCGCCGCCGGCTCGGCGAACTGTCGCGCCGCCTCGGCGACGCGGACTGGCTCGACGGCGAATTCAGCGCCGGCGATCTGTTGATGGTGACCGTGCTGTTGCGGCTGGAACGCTTCGGCACCGTGAACGAGTTTCCGAACCTCGCCGCCTACGTCGCCCGCGCCGTCGCCCGGCCCGCGTACCGGCGCGCGTTCGATGCGCAGCTGGCGGCGTTCCTTGAGGCGCAAGCGGCGGGTGCAGCGCCGTAGAATCGCCGAGACCGCCGCCGGCCCGCTTCAGTACGCCAGGTCGAGCTTCAGCCACGCCGAGCGTCCCGGTTCGTTGATCCGGACCGGATCGGCCGGATAGCCGAAATCGGCGCTGCCGGCCAGATTGAGGTGCTCGCTGTAGTTGCGGTCGAACAGATTGTCGATGCCGGCGCTGACCCGCAGCCTGTCGTTGAAGCGATAACCGCCGTTGAACGAAAACACCGCGAAGCCGGGGTTGCGGCCGATGTCCTGGCCGACCACGTTGCCCTGGCCGACGGCGACCCGGTCCTGCCGCGCCGCAGCCCGCAACAAGGCCCCGAAGCTCCAGCGCCGGTCGTCGTAGCTCAACGACAGCCTGGTTTCCAGCGGCGGCATTTGCGGCAACGGCCGGCCGTCGCTGCGGTTCTCGCCCCAGGCATAGGCCAGCGTCGCGCCGAGCTTCCAATGCGCCACGGGCCGCCAATCCGCGCCGATCTCGGCGCCGCGGATATCCGCATCCACGTTTCGCGCCCGGCTCGTCGGGCCCATCATCCCGCCGGGCGCGTAATCGAACAGGATGTAGTCGCCGATGCGCCCGGCATAGGCCGAGACCCAGGCGTCCACGCGCTCGCTCTTGTACTGGAAACCCAGGTCGAGCTGCGTCGTCTTCTCCGGCGCGACGCCGGCGAACGCGTTGGACGCGCCGGCCGGTCCCAGGTTCGGCGAGAACAGTTCCCAGTAATCGGGCATGCGTTCGACATGGCCGAGGCCCGCATACCAGCCGCTGCGGCCGCCGGCGTACTCGCGCTCGTAGCGGACGAATCCGCTCGGCAAGGTTTCGCGGCGGGTCTGGCCGAACGTGGGATTCGGCATGGCCATCATGCCGGTCGCGGCGCGCTCGTCGCGGGCCCGCGCGCGATCCACGCGCGCGCCGTAGACCACGCGGTTCTCGGCGTTCGCGCGCCAGCTCGCCTCGGCGAACAGGCCGGCGTTGGAGAAACGCGCATCGCCGCTCCACGGCTGGGCGCGGTAGGTCTCGCGCCCCATCCCGCTGCGCTCGCGATGACGGCTCTCGTAGCCGTCGACGCCGGCGGTCAGTTCGAACGCGGTCCAGCGCCAGGTCGCGGCGGCGCGGCCGCCGACGGTGAGCCGGTCGACGTTGGCGGCCATCGGCATCGGCATGGCGCTCATCGGATTGGGATCGCGCAGGCTGTAGTTGTCCATCACATGGTCGGCGTAGTTGTAGTACGCGCTGGCTTCGACCGCATCGAGCGCGCCGCCGAGCCGTTTCTTCTCGAAACGCGCGCTGTAGCTTTCGCGCTTGAACTGCGAACCGTCCATGCCGCGGCCGGCATAGCGCGCTTCGCCGTCGCCCGCGCCGGCCGCCAGTTCCAGCAAGGTGTCGGCATCGGGCGTCCAACCGAAGGCCGCATCGGCGTTCCATTTGCGCCACGAAGAAGGAACGCGGTGGCCGTCGCCGTCGTCGTAGTCGTCGGCCTCGGAGCGGTTGGCCGACAGGCGCCCGTACATCGACGCATCGCCGGCGCTGGCGTCGAGCCGCTGGTCGTTGCGGCCGTACGCGCCGGCCAGCAGGCTGCCGCCGATGCGCAGGCCCGGGCGCTCGAACGGTTCGGTACGGCGCACGAAGCGCACCGTGCCGGCCGAAGCGCCCGGCCCCCACAACACGGTCTGCGGCCCCTTGACCACGATCACGCGGTCGTAGGTTTCCGGCGAGACGTAGGACAGCGGATTGTCCATGCGCGCCGGGCAAGCGCCCGGCATGCTGCCGTCGTTGGTCAGCAGGTTCAGGCGCGAACCGAACATGCCGCGCAACACCGGATCGCCGTTGGTGCCGCCGTTGCGGATCGCGGCGAAGCCCGGCACGGTCTTGAGGTAGTCCGCTCCGTCGCTCGCCGGCACCGGCTGGCGCGGCAACTTGGGATCGAGTTCGAACGTCAGCGGCGACACCGGCGCGGCGGTCACCACTACGGCGTCCAGGGTCGGCGCGGATTCGTCCTTCGCGGTCTCGGCGGCAAAGGCCGCGGTGCCGATCAGGGCCTGGGCCACGCAGCAACTCAACGCCAGGATTCGTGGGGTCATAAGATTCTTCGCAAGCGCACGCGACCCGCGGCGGCGCCGCGCGGTACTGGAGTTTCAGGGGCGCCGCAGCGTCTGCGGCTCTCGGAGGCCGGCGCTGCCGCCGGCGAGCGGATAGAGTAGAGGCGCTGCGGCGCGCGGCGCGGGAACGCGGGCGCGGCAGAACGCCGCACCTGCTGCGTTGCCGCCGCTGACCGGCGTCGTCGCCGAGGCGCAAGACCGGGCCGGGCCCGCAACGTCGAGGACACGCACCTCGCCGCTTCGCGCAAGACCATGAAACCTGGAACGCGGCCGGCGCCGAGCGATGCGGATCGAGGCTCCGGCCGCAGCGAACGGTCGCCGAAATGCGCATGCGGCGCCCGAACAACGGCCCGATAGTGGGATCGGCGTTCGCTCCCGCCTGCGCGCATTGGTGCTAGAACGGCAATGGCGATCGGCGTCGGCTACCTCCGTGCAATCGCAGCGTATCGGCGGGCGTCGACGACTCCCGACAGCCATAGCGTTTCCATCGGCTGTCGCCGTTCGCCCAACCTGCGCCGTCGCCTCGAACGTGCGCCTGAACGCGCACGAGCGCGCAAACCCAATGCGCATCCCCCTAGCGTGCAGAAGGATCCGCCGCCATGTCGCAATCGTCCGTCCCCGGCTGTCTCGCCGTCGCCCTGCTCGCATCGTTCGCCGTACCGGCCTACAGCGCGCAGCCCGCTGCCACGAACACCGACGCCCCATCCGTCCGCGCAACGCCGCAATCGCCGTTGAGCGCGGTCGAGTACGAGCAACGCAAGAACCGCATCGTGCAGTTCTTCGAGCAGCAACGCGCCGGGTATCGTGCCGTTGCGACCACGCGCACGAAATCCGGCCAGATCATCGATTGGATCCTGCCGCAGTCGCAGGTCGCCGACGGCGTCATCGCCGCGCCGCCCGACGACGGCGACGACCTGCCGCCGAAGGGGCAGGCGTATCGGGCTTCTTCGCTGGCAGCCAAGGCTCCGGGCGCGCCTGACCGTACGGCGCAGACCGAAGTGCAGCTCGACGCGTCGATGCGCGGGCCGAAGGGCACCGTGCCGGTGGTGCGTTTCGATGTCGAGGCCTATCTGCGCCAGGTCAAGAACCTGCCGCTGGATCCGCGCCAGATCGTCAGCAAGGCGCCGCCGGCGCCGAGCCCGGCGTCGAACAACCGCTATTACGTGGTCTGGCACCGCTTCGCGGATGTGTACGGCACCTCCGGCTACATCAACATCTGGGACACGGCGGGGCCGGTGTACGGCGAAACCTCGATCGCCCAGACCGCGGTGATCCGCGGCACGCCGATGCAGGCGATCGAGGCCGGCAAGATCGAGCACGCCGCGTTCGCGCCGGCCTCGCAGCCGGTGCTGTTCACCTACTTCCGCACCAACGACGCCGCCTCGGGCGACTGGGTCGGCGGCTACAACGCGCTGGTCCGCGGCTGGGTGCAAGTGTCGTCGACGGTCGCGCCCGGCATGTCGCTGGTGGGCTGGTCCAGCGTCGCCGGCGGCCCGCAGTACGACCTGGACCTGGAAGTGCGTTTGTTCAACGGCAACTGGTGGGTCAAGGCCGCCGGCCAATGGGCGGGCTACTACCCGTACTGCATCGGCGGCGGCGCGCCGCCGTGCGCCAGCGGCACCTTGTTCTCGGCCGCCGGCATCCGCGACAAGGCCGATCGCCTGGATTGGTACGGCGAGATCTACGACAGCAGCGCGCCGGCCTCGACCTCGACCGACATGGGCAGCGGCGCTTACGCCAACGCCCAGTTCGGCCACGCCGCGTACTTCCGCAACCTGACCTACTACTGGTCGGCCGACAGCTATTGGTGGTGGGACAGCGGCTCGCTGTCGGTCACCGACGCCGCGTGCTACAGCGGCCTGGGCCCGTACTTCCATACCGACCCGACCTGGCGCAACTGGTTCTACTACGGCGGCCCGGGGCGCGAAGGTGCCGGCTGTCTCTAAGGCGCTGCTGCTGGCGCTCGCGCTGATCTGCGCGGCCTGCGATCACGACAATCCGCAGGCGGCGCACGACGCGTCGCGCCGCCTCGGCGCGGCGTGTTCGGCGGATGCGCAATGCGGTTCGGGTTTCTGCGACCGACGGACGTGCGTCGCGCCCAACGACGTTTACGGCCGCCGCTGCCGGCCCGCGCCGCGCACAGCCGGCGCGCTGCGCGACGGGAAATTGAACGCCTGCGGCGCTTACGTCTGCGAAGACGCACGTTGCCGCTCGTGCGCGTCGGCGCGCCAGTGCATGCACGAGTACGGCGCGCCGGCGTGCAAGGCGGTGGAAGGCGAACCGGGGCTGCGCTGCGGACGATAAACGCAGGCCGGGCCCCGGAACGATCCCGGGGCCCGGCGCTGTGAGGCATCGCCGCGAATCCGCAAGCGGCTGCGCGGCGTCATCCGTAGCGATGCGAACTTACGGGCAAATCGGATTGCATTGCTCCACTTCCGCGTAATAGTTCTCCGAGCGCGGGGTGAAGGTGACCGGATAATTCGGCGCGGCCGCGTCGTAGTTGCTGACGCCGTACCAGATCTTGCGCTGGTTGTTCGGGTTGGTCATGCGCACGCTGTTGACCGAAGCCGAGGCCAGCAGCGCACCGGTCGCCGCGTCCTTGAGCGTGGCCGAGACCGAGCAATACGGCTTCAGGCCCGGGCCGCAGCTGGTGGTCACCGAAATGCGCACGGTGCCGGTGATCTGGGTCTTGGCGACGTTCTTGCACGCCACCATGCCCGCGGTCGGGCCGTAGGGATCGCCCCAGCTGTACGCGAAGATGCCGAACTGGCGGTTGTCCGCGGTCGCGCCGACGCAGGTCGGGTGATACGGCGGGCGCGCCGAACCCAGCACGATGCCGATGCCGCCGCCGGTCGCGTTGGGGGTGAACTGGCCCGAGGACGTGAAGGCCTGATCGCCGGACATGGTGCTGACGAAGACGTTTTCGATGCCGGCCTGAAGCAGGTCGGACGCGGCGACGTCGACTTCGACGGTCTGGTCTTCGAACGTCGCCCGCGCCGGCTTGATCCACGACCGGCTGGCCAGCTGCGAGGCGCCGCAGACCGGCGTGCAGAACGCCGGATTCAGGGTGAAGGCGGGCGTCGCGGCCGCCGCGGTGGAACCGGTCAACTGGACCAGGCCGAGCGCGGCGAGCAGAACCGCGCCGGTTGCCGAAAACCATTTCATGATGTCGCTCCTGTCAGGGGTATAGGCGAGAGTCGGGGCGGGACCCGGACGATGCGCGATCGCATCGCGGGCGTCGCGCCGGCGGCCCGGCTGCGCTGCAGCGGGCGTCCGGGTACTCGCAAAAGCCGCGCGGTTCGGCTCATCCCTGCCGCGGGATTTGCGGCGCGAACACGCCGGAGCACCGAGCCTGTCCGGCGCCTCATCCCTGCGGATGGGGCGCTTTGCGCGCGTCGCGCGCTCCGCTGGTCGCCTCGCGCGCCACCTGCCGGAGCATTTGTGACCCTTATCACTGACGACCGCGCTCGCCGCCCCGAGCCTGCAAGCGCAGCCGCGGGCTGCGGCACAAGGACGCACCGCAACCACGGCCCGAACCGGTCCGGCGGCGCGACCTTGAGTCTTCTGCGACCAAGGGAGTCGAATCATGGGTGACGAGCGTCCCGCAGTGATCAAGACCGTGCTCCAGAAGGGATCGGCCATTCCGGCCAGCGACGTCTTGCGCGCCAACAGCGCGTCGGCCGCCGAGTTCAAGGCGACGATGGTCGAGCTCAACGCGCCGACCGCACAGGAACAGGCGTTCCTCGACGAGTTCGCCAAGTAAGCGGCTTGCGCCGCCGGCGCGCGGCGCGGATTTCCGCGCCGCGCGTCGTTCGCCAACGAACCGGAGCGCGGGCATGATTCCGTACGAACGCGAGCGCAGCCTCGACGAGGCCGACCGCATCATCCGCGCCTGCATCGCGCGGCGCGGCTGGAGTATCGATACCGACCGCTTGGGCGAGGGCCTGGTCGCGGCCAAATGCTTCCTGCTCGACGCCGGCGGCGAAACGCTCGCCTTCGGCGGCGGCAAGGGCGCGCCGGACGCGGCCTACACCGGCGCGGTGTACGAAGCGGTCGAGCACTACTACTGCAAGGCCTCGGCGCTGCCGCAGCAGTGGCACTACCCGAGCGCGCGCGCGATCGCCGACGACCCGCGCTACGCGGCGCTGCCGTTTTTGTCCGAGTTCGAACGACAGCCGCAGCGGCGCCTGGCCTGCCGCGACTACGCCGCGTACTCGGGCGAGGACGCCCTGCCGGTGCCGCTGTTCCTGAGTTTTCCCGACTATCCCGGCGGCGCCCGCGCCGCCGATCCGCGCGACGATTTCGACTACACCCGCGCCCTGCGCTTCGGCAGCAACAGCGGCACCGCGATCGGCGCCAGCTTCGAGGAAGCGGCGCTGCACGGCATCGGCGAGATCGTCGAGCGCGACGCCTGGTCGCTGTTCCTGATGGCGCACTACCTCGGCGGCGACGGCGTTTACGGGCGCTGGATCGATCCGGCGTCGCTGCCCGATGAACTGGCGCGCACGCACCGCACCGCCGAGCGGCGCGTCGGCTGCCGGGTGCGCCTGATCGACATCACCAGCGACCTGGCCTATCCCGCCTTCATCGCCGTGCCCGAACGGCGGCTCGAGGACGAAGTCGTGTTCTCGCACGGCTGCGGCGCTTCGCCGTATCCGCAGCACGCGGCGCTGCGCGCGCTGAGCGAGCTGGTGCAGTGCGTGGACATCAAGCGCGATACCGAGCATCTGGCCGGGCTCGACCTGCTCGCGCTGGAGCTGCTGGCCGCGTACCCGCGCTTGCGCGACTGCGCGATGGGCGGCATCGATCCGCGCCGGCTGCAGCGCGCGCACTGGGATTTCATCGAGCCCGCGCGCAAGACGCCGCAGCGATTGCTTGCGGAAGTCGTCGCCGATCTGCGTGCGCGCGGCTTGATCCTGTACCACGCGGTCAATCACCGCGAAGCCGACGATTTCTGGGTGGTCAGCAGCCTGTCGCCGGAACTGGAGCGTTTCTTCCTGGTCACCACCGGCGTGGTCATGGCGCCGGGACGGCGCGGGCGCGAGTTCCTCGAACGGCATCGGCGCGCTGCAGCGGCATAGCCGGCGTCGGCGCGCGCGGGATCGCCGCCGGCGCCGCGATGCCGGCCGATCGAGTCACGCGACTGGATCGACGCTGCGCAAGAAGTCCGGGCAAAAATCGCACGCTGAAATCCGCAGCTGAACGAGGCGACGCAGCGGCAGCGCCGCGGTGCGGATTTTTGTCGACCATGGGTCCGCTCGCGCCCTACACTCGCGACCGTCGACAAACCCTTTCTCCGCATCGCCGGTTGGAGAGCAATACGATGGTCGCCGCGTCCCGAATGTCGGTTCCGTTCGCGATCGCCTTGCTCGCGCTGTGCGCCTGCGCGCCGCTGCACGCCGCCTCGCGCGCCGGTCCGGATCCGTCCGAGGACCCGGCGATGCTCGACGCGGGTTACCAGCGCTTGCATCCGGACCTGGAGTATCGCCAGCTCGGCATACGCGCCTACCGACGCGGCCAGCTGGAAACCGCGCTGGCGCGCTTCCGCCGCGCCGGCTACTACGGCGACAAGCCTTCGCAGGCGCTGGCCGCGGAGATGTACTGGAAGGGCGAAGGCGCGCCCGCCGACCGCGCGACCGCGTACATCTGGATGGACCTCGCCGCCGAACGCGGCTATCCCGATCTGGTCCAGCTGCGCGAACGCTATTGGGCGGCGATGAGCGCCGACGAACGCAAGCTCGCGCTGGCGCAGGGCCCGGCGCTGTACAGGATCTACGGCGACCCGACGGTGAAGCCGCGCTACGAGCGGGAACTGCGGCGGCAGCGCAACCAGCTCACCGGCAGCCACCTGGGCATGGACGTCGGCCTCGGCGGCGGTCGCGCCGATCAACCCGACTTTGGCGACCGGATTCCACCGACCGGCTTATACGCCGAGGCCAACTGGGACGCGAAACGCTACTGGGCCGACCAGGACGCGTTCTGGCTGCGGCGCTCCGGCGGCAAGGTCAACGTCGGCACGCTCGAACATCTGGGCGATGCGCAGAGCGGCGCGCAGCCCGATGCCGGCGACGCGGCGCAGCCGCCGCACGGTGAGGCGAAGACCGGGCCGACTCCGCAACCGGACCGACGCAAGTTCTGAAGCGTCCGCGGCGATATGCCTGCCGACCGGCGTGGGGCGACCGGCGGCGCATCGCGGCCGACATCGTCGGCGCGCTCAGCGCAGATAGCGCCGCCCGTCCGCATCGGCCTGCTCGCGCAAGTCGCTGACGCAGCGGTTGTCGTACGCCGCGCTGCGCGCATAGCGCGCGTAGGCCTCGCGCGCCTGCGCCGCGTCGCCCGCGCGCGAGTGCGCCAGCGCCAGCCCCGCGTCGATGCCGTGCAGGTTCCAGCGCACCTGCATGCCCGGACGCGACGCCAGCGAGCGCGCGGCGCGGTAGTAACGGATCGAGCGCTGCCACTGGCCTTCGCGCAGATACCACTCGCCCAGGCCGCGATACGTCGCGACTTGCGAACCGGGCTCGTCGACCAGCGCTTGCCGGCGCTCGACCTCGGCCACCACCGGCCGGGCCAGATCGGCGCGGCCCTCGCGCAGCAGCGCCACGGCGTACTGCGCCTGCACGCCGATCGTCCACGGATGCCGCGGCCCGAACACCCGCTGGCGCGCGCGCAGGCCGCGCGCGGTCCAGCGCGCGGCGTCGGCGTTGTCGCCGCCGCACAGGTACAACAGGCCCAGATGGTCCATGTAGGTCGCGGTGGTGCCGTGCTCTTCGCCGAGCAGGCCGATCAGCGCTTCGAGTTCGCGCCGGAAGCGCTGGGTGGCCTCGCGATGGCGTCCGAGCGCGCTCAGCGCCACCGCGCCGCGGATGCGCGCGACCGCCGCATTGCCGCTGCGCGGCCCGTAGGCGGCGATGGCCAGCCGTTCGGCGCGCTCGCCGCTGCGCAGACCGCCCGCCGCATCGCCGGTCGCGACCTGGCACAGGCTCAGGTTGTTGTAGGCATCGCTCAGATCGCCCGCAGCGACCGCGCCGGGGCGCGCCAGCAGCCCGGTGTAGACCTGCGCGCACTCGGCGAAACGGCTGCGCAGCATCGCGTTCCAGCCGCGCGCGAGCTGGATCCGCCATTCCAGCGGCGAAGGCGCGTCGGCGCGGTACGGGAAGCGCGCCTGCAAACGGTCGAGCGTTTCCTGCGCGCGCTCCGGCCGACCGCGGTACATCTCCACCGTCGCCCGCAACAGCCGCGCCTGCGCGAGCGCGCGCGGGTCCGCCCCCGGCGCCAGCAGCGCGACCGCGCGGTCGGCGGCGGCCGCCGCCGCGTCGTAGCGACCGCGCGAAAGCAGGCTTTCGCCCAACGCGACCACGACCTGCCCGGCGACGCCGGGATGATCGCGAAAGCGCGCCTGCGCGCGCTGCACCCCGTCTTCCAGCTGCGCCGCGATCGGCCGCGCATCGCCGTTTCCGGCGAACGGATCGCTGGCGCCGAGGATGTCTTCGCTGAGAAAGCGATTGATCGCCGCCGTCTCGTCGCGCGCCTGCGCCGGGCGCCGCTGCTCGGCGGCGGAGTACAGCAGGAACGCGCCGGCCAGCGCCACCAGCGACAGTGCCGACAGCGCCGAGGAGGCGACGCCGAACGGGTGCCGCTGCGCCAGCCGGCGCAGGCGATACAGCGGCCCGCCCTGGCGCGCGCGCACCGGGCGCCGCTGCAGGTAGCGCAGCAATTCGTTCTTCAACGCGGTCGCGCTGGGATAGCGCGAGTCCGCCGTCTCGCCCATCGCCGCGGCGACGATGGCGCGCAGGTCCCGCGACGGCCTCGCGCGCGCATCCGCGCGCAGCACCGCATCGAGCAGGCGTCCCAGCTGCCATACGTCCGACGCGGTGCCGACCGCGCGGCCGGCGCGCTGCTCCGGGCTGGCGAACTCCGGCGTGAACGCGGCGGCCGCATCGCCGTCGTGGGCGAGGCCGGCGATGCCGAAATCCAGCAGCCGGGCCTGGCCGCGCGCGTCGATCAAGACGTTGTCGGGCTTGATGTCGCGATGGATCAGCAAGCGGCCGTGGGCGAACTCGACCGCCTCCAGCACCGGCAGCAGCAGCGCCACGCGCGCGCGCTCGTCGAGCGCGTGCGTACGGGCATGGCGGTCGATCGGCAGGCCTTCGACGTACTCCATCGCGAACCACAGATGGCCTTCGTCGGTGTGTCCGCCGTCGACCAGGCGGGCGATGTTGGGATGCGACAGCCCGGCCAGGAACTGGCGTTCGCGGCGGAACAGCGCTTCGCTGTCGGGCGAGGTCGCCGCATCGGGCAGCAGCTTCAGCGCGACGCGCTGTTCGAACTCGCCGTCGCCGCGCTCGGCCAGGTACACCAGGCCCATGCCGCCGCGGCCGAGTTCGCGCACGATCCGCCACGCGCCGACGCGGTCGCCGGGCCGCAAAGCGGGGGCGAAGCGTTCGCGCAGCAGTTCGCCGAACAGCGCGCCGCGCAACGGGCCCTGCGGTTCCAGCAGGCGGTCGCGCAGCGACATGCGCGCGGGCTCAGGCCGCCTCGTCCAGCAGCGTGCGCAGGCGTTCGCGCGCGCGCTGCCACAGCCGTTGCGCCGAACGCAGCGGCAAGCCCAGCGCGAGCGCGGTTTCTTCTTCGCTGAGGCCGGCGAACAGCCGGAATTCCACCACCTGCGCCAGCCGCGCGTCGGTGTCGCCCAGCCGCTTGAGCGCGGCGTCGATCATCAGCATCTCTTCGGCTTCGGCGTGCGCCGCGCGCGCGGCGTCGAGGTCGGCCTTGCCCAGGGTGGTATGCGGCTGCGCGCCGCCGCGCTTGCCGGCGACGCGGTCGCGCGCGTGGTTGATCAACAACTGGCGCATCGCCATCGCCGCGACCGACAGGAAGTGCGCGCGGCTTTCGAAGCCGCCGGCGCCGCAGCGGTCCAGGCGCAGATAGCAGTCGTGCACCAGCGCGGTGATCTCCTGCCCGCCCGACCCGGCCGCAGCGCGCCGCGCCAGCCGCTTGAGATCGGCGTAGAGCAGGTTCACCACGCGGTCCCAGGCCGCGGAGTCGCCACAGCGCGCCTGCCCGAGCAGGACGGTGATTTCGCCCATGAATGAAGCGCCTCGTTGGATTCATCGCGACGCCGGCGCGTGTGTGGCGCACGCTGCGGCGGCCGCCCCCTGCGGCGCGCTGCCCGGCTTCGCATCGCGAGGACCAAAGTGCCATCGGCACCGATCCGCACGCGCCGATTCTTGGCGCCGAACGCGGCAAAAGGCAAACGCGCATCGCAAATTCCCGTGATGCGATGCAGCAGATGGCGATCGCGTGGCGGAGTCCGCCACCGCACCGGGTGAATTCGATCAGACGCGCAGGCTGCGCGGCCGGAATGCGCTCCGGCCCTGGGCGGCGGACGTCGGCGGCGCGCTGTTGCGCCGCAACAGAACCTTCCCACTTCGGAGAGCGAATGATGAAAGTCGGTTACATGAGGACGGCCCTGCTGGCGCCGGCCATCGCCTTGGCGCTGTCGGCGGCGGCGCCGTTGGCCGCGTCGGCGCAGAGCGCGGGCAAGATCGCGCTGCGCGACCAGTCCACCCTCGGCCTGCGCGCGGCCGCCGAACTCGGCTTGCGCACGACGATGCAGGACATGGCGCGCGGCCACGCCGCCGGCGAGCGCGTTCCGGCCGGATTCCCGATCGCCGCGGCGACCTACGGCGACCTGCGCGCGCTGACCCTCGGCGCCGGCTTCGAGATCCACACCGTCGACCCGGCCGCGCTGATGTACGCCAAGGGCGACGCCGACCTCAGCCGCATCGCCCGCGGCACCAACACCTGGAAGTTCGTGGTCCTGTCCGCCGGCAAGCCGGTCGGCCTGCTCGACATGGACCGCATCGACGGCCGCTGGCAGGCGGTCGGCGCCGGCGGCGCCGCGCTCGCGGCCGACCTGATCGCAGCCGCGCCGGCCACCGGCGACGGCTCGTTCCGCTTCGTGCGCATCTACCAGGCGGCGTCCGACCTGATCGAAGTGCGCGGCGCCGGCCAGCGCTCGCGCTTCGTGCCGATGCCGTCGGCGCGGCGTTCGCTGGCGCTGCCCGCGCTCGCCGCCAAGAGCGCCGCCGCCAGCGCGACGCTGGACAGCCAAGACCTGCTGCCGGCGCTGCAAGCGGCCGTGCGCGGCAACCTGCAGCGCGGCCAGCGCTGACCGAACGTAGCGAACTGCGGAGCCTTTCGATGAACCTCAAGAACAAACTCTCCACCGCCGCTTTGCTGGCGCTGTCGGCGCTCGGCACCGCCTCGGCCGGCGCGCTCAACGTTCCGCTGTACATGCAGGAACACAGCAACTGGTGCTGGGCCGCGTCGGCCTCGATGGTGCTGGGCTATCACGGCAAGTCGGTGGCCCAGTGCACGATGGTGAACTACTCCTTCAACATCAACTACGCCTGCGGCAACAACACCTTCTACTGGAACAGCAACGCCAACCAGGGCAACTGGAACTACTACGTCGACGATTCGATGAACTACTACTGGGGCGGCCAGCGCTTCTACCAGCAGAACGGTTCGCTGACCCAGGCCAGCCTGAAGGCGCGCATCGACGCCAACAAGCCCTTCATCATGTCCTGGCGCTGGAGCAACGGCGGCGCCCACGACGTGGTCGTGACCGGCTATTCGGGCAACTACGTGTACTTCAACGATCCGTGGGACGGCAGTTACTACCGCACCTATGCCGCGACGGTGTCCGCGTCGGACCGCAAATGGGAGGATTCGCTGCTGCAGTACTGATCCGGCGGCGCGCGCGCGTGGATGGACGCGCGCGCGCCGGCATTCCGAGGGGGGCGGTCGCCAGGAGACGGGCGGCCGCCCCGCTTTTTTTCGCGTCCGGCAGGTTCCGGCGCAGGGGTAGTACCAATAGGTTATCGGCCGCGCCGCCGTCAGCGCCTACAACTACGCCATCCCGACACAGGCCTTCGCCGATGAACCTCGCGTCCGCGCGCCGCTGGACTTCCGCGTTGTTCGCCGCCGTGCTCGCGGCGGGCGCCGCGCACGCCGCGCCGCCCGCGCCCGAAGTCGTGCCGCTGTGGCCGCAAGGCCAGTGGGCTTCGCCGGTGCGCGGCCCCGAACGCACCGGGCGCGAGGGCAGCGCGAACGGCGCGGTGTCGAATATCGGCGAGCCGCGCCTGGAGATCTACCGCCCCGAGCGCCCGAACGGCAGCGCCGCGGTGATCTTCGGCGGCGGCGGCTATTTCCGCATCCAGATCGGCGGCGCGGCGCGGCCGACCGCGCTGTGGCTGCAATCGATCGGCGTGACCGCGGCGGTGGTGTACTACCGTTTGCCCGGCGACGGCTGGAGCCCGGTGTCGCCGTTCCAGGACGGCCAGCGCGCGATGCGGCTGATGCGCGCGCGCGCCGCCGAACTCGGCGTGGACCCGCAGCGCATCGGCGCGATCGGTTTTTCCGCCGGCGGCAACCTCGCCGGCATCACCGGCACGCGCTACGACGAACCGCTGTATCCGCCGGTCGACGACAACGACCGCGTCTCCGCGCGCCCCGACTTCCTGGCGATGATCTATCCGGTGGTGTCGCTGCGCGCGCCGCTGGACAAGACCCGCTCGCGCCGCGAACTCGCGCCGCAGGCCGACGCGGTCGAGGCCTATTCGGTCGAAGCGCACGTGCGCCGCGACATGCCGCCGGTGTTCCTGGCCCAGGCCGCCGACGATCCCATCGCCGACATCGGCCACAGCGTGGCGATGTTCCAGGCCGCGCATGCGGCCGGGGTTCCGGTGGAACTGCACGCGTTCGAACGCGGCGGCCACAGCTGGGGGCTGGGGCCGCCGGGCAGTCTGGTCGGGCAATGGCCGCGGCTGTTCGCGCAGTGGGCGCGCAGCCACGGTTTTCTCGGCGCAGCGGCGCAACCGTCCGAACGCGCGGATGCGGCGAAGCCGGCGCGCAACGACAACGCCGACGGCGACTGAGCGAAGCGACACACCGGCCTGGGCCGCGCCGAGGCCTCCGCGACACACCGCGATTGTGGGGAGACATCGCCATGCACCACCGCCACCGGGCCGCGTTCGCGCTGGCCTTCAGCCTCGCTGCGTCTTCGCCGCAGGCGTTCGCCGAAGACGCGGCGGGCGATGCGGACCTGCGCGCGCTGGTGCGCGCGCAGGCCGAGCAGATCCGCGAGCTCAACCGGCGCCTGTCGGAGCTTGAGCGCAAGCAAACCGGCGGCGTCGCCGATCCCGCTCAAGCCCAGGTCGCCGCCGCCGTCGCCGACACCCGCGAAGACGAACTGGCGGTGCTGCAGGCGCAGCTCGCACAGCAAGCCGCCACCGGCGGCGGCAACGGCGACGGATCGCGCATGAGCTGGCGCCGCGGCGCGCCGGAATGGCGCAGCAGCGATGGCAACCTGCGCTTCCGTCCGCGCGGCCGCCTGCTGCTGGACCAAAGCTTCACCCGCGGCTCCTCGTTCGCCGCGCGCAATCTGTCCGGCAGCGATCTCGCCAGCGCGCGTCTGGGCGCGGAAGGCGCGTTCGGCCCGCTCGGCTACAAGGTCGAAGCCGACTTCGCCGGCAACGAGGTTTCGCTGAAGGACGCGTATCTGTCGTTCGACACCGAACTCGGCGGCCGCGAGGCCGAGTTCTACCTCGGCAACAAGCTCAAGGACCGCAGCATCGACGGCGCGACCAGCGGCGTCGCCACGCCGTTCATGGAGCGCAACGCGGTCGCTTCGGTCGGCGGCATGCAGAGCGGCTACTTCGGCCTGGGCCTGACCGCCAAGCTGTTCGGCGAGCGCTGGCACGCCAGCGTCGCGGTGACCGGCGACGACGCCGGCAACGCCGGCGACAGCAGCGACACCGTCGCCTACCTGACCCGCGCGCACTGGAACCCGCTCAAGCGCGGCGACGGCTTCGTCCATCTCGGCGGCTGGTACTGGTACGAGAAACTCGGCGCCGATGTCGTCAGCATCAACAAGACCTCGCCGATCGCGCTGGGCTGGAACGATCAGGTGCGCGTGTCGGCCAGCAGCATCGCCAACGTCGACCGCGACCGCGCCTGGGGCCTGGAACTCGGCGGCGTGTACCGCAGCGGCTGGCTGTTCGGCGAACGCACCGAGCGCACGATCGAATCCGACAGCGCCGGCGCGGTCCGGCACAAGGCCGAGTCCGTGTACGCCGGCTGGCTGCTGACCGGCGAAAAACCCGGCTTCAGCGCGCGCTCGGGCGTGTGGACGCCTGTTCGCGTTTTGCGCCCGGTCGAAACCGGCGGCTACGGCGCGCTGGAGCTGGCCGTGCGCTACGACCGCTACGACTTCACCGACGCCGCGCGCGGCGGCGAAGGCGATGCCTGGACGTTAGGCGTGAACTGGTACCTCAACGACTGGTCGCGGCTGATGCTCAACTACGTGTTCTGGACGACCGACAACAAGGTCGGCGCGTTCCAGGGGCCGGACTCCGGGCGCACCCTGGGGGTGCGCGCGCAAGTCGCGTTCTGACCGAGCGACAACTGTGGGAGGGTCTTCAGGCCCGACGCTCTTGTCCCAGGTCGCCGCGATCCGAACGCAAGGCATCGGGCCTGAAAGCCCTCCCACAACGTGAGCGAAACGCCCGACCCTGCACTTGTGGGCCGGCGGCGTTGCCGGTTCAATCGATCCGGATCGATACCTCCGTCGACCGCCCGAACCCGGTGACCGCATGAAGCCTTCGCTCTTCCCGCAGCGCAGCACCCTGGCCGCGCTGGCGCTGCTGACCTTGTCGACGACGGCGCTGGCGCAGACCGCGCCGATGACGCCGGACATCACCGGCAAGGAATTCGTCGCGCCCACCCAGGCTTACGACTACGACAAACGCGTCGTGATGATCCCGATGCGCGACGGCACCAAGCTCTACACCGTCATCGTCGTTCCCAAGGGCGCGAAGCATGCGCCGATGCTGCTCACGCGCACGCCGTACGACGCCGCCGGCCGCGCCAAGCGCCTGGATTCGCCGCGCATGATCGACATCCTGCCGCAGGGCGACGAGGTGTTCGCCCAGGCCGGCTACATCCGCGTGTTCCAGGACGTGCGCGGCAAGTACGGCTCGCAGGGCGATTATGTGATGACCCGTCCGCTGCGCGGGCCGCTGAACGCGAGCAAGGTCGATCACGCCACCGACGCCTGGGACACCATCGACTGGCTGGTCAAGCACGTGCCCGAATCCAACCGCCGGGTCGGCATGCTCGGTTCGTCGTACGAAGGCTTCACCGTGGTCATGGCGCTGACCGATCCGCATCCGGCGCTGAAAGTCGCCGCGCCGCAGAGCCCGATGGTCGACGGCTGGATGGGCGACGACTGGCTCAACTACGGCGCGTTCCGCCAGGTCAACTTCGGCTATTTCGTCGGCCAGCTGAGCAAGCGCGGCAAGGGCGGTTCGATTCCGAGCGCCGGCTACGACGACTACACCACCTTCCTGCGCGCGGGCTCGGCCGGCGACTACGCGCGCGCCAACGGCCTCGAACAGATTCCGTGGTGGCACAAGCTCACCGAGCATCCGGCCTACGACGCGTTCTGGCAGGAGCAGGCGCTCGACCGCACGATGGCGTCCACGCCGTTGAAGGTCCCGACGATGTGGCTGCAGGGGCTGTGGGACCAGGAGGACATGTGGGGCGCGAACCATGCGTATCAGGCGATGGAGCCGCGCGACACGGGCAATGACCTCAACTATCTGGTGATGGGCCCGTGGCGGCACAGCCAGGTCAACTACGAGGCGCGCAACCTCGGCGCGATCAAGTTCGACGGCGACACCGCGCTGCAATTCCGCCGCGACGTGCTCAAGCCGTTCTTCGATCAGTATCTGGTCGACGGCGCGCCGAAGGCGGACACGCCGCCGGTGCTGATCTACAACACCGGCGAAGACCGCTGGGACCGCTTGCCGAGCTGGCCGCGCAGCTGCGCGCAAGGCTGCGCGTCCGCGGCTAAGGCGCTGTACCTGCGCGCCGGCGGGCAGTTGTCGATGCAGCCGCCGCGCGCCGGCGAAAGCGAGTTCGAGGAATACGTGTCCGATCCGGCCAAGCCGGTGCCGTTCGCGCCGCGTCCGGTGCGCTTCGGCGACCGCGACATGTGGACGACGTGGCTGGTCAAGGACCAGCGCTTCGTCGACGGCCGCCCGGACGTGCTGACCTTCGTCACCGAACCGCTGACCGAGCCCTTGCGCATCGCCGGCACGCCGCAGGTGAATCTGGTGGCCTCCACCAGCGGCAGCGACAGCGACTGGGTGGTCAAGCTGATCGATGTGTATCCCGAGCAGGTCGCCTCGGCGCCGGAGATGGGCGGCTATCAGCTGGCGGTGTCGCTGGCGATCTTCCGCGGCCGCTACCGCGAGAGCTTCGAACAGGCCAAGGCGATCGCGCCGAACCAACCCTTGCCTTATCGCTTCGCGCTGCCGCAGGCCAACCACGTGTTCCAGCGCGGGCACCGGGTGATGGTGCAGGTGCAGTCGTCGCTGTTCCCGCTGTACGACCGCAATCCGCAGACCTTCGTTCCGAACGTCTACTTCGCCAAGCCGGACGATTACCGCAAGGCCACCCAGCGCGTCTGGCATGCGCCGGATACGGCCAGTTCGATTTCGCTGCCGGTGTACTGAAACGCCACTGCGGCGGCGCGGGAACGATCCCGCGCCGCCTGGCGGCGCGTGCAGACTGAATGCCGCTTCGCCCAAGTCACACTTGCCGCGCCGCGCGCGCGGAACTAACGCTGCCGCGTTTCGTCTATCGCCGACTCCATTGCTCGGTCGATCCCGGAAGTCGGTACCTCATGGCGTTCAATCATTGGTTAAGTTCCACCGCGGCGCTGGCGTTCGGCCTGTTGCCGGCGGCAGGCCTCGCGCAATCCGCATCGATTCCGCTCCCCGCCGGGACCCGCGCCGGACCCTGCGTCGAGGAGGTCTGCGAATATCGCCTCGGCAACGAGCTGCGCGTGCTGCTGATCCCGGACGACGGCGCCGCGGCGATCACCGTCAATCTGGTCTATCTCGTCGGCTCCGCCGATGAATCGCCGGGCGAATCCGGCATGGCCCACTTGCTCGAACACATGCTGTTCAAGGGTACCGCGGCGCATCCGGACATCTCGTCGGAGTTGCTCAAGCGCGGCATCGCCTTCGCCGCCAGCACCCGCTACGACGCCACCCAATACCGATCGACGTTCCTGCCTGATGCCGAAACGCTCGACGGACTGCTGGCGCTGGAAGCCGACCGCATGACCGGCGCCGCGCTTTCGCGCGAACAACTCGCCAAGGAAGTCGAGGTGGTTCGCGACGAAATGAAGCAGGGCGAAGACGACCCGGAGCGGGCGCTGACGCAGGCGCTGATGGCGGCGGCCTATCGGTCGCATCCCTACGGCAGAAGAATCATCGGCGCGTCTGCCGACATCGGCAACGCCACCCCGGAACGGATGCGCGCGTTCTATCGCAACTGGTACCGGCCGGACAATGCCGTCCTGATCGTCGCCGGCCGCATCGATCCGGGCGCGACGCTGGACGCGGTCGCGCGCCGCTTCGGCGGCATCGCCAAGCCCGAAGCGCCGATGCAGCGCGCGCGCACGCCCGAGCCCGCCCAAGCCGGCGAACGCGAGGTCGTTCTGGATCGCGGCGGACAGTCCAGCCGGCTCGCCATCGCTTACCACATCCCGGCGGCGACCCACGCCGACACGGCGGCGCTGCAAGTGTTGGCCGACATCATGCAAAGCACGTCGCCGGTGCGCGCGTACGCCGCGGTGTTCGACACCGGACAAACGATCGATTTCGACGCCCATGCGCTGTGGATGCGCGACCCGTCGCTGTGGACCGCCGCCACCACGATCAAGCGCGGGGGCGACATCGGCGTCGCCGAGCGCACCTTGCTGGATCAACTCGAACGGCTGGATCGCGCGCCGATCCGGGCCGACGAGGTGGCCAGCGCGAAAGACCGCTTGCGCCGCGGATACGAGCGCACACGCGCCGACGTCGGCGATCTGGCGATGGCCCTGACCGAGGCCATCGGCGCGGGCGACTGGCGGCTGTATTTCCGCCATCGCGACGCGATCGGCAAGGCGACCGCGGAACAGGTGAACCAGGTCGCCGGCGCCTACCTGCGTCCGGCCAACCGCAGCGTGGGCCGGTTGCTGGCGGCGGGCGCGCCGCAGCCGGTCGCCATTCCCGAGGCGCCCACGCCGGCCAAGGCCTTGCACGATTACCGCAGCGCCGGCGAGGCCGCGACGACCGCCCCCTTCGACGCATCGATCGCCAATCTGCAGGCGCGCACCCGCTACCTGCGCATCGGCGCCGGCCGCGAACTGCGCGTCGCCTTGCTGCCGCGCAAGCGCCGCGACAGCAGGGTCGTGGTCGACGCTACGTTCCTGTTCGCCGATGCCGGGCGCTTGCGCGGCCGCGGCGCCGCGGCGATGGTCGCCGGCAGCCTGCTCGGCAACGGCTACGTCAACGGGCCGGCCGACGTGCGCGCCGAACTCGATTCGATCGACGCCACGCTCAGGCTGTACGCGGGGCCGCAGTCGGCGACCCTGTTCCTGGATGTGCCGCGGAAGAATCTGGCCAAAGCGTTGCTCCTGGCCGAACGCTCGCTGCGGGCGCCGACGTTCGCCGATCGGCATGTGCGCATGCGCAAGGAGACCTTGATCTCGGCGATCCTGGCCGCGCAGGAAGATCCGGCCGAGGTCGCGGCCGCCGCCATGGCCGCGCACTTCGAATCCTGGCCCGAAGGCCATCCTTACCGCAGCGGCAGCGCCGCCGAAAACCTGGCGGCGATCGGCGCAGTCACCCCGGAGCAGGTCCGCGCCTACCCGCGCGATGTCTACGGAACCGCCGAAGGCACCATCGGCGTGGTCGGCGACTTCGATCCTGTCGAAGTCGAGCGCTGGCTGCGCGCGCGCTTCGCCGGCTGGAAGGCGTCGCGACGCTATGTGGCGGCGCGCACCGCCTGCCTGCCGGTCGCGCCCGAGCGGCGATGGCTGCCGACGCCGGGCAAACGCGGCGGCGCGCTGCTGGCGCGCGCCAACATCGCCTTGAACGACAACGCCGGGGACGCATTGGCCCTGACCGTGGCGGACCGCATCCTGGGAGGACACGCGATCAATTCGCGCCTCGGCCGCGCCGTGCGCGACCGCGGCGGGCTCAGCTACAGCGTCGCCAGTTCGCTCGTCGCCGACCGCAGCGCGGATGCGCGCGACGATACCGGCTCCTGGACCATCAGCGCCACGGCGGCGCCGCACAACCTGGCCAAACTCGAGCGGTTGGTGCGCGGCGAGCTGGAGCGCCTGCTGCGCGACGGCGTCAGCCCCGACGAGGTGCGCGAGGCCACCGGCTTGCTGCTGGCGCAACGCCGACAGGCCCGCCATTCCAATGCCGATCTGGCCAATCTGCTGGCGAACACAGAGTTCCGCGGCAAACGCCTGGAATCGATCGCCGAACAGGATCGCCGGCTTTCGACGATGACCTCCGAAGAGGTCGATGCCGCGATCCGCAAATACCTCAAGCCGGATCGATTCAGTTTCTATCTGGCCGGCGACCCGGACAGCCCGGCCAAGAGCGAATAGATCGCCGCGACTGCGGTCCTCGCGCCGCGTTCACGGACGCGCGCGCCCCGACGCGCCGGCGGGGCCGACGGCCGGTCGCGGCTCCAGCCATGGCGAACCGGCGCCGCGCATGCCGGTCCGCGCCAGCGCCGCTTCGCGCTCGGCCACGCTGCAATCGTCCTGCATCGCGCCCGCGGGCAGCAGGCGGTGGACCTGCAGCTCCATCGCCACATCGCCCAGCCGGCGCGACTGGCGGTGCAGTTCGGAGGCGATCGTCGCAGCCGCGGCCGTGTCGCCGCGCTCGCGCGCGTCCCAGGCATCGATCAGATTCACCCGGCTCAGCAACGACCAGGCGTCGCCCGGCGCGAGCGTCCTGGCTTCGCTGCGATAAGTCCGGCTGTGCGCCCAGTCGCCGCGGATCGCCGCGCTTTCGGCCTGGCCGACCCGAACCGCGGCCATCAGCAGCGTATAGCCGGTCGGCTGCAGTTCGGACCAGGTCTGCGCATACAGACGCTCGGCGCTCGCGGTGTCGCCGAGGCGCAATGCGAGTTCGGCGACGCCGATCTGATGCGTCCACTTGCTCGACGACCCGGTCACCGGCGGCTTGCGCGCCTGATCGAGCAGGGCGGCGGCGCGTTCGCGGTCGCCGGCCAGCAGTTCGATCCAGCTCTGCCCCAGCAGCGCGGTCGAACGGGCGAAGCGGTAATCGGCCTTGGCGCAGGCGTCCAGGCGCCGACGCGCTTCGGCAATGCGACCCAACGCCGTCAGCGCATCGGCGCGCGCGCAGCCGAGAGTGGCCTTCACCCCCGCATCCGCCTGGCCGGACGGATCGGGCTGAAGCCTGTCGGCTTCGTCGAGGGCGGCCAGTGCGTCCGGATAGCGCCCGCGGATCACCGCCAGCTTCGCCACGCTCTGTCCGTACATGTACACCGCGCCGGTTTGCAGATCGGCGCCGCGCAGGCGGCCGATGCTGGTGTCGGCGTCGGCGAAACGTCCGCTCTGGATCAGATCGTTCAATTCGATCACGCTGAGCTGGCGCATCGAATGCACGTCGCCGAGCGCCTCCGACACCGCGTAGGCCTGTTGCATCTTGGCCCGACGCGTGGCGATGTCGCCGCGGTTGCCGGCACGGGTTCCGCTCGCCATCAGCGCCATGATTTCCAGGCGCCGGTAGCCTCCGGCGCGCGCGCGCGCCAGCAGTTCGCCCATCGCCGCTTCGCTGCCCTGCCCCGGTAGCGCGGTCGACTGGCCGAGAAAACGCGCCTGCAGCGCGCGGGTCGAATTGCCCGCCTGATCGTAGAGCTGCGCCGCCTGTTCGTACCACGGCGAACTGCCGCGCTCGGGATGCTGGTAGGTGTCGCAGATCGCCAGCGTCAGCATCGCGTCGGCGCGTTCGATCGTCCAACCCGGCCCCAGATCGCGGGCGATCTTTTCCGCCTCGACCGCCATCGCCCTGGCCCGGCCCAGATCGCCCATCATGCGGTGCGCATCGGCGCCTAGCTGCTCGCGGGCGAAGCGCACGCTGGCCGGCTCGCCCGCCGTCGGCATCGCCGCCAGGCGCGCCAGCGCATCCTTCGGCCGGCCCACCGCGAGCAACAAGCGGATCTGCGCGAGCCGGTAGGCCGCCTTGTCCGGATAGCGTTCGATCAATGCCGAGTAGGCCTCCAGCGCGTTCTTCTCGCTGAAGGGATCGACCGCGAGCCGCTGCGCCTGCAACTGCGCGGCGACCCCGGGCGGCACCGGCGCCAGCCAGCGCAGCGCCTGCTGCATCTGCTCGTTGGCGGCCGCGGCGTTGTACAGGCTGGCCTGCGCGCCGGCCAGTTGCAGCCGCATCAGGCCGAAGCGCGGCGCCATCGCGACGACATCGCCGCCGATCTTCGCCACGCCCATCCAGTCGCGCTGGCGGTTCGCCTCGGCGGCCTGTGCGTAACGTTCGGCGGCGGCGGCGCTGAGTTCGAGCGCGGGCCAAGGCTGCTTGTGCTCCGGCAACAACCGGGCCACGAGCTGCCGCGACAGCGAATCTACCAGCACCGGCGCTTCGGCCACCGGGCCCTTGGCCTGGAAGCGCTCCTCTTTGCCGTCGCGCAGCAGGCGCGCGTAGACGACGATGCGCCCGGCATCGTCGGGCGAGCGTTCCGACGAGAGGAAGATCACGTCCACGGACGCCGGGCCGCCGCCGGCCGCCAGGTCGCTTTCGGTGACCAGGTTGACGTCGGGCAGGCTGTCGAGCTTCCACGACAGCCATTGTTCGAGCAGCGTCGCCGGCCACGCGGACGAGGAATGCGAGCCGCGCATCGCCACCACCGCGACCGATCGTCCGGCGCTGCCGGCGCCGCTGGCCCACGGCCTGACGATCAGCAGTGCGGCGGCGATGCACGCCAGCGCAAGCGCCGCGGCGGCGCCGGACCAAAGCCGGCGCCGGTTCGCGGCGGGCGCGGGCGCTGCGGCGGGCGACGCGATGCCGCGCGCCGCGGGCTCGTTGGCGGCGGGCTGCGCGAGCGCGGCGGCCGCCGCCTGCGCATCGAGCGATTCCAGCAGCGGCGCCGCAACCGGCACCGATTCGCCGACGTTCGTCGCGCGCGCGACTGCGGGCGCCATCGTCGCAACAGGCAACTGCTGGAACCACTGCAACGGCCCCGGCGGATCGAACACATAACCGCTCTTGGCGACGGTGCGGATCCAGCCCTTGCGCGTCTCGCCCAACGCCTTGCGCAGCAGCCAGACGTTCTGCGACAGGTTGGTGTCCTCGACGATCGTGCCGGACCACAACCGCGCGAACAGCGACGACCGGCTGTGCAGCTTGCCGGGTTCGCTGAGCAGCAGCAGGAACAGGTCGAACACGCGTTGCGGCACTTCCACGTCCTGCTCGGGCCCGATCAGGCGGCGGAAGCGCAAGTCGACGACCAGGTCGCCCAGCTGCAGGTAATAGGAATCGGCGGGCCACGGAGTCGTCATCGGATTCACCTGGGTGGCGCGGCAACGCAAGACGCGACCGGTGCATCCGGAAACCGTGCGCTGCGGCGCACTGCGGCCTTGTCTCACGTTTCCTCACCGCGCGTCCCCGCCGCGTCGGCGGCGCCATCATGCGACCGCGCCCGGCCGCAGGCAAGCGTTGTTTCCGGAAAAGAAAAAAACGCCGGATCGACGAGCGATCCGGCGCACAACGAACGGGCGGCTTCGTGGGGGGAGGAACGAACCGCGCGCGATCGCACGGCAGCGTCGCAGGGACAACGCCGGCCGACGGAAAACCGCGGACCGCGACGGCGGTTGCGGTTCAATCGATCCGTACGCGGCCCCACCGCTTGGCGATCTCGCTTTCCATGTCGCCTTGCCGATCGGCTCCATGCGCGTTGCGCGGCGGGCCGGCGCGCTTGCGCCGCCACAGGTTGCTGGCGCGGTAGCGTTCGGCGCGCTCGCGCAAGCCGCGCGCGAGCGCGCTGTCCAGGCCCAGCGCGCGCTCCACCGCGATCCAGTGTTCGTCCTGCACCCAGCGCAGGAAGCGCACGTAGACCGCGCGCCAGGACCCGAACCGCTCGGGCACGCTGGTCCACGGCGCGTTGTGGTGGACGACCCACAACACCGCTTCGATGAAACCGCGATAGTCGCCGGTGTTGTTGAGGATGCGCGCCTGGTACTGGCGCGGCAGGTAGGCGGCGATGAGCGTCCATTGCTCATCGTCGAGCCGGAACGATCCCGGCTCGATCGAAAGAGACGGCGTGATCACGTGATGGCTGCTCCATTGCAAGACGCGTTGCGGATCGGCGCGGAACCGGCCGGCCATACGCGGGCGCGCACGGCCGGCCGGACCGCCGGCGCGGCTCAGTCGCCGAGCACGCCGCTGACGCCCAGGTACACGCCGGTGCCGTCGCGGTTGCTCGACGCGCCGCCTTCCACGCTCCAGCGGCCGCTGTCGGCGGTGCGCCGCAGGCTGACGCCGAACGCGGCCTGGCTCTTGTAGGCGCCGAAGCCCGCGTAGTACGTGGTGCGCCCGGCCACGTACGGCGCCGGCTTGATCGCGATCGCCGTGGCGATGCCCGACTGCATGTCGCGCTCCAGCCGGCGCACGTCGCCGCCGAGCTTCCACACATCGTTGCGCACCGCGGCGACCTGGCCGTCGGTGTAGCCGTTGGCCTGGACCACCGCGTCCTTGATCCCGCCCTGCAACTGGCCGACGTTGACCGCATCGGTCGCGGCGGTGCCGGCGGCGACGTTGTGCAGCGTGGTCTGGCCGCTGCCGTTCGGGTTGAAGGTCAGGCTGTTAACGTTGTTGCTGCCGTCGGCGTTCTTGTCGTATTGCACGCCGCCGGTGGTGAAGCCCTTCAACTGCGAGACGTTGACCGCATCGGTATCGGCCACGCCCGCAGCGATGTTCGTCACCCGGCGTTCGCCGCCCGCGCTGCCCATCGAGACCGTGTTGGCCTGGTCGGCCACCGAGCCCGCGCCCAAGGCCACCGCGTTGTTGCCCGACGCGTTGGCGCCGTTGCCGAGCGCGGTGCTGCTGTTGCCCGAGGCCACCGCGCCGGCGCCGCCGGCGGCGGCGTTGCTGCCGCTGGCGGTGGGCGCGGCGTGGTTGTCCTGGCTGACCTGGAACAACCCCGCCGCGCCGTTCTTGACGCTGTTGACGTCGCCTTCGACCGTGCTGATGCGGTTGTCGTACTGGGCGAGGTTGCCGGCGACCTGGGCGACGCGCGCATCGGTGTAGCTGTTGGCCTGGGTCACCGCATCGTTCACGCCGGCCTGCAGCTGGGCGACGTTGACCGCATCGTCCGCGGCCGAGCCCGCGGCGAGCCCGCCGAGGGTGCGGCCGCCGACCTGCACCTGCCCGGTCGAGTTGCTGCTGCCGACGTACGCGCCGTTGTAACCGCTCTGCGCACCGGCAGTGGTCGCCGATCCGGCGCCGAGCGCGACCGAGTTGGCGTGGCTGGCGACCGCTTCGCGACCCACCGCGACCGCGTTGTCGGCCGCAGCGGTGGCGTTGTAACCGACCGCGCTGGAGCCCACGCCCTGCGCATGCGCGTCGGCTTCGGCCAGGCCGCTGTCGTTGCTGCGCGCATAGCGCAGGCCGCGGCCGTTCTGGGCGACGTAGGCCGCATCGCTTTGGCCGGCGACGGCGTACAGCTGGGCGCCGTTGACCGCGTCGGTGGACGTGGCCGAAACCTCGCCCTGCGCCAGGTTGGTCAGCTTGCTGCCGCCGGTGACGCCGCCGTCGGTGCTGGCCGGACCGGCCAAGGTCGCCTTGCTGAAGTCGACTTCGCCCGGATCGATCTGGCCGTTGCCGTTGCTGTCGGTCCAGTCGTACTTCACCGCACGCTGTTCGGCCTGGGTCGCGCTGGTCGACACCGCCTTGAGCTGGGCGACGTTGACCGCATCGGTGTCGTTCGCACCGGCGGCCACGCCGGTCAGGCGGCGGTTGCCGATGTTGACCTCGCCCGTGGCGGTGCCGCCGGTCAGATACGCGGCGTTGCCGAGCGTGCTGCCGTCGGCGACCGAACCCGCGCCGAGCGCGACGCTGCCGGCATGGCTGGCCTGCGCACCGCGGCCGATCGCGACCGCATCGGCGGCCGAGCTGACCGCGTTGTAGCCCAGCGCGGTGGAGCCCACACCCTGGGCGTGCGCATCGTCCTCGGGCAGGCCGCTGTCGTTGGTGCGCGCGTAACGCGTGCCGCGGCCGTTCTGCTGCAGGTAGACCGGATCGGTCGGACCCATCTGGTTTTGCAGGTTGGTGATCGCGCCCTCGTTGTTGGTGACGCGATTGTCGAGGTTGGTGATGTCGCCCTCGGCGGTGGTCACGCGGCTGTCCAGGCCGGCGACGTTCTGGTTGGTCTGGAACAGCTGCGAACCGTTGACCGCATCGGTGCTCGCGGCGCTCAGGTCCGCCGCGGCGACGTTGACGATCTTGTTCGGCGCGGTCCCGCCGTGGGTAGCGCTGTAGGCGCCGGCACCGCCGTTGGCGGCCGGATCCCACTTCAGCGCGTCCTGGCCCAGCGACGACATCTGCCCTTCGACGTTGGTGACGCGGTTGTCGAGATTGGTGATGTCGCCTTCGGCCGTGGTCATGCGGTTGTCGAGGTTGCTGACGTTGCCTTCGGTGGCAGTCACGCGGCTGTCCAGGCCGGCGACGGTCTGGTTGGTCTGGAACAGCTGCGAACCGTTGACCGCATCGGTGCTGGCCGCGCTGAGGTCGGCCGCGGTCACGCCGGTGATCTTGCCGGCGCCGCCGTCGTTGATGACCACGTTGCCGAACTTCGGCGACTCGGCCAGCTGCACGTTGATCGCGCCGGTGGTCGGGTCGGTCGCCGTCTTGAGGTTGGCGCCCGAATAGCTGCCTGCCGTGGCCGCATCGCCGCGGATCGACAGGGTCTGGCCCAGGTCGCGGTGCACGTCGCCGGCGGCGTTGTCGTTGCCGGTGAAGTTCATGCCCAGGGTCGTGGAGCCGCCGGAGACCGCGTCGAGCTGGCTCTTGTTGACCGCATCGGTCGCTGCGACGCCGGCGGCGACGTTGCTGACGACTTGGTTGCCGGCGTTGATGCCGGCCGAGGTCACGCTCGGGCCACCGGCGATGGTCAGACCGGTGTTGTCCAAACGGCTATTGCCAGCGACGACGCTGTCGACGGCGATGTCGTCGGCCAGATCGAAGTTGACGTTGTCGTCGGCGCCGGTCTTGCTGACGACGATATTGCCGTCGCCGCTCTTGAAGTCCACGGTTTCGCCCGGCGCCACATTGGTGCTGTTGGCGCCTTGCGCGCTGAGGTTGAAACCGGCGTTCGCCGTCGCTCCGACCGCATCGAGCTGGCTCTTGTTGACGGCGTCGGTGGCCGCGATGCCGGCGGCGACATTGCTGACGACCTGGTTGCCGGCATTGACGCCCGCCGCAGTCACGCTCGGCCCCCCGGCGATGGTCAGGCCGGTGTTGTCGAGACGGCTGTTGCCGGCAACGACGCTGTCGACGGTGATGTCGTCGGCCAGATCGAAGCTGACGTTGTCGTCGGCACCGGTCTTGCTGACGACGATGTTGCCGTCGCCGTTCTTGAAGTCCACCGTTTCTCCCGGAGCCACGTTGGTGCTGTTGGCGCCCTGCGCGGTAACGTTGAAGCCGGCGTTCGCGGTCGAGCCCACCGCGTCGAGCTGGCTCTTGTTGACCGCATCGGTAGCGGCGACGCCGGCGGCGACGTTGCTGACGATTTGGTTGCCGGCGTTGATGCCGGCCGAGGTCACGCTCGGACCGCCGGCGATGGTCAGACCGGTGTTGTCGAGACGGCTGTTGCCCGCAACGACGCTGTCGACGGCGATGTCGTCGGCCAGATCGAAGTTGACGTTGTTGTCGGTGGCGGCCTTGCTGACGACTAGGTTGCCGTCGCCGTTCTTCAGATCGACCGACTCGCTCGGATCGACGTTGGAACCGTTCGCCCCCTGCGCGGTGAGGGCAAAGCCGGCGCCGGCCGCCTGCACCGCCTGGTTGGTGGCGAACAACTGGCTGCCGTTGACCGCGTCGGTGCTCGCCGCGCTCAGGTCGGCCGCCGCGACGTTGACGATCTTGTTCGGGCCGGTGCCGCCGTGATTGGCGTTGTAGGCGCCCGCGCCGCCGTTCGCGGCCGGATCCCACAGCAAAGAATCCTGGCCGAGCGCGTCGAGCTTGCTGTCCACCGCCTTGAGCTGGCTGACGTTGACCGCGTCGGTGTCGCTCGCGCCGGCGGCGAGGTGGGTGACGCGGCGTTCGCTGCCGGCGGCGCCGACCGACACTTCGCCGTTGTAGGCGGTGGCGGCGACCGCATACGTCGATGCGGGCGGAACATAGGCGGCGACGCCGATGCCGGCGCCGTCGGCGACGGAATCGGAGCCGAGCGCGACGCCGCGGGCGATGCTGGCGTTGCTGCCTGCGCCGATCGCGATCGCCGAAACGCCCGACGCGTTGGCTTGCTTACCCAGCGCAAGGGACGAAAGCTCCGACGCGCTCGCATGATCGCCCATCGCCACGGACGAAAGGGCCGACGCATTCGCTTGGTTGCCTATCGCCACCGACGAATCGCCCGCAGTGGTCGCTTTGTAGCCCAACGCCGTGCTGAAGGCGGAAGACGCCACCGTGAACGCGCCCACCGCCGTCGCGTACGAATCGGTGGCCCTGGCTTCGTCGCCGAGTGCGGACGAGAACGCGCCGCTGGCGACGTTGTTGTCGCCGAGCGCGATCGCGTAATTCGCCGTCGCCTGCGAGTTGGAACCGATCGCCGTCGCGCTGATGCCGCTGGCGTTCGCGCGTTCGCCGATCGCGATGGTGTCCTCGGCCGAGGCGCGAGCCTCGTAACCCACGGCGGTGGCGTTGCGGCCGGTCGCGAAGGCGTCCGACTGCGGGATGCCGGTGTCGTTGGTGCGCACGTAGCGCACGCCGCGGCCGTTGGCGTCCTGATAGGCCGCATCGGTCGGGCCGATGGCGTTGTTGATGTCGCTGAGGTTGGCCTCGGTCGCGCTCACCCGGCCGCCGAGCGCGGCGACGTCCTGGTTGGTCTGGAACAGTTGCGAGCCGTTGACCGCTTCGGTCGAACCCGCGCTCAGCGCACCGGCGGTCACGCCGCTGATCTTGCCGCTGCCGCCGTCGTTGACGACGGTGTTGCCGAACTTCGGCGAGTCGGCCAGTTGCAGCTTGATCGCGCCGGTGGCCGGATCGGTCACGGTCTTGAGGTTGCCGCCGCTGTAGCTGCCGGCGGTGGACGCATCGCCGGCGATAGACAGGGTCTGGCCCAGGTCGCGGTGCACGCTGCCGGCGGCGACGTCGTTGCCGGTGAAGTTCAGGCCCTGGCTGGTGGCCGCGCCGGCGAGCGCGTCGAGCTGGCTCTTGTTGACGCCGTCGCTCGCAGCGACGCCTGCGGCGACGTTGGCGACGATCTTGCCGCCGGCATCGATGCCGGCCGCGGTGACCTTCGGCCCGCCGGCGATGGTCAGGCCGGTGTTGTCGAGCTTGCTGTTGCCGGCGGTGACGCTGTTGACGACGATGTCGTCGGCGAGCTCGAAGCTGACGTTGTTGTCGGCGCCGCTCTTGCTGACGAGGATGTTGCCGTCGGCGTTGCGCAGGTCGATGCTTTCGCTGGGATCGACATTGGAGCCGTTGGCGCCTTGCGCGGTCAGCGCGAAGCCGGCGCCGGCCGCCTGCACCGCCTGGTTGGTCGCGAACAGCTGGCTGCCGTTGACCGCGTCGGTGCTGCTGCCGCTGAGGCGGCCGGCGGCGAGGTTGGTCACGGTGCGTTCGCTGCCGGCGGTGCCGACGCTGACGGTGCTGGTCGGCGCGGCGCCGGCGAAGTTGTAGACGGTGCCGCGGATCGTCGTGCTCGCCGTGGCGACCGCGGCGGCGGCGGTCGAACCGCTGCCGAGCGCGACGCTGCGCGCGATGCCGGCCGAAGCGCCGTCGCCGAGCGCGACCGCACCGGCGGCCGCGGCCGAACTGGCGTTGCCGAGCGCGACCGCGCCCTGCCCGTTGGCGGTGTTGCCGTTGCCGAGCGCGAGCGCGCCCTGCCCGGTCGCGTTGTTGAGGTTGCCCTGGGCCAGCGCGCCCTGGCCGTTGGCGGTGTTGTCCGCGCCGACCGCAACCGCGCCGGTGCCGGTCGCGGTGTTCGGATCGCCGATCGCGACCGCGCCGTTGCCGCTGGCGTTCTGGCCGCGACCGATCGCGACCGCGCCGCCGGCGGCTGTGGACGAATTGGCGGTGGTGTTACCCGAACCGATCGCCACGTTCTGGCCGACCGCGCCCGACGTCGCGCCGTCGCCCTGGGCGATGCCGAATGCGCCGTTGACGTTCGCGCCGCGACCGATGGCGATGCCGGAGGTGCTGGTGGTGGCGTTTACGCGCGCCTGGCTGCCGATCGCGATGGCGTCGGCGGCGGCGGCGTTGGTGGAATTGACGTTGGGACCGGTGTCGCCCGGATTGGTGCCGTTGGCTTCGCCGCCGATGGAGATCGAACCTGCGCCGGTGGCCCAGGCGCCGTAACCGAACGCGCTGCTGCCGGCGCCGATCGCGCGGGTCGCGGTGCCCAGCGCGGTCGCGTTGCCGCCGCGCGCATAGGCCTGCGCGCCCAACGCCAGCGCGCCGACGGCCGTGCTTTCGGCCTGGTAACCAAACGCTGCTGCCCAGGTCTGGTTCGCAAGCGCGCCGAAACCCATGGCCATGGTGTTGGTGGAACTGGCCTTGGCCTTGCTGCCGAAGGCGATGCCGGCCGTGTTGCCGGCCGCGACAGTGGCCTCGCGGCCGACCGCGATGGCATCGTCGGCCAAGGCATTGGCCGCGTGGTTCACGCCGCCGACGTCCAGCGCGCCGCCGAGCGCGATGGCGCCGGTGCCGGTCGCTTGCGCCTTGTTGCCGATGGCGGTCGATTCCTTTCCGGTGGCATCGCTCAAGGTGCCGATCGACGTCGACGCCTCCTCGCTCGCATTGGCCTGATAGCCCAGCGCGACGCCGGAGGCGCCGGCCGCGGACGCTTGGTAACCCAACGCCGTAGCGGAACTGCCAGCGGAACTCTGCATGCCGACGGCAACCGACTTGTCGCCCTTACCGTTGGCGCCTGCGCCGACCGCGACCGACTGCAGGCCCGCAGCGGACGACTGGTGTCCGATGGCGACCGCTTGTTGGCCCGCCGCCGTGGCGCCGTCGCCGCAGGTCGTGGCGTTGGTTCCCGTGGCCGTCGGAGCGGTCCCGGCGCCCGACATATTGCATATCGCGCCCGCCAGCGCTTGCGGCGAGACGCCGGCCATCAGCAGGGACGTCGCGGTCGCCGCCGCGAACACCGCCGCCGCGCGCGACTTCTTCTTGCCGCCCTTCGCCAATTCCGAGGCGACCACCCAGGCCCCCAGAGTCTTGTTCCACACTTTGCAAAAGATAATGTTCATCGGTCGTTCCCTTTCGCCGTTCCGGCGAATCGACAGCAAGTAAATGAATACCGATCGCCGACCGATATCCGCCCGCGGTTAATGCGTCCGGTGAAGGACGAACCGTGTGGTGTCGGGGTGTTTTGGGCGCTTCCGGCCTACCCGAATCGGTCGCCCGGATAATCCAGCGCGGCTCATGAGCGCGTGGCGGCCGATATGGCCGGCCGGCCTCCGCAAAACGGCGCGCTCTCCCCTGCTGCGGCCAGATTAGGCAGCGCGCCGGCTCCGGGCATGTAAGGAGATATCAATTCTCTGTGATTTGTTTGCCGGCTTGCGCAGGCCCGCGCGGCGATGCTGGCGCGGCCGCCTTGCGGCTGTGACCGCGAACGGCCGTCGCTTGGAATTCAATGATTTATGGCACACACCTGCGTGACCGATTGCACGGAAAAAGGTGATGCAGATCGCCTTTCGGCGTGAACTAAGAAAAAAAAGATATCTACGCCCAAGCATTTGATCCGTCGAGAGCGCCCAATCGGCCGCCGCAGCCCCGACGCCGGACGGCCGCGCCGCGGCGGGTTCTCCCGCCCGCGCCGGCCGCCGCTTCGACCTGACCCCGCCGCATCCGCCCGCCCGGCGCGGGCGCTTCCCACTCCGATCGAAGGCACCGCCGTGACCGAGTCCGAATTCGAAACCTTCATGGCGTCCCTGCGCGCGCCGGGAACGCCGAATATCTCGCCGAAACGGGTCATCCATACCCTCGGCATCCGCGCCAAGGACCTGACCGCGATTTCCAATCCCAATGGCAACGTGATAATCCGCGACGACCAGGGCACTGCCAAGATGCAGCGCAGCCTGCGCAACCTGGCGCGGATATTCTCGGCCGCGCGCAGCCACCACGGCACGGCCGAGGAAATGATTTACTGGTTCATGAATTATCCGCTGCCGCAGTTCTATTACCGCACCGCGTTCGAAATGTACGCCGCGGCGCGGACCGAGGAACTGCTGTCGCTGCTGACGGCGAACCTGGGCGAGACGCGGGAAGCTCGCGCGCTTTGATGCGAGCCGGTCGACCGGCCGGGCCGGCGCGCCGGCCTAGCGGCCTTGCGCGCTGCGCCGGCCGTCGTCGGCATCGGGCCGGCGCGCCGGCCTAGCGGCCTTGCGCGCTGCGCCGGCCGTCGTCGGCATGCAGCAGCCAGTCCAGGCGCGCGCCGCGCATCGCGGTGCGCGCGATCAGCGCTTCGCGCTCGGCCGGGCCGCATCCGGCGTCGCGCGATTCGGGGCCGAGCAACTGATGCAGTTGCAACTCGACCACGACATCGCCGAGCGCGCGCGCGCGCCGATGCAGGCGCGCGGCGAGCGCATCGGCCGCGGCGCGATCGCCGCGCTGCTGCGCGTCGAACACCGCGAGCAGGTCCAGGCGGCTGGCGACGGCCCAGGCGCCGTCCGCGAGCGCGCGCCGCGCCTGCACGGCGAACTCGCGCGCGCCGGCGCGGTCGTCGCGCGCCGCGGCGTTTTCGGCCATGCCGGTCAAGGTCAACGCGGTCAGGAATGCATAGCCGTTCGCGCGCACCGGCGCCAGCACTTGCGCGTACAGCCGCTGCGAACGCTCGAACTCGCCCAGGCGGGTCGACAGCCGCGCGACTTCGATCGCGTTCAACCAGCCGTCGGGCGCCATCGTCGATGTCGCCGCCTGCGCCTGCGCCAGCAGCGCCTTGGCCTGCGGCAGATCGCCCGCCAGCCATTCCAGATGGCTGCCCAGCGCAGGCGCGTAGAACCGCAGCGCCCAGCGCTCGCCTTGCCGGCAGCGCTGCAGCGTCGCGCGCGCCTCGCGCAGGCGGCCCAGCGTCGACAACAGGTCGGCGCGCACGCAGGCGATCTGCGCGCTGGCTTCGGACTCGCGCTGTCCGGCGCCGCGCGGCGGCAGCAGGCGCTCGGTCGCGTCCATCAGCGCCAGCGCGCGCCGGCTGTCGCCCTGGATCATCGCCAGCGCCGCGCTGTTCTGGTCCACGAACAAGCGGGTGATGCCGCGCAAGTCCAGACGCTGCAAGCGCTGCGCGATCGCCGCGGCGCGGTCGAAGCGCGCTTGCAGGATTTCGACGTTCATTCGCCGCATCTGGGTCTGGCCGATCAACACCGGATCGCCGGATGCGGCCGCGACCGCCGCGGCCTGGTCCAGGCGCGAGCGATAACCGTCGGCGTCGCCCAGCTTCGAACGATGGTCCGCGGCGGTGAGCAGAATCATCACTTCCAGCCGGCGATGGCCGCCGACGCTGGCCCGCGCCAGCAGCACGTCGAGCGCGGCGTCGGCTTCGGCGCCGGCATCGGCGCCGCCGGCCATGCGCGCGAGGTAGTCGGCATACAGCTCGCCGGTTGCATCGCCCATCCGGCGATAGAGTGCCGCGGCCCGTTCGAACTCGTCGTTCTGCCGGCGTTCGGGCCGCTGGAAACGCTCGGCGCGGCCGCGCAGCAGCCAGGCGCTGGCCTGCTCGGAATCCCAACCGGCGCCGGCATCCGCAGCCAGGCGCTGCGCCTGCATCGACGCCGCGCGCATGCGCGCCGGATCGCCGAGATTGCCGTACGCCTGCGCGCGCAGCAGGCGCTTGGCGATGCTTGCGCCGAGACCGTCGCCGCGGCCTGGCGCATCGCGCAACTGCGCCAGCGCGCGCTCGTCCTGCCCGGCCTGGATCAGCAGCCGCGCCAGTTCCAGGCGGTAACCGGTCTTGTCCGGATAACGCTCGATCAAGCCGGCGTAGAAGTTTGCGGCGCGGTCGGCGTCGGCACCCGTGGTTTGTCGTCGCGCCGCGAGCGAGGCCAGCGCGTCGGCCGGCGCCGCCTGCAGCAATTCGGCGGCGATGCGTTCGTGCTCCGTCGCCGTTTCGGTCTGGCCGAGCTGGCGCAGAGCGTCGGCCAGTTGCAGATGCGCCAGCGCGAAGCGCGGCGCGCGCCGCAACACGTCCGGGCCCAGCCGCGCCGTGGTCATCCAGTCGCGCCGGTCCAGCGCGCGGGCGAAGCCTTCATAGCGCTGCGCCGCGTCCGCGCCGAGCTCCAGCCGCGGCCACGGCGCGGCCCGCCGCGGCAACAAGCGCGCGACGATGCGATGCGACAGCGTATCGACCAGCGCGGGCATGTCGGCGGCAGCGGCGACGCCGTCGAGGCGTTCTTCGTGGCCGTCGCGGATCAGGCGCGCGTGCAGTTCCAGCCGGTCCGCATCGCCGCCGGCGCGTACCGACGACAGGAACACCACATCCACCGGCGCGCCGCCGGCGCGGGCGACTTCGCCGTCGCCGAGCAGGTTCACTTCGGGCAGGCTGTCGAGCTTCCAGCGCAGCCACTGCTGCAACAGCGAGGCCGGCCACGACGACGCGCCGGTGCCGTCGTGCATGACCACCAGAGCCACCGACCGGCTCGCACCGGCTTGCTTCGCGCGCCACGCCCACGCGGTCGCGAGCGCCGCCAGCGCCAACGCCGCGGCGACCAGCCACGCGCCGCTCTTTCTGCGTTGCGGCCGCGTCCGCCGCATCGAGCCGGCCGCTGTCGGTCCGGGTGCGCCGCGCGGCGCCGGCGATGACGTCGCGTCCGTCGTCGCCCGCGCCTCGGCCTCGACCGGCGACGACGGCAGCCGCTCGAACCACAGCACCGCGGCGGGCGGCTCGAACACGTAGCCGGATTTCGCGACGGTGCGGACCCAGGCCTTGCGCCCTTCGCCGAGCGCCTTGCGCAGCAGCCACACGCTCTGCGACAGATTGGTGTCTTCGACCACCGTGCCGCCCCACAAGCGCTCGAACAAGGCGGCGCGGGTGTGCAGCCGGTGCGGCTCGCTCAGGAACAGCAGCATCAGGTCGAACACCCGCTGCGGCAGTTCCGCGCTGCGCCCGGCCAGGACCAGCCGGCGCAAGCGCAGATCGACGACGACATCGTCCAGTTGCAGGTATCGCGCCTCGGCGGGCCATGGCGTGGTCATCGAGCATCCATTGCGGCGGCCGCAGCGGCGCGGGCCGGACTGCGGGATCGCGGACGGAGGGGGAGCGCGGCGGCGTTGGCATCGGGCTGCGCGGCCGGCGGATGCGCGCCATCATGTGGCGCGCGTTGCGGCCCCACAAGTACGCAGGGCGGTCCGGATCGCGATGAATATGCGGTGGATTGCCCGTATCGCAACATAGCCGGCCACGGCGGGCCATTCGACGCGGCGCGGCGCGATGTCGCGCGGCGCCGAAGAGATCGCTTCAGCGCTGCGGATGCGCCGCGCTGACTCGCTTGATCGCCTGCAGGCATGCCTCGTGCAGCCTCTCGATCGTGGACGCTTCCATCGATTCGCTGTGCACGATCAAGGTGAAGCAGGTCGCGGGATCGCGCTCGGCGACGAACGTGGCGTGCAGCACGTTCACCGGCGCGGTGTCTTCGAACGCGCCCATCGCGGCGCCCCTGTCGGTATTGCGCTCGTAATCGATCATTGCCGCTGCCCTCGCTACCCACGATCCTCGCCGCACAGCGGCCGCCGACGCGTTCTGCGCGGCAGCGGCCGGTTGCCGCATTACCCAAAATCCTATCGGGCAGACTGCGAATCCGGTCAACTTCCGGGCATGAAATTTCGCCATGAAGTAAATGCATCACACCCGTCGACGCCGTGCGCGAGCGACATCGACTCCGGCCAATCCGCAGCCAACGGCGAACGCGCGGCAATCGCGGCGCAAACGAAAAACAGCCTTTTCGCAGGAAAAAATCGATTCGCCGACAAGCGTTTCGCGCTTGCCTCGTATTTGTGATCCGCGACGCAATGGATGTTTCGGTTTCGTGACTCGCTTCCGCGAAACCGGTTTTACGGCGTCGCCGGACTGCCTATGGTCCGCATCGCTCGCGATCGCTGCAACTCGCGCAGCGATCGCAAGCCCTTCCGTTTCCAGCCCGTCCGACCATAAGGATCCGCAAGAATGCAGTTCAAGATCGCCCTGCTCAGCACGGCCGTCGTCGCCGCGCTCGGCGCACTCGCCTATCGCCCGTCCGCGGATTCGGCGCATTCGCCGCAGCGCGCGACCGCGGCCGCGGCCACAGCCGCCGCCGGGGCTTCGGTCCGCAACATCGACCCTGCGTCTTCCGCCGCGCCGCAGTCGAACGCCGCCCATCCCGCCGCCCTGCTGGCGCGGATCGCCAGCGCCCCTGGCGCGCGCGCCGGCAGCGAATTGGCCGCGGCCTCGGCTTCGCCCGAGCAAGCCGACGCATCGCCGGCCGCCGCGCGCGCGCGCGGACTGCTCGCCGGCACCGCCGGCCGCCAGATCCATCGCGTCGACGGCGACCGTTTCGTCGCCCGCGATGTGATGATCGACCGCGACGGAACCGAGCATGTGCGCATGGAACGCAGCTACCAGGGACTGCCGGTGATCGGCGGCGACTTCGTCGTGCACAGCCGCGACGGCGAACTGCAGTCGATCAGCCAGGGCGACAACATGCGCAGCTTCGGCCGTCCCGACATCCGGCCGCGCATCGGCGCCGCCCAGGCGCGCATCGAAGCGGCCGCGGCGTTCGACGGCGAAGTCCGCGCGATCAAGGACGACGGCCTGGTGGTGTTCGCCCAGGGCGTCGAGCCGACCTTGGCCTACCGCCTGGACGTGAGCGGCGACCGCCGCAACGATCCGCTGCCGGGCCACATCACCTATTACGTCGACGCCGTCGGCGGCAAGCTGCTGCATGCCGACGACCGGGTGCAGACCGCGGCCGCCGCGGGCACCGGCAAGAGCCTGCTGCTCGGCAATCTGGCCATCGTCGCCGACTCCACCGGCAACGGCTTCCGGCTGATCGATCCCAGCCGCGGCAACAGCGCGACCTACGACGCCAAGGGTTCCGGCGATTACGTTTCGGCCTTCCCGGGCGCGACCGTGTTCGCCGACGCCGACAACGTCTGGGGCAACAACGCGGTGTCCGACCGCGCCACGGTCGCGGTCGACGCGCACTACGGCGTCGCGGTGGCCTGGGACTATTTCAAGAACGTGCACGGCCGCAACGGCATCTTCAACGACGGCAAGGGCGTGCGCAGCTTCGTCCACGTCGAGACCGGGATGGACAACGCGTTCTGGTGGGGCGCGCAGAAGCTGATGGCCTACGGCGACGGCAGCAGGTTCAAGCCGGTGGTGGCCATCGACGTCGCCGGCCACGAGATGACCCACGGCGTGACCGAAGCGAGCGCGCGCCTGGGCTACTACAACATCAAGGACAGCGGCGGCCTCAACGAAGGCATCTCGGACATCTTCGGCACCCTGGTCGAGTTCTACGCCAACAATGCGAGCGACCCGGGCGACTATCTGATCGGCGAGAAGATCGTCAAGAACAATCCCGCCGGCACCTCGGCGCTGCGGCTGATGTTCAAGCAGGACGCCGACGGCGCGTCCAAGGCCTGCTATCCCAGCGGCGGCTTCATCGCCGCGCGCACCGGCAAGAGCGACATCTACGATCCGCACTTCACCTCCGGCGTACTCAACCGGGTGTTCTACCTCGCTTCCGAGGGCGCGGTGGTGCCGAGGGGCTTCAGCTACGCCAAGGCGCAGTTGGTCTGCAACAACGATACCGCCATCGTCGGCGTCGGCCGCGACAAGGTCGGCGCGATCGTGTACCGCGCGCTGACCCGTTACTTCGTGTCCAGCACCACCTATCCGCAGGCGCGCACCTGGACGCTGCAGGCCGCCGCCGACCTGTACGGCAACGACTCCAGCGAGTACCGGGCGCTGGCCCGCGCCTGGAGCGCGGCGAAGGTGAACTGACCGCTTCGCCGCACGGTGCGGCCCGCGTGCGGGCCGCACCGCGGCGCGAGTGTGACAACGCTAACTGCGGATTAAGCCGGCAGCTTCCAGGCTGCTCGTCCACGCGAGCCGCGCATCGCCGTCGCGGGCGTCCGCTCCTCGCCTGCCCCAGTTCCGCGCCGACGCCGCCCGCGTCGGCGCGGCCCGTTCCCGGCGACGGATACGAGGTCGCGAATCGAATCGATGGATACCGCGCGGCCCGACCGCCACCGTTACCGCCAGCGCCTGCGCAGCCGGATCGTGCTGTCCTTCTTCGCCCTGGGACTGTCGCTTGCCGCATTGTTCGGGCTGGTCGCCGTGTACGCGAGCGCACGCGTGGAAGACCAACTCGTGGGACGCGCGCTGACCCGCAACCTGGACAGCTACGCCGCGAGGTTCTACCGCGATCGTTCGGACGTGGTCGAACCGCTCGACGACATCCGTGGGTTGGTCGTCGGGCCGGGCAAGCGGAGCAAACTGCAAGCCGACTGGGCCGAGCGCAGCAACGGCGTCTATCAGATGCACGGCGAGCAGAACGGCCAGCCGTTCGTCTACCGGCTGGCCGTGCGCAAGGACGAGCGCTATTGGTTCTTCCTGGCCTACGACCTGACCCGGACCGCCGACAGCCGCAGCCGCCAGCAATGGGTCATCGCCGCGCTCGTCGCGGCCTTCAGCCTGCTGTCGCTGCTGGTCGGCCGCTGGTCGGCTTCGAAGGTGATGCGGCCGGTGTCCGATCTGGTCGACCGGGTCGACGACCTCGGTCGCGCCCAGCGCGCCTCGGCGTTGGCCCCGCATTTCTCCGACGACGAGGTCGGGCGCCTGGCGCAGGCGTTCGACGACTACTCGCAGCGGCTGACCGAAATGGTCGAGCGCGACAAGGAGTTCAACGCCGACGTCAGCCACGAGCTGCGCACGCCGTTGATGGTCATCAAGGGCGCGACCGAACTGGCGCTCGCGCGCACCGGACTGGAGCCCGCACTGCGCAACCGCTTGCAGCGCATCCAGCGGGCCGAACAGCAATGCTCGGACCTGATCGCCGCATTGCTGCTGCTGTCGCGCAACGAACGCGACAACGGCCACGCGCATCTGGCCAAAGTCGCCGAGCAGTTGATCGACGCCCATCGGCACCAGTTGGGGCGCAAGCCGGTGACGCTGCGGATCGAAGGCGACCGCGACGCGGTCGTACCCGCTCCCGAAGCGACGGTCGCGGTGGCGCTGGGCAACCTGGTGTCGAACGCGGTCAAGTACACCGCCGAAGGCGAAGTCGTCATCCGTATCGCCGCGGACTGGGTCGAGGTGGCCGATTCCGGCCCCGGGCTCAGCCAGAGCGACGCCGACAATCTGTTCCGCCGCGGCTACCGCGGCACTCACGCGGGCGACACCCAGGGCGGCGGCATCGGCTTGTCGATCGTGCGCCGGCTGTGCGGGCTCTACGACTGGCGCATCGAGGTCAGGCCCGGTACGCCGTGCGGGCTGGTCGCGCGGCTGAGGTTTTCGCTCGATGCTGAATCCGGGAATGGCCGCATCGACGCGCTTTCCGCGCACACCTAGCGCGTCGTCGGCTGCGGCGACGCAGGATCGCTATGCGGCCGCGATCGGCGAAATCGCAAAATTCGCACAGGGTTTTGCGCCGGCGAAGCACAACCCGACGAACGCGGCCGCGCCGATAACGCGACGCCGCTCGCAACTCGACGGCGATATGACAGCTGCCACTGATGCCGCCGTCGCGCGCCGTGGCACTACAGCGCCAGTTGCGGCATCGCCGCTGCTGTGCTCGGGGAGCGCCCGACCGTATACGCCGGTTCGGACCGGACGCGGCGAGCGCATACGTACCGGCGCGCGATGCATCCGCATGGCGCAGGCAGCGGGGCCGTCTCTTCCCGTCACCAGCCGGAACCGAACCGTGGCCATCATTACGCAGCATCCGTTCACCCGCACCGCCCTGAAGTGGGCGCGCTGCGCCGCGCCGGCGTTGATCCTCGCCGCGGCGCTCGCTCCGGCCGCACACGCGCAAGCCCAGGCGCGCTACGGCGCCGCGGGCCAGGCCCACGCCGGCCTGCTGTGGCCGGGCGATCCGCCGGCGCCGATCTGCGGCGACACCGCCTTGCTGAGCGGCCCGGCGACGGCGCCGGCCGGCGCGGTCGTGGTTCCGGCCGGCGACAACAGCGGCTTCGACTTCAACCGCCCCGGCGCCACGTTCTGGTTCGAACCCGGCGTGCACACCTTCGCCGACGACGCCTACGGCCAGATCATCGCCCGCGACAACGCCACCTACGTCGGCGCGCCGGGCGCGGTGCTGGACGGCCGCAACATCAATCTCTATGCGTTCACCGGCAGCGCCCAGCACGTCACCGTTCGCTACCTGACCGTGGTCAACTTCGGCCGCGGCGCGGACAACAACAACGAAGGCGTGGTCAACCACGACGCCGGCGACCACTGGCTGATCGAATACAACACGATCCAGGACAACGACGGCGCCGGCGTGTTCCTCGGCAGCCACAACGTCGTGCGCTACAACTGCCTCAAGGACAACGGCCAGTACGGCTTCAGCATGTACAAGCCGCCGGTCGAAGGCGATTCGGCGATCAAGAACATCATCCTGGACCACAACGAGGTCGTCGGCAACAACACCGACGACTGGGAAACCCGCGAGCCGGGCTGCGGCTGCACCGGCGGCGGCAAGTTCTGGGACGTCGCCGGCGCGCGCGTGACCCACAACTGGGTCCACGACAACAAGAGCGTCGGCCTGTGGGCCGATACCAACAACATGGACTTCCTGTTCGAAGGCAACTACATCGCCGACAACGAAGACGAAGGCATCTGGTACGAGATCAGCTACAACGCCACGATCCGTTCCAACACCTTCCTGCGCAACGCCTGGGTCAAGGGCGCGCGCAACGGCGGCTCGCCGGCGCCGGCGATCTACCTGTCCGAATCCGGCGGCGACGCGCGCCTGCCCAGCGCGGTCTCGGGCGCGGCGGCGATCCGCATCTACGACAACTACTTCGAAGACAATTTCTCCGGCGTGTCGATCTACGAAAACGCCAACCGCTTCTGCAACTCCAACGGCAACACCAGCAAGGGCTATTGCACGCCGTTCGTCGCGCCGACCCAGATCGCCGGGCCGCACGATTACGAATACACCCACCCGATCAACGCGGCCCATCCGTGCTACACCCAGGTCGGCCAGGAGCCCTACCTCACCGATTGCCGCTGGCATTCGCGCGACATCGAAGTCAGCGCCAACGAGTTCTACTTCGACCCGGCCGTGGTGCCGTGCGGAACATCCGGCTATTGCGGCGCTCAGGCGCTGATGGCCACCGGCGCCGACAATCTGCCGTGGTCGCCGTATACCGTCAACGGCGTGCAGAACCAGGTGATGTTCGGCGCCAACAACCGCTTCCACAATAACCACTATTACGGTCCGTGGAAGTTCGCCACGCGCTGGGGCGACCGCATCGGCTTCGGCAACTGGCAGGCGGCGCCGTACAACCAGGACGCCGGCAGCACCAGCGACCAGGGCGGCGGCCCCGGCAATCCGAACCCGCCCGGCAATCTGATCGATGCCGATACTTCGCTGCTGGAAGAATCGATCGGCCACTGGAGCGCCTGGTACAACAGCGAGCTCGCCCGCGTCGCCGAGCAGGCGCACGGCGGCGCGTACAGCCTGCGCGTCAACGTCGTCGAGTCCAACTGGGGCGTGGAAGTCGCCAACTATCCCGGCTACAGCACCGGCGCCGGCGACAAGCGCTTCAGCGTCTGGATCAAGGCCGGCGCCGGCGCACCGAGCAACGTGCGCGTGGTGATCGAATGGCGTAACGATGCCGGTTCGACCCTCGGCAGCGGCACGGTGCCGCTGGCCGTGCCGGCGCAGGCCGACGGCTGGCAGAAGATCGAATCGGTGCTGACGGCGCCAGCGGCCACCGCCAGCGCGCGCATCCTGTTGCTCGGCACCGGCGCGAGCGGCGCCTCGTTCTATCTCGACGACGCCGTTTTGGAGAACGCGCCGCAATGAGGCGGCGACCGCGCAGCGCCCCTGCCTGAGGGGCGCTGCGACGGACCATCGACGCGGCCCGCCGCCGTCAGCCGAACGCGAGCAGGTGCCTATGCGGGAAGTTCGAGCGGCCCCAGTGCGAGACGTAGCAATGCGGCGCCGCGAGCACCACGCTGAACTGGCATTGCGGCCTCAGCGCCTGCAGCGCCCGATACTGCGCCTCGCTCAACTTCGCGTTACGCAGGCGCAGGCCCCAGCACCGCTCCATCGTCGGCGAACGCATCAGCCGCTCGTAGTCCTCGAACGGAGTCGAACTCCAGTCCGCCGGCTGCTCTTCGATCGAAAGAAACGGCGCGAGCGAATCGGCGAAGTCGACGAAGCGCAGCGACGGCAACCGCTGCGCCTGAGCCAGGTGGCCGATGAAGCCGCGCGTGCGCAAATCGCCGCCGGTGCGGACGAAACCGAGCTCGGGCAGGTCGAGATCGAAGAATTCCGGCTCCGGCGCCTGCGGCAGCGTGAGCTTGCGCAAGGCCGGCATCAGCGCCAGCAAAGCCGGCAACTGCTCGTCCTCGACCACCGCCTGGTTGTGGTCGCCGGGATCCGACGCCGCGATCTGCAGGTCGGTCAGCTTGCCGAAACGTGGCGCCGCCGCGATCAGCCCGGTGAAGTCCCAGGTCTTGAGCCCGTTGGCGCCCTCGTCGGGCCCGGCGATGCGCAACTGAGCGATATGCGCCGCGACCCCGGGCCGGGCCAGCGCCGACGCGGCGATCGCCCAGCCGTCGTGATCGTCGCCGTAGTAGTCGACCGCGAGCGCGCCGCCGAGATCGACGGCGCCGAGCCGGGCGCGGTGGTCCGGATAATCGAGCGTCGCCGCGGCGGCGTCTTCTTCGTCCCGGTCCTGTGCGGCGTTTTCGTTCAGCGCCTGCTGAGCCGCGCGGATCGCTTCCATTGCCTGGATTATCGTCGTCATTGCGCCCGTTTCGGTCCTTGAGGAAGAAGCCTCGGATTCTAGCGCCGTACCCTCACGCAGCCCCACCGACGCTCACCTCATGACGATAATCACATCGCGGTTCGGCCGATAGGCCTACTTTCGCTGCGCACGTACCGATCGCAGCGAATCGCGCGGCTTCCCCGGCCGCGCTGCGGTTCGCGCAGCCGCGCACGCCCAGGGAGGAGCAATGAAGGCCGTTTCCATTTCCTTCGCGCTGTTGCTGGCCGCGGCCGCCTCCGGCGCGGCGTCGGCGCAGGAACCCGGCGACGTCTGCCAGGCGGCCTGGCAACAATCGACCGCCTCGAAGTCCTGCAGCAGCGTCATGCAGAAACTCAAGGACGGCAGCTGCGGCGGCAAGACCCAGTGCCTGCCCAAGAATTACCCCCTCTATCCGACCGGGTATTCCGTCGCGGACACCAAGAAGCTGGTCAACTGCGACGGCGAACTGAAGCTCAACGAAGCCGACTGCCCGTCGTCGTCGAAGTACTCCACCCACACTTACGACGAAGTCATGTCGGGCTACAAGCCGCCGACCTACGCCTCGCACGATGCGACCTGCCTGGCGGCCTGGGACGCGTCGTCGGCGAAGAAGACCTGCGTCACCGTCGAATACATCACGCGCTCCGGCAACGGCGACTGCACGATCCAGGCGCAGTGCAATTACGGCCAGGGGTATGTCGAGCGCGATGCGGCCAACATGGTCCAGACCGCGCCCAACAGCTTCGCCCTGGCCACCCCGCCGCCGCGCAGAAGCACCGTGACGGTGTCGGCCGCGGACGCGAAGAAGCTCAGCAATTGCGACGGCTACCTGAAGGTCGGCGGCTGCAACTGAGCACGCGCTGCTGCCTCGCCGGCACGACCCGCCATCCGCCGCCCCAGCGTAGGAGCCGTGCGCCATGAAGACACCGCGTTCGCCGAAGGCTCTGGCTTGTCTGTTCGTGTTGGCCGTGCTTCCGATCAGCGCTCACGCGCTGCAACAGGGCCAGGTGTTCAAGCTCTACCTCGGTGAGCCTAGTGCGAGCCACCCGACCACCGAACCCACCGGCTTCGACTACGCCGCCGCGGTGGAAGGCAATTGCGGGGTGATCCAGCGCTCCACCTACGCCAGCTACCTGGTCAGGACCAACGTGGGCGGCAACAAGTTCGAGCTCAGCCACTGCGGCAAGGACTCCGACGGTCACCTGGCCTGCGAGATCAAGATCCTCAGCGGCAGCTACAAGGACTATTACTGGTACCAGTCGGACGGTTACGTTCGGCCGACCGGCAGCCCCGGCAACGAGCGCTTCGCGTTCGTCCCCGCAGGCAGCTACAAGTTCCACGCGCAGAACCTCGGCTCCAACCAGGGCGATCTTTACAAGATCCGCGATTCCCTGGGCCGCTATCTGGTGATCGGCGGGAAGCAGTCGGACTGCGGCGTGAACTACCTGCGGTTCGACACCAAGGATGCCGGCAAGGCGATCAAGGTGACGCTCGGGACCTGAGCGGCGCCGTTCGAACACGGGCGACGCGCCGCCTCGCTTTTCCGGCCCACGATACCCGGGCAGGCCCGACACCGGGCCTGCCGATACGGCGCAACCGCAGCGCGCGGACGGTTCAGAACCCGCGCGAGAACCCGATCATCATCGACACCGATCCGTCCGTATCCGGTTCGATCAACGGACGCATCCGGTCCATCGGCATGCGCTGGACGCGGCCGTCGACGATCTCCAGCACCTGCAAGGCGCTCGCGGTGGCGGTGTCGTCGACAGCGGCAGACCGCGATGGACCGACGACGCCTGCGTCGTCAGTAATCCCAGATGATCGGCACCCAGCGGAACGCATCGCCTTGCGCCGCGACCCGGCCCAGCGACGGGAACGGCAGATGCGCGGCGACCAACAGCCCGCCGGTCTGCGCCAGTTCGCGGAACAGACCGATGCGCACCTTTGCCGATTCCTCGGGATCGTGTTCGAAACCGTTCTGCCAGTCGGGATGATCGAAGCCGACCGGGAACATCGCATCGCCGGCGAACATCAAGCGCTCGCCGTTCGAGGCCAGATCGACCACGCTGTGTCCGGGCGTATGGCCGCCGGTGCGGCGCACGGTCACGCCCGGCGCGACCTCGCGCCGTTCCTCGAAGACATGCAGGTTGTCGCGGTATTGCTCGTAGAAGCTCCTGGCGGTCGAACGCAGCACGCCCGGCACCGGCTTCGGCATGACCGTGTGGGTGAAGTCGGGCGAGGTCCAGAACGCGACCTCGGCCGCGGCCACGTGGATGCGCACGTCCGCGCGCAGGCGCTGCTTCACGCCATCGACCAGCAAGCCGCCGACGTGATCCATGTGCATGTGGGTGATGATCACGTCGGTGATCGATTCCAGCGCGATGCCGGCCGCTTCCAGGCGCTGCGGAAACTGGCCCGCGCGCGGGAAACCGGCGAACTGGCCGCCCAGGCCGGCGTCGATCAGCAGCGTCTGCGCGCCGCTGCGCACCACCATCACGTTGAGCGGCCAGTCGAAGGCGTCCGGCGGCATGAAGTTGCGTTGCAGCCAGTCCGCCAACTGCGCGGGATCGACGTTGGTGGCCATCGTCGTCGTCGGCAACGGCAGCACGCCGTCGCTGACCACCATCGCCTCGATGTCGCCGATCTTGAGCGCGTAGCGCGACGGTACCAATTCGTGGTGCGGCTGCGCCTCGGCGCGAACTGCGTTGTCTGCGGAAAACATGGCGAATTCTCCCAAGGCCGGCCCGCGACTCGCGGCGGACCAGCCAGGCACTCGAAGGAAAGACGCCGGACGCTTGCGCGCTACCGGCACGGGGCACGGCGCCAGCCGTGCGTCGCGCAGACTAAGCAAGCCGGACGGGCGCCAGTAGAGACGCGGACGGGCTCACGGCGGTTCCCGATACGCACCAAACGCGGCGTCGCGCCGGCGGCCGGAGATTCTTGTAACAAAGGCCTTCCGGCTCTAGTTCCGGAAGCCGGGGGACGGTATCGCTTGACAGGCCGATAGCGATGGCCGGACCCTTGAGGGCATGAATATCGATGTCGACCAGCTCAGCCTGCGGGAACTGACCGCTCTTTTGACCGCCGCCGAGCAGCGGAAAAAGTTGATATCCAGCCGTCGCCCCATCGCCGCAGTGCGCAAAAAGGCGACCGCGCTCGCCGCCCAGTACGGTTATACGATCGAAGAACTGTTCGGCGAACAGCCGGCCGCCGCGACCGCCGGCAAGAAGCGCAGCACGCGGCGCAAGTCGGGCAAGGTCGCGCCCAAATATCGCGACCCCGACAACAAGCGCAACACCTGGTCGGGCCGCGGGCGGATGCCGCGGTGGCTGATGCACAAGACCAAGCACGGCCGCAGCGCTACCGATTTCCTGATTCCGGGGCTCGCGAAACCGACCGCGCGCAAGAGCAGTTCGATCGGCAAGCGCACGCTCGTCAAGAAAGTCTGACCCGGGGTTCCTGGCGCACGCACGAAGTCGGGCGGGTTGGCGCTTCAGACCCGCTGTTTTTCATGGGCACGAGCCGCCGCCAGAACCGACTCGAGCACTTGCGCTCCGAATACTTGCGCTACGTGGGCCTGCCACTTCCCGCTGCGCAGGCAGCGCGGATACGGCATGTCGTTGCCGCCGAACGACTCCGGCGTTCCGGCGTCCCTGGTAAATCGAATCCGGGTTGCGGCCAGTTCGATGCCGTAGTTCTCGTCTCCGACTCGCGCGTACCAGCGTTTCATTTTCCGTTCCGGTGAATGGCGGGGGACGCGCAGGCTGTGTTACCCGCGAGTGGGTATGATCGTCGCCTACAGCCGTCCCATTGAGCGCCCGAGCGCCCGAGCCCGCGGAGAGACGACATGAGCCCCAAGCCCACCGGCCATCTCGATGGCAACGACTTGATCATCACGCGCACGTTCTCCGCCTCCATCGACGAGGTCTGGGCCAGCGTAACGCAGTCCGAAAAAACCGCACTGTGGTTCGGGCGCTGGGAGGGCGAGGCCGGTCCCGGCAACGTCGTGCGGCTGCAACTGCTGCACGAGAAAGGCCAGCCGTGGTCGGACATGAAGATCGAGGAATGCGCGGCGCCGAACCGCCTGGTCGTGACCATGAAGGACGATTACGGCGATTGGCGCATCGAATTGAGCCTGGCCCAGGCCGGCGCCGGTACGCAGCTGCGCTTCGTGCAAGTCCTCAGCGACAGGACCATGGCCGGCGAGGTCGGGCCGGGCTGGGAGTACTACCTCGACATGCTCGTCGCCGCTCGCGCAGGCGAACCCTTGCCGTCGTTCGACGACTATTATCCGGCGCAGAAAGCGCATTACTCGGCGGGCACCGGCTGAACGCTGGATCCGCGTTCGGCAGACTGCGCACGCCCGGCCGCAGTCACGCTCGCGCGGACTGCGGCGCGTGCCCGAAACATTCGATCAACAGTTCGGTCAGCACCCGTACCTTGCGCACGGGATGCAGCCCCGGCGGGCGAATGACGTAAATGCCCGCCTCCGCCGGCGGATGCCGCGTCATGATCGGAACCAGCGCGCCGGCCGCGATGTGCTCCTGGACGAGACCGTCGGGCAGCATCGCGATCCCCAGACCCGCCAGAGCCGCCGCAACCAGCGCCGAACCGTTGTCGGCCTTGAAGCGCCCGCGCGGATGCACGGCGACGATCTCGTCGCCGTGCATGAGCCGCCAGGCTTCGGTTCCCTGCATCAGGGCTTCGTGGTCGGCGAACTCTTCCAAGGTCTGCGGAGCGCCGTGCGCACGGATGTAGTCGGGACTCGCCACGAGCACGCCGCGGATCGGCCCCACGCGCCGCGCGACCAGATTCGAGTCCGGCAGATGACCGAGCCGGATCGCGCAATCGAATCCTTCCGCGATCAGATCGACGAAGCGATCGCTGTACGCGGTGTGGATATGCAGGTTCGGATAGCGATGCGCCATTTGCGCCAGCACGCCGGCGAAGTGGGTGGGCCCGAACGACAGCGGCGCGGCGATGCGCAGGCGGCCGCGCAGGTCGCCTTGCGGCGAGATCGTTTCCCGCGCCAGCTCGATTTCCCGGTACGCCTTGGCGGCGTGGTCGCGGAACGCCAGCCCCGCTTCGGTCAGCGCCGCGCCGCGCGTGGTGCGCGCCAGCAGCTGGATGCCGAGTTCGGCTTCGAGCCGGGCCAGGCGACGGCTTACGATCGATTTGGAGACGCCGAGCCTGCGCGCCGCGGGCGAGACGCCCCCGGCATCGGCGACTTCGACGAAGGTCTGCAGATCTTCGATGTCCACGGCGGCGTTCCCGGAAGCGCGACACAGCCTGACACAAAGCGCGCCGGTCCGGCGTTCCCGATTGCGCGACACAGCTGGGCGCGAACCGGCGCTACCGGGCTCCCGGCCCGAATGACAAGGTGATCGCAGCGACGACGCACCGACGGTGCGCGCTGCGCCGATCCCCCTCCCTTCGTCAGCCAAGGATTCTCATGACCGCCCGTAACGGCCTCGCATCGCTGCTGCGCCCCGAAGACTCCGTCCTCGTCCTGATCGATCACCAGCCGTATCAGCTCGCGAACCTCAACAGCCACGAACCGCAAATGGTGGTCAACAACGCCACCGCGCTGGCCAAGGTCGCCAAGGCGTTCGGCGTCCCGACCATTCTGACCAGCGTGGTCGCCGATCGCGGCGGCCTGATCTTCCCGCAGATCACCGAGGTGTTTCCCGAGCAGGAGGTCATCGACCGCACCTTCATCAACACCTGGGAAGACCGCAAGGTCGTCGCGGCGGTCGAGGCGACGGGCCGCAAGCAGCTCATCATCGCCGGACTGTGGACCGAGATCTGCGTCGCGATGCCGACGATCCAGGCGCTCGGCGAAGGCTGGGACGTCACCGTCGTGACCGACGCTTCGGGCGCGGTGTCGGTCGAAGCGCACGAAGTCGCGATCCAGCGCATGATCGCGGCCGGCGCGAACATGATGACCTGGCTGGCCGTGGCCTCGGAATGGCAGCGCGACTGGGCGCGCGCCGAGCACATCGCCGAACTGACCGAAGTGCTCAAGCAGCATGCGGCGGGCAGCGGCATCGCCTATCTGTGGGAGCAGCAACTGCTCAATACGCCGGTCCCGCGCGGCGCCGCCTGATCCGGGCGCGCCGCAGCGTTGCGGGCGATGCGTGGTCCCGCGAGGGCGACGCATCGCCTCAGTCGCGCCGCTTTTCCTCTTTCATCGAGAGATCCCGATGTCGATAGACCGCTTCCCCGTGGGATTGGCGATGGACGTTTCCTACCCGACCTTCGACGTCGCCCTGACCTTGCTGTCCGCCACCCGGCTGCGCTTCGAAATCAAGGACGGGCCGTACGCGCGAACCGAAACCGTCGATACGCACGTCGTCGACCTGGGCAACGGCTTGTTCGCCGTCAGCTGGCAAGAGCGCGACGGCGCGACGGTCACCAACGTGCAGGACTACGACCGCGGCGTCATCCACTCGCATGCGACGCTGGGCAACGGCCGCTTCATGCGCATGTCCGGAACCTTCACCGTGACGCATCCGGCCGACCGGCCCGCGGACGATCGCCCTCAGCGCAACAAAGCCTTGGTGCTCGACGCGATGACGGCCCTGTTCCAGCGTCGCGACGCCTCGGCCGTGGACCGGCTTTACGCACCCGGCTACATCCAGCACAACCCCGGAATCCCGCAGGGCCGCGACGCGTTGCGCGCGCTCGTCGCCGGGCTGTCGCAAGAGGTTTACTACGAGCCCGGACTCATGGTGGCCGAAGGCGATCTCGTCGCGATTCACGGCCGCATCCGCGGATGGTCGGACACGCCGCAAGTCGTGGTCGACCTGTTTCGGATCGAGAACGGACGCTTGGCCGAGCACTGGGACGTGCTGCAGAACGAGGTGCCGGCCGGCGCCGCCCTGGGCGGCAGGGCGATGTTCGATTCCGAAGAGGCCCGCCCGCACGGGCGGGAGCACGCCGCGCCGCCGCCGGCCGGGCGCTGAGCCGCGCGGCCGGCCTCGCCGCTAGGCCGCCGGCGCGACCGCGATCTGCGCGGGCGCGAGCAAAGCCGACACCTCGCGCGGCAGGCGGTCGAGCCGGTTCTTGTCCCACACCGGCAGGCCGGGCAGATGCTCGGCCTGTTCCGCAGCGCCGGTCAGCACCGCGAACAGCGGCGCCGGCGCGGCGGCGAGCACGAGGTCGCGGGCTTCCTCCCAGCTGAAGCCCGGAAGATTGAGATCGCACAGGACCAGATGCGGATCGTAGTCGCGCAGCGCGGCGACCAGCTCGCCGCGCGTGCCGACCCGCCGCCGCGTCCACGGCACCGTCAGTTCGCTCAATGCGAACTCGGCGAGTTCCACGTCTTCTTCGGCGTCGTCGACGAACAGCAGGCGCCAGGCCATCGGGGCGGTCTCAGTTGGCGTCCAGCGGCTCGTTGAGCACGGCCCAGAACCGGCCCAAGGTGCGCACCGCGTCGAAGAACTGGTCGACGTCGACCGGCTTGACCACGTAAGCGTTCACGCCGAGGTCCCAGCTGCGCACCAGATCGGCCTCTTCGCGCGACGACGACAGGATCACCACCGGCAACAAGCGCAGCTTTTCGTCCTTGCGCATCTCGGCCAGCACTTCCAGCCCGTCCAGGCGCGGCATCTTGATGTCGAGCAGCACCACGGACGGATCGCCGTCGCTGCGGCCGGCGAACGCGCCGCGCCGGTACAGGTAATCCAGCGCTTCCACGCCGTCGTTGACGTGGACCACCGGGTTCAGCAGGTTGGCGTCGCGCAAGGCGTCGATGGCCATTTCGGCATCGAACGGACTGTCTTCGGCCAGGAGGATGGTGCGCAGTTCGGTCATGAAGGCAGTCGTCCGTTGAGAGGTTGGTCGGAAGCGGGCAGAAGCAGGAAGAACGTCGCGCCCTCGCCGGGCCGGCCTTCGGCCCAGACGCGTCCGCCGTGGCGCGTCGCGACCCGGCGCACCGTCGCCAGGCCGATGCCGGTGCCGGGGAATTCGGTGGCCGAGTGCAGCCGCTGGAACACGCCGAACAGCTTGCCGGCGTAGGCCATGTCGAACCCGGCGCCGTTGTCGCGCACGGTGAACAGATGATTGCCTTCGGCGTCGTAGGCGTGGCTCACCTCGATCGTCGCCGGCTGGCGCTGCGCGCTGTACTTGACCGCGTTGCCGAGCAGGTTCAGCCAGACCTGGCGCAGCATGTTCTCGTCGCCGACGACCACGGGCATGCGGCCGATATGCCACTCGACGACGCGCTCGGGCTGGTCGAGCTTGAGGTTGGCGTCGAGCATCGCGCGCGTTTCCTGGGTCAGCGACTGCATGTCCACCGACTGCAGGCGCAGCGCGCTGCGGCCCAGGCGCGAGTAGACCAGCAGGTCGTCGATCAGATGCGACATGCGCTTGGCCGAGGTCGAAATCACCCCGAGGTAGTGCCGGCTCTTTTCGTCGGCCGCGTCGCCGAGGTGGCGCTGCAGCTTGTCGGCGAAGCCGGCGGTGTGGCGCAAAGGCGCGCGCAGGTCGTGCGAGACCGAGTAGCTGAAGGCTTCCAGCTCGCGGTTGACTTCCGACACCTGCTCGATCTTGCCTTCGAGCTGGCGGTTGAGTTCGTGGATGCGGTTCTCGCTGGCGCGGCGGGTGCTGATGTCGGTCGCCGCGATCATCGCCGCGCGCTCCTGCCGCTCGCTCAGCGGCATCCGCCGCGCATTGATCAGCATGGTGCGGCGCACTCCGTCGGCGGTGGTCTGCGCGCACTCGTAGTCCCACATCTCGCGGCCGCGCGACAGCACGTCGCCGAGCCGGCGCACGGTCTCTTCGTCGGTCCAGGCGTCGCCTTCCAGCTCGGCCAGCCTGCGCCCGTGCGCATCGGGCGGCAGCCCGTACAGCTCCGCGAACGCGGGATTGAACAGCATCAGGCGGAAATCGGCGTCGATCACCGCGATCGGCTCGCGCACCGTATCGAGCACCAGCCCCGCATACGCGTTGGCCTGCGCGGCGTCGCGCTCGGCGCCCACGCGCCGGCGCAGCTGGCGCACGGCGTAGGCCGCCGCCGCGCCGAGCAGCAGCACCTGGGCGGCGACCGCGAGCCAGCGGGTCAGCTCGGTCAGCGAGGCGCGCTGCTGATACTGCTGCTGGCGCCGGGCGAGCAGGCCGCGTTCTTCGGCGATGACCTGGGCGATCAGATCGCCGACCGGGAACTGGCGCACCGCGGCGTCGACCTCGGCGCGGGTCGACGCCGGGCCCGACCGCGTCAGCGCGTCCATGTTGCCCAAACGCAGGTTCACCTGGTTCTGCAGTTCGCCGAGCCGGCGCTGCTGCTCCGGGTTGTCCTCGGTGAGCCGCTGCAGCGCGGTCATCGCGCTGCCGATCTGCTGGCGGCTGGCGGCTAGGCGCTGGCGCAGGCGCGGCGTGTCGACGCCGGCGGCGAGCGATAGTGCGGCGGCTTCGGTGTCGCGCACATGCAGCGCGAGCGACTGCGCCTGCGCATCGACTTCCAGGGTGTGGCGGACCAGGTCCGACGAATGCTTGGCCGCCTCGCCGGCGCCGCGCAACACCAGCGCCGGAACAATCACGGTCAGCCCGACGACGAGCGCAAGAGCGCCCGCCTGCCAGGCCGCGACGGGGTGTCGTTGGGTGGCGCTCACGTGTCAGAGATTCCGCCTGGGACACGCTGCGCGCTGCATGCGTCCCTCCCCAGGGCATATCTTTCCATCATGAAGTCAAGCCGGGGGTGTGGCAATAGCCCGGATTTGGCCGCATACGTCGGCTTATGCGGCGGCCCCGGCGCGGCCGATACCGCCGTTTCGTCGTCGCGAGGCCGCGGCGACGGCAGTCTTGAGCGCAAGCGCCTGGGCGGCGGCCGGCCAGAGTCGCTCCAGCCGGGCGCCGCGCTCGACGCGAACCGGGCGGGCTGGGTTCCACCGGGGTTCGATGCAGCGGCATACCACGGCAGCGGCAGGACCGCGCATCGTCCAGTGCGCCGGGCTCACGCGGGCGCTGGCGCAACGCTCGAGTCCGCCGCTTGAGCGCGCCGGCACCTGAATCAGTCAGCCTGGCGCTGTGCGCTCCGCACCGTCGCCGCGATCGAGCAGAGCGAATTCGCGCGGGGCCGATACAAAAATCGGCGCCCGCAAAGGGCGCCGATCGGAGAGGAGTCGGGAGCGGGCGCATCGGCGCCGCCCCCGACTTTTTCGCCGCCGCTCAGGGCAAGGCGTTCAACGTCGCCCGCACCGGCCGCGAGAAGTTGAAGCCATCGTGCTTGTCCCAATTGACCGACCAGGTCATGACGCCGCGGAAGCTCGGATAGGCCTGCTGCGGCCGGATGGTTCCGCAGTTCTGCAAGCGCGTCAGGCAGTTCAGCGCATTGGCGATCGTCGCCTGCGAGGCCTGTCCGCTGTTGGCAGACGACGGCCCCGACGGCAAGCCGAGCGCGACCTGATCCGGCCGCAGGCCGCTGAACACGACGCCGGTGTTGTTGTTGGTCCGGAACCCTTCGATCAGCATCAGGCTGGCGCCGACCAACATATCCACCGAACCCTCGGCCAAGCCGTTCTGGCTGTACGGCGTGTAGAGCGCGCCGTTGTTGTAGTACTGCACGTGGATCAGGTCGAGCTCCTGGCGCAACCCGTCGATGATCGGCAGATACGCGCCCCAGATCCCGCTGTACGCGGTGAAGCCGCCCTGCACGTACGGGTGCTCGGGCGCCATCGACAGATAGAACGACGGGCCGATGCGCGTGTTGAGCTGCTTGATCGCCGTGACCAGGTTGGTCTGCACCGCCGCGCCGTGGTAGACGCCCGCGCCGCTTTCCAGATCGATGTCGACGCCGTCGAAACCGTAGTAGCGGATCAGGTCTTCCATGCTGTTGACGAAGTTGGCGACCTGGGTGGCGTTGTTGAGCGTCACCGTGCCGTTCTGGCCGCCGAGCGACAGCACGACCTTCTTGCCGCGCGCGCGCGCCGCGGCCACGTCGGCCTTGAACTGCGCTTCGCTGCCGGCGCCCGGATCGACCGTGAAGCTGACGGCGCCGTTGCCCGCATCGTCGCCGAACGCGACCACGATGACGTCGTAGTCGTTGGAGACCTGGCTGATCGGGAAGGTCGCGCCGGACGGATTGGTGAAGTTGTGCCAGTACCCAACCAGCGCATGCCGCGGCAAGGTGTTGTCGCCGCCGCCGGCGCTGGTGGTCGCGCTGATCTGCGTGCCTTGCGCCGAAGCGTTGCCGGCGTTGTCGCGCGCACGCACGCGGTAGGCGTAGGCCGTGGATGCGCTCAAGCCGGTGTCGCTGAAGCTCGTCGCAGTGGGCGAGCCGACCAGCGTGCCGTTGCGGTACACGTCGTAACCCGCGACGCCGCTGCCGCCGGCGTTGTCGGTCGAGGCGCTCCAGCTCAGGTTGATGCTGGACGAGGTCACCGACGATGCGGTCAATCCGGCCGGCACGCTCGGCGGGGTGGTGTCGGGCGACCCGGTATTGACGGTGATGTTGGCCGCCGCGGATGTCGTGGTGGCGCCCTGGTTGTCGGTGGCGACCGCGGTGATCGCGTAGCTGCCCGCGGCCGCGTTGGTCCAGGTCGCACTGTACGGAGCCGAGGTATCGACGCCGAGCGAGGTGCTGCCGCGGAAGAACTGCACCTGGGCGACGCTGCCGTTGGCATCGGCCGCATTCGCCGTAACGGTGATGGTGGCGCCCGCGGCGAAGCTCGCGCCGTTCGCGGGCGCGGTCAACGCGACCGTCGGCGGCGTATTGCCGCCCGCACTACACGCGCCCAGATCCTGGTAGTAGCCGCAGCTGGGGCAATGCGTGGGCGGCGTGTTCCAGATCGACATCGTCGCCTGATACAGCCGCCCCTGATAGACGAGCTTGCTGCCCGCGTTATAGATGGTCGCCGCGTTCCATTCGGCGATGCCCGCGCAGTTGGCGCTTTGCGCGCGCGCGGGCGACAGCCCGGCCGCCAGCAAAATGCCGGACAGCAAGACGCCTGTCACTCTGATGCTCATTGATTTGTTCTCCGGATGCCTGGTGAATAGGGAAGGAGGCCGGCGCAACGCATCGGCCTTTTCGAGCCATGCGCGGCAGCCTGCTGCGGCGCGGCCCTTCCCCCCAGAGAACTAATGACGGCAGTCGCGCGGTCGGTGGCCGATCCGCGCGGCGCGCTGCATACGTGTGCGGCGCTGATTGGACGCTGCCGACTTTGGTGGGCGGCGGCCCGCGTGTCAAGGCGTCGATTTTCGAATTAATGCGGCGATGGTCACGCCGCGCGATGCTGCTGTGCAGCGATGCGCATACGCCATCGGTCTTGGCACGCACGGGATAAACAGGGGCGGGAATTCCCGAACCGCGTCGTAGCCCGCTGCTTGGCGCGCATGCCGAAGCCCGCGCCCGGAACGCGGCTGGACGGTGGCGGGACGAGGTGCTTCGTGCACCGCGGCACGAGCCCAGCGAACCGTGTCGCGCCGTCGTCTCGTCGTCTTCCAGGCGCCGGGCCGCCGACTACGCGTGCCGGTAGCCGGCTTGTCGGGAACTTGCCGTGTAGGTCGGCCAGAGCCGATCTATCTGGTTTCCCAGGTCGTCGAGGCCGATTTGATGATGTCCAGCGCCTGCGCTTCGGTGAGCCCGGCCGATTCGATGCTCACATGCATCGACGTCACATGCGCGGGCGTTTTGGCGTGCGAGATGTCCGCGAGCGCTCCGTAGCGGATGTACTTCCCGATACAAACCCTGCGGCGCATCGCTTCGTCGTCGAGGTCGAAACAACGAGCCTGCGGCATGAACTGGGTCAGGCCGCCGTTGCCGTAGACGAAGTGGACGCGCCAGGCAGGGCCGACCCAGGTCGGGCGGGCGCGTGCGTAGTCGTCTGAATCGTAGAAAGGGCCGTTGGCGTCCTTCGGCAGCGCGAGCTTCACGCCTGCCGCTTCCGCTGCGACCAAGGTGGCGTCGGGCCCGATCGTTTGCGGATCGGTCGAGCGCACGGGAGGCGTACTTGCGCAGCCGGCGATTGCGCAAGCGCCAAGCATAAGGCTGAGGTGAGCGCGGGAAGGCATGTTCAGTCCGATGGCAACTGGGCCGAAGCGTCGAGTCGTCGCGATTATCGACATACTCCCGCAACGCTGTCACGAGGGCGCGGCGCGCGCGCCACGCGGGTCCGGAAGCGATAACGCTTCCGGGCCCGCGCATTGGCTAGTAGACCAGATACTCCAGCCGCTTCGCGCTCAACGCCGCCGACGATTCGTTGCGCACATCGGCGCTGAAGCCTTGCCCCGTCAAGGTGCCCTGGTTGATCAAGAAGCTGAAGATGCTCGGCCCCTGGCCTTGAGCGTTCCTGGGATATTGCGCGTTGCCGTGGCAACCCATGCAGCCGCCCATCACCACCTTGTCGGTATTCGGCGGCAGCGACTTCACGCCCAGGATGCTCGGCAGCCCGCGCTTGGCCAGCAGGGTGAATTGCTGCTGGTCCGGATCGGGATCCTTGACGCCGCCCTTGAACAACTGGATGCCGGGCTGGCTGCTCTCGATCACGATGTTCGCCAGGTAAAAGTCCTGCGTAAGCGGATCGGGCTTGGCCGGCGTGACCGAGCTGTCCTCGTTGGTGGGCAACACCTGCAGGCCGACGAGGCGGTAATAGCGCCACACCGAATCCTTGAACGCGGGCGTGCTGGCCATCGCTTGCTGGACTTCGTTGTTGACTTCGAAGACCGCGCTGGTCGCCACCGGCGGATTCTGGACCTTGATCGGACCCGAGAACCCGTTGGGGATGGTGTATTGGCCGGGAACGACGGCGTAGCCGTGAGCGCTGTCGACGGGGCCCGCCAACGGCAGCTCGACCAGGGTCCGGTTGGATCCGGAATTGAGGACGGCCGACGGCCGCGTGTTCGGCGGCACCGATGCGTCGTACTGCATCTGGTTGTAGAGGTTGACGAGGTACAAGCCGGTGTCCTGCTTGTCCGGCGTGGTCAGGCTGTCTATCTGTTCGAAGGTGGTATAGACGAACGTCGGGTAGTTTTCCATCTTGCGCAGGATGTGCAGGCCGACCAGACCGAAGGTAGCCACCCGCGCCTGGGTCACGCCATTCTCTTTGTAGTAGTACAAGGCCTCGGCCGTGTGATAACGGCCGGACGCGATCAAGGCGGGCGTCATTTCGCGCCACGCCGACTTGACCTCCACGGACTCTCCCTGGTTCGTTCCGTTGGGAGGCAGTTCCAGCGAAGCCGGGGGCTTGTCGGCGTTGTAGATGGACTTGATGTAGTCGTATTCGACCGGGTTCACCTTGGCCTGGAACAGGATGATGTGATCGTCCTGGGGATTGGCCGACGGCGTGTTGCCGTTCTTCGGGAAGAAGATCTGGTTCTGGCCGATCTGGGTGTTCTCGTCGAGATTGTTGAATCGGGCATCGGTCGAGGCGACCTTCAAGTTCGCCTGGAAGACGTACTCAGGATCCAGCGTAGCGAGGTTGCCTTTCGGCGCCGCTCCCGCGGGGAACAACTCGGACCGGTGCGCGAAGGTTTCCCAGACCAACTGGTTGCTGCTGAAGTTCGAAGCGGCGCCCGTGCCGCTCTGGTAGAAGTTGCTGGCGCCGGACGCGGCGAAGTTGCGGCCCGGATCGATGGTCCCGCGCACCACCGGCGACTTGCCGGCGGCATCGACACCGTTCTTCTGCGCCGGAGAATTGAAGTGGATGAACTGCCGCCAGGCGAAGCGCGCGTATTGCGCGTGGGTGATGTTGGGGTTGTAGGGATCGTAGTTGTACGCCGGCGGCGCGGCGGGCAGAACCGCCGGAGTCGCGGTCAGGTCGGCCGCCGTGATCGGTGCGCCGCCCGGAAACGGCGTTGCTTGATCCTTGGAGACCGACGAAGCGGCGACTGTCGGTTCGGTTTTCGTACACGCTGCGGACATCGCCAACGCACTGGCGAGTGCGCCGAACATAATGATCCTGGTCTTCATTGCCGCACTCCGTCGTTGTTGCGCCGCGCGGTGGATCCTCGCGATCCCTCGCCGCAGCCGTTGGAATTCGTGAGTCGTCATGCCGCCCCGCTTCAGTCGCAAGCGGGGCGGAGGCGGTCAGCCCACGTACTGGTACCACTGGATCACGAAGCTGGTGTCGTTGTAGTCGTTGTCGGCGCCGTCTTCCGTTACGTACAAGGTGCCCCCGCCGAATATCTGGTCGACGATGAAGAACACGACCGGAGTGCCCGCCGAAACCTTCGGAGGTTGCGACCCGCTGCTGCCGAACTGGACCTTCATGCCGTCCGCCATGGTGAACCTGCCGGCTCCGTTCTGGAGGAAGCCGACGTTGACGCCGCTTCCGGAGATCGGAAATTTCGCCTGACTGCCGTCCAAGGCATAAAAGCTGATCGGCTGGTTGTTGGCGTCGATGATCTGGACGTATTGCGTGTATTCGGCCTGATGCATCGCCGTGAACGTCACGAGCTTGCCGGACGGGATATAGCCCAGGGATTGGGGAGCCGCCCATTGGATGCCTGACATACTGGAATCTCCTTGTAATGATTCGCCTCCGCAACGCGGAGGCTTCGCTGTTGCATTCATCGGCTGCGCGGAGCCAGCGGCTGCCGTGGAACCACGCGCCCTGTGCGTGATTCCACGGCAGCACCGTCGTCTTAGAGATCAAGCGTCTGCGTCTTGGCGCATCGCCAGCTACTACGCTGTCGAGCGCAAGCGGCGGCCATTTTTTTCGATCGATGCTTGATTCCTCTCACAGAATTCGGCAGCCATTTCGCGCCAATGCGACTTCGCTCGCAAAAGCGTCGGCAACCAGCGCGCGGCGCGTTTCATTCGTGCAACAGCCGGATCGGCGCTGACGTTTCGGGGAAAAGCCGACGCGCCCTGAAGCCAGGCGAGCGCAAGAGCATTTCCTGCGAAGAGCGCGGCAACGCGATGACCCGACCCGAGCCGGCATTCGGCACGACCGCTGAGATCCAGAAGGCTTGGCGCGTGGCGCGGCGAATCCGCGACAGAAACGACAGCGCAGACAAGGAGGGAGCGCGAGAGCTCCAGCGCTGGCCGAACCTGGGCAAGCCGAATCCGACGTTCTTGATTGCCCGGGGTTACTCAGAGATAGCCCACTCATGACGACTCGCCTTGCAGCCCCGCCCTCCCCCAAGGGGTAGATCCGGGCAACGGCAAGCTAGAGTCCAGCCGCCGGGCCTGGATTTGCGACGGCTTCAGCGCTTGGCCTATCATTCGCGCGCCGCGCAGCCTGCGCGGCGCAACCACGCACACGTGCCCGGCGGCCTCAGGCCTGAGCGGCAGACGGCGCTTTCCCCCCGGAGCCCGTCATGCGTCTTTCCCTTTCCCATCGGTTTGCCGCGAACGTTCCTGCAGCGCCCGCGACGCGCGCACGCGCGCGTGTCGCTGCGAACGCGCGCCGCGGCGGCGTACTCGCGCTGGCCCTGGCCACTGCATTGGCGCCGAGCCCGCGCGCCCGCGCCGCCGGGACCGAAGCGACGCCCGCCGCCGACGCCGCGACCGGCAAGGCGGTGACCCTGGACGACGTCGTGGTGCAAGGCCAGCGTCGCCGCGAAACCAGCGCCGCGCTCAAGCTCGATGCGCCGACGCTGGAAACGCCGCAGGCGGTGTCGACCGTCACCCGCGAAACCCTCGACGCGCAAGGTGCGCGCCGTCTGCCCGAAGCGCTGCGCAACGTCGCCGGCATCACCCGCAACGACGTGTACGGCTTCTTCGACGGTTTCAACCTGCGCGGCTTCAATGCCTCGGCCGATGCGACCTACCTGGACGGCCTGCTGTGGTCGAACGCGATGGCGACGACCGAGCTCAGCGGCCTGGATCGCGTCGAGGTGGTGAAAGGGCCGGCTTCGGGTCTGTACGGGCAGGGGCCGCTGTCGGGGCTGGTCAACCTGGTCAGCAAACGGCCGCAGGAGCAGCGCTTCGCCACGGTGGATTTGGCTGCCGGCTCGTACCGCCTGCGCGAAGTCGGCATCGACGCCAACAGCCCGCTCGACCGCGACGGCCGGGTGCTCGCGCGCTTGAACGCCGTCTACCGCGACCAGGACTTCTTCGTCGATTTCTCCGGCGCGCAGCGCAAGTATCTGGCGCCGTCGCTGACCTGGAATATCGGCGAAGCGACCTCGATCACCGTGCTCGGCACCTGGCAGCGCGACCGGATCAATCCGTGGTCGCCGATCCCCGCCTACGGCAGCGCCCTTGCGAATCCGAACGGCCGCCTGCCGCGCCACCGTGCGATCAACGAGCGCGACGCGCCGGCGGTGCAGCGCCGCGACTACGATGCGCTGGGCTACAGTTTCGAGCACCGTTTCAACGAGCGCCTGGTGCTGCGCCGGCGAAAGCTGTGACCTGACGTTCTTGCGGCCCGGAGAGTGGGTATTCGCGCCGTTCAAGGAGGCCCTAATCGCCGCGGTGACGCGCTGGCACCAGATCGGCATCAAGACCCGTTGGTACGACTGGCGAGCCGACCAGGACGCCAGCCCCAGCCATGACGACTTCGTGCGTGATCACCAGGAGCGCGAGGCACTGTTTCAGACCAATCCATGACGGTTCAAGAGGCACTGGGCCATGTCACCTACACGCCAAATAGCTTCGCCGGCTATTGGATGATCGAGAATCTTCCTGACGGCATGAACAGGATGGAATGGTTCGGCCTGCGATATCGATATTTTGCCAAGCGCGATGCGACGGTTTCCGAGGCAACCCGTGTCATGCAGGAAGCGACATTCGATCGATGGCGTCATCGCTACACCTAAGGGCCTCAAACTGCTCGATGCGCGTCGCGGCGAGTGGTGTTGAGCGAAACGACGTGCGTGGGCGCGCCGCAGAGGGGCAACATAAAAAATATTCAAAGTTTCCACGGCCCCAGAGGCGATAGAGGGCGCTTCCTGGTGGAATTGCTGAAGATCGAAGAGATAGCAAGCCCTCGATTGGAAAATTCCGCAGTGGAGCTTGTTCGGCTTAAGCACGAATGCGATGACCTAGCGAGACGACACTCTAGGCTCGCGGCTATCGGCGCTTGCCGCCGTCCGGCGCCGTTCATTCCAGCAGGATGGACATCAACCCCAAGTCAGAGGATCCAATCGCAGATAGAAGCCAAGGCGTTCGCGGTCGGGCACTTCGATCCCCAATTCATTGAATAGGACAGCGAAGGCGCGTTCTGCTTCATCTGGCGCTGTCCAGTTATCTTCGGCGTTAGCAATCATGAGTGCCAAATCGGCATAGCGATCTGCCGTTCCGAGCCGCCCAAAGTCGATCAGCCCCGTACATAGAAGAGTTTTAGAATCCACCATGAAGTTCGGCATGCAGGGATCGCCATGGCAAACAACCATATCGCTACGCTCTTGGTCGAGCCGCACCGGTAGATCTCGTTCGACACGAGCCAAAAGGTCGAGCTGGGGCGTACTCTTGTCCTCGTCTGGCAAGAAGTCGGGATTGACGGCATGGCGGGACACCACATCAACGGCGCGCTCGAACATTCGCGACAGCCTGCGCTCAAACGGACATTGATCAACCGATAGGCTGTGAACAGCCCCAAGTTGCCGCCCCATTGACGGCCACGCTTTGAGCAAATCCGCTCCAGACAGATCAGCCGCCGGTACTCCCGGAATTGCCGTAGTCACCAGGCATGCGCCCTCCTGTTCCTCCTGCCAGTTGATCACCTCGGGGCAAGCCACACCTCGACCTTTGAGCCAAATCAGACGGTCACGCTCCGCAGCGAGCTCACCACGGCGGGAAGCAGGTGCGATTTTCGCGAAGGCATGCCCGTCACCACGTCGAAAAACAAGATCACCGGATTCTCCGCCTCTGACAGGCAACCAGTCCGAATGCGATTCACCAAAAAAAATGTAAGTCCGATTCAATGAAGGTTCCCTCAGCTCGCTGATGCGACGCATGGGTGGCTCAAGCTAAATCGCTCAGAGGTTCGCAGACATCTCGCAGCCATAAACTATAGCTCGAGCAGCAGACCAGCCGCGGGGCCCAGGGGCTGGAAGTTGCGCGACCATGCGCACGCGTGCCCGCGCTGTCGTTGACGCAGCGGTTGCGGCAGTAGTCGGTGGCGCCCAGCCGTCGACGTCGGTGATGCCGGCCTGCTTTGCTGCCTCCATCGACTCAAGCACGAACAGGTCCGCCTGCGCCTTCGTGGCTGTAGATCTCGCGGGCAAGAAAGAAGCGACTACGGCGCACCACCGAAACTAGGGCAGGAGCAGTCTGCGCGCTAGTCGAGAGAAGCGGTCAAATGGGGAACGTTTCTCACGGCTCAGTGATTCCCGGGCACTGTCAGCATGTTGCGCTTGAGATAAAAGTGGATACCCAACCAAGCTTGACACGCGCGCGATTGGGGCGAGAACCTTGATGCCATGAGCATTGATATCGCAAGGCTCAACCTACAAGAACCGACGACTCTTTTGAGCGCCACGGAGAAGCGAAAGCGGTTCCTGTCAAAACGCCGTCCCACCGCGTCGGTGCGCAAGCAGGCGATTGCGCTGACTGCTCGCCACGGCTACACAATCGAGGAACTCTTTGGCGATCAGCCGGCAGCCCAGCCAACACAGCGGAAGCGAGGAGCACGCTGTGAGCCGACCAATGTCGCGCCCAAATACCGCGATCCAGACAACGAGCGCAACACTTGCTTAGGCCGAGGGAGCATGCCGCGTTGGCTAACCCAGTGCGGCCATCGAGCTGAATCACATTACAGGACGGACATCATCAATGATTGAGGACTTAAATTGAACATAAGAGCAGCTACTGAGGCCGAAATTGATCATCTCGCTCGTATATGGCACGACGGCTGGCAGGATGCTCACGCACAGATTTTGCCAAAGGAGCTCGCCCGGCACCGCACTTTAGAGAGCTTCAGAGAAAGACTTAAGACTTTGCTGCCGCGTGTTCGCGTAGCCACGACAGATGGGCACGTTGTTGGATTCTGCATCGCTAAAAACGACGAACTTTATCAACTATACGTTTCCGCTGATGCGAGGGGCTCCGGCAAGGCGAGTAAACTTCTGGCTGACGCCGAAGAACAGTTAAAGCTGGATGGGGTCAGGCGATCCTGGCTCGCGTGCGCGATCGGCAACGAGCGGGCCGCGAGATTCTACGAGAAGCATGGCTGGCGCCGGGCCGGGAACATTATCAGCTTGTTACCACTCCCTGAAGGAGATTTCCCACTGGAGGTCTGGCGCTACGAAAAGGATCTCTTCGGCAGCTCACGTCCCGCAGTGAGCGTGGCTCATGTGGTGCTGCACACTGACTGCATGAAGGCGTCTTCCGAATTCATGCGTTTCGTTGGCATGCGCCCCATTTTTGATGGCCCCGAGGTGTCAGTCTACGAGATGCGTGGAGGGACACATCTCATTCTGATGCTGAAAGAGGGTATTGCACCGGCGGCGGCGCCGTTTGACCTGATGGTCGATGATCTACACGAGATGCATCAGCGGTTCACGTCTGCTGGTTTCGAGCCATCGCCTATCGAGGCCCGCCCTGCCATTGACCACGAGGTCTTCACGGTTCGCGAGCCTGCAGGAAATATCATCACCTTCTTCTCCAGCCATGTGTCTGATCAGCCCGTATAATTCACTCGGACCCGGCGTCGCGATCGGTCGCGAGTTTGATGATTTCGTGGAGATCAGAACCGCTCAGCACAACCACCACCATCACTCTCGCTCCAGAGAATCAGTTTTGCTTGCAACGCGCACGTGACACGGGTGTCCGTAGGTCAAGAGTGAAAGACTCGCATGCCTAAACATGCGGCCCTTTATCAGGTGCCGAACGGCCGCTTGGATCGAGGTTAGAGTCCTGGCGGACCTGTTGATCGCGATAGAACTCGCTTGACGCGTCCACAGCTAACCCATTTATCCGTAAGACCCGAAAATTCGGGTCTGTGGTTTTCGGTCCACAGCCTCGGAAAAAAACGGAGAAAAAGTGGCAAAAATTTCGCCAAAATTGACGCGGGCCATTTTCTCCAGAACCACAGGCGCACGACGAAAAGGCCGAAAATAAGACGTTTTCGTGAGGCGCGGAAAGTCTGAGAAAGCCGTTTGGCGTTACGGCGTGGTGGGCCCACCAGGACTCGAACCTGGAACCAAAGGATTATGAGTCCTCTGCTCTAACCATTGAGCTATAGGCCCGCAAGAGCCGGGATTCTAAAGCAGCGCCGCGGTCCAGTCAGCCCGGGGGCTGACGGCCTCGCGGCCGGTCCGAGGACTCGTTCACCCCGCCCACATCGGCGTGCAGGCTCGCGCCGCACCCCACCGAACTGCGAATCCGCTCGCCTTTATACGATTCCCGCCACCCGACTTGCCCAGCGCCTTCGCATTTTTCGTGCGCCAACCTCGGGCAGCATGACCTCGACACGCGCATCAGACGCGTGCCTGCGCCAGCCGCGTTTGCCGCGGTCCGGCGCTGCGGGACGCGACGGCGGCGACGCCGCGCGAGCCGCGCACTGATGGGGGGCTCACGATCCGGACTCGCCGCTCTGTCGGCGGGCGTCCGGTGCCGCCTCATCCTTCAACGAGGTTTCTATGTCGCGTACGACTCCGTTCCGCTTCCACGTCCTGGCCTTGGCCCTGCTCGCCGGCGCCGCCGGTTCCGTTCAAGCCGCCGATTACAGCAACGTCGCTCCCGACGTTGCGGCCGCCGCCGCGCCGACCGCGGTGCCGCCGTTCAAACACCCCGGCCTGCTGATGACCCAAAACCGCCTCGCCTCCATCCGCACCGCGGTGCAATCGGGCAACACCAGCGCGATGAAGACCGGCTTCAACCGCCTGCTGCAGGACAACCGCGGTTCGCACACCTACGCGCATCAGGCGCTGGCGACGGTCGAAGTCGTGCGCGCGGCAGGCGGGCCGCAAGAGGGTCGCTGGAAGAACGATGGCTTCGCGGCATACTTGAACGCGCTGCGCTGGGCGGTGACCGGCGATACGCGCAATCGCGACAAGGCGATCCAGATTCTCGATGCGTGGTCGGGCAAATTCACCGGCTTCACCCTGGCGCCGGGCACGGACGCTCCGCAAGCATGGCTGGAAGCGGCGTGGGGCCTGCCGGTGTGGGCCAGCGCGGCGGAGATCCTGCGCCATCACGACGGCGGCGCGGCGGGTTGGCCGCAGGCGTCGCAGGATCGCTTCAACGGCTACATCAACAAGCTTTACGGGTACGCAAATCAGGCTTCGAGCCGGACCAACAACTGGGGCGTGTCCGGTGCGCTGGCGATGATGGCGGCCGGCGTGTACCAGGACGACGCCAATCGTTACAACGCCGGGCTCAACCGGATCAAGCAGTTGCTCCCGGGCATCGTCTACAGCAGCGGCGAAGTGCAGGAGCTGGCCGCGCGCGATTGCCACCATCCGCAGTATTCGCTGGCGGCGATCGCGCAGGCGGCGGAAATGGCGACGATCCAGGGCGATACCAGCATCTGGCTGCTCAAGGTCGGCAACGAGGCGCAGCCGCGCTTCTCGCGCGGGCTGGAGTACATGGCCAAGTCGATCCTGTACGGCGAAGGCGTGCGCGATTGCCGCTCGAACGGGCTGTATCCGGGCTACAGCGAGATCGCGACCAACGGCTACATGAATCGCGGTACGCCGATTCCGAATTTCCAGAACGCGACCAAGCGCGGGCGGCCGGACGGCAACGCGGCCGAGTTCATCGGCTGGTCGGCGGCGACGCACGGGCGCGACGACTTCTGATCGTCGCGCGCCTCGCGTGCGTCGGCCGCTGCGCCGACGCACGCATCCGCGCCGCGCTCAGCGCGCGGCGCTCATCGAGTACGGCAACTGCTTTGGATGGCTCGCCCACTCGCGGTTCGGCTGCGCCTGCATGACGAAGCGCAGCTCGCCGCCGGCGAGGATTTCCTCGTGGCGCAGGAACGCGCGCTCCAGCGGCTGGCCGTTGAGCGTGGCGCTGCCGATGTAGGTGTGGGCGGCGTCGAGCCCGTCGGCGATCACCGTGAAGCGCTTGCCGTTGGGCAGGTTCAGCGTGGCCTTCGGCAGGAACGGCCGGCCGATGATGTATTCGTTGCTGGCCGGCGCGACCGGATAGAAGCCCAGCGCGGTGAACACGTACCACGCCGACATCTGGCCGAGGTCGTCGTTGCCGGCCAAGCCATCGGGACGCGGCGCGTACTGGCTGTCCATGATCTGCTTGAGCCGCTCCTGGGTGCGCCAGGGCTGGCCGGCGTAGCCGTAGAGATAGGCGACGTGGTGGCTGGGTTCGTTGCCGTGCGCATACCAACCGATCAGGCCGGTGATGTCTTCCATATGGGCGAAAATCTTGGGATCGACCTTGGCCTCGAACACCTGGTCGAGCCGCGCGATCAGCTTGTCGCCGCCGCCGTGCGCCTTGGCCAGGCCGGCGACGTCCTGCGGCACGTACCACGAATACTGCCAGGCGTTGCCTTCGGTGTAGTCGCTGCCGTAGCCGCTGGCGCTGGGGTCGAACGGTTCGCGGAAGCTGCCGTCGCGCTTGCGTGCGCGCATGAATCCGGTTTTCGCGTCGTACGCGTGCTTCCAGTTGCCGGCGCGCTTTTCGAATCTCGCGGCGATGTCCTTGCGTCCCATCGCCCCGGCCATGCGCGCGATGGTCCAGTCGTCGAACGCATACTCCAACGTCTTCGACGCGGCCTCGCCTTCTTCGTCGATCGGCACATAGCCGAGTTGCTTGTACTGGGCGATGCCGTCGTACGGGCCGTAGTCGGCACTGGCGACCATCGCATCCAACGCCTCGTTCGCGTCATACCCGCGAATGCCCTTCATATAGGCATCGGCGATCACCGGCACGGCGTGGTAGCCGATCATGCACCACGTCTCCTGGCCATGGAACGCCCACACCGGCAGGATTCCGTACGGGCTGTGCTTGCGCGAGGCCAGCAACGAATTGACGAAATCGTTGTTGCGTTGTTCCGGCTGCACCAGGGTCAGCAGCGGATGCAGCGCGCGGTAGGTGTCCCACAGCGAGAACGTGGAGTGGTAGCGAAAGCCCTTGGCCTCGTGCACGGCATTGTCCGGACCGCGGTAGCGGCCGTCGCTGTCCATGAACAGGCTCGGCCCCATCAGCGTGTGGTACAGCGCGGTGTAGAAGCTCTTGCGCATCGGCTCGCTGCCGTCGGCGTCGATCGCCGACAGCGCTTCGCTCCAGCGCTCGCGCGCCTGCGCGCGCACGCGGTCGAAATCGAAGCCGGGCACTTCGGCGTCGAGGTTGGCGATGGCGCTGTCTTCGCTGACCGGCGAGATCGCGACCTTGACGATCAGCTCCTGGCCCGGCGCGTCCTTGAAATCGAGGCTGGCGACCACTTGCCGGCCTTCGATCTGCGCGCGCTGGGTCGGGTCTTTCTCGCCCGGCGGCGGGAAGCCCTTGTAGACCACATCGGCTTCGGTGTCGTGGAACGCGTGGCCGCTGACCGGCCGCGAGAAGCGCATCGCGAAGTACAGCTGCCGCCCCGGCGCCCAGCCGCGGGTTTCGCGGAAGCCGGTGACGGTGCCGTCGGCGCGCAGGCGCACGCGCGACCACTGCACCTTGCCGGGGTAGTCGTACATGCTCGTGCGCAGGTCGATCAACACGTGCGCCGCCTGCCCTTTCGGATAGCGGTAGCGGTGCACGCCGACGCGCTCGCTGGCGGTCAGTTCGGCGCGGATCTTGTAGTCGTCGAGGGTGACCGCGTAATAGCCCGGCTGGGCGACTTCGTCGTCGTGGCGGAACGCGGAACGGTAGCCGCTGCGCGGCGTCGCCGAATCGCCGCGTTCGAGCTTGACCGCGCCGGCGATCGGCATCACCAGCACGTCGCCGAGATCCGAATGGCCGGTGCCGGAGAAATGGGTGTGCGAGAAGCCGACGATGGTCTTGTCGCCGTGGCGGTAGCCGGCGGCCCAGCCGTACGCTTCCTTGCGCGGCTTGATCTCGGTGTCGGGGCTGAGCTGGACCATGCCGAACGGGACCGTCGCGCCCGGGAAGGTGTGGCCCTCGCCGCCGGTGCCGATAAACGGGTCGACCGCCTCGAACGCGCGGCGGCCGGCGTCGGCCGACGGCGCGGCCGGCGCGGCCGGCGCGGCGAAGCTGGCGGCGAACAGCGCCAGCGCGGCGGCCAGGGCCGGCCAGCGCAGGACCAAGGCGGGCGGCGGCGCGGCCGGATCGGAGCGGGAGGGGGTCGTTCGGGACTGGATCGGCCGGGCCATCCGGAGTACTCCGTCTGATTCGTGATCGGGGTTGGGAAGGCGACCGGCCGCAGAGCCGGGCCGCCACTTTTAGATCGTTCTAATTATCGGCAAGCTAGCACGCGCCCGGGACGCGTTCATGCTGCATTGCAGAATGCAGCGACGGGGCCCAGGCCGCAGGATGGCGGCATTTAGAACGATCCAAAAGCCCAGGCCCGGCCTTATGAGCTCCGCCCGACCACCGCACCCGAGGTGCCCAAGATGAACGACGCGCCCGCCCCCCGAGGCCGGGTCACCCTGGCCGATATCGCCCGCGCCTGCGGCTTGTCGCGCGCGACCGTGTCGCTGGTGCTGCGCGGCAGCCCGCTGGTCCACGCCGACACCCGCGCCCGGGTCGAAGCCGAGCTCAAGCGCCAAGGCTACGTCTATCACCGCGGCGCGGCCAATCTGCGGCGCAAGGTGTCGACCGGCGTGGCCCTGGTCATCAACGACCTGTCCAACCCGTTCTTCGCCGAATTCGCCGCCGGCGTCGACGAATGGCTGGCCACCGCCGGCTACGTCACCCTGCTCGGCAGCACCAACGAATCGGTCGAGCGCCAGCAGGCGGTGCTGACCTCGCTGATCGAGCACGACCCGGCCGGCATCATCCTGTCGCCGGCCGAGGGCAGCGACGGCAACCGGTTGCGCAGCCAAGTCGGCGAGCGCACGCCGGTGCTGGTGTTCAACCGCGAGCTCGAAGCCACGCCGTGGGATTTCCTCGCCCTCGACAACACCCACGGCGCGCGCCTGGCGACGCGCCACCTGCTCGACCGCGGCCATCGCCGCATCGCCTTCTTCGGCGGCCACCGCGATTCGTCCTCGTGCCGGCAGCGCCGCCAGGGCTATCGCGAAGCGCTGGCCGAAGCCGGGATCGAGCCCGAACCGCAGTGGCTGGTCGAATGCGCGCCCACGCGCCTGGAAGCGGCGCAGCAGACCGGCGCGCTGTTCGTGCGCGACCCGGCCCCGACCGCGGCGGTCTGCTACAACGACGCGGTCGCGCTCGGCCTGATGGCCGGCCTGGTCTCGCGCGGCCGCCGCGCCGGCGCCGACTTCGCCGTGGTCGGCTTCGACGACATTCCCGAAGCCGCGGTCGCCTCGCCGCCGCTGACCACCATCGCGGTGGATCCGCGCGCGCGCGGCCGCCAGGCCGCCGAGCTGATCCTCAAGCGCCTGCGCGAACCGGCCATGCCGCGCGCCCACACCATCGCCCCGGTGCGCTTGCAGGCCCGCAGCAGCAGCGAGGTTCACTTGTCCGGAGAGTCCGCATGAGCCGTCGCGTCATGTCCTACACCGCAGCGCTCGCGGTGGTGACCACGATCTTCTTCACCTGGGGCGGCCTGACCAGCCTCAACGACGTGCTGATCCCGCATCTCAAAGCCGTGTTCAACATGAACTACGCGCAGTCGATGCTGATCCAGTCGACCTTCTTCGGCGCCTACTTCCTGATGTCGCTGCCGGCCAGCCGGGTGGTGGCGAAGTTCGGCTACAAGCACAGCATCGTCATCGGCCTGATCGTCGCCGCGATCGGCGCGGCGATGTTCTTCCCGGCCGCGCGCATTCCCTCGTATCCGCTGTTCCTCGGCGCGCTGTTCGTGCTCGCCAGCGGCATCACCGTGTTGCAGGTGTCGGCCAATCCGTACATCAGCCTGCTCGGCGATCCGGCCGGCGCGCCGAGCCGGCTTAATCTGGCGCAGGCGCTGAACTCGCTCGGCACCACGGTGTTCCCGACCTTCATCGGCCCGCTGATCCTGTCCGCGGCGGTGCTCACCGACGCTCAGTTGAACGCGATGTCGGTCGCCGAAAAAGCCGCGTACCGCGCGCACGAAGCCGCGGCGGTGCAGATGCCATACATGATCATCGCCGGCTGCCTGGTGTTGCTGGCGGTGTTCGTCTACGCGATGCGCATTCCGCCGCTGACCGAATCCACCGAGAGCGCCGACCCGGCCCATCACAGCTTCGGCGAAGTGCTGAGCCAGCGCCATCTGCTGTTCGGCGTGATCGCGATCTTCGTCTACGTCGGCGCCGAGGTCTCGATCGGCAGCTTCCTGGTCAACTATCTGTCCGAGCCGCAGATCGCCGGCTTCGATCACGCCACCGCGAGCAAGTACCTCGGCCTGTACTGGGGCGGCGCGATGGTCGGCCGCTTCGTCGGCGCGGTGCTGCTGCGCTTCCTCGACGCGCGCAAGCTGCTGGCGGTGGCCGCGGTCGCGGCGATCGCGCTGCTGGCGCTGACCATGGCCACCCAGGGCAGCCTGGCGATGTGGACGGTGCTGTCGATCGGCCTGTTCAACTCGGTCATGTTCCCGACCATCTTCACCATCGCGATCGAACGGCTCGGGCCGATGACCAGCAAGGCCTCGAGCCTGCTGATCATGGCCATCGTCGGCGGCGCGGTGATTCCGCTATTGCAGGGCGTGTTGTCCGACCGCATCGGCATCCAGCATTCGTTCGTGATTCCGGCGGTCTGCTACGCCTTCATCGTCTGGTACGGCCTGTCCGGCTCGCGCATCCGCGCGGGGCAAGGCCAGCACGCCAGCGCCCAAGCTTCGGGAGTGATGCATTGATGTCCGCCGTACCCCCTTCGCCCGGCGCCAGCGCCAGCGGCGCGAACGCCGCCATCGTCTGCTTCGGCGAAGCCCTGATCGATTTCCTCGCCCGTCCGGCCAAGAGCGCCGACGAGCCGCGCCATTTCGTCGAATACGCCGGCGGCGCGCCGGCCAACGTCGCCGTCGCCGCGGCGCGGCTCGGCGCGCATGCGCGCTTCGTCGGCATGCTCGGCGAGGACATGTTCGGCGACTTCATCGCCGAGCAGCTCAACGGCTACGGCGTGGACACCCGCGACGTGCGCCGCACCAGCGAGGCCAAGACCGCGCTGGCGTTCGTTTCGCTCGACGGCGAGGGCGAACGCAGCTTCAGCTTCTACCGTCCGCCCGCGGCCGACCTGCTGTTCCGCGACGGCGATTTCCGCGCCGACGGCTTCGCCGACGCCGGCGTGTTCCACGTCTGCTCCAACAGCCTGACCGAGGAAGCCATCGCCGCGGCGACGCTGGCCGGCATGCGCCGCGCGCGCCTGGCCGGCGCGCTGGTCAGCATGGACATGAACCTGCGCCCGTCGCTGTGGCCGGCCGGCTTCGACCCGGCGCCGCGGCTGCTGGCGGCGCTGCTGGAAGCCGACCTGATCAAGCTGTGCGGCAGCGAGTTCGAGTTCCTCGCCCGCCACCTCGGCGGCGAAGAGGCCGCGTTGCAGCGCCTGTGGCACGGCTACGCGACCTGCGTGCTGATCACCGACGGCGCGACCCCGATCCGCTGGTTCACCCGCACCCGCAGCGGCACCGCCGCGACCTTCAAGGTCTCCCCGAGCGACACCACCGGCGCCGGCGACGCCTTCGTCGGTGGCCTGCTGCGCCGGCTGACCGCGCTCGGCGTGAACGCGGCCAACTTCAACGACTTCCTCCAGCGCGAAGACGACCTCGTCGGCGCGCTGCGTTACGCCGCCGCCGCCGGCGCGCTGGCCACCACCCGTCACGGCGCGTTCGCGGCCATGCCCAGCGCCGCCGATGTCGAACGACTGATGCAGGAACAAGCATGAACCTCCCGTCGCACCCGCTGCCGAACTTCCGCGAGCCCGACGCGCTGCTGGCGCACATCCGCGACACGATGGCGTTCTACGATCCGGTCGCGCTGGACGCGGACGGCGGCTTCTTCCATTACTTCCGCGACGACGGCTCGGTGTACGACGCCTCGCATCGTCACCTGGTCAGCTCGACGCGTTTCGTCTTCAACTACGCGATGGCCGCGGTGGAATTCGGCCGCGACGACTACCGCGAACGCGCGCGCCACGGCCTGCGCTACCTGCGCGAGGCCCATCGCAATGCGCAAACCGGCGGCTACGCCTGGACGATCCGCGCCGGCCGGCCGGAAGACCGCATGAACCACTGCTACGGCGTAGCGTTCGTGCTGCTGGCGTATTCGTGCGGGGTCAAGGCCGGCATCGCCGAGGCCGCGGCGTGGATGGACGAAACCTGGGAGCTGCTGGAGGCGCGCTTCTGGGAGCCCGAGTTCGGCCTGTACCGCGACGAGGCCGATGCCGACTGGAACTTCACCGGCTACCGCGGCCAGAACGCCAACATGCACATGTGTGAGGCGATGCTGGCGGCGTTCGAGGCATCGAACGATGCGCGCTATCTCGAACGCGCGCTGACCTTGGCGCAGAACATGACCCAGCGCCAGGCCGCGCAGGCGGACGGCCTGGTGTGGGAACACTACGACCGCGACTGGAACATCGACTGGGATTACCACCGCGACGATCCCAAGCACCTGTTCCGTCCCTGGGGTTTCCAGCCCGGCCACCAGACCGAATGGGCCAAGCTGTTGCTGATCCTCGACCGCCACCTGTCCGCGCGCGGCGACGCGCCGGCGTGGCTGATCCCGACCGCGCGCCATCTGTTCGACACCGCGGTGGCGCGTTCGTGGGACGACGAGTTCGGCGGCCTCGCCTACGGCTTCGCGCCCGACGGTTCGATCTGCGACGACGACAAATACTTCTGGGTCCAGGCCGAATCGCTGGCGACCGCGGCGATGCTGGCCGTGCGCACCGGCGAGAACCTGTACTGGCAGTGGTACGACAAGCTGTGGGCCTACGTCTGGCAGCACATGGTCGATCACCGCTACGGCGCGTGGTACCGCATCCTCGACCGCCGCAACGGCAAATACAGCGACGAGAAGAGCCCGGCCGGCAAGACCGATTACCACACGATGGGCGCGTGCTACGAAGTGATCCGCTGGCTGCGCGGCGCGTAAGCCCGTGACTCTCCTGTAGGAGCGGCGCGAGCCGCGACCGCGACAACGCAGCTGCGACGAAGGTTGCGGCGGAGTTGCGTTGTCGCGGTCGCGGCTCGCGCCGCTCCTACAGGGAGCACCCGCGTCTTCGCGCATTCATGTGCCGCTCGTCGGGAGCGCCTCGCGTCACCTCGCGGCGCTGACAGACGTACGCAGCCGCGCAACATCCGCCCGCCTATCCTGGCCGCTCCTTTTCCCGGAGCGCCGTCATGGACATCCAGCAGATCGCCAACCGCTACGTCGAGCTGTGCCGCGCCGGCAAGCACGAGCAGATCCAGGACGAGCTCTACGCCGACGATGCGGTCAGCATCGAGGCGGCCGGCAACCAGGCCGGGCCGCTCGGCAATGTCGAAGGCCTCGACGCCATCCGCGAGAAAGGCCGCAAGTTCATGGACGACGTGGTCGAGATCCACGACAGTTGGTGCAGCGACGCGGTCGTCGGCGGCGACTGGTTCACCCTGGCGATGGGCATCGACGCGACCTACAAGAGCATGGGCCGCATGCCGATGGCCGAAGTCGCGGTGTACAAGGTGCGCGACGGCAAGATCGTGCACGAGCAGTTCTTCTACGGCTGAGCGCAGCGCTCAGCCGACCACGACGAAGCCCAGCAACGTCGTGAAGATCAGCGCCAGCAGCAACGGCAGCGCCCACATCGCGGCCACCACCAGCGCCGCGTGCGCCGCGGGGCGCATCGCTGCGCCGTTGCGGATGCGTTCGCCGATGGCGCGGCGGTGCGAATCGCCGAGCATCGCCAACACCGCCAGCGGTTGCGCCGCGATGCCGCCGAGCACGAGCAGCGCCAGCATCGCGGGCGAACGCGAATCCGCGCCGATCAGCAGATAAACGACGCCCCAGCACAGCGCGGGGGCGACGACCAGCAACGCGGCGGCGGCCACGGCCTTGCCCAGGCCATGCCGGCCTTGCGCGCGGTAGTTCATCGCCATCATCAACAAGCCGGCGACCGCGCTGCCGAACACGCTGCCCCACAGCAACGCGCGCAAGCCGAACCAGGGCCGGTCGCGCGCATCCGCGCCGACGGCGGCCTTCGGCGCGATCCAGACGTTTTCTTCGTCCATCCCGATTCGTCCCCGAGCGTTGCCGACGCATCCCCGCGCGGCTCGCGCCGCGCGGCGGCGTCAGAGTTCCATCCCGAACCCGTAGATCGCCGCCACCGCGACGAGCCCCAACACCGCCAGCTGCACGAGCGCGCACAACAGGCCGATGCCGGCGGCGGCCCAGTTCGAGCGCATCGGCAGTCCGGCCGCGACGCGTGCGGCGATCGCCTCGCCTTGCGGCGTGCGCTTGAGCCAGTAGCTGGCCGCGACCATCTGCGGAATCAAAAAGACCATGCCGGGGATCCGCTCGGGCAGCACCAGCGTCAGCGCGACGATCGCGACCGCGGCGATCAGGCCGGACCAACGCGCCTTGCGCGCCAGATCGAACTGGCCCAGCGCCTCGTGGTTCATCGCCAGCACCCAGCCGCCGGCCAGGGTCGAGCCCATGAAGGTGGCGATGTAGATCGCGCTGGTGCGGAACAAGCGCCGGGTCGCGTCCTGTTGCGCGTCGACTACGGCGCTGGCCGGCGCCTCGTAGGGGTTGCTCGAATCCATTCGCCCGTCTCCCGGAGCCGTCTGCGGAATCGGCGCCGAAGCGCCGGACACCATCGGGCCCCAGGTTAGCGCGAATGCGGCCGGCCGGCATCGGCGCTGCCGCCTCGCCGATGCGCCGGCGGCAGCGCGAATGCACTTGCCATGCGCAGCGGATGCATACCCCGCCGCGCCGGCAAGCGTCGGTTTCGCGTGCCCCGGCCGCAAAACGCAACAGGCCCCGCGAGCGGGGCCTGTTGCGTGTACGTTGCGCGACCTGACGGGTCAGTCGATATCGAGGAAGCTGCGCAGCTGTTCCGAACGGCTCGGATGGCGCAGCTTGCGCAGCGCCTTGGCTTCGATCTGGCGGATGCGCTCGCGGGTCACGTCGAACTGCTTGCCGACTTCTTCCAGCGTGTGATCGGTGTTCATGTCGATGCCGAAGCGCATGCGCAACACCTTGGCCTCGCGCGGGGTCAGGCCGGCGAGCACGTCGCGGACCGTCTCGGAGAGGTTGATGTTGGTGGTCGCTTCCACCGGGGACTCCACGTTGGTGTCCTCGATGAAATCGCCCAGATGCGAGTCCTCGTCGTCGCCGATCGGAGTCTCCATCGAGATGGGCTCCTTGGCGATCTTCATGACCTTCCGGATCTTGTCCTCCGGCATGTCCATTTCTTTCGCCAGCTCTTCCGGCGTCGCTTCGCGGCCGTACTGCTGCAGCATCTGGCGGCTGATGCGGTTGAGCTTGTTGATCGTCTCGATCATGTGCACCGGGATGCGGATGGTGCGCGCCTGATCGGCGATCGAACGGGTGATGGCCTGACGGATCCACCACGTGGCGTAGGTCGAGAACTTGAAGCCGCGGCGGAATTCGAACTTGTCGACCGCCTTCATCAGGCCGATGTTGCCTTCCTGGATCAGGTCGAGGAACTGCAGGCCGCGGTTGGTGTACTTCTTGGCGATGGAGATCACCAGGCGCAGGTTGGCCTCGACCATCTCCTTCTTGGCCTTGCGCGCCTTGGCTTCGCCGTAGGCGACCGCGCGGCTGATTTCCTTGAGCTCTTCCAGGGTCAGCAAAGAGCGGGTCTCGACTTCGATGGTGGCCTGCTGTTCGGCCACGATCTGGTCCTTGACGTCGCGCAGGCCCGACGACCACTTCTGCTTGCGCTTGAGCAGCTCGTCGACCCATTCCAGATTGGTCTGGTTGCCTTCCCAGGCGCGGATGAAGTCCTTGCGCGGCATCTTGGCCACGCGGGTCGCCAGATCGAGGATCTTGCGCTCGCGGTCCTTGATCGAGCCGACCGCTTCGCGCAGGTTGCGCATCAGCGTGTCGGTCAGCGCCAGCGGCAGCTTGAGGGTGACGAACACCGCGGCGATCTCTTCGCGCAGCTTGGTCGCGTTCTTGTGCGCCGAGCCGTACTTCGCGTGCGCCTTGAGGAACTTGCCGTGCAGGTCGGCGATGGCCTCCATGCGCGTGGCGACTTCGACCGGATCGGGACCGGACGCGGTCTCTTCGGCTTCTTCGTCGCCGCCGGCGGCTTCCTCGTCCTCGTCCTCGTCGGACTCGGCGTCGGCGGCGTCGACCGCCGGCGCGGGCGGCGCGGGCGGTTCGGGCTCTTCGTCGAGATGGTCGTTGAAGCCGACCACGATCTCGGCCAGGCGCTTCTTGCCGGCCTTGTGCAGCTCGTAGTCTTCCAGGATCAGCTGGATCGTGCCCGGAAACAGCGCGAGCGAGGCCTGGACCTGGTTCAGGCCTTCCTCGATGCGCTTGGCGATGGCGATTTCGCCTTCGCGGGTCAGCAGCTCGACCGTGCCCATCTCGCGCATGTACATGCGCACGGGATCGGTGGTGCGGCCGCCTTCGCCGTCGAGCGCGGTCAGCGCCGCCGCGGCTTCTTCGGCGGCGGTGTCGTCGACTTCGCGGTTACCGGTGTTGCCGTCGGCGAGCAACAGCGTTTCGGCATCGGGCGCGACTTCGTGCACCTCGATGCCCATGCCGTTGATCATGCCGATGATGTCTTCGATCTGTTCGGCGTCGACCAGATCGTCGGGCAGGTGATCGTTGACCTCGGCATAGGTCAGATAGCCCTGCTCCAAGCCCTTGGAGATCAGGAGCTTGATGTCGGACGGAGGGGGCTGACGTTCGTTGGCCATGGGCTGCGCCACCGCGCTAATGAGGGTAGGGGAACGCTCCAGTATAGCAGGTCCGGCGGTCCCGGCCCGGGCTGTGCCGCGGGGGAGGACGCCGGATCAGGACCGGAGCAGGAAGGTGACCGGGCCGTCGTTGACCAGGCTGACGACCATATGGGCGCCGAAACGGCCGGTTTCCAGTCCTCCCGTATGCCGTTGCCGGCAGGTTTCGACCAAACGGTTGAATAGCGGTTCAGCCAGCGCCGGCGCGGCCGCGGTGCTGAAGCCCGGACGCATGCCGCTGGCGGTGTCGGCCGCCAAGGTGAATTGGCTGACCAGCAACAGCCCGCCGCCGGTGTCGGCCAGGCCGCGGTTCATGCGGCCGGCCTCATCGGCGAATACACGGTATCCGAGCAGCCGTTCGGCCATCCGCGCGATCTGCGCCTCGCCGTCGCCGGGCTCGATCCCGACCAGGGCCAGCAGCCCGGGGCCGATCGCCCCGACCGTTTCGCCGTCGACCGTGACCCGTGCCTCGGTCACCCGCTGGATCAGGCTGAGCATTGCGCACCGCTTCGAAATTCGGGGATCGCCAGTGTACTGCCGGCAACGCGCGCGCTACGTCGCGCTTCGCCGGCCTGCGTCGCGGCCGCGCCCGACCGCCGCCGCGGCCGCGGCGGCTACACTCGCCGGCATGAGCCCCGCCAGCGCCCGCGCCGCCGCCCGTGTCCTGTACGTCTTCGCCAGCCTGATCGGCCGCCTGCCGGGGTCGTGGCAGCGCCGCCTCGGCGACGCCGTGGCCGCGGTCTGGCAGCGCCGCGACGCGCGCGAGGCGCGGGTGGTCCGGGTCAATCTCGACCTGGCCTACCCCGAGCTGCTGCCGGCGCAGCGCGAGCAGTGGCAGCAGGCGGTCATGCGCACCACCGCGCGCCAGGCGGTCGAGACCCTGCGCCTGTGGACCCGCCCGCACGGCGAGAACCTCGGCCTGCTGCGCGAGCAGCACGGCACCGAGCTGTTCGACGCCGCCCTGGCCGCCGGCAAGGGCCTGATCGTGGCCGCCCCGCACTACGGCAACTGGGAGCTGCTGAACCAGTGGCTGGCGATGCGCACGCCGCTGGCGATCCTGTACAAACCGCCGGAATCGCCGGTCGGCGAGGCGTTCCTGAACTTGGTCCGGGCCGATACGGACGCCGAACGCGTGACCCAAGTGCGCGCCGAAGGCGCCGCGGTGCGCCAGTTGTGGAAGCGGCTCAACGCCGGCGGTGTGGTCGGGATCCTGCCCGATCAGCAGCCCAAGGCCGGCGACGGCGAGTTCGCGCCGTTCTTCGGCGTGCAGGCGCTGACCATGACCCTGCTCGGCCGGCTCGCCGAACGCACCGGCGCACCGGTGCTGTTCTGCTATTGCGAGCGCATCGACCAGCACCCCGACGGCCCCGGCTTCGCCCTGCGCATCGAAGCGGCGCCCGCGGGCATCGCCGACGCCGACCCGGCGCTGGCCTGCGCCGCATTGAACCAGGCGGTGGAGCGCATCGCCCGGCGCGATCCGGCGCAGTACCAGTGGACGTACAAGCGCTACACCCTGCGGCCGTCCGGCGACGGCCGCGACAATCCGTACCGTTCGATCGAAACCGACCGGCACTGAGCGGCATCGGCCGCGGCGACGCCCGCATCGCGGCGGCCGCGCGCGGCGCCGATACGACCGTTTGCGCAAACCGCCGCACCGGCGCCGCGCGCGCGGCCGCCCCGCTACACTGCGGCAGACCCTCGCCTTGTCAGCACGATGACGTCCGCACGATGACGCCCACACCGCCCGGCTCCGATTCCGAACGCCCCGCGCCCGCCGACGCCGGCGCGCAGACGGGCGAAACGCAGCCGCAGGCTGCGGCGGAGGCCGTCGAGCGCGAGGCCGTCGCGCCATCGCCGCAGGCGCCGGAGCACGCGCAGCGCGCCGACGGCAGCGACCTGCCGGCGCCGCAGCACGGCTGGCAGCGCCTGCCCGCGCGCGCGATCCCGCTGTGCACGATCGACATCAGCCTGTCGCTGGCGGTGGTGTTCGCGATCGCCGCGTTGATCGTCGGCGTGCTGACCTTCGGCCGTCACGGCGCGATCGGCAGCGGCCTGGCCGGCGCGCTGTTCGGCGCCGGCATCGGCATGTGGATCGGCTTTCGCCGCTACCGCAACACCTTGTGGCGGCTCGACGCGCACGGCTTCGCGGTGCGCCGCGGCGTGGCCTGGCAGCGCGAGACCATCGTGCCGCTGACCCGGGTCCAGCACCTGGACCTCAAGCACGGCCCGCTGCAACGCATGCGCCGGCTGGCGACGCTGGTGGTGCACACCGCCGGCACCCGCCACAGCTCGGTCGCCATCGACCACCTCGACGCCGGCGACGCCCAGCGCCTGCGCGAACGCCTGGGCCGCCAGCTCGACCTCGAAGACGACGAGGCCCGATGAGCGCGCCGATCGACGGCAGCGACCCGGGCGCGGCGCGCTACGCCGCCGCCGGCGAACCGGTCGCCGACCGCCGCCTGCACCCGATGTCGTGGCTGTTCGTGCTGGTCCAGCACCTGCGCCAGTACGTCGTGCCGCTGCTGATCCTGATCTTCCTCGGCCGCGGCGACCGCAACGAGCTGTATTCGCTGATCGGCATCGGCGTGCTGGTGCTGTTCTCGCTGTGGCAGTACTTCACCTACCGCTACGGCGTCGGCGCCAACGGCCTGGTGGTGCGCAGCGGCTTGCTCAACCGCAGCCTGCGGGTGATTCCGTTCGTGCGCATCCAGAACGTGGGCCTGCACCAGACCGTGCTGCACCGGCTGTTCGGCGTGGCCGAGGTGCGCCTGGAATCGGCCGGCGGCAAGGAGCCCGAGGCGCAGATGCGGGTGCTCAAGCTGGCCGACGCGCTGGCGCTGGAAACCCTGGTGCGGCGCCGCGGCGCCGACCCGGCGCAGGCCGCGGAAGACCGCGCCGAGAGCCTGCTGCGGCTGTCGCCGGCCGAGGTTTTGCGGCTGGGACTGGTCTCCAACGGCGGCCTGATCCTGGTCGGCGCGGGCCTGGCCGCGGCGATGCAGACCGTGCCCGATTTCAACGGCCGCGTGCCCGAGCGGGTGCTGCGCAGCGGCGCGCGCTGGCTGTTCGGCCGGGTCGAGGGCTACCACCTCGATGCCGCCGGTTACGCGCTGCTGGCGGTCGCCGGCATCGTCTTCGTCGCCGCCGCGCTCAAGGGCCTGTCGATGACCTTGGCGCTGATGCGCTACTACGGCTTCGAACTGAGCGAACAAGGCCGCCGGCTGACCGCCGAACGCGGCTTGCTCGCGCGCTGGCGCACCACCGTGCCGCGCCGGCGCATCCAGGCCTGGACGCTGGAGGAAGGCGTGCTGCACCGCATGCTGCGGCGGCGCCGGCTCGCGGTCGACACGGTCGGTGGCGGCGAGCACGAGGACGGCCGCGCGTTGAAGGAGCTGGCGCCGATCGCCGCGCCGCAGGTCTGCGACGCCCTCGTCGCGCATCTGCTGCCGCACGCGCGCTGGGACGCGCTGCAGTGGCGCGCGCTGCCGAAAGCCGTGTGGTGGCGGCTGTTCCTGCCCGACCTGCCGTGGACGCTGTTGGCGGTGTTCGCGGGGTACTGGCAGCTGGGCCTGTGGAGCCTGCTGGCGCTGCTGTGGCTGCCGTGGGCGGCGTTCAAGGCGCAGCGGCGCGCGCGGCGCATGGGCTATGCGATCGACGCCGAACTGATCGCGGTGCGCGAAGGCTGGTGGCGGCGCTATTGGCGTTTCGCCGAACTCGACAAGCTGCAGGCCTTGCAGATCACCCGCTCGCCGCTGGACCGCCGCTGCGGGACCGCGACGCTGTGGCTGGACACCGCCGGCGCCGGCGCGCTGGGGCCGGCGTTGCGGATCCGGTTTTTGACGGTCGACGAGGCGCGGGTCTTGTACGAGCGGTTGGCGGCGTCGTTGGCTAAGCGGCCGTTGCGGTGGTGAGCACGGCGGGGCGCTGCGTCGCTGCGGCGCGGCCTTCGCCGCCGCCGCATTGGCGCGGTCGCAGCTCGCGCAGCTCCTACAGTGGGATACGGAACCGGCCGCAGCCCCTGTAGGAGCTGCGCAAGCTGCGACCGCGAAAACAAAACAACGACGCCAGCGCTATCGAGCGCCCGGCCCCCAATAACCAAGCTCACGCCGGATCTGCAACCCGCGCCCCCACGCTGACAACGGCTTCGCGCGCAGCTTGCCCAGCGCCCCCGCCAGCAAATCCTCGGTCGCCGCGATCACCCGCTGCGACGAACGCCCGTCGCGACACGGATGGATCGCCTCGGCATACGCGTCGATCGCCGCCTGCAACTGCGGCGTCGGCGCGAACGCCTGCGCCAGCCGCGCCTCCAGTTCGGCCGGATCGTCGAAATCGATCATGTGCGGCTTCGGCGCGCGGTTGCGGAAGGTGACCACCGGCTTGCGCTGGACCACGAACTCCGACACCACCGAGGTGGTGTCTGCGACCAGCACGTCGGCGGCGCGCTGCGCGGCGATCAGCGCTTCGGTTTCGACGAAGGCCGCGTTCGCGCCGGCCAGCGAGCGGTAGCGTTCGAACAGCTCGGGCGCGCACTTGGGGTGCAGGGTCAGCAGCCAATAGCGCTGCCCCTGCGCGACTTGCGCGGCGATCGCTTCGAACAGATGCGGCGCCGCGCTCAAGCGTTCGGTGAAGGTCGAGGCGAACATCGCCACCGGCCGCGCGCCGGCCGGCGCGCGCAACGCCGCGGCGGCGCCGTCGTCGTCGCGGAACAGCGGGTCGAGCTTGGGCCAGCCGGTTTCGACCACGGCGAAATGGCCGGCCTGCGCGGCCAGTTCGCGGAACGGCGCGGTCGTCGCCGGGCCCTGGGTGCAGTACAGGTCGAACAGGCCGCGCACGCGGAAATGGCCGCGCGCGTCGGCGCGTTTTTCCACGTTGAAGCCGTGGAACAGCTGGACCTTGGCGCCGGCCACGAACGGCGGCACCCAGTTGGCCGCGCTGAACACCGCGCGCGGCTTCAGCGCGACCGCCGCGCGCAAGCCGGCGCGGCCGGGTTCGAGCATGCGCACCGGCGCCGGCAGCGCCGAACCGGCGGCGCCGTCGGCGAACCAGGCGTGGGCGACGTGGCCGGCTTCGTGCAACGCCTGCGCCAGCGGCTGCAGGATCGGCAGCGCGTAGCGTTCGGTGGCGAACAGCAGGTAGTCGGACATGGCGGCGGCCGGTTGGAGCGAGAAGTGAGTTTAGAGGAGTGAGAAGTGAGCAGGGGCCAAGCCGCCGTCGCTTTCGCTCACTCCTCACTCCTCTACGCTCACTCCTCGCTCCACCCCACAGAGTATCCTGAGCGCCGCGCCCCGCCCCCGGACTGCCGCCATCGACCTGCCTCCGCCCCCGCCCGCGCCGACCGAGTCCGCCGCCCGCCCGCGCGTGTCGGCCTGCATCATCGCCTTCAACGAAGCCGACCGGATCGGCGACTGCCTGGCCTCGCTGGCGTTCTGCGACGAGATCGTGGTGGTGGATTCGCAATCCACCGACGCCACTGTCGCCCTCGCCCAGGCCGCCGGCGCGCGCGTGCTGCAACGCCGCTTCGACGGCTTCCGCAGCCAGAAGCAATTCGCGATCGAACAGGCCGCGCACGATTGGGTGCTGTGCCTGGACGCCGACGAACGCGTCGGCGACGAATTGCGCGCCGCGATCCTGGCCGCGCGCGAGCGCGGCTTCGCCGACGCCGCCGGCTATCGCTTCGCCCGCCTGTCGGAGTACTTCGGCCGTTTCCTGCGCCACGGCAACGCCTATCCCGACCGCGTGCTGCGCCTGTTCGACCGCCGCCGCGGCGGCTGGCGCGGCCAGCGCGAAGTGCACGAAGCCGCCAGCGTCGACGGCGCCGTGGCGACGCTGCGCGGCGACCTGATCCACTACCCGTACCGCTCGCTGCAACAGCAATTGGCCAAGACCGAGCGCTACGCGCGGATGATGGCCGAGCACGAGCACGCGCGCGGCAAGCGCGCGACCCTGGCCAAGCTGGTGCTGGCGCCGGCGTGGCGGTTCTGGCGCGGTTATCTGCTGCGCGGCGGCTTCCGCGACGGCTGGCACGGGCTGGTCTACGCCTATGTGCGCGCCAACTACGTGCGGCAGAAAACGATCATGCTGTGGATGCTCGGCAACGGCCAGCCGGTGACCACGCCCGAACGCAAGGACGACGGCGCGGCCTGAGCGCGCGCCGCGGCGCGACTACTGCGGTCCGCTTTCGCGTTCGAGCAGGGCGAAGCCGTACAGCACGCCGACGGCGACCGCGTAGAACGACGCGATCAGTTGGTGGGCGAACATCGACTGGGTCAGGCCGCAGGCGATGTACACCAGCACCAGCACCAGGCCGCCGAGGGCGCTGCTGCGCGCGCGGCCTTGGGTTTGCACGGGCAGCAAGCGCGCGAACATCACCAGCGGCACCAGATAGATCGCCAGGATCGCCAGCAGGCCCGGCAGGCCCATCGTCGCGGCCCACTCGAACGCGTCGTTGTGGGAGTGGCCGAGCTTGCAGAAGCCGATCCGCGGCGCCGGCGGCGCGCATTGCGGCGTGGCCATCACCACGGTTTCGAAGCGGCCCACGCCGACCCCGGCCAGCGGATGCTCGGCGAAGCTCTCGCCGGCCAGCTCCAGCAGGGTCATGCGCGCGCCGAGCGAGGATTCGTGGTCGCCGCCGCGCTTGACCCGGTCCATGTCCGAAACCAGCTCGGTCAAGCGGATCTGCTGCGCCAGCGGCGCGATCCAATGGCTCGCCGCCATCATCAGGATCAACGCCGCCAACACCGCCCACGACAGCTTGCGCGCGCGCCCGCCGCTGACCACCAGGGCCACCAGCAGCACGATCGCCAACGCCGGCCACACCCCGCGGCTGCCGCTGAGCACCACCGCGCCCACGCCCAGCGCGCAGGCCAGCGCGGTCCACAGCAGTTCGCCCGGCGGCCGCGCGAACACCGCCAGCACGATCAGCGCGATCAGCGCGTCGGCGAACACGATCGCGTTGGCGGTCCAGCCGAGCGCACGCTCGGTGCCCGTGCCGACCTGGTACAGCGCCAACGCGAACGCACCGGCCAAGCCGGCCAGCGCGCCGAGCCACAGCCAGCGCCGCGACGGCCGCCACGCGTAGACCAGCACCGCGAAGAACGGCGCCGTCAGCAGCCGCAGGCGGTTGTCGGCCTCGCGCCAGCGCACGTCGAAATGGAACTTGGAGAACAGCACCACCGCCGCGGCCAGCAACGCCATCGCCAGCAGCCAACGGGTCTCGCGTCCGACTTCGCGCCAGCCGCGCGCGAACGCCGAAGGCTTCAGGGCGAACGCCAGCAACGCCAGCAGCGCGAACGGGCCCAGGCCCCACGGCGTCGACAGCAACAGCGCCGGCAGCAGGAACAGCGCGGCCTGCAGCAGGCGCGCCGCCCAGCGCTCGCGCGGCCCGACCGGGCCGGCCGCAGAGGAAAAGACAGACGATGCGGACGCGCTCAACCCGGTCAGTCTCCGTCGTACCCGTTGTCGTCTTCGTTGCGCGGCAATGTCGGCGCAGCCGGACAGGCGAGGCGCGCGGGATACGGCACCAGCCACCATTCGCGCCGGTTGGAGCGGCCGATCAACTCGGCCTTGGCGCGATCCACGCAATCCGGCAGCGCCGGCGACTGCACGAACAGCCAGCGCCGGGCCGGCGCCTGCGCCTGCCACGCCAGCCCCAGCTCGAGCTGCTTCTGCCAGCCCATGCGGAAACCGAAGTTCGTGGTCTTGGACTGCGACATCAGCAGGTTCTGTTCCTTCCACGCGACCAGGCCGAGTTCGGCGTCGGCGCCGATGCGTTCGGCGGCGCGGGTCATGACCCCGCGCGCGGACGAGGAATCGTTGAGCACCGGCGTGATCAGCAGCCCGTACAACACCCACACGCCGCACAGCGTCGCCACCATCGCCCGCTCGGGCCGGCGCCGGCCCGACCACAGCAGGCAGGCCGCGCCCCAGGCGCCGATCGCGACCACGCCGGCGGCGAGCGCGCGGCCGTGGTCGGTGAAACCGCGCTCGGCGATCAGCCTGGCCTCGAACTTGGGATCGCCAAACCACATCGACAGGCCGATGCCGAGCATGGCCAGGGTCAGCGCCACGGTGAAGCCGAGCGCGACCCGCCGCGGCCCGGCCTTGCGCAACAGTCCGGGCAGCAGCGGCGCGAACATCAGGCAGGCCATCGGCAGCGCCGGCAGGATGTAGACGTCGCGCTTGCCGTGCGGAATCGAGAAGAACACCAGCACCATGACCCACCACGCCAGCGGCAGGAGATAGCGCGGATCGATCCGGCCCAGGCGCCGGCCCCAGGCGCGCCAGGCCCACGGTAGCGCCAGCATCAGCGGCAGCCACATCGAGAACATCACCCCGAGGTGGTACCAGACCGGCTGCGGATGGTCCCAGGACTTGGCGTAGCGGCCCGCGGTCTGGCGGAACAGGATGTCGTTGAGATAGGCCTGATAGCTAGGATCGCCGGATTGGGTCGCGACCAGCACCATCGGCACCAGCCACAGCGCGATCGCGAACAAGAACGCGAGCGGCCCCAGCCAGAAACGCGCGTCGCCGACGCCGGCGCGCACCGGCATGCGCACCCAGGCCAGCGCGCGCGCGCCGAAGCCGTCGGCCGCCATGCGCGCCTGCAACGGCCGCAGCAGCGCGGCCAGCGCCAGCGGCAACAGCATCAGCAAAGCGATCGCGCCGACGCCCTTGGTGATCACGCCGATGCCGGCGGCGAACCAGCCCAGCGCCCACCAGCGCCACGCCGGCCCGGTCAGCAGATGGCGCAGCAGGCCGTAGTTGGCGAAGGTGATCCAGAACACCACCGACGGATCGATCTGGGCTTTCTTGGCCTGATAGGCGAAGTGCAGCGTGGTCAGCAGCGCCCAGCCGGCGTAGTAGCCCACGCGCGGCGTCCACAGGCGCCGGCCGAGATCGACCACGCACCACAGCGTGCCCAGCGCGGCCAGCAGCGACGGCAGCAGGAACGCCACGCGCCAATGGCCGGTGATGAGGTAGGACACCGCCTCGGTCCACATGAACAGCGGCGGCTTGTCCGAATACAGCTCGACGCCGCGGTGCGGGAACAGCCACTGGCCGGATTCGACCATCTGCTTGGCGACCAGGGCGAAACGCGGCTCGTCGGCGGGCCAGGGATCGCGCAGGCCGAGGCCGGCTCCGAGCACCAGCCAGGCGGCGATCCAGAACAGCCACGCGTGGCGGGACAAGGGGGTCTTGAACATGCGGGGAATGATACGCAGGCGAAAGTGACGGGAGGAGAGGGCGCGTTGCGCAACTGCGCCGCCGCTCACTTTCGGCTCATCCGGCGCGCGCGCCGGATGCCTGCCGCCGGCCGCGCTCAGCCGGCGCGGCGCAGGCGGGCGTAGAAGAAGCCGTCGCCGCCGTCCTCGCCGGGCAGGCGCTGGCGGCCGACCTCGCGGTCGTGGCCGAAGGCCGGGCCGAGCGCGTCGATGCGCGCATCGGCGGTGCGGGCCAGAAAGGCGCGCACCTGGTCTTCGTTCTCGGCCTTGAGGATCGAGCAGGTGGCGTAGACCAGGACCCCGCCGGGCGCGAGCGTGCGCCACAGCGCGTCCAACAGCCGCGCCTGCACGAGGCTAAGCGCGGCGATGTCGGACTCGCGTCGGTGCAGGACCACGTCGGGCTGGCGGCGGACGATGCCGGTGGCCGAGCACGGCGCATCCAGCAGCACCGCGTCGAACGGCGCGCCGTCCCACCACGCGTCCAGGTCGGCGGCGTCGGCGGCGCGCAGTCGCAGGCGTTCGCTGTCGGCGTCGAAGCCGCCGCGCGCGAGGGTCGCGCGCACGCGCTGCAGGCGCGCGGCGTCGACGTCGAGCGCGGTCAGGCGCAGCGTGGCGTCGCGTTCGAGCAGGTGCGCGCTCTTGCCGCCGGGCGCGGCGCAGGCGTCGAGCACGCGCGCGCCGGGCGCGGGCGCCAGCGCCTCGACCGCGCGCTGGGCGCTGGCGTCCTGCACCGAGACCGCGCCCTCGGTGAACCCGGGCAGCGCGGCGACCGCCTGCGGTTGGTCCAGGCGCAACGCGTCGGCGAGGCCGGCCGGCGCGGACGCGGCGATGCCGGCTTCGGCCAAACGCTGCGCATAAGCCTCGCGGCTGCCCTGGGCGCGGTTGACCCGCAGCCACATCGGCGGTTCCAGCGCGCTCTGGGCGAGGATGTCGTCGTACTGCCCGGCCCAATCCTTGCGCAGCAGGCCGCGCAACCAGCTCGGCCAATGCGAGTGGCGCGGGTCGACCGCCGGCAGGCCGTCGCGCTGCGCGCGGCGCAGCAAAGCGTTGACCAGACCGGCCTGATGCGCGTGGCCGAGCAGGCGCGCGGCCTGCACGGTGGCGTCGAGCGCGGCGTGCGCCGGCAGGCGCAAGGGATCGAGCTGGGCCAGACCGGCCAGCAGCAGCGCGCGCAGCTCGCTGTCGCGCGGCGGCAGCGGGCGCGGCATCCATTCGTTCAAGGCCGCTTCCAGACGCAAGGGCTGACGCAGCACCGCGAAGCAGATCGCTTCGACCAGGGCGCGGTCGCGCGGATCGGCCAGCGCCGGCAGCGCCGTGGCCAGTTCGGCCTTGAGCGAACGGCCGCGGTGCAGCACCGCGTCGAGGGTGCGCGCGGCGATCGCGCGCACGCGCGCGCCGGGGTGGCCGTCGTCGGCGGGCAGCGCCGGCGCGGCCGGGCGCTGGTTGCGCGAATGCGCGTACGCATCGGCGCCGGATTCGCGGCCCGGACCGCGTGCGCCGGGCGGACGCGGCTTGGCGTCGGTGCGTGCGGCGCCGTCGCGGCGGCGTTCGCCCGCGCCGCGGCCTTCGCCAGCGCTGCGCGACGCTGCGTCGCGCTGGCCCGGCGTGCGCGCTGCGCTGCGCGGACCGTCGCCGCGTGCGCCGGGGCTGCGGCGGCTGTCGCTGCGGGCGCCGACGCCCCGCGCGGCGTCGCTGCGCGGGTTATCGCCACGCGGGCCGTTGCCGCGCGGGTCGTCGCTGCGCGGATTGCGTTCGCCGGCGGCGCCGGCGCGCGCCGCGGCGCGCTCGCGACGCTCGCGCCGGGCTGTCGACGTGCGCAGCGGGTCCTGCTCGCCGCTACGCCGCGGCGCGGCCGCGCGCTCGCCGTCCGCAGCGGGGCGCTCCGGCGCGGCCGGCGCGTAACGCGCGGCATCCAGCGAATCCAATTTGCGCAGCCGCCCGGCCGCGGGGCGCGCATCGCCGTCGCGCGGCGCGTCGGGTTTGGACGATGCCGGCTTCGGCGGTTCGCGGCGTTCGCTCATCTCAGCGCACCGTCGCCAGATCGCGGCGGCCGTTCAAATAATCGGCGGCGGTGATCGCCTTGCCGCCTTCGCGTTGCAGCACGCGGATACGCAGCGCGCCTTCGCCGCAGGCCACGTCGATGCCGTCGCGCCCGGCCAGCAGCACCGTGCCCGGTTCGGCACCGTGCGCCAGCGGCAGCGCGACCGCGCCGTGCACGCGCACGCGCTCGCCGGCCAGCAGCGCATCGGCCATCGGCCAGGGATTGAACGCGCGCACCTTGTTGGCCAGTGCGGTCGCCGGCCGGCTCCAGTCCAGCCGCGCTTCGGCCTTGTCGAGCTTGTGCGCGTAGGTCACGCCCTGCTCCGGCTGCGGATACGGCTGCGGCACCAGCCCCACCCGCAGCAGGCCGAGGCCGTCGCGCAGCACCTGCGCGCCGATGTCGGCGAGGCGGTCGTGCAACTGGCCGCCGGTTTCGTTCGCGCCGATCTCGGTATCGTTGGCGAGCAGCACCGGCCCGGTGTCCAGGCCTTTTTCCATGCGCATCAAACACACGCCGGTCTCGTCGTCGCCGGCCTCGATCGCGCGCTGGATCGGCGCCGCGCCGCGCCAGCGCGGCAGCAGCGAAGCGTGCAGGTTCCAGCAGCCGTGCACGGGAATGTCGAGCACCGACTGCGGCAGGATCAGGCCGTAGGCGACCACGATCATCAGGTCCGGCTCCAGCGCGCGCAGGGCCTTGCGCGAAACCGCCTGCTTGAAGTTCTCCGGCTGCAGCACCGGAATGCCGCGCAGCAGCGCCTCGCGCTTGACCGGCGACAGCGCCATCTCGCGCCCGCGCCCGGCCGGACGGTCGGGCTGGGTATAGACCGCCACGACTTCGTTGTACTGCGCGGCGGCGCGCAAGGCGGGAACGGCGAATTCGGGGGTGCCGGCGAAGACGATGCGCATCGGGACGGGAATCGGGAATGGGGAATAGGGAATCGGTTAAAAGCGGCAGCAGCTTACCGAGCGCGCAAACAGAAAAGGGAATGGGCCCAGACGCCGCGAAAGCGCCGTCCGATTCCCCATTCCCCATTCCCGACTCCCGGCTTTACGCCGACAAGCGCTTCTGCTTGGCCAGCTTCTTGCGCACCATCTCGCGCTTGAGCGGCGAGAGGTAGTCGACGAACAGCTTGCCTTCGAGATGGTCCATCTCGTGCTGCACGCACACCGCCAGCAGGCCGTCGGTGGTCAGTTCGAACGGCTGGCCGTCGCGGCCGATCGCGCGCACGGTGATCTGGTTGGCGCGGGTGACGTCGGCGAAGATGCCGGGCACCGACAGGCAGCCTTCCTGATACACCTGCTCGCCGCCGCGCTCGACGATTTCGGGATTGACGAAGACCAGCGGCTGGTTCTTCTCCTCCGACACGTCGATCACCATGAAGCGCTGGTGCACGTCGACCTGGCTCGCGGCCAGGCCGATGCCGGGGCATTCGTACATGGTCTGGAACATGTCGTCGAGCAGTTGCTGGAACGCCGGTTCGGTCACGCGCGCAGGATCGACCGCGACCGCTTTGGTGCGCAGTCGGGGGTCGGGGAACTCAAGGATGGGTAACAGGGCCATAGGGCACCTAAAATGGGGGCGTGGGTCACATACGCAAGTTTTCGTTGCATTGTACCCCCATTCCAGGCCGTCACGGGCCGCGAATGCCTGATAGTGTTGCGCGACTTCTGGGCTATAGTCCGGGTGCCCGCAAAGGGCAAACCTGGAAGGGGAATCAGGTAGATGGCCGCCATGTTTAAACCGATCCGCGCGGTTTTCGCCGCCGCGTTGCTGACTGTCGCCACTTACGCCATCGCGGCGGAATTGCGCGGCGACCACCCGTCGACCTACGTGGTCAAACGGGGCGACACCCTGTGGGACATCTCGGCGCGCTTCCTCAAGAAGCCGTGGCTGTGGCCGGAAATCTGGCAGGCCAATCCGCAGATCAAGAACCCGCACCTCATCTATCCCGGCGACGTGATCTCGATGGCCTACCTGGACCGCGTGGCCCAGGCCCAGGTCCAGCCGGGCCCGCGCCAGGAAGCGCCGGTCACCGGCGTGCCGCTGGCCGAGATCGAGCCGTTCCTGAAGAACCTGCGCGTGGTCGACAAGTTCGAGGACCTGCCCTACGTGGTCGGCCTGGAAGAAGACCGCCTGCGCGTGACCCAGGGCCAGGTCGCCTACATCAAGGGCCTGCCCGAGGCGAGCCCGGGCACCCGCTACGCCGTGGTCCGCCCGACCCAGCGCTACACCCGCCTGGACCGCGTGGCCTGCTGCGACATCATGCGCGCCGCCGATCTCGACTTCCGCGGCAAGCGCACGGTCGACTTCGAAGCGATCTGGACCGACGTGGTGGTGCCGGACAAGGGCCGCGAGCTGCTCGGCTACGAGCTGATGCAGGTCTCCACCGGCACCCTGAGCCGCGGCGCCGTCGGCGGCATGCAGGCCTCGACCCTGGTGATCGACGACACCGGCCGCGAAATCCGCGTCGGCGACCGCCTGATTCCGGTCCAGGCCCAGCCCTACGACCTGCAGTTCTTCCCGCACCCGCCGAAGGCCCAGTTCGACTACGGCCGCGCGCAGGTGCTGTCGGTGGCCGACCTGGTCAAGAGCGGCGGCCCGCGCGACGTGATCGCGCTGTCGGTCGGCGCCCGCGACGGCGTCGACAACGGCACCGTGTTCTCGACCTGGCGCGTGGGCAGTCGCGCGGTGGATCGGGTCAAGGTCGGCCCGGACCGCGACGAGAACACCGTTGGCAAGAACTCGCGCGTGCGCCTGCCGGACGAATTCGCCGGCCACGCGATGGTGTTCCGCACCTTCGACAAGGTCAGCTACGCGCTGATCATGGACGGCGTGCGCCCGACCAAGGTCGGCTTCGAGCTCAAGCATCCGGACTCGCCGTACTGAGTCCGGCGTAGCGGGCGTCCGCGGCGCGGACTTTCCCTACCGATACACGCGACGGCGCCTGCGGGCGCCGTCGCTGTTTGCGGGCTAGGCTGGGGCATGCCCGACGCCGACGCTTCCGCCACGAATTCCACGAACTGCGCCCTCGGCCCGTCCGCGCGCGACGCCGGCCAGGCGCGCGCCGAGCCGGGGCCGGGTTCCGGCGCGCAGGCGGCCGACATGCATGCGCCCGATGCGCACGCGTCCGCCGCCGCGCCGGCCACGCCCGCGCATGAGCCGCGCGCAGGCACGACGCGCCGCGGCTGCGCACCCGGCGAGGAATCCGACGCCCTGGCCCTGCTGCGCCTGCTCGCCGCCGGCGGCGCCAGCGCGCCGCGGCGCGCCCTGCTCGAGGCCTGCGGCAGCGCCGCCGCGGCGCTGGCCGCGGGTGCGCGCGCCTGGGCCGAAGCGCAGCTGTCTTCGCAGCAGATCGACCGCTTGCGCGCGCCGGCCGGCGAAGCGTTCTGGCGCGAGGCCGGCTGGTGCGGCGATGCCGGGCCGCGCGCGCTGGACTGGCTGGCGCAGCCGGGCCACCGGCTGATCGCCTGGACCGACCCGGACTACCCCGCCCTGCTGCGGCGCGCGCCGAGCCCGCCGCTGGCCTTGTTCGTGACCGGCGAGGCGGCGCGGCTGTGGCATCCGGCGGTGGCGGTGGTCGGCAGCCGCTCGCCGACCCCGGCCGGCAGCGCCAACGCCGTCGATTTCGCCCGCGCCCTGGCGCGCAGCGGGCTGGCGGTGACCAGCGGCCTGGCCGCCGGCATCGACGCCGCCGCGCACCGCGCCGCGCTCGACGCCGGCGGGCTCACCGTGGCCGTGCTCGGCACCGGGCCGGACATCGCCTACCCGCGCCGCCACGCCGACCTGCTCGCGCGCATCGCCGCCGAGGGCGTGGTGGTCAGCGAATACCCGCCCGGCACCGAGGCGCGCCCGGGGCAGTTCCCGGCGCGCAACCGCATCGTCGCCGGGCTCAGCCTGGGCACCCTGGTGGTCGAGGCGGCGGAGCGCTCCGGCGCGCTGATCACCGCGCGCCTGGCCGCCGACTGCGGGCGCGAGGTGTTCGCCGTGCCCGGCTCGATCCACAACCCGCTCGCGCGCGGCTGCCACCGGCTGATCCGCGAAGGCGCGGGGCTGGTCGAAAGCGCCGCCGAGGTCGCCGCCGCGTTGGCGCCGGTCGCGGCCGAACTGGCCGACGGCTTGCGCCGGCGCCTGGCCGCCCCCATTGACAGTGGCCACGCGGCGGTCATACAGGCCGGTCAGGATGGTCCAGCTCCCGTCTCAGGAGACTCCGATCCTCCCGACTTCGCCGATCCGGACTACCAGTCCTTGTGGAACGCGCTCGGATTCGACCCTACCGGTATGGATGAACTGGTCCACCGTACCGCATTGACGACCGCGGAACTGTCCTCCATGCTGCTGGTCATGGAGCTTGAGGGTCGCGTTTCGGCGCAGCACGGCCGTTACTTCCGCAACCGCTGAACTCGTATCGGTGCCGCACACCGGCGGTTCACCCGGCCAATCAGCAAGTTCTGACCCACCGCGCCGCATGCGGCGCAGGCCGAGGGAAATGAAAGAGAGCATCCTGGACGTCCTGCTGTACCTGTTCGAGCACTACTTCACCGAGGATGCGGACCTCGTCCGCGACCGCGATTCGCTCCGCAGCGGCCCGCTGTTCGAAGAACTGGGCCAGGCCGGTTTCAGCCCCGCCGAGATCAACAAAGCCATCGAATGGCTCGACGCCCTGGCCCAGCAGCGGCCGAGCGTCAGCCGTCCGAGCGCGGGCGGACCGACCCGGATCTACTTCGGGCCCGAACTCGACAAGCTCGATGTCGAGTGCCGCGGCTTCCTGCTGTTCCTGGAACAACACGGCATCCTCGACGCGGACCAGCGCGAGCTGGTGCTCGACCGCGCGATGGCGCTGGACCAGGACGAACTGGACCTGGACGACCTCAAGTGGGTCGTGCTGATGGTGCTGTTCAACCAGCCCGGTTCCGAGGCGGCTTACGCCTGGATGGAAACCCAGATGTTCGAGGACGAGCCCGAGCCGGTGCACTGAGCCCGGCCGGCCCGGCGCCGCCGCACGGCGGCGCCGTCGCGTCCCCCGCCGGCACGGCCGCGGCGCCGTGCCAGGCTTCGCTTTCCGCGACCGTTCGCCGCGCCCGGCAGCGCGCGGCTTGGCCCAGAAACCGTGTCGCCCGCGCGCGCGACGCAGTCGGCGCATCCGCCTGTCGCCGCCTTCGCGCCCATCCGTCGCCGGTCGACGTGCGGCAGTGTGCGCCATCTGGCGTTTTGTGCGCTGCGTGATAGTTTCATGCGGCTCGCGCGTGCCGGGGTGGCCGCGCGCAGCGCCATTGCGCAACGCTGACGCGACTTCGACGCAGCGCCGCTTTCTATGACAGGGACGCCCGCGGCCGCCGCAACGCCGGCCGCGGATTTGGGGGGAACGGCAATGACGAACTGGTACTACCACGATCCTTCGCAGGGCCGTGTCGGCCCGATCGACGCGGACGCCGTGCGCGAGCATTTCCGCGCCGGCCGGATCCAGCGCGACACCTTGGTCTGGCGCGAAGGGCTGCGCGAATGGCAGCCGCTGCAACGCCTGGAAAACGAACTCGGGCTCGGCGCGACGCCGCCGCCGCTGCCTTTGGACATCGCCGCAGCACCGGCGCCGGCGGCCACGCCTGCGCCGGCCGCGGCGCCCTCAGCGCACGGACGCGCCGACTTCACCGCCGCGCTCGACGCGGCCGAGGCGCCGCGCTCGCAGGCGTCCACGCCAGCGCCGTCCGCGTCGGAGGCGACGGCGTCGAATGCCGCGTCGTCGAACGCAGCGCCGGCGAATACGGCCGCGTCGAACGCAGCGCCGTCCGCCGCCGGGTCTTCGCCCGCGGCCTCCGCCCCGCCGCAGCCGCAGCCGCAGCCGCAGCCGCAGCCGCAGCGCAGCGTCAGCCCGGCCGATTACGCCCCGGCCCACGTCCGCCGCCAGTCCGCAACGCCGCCCAAGCGCGGGCTGTCGGGCTGCGCGATCGCCCTGATCGTGGTCGCGGTGCTGGCCATCCCGGTGATCGGCATCCTCGCCGCGATCGCCCTGCCCGCGTATCAGGACTACACCCACCGCGCCAAGCTCGCCGGCGCGCTGGCCGCCAGCAACGACTACAAGCTGCAAGTCGCGCAGTACTACGCCGCGCACCAGAAGTGCCCGAACAACGCCAGCGACGGTTTCCGCCCGGCGGCCGACTACGCCTCCGCGCTGATCGCCTCGGTCCAGTTCGGCCGGCTCAAGGACGGCGGCGAGTGCGCGATCCAGCTGGAACTGCGCGGCTTCAACCGCGCGCAGCTGGACGGCCGCAAGATCTGGCTGGCGTTCGATCCGGCCAGCGCGCAGTGGACCTGCAGTTCCGACGTCGAGCGCGCCTCGCTGCTGCCGCAGGCCTGCCGCAACTGAGCGCACCGCGCGCGCCGAGGGTTCGGCGCGCGTCGGCGGCGGCAGCCCAAGCCCGGCACGAACCCGCGCCGGCGCCACCATGCGCCGCCGCATCGCGACGCCGCCGCGGCGTGCGACGCCAACCGCCATGATCGGCCGGCGCGGCGATGGCATCATGGCCGCCGACCGAGACGAGGAAACGGACGCCGCGATGGCTCAGTGGTACTACAGCGACGAAGAGCGCAACCGGCACGGACCGCTGGAACCGGCGCGGATGATCGAGCTGCACCAGCGCGGCGAGCTGCGCGCCGACACCCTGGTCTGGCGCGACGGGCTCAACCAGTGGCGACCGTGGCGCGAGCTGGCCGGCGAGCTGATCGCCGCCCCGGGCTTCGCCGCCGCGGCCGATCCCGACGCGGCCGAGCAGGCCAGCGCCGCGCGCACCGCCGAGGCGGTGGCGACCGCGATCGCCCAGGCCGAAGGCAGCAATGCCGCACCCGGCGCGTCGTCATCGCCGAGCGCAGCCGCAATCTCCGCCGCCGCGCAGGCCGATGCCGATGCCGATGGCGCCACGGCCACGACGGCCGACGCCGCCAGCGCCACCGCCACCGCCACCGCCACCGCCACGACGACCGCGACCGATCCGCACTCGCCCTACAGCGCCCCGCGCGCCGAGGTCGCCGAACACAGCGAGGTGATCCAGGGCCAGGACGTGGTCCCGGGCGGCTTCTGGCGCCGCGTCGCCGCCTACCTGATCGATTCGACCCTGGTCGGCGTCGCCTACTACAGCGTGTTCACCGCGCTGATGGTGCTGGTGTTCGCGCTCGGCCTGTTCGGCGACAGCAGCAGGTGGCTGGAGAACAGCAGCGTGCTGTCGGCGGTGATGATCGTGCTCGGCTACGGCGTGTACGGCCTGATCAGCATCGGCTACTACGCCGGCCTGGAGTCCTCGTCGATGCAGGCCACCCTGGGCAAGCTCGCGGTCGGGATCAAGGTCGTCGACGCCGGCGGCGCGCGCCTGAGCCGCGGCCGCGCGTTCGCCCGCTGGGCGTCCTCGTTCGCCAGCTACGCGACCTTCGGCGTCGGCTACCTGATGGCCGCCTTCACCGAGCGCAAGCGCGGCCTGCACGACCTGATCGCCGGCACCCAGGTGGTCGACCGCTGGGCCTACACCGCGCGCGCCGACTTCCAGCGCCGCGACCTCGGCCCGGTGACCTGGGTCGTGCTGATCCTCGGCGGACTGGTCTGGCTGGGCGTGATCGGCTTCATGGCCGCGATCTTCGCCCTGGGCATGCACTGAGCGTGGCCGGGCCGCGATCACAGCCGTGCAAACCTGAACGGGGCACACTTCGTCACGTGCCCTTGAGGCATTTCGATGCCACTTTAGGCCCCCCGAACCGGCCCCGGCCGGATCGTCCAGCTTGACAGCCGCGGCCGCCTCGTGATTCCACTAGAAAAAGGAAACCTGAACGCCCGCGGCCGAACGTCGCGGGCGTCGCCTTCTTAACCCCCTGCCGCGCCGGCCCCGGCCAGCGTCGCCGCCCCCACCGAGAAAGAGCAGTCGAGCAGCGCCCCGCCCCGGGCCCTGCGGAGTCCCAATGGCCAAGAACCTCCTCATCGTCGAGTCGCCCGCCAAGGCCAAGACGATCAATAAGTACCTCGGCAAGGACTTCACCGTCCTGGCCTCCTACGGCCACGTCCGCGACCTGGTGCCGAAAGAGGGCGCGGTCGATCCGGACAACCACTTCGCGATGGAATACGCGGTCATCGAGAAGAACGAGAAACACGTCGACGCGATCGCCAAGGCCGCCAAGAGCGCCGACCACCTGTTCCTGGCGACCGACCCGGACCGCGAAGGCGAGGCGATCAGCTGGCACATCGGCGAGATCCTGCGCGAGCGCGGCCTGCTCGAAGGCAAGCCGCTGCAGCGGGTGGTGTTCACCGAAATCACTCCGCGTGCGATCAAGGAAGCGATGAACCAGCCGCGCGCGATCGCCGCGCCCCTGGTCGACGCGCAGCAGGCGCGCCGCGCGCTCGACTACCTGGTCGGCTTCAACCTCTCGCCGGTGCTGTGGCGCAAGGTCCAGCGCGGCCTGTCCGCGGGCCGCGTGCAATCGCCGGCGCTGCGCATGATCGTCGAACGCGAGGAGGAGATCGAAGCCTTCGTCGCGCGCGAGTACTGGACCGTCGAAGCCGAGCTCGCGCACCCGCAGCAGGCCTTCACCGCCCGCCTCAACAAGCTCGACGGCAAGAAGTTCGAGCAGTTCACCATCACCGACGGCGAGACCGCCGAGGCCGCGCGCAAGCGTCTGGTCGCCGCGGCCAACGGCGCGCTGCACGTCACCGACGTCACCAGCAAGGAACGCAAGCGCCGCCCGGCCGCGCCGTTCACCACCTCGACCCTGCAGCAGGAAGCCTCGCGCAAGCTCGGCTTCACCACCTCGCGGACCATGCGCGTGGCGCAGAAGCTGTACGAGGGCATGGCGCTCGGCGACGAGGGCACGGTCGGCCTCATCAGCTATATGCGTACCGACTCGGTGAGCCTGTCGCAGGAAGCGGTGGCCGAAATCCGCGACGTGATCGCGCGCGACTACGGCACCAAGGCGCTGCCGGACAAGCCCAACACCTACCAGACCAAGTCGAAGAACGCGCAAGAGGCGCACGAAGCGATCCGTCCGACCTCGGCGCTGCGCACGCCGGCGCAGGTCGCGCGTTTCCTCGACGACGACGGCCGCCGTCTGTACGAGCTGATCTGGAAGCGCGCGGTCGCCTCGCAGATGGTGCCGGCCACGCTCAACACCGTCAGCGTCGATCTGGCCGCCGGTTCCGAGCACAGCTTCCGCGCCTCGGGCACCACCGTGGTCGATCCGGGCTTCCTCGCCGTGTACGAGGAAGGCAAGGACGCCAAGGCCGCCGAGGACGAAGACGAAGGCCGCAAGCTGCCGCCGATGAAGACCGGCGACCGCATTCCGCTCGACCAGATCCACGCCGACCAGCACTTCACCGAGCCGCCGCCGCGCTACTCGGAAGCCTCGCTGGTGAAGACGCTGGAGGAATACGGCATCGGCCGTCCTTCCACCTACGCCTCGATCATCCAGACCCTGCTGTTCCGCAAGTACGTCGAGCTCGACAGCCGCCGCTTCCGTCCGACCGACGTCGGCCGCGCGGTGTCCAAGTTCCTGTCCGGCCATTTCACCCGCTACGTCGATTACGACTTCACCGCCAAGCTCGAGGACGAGCTCGATGCGGTATCGCGCGGCGAAGAGGAGTGGGTGCCGCTGATGGAGCGGTTCTGGGAACCGTTCAAGAAGCTGGTCGAGGAGAAGAAGGAATCGGTCGACCGCAGCGAGGCCACCGGCGCGCGCGAGCTCGGCACCGATCCCAAGAGCGGCAAGCCGGTCAGCGTGCGCCTGGGCCGCTACGGGCCGTACGCGCAGATCGGCACCGCCGAGGACGAGGAGAAGCCGACCTTCGCCTCGCTGCGTCCGGGCCAGAGCATGCACACCATTTCGCTGGAGGAGTCGCTGGAGCTGTTCAAGCTGCCGCGCAAGCTCGGCCAGCACAACGGCGAGGAAGTCAGCGTCGGCATCGGCCGCTTCGGCCCGTTCGCCAAGCTCGGCAGCACCTACGCGTCGCTGAAGAAGGAAGACGACCCGTACACCATCGACCTGGCGCGCGCGGTGTTCCTGATCGAGGAGAAGGAAGAGATCGCGCGCAACCGCATCATCAAGCAGTTCGACGGCAGCGACATCCAGGTGCTCAACGGCCGCTTCGGCCCGTACATCAGCGACGGCAAGCTCAACGGCCGCATCCCCAAGGACCGCGAGCCGGCGTCGCTGACGTTCGAGGAAGTGACCAAGCTGCTCGAGGAAACCGGCAAGCCGGTGCGCGGCCGCTTCGGCAAGAAGACCGCGGCGAAGAAGGAACCGGCGAAGAAGGCCGCGACCAAGAAGGCGGCCAAGAGCGTCGACGGCGAGGCGGTCGCGAAGAAGGCTGTCGCGAAGAAGGCGCCGGCCAAGAAGGCGGCGAAGAAGGTCGTCAAGAAGGCGGCGGCGAAGACGACTGCTGCGAAGACGACCGCGGCCAAGGCGCCGGCGAAGAAGGCGGTCAAGAAGGTGGCGAAGAAGGCGGCGGCGAAGAAGTAAGCCGCGGTCGCGCGTACCGCGCGTACCGCGCGTTGCGCGGTGCGGGCATGCAGAAGCGGGCGCTTTCGGGCGTCCGCTTTTTGTTTGGGCGTTGCATGGGTAGCCGGTAAGTTTGTCGCAGTTGTTGTGTCGCGGTCGCGGCTCGCGCCGCTCCTACATGGGCTACCTGTAGGAGCGGCGCGAGCCGCGACCGCGACAACGCGACTACGGCGAAACTCCGCCCAAACCGCGTCATCGCGACTACCGCTTAAGCTGCACCGCAGAACACGAGCGCCGCAACGCCAGCGGCCAATCGCCGCACCCCGCCCCAGCATCCGTGACGCACCCCGCGTTTCCCGCATCCCGGCGCCCACCGCACGCCCGCGCATGTCCCCCCAGGCGACGCTCCGCACAGAATCGCCCGTCCCCGGCCACTAGGATCGGGCCGCATAAACGCCGGGGCGCCGCCGCGCGGCCGCACCCGTCCCGAGACGCGATCGCAATCGCGCCGGAAGCACGCCATCGCGAATCTGTTGGGGGGCCCGTCATCTTGCCCATCGACAGGAGTCGCCATGACCCGCATCCAGCGCTGCACCCTGCTGTCCGCCGCCGTCGCCCTGTGCGCGGCCGCGCTGCCCGCCTCTACCGCGTTCGCCCACGGCTCGTTCGTCAATCCGCAGAGCCGCATCTACAAGTGTTATCTGGGCAACAAGGAGAATCCCTCCGATCCGGCCTGCCGCGCCGCCTGGGCCGTGGCCGGCTCGCAGCTGTTCTACGACTGGAACGGCATCAACCAGGCCAACGCCAACAGCAACCACCAGGCCGTGGTGCCCGACGGCAAGCTGTGCAGCGGCAACAACCCGACCTTCCGCGGCCTGGACATCGTGCGCAGCGATTGGCAGACCACCACCGTGCGCTCGGGCAGCAGCTACACCTTCACCTTCTACGCGACCGCGCCGCACGCGACCAAGGACTGGACGTTCTACGTGACCCGGCAGGGCTGGAACCCGAACAGCGCGCTGCGCTGGGGCGACCTGCAGCAGTTCTGCAAGACCGGCTCGATCCCGCTGTCGGCCGGCAACAACTACCACATCACCTGCACCCTGCCGGCGCGCAGCGGCCGCCACGTGATCTACAACACCTGGCAGCGCTCGGATTCGACCGAGGCGTTCTATACCTGCATGGACGTCAACTTCAACAGCTCGGTCGCCGACGCCAAGTCGCCGTGGCGCGAGGCCGGCCCGCTCAACGTGGTCAACGATTATCCGGCCGGCACCGCGGTGACCCTGCGCGTGTTCAATCCCGACGGCAGCGACGCGGAGAAAATCGAAACCGTGCTGCGCGCCGGCGAGACCTCGACCGCGCAATGGCCGCAACGCGTCGCCGAACAGGTCAACGCGCGCGCCAGGTTCGCCCGCATCGGCCAGCAGCGCGGCGGCCAGGTGCAGGCGCAGTCGGGCACCGACAACCGCGTGTACCTCAGCGGCAACCGCTCCTACGCGTTCGACGTGCGCTTGCCCGAATCGGCCAAGCCCGCGGCCGATCACGCCCACCACGGCCACTGAAGCGACGGCGTCGCGGCGGCGCCCTGCGCGCCGCCGCGACGCGTGCGACACTGCGTTTTTCCCGCAGGACCGCCGCATGCCCGCTCCGTCCCTGAGCATCGAACAATCCGCCGCGGCGCTCGCCCGCGGCGGCGTGCTGGTGTATCCGACCGAAGCGGTGTGGGGCATCGGCTGCGATCCGTTCGACCAGGACGCGGTGCTGCGGCTGCTGGCGATCAAGCAAAGGCCGGTCGACAAGGGCGTGATCCTGATCGCCGCGTCGCTCGAACAACTCGACTCGCTGGTCGACTGGGACGCGCTGCCGCCCGAACGCACGCAGGCGGTGCGCGCGAGCTGGCCCGGCCCGCACACCTGGGCGGTCCCGGCGACCGCCGCGGTGCCGGCGTGGATCAGCGGCGCGCACCGCAGCGTCGCGCTGCGGGTCAGCGCGCACGCGCAGGCCAGCGCGCTGTGCCGCGCGCACGGCGGGCCGCTGGTGTCGACCAGCGCCAACCTCGCCGGGCAACCGCCGGCGTTCCGCCGCGACCAGCTCGACCGCGCCGTGCTGGCCCTGGCCGACGGCGTCTGCGAAGGCGAAACCGGCGGACTGGATGCGCCGACGCCGATCCGGGTCGCGTTGACCGGCGAAGTGCTGCGCGGCTGAGCCGCGTCGAGCGCCGCCGGCGCGTCGCCGCCGCGCTTCGCACCTGTAGCTCGCACCGGCGCCTCGCGCCCGCATCCGGCACCCACGCGTCCGCAGCTCGCGCCTGCGGCGCCCGCCCACGCACGCCGCTCCGACACCGCCGCGACCGCGGCCGTGCCAAGCTCGCGCCGACCCGCTCAGGAGCCGCGCGATGTCCTCCCTTCCGGCCTGGTCGATCTGGGCCCTGCTCTCGGCCGTCTTCGCCGCGCTGACCGCAGTGCTGGCCAAGGTCGGCGTCGCCGGCATCTCCGCCGACTATGCGACGCTGGTGCGCAGCCTCGTCATCCTGCTGGTGCTGGCGCTGCTGGTGCCGCTGAGCGGGCAGTGGGTCGATCCGCGCAGCCTGCCGGCGCGCTCGCTGCTGTTCCTGGTGCTGTCGGGGCTGGCCACCGGCGCCTCGTGGCTGTGCTACTACCGCGCCCTGCAACTCGGCGAGGTCGCCCAGGTCGCGCCGGTCGACAAGCTCAGCGTGGTGCTGGCGGCGTTGTTCGCGGTGGCCTTTCTCGGCGAACGGCCGTCGCCGCGCGAGTGGCTGGGCCTGCTGTTGGTCGGCGGCGGCGTTGCGGTGCTGGTCTGGCGGCGCTGAACCGCCGCCGGACGGCGCTTGCTGCGGCTTTTCCGTAACGCATTCGTGGCGCAAGATGCGCACATGCGCTCCGTCCCGCTCCGTCGCCTTCGCCTCGCCGCCTTCGTCGCCGGCGCGTGCCTGCTCGCGGCCGGCGCGGCTGCGGCCGCCGACGCGCCGGCCAAGCCGGCCGGCGAAGTGCTGATCTACCGCTGCACCGACGACCAGGGCCGGCAGAGCCTGCGCGACACGCCGTGCGCGACCGGCCAGCGCCAGCAGACCATGAGCATGGTGCGGCCGGTGGATCCGCCGCCGCGCCCGGCCGAAGCCGCTCCCGCGCCGGCGCCCGCGCGCGCCGGCAACCCGCCGTCGCAGTACCTGGTGGTACGCACGCCGCAGCCGATGTACGATTGCGTGCGCCCCGACGGCAGCCGCTACGTCAGCGACAACGGCGACGGCAATCCGCGCATGATGCCGGTCGTCGACGTCGGCGTTCCGTATTACGAAGGCACCTCGCTCGGCCGCCGCATCGGCGCGCCGACGCCGCGCCTGGGCGATCCGGCCGGCCGCATCGACAGCGGCGTGCGCGTGGCCGACTCGTCGACCCGCATCGCCATCGGCGGCCGCCACGGCCACGTCTCGTATTCCAGCCAAAGCGGCTACGTCGTCCCCGGCGGCTATTACGGCTACGCCGGCTATTACAACCAACTGGTGCGCGACGAATGCCACCGGCTGCCGCAGCAGGAAGTCTGCGCACGGCTGCGCGACCAGCGCTGGCAAGGCGACCGCCGCTACAACAGCGCGCTGCAGAGCGAACGCAACGCGATCACCGCCGAACAGCGCGGCATCGACGCGCGCCTCAACGAAGATTGCGGAGCGTACTGATGCGCGTGTGGGGTTTGTGGGCGTTGTTGCTGGCCGCCGGCGGCGCGCAGGCTCAGGGCAAGGTGGTGATCTATCGCTGCACCGACGCGATCGGCCAGCTGACCGTGCAGAACAACACGCCTTGCCCCAAGGGCAGCACCCAGGAAAAACGCGTCATCGAGGATGCGCCGGTGTCGTCGGCGCCGCCGACGGTCATCACCGGGCCCGGCCAGTACTCCTCGCCCGCGCCGGCCGCGCCGCCGATGCATCCGCCGGTGTCGTCGCAGTTGCCGCAGGTGGCGCGTCCGCCGCAGGCGCAACCGCAGGCGCAACCGCCCGCGCCCGCGCCGCTGCCGAAGTCGTCGATCGCCGACGCCGACCGGCTGCCGCCGCCGGCGCTGTTCGAATGCCGCACCTACGACAACGGCCGCTACCTCAACGACGACGGCAAGCCGCCGCAGCGTTGCGCGCCGTTGCAGACCACCGGCCTGGGCAGCGTCGGCGGCGGCGCCGGCGTGGCCTGCCAGATGGTCGACGACCAATGCCAGCGCATTCCCGACGAGCGCCTGTGCGAGAGCTGGAAACAGCGCCTGCGCGAAGCCGAGTCGGCGCTGCGCTTCGGCCGCGCCGACGGCCGCGACGCGTCGGCGGCGGAGTATTCGCGGATCCAACGGATCGTCGTCGAGAGCACCTGCGGCAAGTGAGCGCGGCCGCGACGCGGGCGACCCAGCGGGATCGCCGATCGGCTTGAACCGGCGCGCCGCAGACCGCGCGCCGGCTTACGGCATCGCGCCGCGAACGCCGCGGCGCGTCGCTCAGAACCCGTAACGCAAGAACCCGCCGTCCACCGCGATGCATTCGCCGGTGATGTAGCCCGCCGCCGGCAGGCACAGGAACGCGACCGCCGCGGCGACTTCCTCCGGCTCGCCGATGCGCCCGGCCGGGGTGCGCAGCAGCACTTCGTCGAGGTAATCCGGATCGGCCAGCTTGTCGGAGGTGCGGCGGGTGCGGATGTACCACGGCGCCACCGCGTTGACGCGGATGCCGTCCTCGGCCCACTCCACCGCCAGGTTGCGGGTCATCTGGTGCATCGCCGCCTTGCTCATGCCGTATGGCGAGCCGGTGCGCACCGCGGTCGCGCCCGACACGCTGCCGACGTTGACGATGCACGAGGCGGCGTGGCGGGTCAGCAGAGCATGCGCGTAGCGCGAGAGTTCGAACGCGGAGAACAGGTTGATCTCGAACACCTGCCGCCATTCGTCCTCGGTGTAGTCGTTGGTCGGCTTGCTGAGGTTGCCGCCGGCGTTGTTGACCAGGATGTGCAGGCCTTCGCCGAAGTCCTCGACCCAGTCCAGCAGCTCGCGCCTTTGCTCGTCGTCGGCGACGTCGGCGACGAAGCCCTGCACCTCGCGGTCGGGAAAGTCTTCGATCAGCTCGGCGCGCGCCGACTCCAGCGCGGCCGCGTCGCGCGCGGCCAGCAGCACGTCGGCGCCGAAGCCCAGCAGTTCGCGCGCGATCGCCCGGCCGATGCCGGCGCTGCCGCCGGTGACCAGGGCGATCTGCCCGTCCAATCGCCAACGCTTGGGATCCATCGGTGCCTCCGGTACGGTCGTTGCGGGTTGCGGTGTGCGGGTGATGTCGAAGCCGCCGCGCGCGCGGCGCGCGACCGGCGTAGCATACCGGCCAACCTGTCGAGAGGATGCCGCGATGAAGTCTCGCCTTGCCGCCGCCCTGGCCTGCGCCGTGTCGATCGCCGCCGTCGCGGCCTGTTCCAAGCCGCAGCCGCCGGAGAAGGAACGGCCGGTGGATCCGCAGGCCACGCAGATGCGCGATGCGATCCAGAAACCGATCCAGGACGCCAAGGGCGTGGAGCACAGCGTCGATCAGGGCGCGCAGCACACGCGCGATGCGGTCGAGGCGCAGGGCGGTTGAGGTTTCGCGTCCCCTGACCGGAAAGCGTCGGGTCTGCCATAACGAAAAACGCCGCATCGAATCCGATGCGGCGTTTTCGTTTTACCCGAACCGGCGCCGGGCGCCGGCCGCGCGGATCACAGCGTGCAGAAGCAGTAAGCCAGCGCCTTCACCGGCGCACCGTTGGTCGGCGCGGTCGCGTTCTCGACGAAGCGCAGATCCGCGGCCGCCTGCGGCACCGCCTTGAGCAGCAGGCTGCGGGCGAGGTCGGAATGGCCCAGCACCATCGCGCCGGCGCCGCTGCCGGCGAAGCTGGCGAAGAAGCGTTCGAACGGCGTCGTCGCCTTCTCCACGTAGCGCACCCGGAACGCATCGGCCTTGCCCAGCTTGGCGCGCTGGGCGACATCGTCGATCGCCGCCTGCAGGCCGCCGAGTTCGTCGACCAGACCGCGTTCCTTGGCCTGCGCGCCGCTCCACACGCGGCCGCGCGCGACCGCGTCGACGTCGGCCACCGGCTTCTTGCGCGCCTCGGCGACGCGGCCGGTGAAGTCGGCATAGCCCTTGTTGATGATGGTCTGGATGATCTGGCCGACTTCCGGCGTCAGCGGCCGGGTGATGTCGTAGGAACCGGCGAAGCGGGTGGTGCCGACGCCGTCGGAACGCACGCCGATCTTCTCCAGCGCGCGCGGCACGGTCGGAATCAGGCCGAAGATGCCGATCGAACCGGTGATGGTCGAGGGATCGGCGTAGATGCGGTCGGCGTTCATCGAGATCCAGTAACCGCCCGATGCCGCCAGGTTGCCCATCGACACCACCACCGGCTTGCCGGCGGCCTTCAGGCCGACGATCTCGCGGCGGATCTGCTCGGAGGCGAACACTTCGCCGCCAGGCGAGTTGACCCGCAGCACCAGCGCCTTGACGTTGTCGTCGTCGCGCGCCTCGCGCAGCAGCGCCGCGGTCGACACGCCGCCGACCGTGCCCGGCGGCTGCTCGCCGCCGCTGATCTCGCCCTCGGCCACGACGATGGCGACCTGCGGACGGCTGTCGGCCGGGTTGGTCAGGCGGTCGAGATTGAACAGGTAGGCGTCCATCGCGATCTGGCGGAAGCCGCCTTCGGCGTCCTCGTCGGCGACGCCGCGCTTGGTCAGGAGCTGATCGACTTCCTCGCGCGTCTTCAACCCGTCGACCAGCTTCAGGCCCAGCGCGTACTTGCCGAGGTCGCCCTTGACCGCGTCCAGCTGCGCCGGCATCTGGTCGATGCCCGCGTTGAGCGCGTTCGGATCGAGCTTGCGCGCCTTGGCCACGTCGCCGAGGTAGCGCTGCCACAGGTCGTTCATCCAGAACAGGTCGGCGGTCTTGGATTCTTCCGAAGCCGCGTCGAGGATGTACGGCTCGGCCGCCGACTTGAATTCGCCGACCCGGAACAGGTGCACGTCGACGCCGAGCTTTTCCTGCAGCAACTGGCGGTAGTACAGGCGATAGCGGCCCAGGCCCTCGAGCATCATCGCGCCCATCGGGTCCAGATAGACCTCTTTGGCCTGCGCGGCGATGAGGTACTGCTTCTGGTCCATGTTCTCGGCGAAGGCGATCACTTCCTTCTTCGCGCGCACCCGCGCCACCGCGGCGGCGACTTCGCGCAGGCCGGCCATGCCGCCGGACTGGAGCTTGTCCAGGCGCAGCACCACGCGCTCGATGCGCGCGTCGTCCTTGGCCGCGTCCAGCGCGCGCACGATGTCGCGCAGCTGCACTTCCGGATTCTTGTCGCCGAGGGCGCGGTTGAGCGCGCGCGAGGCCGGGTCGGAGCTGTATTGCTCGACCAGCGCGCCTTCCGGTGCGATCACCAGGGTGGTGCGGTCCTGGAACGGCTTGGTGTTGCCGCCGAACAGCATCGCGATGAAGAGGATCAATATGAACCCGAAGAACACCAGGTTGAAGATCAACCGGCGGGTGAAGTTCATCGTGTCCCAGACGCCAACGAAGAAACGGGCCAGCGGCCCGCGACGTGGGAGGGTTTCGTTCATTGCACAGGCTCCGTGTGTACCGGCTCAGACTAACCCGGCGCGGGGCCGGGTTTCACCCGCCATTCGTAACGTAGGGTGGTCGAAATGTTGTGTTTTGGCCGCAATCCGTTCATCTGCGCAACGCTCAGCGGGCCGGCCGGCCCGCTGAGCGGCAGGGTCAGGTGCAGCCGGTCTCGTGCGGGTCGACTTCGTGCGGCCTGTCGCGCGCCATCCGCTCGGCCAGCCGCTCGGGCTGGCTGGAGCGCAGGAAGCGGCTGCTCAGCAGCACCGCGGCCACGGTCAGGCCGGCGATCAGGCCGATCCACATGCCCTTCGGGCCCCAGCCCAGGCCGAGGCCAAGGCCGGCGCCGATCGGCATGCCCACGCCCCAGTACGCCAGCGCCGCCAGGATCATCGGCACGCGGGTGTCCTTGAGCCCGCGCAGGGCGCCGGCCGACAGCACCTGGATGCCGTCGGGGAACTGGAACATCGCCGAATACAGCAGCAGCGAGGCGGCCAGCGACACCACCGCCACGTCGCTGGTGTAGAAGCCGACCAGCCACTCGTTCGCGCTCAGCAGCAGGATGCCGGAGAGCAGTTGGGTGCACAGGACGATGGCGTAGCCGGCGAAACCGGCGCGGCGCACGCCGGCGTAGTCGCGCCGGCCGAGCGCGTGGCCGACCCGCACCGTGGTCGCCTCGGCCAGCCCCATCGGCACCATGAAGCACAGCGCCGACAGATTGATCGCGATCTGGTGCGCCGAGGCCGGCACTTCGCCCAGGCGCCCGATCAGCAAAGCGGTGACGATGAACAAGCTGCCTTCCATCAACACGGTCACGCCGATCGGCAGGCCGGTCGCGAGCAGGCCGCGGATGGTCGGCCAGTGCGGTTTGTCGAACCGTTCGAACAGGCGCAGGTCGGCGAAGCGCCTGGCGTTGCGCAGCACGATGAAGAAACCGATCGCCTGCACCCACAGCATCGCCGCCGAGGCGATGCCGAGGCCGCCGGCGCCCAACTCCGGCAGGCCGAACTTGCCGAAGGTCAGCACATAGCCCAGCGGCAGCAGCACCAGCAGGCCGCCGGCGCTCAGCAGCATGGTCGGCAGGGTCCAGTGCAGGCCTTCGCTGAGGTAGCGCATGCAGAAGAACAGGGTCAGCGCGGGCACGCCCCAGCGGATGCCGTGCAGGAACTCGCGCGCGCCCGGGACGATCGTCGGAGCGATGCCCATCGCCGGCAGCGCGTGCGGGATCAGGGTCAGGAACGCGAACAGGAACACGCTCAGCAGCAGCGCCATCCACAGCGCCTGGCGGAACAGCGCGCCGATTTCGCCGCGGCGGCCGGCGCCTTCGAGCTGCGACACCGACGGCGGCACCGACAGCAGGGTGCCGATCGGAACCATCATCGGCAGCCACCACAGCGCGGTGCCGATGGTCACCGACGCCAGCGTGGTGGTGCTGTGGTGGCCGGCCAGGGTGTTGTCGACGAAGCCGATCAGGCCGGTGGAGACGTGGCCGGCGACCAGCGGCGCGGCCAGGACGAGAGTAGTGCGGATTTCCCGGGCCAGGCCGGGGCTCGAGACGGAGGGGGACGACGCAGACATGGGGGGAACCAACGGCGACTGCGGCCGCGCATCCGGTCGGGGCGCTGGCGCCGGGTCGCGGCGGACGGCTATCTTACCCGCTCGAAAGTGAAGGCCGGGGAGCCTCACTACAACCAGCGCGAGTTCGATCCAAATGAGCGCACCTACTGAAGCCAAGGCGGCTCCGTCGTCCGGCCACGGCCACGACGAGCACCCGAGCCACTGCGAAAACTGCCAGGCCGAGCTGCACGGCCACTACTGCCATGCCTGCGGCCAATCGGTGCACAACCCGGTGCGCAACCTCGGCCACGCGCTGGAGGAGGTGTTCGAGTCGTTCTGGCACCTCGACGGCCGCGTGTTCCGCACTTTGCGCGATCTGCTGTCTCCGGGCAAAGTCGCCCGCGAGTACCTGGCCGGCCGGCGCGTGCGCTACATCCCGCCGCTGCGGCTGTTCGTGATCGTATCGGTGGTGACCTTCTTCGTCGCCCAGTTCGCGATCCACGTCGAGAGCAACACCCACTTCGACATCGACACCGCGCAGCGCACCACCGTGCGCCTGGGCAACGTCAAGAAGCAGATGCGCGCCGCCGAAAGCGTGGCCGAGGTCGAGGAGCTGCGCGCGCGCATCGTCGGCGAGCTGCGCACCGCCGCCGCGGCCGCGCCGGTCGCGCGCAACACCATCGAAGCGTCGATCGTCTCGGTCGAGCGCCAGGCCGACAAGCGCATCGAGGCCTTGCGCGCGTTGCAGGGGCTGGACGCGCAGCAGGTCGCCGAGCAACGCGCCGAAGGCGAGCGCCTGGCCGCCAAGCCGCGCGAGGGCTCGCTGGAAGCGGCCGCGAACCTGGCCGAGGTCGAACGCCTGCGCGATGCGCGCATCGCCGCGGTCCAGGCGCAGCGCGACGCCGCCTCGGCGCAGACGCGGCAGTCCTCCGACTACGCCGGGCTGATCCGCCAGGCCAATCACGCCGCCGGTTGCCGCGCCGCCGAGTTGCAGATCGCCCACGCCGGCCGCAGCGAAGGCGCCGACCTGCGCGCGGCCGACCGCCAGCGCTACGGCGAGGTCGAATGCGACGACGACGACGGCCCGCTGTCGTTCAACGGCCGGCCCTGGGATCCCAAGACCAATCCGCTCAAGGTCGAATGGTGGCCGCAGTTCGCCAACGACTGGCTCAACCGCCAGGTCGGCAAGGGCGAGGCCAACTTCCAGCGCGCCAGCAAGGACCCGGCGCTGTACATCCACGCCCTGATCGGCGCGATTCCGTCGGCGCTGTTCCTGATGGTGCCGATCTTCGCCCTGCTGCTGAAGATCGCCTACCTCGGCTCCGGCCGCGGCTACCTCGAGCATCTGGTGGTGGCGCTGTACAGCCACATCTACCTGTGCCTGGCGCTGTTGGCGATGTTCGTGCTGATGCTGGCGGGCGACGCGATCGCGCCGCACTGGGCCGGCTTCGTCTGGCTCAAGGGGCTGGGCATCGGCCTGTTGTGGACGTGGATGCCGATCTATCTGCTGATCATGGAAAAGCGCGTTTACGGCAACGGCTGGCCGTTGACGCTGCTGCGCTACACCCTGATCGGCTGCGCGTATTTCTTCCTGTTGAGCCTGGCGACCGCGGCGTTGATGGCCGCGGCGATCGTGCGGATGTGAGCGGCGTGGACGCGAACGCGACGATCTACGAAGTCAGCCTGGAGGTCGAGGCCGAAGTCCGCGCGGATTTCCTCGCGTGGCTGCGCGCGCACATCGCCGAGATCTGCGCCTTGCCGGGGTTTCTCGGCGCGGACCTGCATGAGGTGAGCGAACCGGCGCCCGCGCCTGGGCGCATCGCGCTGTGCGTGCGTTACCGGCTGCGCGACGAGGCGGCGCTGGAGGCGTACCTGCGCGAGCATGCGCCGCGGATGCGCGGCGATGGGGTGGCGCGGTTCGGCGGACGGTTCGCGGCGACGCGGCGGGTGATGCGGGTGTTGTCGCGCTGAGTCGCGGCTGGCGGCTCGCTTGTCGCGGCGTCGGGTTTTTCGCTTGCGCCAGTGCGTTCGTCGTAGCCGATTGGCGCGGTCGCGGCTTGCGCCGCTCCTACAGGGGGCTTCGGCGGGTTTCGTTGGCGACTCGAACGCTAGCGCGCGAGCGCGTCGTGGAGCCAGGTGCCGCGCTGCGCCGCCGGCGTCGCCAGCAGGCCCGAGCGCAAGCGTTCGCGGTCCTGCGGCGGGGTGCGCTGCACCAGCACCGCCAGATCCTTGCGCTGAAGCGCGGTCAGACCGCGCAACGCGGACAGCATCGCCGAATGTTGCTGCGCCGGCAGTTGCGCCAGCAGCGGTTGCAGCGCCGGGTAGTCGGCGCCGAGCGCCGGGCCGAGCAGCCAGCCGCGGCGTTCGCTGCGGTCGAGCGCGTCGAACTGCGCGCGCAGCGCCTGCTGTTGCTCCGCCGGCAGCGCGGCGAAACGAGCGGCGGCGGCTTGCAGTTGCGTGCGTTCTTCCGGGCTCAAGGCTTGCCAGGCGAGGTAGCGCTCGCGGCGCGCGCCGCGTTCGGCCGCGCCGAGCTGGTTCCACTGCGCCGCGCGCTGGGCGAAGTCGTGGCGCTGCGCTTGGTTCCAGCCGTCCCAGCGCTGGCCGTTGGCTTCGATCCGCGACCGCACCGGCGCGGGCAGGTTGGGCAGGCTGCGTTCGAGTTCCGGCGGCAGCGCGCGGGCCGGCAGCGATGCCGCCAGCGCCAGCACGAGGCCAAGGGCGAGATGGCGGCTCATTCGCCCTCCTGCGTATCGGTTTCCAGACCCGGGCGTTCGCTGCCCGGCACGGGCGCGGCGGGCGTCGGTTCCACCGGCGGCGCGGCGGCGGTGGCGGCGATCGCGCCGGCATCGCGCGCGGCCAGCCAGCTGTGGAAGTCGATGTCGGCCGCGGCGGTTTCGCCCGACGGGTCGGCGATCAGAGCGAAATCGCCGTCGGCGATCAGCCCGGCCTCGCGGCTGTAGCGCTCGGACGGGCCGCTGCCTTCGGGCAGCGGCGCCACCGTCACGCCATCGGGGCCGTCGCCGAGCAGGCCGGCCGGCGACCAAAAGGTCGCCGCGAACGCCAGCGCGCACAGCGCCAGCAACGACCACAGCAGCGGCATCAGCCAGCGCGGCCGCGGCGCCGCCGCGGCCTGGGCGGCGCGGCCCGAAGCCGCCGGCGCCGCGCCCTGCAAAGCCCGCTCGCGCGCCTGCGCGAGCCGTTCCAGCCGCTGCGGCGGCAAGGTCTTGATCCGGCGGTGGACCTGTTCGCGCAGTTGCTGCCAGGCCTGCGGGTCGGCGCGGCCGTCGGCGTGGCGCGGCAGTGCCCGCTGCAGGGCCAGCCGGTAGGTCGCCGGGGCCACGTGCAGCACCGCCGCAGCCTCGGCCTCGCCGAGGCCGGCGGCCAGGCGCAGCAGCAGGGCCGCGCGCGGGCCGCTGCCGAGCTCGCCGAGCCGGTCGGTGGCGTCGAGCGGGATCGCGACCGGGGTGCGCTGGCGCAGGCCGGGCTGGGTCAGCAGCAGCGCCCAGAACCGCGCCGGCCATTCGTTGAGCGAGGTGTCCGCGGCGAGTGCACGGAACCCGGCCATCGCCGCGACCAGCGCGGCATCGCCGGTGCCGGCGTCGCCGGCCTGCAACTCGGCCAGGACCGCGCCGCGCCGCTCGACCCCGCGCAGGAACGCCGCCAGTGCGGCGGGGGCGGTCGAAGCGCTGGTGCGGGGGGCGGAAGAACCGGGGGCGGGGGCTGCGGAACTCATCGGGACGACTTCACCATACGGCGCATCATAGCGAGGCCGCAGCGGCGCTGGGCCGCCGCAAAACCGCTTGACAAACCGCCAAACCGCGTTTGCGCGGGGCGGAATGCGGCTTGCGCGAAAATCCGGTTGTGCACAGCAGTAATCGAACCGTCATGTGTCGCTCTTTCACGGAACCAAAACCCTGCGTTACAGCTATGTTTCACGGCTAAGCGCATGATTATAAAGAAAATAGAAGGATTGGCGATTTTTTCACCAACCTAACCCGAGGGCTTGATTCAACGCCCTCGCGCAGTGCTGCCGACACACCATGCACAGATTTATCCACAGCCCGTGTGGATAAGGGGATTTTCCCTTAACCGGCGGCCACTTGCGCGGGCTTTGTCGGGCCGGCGGCAGCTATCGCCCGCAACTGCGCGGGTGCCGCCGCAGCCGCCGCGCTCGCTAGACTGACGGCATGTCCGAGGCTTCGTTTTCTTCGCCCGCCGGGGTCTGGCGCATCGCCCTGCCGGTGCCGCTGCCGCGCCTGTTCGACTACCTTCCGCCCGCCGGCGACGACGCCGGCGACCCGGTCGGCGCGCGCGTGCGGGTGCCGTTCGGGCGGCGCGAGCTGGTCGGCTGGGTCGCCGAGGTCGGCGCGCCCGAGCCCGGCACCGACCCGGCCGCGCTCAAGCAGGTCGCCGCCCGGCTCGACCCGCAGCCTTTGCTGCACGGCGAACTGCTGGAGTCGCTGCGCTGGCTGGCGCGCTACACCCACGCCCCGCTCGGCGAGGTCCTGGCCACCGCCCTGCCCGGCCCGCTGCGCCACGGCGAGCCGCTGCCGGACACCCACGCCTGGGCCTGGCGCCTGACCGAAGCCGGCGCCACCGCGCGTCCCGGCCTGCGCGCCGGCAAGCCGCGGCGGCTGGCCGACCTGCTCGACCAGCACCACGAACTCGACGAAGACCGCCTCGACGATCTGATGGACGACTGGCGCAGCGCCGCGCGTACGCTGGCCAAGCGCGATCACGCCGAGCGCGTGGCGGTGCCGGCGCTGGCGCACGGGCCGGCCCCGCAGCCCGGGCCGCCACTCAACGACGAACAACAGGCCGCGGTCGACGCGATCCTGGCCGCGCCCGGCTTCACCCCGTTCCTGCTCGACGGCGTCACCGGCAGCGGCAAGACCGAGGTCTACCTGCGCGCGATCGCCGACTGCCTGGCGCGCGGCAAACAGGCGCTGGTGCTGGTGCCGGAAATCGGCCTGACCCCGCAAACCCTGGCGCGCTTTCGCGCCCGCCTCGGCGTGCCGGTGCACGCGCTGCACTCCGGCCTGGCCGACGGCGAACGCGCGCGCACCTGGGCCGCGTTCGCGCGCGGCGAGGCGCGGGTCGCGGTCGGCACGCGTTCGGCGGTGTTCCTGCCGATGCTCGAGCCCGGCCTGATCGTGATCGACGAAGAACACGACGGCAGCTTCAAGCAGCTCGACGGCATCCGCTACCACGCCCGCGACTTCGCCCTGGTCCGGGCCAAGGCGCTGGACGTGCCGGTGCTGCTCGGCAGCGCCACGCCGTCGCTGGAATCGCTGCGCAACGCCCAGGCCGGCCGCTACGGCCACCTGCGCCTGCTGCGCCGCGCGGGACAGGCGCAGCCGCCGCGGGTGCGCGTGCTCGACGTGCGCAAGCGGCCATTGCAGGCGGGCCTGTCGCCGGAACTGCTGGACCGCCTGCACGGCGAACTGCGCGCCGGCGGTCAGGCGCTGGTGTTCAAGAACCGGCGCGGCTACGCCCCGGTGCTGCTGTGCCACGACTGCGGCTGGACCGCGCACTGCCCGCGTTGCAGCACCCCGCTCAAGCCGACCCCGATGACCGTGCACGGCGGCGGCCGGCGCCTGCAGTGCCACCACTGCGGCACCCGCCGCCCCGCCCCCGACGCCTGCCCCGATTGCGGCGGCCTGGCCCTGCAATCGCAGGGCGCCGGCACCGAGCGCATCGAGGAATCGCTGGCCGCGCGCTTCGACGATTTCCCGGTGCTGCGGATCGACCGCGGCACCACCCAGAAGCGCGACGCGCTGGAAAAACTGCTGGCCGAGTTCGGCACCGCGCCGGGCGTGCTGGTCGGCACGCAGATGCTCGCCAAGGGCCACGATCTGGCGAACCTGACCCTGGTCGCGGTGGTCGGCATCGACGAAGGCTTGTTCAGCGCCGACTTCCGCGCGCGCGAAAAACTCGCGCAATTGCTGATCCAGGTCGCCGGCCGCGCCGGCCGCGCCGAAAAACCCGGCGAGGTGCTGCTGCAAACCCATCACCCCGAACACGAACTGCTGATCACCTTGCTGTCCGGCGGCTACCACGCGTTCGCCGAAGTCGAACTGGCCCAGCGCGAAGCCGCCGGCTTCCCGCCGTTCGCGCACATGGCGCTGATCCGCGCCGAAGCGCAACAGGTGGAAGCGGCCAATGCGTTCCTGGCGACGGCGCGGCGCGAGCTGCAACAGGCCGCGTCGCAACAGGCCGCCGCGCAGCGCGCGCGCCACGACGGCCGCGAGCGCAGCGCGCTGGAAATCAACGGCCCGGTGCCGGCGCCGATGCCGCGCCGCGCCGGCTACCTGCGCGCGCAGCTGATCCTGTCGGCGCCGGAGCGGCGCGTCCTGCACGCCGCGCTCGACGCCGCCTTGCCGGCGATCTACGCCGCGCCGGAAGCGCGCAAGGTGCGCTGGTCGCTGGATGTGGATCCGGCCGATCTGTACTGAACCGCGTTCGCCCCCTGAAGGAGCGACGCGAGTCGCGACCGCGGGGTGGCCGTTTGCGTCGCAAGCGCGGTGTCGCGGTCGCGACTCGCGTCGCTCCTACAACGGCTTCGTGCCGCCCCGTTTCAGACTGTAGGCGCTGCGCAAGCTGCGACCGCGGGGTAGCCGTTCGCGTCGCAAGCGCGGTGCCGCGGTCGCGACTCGCGTCGCTCCTACAGCGGCTTCGTGCCGCCCCGTTTCAGACTGTAAGCGCTGCGCAAGCTGCGACCGCGGCGTAGCCGATCGCGTCGCCAGCGCGGTGTCGCGGTCGCGACTCGCGTCGCTCCTACAACGGCTTCGTGCCGCCTCGTTTCAGACTGTAGGAGTTGCGCAAGCTGCGACCGCGGCGTAGCCGATTGCGTCGCAAGCGCGATGTCGCGGTCGCGACTCGCGTCGCTCCTACAACGGCTTCGTGCCGCCTCGTTTCAGACTGTAGGAGCTGCGCAAGCTGCGACCGCGGGGTAACCGTTTGCGTCGCAAGCGCGATGTCGCGGTCGCAACTCGCGTCGCCCCTACAACGGCTTCGTGCCGCCACGTTTCAGACTGTAGGCGCTGCGCAAGCTGCGACCGCGAGGTAGCCGTTTGCGTCGCAAGCGCGATGTCGCGGTCGCGACTCGCGTCGCTCCTACAACGGCTTCGTGCCGCCCCGTTTCAGACTGTAGGAGCTGCGCAAGCTGCGACCGCGGGGTGGCCGTTTGCGTCGCAAGCGCGGTGTCGCGGTCGCGACTCGCGTCGCTCCTACAACGGCTTCGTGCCGCCTCGTTTCAGACTGTAGGAGTTGCGCAAGCTGCGACCGCGGGGTAGCCGTTTGCGTCGCCAGCGCGGTGTCGCGGTCGCGACTCGCGTCGCTCCTACAGCGGCTTCGTGCCGCCCCGTTTCAGACTGTAGGCGCTGCGCAAGCTGCGACCGCGAACCCGCAACCACGACGAAACCTCCGCCGCAGCTGCGTCGATACGCGCTCACCCCTTCGTCTTGCCTTTGACCTTGGGCTTGCCCGCGCCGCCCTTGTCCGGTCCTTTCCCCGGCTCCTTGACCGCATCCTTCGCCGGCTCCTTGCCCGGCTTGCCCTTGGGCTTGTCGCGCACCCACATGGTCTGATTGTCGCGCCGGGTTTCGAACAGGCCCGCCGCCTCGATCAGATCGCTGAGCTTGCGATAGCCGTAATTGCGCGAATCGAACGAGGCCTGATTGGCGACCTGATGCCCGACCGCGCCCAGGTGCGACCAGCCGTCGTCGCCGCTGGTCGCGTCGACCGCGCGCCGCAGCATGCGCACCAGGCGCGTATCGCTGCGCAGGTCCTGGGCGCTGCGCGGCGCCACCGTGGCCACGGTCTCGTCGGCCTGCACCTCGGCCGCCGGCTGGCCCAGGCCTTCGACGTAGGTGAACTTCGAGCAGGCGTTGACGAACGGCTCGGGCGTCTTCTTTTCGCCGAAGCCATACACCTTGACCCCGTCGGTCAGCAGCCGCATCACCAGCGGGGTGAAGTCGGCGTCGCTGGAGACGATCGCGAACGCGTCGAGGTTGCGCGCGTACAGCAGGTCCATCGCATCGATGACCATCGCCATGTCCGAGGCGTTCTTGCCCTTGGAATAGGCGAATTGCTGGATCGGGCGGATCGCGTACTCGTGCAGCACCAGCTCCCAGCTTTTCAGGTTCGGGCTTTTCCAGTTGCCGTAGGCGCGGCGCACGTTGGCCGCGCCGTAGCGGGCGACTTCGGCCAGGATCACCTCGATCTTGGCCGCCGGCGCGTTGTCGGCGTCGATCAGCAGGGCGATGCGCTTTTCTTCCTTGGTGACGGCCATGTTCGGCAACTCCAGGGCCGCGGCGCGGCCCGTTCGCGCCAGCCTAGCGCAACGCGCGGCCCGGACGCAGCCGCCGGCCCCGCCGCCCCGCGCCGCAATCGACCGGCAGAAGATAGCGCCGGCTTCATGACGGACTAACCGCGATGGGCGAAAATGGCCGCGAGACCAACGACCGATACCAAGCCCCCATGAGCAACCGACTCGAACAACTGCGCCAACTCTCCGCCGTGGTCGCCGACACCGGCGACATCGAAGCCATCGCCCGTTTCCGCCCGCTCGACGCCACCACCAATCCCTCGCTGCTGCTCAAGGCCGCCGGCCTGCCCTCGTACGCGCCGCTGATCGAAGCGGCCCTGGCCCAGGCCCAGGGCGGCGATGCGCAGGCGCGCGTCGGCGACGCCGGCCTGCGTCTGGCGGTGGCCATCGGCGGCGAGATCCTCAAGCTGATCCCCGGCCGCGTCTCCACCGAAGTCGACGCGCGGCTGAGCTTCGACACCCAGGCCACCCTCGACCAGGCGCGCCGCATCGTCGAGCTGTACGACCGCGCCGGCATCGGCCGCGACCGCCTGCTGATCAAGATCGCCTCGACCTGGGAAGGCATCCGCGCCGCCGAGCGACTGGAGAAGGAAGGCATCCACTGCAACCTGACCCTGCTGTTCTCGTTCGCTCAGGCGGTCGCCTGCGCCGAGGCCGGCGTGTACCTGATCTCGCCGTTCGTCGGCCGCATCCTCGACTGGCACCTCGCCAACGGCGCGGCCAAACCGGCCACGCCGCAGGACGATCCGGGCGTACAGTCGGTCACCGCGATCTGGAACTACTACAAGCGCCACGGCTACGACACCGTGGTCATGGGCGCGAGCTTCCGCAACGTCGGCCAGGTGCTGGCGCTGGCCGGCTGCGACCGCCTGACCATCTCGCCGGAACTGCTCGGCGAGCTGGAAGCCAGCGACGGCGAAGTGCCGCGCGCGTTGAACGACAGCGGCGAACGCGCCGCGCCGGGCGAACGCCTGAGCGAGATCGCGTTCCGCTGGCAGCACAACGAGGACGCGATGGCCACCGACAAGCTCGGCGACGGCATCCGCCGCTTCGCCGCCGACCAGCGCAAGCTCGAAGCGCTGCTCGCCCAATGCTTGAACGGATGAGGACGCCGCCATGTCCGAACCGCGCAAGCACGTCGTCATCGTCGGCGGCGGGTTCGGCGGACTGTGGGCGACGCGCGCACTGGCCAGCGCGCCGGTGCGCATCACCCTGATCGACCGCCGCAACCACCATCTGTTCCAACCGCTGCTGTACCAGGTCGCCACCGCCGGCCTGTCGTCGCCGGACATCGCCGCGCCGTTGCGCCACATCCTGCGCAAGCAGGCCAACGTCGAAGTGCGCCTGGGCGAAGTGACCGGCATCGACGCCGCCGCGCGCAGCGTGTCGCTGGCCGACGGCGATGCCATCGGCTACGACTTCCTGCTGCTCGCCAGCGGCGCCACCCACGCCTATTTCGGCCACGACGAATGGTCGGCGCACGCGCCGGGCCTGAAGACGCTCGACGACGCCCTGCACATCCGCCGCCGCGTGCTGCTCGCGTTCGAACGCGCCGAAGCCGCGCAGACCGAGCAAGAACGCGAGGCGTGGCTGCATTTCGCCGTCGTCGGCGGCGGCCCGACCGGCGTGGAGATGGCCGGCACCCTGGCCGAGATCGCGCGCAAGACGCTGCGCCGCGAGTTCCGCCGCATCGACCCGGCCAAGGCGCGGGTGCGCCTGATCGAGGCCGGCCCGCGGGTGCTGGCGAGCTTTCCCGAATCGCTGTCGGAAAAGGCGCGCGCGCAACTGCAACGGCTCGGCGTGGAAGTCTCCACCGGCACCCCGGTCGGCGCGATCGACGCGAGCGGCTACACCCTCGGCGCCCAGTTCGTTCCGGCGCGCACGGTGCTGTGGGCGGCCGGCGTCGCCGCCTCGCCCCTGGGCGCGCTGCTCGACGCGCCGCGCGACCGCGCCGGCCGCGTGCAGGTGCTGCCCGACCTCAGCGTGCCCGGCCATCCGGAGATCTTCGTCGCCGGCGATCTGGCCAGCTTGCAGCAAGCCGACGGCAAACCGGTGCCCGGCGTCGCGCCGGCGGCCAAGCAGATGGGCAGCCACGTCGCCCAGAGCATCCGCGCACGAGTGTCGGGCAAGGCCGCGCCGGCGCCGTTCCGCTACGTCGACTTCGGCAACCTCGCCACCATCGGCCGCCGCGCCGCGGTGGTCGACCTGCGCGGACTGCACTTCTCCGGCGTGCTGGCGTGGTCGTTCTGGCTCGCCGCGCACGTGTTCTTCCTGATCGGCTTCCGCAACCGACTGCTGGTGCTGCTGAACTGGTCGTGGGCGTACTACACCTACCAACGCCACGCCCGCATCATCCTCGGCGGCGTCGGCGATGCGCCGGCGGACGCGGACGACGACTGAGGCGCTGGATCGACGCAACGCAGCGGCGCATCCTCCGGCCGCAACGAAAAAAAGGGCGCCTCGCGGCGCCCTTTCCGTCCGTGCGATGCGTTCTCGCCGGCTCAGGTGTAACCGTCGAAGTAGTACGCGGTAGCCTGCACCTGTCGGGTCGCACCGGTGTCCAGGTCGGTGATCGTCGCCTGCAGGATCGCGATCCCGTCGCCCAGACGGTCGGTGGCGATCGGCACCGAGCACGCCGAATAGATGCACGAGGCGACGATCGCGTTGGTTTCCAGATTGCGCCACACATAGCTGTAGTTGCCGGCCGGCAAGCCGGTCACGCTGAACACCGCCACCGACGGATCGTGCGCGCCGTTGGGCACCCACAGCGACGTGCAGCTGTCGGCGGTGGCGATGTCGAAGCGGAAGGTATCGACATAACACTCCATGCCGGCGTTGCTCAGATCGCCGGCGCGGGCCGGTTCTGCGTAACCCATCGCCACGGCGAGCGCGACCGCGCTCAGTCCGATCATTGCGTTGATGCGCATGAAACTCTCCTTGTTCGATCGACGAAGGCGCGCTGCGCGCGCGCCGGGCGGAACCGGCGCCGCGCAGCGGCGGTCGCGCCGCCGCTGCGCGCCGGTTCGGTCAGTTGTAGCCGTCCCAATACCAGGCGGTCGCATCCAGCGCGCGTTGCGCGCCGGTGGCCGCATCGGTCACCACCACCCGCATGCGCGCCTCGCCGTCGCCGCGCGTCTCGGTGGCGATCGGCACGATGCAGTACTGCGCATTGCCGCAGCCGCCCGGCGTCTGCCCGGTTTCCAGGTCGGTCCAGGCATAGCTGTAGTTCCCCGCCGGCAACCCGCTCACTTCGAACATCGCCACCGACGGGTTGGTGGCGGTGCCGGGCGTCCAGGTGCTGTGGCACCAGCCCGCCTGCGGCACGTCGAAAGCGAACGTGTCGACGTAACACGTCAGTTGCGCTCCGCTCAGATCGCCCGCGCGCGCCGGCGCGACCGACGACAGCGACAGCGCAGCGGCGAATCCGGCCGCGATCAGCATCTTGCCAACTTCCATGACCCCCTCCTTTTGGTTGGTGTGGGCCGGCGCGCCGAGCGCGCCGGCGCCGCAGTCTCGGGCCGGCGCGCGCGCGCCGGCAAGGACGGGGCCGCGGCGATGCGACGCCGCTTGCAGTTCTCATCCGTCCGCGCGTGGCCGCGTCGGCGAAGTAGCGACGCTGCGCAACCGCGAATGGCGGCGGGCGATCCGCGCCCGCCGCCGGTTCGGCGCGCGCCGCTCAGTTGACGCCGTCGTAGTAACGCGCTTTGGCCTGCACCGACTTGCTCGCACCGGTATCCAGATCGGTGACCGTCGCGCCGAGCACGGCCTCGCCGTCGCCGCGGGTCTCGGTCGCGATCGAAATCCAGCAGTAATTGCTGTTGGCGCAGCTCGGCATCGGCTGGTTGTTCTCCAGGTTGCGCCAGGCGATCGAATAGCGCCCGGCTTGCAGACCGGTCACTTCGAAATAGGCGGTGCTGGGATTGGTGGCGCGGGAGGGGATCCAGTACGACTCGCAGTATCCCGCCTGCGGAACGTCCCAATCGGCGGTTTCGACGTAGCAGGTCACCACCGCGTTGCTGACGTTGCCGGCTTGCGCCGGCGGGCTGTGCGACACGGCGAAAACCGAGAGCAACGCGCCCAGCGCCATCCATTTGTTCGCTTGCATAAAGCCTCCGTTGACTTGCGGATACAGACAGACCGGCACCGCTGCGGGGGGGGCCGCGGCGGCGCATCGGCGAGCGATGCGTCGACCGCTCGGACAGGTACTCGCAAAACGCAAGGCCAACGGATCACCCGGCGTCGGGCTCGACGGCGGCTCGGCGTGGGCGCATGCCCGTTCGCGCGGGCCGCGCCTGCCGTCCTCGCACGGGCGCGCGGCCTCAGTCGCGCTCGATCCGGCACAGGAAGCAACCGTAGGCCGCGTTGTGCGCATCGATGCGCGCCGCGCGCGGATCGGCGAGGATCTCCTCCACGGCCGCTTCGCCCTGCTCGCCCTCGCACACGCGCGCCTGCAACAGCCAGCCGTCGGCGTCGTACACGCGCAGCGACAGGCGACGGCTGCGCAGCAGCTCCGGCAGACGATTGCGCAAAGTCGGCGCGCGTTCGCCGCGCTCGCGCACGAAGATCGGGCCGCTGGCGCGGTACGGGCCGTCGCGGTGGTGCTCGAAGGTCAACAGCAGCAGGGTTTCGCCGGCCGCCGCCTCGCTCAGCGAGACCCGGCACGGATAGCCGCGCGGCGAGTCGGCCACGACCCGGCGCACGCCGTGCGCGCGCAGCGCTTCGTCGTCGAGCGCGAACAGCGGGGCGAAGGCGTCTGGGGCGAGGCCGTCGATTCGGTAAGCGTGCATGGCTGGTTCCTCAGATGGGTTCGACGCCACCTTAGGTCTGCGGCGGCGGCGCCGATATCCGCGTCTTGCGCAACCGTTGATGAGCCCGCCAGCGAGGGCTTAGGCTGATGCGCACACGGCGCGCCGCCGCGTCCGGTCAGAGGACGACCGCATGCACACGCCCCACATCGCCGACACGGACCCGTCGCGGCGCCGCCTGCTGTTGCCGTTGCTGCTGACCCTGGCCGCCGCCGCATGCTCGGCGCAGGAGCCGGCCGCGCTGGCGCGCACGCAGTGGAACGAGCGGCAGCGCGAGCGCCAGGAGTGGGATTGCCTGTGGCCGAAACTGCGCGACAACGAAGGGCCGTTCGGTTACGCCGAACTCGACCGCTGCCGCGTGCTGGTCGGCGGCCATCCGTATCCGACCAGCTCCTCGCTGGGGTTGGTGGCGCTGGGGCGGTTGGTCGCGAACGCCGAACAACCGCCGGACTTCGCCGCGCTGCTGGCCCGCCACGGCGGCACCCTGCGCGAACGCGCCACCGGCAAGGCCGGCGATCTCGAAGCGCTGCGCGTGCTGGCGTATCTGCAACAAGGCGCCGGCGACGCCGCCGGCCTGGCGCAGAGCGACGAACTGGGCTGGAAACGCTACCGCGACCCGCGCTTCGCGCTGAGCCGCGTCCAGCACGCCGAACCGGAGCCGGGCGTCGCGCCGGACCCGGCGTATCGCGCCATGCTGGTGCAGGCGGCGCAGGATTTTCCGCACGCGCCGCTGTATCCGATGATGGAAGCGGTCTACCGCGCCGCGCCCGGCGATCCGCCGGCCGTTGACGTCGCCCGCGTGCTGCAGGCCGAAACCCGGACCCTGGACCTGAGCGTGCGCTACGGCGACTTGCGCTCGCATTCCCAGCTCAAGGCGCTGTACCGGCGATTGGCGAAGACGTTGGAAGAGGAAAAAGCCAACGCCCGCGCGACCCAGCGCGCGCAGTCCGGCCGCTCGGACGCGAACGCACTGGCCAAGACGTAGCGGCGCGCGCCCACAAACGAAAACGGCCCGGGTCGCCCCCGGGCCGTCTGCGTCCGTTTGCTTCGTTCGCTTGCGCTTACGCCGCGAACAGACCGCGCATCTTCTTCAACGCATTCGCCTCGATCTGGCGGATGCGCTCGGCGCTGACGCCGTACTCGTCGGCCAGCTCCTGCAGCGTGATCTTGCTGTCGGCATCGAGCCAGCGGCGCTTGATGATGTCGCGCGAACGCGCATCCAGGCCGGCCATGCCTTCGCGCAGCAGCGCCAGCTGGTTGTCTTCTTCGTCCTCGCGCTCGTAGCTCTGCGAGGGGTCTTCGTCGGCAGCGCGCAGGTACGCGGCCGGCGACGGCGGCGCGTGGTCGTCGTCCTCGTCGCTGGGCGCGTCGAAGCCGATGTCGCGGCCGGACAGGCGCGACTCCATCTCCATCACTTCGCGCTCGGAGACGTTGAGGTCCAGGGCGACCTGACGCACTTCCTCGGCGTTCATCCAGCCCAGGCGGGTCTTGGACTTGCGCAGGTTGAAGAACAGCTTGCGCTGGGCCTTGGTCGTGGCGACCTTGACGATGCGCCAGTTCTTGAGGATGAACTCGTGCATCTCGGCGCGGATCCAGTGCACCGCGAAGGAGACCAAACGCACGCCCTGGTCGGGGTCGAAGCGCTTGACCGCCTTCATCAGGCCGATGTTGCCTTCCTGGATGAGGTCGCCGATCTGCAGGCCGTAGCCGTTGTAGCCGCGGGCCACGTGGACCACGAAGCGCAGATGGGAATGGACGAGTTCGCGGGCCGCGTCGAGGTCTTCGTCGTCGCGGAAGCGGCGGGCCAACGCCTGCTCGTTCTCGACGCTGAGCACCGGGATCTGGTGCACCGCGCCGATGTATGCATCCAGCGAACCGAGCGCGCTGGGCACAGGCAGGTTGTTGGCGACAAGAGCAGAGGATTGGGCGATAGAGGTCATGGCAGCGATCTTAGCAGTCGGCCTATAGGACTGCTAAAGGTGGGGGAAGTTCCGCAGTGTTGCGCGGTTGGAACGGCGGGCGGGGACGTGGATGGCGCGCGTTCAGATACGGGACGCGGCGGCGGGCGACGGGTGCGGTCAAGTCCGGCGACTATGCCTGGGCGCGCCTGAGGGCTGGCGAAACATCTTGAATATCAACTGGTTAAAACGACGCGATGGCTGGCCCAGCCACGCATTGGGGGCCGCGGCACTCGGCTATCGGCCCGCGGTCGAGCGACCTCTTCACACATCTGCGGTCTCAGGAGATGGCGCAGGTGCAGTCTCAACCCTCAAAGAGACCTTTCGATGCGTGACGCCGGAGGCCTACAGGTCGGCGCGATAGCCCATCGTCCGGCCAATGCGGCCGTCGCCCGACCGTCCGCGCAGCCTCGAACGGCGACAAGGTTCGCAAACAGACAGCGCGATATCCTGCGGAAAAACGCCTGCCGGCCCACCCGTGCGTGAGCAAGTGCAGCGCTCCGGGCGTGCGAACGTCCTCCCCTCAAGAAACCGCCCCCATGCCACTGAGCGTCAAGACGCCGCTGCTCGAATCCCTACCGTTGTCGCGCGCCATCGGCGCCAGGGCCTGGATCAAGATGGACGCCATGCAGCCGTCCGGGTCGTTCAAGATCCGCGGCATCGGCCACGCCTGCGAGCACTACCGCGCGCGCGGCGCGCAACGCTTCCTGTCGTCTTCCGGCGGCAACGCCGGCCTCGCCGTCGCCTATGCCGGACGCAAGCTCGGCGTGCCGGTGGTGGTGGTGGTGCCGGAAACCACGACCGAGCGCGCGCGCCGCCTGCTCGATGCGGAAGGCGCCGAAGTGATCGTGCACGGCACGTCGTGGTTCGAAGCGAACCAGTACGCGCAATCGCTGAAAACCGCGCAGGACGCGTTCCTGCATCCGTTCGACGATCCGCTGCTGTGGCAGGGCCATGCCACGCTGATCGACGAAGTCGTCGCCGACGGGCTGCGCCCGGACGCGGTGGTGCTGTGCGTCGGCGGCGGCGGCTTGCTGGCGGGCGTCGCCGAAGGCATGCGCCGCAACGGACTCGGCGAGGTGCCGATCTATGCCGCGGAAACCGACGGCATGGCCTCGTTCGCCGCCGCGGTCGACGCCGGCCGGCCGGTCGAGCTGCCCGCGCTGTCGGGCGTGGCGACCTCGCTCGGCGCGCGTCAGGTGTGCGAGCGCGCGTTCGCGCTGACCCGCGAGCGGCCGGTGATTCCCATTCAGGTCAGCGATCGCGAAGCGGTCGACGCCTGCCTGGCCTTCCTCGACGACCACCGCACCCTGGTCGAACCGGCCTGCGGCGCGTCGCTGGCGCTGTTGTACGCGAACAAGCTTCCGGTCGAAGCGGGCCAGAACGTGCTGGTCGTCGTCTGCGGCGGATCGACCGCGACCGTGGAGTCCTTGTCCCGGTTCGCGGGGTAAGCCGCCGCGCCGGCCCGCGGTGCGTCCGGCCCACGGTGGCGCCGCCGTCGGCATCGCCAAAGCGGCGCACAACGCGCGTCGCGCGCCGCGGTTGACGCCGCTCAGCCGAAATCGCGATCTATCGCGCGATTCGCATCACGTTTCGACAATGATTTGTTCGCGTTTCGCTCTTGCGACCGCTTTGCCGGATTGGGCGTACTGACGGGGCGCCGGCCGCACGCGCCGGCCCGACCCGGGGACACCATCGATGATCCGTTCGACCACCCGCCGCCCGCCGCGGCGCAGCCCGCTGTTGACCGCTCTGGCCGTGGCCCTGGCCGCGCCGCTGTTCGCCCCCGCCGCCCTGGCCCAGCAGGCCGCCGCGCCGGCGCCGGCCGAGCGCAACGCCACCGAACTGGAAGGCATCAAGGTCACCGCCTCGCGCATTCCGCGCAGCGGCTTCGACACCCTGGAACCGGCCGGCGTGGTCTCCGGCGAATCGGTGCGCGAGCGCGGCATGACCAACGTCGCCGACGCGCTGAACCAGACCGTCGGTTTCGGCGTCGGCCAGACCCCGGAAGGCGGCCAGGGCAACTTCGCCGGCGGCGTCAATTTCGTGAACCGCTTCGGCCTCGGCAGCAACCGCACCCTGACCCTGCTCAACGGCCGGCGCATGGTGACCTCGCGCGCGCTGACCAACTTCGGTTTCTCCGCCGGTTCGCAGGTCGACCTCAACGCGATCCCGGTGCAGATGATCGACCGGGTCGAGAACGTCGCCATCGGCGGCGCGCCGACCTACGGCTCCGACGCGATCGCCGGCGTGGTCAACGTGATCCTCAAGGACCGCTTCCAGGGCGTGGAAGCCAACTTCAACTACGGCATCAGCGACCACGGCGACAACGAGCGCCTGGGCTACAGCGTGCTGGCCGGCGCCGACTTCGCCGACGGCCGCGGCAACCTCATGGTCGGCGCGTCCTACGACGACAGCCAGGGTCTGGTGCGCTCGGACCGCACCGATTTCGCCCGCGCCTACGCCTTCCCGGCGAATCCGAACGCGGCGCAGATGCGCGCCAACCAGCCGGGCCGCAATCCCGCCACCGACGGCCGCGTCAACGGCAACGTTCCGTTCGACAGCGGTCCTGAAGACGGCATCCCCGGCACCGTGCTGATCCGCGATGCGCGCACCTTCACCACCACCTTCGGCGGTCTGATCCTGCCGGTCAGCGGCGCGGTCACCCTGCCCGGCGGCGCCTTGCGCGGCTTCGGCCCGAACCAGCGCACCTACCTGCAATTCGCGCCGAACGGCAATCTGGTGCCGTACGACCCGGGCGTGAACTTCGGCACCAGCACCGCGTCCGGCGGTCAGGGCCTGAACACCGCCGACATCACCGCGCTGCTGACCAGCCTCAAGCGCCAGACGGTCAACGTGATCGGCCACTTCGACGTCGCCGACAACGTGCGCCTGTTCGCCGAAGGCCTGCATTACCAGGCCGATGCCGATCCGCCGGTCGACATCGCCACCACCGGCAACACCACCGCCGGCACCCGCCTCAACAGCGCGCTGATCGTGCAGTCGACCCATCCTTTGCTCAACGCGCAGGCGCGCCAGCAGTTGCAGGCGCTGGGCATCGGCAGCTTCCGCCTGGCCCGCACCTCGGCCGACCTGGGCCTGACCCCGGACCGCACCCACAGCACCATCGACCGCATCGTGCTCGGCGCGCGCGGCGATTTCGAACTGTGGTCGCGCCCGTTCGACTGGGAAATCTCGGCCAACTACGGCCGGATGAAGGCTTACACCTCGTCGGTGTCGCTGAACCAGCAGAACTTCATCAACGCCATCAACGTCAGCAACGTCGGCGGGCGGCTGGTGTGCGATCCGAACGCGCGCAACGCGGTCTATGCCGCCAGCGCCGGCGCCAACTCGAACCCGATCGCCGATCCCAACTGCGTGCCGCTGGACCTGTTCGGCCAGGGCCGTCCGTCGGCCGAGGCGATCGACTACGTCACCGGCATCCAGCGCACCGATTTCGAACAGAAGCAGAAGGTGTTCAGCGCCTTCGTCAGCGGCCCGGTCGCCGAGTTGTGGAGCGGCCCGCTCAACGTCGCGCTCGGCTACGAGTACCGGGTCGAGGAAGGCGGCTTCACCCCGAACGACTTCACCCGCCGCGGACTGGGCCGTTCGGTCGCCATTCCCTCGCTCAACGGCAAGTACCACACCAACGAGTACTACGCCGAGGCGATGCTGCCGCTGGTGTCGCCGGACGCGAACCTCCCCGGCCTGCACCGGCTCGACATCACCGGCAAGTTCCGCCGCGTCGACAACAGCGTCAACGGCGGCTTCAACGCCTACACCTACGGCCTGCAATGGGAACCGCTGCCGGGATTGCAGATCCGCGGCAACAAGACCCGTTCGCTGCGCGCGCCGGTGATCACCGAACTGTTCCTGCCGCAGGTCGAACTGTTCCAGACCACGTCCGACCCCTGCGACCGCCGCAACGTCACCGGCGGCCCGGACCCGGCCACGCGCGCGCGCAACTGCGCGGCGTTCTACCAGCAGTACGGCCTCAACCCGGTCGACTTCCAGCAGAACAGCGCGACCGCGCGCGGCGCGCGCCAGGGCGAGCCGAACCTGCGCAACGAAGCGGCCGATTCGTGGACCGCGGGTTTCGTCTGGCAGCCGGAGTCCGTCAAGGGCCTTCGTCTGGCGGTGGACTACAACGAGGTCAAGCTCAAGGACCAGATCTTCGCCCAGAGCATCAACGACGTGCTGTCGGCCTGCTACGACAACGCCAACTTCAATGCGGGCAACGTCAACGCCGCCAACTACTACTGCGAGCAGATCAAGCGCAACGCCGACGGCCAGTTCGACATCGTCGCGGTGCGCTACCGCAACGGCGACTTCATCCACTTCCAGGGCGTGACCGGCGAGCTGGCGTACCGCTGGGACGCCGGCGACTGGGGCCGCTTCGACTTCAGCGCCAATGCGCTGTGGGTCAAGCGCTTCGAAAGCTCGACCACCGGCGTGAGCGTGGACGACGACGCCGGCGAGATCGGCATGGCCAAGCGCCAGTACCAGTTCGGCGTGGACTACCAGAAGGACCGGCTCGGGCTGAACCTCAACGCGCGTTATCTGAGTGCCTCGGTGTTCGACAACGAGGACACCGTGGAATCGCGCGACGTGCTGCGCGCGCCGTCGTACTGGCTGCTCGGCGCCGGCGCGAACTACCGCTTCGGCGACAACGTGCGGGTCAACTTCGCGGTGCAGAACCTGCTCGACAAGGATCCGCCGCTGGGGACCACGCCGAGCGAGCTGGGCATCGGCACTTACGACATCCTCGGGCGGCGCTACAGCCTCAGCGTGACTTACCGGTTCGACTGACGCTGCGCTGCGCGCGGCCGGCTTCGCCCGAAGCCGGCCGGGTCGCGCCGCCGGCGCGGGGACGGCGGCGCGGTGTTAGGCTCGGCGCGAACTCCGCGTCCGCGAACGATGATCCAGCGCCGACTCCAACACGACCGAACCGGCTGCGGGCTGGCCTGCGTGGCGATGCTGGCCGGCATCGGCTACGCCCAGGCGCGCACCCTGGCGCGGGCGCTGGCGATCGGCCCGCGGCCGTACCGCTACCGCGCCGGCGGCGGGCTGCGCACCGCGCGCGCGGGTTGGCTCACCGATGCGCAGCAGCTGCGGCGGATGCTGACGGTGCTGCGCATCCGCAGCGGCGCCGAGCGCGCGGTCGGCGACTGGAGCGAGTGCGACGGCGACGGCTTGGTCGCGATCAACGCGCGCGAAGACGGCACCTGGCATTGGGTGGTGTACCTGCACGATTCGGATTCGCCGCGCGTGCTCGATCCGAATCCGCGGGTACGCCGCGGCGAGCGCCGCGATTTCGGCCGCATGCGGCCGGCGCGGTTCGTGCCGGTCGAGACGCAGCCCCTGTAGGATCGGCGCGAGCCGCGACTGCGACAACGCAACTACGCCGAAACTTCCGCGGTGGCTGCGTTGTCGCAGTCGCGGCTCGCGCCGCTCCTACAGGAAGCCGCCATCAGTCCGAACCGATCCGCGCCAGATCGCGCGCGAACGCGCGCGTCGCCGGCCGGATCTCGGCCGCGTCGATGACCCCGTAACCGAAGGTGATCGCCGGCTGCGCCGGCGCATGCATCGCGTACTCGGCGATCGATTGCGCGCCGGGCATATGCCGCGGCAGCCGCGCCAGGATCGCCGGCGCCAGCGCCGGGTCGCGGATGCGCGCGGCCAGGTGCATGCCGGCTTCCGACGGGATCGATCGCAGCCAAGGCGCCAGTTCGGCGTCGAGCGCGGCCAGCAAGGCCTCGCGCCGCGGCGCGTAGACCGCGCGCATGCGCCGCACGTGCCGGGCCAGATGGCCGTCGCGGATGAACGCGGCCAGCACCGACTGGGTGACGGTGTCGCTGTGCGAATCGGCGCAGTGCTTGACCGTAATCAGGGCATCGCGCGCCCAGCGCGGGGCGACGATGAAGCCCTTGCGCAGCGACGGGAACAGGCTCTTGGAGAAGGTGCCGATGTAGAACACCAGACCGTCGCGGTCGAGCGTCTGCAACGCGTCCAGCGGGCGGCTGCCGAAGCGGAACTCGCCGTCGTAGTCGTCCTCGATCACCAGCGCGTTGCGCTGGCGGGCGAAATCGAGCAAGGCGCGGCGGCGGCGCAGCGACAGCGCCACGCCGGTCGGCGACTGGTGCGAGGGGGTCACGCTGACGACCCGCACGTCGTCCGGCAACCGGTCCACGCACAGGCCTTCCTCGTCGACCGGCATCGGCGCCAGCCGCGCGCCGGCCGCGGCGAACGCGGCGCGTATCGGCGGGTAGCCGGGCTCTTCCACAGCGACCCGGGTTTCGCCGGGCGTCACCAGCAGGCGCGCGAGCAGGTCGAAGGCCTGCTGCGCGCCCGAGGTCACCACCACGTCGTCGCCGGTGCAGGCGACCGCGCGGGCGAAGGCGACGTGCTGGGCGATGGCGTGGCGCAGTTCGGCGATGCCCTCCGACGGCGGGTAGCTGAAGCGGGTCTTGGACCACGCCCGCAGCGTTTGCGCCGACAGCCGCCGCCACACGTCGTGGGGGAAGTGGCGGTGATCGGGAATGCCGAGACGGAAGCAGCGCTCGGGCAACTGCCGCGGCGGGTCCGGGCGCAGGAACGGCGTGCGCCACAACGGGTTCAGGCGCGCGTCTTCGAGCCCGGGCGCCAGCGTCCGCGGCGCGCGCCGGTCGCGGCGCGCGGCGACGTCGGCGACGACCGCCTTGGCGCCCTGGCGCGGGCTGACATAGCCCTCGGCGATCAGCAGGTCGTAGGCGGCGACCACGGTGTTGCGGGCGATGCCGAGCCCGGCCGCGACCTGGCGCGTCGCCGGCAGCATTGCGCCCGCGGCCAGGCGCCCGTCGAGGATGGCCGCGCGCAGCTGCTGGTGCAGTTCATGGGTCAGGTTGCCCTGGCCGCGCGCCGGCAGGCTCAGCGCGAACTCGAATACGTTGCGCTCGGAAACTGGTTCCATGAAATCGATCCGTTTTGGCCCAGCCGGGGCGCCAGCGTACTCCTAAGCTGATCCCATGACAGCGGCCCTCGCCGCTGCGGACGCCGCCGCCGTGGACACCGCCGCCCTTGACCTTTATTACGCCGCCACGCCCAACGGCCTGAAGCTGCGCCTGTACCTGGAGGAGACCGGCCTCGCCCACCGGATCGTGCCGGTCAAGCTGTCGGCCGGCGAACAGTTCGCGCCCGAATTTCTGGCGATTTCGCCGAACAACAAGATTCCCGCGATCGTCGACCACGCTCCCGCCGACGGCGGCGCGCCGCTGCCGGTGTTCGAATCCGGCGCGATCCTGCTCTACCTCGCGCGCAAGACCGGCCTGCTGTGGCCGCGCGCGCAGCGCGATCAGCTCGAGGCCACCCAGTGGCTGTTCTGGCAGATGGCCGGGCTCGGCCCGATGGCCGGCCAGGCCGGGCACTTCCGCGCGCATGCGCCGGAACCGGTGCCGTATGCGATCGAACGCTACACCCGCGAAGCCGCGCGGCTGTACGGCGTGCTCGACCGGCGCCTGCAGGGGCGCGAGTTCATCGCCGGCGACGAACTCTCCATCGCCGATATCGCCTGCTATCCGTGGGTGGTGCCGCACGCCGGCCTCGGCCACGACCTGAGCGCCACGCCGGACCTGCGGCGCTGGTTCGAACGCCTGCGCGAACGGCCGGCGACCCAGCGCGCGTACGCCGGCGTCGACGATCCCTATGCCAAGCCGGCCAATTTCACCGAAGCCGAGCGGCGCGCGCTGTTCGGGCAGGGCGCGCAGGCCTGAGCCATCGCTGCCGTTGCAGGAGGGACGTCAGTCCCTCGCACAAGCGCCGCCCTCTCCATCGTTGCCGCCCGCCCAGCCGAGGCCCGCCATGCCCTTCCCCATCTGCGAAACCTGCGGCACCCAGTTCGCCGAATCCGCCGCGCCGCCGGCGCACTGCCCGATCTGCGAGGACGAGCGCCAGTACGTCGGCTGGAACGGCCAACGCTGGACCACCCTGGAATCGCTGGCCCAGCGCCACCGCCTGCGCATCGACGAGGACGCCGGCGTGCTCAGCCTGAGCATGGCCCCGGCCTTCGCCATCGACCAGCGCGCGATGTTCCTGCCGACCGGCGCCGGCAATATCTTGTGGGAAACCCTGGCGCTGGTGACCGACGAGGCGGTGCAGGCGCTGCGCGCGCTCGGCGGCGTCGACCTGATCGCGATCTCGCATCCGCACTTCTACGCCTCGATGGTCGAATGGAGCCGCGCGTTCGGCGACATCCCGATCTATCTGCACGAAGCCGACCGCGAATGGGTGCAGCGGCCGTCGCCGGCGATCCGCTACTGGAGCGGCGACGAACTGCGCCTGTCCGACGACGTGGTCCTGATCCGCTGCGGCGGCCACTTCGCCGGCAGCACCGCGCTGCACTGGCGCCGCGGCGGCGAGCGCGGCGACGCGCTGTTCCCCGGCGATGCGCTGCAAGTGGTGTCCGACCGCCACCACACCACCTTCATGTACAGCTACCCGAACTACATCCCGATGAAACCCGCCGACGTGCGCGCGATGCGCGAACGCGTCGCCGGCTACGACTTCGAGGACGTCTACGGCTACAGCCTGGGCCGCAACATCCTCGGCGGCGGCCGCGCCGCGGTCGACGCCTCGTTCCAGCGCTACTTCGACGCCATCGCCGGCTGAGCCGGCGCTACTTCGCGAGGAATCGCCATGCCTTCGGGCTTCGAGCACCTGCACGACTACCTGCCCGCGCGCATCGGCGCCAGCGCCGAACTGCCGTGGATTCCCGCCGACACGCCCGGCAAGTATTCCAAGCCGCTGCGCTTCTTCGCCGACGACCGCGGCTTCGTCGAACTGCTGCGCATGGACCCGGGCCTGACCATGCCGTTGCACCGCCACACCGGCGAGATCCACGCCTACAACCTCAGCGGCACCCGCCAGTTGTGCACCGGCGAGCTGATCGGCCCGGGCGATTACGTCTACGAGCCGCCCGGCAACGTCGACTGGTGGAAGATCGTCGGCAACGAACCGATGATCGCGCTGGTGGTGGTGATGGGCGCGGTCGAGTTCCTCGGCCCCGGCGGCAGCGTGCGCTTGCGCGCGACCGCGCAAAGCCAGCGCGCCGCGTACGAGCGCTATTGCCGCGAGCAGCGCCGGACGGCGCTGGACCTGACCGACCGCTGAGCGCGGCGGCCGGCGCGGCCGGCATCGGCGCGCTGCGCTTCGGCGCGGTCCGGCGGCTCAGCGCTCGACGAAGTCCTTGAGCCGCAGCAGCGCCCGATCCCATTGCTCGCCGATGCGCTGCAAGGATTGCCGTGCCTGCTCCAACTCGTCCGGCTCGAACTGCCACAGCCGTTCGCGCCCGACCTTGAGGTCGCGCACCAGCCCGGCGCCGGACAGCACCTGCAAGTGCTTGGTCACCGCCTGCCGGCTGATGTCGGTGCCGACGGTGAGCTGGGCGATCGACAAGGCGCCGCCGGCGCACAGCGCCACCACCAGCCGCAGCCGGGTTTCGTCGCCGAGCGCCTCGAACACCCGCGCCGAGCGCCGCAACGCCGGCGCCTTGAGCGCAGCGGCGGGCTTAGCCGACATAGCGCGCGATGTTCTTGACCTGCTCGTCCCAGCCGCCGGAGTTCATCCGGAACGCTTCCTCGCGGCGCTCGGCCGGAACCTGATCGAAGCCCGACTCGGTCACCGTCAGCAAAGTGCCGCCGTCGGCCTCTTCGAGGACGAACTCGACCAGCGTCGGCGCCTCGTGCGAGTAGTCGCGGCCCGGATCGACCGCGTAAGGATGCCAGTGGAACGAGAACAACCGCTCGGGCTGCATCGTCTGCACGACGACCTTCATCAGCAGATGCTCGTAGCCCGGATAAGTGATGTAGCCCTGCGCGCTCTGGCCCGGCGCGAAGCGCTGGCCTTGCAGGCGCACGCCGAACCATTCGCCGAAGGATTCGGCGTCGGCGAGCGCGCGCCAGACTTTGGCGCGCGGGGCGTGCAGCAGGATCTTGCGTTCGATGCGGTCGGTCGATGCGTTCATGGGCAACCTCCTGGGTGCATTTCAGCCTGCGCCCCAAAAGCGCAACCGTCAAGTTGCCCGTTCATTTGGGTGGATTCACAGCGATACCGCCGCCAGCCAGACCAGCGCGATCAGCAGCGCGAGCGCTGTCGCGGCCGCCTCGACCGCGTCGTCGCGCCGTTTCAACCGCCATGCCACGGCCGCCGCGAACACCACCAGCGGCACGACGAAGACTTCCATGCCGATCATCCGGCAGCGCACCAGGCGATCGCCGTCGCCACACATGAAGCGATTCGGGTCCCAGGCGTTGAAGGCGTCGGCGATCAGCGTGTACACCGGCGGCACCACCGCGAAGCAGAACAGCGCGATCCACAGGCAGGCGCGCAGGCCGCGCGCCGCGAGCGCCTGCGGCCACAGCGCCAGGACCAGGCAGCCGGCGCACGCCGCCGCGACCGCCAGCGGAATGCCCCAGACGCCGGGCTCGTGCAGGTCCCAGGCGACATACGCCGAACCGGCGATCCAGGCCGCGGCGACGGCGACGCTCGCGCCGCGCGCGACGCGGTCGCGACGGACCGGCGCGCTCATCGCGCACGCTCGCAGGCTGCGGCGTCCGCGACCGTACGCCGCAGTGCCCGAGCCTTCGCGTCGCGACCGGCCTGCAACCGTGCGCGCCCTGGCCGTATCGAATCCCTTGCCCCGCCGCGCATCGCATCCCTCCTTCGGAACCCCATGTTCACACACGCAAACCCGGCTGACGCTAGCCTCAACGGCAGATGTGTTTATTTGTATCGCCCCCACGACCCACGCCCCCCGGCGCTACCATGCCGGCTCGCATGAGGTGGCCATGAACAAAGTCCTGCTGATCGAGGACGACGCCCGTCTGGCCGGGCTGATCTCCGAGTACCTGCAACGCTACGACTTCCAGACATCGGTGGTGCTGCGCGGCGACCTTGCATTGGCCGCGATCGAGAACGATCCGCCCGACGTGATCGTGCTCGATCTCATGCTGCCCGGCATGGACGGCTTCGACGTGTGCCGGCAGATCCGCAAGCAGTCGAGCCTGCCGATCGTGATGCTGACCGCGCGCGCGGACCTGTTCGACCAGGTCACCGGCCTGGAGGTCGGCGCCGACGACTACGTGCTCAAGCCGGTCGAGCCGCGCCTGCTGCTGGCGCGGCTGCGCGCGGTGCTGCGCCGCAGCCAGGCGCAGCCGCAGGCGGCCGGGCCGTCGGTGCTCAGCTACGGCGGCCTGCAGATCGACCTCACCGCGCGCCAGGTGCGCTGGAAGGGCGAAGAGATCGACCTGAAGACCGCCGACTACAACCTGTTCGTGATCCTGGCCCAGGCCGCCGGCCGCGTGCTCAGCCGCGACGAGTTGCTGCGGCGCTGGCGCGGCATCGGCTTCGACGGCGTCGACCGTACCGTCGATGTCAGCATCTCGCGCCTGCGCCGCCACTTCGCCGACGACGCGCACGAGCCGCGCAAGATCAAGACCGTATGGGGACGGGGCTATCTGTTCAGCCCGATCGCCTGGGAGGACTGAATGCTCTCGATGCTGGTTCGGTTGTACCTGACCGTGGCCGGGCTGCTGTTGTGCTCGATCCTGATGGTGCAGCAGGTGTTCCCCTACCTGTTCCCGGACCAGTACTCCGCCTCGGTGCGGCATGAGTTCGTCGGCGAACTGACCCTGCTGCGCGAACGCCTCGGCGACGCCCACGGCGCCGAACTCGAGCGCCGCCTGAGCGAACTCAACCGGCGCACGCCCGAACGCTACAGCCGGGTCGAACCGCAGGAACTGGCGGCGCTGCCGGCGCGCACCCGCACCGAACTGGCCCGGCTCGGCAGCGCCAGCGACCACGTCGGCAACGAGCATCACCATCTGTTTCTGCGCCTGCCCGGCGGCGAGACGGTGCAGATCGTCTACACCGAGAACGATTTTCCGATCCGCTACGTCGCCTACCTCACCGTGTTCGCGATGGTGCTGCTGGGGCTGATGATCTGGCTGCAACCGCACTGGCGCGACCTGGAACGGCTGCGCGTGACCGCCGCGCAGTTCGGCGACGGCGACCTCGGCGCGCGCGCGCGCCTGCGCGGCGGCTCCTCGATCCGCCAGCTGGCCGCCTACTTCAACAACATGGCCGACCAGATCGGCCGCCTGATCCAGTCCCAGCGCGACATGGTCAACGCCGCCTCGCACGAGCTGCGCACGCCGATCACCCGGCTGGAGTTCGGCCTGGCCAACCTCGCCGACACCCTCGACGACCGGGTCGCACGCGCCCGCGTGCATGCGCTGCGCTGCGACGTGGAGGAGCTCGACCTGCTGGTCGGCGAGCTGCTGACCCTGGGCATGCTCGAACGCAGCGGCCCGCGCCCGAGTCTGGAGCCGGTGCAGCTGGCCGGCTTCCTGCGCGCCTCCACCGGCGTGTCGGCCGAGGAGCTGCGCGTGCGCTCGACCCAGATCGAGTGGGCGATCGCGCCGGAGCTCGACGAGGTAGCGGTGGAACCGCGCAGCCTGCGCCGCGCGTTTTCCAACCTGATGCGCAACGCGGTGCGCTACGCCGACAGCGCGATCCGCGTCGCCGCCGAACCGGCCGGCGAGGACTGGCTGTTGATCGTCGAGGACGACGGCGACGGCATCCCGGCCGAAGATCGGCGCCGCGTGTTCGAACCCTTCTACCGCCTGGACCGCAGCCGCGACCGCGCCACCGGCGGTTACGGCCTGGGCCTGAGCATCGTGCGCCAGGTGATCGACCGCCACGGCGGCTCGATCCACGTCGAGTCCTCGCCGCTGGGCGGCGCGCGCTTCGTCGCCCGGCTGCCGCGGCAGCCGCGGTTGTGGCCCGAGGGCGATCCGGCGCCGGCCGACATCGACGCCGACAACGACAACGACAACGACGCACAGGAGCGCCCCTTCCACCTGCAATGACCCCTTTTCGCCCCGCGCCGCGTTGGCAACAGCGCGGGCGGCGCTTTTTCGCATGGACTTGCAAGCACGCTCGTTCACATTGAGACCGGCTCCAGGATAGGAACCCTTCGATGCATACGGATATGAATGCCCTGCCCGACGACCTCGAGTCGCGGGTACTCGACCTGGCCAACCAGGCCATCGCCCATCAAACCAACGGCGAACACCGCCAGGCCGCCAAGCACTGGGCACGCGCGATCGCCCTGGCCGACGCGGGCCTCGACGGCGACGAGATCCGCCACTGGCTCAGCAGCGGCGCGGCCGAAGCGCTGTACCGGCTCGGCGACTACAGCGGCTGCATCCTCGCCGCGCGCGCGGCGCTGGAGTGGAGCCGGCAGAACCACGCGCCGCTGGCGTGCCTGCTGCTGGGCCAGGCGCAGTTGCGCCTGGGCCGGCGCGAAGCGGCGCTGGAGGCCTTGCGCGAAGCGCGCTCGATCGGCGGCGAAGCGGTGTGGGACGCGATCGATCTCGACCTGCGCGCGGCGGTGGCGCGGCTGCTGCGCTCCAACGCGGCCTGAGCGCCGGCGCGGCGTGCGCCGCCGGTGACGGCCTCAGAACGTCGACCACCACTGTACGTTGCGTTCGAAATGGCCGGCCAGGGTCTGGATCAGGCGATGCCGGGTTTCGTCCGGCCGCGCCTGCGCGTCGCCGCAGGCGATGGCGCGGTCGACTGCGCCGTGCATGGCGCTGAAGAAGATCACCGCGGTCATGCGCGGGTCCGGCGCCGCCCACACGCGCGCGGCGATGCCGCCTTCCAGCAGCTCCACCAGTTGATCCATCACCGGGTGGTCCTGCCAGGCCTGGCGGTCGTAGCCGTTGGCGTTGGCGCTGGCGTCGTGGAACAGCGCGTCGTGCAGGGCCACCTGCTCCAGGTAGGCGGTCACCGCGGTGGCCACCCAGGCGCGCAGGCGGCCGCTCCAGTCGCCGTCGCGGCAGCGCTCCAGCGCCAGGCGCACGCGCGCGACGAAGCCCTCGGCGAAGCGTTGCTCCAGCGCCGTGCGCAGGCCACGGTCGTTGCCGAAACGCGCGCGCAGGCCGGCTTCTTCCAGCGCCGCCGCCGCGGCGATGCGCTGCAGCCGCAGCGCGCCGGAGCCGTAGACCGCGACCAGACGCGCGGCGGCGTCCAGCGCCGGGTCCGGCGGCAGGGCCAGGAAGGCCGACGCTGCGGCCGCTTCGCGCGCGCCGGCGTCGCCCGCGATCGCGGGAAGAGGAAAGGTCATCGGGGGCCGCCTCCAAATGAGAACGATTCTCATCATAGCGCATCCGCGGACGCAGCGCGCGGCCGGTTGCTTTCGCCGGGCTGTCACAAGCCGGGAGCGCGCACCGGAGTTTGCGGACCCGGCGCGCAGATTTTCCGCGCTGGATAAATTTTCACCAATCCTCACCCGCGCTTGCGACCCCGATCGACATCCGCATGCGAACCAATCGATCGACAACGGCGAAAAAACGTCTGCGTTAAGCGGAAACGAATCGGCCTGGATCACAACTCGCGCGTGATTGAACGCGAGGATGCGATAGCGTGCGAAATAGGCTTTTTTCAGGGGAAATATCGCATCGCGAAATTATTCGAAGGCGCAAGTCTCGCTGCACAAAAACCTTCACATATCCGTCTTGTGATAAGTCTCTCACCGCCGTCTTCGTAAATCCTCGACTTGTGATATGCCTCTCATCCACCTTGATGGACATGACTTGAGCGCTCGGGGATATTGATTCCGAAGGCGCCGCACGGCGCATCCGCGCAGCGTCGCCTTCCGATGCGATCGCGCCCTGACCTCAACGGCAAGGCGCGGGCATCGCCCGGACCTTCCCCCCTTTTGCTGCATCGATAAGAACTAAGGCCCACTGTCCGCCGCTCGCGCCGGATGGATACGGATAGAGGCCCTGCCCAGGCGCGCTGCGCCGCGGCCATGTTGGTACTTTTGGATTCGCTATACACACGGAGAGGGGGCCACTCGCAAGAAACGAGTCGGCCGCAGGCTCGCGCGCATTCGTTACGGCGCGCCGACGGACATCGCGTCCGCCGGCCGGCGGCGGCGCGCGTTCCGGCGCCGGCTTCAAGGAAAGCGCCATGAACGAACTGCCTGCACCCGGTTTGCCGCTCACCACCGCCCAGCGCGGATTGTGGGTCGGGCAAAAGCTCGCCTCGGCCGAAGCGACCTTGAACATCGCCGAGGCGGTGGAGATCCACGGACCGGTCGAGCCGGCGCTGTTCCAGCGCGCGCTGCGTCAATTCGCCGACGAGGCCGAAGCCGTGCGCGCGCGCATCGTCGAGCACAACGGCCTGCCGTACCAGATCGTGCGCGAGCGCTACGAGTTCGACACGCCCTACATCGATTTCAGCGCCGAGCCCGATCCGCGCGCCGCCGCCGACGCGTGGATGCAGGCCGAGATCAACCGGCCGGTCGATATGGCCCACGATCCGCTCTGGGTCGGCGCGATCTTCAAATTCGCCGACGACCTGTACTGCTGGTACCAGCGCGCGCACCACACCGTTTACGACGGCTACAGCGGCGGCATGGCCGCCAAGCGCCTCAACGAGCTGTATTGCGCCTACCGCGACGGCGTCGAACCCGAGCCGAGCAGCTACGGCACGCTGGCTTCGCTGATCGAGGCCGAAGCCGCGTACCGCGATTCCGACCGCTACCGCCGCGACCGCGAGTACTGGCTGGAACAACTCGCCGACCTGCCCGAAGCGGTGACCCTGGCGCGGCGGCGCGTGCGCAACAACGGCGGCCTGCGCCGCGCCAGCGGCCACGTGCCCGAGGCCGGGCGCGAGCGCCTGGCCGAGATCGCCCGCGACAACGGGGTCAGCCTGCCGCAGGTGCTGATCGCGCTGATCGCCGCCTACTACCACCGCGCCAGCGGCGCGCATGATCTGGTGTTCGGCATGCCGGTCACCGGCCGCTCCAACCACGCCCTGCGCAGCACCCCGGGCATGGTCGCCAACGTCGTCGCGATCCGCCTGCAGATGCGCGCGGACATGAGCATGAGCGAGTTGTTCCAGCAAACCTCGCGCACGGTCAAGTCCGCTTTGCGCCATCAGCAGTACCGCTTCGAGGAGTTGCGCCGCGACCTCGGCCTGGTCAATCCCGACCAGCACATGGCCTGGCTCGGCATCAACATCGAGCCGTACGACTACAACAACTTCCTCGGCCACCGCGGCAGCGCGCGCAACCTGCACAACGGCACCGCCGAAGACCTGACCGTGTTCGTGTTCGACCGCCTCGACGGCCAGGGCCTGAGCTTCGACTTCGACGCCAACCCGACCTTGTACCCGGCCGCCGAACTCGACGAACACAAGCGCCGGCTGATGCGCCTGATCGAACAGGTGCTCGAACGTCCCGACATCGCCCTGGGCGAGATCGACGTGCTCGGCGACGACGAGCGCGCGCGGCTGCTGTCGCAATGGAACGCGACCGACGCGGCGCTGGAGGACAGCACCGCGCTGGCGCAGTTCCAGCGCCAAGCGCAAAGCACGCCCGACGCGGTCGCGGTGATCGCCGGCAAGACCCGCCTGAGCTATCGCGAACTCGACGAATCCAGCACGCGTCTGGCCCAGCGCCTGCTCGCGCGCGGCGTGCGCAGCGGCGACACCGTCGCCATCGCCTTGCCGCGCGACGAAGTGCTGCCGGCGGCGCTGCTGGCGGTGTGGAAGGCCGGCGCGGCCTATCTGCCGCTGGACCCGGAAGCGCCGATACAGCGCATCGCCCTGACCCTGGACGACGCCGCGCCGAGCCTGCTGCTGACCACGCCGGCGTTCGCCGACGCCTTCGCCGGCCGCGGCCTGCCGCTGCTGTTCGCCCACGCCCAGGACGAGCGCTACGACGCCGAAGCCGCGCCGCCGCTGCCGCGCGTCGGCGGCGAGCATCTGGCCTACGTGATCTACACCTCCGGTTCGACCGGCGTGCCCAAGGGCGTCGAAGTCGGCCAGCGCAGCTTGTGGAATTTCCTCCGGGCGATGCAGCTTGAGCTCGAGCCCACGCCGCAGCAGCGCTACCTCGCCCAGACCACGATCACCTTCGACATCGCCGGCCTGGAGCTGTTCCTGCCGCTGACGGTCGGCGCCGCGACGGTGCTGACCACCGCCGAGATCGCGCGCAACCCGCTGGCGCTGGCGCGGCTGATCGAGGAAGAACGCATCGACGTCATGCAGGCCACGCCGTCGTTGTGGCGGATGCTGCTGGCCAACTCGGACGCGCGCCTGCAGCGCGTGCATGCGCTGATCGGCGGCGAAGCCTTGCAGCCGGAACTGGCCCAGCAGCTGGTGCGCCAGGCCGCGCGGGTGACCAATCTGTACGGCCCGACCGAAACCACGGTGTGGTCAACGGCGATGGAGATCCGCGCCGAAGAACTGGCCGCCGGCAACGGCGCCGCGCCGCCGATCGGCCGGCCTTTGCTGAACACCCAGGTGTACGTGCTCGACGCCGCCGGCCGGCCGATGCCGACCGGCAGCGCCGGCGAGTTGTACATCGGTGGCCAAGGCGTGGCGCGCGGCTACCGCAACCGCGACGAACTCAATGCCGAGCGCTTCATCGCCGATCCGTTCCGCCCCGGCGGCCGCCTGTACCGCACCGGCGACCTGGCGCGCTGGCGCGACGACGGCGTGCTCGAATACCTCGGCCGCGCCGACCAGCAGGTCAAGATCCGCGGCCACCGGGTCGAGCTCGGCGAGATCGAAGCGCAACTGCGCGGCTTCGCCGAAGTCGCCGAGGCCGCGGTCGCGCTGCACCGCGACGCCGCCGGCAACGCCTTGCTGACCGCGTACGTGGTGCCGGCCGCCGGCGCCGACGCGAAACCCGAAGCGCTGCGCCGCGCGCTGGCCGCGCGCCTGCCGGACTACATGGTGCCGGCGGCGTGGATCGAGCTGGAGGCGCTGCCGATGACCTCCAGCGGCAAGCTCGACCGCAAGGCGCTGCGCGCGCCCGAGCGCGACCGCCGCAGCGCCTACGTGGCGCCGCGCACCGAGGCCGAGCGCAAGCTCGCGGCGATCTGGCAGCAGATCTTCAAGCTCGAACGCGTCGGCATCCACGACAACTTCTTCGAACTCGGCGGCGATTCGCTGACCGCGGCCGAGCTGGTCGCCGCGCTGCCGCGCCATTTCGGTTCCGAGCTGTCGATGGGCGCGCTGTTCGAAGGTTCGACCATCGCCGGCCTGGCCGCGGCGCTGGAGCGCAGCGGCGGCGACAACGATCCGCTCGGCGCGCTGCTGGCGCTACGCGGCGGCGCGCACGAGCGCGGCGACGGTGAGCGCCCGCTGTTCTGCATCCACCCGGTCACCGGCGTGGGCTGGGCCTTCGCCGGCATGCTGCGCCAGGTCGAACTGCCGCTGTACGCGCTGCAATCGCGCGGCCTGCGCGGCGGCGCGCTGCCGGGCAGCATCGAGGAGATCGCCGCCGACTACATCGCGCAGATGCGCAAGGTCCAGCCGCAGGGCCCTTACCGCTTGCTCGGCTGGTCGCTCGGCGGGCTGATCGGCCACGCGGTCGCGGCGCAGCTGCAGCGCGAGGACGACGCGGTCGAACTGCTGGCGATGATGGATTCCTATCCCTTCGCCGCCGAGCCGGCGCAGCCGGACGAAGCCCAGCAGGCCCAGGCCGTGCTCAAGTTCCTCGGCTTCCACCACCGCCTGCGCGAAGCGCCGCAGGACATGCGCGCGCTGACCGAGCTGCTGTGCCAGGAATACGAGGTGTTCTCCAATCCGCTGGTGCAGCAGGTGCTGAAGGACGACGCCAGGCTGATCGAGCACGTCGCCGCGGTCACCCGCAACAACCTGACCCTGGCGCGCCGCTACGTGCCCGAGCGCATCGACGCCGACGTGCTGTTCTTCGACGCCAAGCGCAAGGAGCGCGTCGACCTCGACGGCCTGCTGCACTACCGCGCCAACGCCTGGCAGGCGCACGTGGCCGGCCGCTTCGACGTGCACGAGATCGACTGCCACCACCAGACCATGCTGGAGCCGCGCGCGGCCGCGCACATCGGCCGGGTGCTGCGCGAGCGCCTGTCCGGCGCGAGCGCGCAGCCGGCGCGGCTGGATCCGTTGCCGGCGACGCTGCCCGCGGCCGCGCCGCTGGTCGCCGCCTACTCGTAAGGAGACGTTCGTGTCCGCATCCGCACTTCCCGTCAAAGCCGACGCCGCCGCTCCGGTCACGCCCGGCGCGGTGGTGATCTTCACCGTCGGCACCCAGGGCGACGCGCGCCCGTGCATCGGCCTGGGCCAGGCGCTCAAGCGCGCCGGCTATCCGGTGCGGATCGTCACCAGCGACAACTTCGCGCCGCTGGTGCGCGAGGCGGGGCTGGAGTTCTCGGCGATCAGCGCCGACTTCAGCGACTTGCTGACCAACAATCCCGAGACCGTCGATAAAGCGCTGAACCCTTGGTACCTGGTCCAGCACACCCGCGCCAAGTTCGCGCAGTGGGCGGCGACTTGGGCGCAGGAAGCGCGGCCGGCCTGCGAGGGCGCGGCGCTGCTGGTCGGCACCGGCATCGTCACCCAGCTGGCCAAGGCGATCGGCGAAGCCGACGGCATTCCCTTCATCCAGGCGCACCTGCAACCGTTCACGCCGTCGCGCAAGCTGTCGCCGCTGTCGTTCTGGTCCGAACGCGAGTTCCCCGGCGCGGTCAACATGGCGCTGTTCTCGGTCATGAAGCTGCTGGCGTGGTACACGCTCAAGCCGGCGGTCAACGGCGCGATCCGGCCGCAGCTGAAACTGCCGCTGTTCCCGTGGTACGGGCCGTTCTTCGACAAGAACCCCGACCGCATGCGCGTGCTGTACGGCTACAGCCGCCACATCCTGCCGCCGCCGGACGACTGGCCCGAGCAGGTCAAGGTCACCGGCAGCTGGTTCCTCGATCAGGCCGACGTATGGCAGCCGCCGCAAGGCCTCGCCGACTTCCTCGCCGAGGGCGACAAGCCGGTGTACTTCGGCTTCGGCAGCATGCTGGCCAACAACGCCGAGGCGCTGACCCAGGTGGTGCTCGACGCGGTGCGCATCAGCGGCCGGCGCGCGGTGCTGGCGACCGGCTGGGGCGGGCTGCGCTGCGATCCCGGCCGTTTGAACGACAAGGTCTATGTGATCGAAGCCGCGCCGCACGACTGGCTGTTCCCGCGCATGGCCGCGACCGTGCAGCACGGCGGCGCCGGCACCACGGTGGCGGCGGCGCGCGCCGGCGTGCCGTCGGTGTTCGTGCCGTTCTTCGGCGACCAACCGTTCTGGGCGCGGCGCATGCATGCGCTCGGCTGCGCGCCGCCGGCCGTGGACCGGCGCACCGTCACCGCCGAACAGATGGCGCAGGCGGTGGAGGAAGCGCTGCGGCCCGAACGCGTGCGCGCCGCGCACGAACTCGGCGAGAAGATCCGCGCCGAAAACGGCGGCGCCGCGGCGGTGCGCGCGCTCAACGAATGGGGGCTGTTGCCGCCGGTGCAGCTCGGCCGCGACGCGCCGGCGCTGCCGTTGGAGCGGGTGGCCTGAGCGCGCGTCTCGATCCGAACGCTCTGACACTCGAAGCGTGAAGCGCGACGGTTCGCTGCCGGAACCTTCGGCCGCGCACGCGTCCCGGACTTGGCGAAAGCGCCACCCCACGGGCGGCCGCGCAAGCCAGGCAATCGACGCAGCGCAAAAACCGACGCGCAGCCTTAACTCCGTCGTTCCGGCGAAAGCCGGAACCCATTTTGACGTCCGCTCCAGGCCGCGTCCCCGGCCCCATGCACCAACGCGGGCGCTCCGGCCTGCCCTCCCCTGTGGCGGGGCCGGAGCGCGCAGCGCCGCCCCCCCGGTCACAGCCTGGGAGACGCCGTCCGCGCACAATGGCCGACTGCCCCGCGGCGCATCCGCGCGCCGCCCGCGAGCGAGGCGTCCCCCCATGCAAAGCACCGATGTCGAACTCGAGCGCCTGCGCGTGCGGCGCGAGGCGCGCCGCGCCGAACTGGCTGCGCACAGCGGCGTCAACCAGCGCGAAGGCCGCGCCTTGTGCCTGTCCGGCGGCGGCTACCGCGCCGCGCTGTTCCACCTCGGCGGGCTGCTGCGCCTGCACGAGGCCGGCCTGCTCGCCGGCCTGAGCCTGATCAGTTCGGTCTCCGGCGGCAGCATCGTTTCCGCCTGGCTGGCCTGCCGCTACCTCGACACCCGCCGCGACGGCGAGGAAAGCTTCGCCGCGTGGAGCGACCGCATCGACTTCCGCGCGGTCGTGGTCGAACCCTTCCGCGAAGTCGCCGCGCGCGACCTGCGCACCTGGCCGGTGCTGGCGACGCTGCCGTTCAACTGGCTCAAGCCGTCGTGGCGCATCGATCTGCTCGAACGCGGCTACATCCGCGCGTTCGGCGAACGCCACCTCGACGAACTGCCGGAATCGCCGTCGTTCGTGTTCTGCGCCAGCGACCTGACCTTCGGCGTCAACTGGGAATTCTCGCGCCGCCGCGTCGGCGACTACCTCGCCGGCTATCTGCGAGACGGCGCGCGGCGGGTACGGCTGAGCTGCGCGGTCGCCGCGTCCTCGTGCTTCCCGCCGGTGTTCGGCCCGGTCCGCTTCGAAGCCGCGCCGGGCGACTACCAGCGCGGCGATTACCGCGGCGACGACGCCGACGAGCTGCGCGCGCGCATCGAGCTCAGCGACGGCGGCGTCTACGACAACCTCGCCACCGAACCCAGCCTGCGCCGTTACCGCGAGGTGCTGGTGTCCGACGCCGGCGGCCCGTTCGTGTTCGAAAGCAAGCGCTGGTGGTTGTCGCGGCTGCTGCGCTATACCCAGGTCATGAGCAACCAAGCCGAGGCGCTGCGCAAGCGGCTGTTCTTCGGCCAGGCCGAAAGCGGCGCGCTGATCGGCGTGTACTGGAGCCTGACCGGCTACCGCGACGAAGGCGCCGACGGCTACAGCCCGGCGCTGGTGCGCGATGTGCTCGGGCGCCTGCGCACCGATCTGGACCGCTTCCTCGACGTCGAGTTCGAGGTGCTGGTCAACCACGGCTACTTCGGCGCGCACGATGCGCTGTGGCGGCATAACGGCTGGGTTTCTGACGCGGCGCCGCCGCAGTGGCCGTATCCCGAGCGCGCCGACGAGAGCCGCGTGCGGCGGTGGCTGCGGCGCAGCCATGCGCGCGTGCTGCATCGGCGCTGGTGGGGGGCGAGTTAGCGCGGCGGTGGGTTCGTCGCAGGCGCATTGTCGCGGTCGCGGCTCGCGCCGCTCCTACATGGGCTACCTGTAGGAGCGGCGCGAGCCGCGACGGCGAAAACTGAACTACGCCGACACTCAGGCCTTAACGCAAGGCGCAAACAAATCCATCGGATTCTGATAAACGCTGGTCTCCACCTGCATCAAGCCCAGCACCGAATGGAACAGGTTGTCCTGGCTCGCCGGCTTCGCCGCTTCCGCGCGCAGGCATTGCAGGTCCAACCCGCGCGAGGCCGCGAAGCCCGGCGAGAACCACATCACCATCGGCACCTTGGTCTGGGTCTTGGGCGCGATCGCGTACGGCACGCCGTGCAGGTACAGCCCGTTCTCGCCCAGCGATTCGCCGTGGTCGGACAGATAAATCATCGCGGTGTCGCGCGAGCTGTCCTCAGCCAGATAACGGATCGTGCGGGCGAGGAACTCGTCGGTCGCCATCACCGCGTTGTCGTAGGCGTTGACGATCTGCTCGCGGTCGCACTGGCCCAGTTCGTTGGTGTCGCAGGTCGGCGTCCAGCGGCGCAGGCGCTCGGGGTAGCGGCGGAAGTAAGCCGGGCCGTGGTTGCCCAGCTGGTGCAGCACGACGACAGCGTCGCCCGGCTTGGCGCCGATGCGCTCGCGCAGGCCGCCGAGCATGACCTCGTCGAAACAGCCGTCGGGACCGCAGAACTTGGGATCGGCGGCGTGTTCGAACGATTCGAACGCCAGCCCCTTGCACACGTTCTTGCAGCCGGTCTGGTTGTCGCGCCACAGGGTCTGGATACCGGCGTACTCGAGCACGTTGAGCAGCGATTCCGAACCCTGGATGCGGCGCTTGTCGTAGTTGGCGCGCCCGTACGGCGAGAACATGCACGGCACCGACACCTCGGTGCTGCTGCCGCAGGCGGTCATGTCGGGGAAGTTGATCGGCGCGATCCGCGCCAGTTCAGGCGTGGTCTGGCGCTCGTAGCCGTTGAGGCCCCAGTTCTGCGCGCGCACTGTCTCGCCGACCACCAGCACCAGCAGGCGCGGCTTCGGGCTCGCGGTGCGCGCGGCGGCGACGCGCGCGTCGGTGCCGATCGGCGCGCGGCCGCGCACGCGCGAGGCCGAATCGTCCAGCGCCACCCGCGCGATCGACACCAAGTAATTGGCCGGCGTTACCAGATGGCGCATTTCCTTGTGATTGCGCAGCAGCGCCGAGATGTCCTGGTACGACCCCAACAGCGCCAGCCCGGCCAGCGCCAGCGACGCGGTCAGCAAGCCCAGCCGAACCAGCAGCGCGCGCGCCAGCGGCCGCGCCTTGACCTGCACCCGCCACAGCAACAGCGCCGGCAACACGCCGTACAGCAGCAGCGGCAGGATCAGCCCGGCGGTGAACAGCTCCGCCGACTCCTTGCCGTCGGACTGCAGCACGTTGCGGATCATGCCCGTGTCCAGATACACGCCGTACTGGCTCATGAAGTGGGCCGCGCCGGCGGTGACGAGCAGCAACACCGTCAGCAACGGCTTGACCGTCCAGCGGTTGAGCAGCACGCCCAGCAACAGCGAGGTGATCGCGACCACCGCAGCGAACACGCACACCGCGACCCAGGCGCCGTGGGCGTCGGCGAACGCGCCCGCGGCCGAGGCCGCGCGCCAGAACGCGTTGTTGGCGAACGCGGCGAAGAACACGCTGGCGACGACGACGATGGTTTCGACGCTGAGCGTGGGCCGGTACGACACCCACGCCGGCCAGCGCAGTTGGGACCGGGCGACGGTGCTCATCGGCCGGCTCCTTCCAGCGCCGGTCGCAGCGCAGGCGCCGCCTCGCGCCGGGCCATCGCCAGATACAGGGTCAGCGCCACGAACCAGGCGATCGCCAGCGTCCACACGTCGTGCGAAACGAAATGCGCGCCGCGCAGCTGCTGCGAGAAACCGAACAGCGCGCCGACGCTCAGGCCGGCCGCCAGACCCAGCCAGCGCAGCCGCGGCCGCACTTGCAGGAAGAAGAAATACAACGCGACCCAGGCGTAACCGCCGCTGGCATGGCCGGCGGGGAAGCACACGCCGCGGTCCAAGCCGGCCGGACGCGCATCGAACAGTCCGTAGAAGGCGATGTCCCCGCCGTAGCGGCTCAGATCCCAGGGACAGTCCATGTTGGTCAGCGACTTCAGCCCCGACACCAGCGACACCGCCAGCAGGGTCGCCAGCAGCAGATAGGCCAGCGGCCGGCGCCATTCGGCCAGCGCCGGGCGCGAACGCGCGAACAGCCACAGCGCGAACGCGCCCAGCCACGCGACGGTGCTCGCGTCGCGGCCGAAGCGGTGGATCACATGTTCGGTCAGGTAGGCGTTCTGCAGCGCCCAGCGTCCGCCCTGCAAGGCGAACAGGCGATCGGCCAGCCAGAAATCGCCGCCGAGCCCCATGCTCCATGCCGACAGCGCCGCCAGCGCGAGCAGCGGCCACAGCGCATGGCGCAGCAGGAACCGGCGCGCGGGAACCCCGGCGGCGACGCCGGGCAGTACGACGGGCAATGCGGCAGGCCTCGGGACGGCCGCAGCGAGCGGCCTGGAAACGGAGCGATTCATCGACGGCGACAGGGCTCGTGAGCGGACGTGAGAAATCCGCGCGGCGCCACACAACGGCCGGGAGGATTGCCGGCGATGATCGAAACCGCGCTGTCGGAGAGCGGTCGGAACCGGGTTGGCGGTGCGTTAAACGGGGGAAATACGGCCGTTTTCGCCGCGCTTCGTTCAGATTCGACGCATCCGCCCCTTGTTCCGACGGGGTTCCGACGCCACCGTAACCACACTGCCGGTCTGCGCCGGGAACCCGGGGAGCCGCGCGCACCCTTCGTTCGGCAAGACCTCTCGCCGCAGGCATGAGGCACACTCAGTTCAGACCGCGTCCGCGGCAGGAGAACCGGCGCATGCGCCTGTTGGTGGTGGAAGACAATCGCAACCTGGTGGCCAACCTCTTCGATTACTTCGAAGCGCGCGGCTACACCCTCGACGCCGCGCCCGACGGCCCCACCGGCCTGCACCTGGCGGTGACCCAGCGCTACGACGCGATCGTGCTGGACTGGATGCTGCCGCGCCTGGACGGCCGCGAGGTGTTGCGCAGCCTGCGCGAGGAAGCCGGTTCCGACGTGCCGGTGCTGATGCTGACCGCGCGCGACGAACTGCCCGACAAGATCGCCGGCTTCCGCGCCGGCGCCGACGACTACCTGACCAAGCCGTTCGCCCTGCCGGAACTGGAGGTGCGGCTGGAAGCGCTGGCCGCGCGCGCCGCCGGCCGCGGCCGCAGCAAGCTGCTGCAGGTCGCCGACCTCAAGCTCGACCTGACCACCCTGGAAGTCAGCCGCGGCGGCCGCTCGCTGCACCTGTACCCGGCCTGCCGCAAGCTGCTCGAGGTGCTGATGCAGTCCAGCCCCGGCGCGGTCACCCGCGAGCGCCTGGAACACGCGCTGTGGGGCGACAGCCCGCCCGACGGCGACATGCTGCGCTCGCATGTCTACGAACTGCGCCGCGCGGTCGACGGGCCGTACCCGGTCAAACTGATCCAGACCCTGCCGCGCGTGGGCTATCGCCTGGCGGTGCCGGCCGACTCCGGCGATCACGAGGCCGATGGCCACCCCGCCTGACCGCGACGCCGCGCCGCCGGCGCGGACGCCGGCGCGCTCGAGCCTGCGCCAGCGCATCCTGCTCGGCCTGTTCGGCTACACCGCGCTGCTGTCGATCGCGGTGGTAGTGCAGGGCTTCTTCGTCAACGAACACGCCGAGCATCTGGTGTGGACGTCGTTGATGAACACCGAGATGGACTACTTCGTCGAGCGCAGCCGCGGCGATCCGGACTACCGCTGGAGCGACACCCAGGCGCTGTCCCTGTACGACAGCGCCACCCGCCCGCCGCCACGCGAACTGGCGGCGCTGCCGCCGGGCGTGCACGACGAGGTGGTGGTCGCCGGCGTCGAGTACGTGACCCTGGTGCGCGACGTCGACGGCCGCCGGCTGACCCTGGCGCTGGACATCGACGACATGGAGCACCGCGAGTTCGACCTCGCCCTGACCATCGCCGGCTCGGCCATCACGACTTTGCTGCTGCTGTGCGTGGTCATCGGCTGGGGCGTGCACCGGCTGGTGCGTCCGCTGACCCACATGGCCCAGCGCATCGGCAGCCTGCGCCCGAACCGGTCCGGCGAGCGCGTGGAAGTGCCCGAGTCGGCCAGTTCGGAACTGGTGGTGATCGCCGATGCGGTCAACGACTACCTGCAGCGCAACGACCGCTTCGTCGAACGCGAGCGCGCCTTCATCGACAGCGCCAGCCACGAGTTGCGCACGCCGATCTCGGTGATCGCCGGCGCCGCCGAAATCGCGCTGGAGCACAACGACCTGCCGGCCGGCACCCGCCATCAGCTCAACCGCATCCGCCGCACCTCGCGCGATGTCGAACAGCTGATTTCGCTGCTGTTGGTGCTGGCCAAGGATCCCAAGCGCCTGAGCGCGAGCAGCGACCGGGTCGCGCTCGACCACTTGTTGCCGGAAATCGTCGAAGACCACCGCCACCTGACCCGCGACAAGGACCTGACCCTGGCGCTGGCGCCGCTGCCGCCGTGCGAAATCCTGGCGCCGCTGCCGATCGTGCAGGCGGCGATCGGCAACCTGCTGCGCAACGCGATCGAAAACAGCGACCGCGGCGAGATCGCGATCCGCCTGCAGGACGACGCGACCGTGGTGATCGACGACCCGGGCCACGGCATGACCCCGGAAGAGATCAGCGCGATCTACGCCCGCGTCGCCCGCGGCGGCAGAGAAGGCGGCGGCATCGGCCTGGACCTGATCTCGCGTTTGTGCGAACACCTCGGCTGGACGCTGCAGTTCGACAAGGCCGAGCGCGGCACGCGCACTACGCTGTCGCTGAAGGCGCCGGCTTGAGTCGAGAACCAAGCGTCGGGCGCTGAAGGGGTCGGCCTGAGCAGGGAACAAAGCGTCGGGCCTGAAGGTCTTGCCACAACAGCGGTTGCGCTCCTGCGGAAAGCTCTTCAGGCCGATGCCTGAATGCACTCTTGTGCAAAAGCCTTTGAGCCCGATGCCCGCCGAGCGCGCTCTTGTGGAAAGGCCTTCCTGCCCGATGTCCGGGTGCGCTCTTGTGGGAGGGCCTTCAGGCCCGACGCTCTTGTCCCCGCTCGCCGCGCACTAACTCTGCGCCTGCTCCAGCGCCGGCACCCCCGCCCGCACCTGCCGATACGCGCGCTCCACCGCCTCCGCGCCGTACTTCAACTCCAGCCGCTTGACGATGAAATGCCCGCGCGCCATGTCCTGATAGTGGTTGGTGAACAGCACATTCATCGTCGCCGCCGTCGCCGCCCCGATCACCGGCACGATCTGCGCCGCGGTCTTCTCGGTGATGACCACGCCGAAGCGCGTGGCCACCGAATCGATCAGCTTGGCCATCCACGTCGCCGCCTGCTTCTTGGCGTAGGCCTGAGTGACCTCGTGCGCGCCGCGATGCCCGGCCAGGTGCACCAGCTCGCGGGTCGCGTTCTTGGTCAGCTCCGACAACACCCCGCGCGAAGCGTAATAGCCCGACTCGGCCGCATCGTCGCGCTTGCTGTTGCCGCCGAACGCGAACACCTCCACGCAAGCCGCCTGCACCCACGGCTCGGACAGCGAAAACCCTTCGCTTCGGGCGATGTCGGCGACCGAACGCATCATGATGACCGTGGTCACCGGCAACTCCACCGCCAGCCCGGCCATGCCGAACAAGCCGCCGGCCGCGCCCGACACCGCCGCGGCCAGCTTGTGGGTCTTGGTCGAAGCGCGCTTGCTCGGCGCCTCCTTGACCGTCAGCAGCGCGGTCGACGCAGCCTTGTGCATGGCCGCGTGGACGATCTTGTGGATGCGCTCATGGGCGAACTTGGGCAGTTTGGACAGCCCGAACTCGATCGGCGCGCCGGCCAGCGCGGCCATGCGGATGGTGATCGACGGCGACTCCAGCAGCGCCACCGCGCGCTTGAGATCGGCCGCATCGGCCGGATGGTCCAACAACCGCGCGTCCTCGCTCATCGCCTCTCGCCTCGCATCGCATCACCGGATCCGCGGCCGGCGGCCCGTCGCGAAAAAGGTTCGCGACTTTGCGAAGGTAGGGATCGCGAGCCGCGGCTACAAGCCCGCGCCGCCTAACCGTTCAGCGCCACCCCGGCCGCGCCCTGTAGGAGCGGCGCGAGCCGCGACCGCGCCACCGCGATTACGACGAAAGCGCGCTATCTCCGTCCAGCCGCAACCGCAGGCCGAATGCAGCCGCGTCACTCGATCAAGGTTTCGTCGCAGTCGCAGTGCCGCGGTCGCGGCTTGCGCCGCTCCTACAGGAAGGCATCGCGGCATTCGCGTCCTCAAGCCGCGTCGCGCAGCGAACGCTCCGCAACCAACCGCGCCACCAGCGCGTCCACCTCGCCTTCGGCCCGCTCCAGCGAAGCGCGCAGCCGCTCGCCGCCGAATTCGTCGTACTCCGCGGCCACCGCGTGGGCTTCGACGATGCCGATGTAGCGCATCGGCGTCAGCACGCCGGGTTCGACGTGGTTGATCGCTTCCAGCCGCTCGCCCCGGCCGTAGCCGTAATCGCCGCGCGAGCTCAGCAGCACCAGTTGCTTGCCGTGCTCGGACAGCATCGGCCAGTACGGTTCGCCCTGGCGCGCGCGGTCGAAGCCGAAGGTGCGGCCGACCCGCACCACGTTGTCGATCCAGGCCTTGAACTGCGCCGGCATGCCGAAGTTGTACATCGGCACGCCGGCGACGATCACGTCGGCGGCGAGCAGTTCGTCGACCAGCGCGTCGCTCTCGGCGAGGGCGTCGCGCATCCACGCCTCGCGCCGCTCGGGCGGGGTGAAGGCGGCATGGATCCAGCCGCCGGTGACCGGCGCGGGCGGGTGCAGGCCGACGTCGCGCACGGTCACTTCGTCGTCGGGGCGCAGCTCGCGCCAGCGGCGCACGAAGCGCGCCGTCAGGCGCCGGCTGTGCGAGCCGTGGGCGTGGGTGTCGGACCCGCCGCCGGGGCGGGCGCTGGAATCGATATGGAGCAGTCGGGTCATGGCGGGGCTCGTCAGGCTATGGATGAGTCCGGCTTGGCCTGTTAAGCGCCGCACCGGGATGGGATGCATGTTGAAACCCACTGCGACGGGCGACAAACTCCGATTTCTCAACCGACGAATGAGTTGACCTCATCCATGCCCGGCCGCCGCCTGCCCCCGTTGAGCGCCTTGCGCGCGTTCGAAGCCGCGGCGCGGCTGCGCAGCTTCAAGCGCGCGGCGCAGGAGCTGTCGGTCACTCCGACCGCGGTCAGCCACCAGATCCGCGCACTGGAAGAACACATCGGCGTGCGCCTGTTCGAGCGCCAGACCCGCCGGGTCGCCCTCACCGCCGCCGCCGAGCGCTTGTTCCCGGTGCTGCGCGACGGCTTCGACGCCTTCGCCGCCACGGTCGAGGCGCTGCGCGCGCCGGCGCAGCGGCGCGCGCTGACCCTGTCGGCGCCGCTGTCGTTCACCGCCAAATGGCTGGTGCCGCGCATGGCCTCGTTCCGGCAGGCCTGCCCCGACCTGGACCTGCGCCTGCATGCCTCCGACGACCCGGTCGACCTGCACGCCGGCGTCGCCGACGCGGCGATCCGCTACGGCCGCGGCCCCTACCCCGGGCTCAAGGCCGAGCCGCTGATCGAAAACCGCTTCGCGCCGGTATGCAGCCCGCGCCTGGCCTTGCGCCAGCCCGGCGATCTGTTCGCCCACGCCCTGCTGCATTCGGAATGGCGCCATCCCACCGCCGACACGCCGACCTGGCGGCTGTGGCGCGAGCGCGCCGGGCTGGCCGAACTGGCCAGCCTGGACATCGATGCCGGGCTGCGCTTCACCGACGAAAGCCATGCGATCCAGGCCGCGATCGCCGGGCACGGCGTGGCGCTGCTGGGGCTGGCGCTGGTCGCCGACGATCTGGCCAGCGGCGCCTTGGTGCAGCCGTTCGGGCCGATCCTCGACGGTTACCCGCACTGGTTCGTGCAGGCACCGGGTCCGGAACGCGCAGAGCTGTCGGCCTTGCGCGACTGGCTGCACGCGCAGGCCGCGGACGCCGGCGGACCGGGCTGAGCGCGGCGCCGCCGCTGCGTGCGTGGCGTCTGGCGTCTGGCGTTAGGCGTTAGGCAGCGGGGTGTTCTGCGCCCGGTGCGGCCGCTCCCGCTCAATCCTTCGCAGCGATGTACGCAGCCTGATAACGGTGCTCCTGGGTCGCGCCGCCATAGCCGTAAGCGGCCGCGCGCGCATCGACGACATGGATGTACGACACCTCGTGCACCTCGCCGATCAGCGCCGCCAATTGCGCGTACGCCTGCGCGATGAAGCGCGCCTTCTCGTCCTTGGTGTTGGTCTCGTCGGTGATGCTGATGTCGAGGAAAAACGAGTTGCGGCCTTGCTCGTCCAGGCTGCGTCCGCCGACGAACCACAGCGCGCTCTCGATGAAGCGCACTTCGATCGAGATCAGTTCGCGGCGCTTGCCGAGCACCTCGACGGTGAGGTCGGCGACCAGGGCGCTGGCGCGGCGCGCCAGTTCGGAACGCGCCGGCGCGGATTCGGCGGCGGCGCTGGAGATGTGCAGGTTCAGATGCGGCATGACGGCGGTCTCGTGGCGGGCCGGCATGACTCGGCCCCGGGATGCAGGCTCACGATAGGCTTGCGCCATCCATCGGAATAGCGGGAAGATCAGCGCTCATCCATCGGCCATTCCGGTAACGGAGCCGCCATGCGCAGTCTCGACCTGGACCAGCTCCGCGCCTTCGTCGCCGTCGCCGAGGCCGGCAGCATTTCCGCCGGCGCCCGCCGCGTGTTCCGCTCGCAGTCGGCGGTCAGCGAGCAATTGCAGAAGCTCGAAGCCGCCGCCGGTGCCGCGCTGCTGTCGCGTTCGCGCCAGGGCGTCGGCCTGACGCCGGCCGGCCAGCGCCTGATCGGCCACGCCCGCCAGTTGCTGGCCTTGGGCGAACTGGCCCTGCACGAGGTGCGCAACGAGGTGCGCCGCACCGATGCGCGGCTGGCGATCAGCGATTACTTCCGCAACGACGAAATCGCCGGCCTGCTCGGCCATCTGGGCCGGCGCTGTCCGCAGTTGCGGCTGCAAGTCAGCATCGGCCAGAGCGCCGCGCTGGCGAGAGGTCATGCCGAAGGTCAATACGATCTGGCCGTGGTCCTGCACGCCGGCGGCGCGCGCACGCGTCCGTCCGGCTTGGCGCTACGGCGCGAGCCCCTGCACTGGGTCGCCGCGCCCGGACTGGACCTGCGCGAAGAAACCGAATTGCCTTTGGTGCTGCTGCCGCCGGACTGCGGCCTGCACGGGCTGGCGGTGCAACGTTTGCAGCGGCATCGCAGCGCCCACCGCATCGCCCATCTGGCCAGCGGCGTGGCCGGGCTGCAGGCGGCGTTGCGCGCGGGACTGGGCGTGGGCTGCCTGAACGCTTCGGCGATCGGGCCGGGCCTGGCGATCGCCAGGTCGCCGCGGCTGCCGCCGCTGCCCGACTGCGGTTTCGCCCTGTTGACGCCGCCGGAGGAAGCGCCCGCGGCCCTGCACGAGGCCGCGTCGATCGTGCGTACGTTCTTCGCTTGAGCCACGCGTCGCGCGCGCATCAGCGCATGCGCGCGGAGCGGACGAACGACGGTGCGGCGGACACCACACGATTCGAACGCCGCACCGGCCGCCCGCCGCTGCTTGCGCATGCGGCGGGCCGGCGGCGGCGCGCGGACGGAAGGAACTCTCCCGCCGCGGTCACAACAACATCAGTTCGGAACGCTCCTTGGTGCTGTTGTCGACGAAGAACATCTTCTTGCCTTTGTCGGCGCGGTCTTCGACCACTTGATACAGGCGCAGCGCCTGACGGATCGCCGCGGTCTTGCTGACGCCCTTGCGGACGCAGAGTTCTTCGAGGAACTGCATTTCGCAGCCGGCCAGGTTGAGGGTCATACGACGCCGGGTCTCTTTCATGGGATCACCTTGAAGTAAGTCGCTCGAGGGGAATCGCCGCGGCCCGCGCGGGAACGCGCGGCGAATGCGGCGAAGCGCGCGCCGGCGGACCGGCGCAATCGTCGGACGGCTACCGTGCCGTCCGCGCTCGCGGCCGTAGCCGCGAACCTGGAAGAAGCCGCCGCGCGGCCGCGGCGCCAGCGAGGGGGGAAACACACCGGGACCTCGACGGCCGGTATGTTGGAAGTGCCGAAACACCACGCCGTATGCACGTGGAGTGCGCCTGACCGTACACATCGCGTGGATTGCCTGATCACTTCACCTGCCCCCTGCAGCGGGTGCGAGCGCCTGACAGCGGCCACTCGGCACCTCCGACTTCTGACACCTGTCCCCATCGGAGAAACCTGGGAGGTCAGGACATCGGCGGACTCGCGACGTCCGATCTTTTCGCGGGGCAGAAAACTGCGGAATAGGTGCACAGAAAGATGGAAAGTCCGGTTTTTCGCCCTTTCGCGTCATCCATCAATGCAATACGGCCGAACAAGTGTGACTTAAGTCACTTCACGAACAGCGGCCACGCCAGAGCCCACGCGCAATAATTCAGACGCGTCTGAGTCGATTTTCTTCATTCGCAAGGCATCCGTGATGCTTTGCAGGCACATGCGATCGACGGACCGGGCCACGGCTACCGCGCCGCAATCGCCGCTTTCGGGCACGACGCGAAGGCCGAACGATCGGGCCCCGTACTGTCGGCTTGCACAGGAACGCGCTGCGCCGCCATTCGCGGCGCCGGACGCGCGCTCACAACATCCTGCGAACGCCCACCCGCGCGGGCCGGGAACGCCGGGCGCATGCGTCGCGGCGAGCTTGGGTGCGCGATCGCGCCCCGCCGCGGCGCGGACGCCTTACAGCGCGCTGCGCGGCGGCAAGGCCCAGTCGATCGGCGCCTGTCCCTGGCGTGCGAGATACTCGTTGGCGGCGGAGAAGTGGCCGCAGCCGATGAAGCCGCGATGCGCCGACAGCGGCGAGGGATGCGGCGCCTTGAGTACGCGATGGCGACGCGGATCGATGACCTTGCCCTTGGCCTGGGCATAGCTGCCCCACAGCAGGAACACCAGGCCTTCGCGCTCGCGGTTGAGCACGTCGACGGCGTGATCGGTGAAGCCTTCCCAGCCCTTGCCCTGGTGCGCGCCGGCGCGGCCTTCCTCGACGGTCAGCACGGCGTTGAGCAGCAGCACGCCCTGCTTCGCCCACGGCAGCAGGCAGCCGTGATCGGGCCGGGCGAGGCCGAGGTCGCGGTGGATTTCCTTGAAGATGTTGTCCAGCGACGGCGGCACCGGCACGCCGGGCTGGACCGAGAAGCACAGGCCGTGGGCCTGGCCGTAGCCGTGGTACGGATCCTGGCCGAGGATCACCACCTTGGTCTGGTCGAACGGCGTGGCGTCGAACGCGGAGAAGATCTGCGGGCCGGGCGGGAAGATCCGCGCGCCGGCCGCCTTGCGTTCGCGCAGGAAGCGCGACAGCGCCTGCATGTCCTCGCGCCCGAACCAATCGCCGATACGCGACTTCCAGGACGGATCGAGCTTGATGTCGCGCTCGCCGTCGGTCATGCCGTCGCCGCCGTTTCGCCGATGCGCGACAGGCGCAGTTGGAACAAGGTCTTGGTCACCAGCAGCCGCTCCTCGATCGGTTTGAGCACCAGATCGTTGGCGCCGGCGCGCAGCAGTTCGCTCTGGTTGTCGCGGTTGGCGTCGCCGGTCATCACCAACACCGGCAGACGCCGCTTGCCGTAGGCGAAGTCGTTACGCAGTCTGGCGAGCAGGTCTTTACCGCCGAGCTCTCCCTTCAAATACACATCGGTCAACACCAGATCGGCCCCGGCGTCGCCGCCGTCGCGTCCGCTGTCGCGGTGCGCTTCCAGATGTTCGAGCGCTTCTTCCACGCCGATGAAATGCAGCACCTGCAGCGCATGACGTTCGAGCATGCGCTTGGTCGCCACCGCGACCACCCGGCTGTCTTCGACGTAAAGCACGCGCGCGCCGGGAATCGGCTGCGGCTGCACGTAGCCGCGGATGAACTCGGCCAGCGCCGCCGGGCCCAGCGACTTGTCGAAGTAGTCGGTGACGTCTTCGGTGAAGCGGCGCGCTTCCAGATGCGCCTGGGCGTCGCCGGAGACCACGATCACCGGCACGTAGGCCTGGCCGGCGGCCTCGCGCACCGCGCGCGCCAGGGCGATGCCGTCGCCGTCGGGCAGCACCAGCGAGGTGGTGACCAGATCGACTTCGCCGTGGTCGAGCGCGAGCTTGGCCTCGATGATGTTGCCGCACTGGACCAGGCGCGCGTTCGGCAGCTCGCGCATCAGCACGTCGGCGATGAGCTTGCGCACCAGCTTGGAGCCGTCCACCACCATCACCCGCGGCGCGGTGTTGTCAAAATGTCGCAGGTTCTGGCTGTGCATACGGGGCCTTGGCGTCTGCGGACGCGCCGGCGGCAGCCGGGGCGGCCGCAGCGGTGCGCGACGCGGGTCGTGCGGGGGAATTCCGATTCTAGGCGCAAGCGGGGTCGGATTCCGAGTCTTGCGCGGCACGAATGCGGATTCGCCGGCGATGTTGCAGGCGCTACCTGTAGGAGCGGCGCAAGCCGCGACCGCGAAAACCGGCCTGCGGCGCGACCGGCCACCCTGCGGTCGCGGCTTGCGCCGCTCCTACAGGGGAGCGTCGGAGCTTCGCTCAGCCCTGGCCGCCGCGGGTCTGGCGCAGGTAGTGGCCGGTGACCACGCCGGCGCCGATCCAGCCCAGCGCCGCGGCGCCGGCCAGGATCCCCAGCGCGTGCAGCGGGTCGAAGCCCTGCAGCGCGAAGCGGCTGCCGTAGCTTTGCGCCAGCGCGCCGAGCGGTTCGCGCAGGCTGTGGTCGGCCGCGGTCAGCAGCGCCAGCGCGACCGCGCCGGCGGCCAGGCCGTAGCAGGCGCCCAGGTACAGGAACGGCCGGCGGATGAAGCCGTCGGTGGCGCCGAGTTGTTGCAGCACGCCGATTTCCTCGCGCCGCGACTGGATGTCCAGGCGCACGGTGTTGCCGACCACCAGCAAGGCGCCCAGGCCGAGCATCGCCGCCAGCACCCAGGCCAGACGGGTGCCGAAACGCAGCCAGCCGTCCAGGCGCTGGCGCCAGCCGGCGTCGTGCTGGACCACGTCGGCCTCGCCCAATTGTTGCAGCGACTGCGCCAGCGCCAGTTCGTCGCCCTTCGGCGTCACCACCAGCAGGCTCGGCAGCGGGTTGGTCTCCACCGCGGTCAGCGCCTCGGCCAGGCCGCTCTTCTCGCGCAGTTCGGCGAGGCCTTGCTCGGGCGTGCGCAGTTCCACGCCGCCGACCTCCGGCCGCGCGCGCAACTCGTCGGCCAGCGCGCGGGCGCGCTCGAGCTTGACCTGCGGCTTGAGGAACACGCTGATCTGGCGCGAACGCTGCACATCGCCGGCGAAGCGCTCGATGTTGTTCAGCGCCGCCCACAGGCCCAGCGGCAGCGCCAGCGCCACCGCCATCACGCCGATGGTCAGCAACGCCGCCCACGGCTTGCGCAGCAAACGGCCGACGCTGGCGACGAGGCTGTAGAGGTGATGGTCCAGCCACATGCCCAGGCGCGACTGCGAGGACGCGCCGACCGCGGGCTCGACGCGTTCGGCGCGCAGTTCGGCGGGGCGGACCTCGGCGGCGCGCGCCGGGTCGTCGCGAAAATCCTGCGCGCTCATTCGGCCAGATCCTCCGGAGCGATGTCGTCGACCAGGCGGCCGTGGTTGAGCACCAGCACGCGCTTCTTCATGCGCTTGACCAGGGCCAGGTCGTGGCTGGCGACCAGCACGCTGGTGCCGCGTTCGGGCAGCGAGCGGAACAGGGCCATGATTTCCGCCGACAAGGTCGGATCGAGATTGCCGGTGGGCTCGTCGGCGACCAGCAGGCGCGGCTCGCCAATGATCGCGCGGGCGATGCCCACGCGCTGTTGCTCGCCGGCCGACAGCTCGCCCGGCAGCGCGGTCGCGCGCGCGCCGAGGCCGACCTTTTCCAGCGCCGCGCGCACGCGCCGGCCGATGTCGCCGCGGCGCAGGCCGCGCAGCAGCAGCGGCAGAGCGACGTTGTCAGCGACGCTGCGGTCGGCGAGCAGGCGGTGATCCTGGAACACCACCCCGACCTCGCGCCGGTGCAGGGCGATGCGGCGGCCGCTGACCTTGAGCAGGTTCTTGTCGCCGAACACCACCGCGCCGCGGCTGGGCCGCTCACTGAGATGAATGAGTTTGAGCAGGGTGCTCTTGCCGGCGCCGGAATGGCCGGTGACGAACAGCATCTCGCCGGCGGCGACCTCGAAGCTGACTTCGCTGAGTGCCTCGTGGCCGCTGCTGTAGCGTTTGCTGACGTTGTCGAAGCGCAGGACGGTCATGGCGGAAGTATCGCAGAGCGAATCGCCGGAAATCATCACGTTTCGACTCGCGGGTTTGGCCTATGTTCGCGCTGCGGCCCGCGCCGCCCCATCCAAGACCGGTCCGTCCGCCGCGCGCGGGCATCCCAGGCCGGCGCATGCGCGGCCGCCGGCGCACGCGCGCCGTAATTCGTTTCAGCGTTCCGTCCGACATCCGCAGCGACCCGCGCCGCCCGCACCGGCGGGATGGCCTCATCACGCTTCCAAGGAGTCGGATCATGCACCTGCTCAAGCTTTCGCTCGCCTGCGCCACGCTCGCGGCCGCCGGACTGTACGCCGACGGCGCGCGCGCCGAGTCGTACGACGCGCCGATCAACATCGCCACGCTGGCCTGCCCGGCCGGATCCACCGGCTTCAACAACGCCCGCTTCGTGATCTTCCCGTTCTTCGGCGGCACCCCGGCGAACTGGCGCCTGACCATCTGGTGCAACGCCGGCGGCAGCGGCCGCCGCGGCCACTTCGAACCCGGCAGCGGCGGCGTCGGCAGCGTCTGGCCGTACGCCGGCGGCGCCTTCGGCGTCGGCTGGCCGGCGTCGCCGGGCTACGGCAACCAGTATCAATTGCTGGATATCGACGGCGACGGCGATCTGGATGTGTTCCAGTTGTCGGAGACTGCGGCCAATACTTGGTCGGTGTTCTACAGCCGCACTCAATAAGCGCCGGCGCGGGAACCGACGGTGGGAGGGCCTTCAGGCCCGAGGCTTTCGTTTCAGCGGCTATCGAAACATCGCAGCGGAAGGCGTCGGGCCTGAAGGCCCTCCCACAAAAGCACAAAGCCCCTCCCACCACCGCCCCGGACCATGCAGGGACGGTGGTGGGAGGGGCTTCGGTTCCGGCGCTTTACCGCCGGATCGCATCGAAGCGGTGCGCGCCGCTTCGCCCGACGACTTAGTGCTGGCTACGCGGCGGACGCGCCACCAGCGACTTCAGCTTGCGGCTGATGCGGCTCAGCAGCGACGGCTGGCCCTGCGGTTGAGCCGGCTGCGCGGCAATGGCCGGCTTGGCGGCCGGCTTGTTCGCGGGCACCGCCTTGGGACCGCCGGCCGCGGCCGCCGGCTGCGCGGCCTGCGCCGGGTTGGCCGAGCCCTCGGCACCGTCGATGCGGCGACCGCCACGACGGCGGCGGCGCTTGCGCGGCGCGCGCTCGCCTTCCGCGGCCGGGCTGGCGCCCGTGCCCACAGCGGCGGCGACCTTGGCCGCATCGGACACCGCTTCGCCTTCCACGCGCGGCTTGCGCGGCGGACGCGGCGTGCCCGCTTCGGCGCCGGCCGCAGCGGCCGCGCCTTCTTCGCTGCGCGCACGGCGCGGCGCGCCGTCGCGACGGCCTTCGCTGCGGCCGCCTTGACCGCCGCTGCGACCGCCGCCGCTGCTGCGGCCACGGCCGCCAGCGCCGCCACCGCGGCGCTGTTCGTCGGCCGCGCGCTGCTCGCGCGCTTCCTTGAAGATCGCGCCGATGCTCTCGTTCTCTTCGTCTTCGCCGTCCGCGGCCGCCGGCAGCTCGCGCTGCGGACGCGGCAGCGCCACCAGCAGCTCGGCGTCGACCGGCGCGGTCGGCAGCTTCTGCTCGATGTAGGCCTCGATGTCCGGCAGGCTCATCGCATAGCGCTCGCAGGCGAAGCTGATCGCGTCGCCCTCGGCGCCCAGGCGCGCGGTGCGGCCGATGCGGTGGACGTAGTCTTCCGCGTCGAACGGCAGGTCGTAGTTGTAGACGTGGCTGACGCCGTCGATGTGCAGGCCGCGCGCGGCCACGTCGGTGGCGACCAGGATCTCGAGCTGGCCCTTCTGGAACTTGTTGAGCAGCGACTCGCGCTTCTTCTGCGGCACGTCGCCGGACAGCACGCCGACCCGGTAGCCGCCGCGCTCCAGCGCGCGCGCGACGCGCTCGACGAAGGCCTTGGTGTTGACGAACACCATCGTGCGCGCGCCCTCGCTGCGCGACAGCAGGCCCAGCAGCAGCGGGATCTTCTCGTCGTCGGCCGGGAAATAGACCTTCTGCCGGACCTTGGCCGCGGTGATGAACTCGGTCTCGACCACGACCTTCTCGGGCTCGTTCATGTGCTCGTAGGCCAGCTCGAGCACGCGATGGCTCAGGGTGGCCGAGAACAGCAAGGTCTGGCGCTCGGTGCGGATTGGCATGCGCCGCAGCAGGAAGCGGATGTCCTTGATGAAGCCCAGGTCGAACATGCGGTCGGCTTCGTCGAGCACGCAGACTTCGCAGGCGTGCAGCGACACCACCTTGTGCTGCTTGACATAGTCGATCAGGCGGCCGGGCGTGGCGATGATGACGTCGGCGCCCTTCTGCAGCAGCTCGCGCTGCTTGTCGTAGTCGACGCCGCCGTAGACCAAGGCGAACTTCAGGCCCAACTCGGAGCCGAACTTGACCGCGTCCTTGTGGATCTGGATCGCCAGCTCGCGGGTCGGCGCCAGGATCAGGGCGCGCGGGTCCTCGGGCTTGCGCTCGGCCAGGGCCGGACGGGTCAGCAGGCGGTTGATGACCGCGACCAGGAAGGCCAGGGTCTTGCCGGTGCCGGTCTGGGCCTGGCCGGCGACGTCGCGGCCGGTCAGGGCGATCGGCAGGGTCAGCGCCTGAATCGGGGTGCAGCGGGAAAACCCGGCCGCTTCCAGACCCGCGAGCAAGCTCGGATGCAGGTCGAAGGAGGAGAACGTGATATCGGTTAAAGGCTTGTCGCTCATGCGTTTCCGGAATCCGCGCCGGTTCGGCGCCGTAGGGTGTCGCTTGCGTGGGTGGCGTCGGCGAAGCAGACTGCCGGGGCCGAGCCGGCACCCGATTTATGTATCGGAAAGACCGGTTCGAGGAGGCCGTGGCGCGACGCGATACGCTGTGTCCCAGCCCTTGAAGGGGCCTTGAAGGCGCCACGAAACGCCCCAGTTTAGCGTAAGCCCCCGCCCGGCATGGCCCGCCCGGGCATTCCGTTCTAAATTAGCCATTACCGTATGGTTTGGCACCCGCAGGAGACCCCCGTGAGCGAAAAAGTTCTGCATGCTGGCGATAGCGATTTCGACGCCACCGTGCTGCAGTCGTCCGAACCCGTCCTGGTCGATTTCTGGGCGCCGTGGTGCGGCCCGTGCAAGGCCATCGGCCCGATCGTCGAGCAGCTGGCCGAGCAGTACGAAGGCCGCGCCAAGGTCGTCAAGGTCGACGTGCAGGAATTTCCCGCGATCGGCGTGCGCTACAACATCCGCAGCATTCCGATGCTGATGATGTTCAAGGACGGCCAGATCCATTCCACCCAGCTCGGCGCGCCGCCGAACATCAAGTCTCTGCTGACCCAGATGATCGACAAGGCGATCTGACCGCGCCGGCCTGAGCCGCGTCGCATGATCGCGTGACGTTCGCGCCCGCCACGGGCGCGGACGCTCCTGGCCCGGCCCGGCGCACCCCGGCCGGTCCAGGTGAACGGCAGGATTGGGGAATCTTGCCGCAGCCCCGCAGCAGTGCTAGTTTCGCAATACCCGGCGTCGGACTTCGCGTCCCCAGCGCCGCACCCCGTCTAGCTACTCATCACATCAACCCACGTCCCTGACGTCCCGCTCGCCCGATGCGAGCGCTCGCCGCTTAGCGAGGAACCTCCGCTTGTCCGATAAGACCCCCGACGCTGGCGACACCGCCGAGAAGCGCGTGCGCAAGCCGCGCGCCAGCAAGGCCGCCGAAACCGCTCCGGCCGTCGTCGCCGATGCCAGCCCCCTGATTCCCGCGCCGATGCCCGCCAGCGAGCCGGCCGCGGCCGCCGCGCCGGCCCCGCGCCAGCCCAAGACGCCCGCTCCGGCCGCCAGCGCCGGCGAGTCCGCTCCGGCCGCCTCCGGCGCCGCCGAGACCGCCGCGCCGCACAGCAACGGCCATGCCGCCGCCGAAGGCGGCCAACCGAACAACCCGCAACCGCAGCAGCAAGGCCAGAACCAGGGCCAGCAGCGCGACGGCGGCTTCGACAACAACCGTGGCGGCAACAACCGCCGCGACCGCTTCCGCAACCGCCGCGAACGCGACCGCAACAACCGCCAGCAGCCGCGCGGCGGCAACGGCGGCGAGGATTTCGGCGACAACGGCGAGAACTTCGTCCCGCGTCCGCACCCGCAGGTGCCCGAAGGCTTCCCGCAGTATTCGCTCGGCGACCTCAAGCGCATGCCGGCGCCGAAGCTGCTCGACCTGGCCGACCAGCTCAGCATCCAGGAAGGCGTCGCCCGCGCGCGCAAGCAGGACGTGATCTTCGCCCTGCTCAAGGTGCTGACCCGCCACGGCGAAGGCGTCGCCGCCGACGGCGTGCTGGAAATCCTGCCCGACGGCTTCGGCTTCCTGCGCGCGGCCGAGGCCAGCTACCTGGCCGGCCCGGACGACACCTACATCTCGCCGAGCCAGATCCGCCGCTTCAATCTGCGCACCGGCGACCATCTGTCCGGCCGCATCCGCTTCCCCAAGGACGGCGAGCGCTATTTCGCGCTGTCGGTGGTCGACAGCATCAACGGCGAGCCGCTGGAAGCGTCGAAGAACAAGGTCCTGTTCGAGAACCTGACCCCGCTGTTCCCGCGCCGCAAGTTCAAGCTCGAGCGCGGCGACGGTTCGACCGAAGACATCACCGGCCGCATCCTCGACCTGATGGCGCCGCAAGGCAAAGGCCAGCGCGCGCTGATCGTCTCGCCGCCGAAGGCCGGCAAGACCATGATGATGCAGCAGGTCGCCACCGCGATCACCCACAATCATCCCGACGTGCACCTGATCGTGCTGCTGGTCGACGAGCGTCCGGAAGAAGTGACCGAAATGCAGCGCACCGTGCGCGGCGAAGTGGTCTCCTCGACCTTCGACGAACCCGCCGCGCGCCACGTGCAGGTCGCCGAGATGGTGATCGAGCGCGCCAAGCGCCTGGTCGAACACAAGAAGGACGTGGTGATCCTGCTCGACTCGATCACCCGTCTGGCCCGCGCCTACAACAACGTCGTGCCGAGTTCCGGCAAGGTGCTGTCGGGCGGCGTCGACGCCAACGCCCTGCACCGTCCCAAGCGCTTCTTCGGCGCCGCGCGCAACGTCGAGGAAGGCGGCTCGCTGACGATCATCGCGACCGCGCTGATCGACACCGGCAGCAAGATGGACGAGGTGATCTACGAAGAGTTCAAGGGCACCGGCAACTCGGAAGTCCATTTGAACCGCCGCATCGCCGAAAAGCGCGTGTACCCGGCGATCGACATCAACCGTTCGGGCACGCGTCGCGAAGACCTGCTGATCGAGCCGGAGCTGCTGCAGAAGATCTGGATCCTGCGCAAGCTGCTGCACGGCATGGACGAAATCGGCGCGATGGAGTTCCTGCTCGACAAGATGAAGACGACCAAGTCGAACGACGAGTTCTTCAGCTCGATGAAGCGCTGAGCCGGATCGGTTCGGTTCGACAGGAAAAGCCCCCGCTGATGCGGGGGTTTTTCGTTTGCGGAATCGTCTTGCCCGGCACCCATCGCGGCTACGATTCCGACTGTAGGAGCGACGCAAGTCGCGACCGCGGGGTTTCAAGCTCGCGTCGCAAGTGAGGTATCGCGGTCGCGGCTCGCGCCGCTCCTACAGGTAGCCCTCACGACTCGACCGTGACCACGTGTTCGATGCCTTGCCGGAACATCTTCGCGTAAGGGCAAATGCGCTCGGTATTGCGCACCAGTTCCGCCGCCAGCGCGCGATCCAGGCCAGGCAAACGCACGCGGATCTCGGCCGAAAGCAGGAACAAGCCGTCGACAGGATCGCGCGCGAACGTCACCGCGGCGTCGACGCGGACCTCCGCCAAGACCACGTCGGCGCGCTGCGCCAGCAGCACCAGCGCGCCGTGGAAACACGCGGCGTAGCCGGCCGCCAGCAATTGTTCGGGATTGCTGCCGCCGCCGGGGCCGCCGAGTTCGGGCGGCAGGCGCAGGTCCACCGCCAGCGCGCCGTCGTCGGAACGCACCACGCCGGACGCGCGCGCGTGCCCGGCTTCGCCGCCGCGCACGCTGACGCGTCCGGTGTAGAGCTCGACGCCGGCGTCGCCGCGGTATTTGTCCAGCAGGCTGGTCGGCGGGGCTTGCAGCGGGGACATGGCCGCGATCCTGGGAGCGAACGCTGCGCCGCCGCGCGTGCGCGCGACGGCCGCACAGCGGCGGGGCGAAGCTCAGGTCCGCGCGGCGTAGCGCGCGTACTCGGACTGCTCCAGCCAGCGCTCGAAATTCATCGCGCCGAGCCAAGCTTGGCCTTGCGGCACCAGCGTGTCGTCGTCGAGCTGCGCGCCGAAGTAACGCGCCTGCGGATCGCCGACCGCTACGCGCGGGTCCTGGACGATGTGCATGAAGCGCTGTGCCAGATCCGCCAGCGGTTCGCGCTCGGGGCCGGCGATCTCGACGATGCCGTTGACCGGCGCTTGCTGCGCGTAGCGCGCGACGGCCTCGGCGACGTCTTCGGCGGCGATCGGCTGGACCAGCGCGCGCGGCAGGCGCACGGTCGCGCCGTCGGCGCCGGACTGGACGATGCCGGGCAGGAATTCGAAGAACTGGGTCGAGTGGACGATGGTGTAGGGCCGGCCGGACTCGCGGATCAGCTGTTCCTGGGCGATCTTGGCGCGGAAGTAGCCGCTGTCGCCGAGCTTCTGCGTGCCGACCACCGACAGCGCCAGATGGTGCTTCACCCCGGCGCGCGCTTCGGCCGCGAGGATCGTGCGGCCGGCGGTGCGGAAGAACGCCAGCACCGCCTCGTCGGCGAACGAGGGCGAGTTGGACAGGTCGATCACCACGTCGGCGCCGGCCATCGCCGCGTCGAGCCCGGCGCCGCTGAGGATGTCCACGCCGGTCGAAGGCGCGGCGGGCACCGCGTCGTGTCCGTTCGCGCGCAGGCGCGCCACGGTCTTGCTGCCGATCAGGCCGGTACCGCCGACGACGAGGAATTTCATTCTGCACCTGTAGGTGTGGATGGCCGGAGCGCGCGGCCGCGACGGGGCGCGACAGCGAACGATGGGCCGATGCTAGGCAGCCGCGCGCGCCGGCAGTAGCCATCGCCGCGGCCGCGCGGTGTTGCCCTGTGCGCACCAATCGCGATACGGCTCGGGCTGCGCCGCTTCAACGGACCTGCACAAACACACCGGCCGCGGCGCAGGCGCAGTCGGGACCGAGCGCGCAGTCCAGGTCCAGCGCGCGCACCCGCGCGGTGACGAAGTCGATGAACGCGCGCACGCGCTTGGGCAGCTGCTGGCGGCTGAGGTAGCACAGGTAATGGCCGCCATCGTCGGGCGCGTAACCGCCGAGACAGCGCAGCAGCGTTCCGGCGCGTATGGCGTCGCAGGCCAGGTAGGCCGGCAGTTGCGCCAGCCCTTGTCCGTCGAGCGCCGCTTGCAGCAGCAGTTCGTCGTCGTTGAAGGTCAGTTCGGCCGGCGGCGACAGCGCCTGCGCGCGGCCGTCGAGCTTGAACTCCCAGGCGCGCAGGCGGCCGTTCGGCAGGCGCCGGTTGAGGCAGGCGTGGCGTTCGAGTTCGGCGACCGCGGCCGGCAGCCCGTGCCGGCGCGCGTACTCCGGCGACGCGCAGACCAGCCACTGCATCGGGATCAGTTGCTTGGCGATGACCTGGCTGTCGTCGAGGCGGCCGTCGCGGAAAACCAGGTCGAGTCGGTCCACGGCCAGATCGGGCGTGCGTTCGTCGAGCGCCAATTCCAGCGCGATGCCGGGATGGCGCAGACGGAACTCGCCGAGCAGCGGCGCCAGCACCCGGCGGCCGAACCCCGGCGCGGCGCCGATGCGCAATTGCCCGCGCGGCGGCCCGTCGCGCAGGTCGCGCATGTCCTCCAGCGCCTGCAGGATGCGCTCGACCCCGGGCCGGCAGTTCTCGAAGAACAGTTCGCCCTCGGGCGTCAGCGAGGTCGAGCGGGTGGTGCGCGAGAACAGCCGCGCGCCGACCTGCCCTTCCAGTTTCTGCACGCTGCGGCTGACCGCCGAACGGCCGATGCCGAGCCGGTCGGCGGCGCGGGCGAAGCTGCCTTCGGTGGCCACGGCGATGAACGCGACCACGCCCGCATAGCTGGCCGAGAAGCCCGACGACAGCGCGTCCGCGGCCGGCTCCGCGCGTTCGAACGCGATCGACACGGCCGCGTTCATCGCGCCGCGCTCCCGCGCCATCCGGCCACCCGCGCCAGCGCCTGCGCGCGCGCATCGGCGAGGTGCGCGCGGCAGGCCGGCGCCGGTTCGCCGATCAGCCGCGCGATGTCCTCCGCGGTGGCCTGGAACAGCGCATGCAGCAGCAGCGCCGCGCGCGCGGCGGGCGGCAGCGCGTCCAGCGCGAACAGGAACTCGCGCCAGACGCGTTCGGCATTGGACGGCGCGAGCGGTCCGCGCGGCAGGGGGCTGGAGACGTTCATGCCTCAAGGTCGAAGCACGGCGCGGACTTGTGACAGCGCCGCCGCGGCGATTGGTGCGGCGCGCTCAACACCGCGGGTCCGCGCGGCGGCCTACCGGGGGCGCGCGCGGCGGCCTAGATTGCCGGCGCCACCGCAGGCATCGGCGCCTGCGGCCCTTCCTCCCGGAGCCCCCGTCATGACCGAACGTCTGGATTACCAGCAGCAAGCCCCCGAGCGTTTCAAGAAGTTCGTCGAGTTCAGTCTGTCGATCAAAAAGTCGACGATCGAAACGTCGATCGTCGACCTGATCAACATCCGCGCCTCGCAGCTCAACGGCTGCGCGTTCTGCCTGGACATGCACGTCAAGGAAGCGACGATCCGCGGCGAGCGCGCGCTGCGCCTGCATCACCTGGCCTCGTGGCGCGAATCGCCGCTGTTCGCCGCGCGCGAGCGCGCCGCGCTGGCCTGGACCGAAGTGCTGACCCAGCTGCCGGCGCCGGGCGTGCCGGACGAACTCTACGAGCGCGTGCGCACGCAGTTTTCGGAACAGGAAATCATCGACCTCACCTATGCGGTGATGACGATCAACGCCTGGAACCGCATCAACGTCGCGTTCCGTCCGGTGCCGGGCGGGCAGGACAAGGCCTTCGGTCTGGACAAGGCCAATCTGGCCTGAGTCCGTCGGCGCGGGCCGGCGCATCGCTGCGCGCGGTTTCCGGCGCGCAGCGGACTTCGCGCTCGATCCGGCGCGCCCGTCTCAACCTCGCCACAGGAGAGTTCCGATGCACGTTCGCCCGTTGTTCGCCGCGCTCGCGCTCGCCGCGTCGTGCCCGTTCGCCGTCTTCGCCCACGGCGCCGCACCGGCGCGCGGCCACGACGCGCCGCCCCCCGTCGTCACCGAAGTCATGAGCCGCGCGCTGCCCGACTATCCGGGCAAGCAAGCGCTGATGCTCGCGGTCGAGTACCCGCCCGGCGGCGCCGACCCGGTCCATCGCCACGACGCGCACGCCTTCGTCTACGTGATCGAAGGCGCGATCGTGATGGGCGTGGCCGGCGGCAAGGAGGTCACGCTCAAGGCCGGCGAGAGTTTTTACGAAGGCCCCGGCGACATCCACACCGTCGGCCGCAATGCCAGCCGCGACAAGCCGGCCAAGTTCGTGGTGGTGCTGCTCAAGGACGCGGGCAAGCCGGCGCTGATGCCGGTGCCCTGAGCGCGGGCCGGCGCGCAAGCGGACGCGCGCCGCGTTCGCCGCGCGCGGGCTGCGTCACAATCGGGCTCCGCGATCCGACCTTGTGGGATATGGACGCCGCACTCGATGTTTTTACCCGCCTGCGCCCGCGCCTGCTCGGCGTGGCCTACCGCATGCTCGGCTCGCTGGCCGAGGCCGAGGACGTGGTCCAGGACGTCTGGCTCGGCTGGAACGAGGCCGGCCCCGCGCAGGTCGACGACGCCGAGGCCTGGCTGGTGGTCGCCGCGACCCGGCGTTCGATCGACCGCCTGCGCCGCGCGCGCGCCGAGCGCGCGCGCTACGTCGGCCTGTGGCTGCCCGAGCCGGTGCTGACCGACGAAGCAGCGGCGACGCCGGAACAAGTGCAGGAAGCCGCCAGCGATCTGTCGATCGCGTTCCTGACCGTGCTGGAACGGCTCGCGCCGGAAGCGCGCGCGGCGTTCCTGCTGCGCGAGGTGTTCGATACCGACTACGCCGACATCGCCCGCACTCTCGACAAGAGCGAAGCCGCATGCCGGCAGATCGTGCACCGGGCCAAGGCGCAACTGCGCGAACAGCGGCCGCGCTACCGGGTGCCGGCGCAGGCGCACCAGCGGTTGATGCGGCGCTTCGTCGAAGCCTGGAACCACCGCGACCTGCGCGCGATGACCGCGTTGATGGCCGATTCGGCGACCCTGGTCGGCGACGGCGGCGGCATCGTCACCGCGTTCGTCGAACCGATGGTCGGCGGGGCGCGCATCGCCCAGTTGCTGTTCGCTTCCACGCTGCGGCCCGAACGCGGCCTGCGCATCGCGCTGGCGACGATCAACGGCCGGCTGGGGGTGTTGCGTTACTTCGGCGACGAGCTGGAATCGGCGTTGTCGTACGACAGCGATGGCGAGCGCATCGTGCGGGTGTATGCGCAGCGCAATCCGGACAAGTTGCGGCGGATCGCGGCGGGGTTGGCGGTGGGGTTGCGGTGAGGCGGTGGATTCGGGTTGCGTGAGCGGAGGGCGTCGGGCCTGAAGGCCCTTCCACCGGAGCGGCTGCGCCCGCCAGAACCTCATCCCACACGAACGGCCGCGCCCACCAGGGCGTCATCCCATACGAACGGCTGTGCCCACCAGTGCGTCATCCCATACGTACGGCCGCGCCCACCAGAACGTCATCCCACACGAACGGCTGCGCCCGCCAGAACGTCATCCCACACGAACGACTGTGCCCACCAGAACGTCATCCCCGCGAAGGCGGGGATCCAGAGACTTCAGAGCCATGTCGCGATGAAGCCCTGGATCCCCGCCTTCGCGGGGATGACGTTCTTGATGGGACGCGGATCATTGATGACGTTCTTGATAGGACGCGGATCACTGATGGCGTTCTTGACGGGACGCGGATCATTGATGACGTTCTTGATAGGACGCGGATCACTGATGGCGTTCTTGATAGGACGCGGATCATTGATGACGTTCTTGACGGGACGCGGATCATCGATGACGTTGTCGATGAGACGCGGATTACTGCGGCCGAGCCGTCTGTCGAAGCCACTGATGTGCGTCTTTCAGGCGTCGCCGCCGACGTGTCGACGACCACGGCACAATGCCCGCATCGCAAAAAACCACGAGCCCGCCGGCCCGATGCTCTTCGATCGGACCCGGCCGCTAATCGCGCGACCGGAGCGAAAAGCATCGGGCCGGCGGGCCCGTTCGATTCGACCGCAGCCAGCGCGGATCGAGTCGCTCGATCCGCCTGTACCCGATCGGCCGGCAGCCGGTCCACCCCGCCCGGTCTGGCGGCCTCCGGCCCGGACCGCGCCGGTGGCAACGGCGTTCGAGCCGAAGCACCGAAGCGGCAAGCGCCGGGCCCGACCGGCCCCGGCGCCGTCCACCGCGGCTAGAAGCCGCGGCCGCTCGGCCCTTGCGTCTGCTGCGCGTTCTGGGCGTTGCCGTTGGCGGCCTGATGCGCCGCCAGCTGGCTGCTGGTCTCGATGCTCTGCTGCGAGCCCTTGGCCACGTCGAGCGCGACCATGCGCCGGTCCGGCGAGTTCGGATCGCCCTGCACCGCGAACACGCGGCTGCCGTCCTTGCTCGGGATCAGGTGGTCGACCTGGCTCAGCCCGGCCTCGCGCGCGGCCGGCACCAGCGCGGCGGCGAGGTTCTTCTGCTGCTGCTCGCCGAGCTTGTTGTTCGGCAGTTCCACGCCCTTGAGCTTGTCGAGCAGGTCGCGGTACTGGCCGTTGAGCGCGTTGGCGCCGCTGGTGAGGACGCCGGCGACGCGCAAGCCTTCGCCGATCGCGCCGCCGAGCTTGTTGTCGTTGCGCTCGGCTGCTTCGCGTTGCGACGCCAGCAACAGGTACGTGCCGCGTTCGCGCTCGCCGTCGCGGTCCTTGATGTAGCGCTTGACGTCGCTGAGTTCGTGGTCGAGGAATTCCTTGGACGAACTCTTGGCCGCCTGCGCCAACAGCATGGCCTGCTGCGGCGTGAGCTTGTCGCCCTGGCCGTTGGCCAGCGCGTCGACCAGCGACTCGGGCTGCACCTTCTGCTTGAGGAAGGTCAGGAAACGCGCGCGCGTCTCGGGGTTCTCGCCGAGGCCGTCGACGATGCGGGTGGCGGTCGACAACGCGTTGCCGGCGTCGGTCGGCATGCCGGCGATCTGGCGCATCACGCCGCTGATGGCCTGCTTGGGTTCCAGCCCTTCGCCGAACGGGAAGCGCTCGCGGAACTCGTCCCACTGCGGCTTGAGGATCGCTTCGCGGATGTGCTTGATGAGCTGGTAGGCGCCGGCGGCGAACGCGACCACGGCCACGCCGATCGGAGCGACGCCGATCAGGCCGGCGACCAGGCCGGAATTGCCCGCGCCCATCATCAGCGCGGTGCTGCCGATGTTGCCGGCGAGCTTGAAGCCGCCGCTGAGCAGGTCGAACGCGGAGTTGACCCGGTCGTCGGCGGTCAGCGCCTTGCCGGTGACCGGATCGCGGCCGTTGAACACGCGCCCGGCGTGGTGGCTGAGATCGCGCGCATCGGTGGCGATGCCCTTGACCGCGGTGTAGCGCTCCAGCAGCCTGGCCGCCTCGCGCTCGTGGCCGGTGCGGGTGGCGAACTCCAGCACCGAGGCCAGCGCGACCGCGTCGAGCGGCTTGCCGGCCTGTTGCGCGGCGGAGCCGGCCTTGATCGCCGCGTCCAGCGCTTCCAGGGTTTCCAGGATGTCGGGCTTGCCGGCGGCAGCCGCCGCGGTCTTGAGCTTGGCGAGCGGAACGTCCTCGCTGCCGGGCGCGTGCGGGTCGTGCTGCGCGGCCCAGGTCTTGGCGTAAGCGGTCAGCGCCGCCTGCGCGTCCGCCGGCAGCGCCAGCGAATAGCCCTGGAACGGCGGCGCGACCCGGCCTTCGCGGCTTTCGCCGGGTTGCAGCTTCCACGCCGGAGCGGCGTCGGCGAACGCGCCGCCGGGCGCGGATGCGGCGGCGACGGTGGCGTCGAGGGTGTCCTCGTCGACCACCAGGCCGTTGCGCTGCAAGGCGTCGGCGACGAAGGCGCGCATCACCGTCTCGCGCGACCACTGGCCGTCGGCGGGCAGCAGTGCGGTGTAGGCGGTGGGCTGGGTCAGCGGGGCTCCCTGGCCGGCGTACCAGCGCGGGAGTAATGCGGGGTCTGCGGCGGGGGTGAGTGAATCGACTGCGGCATTCATAGGCACTGGCTCCATGTCGGTGCTATTTGCTTCACGAGTCGCCGAGCCCGACTAGGGATGAGGAGCTCCGGGATGGCGGGCGAACCCGCATCATGCCTTCGAAGCTGAACGACAGCAATTCGTCGGCGTACGGGCGAGGGTCTTCGTGGCCGGCAGTCTGCCCGTTCAGCGTTACCGCCCGTCGGCGGCGGGGGCGCCTCCCGGCCGGTGCCGGCCGGAAGGCAGCGCGACCGGGAGCGGTCGCGCCCGGCCCTCAGCCGCGGATCCGCGGCACCGACACCGCCGCGGCGGCCGGCACCGACGCGCTCGGTGCGGCTGGGCTTAAATCGATGCGGCCGGCGGCACCGGTTTGCAGCAACAGCGGGCGATCGATAGCCGGATCGCAAGCGCTCAGAAACAACGTCGCGAACAGAATCAAAGTCTTCATCGAATCTCCTTGTCGAATCGGCCGTTACGGCGCGTGCGTCCTGCGAAAAGCCGGCACTTTCCGTGCGGCTGTCGCCCGTAATTTTCGCTGTTCGCGTTCGCACGGATCGCGACTGGAAAACCGCTTTTCGACACTTCGATTGCAGACAAAAAACGCCTCCGCAAGGGAGGCGTTTTTGTTCCCGGCCGCGCCGCGAAAACCGGCGCGCGGCGGCTCAGCCGTTGTCGCCGAGCCCGCTGATCAGCCGTCGGCCGCTGCCGAGCAGACGCGGGCCGTTGCCGGCGAGCGCGTCGACGCCGATATCGTCGCCGCGCTGCGCCCACGGCGCGCGCTGGCGCGGGCCGGGCACGTAGACGTCCCACTGCCCGTACGCCGGTTCGCGGGTTCCGGCGAGCATGAAGGCCACCGGCACCCGCACCTGCCAGTGGTCCTCGGCTGCGGCCTTGCCCTGGCTCGGCGGCACGAAGCTCCAGCGCTTGGCCGCGGCCAGGCTGGCGGTGGCGAAGGATTTGCGGAAGCCGACCATCTGCCGCTCGTTGCCGACCTTGTGCAGGTTGACCTGCTCGACGAACGCGTCGGCGACCTTGCCGTCGCGACCGAACCGCGCGACCACGTACACCGTGGCCGGCATGCCGACCTGCGCCGCCTCCATCGGATAGGTCGGCGGCGCCATGTTGCCCGAACGCGGCGCTTCGCCGGGGCCTTCGGCGCCAAAGGTGGCGCTGACGATGCGCATGACGAACACGTCGTCGCCCTGTTGCGGGTCGCGCCGCACCGCCACCCGCACCGTCATCGGCGTGTCCGCGGACGCGGCCGGCGCGTCAGCGGCGAGCGGCTCGAAACGCCATTGCGGCGCCGCCTGGCGGATCAGCTTGGCGACCTGCTGCGGCACCTCGCCTTCGCGGTCGACGCTGACGTCCTCGACCGCGCCGTCGGCGGCGATGCGCACCTGGCCGGTCAGCACCATGCTCATCTCGGCCTGCAGGCGCACCGCGCGCGGACCCTGCGCGGCGGCCAGCGCCGGCGCGGCCAGCGCGGCGATCAGGGCGATGTTCGCGAACCACTTCGTTGCCTTCATCGGGCGTCTTGCTTCATGCACATTCATGTCATGCGGATTGAACCGCGAGGATTGAAAATAAACCAGCCGGCAACCATAGCAAACCGGCTGCGTCATCCTTCGCTGCGCCCGGGTCGTTGTCGACGACGCAGCGTCGCATTTTCCGCCGCGTTCCCTCTCCCCCATCCGGCGCCCGCAGGCGCCATAATCCCAGCCGGAGGTGCCCATGCACGGTGGCGGTCTTGAACTTGCGTTGTTGTTCCTGCTGGCCGCGGTCATCGCGGTGCCGGTGTTCCGCAAGTTCGGGCTGGGCGCGGTGCTGGGCTATCTGGCCGCCGGCGTGGTGCTGGGGCCTTACGGCGTCAAGGTGATCGCCGATGCCGAGCCGGTCCTGGCCGCGTCGGAAATCGGCGTGGTGATGATGCTGTTCGTGATCGGCCTGGAACTGTCGCCCTCGCGCTTGCGGGTGATGCGCAAGCCGGTGTTCGGCGCCGGCGGCCTGCAGGTGATCCTCAGCGGCATTGCGCTCGGCGCGCTGGCGATGTTCGGCGGCGGCCTGGGCTGGAAGGCGGCGACGGTGGTCGGCCTCGGCCTGGCCTTGTCCTCGACCGCGGTGTGCCTGCAGTTGCTGTCCGAACGCAAGGGCCTGTCCAGCGATTACGGCAAGCTCGCGTTCGCGATCCTGCTGTTCCAGGACCTCGCCGCGATCCCTTTGCTGGCGGCGATCCCTTTGCTCGGCAAGGCCGCGGGCGTGGAAGGCCTGAACTGGATTTCGGTGGCCAAGGCGGTCGGCGCGATCGCCGCGGTGGTGTTCGGCGGCCGGGTGCTGCTGCGCCAGGTGTTCCGCGTGGTCGCGCGCACCCAGATGCCGGAGGTGTTCACCGGCGCGGCGCTGCTGACCGTGCTGGGTTCGGCCTGGATCCTGCAGACCGCGGGCCTGTCGGCCGGCCTGGGCGCGTTCCTGGCCGGCGTGCTGCTGGCCGATTCGGAATTCCGCCACGAACTGGAATCGCAGATCGAGCCGTTCAAGGGCTTGCTGCTCGGCCTGTTCTTCATGGCCGTGGGCATGAGCATCGACCTGCAAAGGGTCATGAACGAGCCGCTGACGATCGGCGCGATCGTGCTGACCCTGCTGTCGGTGAAGTTCGTCCTGCTGTTCGCGGTCGGCGTCAGCGCCGGCGGCCTGGACAAGCGCGGCGCGTTCCAGCTGTCGACGGTGATGGCGCTCGGCGGCGAGTTCGCGTTCGTGGTGTTCAACGAAGCGTTCAAGGCGCGGCTGCTGGACGACCCGACCCGCGACCGCCTGATCGCCGCGGTCGGCGTGTCGATGGCGCTGACGCCTTTGCTGATGATCGCCGCGCAGCGCGTGCTCGACGCCAAGCCCGCGCCCAAGCCCAAGCGCCCGTACGACGAGATCACCGACGACCACCACCCGCAGGTGCTGCTGGCCGGCATGGGCCGCTTCGGCCAGATCGTCGCGCGCCTGCTGGTCGCGCACCGCACGCCGTTCATCGCGATCGAGAACAGCGCCGAGCAGGTCGACTTCATGCGCCGCTTCGGCAACATGGTCTATTACGGCGACCCGGCGCGGCCGGAGCTGCTGCGTTCGGCCGGCGCGGCGCAGGTCAAGGTATTCGTGATCGCGATCGACGACCGCGACGCCTGCATCCGCACCGTGCGCACGGTGCGCCGGCTGTATCCGAAGGCCAAGGTGTTCGCGCGTTCGCGCGACCGCCGCCATTCCTGGGATCTGATGGACCTGGGCGCCGAGCCGATGCGCGAGACCTTCCACTCCAGCCTCAAGCTCGGCGAGGACGTGCTGGTCGAACTCGGCGTGGCGCCGGCGACCGCGCGCGACCACGTCGAGCGTTTCCGCGAACTCGACGAGCGCATGCTCAACGCGCAGTACCTGGTCCACGACGACGAAGACGCGCTGATGCAGAGCGCGCGCGATGCGCGCAAGGAACTGGAAGAGCTGTTCGAAGCCGACCGCGGCGAAGGCGTGCTGGGCGGCATGGTCGACAAGCAGGCGACGACGGTGGCGAGCGAGAGTTCGACGCGGCATTGATGGCCGTCTTCGCGGAAATGACGGCGGGTGGGTTTCGTCGTGTCTCTTCCAGATCGTCATCCCCGCGAACGCGGGGATCCAGAGACTTCAGAGTCCTGCCTCGATAAAGCCCTGGATGTCCGCGTTCGCGGGCATGACGGCAGGAGGGTTTCGCGGCGCCTCTTGCAGGCCGTCATCCCCGCGAAGGCGGGGATCCAGAGACTTCAGCGTCCTGCCTCGATAAAGTCCTGGATGCCCGCGTTCGCGGGCATGACGGCAGGAGGGTTTCGCCGCGTCTGTTCCAGATCGTCATCCCCGCGAACGCGGGGGTCCAGAGACTTCAGCGTCCTGCCTCGATAAAGCCCTGGATGCCCGCGTTCGCGGGCATGACGGCAGAAGGGTTTCGCCGCGTCTGTTCCAGATCGTCATCCCCGCGAACGCGGGGATCCAGAGACTTCAGCGCCCTGCCTCGATAAAGCCCTGGATGCCCGCGTTCGCGGGCATGACGGCAGAAGGGTTTCGCCGCGTCTGTTCCAGATCGTCATCCCCGCGAACGCGGGGATCCAGAGACTTCAGCGTCCTGCCTCGATAAAGCCCTGGATGCCCGCGTTCGCGGGCAAGACGATCTCGTGAAACGCATCCGCCGCTGCGGGAGGGGCTTTCAAGCCCGACGCCTTCCGATCGGCGTCGGACAATCTCAGTTCCCCGGCCCGCCGCGCAGGAACCGCGCCATCGACACGCCGCCGTTGTTGCCGTTGCCCGCCGTCGTCGCCGGCGCGAACTCGGCGGCGATGTCGACGAAGCCGCGCATCACCGCGATCTCGCGCGGGGTGCGGTTCAGCGCGTCGCGCTGGTCGGGGTTGGCGCCGTGGCGCAGCAGGCGCTGGACCACGCGCAACAGGCCGTGCAGCGAGGCCAGGTGCAGCGGGCCGAAGCCGCGCGGGTCCTGCACGTCCAGCGAGGCCTCGTGGTCGAGCAGCAGTTCCAGGCCGGCGATCAGCACGTCTTCGTCGGCGGCGGTGCCCGGTTCGGCGCGCGCGCCCAGCAACAGCAGCAGCGGGGTGGCGCCGGCGGCCGATTGGTCGGCGTCGACGCCGGCCAGCAGCAAGGTATCGAACAAGGCCACCAGACGGCTGCGGTCGCGCGCGGTGAAGCCGTACATCGCCGCGCAATGCAGGGCCATGCGTCCTTGCGCGTCGCGCGCCTGGACGTCGGCGCCGGCGGCGAGCAGGCGCGCGGCCAGATCGGTGAGGCCCAAGGCGCAGGCCACCATCAGCACGGTCAGGTCGCCCGGCAGGCGCTGTTCCAGCGAAGCGCCGGCGGCGACCAGGCGGTCGACGATATCGGCGTGGCGCATGCTGACTGCGGCCGACAGCGGCGTGGCGCCGGAGTTGGCCGCGCGCTGCGGATCGGCGCCGCGCGCCAGCAGCAGGTCGACCACGGCGCGATGGCCGCCGCCGGCGGCGCGCAGCAGCGCGCTGCAGCCCTGGCTGTCGAGCGCGTCGACCGACAGGCCCAGGTCGAGCAGGCGGCGCACCGCGTCGGCGTCGCCGACGATGGCCGCGGCCGGCACGTCGGCGGCGAGCAAAGGACGCTTGGGCAGCGGCCAGCCGCGCCAGTCCAGCCAGTCGGCGAGGTCGCGCCGGCCCGAGGCCAGGGCCACGCCGAGCGGGGTCTGGCCGTCGGCGGCGAGCAGATCGGGAGCCGCGCCGTGCGCGACCAGCCGCTTGAGCATGTTTTCGCGGCCCAGCGCGGCGGCCAGATGCAGCGCGCTCATGCCGTGGCTGTCGCGCGCGTTGAGGTCGACGCCGGCCGCGAGCAGACGTTCGAGCAGCCGCGCCCAGCCCATCCGTACCGCGATCGCCAGCGGCGGATCGCCGGCCGGAGTGCGCGCGAACGCGTCGGCGCCGCGTTCGATCAGGTCCAGCGCGAACTGCTCCAGCCCGCGGCCGGCCTGTTCGCCGGCCGAACAGGTGGCCAGGAACCGGCCCAGGCCGCCGCGGCCGGCCGGCGACACGCCGCGGCGCAGCAGCGCGTGCAGCGCCGGCAGCGAGGCCGGCGCGCGGTCGAGCAGGGCGAACAGCACGGTGTCGCCGGCGGCGTTGCGTACGTTGGCGTCGGCGCCCTGCCCCAGCAGCCAGTCGATGCGTTCGGCGGTCGGCGCCTGGCCGTCCTCTTCGTGCAGTTGCGCGCCCAGTTCGGCCGGGCTCAGCAGCTTGGCCAGGCCGGTCAGCTCGGCCGAACGGCCCTCGCGCAAGCCGTCGCGCAGCAAAGCGGCCGGCATGCGGTCGACGATCACGCGTTCGCCGTCGGGCGCGTCGCTGTCGCCTTCGCCGCTGACCGCGGCCGGCAGCGGATAGGCGCGGTCGAGCGCGGCCACCAGCGACCAGCGCCCGGCTTCGGCGGCGCGGTCGACCGCGCGCTTGCCGTGGCGGTCGCGCAGTTCCGGGTCCAGGCCCAGTTCGAGCAGGCGCAGCACCAGCGGCGGCGACGCGGTCTCGGCCTGACAGGCCAGGATCAGCGCGCTGGCGCCGTCGGCGTCGAGCGCCTTGGCCTGTTCGGCGCCGCCCTGCGGCAGGTGTTCGAGCAGGCGTTCGAGCACGGCCGCGCGGCCGCCGCGGGCGGCGTCGAGCACCGGCGTGCGCCGCTGGGCGTCGATCGCCGCGGCGTCGGCGCCGGCGGCGAGCAGGGTGGTGACGATGTCGAGGTGGCCGGCGAACGCGGCGGTGTGCAGGGCGCTGCGGCGCTGGCCGTCGCGCGCGTCGATCCGCGCCTTGTGCTTGAGCAGCAGCTGCACGCCGGCCGGATCGTCCTCGTCGCCGCCGGCCGCGGCCAGCAGCGCCGGCGAACCGCCGGCGTGCTCGGTCTTGGCGCCACGTTCGAGCAGGAACTTGGCCAGCCGCCAGTTGCCGCCGGCGCAGGCCACGCCGAGCGGGCTGAGGCCGTCGTGGTTCAGCGTTTCCAGTTCGGCCTGGGCGTCGCGCAACAGCGCGGCCACGCCGGGGTCGGAACTGCGCGCGGCGTGGTGCAGCGGGGTGTTGCCTTCGTGATCGGCCAGGCGCGGGTCGGCGCCGTTGGCGAGCAGGGTCATGACCGCGTCGGGACGGCCGTGCCAGCTGTCGCGGGTCGCGGCCAGCAGCGGGGTCATGCCGGCGTGGGCGGCGTTGAGGTCGGCGCCGCGCGCGATCAGCGCGCGCAGCAGGCGCAGGTCCGGCAACACCGCGGCCAGCACCGACAGGCTGCGGCGGTCGCGCTCGTCCTCGGCCGGCGGCGCGGCGTTGACGTCGGCGCCGAGCTCGATCAGTTCCAGCGCGCGCTCGACCTTGCCGGCGCGCGCGGCCAGGTACAGCGCCTGCGCCAGCTCGGCGTCGCTGAGCTCGTTGGCGTCGCCGTCGAGCAGTTCGTCGGCGGCCTGGACGGTGTCCAGTTCGGGGTCGAATTCCAGGCCCGGCAGCGGATCGGCCGGGCGGATCGATTGCAGCAGCAGGTGCAGCGCCGGCGACGCCAGGGCGAAGGCCGCCGCCAGAGTCCAGCGCGCGCCGCCCGAGAGCACGCCCGGCCACGCCAGCAGCACGGCGATCGCGACCAGCGCGGCGACGATGCCGGCCACGCCGAGGCCGCGCCAGGCGCCCAGGTCGAGGTCGGGCAGCCGCGCCCATTGCGGCGGCAGCGGCGCGCCGTCGCGCTCGGTTCCGGTCCACAGCGGCCACAGCCGCCACAGCCCCAGCAGCAGCAGGCCGGCGACGACGCTCAGCCCCAGCGCCGCCAGCAGCGAGCCCGATTGCAGCAGCGAACTCAGCGGCCACGCCGCCAGCGCCGCGGTCGCGGCGGTGGCGCCGCCCCACAGCGCCGACAGGTTCAGCAGTTCGGGTTTCCAGGCGGGGCGCTCGTCGCGCCGGCGCCACAGCCGCGCGGCCAGGGCGAACGCCGGTTGGGCCAGGGCGCCGCCGAGCAGCGCGACCACCGCCCCCGCCGGCGTGCCGCCGAAACCGGTCGCCAGCGCCAGCGCCAGGCCGGCGGCCAGGGCGATGGCGAAGCCCCGGGACAGGGCGCGCGAGGTGGGAGCGTCAGGCATCGGGCTGCGCGGCCTCCGTGGACGGTCCGATCTGCGCGGCGATCCCGGCCGCGGTGTCCGCACCGGTTACCGCGCCCGGCAACGGCGGAAACTGAATGTGGAAACCGCGCGCGCCGAGGTTCTCGCGCACCGTCGCCGCATCGGCGCGGGCCAGCTTGCGTTGCGCGGTCAGCTCGACATCGAGCACGAATTGCAGCGGATCCAACTGCTGGCGAAGCGAATCGGGCAGGCGCGCGAAGTCGTCGCGCACGCTCAGGAAAACGTAGGTGTCTGCCTTGCGGAGACTTTTATAAACGTAGGCTTGCATGGGGCGGGCGATACAGCCGGGGGAGACTGTTTTTTGTGCATCGCAGATGCGATGCACAGCATACCTGCCCGTCCGGGCCGCGCGTACTTCCTTGTTCAGCGCCGGGGTCGCCGCGGGCCGGCAGGCCCGGGACCGCGATCCGCAGGCCGCCCCGCGCCCGGGCGGAACCGCCCCGGGGCGCGGCTCAGTGATAGCCCGCGTCGGCCGCGACCTTGCCGCGGAACACCCGGTACGACCAGTAGGTGTAGCCCAGGATCGCCGGCAGCAGGATCACCATGCCGCCGAGCACGAACATCTGCGAGGAACGCGCCGCCGCCGCGTCCCACAGGCTCAGCCCCGGCACGATGTTCGGCCAGATGCCGAGCACCAGGCCGACGAAGCCGAGCACGAAGAAGCCCAGCGAATACAGGAACGGCGCGCCGTCGCGGTCGCCGCGCCGCACCGCCCGCCACAGCGCCCAGGCGTTGGCGACGACCAGCAGCGGCACCGGGAACAGCCAGTAGAAGTTCCCGCCTTCGAACCAGCGCGCCATGATCCGCGAGTCGAGGAACGGCAGCCACGCGCTGACCAGGCCGATGAACACCGCCACCACCAACACCAGCGGCCGCGCCAGGGTCCGCGCGACGGACTGCAAGCGTCCGTCGGTCTTCAGGATCAGCCAGGTCGAACCCAGCAACGCGTAGCCGAACACCACCGCCGCGCCGGTCAGCATCGAGAACGGGCTGAACCAGTCGAACACGCCGCCGACGTACTTGCCTTCCTGCATCGGCATGCCTTCGACGATCGCGCCGAGGATCACGCCCTGGGCGAACGCGCAGAACAGCGAACCCAGCGAGAACGCCACGCCCCACGCCGGCTTGGCGCGCCGCGCCTTGAAGCGGAACTCGAACGCGACGCCGCGGAACACCAGCGCGATCAGCATCAGCAGCACCGGCAGGTACAGCGCCGACAGCACCAGCGCATACGCCTTCGGAAACGCGGTCAGCAGGCCGACGCCGCCGAGCACCAGCCAGGTTTCGTTGCCGTCCCAGATGGGCGCGGCGGTATTCATCATGTGGTCGAGCTGCTGCTCGTCCTCGGCGAACGGCGCCAGGATGCCCAGGCCGAGCACGAAGCCGTCCAGCAGCACGTACATCAACACGCCGAAGCCGATCACGCCGAACCAGATCACCGGCAGCCAATAGTCCATCGTCGCTCTCCGTCTCTCTCGTCCGCGGCGCTCAGGCGCCGGCCGCGCGCGGGCGCGCGCATCGCCCGGCCGCGCTCACGCGCCGGCCTCGGTGGAATCGTCCGGCAGCGACAGCGGCCGCGCCGGGGTCTTGTCGCCGTGCGCGCTGCGCGGCGGCGGTTCGTGCGGGTGCGGGCCCTTGCGGATCAGCTTGACCAGATAGCGGAAGCCCGCGCCGAACACGGTGAGGTAGACCACCGCGAACACGATCAGCGACGTCATCACGCTCGCCGCCTCGATCGGGCTGACCGCATCGGCGGTGCGCAGCAGGCCGTAGATCACGTACGGTTGGCGGCCGATCTCGACCACGTACCAGCCGGCCAGGATCGCCACGAACCCGCTCATCGTCAGCGCCCACCAGCCCCACAGCGCCGCGCGCGATTCGAACAGGCGCTTGCGCCACAGCAGCCACAGCGACAGCAGCACCAGCGCCAGCATCGCCACGCCGAGCCCGACCATGACCCGGAACGCGTAGAACACGGGTTTTACTGGCGGCCGCTCGCTGGCGGGCACCGACTTCAGCGGCTGGATGTCGCCGTCGAGGCTGTGGGTCAGGATCAGGCTGCCGAGCTTGGGAATGGCGATTTCCAGATCGTTGCGCTCGGCCTTCTCGTTCGGCACGGCGAACAGGATCAGCGGCACGCCCTCGCCGGGCGGGTTGGATTCCCAGTGCGCTTCCATCGCCGCGACCTTGATCGGCTGGTGTTCGCGCGCGTTGAGCCCGTGCAGGTCGCCGACGAACACCTGCGCCGGCACCGTGATCGCGGCGAACAGCACCGCCGCCTTGAGCATGCGCTTGCCGGCCTCGACATGGATCCCGCGCAACAGATACGACGCGCCGGTGCCGCCGATGACGAAGCAGGTGGTGATGAACGCGGCCAGCACCATGTGCGCCAGCCGGTACGGGAACGAGGGGTTGAAGATGATCGCCCACCAATCCTGCGGCACGAACACGCCGTCGACGATGCGGTGGCCGGTCGGCGTCTGCATCCAACTGTTCGCCGAGATGATCCAGAACGTCGAGATCAAGGTTCCCAGCGCGACCATGCAGGTGGCGAAGAAATGCATGCGCTCGCTGACCCGGTTCCAGCCGAACAGCATCGCGCCGAGGAAGGTCGCCTCCAGAAAGAACGCGGTCAGCACCTCGTACGACAGCAAAGGCCCGAGGATGCTGCCGGCCTGTTCGCTCAGCACCGCCCAGTTGGTGCCGAACTGGAAGCTCATGACGATGCCGGACACCACGCCCATGCCGAACGACACGGCGAAGACCTTGGTCCAGAAGAAATACAGATCGCGCCATAAGGTGTCGCGGGTGCGCAGCCAGCGCCATTCGACGAAGGCCAGCCAACTGGCCAGGCCGATGGTGAAGGCCGGGAACAGGATATGGAACGAGATGACGAAGCCGAACTGGATTCGCGACAACAGCAGGGCGTCCACGCGATGTGCCTCCACGGCGCGGTGTACGCCGGCGGGTTCATTTTTGCGCCGCAGCATGGGCCGCGCGCGTCGCAGTCGTGGGATCCCTTAAACCGCAAAGGCGGTGAGCGCGGCGTAGTCGGCGCGCGAAGGCTGCGACATTCGGCGGCTGGCGCGGGCGGCGCAGCGCGGCGGATCAAGCGCTTGGATGCGCGTGAACGAACGTGACATCGGGCGCTCGCGGCGCTACGGTGCGTGCGATGGGCGCGGGCGCTGCGACAAACGGCGGCATCGAGGGGCGGCGGTGCGAACCCGCGGATCGGCGCGAATCGGCGCGGACGGTGGCGGGTTTGCGCGACGTTCGGTGTTGGCGAGCGGGGCCGCGGCGGGACGGCGAGTCGCGGTCGGGTGTGCGGCGGTGCGTGGTGCGTGCGGTCGACGGCTTGCGAGCAGAAGAATCCATGAGTCACAAATCACGATCAAACAAGCCGCGCCGCGCCTCCACGGCCGTCATCCCCGCGAAGGCGGGGATCTAGAGGCTTCAGAGCCCTGTCGCGATGAAGCCCTGGATCCCCGCCTTCGCGGGGATGACGTTCTGGTTGGGACGACGTTCCGGGTGGGATGACGCTCCAGTTGGATGACGCTCCAGTCGGATGACGCTCCAGTTGGATGACGCTTCAACTGGATGGCGCTCCAAGTGGATGGCGCTTCAAGTGGATGGCGCTCCAGGGGAATGACGTTCCAGACGGGATGACGGTTCGGATGGAATGAACGGTCGGATGGACGACGGCCGGGCTGGAACGACGGCCCGCAGGAAACGACGGCCGCACCGCCCCACCGCCGCAGCGAAAGATCCTCGCCGCCGCGCTTTCGTTCGAAGCCGCCGCCCCCGACCGAAATCCCCGATCCGGCAAATCCCCCTGCGCCGCCCGCGCAAAACCCCCGAATCCACGGCTCCGCCCATGACCAACGACCGGCCCGCCGGCCCGCCGCCGGCTGCTACCCTGCCCCGTCTTTGTCCCAAGAGCCCGCTCGATGCGACCCGCCTACGCCCGACTCGCCGCCCTGCCGCTGGCCCTGCTCGCCAGCGCCGCCTTCGCCCAATCCACCGCGCCGCTGACCCTGGCCGACACCATGGCCGACCCGGACTGGATCGGCCCGCCGGTCGAGCGCGCCTGGTGGTCGTGGGACGGCCAGCGCGTGCAGTACCAGCTCAAGCGCGACGGCGCGAGCATCCGCGACACCTGGCAGACCGGCGTCGCCGGCGGCGCGCCGCAGCGCCTGGACGGCGCGGCGCGCAACGATCTCGACGCGGCCAATCCGGTCTACGACGCGCAGCGTTCGCGCATGGCCTTCATCCGCAACGGCGACGTGTTCGTGCGCGACCTGCGCTCCGGCGCGCTGACCCAGGTCACCCGCAGCAACGAGACCGAAGCGCGCCCGCAGTTCTCGCGCGACGGCAATCTGGTGTTCCGGGTCGACAACCAGTGGTTCCAGTGGCGCGCCGGCCAGGGCGTGAGCCAGGCCGCGCAGGTGCTGGCGCAGAACGATCCGGCCAAGGCGCCGAAGGCCGACGCGCTGCGCGACTACCAGCTCGCCACCATCGACACCCTGCGCAACGACCGCGCCCAGCGCGAGGCCTCGCGCGAGCAGGACGAGGCCTGGCGCAAGAGCGACCCGAGCCGCGCGCCGCGCGCGGTCTATCTCGGCGGCGACGTCGAAATCGTCGACACCGCGCTGTCGCCCGACGGCCGCTACCTGCTCGCGGTCACCCAGGACAAGAAGGGCGACGCCGGCACCGTCGGCAAGATGCCCAAGTACGTGACCGAATCGGGTTACGAAGAATTCGAGGAAGTGCGCACCCGCGTCGGCCGCAACGAACCGCTGCCGCAGAAGCTGTGGCTGGTCGACGTGGCCGCGGGCAAGGCCAGCGAGCTCAAGTTCGACAAGCTGCCCGGCATCGGCGACGACCCGCTCGCGGCGATGCGCAAGGCGGCCAAGAAGGACGCGCTCAAGGGCGAGCGCCCGGTGCGCATCGAAACCGACGGCGACGGCCGCAACGCCGCGGTGCGCTGGAGCGACGACGGCCGCAACGCCGGCGTGCTGATCCGCGCCAACGACAACAAGGACCGCTGGATCGCCTCGGTCGACCTGGCCCGCGCCGCGCTCGACGTGCGTCACCGCCTCACCGACAAGGCCTGGATCGGCTGGGACTACAACGACTTCGGCTGGCTGCCGGACGGCGGCCTGTGGCTGCTGTCGGAACAAAGCGGCTACTCGCAGCTCTACGTCAGCGACGGCGGCGCGCCGAAGCAGATCACCTCGGGCAAGTGGGAAGTCTCCGACCCGCAGCTCGGCGCCGATGGCAAGACCTTCTTCTTCCTGTGCAACCGCAAGTGGCCGGGCGACTACGAAGTCTGCGCGGTCGACCGCAACGGCGGCGCGGTGCGCGAAGTGACCGCGCTCGACGGCGTGGAGAGCTTCGCGCTGTCGCCCGACGGCCGCAAAGTGCTCGCGCGCTATTCCGAAAGCTACCTGCCGCCGCAGCTGGCGGTGGTCGATGCAAGCGGCGAAAACACTGTCAAGCTCACCGACACCCGCAAGGACGGCTTCAAGAACCGCGAGTGGATCCAGCCCGAATACGTGCAGGTCCCGTCCAAGCACGGCGCCGGCACGGTCTGGGGCAAGTTCTACGGCCCGAAGCACTACGAGCCCGGCAAGAAGTACCCGATCGTGATGTTCGTGCACGGCGCCGGCTTCCTGCAGAACGTCAGCGAGCGCTACCCGAACTACTTCCGCGAGCAGATGTTCCACAACCTGCTGGTGCAGCAGGGCTATGTCGTGCTCGATCTCGACTACCGCGCCTCGCAAGGCTACGGCCGCGACTGGCGCACCGCGATCTACCGGCAGATGGGCCATCCGGAACTCGAGGATTACCTCGACGGCCTGGACTGGCTGGTCGCCAACAAGCAGGGCGACGGCGACCGCGCCGGCATCTACGGCGGCTCCTACGGCGGCTTCATGACCTTCATGGCGCTGTACCGCGCGCCGGGCAAGTTCAAGGCCGGCGCCGCGCTGCGCCCGGTCTCGGACTGGTCGCAGTACAACCACGAATACACCTCGAACATCCTCAACACGCCCGAGCTGGATCCGGAGGCGTACAAGAAGTCCTCGCCGATCGAATACGCGTCCGGGCTCAAGGACCACCTGCTGATCGCCCACGGCATGATCGACGACAACGTGTTCTTCAAGGACTCGGTGATGATGACCCAGAAGCTCATCGAGCTGCGCAAGGACAAGTGGGAGATCGCGCCGTATCCGCTGGAGCGGCATGGCTTCGTGCATCCGGATGCGTGGTACGACGAGTACCGGCGCATTTACGAGCTGTTCGAGCGCACCTTGAAGAAGTGAGCCGCGGCCGCGGCGTCCCGACGGGCGCCGCGGCTTTCGCCGCGCGGCGCGCGCCATCGCGGCCGCGGGCCGCGCCGCCCGGCTTGATCCGGATCAAATCCCGCCCGCGACCGCCGCCGCTAGAATGCCCGGCATGAACGACTTCGACCGCGTCCGCGACTACCTCTCCGGCCTGCAGGACCGCCTGTGCGCCGCCATCGAAACCGCCGACGGCGGCGCCCGCTTCGTCGAAGACGTCTGGCAGCGCGCCGAAGGCGGCGGCGGGCGCACCCGCATCCTGCGCGGCGGCCAGGTGTTCGAGCAGGCCGGGATCGGCTTCTCCGACGTCTCCGGCAGCACCCTGCCGCCGTCGGCGAGCGCGGCGCGGCCGGAACTGGCCGGCGCCTCGTGGCGCGCGGTCGGGGTCTCGCTGGTGTTCCACCCGCTCAACCCCTACCTGCCGACCACCCACGCCAACGTCCGCCACTTCCGCGCGATGCGCGACGGCGAGACCGTGGCCTGGTGGTTCGGCGGCGGCTTCGACCTGACCCCGTTCTATCCCTTCGACGAAGACGTGCGCCACTGGCACCGCACCGCGCGCGCGCTGTGCGAACCGTTCGGCGGCGAGGAGCGCTACCAGGCGCACAAGCGCTGGTGCGACCAATACTTCTTCCTCAAGCACCGCAACGAAACCCGCGGCGTCGGCGGCCTGTTCTTCGACGACCTGCACGGCGACTTCGAACGCGACTTCGGCTATCTGCGCGCGGTCGGCGACGGCTTCCTCGACGCCTACCTGCCGCTGGTCGACAAGCGCCGCGACACGCCCTACGGCGAACGCGAGCGCCAGTTCCAGCTGTACCGGCGCGGCCGCTACGTCGAGTTCAACCTGGTGTTCGACCGCGGCACCTTGTTCGGCCTGCAATCGGGCGGGCGCACCGAATCGATCCTGATGAGCCTGCCGCCGCTGGTGCGCTGGGAATACGGCTTCCAGCCGGAAGCCGACAGCGACGAGGCGAAGCTGGCGCAGTACCTGACGCCGCGCGACTGGCTCGGCGAAGTTTTGTAGGAGCGGCGCGAGCCGCGACCGCGACACCGCAACTACGACGCAACCGGCTCCCCCGCAGTCGCGGCTCGCGCCGCTCCTACAGGGCGCGATTGGAATTTCTAAAATTTTCCAACCGGCGCGCAAAACCCATCGCATTTGCCGTGTGAGCGTTTTCGTTTAATCGCGTTGTTATCTGCGACTGCGAATATCTCCGGGCCGCCGGCGAAACCGCTCGCCGCGCAAAACAAAAGCCGCTGCGCGAACGCAGCGGCTTTTGCGCCGGAAAATAAAAAGCCCCGCGGGCAGGGGGGGCCGGCGGGGCTGGTGGAGCGTGCCCTGGGGAGGGGGCGTTCGCTCCGGGGGATCACTCCAGGGGAGGGAGAGATCGGCGACAGACGTTGCATCTGTCGCGACCTATATGACCATCCGGCACATGGATAGTTCGTGAAGATCCGAGTTAATAAATTGTTGGATTCAGGACCGATTCATTAAACCAAGCCCAGCAAAATCAAGGGCTTCCAGATAATCAATGCGCTTCGTCCCAATTAATACCGACCCCGCTGTCGACGACGAGCGGCACGCGCAGCGTGACCGCCGCTGCCATCCGGCGTGAAACCTGTGCCAGCAGCTCCGACACGAAGCCCTCTTCGACTTCGAACACCAGTTCGTCGTGCACCTGCAGGATCATCAGCGCGCGCTCGCGATGATCGGCCAGCCAGCCGTCGATGTCGATCATCGCGCGCTTGATGATGTCGGCCGCGGTGCCCTGCATCGGCGCGTTGATCGCCGCACGCTCGGCGCCGGCGCGCAGGCCCTGGTTGGAGGCCTTGATGTTGTCCAGGTACAGGCGGCGGCCGAACACGGTTTCGACATAGCCCTTGTCGCGCGCGTCCTGGCGGGTGCGCTCCATGAAGTCGCGCACGCCGGGATAGCGGCTGAAATACAGGGCGATGTAATCCTGCGCCTCGCCGCGGCCGATGCCGAGCTGGCGCGCCAGGCCGAACGCGCTCATGCCGTACATCAGGCCGAAGTTGATCGCCTTGGCCGCGCGGCGTTCGTTGCCGCTGACCTCGTCGAGCGATTTCTTGCCGAACACTTCCGCCGCGGTCGCGCGGTGCACGTCGGCGCCGGATTCGAACGCGCGCACCAGGCCTTCGTCCTGCGACAGGTGGGCCATGATCCGCAGTTCGATCTGCGAGTAGTCGCAGGCCACCAGCTTGCGTCCCGGCGGCGCCACGAACGCGCGGCGGATGCGGCGGCCGTCGTCGGTGCGGATCGGGATGTTCTGCAGGTTCGGATCGCTCGACGCCAGCCGCCCGGTCGCGGCGCCGGCCTGGTGGTAGCTGGTGTGCACGCGCCCGGTGTGCGGGTTGACCATCTCCGACAGCTTGTCGGTGTAGGTGCTGCGCAGCTTGGCCAGGCCGCGGTATTCCAGGATCACCCGCGGCAGTTCGTGCTGGTCGGCGATCGCCTCCAGCGCTTCCTCGTTGGTGCTGGGCTGGCCGGTCGGCGTCTTCACCAGCACCGGCAGCTTCAGCTCGTCGAACAGCAGCGCCTGCAGCTGCTTGGGCGAATCCAGGTTGAAGGTGCGCCCGGCCAGCTCGGTCGCCTTCAACTGCGCTTCGAGCATGCGCTTGCCCAGGTCCTGCGACTGCCGGCGCAGTTCGTCGCCGTCGATCATCACGCCGTTGGCTTCGACCCGCGCCAGCACCGGCACCAGCGGCATCTCGATCTCGCGATAGACCGTTTCCAGCGCCGGCTCGGCCGCCAGCCGCGCGCCGAGCACGCGGTGCAGGCGCAAGGTCACGTCGGCGTCTTCGGCGGCGTACTTGGTCGCATCGTCGATGGCGACCTGCGAGAACGGGATCTGCTTGGCGCCCTTGCCGGCCACGTCCGCGTATTTGATCGTGTCGTAGCCCAGATAGCGCTTGGCCAGCGAATCCATGTCGTGGCGGCTGGCGGTGGCGTTGTAGACGAAGCTTTCCAGCATGGTGTCGTCGGCGTAGCCGGCGACCTCGACGCCGTGGCGGCGCAGCACGTGCAGGTCGTACTTGCCGTGCTGGCCGAGCTTGCGCCGGGCCGGGTCGGCGAACACCGGGCGCAGCGCCGCCAGCACCGCGTCGCGGTCGAGCTGGGCCGGCGCGCCGGGATAGTCGTGGCCGAGCGGGATGTAGACCGCGCGGCCGGTTTCGCTGGCGAAGCTCAGGCCGACCAGGTTGGCCTGCATCGGGTCGAGCGAATCGGTTTCGCTGTCGAAGGCGAATTCGTCGACCGCCTGCAACGACGCGATCAGCGCGTCGAGCTGCGGCTGGGCGACGACGGCTTCGTACTCGCCCTTGGCCGCGAGCGCCGCGTCCGGGGTCTCGGCCGCGCCGCCGCCACGGGCGTGGCCGGCGGCGGTGGCGCGCAGGCCGGCGCGGTCGCTGGCGAGGTCGTTGGCGGTGGACGCGCCTTCCAGCTCGCGCAGCGCCTGCTTGAAGCCGTAGCGCGCGTACAGGCCGCGCAGCGCATCGGCGTCGCGCTCGCGCAGGGCCAGCTCGGCCGGGCCGCGGTCGAGTTCGACGTCGGTCTTGATCGTCGCCAGCTGGCGGTTCAACGGCAACCGCGGCAGCGCGGCGCGCAGGTTGTCGCCGATCTTGCCCTTGATCTGCGCGGCGTGTTCGATCACCCCGTCGAGCGTGCCGTACTCGCCGAGCCACTTGGCCGCGGTCTTGGGGCCGCACTTTTCCACGCCGGGGATGTTGTCGACGCTGTCGCCCATCAGCGACAGCAGGTCGACGACCTGATCGGCGCGCACGCCGAACTTGGCCATCACCGCCTCGTCCGAATCCATGCGGCTGCCGCTCATGGTGTTGACCAGCACGATGCCGGCCTGGTCTGGCGCGGCGGCGCGCACCAACTGGGCGAAGTCCTTGTCGCCGGTGGAAATGGTGACGTCGATGCTCTCGGCGTTGGCGCGCTGCGCCAGGGTGCCGATCACGTCGTCGGCCTCGACCCCGTCGATGCGCAGGATCGGAATGCCCAGCGCCTCGACGATCTCGCACATCGGCAGCACCTGCGCGCGCAGGTCGTCGGGCATCGGCGGGCGGTTGGCCTTGTAGTTCGGGTCGAGGTCGTCGCGGAAGGTCTTGCCGGGCGCGTCGACCACGAAGGCCACATAGTCCGGCCGTTCGTTCAAGGTCGCGCGCAGCATGTTGACCACGCCGAACAGCGCGCCGGTGGGCTCGCCGTCGTCGTTGCTCAGCGGCGGCAACGCATGGAAGGCGCGGTAGAGGTAGCTGGAACCATCGATCAGGACGAGTCGTTTCATGGCGGGGATTCTACGCCCTGGCGTCGCACCGGCGCGGACGCGGCGACGGCCGGGCGCGGCGACCTCCGGACGCGGCCTTGGCCGCGCATGGATGCGCACGCTTAACGGCCGTGCGGCGTATCCTGTCGCCCTGGATCACGGAGAACCGCCATGCGCGCCCCCCTCGCCTCTTCGATCGCCCTGGCCGCCGCGCTGCTGGCGCTGGCCGGCTGCGCCTCCACCGGCGGCGCCGCCCAGGCCGCCGACCCGACCGCCGGGCTCAGCAACGCCGAAGTGCGCACGCACACGGTCGAGAACGGCGACACCATCGAGGAATACCGCGTCGCCGGCCAGCTGCGCGTGGTCAAGGTGGTGCCGGCGCGCGGCCCGATCTATTACCTGGTCGACGAGAACGGCGACGGCCGGCTCGACACCAGCAAGGGCGAAGGCACGGTGTCGCCCGTGTATTTCAAGCTGTTCAGTTGGTGAGGTGGCGGCGGGAGGAGATAGTGAGCAGGAGTTAGGAGATAGCCAAAGGCGGTCGCGCCGGCTTTTCGCTATCTCCTAACTCCTATCCGCTAACTCCTGCCCTAATGACAACGATCCGCACCCTCACCGGCGACACCGACCTGCGCGCCGTCTGGCCGCTGGTGTCGCAACTTCGCCCCGAGTTCGACGAAGAGCGCTTCGTCGCCCAGATGCATCGCCAGATCGCCCAGGGCTGCCGCGCCACGGTCGCGTTCGACGAGGACGGCGCGCCGCGCGCGTTCGCGTGCTGGCGGGTCATGGAAATGCTGGCGGTGGGCCTGCATGTGTACGTCGACGATCTGATCGTCGACCAGACCGTGCGCAGCCGCGGTTTCGGCAAGGCCATGCTCGACTGGCTCAAGGCCGAGGCCAAGCGCCTGGGCTGCGCGCGCCTGCAACTGGATTCGGGCACGCAGCGCCAGGACGCGCATGCGTTCTACCTGCGCGAGCGGCTGCGCATCGAGGCGTTCCACTTCGGCGTCAAGCTCGACTGAGGCGATCCGTTCGGTCGCGCTCGCTCGAGCGCGCCCGCCGCGTTCGCGACGCGGCGCAAACGCTTGCCGGTCCGGTGCGTTCGGCACGCGCGTTCCGGCGACGGGCCTGCTAGGGTGGCCGCTTGCCCACAGGGGGCGACCACAGGGATGAAGTCGATGACAGGCATGCCTCGTCGTTTGCGCGCCGTTTGCGTCCGCAGTTGCGCTCTGGCGCTGACCCTCGCCCTCGCCGCCTGCGGCGAACCGGCCGCCAACGTCGCCGAGCCCAAGGTCTACGACCGTCTCGGCGTGCAGGTGCAGATTCCCGGCAACTGGAAGCTCGCCGACGACCAGCGCCTGGGCGGCGTGCATTACCTCACCGTCGAAAGCCCGGGCACGGCGGTGTTCATCGCCACGGTCCAGTCCGACCGCAACCGCGAACTGGAAGAATTCGCCCGCAGCTTCTCGGCCGAAGCCGACAAACAGCTGCCCGACGCGCTGGAACATCAGGGCCGCTTCGATCTGTCGGCGTTCGACCAGGGCACGATCCGCGAGCACTACACCGTCAGCCTCGGCGGGGTGAAGGTTCCGCACCTGCGCGAATACCACAAGATCACCGGCGCGCGCCGCACCGCGTTCCTGATCACCCAAAGCGCGGACGAGGATCAGGCCCAGGCCAAGCCGGGCTTCGACCTGATGCTGAAGTCGTTCAAACTAAACTGATGAAACAGGAGATAGGAGCTAGGAGTTAGGAGATAGCGAAAAGCAAAGCGCTCTTGCTATCTCCTAACTCCTAGCTCCTATCTCCTGCTTTCAAGTTTCGCAGCGGCTGCGCAGTCCCAGCGCGCGCGCGATCTCGCGCCAGTCGAACGCGCCGACCGCCTGATCGTCGTGCACGGCGTAGAACACGCCGTCGGGGAAGCGCACCGAGCCGTTCTGCTGCAGCCACACGCCGTCGGTGTTGCCGACCCGGCGGCCGGCGAACGCGCCCAGGTGTTGCAGGCTGGCGCGGTCGAACACGTGGAACAGGCTGCGGTCCTTGTACTGGTCGGTGGCGATCCAGTAACCGCTGCCGTCGGGACATTGCCACAGCGCGATGCCTTCGGCCTGGGCCTTGAACAGTCCGCGGCCGAGGGTGCGGCCGCGATAAGCGCCGTCGAGGCCGTACTCGCGCAAGGCGGTGCCGGTGGCGAGGTCTTCTTCGGCGATCAGCAGGCGGTCGTGGGCGGGATCGCCCCAGACCGACTCGGGCACGCGGATCGCGCCGTCGGCGCTGGTGTCGCCGAACGCGCCGAGATGGCTCGCGCGCGGCGCGCCGTCGCCCAGTTCGATCCGGTAACGCTGCAGGCGCCGGCCGAGTTGTTCCAGCGGCGGCGCGATCTCGTCGCCGTTGGCATTCTCACCGGCCATGTAGGCGTCGGTGACGATGGCTTCGAGCACGCCCGGTTCGGTCTGCCGCACCCACAGCCCGTAAGGTTGTTGCAGCTCGTCCTGGCCGAAGCCGGCCAGCGGTCGCAGCTGCGGCGTACGCCGGTCGGGCACGCCGGGTCGGGCGCTGCGCGCCGGCGGCAACGACAGTTGCAGCACCTGCACGCGATGATTGTCGCGTTCGACCACGAAGGCCAGATCGCCGAACACGGCGATGCCGTTGGGACGGCGGAATTGGCCGAGCGCGGCGCCGCTGCGGCCGTATTGGCCGACGCGCTCGCCGCTGTCGCCGTCGAAGATCGCCAGGCCGTCGCCTTGCTTGGCGGTGGCGAGCAGCCACAAGCGGCCGTTGGGCGCGCGCCAGACCGCGGGCGAATCGAGATTGTCGGCGGGCGTGGCCGCGGTCACGAACGCTTCGGCCACGGTCCGATGCTCGACGCCGGAGGTCGCCAGCAGCGGATCGCCGGCGTCGGGCGCGCGTTCGTCGGGTTCGCGCTGCGCGTCGGCGGGCGCGGCGGGCGTCGCGCCTGCGTGGCTGCGCGGCGTTTGCGGCGTGGCGCAACTGACCAGCACGGCCACCGCAACGGCCGCCGCGAGACCCGCGGCGAGAACGGAAAGTTTCGGCATGGCGCGACACCCGGATTGCGTAGACGACGTAGACGATCCCCTGCCGCTGTTATAGAACCGTCACGTGCCGCTTTGATGACAACCGCTTCGACGAAAGCCGCGCCGTTCGTCGCAATCGCGCCGCTGCGGTCATCGTCCTGCCATCGCCCGGACTTACAACGCTCGCCATCTTTTGCCCGGCGAAGTCCCCATGCGCAGCAGCACGTCGTCCCACTCCTCTCGCCGCCGCCATGCCCTGTGCGCGGCGCTGCTGGCCGCCAGCGGTTCGCCCGCGCTCGCCGCCGAAGCCGAGATCGAAGCCGAACGCCGCGCCACCGAACTCGACCGCGTCACCGTGACCGGCGAAATCGCCTACCGCGACCGCAGCGACGCGACCGCGCCGACGCTGAGCTACGGCCTGGATTACTTCCAGCGCTTCGAACCGCTGACCGTCGGCGACATGCTCAAGCGCGTGCCCAGCGTCGGCTTCGTTTCCGACGTGCTCGAATACGACGGCGCGCGCCTGCGCGGCCTGGACCCGGGCTATACCCAGATTCTCATCAACGGCAAGAAAGTGCCCGGCGCCGGCGGCGACCGTTCGTTCTACGTCGACCGCATTCCGGCCGAACTGGTCGAACGCATCGAGATCGTACGCAGCCCCAGCGCCAACCGTTCCGGCGACGCGGTCGCCGGCGCGCTCAACATCGTCCTGCGCGACGCCTACGAGTTCGACGGCGGCTATCTGCGCGCCGGCGCGATGCGTTTCGACGACGGCAAGACCAAGCCGGTGCTCGGCGCGGTCGGCAGCGGCGAGTTCGGCGGCGGCCGCGTGCTCGGCGGCATCAACGTGCAGGGGCGGCACAACCCCAAGCGCAAGCGCAGCGACCGCTTCGAATCGCTCGGCGGCGACTTCGTCGACCGCGAAGACCAGAGCGACGTGCGCGACGGCACCGATTACTCCGGCAACCTGTCCTACAGCCGCGACATCGGCAGCGGCCGGCTCAAGCTCGACGGCTTCTACGTGCGCACCGACCGCAGCGAGACCGAGCATTCGCGCGAGTACGACCATCCGTCGAGCCGTTCGCGCGACCGCCTGCTGTCGGTCAACGACCAGAAGGTCGACATCGACCAGAAGAACCTGGTGCTGGGCGCGTCCTACGCCTTCGACATGGCCGGCGGCCGCAGCGAGATCGACCTGGGCTACGCCCGCTTCGACGACGACCGTTTCGACACCGAGCAGGAAACCGGCTACGACAACGAGGATTCGCCGCCCTCGTTCGACGGCCTGGAAGGCACGCGCGTGCTGACCGACGCGCGCGATCGCGAGTTCAGCCTCAAGCTCGCGCACCAGCGCGCGCTCGGCGCGGCCAAGCTCGAATTCGGCGTCGATGGCGTCGACAAGCGCCGCGACAGTTCGCTGCGCACCAGCGAGGTGAAGGCGAAGAAGGAAGGCCAGCCGCTGCCGCCTTACGTCGACTTCGACCGTCAGCGCAGCCGCATCCAGGAGCGCCGCGCCGATCCGTACGTGATGCTGTCGGGCAAGAGCGGGCGGATCGACTGGGAAGGCGGCCTGCGCTACGAAACCACCCGCTCGCAGATCGATTCGCGCAACGACGACGACGCGCCGCAGCTGCGTACCGACAAGGACTACGGCCTGCTGCTGCCGTCGGCGCACCTGCGCTTCAACCTCAGCGAGCACGACCGGTTCAGCGCCTCGCTGGCGCGCACCGTGCGCCGGCCGGACTTCGACAAGCTGCTGCCGATGACCCTGGAAGGCGAGTACGGCGACAACGATTTCGTCGGCAATCCCGCGCTGCGCCCGGAAACCGCGTGGGGCCTGGACCTGGGCTACGAACGCCGGCTCGGCCGCCGCGGCGTGGTCGGGGTGAACCTGTTCTATCGCAAGGTGCGCGATCTGATCGAGATCGCCGGCACCGGCCGGCCGAGCGCGAAGGCGCTGGAAGATCACGAGGAAGCGGTCGAAGAGTTCCTCGACGCGCATCCCGGCGCGGGCCCGGCCACGCCGGGCTATCCGGCGCTGGATCCGGACAGCTTCGTGTTCACCGCCGCCAACGTCGGCGACGGCAAGGTCTGGGGCGCGGAGTTCGATCTGTCCACGCCGCTGACCGCGTGGGGACTGGAGCACACCGGCGTGTTCCTCAATTACTCGTGGCTGGACAGCGAAGTCGAGGACGAATTCGGCCAGCGCCGCTTCAACAACCAGCCGCGCTGCGTGCTCAACGTCGGCTTCATCCAGGACCTGCCCGAGTGGGGCGTGTCGTTCGGCGCGAGCTACCGCCGCCAGGGCGGCGCGTATTCGCGCGTGCTCGGCGAAGAGGTGTCGACCGACTACGGCGCCGATCTGGAGGCGTTCGTGGAGAAGCGCTTCGGCTCACAGATCGCGGTGCGGCTGACCGGGTCGAACCTGCTCGACGCGTCCAAGGACGAGGCGTTCCACAAGTTCGATACCTACGGCGATCAGGTCGGACGCGATTACGACGAATACGAGCGCGAGCGCGAGCAGGCCGGGCCGGTGTATCAGTTGACGGTGCGGTACGCGTTTTGAGGCATGCGGCGCCCGCGCGGGATCGGTGGCGCGGGCGTCCGGGGTGGCGCGGTCGCGGCTCGCGCCGCTCCTACATGGGCTACCTGTAGGAGCGGCGCGAGCCGCGACCGCGAAAATCCAACTACGACGCAGCCATCACGCCGGCTGCAGATTCGCGTACGCCAACACCAGCCACTTGCTGCCGACATCGTCGAAGTTGACCTGCACCCGTGCATGCGCGCCGTCGCCTTCGTAGTCGGTCACCGTGCCGACACCGAAGCTGCCGTGACGCACCTGCGCGCCGAGCTTGATCGGCGATTCGTCGATGCGCGCATGGCCCAGGTCGCGGCGCGGCGCGGCGCGGTACATCGGCCGCGACACCTGCACCTTCGGCCGCACTTCGTTGAGCAAAGGCGACGGGATTTCGCGCAGGAAGCGCGAAGGCACGCCGTACATGTCCATGCCGTGGATGCGCCGGGTCTCGGCGTAGCTCAGCACCAGCTTCTCGCGCGCGCGGGTGATGCCGACGTAGGCCAGGCGCCGCTCCTCTTCCAGGCGCCCGGATTCCTCGGTGGAACGCCCGCTCGGGAACAGCCCTTCTTCCAGGCCGCCGAGGAACACCAGCGGAAACTCCAGGCCCTTGGCGCTGTGCAGGGTCATCAGCTGCACGCCGTCCTCGTCGGCCTGGGCCTGGCCTTCGCCGGCTTCGAGCGCGGCATAGCTCAGGAACGCGATCAGCTCGGGCATCTGCGCCGCCTCGTCCTCGTCGCTGCGGGCGAAGCGCGAGGCCACCGACACCAGTTCGTCGAGGTTGTCGGTGCGCGAGTCGAGCTGGCCGCGCGATTCGTTGGCGTAATGGTCGCGCAGGCCCGAGCGTTGCAGCACGTGGTCGATCTTCTCCTGCAACGGCATTTCGGCGACGTCGGCCTGCATGGTGTCGATCATCAGCGCGAAGCCGGCCAGCGCGTTGCGCGCGCGCGCGGCCAGGACGTTGTCGCCGGCGACCCGGCGCGCGCCTTCCCACAGCGACACCGCGTCGGCGCGGGCGCGCTTGCGCACCTCGTCGAGGGTGCGCTCGCCGATGCCGCGGGTCGGCGTGTTGACCGCGCGCTCGAACGCGGCGTCGTCGGCGCGGTTGGCGATCAGGCGCAGATAGGCCAGGGTGTCCTTGATTTCGGCGCGCTCGAAGAAGCGCTGGCCGCCGTAGACGCGATACGGCACCTGTTCCGACAGCAAAGCTTCTTCGAACGCGCGCGACTGGGCGTTGCTGCGGTAGAGCACGGCCACGTCGCGGTAGCTGCCGCCGTCGCGCACCCACTGGCGCAGGCGCTCGACCACGAAGCGCGCCTCGTCCATTTCGTTGTAGGCCGCGTACAGGTCGATCGCCTCGCCGTGGCCGGTGTCGGTCCACAGCTTCTTGCCGAGGCGGTCGGGGTTGTGGGCGATGACCGCGTTGGCGGCGTCGAGGATGTTGCCGCTGGAGCGGTAGTTCTGCTCCAGGCGGATGGTCTGCGCGCCGGGGAAATCGCGCAGGAAGCGCTGCACGTTCTCGACCTTGGCGCCGCGCCAGCCGTAGATGGCCTGATCGTCGTCGCCGACCACGAACACGTGGCCGTCCTCGCCGGCGAGCACGCGCACGAACGCGTACTGGATCGCGTTGGTGTCCTGGAACTCGTCGACCAGAATCTCGCGGAAACGGGTCCGGTAATGCGCCAGCAACGCAGCGTTGTCGCGCAGCAGTTCGTGCGCGCGCAGCAGCAGTTCGGCGAAATCGACCAGTCCGGCGCGGTCGCAGCGCTCCTGATAGCCCTCGTAGCAGCGCAGCATAACCTCCTGCCACTCGTCGCCGCCGGGCTGGATGTTGCGCGGGCGCCGGCCCTCGTCCTTCTGCGCGTTGATCCACCAGGCGATCTGGCGCGGCGGGAAGCGGGTTTCGTCGAGTTCCAGCGCCTGCACCACGCGCTTGACCAGACGCAGCTGGTCGTCGCTGTCGAGCACCTGGAAGCCTTCCGGCAGCTTGGCCTCGTTGCAGTGCAGGCGCAGCAGGCGGTGGGCGAGACCGTGGAAAGTGCCGATCCACATGCCGCGGGCGCCGCGCACGAGCTGCGCGTCGACGCGCGCGCGCATCTCGCCGGCGGCTTTGTTCGTAAAGGTCACCGCGAGGATGCCGTGGGTCGGCACCCCGAGCACTTCGTTGAGCCAGGCGATGCGGTGGGTCAGCACCCGGGTCTTGCCGCTGCCGGCGCCGGCGAGGACCAGGTAATGCCCGGGCGGGGCCGAAACGGCTTCGCGCTGGGCCGGATTGAGAGCGTCGAGCAAATGCGATACGTCCATGCGGCTATTGTAGCGGTCCAGGCGCGGGAACCCTTTCGCGCGGCGAGGTGGCGATGACCCGCAGCCCAGCGAATCCGTCCGGCCGGCCGCGCCGGCCGAGTCGCCCGGGCCGGCGCGCCGGCGCATGGCTGATGGCGCTCGCGCTGGCCTGGGCCGTGCCCGCGCCCGCGCCACTGCGGGCGCAGACCGCGGCCGAAGCGAACGCGCCCAGCGAACGCGTGCTGCGCGTCGGCGACGGCCGCCTGCGCACGATCGTCGAAAACCCGCCGAGCCGCGCCCGCGCCGACGAATTGCAGGCCTGGCTGGCCGAATGCGCGCGCGCGCAACTGACCGCGTTCGGCCGCTTCCCGCTGCGCGAAGCGACGGTGCGCGTGCGGCTGGTGCCGCGCCGCGGCCGCGACCCCAGCCCGGTGCCGTGGGGCCAGACCTTGCGCGAGGACGGCGTGTCGGTGCTGCTGTACGTGCGCGAAGACGCGCGCGGCGACGAACTGCGTGCGGACTGGACCGCGGTGCACGAGTTTTCGCACCTGTTCCATCCCTACCTCGGCGACCAGGGCCGCTGGCTGGCCGAGGGGCTGGCGAGCTATTACCAGAACGTGTTGCGCGCCCGCGCCGGGCTGCTCGACGGCGAGGAGGCGTGGCGCAAGCTCGACGGCGGCTTCCGCCGCGGTCGCGGCACCGCCGCCGGCGCGCGCATGGACGAGGTCGGCTGGCAGCGCGGCAGCACCATGCGCATCTACTGGGCCGGCGCAGCGTTCTGGCTGGACGCGGACTTGAGCCTGCGGCGCGAACGCGGCCGCGGATTGGATCAGGTGCTGGCGGCGTACGCGCGCTGCTGCCTGCGCGAGGACAGTCAGAGCACGCCGGAGGCTTTCATCGCCGCGCTCGACCGCGCCGGCGGCGGCGGCACGTTCGCGCGGCTGTACCGGCGGCACGCGGCGATGACGGAATTTCCGTCGCTGGACGCGGATTACGCCGAACTGGGGATCGAAACGCAGGGCGCGCAGTTGCGGTTTTCGCCGGATCCGCAGAAGGCGCGGCTGCGCGCGGCGATCATGGGGCCGCGGGCGGCGGTGGCGATGGGGTCGGCGGCGGTGGTGGGCGACGGCGGGTAGGCGGGGATCGAAGCAGGTGCGTTGGCGCGGTCGCGGCTTGCGCCGCTCCTACAGTCGGATCCGAAACCTGCCGCAGCCGCTGTAGGAGCGGCGCGAGCCGCGACCGCGACACCGCGGCCACGACGCCACCGGCATCGCAGCCGCGTTCGATCAATGCCCGCCCTTGGCCGCCGCCTTGCCCGAGCTCATCAGCTTGTCGGTCCAGGCGATGCCGACCGCCGAGACGATGAACAGGAAGTGGATCAGCGACTGCCACATCACGCCCTGCTGGGTCAGCTCGCTGCAACGCATCGCCTTGTCGAGCGTGCCGTTGGCGGTCATCGCCGCGACTTGGCGCGCCATTTCGTAGGCCTCCGGCGTGCCGCACAGCGGCAGGCCGAGGTTGCCGGCGCCGATGAAGGTCTTGAGCAGGTGGATCGAGGAGATGCCGATGATCGCCATCGCCAGCTTGACCTTGAGCACGCTGGCGTTGACGTGGCTCAGCCATTCCGGCTGGTCCGGATGGCCTTCCAGGCGCAGGCGCGAGACGAAGGTCTCGTAGCCGCCGACGATCACCATCACCAGCAGGTTGGAGATCATCACCACGTCGATCAGGCCGAGCACGATCAGCATGATGCTCTGCTCGGTCAGATTGGCCGCGTCGCTGACCAGGTGGATCAGTTCGCGCACGAACTGGAACACGTACACGCCCTGGGCCACGATCAGGCCCAGATACAGCGGCAGCTGCAACCAGCGCGAGCTGAAGATCAGGGCCGGCAGGGGATTGAGTCGGTTGATCCTGGAGTCGGTCATGCGGAGTCGATTACGTTCTGGAAGGGAGTTGGCGCCGGCGAACGCGCGGCTCGGAACAATCCGGCATTCGCCGCGCTGCGGGGCCACAGAGTAGCCGGGCCGCGTCTTCCTCGCCATCGCGATGGCCGTCGCATTCAGCTGCGATGCGCGGCGGCACGCGCCTTTCCACCGCCGCAACGCTGCCGCGCGCGGCCCCGCGCTTACACTGCCGGCTTTCTCAGCGGAGTCCGTCCCCCATGATCGACCTGCACTATTGGCCCACCCCGAACGGCCACAAGATCACCTTGTTCCTCGAAGAAGCGGCCGATGCGGGGCATAAGCTCGAGTACCGGATCGCGCCCGTGAACATCGGCGCCGGCGACCAGTTCAAGCCCGAATTCCTGGCCATTTCGCCGAACAACCGGATGCCGGCGATCGTCGACCATGCGCCCGCGGACGGCGGCGCGGCGCTGAGCGTGTTCGAATCCGGCGCGATCTTGCAGTATCTGGCGGAAAAGACCGGCCTGTTCGCGCCCGCCGACCTGCGCGGCCGGGTCGAAACGAACGAATGGTTGTTCTGGCAGGTCGGCGGCTACGGGCCGATGCTGGGCCAGAACCACCACTTCAACCGCTACGCGCCGGAGAAGGTGCCCTACGCCATCGACCGCTATCAGCGCGAAACCGAACGGCTGTACGGCGTGCTCGACAAGCGCCTGGCCGGGCGCGAGTTCGTCGCCGGGCAGGCGCTGAGCATCGCCGATTTCGCCAGCCATCCGTGGGCGCGCGAGCACGAGTGGCACCACGTCGACCTGACCCGCTATCCCAACGTGCAGCGCTGGTATGAAGCCCTGGCCGCGCGCCCGGCCTTCCAGCGGGCCTACGAAATGGGCAAGGTATACCGCGCCGACAAGGCCATGACCGAGGAGATGCGCAAGCACCTGTTCGGCACCCCGGCCGCGCAGCCGCAGTAGTTCCTGCGGTACAACGTCAGCGCAGCACCGCCGCACGCCCGTCGCACTCTCGCCGTTCCGCCGCCGGCCCAGGCCGGCGGCGCCCGTCACGGAAGCTTCCGCCCGCATGAACAACGCCCGCCTTCTCGCCGCCTGCCTGATCGCCATGTCGCTGACCGCCGCCACGCCCGCCCTCGCCGCTCCGCCCGTCGCCGCGCCGGCCGATGGCCGCCTGACCCTGGAAGCGCTGACCGGCGACGCGCCGCTGTCGGGGCCGAGCCTGCTCAAGCCCAAGATCGCGCCGGACGGCAGCCGGGTGGGCTTCCTGCGCGGCAAGGAGCGCGACCGCAACCGCCTGGACCTGTGGGCCTACGACATCGCCAGCGGCAAGACCGCGCGGCTGGTCGACGCCGACGACGTGCTGCCGGGCGCGGAAACGCTCAGCGATGCGGAGAAGGCGCGGCGCGAGCGCCAGCGCATCGCCGCGCTGTCGGGCATCGTCGATTACCAGTGGTCGCCCGACGGCAAGCGCCTGCTGTTCCCGCTCGGCGGCGAGCTGTATCTCTACGACCTGGGCAAGACCGGCAAGGCCGCGGTGCGCCGGCTGACCCACGGCGAAGGCTTCGCCACCGATCCCAAGCTCTCGCCGCTCGGCGGCTATGTCAGCTTCGTGCGCGACCGCAACCTGTGGGTGATCGACCTCGCCGACGGCAAGGCGACCCAGCTGACGAAGGACGGCAGCGCCACCATCGGCAACGGCGTCGCCGAGTTCGTCGCCGACGAGGAAATGGACCGCCACACCGGCTATTGGTGGGCGCCCGATGATTCGTCCATCGCCTTCGCCCGCATCGACGAAACCCCGGTGCCGGTGCAGAAGCGCTACGAGGTCTATCCCGATCGCACCGACGTGGTCGAACAACGCTATCCCGCCGCCGGCGACCACAACGTGCTGGTGCGGCTGCTGGTCGCGCCGGTCGGCCGCGCCGGCGCGCCGCGCGAGATCGACCTGGGCAAGGAGCAGGACATCTATCTGGCCCGGGTCGACTGGCGCGACGCCAAGCGCCTGACCTTCCAGCGCCAGTCGCGCGATCAGCACAAGCTCGAGCTGATCGAGGCCAACCTCGCCGACGGCAAGCAGCGCGTATTGCAGACCGAAACCAGCAAGACCTGGGTGCCGCTGCACAACGACCTGCGCTTCCTCGCCGACGGCCGCATCCTGTGGAGCAGCGAACGCAGCGGCTTCGAGCATCTGTACCTGCTGTCGGAAGACGGCGCCCAGGCCACCGCGCTGACCTCGGGCGACTGGCCGGTCGACGGCGTGCTCGCGGTCGACGAGGCCGCCGGCCAAGTCTATTTCGGCGCCGGCAAGGACAGCCCCACCGATGCCCAGGTGTACCGCGTGCCGCTGGCCGGCGGCGCGGTCGAGCGCCTGTCCAAGAGCGACGGCACGCATGCCGCCAGCTTCGCCAAGAACGCCAGCGTCTATGTCGACAGCTGGTCCAATCCGAACACGCCGCCGCAGCTGGAGCTGTACCGCAACGACGGCAGCCGCATCGCCGCGCTGATCGCCAACGACCTGAGCGACCCCAAGCATCCCTACGCGCCGTACCTGAAAGCGCAGTTGCCGCTGGAGTTCGGCACGCTGACCGCCGCCGACGGCAAGACCGCGATGCACTACAGCCTGATCAAGCCAACCGGCTTCGATCCGGCCAAGCGCTATCCGGTGGTGGTCTACGTCTACGGCGGACCGGCCGCGCAATCGGTCAAGCGGGCCTGGGCGCCGGACTTCAACCAGTACCTGGCCCAACGCGGCTTCGTGGTGTTCTCGCTCGACAACCGCGGCACCCCGCGCCGCGGCGCGGCGTTCGGCGGCGCGCTGTACGGCAAACAGGGCACGGTGGAAGTGGCCGACCAGCTCGAAGGCGTGAAGTGGCTGAAGTCGCAGCCGTGGGTCGACGGCGCGAAGATCGGCGTCTACGGCTGGTCCAACGGCGGCTACATGACCCTGATGCTGCTGGCCAAGGCCAGCGACCAGTACGCCTGCGGCGCCGCCGGCGCGCCGGTCACCGACTGGGGCCTGTACGACAGCCATTACACCGAACGCTACATGGGCCTGCCCAAGAACAATCCCGACGGCTATCGCGAGGGCCGCGTGCTGCAGCATCTGGACGGGCTCAGCTCGCGCCTGCTGCTGATCCACGGCATGGCCGACGACAACGTGCTGTTCACCAACTCCACCGTGCTGATGAGCGCGTTGCAGCAGCGCGGCCAGCCGTTCGAGCTGATGACCTATCCGGGCGCCAAGCACGGCCTGCGCGGGCGCGACAACCTGCACCGGTTGCGCCTGACCGAGGATTTCTTCGACCGCTGCCTCAAGCGCTGAGCGCGCGGGCCTCATCGACACCGCGACAAGGATTTCGAGCCGATGAACGCCGAATACCGCAAACCGTGGGTGCACCGGCACTGGCTGTTGATGCTGGTGCTGAGTTTCCTGGTCATGATCGTGCTGTCGCTGGCGATCGGCGCCGGCACCATCTACGTCATGATGAACGCGTTGAAGGGCACCGCGCCGTATCGCGAGGCGATGGCGCGGGTGCGCGCCGACGAGCGCATGACCCAGGCGCTGGGCAAGCCGATCGGCACGCGCTGGATTCCGATGGGCGTGGTCGAGCAACGCGAACAGGGCACCGCCGCGTTCGTGGTGTTCCTGCAAGGGCCGCGCGGCACCGGCACGGTCAGCGTCGAAGGCGTGTACGCCGACGGCGTCTGGCATTACCGGCGCCTGCAGGGCGAAACCGACGGGCCGCCGCGCGAGCGTCACGATCTGCGCGGCGAGTCGGACCACGCCTTCACCGTGGATTACCCGGACCCAGCCGGCAGCTCCGACCACTGATCGTCGCCGGCGCGGACGCCGGCGGCGACGGACCGAATACGCGGCCGCGCATGACCTTCGGCGCTTGGCCGCGGGCGGCGCGCGGCCGATGCTGGCCAGTCGCCGCTGCTGCGGCCGCGCCAAGCCGATTTTCCTTCGCGTTCTCACGACAAGGGTCGCCGCCATGAAACCGCTCGTTCTCGCTATCGCCCTGGCGCTGTGCGCGCCCGCCCTCGCCGCCGCGCCCGCTGCGGCGCCCGCCGCAGCCCAGCCCGCGGCCGCCAAGCCGGCGCCGGCCTGGGTCAAGCAAAGCAACGACTACACCACGATCCTGATCAAGGCCCAGGCCGATTTCGCGCCGGAAGGCTTTTCGTTCTTCGGCATCCCCGGCTACGACGACAAGGTCACCGACCTGCGTCCGGGCGTGAACGAGCGCTACCGCGCCGCATTGGCCAAGGCGCGCGCGCAGCTGCAGGAGAAGCTCGAACTCGAGCGCGACGCCAACGTCCGCCAGGACCTGGAGATCCTGCTCGGCGCGATCGACCAGAGCGTGCAGGGCAGCGAACTCAACGAGAAGCTGATGCTGCCGTGGTTCGATGCGCCGCAGACGGTGTTCTCCGGCTTGAACGCGCTGCTGACCGACCAGATCGATCCCAAGCGCCGGGCCAAGGCGCTGAGCCGCCTGCAGGCCTACGTCGGCCAGGCGCCGGGCAGCGAGCCGCTGACCGTGCTGGCGCGCCAGCGCTACGAGGAGCGGTTGAGCAACCCGGCGCTGCTGCCGCCGAGCAAGCTCGAAGTCGAGCAGGCGCTGGCCAACGTCGACACCTACGTCGCCGGCATCCGCAAGCTGTTCGTCAAGTACCAGGTCGCCGGCGCCGAACCCGCGCTCAAGGCGATGGAAACCCAACTGCGCGACTACGGCAAGTGGACGCGCGAACAAGTGCTGCCGAAGGCGCGTACCGACGCGCGCCTGCCCGAGGAGCTGTACGCGTTCCAGCTCAAGCAGTTCGGCATCGACGTGGAGCCGCAGACGCTGATCCGCCGCGCCCAGGTCGAGTTCATGGAAACCCGCGCGGCGATGCGCCAGCTGGCGCCGCTGGTGGCGCAGGCCAAGGGCCTGAAGGTCGCCGACCCGCACGATTACGTGGCGGTGATCGAGGCGCTGAAGCGCGACACCATTCCCAACGACCAGCTCGAAGGCCGCTACCGCAAGATCATCGACGCGATCGACCCGATCATCCGCAAGGAGAAGATCGTCGACGTGCCGCAGCGGCCGATGGTGATGCGCCTGGGCAGCGAGGCCGAATCGGCGGCGCAGCCGGCGCCGCACTTCCTGCCGGCGCAGCTGGTCGGCAACACCGGCCAGCAGGGCCAGTTCGTGCTGCCGGTGGCGGTGCCCAGCCCCGACGGCAAGGCGCTGAAGTACGACGATTTCAATTACGAATCGGCGGCGTGGACGCTGTCGGCGCACGAGGGTCGGCCGGGCCACGAATTGCAGTTCACCGCGATGGTCGAGCGCGGCGTGTCGCTGGCGCGCTCGATGTTCGCGTTCAACTCGGTCAACGTCGAAGGCTGGGCGCTGTACGCCGAGGCCGAGATGGTGCCGTACGAACCGCTGGACGGGCAGCTGATCGCATTGCAGTTCCGCCTGCTGCGCGCGGCGCGCGCGATCCTCGACCCGATGCTCAACCTGGGCCTGACCGACCGCGCCAGCGCGAACAAGGTGCTGCGCGAGCAGGTCGGCTTCTCCGAAGCGATGACCAAGCAGGAACTGGACCGCTATATGTTCAACATGCCGGGGCAGGCGGGCAGCTATTTTTACGGCTATAGCCGCATCCTCGAGCTGCGCATGAGCACCGAGCTGGCGCTCGGCGAGCGCTTCGACCGGCAGGGCTTCAACAACTTCCTGCTCGATCAGGGCTTGTTGCCGCCGTCGCTGTTGGCCAAGGCGGTGCAGGAAGATTACGTGCCCAAGCGCAAGGGCAACTGATCGCAAGCGGGCCTGACGGTAGAAACGAAAAGCCGCGGCGGATGCCGCGGCTTTTTCGTTTGAGGTCGGATGGAAACGACTACGTTCCGTTGTCGCCGTTGTTGTTGCTTTTCGCTCCCCCCCGCCGCCTCGAACTCGTCACAGGCAATCGTAGACCCGAAGGGCGCGCGCATGGATGCGCGCGTGCGGGACCGGGCCAGGATGGCCCTTGTCCCGCATCCCTGCGCAGGCTTCGAACGATAGTGGCTCTTGATTCGAGACAGGAAAGCGCCTTTCTTTGGTTACTTTCTTTGACAAGAGAAAGAAAGCAACTCGGCCGCTTGTGGACGAAAGCTCTGGATTGTGGCTTGTCCTCACCCACCAGAAAAACAACGATGAAACCCACCGCGGAACACCGCCCCCTGTAGGAGCGACGCGAGTCGCGACCGCGAAACCACAGCCATTGCGAAGGTTTCGTCGTAGTTGTGTTTTCGCGGTCGCGACTTGCGTCGCTCCTACAGTCGGATACGAAGCGTCTTCGGATCTCGCAACAGCGAGTGAGGACAAACTGCGATCAAGAGCTTCCATCCGCAAGCGGCCGGGTCACCTTCTTTGTCTCGCCAAAGAAAGTAACCAAAGAAAGGCCCTCCCTGTTTTCGAATCAAGAGCCACTAAGGTTCGGCGCCTGCGCAGGGATGCGGGACAAGGGCCATCCTGACCCGGCCCCGCATGCGCGCATCCATGCGCGCCCTTCCGGTCTACGATTGCCTGTGGCGAGTTCGAGGCGGCGGGGGGAGCGAAAGGCAACGGCAACAGCAACAGCAACGACAGAATCTTGTAGTTTCAGGCTTTCGCCGAAGCGTTTTGACCTTGCTTGCGCTCCAAGGCTTGCATCCGCCCGAGATGGCCAGGATCAGTACACCAGCGACCACTGCAACGTGTGCAACGCCAGCACGAACCAGACCACCGCCACACACGCCGCTGCGATCGCCACCGCGCAAACCCGACGCCAGCGGTGCAACGGCGGCTTCCAGGTCGCCCGCGCATTGACCACCGCCACCGCCGCTACCGCGATGCTCAGCAAACCGAGCAACTGCGCGATCCGCAACGCCGCATCGAGCTGCCCGTCGAGCAACGTCGCCGACGCATCGATCCGCCCCAGAATCCACACCCACAGCGTCAGCAACAGCAGATTCGCGATCAGGCCGAAGAACGTCAGCAAGCGCAGATCGCGCTCGCGCCCGTCCAGCTTCAGCCGCCGCTGGGTGTGCCGGCGCACCAGCGCCGCGACCGGCCACAACGCCAGCGCCAGCACATGCACCGCCGTCGCCGCGTACAACAAAGGCAGCATCCAGCCGGACGATCGCCACAGCGGCACCGGTTGCAGCCACGACGCCGGCGACGCGTCGTCGCTGGCGATCGCCACGATCCGGCCGTCCACGCGCCTGGCCGCCAGGCGGCTGTCGCCGTCGAGTTCCTGCCACAGGTACGGCTCGATCTCGCGCCAGCGCTTGACCCGCCCGTCGCGCGTGCGCAGCGTCGACACCGACACGGTGTCGTCGTCGTTCAGCGTCACCGCCGCGCTGCCGAGCAGGCGCGCGATGGCGAGGAAGTTGCTCGCCGACTGGCGGCTGCTCTCGTAACGGCCGACCAACTGCTTGCCGTGCAGGCGCGCGGTCAGGCGCGTCGCCGGCGGCGTGCCGCGCTCGGGGTAATAGCGCTTAAGCAGGCCGTCGGTGAGGTCCTGGCGCAAGCCGCGCCCGGCTGCGGCGGGGCCGTTCACCGAGACGAACACGCCCAGCTTCTTGTCCGGCAGCAACGTCAGATCGCTCTGGAACGCCTGGGTGGCGCCGCCGTGGCCGAGCGCGACCCGCCCGTGTTTTTCGCTGCGCATGAAGCCGAGCGTCATCGAATCCAGCCCCGCCACCGGCGTCGACGCCGCGCGCTGCATCGCCTGCGCGGTGTAGGGCTTGAGGATTTCGACGCCGCGGTAACGGCCCTGGTCGAGCTGGGCGATCATGAAGTGGGCCATGTCGCGCCCGGTGGTCGACAACGCGCCGGCCGGGGCCGGATTGACCAGTTCGAAACCGATCGGCTGCGCGCCGGCACGCGCGTAGCTCTGCGCCATGTCGCCGGCCAGGCCCTTCGGCAGCGGCTGGCGGAAGGTCGAGCGGCGCATGTCCAGCGGCATCAGCACGTGCTGTTCGATGTAGTCGTTGAACGGCTGGCGCGCGGCGCGCTCGACGATGTAGCCGGCCAGGGCCACGCCGTAGTTCGAATACGCCGGCACCTTGCCCGGCGGATAGATCCGCTCGGGCTGCACGGTTTCCAGGTACGCGCGCAGCGGCCGCAGGCGCGAGGGGTCGGCGGCGAACAGATGCTTGCTGGATTCCTCGAAGCCGGCGCTGTGGGTCATCAGCTGGCGCAGGGTGACGCCCTGGCCGTGGTAGTCGCGGATGCGGAAGTCGAGGTAATCGTTGACGTTGGCGTCGAGGTCGAGCTTGCCCTGCTCGACCAGCTGCATCACCGCGGTCCAGGTGAACAGCTTGGAGATCGAGCCCGGGCGGATCACCGTGCGTGCGGCGTCCATCGGCCGGCCCTTGGCGCGGTCGGCGTAGCCGTAGCCCTTGGCCAGCAGGATCTGGCCGTCCTTGACCACCACCACCACCGCGCCGGCGAGGCCGCCGCGCGCGAGCGCGCTGGGCACCAGGCCGTCGGCGTAGGCCTCCACGTCGACCGACACCAGCGCCGGCGCGGGCGCGGGGCCGGCGCTGGCTTCGAGCAGGATCGCTTCGCCGCCGCCATCGTTGCCCGGTGCGGGCAGCGCCAGCGGCGCCACCGCGACCGGCGCCGGCGGCGGCAGCGCGATCGGCTTGGCCGCGGGCGGCGGGGGCGGCAGCGCGGCGGGCGGCGGCGGGGGCGGCGCTGCGATCGGCGCCGGAACCGGCGCCGGGGTCGGCTTCGGGACGGGCGGCGCGACCGGCTTCGCAACCGGCGGCACGACCGGCTTGGCGACGACCTTCGGCGCCGGCGGCGGCAGCGGCCGCAGCGGGATCGCCTGCGAGTCGTCGCCGATGCCGCCGTCCGACAACGGCGAGGTCTGGCGCACCACCCCGCCCGACAGCGGCGCGACATACGGCGCCGAACCGGGCGGGCGCGCCGGCACCGGCGTGTCCAGCACGATCCGCGACGGGCGCGGCTCGGCCGCGGCCGCGCGCACCGCGGCGGAGGGCTCGGCGCGCGACGGGACCGACACGGGGCGCGCGGCCGGGACGGGCGACGCGTTGGCGGGGCGATGGCCCGCGACGGGCGACTGCGCGGCGGCAGGCGCCGTCGCCGCCGGACGCGCGGTCGCCGCGGCGGCACCTGGCGCAGGCGGCGTGGCGGTGCGGGAAGCGGAGGGCGTCGCGGTCGGCGTGGTGCTGCGCGATGCAGGCGATGTGGCGGCCGGCGGCGTGGCCCGAGGCGCGGCCGGCGCCAGCACCGGCGCAGCGACGCGCGGCGCGGGGTGCGCGGCCGCCGCCGGCGCGGTGCGCGCAGCGGATGGCGGCACCGTCGGCGCGGTGGCGCGCGATGCGGGCGGCGTGGACGCAGACGCGGCCGGTCGCGCTTCGGCGGCGGGTTTCTGCGTCGCAGCGTTGGCCGCGGGCGCGGGCGTCGACGCGGGCGCGGGCGTCGGAACGACCGGGTGCGGCGCGCTCGCCGCGGGCGTGTCGCTGCGCGCCGGCGCTTCGGCGCGGGCCGGCGCGGGCGCAACCGGGCGCGATGCCGCGGGCGCGGGCGATACCGGCGCAGGCGTAGGCGCAGCGCGGCGGCTATCGGCCGGCGCGGTTGGCGCGGTTGGCGCAGGCGCGGTGACAGCAGGACGCGATTCGGCCGCACGCGGCGGCGGCGGCGCGGCGGCGGGCGCGGGCTTGCTGGTCGGCGCGGGCGCGGGCGCGGCCGGCGGCGACGCGGTATTCGCGGTGTTCGCAGCGGGCGCAGGCGCGACCGGGCGCGGCGGCGGTGCCGCCGCCGGCGTCAGCGGCACCGCCGTGGTCGCGGCCGGGAACGCGGCCGCGCCGTTCGCGCGCGGTTGCGGCGGTGCGGCGGCCGGCGTGGGGGCCGGAGCTCGCGGCGCCGACGCAGCGGGCGCGGGCGCAGACGCGGCCGGCGCCTGCAACGGCACCGCCGTCGGCGCGGCAGGAAACGCCGCGGCCGGCGCCTCGTCCTGTTTCGGCGGCGGCGACGCGGCCGGCGTCTGCGCCGCCACGCCCCAGGCCATCGCCAGCCACAACCCGACCGGCGCCGCCATGCGCCCCGTCCGCCCCCAGACCTTACGACTCATCCCTAAACCCCCTTTCGCCCGGGCGCCGCCCCGGGAAACTCCATGCTCGGCGCCGCCGGCAGGTCCCGCGGCCGGCGGCAGCCCGGCAGTGTACTGCCCGCTGGCGGCGCATCGGCGACGGCCGCGCGCGCGGCGCCGCCCGCGGCCATCACTTTCCCGATACGAAATCCGATTTCACAATACGAATAATCGCTTGCCGTTGCGGCTTGGCAAGCCTCCAGCGCGGGTCCTAGAGTCGCGTGTGTCCCTACCGGCCTTTTCCATGCCCGCCAAGCGCAGCAAGACCGTCACCGTCGCCGCGCCCGCCGCCGCCGCCCACAACCCGGGCGTGGCCTTGCGCGCGCTGCGCCGCCAGCGCGGCTGGACCCTGGCCGAAATCGGCGCCCGCACCGGCCTGCCGATTTCCACCTTGTCGAAGATCGAAAACGGCAAGATGTCGCTGAGCTTCGACAAGCTCACCCGCATCGCCCAAGGCCTGGAAGTCGACATCGGCGAGTTGTTCTCGAGCCAGCCGCCGGCCGGCAACGACGCGTTCGGCGGCCGCCGCAGCATCACCCGCGCCGGCGAGGGCTATGCGATCCGCACCGAACACTACGATTATCTGTATCCGGCCTCGGAACTGCTCAACAAGCGCCTGGTGCCGATCATCGTCGAGCTGCACGCGCGCAGCCTGGACGAGTTCGGCGAGTTGATCCGCCACACCGGCGAAGAGTTCGCGCTGGTGCTGGAAGGCGCGATCGAACTGCACACCGAGCTGTACGCGCCGGCGCGCCTGGAAGCCGGCGATTCGATCTATTTCGACAGCACCATGGGCCACGCCTATCTCGCCGCCGCGCCGGGCCCGTGCCGGGTGCTGGCGGTGTGTTCGGGCGGCGAAGCGCATCTGCGCGAGGCGATGGCGCGCCAGGACGCCGCGCGCGGCGCGCGCGGACGGCGCGAGGACGGCTGAGGCCCCGGCGCCTGCCACAAAACTTCGCGCAAAACACAGCACGGCCGCGCCCGCGACGGCTCGGCCGGCTGATCGCAGTCACACAAGCGGCTGGCAACGATCACGGGGCCGAGTTTTCGCAGGCGGAAAATTTTTACCGGACCGGCGCCTCGTTTGCCGCGGCCGGCTTGGCGCGGCCCGTTTTTGACGCTCGCAGCGGTGCTGGCTTGCGACGCTCGTTCGCGCCGGCCCGGCTGTGCCGGCGGGCGGATCGCGCCGCGGCCGGCGCGCCTCAGCGCAGCCGCGCCAGCATGCGCTGGCTGCCGATCAGCCGCGCCCAGCGCGCGCCGACGTCGCTGAGGCAGACATACCCCGCTTCGCCGGCCAGCCGCAGCAGCATGCGCGGCCCCAGGCGCAGGCGCGGTTCGGCCGCGCACAGTTCGAAGTCGTAGCCGAGCTGGCGCGCGAACCAGGCGCAACGGGCCAGGTGGTAACGGCTGCTGAGCAAGGTCACCCGCGCGCGCATGCCCTCGCCGAGCAGTTCGCGCGCGTTGCGCAGGTTCTCCAGGGTGTCGCGCGAGTGCGCTTCCAGCCGGATCGGCGCGTCGGCGGCGATGCCGCGCGCGAGCAGGCCGCGCCGCGCCAGTTCGGCCTCGCTGGGCTGGTCCGCGGCGCCGCCGCCGAGCAGCACCACGCTGCGCGGCGGACGTTCCGACCACAGCGACACCGCGCGGTCCAGACGCGCTTCGAAATCGTGGTCGATGCGGCCGCCGGGCGCGTGCTTGCCGAACAGCAGCACGCATTCGCCGCGCTCGGGCCGGCACGGCGCGCGCCGCGCCACCCGCAGCACGTGGACGAAATAGCCCAGATAGACCACGCCGGCGCTGAGCGCGCACGCGGCCGCGGCGACCGCCGCGACATGCAGGATGTCGCGGTCGCCGAACAATGCGATGCGGTGGGAAGCGCGGGTGGTCACTGAGTCGCGTCGCAGCGTTGTCGAACCGGGTTTTCGGGGGTCTGTGGCGCGGGCTGAATCGTTAATGTCGCGGGCGTGACCGCGATCGTGCGGGTGGTCGCCCGATCCGGACCGATCGATGCCGCGTCGCGACGGCGAACCTCGCCGCCCCGCAGCGTCCGGCCCGCGGCGCGCCATCATACGCGCCGCGGGGCCTGTGCCGGCGTGCGCTGCGATTCGCGAATAGGCCGGCTTCATGTGCTCCATCGCTATACTGCGCGTGCCTTTATCTGGGATCAGCCCGCTCAGTGCCGTCCACCGCCACTCCGATGCCGCCCCTGGCGATCCGCGCCTACACCGCCACGACGGCTTTGGGCCACGGCCTGAGCGCGCAGGCGGCGGCCCTGCGCGAGCGCCGCAGCGGCCTGCGCCGCAACGACTTCGCGCCGCTCGCCGCGGGTCAGGCGCCGCTGGATTGCTGGATCGGCCGGGTCGAAGGCATCGAAGACTCGCCGCTGCCGCCGACGCTGGCCGAATGGGAGTGCCGCAACAACCGCCTGGCCTGGCTGAGCCTGAACCAGGACGGCGTGCCCGCGGCGATCGCCGCCGCGGTCGCGCGCTACGGCGCCGACCGCATCGCGGTCATCGTCGGCACCTCGACCTCGAGCATCGGCGCGACCGAGGAAGCCTACGCGCGCCTGCACGGCGAACCGCCGCGCTTTCCCGACGACCTCGCCGGCCCGACGCTGCACACCCCGCATTCGCCCGGCGCCTTCGTCGCCGCCGCGACCGGCTTGCGCGGCCCCTGCGTCACCGTCGCCACAGCGTGTTCGTCCAGCGCCAAAGTGTTCGCCCAGGCCGCGCGCCTGATCGCCGCGGGACTGGCCGACGCGGCCCTGGTCGGCGGCGTCGACACGCTGTGCGGCAGCGTCCTGTTCGGCTTCAACTCGCTGCAACTGGTGTCGACCGATCCGTGCAAGCCGTTCGATGCGCAGCGCACCGGCCTGTCGCTCGGCGAGGCCGGCGGCTTCGCCCTGCTGGAGCGCTGCGAGGCGGACGCGGGCGGCCTGCTGCTGCGCGGCTACGGCGAATCCAGCGACGCCCACCACATGTCCACGCCGCACCCGCAAGGGCTGGGCGCGCGGCTGGCGATGGCCGACGCGCTCGCGCGCGCCGGGGTCGACGCCGCGGCGATCGGTTACCTCAACCTGCACGGCACCGCCACGCCGGCCAACGACGAAGTCGAAGCGCTGGCGGTCGCGGCCTTGTTCCCGCCGCAGCTGCACGCGTCCTCGACCAAGGGCTGGACCGGCCACACCCTCGGCGCGGCCGGCATCGTCGAGTCGGCGTTCGCTTTGCTGGCGCTGGACAGCGGCGAGTTGCCCGGCACCCTCAACAGCCGCGAGCCCGATCCGGGCAACGGCCCGCAGATCCGTTTCGACAACGCGCGCGCGCCGATCCGCTATGCCATGAACAATTCCTTCGGCTTCGGCGGCAACAACTGCTCGCTGGTGTTCGCGCGCGCATGAACGACATCGCCCGTCCCGCCACCGCCTTGGCCGCCGCGGTCGAAGGCATCGGCTATTGGAGCCGCGGCCTGCCCGACTGGAACGCCGCGCGCGCGTATGCGCTCGGCGCCGACGCCGATGCCGCCGCGCCCGCGCGGCCGTCGCCGCAGCTGCTGCCGGCCAACGAACGCCGGCGCGCGCCGGAAACCGTCGCGGTCGCGCTGGAAGTCGCCGCGGCCGCCTGCGCCGCGGCCGCACGCGAGCCGGCGGCGCTGTCGTCGGTGTTCGCGTCCAGCCACGGCGACATGGCGATCACCGACTACATGTGCGCGACCCTGGCCAGCGACCCGCGCGCGATTTCGCCGACGCGCTTCCACAACTCGGTGCACAACGCCGCGGCCGGCTACTGGACCATCGGCGTCGGCGCGATGCGCCCGGCCACCGCGCTCAGCGCGCTGGACGGCGGCTTCGCCCAAGGCCTGATCGAAGCGCTGGCGCAACTGGCCGCCGGCGAGGACGCGGTGCTGTTGACCGGCTACGACGGCGCCGGCTACGGCCCGTTGAGCGCGATCGCGCCGAGCCGGGGCTTGCTCGGCGCGGCGCTGGTGCTCGGCCGCGCGCCGCGCGCGGGCGCGCCGACGCTGCACGCCTGGCTCGGCCCGGCGCCCGCCGCGCCCGAGGCCCGCGGCCGCCTGCACGCGCGCGAGCAAGACAACGCCAGCGCGCCGATGCTGGCCCTGTTCGACGCGCTGGCGGCCGGCGACGCGCGCCTGGCCTTGCCGGCCGGCAACGACCGCGGCCTGTGGCTGGAGCTGAGCCATGACTGAGGCGGCGCAGCCCGCACGCGGCCGCACGCCGGTGCTGGCGCCGGCGCCGCAGCGGGAACGCGCGCGCCTGCATCGCGACAACGTCGCGGTGGTGATTCCCGCGCTCAACGAAGCGCTGCGCATCCGCGAGGTGGTCAGCGGCGCGCTGGCGCAATGCGCGCTGGTGATCGTGGTCGACGACGGTTCCGACGACGGCACCGCGCAGCGCATCGCCGATCTGCCGGCGGTGCTGCTGCGCCATGCGCACCGCCAGGGCAAGGGCGCCAGCCTGCGCGACGGCTTCGCCGAAGCGCTGCGCCGCGGCGCCGCCGCGGTGGCGACGATGGACGGCGACGGCCAGCACGCGGCCGAGGACATCGCGCGGCTGATCGACAGCGGCAACCGCCATCCCGGCCACATCGTGATCGGCGCGCGCCTGCGCAAGCGCGCGGCGCAACCGACCTACCGCCGTCTGGCCAACGACTTCGGCGACTGGGGCGTGGCCTGGGGCACCGGCTACCAGGTCGCCGACAGCCAGAGCGGGCAGCGCCTGTATCCGGCCGAAGTCGCCGCGATGCAGCAGGTGCCGGGCGAGGATTTCGTGTTCGAGGCGCAGATCCTGATGTCGGCCGCGCAGCGGCTGGGCACCCGCTGCGTGTCGGTGCCGATCGAATCGCGCTACAACGCCGACGGCGAGCAGGCCTACCGCGCCAGCCACTTCAAGCCGCTGCGCGATTTCAGCCGGATCACCTCGCACATCGTGCTGCAATGCCTGCGCCGCGGCCGGGTCGCGGAGGTGTACCGCAGCATCCGCGCGCATCCGCCGCTGATCGACGATCCGAGCGGCGAGTTCGCCGCGCTGCCGGCGCGCACGGATTCGGCCGACGCGCGCTGAAGGCGGCGCGGGTCGCCGTGCGGCGATCGGGTATGCAGGCGCCGGGCCTTGAGGCTCCGGCGCACGGGGCCGTCCTTCGGGCCGCGCTCAGCGCGCGGGCGGCGCCGGCGGACCCTGCGGGCCCGGGTCGCTGACCGGCGGCGGATTGAGCACGTAGATCGCCACGCCGCGCGCGAACTTCTGCCGCGGGCTGATGCTGATGCCGACCCCGCCGCCGCTGAAATGGCGGCCGCCGCCGTAGCTGCCGCCGCCCGCGCCGACGCTGACGCCGGTGCCGCCGTAACCGTCGTCGGTGCCCTGGAACAGCACGCCGTTGGCGCCGAGCTTGGCCGCCTCGCCGCGCAGCTTGTTGATGACCGAGTTCATCTTGTTCTGCTCGCCGTAGGTGAAAGCGCCGCTGTTGCTCTGCAACAGGGCGATCTCCTCGTAGCGGCTCGGCGGCGGGGCGAAGTACACGCGCACCTGCTCGAGCGGCACCGGCGGACGCGGCTGGCCGGTGATGACGTGGGAACTGGCGCAGGCGCTCAAGCCCAGCACCAGCGCGGCCAACAGGAAGAGTCTGCGCATGACGGCGATTCCGACGACGGACGTTGCGGCCATGCTACGACGTCGCGGCGGCGGCCGCGGTGAAGCGCGCCCCGGCGCGGCCGGCCGCGTTCATCGGCGGTCCGCGCGGGCCGACCGACGGCGCCGCACCGGGCCGTTGCGGCACCGGCGCGCCGCGCTCAGCCCATGCCGCCGTTGATGCCGATCACCTGCCCGTTGATGTAGCCGGCCTCGTCCGAGCACAGGAACCCGACCAGGGCCGCGACCTCGTCGACGCGCCCCGCGCGCGCGGCCGGCACCATCTGCTTGATCGCCTCCGGCGGGAACGCCTGCGCCGCCATGCGCCCTTCGATGACTCCGGGCGCGACTACGTTGACGGTGATGCCGCGGCTGGCCATCTCGCGCGCCAGCGACCTCGACGCGCCGTGCAAGGCGGCCTTGGCGGCGGCGTAATTGGTTTGGCCGCGGTTGCCGAGCACCGCCGCCACCGACGACACGCTGACGATGCGGCCGAAGCGGGTGCGCGCCATCGGCAGCAGCAGCGGCTGGGTGACGTGGAAGAAGCCGTGCAGCGACACGTCGATGACCCGCGTCCACTGCGCCTGGCTCATGCCGGCCATCGGCGCGTCGTCGTGGATGCCGGCGTTGTTGACCACGCACTGGATCGGCCCGGCTTCGAGCAGCCCTTGGATCGCCGCGCTCGCGGCCTCGCCGTCGGCGACATCGAAGGCCACCGCCTCGGCCGCGCCGCCGGCGTCGCGGATGCGCGCGGCCACCGCCTCGGCGCGGTCCAGGCCGCTGTTGGCGTGCACGATCGTGCGCCAGCCCTGCGCGGCCAGGCGCAGGCAGATCGCGCCGCCCAGATCGCCGCTGCCGCCGGTCACCAAGGCCCGCCGCGCGGGTTTGTCTGTCGCATTCATTTGTCAGTCCTTCGCGACCGAACGATGCGCATCGCCACGCATCCGCCCGCCGCCGCTCAGCTTCGCGCCATGACCGCCGCACGCCCGCTCGCGAGCGGCTCGCCGGCATGCAGGATCTCGAATTCGTACTGCCAACTGTCCTCGCCCGCCATCAGCTTGCGCGCGCGGCCTTCCAGCGCGCCGGGCAAGTCGTCGATGCGCAGCGCGCGCAGCTCCACCCCGCGCAGCGCCACCAGCACGCCCGCACGGGCGCGGCCGCCGTGCGCGCGCGCCAGCAGGCCGCCGTGCACCGCCATCAGCTGGGCGCCGTACTCGCACAGATGCACCGCATGCAGGCGCGCGCCCGCGCGCAGCGGATGGGCCGGATCGCGATGGCCGTCGCTGCGCGCGACCAGGACCTCGTCGTCCCACTCGATCACCAACTCCCACAAACACATCAGGCCCTGATGCGGGATCAGCGCGGCGATGTCTTCGCGGCTGCGCAGCGGCGCGGCGTCCTCAGGCTTACGCATCGACATCCGCTCCGGTTTCCATCGCCGCCGGCTCGCGCACGATCAACAGCGCCAGCGCGAAATTGAACACCACGCCGAGCGCGACGGTGGCGCCGATCGCGCGCAGCACCGGAATCGAGGACGAGGCCAGCAATGCGAACACCATGAACGTGGTCAGGCTGCAGACGATCACCGCGTGCAGGGTACGCAACTGTTCGGCGCGGTCGTCGCCGGCGTGGTCGAAGAACAGCGCGTAGTCCAGGCCCAGGCCGGCGGCGAGGATCAGCGACACCAGATGGAACAGGTTGAGCTCGATGCCGAAGCCGCGCAGCGCGGCCAGGATCAGCAGCGTGCTCAACGCCATCGGCGCCAGCACCCGCAGCACCCGCCGCGGCGAACGCAGCGCCACCCACACCGCCGCGGCCAACAGCACGCCGGCCAGGGCCAGCGCCATCAATACGCGGCCGCGGTACTCGGCGACCAAGGATTCCGAGGCCTGCTTGAGGTCGAGCAACTGCCCGCCGTGCCGGCGCACCGCCGCCGCGACCGCTTCGGGATCGTGCAAGCCCGACAACGCCACCAGCGCGGTGGCGCGGCCCGGGCGTTCGCGCAGCAGGCCTTCGATGCTGCTGGCCAGCGCGGTACCGGCCAGATCGCGCGGGCGCAGCGGCGGCGCATGGCGCGCGGCTTCGACGTCGCGCAGGAAGTCGGCGAAGGCGTCTTCGCGGAACGGCGTCGCCGCGACCGCCTGCGCGAGCGCCGCGCGCAGCGCCGAGGCTTCGGGCAGGCGCCGCTGGCGTTCGAGCTGGGTGCGCGCGCTCGGCAGGTAGCGCGCGGCCAGGTCGTAGCCGGCGATCGCGCCGCGCTGGCGCAGCTGCGGCAGTTCTTCGAGCAGGCCTTCGGAGGCTTGCAGCGCGGCTTCGGCGTCGCCCGCCTCGATCGCGGCCACGTAGCGCACGTCCGGCGCGCCGAGCTCCTCGCGCAGTTGCGCGTCGCGGGCCAGGGCGTCTTCCGGCACCGGCGTGAGCCTGGCCAGATCGTTCTGCCAGAACGGCCCCGGCACGAACAGCACCACCGCCAGGGCCAGCGCGGCCAGCAGCGACACGCTGGCCACGCCGAGCCGCGGCCAGCGCGCCAGCGCGGTCCACACCCGCGCCAGACGCTTCGACTCGGCCACGTCGCGCGGCGCCGGATCGATCAGCGCCGGCAATACGAAGCGGGTGGTCAGCGCGGCGGTGGCGAGGCCGACGATGGTGAACACCGCCAACTGTTGCAGGCCGTCGACGCCGGAGACGAAGAAGGTCAGATACGCGATGCAGGTCGAGGCCACGCCGGTGCCCAGCGTCGGCCACAGGCTGCGCGCGCTGGCCCACGGCGACAGGCCCGGGCGCTGGTGGCTGTAGAGGTGGATCGGATAGTCCTGGACCACGCCGATCAGGGTGAAGCCGAACGCGACGGTGATGCCGTGCACGCCCTCGAACAGGCCCGCGACCGCGCCGAGCCCGGCCAGGCCCGCGGTCGCCAGCGGCAGGCCGCCGATCAGCGGCGCTTTCCAACTGCGGTAGGCGATCCACAACAAGGCGACGAACAGCAGGCTGTCGATGGTGCCGATCAGGCTGGCCTCGCGCTGGGTGCGGCCGCCGATCTCCAGCGAGAACGCGCCCGGCCCACTGACGGTGAGCCGCGCCGGACTGGCGCCGCGCGCCTGCGCGAACGCGGCGCGGATCGCGGCGATGGCGCGCTCCTGCCCGCTCGGGTCGAACCCGGCGCTGCGGGTTTCCACCGCCAGCAGCGCTTGCTTGCCGGCGCGGTCGAACCACACCCCGTCGAGCGTCTGCGGGGTCAGGCCGGGCTGCCAGGCTTCGGCCAAGCGCAGCATTTCCAGGGTCGGGTCGCTCGGCAGCAGCGGCTCGATCAGTTCGCCCGCGGGCGAGCCGAGATCCTGCACCCGGCTTTGCAGCTGATCGCCGAGGTAGTCGGCGTCCAGATGCCGTTCGTCGAGCGTCGGCGACAGCAGATAGCGATAAGGACGCAGCCGCTCGGGCACCGCTTCCAGGCCGAGGCCGGCGCCGTTGGCGACCAGCTTGAACGCCGGCTGCGGCGCCAGCGCCGCGCGCAGCGCCTGCGACTGCGCGGCCAGCGCCGCCGGCGTGTCGCCTTCGATCGCCAGCAGCAACAGGCGCGAACCCGGGCCTTCGCCGAGCTCGTCGATCAGCAGCTTCTGCGCCGGCGTGCGCGCGTTGGGCATGAACCGGCGCAGGTCGCCGCTGAGTTGCAGGTGCGCGCCGATCGCCCAGCCGGCGACGGCGAGGACGCCGAGCCACAGCAGCGCGAGCGCCAGACGGCGGGCCGGCGTCATCAGCGCGCCGGCCCGTGGCTGCGGCACAGCGCGGCCAGTTGGCTGGCGTCGGCGACGCCGGCGGCGGCGCGCGCGGCGCCGGCGAGCAGGGTGCGTTGCTGCTCGCTGCCGCGCGCCGGCCGGGTTTCGATGCAGCGCAGTTCCTCGTCGCGGCCGAGCAGCACGATCTCGCGCACGCGCGCGGCGACCTGCGCGTCCTTCGGCGTCATCGTCACGCTCCACTGCCGGCGCGTGCCTTGCGCGGCCAGGGCGTAATGGCGCTCGAGTTCGGCGCGGTCGCCGCCGAGCAGGGCGCCGAAGCTGGCCTGCAAGGCGACCAGTTCCGGCGCGCGCGACAGCGAGAAGCGCCGCGGCGGCTTGCCGGCGCGGACGATGCTGACCTCGCCCTGGCCCGGCTTGGCGCCGGTGCGGATGGTGGTGGTTTCCGGGTACGGCTCGCGCACCTCGCGCACCAGGGTGTCGGCGTCGGGCCGGCGGTATTCGCCGGACACGCGCAGCGGCGCCTTGAGCAAGGCCGAACCGCGCACTTCGACGAAGTCGGTGCGCGCCGGCAGCGGCTGGGCCAGGCGCGGCAGGATCCAGGCCGGGTCGGCCGGCTGCGCGCCGGCGTCGGCGGCTGCGGCGGGCGGCTCAGCCAGCGCGGCGAGCGGCCACGTCGCCGCCAGCAGCAACGCCAGCGCCAGGCTGCACCGGGTCGGACGGAAGAGGGGAAGCGTCATCGGCATGCCAGAAATCGTAGAAGTTGAACCAGTTGTACGGCGCGCTGCGCGCATGGTGCTGCAAGCGCTCGGCGTAGCGCTGGACCAGCGCGGCCAGCCGCGCCGGCCGCTCGCGCCGTTCGATCTGGAGCGCGTCGGCGAACGGCTCGAACACCAGCTCGTAGCGCGCGCCGCCGCGGTACAGGCCGAACGCCAGCGCCACCGGCAGTTTCAGCGCGGCGGCGATCAGCCACGGCGCGGTCGGAAACGCGGCGGCGGCGCCGAAGAACGTCGCCGGCGTCGACGCCTCGCCGGGGCCGGCGCGGTCGACCAGCATCGCCACGATCGCGCCTTCCTCGGCGGCCTGCTTGATCTGCAGGACGATGCTGGTGCCGTCCTGGCCGGCGTCGATGACGTTGGCGGCGATGCACGGGTCGAGCGCGTCGAGCATGCGCATCAGCGCGGCGTTGTGGCCGCGGTCGAGCACCACCTTGACCTGCAGCTGCGGCCGCCGCCGCGCCAGCACCCGCAAGGCTTCGAAGCTACCCAGGTGCGAACCGAACAGCAGCAGGCCCTGGCCGCGGTCGAGCGCGTCATCCAGCGACTCCAGGCCGCGGATGCGCACGTCGAAACCGTCCATGCCGCGGCTGAGCATGAACACCCGGTCGAGGATCGTCGCGGCGAAGGTGTGGATGTGGCGGGCCACGTCGCCGAGCCCCGGCTCGCGGCCGAGCGCGCGCGCCAGGTAGGCGCGCGAGGCGCGGCGCTCGGGCCCGCGCGCGAGCAGGTAGAACGCGACGATCGGGTACAGCGCCAGCCGCGCCACGGTGCGGCCGCCGTGGTTGGCGATGAAGAAGATGATGCGGTAGGCGCGCGGCCCGGCGCCTTCGGGACGGCTCTTCCAGTGGCTGTCGCTCACGCGGGCGCATCCTCGCGGCGCGCGCCGTCGGCGACGATCTCGCCGCTGGCGAGCAGGTCGTCGCCGCGGTGCACGCGAAAGCGCCAGCGCGACGGCCCCACCGGGTCGAGTTCGATCTGCGCGGTTTCGCCCGGCAACAGCGGCTGCAGGAACTTCGCCTGCGGCAGCCGCAGCCCGGCCGGTTCGCCGTACTGCGCCCGCAACGCATCCAGCACCCGTTCCAGCAGCACCACGCCGGGCACCAGCGGCCGGCCGGGGAAATGGCCCGGCAGACAGGGATGATCGGCGGCGATGACGAAGTTCATAGGACGATGATCGGCAAGGGCGCAGCACAGAGGAGGTCGAAGAATAGAACAGGCGCGGATGAAACGCGGCGGAACGGCTGCGCTGCAAGCGTTTTCACCCTGCTGCGGCGAGGTCGGCGCGGTCCGAGGCGGGGCGCGGCGAACGCGCCGGCGGCGGAACTGCGCGCGAACGCGCCACTCAGGGCGAGAACAACTCCTTCCAGAAGCGCGGCCCAAGCAGGGCCATGCGCCGCAGGAAATCGAAGAAGCCGGTTTCCGGCCGGTCGTGGAAGCGGCGCCGGCGCACCAGGTACTCGCCGGCGAACATCGCCGCGAGCACGCCGTAATTGACGATGTTGGCGAACCAGGACCATTGCGCCTGGGTGATCGACGGCGACGGCAGGTAGCCCAATCGCGCCAGCAGCCCGTCGGGCACCGCGATCAGCGCCAATCCGGCGTTGACCACAGTCAGCGCCGCGAGCACCGCCGCCCACAGCGCGGTCAGGCTGCGCGTGTAGCGGTACAGCGGCGGCGCCAGTTCGCGCGGCGCGCAGCCGTACAGGGCCGCGACGATGCGGGTGATCAGGCCCTCGCGCGGCGCGCGCAGGCTGCGCGCGAACCACCACGCCAGCCAGCCGTTGAACAGCATCGGCGGGGTCAGCAGCAGCATCTGCGGGTAAGGCGTGCGCACCAGCGCGGCGAGCGCGGCCAGCGCCGCGGCGAAGATCGCCCACGCCGCCGGGCGCAGCGCCAGCAGGCCGTCGATGACGATGAAGGCGAGCAGGTCGGCCAGGGCCAGCGCCGCCGGCACGCCGCCGCCGTCGTGGCTGGCCCAGTGCGCGAGCAAAGGGTAGGCGACGGCGAGCAGGACGCGCGCCGGAACGCTGGCGCTGGACGCGAATTCGTTCACGGCGGGTCGAAAGTCCGGCGGCGGGTTGAAGGTCCGGCGGCGTCCGCGCCGGCGCGGACGCGAACGCGGGTCAGGCGGCGCGATGCTGCTCGATGTGGCCGGACAGCGCGCGCAGCGAGGCGAAGATGCGGCGGTTCTCGTCGTTGTCCGAACGCAGCTGGAAGCCGTAGCGTTTGGTGATCGCCAGCGCCAGTTCCAGCGCGTCGATCGAGTCCAGGCCGAGGCCCTCGTTGAACAGCGCCGCCTCCGGATCGATCTGCTCCGGCGCCACGTCCTCCAGGTTCAGGCTCTCGACCAGCAGCTGCGCCAGTTCGCGTTCGGCAGGGCTTTGTTCAGGCATCGTGTGTTCCGTGACAGGCGTAGCAAGGGGCGCCACGATCCTTCATCGCGCCACAGTGCGCAACCGGCGGCGCGGGCCGGGGCCGCGGCGGGCTCCGCACCGGCGCGTAAAAATCCATAAAAATCAATTAATTGAGTGGCAAACAGCGGATCTTGCGGGGCTTGGCCTGCGACCCTGCGGCTGCGCAGTCTGCGCCTGCCGCGAGCTATCATTTGCGCATGAAGCCTTCCGTTTCCGTGTCCGCGACGGCCGCCCCGGCCTTCGCCGCGGCCGGCTCCGACGAGCCGCCCGCCTTCGCAGCACTCCCGCTGTCCCCCGCCGTCCCGGTCCGCCGCGCGCGAGGCCGGCGATGAGCGCCGCGCCCGCGATGGTCGGCGGCCCGCGCCTGGAGGTCGACTACCTCGACGCCGATCCGGCGCAGGCGCTGGCCGCGGACGACACCCTGGCGGTGTTCGGTTTCGGCCGCGAGGCGCCGCACCACGACGACCCGCGCTACCTGCGCGTGCCGCTGGAGCCGTTCGGCCCGCGCCGGCTGGAACGCTGGCGCGGCGTCGGCCCGGTCACCGCCGGCCGCGACGGCGATCTGGCCTGGTCGGAAGACGGCGCTTTGCAATTCGGCGTGATCGAATTCGACGAACCCGAACCGCTGCCCGGCGAGGCGGCCAACGGCGAAATCGGCCGCGCCGCCGAATACCTCTATCGCAAGCTGATCGCGTTCACCGCGCAGCGCGGCTATCCGCACCTGTTGCGGATCTGGAACTACCTCGACGGCATCACCCTCGGCCACGGCGACGAGGAGCGCTACCGCGTGTTCTGCGTCGGCCGCGCCGCCGGCCTGGGCGAGTTCCCGATCGCGCGGCTGCCGGCGGCGACCGCGATCGGCCGCGTCGACGGCGCGCGCCGGTTGCAGGTCTATTGGCTGGCCTCGCGCACGCCGGGCGCGCCGCTGGAGAACCCGCGCCAGGTCAGCGCCTACCGCTATCCGCGCCGCTACGGCCCGCAATCGCCGAGCTTCGCCCGCGCGATGCTGCCGCCGCCGTCGGCGCGCATGCCGCTGCTGCTGTCGGGCACCGCGGCCGTGGTCGGCCACGAATCGCGCCATGCCGATTCGGTGCTGGCGCAACTCGAAGAAACCCTGGCCAACTTCGACAGCCTGATCGGCGCCGCGCGCCAGCAACGCCCCGGCCTGGCGCCGACGTTCGGCGCGGATTCGCGCCTGAAGGTCTATGTGCGCGACCTGCCCGACCTGCCGGTCATCGCCGCCGAACTCGACCGCCGCTACGGCGAGCGCGTGCCGCGGGTGCTGCTGCATGCGGCGGTGTGCCGGCATGAGTTGCTGGTGGAGATCGATGGGGTGCATGGGTGAGGTCGGGAATCGGGAGTGGGGAATCGGGAATCGTTTAAAAGCACCGCGTCGGACCCAACGCCTGCGCCCCTGCACGAAACGCAAAAGGCCCGCCGAAGCGGGCCTTTTGCTTTTGCTCGTTGCGATTCCCTATTCCCGATTCCCGGCCTCAAAGATCCACCCCGAACCCGACCCCGCCCGAGCTTTCCGAACCGGAGAACGCGGCGCCGATGCTGACCGACACGTTCTCGTTGATGCGGCGGCCGTAGCCGATCGCCAGGCCGCTTTCGCCGTCCTGGAAGCCCGCGCCGACCGCGAGGCGGCCGCGGCCGGGCTTGGCGTAGGCGCTGTTAGCCGACATCTGCGACATCGCCGCCGACATCGCGCCGTTGCGGCGGATGCGCCGGTCGAGGTCTTCGAAGCGGTCGTTGACCTCGGCGCGGAAATTGCCGAAGTCCAGGTTCAGGCCGTTGATGCGCTGGTCGGTGTAGGCGTTGGCCTGCTGCACCGAGCTGGCATTGCCGGCCTGCATCTGGCGCACGTTGACCGCATCGGTGGGCGCCGTGCCGTTGGCGACGTTGGCCACGCGGGTGCCGTTGGCGCCCTCCAGGGTCATCGTGCTCTTGGAGGCGTCGTCGTAGTTCGCCGACAGCGCCGAACCGCCGCCACCGCCCGGGCCTTGCGGGCCTTGCGGGCCTTGCGGACCCTGCGGCCCTTGCGGGCCCTGCGGACCTTGCGGACCGGCCGGGATCGCAGCGATGCGGCCGTACAGGTCGGTCAAGCGGCCGTCGACCGCGCCGAACGCCGAACCCACATCGTTGAACGGGTTGCCCTGGATCGTGTACGTCGGCGCGGTGAACACGCCGCCGGCGAAGCTGGCGCCGCCGCCGAACACGCCCACGGCGCGATTGAGCTGCGACAGGTTGATCGCATCGGTGTCCTGGGTCGCCGCGGCGACGTTGACGATCTGGCGCTCGGCGCCGGACGCGCCGACCGAAATCGTGTTGGCGCGATCGGCGACCGAGTTGTTGCCCAGCGCGACCGCATCGTCGGCGCTGGCCTGGCTGTTGAAGCCGGCGACGAAGCTGCGCGCGCCGCTGGCGGTGTTGCCGTTGCCGATGGCGGTGGCGTCGTCGCCGCTGGCTTCGTTGCTTCCACCGAACGCATTGGACCGGGCCGCGCTCGCACGATTGGCACGACCAATGGCAGTGGCCCCGGTGCCATCGGCGAAATTGAACGTACCTACCGCCGTGCTGTCCTGCGCATTGGCTTCGTTGCCGGAACCCAACGCACTGGAGTTGATTCCGCCGGCTTGATTGAGATGACCGACCGCCACGCTTTCATCGCCGTTGGCGAAGTTTTGGAACCCCAGGGCGGTCGATCGAGAGGCTGCCGCGAAATTTCCATTGCCAAACGCCTGGCTGTCTGTTCCCTCGGCGAGGTTGTTGAGCCCCACGGCCACGCTGCGATCGCCGGCGGCGCTGTTGTCGCGTCCGCATGCGATGGCATCCGCACCGGCCGAAGTGCTGCCGCCGCTGTTTTCGTTGGTGGTGTCGCCATCGTTGAGGTCGCAGTTGTTGCCTGCGTGCGCCTGTCCGGACGCGACCACGTTCATAGCGATGACGCCGGCGATGGCCAGCGCCAATAGAGTGCTGCGATTCATTCCTTTTTCCCCTAAGGCTGACAAGAACCGATACGGAACCGTCAAGGCATGCGTTCTGGCGCTGCGTTAGACCGCGCCCTCCCCGGCACCGGCCCGACTAACCATAAAGCGATTTGATGCACTTTTATACAGCCAAGAAGGTGCGAATTACTTCACCAAACTAACCAGATACAGCATGGTCCTGGTAACGCTGCTGCAACGCAGCAGGTAGAAGCTAGCCGGTTGCGCCGAGCATCTTCCGCACCCACGGCGCGTCGCTCTCATCATCGCGGCCGCGAAGAACGAAGCCGCCGGCGATCGATGCTGCACGACTCGCCCACGCCCGTAGCGGGCGCCGAATCGCCGCCGCAACGCGTACTTTTAGCCAACCGTAAAGCGGCGGCGACAACGCCGCCGCGCGGCCGTGTTTGAACGGCAGACCCCGCACCGCGACGAACGGCAGTTGAAGCCACACGCTGCAGCACCGATTTTGCGTACAGGCCGATCCGGCCGGACTGTGGAGCGCAACGACGATGGGAGTGATCAGCCTGATCTGGGGCGTAGTGGCGCTGCTGTGGATGATCCTGGCGCTGATTCCGCTGTTGGGATGGGGCAACTGGTTCCTGATCCCGTTCGCCGCGGTCGGCGCAATCATCGCCGCCATCGGCGTGCTGTTCAGCGGCGCCGGCAAGAACGGCCGCGCCAAGGCCGGCCTGATCCTCAACGCCATCGTCATCGTCGTCGGCGTCGCCCGCCTGAGCCTCGGCGGCGGCCTGATCTGAGCGCCGCGGCGCCGCTCCCCCTGTAGGAGCGGCGCAAGCCGCGACCGCGAAACCACCCGGCGCGACGCCCGCACCGCCCCCGACGCAACGCTGCGCTACAGCGCCGCGCGCGCCGCCAGCAGCGCGCGCGTATGCGCATGCGCCGGCGCGCCGAGCACCTGCGCCGTGGTTCCGTTTTCGACGATGCGCCCTCCCTCCAGCACCGCGATCCGCTCCGCTACCGCAGCGGCCGCCGACAGGTCGTGGGTCACGAACAACAGCGCCAATCCGTGTTCGCGCTTGAGCCGCACCAGCAATTGCAGCACCGCGGCGCGATGGTGCGCGTCCAGCGCCGACACCGCTTCGTCGCACACCAACAGTTGCGGCCGCGTCGCCAAGGCGCGGGCGATCGCGATGCGCTGGCGTTGCCCGCCGGAGAACTGATGCGGATAACGCTCGAGCATCGCCGGCTCGGGCAATCCGACCGCACGCATCAGCTCGGCCGCGCGTTCGCGTCGCGCCGCCGGGTCGCCGAGCCCGTGGATGCGCAGCGGCTCGGCGACGATGTCGGCCACGCGCAAGCGCGGGTCCAGCGATGCGTAAGGATCCTGGAACACCACGCCGGTGCGCGCGCGCAGCGTGCGCAGCGCGGCGGCGTCGAGCGAGGCCAGATCCACGCCGTCGAACCAGACCCGCCCCTGCGCGCCGCGCAGCAAACGCAGCAGCGCGCGCCCGAGCGTGCTCTTGCCGCTGCCGCTTTCGCCGACCAGGGCCAGGCCTTCGCCGCGCCGCAGTTCGATATCGACTCCGTCCAAGGCCGCGCGCGAGGCGCGCGGATAGCGCATGCGCAAGCCTTCGCCGCGCACCAGCACCGGCGCGCCGGCGTCCGCCGGCGCCGCCAGCGGCGCGATCCGGTCGGCCGCGATCAGCTCGCGCGTGTACGCCTGCGCGGGCGCGGCGAACACCTGCGCGGTCTCGCCGCGTTCGACCACCGCGCCGCGCTGCAACACCAGCAGTCGCTGGGCGTAGGCGCCGACCAGCGGCAGATCGTGGCTGATCAGCAAGAGCGCCAGGCCGTCTTCGCGGCGCAGGCGGTCGAGCAGATCGAGAATGTCGCGGGCGATGCGCGCGTCCAGCGCCGAGGTCGGTTCGTCGGCGATCAAGGCGCGCGGCTGCGTGGCCAAGGCCAATGCGATGGCGATGCGCTGGCGCTGGCCGCCGGAGAATTCGTGCGGATAGCGCGTCAGCGCCGCGGCCGGCTCGGGCAGTTGCACGCGTTCGAGCAAGCTGCGCGCCCGCTGCCGCGCCGCATCGCCGCCCAGGCCGAGCACCGCGCGCAGGGTTTCAACCAGTTGCGCGCCGACCCGGCGCAAGGGATGCAGCGAGGCCAGCGGATCCTGCGGCACCCACGCCAGGGTGCGGCCGCGCAAGCGCGCGTGCTGCGGCGAATCCAGCGCCAGCTCGGCGCCGTCCACGCGCAGCCCGCCGCGCGCGCGCAGCGGCGCCGGCAACAGCCCCAGCAGCGCCAATGCGGTCAGACTCTTGCCGCTGCCGCTCTCGCCGACCACGCCGAGGCATTGGCCGGCCTGCAGTTCCAGATCCAACGGCCCGAGCAGCGCGCGCGGCGCGCGTCCGCGCTCGGCCGCTTCGACCCGCAAGCCGTGCAGTTCCAGCAAGGCGCTCATGCCGCGGCGGCCTCGGCCGGACGCGCCTCGTCGGCGCCGCGCGCCTGCGCCTGGCCGCGCACGTCGAGCCAGTCGCGCAAACCGTCGCCGAGGAACTGGAACGCCGCCAGCGTCGCGACCAGGAACCCGGCCGGGAACAACAAGGTCCACGGCGCGCTGTCGAGTTCCTGCACGCCCTCGGCGAGCAACCCGCCCCAACTCGACGAGGGTTCGTCGATCGACAGGCCGAGAAAGCCGAGAAAGCTCTCGACCAGGATCGCTTGCGGCAGGATCAGGCCCAGATAGACCAAGGCCAGCGGCAACAGATTCGGCAGCACGTGCCAGCGCAGGCGCTGGCCGAAACTGGCGCCGGCGGCCTGTGCGGCGAGCACGAACGGCGCTTCGCGCAGGCGCGCGGCCTCCACGCGCATGACCCGGGCCAGGTCGATCCAGACATAGCCGCCGATCGCCGCCAGCAACAGCCACAGCGAGCGCTCGAACAAGGTCAGCAGCAGGATCACCACCAACAGGAACGGCAGCGCCGAGAACACATCGAGCACGCGCAGCATCCAGCGTTCGACCCGGCCGCCGGCGAGCCCGGCGACCGCGCCGTAGCTCAGCCCGATCGCCAGCGCGACCACGCTGGCGAGCAAGCCGATCCCCAGCGACAAGCGCCCGCCGGCCAAGGTGCGCGCGAACACATCGCGGCCGATGGCGTCGGTGCCGAACCAGTGCCCCGCCGTCCCCGGCGCGGCCGACAAGGCTTCCCAGTCCGGCAGCGCCGGCCCGTAAGCGCTGAGCCAGGGCGCCAGCCAGCAGACGGCGGCGAGCACAGCCAGCACCGTCAGGCAGGTGCGGGCCAGCGGCGGCAAAGGAGTCGAGAGTCGCATCGCCGCATCCTACCGGCTCAGCCCCGGCTGCGACGCCTCTCCCGCTCGCCGCGCGCCTCCGCTTCCCCGATCCCGCTCCAGCCTCCCCGTCCTACATTCCCCGCCGTCATACCCAGATAAGCCAATACCTTTTCCCCTGCGCCGGCCCCCGCGCCACATTTCCTACATGGTGAATGGGAAATGCTGACGATGAAGGCCAAGTACGCCCTGCGCGCGATGTGCGCGCTGGCGCGCGCCGAGAGCGGGCGGACCGCGCCGGCGACGCGTCACGGCCGGCTGCAGGCGCGGGCGATCGCCGAGCACAGCGGCGCGCCGAGCAAGTTTCTCGAATCGATCCTGGTCGACCTGCGCGAAGCCGGCTTCATCAACAGCCGGCGCGGGCAGAAGGGCGGCCACACCCTGGCGCGTCCGGCCGACCAGATCATGGTCGGCGACCTGATCCGCGCCATCGACGGCCCGCTGGCGCCGGTGCGCTGCGCCAGCGTCAGCGCCTACCAGCCCTGCGCCGATTGCGCCGACCCGGACGCGTGCAGCCTGCGCGCGCTGATGCGCGAAGCGCGCGACGCGCTGTCCAACGTGCTCGACCGGCGCAGCCTGCGCGAGCTGGCGCTGATGCCGGATTTCGGCGCGGCGGCGATCGACCCGGCGCTGCTCGATGCGACGTTCCTGTCGGGCGGTTTTGGAGATTCGCTGTGAGCCGGATACGCAAATCCGCCGCGACCGGCGCCGGCAAACGCGCGACGGCGCAAGTGACGACCGTGCGTTACCCAGCGCAGCGCGCGCCGGAACCGGACATCAACATCGTCAACCTCAGCGACAGCGAGTTCGTGCTGTTGCAGACCTTGCGCGGGCTCGGCGCGGGACGAATCGAAGTGGTGGTGCAAGGGTCGCGCATCGTCGAGATCGTTCGCAGCGAGCGGGTGGAGGTGACGGTGGCTGGGGAGTCTTGGGGATGAAGGCTCGCTGTTGTTGAAGCCGGGCGCGGGGGCGTCGGGAGCTGCGAGCGGTTGCGAGAGCCGCAGTGACGCGACGGCGTAACGAAGCAACAGCGCAACGTCGCGACCGTCATTCCGGCGAAAGCCGGAACCCATTTTGCTCTTGCTTCGTTTCTCCCGGCTCGCGCGAGCCAGCGGTTTGTCGGCGATCGGCGCCTTCGCGGGTTTTGGCGGGACGTGGGTACGCGGGGCGCGTCGTTGTTGGCGATGCGGCCGGGTCGTCTGGGGGCGGCTGCGATTTCTAACGGTTTTTTGTTGTTGCTTTTTCTACCAGTTCCGTGGTCCGCGCCACCGGGCCCTTCCACCGTCTTCCGATGAAAGGAGCAATTCATGCCGACCCGGGTCCGCCGGCAGCACCTCCGCCTCGCCACCGCACCGCTGTGGGCCGCGCTCGCCTGCGCGACAGGCCTGCCCGCACACGCGGCCGAACTCACCGTCGAACAACTCGCGCAGCGCCTCAAAGCCATCGAGCAGCGCCTGGGCACCGCCGCACCCGCCGACGCGCAGGGCGACGGCAACCTCGCCGATCTCGACCAGCGCCTGCGCATCATCGAACGCAAGCTGGAACTGCAGGCCGAGGACAGCGCGGCCAAGGCCGCGAGCACCCCGGTGGTGTCGCTGAACGCGAGCAAGGGCCTGTCGATCAAGTCGCCGCCGCCGGGCGATGTCGAGATCAAGCTCAAGGCGCTGGTGCAGGCCGACGGGCGTTTCTTCATCGGCGACGAGCAGGTGCCGCAGAACGACAGCTTCCTGTGGCGCCGCATCCAGCCGAGCATCGAAGGCAGCTGGGGCTCGCTGGTCGGGTTCCGGATCATGCCGGAGTTCGCCGGCGACAGCGCCACCATCAACGACGCCTACCTCGACCTCAAGTTCGATCCGCGCGCGACTTTGCGGATCGGCAAGTTCAAGAGCCCGGTCGGCCTGGAGCGCCTGCAATCCAGCGGTTCCACCGGCCTGATCGAACTGGGCCTGGCGTCCGAACTCACGCCCAACCGCGACCTCGGCCTGCAGCTGCAGGGCGAATTCGCCGGTTCCACCGTGTCGTACGCGGTCGGCGTGTTCAACGGCGCGGTCGACGGCCGCGACAGCCCCACCACCAATCCCGACAACGAATTCGAATACGCCGGGCGGATCTTCCTGGAGCCGTGGAAGAACGCCGGCGGCGCGCTGCAAGGCCTGGGCTTCGGCCTCGGCGCCAGCGCCGGCGACCGCCGCGGCAGCGGCAACAACTTCTTGCCGCGCTACCGCACCCCGGGCCAGTCGCAGTTCTTCAACTACCGCAGCACCGTGCTCGCCGACGGCGCGAGCAAGCGCTGGTCGCCGCAGTTGTATTACTACCGCAACGCGTTCGGCCTGCTCGGCGAATACGTCAGTTCCAGCCAGGAGGTACGCGTCGGCGCGGCGCGCGAGGAACTCGACCACCGCGCCTGGCAAGTCACCGCCGGGCTGGTGCTGACCGGCGAAGACGCCGGCTACCGCGGCGTGACCCGGCCTAACCAACCTTTTACCGTCGGTAGTGCAGGCTGGGGCGCGTTCGAGCTGGTCGCGCGTTACGGCCGTCTGGAAATCGACGACGCCGCGTTCCCGCGCTTCGCCGATCCCAACGCCGTCGCCGCCGCGGCGCGGTCGTGGGGACTGGGCCTGAACTGGTACCTCACCTCCAACCTCAAGCTGGTCGCCAACTACACCCAGACCCAATTCGACGGCGGCGCCGCGGCCGGGCGCGACCGCGAAGACGAAAAAGCCTTCTTCACCCGCGCCCAGCTCGCATTCTGATCCGCCTTTTGCCCGCACTTATCCATTTACGCCACTTCGCAGAGGATCGACCGATGAAAACCGCCTACCGATGGATTCTGCTCAGCGTGGCGCTGGCCGCCGGCACCGCCGCGGCCAAGGACGCCGAGCTGCTCAACGTCTCCTACGACCCCACCCGCGAGTTCTACGCCGAGGTCAATCAGGTGTTCGCCGCGCAGTGGAAGCAACAGACCGGCGAGACCCTCAACATCCGCACCTCGCACGGCGGCTCCGGCAAGCAGGCGCGCGCGGTCGTCGACGGCCTGGAAGCCGATGTGGTGACGCTGGCGCTGGCCGGCGACATCGACACCGTCGCCAACGCCAAGCAACTGCCGGCCGACTGGCAGAAGCGCCTGCCGCACCAGAGCTCGCCGTACACCTCGACCATCGTGTTCCTGGTGCGCAAGGGCAACCCGAAGGGGATCAAGGACTGGGACGACCTGATCAAGCCCGGCATCGCGGTGATCACCCCCAACCCCAAGACCTCCGGCGGCGCGCGCTGGAACTATCTGGCGGCGTGGGCGTGGGCCTCGACCAAGTTCCGCGACGGCGACAAGGTCGTCGACTACCTCTCGGCCTTGTTCAAGAACGTGCCCGTGCTCGACACCGGCGCGCGCGGCTCCACCACGACCTTCGTCGACCGCAAGATCGGCGACGTGCTGATCGCGTGGGAGAACGAGGCGCTGCTGACCCTGGACCAGTCCAACACCCGCGGCCAGTTCGAGATCGTGGTGCCGAGCCTGAGCATCAAGGCCGAGCCGCCGGTGGCCTGGGTCGACAAGAACGTCGACAAGCACGGCACCCGCAAGCAGGCCGAAGCCTACCTGCGCTTCCTCTACACCCCCGAAGGCCAGCGCCTGGCGGCCAAGCACGGCTACCGTCCGGCTGAACCGGACAAGGTGCCGGCGGCGGAGCTGAGCAAGTTCCCGGCGGTCAAGCAGGTCACCATCGACGGCGCCTTCGGCGGCTGGAAGAAGGCGCAGGCCGCGCATTTCTCCGACGGCGGCTTCTTCGACAAGATCTATCAGCCCAAGTAAGTCCGCGTTTCACCGCAGCTGCGGCCGCGCCGGCGTGCGAGAGCCGGCGCGGCCGCGTTGTCGCACCACCCCACCGTCATCCCGGCGAAAGCGTCGCGCCACCCCACCGTCATTCCGGCGAAAGCCGGAACCCATTTTGATTTTGCTCCGCACTCTCGTACGCCCACCACCGCGTAGCAGCGACCGCACAATGGGTTCCGGCTCTCGCCGGAATGACGAGGGTTGAGGGATCGACCGGCACCAGAAAAGATTCGCGGCCGAAGGGCAACGTCCCGCCGTCGCCCGTACCGGCTGGTTTCGCCCGAACACTTCGACCCCCACCCCATTCACCGTACGGAACTTCCGCGCCACCCCCGACTCGAACCCCATATCGCCATCGCGCACCTCGATACAACCAACGCGCATTTCCACGCGTTCGGGAAACCGCGATAGCGTCGCACCCCTGCGTCCTCACCACTTCTGCCGCCCACCGCCACATGAGCGAGCAAGCCCTCCCATTGCCGGCCTCCGGTCGCTGGCGCCGTCCCCTGCCCGGTTTCGGGCTGGGCCTCGGCATCGGCCTGACCTGGCTCGGCCTGATCGTGCTGCTGCCGCTGGCGGCGCTGATCCTGCGTTCCGGCGGCCTGGGCTGGGCCGGCTGGGCGCGCGCGATTTCCGATTCGCGCGTGATCGCCTCGCTCAAGGTCAGTTTCGGCGCGTCCTTCGTCGCCGCGGTCGCCGCGTTGCTGTTCGGCGCGCTGATCGCCTGGGTGCTGGTGCGCTACCGCTTCCCCGGCCGGCGCCTGATGGACGCGCTGGTCGACCTGCCGTTCGCGCTGCCGACCGCGGTCGCCGGCATCACCCTGGCGGCGATCTACGACGCCAACGGCTGGGTCGGGCAGCTGCTGCAACCGTTCGGCATCCAGCTCGTCAACAATTTCACCGGCATCGTCATCGCTCTGATCTTCGTCGGCCTGCCGTTCGCGGTGCGCACCGTGCAACCGGTGCTCGAAGCGCTCGGGCGCGAGCAGGAAGAAGCCGCGGTCTCGCTCGGCGCCTCGCGCCTGACCACGCTGCGGCGAGTGATCCTGCCGGAACTGCTGCCGGCGCTGCTGACCGGCTTCGCGCTGGCGTTCGCGCGCGCGCTCGGCGAGTTCGGCTCGGTGATCTTCATCTCCGGCAACCTGCCGTGGAAGACCGAGATCGCGCCGATGCTGATCACCATCCGCCTGGAAGAGGACGGCGGCGTGCCCGCGGCGATCGTGCTGGCGACCTTGCTTTTGCTGATGTCGTTCGCCTGCCTGCTGGCGATCAACGCCGCCTCGACCCTGTTCGCGCACGGGAACCGCCGCGATGGCTGAGCGCGACCACCTGCAGGAACCGGCCTGGGTGCGCTGGCTGCTGATCGGCCTGGCCGCGGCGGTCATGCTGCTGGTGGTGGTGCTGCCGCTGTTCGCCCTGCTCGGCGCGGCGTTCGGCAGCGGCCTGAAAGTCTGGTGGGACGCGGTCGGCGAGGAACACACCGTCGACGCGCTCAAGCTCACCCTGCTGACCGCGGCGATCGTGGTGCCGGTCAACGCGATCTGCGGCGTGTTCGCGGCCTGGGCGCTGACCCGCTTCGAATTCCGCGGCAAGCGCGCGCTGCTGTCGCTGATCGACCTGCCGTTCGCGGTGTCGCCGGTGGTCGCCGGCCTGTGCCTGGTGCTGTTGTTCAGCCCGACCCACGGCTTCCTGCGCGACGTGCTCAACGCCTACGACCTCAAGATCCTGTTCGCCACGCCCGGCATCGTGCTGGCGACCTTGTTCGTGACCTTTCCGTTCGTGGTGCGCGAGCTGATTCCGCTGATGGAGCAGCAAGGCAGCGACGAGGAACTGGCCGCGCGCTCGCTCGGCGCCAACGCCTGGACCATGTTCTTCAAGGTGACCCTGCCGAACATCAAATGGGGCCTGCTGTACGGCGTGCTGTTGTGCAGCGCGCGGGCGATGGGCGAGTTCGGCGCGGTCACCGTTGTCTCGGGCAACGTCATGGGCAAGACCAACACGCTCTCGCTGCACGTGGAAGTGCTGTACAAGCAACTCGGCGGCGAAGCCGCGGCGGCGTTCGCGGCGGCTTCGCTGCTGGCGGGGCTGGCGCTGGTGACCTTGGTGGTGAAACTGTGGCTGGAAACGCGGCACGGCGATGCGCTGGCGCAATCGCACCGGCGGCATTGACGAGCGAAGACGATATGGACCTGCACCTCAAAGCCATCGCCAAGCGTTATGCGAACGTGGCCGCGCTCAACGCGGTCGACCTGGACGTCGCCTCGGGCGAACTGGTCGCGCTGCTGGGCCCGTCGGGCTCGGGCAAGACCACCTTGCTGCGGGTCATCGCCGGCCTGCTGCCGCCGGACTCGGGCCAGTTGCTGTTCGGCCAGACCGACGCCACCCGCCTGAGCCTGCGCGAGCGCAACGTCGGCTTCGTGTTCCAGCACTACGCCTTGTTCAAGCACATGACCGTGGCCGAGAACATCGCCTTCGGTTTGCGCAGCCGCCCGCGTTCGCGCCGCCCCGACAAGGCGACGATCGCCAGGCGCGTGCAGGAGCTGCTCGGGCTGATCCAGCTGCCGGAACTGGGTTCGCGCTATCCCGAGCAGCTCTCCGGCGGCCAGAAGCAACGCGTCGCGCTGGCGCGCGCGCTCGCGATCGACCCGACCGTGCTGCTGCTCGACGAACCCTTCGGCGCGCTCGACGCCAAGGTGCGCGTCGAACTGCGGCGCTGGCTGCGCCGCCTGCACGACCAGACCGGGCAGACCACCTTGTTCGTGACCCACGACCAGGAAGAAGCGCTGGAGCTGGCCGACCGCGTGGTCGTGCTCAAGGACGGCCGGATCGAACAGATCGGCACGCCCGACGAGATCTACAGCGCGCCGGCCTCGGCCTATGTGTTCGATTTCATCGGCCGCGCCAACGTCATCGACGGCCAGACCGAGGGCGGCGAGCTGTCGATCGACGGTCACGGCCTGCGCCTGCCGGTCGACGTGCACAGCCGCAGCCGCGCGCGCCTGTACGTGCGCCCGCACGACATCGCCCTGGTCGGCGCGGGCGAAGGTCTGCCGGCGCAGGTGCTGTCGGCGCACCGGCTGGCCGAGCGGATCACCCTGGAACTCAACGTCGAAGGGCAGACGCGGCCGCTGGAACTGGATCTGGTGGCGACGCCGGATGCGGTGACGCCGGCGCCGGGGAGCCTCGTCCACGTGCGCCCGCTGCGCTACCGCGTCTACTCGGACTGACCCGAAGCCCCTGTAGGAGCGGCGCAAGCCGCGACCGCGAAAACCGGCTTGCGCCGCAAGTTCGAAGCCCCGCGGTCGCGGCTCGCGCCGCTCCTGCAGCGGGCTTCGTGCCGAATCCGCAACGCGCCGTCCCGCCGCGCTGCGACCCATGGCCGCAGGTCCCCGCCCCGCACGGGAGTAGACTAGGCCGCCATGAGCTACCCCTACACCCGCCCGCGGCGGATGCGCCGCGACGAATTCTCGCGCCGGTTGATGCGCGAGACCGTCCTCACCGCCGACGACCTGATCTACCCGGTCTTCGTCCACGAACTCGACGGCCGCGCTCCGGTCGGCTCGATGCCCGGCATCGAACGCCTGTCGATCGACGAACTGCTGCGCGTGGCCGAACAGGCCAGCGAGCTGCGGGTGCCGGCGCTGGCCCTGTTCCCTGTCACGGCGCCCGACGCCAAATCGCTGACCGCCGAAGCCGCCTGGCAGGACGACGGCCTGTGCCAGCGCGCGGTGCGCGCGCTCAAGCAGCGCTTCCCGGAACTGGGCGTCATCACCGACGTCGCGCTGGATCCGTACACCACCCACGGCCAGGACGGCCTGATCGACGACAGCGGCTACGTCATGAACGACGAAACCGTCGAGGCGCTGGTCAAGCAGGCGCTGTCGCACGCCGCCGCCGGAAGCGACGTGGTCGCGCCGAGCGACATGATGGACGGCCGCATCGGCCAGATCCGCGCCGAGCTGGAAAGCGAAGGCCACATCCACACCCGCATCCTCGCCTACAGCGCCAAGTACGCGTCGAGCTTCTACGGCCCGTTCCGCGACGCGGTCGGCTCGGCCGGCGCGCTCGGCAAGGGCAACAAGTACACCTACCAGATGGACCCGGCCAACAGCGACGAAGCGATGCGCGAGATCGCGCTCGACCTCGACGAAGGCGCCGACATGATCATGGTCAAGCCGGGCCTGCCGTACCTGGACATCGTGCGCCGGGCCAAGGACGAATTCGGCGCGCCGACGTTCGTGTATCAGGTCAGCGGCGAGTACGCGATGCTGCGCGCGGCGATCCAGAACGGTTGGCTCGACGAGCGCGGCTGCGTGCTGGAAGCGCTGACCTCGATCAAGCGCGCCGGCGCCGACGGGGTACTGACCTACTTCGCATTGGATGCAGCCAGATGGCTGCGCGAGGCCTAAAAAGCCGTGGATCGCACCGCGCTCAACGAAGCTAAGTCACTGGTTTACAGAGATGCGCGAGTAGCGCTTGTTGAGCTCAGAGAGTTAGAAATCCAAATCGCGCAATCAGACATCAGCGAAAAGATCCGAAAGCTAAGAACTACTGACCTGAAGCACGCTCGAGAGTATCGACAAGCGGCGATATTTTGCTACGGCATGTCTCTTGATCTTGGACGGAATGTAAGATTTTGCCCTACAGATAGAAGCGATCACGACTTCATCGCAACTTGGCAAGTCGATCACACTCACCATTTCGTTCCGGTGCAACTTAAAGAGTTGGTCCCTAAAGAATTAAACAAGACCCTCATCCTTGCACGATTGATCGATGGCCTTTCCAAATACAAGGCATCACCAGACCTCACCGTAGTGATCTTCTTAAATCGCGAAGGCAGACTCGATTCTTCCGCGATTCAAATCCCATCCATCGTGGATGTTGCGGGCGTCTGGTTAGTCTCCAGGATTGGGACTGACAAATGGCGAATAATTGGCGACTTGATTAATGAAGTTCGCGTAATCGACTTCGACTATCCTCAAGCCTAGCTTGTTCCACTATTCCGTTCGTGGCATTGCTCGTTACTTTACTTCTCTATCGGCATTGCCGATGCACCCGTCCTTCCCGGTAACCGCCGGCGCCGCCATCCGATAGATATCCTGCCGCCCCGCCTTCGGCGACTTCGCCGTGCCGTTGAGCAACAGCTCGCCCGGCTTGTTCCAGTCCAGCGACGGCCCGAAGGTGAAGTTCTCCTCGGTGTTGAACGACAGCTTCAGCACAGCCGCGTCGCCATAGCGCTGGCCGTCGCATTGCGCGATGTACAACCGGAACGGCTTGTCGCCGTCGACGCTCTGCGAACGGGTGAACACGATCGCGCGGCCGTCGCCGAGCCACGCGGCGTCGAATTCGTCGGCGGCGGTGTTCACGCCCGGCACCGGACGCGGGTCGACGAAGGCCTGGCCGTTCCAGCGCGCGATCCACAAGTCCTGGCCGCCGGCGCCGCCGCGGCCGTCGCTGGCGAACAGCAAATGGCGGCCGTCGCGGCTCAAGGTCGGCGCCCATTCGCGGCCGGCCGTGTTGACGCCCGCGCCGAGGTTCTCGGCCGGGCCGAAACCGCCATCGGGCAGGACCGCGGCGCGGTAAAGATCGTCCTTGCCGCGGCCGCCGGGACGGTCGGAGAAGAACAGCAGCCAGCGGCCGTCGGCGCTAAAGTGCGGATCGAAGTCGGTGGCGGCGGTGTTGAGCGGCAAGGGCTGCGGGTTCTGCCAGCGGCCGTCGACCAGCGTGGCCTGCCACAGATCGCGCCCGCCGGCGCCACCGGGACGGTCGCTGCCCCAGACGATGCGCCGTCCGTCGGGACTCACGCTCGCGCGCACTTCGCTGTGCGCGGTGGAGACCACGCCCATGCCTTCTATGCCGTATTCGTTCAGACCCGCGCCGGCCGGGCTGGCGACCGCCCAGGCGAGGAGTACACTCGTTCGCAACCAGACCCTGGCGTGCCGCATGCGCGTCTTGCTCCCATCGGAAGGGTCACCAGTCTAACGAGGCGCGCGTCATGTCGATCGATTCCAGCTCGTCCAGCCCGGTCCTGCGCTATGCGGTGTTCGGCCATCCGGTCGCGCATTCGCTGTCGCCGCGCATCCACGCGGCGTTCGCGCGCCAGTTCGGGATCGCGCTGGAGTACGTCGCGGTCGACGCCGCGCCGGAGCGCTTCGACGCGGCCCTGGCCGAATTCGCCGCCGAAAGCGGCCTCGGCGCCAACATCACCCTGCCGTTGAAGACCCGCGCGGCGAGCATCTGCACCCATTTGAGCGAGCGCGCCCGCCGCTCCGGCGCGGTCAATACCCTGATCCGCAGCGCCACCGGCTGGGAAGGCGACAACACCGACGGCGTCGGCTTGGTCCGCGACCTCACCGAACGCCACGGCCTGGACCTGCGCGAACGCCGCACCCTCCTGATCGGCGCCGGCGGCGCCGCGCGCGGCGTGGCGCCGGCCTTGCTCGACGCCGGCATCGGCGACCTGTTCATCGTCAACCGCACCGGCGAACGCGCCGATGCGCTGGCCGACACGCTCGGCCAACCGGGCCGGGTGCATCCGCGCTACCTCAGCGACGTCGGCAACCTCGGCAACTTCGACCTGATCGTCAACGCCACTTCGGCCGCGCGCGAACACGAATTCCCGAGCCTGCCGATGAGCCTGGCCACGCCGCGCACCGCGGCGGTGGACCTGAGCTACGGCGAAGCGGCGATCCCGTTCCTGGCCTGGGCCAAGGTCGCCGGCGTGCACGACCGCATCGACGGTCTCGGCATGCTGGTCGAACAGGCCGCCGAGAGTTTCGAGCGCTGGCACCGCCGCCGCCCCGAGACCGATCCGGTCTACGACCTGCTGCGCCAGGGCGCGGGCACCTTGGTGACCGCGGATTGAATCCGCTCGCGACGATCGATGTTTCCAAGCGCGCCGCCGCGCGCATCCCGGCAAGGAGCCCTGCATGACCTTCGAAGACTGGCTGCCCGCACTGGGCATGCAAGCGGCGATGTCCGCGCCGAACCTGATCGCCTGCGCCGTCGGCGTGACTCTGTGCCTGTCGTGGAAGCGCCGCATCGGCGTCGGCGCGGTCTACGCGGTCGCCGCGTTCTCGCTGCAGATCCTCGGCATGCTGCTGGGGCTGGCCGGGCAAGCCTGGATGTACAAGATGATGGCGTCCGGCATGAGCGCGAGCACGGCCGGCCTCGGCCAATCCGTGGTCGGCGGCGTCCACATCCTGCTGTCGCTGACCGCCACCGGCCTGTTGATCGCCGCAGTGCTGGCCAAGCGGCCGGCGCCGCCGCAAACCTGAGCGCGCGGCGATGCCCTGCCGCGACCGCTGCGGCGCCTGCTGCATCGCCCCGTCGATCGTCTCGCCGATTCCCGGGATGCCGCACGGCAAACCGGCCGGCATTCCCTGCGTTCAACTCGACGACGAACTGCGCTGCCGCTTGTTCGGAAAACCCGAGCGCCCGCGTTTCTGCGGCTCGTTGCAGCCGCAACCTTCGATGTGCGGCGAATCGCGCGAGGACGCGCTGGCGACGCTGATGGCGCTGGAACGCGCCACCGCGCCGTAACCGCAGGCGGATCCGCGGCTCAGGCCGAATAGGCCGGATACGTGGTGTAGCCGCGCTCGTCGCCGCCGAACAATGTCGCCGGGTCGAACGCCGCCAGCGGCCAGTCGTGGGCGTAGCGCTGCGGCAGGTCGGGATTGGCGATGAACGGCCGGCCGAACGCGACCAGATCCGCGAGCCCCTGGCGCAGAATGCGTTCGCCGCGTTCGCGATCGTAGCGACCGGCGACGATCAGCGCGCCGGAATAGATCGCGCGCAGTTCGTGGCGGAACGAATCGGGCACGTGCGGCGCATCGTCCCAATCGGCTTCCGACAGATGCAGATAGGCCACGCCGATGTCCTGCAGGCGCCGCGCCGCTTCCAGGATCGCGGCGACGATCTGCGGACAGTTCATGTTGCGCGCGGTGATGTACGGCGCCAGCCGGACGCCGGTGCGGTCCGCGCCGACCTCGTCGGCGACCGCGCGCGTCACCTCGTCGAGGAAGCGCACGCGATTGCCGATGGAGCCGCCGTAGTCGTCGTCGCGCCGGTTGGAGGTGGTGCGCAGGAACTGGTCGATCAGATAGCCGTTGGCGGCGTGGATCTCGACGCCGTCGAAGCCGGCGGCGATGGCGTTGGCCGCGCCGCGGCGGAACTGGTCGACGACGCCGGCGATCTCGTCGCGCCGCAGCGCGCGCGGCACCGGGCAATCGACCAACCCGCCGACGCCGTCGCGCACGATCCACACCTTCGCCTGCGGCGACAGCGCCGACGGCGCCACCGGCCGTTCGCCGCCGTGGAAACTCTCGTGCGACATCCGTCCCACGTGCCACAGTTGCAGGAATATGCGCCCGCCTTGGGCGCGCACCGCATCGGTCACCCGGCTCCAGCCGGCGATCTGTTCGTCGCTGTGAATGCCCGGGGTGAAGCTGTAGCCCTGCCCTTGCGGCGACACCTGGGTCGCTTCGCTGACGATCAGGCCGGCGCCGGCGCGCTGGGCGTAGTAGCGCGCCATCGCCTGGGTCGGCACGTTGCCGGGCTGGGCGCTGCGGGCGCGGGTCATCGGCGACATCACCATGCGGTTGGGCAGCAACTGCGAGCCGACGCGCACCGGTTCGAACAACAATTCGCTCATAACGCAACTCCAATGAAAGATCAGGTCGCAACCGGCTCGCGCCGGCTGTTTCGGTCGGCCAGGGTCCAGCGCGCCAGCGCGTCCTTGCGCGCGCCGACCACGCCGGGCCGGGCCAGGGCGTAACCCAGGAACTCGTCGAGCGCGCGCACCACCGCGGGCCGGCCGCCGATGCGGTCGTGGGTGCTGATCGACATCACCCGCCGGCGCGTGGCGCCTTCGGCGTAGAGCTGGTCGAACTCGTCCTTGAGCTGCTCGTAAAACTGCCGGCTGGAGAAATGACGGCCCTCGATCAGCGCGATGTCGTTGCAGTGCAAGGTGTAGGGCACGACCACGAAGTCGCCGCCGTCGACCGGCACGATGAAGGGCTCGTCGCGGCTGAGGTCGTCGATGTGGTAGACGAAGCCCAGCTCGCGCAGCACCGACAGCGTGTGCGGACTGCGCCGCAGCCAGTTGCAGTTGTAGCCGCGCGGGCGCTGGCCGGTGACGCGCTCCACCGCGTCCATGCCGTCGCGCACGAAGCGGGTCTCTTCCTCGCGGCTCATGCCGGCCTGCGAGCGCCAGTCCATGCCGTGGGCGGCGGCTTCGTGGCCGCGGCGCACGATCTCGCACGCCAGCTCCGGCGATTTCAGCGCTGCCGCGCCGACCATGTGCGAGGTGACCTTGAGGCCGTGCTTGTCCCACAGCTCGAGCAGGCGCGGAACGCCTTCGCGATAGCCGTACTGGAACCACGTGCGCGCGGCCAGATCGGGCAAGCCGGCCGGCAGGTTGTCGGGAAACGGACTGTCGGCGCCGCGTTCGGGCTCGCCGCCGGCCTCGAACTGCATCGAGATCGACAGCACCAGGCGCGCATGCTCGGGCCAATGCTCGCCGTCGGCGTCGCCGCCGCGCGCGCCAGGCGCGGACGCTAAGCCGGCGGCATGCGCGGCATGCGCGCCGCTGGCGGCCGCGCCGCCCGCAGCCGCGGCCGCGGCGAGGCCGAGCGCGGCGTCGCGCACGAAGCGCCGGCGCGGCGGCGAGGCCGGTGTTTCGTTGCGGGATCGATCGCTCATCGCAGCGCCCTGTCCGGCTCAACGCGCGCGGAAGCGGTAGAGGTAATACGGCGGACGGCCGCTGTCGGCGCCGCCGGTGAAGCTCGGGGTGCGGTCGAGCTGGTTGACCGACAGGTACATCCAGCCGTCCGCGCCGAGCGCGAGGTTGTCCGGCCATTGCAGGCGCGGATCGCGCAACGCATCGCGCAACTTGCCGTCGCGGCCGAGGCGGACGATGGCGTGGCGTTGCAGGTCGGTGAACCAATGCGTGCCGGCGGCGTCGGTGGCGACGCCATCGCTGATCGGCTTCGGCCCGGCCGGCGCGATCGCCGCGGCCACCGCCGCGTCGTCGGCGCCTTCGCGCAACAGCCGCGCCGGCAGGCGGTACCAGACGGTGCCGTTCATCGCGCCGAAGTACAGGGTCTCGCGGTCGGCCGACAAGGTGATCGGATTGATGCCGACGCGCGCCGGCTTGCCGCCGAAATTCACCACCCGCCCGTCGATCTTCATGTCGAGGTCTTCGGCGCGCAGCGCGGCATGGCCGCCGAACCGGCGCGCGGCGCCGCTGTCGAGGTTCAGGGCGATGATGCCCGGGTCGGCGATATCGGCCAGATACGCCCAGCCGCGCGCTTCGTCGATGGCGAAGTCCTGGACGAAGCTGCCCTTGGGCGCGATCTGCGCCGGCAGCTCGTACTTGCGCGCGAGCTTGCCGGTGGCCAGATCGAACGACCACAGCCGGGTCTTGCCGAACTTGAGGCCCATGTCGATGACCCACAGGCGATCGTTGCGGTCGACGCTGATGCCCAACGGCGTGTCGAGCGTGGCGTCGGTCGCCGCGGCGCCGTCGTTCTGCACGCTCATGTCGGGATACGGGCGCAGTTTTCCGTCGACGACTTCGGCCAGTTGCAGCTTGCTGGCGCCGAGCGGATGGAAGGTCGCGAACACGCGGCCGTCGGCTGCGACGGCGACGTTGCCGGGACGCACGTCGGACACGGCGACCACTTGCAGACGCGGGTCTTGTTTCAAGGTTCCGGCGTGCGCGGCGGCGCTGAGGGCGGCGCACAACGCAGCGGCGGCGAGGCAGGAGCGGGACGGGAACTTCATCGGGACGGATCCTGGGTTCGGAGAGGAGCGGCGCGCAGTCCGCGCCGCGAGGGAAAGCTCAGACGCTTTGCCGCGCGAGCGCGCTGCGATAAACGCCGTCGCCGGCCAACGTCGGGTCGGCCGCGGCGTCGAGTTCGATCACCAGCCCGCCGGGCAGCGGCACGAACACCTGCACTTCGCCGCGCTCGGGCACCACCGCGATCTCGTGCTGCAGGCCCGCCGCGCGCACGCGCTGGATCAGCGCCGTGGCCGGCTCGTCGGTGCGGAACGCGATGTGACCCATGCGCAGACGTTCGTCGTGCGGCGACGAGGGCTGCACCAGGTGCAGCCAGGCGTCGCCGCCGCGGTACAGCCACTGCCCCGGAAACGGGAACGGCGGCCGATAACCTGGGCGCAGCCCCATCACTTCGCCGAACAAAGCCGCCAGCGCGGCGCCGTCGGCGTGGCCGTGCAGATTGAGGTGATCGAATCGCCACTGCGCAGGTGCGGAAAAGTCGATGGAGGGCATGGCCGGGGCCGGAAAAGCGGGGGAGCTCAGGCTGACGCCTTGCCGGCACGGCAAAAACCGGGCATAAGCCGGTTCTGTTTCAACCGGGCTTTGAAAATGAAGGCCTTCGCCGACCTCGTCCTGTTCGTCCGCGCTGCCGATGCCGGCAGCCTGTCGGCCGCCGCGCGCGCGCTCGACATCAGCCCGGCCGCGGCCAGCGCCACGCTCAAGCGCCTGGAAGCGGAACTGCACGCGCAACTGTTCGTCCGCTCCACCCGCAGCCTGCGCCTGACCCACGAGGGCGAGCGCTTCCTCCAGCACGCGCGCGAAGCGCTGCGCGCGATCGACGAAGGCGAGCAGGCTTTGCGCGGCGAACAGGCGACGCTGCGCGGCAGCCTGCAACTGTCGATGCCGTCGGACCTCGGCCGCAGCCTGGTACTGCCGTGGCTCGACGAGTTCCTCGCCGCGCATCCGCAGGTGCAGGTGCGCGTCAACCTCTCCGACCACTTCGCCGACGTCTACCGTCAGCCGGTCGATGTCGCCCTGCGCTACGGCCCGCCGCCGGATTCGAGCTTGATCGCGTTGCCGCTGCGCGCCGACAACCGCCGCGTGCTGTGCGCTTCGCCGCAGTATCTGCAACGCCACGGCGAACCGGCCGACCCGGACGAACTGGCCGAGCGCAACTGCCTGCGCATGCTGATCCGCGGCGAAACCCAGGACCGCTGGCGGCTGACCCGCGGCGAAGAGACGCGCGACCTGCGCGTACGCGGCGACCGCGTCAGCGACGACGGCCACGCGGTCAAGCGCTGGGCGATCGCCGGGCACGGCATCGCGTACAAGTCCTGGCTCGACGTCTCGCAGGAAGTACAGGCCGGGCAGCTGCGCGTGCTGTGCCGCGACTGGCGCGGCGAACCGGCGCCGTTGAATCTGGTGTGCCCCGACCGGCGCTTGCTGAGCCCGCTGGTGCAGCGGCTGCGCGAGTTCCTGCGCGAGCGGTTCGAGGCGATCGCCGCGATTCCGCAGTAAACGCGCCTACGCGCCTGTGCGCCTTTATGGAAGGACCTTCAGGCCTGATACTTTTTGCTTCGGATAGCGGCGAGCTGGGCGCACGACATCAGGCCTAATGGCTCTCTCACAAAGGCCGTGGCATAAAAATGGCGTCCCTGTTGCACAAAGACGAGACCCGATGGTTACGATCCAGCAGTAACTGCGGGCGAACGAATTAATGGTGTCGCTGGCGAAGCTGTGCCGCTTGCTCTGGGTGGTGCGGCGCCGTGTGATAACGACCGAGCAAAGCGCCGACGAAGTTTCAGCCGGGGGTGGCAGCGTCGATCAAGGCCCTGTGCGCTGCTACGGCCTGCAGCAGAAGTTCTTCACCCGCACTATCCGCAGCAAAACGGCATGGTCGAGCACCTGATCCGCACCCTCAAAGAGCAATGCGTGCGTCGGCACCGCTTCGAGAGCCAGCGGCATGCCACGCGTGCGATCGGCGATTGGACCCGCGTCTATAAACGCCGACGTCCGCATCAGGCGCTGGGCTTGAAAAACCCTGCCGAGGCTATGCCTTAGCGGCCTGACCCGTGCAGAACCACTGGGTCATTACACCATTCTGCAAAGCTCATAGCACGCTCTAGAGCCCGTCAATAACTCGATTCAGATTGCCTGCTTCGTCATAGCCATAGAATTTTTCATCGCCTGTCCCACTCAAGCACCTTCCGTCGACTAGAGAGACTCGCGTCGCCGCGACTGACCATCCTTTGGGAGTCTTAGCCACAACGTAATCGCACCCCTCCGAGGTTGCGGCACAAAAGCTCTTGGACTCAGCTATAGCCTTCTCAAAGATAGCTAACGCATCGCCCTTTGTGCCCGATGGTGATACTCGTCCACCGCACGGAACGCTTGTCGAGGAGCAGCCCGCCGCACCGAACAGCAATAACATCGAATTTAGATGTAGCCAACGACTACTCATAGCCAAGGGATCCATTAGGATATTTCCCGCTGATCGTTGGGATACAGATCGCAACCATCTGGATCGCACGCACGGCGCATTTTTCCCATGAAGCCGCCGTATCGGCAATCATTCAGGGCGATGCAATACCTTGCGCCCGCCCTTTCCCTTGAATATCTCGACGAACCACAGTCTGCTCGCCCCCGATCCCGTCACGCCTTCGACAGACGCGTAGTATCGATCGGCGCACTCCTTGATCTCACCCAAGGCCGCTCCTTCGACCTTTACACCAACCTCTTTCTTGAAAAAAATCAAAAAATCCTTCTTGATCCGCTCCCGCTTATCGGTAGAAATAACTCCGCAACCCTGATCCTGCCCATCCGCAAGCACGGGCTCAGGCCGCGTGAATACAAGCAATAGCAGAATCACCACCCGTAACTTTCGCACTTGTACCTCTCCCTGTAGTAGTCGGCCCCTCTGATATAGTCCTTTATATCCAGATCGCATTCAGCACCCAGGCATCTGAAGCCCCTGAAATCTTGAGCGCACTTCTTTCCTGCGGAAATCGCACGGCATTCAGACTCATACCAGAAATAAGGCTCTGACGAGTCCCGCGAGAGCGTGGGATTATCGCCTTTTAGCTTGCCGCGGCAGCGATTGGGCGCCCGGGCCTTGAAAAACTGAACATGCCGCTCTTCGTGCACGCGAGTGCACTCTTTTGAACATCCGCGATTGCATACACGAACTTCGAAGCCGCCATTCCCGTCGCATAACGTGATGCCATTCGCGCCGTCGCATCCTGATGGGATGGGCTCTCGGCCATCTGGATCGACATAGAGATTCGGCCTGCTTGCCGCATAAGCGTATAGAGCCATATCGCCGAATTGCCCCTTCGGATCGGCGGCAGTGTAGCGCCCGACCGGCGAGTCGTAATTGCGAAAATAATTCTGGTTCAATCCGCTGACGTCATCGTATCGCTGCCCCGGAAACCGCATATCGAAGACGAAGCGGATGCGGTCCGAGTCCGCGTCGTCGTTCGGCTGGCCCATTCCAAACGCTTCGCCCTTCAAGTCCCAAGTCCAAACCGCCAGATTGCGAACGGGATCTAGCACAACACGCGGCGTGCCCAAATGATCCGGTTCGACGTAGCGAAGCGTCTGCTGAGCACCTTCCGCCGACCACAGCCCTATCGGCAGATCGTCCATCCAGATTACCTGCCGCACGGCCTCGCCGTTGTTGCCGTATTCGCCCAGCCATTGGCCGATCCCGACATGGACGAAATGGCGAACGCTTGTCCCACCGTACTGAAGAACTTGCTCGCCCCGTCCGTTATAGGCGTAGGTCTGTAGCAGATTCGAACCCTGGGCGAGCGTGCTACTGCGGCCCGCATCGTTGTAAGTGAAGGATTTATCGCCGATTTGGATCGAATTTCCGCTGAGGTCGTAACTACGCGGGCTGTTCGGGCCGGCTTGAGTCAAGCGGTGGCTGTCGGCGGGATAGACATAGCTTTGGCTAACGGCGGCGTTCGCGAAACTCAGGCGGTTGCCGGTTGCATCATAGGCGTAGCTTTCGATAGCTGCGCCACTGGGCCCATCGCGCAAACGAATCAAACGATTGAGCGCATCGTAATCGTAGATCAGCACTGGATTCTCAGCTCCCGCCGAAGTGAGCTTTTCGATATTGCCGACCGCATCGAACCCGAAGCCCACCGACAAACCGCCCGGCGCCGGGTCGTGCACCGCAACCGTACGGTAGTCCAGATCGACCGGCCGCGACATCGTTCGGCCGTTGCCGTAGGTCCAGCCCGCAACAGGCCCGAATGCGTGATAGCCGGCCTGGCTCAGCAATACTTCGTTCGTGCCGCCGGTACCGCCGCTCTTGGCATCGATCCGGACGATTCGCCCCTGCGGATCCCGCTGGTAAGTCACTACCGCGCCGTCCGGGTAGGTCAGGCTCCTCAACTGCCCCGCCAATGTGTAGCCATAGCGCAAGGTGAAGACCTTGCCGTTGGTCGTCTGCACCTTCCGCACCGTGTTGCCGAAACGGTCGTAGCAATACTGAGTGCTGCCGCTGCCATCGGTCATCAGCGTCAAGCGCCCCTGGGTGAATGTCTCGCCTGTGGCGCACACCGTCGGCACGCTGTCGTAGACGTAGGCGATATTGAGGCTCGAAGTCGGATAGCCGACTCCGGTCACCCGATTTATCGCGTCGTAGCTATAGGTCTGGGTGATGCCGCGCGCGTCGGTCGCGGTCTTGCGATTGCCGGCGCTGTCGTAGGTGAACGTCGATAGGCCGGTGTCCGGACTGCTCAGGCGGACTTGATCGCCGAAGCCGTTGTAGCCGTAGTCGGTATTCAAGTTCTTCGGATCGGTCACGCGGACCAGGCGATCCTGCGCGTCGTACTTGAACTCGGTCTTGGCGTTGATGCCGCCGACGTCCTGCAGCGTCTTCGCCAGGCGGCCCAGCGGGTCGTAGTCGCTGTCGGTCTTGCGCCCGAGCGCGTCGGTCGCCACGTCGGCGTTGCCATCAGCATCGTAGGTATAGCCGTTGGCATGCCCCTCGGCTGTCTTGGTCGTCTGCAATTGCCCCAATTGATTGTAGATCCGCGACAGCGTTCGCTTCAGTTCGCCGCCGGCGTCCTTGATGTCTTCCTTGATCCGGTTGCCCGCGACATCGAGCGTGTAGTGGATTCGGTTGCCCGCCATATCCACAATGTCGATAAGACGATGAGCCGAATCGTACTCGTAGCGAACATGCGATCCGTCGGGCTGGACCACCTTTTTCACCTGACCGACAAGGTCGTACTCGTAACGCGTGATCGAATCGTCGGACTCGGAGTTCGGATCAGCGCCGCGTACTTTGCGCGCCGACAACCAGCCACGCGGCGTGTACTCCAGATCGATCACCACGCCATTCGCGTCCTTGCTTAAAAGAACTCGTCCCGAGCCGTCGTATCGCAGATACTCAGCCACCGTTTGGCCTAGCGCATTGATCTTCGCTCTCAGGTCTCCCTTGCGGTAAGCGCAAGTCGTAGGCGACGTCGCGCAAGCGACATCATCGTTCTGGTAGTAAGAGTAGGCCGTGATGTCGCTCAGGTCCGTCCTCGGACCGTCGACACTTTTCGGCAGCCCGATCAACGGGCACAGGTTGGCGGCCACATCACTCTGCTCGCAGTATTGAGTCTTGATCGAGCGATAGTCCGCAGGATTGACAGGATCGATCTGTCTGGATTCCAGCAATTGGCCGCGGGCGTTGTAAGCCCATGACCATTGGGCGACCACAACCCCCGCGGAATCGCGAATCCGGCGTTCGACCGGTAGCGGATAATCCGGATGCCAGTCGGTCTCGGTCGTTCTGCGATTCCCGGCCGTATCGTTGGCCGCCTCGACCTTCCTCCACAACAGTCCGCGCGCGTCGTAGTCGTAGTCCGTGCTCACGCCGGCGACAGTCGCTACGTCCACTCGACCGTTGGCGTCGTAGGTGTAGTCGGCCGCGTTAGTGGCGCACCAGATACAGGCTGTCTCCTGTCCCATAGTCACGACCACCCCAGCCGGATCGTCGAACGTCAAAGAACGAACCGCACCGCTTGGAAGCGTAATCGCTGCGCTGGAATGGCGGAGATACGTCGTTGAATGTAGATCCTGGTGGTCCGCCAGGTAGGTGCTGGTCGCGGCCGAGCTCGAATCGTAGGTCGTCGACGAGTATCGATCCTGATTTTCGTCGATGATCCCGGTCAGCATCCCCGGGTAGGCACCGCTCGCCGCCAGCTCTGGTTCGTCGTAGCGATACTGGATCGCGGAACCGTCGGAGTACTCCACTCTCGTCAGGTCGCTGCCGGAGCTGTAAGCGAACGCGACGTATCCGCCGTCAGGTTGGGCGATCCTGTCGATGCGGCCTTCCGCGTCGTAAGAGAACAAGAGCGACCGGCCGCTGGAATCCGTCACGGATCGCAGCGATCCTCCATCGTAGGACATTGTCAGCCTGTGGCCGGACAGATCGTGTATGGAGACAAGACGGCCTGAAGCATCGAAAGACTCGTATCTTCCATCGCCGTCGTCGAACTCCCAGCCGGTGGTTGCGCCGGACTCGACGTTTTGCTTCAAACGCCCGGCGCTGTGGGCGTCAGCCACCCAGCCCTGCGCGCTTGCGCTGAAACGTAGAACCTTGCCGTCCGGACGCGACAACTGAACTACTGGCGAATGCGCCAGCGCAAGATAATCCAAGCTGCCCGAGTAGGTGTGGGTTCGATTGCGTCCCAGCGTCTTCGCCTCAGGCCGCAGGAAGTCGGGTGCGCTTTGGCTGTTGTAGGTCCAGGTGAATTCCAGAGGGAGCGCTCCTTCCCCCTTGTATTCGGTCTTGACCTGGTACTTGTTCCCGGTTCCGGCATTGATCGGATCGCCGAAGCACTGGCCGGGACAGGGTGGCGCCCCGGCATTGTCCGCTGCATTAGGCGGCGAACCATCGCCGTAGCGAAAAAAGGTCCCAAAGTGATGCTCCCAGCGCTGCCCTTCAGGCACAGGTGGATACAACCAGCCGGCTACATATCCCTCATAGCCTTGTCCACTTGTACCCGTGCAGTAATCGAGGACGTTAAGATCCTGGGTGTACTGGGTGCAAGCGGCGCGTGCGCTTTCCAAAGTCGAACACGTCGCTTGTGTCCAAATAGAATCACCCGCTGGGTACGTGGTTCGCGAGAACCGCATGCCGCACGCGGCGCCCGCATCCGCAAATCGCATCAACCCGAACATCAAGCCCGCGAGCAACAGCCATCGCTTCCAGCTATCCATGCCCTCTCCTTGGACCATCCATACTGACGTCGGTTCAATGCGATTCCCTGCGGCCATCCACACGCGCATCGCAGTTGTTCACACGTGGACGAATGCAACAGCGAAGCGTCGGAGGACAATCCCATGAGCGACTAAAATCGCGCAAGTACAGAGAAAATCACGATTAGTGCATAAAAAAAGCCCTCTCCTTTTGCCGGAGTCCGGGAGAGGGCAACTGAAGCGACGGGGAAGGAAGACGGTCGCGCTACGCGGGAGCCGCGCGGTTGCGCAACGTCAGATGCAGGCCGAGCGCGCTGAGCAGCCCGACCGCGCAGAACGTCGCCCATGGCAGCCACGGCTGCGCGCTCGCCGCGGCCACGTCCATCAGCCAGCCGCCGGCGATGTTGCCGAGGCCGCCGCCGACGGCGAGGCTCAGCGAACTCACGCCGAGGAAGGTGCCCAGCGCGCGCGCATCGGCGAGGCCGGCGATCAGGGTCTGCTGGGTCGGCCGGGTCAACACCGCGCCGACCGCGTAGCCGGCGACGCAAGCCAGCAAGGCCGCATACGAGCCGGCGAAGGCGATCGCGCCGGTCGACAGCGCCATCAGGCTGACCCCGAGCACCAGCACCTGCGCCGCGCTCAGGCGCCGCTCCAGCCAGCGCACCAGCCCGTATTGCAGGGCCACGGTGATGCCGGCGCTGAGCGCGAACATCGCGCCGACGCCGTCGGCGTCGCCGGCGAACCTCTGCGCCAGCAACGGGAAACTGATATTGATCTGCACCGCGAGGAACCAGTACAGCATCAGCCAGCCGACCAGGACCAGGAACGCGCGGTTGTCGCGCACCAGGCCCAGGCCGTGGCGCAGCGGCGGCGGTTGCGGCGGCATCTCGAACTTCGGCAGCAGCTTCAGCGCGATGACGAAATTCAACGCGAAGCACGCCGCCGCGGCCAGGCACACGATGCGGAAATCGAAGCGCAGCAGGGCCACGCCGAGCAAAGGGCCGAGCGTGGTCGCCACGCCGCTGAACCAGTTGCTGATCGCGTAATAGCGCGGCCGCGATTGCGCATCGGTCAGCGCGGCGATGCTGGCCTGGTACGGCGCTTCGAACATCGCCCCGCCCAGCGCCGACAGCGCCATCGCCCACAGCAGCGCCGGCAGGTCGGCGGCGAAAGCCAGGCTGGCGAAGCCGGCGGCGCGCAGCAGCACGCCCAGGCAGATCATGCGCCGCGCGCCGAAGCGGTCCGACAGCATGCCGCCGAGCAAGGCCAGCCCTTGCTGCAACAACTGCCGCACCGCCAGCGCCAGACCGACCGCAGCGGCGGCCATGCCGACGCCGTCGACGTAGTGCACGGCCACCAGCGGCATCAGCATGGCGAAGCCGGCCACCATGAAGAAGGTGTAGACCAGCAGACCGGTCAGCGCGCGCTTGCGCGCGGGCTCGTCCAGGCCAGGGGTCGCGGCAGCGGCGACGGCAGCGGCGTTCATTCGCGTACCCGGCTCAAGCCGCCTCGCGCGCGCCGAGCGATACGGCGCGGTAGAGATGGATCGGGGTCGGATCGGCGCTGAACTGCGAGAACGGGAACGGTTCGGCCGACACCGCGGCGACGCCGTGGCCGAGGAAGCGCGGCACGATCGCGCTGCCGGTCTGCGCGTACACCACCAGGCCGATGCCGCGTTCGCGCGCGACCTCGACGATGCGGTCGAACGAGCCGTTGCTCAAGGTCATGCCGGTGGCGATGGCCATGTCGGCTTCGGCCAGCACCTGTTCCATATCCGTCGCGACCTCGGTGCCGTCGGCGGTGAAGCGCAGATTGAAATCGCACGGCAGGCAGACGCCGCCGCGTGCGCGGATCGCTTCGACCAGCGGATTGACCACGCCGATCAGCGCGACCCGCATGCCCGGGCGGATGTCGAGCAGGCCGGCGATGGCCGCGTCGCGCGCACGCGCGCGCTCCAGCGGGGTGCCGTGCGGCAGCAGCAGGGTGCTGGCCTGCGCGTGTTCGCGATGCGGGTAGGCCAGGGCGAGATAAGCGTCGAGCGCGGCCACCCGCACCGGCGTGCGTTCGTCGCGCAACAGCTCGGCGAGGCTGCGCCCGGACAGGTCTTCGGCGATCGCCGACTCGAGCTGATCGCGCTCCAGGCAGCAGCCGCCGAACGCCGACTCGGCGCGCAGCACCAAGTAGTAGTTGCGGTACTTGGTGTCGGTGCCGGGAAACTGGGTGCTCTGGCGGACCCAGAACGCGCCGACCGCGTGCAAGGCGGCGGGATCGGGACCGTGCTCGCCGCGCAGGACGGCTTCGGTGAGGTCGGCGACGGTGCGGGGAATGGGCGGGTGCATGCGGGGCTCGCTCTTGGGTGGCGGGATCGTTGCGGAACGTCGCTTCGAAAGTCAGGCAGCCGGCGCGACGGCTTCGTCGGCGTAGCGCAGGCGCAGCCCGGCGACTGCGCGCTCGGCGTGCGCGCGCGCATCCAGGCCGTAGGCGTCGCTGGCGACGACGTGGCCGAGGTAGCAGGCGTTGTCGATCGGCGCCGACACCTCGCTGTCGGCCACCGCGGCCAGGCTCCAGCGCGCCACGTTCGGATCGGTGTCGAGCGCGGCGGCGCCGTCGAGCGCGAGCACGCGCCCGCCGCGCGGCGGCACCAGGAACTTGATCGCGGCGCTGGCCACGCCGGTGTCGCGCCGGCGCAGGTCCGGCTCGCGGCCCAGCGCCAGTTCGATCTGCGCATCGAGCAGGTCGATGCCGGTCACGCGCTGGATCAGCTCGGCGATGTAGTTGCCGCCCGGGCGCGGATTGATCTCGACGATGCGCGGCCCGCTCGAGGTCAGCTTGACTTCGGTGTGGCTGAGCCCGTGGTCGTGGCCGACCGCGGCCAGCGCGCCGCGCACCAGCGCTTCGACCGATTGCGCCAGCGCCGGGTCCAGCCGCGCCGGGAACATATGGCCGTCCTCGATGAAGTACGGAAAGCCGGTGAGGCTCTTGTCGGTGATGCCGATCACCGTGGTGCTGCCGCGGTAGGTGCAGGCCTCGACGCTGACCTCCTCGCCGTCCATGAACTCCTCCAGCAGCAGCAAAGGCACGCGTTCCTGTTCGCGGAAGTTGCGCGGGAACGCGGCCAGCGCATCGAAGGACTCGCGCAACTGGTCCTCGTCGCGCACCAGCTTGACGAAGGCGCTGGACGCCAGGTCGGTGGGCTTGACGATCAGCGGATAGCCGATGCGCTCGGCCTCGCGCTTGACCTGCTCCCATTCGCCGGTCACGGCGAACTTCGGATTCGGCAGGAACGCGCGCTCGATCGCCTCGCGCACCAGGTCCTTGCGCCGCTCCATCACCACGTTGTCGGAGAACGCCTGCGGCAGGTTGAGCGCCTGCGCCACTTCGGCCACCGTACCGATGTAGTAGTCGCAGATCGTCACCACGCCGTCGAACTCCAGCACCTCGTGCTGGGCGCGCAGGAACTCGACCAGGGCCGGCACATCGTTGGTGTCGAAGCTCAATACGTTGTCGGCGTGCTCGATCACCGGGTGGATCTCGCGCGAACGCGGGTCCTGGTAGTGGCCGCGGTTGCGGGTCACGAAGGTGTAGCGGTGGCCGAGCCGGGCGATCGCCGGCGGGAAGATCCGGCCGGTGCCGCCGACCCAGCTTTCGATCATCAACAGGTGCGCCATGAGGCGATGCTCCGGAGTGAGGAATTCAATATGCGGCCGCGGCGTGCGCCGCGGCCGGCGATACGGACGCGCGGGCGGCCTGCGGATCGAACGCGGCGCGGTCCCAGCGCATCGCCGACCACGGCAGCTGCAACTGGTCGAGCCGCTCGACGGGCGTGGGCGCGAGCGCGTCGAGCGCCAGCGCTTCGTCGTAGCGCGCGAACACGCCTTCGACGTAGCGATGGCCGGTGTCGGCGGCGAGGAACACCACGTTGCGCTCTGGATGCAGCAGCGCTTCGCGCCGCGCGACCAGATGGCAGCAGCCGCTGGACAGGCCGGCGAACACGGCGTGCTCGCGCAACAGCGCCACCGCGCCGGACAGGCCGTAGTCGAACGAGACCCAGTGCACCTGGTCGTACAGCGCATGGCGCACGTTGCGGAACGGGATCGAGCTGCCGATGCCGGCGATGATGATGCCGGGGTCTTCGATGTGCTCGCAGCCGAAGGTCATGCTGCCGAACGGCTGCACGCCGATCAGTTCGGTCTCGCCCGCGCGCTCGCGCAACGCGCAGGCCAGCCCGCCGGTGGAACAGCCCGAGCCGACCCCGCCGACCAGGCTCAGCGGCGCGCCGCGCACGCCGTCTGCGATCAGCTCGGCGACCGGTTCGTAGCCGCAGTAGTGGATGTCGTCGTGGTACTGCTGCATCCAGTGCAGGTCCGGATCGGCCGCCATCAGTTCGTGGATGCGCGCCACGCGCAGGCTCTGGTCGAGCTTCAGCGTCGCCTGCGGTTCGACCTGCTCGACCGTCGCGCCGAGGATGCGCAGCTGCACCATCAGGGTCTTGTCCACGGTCTTGGAACCGACGATGCGGCACTTGAGCCCGAACTTGTGGCAGGCCAGCGCCAGTGCGTACGCGTAGATGCCGCTGGAGCTGTCCATCAGCGTCGCTCCGGGCGCGATCCGGCCGCTGGCGAGCAGGCGCTCGACCGCGACCAGGGTCGAGTACACCTTCATGGTTTCGAACCGGGCGACGAACAGGTTCGGCCCCAGCCGGACCAGATCGGGCGCCTTGATCGCGTCGGCGATGTGCGCGTGCACGAGACCGCTCATGGCCCGGCCTCGATCAGCCGGCACTGCCGGCCGAGCCCGGCGAAGAACGCCGACAGCTCGCCCAGGCGCGCGGGGTGGGGACGCTGCGCGAACAGATAGCCGATCAGGCTGCCGGTATGCGCGACCACCACGCCGTCGGCACCGAGTTCGCGACGGTGGCGCAGCAGGATGTCCAGGTGCGGCTTCGGCGTCACCCACTGCGCCAGCTGCGCGCTGCGCGTGGCGACTTCGCAGATCGCCGCCGCGTCGCCGCGTTCGAACGCCTCCATCGCGAGCTCCAGATGCGCCCGGTACGAGGCCTGGTGGCGCTGGTAGTGCTGCAGCAAGGGCCCGGCCAATTTTTCGGTTTCGACCGTGCCGCCTTCGTCGATGTAGCAGGCGTGCAGGCGCGGCGCGTGGGCGAAGGTCCGCAGGACCTGCTGGCGTCCGCTGAGGTACAGCGCGTAACGATCCAGGAACACGCTGTCGGAGCGCTCGATGCCGCGCAGCAGCGCGGTCAGCGCGGTCAACGGCGTGGTCAGGCCGAACAATCGGTCCAGGCAGCGCACGGTGGCGACCAGGTCGGCGGTGGAACTGGCCATGCCTTTCCCGGTCGGCAGCTCGCTGTCGTGCACGAAGCGTCCGGGCGGCAGCGCCCTACCGTGCAGATGTAGATACGCGTCTATCGCGCGCCGGCATTTGTCCTTGCCGTCGAGATCGCGCTCGATGTCGCCGTCTTCGCCCGGCAGGAAATGCATCCAGCTGTAGCGCCGCACCGGCAGCGAAATCAGGCCGATATGCAGTTCCCCGTCCTGCTCGCACGGCCCCTGCCACAGCTCGCCCAGCGTGCCGTGGCAAATGCCGCTGTAGGCCGCGCGCGGCGCGGCCTGCGGTGACCACGTGGCGGCGGCGGCCGGATCGTCGCATCCGGCGACGTGTTTCGATTGGTAGCGTTGCAGCATGCGCATCTCCCCGAGCGCGGGATCAACCGCCGAAATCCACCGTCAGCTGCGCCACATAGCGGCGTCCGTCGATGAGGCCGAAACTGTTGTTGCCGTAGATGTTCCAAGTGAAGGTGTCGCCGACGTTGGCCGCCAGCAGGCGCAGGCTCGCCGGCGCGTCGAACAGGCGGAAGCGATAGCGCGCGCCGAGGTCGACCAGCGCGTACGCCGGCACCACGTTGCGTCCGTCGCGCGACGCCACGCGTTCGCCGTAGCGGCTCATCGATGCGTCGAACGACCAGCCCGGCAACCACGGCGGCCGGTACTCCAGGTCGGCGCGCAGCAACTGCTCGGTCTGGCCGATGGGGCGATCCCCGACCCGCCCCAGCCGCACCGCTTCGCCGCTGACGCGCGGGCGCATCAGCACCGCGCCAGCGACCACGGTCCAGTTGTCCGCGGGCTTGCCGCTCAGGCTCAGCTCGATGCCGCGATGGCGCACTTCGGCCAGCGGCGCGAACACATTGCGCTCGTCGGTGGCGAAGTACGGCTTGCGCACGTCGAACGCGCCGGCGACCAGCTTGAGGTCGTCGCCGAGCTTCCAGCGCAGCCCCGCGTCGGTCTGGCGCGTGCGGATCGCCGGCAGCGCCTGATTGCGGTTGGCCGCGTCGTCCGGCGCGATTCCGCTCTCCTCCAGGCCGCGGGTGTGGCCGGCGTACAGCGCCAGCGACGGACTCAATTGCAGCGACACGCTCGCGCTCGGCAGCCAGGGATCGTCGCGGCTCAACGCCGGCGCCGCGCCGGGCTGCTCGATGCGCTTGCGGTAGCGGCTGCGCTGCACGCCGAGGTTCCACTCGCCGACCCCGCGCCAGCGCCCCTCGTAGGCCAGGCCCGCGGTCCATTGCTCGACCCGGTCGTGGGTCAGCGGGCCGAACTCGAAACCGTCCGGCCGCGGCTGCGGGCGCGGTTCGCCGAGCGGCCGCCAGCCGTAGTCGAGCGCCGGCGCCGAGCCGCCGTATTCGCTGTCCACGCCGCGCCCGCGCACCGCCGCGTGCAACACGTGCAGGCGCGGGCCTTCGCGGAAGCTGCGGCTGAGCCGCAACTCGCCGCTGGTCGAGGCGTAACGCTGGCGCGGATCGGCGACCACGCGCTCGCGGGTCAGGCCGTCGGGCGTGGTGTCGGAAAACAGTTCGGCGAAGCCTTGCGGCTGATTGTTGATCGAACGCACCACGCCGCCGGCGAACGCCCAGTCCGCGCCGATGCGCGCCTTGGCCAGCACGCCGAAATTGCGGCTGTCGTATTCGTTGTCGCTCCAGCTCTGGCCGAAGTGGCGGCGACGCTCGATCTTCGGCGGCCGGTACGCGCCCGCGGTCAGAATCGTCGGCGCCACTTCCTCGTCGCGGCCGCGCGAGATGCTCCAGAACGGCAGGATCTCGACGTCGTCGTTCGGCCGCCAGCGCGGCACGAAGCCGGCGCGCACATAGCGCGCATCGGCGCCGTCGTAGTACTCCTCGCGCGCCAGCGCCAGGCTGGCGGCGATGCCGAAGCGGCCCTCCACCAGCGGCAGGCGCGCGTCGAACTCCAGCGCCGGCGCGCCGTAGGCGTTGAGCGCCGCCAGCACGCTCAGCACGCGTTCGTCGCCGGCCTTCTTCAGGCGGTAGTCGACGATCCCGGTCGGCGCCGGGAACGGATAGTTCAGCGCCGACGGGCCGACCCGGATGCTCGAACCTTCCACCAGCGCCGGCGGCACCGTGCCCTGCCGATCGAAGTAGATGCCGTCCATGCGCACGTTGCCGGCGTCCACCGGCGAGAAGCCGCGCACTTGCTTGGCGCTGTACAGGCCGATGGTTTCGTTGCCCAAGGTCGCGCCGAACGCGTCCTCGGCCGCGGTCACCGCGTTGTCGCCCGCGCGCTGCGCCTGCGCGGCCGCGGCGCAGGCCAACAGCGCCAGACCGACGCTCCAGTTCGATGCGCCGGCCCGCGGCGACGGCATGCGAGAGTTCGCGCGCACGCTCACAGCTCCGCCGGCCATTGCCGCAGGCGCCGCAGCGCCCAGCCGCTCAGGCCCGCCGCCAGCAGCGTCAGCCACAGCGCCATCGGCAGCGCGCCGGCCACCCGCGACCACGCCGGCGCCTCGCCCCAGACGTACGCCGGGATCGCATCGAATTCGAGGAAATTCATCCGCCCGTAGCTGTCCGCGCGCGGCCGCGGCGTCGGCGCCGCGATCTGGCGCTGCATGCGCGGATAGAACCACTCGCGCAATCGCTTCTGATACGCCGCGGTCTGGCGCTCGAAGCGGCGATGGCGCTCGGCGTCGGTGCCGGCCAGACGCGCCAGCGCCTGTTCCATGCCCAACGGCGGCGCCACGTAACCGGCCCACTGCGACAGCCGCTCGCGCGCGCTGCGCGCGCTGTCCTGGCGGTCGCGCAGCGGTCGCAGGCGGCGCTCCAGCTCCGGCGTCAGGAAGCTCAGGCGCGTGGCGTAGTCGAGGCCGCCGATCTTGTCGAGCGATCCGGCCAGGTCGGCGCTGGCGCGGAAGTCGCGTGCGAGCAGCGCATCGCGTTCGACGCCGATGGCGTCGTTGGCGCGGCGCTGCGCATCCACGTAAGCGATCGGCGTCGGCGCGTCGCCCAGCCGCGCGGCGACGCCGCTGCCGAGCAAAGGCAGGCCGATCGCCAACACCGCCCACACCGCGCTCATCAGGCTGATCGCGCCGGCGGCGCCGGGCCACGCGGATACCACGACGAATCCCAGCGCGGCCCAAAACCCCAGGTAGGCCACCACCAGTGCCGCCGACGCGATCAACTCGGGAACGGCCGCGCCCAGATCGGCGCCGGCCGAGAACAATGCGATCAACAGGCCCAGCAGCACCGCCGGCGCCAGCCACACGAAGATCGCGGCGATGCGCGCGCCGAGCCACGCGCGCGGCCCGACCCGTTGCGCGGCGATCAGCCGCAGCATGCCGTGGTCGCGCTCGAACGTGGCGAGCAGGCCGATCAGCACGATCGCCGCGACCGGCAGCAGATACACCAGCACATAGCCGAGATCGAACCGGCCCAGGCCGAGCGCGCGCGGGTTCTCGAAATCGTAGGCCGGCTCGATCCCGAACGGCGTTTCCAGCTTCACCGGCAAGCGCGTCGGCGTCAGATCGCTGCCGCCGACCGCCAGCGGCGACAGCGGCAGGTTCGGCTTGTAGCTGTGGGCGCGCAGGAAATAGCGGCTGAAACCGGCCACGTCGGTCGGGTCCTGCCAGTACGGCACCGATTCGGGCGCAGGCTCCACGTAGCGGCGCGCGCGCTCGAGAATCTGCCGGGTCCAGTCCAGATCGCTGGCGCGGCTGCGCTCGATCGCCCGGTCCTGGCCGCGATGCAGCGCCGCGCCGCTGTGCGCGCCCCACAGCATCGCCGCGAACAACAGGCCGAGCACGGTCCACAGCAGACGGCTGCGGCCGATATGGCCGAGTTCCCAGCGCAACAGCTCGGCGAAACCGGCGCTGCGCGCGGCCGGCAATGCGATCGGGCCGGCGTAGTCGACGCGCGCGCTCATGGCCGCAGCCTGCGCGCGGCCAGCGCCAGCAAGCCCGCGGCCAACCCCGCCCAGGCCAGCAAGCCGAACAACGCCGGCGCGGCGTTGCGCCAGTTCGCCGCCAACGCCGGCATCGGCGCTTCGAACTGCGGCACCTGCGCCCACAGGCGTTCGTCGTTGGTGTGGCGCGGCTGCGCGCCGTTGAGCGGATGCGCCATCACGTCCTCGTTCATGCGGTTGACCAATGCGCGCCGGTAATGCTCGGCCGCATCGATGAAGCGGCGGTGGTGGCCGAAATCGCTGCCGGCCAACAGCGGCGACAGGCTCTGCATCGCCGCGGCCGGGCTGGCCCAGCCCCACGCCGCGAAGGCCCGGTCCTGCGCCGCGACGCGGTCGTAGAAGCCGCCGAGCACGCGGTCGAAGACTTCGTGCGAATGGCGCTCGCTCAGATTCAGTTCGGCGCCGCGCGCGTCCACGCGCATCTCGCCGACGTCCTTGACGCCGTAGCGCGCGAGCAAGGCGCTGCGGTGCTTCTTGGCTTCTTCGGCGGTCCAGAACGATGGCGCTTCGTCCTGCAGCTGTTGCCTGACCTGCTGGCTCGACGGCAGCGGCACCGCAGCTTCGACCGCGCTGCTGGCCCAGCGCGGCAACGCCAGCGCCAAGGCGATCCACAACCCGAACAACAGCGCCAAAGCGCCGCGCACGCTGCGCGTCAGCAGGCACACCGCCACGCCGAGCGCGGTCAGCACGCCCAGGTACACCGCCATCGCCGCCGCCCACAGCGCCAATCGCAGCGCCACGTCCGCGCTCAGTCCGCCCAACAGCGCGCTGGCGACGGCGGCCGCGACGGTCACCGGCGCGAGCAACGCCAACAGCAGCGCCGACCAGATCGCCAGCGCCTTGGCCGCGACGATCGCGCGCGGACGCAGCGCCGCGCCCAGCGCCAGGCGCAAGGTGCCGCGCTCGCGGTCCATCGCCACCGCGGTGAACGCCAGCAGGAACGCCATCAGCGGCGCGAACGCGATCAGCAGGCTGGCCGGGCTGGCCAGCCCGGCGCGCTGCAACGCCGACGCATCGCCCTGCGGCCGGTACAGCATGTCGTTCTGCACGTGCGCTTCCAGCCACACGGTCTGGCCGACGAAGGGCTGCGCGCCCGGGTCCAGCGCCGCCAGCAACGGCGCCGGCTTGAACGCGAAGATGCTGTAGTGCGCGGCCGAATGCGGATCCTTCGCGCCCTGCCCCAGCCAGCGCGCGCGCTCGGCCTGCGCGGCCTGCGCCTTGGCCGCATTGCCCGACGCCACCGTCGCCAGGTCGAACGAAAACGCCAGCAACACCAGCGCGGCCAGCGCCAGCAACGCCCACCAGGCGCGGCGGTCGCGGCGCAGCAGGGTCCATTCGTATGCGGTCAGCGACGCGCTCATGCGGCGGCTGCTCCGGTCGCGGCCGCGCCGGCCGCGTCGAGTTCCTGCAAGTACAGCGCTTCGATCTGCGAGGCCGACAGTTCGCTGGTGCGGCGCTCGGTCAACAACCGGCCCGCGCGCAGGATGCCGAGGCGATGGGCCACGTCCTTGACCCGGTACAGATCGTGGGTCGCCATCAGCACCGCCACGCCGCGCCGCGACGCAGCGCGCATGCCGTGCGACAAATCGTTGGCGGCGCTGGCGTCCAGGCCCGAGGTCGGTTCGTCGAGCAGCAGCAACTGCGCGTCCTTGGCCAGGGCGATGGCGAGGCCGACTTTCTGCCGCATGCCCTTGGAGAAACCGCCGGCGCGGCGGGTATGCGCCTCCTCCTGCAAACCGGCCTCGGCCAGCAACGCGCGCGCCTGGCGCGCGTCGATGCGGCGGCCGCCGAGCAGTGCGAAGTAGCTCAGGTTCTCGATCGCGTCGAGCTGCGGATGCAGCATCACCGTTTCCGGCAGATACGCGATCCTGGCGCGCGCGCCGAGCCGGTCGCGGCCCACGTCGATGCCGGCGACCTCGATGCGGCCGCCGTCCGGGTCCAGGAACCCGAGGATCAGGTTCAAGGTGGTGGTCTTGCCGGCGCCGTTGGGACCGAGCAGCGCGTACACCTCGCCCGGCGCGATGCCGAGCGTCAGCGACTGCAGGGCGTGGCGGTCGCCGAAGTCCTTGCGTACACCGTCCAGGCGCAGCGCGTCGGTGCTGCTCTCGAGCAGGCTCATAGGTTCACCCTCAAGGTCAGCTCGACGCTGCGCGGCGCGCCGAGCACGAATTGGTCGGCGGCGCCGCCGGTCCAGTCGGCGTACAGCGCATCGCCGAGGTTGCGCCCGTACAGGGCAATCTCGCCGAACGGCAACCGGTAGGCGACGCTGGCGTCCCAGACCGTGCGGCCGGCGACGCGCAGGCGGTTGGCGTTGTCGGCGTACCACGGACCGACGTAGCGCGCGCCGGCGCCGACGGTCAGCGGCAGCGCGTCGAAGCGGTAGCTCACATGCACTTGCGCGATACGCTCGGGCACGTTCGGGGGTACGTTGCCGGCGCGGTCGGCGCCGCCGGCCTCGCGCAGTTTGTCGAAGCGCGCGTTCAACGCGGCCACGCTGGCGTCGACGCGCAAGGCGCGGGTCAGCGCCGCCGCCGCGGTCAGTTCGATCCCGCGCGAGGACTGCGTCCCGCCCTGCACCGACAGATTGGCGTTGCGCGGATCGCGGGTGACGATATCGTCCTGCTCGATCCAGTACGCGCTCGCGCCGAGGTCGACGCGGCCGTTCCACACGCTGCTCTTGATTCCGGCCTCGGCCGAGCGCCCGTGGGTCAGCTCGAAGCGCGAGTTCGCCAGCGACAGCAGCGGCAGGCTGCCGACCGGCGCCACCGCGGTGCTGTATTGCGCGTACAGCTGGGTCGCCGGCGCCAGATCGTAGACCGTGCCCAGCCGCCACGACAGCGGTTCGTAAGTGCGTTCGAAACGCGTGCGCGCGCCGGTGTTGCGGTCGTCGATGCGGCGTTCCAGCTCGATCCGGTCGTACCGCAGGCCGGCCAGCAGCAGCCAGCGTTCGCTGAGGTTGTAGGCGTCTTCGGCGAACAGCGAGTACACCCGGGTGCGCGAATCGAAATCGACGCGGTTGCCGGCGCCGGGGAAGTTCGCCGCGGTGTCGGCGAAGCTGACCGAGCCGCGCTGCGGCGCGAACGGATCGACGGACGCGGTGGTGCCGAAGCGGCGCATCACCGCGAAGTCGCCGTTGCTGATTTCCATGCCGACCGCGGCGCGGTTGCGGCGTCCGCCGAACTCGCTGTCGGCCGACAGCGTCGCGCGCTCGACCCAGAAGCGTTGATCGTGTTCGATCCGGGTGGTGCCGCGGTCGAGCAAGCCGCTGCGCGCGTTGAACGCGTAGGTTTCCGAATTCCACCAACGGCGCTTGGCGTCGTAGTAGCTGAACTCGTTGCTGAAGCGCAGGCCGTCGCCGATCTGCCAGCTCACGCGCGTGCGCAGCCAGTCGCCGCGCGAATCCTGCAAACCGTTGTCGACGTTGTAGTTGCGCCGGCGCAGCGAGCGGTCGAGCACGCGCCCGTCGGCGCTGCGCACCAGCGAACTGGGGTCGCGCGCGAGCGTGGCCGGAATCAACGGCGTGCCCCAGTACGCCGTGTCGTAGTCGTCTTCGAAATGATCCAGCGCGACATCGACCTCGACCGCGTCGCTCGGCCGCCAGCGCGCGGCCACGGTGGCCGAGGTGGACTCGTTCGCGGTGCCGTCGACATAGCCGTCGCCGCTGCGATGGCTGGCGATCGCGCGCAAGGCCAGGCGCTCGCCGACCGGTTCGTTGAAATCCACCGCGTAGCGGCGGCCGCCGAAGCCGCCGGCGCCGATCAGGCCGGAGAACGCGCGGCCGTCGAAGTCCGGGCGCTTGGGCACCAGGTTGATCGCGCCGGCCAGCGCGCCTTCGCCGTACAGCACCGAGGCCGGGCCCTTGAGCACTTCGATGCGCTCGAAGCTCCAGCTGTCGAAGTCGCGAGTGACCAGCGGCGCGGCGCTCTGGCGCACGCCGTCGTACAGCAACGCGATCGCGCCGCCGCTGAAGCCGCGCATCGAGGCCATGCCGGGCGACGACGGCAACTGCCCGGCCAACACGCCCGGCGCCGCGTTGAGCGCCTCGACGCTGCCGCGCAGGCCACGGGCCTGGATCTGTTCCTGGGTCAGCGTCGTCACCGCGGCCGGCGCCTCGCGTCCGCTCAGGCCCAGGCGCGAGGCGGTCGGCGCGGGGCGGTCCCGCGGCGCGGCCGGCGCGCCTTCGACGGTGACCTTGTCGAGCAGCTTGGGCGTGGCGCCGCCGGCGCTCTCGGCCGCGGCGGTCTGGGCGAAGGCGGACGGCAGCGCCAACGCGCTCAGGACCGCGCCCGCCAGCCAGCGCGGCCCGACCCCGGGCGCGACCGCCACGCCGCCTCGTTGTGGTTCTGCGCCTGCCGCCGCTGCCGCGCGGCCTCCCCGACTGCCTGTATTCACTGCGACCCCTGCTGCACCCAAAGTGTGAAATGAAACGATATATCATTTCATTTCACACAAGGTAAGCGGGAGTCGCAGGGCCGTCAATACGCCTGAGGGATAATTCGTCCGGTGTGTCGCCGCGTCCGCGGGTGGCGCAGCCGCGGCCATCGCAGCCAGGACGGCCGTGGACGGCCCGGTTCGAACGTGCCGGGACGGGCGGCCGGACTCAGCCGAGGCGGATGAAATCGCAGGCCGCGGTCTTGCGCGCGCGGCGCGCGACCTCGAAGCCGTTGGCCGAGCCCTTGTGGTCGGTATTGCCCTCGATGCTGAGGAAGCTGTCGGTGTTGCCGTCGAAGGCGAAGCCGGTGTGGATCCAGTCGCTGGCGCTCTTGCGCACCAGGAACACGCCGCAGGCGCCGAGCGCGGCGAAGCCCGGCGCGCCGGCGAGCGCGCGCGCGGCCAGGAAACGCCCGTTCGCCTTGGCCTGCGCCGCGAGTTCGTCGCAGCCGAAACTGCCGGCGATCGGCATCGCCCGCCCCGCGTGCTCGGCCGCCTGGCGCAACACCGTGCTGACGAAGCCGGCGCACCACAGCATGCTCTCGCCTTCGCTGCCCTTCATGTAGAAACGCACCCACGGCCCGCGATTGGCGCCGCCGAGTTCGACCGGATGGGCGAGCAGATGCTGTTCGGCGAACCAGCGCACCAGTTGCGGATACGGCTTGTTCGCCGGCGCGTTGGCGGCCGCACCCACCACCCGCGCCAAGGGTTCGGTCAGCGCCGACCACAGCGCCGGCCCGACTTCGCCGGCATAGGCGATGCGCTTGCGCGCGGCGAAGCCCTGCAGGGCGCGTTCGGTGCCGGGACCGAACTTGCCGTCGATCGGCGTGCCGCTGTCGTGATAGCCGAGCCACTCCTGCACCCGTTTCACCGCCGCGCCGCTGGCGCCCTGGCGCAAGGCGCCCGGGAAATCCAGTTCGCGGCGCACGAAAGATTGGTCTTGCAGCGGCATGGCGGGCTCCTTGTGATCGACTCGTCCTCGGATCGCGCCGGGATGCGGCGCGCCGTTCGCGCAGCGGCGATGTAGGAGCCAACGCCGCCGCCACGGCGGGGCGGTCAGGAACCGGCGATGCACGGATGCAACAGCGCGCTGTCCGCGATGCGCGCGCCGTCGCGTTTGCCGCGGGCGCGAACGGCCGCATGGCGTGCGGCGTTTTCGCAGACGATGTGCATGCACCGCGCCGCGCGGCCTTCGCGGCGCAGGCCGCTCATTGCGCGTCGTGGAAGATCACGCCGAGCGTATGCCGCGCGCCGGCGCGCAACGCGCTCACGCCGTGGCGCAGATTGACCCGATAGAACCCGCGCGCGCCACGCTGCGGCCGCTGGCGCACCGCGAACGCCACCGCATCGCCCTGTTGCAGCGGCACCACCTGCGCGCGCGATTGCATGCGCGGACGCTGCTCGGTCAGCACGAACTCGCCGCCTTCGAAATCGCGCCCGGGCTGCGACAGCAAGATCGCCGTTTGCAGCGGAAACACATGCTCGCCGTAGACGTCCTGGTGCAGGCAGTTGTAATCGCCCTCGCCGTAGCGCAACAGCAACGGCGTCGGCCGCGTTTGGCCGGCGGCATGGCAGCGCGCCAGGAACGCCGGCAACGAATCCGGATACCCGCCGCCTTCGCCCAAAGCCGCGCGCCAACCGTCGGCGACCCGCGCCAGAGGCGGGTACAGGCCTTCGCGCAGCGCCTGCACCATCGGCGGCAACGGATAGCGGAAGTAGCGGTATTCGCCGCGGCCGAAGCCGTGGCGCTGCATGACGATGCGGCTGCGATAGCGCGGCTCTTCGTCGTAAGCCTCGGCGAGCGCCGCGCACTGGCTCGCGCCCAGAAGCTTCGGCAAAAGCGCCCAGCCGCGCTCGTCGAGCGCGGCGCCGAGCGCGTTCCAGTCGTAGCCGTCGATGCGGCGAAGCAGGCGTTCGCGCGCATCCGGCGCGATGGGTTCGGGCATGGCGTGCGAAGTCGAAGCGTCGGCGATCATGGGATTGAGCGTCCTGCGGCGCATGCGTATGACGAACGTCATGCTCGCGATGCGCGCGACGCCGCGCCATCCGTTTCTTGCGCTGCGGCTGTTTGCCGATCGTGCGCGCGAATGTTCAGCGTCCAGCAAGACTCGCGCGCCGCAACGCCGAAAAACCCCTCAAAAACCGTGACTTCAGGCCTAGGCCGATGTCCAAGTACCGTAAACAGAACGTTTAGTTCCTATAAAAAACTCAGAAAAATTCAGGTGCGATTGAAGCGCGATGACGATACTGCGCACACCGATCCACAAGGACGCCTTACCCCGAGGCGCGTGGAAACGGAATAAGACCAATAAGAGGCTAAGACCTTTATGAAGCGTGCATTGCTTGCCCTGACCCTCGCCGCTGCGCTGCCGTTCGCCGCTTCGGCCGCCGAAGGCGTCTCCTACAACTACGTCGAAGCCGGCTACGCCAAGATCGACGCCAAGAACAAGTTCGCCGATTCCGATGGCTGGACCATCGCCGGTTCGTACGCGTTCCACCCGAACTTCCACGTCTTCGGCAGCTACAGCAAGCAGGAGACCGATTCGCGCAGCATCGGCACCCTGCGCATTCCCAGCACCGATCTGGACCGCTGGAACATCGGCGTGGGCTACAACCATGAGCTGAGCAATCGCGTCGACCTGGTCACCCGCATCGCCTACGAGCAGAACAAGTACGACTTCAGCGGCTTCTCGGACAAGTTCAAGGGCGGTTTCGTCGAAGCCGGCGTGCGCGGCACGCTGACCCCCAACTGGGAAGGCTATGCCTTCGCCGGTTACCAGGACTTCGACAACACCCGTTCCTACGGCCGCGCCGCCGACAAGTACGACAGCAAGTTCTACGCCCGCGTGGGCACCCTGGTGAAGTTCAACAACAACTGGGGCATCACCGCCGACGCCAAGTTCATCGATGGCGGCGAGAAGGAATACTTCATCGGTCCGCGCTACAGCTTCTAAGAAAGCGCTCCGAAAGTACTCCAGCAACAATCGCGAATTCTCTCTCTCCCCCGAAAAGTCGCGATGGAGCCCGGCCGCAAGGTCGGGCTCTTTTTTTGCGCGTTCACCGACACGGCGCGGCGACGCACGCACACGGCCGACGCGCGGCCTTGCGGCGCGCGCGGATCGGGTTGCGGGGAAAACAGCGCGCGCCGCCGGCGCGCACGGCGCGATCAACCGAACAGGTCGTTCGGGTATTCGGGCTTCTGCTCGCGCGCGAGCAGCTGGCGCAGGCCGTCGGACGGGGTGATGCGGCCGTGCAGCACTTCGCGCACGGCGCTGGAGATCGGCAGTTCGATGCGATGGCGCTCGGCCTGGCGCATGACTTCGTCGGCGGTCTGCACCGATTCGACCACCTGGCCGATTTCGCGCACCGCGTCCTCGATCGACTGGCCGCGGCCCAGGGCCAGGCCCAGGCGGCGGTTGCGCGAGAGGTCGCCGGTGCAGGTCAGCACCAGGTCGCCGAGGCCGGCCAGGCCCATCAGGGTTTCGGGCTGGCCGCCGATGGCCTGGTTGAGGCGCAGCATTTCGTTGAGGCCGCGGGTGATCAGGCCGGCGCGCGCGTTGAGGCCGAGCTGCATGCCGTCGGCGACGCCGGTGGCGACCGCGAGCACGTTCTTCATCGCGCCGCCGAGTTCGGCGCCGAGCATGTCGTCGCCGGTGTAGGCGCGAAACGCCGGGCCGTGCAGCGCATCGGCGACCGACTGGGCGAAGTCCGCGTCGTCGGAATGCACGGTCAGCGCGGTCGGCAGGCCTTGCGCGACTTCCTTGGCGAACGAAGGGCCGGTGACGACCGCCAACGGCACGCCGGCGCCGAGGACTTCTTCGGCGACTTCGTGCAGGAAACGGCCGCTGCCGGGTTCGAAGCCCTTGGTCGCCCAGGCCACGCCGGCGTGCGCGGGCCGGTGCGGGGCCAGCGCGCGCAGGGTTTCGGCGAACGCGTGCGAGGGCGTCACCACCAGCACCAGATCGGCGCCGGCCAGCGCCGCCGCCAGATCGGTGGTGGCGCGCAGCGCGTCCGGCAGGGCGATGCCCGGCAGGTAGCGCGGGTTTTCGTGGCGGCCGTCGATGGACGCGGCGACGTCGCCGTCGCGGCCCCACAGCACGGTCGGGTGACCGTGCCGGGCGATCAGCGCCGCCAGCGCGGTGCCCCAGGAACCGGCACCGATCACCGCCACGCGCGGCTTGAGAGTCGTGGTCTGCGAAGTCATGCGCGCGACGGGTTCCGGTGCGTGTCCGGGATCAGGCGTTGCCGGCGGTTTCCGCGTCGGCGAGGCTCTCGCCCTGGCCGGCGCGCTGACGCAGGCCTTCGGCGTACAGCGCGTCGAAGTTGATCGGCTGCAGGAAGAACGGCGGGAAGCCGCCGGCCTGGATCAGGTCGCTGATGAGCTGGCGCGCGTAGGGATACAGCACGTTCGGGCAGTGGGTGCCGAGCATCGCGTCGAGGGTCTGGGCGTCGAAGCCGATCAGGCCGAACACGCCGGCCTGCTTCACTTCGGCCAGGTACATCGACTTGTCGCCGGCGGTGCAGGTCAGGGTCACGCCGAGCACGACTTCGAAGGCGTTGTCGCCGACGCGCTGCACGTTCTGCGACAGGTTCAGCTGCAGCTGCGGCTGCTGGGTTTCGGCGAACACGGCCGGCGCGCCGGGGACCTCGAAGGAGACGTCCTTGACGTAAATCTTTTCGACGGTGAACGCGGGGCCGTTATCGGCCGGCGCGACCGCGCCGTTGACGTTTTCTTCGGACATCGTGGTGACTCCCCCAGCTGGATGAAATTTCGAAAAGAGGCCGATTATGCCCGCTCGTCCGCGCCGGACCAAACGGCCCGGCGGCGGCGGCGCGGATCGGCCGCGGAACAGCCTGGATTGAGGCGATTGCGGCGCGATCAAGCCCCGATCGGCCGGATCGGCGTGCGCCGCGACGGAATCCCGGCGTGCCTCACACAATGCCGGGCGCGGATCGCCGGCGGCGCGACGCGGCGGGGACCAGCATGACCGACGCGCGTGGCGTGGGCGCGACAAGGCGCGCGAAAGACCGGTTCAGGCGCGGACGAAGCGGCGGCCGCGACGCCGCCGCCGGCTCAGTTGCGGCCCTTGATCAGCGGCAGGTCGGCCTGCTGCCAGGCGGCGATGCCGCCGTCGAGCCAATAGACTTGCTCGAAACCGGCCTTCTTCAGCCGCTTGGCGGCATCGGCGGAGGCCTGGCCGTTGCGGCACACCGCGACCACCGGCAGCTGCTTGGCCGCGGCCAGCAGCTTGCTTTCCGGATCGAACTGGCTCGGCTGGACCGAGCGGCTGCCCGGGATGTGGCCCTTTTCGTATTCGGCGATCGCCGACAGGTCGATGACCAGGGCGTTGTCGCGGTTGATCAGCTGGGTCAGCTCGGCCGGACGCAGGGCCTTGTAGCCGCGGAACAGCCGCGCGGTCTCGGTGTAGATCAGCGCCACGGTCAAGCCGACCAGGCCCAGCGACAGGTACAGGTGGCGGCCGGCGAACGCCAGCAATTCATCGAAACTCACGGAGTCAGCTCATGCACGGGCGGGGCCGGCACGGCCCACGCGGGGCCGCGATTGTCGCCCACCGTGCCCCCAGGAAGCAAAAAGGGCCCCTGGCGGGGTCCTTCAGGAGATGGCGCATAGGAGATAGGAGGTAGAAAGAGCGGCTGTCGCTATCTCCTAGCTTCTACTCGCTATCTCCTGCTTCACTGGCCTTCCCAAAAGTCCGGCAGCCCGCCGATGACCCACCAGGTCTTGGCTTCCGGGTCCCATTCCCAGGCCTCGGTGTAGCGCACGCTGCGCTCGGCGAGGGTGTGGCGGTTGATCACGCCGATGTTGACGATGCGCACCGCGGTGCCCTTTTCCTTGTCGACTTCGCTGCCGACGTCGTTGTAGCCGGACACCTGGATCTGCTTGTAGCGCTCCAGCTGCATCGGCGTGGGCGCCAGCTGTTTGCGCAGCTGCGGCTTGATCAGGTTGGCCGCGCCTTCGAAATCGCCCCAGCGGATCGCCGCGGAATAGGCGTACTGCGCTTCGGTCAGGCGGTTGTTCTGGGTGCCGGTGGTCTGGCAGCCGGCCAGCGCGAACGCGAACAGGCAGGACAGCAGCAGGTACTTCATCAGGCGCATCGCGGACTCCGGCTCGGTGGGCGGTTTGGCGTGCATCCTACCCGCCCGCCGCGGCCGCGTCAGGCGCCGGCCGGCTCAGGCTTTGGCGATCGCGACGTAGCGCGCAGTGAACTCGGTCGCGACCCCGCCTTCGGGCAGCAAGGCGCGCGCGATCAGGCCGGTGCGGGCGCGGCCGCGGCCGCGCAGGGTCTGCACGAACACGCTCCAGTCGGCGTCGGCGGCCAGCTCGGCCTGCACTTCCAGGTCGCCGAACAGCGGCGCCAGGTAGCGGATCTGGCTGTCGGCGACGAACACTTCCGCGCGCAGCTCGGCGATTTCCAGGCCCAGCGAGACCAGGCCCCACGAGGCCAGGGTCATCACCGAGGCGAGGCTGCCGCCGAACGCGCAGCCCTTGTCGTTGACGTGGTGGGCGAGCGGCGCGCGCAGGCGCAGGCGCTTGCCGTCGTAGCCGGCGATGCCGACGTTCATCGCCGCGACCGGCGGCATGGACTGGTAGTGGGTGTGCAGGCGTTGCAGAGCGGCGTCGAAAGTCATCAGCGTCGGAAGCGCGGTGCGGGGAATGGATAACGTGCGGGGCACGGACGGAACGCAACGGCGGGCCGGCCAGCGGCCGCGCTAAGCCGACCACAGGAACGAATCGCGAACTGCGGGACACGAGGAACGGTGTTGCGTATTCGGTGGTGCGGAAGCGGTGTTGCGCGAACGTGTTGCAAAACGAAATCGCAAAAAACCGGATCGAACAACGATGGCATGAATCCGGTATCGATACGGCGCGGCGCATGCGCCGCGACCGCGCAGCGCGAGCGCGAAAACCCTCGCGTAAACGTACTGCGACGCATGGCGGCTGCCGTTGCGCGCGGCGCTGTGCGAAGCTGCGCGCATGAGCCGCGAGCCGACGATACCGCCGCGATGGTACGTGATCTCGTTACGTCCTAGTGACGAACACGAGGCGCTACGCTGTATCGCAGCGCAATACGCCAGCGCATTGATCGAGCTGTCGCCGTGGTCGATCCGCAGCGAAAACACCGCCGCGGCGCGCGCGGCCTTGGCCGCCGCCCTACAGTCGACGCAGGTCGTGGTCACCAGTCCCAACGCGGTGCGCGCCTTGCGCGACCTGTGCGCGGCCGATGCGCGCGCGGCCGCGCCGGCGCTGCCGCAGCCGCCGCAGCGCGCGGGCCAGGCCTGGTATGCGGTCGGTGCCGGCACTGCACAGGCTCTGGCCGAATTCGGCATAGCCGATGTTCGCTGGCCCGAGCGCATGGACAGCGAAGGCCTGCTCGCCCTGCCCGGCCTGGACCGCTACGCCGCCGGCGACAGCGTCGGCTTGCTGACCGCGCCCGGCGGCCGCGGCGTGATCGCGCCGACCCTGGCCGCGCGCGGCGCGCAGCTGCGGCGCGCCGACATCTACCGACGCGAGCCGGCGCCGCTGGACCGGTTCATGGTCGCGCGCCTGATCGATGCGCGCGCGCCGCTGCTGCTGGCGCTGTCCAGCGGCGAGGCCTTGCAGCGCGTGCTCGAACGATTGCCGGCCGAGGCCGCCGCGCGGCTGCGCCAGGCCCGGGTCAGCGCGGCCAGCGAGCGGCTGGCGCAGCTGGCGCGCGAGGCCGGGTTCGCCACGGTCGGCCTCGCCGCCGGGCCCGGCGCGGAGGAATTGCTGGCGCCGCTGGCGGAGACGACGGGCATTTGAGCGAACCGACCTGCGCGCGGCGGATGCGGCCCGGCCTGCTGCGCACGACCGGTCGCGCGCCTTGGGCTCGGCGCGGCACGCCGACCGCGCCCGCTCGAATGCGGCGCGACTCGCCCGGCCCCGCACGAGAACGCGCCGTCCGTCCCCGCCGACCGCCCGGCCGCAACGAAACGCGATCGCGTCAAGGCGGTCTTGATCCGTTCATCCGGTAGCATGGCCGGGTCATGAACGACCCCGCCGATCCCGTGTCCCTTTCTCCTTCCGCCGCGGCGCCCGCGCGCCGCGGTTCGTCCGTCTGGCTGTGGCTGGTGTTGCTGGCGCTGATCGCCGCGGCCGGCTGGTTCGGCTGGCGCCAATGGCAGCAGCGCGAAGTGCTCGAACGCGAGGCCGCGGCCGACGACGCGCAGCGCCTGGAGGCGCTGGAGCAGCGGGTCGACACCTTGCGCACCAACCAGGACGCGCAGAACCGCCGCATCGTCCAGGCCGACAGCACCAACCGGGTGCTGCGCGACGAATTGCACGGCATCGGCCAGCGCGCGGCGCTGATCGAGGACAGCGTGTCCAAGCTCGCCGACCCCAACCGCCACGGCGCCCAGGCCATGCGCCTGGACGAGACCGAACTGTTGCTGACCCTGGGCCAGCAGCGCCTGCAGATCGCCGGCGACCTGGAAGGCGCGCGCCGCGCCTACATCCTGGCCGGCGGCGTGCTCGACGGCATTGACGATCCGGCCTATCTGAGCCTGCGCCAGACCCTGCTGCAGGAAACCGCCGCGCTCAAGGAACTGGGGATCGAACCGCGCATGCAGGCGATGGCCAAGCTCGACGCGCTGGCGCAGTCGCTGACCCTGCCGGAAGACAGCGCCCGGCCGGCCGTCGCCGAGCCGTCGCCGTGGTGGCGGCGCGCATTCGGCACGCTGATCGAAACCCAGCCGGTCGACCGCACCGTCGCCTCGCATCCGGCCGACCGCTCGGCCGCGCTGGCCGGGCTGCAACTGGAAATCTCGCTGGCGCGCGCGGCGGCCGAACGCCGCGACGCGCCGGGCTACAAGATCGCGCTCAAGCGCGCCGAACGCTGGGTGCAGCGCTTGTCGGCGCCTTCGCCGGCGCAGGAAAAACAGCTCGCGAGCCTGCGCGAACTGGCGGCGATGCCGCTTTCACTGACGGTTTCCACCCTCGGCACCACACTGCAGCAGTTGCGCCAGCTGCGCACGGCGCACTGAGCGCCGCCCGCACCGACCGCACCGACCGGGCTCCGAGGAAGGACGCGCCACGATGAATCTGTTCCGCAATCTCCTGTTCTGGATCGTGCTGGCCCTGGTCGGCGCCTTGGTCGCGCAGCTGCTGCTGCAGGATCCGGGCCGCGTCGTCGTCACCTACGGCGGCTACGACTACCTGACCAACGTGCCCAAGGCGCTGCTGATGCTGATCGGCGGCCTGCTCGCGCTGTGGCTGGTGTGGAAAGCGCTGAGCCTGCCGTTCGTGGCCATGCGCCGGCACCGCAAGAAGCAGGCGCGGGCGCGCTTGATCGACGGCCTGGAGGCGCTGCACCAGGGCCATTGGAGCCGCGCCGAGAAGTCGCTGGCGCAGGCCGCGCGCAGCCGCGACACGGCCGCGGTGGCCGGCGTCGGCGCCGCGCATGCGGCGGCCGCGCGCGGCGATGCCGCGGCGCAGGCGCAGCATCTCGATGCGATCGCCAACGACTACCCGGCCGCGCGCGCGCTGGCCGCGGCCGAACACGCGCTGGCCGAGCAACGCCCCGGCGATGCGCTGAGCGCGCTCGACGCGGCCGCCGCGCAGCCGCTGCCGCCGCGCGGACTTGCGCTGCGCGCGCAGGCGCTGGCCGCGCTGGGCCGCGCCGGCGAGGCCTACGGCTTGCTCGGCGCGCTGCGCCAAAGCAACGCCTGGCCGGCCGCGCGCCTGAGCCAGCTGGAAGCGCAGTGGGCCGAAGCGGCGCTGCGCGAAGCCGCCGACGCCAACGTGCTGGCGGACCTGTGGGAAAGCCTGCCCAAGCCGCTCAAGAGCGAACCGGCGGCGGTGGCCGCCTACGCCGAACGCGCCGCCGACATGCGCTGGGAAGAAGCTGCGGCGAAGAGTCTCGAACAGGCGCTCGACGCGCGCTGGGACGAATCGCTCGCGGCCTTGTACGGACGCCTGCCGATCGGCCGGCTCGAGGCGCGCCGCGCCCAGGCCGAACGTTGGCTGGCCGGGCATTCCGGCAGCCCCGGATTGTTGCTGAGCCTGGCCCGGCTGGCGCGCGCGCAGGGCCAGTGGCCGCAGGCCGAGGCCTATCTGCACCGCGCCATCGCCCAGGGCGCCGGCAGCGAAGCCTGGGAAGAACTCGGCCACGGCTTCGCCCAGGTCGGCGACGAGAGCCGCGCGCGCCTGAGCTACCTCAACGCGCTGCGCGCCGCGCGCGGCGAAGCGCCGAGCGAACTGCCCGGCCGCGACCTGCGCCAGAAGCTGTTCGACGAGGCGGTGGTCGAGGAACGCGACGAGTTCGGCATGCCGCGCTTGCGCGGCTGATCGGCCACGTACCGACGCTATGCAGAACGGCCGCAGTGATGCAGCCGTTCTGGTTTTCGGACAGGCGCTCCGCGGCGGTCGTTTGCGCGCGCATGCGGCGCGCCGCTCACACGCCCGTGTCGCGGAACCTCGGCAGGGTCGCCAGGAATTCCTGCGCCGCGCCGCCGAAGCGCGCGTAGCGTTCGCCGATGCGCTTGGGATACAGGGTGCGCGAGGCGATCATCGCCACCACGATCGAGCCCAGCAAGGCTGCGACGGCGAGCGCGAACAGCGGGCCGGAGTCGTGGGCGATGCCGAAGAACAAGGCCAGCGCGAACCCGCCGAGGCAGCACAACGCGGCGGCTATCAGGCGCGAGCGGCGCTTGGCGTGTTGCGCGCACAGGCTCGCTTCGAGCCGGCAGCTCCTGCGCACGATCATCGCGACGACGGCGTAGATCAGCAGGTTGAACAGCACCAGCAGCAGCCACCAGGCGTTGTGCCAGTAATAGGTCTTCTTCAGCCGCGCCGCGCCCGGCGCGTTGCATTTGACGCAGCGGCCCGGCAGGCGCGAATCGCGCACGGCGACCAAGTCCGATCCGTCGCGCCACGGACCGTGGCGGTCGTCGGACTCGGCGACGGCGGTGTCGGCGAACGCGCTTTGCGGCGCTTCGTATGGATTGAACGTCTGCATCCTGCCCCCTGTCGCGTGCATTGCGCTTCGCCCGCGTTTCGCGGCGATCCCCGCGGCCATCGTATCGCCGCGTGCGCCGCGCGCAAGGCGGCGACACGATGCGCACTGCCGCAGCCGAGCGCACGAACGAAAACGGCGCCTCGCGGCGCCGTTTTCGTCGCGACCCGAACGCTCAGCGCAGCGGCACGGTCAGCGTCGCCGGCGCCGAGGCCGGCGAGCTGAAGCTCAGCGTGCCGCCGATGCGGCTGGCGCCGGTGTAACGCGGATCGGCGGTGTCGATCACCAGCACCAGCCGGCGGCCCGGCGCGAGGTCCCAGCTGGTCGCTTCCAGGCGCAGGTCCAGGTTCTGCGCCACGCCCGGCCGCGCGCCGCGCAGCGAATAGGGCTTGTGGCTGAGCAACTGGCCGTTGCCGAGCAGGTCGACGCTGTAGAGGTAAGCGAACACGCTGACCTCGCTCTGGCTCGGCGTCACTGTGATGCGCAGTTGCGGCATGCCGCTGAGCTGGGCGCCGCTCCAGTACACCGGCGACTGCCACACGCCGGCGCCGGCACGCGCGACCAGCGGGATCGACGCGGTCGGCGCGACCTGCAGCGATTGCAGGAAACCGCTGACCATCGCCACGCCGGAATCGGCCACGGTCGGCAGGCCGGTCAGGATCGACTGGCTCCAGCCCACGCTCGGCGCGCTGCGCAGTTCGCCGGTCGGGGCGATCAGACCGCTCGGCTTGCTCAACGCGAACACCGTCGCGCCGCTCTGCACCGCGTTCCAGTCGGCGTAGCCGCGCCAGTCGCCGGTCTGCGACTTCAGCCGCACCGCGGGTTCGCGCGGCACGCCGTTGTCGGCGCCCTTGAGGTGATGGTCGAACCAGCGCTCGACCGCGGTGTAGGTCTCGTTCGGCAGGCCGAGCGCGCCGGGCGCTTCGATGGTGGCGTGGTCGCCGTGGGCGAACAGCAACTGCTTCGGCCCGCTCAGCGCGTTGTAGAAATCCACGTACTGGCCCGGCGGGAACAGGCTGTCGTTGAAGGCGTTGGCCAGCAGCACCGCGGTGCGGTTGCGGTTGAGCGCGGCGACCTCGGTCATCGGGCTGCGCTGCGGCACGATCGGCAGCAGGCCGGCGACGGCGCCGTCGAAATCGCCCAGGGCGATGCGCGCGGTGGCCTGGGCCAGCTCCGGCCCGGGCCGGCCGGTCAGCGCGCCGGCGACCACCAGCAAGCCCGCGCCCTGCTGGCTGACGGTGCGGTTGGCGTACAAGGAGGCTTCCAGGTCGGCCCAGCCGCTGAGCGCGGCCACCGCCTTGATGCGCGGATCGCGTTCGGCCGCGAGCAGGCTGATGCCGGCGCCGTAGGAAATGCCGCTGGCGCCGATCCGGTTAGGGTCCGACGGCGTGTTCGCCAGCGCCCAGTCGATGACCGCGCTGACGTCCTCGACCGTGCCCGGCCCGGCGATGTCGATCTGCCCGGCCGAATCCCAGAACCCGCGCGAGGTGTAGCTCACCACCACATAGCCCTTGGCCGCCAGCTGGCCGCCGCGGCCGACGTACTCCAGGTTCGGCACCGCCCAGCTGGCCGGCATCACCAGCAGCGGGAACGGGCCCGGGCCCTGGTCCTTGGGCACCATCACGAACGCGCCCATTTCCGCGCCGTCCCAGCCGGCGATGCGCTGGTACTGGCCGCTGAAGCCGCCGGCGTAGGCGGCCGGGGCGAGAACGCTCAGAAACAGCAACAGGAACGACAGCCACCACGTTTGAATCCTGCGCATGAGTCGTCCCCTCCCAAGGACCGGTCCTGCACTAGTGGATACGTTTGCGTATGGTTTACCGCCTAGCGACCGTACCACTGCGCATGGATGGGCAACAACGGTGGGGATTCGGCAACCCGATGAACCGTGGCGACCTGGGTCACGGAATGGCGTCATGAGGCGCCCAAAAGGCGCGATAAGGCTGTCTTTCGTGTGTGCCGCACAGAGTTCCGGAGGGCTTCGGCCCTGCCGTTCGCGGTGCGGGCGCGCGGCCGTTCGTCGCTGCGGATCGGAAGGCGCCGGCCGGGACGATCGTTCGCCGAGCGCTGCCGTCCCGGCGGGAACGATCTTTCGGCTCAATCGATCGAAAAATCTCGGGCGCGAAGGCCCATCGCTCAGAAATCCACGATGTCGCCGTTCTCGTCCAGGCGCGCATGCGCCACGCTGCGGTCGCGGATCAACTGCAACTGCGCATCGACGATCTTGCGCAGAGTCGCGGCATCGTCGGCCTCGACCTGCTTGCCGGGAAAGCCGGCGTCGGCGCGCAACGCCTCGAACGTGGCGCGGGCCTCGTCGAAGCGGCCGAGCCGGCGCTGCAGTTCGCCGACCATCAGGCGCGAGTGATAGGCGCGGTCGTTGCCGGCCTCGCGCGCGGCGCGCTTCTGCCAGGCGTCGAGGGCTTCGGCGGCGTAACGCGGATAACGGCGCGCGCCGGCTTCCCAGGTCGCCGCGAGCAGGGAGCGGGCGATCACATCGTCGGACGCGCCGAAGAAGGTCTGTTGCTTGGCCAACCGGTAGTACGGCGTGTCCTCGGCGACCCAGCGGCGATAGTCGGACGAAGCGACGAAGGCGCGCAGCCGCTCCAGTTCGGGCGCGTCGTAGCGGCGCTGGTCGTCCTCGACGATGAAGCCATTGCCGGGGCAGGCCGGCAACGGGCCCGGCGAGGCGATCGGCCCGTAATGCTGGCCGTCGAAGTAGCGGCCGAACGAAGTGCCGGATGCGGCGACGCGGGCAGTGAACGGCTGGCCGTCGATGGGGCAGACGAAGGACTCGTCCATGAAGGTCATCGCCGCGGCCGACAGCGGGGCCAGGCCCAGGGCGAGCGATAACGCGAGCAATGCGCGCATGACAAATCCTTGTCGTGACGGAGTGCGCATTGTGCCTGAAACGCTGGCGGCGGGACCTGGGGGCGGGGTTCCTGCGGTTCGAGGCGGGCAAGACCGCTGCAGCGGGAAAAGAGCGTCGGAACCGACGCCATGCCACACCCTGCCCGCAAAAACGCATCGGGGCCGAAGCTTCGCAGCTTCGGCCCCGATGCAGGCAAGCGACAGCAACGGCGCTGTCAGCGCCGCAAAACTCAGCGCTCCAGAATCGCCACCACGCCCATGCCGCCGGCGGTGCAGATCGAAATCAGGCAGCGGCCGCCGCCGCGTTGCTTGAGCTCTTTGGCGGCGGTGGCGACGATGCGCGCGCCGGTCGCGGCGAAGGGATGGCCGGCGGCCAGCGACGAGCCGTTCGGGTTGATCTTGGCCGGGTCGATCTTGCCCAGCGGCGCGTCCAGGCCGAGCCGGTTCTTGCAGTAGTCCTCGCTCTCCCACGCGCGCAGCGTGCACAGCACCTGCGCGGCGAAGGCTTCGTGGATCTCGTAGATGTCGAAATCCTGCAAGGTCAGGCCGTTGCGCTTGAGCATCTCCGGCACCGCCACGGTCGGCGCCATCAGCAGGCCTTCGCCGTGGACGAAGTCGACCGCGGCGACCTGCGCGTCGCGCAGATAGCACAGCACTTCCTGGTTGTGCGCCTGCGCCCATTCCTCCGAGGCCAGCAGGCAGGCCGAGGCGCCGTCGGTCAGCGGAGTCGAGTTGGCCGCGGTCAGGGTGCCGCGGCCGGAGGTCTTGTCGAACGCCGGCTTCAGCGTGGCCAGCTTTTCCAGGCTGGAATCGGCGCGCAGGTTGTTGTCGCGCGAGACGCCGCGGAAGCTCACCACCAGGTCGTCGAAGAAACCGCGCTCGTAGGCGGCGGCGAGCTTCTGGTGCGACGACAGCGCCCACTCGTCCTGCGAGTCGCGCGAGATGTTCCACTGCTTGGCCATGTCCTCGCAGTGCTCGCCCATGCTCTTGCCGGTGCGCGGCTCGGCCACGCCGGGGAACTCGGGCTTGAGCTCGCGCAGGTGGAAGCCCTTGAACGCGGCGATCTTGTCCTTGGTGGTCTTGGCCCGCGCCGCGGTCAGCAGGCGCCGGCGCAGGCTCTTGCCGTACACGATCGGCACGTCGGAGGTGGTGTCCGAACCGCCGCCGATGCCGGCCTCGATCTGCCCGGTGGCGATCTTGTTGGCGATGGTGATGATCGAATCCAGCGAGGTGCCGCAGGCGCGCTGCAGGGTGATGCCCGGGGTCAGCGGCGACAGGCCCGAGGACAGCGCGGCCTCGCGGCCGAGGTTCCAGTCGCTGCTGTGCTTGATGACCGCGCCCATCGCCACTTCGCCGAGCTGTTGGCCGTGCAGGCCGAACTTTTCGACCAGCGCGCCGAGCGTGCGCACCGACATCCCCAGGTTGCCGACATCCGCGTAGGCGGTGTTCTGCCGGCAGAACGGGATTCGCACGCCACCGAGCACGGCGACGGGACGGTTTTGACGCATCGGCAGCACCTCTGACAGAGCGGGTTTGAAGAACGGGGGAATCCGGGACTACACGCGGGCCCGCAGGGCAGAGCGGGCATAATGGGAGCCAGTGTAGCGCCGCCGGCGCGCTCTACCAAACGCCAGCGTATCCTTGGTGACCATGACCTCCGAAAGCCCCACCGCACGCGGCCCGGCCGCGCCCCTGCACGTCCTCGGCGCGCTCGCCCTGGAGCTCAAGGGCGACGCCGCCGTGGCGCGCAGCGCCCTCGCCCGCCACGACGCCGGCGCCCTGTCGGAGAAGATCGCCCGCGACCTCGCCGGCTTCGCCGCCGACACCGCGGCGCTGGATCTGGTTACCGTCGGCGCCCATTACGACCCGGTCGAGTTGCTGCGCCCGGGCTGGCCCCTGCACCGCGAGCTCGACGAGCTGGCCGCGCGCGCGCCGCGCGAACGCGGCGCCGAACAGGCCGGCCGGGTCATCGCTTTCGGCGCCCACGACGACCAGTTGCCGGGCGCGCTGACGCCCTCGCCCGATTTCGCCGGCGGCCCGCTGCGGCTGGTCCCGTTCGCGCTCAGCGGCTCGGCCGAACTGGTCGCCCGGGTCGGCGAGATCCTCGAATCCAGCCTGCTCGAACGCGGCATGGCCGGCGCCGACACCGCCCTGGCGGCGCAGGAAGCGTTCGGCCTCAAGGTCGAGCACGCGCGTTACCTGACCGTGCACGACCTCGCCGCGATGATGGCCCTGCAATACGAGCACGCGGGCCTGGGCCCGTTGTGGCCGCTGCTGGAAACCGCGCTGTTGCAGCCGCAGGGCGAGCACTGGATCGACGCGCCGCCCGAACCGTTGCTGCATTACGCCGACGGCGAAGCGCGCATCGCCCTGTTCTCGCCGGCCGCGTGGCATGCGCGCTACGCGCCGGAAGCGCCGTGCGATACCGATGAGTGCCGGGAGAAGCTCAACCGCCGCTACCAGCATTTCGAAGCGCGGCTGCGGCAGATGTCGGCGGTGCTGGGCGCGCACGCAGTGCCGGTGACGTTCGTGCATTGCGACGACGAGCAGCCGCGCGAGGCGATTTAACCCTCTCCTCCCTCCCTCGCTTGCGGGAGAGGGCCGGGATGAGGGCTGAGCGCCGCAGGCGCGAATGGCTCTTGCCGCTGCCGAATACCCTCACCCAACCCCTCTCCCGCAAGCGGGGGAGGGGCTCGGTATCGCAATCGTCGGTCGGCTGCGTCGCATGCATCGGTCGCGGCGCGCTGCGTTCGCGGATCCGCAGCGCCCGTCCGCTGCCAGCGCAACTCACCGCCGGGTCGCAGCGAATTCCTGTTCGAAGATGTCGTAGCCCGCATCGACCATGCCCTGGCCACTGTAGGTGCGCTGCGCCGCCGCGTTGCCGCGTTCGACGTACAAGCGCAGCCCGATCGCATCGGGCGTCGCCTGCGCCAGCGCTGCGACATGGCTGTGCAGCGCGTCGTACACGCCCTGACGGCGATGTTCGGCGGCGACGTAAACGCTCTGGATCCACCACCATTCGCCGTTGCGCCAATCGCTCCACTCGCGCGTCAGCATCAAGGTGCCGGCCGGAACCGCGATGGTTTCGCGGCCGGCGGTTTCCGCTTCGCGCATCGCGACGAAGTAACGCGCCTTGGCCGGATCGGCGAGGCCGGCGGCGACGCCGGCGTGGACCGTCGGCGGGTCCAGGCGCTTGTGCTCGGTTTCCCAGGCCATCGCGATCATCCACTGCGCGATGAGGTCGCAGTCGGCGGGAGCGGCGTCGCGGATGCGCAGATGGGTCATGGCGATGGGATCGTGATCGGTGTCGGCCTTGCCAGCGGGTCGGATCGAAGCGCGAAGCGCCGGGCTTCGCGCTCGAACCGGCGAAGTTTCAGCGCCCGGTCTTGATCACGCCGCAGGCCAGACGCGCGCCGGCGTTGCCGGTCGGCTGGGTCTTGTAGTCGTCCGGCGAGGCATGGACGATCACCGCGCGGCCGGCGACGTCGTTGGGCGCGCCGCCGCCGAGGATCACGCCGCTGGCGTGCGCGTCGACCTTGGCCACGCCGTCGGCGTTGGCGACCAGATTGTCCATGTCGCCGGCATGGTGCGCGCCGTGATCGACCTGGCCGTGCGGCTGCGCGGCCGGATTGAAGTGGCCGCCCGCGCTGCTGGCGTCGGCGGCGCTGCAATCGCCCTTCTCGTGGATGTGGATGGCGTGGGTGCTGTTCGGCGTCAGCCCGCCGATCTCGCCGGTGAGGTGCACGCCGTCGCCCATCGGGCGCAGGGTGAGCTTGCCGCTGACCAGACTGCCGGACGCCGACGCGAGCACCACCGTGGCCGAACTGGCGGTGGAGACCGGCTTGGGGCCGGCGGATACCGGCGGCGGTGTCGGCTTGACGGTCTGGCCGCCGCACGCGGCGAGCGCGGCGGTGGCGGCGGCGAGTACGGCGATGCGAAGAGTCGCGGTCATGGCGGTGCTCCTGGTCGGCGGCGTCGCGCGGCGACGCCCGGTCGTGGGGCCGACGCTAGCTGGGCCTGGGTTCAGCGCGGGTGAAGCGCGAAGGCGTGGCGGCGCGGCGTGAGTGGTGGCCTTGCCGCGCGATTATGGCGGCGATGCGGGCGATCGCGCCACGGCGGCGGCGAGCCGCCAAGCGCAGCATCGTTGCGGTGCGGCATGAGGTGCCGCAGCTGCGCGCCGCGCGCTTACGCAGCGCGCCGGTTTTGCGCGAGGGTCTTCAGGTCCGATGTCCTGAGCTGAGAATCGGCGCAGCGAATCGTCTCTTGGTGGGAGGACCTTAGAACCCGGCGTCCCGCGCTGCGAACTGGCGCAGCGCCCCGGTTTTTGCAGGAGGGCCTTCAGGCCCGACGCTTTTCGATCCGCCGATCGAGCGATCGAGATCGTGTGCCTTCGCAACTGGACCAAGCGCGCCGGGCCTGAAGACTCTCCCGAAAGAACGCTCCCACAAACGGCGCCGGCCTCAGCTGCGGCGACGCCCCGGCCCGAGCTTGCGCGTCAGCGTGTTGCGCCCCAGCCCCAGGCGCGCGGCCGCTTCGGTGCGGCGCCCGCCGGTGTGGGCGAGCGCGGCTTCGAGCAACGCGCGGTCGAAACGCTCGCGCGCATCGGCGTGCAGGTTCGCGCGGCCGCCGGCCAACTGCGCGCGCGCCCACGCCGACAGCAGCGTTTCCCATGCTTCGCCGGCGTCGCCCGCCGCGGCCGGCGCCGCGCCGAGCGCTTCGTCGAGGTCTTCGCGCGCGATCGCGTCGCCCGGCGCCAACGCCGCCAGACGCCAGCACACGTTCTCCAGTTCGCGCACGTTGCCGGGCCAGTCGTGCGCCATCAACCGTTCCAGCGCCGGCTTCGACAAACGCTTGAGCGGCGCGCCGAACCGCTGCGCGGCGGCGGCGAGGAAACGCTCGGCGAGCTGCGGCAGGTCGCCGCGGCGCTCGCGCAACGGCGGCAGGCGCAGGCGCACCACGTCCAGGCGATGCAGCAGGTCGGCGCGGAAGCGCCCTTGCGCGACCAGATGTTCCAGGTCCTGGTGGGTCGCGGCGATCACCCGCACATCGACCCGGATCAGCTCGCGCCCGCCGACGCGGAAGAACTCGCCCTCGGCCAGCACGCGCAGCAACCGGGTCTGCAACGGCAGCGGCATGTCGCCGATTTCGTCGAGGAACAGGCTGCCGCGGTCGGCCTGCTCGAAGCGGCCGACATGGCGGCGCTGGGCGCCGGTGAACGCGCCGGCCTCGTGGCCGAACAATTCGCTTTCCAGCAGTTCGGCCGGAATCGCCGCGGTGTTGAGCGCGACGAAGGGTTTGTGCGAACGCGGCGATTCGCGGTGCAGCGCGCGCGCGACCAGTTCCTTGCCGGTGCCGGTCTCGCCGGTGATCAGCACCGACAGCGGCGCCTGGGCGAGGCGGCCGATCGCGCGGAACAAGGTCAGCATCGCCGGCGTGTCGCCGATCAAGGTGTCGTCCGCCGCGGCTTCGGCCGCGGGTTCGTCGCGCTCGGCCGGCGCGCGGGTCGCCAGCGTGCGCGCGGCCAGCGCCACGGCCTCGTCGAGATCGAACGGCTTGGACAGGAATTCCTGCGCGCCGCCGCGGAACGCGCCGGCGGTGCTGGCCACGTCGGTGTAGGCGCTCATCACCACCACCGGCAGCGACGGCGCGCGCGCCTTGAGCTTTTCCAGCAACACCAGACCGCCGTCGCCGGGCATGCGCACGTCGGTAAACAACAGGTCCGGCGCGCCGCGCTGCTCGAGCGCGCTCAAGGCGTCGGCGGCGTTCTCGAAACCGTCCACGGTGTAGCCGGCCTCGCGCAGCGCGGTGGCGAGCACGAAGCGGACCGAACGGTCGTCGTCGACGACCCAGATGCGCGCGGCGCTCATGCGCTTTCCCCTTGATCCTCGATGTGCATCGGCAGCAGCAGCGTGAACACGGTATGCCCGGGACGCGAGCGATAGGTCAGCGAACCGCGGTGTTCGCGCGCGACCTGCTGCGCCAGCGCCAGCCCGAGCCCGCTGCCTTCGGCGCGGCCCGACACCAACGGCAGGAACAACTGCTCGGCCAACTCTTCCGGCACGCCGCGGCCGTCGTCGATGATCTCCAGACGCAGCGCGATCGGATGCGCGCTGTCGCCGATGCGCACGCCGTGCTCGACCCGGGTGCGCAGCTGGACGTGGTTGGCGCCGGCCTCGATGGCGTTGCGCGCCAGATTCCACACCGCCTGCATCAGGCGATCGGCATCGCCGGCGAACTCGGGGAGGCTGGGATCGTAATCGCGCACCAACCGCACCGCCCAGCCGGCATCGGCTTCGGCCAGGCGCAGCACGCGTTCGAGCACGGCGTGGATGTTGAGCGGCGCGTGCGGCCGCGGCGGCGCCGGCGTCAGCAGGCGGTCGACCAGACCGGTGAGGCGTTCGACTTCGCTGTCGATCAATTCGATCAGCTCGCGCGAATCGGCGTCGTCGACGCGGCGCGCGAGCAGTTGCGACGCGCCCTTCAAACCGGCGAGCGGATTGCGCAGTTCGTGGGCGAGGCCCTTGAGCGAAGCCGACAACGCCGACGGCAGCAACAGCGCCGGGTCGTCGCCGGGGAACTCGTCGACCGGGTGCGCTTCCAGCAGCCAGCCGCCGTCGTCGCGCCGGCTCAGCCACAGGTCGGCGAAACGTTCTTCGCCGTCGCCGTAGCGCAGCCGCATGCGGCGCATGCGCAGCGGCGCTTCGTCGCCACCGGCGCGCGCGACCGCCAGGGCGAGGCGGCCATCGCCGGCGTCGAGCCCGGCCAGCGGCCAGCCCAGCAGGCGCCGCGCGCCGACGCCGAACCAACGCGAAAAGGCGAGGTTGCAGCCGGTCAGGACACCGGCGGCGTCGCTCCAGGCCAAGGGCGTGGTCAGCGCGTCGAGGCTGAGGTCGGGGGCGGGCTGGGGGTCGGCGGGCATTGCACCATCATAGTGCAGAGCCTGCGCGCGGACAGGGGGCCAATCGGCGCCTTTAGAACTTAACCAATTGGTTGACAACAAGGTGCGGCAGGGCTTTAGCTGGGCACCCCGGGCGACTGGCCGGATCGGCCGAACGCACCGTCATGGCTCAACGGAGGACGTATGCAAGGCGAACTCACAGGCAAGGTCGCGGTGGTCCACGGCGGCAGCGGCGCCATCGGCGGCGCGGTGGCGCGCGCGTTCGCGCGCGAGGGAGCGCGGGTGTTCGTGGCCGCGCGCGGGCGCGAGCGGCTCGACGCTACCGCGGCGGCGATCCTTGCGGCCGGCGGCGCGGTCGAAGCCGATTGCGTCGATGTGCTCGACGAAGCGGCCGTCGAGGCCCACGCCGACCGCGTCGCCGCACGCGCCGGCGGCATCGACATCGCGTTCAACGCGGTCGGCTTCGTGCATGTGCAAGGCGTGCCGCTGGCCGAACTGAGCCTCGCCGACTTCGAACTGCCGGTGCATCGCTATATCCGCAGCCAGTACCTCATCGCCCGGGCCGCGGCCAGGCACATGCGCGCGGGCGGTGCGATCGTTTCGCTAGTGACGCCGGTAGCGCGCATGACCGGGCCCGGCTATCTCGGCCATTGCGTCGCCTGCGCGGGCGTCGAAGCCTTGTCGCGGCACATGGCCGGCGAGCTCGGCGCGCGCGGCATCCGCACCGTCTGCCTGCGCTCGCATGCGATTCCCGAAACCTTGCAGCACGGCTCGCATGCGCGCGAAGTGTTCCAACCGCAGGCCGACGCGGCCGGCATGAGCCTCGACGAGATGATGCGCGGCGCGGCGGAAAGCACGCTGCTCAAGCGTTTGCCTTCATTGGACGAGATCGCCGGCGCGGCGGTGTACGCGGCATCGGACCGCGCCGCATCGATGACCGGCGCGATCCTCAACCTCACCAGCGGCGTGCTGCTGGACTGAAAACGGTGCGGCCGCGACGGCCGCACCGATGCGCGGATCAGGGTTGCTTGACCGCGGTGGGCGAACCGTTGGCGACGTACAAACCGGTGCAGTTGCCGGAACTGTCGCGGGTGAAGTCGATGTAGGAATCGGGACCGACCGATTGCACCGCAGCGACGATGTTCGGACTCGAACTCAGGCACATCGTATTGTTGCCCGCCGCGTTCTGCGCCTCGCAACCGGCGTGCAGCGAGCTGCCCGTCGCGCTGATGAAGCAGCTGATGATCTGCTTGGTGTCGGCGCTGTTGCGCGCCGAACCGATCATGCCGTAGGCGCGGATCACCTGATTCGACGAGTTGGTTTCCAAGGTCACCGGGACGTTGCCTTTGTCGCCGGCGAATGCCGTGCCGCACAGCGCCGTCGAGACCGTTAACGCGGCCAGCGCCGCCGAGATCGAACGCTTCATGGTATTTCCTCCTTGAAAGCCCGCCGAATGGCGGGTGCGCCGCGACTGGAGCATGCGCTGGCGGCGGCCACAATCACGCCGGCGCTGTAGCGGGCACAAGTTGCGCGGACTGCGCTGCGCGTCGCATCGCGCCCGTGGCAGTCATCGCAGGCGCTCGCGTTGCATCCGCTGAGCCGCCGCGCCACCCTGCCCTCAAGCTCGAACCGCCGCAGGCTCGCGATGCCACCGTCCACCCGCCCGTACCCGCCTTGTTCCTGGCCCGGCTCAACGCCATCTGCCTGGGTCTGGCCGAAGCTTATGAAGAAACCGCCTGGACCGGCGTACGCTGGATGGCGACGAAGAAAAACTTCGCGCATGCGCTGCGGATCGAGAACGGCTTGCCGCCGGCGTTTGCCGAAGTGGCCGGGGCTGCGGGGCCGGCGATGGTGGTGACGTGTCGCTTGCCGGTGCAGCGGCTGCCGGCGCCGCGGTTCAGGCGGGCGCCGTGTTTTCGGCCGGTGTGGTTCGCGAATGCCGTAGTGGACACGGACAGCGACTGGGACGAGATTGCGGAGTTGATTGTGGCCAGCTATTGCGTGCTCGCGCCAAGAAAATTGGCGCAACTAGTCGATGCGTTTGCCAAGTAGGAGCGCGACGCACTAAGCGCGACGCGCACCTGGCCCCTAGTTAATGCAAACGATCCAGACCTTATCGAACATCTCAAGGTTGGTACCATTTTCTAATGAGTTCGACGAGTTCATGGCCGTAGCCAAAGAACTCATTGATGATGCCTGTGAACTCATCGATAGTCTGACCGATGCCAGACGGCATCACCATTCTGGGCCGCTGCGGCCAAGTCTCGAGAGTGAACATAAACAAACGAGTCAGCGCATCCATCTCGCCCTCGATGTCTTGCCCAAACTTGTTCAACCCAAGGCGTGCCTGGCGATATTCGACAATCTTGACTCTCGTAGGCATCAGCGCCGATTCGTCTATCGGCTGATGAGCCACTTTCCTTGCGACTTCATACCACTCTGCGCAGTCGGCGTCGAAGTGTGAAGAAAGCAGACCCAATGCTTCGTACTGAAACATTCGCGAACGGGCATATGCCTCGCCTTCGAAACCGTTTAGACCGATTTTTTCAGTCCCGGCCAGAAATATATCTCGCTCTTCCTCAGGATCGAACATGTCTCATTGGCCTCTCGGCATAATATAATTCGCGTAGTCATCGGCATAACCTACTCCAAGGTTACCATTGACGAACGCACAACGCGTGCATGCCGGAATGATATCACCGGTCACACCGCCAAAACGGCCACCCACCTGCGCCGCACCGATATAGCCACCTCTTGGCAATTCACGAGCGTTGTTGAAGAAGCTCGAGTAACTCTGCAGCTCTCCGCAGGTAGTGCGGTACTCCATATCAAGAACAGCCTGCCTGTTGATTGCCTCAATTCTGGATTCGACAGGACCATACAACGGAGTTCCCTTGCCAGCGCTTTTGCTCAAACCCGGCCAAGGCGTTCCCGCAGGATCGATATAGACGGTTGCCGCACCTTCTTTCTTACCTTGCTGCTCGGCCCAGCGCGCCAGCCTGGACGCCAGCCCGTGAGCGTTCGCCTGACTTGGCTGGATGTTGATCTGTACCCCCGGCAACATCCAGTCGTCCGGCAAGGTATCAAGACTGTGAGCGTAGGAGGGCACTATTTCGAACCGGGCCGAGCTTGCATCTCCAGCAGCATCCTGAGCAGCCACACGTGCTCTAAAAGCGTCCCAGTCGATCTTCGAGGAGTTGTGGACCCAAATACCGCGCTCGCCGACGAAGTAGGTATGGTCGATCGCGACTTCAAAGTTGTAGACCGTGTGCGACCCTTCCAGCGCCTCGATGCGAAGCACATGGGAGGATCCCTCGCCCAGCGACTCCAGCCGATTGCCCGGCGCCAGATCGCGGGCCTCCGTCCATCCCGAGCCGCGGACATAGAACGGGTGCTGGACCGTGGCCTGCACGGCTTCGACCGTACCGTCGGCGTGGCGCACCTCGATTCGTAGCGCCGGTTGATCTGGCGTAACGAACGTCTGCGCCACCTGACGGAAGTCGACCCTGCCGTCGCCATCGGTTCCTTCGTAGCGCGATGCGACCCAATCGCCTGCGACGATTCGTTCGATCGGTACAACGCCCTCTCGAGTATGCACCAGCGTGCCCGCGAGGAAGCAGGGACCCTGAAGTACGGGTGTCGTCTCACTGGCGCCCAACACCACACGCTCCGCCGCGGCTACTCGCCCGGCAGTGGCCGTCGCCCTCGCCTCTAGCACGGGCGGGAATACCGCGCTCAGCGCCGAGGTGGTGAACTCATGCCAGAAACGCCCTTCCAATTCGTTGTTCGCGAATGCGAGCTGGGGCAAATCGACCTTGTCGCCACTGAACAGATACCTCCCATATCCCGCCGGCGTGTAGTTCATGCCTACCTCCGCCAACTCGGAGCTTAGGCTGAGTCCGGATTTGTAGAAGCCGACGACGTCGTTCAACAGCGAACCGGCGACGCCGCGTTCCTCCAACTCCACGGCGGCCGGCAACACCGCCATTTTGACACCACGCGCGGCACCGTCCGCGCTCCAATGAGGAAGCATGCGCTCCGGGCCGATGATCCGTTGACCGAATTCGGTCTTGCCTAGCCAAGTGTCGTTGTAAAGCCCCCGGACGGCCTTGTTCGTCGCGTTGAGTGCATCCGCCACCTGGTTGTATTCCGCGGCGAAATCGGCGTCGAAATCCGGAAGGTAGGAGCCCAATTTGTCGGCTAGGGCCTGCCAGTTGAGCATCCACCCCATTCCCGGCAAGCTGCCGCCGTAGCCGGCGACTCCGATGGAACCGACGGGGCGTTGCCCGATCTCGGCCAGCATTGCATCGCTCATGCCGGTCTGGGCCCAGGTTTCTCCGGGCAGCGGCTCGATCTTCACCGGCTCATTGAATTGCAAGCGATAGGTTTTCGCCGTACCGCTGCGCGCGTGCGCAGCTGTGCGCGGGGCGCGCTCCGCGACCAGAGCGCTCTCGCTCGTCGAGAGCGGCAACCCCGAGCCGGTGCCGGTCGAACCTTCTTCCTCCCGGATCATACGCGCGCGCATAGCAGCATCCTCGGGCGCCCATTGCGCGCGAAGCGAATCCGCATCCGGCGGCGGCTGCCGCACAGCCGCCCCCTCGGCGATAGAGTTACCGATCGTGTTGGCAACGACCTGCAAACCCAGCTGAGTCAATGCTGTTCCGTTGAGATTCCCGCTCGCCGCGGCGCCAACAGCTCCACCGGCAATGCCTCCGATCAGATTGCGAGTGAACGTCCTTCCAATCTCTTTCTGCGCGGTGCCGTTCTTCATCGCATCGCCCCAACCAGCCTCGCCGCCGTACTGCAAGCGGCCAATGCCTTGGGCCACGGCATATCCAACGCCCGCGCTGGCTGCAGAAATCGCAAGGTTCTTCCAATCGAAGCCACTCTGCTCGCCAGCGACGATGTTCACACCCTGCGAGGCGACGTTGTTGATCGCGCCAGTCGCTATCGCCTGCCCCCAACCCGGCAACGCCGACAGACCTTGTTTGATCGGCTCCAGGCCTGTTATCCCACCCGTGAGATATGCACCCGCAGCGGCAATACCGACCTGTTTCCAACTGAACTTGTCCTGCTCGCCGCCGGCGATCAACACCGCCTGACTGGCGATCGAGCCGACCGCAGCACCGGCCGCCAACGCACCGGCGCCCGCGCTCAGGCCCGCACTCATCGCGGCACCGAAACCCCATGCGCCTGCCGTCATCGCGCCGGGCGCCATCGCCGCGCTCACCACGCCCGCGGTGTAGATCGTCACCACGACCATCACCACGATCGCCAGTACTTTGACGAACCCGCCGCAGCCACCCTTCTTGGGCGCCGGCGGCGGCGGCGGTTCCGGCAACGTCGGGCTGGTATTCCCCATCGCCGAACCCGCGTCGTACGGCTTGAACGTCCCCGCGTTGTTATGGATGTTGGCGACCTTGTTCGGCACCGTCAGTACGGTGTTCGCGATCAAGGGCTGGTTCGGCGCCAGACCGTTCGCGTCGGCCAGCAGGTACCACATCGCGCCGTCGCCCCACACCGCGGTGGCGATGCTCTGCAAGGTGTCGCCGGCCTTGACGATGTAGCTGCCGGGCGCGGCGGTCGGATACAGGCTGTTGATCGGCTGGTAGTTCTGGTCGAAGTCGACGCCGCTGACCGGGGTGAAGCGCTTGTGGCGGTCGTCGTTGCGCGCGCCGGCCGGGGCCTGGTTCTGCGCCAGCTCCTTGACGTAGTCGATGCGGTCGATGCCGTCGTTGCCGAGGTTGCCGACCTGGCGGTCGTCGAACAGGAAGTAGCTGTGGTAGCGGTTCTGGGTCGCGTTGTAGATGCGGCCGTTGATGAATTCGCCGCCCATCAGTTCGTCGCGCTGCAGGATGCGGCCTTCGCCGTCGACCTGGTACGAGAACGAACGTCCGCCGGTTTCGTCGCGCGCGACCAGGATCCGGCCCAGGTCGTCGTAGCTGTAGTGCGAGAAACCCGGCGCCCACGGGCCCTTGACTCCGGGCGCGCTGCCGTCGATGCGGATTTCCTGCTGTTTGGCGCTGTCGAACCACTGGTAGGTGTAGCTGGTCTTGACCGTCGCGCCGGGGTTGGCGTTGTTGTCGTAGGTCTGGGTGTACTCGACCGTGCCGTCGCCGAGGCGATAGGTACGGGTGCCGGTGTTCTTGAGGTTGTCGAAGTCCTGCACCAGCAGGCTGTCGCGATCCCAGGTGTGGGTGATGTGGTTGCGCAGCGTGCCGCCGCCGTCGTACTCGCGGTAGTCAAGCACGCGGCCGGACAAGTCGTTGCTGCGGCTGGCGCGCACCACGCCGCCGATCTTGGTGTCGGTCAGGTAGCCCATCGAATCGTAAGCGTACTGTTCGACGTGGCCGTCGCTGGCGTAAGTCGCTTCGATGCGCTGACCGGCGCGGTCGTAGGAGACGAGTACGCCATCGCCGCTGTCGCCCTGCCAGACCCACGCCGAGGCGTCGGTCTTGCTGGTCGCGGTTCCGCGCAGCTTGCCCATCGTCACGGTGAAGCGGTTCATCGCGTCGTACTGGTACCAGTACTCCTGCGGGCGGCTCTGGTCGAGTTGCAGGGTCAGCGGGTCGACGTAGACCGCCTTCATGTAGACCCGGTTGCCGTTGCCGTCGAAGCGATAGTCGATGACGTAGCGTGGGTCCTGGATGTGGGTCAGTCGGTTGAGTTCGTCGTAAGTGGCAACCGACTGCTGGAACACCCAAGCGCCGTTCTTGCCGGTCTGGCCTTCGAAGGTGCGGTTGCCGTTGCGGTCGTACTCGTAGCGCGAGACGATGCCTTCGCGCTGGTCGTTGAGGGTCTTGATCAGGCCGTTGTTGTAGTACTCGTAAACGATCTCCTGTCCGGCCGTGCGCTTGTCGGTGGTGGAGCTGGCGAGCAGGCCGGCGCGGTTGTAGCGGTAGTAGAAGAGGTTGCCGCCGAGGTCGCGGTGCTGCAGCTTCTGTCCGTAGGCGTTGACCACGTCGGTCATGCTGCGGCCGTTGGCCTGCGCGGTGGTGCGTTCCCACGCGCCGTTGCCGCCGTCGGCCTGCGCGTTCCACACCGCGGTGTAGGTGGTAACGCGGCCTTCGGCGCTGACGGTGCGGCTGACTTCGCCCTCGATGCTGTAATCCGTGGTGTCGCTGCCGAGCAGATTGGTGCGGCGCAGGCGGCGGTCTTGCTCGTCGTAGGCGTAGGTCTCGCTGGCGCGCTGCCCGTCGGTGCGGACGGGGCGGTCGAGCTGGACCAGGCGGTTGCCGTTGTCGTAACGGTAGTCGGTCTGGTGACCGATCTCGTCGATCATGACCCGCTGGTTGCCGAACACGTCGTAGCGGTAGGTCTTGCTGCCGCCGTCGGCATGCCACTCCTGCGACACGCTGGGCTTGGCGCTGCCGTAGTTCCAGGCCTGGGTGGTGAGGTTGCCGTTGGCGTCGAGGTAGCCGACGAGGCTGCCGGCGAGGTCGTAGTAATAGGTCTGCTCGGGCCGCGCACGGGCGGTGAAGCCGTTGGCGTAGGTGACGGCGGTTTCCGGATCGCGCACCTTCACCAACTTGCCTAACGTGTTGTACTCAAGCTCCCTGATGCGCGCGTTCCCGTCCTTGTCGACGCTGACGGTTTCGGTAGCGATCTCCCCAAATGCATTCCAGTTCTGGCGTCTATGGACGGTCTGCGACGGCGATTGCAGATTCCTGTAAATCCAACGCACCTCGCTCGAAGAACCGTTCGCGACGGGCCAGAAGTATCCGTTGTAGCGTCCCTGGCTGAGCGCTCCGCCGGGATTTTGCGCTTGCTCCAGCGAGGTGTAGATATCGTAGTAGTACTCGTAGGCCTTGCTCTTGTCCAAGCCGACCGCGTCCCAATAGAATTTTCCATCCTGCGCTCGTCGCACGATGACCTGCTGGAACGGCTGGTTCGCGTCGCCTTCGGGGCGGTAATGCAAGACCGCATATTCGCCCCAGGCCGGCGGAGTCAGGCTGAGCGTGTACAAATCCGAGGCGACCACGATAGTCGCGTTCGGTTGCCGCAGGGGGCCGATTTGCACCGTCCCGGTGGCGCTGTAAGTGATCGGCGGAATGGTCCGGCCAGCGCTGCTAAGCGTGGCCTCCAGGGTGTAGGCAGTGAACGAACTTCCCGCTTCGTCCAACAGCCATTGAGGAATGCTCCAGTTGAGTTCGCCGTTGCTGATCGGCAGATCGCTTACGGACAGCGCAACGCTGCCGTTGGGCCGTTTTAGTGAAAAGCTGACACTGGCCGCACCGAGCGGGAGATTGCCGAAGCGCAGTGCGCCCGGGGTGTGCTCGTATTCCAGTTGGATACGCGGCGCACCGCCTATGGTGATCTCGCCGATAGCTTGACTGAAGAAATTCGGATAGCTGGCATGCACCCGAATTTCGTAGTCACCGCTCAAGCCTGCTGGCGCCGTCCAAAGAAATCGCTGGTCGACATTCAATGGAAGATAATCGATCGACCATGCGTCTTGCGTTCCCTTACGCCGGTACTGGACCGCCGACCAGATCGCGCGAGTACCGTCAACGGCACGCAGAGTCATGATCTGCAATGAATTTCCGCTCCAAACGAAAGTGCCCACGCCGCTGATCATGAATGCCGGCGAAGACTGGATTACTTCCATGCCGATCATGGCGCCGGATCCCGCGCGCATCCAATAACGCTCGCGACGCATCAAAGTGCCGTCGTTCTTCACCGAGACGTACCACACCTCGTAGTCCGCCGCGGGCAGGACGGAAATGTCCGCGGTCGCCATGCCCTGCTCCTGGCTTCGGCTGATCGGCAGTTCCTGGAAGGCCCCGTCGGAGTTCCAGACGCGGTAGTACAAGCGAGGCGAGTTGTCTTCGGCGAACGCGTCGTTGGGCAGCAGGACCGTGCCTGTCGAGAACACCGCCGGCGCGACCGGATTCACGGCGACGAGGGTTTCGACGGGCTGTTTGAAGTAGAAACCCGCGCTATAGGCGCCGCCTTGAACGTCGGCCCTGCCGGTTCCGGTGGCGATCTGATACTCGCGGCCGCCCGCCATCGAGCGCGAGACGATGTAGACAGCAACCGAAAAACTCGCGCGACCTTGGACCTTGTCGCCGGATCGGAATCCGCCCTCATGATAGGCCGAGGGCATACGGATGGTTGCCCGCCGATCCGCCTGGGTTCCCACGAACTGACCGTTGAACGACCCGCCCGCGCTGCCACCGCCCGGATCGTCAGGATGCTGGGGGCTTCCTCCCACCCAGTAGGATTCTTCGCCACTCACTACGATTCTGATCTGGTACTGCGGCCCGAACTGCGCTGCGTAATCGGGTAGATTGATAGTGAACGTCAGGGTGTCGGGCTTGGAACCGTGAGCGCCGCTGCTCTCAAAGCCTGCTGAGTTCGTCATCGACGCCATCGCCCCGCCGCCGCCGCGGATCGACAAGGCCCCGTTGTTCGACGCGTTGAGTATCGGCACGACAGGTGGATAGCCCACAGGTCCGCCCACGCCGACTTGAATCTGCCCGATTCGATTGGAGCTGGCCGGGATAGGATTGAGGTCCCAACGCCCCGAATCCGGATTCATGGTCGGTTGAATCACATCGACGACCTTGTTGCGCTTGTCGTACAGCGTGATCGTGGTGAATACCCCGGGATATCCCGGAACGGACTGGTAGGCGACGTAGCGCAGATCGGAACTCTGCGATTCCATCCGCAGCGCTGCGTTACCGTTGGCGTCGTAGTAGTAGACGCGCACGACGCCGCCTTCCATGTTGCCGCGGATCATGCGGCCGGCCAGATCGTACTCAGCGAACTCCTGCAAGACCGTGCCCGGGCCGATGCCGCGGCCGGTCACCTCGCCGAACAGGTTGTAAGCGGTGCGGCGCTCGACGCTGCGGCTGCCGTCGCTGGCGACGGTGACGCGCGCGGTTTCGCGGCCGGACACGTCGTAGGTCACTTGCACGGTCTCGCTGCGCTTGGCGCCGGCCGAATCCGTGCGTTGGTAGCTCATGCCGACCATATCGCCGGCGACGTTGTAGGCGTAATCGGTCGTGTAGCCCATCGCGTTGGCCTGCGACATCAGGCGACCGCCGACACCGTAAGCGTAGATGTCGGTTTGGCTGGCCTCGCCCGCAGTACCTACACGCACTTCGCGCACGACCTGATGCAGGCCGTTGTAGCTGTACTCGGTACGCGCGGTCACAGTACGGCCGGCGTGATCGACGAAACCGGGCAGGATCTTGGCGATATTGCGGCCGAGCTTGTCGTACTCCCAACCGAACGCATTGCCCAGCGCGTCGGTGCGACGCAACAGGTTTCCGGCAGCGTCGTAGGCGTAGCCGGTGGTCGCATCGGCGTCGCGGATTTCGGTCAGCTGGCCGTTGCCGCCGATGGATCCGCCATCGACCATCGCACGGGTTTCGCTGAGCCGGCGCCCCATCTTGTCGTAGCTGTATGCGGTGACGCGGTCGTTCTGAGCGTCCTGCGGCCACGCGGCAAAATAAGCCGCCAAATCGCCGGTGGCGGGCAGCGCATCGGGATGGCGCTTGGCATAGCGCCGCTCCTTCAGCACGTTGCCTTCGGCGTCGTAGGCCCAGTCGGTGCGGTAGCCTTCGGCGTCGAGCTCCAGGGTCTTGCGGCCCAGCGCGTCGTAGTAGCTGCGGGAGATCCCGCGATTTCCATCGCTGCGGCTCACCAGGCGCCCACCGAGGTCGTACACCCAAAGTTCGGAGAAGCTGCCTTCCTGCAGGGTGTAGTACGAGCCGCCCGGCAAGGCGGCGTCGGCGACCGCGAACAGCACGCCGACGGTGGTCGCTTCGACGCGGCGGCCGGCCGCGTCGTAGCGGTACTGGGTCTCGCGCGCGGCGCTGGACCGGCCGGTGGCGGGATCGAGCGGAACCGCGGGCACGGCGGCGCCCGCCGGCAGCGCCACGGCCTGCACGAACGACCGGATGCGCAGCAGATTGCCGGCGGCGTCGTACTCGTTGAGGGTCAGGCGCCCGTTCGGATCGACCTGGCCGATCAGGCGGTCGTTGGCGTCGTAGTAGTAGCGGGTGATCCCGCCGCGACCGTCGACTTTCTCGATCAAGTTGCCGCGGGCGTCGTGGCCGAAGGTTTCTTCCAGATCGGTCGATGCGCCGCCGGTGAGCGCCACGTCGCCGAGGGTGTAGATCGGCCTGCCCAACGCATCGTATGCGGTGCTGCGACCACGCACTTCCTTCGTACCGACCGCTTCATAGGCGCCCGTCTGTCGACCCAGCACATCGTACGTATAGCGATTGACCAAAGCCCCGCGGCTGCCGTCCGTAAGCTCGACGCTCACCGAAAGATAGGCTTCCTCGATCAGTTGGCCGGCCTGATCGTAGGCATACGCGACTTCGCCGCCGAGTTTGTTGCGGTACTTGGAGCGACGGCCTGCCGCATCGTACTCGAAGCTTTCCACGCCGCTTTCGGCATCGGTCGTGCCGACGAGCTGGCCGGCGAGGTCGTAGCGCATGCGCGTGACCGCCACCGCACCGGCCGGCATTGCCGGCGGCGCAGCGCCGCCGAGGGGGCCGGCAACGGGCTGCGAATAGCGGTAAACCGCGGTCGTATTGCCGAGCGCGTCGTATTCGGTTCGGGTCAGGTAGCCCATCGGGTCGACCTGATGGCTCACCCGTCCCAGCGCATCGAAGTAGAAATAGCCGGCGTTGCCGAGCGCGTCGACGACCTTGGTCGCGCCGCCGAACGCGTCGTAGCTGCGGGCGATAATGGCGCCCTGGGCGTCAATGGACTGCGTCGCGCGTCCGTTTAGGTCGTATCGTGTGCGGCTGGTGTACGCGGCCAACAGCGCGGCCTTCTGCGAGGCGCTCAGGGCCGATGCGCGCAGCGGAGCGCCGCTTGTGTCGGTGAATCCGCCGCGGCTCTTGCGCTCGGCCAAAGCCCATTCCGAATCGGATTCGGCCAGCTCCACGCCGCGCGGGTCGATCGCTGCGATCAATTGCCCGAACGCGTCGTATACGCGGCGCACGGTGTTCGCCACGGCCGTGCCGGCGGCCCGGGTTTCCTCGATCAGTCGGCCGGCCGGGTCGTATTTGCGCCGCGTTTCGGTTTGCGCCGACGTTCCCCACGCGGCGAATTCGGCGACGACTTGCCCCAGTCCGTCGCGCTGATAGCGGCGTACCACGCCATAGTCGTCGGTGCTTTCCAGCACACGGCCAGCGCCGTCGTAGCGCAGTTTCGTCCCCTCGCTCCAACCGTTCACGACGATGCTGTCGACGGTGTCGGCGAGCATGATCGGACGCTGGTTCCGGGCGTCGCTTATCCGGGTCAGCACGACATTGCCTGCGGCGTCGTAGCGCGTCTCGTTCAACCGCTTGATCGCGTCGTAGACGAAACGCACCCGACCGGCGGCGTCGTAGAACCACATCGTGGTCGGATGGGTTTCGCGCGAGTCGCTCTGCACGTACTGAGCGAACCACCCCGCCATGCCGGCCTCGGTGTAAGCCGCCGGCGCGGCCGCCGGATACGCGGCGGTGCGCATGAAACGCACAGCCATACGCAGGCGGCCGGTCGCATCGTAAGTGTTCCGGGTCACCCGATCGCCCGCATCGACCTGCCAAGTCACTCGGCCGGCTGCGTCGTAGACCCAACGCTCCTCGGCGACCTGTTCGCGCGGTTGCGCGGCGGTCCAGGCGTCCAGGCTGGCGCGGTCGATCGCGCTGTTGGCCGGATAAGTTGCCGCATATCTGGCGCTGGCGAGCAGATTGCCGGCCGCGTCGTAACGGTTACGCACGACATAGCCGCCCGCGTCGATCTGGAACAAGGCGCGGCCGGCGGCGTCGTACACCGCGCGTCCGGTACGGTCGGCCGCATGCGCGCCGGCGCCTTGCGCTGCCAGCGCCGTAGCAACTTCGCTCACGCTGGGCGCGTCGCCCAGGCCGCTCACGGGCGTCGCGTAGGCGATGCTGCGCACGATGTTGCCGCCGTTGTCGTAGACGCTTTCGCGCACGGCGTTGGAGGCATCGACTGCGTAGCGTATGCGGCCGTCGCGATCGTAGGCGTAGCGGGTGACGCGGTCGTCCGCGGTCTGCGCGGGCAGCGCGTTCTCGGCTTTCTGCAGGTCCAGCCACGGCGCCATCCAGGCGATGTCGATCGCGGTCGCATAGGCGCGAACGCGGATCAGGCGGCCTTCCTGGTCGTAGCTGCGCGCTTCCACCGCGCCGGTGGCGTCGATGGTGTAGGCCAGCCGTCCCACGCTGTCGTAGACGTAGCGGATGAATTGCCCGAGCGCGTCGCGGCGCGCGACCAAATGATTGTCGTCGTCGTAGAAGAATTCGGTGCGGATCGCCAACCCGTCCGGGTCGACGGTGCTCGATTCCAGTCGGCCGAGCTTGTCGTAGCTGTTCTGGGTGACCCGCGCCGCGGCCGTGCCCATGCCCTCGGTGACGCGAACCGTGCGGCCGGCGGCATCGTATTCGTAGCCGGTGGTCAGATTGAGCCGGCCGGCGCCGGCATCCACCACCACGCTGGCCTGACGGCCGTTGAGGTCGTACTTGACCTCGACGGCGGTACCGTTGGGGTCGGTGGTACGGATCAGCTGGCCCTTGGCGTCGTAATCGTAACGGGTCTTGATCGCCAGGCCGTCGGGATCGAGGGTGCGGGTCAGCATGCGCCCGACCGCGTCGTACTCGAACACGGTCTTGACCCCACGCGCGTCGATCGTCTCGATCAGCTGACCGGCCTTGTCGTAGCTCGAACGCACGACGCCGTCCGGCGTGGTCACCGACTTCAGCCGGCCGTCGAGGTCGTAGGCATAGACGGTCTTGTTGCCGCGGCCGTCGGTCAGTTCGACCACCTGGCCGTGCTCGTTGTGGCGCGCGACGGTCTCGATGCCTTCGGCGCTGCGCGTGCGCACTTCGCGGTTGAATGCGGTGTAGCTGTACTCGGTGCGCGCACCGGTGCGGTCGGTGCGCGTCAGTACGTTGCCGAACGCGTCGTTGACGAAGTGGGTCCAGTTGCCGGCCGCGTCGCCGGTGGCGGCGACGCGGCCGGCGCGGTCGCGCAGTTGGGTGTAATCGGCGACGCCGAAGCCGCTCTCGGCCCGCACCAAGCCGTAGCGATCGTACGAGGTGTAGCACTCGCTCCAACTCTGCGGCGACGAATACGAACGGACCGTCGTCACCCGCCCCATCGCATCGTAGTCGTAGCCGGTGTCGAGGGCGGTGGCGTCGCTGCGGTCCAGATAGCTGGTCCACGAGCGGGTCGCGCTCAGCTGTCCCCACGCGCCATAGGTGTTGCGGGTCAGGCCGCCCATCGCATCGATGGCCTCGCGTACCGCGCCGGCGGTGGTGTAGCTCAGACGGGTGCGGCTGGCCTGGGCATCGTCGAGCAGCGCGAACGCGGTGCGTTCGGCGTCGCCGAGCGCGCCGCCGCGCATCTGGCCGAGCGAGGCGCTGGTCAGGCGCTTCGCGTAGGCCACGGTCTCGGTCAGATCGCCCAGTGCGTTGTAGCGACGTTCGCTGACTTCGCCCAGCGCATTGACCACATGGGTCACGCGGCCGGCGGCATCGTAATAAGACAACGTCGAACGCCCCAGCGCATCGGTCGCCGAGATGCGGCGGCCGGCGGCGTCGTAGGCGTAACGCACGCCCCAGGCGTTCCAGATCGCCTCCACTTGCGCCGCGCCTGGATTGGCGCCGAGCGCCTGCAAGGCCTTGACGCCTTCGCCGCTGAGTTGCGCCAGCAAGCGCCCTTGCAGGTCGTAGCGGTAGCGCGCCTGACGCTCGCCACGGCCTTCGCCGACCAAACGGCCCATCGCATCGTAGTCGTAGCTGGAAACCGCATCGCCGCTGCCGGAATATTCGGTCTGGCGCAGCAGGCGGCCATCGGTGTCGTACTCGTAGTCGGTGCGTTCCATCACCGTGGGAACCACGGTCAGATCGGACAGCAGACGAGCAGGGTCGATCGTCCAACGCAGTGCGCCGTTCTGGGCGATGCGTTGGTTGCCGCCCTTGACCTGGGAGATCGTGCCCGACGAGGTACCGCTGCCGCCGGCGTCCCACTCCAGCGAAGCTTCGGTGTCGATAGCGACGCCGGCGAATTGCGCCGCCTGGATCCTCACGCTCTGTCCGGGACTGAGCCCGCGCACCACCAGGGAAATACGGTGGCGGGCTCCCGGAGCGATAGCGGCCGTGAAGTGGTTGTTCAAGCTCTCCGGAAGTGGTTCATAGACAGCGGCTTGCGAGCTGGCGCCAGCGGAGGACGCCCGCATCAAGCTGGTTTCGCCCCCGCCGGGATTGCCAGGCCCTTGTTCCGCGGGCGGCCGGGCCGGAATCGAGAACTCCTTGAGCTTAACGCCGTCGATCCAGACTTCGACCACCGGAAAACCCGTGGTATCGGAACTGGCGATCGCGTAGAAATTGCCTTCATACATCTTCGGCGTAGCCAGATCCGCGGTGGTCGGCACGCGCTCGCCGCGCAGGCGCCGAGACACGTTGCCCATCGCGTCGTACTGGTAGCGGGTGACATAGCCTTCGCCGTCGATCTGCGCCGCCAGCAGGCCTCGCGCGTCGTACTGGTATCGCGTATGGGCGTCGGTGTCGGCTGAAGCTTGGCGCAGTTGTTCGAAGCTGCCGTTTTCGGCGAGTTCCGGCGACGCGGTCAGATCGTAGTCGATCGATTCGATGCGCCGGCCTGCCGCATCGTAGCGATGTTCCTGCAACCGAAGTTCGGCCGACAGCGTGCCGCGAAGCTGGCCGTCGGCGCTGTAGAAGTAACGGGTCTTGCGGTCGCCGGCGACAGCCGCCGGCGATGCGCTGGCCAAGCTCGGATCGGCGCGCAGCGCCGCCGGGTCGACCGTCGCGGCGCGGACCACGCTGGCGACGACGCGCGAGGCGGCGTCGTAAACATAATCGGTCACTACCCCGCCGCCGCTCACGCTCTTGGCCAGACGGCCGGCTTTGTCGTAGAACCGCCATTCCAGACGATCGTTAGCGGTATCCGCCGCCGGCCGTACGCCGGCGTTGGCCAAGGTCAGCGCGACGGTTTGACCGTTGACCGTCGCAGTCTGCTTCGGCTTGCCGTTCGCATCCAGCAACGCCGCCAGCGCCGCGGCGGCGACCGCGTTGGCGTAGCGGATGCTGCGCACCAATTGGTTGTTGGCGTCGTAGACATATTCCGTCAGCGCGCCGGTGGCATCGATCTCCGCCGCGCGCCGCCCGGCCTCGTCGTACAGCACATGCGTCTTCGCCCCGAGCGCATCCTCGCTCATGCGCAGCCGCCCGTCGGCGTCGTAGTGGTAGCGCACCTGCGACAGCAGCGTGCCGCCGCTGTCGGATTCGGCCAGCGCGAGCAGCTCGCCGGCGTGGTTGTAGGTCGAGGTGCGCACCAGCCCGTTGGCCAGCGTCGTCACCGTGCGCCGCTGCGCGTCGTCGTACTGGGTGACGGTCACCGCGTCGTTGAAACCAGTGACGCGGATCGTCCGGCCCAGGCCGTCGTAAACGAACTGTTCGACCTCCGGCGCGGCGATCGGGCCCGCGTAGCGCTGCAACAACCGGCCTTGCGCGTCGTAGACGAAGCGGGTGCGGATGATCTGGTCGTCGAGCACGCCGCTGCCGTCGGCGGCCAGCGTGGCGTAGCGGGTCACCTGGCTCAGGTTGCCGCGGAAGTCGTATTCGCTGTCGGTGCGTTCGCCGATGCGCGCGTTGGCGCCGGCCCACGCGGCCAGCGCGGCCTCGGTGAACGTGCTGCCGGCGTAGTTGCCTTCCGAGTAGCTCAAAGTCGCCACCAACTGGCCGGCGGCGTTGTAGCGCAGTTCGCTGACCCGCCCCTCGGCGCTGACCTTGAACCGCAGATGCTGCTCCGCGTCGTACACATACCGCGTCGTCGCCGTGGCCGTGTTCGGTCCCGACACCGTCTCGCTCAGCAGCTGGTTGTCGCTGCCGAACGTGCGCTCCACCACCGTGCCGACCGCATCCTCTTGCTTGATCAGGTTCCCGGCCGCGTCGTAGGTGTATTTGACCTCGTTGCCCAACCCGTCGCGGATCGTCGCGACTTGTCCGGCGGCGTCGTAAGTGAACGTCTGGGTCTGACGCGCGCCGTTGACCATCGGGCTGCTGGTCTGCAGCAGCCGGCCCTGCGCGTCGTAGCTCAGGATCGTGTCCTGGCCGAGCGGGTCGACGATGGTCGTGCGGCGGTTCGCGGTGTCGTAACTCAGCGTCGTCGTGCGCAGCACGCCGGCGTCGCTGGTCTGGGCGATGCTGACCACGCGGTACTGGCCGTCGATCAGCTGGTAGCCGAACGCGACCTTGGCGCCGTCGGATTGGGTGATCGAGGCGATCCGGCCGCTGCTGCCGTCGTAGCCGTAGGTGGTGGTAAAGATGTTGCCATCGATGAGCACGTTGTCGTCCGGACTCAGGTCCAGGATCACCGTGCCCAGCCGGCCGGCGCTGTCGTAGCCGTAGCGGACCGCGGTCGAGGTCTGGGTGCCGCTGCTGGTCTGGGTGACGGTGCGGATCTTGCTCAGGCGGCCGTTGGAGTCGTAGTCCAGGTAGGTCGTTTCGCCATTGGCGGTGACGACCTGGCTGAGCGCGCCGGCACCGTTGTAGACATAGCTGACCGCGTTGCCATCGCGGTCGACGCTCTCGATCAGGCGGCCGCTGTTGGCCGCGTCATAGCGCTCGATCAGCTGGCTGCCGCCCTGGGTCCAGGTCCAGCGCTGGTTGCCGCCGTCCCAGGCCAGGGTGTCACGGGTGCCCGCGCCTTCGCTGGCCACGTACAACGAACGCGCCGCGTCCCAGGCGTAGGCGATGCGGCTGCCGTCCCAGTCGGTGCGGTAGACGGCGCTGCCGGCCGTGTTGACCGTCCCGGTCAGGCCGCCGACCTGCTTGCTGACGCCCGCGCGCCAGGTCTCGCCGACCAGCTGCGCCTGGCTGTTGTAAGCCCGGTACAACTCGGCATCGACGCCGCGGCCCATCAGCCATTGGTCGCGGTCGCGCAGGATCAGGTTGCCGGTCGCGGCGTTGACGAACGCCTGCTCCCCGGCCTTGCCGAACCCCGCGCCGCCGATCTGCCCCCGCCCGCCCAGACCCAGCGCCGAGGAGGCCTGCAAGCCCAGTCCATTCCCAGTAACGATCGCGACCATTTTTGCTAATCCGTTTCGTCAGCCGCCCAACGGCGGCTCTCGAATGGACTTCTCGTCACATTTTCAAAAAAGTTTAGCGACCGAACATAAATCTCCAGAACCTGCGCCCTGCTTGGATTTCAGCGGCCACGCAAGGCACAACGGATGCGTCTTGGGCGCGCCTATAGTGAATCCCATCCCCCTCCGGAGCCGCTCGCATGTGGGACCCCGCCAAATACCTCGACTTCGCCGACCTGCGCGGCCGGCCGTTCTTCGATCTCACCGCCCGCATCGGCGCGACCGCGCCGCGCCGGGTCGTCGACCTGGGCTGCGGCCCCGGCAACCTCACCGCGACGCTGGCCCAGCGCTGGCCGCAGGCGGCGTTGGAGGCCAGCGACAATTCGCCGGAGATGGTCGCGGCCGCGCGCAAGCTCGGCATCGACGCGGAGCGGGTCGATGTGCGCGAATGGAAGCCCAAGCCCGATACCGATGTGGTGGTGTCCAACGCGGTGTTGCAGTGGGTGCCCGAACATCGCGAGCTGCTGGAGCGATGGGTGCGCGAACTGCCGGCGGGCGCGTGGATCGCGATCCAGGTGCCGGGCAATTTCGTCGCGCCTTCGCATGTGCTGACGCGTCGGCTCGCGGCCAGCCCGGGCTGGGTCGACAAGCTCGCTGCGGTCGGCTTGCGCGACGACGAGGCGGTGGACGCGCCGACCCAGTACGCCGAGCGCCTGGCGCGGCTGGGCTGTCAGGTCGATGCGTGGGAGACGACGTACACCCAGCGTCTGCAAGGCGAGAACGCGGTGCTGGAGTGGATCACCGGGACGGCGCTGCGGCCGGTCAAGGCGGCGTTGAATGGCGAAGATTGGCAGCGCTTCCGCAGCGAGCTGGCGGCGATGCTGGATGAGGCGTATCCGCCGCGCGGCGATGGGACGACGTGGTTCGAGTTTCGGCGGATCTTCGTGGTGGCGCGCACGCCGCAGTAAGAGGCGTTCGCGCAGGCGTCGCCGCGGCTGCGAGGAGTGCGGGTTTCGGCGTCGTTGTTGGCACGGTCGCGGCTTGCGCCGCTCCTACAGGGAGCTATCGAGGCCGCGATGCGATCGGTATAAAAAGCCTCCCGCCACTATCCTTGTGGCAGGAAGCCAAACCGTTGCCGCGGCCGCTTACAGCGGCGCGCCGCCGAACTTGTGGGTGTATTGCACGAACACCTGCCGGCCCAGCGCATCGAACCAGGACACGTCGTAATACGGGTAGCCGGTGTAGCTGGCGTCGTGCGGCGGCATCTTGTCGAACAGGTTGGTCACCGACACCGACAGCTGGTTGTGGTCGGTGAAGCGGTATTGCAGCGACAGGTTGTAGCGGTAGGTCGCGCCGATCCACGGGCTGCCGCCCTCTTCCGGATCGTAGGCCTCGTTGTAGGAGTCGTAGTTCGGCAGTTTGCCCAGGCGCTCGCCGTGCACGGTCGCGGTCCAGCGGTCGCGCTCCCAGCTGACGCTGGCGCTGGCCTTGCTGCGCGGGATGTCGAAGCCGCTGTTGATCGCGAACTGGTCCTCGACCCGGTCGCCGGCGTACTGCTGGCTCTCGTGTTCGCGCACCCAGCTGTAGTTGCCGCTGAAGCGGAACGTGCCGACCGCGGTGTCCCAGCGCCAGCGCGCGCTGAAGTCGACGCCGTTGGTGCGCTCGCGGGCGATGTTGATCGGATTGACGTAGGTGCCGTACAAGCGGCCGTCGGCGCTGCGCACCACCCGCGCCAGCGCGTCCGCGCAAGTCGGCGAGCCCGCGCTGACCGGGGTGCCGTCCGGGCGCTGGCCCAGGCGGCAGTCGGCCTCGTCCTGCAGCACGCTGTCGGCGCGCAGGTCCTGGACCTGGTGGCGCAGGTCGATGTCGTAGTAGTCCAGCGAGAAATCCAGGTTCGCCAGCGGCGACCACACCACGCCGGCGGTCCACGAAGTGCTGGTTTCCGGGTCGAGCTTGCGGTTGCCGCGGCGGGTCACGATCAGGCTCTCGTCCGAATACGAGCAGTCGGCGTAGTCCACGCCCGACTCCTCGCTGCGGCAACGGTAGTAATCGATCGCCGCCGATTCGCTGTTGCCCTCGCCGGCGAACACGTAGTGCAGGTCCGGCGCGCGGAACGCGGTGCCGTAGGAGCCGCGCAGCAGCAGCGTGTCCAGCGGCCGCCATTCCAGGCCGGCGCTGTAGGTGAACTTGTCGATGCTGTTGCCGCTGTAGCGGTACTGGTCGTAACGGCCGGCGACGCTGAGGTTCAGGCGCTCGAACAAGGGCAGGCGCAGTTCGCCGGCCGCGGCCCAGCGATCGCGGCTGCCGTGGCCGTCGGAATCGCGCCAGCTGTAGTAGTAGTACTGGGTCGCCAGCGGATCCGGACGCAGGTTGTAGCTCTGGTTGCCCGCTTCCACCGTGCCGGCGAAACCGGCCGCGCCGGCCGGCAGCTGGAACAGCTCGGTGTTGGTGAAGGTCAGCGACAGCGTGTCGGTACGCGACTTGGGCTGGTACACGGTGCGCGCGGCGATGGAGTCGTACTCGGCGCGGGTCAGCGGCCGGTACAGGCGCGAGGGATCGGCGTCGAAGATCGGATGGCCGTCGTCGTCGGTGCCCAGCTGCGGGCCGAGGAACAGCGCGTTGGCCTTGGCCGCGACGATCTGCGGCCAGCTGATCGTGGACTGGTACTGCGAATGGCTCAGCGCGGTTTCCCAGTCCCAGTTCGCGCCCCAGCGGCCCTTGAAGCCGGTGGTCACGCTGAACGTCTTCTGCCGGGTGCGGATGTCGCCGTTGTTCAGGCCGCCCATTTCCTCGGGCGTGAACTGGCGCTGCCAGTACTCGACCTGGTCGGTGGCGCGGTTGAAGAAGTAGCCGCTCTCGTCGCCGTCGGGGCGCTGGTAGACCCACTGGGTCACGTCGCGGAACATCGACAGGTCGTGATAGCCCAGTTGCAGGTCGGCGAACCACTCGCTGTCGTTGTCGAAGCGGTAGCTCAGCGAGCCGTAGGCGTTGATGCCGCGGCGCTTGCTGAGGATGGTGCCGTAGCCGATCGAACGGTCGCTGCCGCAGTAATAACCGTCTTCGCCGTCGGCGCCGTAGCGCGGGCGCGAGGCGCGATAGGTGTTGCCGCCGTTGAGCGAGGACAGGCCGTCGCAGGCCGCGCCCGGGTCGAGGTATTCGTCGTCCCAGTTGGTGCGCAGGAAAGTCCGGCGCGGCGCGCGGCTGCCGGCGCTGGGGCCGTCCAGGGTCGAGTCCTGGCGCGCGCGGTCGTAAGCCCACAGCGGGTTCTGCACCAGCAGCTCGGCGCCGTAGATCGCGGTGAAGCGGTCGTTGCTGTAGCCGCTGGACACGCTCAGGTCGAAGGATTCGGCGCCGCCGCGGGTGGCGTCGCCCATGCGCACGTCGACGGTGGTGCCGTCGGCCTGCTTCTTGAGGATGAAGTTGACCACGCCGGAGATCGCGTCGGAGCCGTAGATGGCCGAGGCGCTGCCGGTCAGGATTTCGATCCGCTCGACCATGCCGAGCGGAATATTGGAAATGTCGGTGAAGTTGCTGCGGCCCTTGAACGGCATCGGAAAGTCGGCGATGCGGCGGCCGTTGACCAGCACCAGGGTGTGGTTGGGGCCGAGGCCGCGCAGGTCGACCTGTTGCGCACCGGGCGAGAAATCGGCGCCGCTGGCCGATTGCTGGCTCTGGGTCTCGCCGCCGTTCTGGGTCATCGCGCGCAGCACGTCGGGCACGCTGGTGAAGCCGTTGGCCTTGATCTCCTGCGCGGTCATCACCGTGACCGGCGCCGGGCCTTCGATCTGCGCGCGCGGAATGCGCGAGCCGGTGACCTGGATGGCTTCCAGGTCGGTCGCCGCCGGCGGCTCCGGCGAGGCGCCGCCGGTGGCCGCCTGCGCGCGCGGCGCGGCGGCCGCGGCGGGCCGGGACTTGGGCGCAGCCGCGTCCTTGACGATGACCATGCCGCCGGAGGGATCGCGACGGGCGACGAAGCCGCTGCCGCGCAGCAGCCGGTCGAGCGCGTCGCCGGCCGGCATGGTGCCGCTGACGCCGGCGGTGCGCAGGCCGCGCAACTGGTCGGCGGAATAGACGAACTGGGCGCCGGACTGGCGCGCCAGCGCATCCAGCGCGGCCGACAGGTCGCCGGCCGGGATCTCGACCCGCGCCGGCGCCCCCTGCGCCTGCGCGGACAGGGCGGCGGAACAGGCCAACGTCAACAGCACCACACGCAAACCACGCAGCATCGGTTTCCCCTCCCCATCGGCGCTCGTACGGCGCCGTTGTGTATGTCAGACGAACGAAGTCGGCAAATCCCGCACGCGCCGGCGGCAACGAGCCCGGCCGCGAGGGGCGCGTAGTGTGCCGAGGCGAGCGTCGGTGGAACAGCGACCGAACGCCCTCATCCGCCCTTCGGGCACCTTCTCCCGCAAGCGGGAGAAGGAACAGCAAGGGCTCTCGCGCTCCCGACCTCCCCAGAGCGGGACGCGAGCTCCACGCACCACAAACCAGCTTTCCTTCTTCCGCTCGCGGCAGAAGGTGCCCGAAGGACGGACGAGGGCCGCTCTCAGCGACTGCGCAACACGATCCGGTCCGGCAACCGCTCCGCCTTCACCGGCATCGCCTGCTCCAGCAGCCCGACGAACATCTCCGCGTTCGACCAGCGGAAATTGCCGCCCACGCGCAGCTCGCCGGCCGCGTCATCGGCGATCACCAGCTTGCGCGCGCTGTAGCGGTTGAACTCGGCCGCGGCCTGCGCCAGCGGGGTATCGCGGAACACCAGGAATCCGTTGCGCCAGTCGACGTAGCGCTCGGCCTCTTCGACCGCCACGCTGCGCACCAGCACCCCCCCGTTCGGCCCGGCCAGGGCGATGCTGCCGGCCGGCAGCAGCGTGGTCGGCTGGGGATGGCCGCCGACCGGCTCGGACTCCAGCCGCACCGTGCCCTCGGTGACCACCACGCGCAGGTCGGCGCCGTCGCGGCGCACCGAGAAATGCGTGCCCACCGCCACCACCCGGCGGGTACCGGCCGCGACCGCGAACGGCCGCCGCGGATCCTTGGCCACGGCGAAAAACGCCTCGCCCTGGGCCAGTTCGACCCGCCGCTGCGCGCCCGACAGCGCGACCTCGATGCGGCTGTCGCTGCTCAGGGTCGCGTGCGAGCCATCGGCCAGCGCGACGTCGTCGGTCTTGCCGAGCACGGTGCGGTAACTGGAACGCTCGACCGCGCCGTACTGCAGCCAGCCCCAGCCCAAGCCGACCGCCAGCGTCGCCACCGCCGCCGCGGCCGCGTACGGCCAGCGCGAAGCGCGCGCCGGTTTAGGCCGCGCCTGGAAGCTCAACGCATCGGCGCGCAACGGCGAGGCCGCGGCGTCCGCCGGCGCGTCGGCGCGCGCAGGCGCGGCCTCGTCCCAGCTCAGACGCTCCGGCACGCCCGAGTCGACGCCGGCCAGGGCGCGCAACCGCGCCGCCTGCGTCCACGCCGCCTGCAGGCGCACGAACGCGACCCGGTGCGCGGTCGCGCGCGCCAGCCAGGCTTCGAGCTCGGCCTGCGCCGCCGCCGGCCAATCGCCGCTTTCGCGTCGGGCCAGCCACTGCGCAGCGGTGTCTTCAATCTCCCTGCTTGCCGCCATGTCCGTCATGTCCCTGCGCCTCGTCGTGCGTAGCCGAACGCCGCGAGCGGCCGGGCGCGGCCATTCCGGCTCCGTCCTGCCCGCCCGCCTCGCCGCCGAAGTAGTGCTCGGCCAACAGGCGCATGCCCTTGGCGATCTGCTTCTCCACGGTCTTCTCGGTGATGCCCATGCGCTGCGCGACCTGCTTCTGCGGCAATTCCTCGACCCGGCGCAACCACACCGCCTCGCGGCAGCGGTCGGGCAGACGGTCGAAGGCCTGCGCCAGGCGGCGCAGGTTCTGGCGCGCGCCGAGCCGGCGCTCGGGCGAGCACTCGTCTATCAAGACGTTCAAGGACTCGAAATCACCCACCGGCTCGATCGAAACCACCCGCCCGCGGCGCAGGCGGTCGGTCATCAGGTGGCGGGCGGTCGCGAACAGGAACGATTTGGGCTGGTGCGGACGGGCCTTGCCGGCGGCTTCGTAGACGCGCACATAGACTTCCTGGCGCAGATCGTGGACTTCGTCCGGATGCGGCCAGGCCCGGCGCAGATACTGCACCAGCGCCGCCTCGTGGCACAGGATGTCGGCGGCGAACCACGCGTCCAGATCGTTGTCCATGCGCGGACATTAGCCCAGCCCCGCGCGCCGCGCATCCGGCGCGCACGCGTTCTGCGCCGATGGGGGATCGCGCCGCCCTGCTTCGTCGTGATGTAAAGATCCCAGTTCGGAGGCCGTGCGATGCAGCGTTCGTCGATGTGGTCCTGGTCCGCGTTGCGGCGTAAAACCCTGGCGGGGCTGTGGCTGGCCGCGGGCCTCGCCGGCGCGGGCCTGAACGCGCACGCGCAAACGCCCGCCGACGGCGCCGATCCGGCCCAGCGCGACGGCTATCGCTATTACCAGATCGGCCGCATCGACGCGCCGCGCCCGCAGCCGACCCGCGCCGGCCTGATGCTGGTCGGCGGCGGCGAGTGGCCGCGCGAAGCCTTCGCCTGGATGGTCGAACGCGCCGGCCACGGCCGCATCGTGATCCTGCGCGCGTCCGGCTCGGTCGAAGCGCAGAACGAATTCTTCGACGACATCGGCGGCATCACCGGTGCGCAGACCCTGGTGTTCCAGGACCGCCGCGCCGCCAGCGACCCGCAGGTGCTCGACATCGTCCGCCATGCCGACGGCATCTTCATCGCCGGCGGCGACCAGTCGCGCTACGTGCGCTACTGGAAGGACACGCCGCTGGCGCGCGCGCTCGACGCGCACGTGCGCGCGGGCAAGCCGATCGGCGGCACCAGCGCGGGGCTGGCGATCCTCGGCGCGTATTCGTACGGCGCGATGGACGGCGGCAGCGTGGTCTCGCAAACCGCGCTGGAGGATCCGGCCGGGCCGAAGCTGACGATGGTCGACGATTTCCTGCACCTGCCGTACCTGCACAACGTCATCACCGACAGCCACTTCGGCAAGCGCCAGCGCCTGGGCCGGCTGATCGCGTTCCTGGCGCGGCTGTCGAACGAACACGGTCGCCGCGACTTAGTCGGCCTCGGCGTCGACGAATACACCGCGCTGTGCATCGACGCGCACGGCGAAGGCAGCGTGTTCAGCGGTAACGGCGGCAAGGTCTGGCTGGTCAAGCCGCGCCAGCCGGCGACGTTCGCGCAGGGCGAGCCGCTGAGCCAGCGTTCGGTGCCGGTGATCGGCATCGGCGAGGGCAGCGCGCTGCGCATGCGCGACTTCAAGGTGGAGCGGCCGGCGTTCGTCGAGCTTTATGATGTCGAGTCCGGGCAGCTGATCCTGCGCGAGGGTCCCGCCGACGGCGACGCCGCGCGCGACGCCCTGCGGCTGCCGAACTTGTCCTATGGAGCCGATGATGACGAACTCGTTGCGCCGTAAGCTGCACCTCGATCTGCGCGGCGCCTGCTGCGCCGCCTTGCTGGGATCGATGGCGCTCGCGCCCGCCGCCTGGGCGGCGGATGCCGCCCAGGCTGCCGCGCCCAAACCCGTGCTGGTGATCCACGGCGGCGCCGGCGTCGAGCGCGCCGGCCTGACCGAACAAGACCAGAAGGACGCGCGCGCGGCGCTGGAAAGCGCGCTGCGCGCCGGCCACGCCGCGCTCGCCGCGGGCAAGCCGGCGCTGGATGCGGTCAGCGCAGCGATCGTGGTGCTGGAAGACGCGCCGATGTTCAACGCCGGTCGCGGCGCGGTGTTCACCCACGACGGCAAGAACGAACTCGATTCGGCGCTGATGGACGGCGCCAGCGGCCGCGCCGGCGCGGTCGCCGGCGTGCACCGGGTCAAGAATCCGATCACTTTGGCTCGCGCGGTGATGGAGAAATCCAAGCACGTGATGCTGGTCGGCGACGGTGCGGAAGTCTTCGCCAAGGAAGCCGGCGTGACCCTGGTCGACCCGTCGTACTTCCGCACCGAAAAGCGCTGGCAGCAGTTGCAGAAGGCGCTCAAGGAAGAAGCCTCGGGTCAGGCCCACGCCGATCTCGAAACCGCGAAGCACTTCGGCACCGTCGGCGCGGTCGCGCTCGACGCCCAGGGGCGTCTGGCCGCCGGCACCTCCACCGGCGGCATGACCAACAAGCGCTACGGCCGGGTCGGCGATTCGCCGATCATCGGCGCGGGCACCTATGCCGACGCGCGCTGCGCGGTGTCGGGCACCGGCTGGGGCGAGTACTACATCCGCGCCGTGGCCGCGCACGAGATCTGCGCGCGCATGCGCTACGCCGGCCAGAGCGTGCGCGAAGCCGCCGAGGGCGTGATCGACCGCGACATCCCCGCCGCCGGCGGCGACGGCGGCGCGATCGTGCTCGGCGCCAACGGCGAGTTCGCGCTGCCGTTCAACACCGAAGGCATGTACCGCGGCTGGATCGGCGCGGACGGCGTGCCGCACGTGGCGCTGTTCAAGGACGAGAAGCTGGCGGAGCCGGCGGCGCGCTGAGTCCGGGGTGCGGCATCGCGGCGCAGCGACTTCGTCCTGCGCCGACTGCCGCGCGCATCGAGCCGAGGCCGCTGCAGGAGCGGCGCAAGCCGCGACCGCGGCAACGCGGCTGCGGCGTGGCTTTGGTCGTCGCTGGGGTGTCGCGGTCGCGGCTCGCGCCGCTCCTACAGGGGCGTTCGCGGCGGGCCGCCGGCCCGGCCAGGCATAATCCGCCGGTCCCGCTACGGCCTTGCGCATGGCCCTGATCGAACGACACAGCGAAATCGCCGCGCCCGCGGACCATGTCTATGCGGTGTCGCAGGACTATGCGGTGCGCTACGGCTGGGACCCGTTTCCCGAGCGCATCGAGGTGGTCGGCGACGCGGTCGCCCCGCTCGCGGTCGGCAGTGAAGTCAGGGTCCGCAACAAGTTCGGCCTGCACATGCAGGTGCGCTTCGTCCAGCTCAAGCCGCCCGGCGTCGCCGCCATCGCGATGGTGCGCGGGCCGTGGTTCCTGGAAAAATTCGCCGGCACCTGGATCTTCCAGGCGCTGGACCCGCAGCGCACGCAGGCGCGCTTCCGCTACAGCCTGCGCGCGCGGCCGCGCTGGCTGCGCTGGGCGATCGAGCCGCTGGCGGCGCGCTACTTCGATGCGGTGGTGCGGCGGCGCCTGGCCGGCTTGAAAGCCTACTGCGAGCGCACCTACGCCTCCTGTAGGAGCGGCGCAAGCCGCGACCGCGATACCTAGGCTACGACGAAAGCCGCGCCGCAGTTGCGTTGTCGCGGTCGCGGCTCGCGCCGCTCCTACAGCGGCTACGACCCGGCGGCGCTCAGGCGACGGAAGCGACGTCCTCGGCGACCTGCTCCAGCCACTGCCTGCGTTGCGGTTCTTCGCTGCCCGACACCGGCCCGACCATGCGCCGGATCACCGAGTCCACACCGCACAGACCGAACACGCAACGCTTCCAGATCGCCTCCAACGGATCGCCGAACGCCTCGATCTCGCGCTGCGCCGGCGTGTTGGAGGTATTGAACACCAGCGCATGCCGCGCCTTGAGCAATCCGACCGGCACGCCCTGGTAAGACACGCCGGGCGGATAGCCGTACGCGGTATCCAGGCGGAACACGCGATCGATCCAGCCCTTCATGATCGCCGGCGGCTGTCCCCACCAGTTGGGATGGAAGATCAGGATCAGGTCGGCGCTGGCCAGCTCGGCGCAATGCCGTTCGATCAGCGCATCGTCGGAGCGGGTATTGCCGCTCTCGCCGGTGGGCTGCACCGGATCGAAGCCTTCCGCGTACAGATCGTGGAACGCGATGCGGTAACCGCGATCGCTCAACACGCGATGGGCGGCATCGGCCATCGCGTGGCTGAAACTGGCGGGACTGGGGTTGGCGAGAATCGACAAGGCGAACATGCGCGGCACCGATGATTGAGAGGACGCGGCCACGCGCTGCGCGCCGGCCGCGACGCTCGGATTGGGCCGCCAAGGATAATCGCGCGGAGTCGTCAGCGACGCGGCGCGCGGCTGCGCCGTCGCGTTCGTGCCTGCGGCCCTATTTGCGCTTGGCCAGGCGCGCCGACACCGACGCGCCGTTGAGCTCGCGCAGCGCGTCCTTGCCGTTCCAGCGCGGCGCCGCATCGGCCGACGCGGCCAGACGCGCGGCGGTCTTCAGCGCCGCCGCGTGCAGCGCCGCGTTGCGCTTGCCGACCGAGCGCAAGGCCCAGTTCACCGCCTTCTTGACGAAGTTGCGCGCGTCGCCGGCGTAGGTCTCGATCAGTGCCAGACCGTGCAGGAACCGCGCGTCTTCGGCCGCCTTGTCGTGCACGCTCTTGCTCGCCAGCAGCGCGAACGCGGCGCGGCGCACGAACTCTTCCTCGCGCAGCGCCCACTGACCGATCTTGTCCCACGCATGCGCGCTGCGATCGAACAGGGCGAAGCAGACCGTGTCGCACACCGCCCAGTTGTCGAACTCGCGGACCCAACGGTCCATCTGCGCGGCGGTCACCGCGGCCGGATCGTCGAGATAGGCCGCCAGCAGACGCGCTTCGTACCAGCGGCTGTCCCACAGCGCCGCGGCGAGCGCGCGGTCGCGGCCCAGGCGCTTGGCCAGGGCCTGGATCTTGGCCATCGGCACGCCGAAGGCGCGCTCGTTCGGAATCGCGAAACGCAGCAGGCCGGCGCGATGCTCGTCGCTGGCCGAATCGCGCAACCCGTCCAGGGCCTGGCTCAGGCGTTGCGGCAACGGTAGCGCGGCGAACGCGGCCTGGGCGGCTTTGCGTTCGCTGGCCGGCGACGGTGCGGCGCTCTTCGCGACCGGCCGCTTCGCTGCGGTTTTCTTCGCGATCGCCGGCTTCGCTGCGGCTTTCTTCACCGCGGGTTTCTTGCCCACGGCGTTCTTGGCCGCGGCCTTGCGCGCGGTTTTCGCGGCCGCGGCCTGCTTGCCCGCAGCGGCCTTGCGCGCGATCGCATCGGTGACGGCAGCTCTGGCCACGACGGCCTCCGGTGGGCTCGCGGCCGCCAACAAAAAGGCCGCGGCGCCAATGTACCCATCGGCGCCGCGGCCCGCTATCGCTTCACTGTCGCGTTCGGGCGGATCAGCCCTTGGCGCCCGCCTCAGGCTTCGGCGGCAGCATCAGGCTGGCGACCACCGAGGTGCCGATGATGACCGCCACGCCGAGCAGCGACACCAGGATCGGGATCTTGTACAGATCGATCAGCAGCATCTTCGCGCCGATGAACACCAGCACGGTGGCCAGGCCGTACGGCAGCAGGTGGAAGCGGTCGGCCATGCCCTGCAGCAGGAAGAACATCGCGCGCAGGCCCAGCACCGCGAACACGTTCGAGGTCAGCACGATGAACGGATCGGCGGTGATGGCGAAGATCGCCGGAATCGAATCGACCGCGAAGATCACGTCGGTCACGCCGATCAGCGCGATCACCGCGAACAGCGGGGTGAACCAGCGCTTGCCGTCGCGCATGATCGACAGCTTGCTGTCGTGGTACTCGTCGGTCAGGCGCAGGTGGCCGCGCATCCACTTGAGCACCGGGTTCTGCTCCAGGTCCGGGCTCTTGCCCGCGGCCATCAGCATCTTGATGCCGGTGAACACCAGGAACGCGCCGAACACGTACAGCACCCAGTGGAACTTGGCCAGCAGCAAAGCGCCGGCGAAGATCAGGATCGAGCGCAGCACGATCGCGCCGAGGATGCCGATCACCAGCACGCGCTGGCGCTGCTCCTCGGGCACCGCGAAGTACGAGAACAGCATCAGGAACACGAAGATGTTGTCGACGGCGAGCGACTTCTCGACCAAGTATCCGGTCAGAAACTCAAGCCCGACCCGGTTGCCTACTTCAGCGCCGGACTCTCGGCTCACGTACCACCACAGCGCCGCATTGAACACGAACGCCAGGGCGATCCAGCCCACGCTCCACCACGCCGCTTCCTTGAACGTGACTTTGTGCGGCCCGCCGTGGCGCATCAGCACCAGATCGACGAGCAGCGCGACGACGACGAAGGCGGCGAACGCGCCCCACAGCATCGGACTGCCGATGGTTTCCATTTGACTCTCCCGCAAGACGATTTGGAGGCGCAAGCGCGCCGGTTTCGAGGCCGCAGGCCGCGAAGCGTCGTCCGGAGGGAATTCGGGAGACATGCCTTCGCCGCTGCGGCGAAGGTCTTGCTCGCATCCGGCCGACCGTTCGGTGGTCCGGATACCTGTCGCACCGGGGCGGTGAGCCCGTAGTGACGATGTCGACAGCGGGAGCTACTCCCCTTCTGCGGGCAACGATAGCACGGTTGCCGCTGAACTGCCGTTCAGGATGGGCAGTGCGGCCCGGGCGCCCCGTGTAGGAGCGGCGCGAGCCGCGACCGCGGGGTAGCCGGTCGCGTCGCAAGCGCAGGTGTCGCGGTCGCGGCTCGCGCCGCTCCTACAGGAAGATCGCGCGGTCCCGCATTCAGCCGCCGCGATACACCGCCACCGTTGAGATCCGCGCCGGCTCATAACCATGCTCGACCACCAGCCGCAACCGCCGCGCCCGCTCCGGCTCGAACCGCTCCAGGCGCTTGTGGCCGATGGTCGTGCCCCAGGCCACGGTCCGCCATTGGCCGTCGCGCCAGATCTCGAAACGATGGTTGGCCACGTGCTGGCCATGGGCGATCGCCTCTTGCAGGCACAGCAGATCGAATTCGATCTCTGCGTCCAGCTCGAACTCCAGCCACGCCTCGACCGCATCGGCGCGCCAGAACGACTCCGCATCGCCGTCGAGTACACGCTGCGGCGCATCGCCGCCGCTGGCGCGCACGCGCGCGCCGGCCAGGCGGTTGCCGCCGGCGAACAAGGCCTCGCGCTTGCGTCCGAACTCGGCCAGGCGCGCGACGTCGGTGTCGTGGAAACGCCCGGCGCGGGTCGGCGGCACGTTCAGCAGCAGCTTGCTGTTGCGCCCGACCGAGCTGCAATACAGATCGATCAGGTTGTCGGCGCTGCGCACCTTGGCGTCCTCGGCCGCGTGCCAGAACCAGCCGGGCCGGATCGATACGTCGGTTTCGCCGGGCCGCCACGCGCGGCCGTGCGGGTCGCCTTGTTGCAGCGCTTCGCCGACCCAGGGCCGGTCGAAGCCCGGATACGGCACCCGCGCCGGATCCACCGTCGCCCAGCAGGTGCTGCCGGCGACGCCGCGCTCGTTGCCGATCCAGCGCACGTCGGGGCCGGCGTCGGAAAAGATCACCGCATCGGGCTGCAAGGCGCGCACGGTGCGATGGATGCGCGGCCAGTCGTAGGCCTGGCGCCGCCCGTTCGGCCCTTCGCCGTTGGCGCCGTCGAACCACACTTCGACCACCGGTCCGTAGTTCGTCAGTAGCTCGGTCAGTTGCGCGAGGTAGAAATCGTCGTAAGCCTGGCCGCTGCCGTAGCGCGGCTCGTGCCGGTCCCACGGCGACAGGTAGAAGCCCACGCCGAGATTCTCGGCGCGGCAGGCGTCGACGAACTCGCGCACCACGTCGCCGCGGCCGTCGCGCCACGGACTGCTGCGTACGCTGTGCGCGGTGGTCGCGGTCGGCCACAGGCAGAAGCCGTCGTGGTGCTTGGCGGTGAGGATCAGGCTGCGGAAACCGCCGGCCTTGGCGGCGCGCGCCCATTGCCGCGCGTCCAGGTCGGTCGGCGCGAACACGCGCGGGCTTTCGTCGCCTTCGCCCCATTCGCGGTCGGTGTAGGTGTTGACCGTGTAGTGGACGAACAAGGCGAGTTCTTCGCGTTGCCACGCCAGTTGCTGCGGCGTCGGCCGCGGACGCGCGGCGGCAACGGCTGCGGGCGCGGCGGCCAGCGCCGATGCCGGAAGCGCGGACGCGGCGAGCGCGGAGGCGGAACTGGCCAGCAGGAAACGACGACGGTCCATGATCGGTACCACAGCGACGGCAATGTCCGCAGTCTAGTGGCGCACGCGCGCCGCGCCATGTTGCGGCGCGATTGCCGCGATTTGGATTTGTTTGGATTTTTGGCGTTCGCATGGCCGCACGCGCAATCCGAAAGCAAGCGCGCGCACGCCGCCGCCAAACGAAAGCGCGCAGCGTCCGCGCGGTTGACCGCCGCGCGCGCAGTCTGCTGGGATGCGCGCAACGCCCCGAGGAGAACGCCGATGACGCCGCTGCGCGCCGCCTTGACTCTCTGCCTGCTCGCGCTCGCCGGCCTCGCCCACGCGGCCACGCCCGCCGCCGCCGTGCCCAAGCCCGCGGTCGCCGCGCCGGGCGAATCGCAGGCCGCGTTCGATGCGCGCATGCGCTGGTGGCGCGAAGCGCGCTTCGGCCTGTTCGTGCACTGGGGCCTGTATTCCGGCGCGGCCGGGCGCTGGAACGGCGAGCCGGTCAAGGGCTCGGCCGAATGGATCCAGCGCAACGCGCACGTGCCCACCGCCGAATACGCGCGGCAGATGCTGCCGCTGTTCCAGCCCAAGCCCGGCTTCGCGCGCGCGTGGGCGAAGCTGGCCAAGCAGGCCGGCGCCAAGTACCTGGTGTTCACCAGCAAGCACCACGAAGGCTTCGCCCTGCACGACAGCGCAGTCAGCGACTTCGACGCCACGGACGCGACCGGCCGCGATCTGGTCCGCGAAATCGTCGAGGCCGCGCGCGCCGAAGGCCTGAAGGTCGGGCTGTACCACTCGGTCATCGACTGGCACCACCCTGCGTATCCGTACCGCGACTTCGCCCGGCTCGAACACCCGTTGCCGCATCCGCTGGAGAAAGCCGGCGACAAAGACGATCCCGGCTACGCGCAACGCGCGAACCTGAAGCAATACCAGGACTTCCTGCAGGCCCAGGTGCGCGAACTGACCGAGCGCTACGGCCCGATCGACGTGCTGTGGTGGGACTATTCCAACCCCGGCGCCGAAGGCGAAACCTGGCGCGCGCAGGAACTGATGGCGATGGTGCGCAAGGCCCAGCCCGGCATCGTCATGAACAACCGCCTGTACCGTTCGCTCGGCTACGACGATCCGCAAGGCAGCCTGCAATGGTTCGACCGCGCCCACGGCGACTTCACCACGCCCGAGCAGGCGATCCCCGCGCGCGGCGTGGCCGGCGTGGACTGGGAAGCGTGCATGACCATGAACGGCACTTGGGGCTACAGCGCGCTGGACACGAACTGGAAGTCGACGCGCGAGTTGCTGCGCGATCTGGTCGACACCGCCAGCAAGGGCGGCAACCTGTTGCTCAACATCGGCCCGATGGCCGACGGCAGCGTGCCGCAGGCCAGCGTCGAGCGACTGCGGCAGATGGGCGAGTGGCTGCGCCGCAACGGCGATTCGATCTACGCGACCCGCGCCAATCCGCTCGGCGAGGTCGCGTGGGGCCGGATCACGGCCAAGGGCGAGCAGCTGTACCTGCACGTGTTCGAACGCCCGGCCGACGGCGAGTTGCGCGTGAACGCGCCGGGCCGGTGGCGCGCGCGCCTGCTCGACAGCGGCGCCGCGTTGCGCACGCATCGCGACAGCGAGACGCTGCGCGTCGCGTTGCCCGAGACGCTCGCCGATAGCATCGACACGGTGATCGAACTGGCTCCGGAAAAAACCTGAGCGCGTCCGGGCCACTTTGTTCATCAAACTGATCCGCCCGCGTCACAAGCGGGTGCCGCGGCGCGTTATGCATCTGCCGCGGCGGGTCAGTTTGTCATCCCATGTCATGGCCGCAGCGCCGGGCATCACAGTTCAGACGGTACGAACCTCAAGAAATACCCGTTATTTTTCAAGCAATTAGATGAATTTCGTTCACGCCGTTTTTACGTAATGCCCTCGTAAATAGCAAGGACGTCAGGGGGCGTCATCCATGAAAAACATCGAGGTTTTCAGCATTGCCACCGCGCGGATCTGCGCGGCGGCGCTTGAGCAGCATCCCGTCGTAGCCCGCTTCAACGCCGAGGAATCGGCGCGTCATCTGCCGGGCGTGGACCCGTCCAACCGCGAAGCCATGGCGCAGGCGGTGCTCGCCTGCGGCGCGACCTTCGAATGGCTGCTCGACGAGGGCTACGTGCGCAGCACGGCCTGCGTCAAGGAGTCGTTGAACGGCGTTCCGTTCGTGCATCTGGCGCTGCGTTACCGGCTGACCGAGAAGGGCCTGGCCATTCTCGGCGCGCACGCCAGCAGCGCCGACGAAAGCAAGACGATCGGCGAGCGCCTGATCGCCGCAGTGAAGCTCGGCGGTGCCGAGCGCATCAAGGAATCGGTCAAGCTGATGATCGGCGCAGGCGCGGGCACCCACGCCGCGCGTCCGGCCTTGCAAGCCATCGCCTGATCGTAGGTTCGCTTGCCAAAAGAAAACGCCCGCGCAGTTCGCGGGCGTTTTCGTTTGCGTCGCTGCGGCCGCAAGCGCGTGGGCGCTTGCGGCGCGCGCGCTTCAGGGCGTGTAGGTCAGGATCAGCTGCGGCGCGCTGGAGCCTTCGCGCGAAGACCAGTCCACGCCGTCGCTGGAGCTCGACGACAGCACCACGCCGTTGTTGGCGGCCGCGCCCGACGCCCAATCCTTGACCAGCTGCAAACCCGCCGCGTTGAGCGTGAGCGTCTGCGCGCCGGTCGCGCTGGGCACGATCGAACCGATCTTGGTGCTCAGGGTCACGCCGCTGTAAGTCGCGTTGGCTTCGGTCCACGCCGCGCCGGCGCGGTACAGGTCGTAGGTGCCGGTGGAACGGTCGGTGACCTGCAGCTTGACCTGCGCGCCGGTGATGGTCTTGCCCGCGGCGGACGACAGGTCCCACGCCATCAGACCGCGCAGCGTCTGGCCGCCGTCGCTGCCGTCGGCGTACAGCGTGGCGCCGTTGTCGCGGCTGCCGCCGGACTTGACCGTCACGTCGCGCACGCTGTTCAAGGTCAGCGTCTGAGTCGGCGGATTGCCGCTGCCCTTGTTGCAGGTGCCGGTGAAGTGGTCGGTGTAGCTGCTGCCGGCGCGCGGTACGAAGTCGCCGGTGTAGCCGCTCGCGGTGAGGGTCAGCTTGAGCACGCCGAAGGTGCTGTCGTTGCTCGATTCCAGCAAAGCGTGGCTGCCGCTGATGCCGTAGAACGCGCGCCCGCCGGTGCCGACCAGGACCTGGCGGATGCCGTCGCTGGCCGCGGCCTTGTCGGGATTCATCTTGCCGTAGCGCTGGTAGTTGTGGTCGTGGCCGACCAGCACCAGGTCGGCCTTGGCCGCGTACAGCGCGTCCCAGAACGGCTTGACCTGGCTGTAGCCGGAATAGCTGCCGCGGCTCAGCAAAGGATGGTGGAAGTACGCCGCGGTGCACGGCTTGGTGTTGGCGGCGAGGTCGGACTTGAGCCAGTCGATCTGGGTCTGCGCGACGGTGCCGCCGCTCATGGTGTTGAGGGCGATGAAATGCCAGTCGCCGACGTCCCAGCTGTAATAGCCCTTGCTGCGGTCGCCGGCCGGGCCGGTCTGGTTGCCGCTGCCGTTGAAGTAGTCGAAGTAGCCCTTGGCGCCGGTGGTGCTGTAGTCGTGGTTGCCGGGCGAGGGGCTGGTCAACGCCTTGAAGCGGCCCCAGGTCGGCGCGTAGCGGCTGTTGTATTCGCTCAGGGTGCCGCTGTTGTAAGCGTTGTCGCCGGCGGTGAACACTGCGGTCGGGTTGATCGAAACGATCAGGTCCGAGGTGCCCTGGCAGGCGTTGCCGCTGGAGTCGCAGATGTCGCCGGCGCCGGCGACGACTACCGTGGCCTTGTCCAGCGCGACTGCGCTGTAGTCGTAGCGGTCGAGCTGGAACGCGCTGTCGGGCTGGCTGAAGTACGGCTGGATCGCGACGCATTCGCCGCGCAAAGCGCGGGTGGTGAAGCTGCGCTCGTTCCAGTGGCCGCCTTCGAACACCAGCTTGTCGCCGCCGCTGCTGGTCAGCACCAGCGAGTCGTAGCCGGACAGCTTGAGCTGCTTGAAGCCCAGCCGCAGCCATTTCGCGCCGGTCTCGCAGACGCGGTCGGCGGCGCCGGCCTTGGCCAGCGGCGTGCCGCGCAGCGCGGACGCGGTCACCGGCTTGCTCTGGGTGGCGTCTTCCGACAGCTGCAGGGTGCGCTGCGCGGCCTGCGCGGGCGCGAGCGATGCGGCGCCGATCAGGGCGGTGGCGAGGGCGGCGCACAACGGGGCGCGCAGGGCGATGGCGGTCACTGGCTGTCTCCGGCGGTGGAGTTGGCTGAAAGCGGGGATCGCGGACGACAGCCGCGATGGCTGCGGAGTTTGGCCGGAAAACTGCTACACGATTGCGACGCAATGCGCGGCTGTTGCGCGCTTGGCGCGGTGTGCGTCACAACTTTCGCAGTTGCGGCGAGCGGCGGGCGCGGCGAACAGTGTCGGGACCGAAGTCCCTCCCGCAAGGGCAGGCTTGCGCCGGCGCGGGTGACATCGATAAGCAAACGGGTCCTTGCGGCAAAGACTTCGGTTGCGACGCTTTGCGTTGCGCTCGCGACGCGCTCACTCGTCGTGCGTCGGCGCGCCCTGCCCCGCGATCTCCAGCAGCTCCACCTCGAACGCCAGCACCGCGTTGGGCTCGATCTGCCCGGCCAGCCCGCGATCGCCGTACGCCAGCTTCGGCGGCATCCAGAACCGGTACTTCGCGCCGGGCGTCATCAGCTGCACGCCCTCGGTCCAGCCCGGCATCACCTGGGCGAGCACGAACTCGGCCGGATGGTCGGTGTCGTAGGTGCTCTCGAACTTGCTGCCGTCGATCAGCGTGCCGACGTAGTTCACCCGCACCGTATCGCTGGCCTTCGGATGCGCGCCCTTGCCTTCCTTGTCCACTTTGTATTGCAGCCCCGACGCGGTGGTCTTCACCCCTTCGGCTTTCGCGTTCTTGGCCAGGAACGCCTCGCCCGCGGCGAGATTGCGCGCGGCCAGCGCCTTGACCTCCTGGTCGTGCTTGTCGCGCAGGTGCGCGCTGAAGCCGTCGCGGATGCGCTTGGTTTCGCTGTCGTCGAACAGCGAGGGTCGGCCGGCCTGGGCGTCGCGGATCGCGCGCAGCACCAGTTCGGTATCGAGTTCGGCGCGGATCGGTTCGACGCTGCGGGCGAAATCGCGGCCGACCACGTAGCTGATCTTCGCCTGCTCGCTGTCCACGTCGGCCTTCGCCAGCGGCGCGGACGGCGCGGCGGCGGCAGCGGTGTTCTTGCCTGCGCCCGAACTGCCGGGCGCGCACGCGACCAGGGCGCCGGCGAGCGCGAGCGACAACGCGGACAGGACGAGCAGCGAACGCGGCATGGCGGAACTCCGGAATGCGAGAGAAAGAAGGCGAACGATCAATCGGCGACGGCGAAGGTCAGCATCATGCCCATGTCCTCGTGCTCGAGGTTGTGGCAATGGAGCATGTAGCGCTGCACGCCCGCGAACGGCTGCGAGAAGTCGATGGCGATGCGCACGATCTCGCCGGGCCACACCACCACGGTGTCGTTCCAGCCCAGGTCCTGCGGCGTCAAGCCGCCCGGCGCGACCTGGCGGCCGCGGATGTCCGGCGGGCTGATCGCGCGCGACACCACCCGGAACTGAAAGCCGTGCAGATGCATCGGGTGCGGCATGCTGGTCATGCTGTTGCGGATTTCCCAGACCTCGCGCGTCCCGCGCTTCACCGTGAACGCCGGCTCGTGGCCGCTGAGGTGGAAATTCCAGTCGTTGATGAACCAGCGCCCTTGTTCGTCCATGCGCAGGCGCAGCGCGCGCACCGGCCAGCCGGCGGTGTCCGGCGGCGCCGGCACGGCCGACAGCGCGTCGAGCGAAGGCAGCGTGGCCGGCGGGCGCTCGGTGACGCATTCGATGACCCGCAGTTCCATCAGGTCCAAGGGCTCGCCCATCGCCGCCGCGCCGGGATGGTCGCCCATCGGGTCGGGCGCGAACGCGCCGGACTCGTCTTCGTTCTCCATCGCCACGTAGTCGAGGCTGCGCAGCACCGCCTTGGCGCCGGGCTTGAGCGCGCCGAAGTCGACCAGCACGTCGGCGCGCTGGGCCGGCGCGAGGAACAGGTCGTCGATCGGCCAGGCGCGTTCGAGCAGGCCGCCGTCGCTGCCGATCAGCAGCATCGGCAGCGGCTTGTCGTCGTGCAGGAAACAAGGCCGCAGCAGGCGCGCGTTGGACACGTTGGCGAGGCGGAAGCGGTACCAGGCCGGAATCACGTCGAGATAAGGTTCCGGCGTCCAGTTGACCAGCACGCGGTTGCCGATCCAGTCGTCGGCGCCGTCCTTGTAGACGATGGCGTTGCGCGCGTCGACCTGCTTGTCGGCGATCATCAGCGGCAGGTCGCGCTCGCCCCAGCGCAGGCCCAGGCGCTGGCGCAGCGCGAGTTCTTCGTCGTCTTCGACCAGCAGCAGGCCGGCCAGGCCGCGCTGCAACTGCGCGCCGGTGCGGCCGTGCGGATGGGCGTGGTACCAGTACAGGCCGGCGCGGTTGTCCACGCGCAATCGATACCGGTATCGGCCGCCGGCGGCGACCGGATGCAGGCCGCTGCCGTCGTTGGCCTCGTCGACGTGCAGGCCGTGCCAGTGCAGCGTCGTCGCTTCGGCCAGCCGGTTGTCGAGGCCGATCTCGATGCTGTCGCCGCGGCGCGCGCGCAGCAGCGGGTTCAGCGCCTCGCCGCCGGCGACGCGGGCAGTGTAGGCCCACAGTTGGGTCGGCGGCCCGGGGAACAGTTCCGCATTCGCGGTACGCGCGGTCAACTCCAGCGGCCGGCGCAGGTCGATCTCGGCCATCGGGCCTTCGCTGCCGGGAATCCGCAGCGGCTGCACGAAGCGCGCGTCCGGCGGCAGCGATTGCAGGTCCGGCAGCGCGCCCATGCGGTGGCCGTGGCCGCCGGTGTAGCGCCACACCGCGATCGGCCCCGCCACGGTGGCGGCGCCGCCGACGGTGAGTCCGATGAGGAAGCGGCGGCGTTGCGGATCGGTCATCGGGCGCGGGCGGTGGCGGGCGGAAGTCGGTAACGCCGGCGGTTGCGGGCGACCCGCCATGATGTTCGCCGACGATGGCAATTGCTTTGCGCCGCGCCTGGATTTTGTGCGATGCCGATCAAGGTTCGGCGCGGCCGGCGCTCAGATCGAATCGTCGAGCCGCGCCTGCCAGACCCGGTCGCCCATCTCGTGTTCTTCCACGCCGGCGAAGAAGTCCTCGCCGAGGCGGGCGTAATCGGGCTCGGACTCGCCGCGCCAGTCGAGGAACTTGGGCCGGTGCACAGCGAAACCGAGCGGGTGGGCGGCGTTGCGGTAGGGCACGGCCAGGGTCGCGGCGAGGTCGCCGGCGAAGTCGCGCACGCTCAGGATCAGCGCATCGGTGCGGCCCGAAGGCAGGGTCACGAAGCCGTCGTGGACCAGCACCGCGTGCTGCGCGGTGTCGGGGTTCGCCGACAGCCGCGCGCGCGCTTCGGCCACCGCTTCCTCCAGCTGCTCGCCGGCGTAGCGGATCATCTTGCGCTCGCCGGCGGCGTCTTCGAAGGCGTAGATCGGGATCAGGTCCTCGCCGTCGGCCACGCACCACACGCCGTGGGCGGCGAAGAAGCCGGCCAGTCGGATTGCTTGCTGCACTTGCGTCCCCTCGGTGCCGTCGCCCCTGCGGCGACCAATGTACACGTAGCAACGCAGGCTGCCGACCGCCTCCCTACGTTCGCCGCGCCCGCAGCGCGCGACCTTCGCCGCGCGCTGCGGGCGCGTCGCTCACCCAGGCTCACCGGCCGCCGGCAACGGCGTCGTGCGGCGCCGATGGACCGGGGGCGAACCAAGCGTCCGGCGCGCATCGTTCGCTGCGCGCGGTTCGCTGCGGCGGCGCGAACGCGCGCCGCACGCGCTCAGGCGGCGCGTGCGTCCTGCGCGTCGCGGCTGCTCACGCGCGTGCCGGACTCGCGCATGCGGCGCAGGAAGTAAGCCGGGTCGATCAGCAGGTCCGGCGTGTACAAACCCGGCGCCGGCGCGGCCGCGCCGTCCAGGCCGAGCAGGCGCTCCACGCCCAGGGCGATGCCGAGCGCGGTCAGCGGCGCCTGGCCTTGCGGATGCACCAGTTCGTGGCGCTGGCGTACCGCGCGGCCGGCGAAGTCTTCGCCTTCCAGCTCCAGCGCGATCTCGGTCGAGAACGCTTCGCCGCGGCGGCGGCTGGCGCTTTCGCCCAGGGCCATATCGAGCCGGATCGAATGCGCGCCGGTGGCGGCCGCCAGGCTCACCACGTCCATCGGCGAATACGCCGAGGCCGCGATCGGCGTGCCGTCCACGCTCGTGCCGACGCTGGCCGCGTCCTCGCCGCGCACCCAGCGCCACTGGCCGTCGTCGAGGATCTGCGCGGCCGCGGCCGTGGTCAGGCGCTCGTAGTCGGCGGCCGCGGCCGGGCCGCCCATGTCGTGTTCGTCGAGCAGGGCGAAGATGCCGATGCGGTCGATGCGGCGCAGCGCGGCGGCGAAGTGCAGCGCCGGCAGCGTCGCCGCGCCGGCCAGCCAGTGGCTCGCCAGCAGCATCGGCGAACGGCCCGGATGGCGCAGATGGAAACTCACTTCCGGCGCGATCTCGAACGAGCCGCTGGAAGTGCTGACGTACGGCAAGCCGTGCTGCAACGCGTACTTGAGCGTGTTCAGGCGCTCGTCCTTGAGGAACACGACCACGGCGCTGAAGCGGGCGTCGGCCGGCAGGCCCAGATCGGCGCGGCGCAGGTCGAGCACGACCGCTTCGGCGTCGCCGAGCTGCGCGGCGACGGTTTCGGCGCGCGCGCGGTCGCGGCCGCCGATCGCGAGCCTGAGGCCGGGGTGCAGCCGGCGCAGCGCCTGCGCCCCCTGCGCGCCGACCACGCCGGAGCCGCCGACGATGAGCACCGGAGCCAACGCAGCGGCGGCCGGAGAGGAGGACGGTTGAGCGGAAGAAACCAAGGCGTTCATGATTCGGGGTCCGGTGGTTCACCGCGCCGATGCCGCGCCCCGATGGCCCGGCATAAGCTACGATTGGTAAGTTACCAATAGTAAGATACAATCCCCGCGTCGCTGTCAAGCGTCTTTTCGAACCTGCGGAGACCCGCCCCATGAACGCCCACGCATCCGCCTCCCCCGTTCCGGCCAAGCGCATGGCCAAGGCCGAGCGGCGCGAGCAATTGCTGGAAACCGCGATGGCGATCGTGCGCGAGCAGGGCACCGACGCGCTGACCCTGGGCTACCTCGCCGAGCGCGCCGGGGTCAGCAAGCCGATCGCCTACGAACACTTCGGCACCCGCTCGGGCCTGTTGATCGCCATGTACAAGCGCATCGACGAACGCCAGGCCGCGACCACGGCGCAGGATTTCGAACGCACGCCCAAGCGCCTGGGCGACGTCGCGCGGCTGATGGGCGAGAGCTACATGAGCTGCTTCCGCACCGCCGGGCCGGAATGCCACGCGATCTTCGCCGCGCTCAAGGGCGACGAGGAGATGGAGCGGGTGCAGCGCGAACTCACCGCGGGCTACGTCGAGTTCTATCGCGGCCTGCTCGCGCCGTACGCGAAGGTCGACGAAGCCGAATTGCAACGGCGCTGCATCGCCATCGTCGGCGCGGGCGAAGCGTTGTCGCGCGAGATGACGCAGGGGCGGATCGAGGAAGCCGATGCGGCGAAGACCTTGGCGAGCGTGATCGAAGCGGCGATCGCGCGCGCCTGAAAGCGCGCGACGCAGTCGGTCATCCGACTGCAGGAGCGGCGCGAGCCGCGACCGCGACATCGCGCCTGCGACGCAACTGCGATGTCGCGGTCGCGGCTCGCGCCGCTCCCACAAAAAGCGCGCGACTCAATGACACCCGCCGCCTCCATCGCCGCCACCGCCGCCACAATCGCCGCCACAATCGCCGCCACTGCCTCCATCGCCTCCGCCGTGGTAACCGCCACCGGAATCGCTGCCGCAATGCGCGCCATCGCCGCCGCCCGCATCGACTGCGCCGCTGGCGTGCACCCAGAACGCGCCGGCAGCGCCGGCATCGCTTCGACCGAAGCCGCCGTGGGTTCCGTGCGCGACGTAGACGATCCGCACCCGCTCACTCACGGGCCTCGTCATCTCGGTCGCCACCAAGACCCAGATCGCGCCGAACACCGGCAGCAGCCACACCACCAGGATCAACGCTGCCCGAACCGACGGCTTGAACTGCTGGCTGCGCCAGCACTTGCGCGTGGCCAATACGTTGACCGCGGCCAACACCGAAACCAGCACCCAGAACACCGCATCCATGTCCGTCCTCGCCCTCGTGGCTTGCGCCGATGGTGACGGCAGTCGTTGGCCCGGCGTGTAAACGATTCGGTAAAACCGCGGGTTTCGGCGACTTCGACGCTTGTGAATTCCACTGCCGCAACGCCGCGGGGGAGCGACTGCGTTTCGACCTTGCGTCCCGCGGCGACGAGCTCATCGCAACCGGGTTCCCGCGCCCCGCCTCTCCCGTCTGCAACCTTGTAACAGCGCGCGATGCGCCCGACTGAACCGGTTCTGGCGAGTCGCGCCGTCGATGGGCGCACGGGGTTGACCCGGCCGCATCCGGCGAGGATCATGCGCCCCGCACGCTCCCTTCCGCCCTCCAGAGGCCCCCTTGGACAGTCGATCTAGACCTTCGCTGCAGCGCTCGCGCTGACGGATCGCTCCAGGTCTGGGATGTCCCAGGTCGGCTCCGTTCGCGCAGAACGAAGCCGAGTCGCACGCAACCCCTAACGCCCCTCCTTCGCCCGCCCAGCGCGGCGCGGGCGCGCGCTCGTTTTCCATCGCACTGCAGTCCCTGCGAAGACCGCTTTCCAGTGGCCTTTGGCGTTTCCGTTCGTCCGGAGATCGCCGATGCTCCTGCGCTTCACCCTGTTCTTTTTCGCCGCGGCGCTGTGCGCGCACGCCGGCGCCGCGCGCGCCGGCGCCAGCCTGTACGTCGACGACGCCGCGACCGTCGAGCGCGGCCATTGCCAGCTCGAAAGCTGGCTGCGCCTGGCCGCGCCGGCGCGCGAGCTGACCCTCGCGCCGGCCTGCGATATCGCCGGCACCGAATTCGGCCTGAGCCATAGCGACTACGCCGCGCCGCACGCGCCGGCCGCGCAGGGCCTGGGCGCCAAGCGCGTGCTGCACGCCTCCGCCGACGGCTGGGCGTTGGCCGCGTCGATCGGCGCGACCTGGACCGGCGGCCGTTACGACGGCTGGAATCTCAACCTGCCGCTGACCCTCGGACCCGATCCGCGCGGTCAGCGCCTGTGGCACCTCAATCTCGGCTGGAACCAGCCGCTGCGCGGCCACGCGCGCCTCACCGGCGGCGTCGGCCTGGAGCAGGCGCTGGCGCAGCGCTGGACCGCGCTGGCCGAGCTCTACGCCGATCCGCACGGCGATGTCGGTGGCCAACTCGGCCTGCGCCGCGCGCTAAGCGAAGCGGCCAGCCTCGATCTGCTGCTCGGCGACCGCGCGCGCGATCCGCTCGGCCCCTGGCTGACCCTGGGTTTCAACTTCGCGCTGCGCTGAGCGCCGCGCCGCTTCGATCCACTGCAAGGAGGACGCCATGACCCTGCTGCATTTCCCTGTGCACCGCGCGCGGCCGCAACACCGCGCGCTCGCTCCGCTGTTGCGGCTGGCCTGCGCGCAGCTGCGTGCGCGCGAAGCCGCCGCGGCCGACGCCGCGCCGCGCGAACAACTGATCGCGCAATGGCGGCGCTCGCCGGCGACCGGCCGGCTGGAATGCCGCTGGGTCCGCGCCGGCGCGGCCGACGAACCGCCGGGACGAACACCCATCGACCGCCACGCTCCTTGCGCGCGCTGCCGCGCGCGCCCGTTCCGCTCCACCGAGGCCCGCACCGATGTCCGTCTTCCGTCCCTTTCCGCTGCCGCCGCAGGCGCTGTCGCGCCAGCGCTGGTGGCCCAACGCCTATGACCTGATCGCGTTCGCGCTGCTGATCGCCGGCGCGGCCGCGCTGGCGCATGCCGCGATGGAAACCCGCGCGCCGCTGTCGGCGTTGCATCTCGATCCGGTCTCGCTCGACCCGGCGCGCCTGCCCGACTACGCCCTGCGCACCACCCTGCGCATGTTCGCGGCGATGCTGGCGTCGTTGCTGTTCACCTTCACCATCGCCACCTGGGCGGCCAAGAGCCGGCGCGCCGAACGCCTGATCGTGCCGGCGCTGGACATCCTGCAGTCGGTGCCGGTGCTGGGCTTTCTGAGCTTCACCGTGACCGCGTTCCTCGGTCTGTTCCCGGGCCGCCAGCTCGGCGCCGAATGCGCGGCGGTGTTCGCCATCTTCACCAGCCAGGCCTGGAACATGGCGTTCTCGTTCTATCAATCGCTGCGCACCTTGCCGCGCGACCTCGACGAAGTCGCGCGCGGCTTCGGCCTGAGCGCGTGGCAGCGGTTCTGGCGGCTGGAAGCGCCGTTCGCGATGCCGGGGCTGGTGTGGAACGCGATGATGTCGATGTCCGGCGGCTGGTTCTTCATCGTCGCCTCCGAGGCGATCACCGTCGGCGACACCACGGTGACGCTGCCGGGCGTGGGCTCGTACCTGGCGCTGGCGATCGCGCAGCAGAACTTCGCCGCGGTCGGCTGGGCGGTGGCGGCGATGGCGGTCACCATCGTGTTGTGCGACCAACTGCTGTTCCGCCCGATCGTGGCCTGGGCCGACAAGTTCCGCAGCGAGCAGACCGCCAGCCAGCTGAGGCCGCGTTCGTGGATGTACGAACTGATCCGCCGCACCCGCGCCGGCAAGCGCGCGCTGCGGCCGCTGGCGTGGCTGTGGCAGCGCGCGATGTGCCTGCGGCTGCCGCGGCGCGCGCCGGTCGTCGCCGCGAGCGACGAGGCCTCGGCGTCGCCGTGGCTCGAGCGGCTGTGGCTGGCCGCGCTGCTGCTGGCCGCGGCCTGCGGCGCGTGGTTCGCGTTCGACTACGGCCGCCAGCACCTGGGCCTGGACGATGTGCGCGCCGCGTTCGGCGGCGGCCTGGCGACGCTGCTGCGGGTGATCGTGCTGATCGCCGTCGCCAGCCTGATCTGGGTGCCGGTCGGAGTGTGGATCGGCCTGCGTCCGCGCTGGGCGCAGCGCCTGCAACCGGTGGCGCAGTTGCTGGCGGCGTTTCCGGCCAACGTGCTGTTCCCGGTCGCGGTGATCGCGATCCTTGCGACCGGCGCGAATCCGGACGTGTGGCTGTCGCCGCTGATGGTGCTCGGCACGCAGTGGTACCTCCTGTTCAACGTCATCGCCGGCGCCAGCGCGGTGCCGACCGACCTGCGCGAAGCGGCCACGGTGTACCGGCTGCGTTCGTGGACGTGGTGGCGGCGCGCGATCCTGCCGGCGGTGTTCCCCTACTACGTCACCGGCGCGCTGACCGCTTCGGGCGGTTCGTGGAACGCCAGCATCGTCGCCGAACTGGTGCACTGGGGCGACCGCAAGGTCGAAGCCTACGGCCTGGGTGCCTACATTGCCCGCGCCACCGAAGCCGGCGACTTCCCGCGCATCGTGCTCGGCGTGGCGGTGATGTCGCTGTTCGTCACCGCCTTCAGCCGCGCGCTGTGGCGGCCGCTGTACGCCTACGCCGAACGGCGCCTGCGCCTGGATTGAGCGCGCGCCGTCTTCGCATCCCTATTCGTTTTGGCAAGGAGTTCCCTCATGACCCTGCACACCTGCATCCGCCCGCTGATCGACGTGCGCGGCCTCAGCCAGCATTACCCGAAGGCCGGCAGCGCGCCGCTGCGCGTGCTCGACCACGTCGACCTGCAACTGCATCCCGGCGAAATCGTCGGTCTGCTCGGCCGCTCCGGTTCGGGCAAGTCGACCTTGCTGCGCGCCATCGCCGGCCTGATCCGGCCCAGCGAAGGCGAAGTCGAATTCCTCGGCACGCCGCTGAGCCGCGCGCCGGCCGACATCGCGATGGTGTTCCAAAGCTTCGCCCTGTTCCCGTGGCTGACCGTTTTGCAGAACGTCGAACTCGGCCTGGAAGCGCGCGGCGTGGCGCCGGCGCAGCGGCGCCGGCGCGCCTTGGCGGCGATCGACCTGATCGGCCTGGACGGTTACGAGAGCGCGTACCCGAAGGAACTGTCCGGCGGCATGCGCCAGCGCGTCGGCCTGGCCCGCGCGCTGGTGGTCGAACCCAAGCTGTTGCTGATGGACGAGCCGTTCTCCGCGCTCGACGTGCTGACCGCGCAGACCCTGCGTTCGGACCTGCTCGACCTGTGGGCCGAGCGGCGCATGCCGATCGAATCGATCCTGATGGTGACCCACAACATCGAGGAAGCGGTGTTGATGTGCGACCGCATCCTGATCTTCGGTTCGCATCCCGGGCGGGTGATCGAGGAGATCCGGGTCGGACTGCCGCAGCCGCGCGACCGCTTCGATCCGGCGTTCCGCGATCTGGTCGATGCGATCTACCAGCGCATGACCGGCGGCGCCCAGCCCGGCGCGGCGCCGCGCGGCGGGCTGGCGATGGAGTTGCCGCAGGTGTCGAGCAACCTGATCGCCGGTCTGGCCGAGGCGCTGGCCGAACCGCCGTATCGCGGCCACGCCGACCTGCCGGCGCTGGCGGCGCAGTGGCAGCTGGAGATCGACGAACTGTTCCCGATCGCCGAAAGCCTGCAACTGCTCGGCCTGGCCGAACTCGGCGACGGCGACCTGCGCCTGAGCGAGACCGGCGCGCGCTTCGTCGCGCTCGACACCGATGCGCGCAAGCACTTGTTCGCGCGCCAGCTGGCCGCGCACGTGCCGCTGGCCGCGCACATCCGCCGTGTGCTCGACGAACGCAGCGCGCATCAGGCGCCGGCGCGGCGCTTCCGCGACGAGCTGGAAGACCACATGTCGCCCGACTACGCGGCGGCGACGCTGCGCGCGGTCACCTCGTGGGCACGCTATGCGGAGTATTTCGCGTACGACGAGGCGGCGGATCGGTTCAGCCTGGACAACCCGGGTTGAGTCCGGGCGAGCCGTAACGACCGCGTCGGGGCTGAAGCCCTTCCACAAAAACTTTCATCCGCGAGTGCGAGGCTGTCGCGGCCGGGCGTTGAAGCCCGATGCCCTGCGCTGCGACCGCCGACTCTCCCGCTTTTCCTCCGGAGCCTCCATGCGCTTCCTGCACACCTTCCAACTGTTGCCGTTCCTCGACACCGTGCTGAGCCTGCTGGCCGCGTTCGTGCTCGGCACCCTGATCGGCGCCGAACGCCAGTACCGCCAGCGTACCGCGGGCCTGCGCACCAACGTGCTGGTCGCGGTCGGCGCGGCCGCGTTCGTCGACCTCGGCATGCGCCTGGCCGGCAGCGTCGAGGCGGTGCGGGTGATTTCCTACGTGGTCTCCGGCATCGGCTTCCTCGGCGCCGGCGTGATCATGAAGGAAGGCATGAACGTGCGCGGCCTCAACACCGCCGCGACGCTGTGGTGCTCGGCCGCGGTCGGCGCCTGCACCGGCGCGGACATGCTCGCCGAGGGCGCGCTGCTGACCGCGTTCGTGATCGCCGGCAACACCCTGCTGCGGCCGCTGGTCAACGCGATCAACCGGGTGCCGATCGACGAGCGCGTGTCGGAGGCGACCTACGAGGTGCGGCTGAGCGCGGCGCCGGAATCGGCGCCGGCGGCGCGCGAGTGGCTGGTCGATCATCTGGAGGCGGCGAACTACCCGGTCGGCGACGTCGATGTCGACGAGCACGGAGAAACCGCGACCGAGATCGTCGCGACCTTGGTCAGCACCGCGGTGATCGCCGCGGAGCTGGACTCGGTAGTGGAGCGATTGCGGCGCTTGCCGGGGGTGATGCATGCGACGTGGGAGTCGAGCACGCGCGATTGAGCAGCGATGCCCACCCCTGTAGGAGCGGCGCGAGCCGCGACCGCGGGATAGCCGGTCGCGTCGCATCTGCGGTGTCGCGGTCGCGGCTTGCGCCGCTCCTACAGGAAGCAGACCCGGCACACGGCCGTTGCCGGTGACTGGCGCCGAGCGCGCGATCCAGCGGCCACGTTCGTCGCGGCCGCTACCTGTAGGAGCGGCGCGAGCCGCGACCGCGGAACCGCCGGTCGCTTCGTATCCGCGGCGTCGCTACGCGCACTCCGCCGCGCGGCCGAGCAGGAACTCGCGCTCGCGCGCGTTGCGGGTCAGCGCCGCGGCGCGTTCGAACTCGGCGCGCGCCTCGTCGCGCCGGCCGAGCTTGAACAGCAGGTCGCCGCGCACGCTCGGCAGCAGGTGGTACTGCTTCATCGACGGCTCCTCGAGCAAGGCGTCGACCAGCGGCAGCGCCGCGTCGGGGCCGTAGGCCATCGACACCGCGACCGCGCGGTTGAGTTCGACCACCGGCGACGGCAGGCGCTGCGCCAGACGCTGGTACAACACCGCGATACGCGCCCACGGCGTGTCCTGGGCGGTCGCGGCGCGGGCGTGGCAGGCGGCGATGGCGGCCTGCAGCACGTAAGGGCCGTCGGCGCCGCGCAACTGCACCGCGCGCTCCAGCGCGGCGAGGCCGCGCTGGATCTGCAAGCGGTCCCAGCGCGAGCGGTCCTGGTCCAGCAGCAGGATCGGCTGGCCGTCGGGGCCGGTGCGCGCCTTCGAACGCGAGGCCTGGATTTCCATCAGCGCGACCAGGCCGAACGCTTCGGGCTCCTTCGGCATCAGCCCGGCCAGGATCCGGCCCAGGCGCAGCGCGTCCTCGCACAGGTTCGGCCGCATCCAGTCGTCGCCGGCGGTCGCCGAATAGCCTTCGTTGAACACCAGGTAGATCACTTCCAGCACCGAGGACACGCGCTGCGCGAGTTCTTCGCCGCGCGGCACTTCGAACGGCACCTGCGCATCGGCCAGGGTGCGCTTGGCGCGGACGATGCGCTGGGCGATGGTCGGTTCGCTGGCGAGGAACGCGCGCGCGATCTCGTCGGTGGTCAGGCCGCCGAGCAGGCGCAGGGTCAGGGCGACGCGCGCCTCGGTCGACAGCACCGGGTGGCAGGAGATGAACACCAGCCGCAGCAGGTCGTCGCCGATGTCGTCGTCGAGCTTGTCGAAGAACTGGTCCTCGGCGTCGTCGAGACCGGATTCGATCTCGTAGCCGATCTGCTCGTGCTTGCGGTCGAGCAATTTGCGCCGCCGCAGCCGGTCGATGGCGCGGTTCTTGGCGGTCTGCATCAGCCACGCGCCGGGGTTGTCCGGCACGCCGGTCTCGGGCCACTTCTCCAGCGCGACGATCAGCGCGTCCTGGGCCAATTCCTCGGCCAGGCCGACGTCGCGGACCATGCGGGTGAGACCGGCGATGAGCTTGGCCGATTCGATGCGCCAGACGGCATCGATGGCGCGGTGGGTGTCGGTGGCCGTCATGGCGACGGATGACACCACCTCGCGCGCCGGGTCGCAAGGGTCCAACGGCCCGCGCGGGCGCGGGGCCGCTCAGTCGGGGCCGCAACGGGTGCAGGCTGCGGCGGACGCGGCGATTCGCGCCGCCGCTTGCGCCTGCGGATCAGGCCGCGGCGCGGCCGTCGCCGTCGCCGTCCACGCAACCCATCGCCTGCACGCAGTTGACCATCCACGGCACCCCGAAGCGGTCGGTGACGATACCGTAGGCCAGCGCCCAGAAGGTTTCCTGCAGCGGCATGTCGACCTTGCCGCCTTCGGCCAGGGCCTTGAACACGCGCGCGGCCTGCTCGGGGTCGTTGAGGCTCAGGGTCACGTGCGCGCCGACGATCGGCTTGTACGGACACGCGGCGGTGGCATCGGTGCCCATCAGCATGAAGCCGTCGAGCTCGTAGCAGCCGTGCATGATCTTCTCGCGCTCGTCCGCGGCCAGCGATTCGCAGCCCGGGTTGTCGCCGAACGGCATCAGCGCGTGGATCGTGCCGCCGAGGATCTTCTGGTAGGTCTCGAACGCCTGGCGGCAGTCGCCGTCGAAGGAGAGGTAAGTATTGAGTTGCATGGTGGCGGTTCCTGGAAGGGATGAATGGGGGGAAGCGCGTCACGAATCGTTGCGGCTTCGATAAGACGACGAATGCGGCGGGCGCGGATCGACACACTGCGCCGGCGGTTGTGCGGAGCGTTCAGGCCCGATGCCTTGCGCTCGGGTTGCGGCGATCCGGCCCAGGAGCGTCGGGCCTGAAGGCCTCCCACAGCGCGCCGACGGGATCAGTGGCGGCCGGCCACTTGCTCGCGCAGCTGCGCCTCGGCCGCTTGCAGCTCCGGCGTCAGTGCGTCGCCGAAATCGGCCGCGTCGAACACCTGGCGGATCTCGATCTGCGACTGCGAGCCGTCCGGGTTCGGCACCCGCTTGACCCATTCCACCGCTTCTTCGAGCGAGCGCGCCTGGATCAGCCAGAACCCGGCGATCAGTTCGCCCGGCGCCTGGAACGGCCCCTGCGCGACCCGGCGCGCGCGGCCGTCGAAGTGCACGCGCGCGCCGCGCGCGCTCGGGTGCAGGCCTTCGCCGGCCAGCAGCACGCCGGCGCGCACCAGTTCCTCGTTGTAGGCGCCCATCGCGGTCAGCAGCTCGGTGCTGGGCATGACGCCGGCTTCGCTGTCGGCGGTGGCTTTGACGATCAGCATGAATTTCATGGTCGCGGTCCTCGTTTGCGCCGGCGGGAGGCCGGCTTCTGAGAAGGCGACGAATCGGGAGCGGCGGAATCGACAAAGGTCGCCCACCGGTTCGCTTCCTGTAGGAGCGGCGCGAGCCGCGACCGCGACACCACGCCTGCGGCGGGACCGGGGAAGCCGCGACCGGGGCACCGTTTATACGGCGCGACCGGCTGCCCCGCGGTCGCGGCTTGCGCCGCTCCTACAGGGGGGAAACCGACTGACGGGCAAAAAAAACGGGCCGGTCGCCCGGCCCGCCGTTGTTCGCCGCGGCGCTTACTTGCTCAGGCGCTCGTTGACCAGGCTCTCGACCACCGACGGGTCGGCCAGGGTCGAGGTGTCGCCGAGCTGGTCCGGCGCGTTCTCGGCGATCTTGCGCAGGATCCGGCGCATGATCTTGCCCGAGCGCGTCTTCGGCAGGCCCGGCGCCCATTGCAGGTGGTCGGGCGTGGCGATCGGCCCGATTTCCTTGCGCACCCAGGCCACCAGTTCCTTGCGCAGGTCTTCGCTCGGCGCTTCGCCGGCGATCAGCGTCACATAGGCGTAGATGCCTTGGCCCTTGAGATCGTGCGGGAAACCGACCACCGCCGCCTCGGCGACCTTGGGGTGCAGCACCAGCGCGCTCTCGACCTCGGCCGTGCCGATGCGGTGGCCGCTGACGTTGATGACGTCGTCGACGCGGCCGGTGATCCAGTAATAGCCGTCGGCGTCGCGGCGGCAGCCGTCGCCGGTGAAGTAGTTGCCCGGATAGGTCTTGAAATAGGTTTCGATGAAGCGCTGATGGTCGCCGTACACCGTGCGCATCTGCCCCGGCCACGACGCGGTCAACACCAGATTGCCCTCGGCCTCGCCTTCCAGCACCTGGCCGTTGGCGTCGACCAGCGCCGGCCGCACGCCGAAGAACGGCTTGCTCGCCGAGCCCGGCTTGAGGTCGACGGCGCCGGCCAGCGGGGTGATCAGGATGCCGCCGGTCTCGGTCTGCCACCAGGTGTCGACGATCGGGCAGCGGCCGTCGCCGACCACATCGTAGTACCAGCGCCAGGCCTCGGGGTTGATCGGCTCGCCGACCGAGCCGAGCAGGCGCAGCGACTGGCGCGAAGTCTTCTTGACCGGCTCGTCGCCGTCGCGCATCAACGCGCGGATCGCGGTCGGCGCGGTGTAGAAGATCGTGACCTTGTGCTTGTCGATCACGTTCCAGAAGCGCGACACGTCGGGATAGTTCGGCACGCCCTCGAACACCAGCGCGGTGGCGCCGTTGGCGAGCGGGCCGTAGACGATGTAGCTGTGGCCGGTGACCCAGCCGACGTCGGCGGTGCACCAATAGACATCGTCCTCGCGCAGGTCGAACACCGCTTCGTGGGTGTAGCTGGCATAGACCAGATAACCGCCGCTGGTGTGCAGCACGCCCTTGGGCTTGCCGGTGCTGCCGGAGGTGTAGAGGATGAACAACGGGTCTTCCGCGTTCATGCGCTCGGGCTCGCAAGCCTCGCTCTGGCCTTCGACGACCGCGTCGTACCAGCGGTCGCGCGGCATCTGCATGTCGACCGCGGCGCCGGTGTGGCGCACCACGAGCACGGTTTCGACCGAATTGGTGCCCGGCAGCTTCAGCGCCGCGTCGACATTGGCCTTTAGCGGAATCTTCTTGCCGCCGCGCAGGCCCTCGTCGGAGGTGATGACCAGCTTGCTGGCGCAGTCGGCGATGCGGTCGGCGATGGAGTTGGGCGCGAAGCCGCCGAACACCACCGAGTGGACCGCGCCGATGCGCGCGCAGGCCAGCATCGCCACCACCGCTTCGGGAATCATCGGCAGGTAGATGGTGATGCGGTCGCCCTTGGCGACGCCGAGGTTGCGCAGCGCATTGGCCAGGCGGCAGACCCGCGCGTGCAGATCGCGATAGGTGATGCGTTCGGCCGGCTGGTCCGGGTCGTCGCGCTCGAACAGCAGCGCGGTCTTGTCGCCGCGCGTGGCCAGATGGCGGTCGAGGCAGTTGACGCTGACGTTGAGCTCGCCGTCCTCGTACCACTTGATGCGGAAATCGTTGAGGTCGTAGCTGACGTTGCCGATCTTGCTCGGCGCCTTGTACCAGTCCAGGCGCTGGGCGATGCGGCCCCAGAAGCCGTCCGGGTCGCGTACCGATTCGGCATACTCGCGCTCGTACTGCTCGCGCGTGTAGCGCGAGTTCGCGGCGAAGGCCGGATCGACGGGATGGACGCTGGCGGGGTTGCTCATGAGGGCTCCGTGCGAGATGCCGTGGCTGCGTGCGGACGACGCGAAGGGTGGATAGCAAGACCGAAGAGGATAGCGGACGGGCGCCGCGCCCGGCCTCGCTTGACCTGCCCTCAGTGTGCCGCAGCGCAACATTCCACGCAGCGCCGCGCTCTTAGACGATGGTCGTAAGCGGCGCAGACAGGCGTCTTTTTTCGACCAATGGCGAATGGTGGCGTCGCCGCCGCGGCGCGCAGGCTGGCCGCGGCCGCACGTTCCGGGCGGCATTCCTCGGGAGGGAATCACGATGTTGTCTAGCCTGCTCACACGCGGCGCGGGGGCGCACGCCGGGGGCCGCGCCACGCGCGGCCGCTCGCTGCTGGCCGCTTCGGTGCTGCTCGCGCTGATGCTGCCCGGCCAGGCCTTGGCCCAGACCGCCAAGGAGAAAGAACTGGAAGCGCGCGTGGCCGAACTGGAGCGCATGGTCCAGCAACTGGTCTCGCAGCAACAGCAAGTCCAGACCCAGGTCACCGAGGTCAAGGCCGCGCAGGCCAGCGCGCCGGCCGTGGCGGCGGCGCCCGCGGTCAAGAACCCGATACAGGCCACCACCATCAGCCCGTCCGGCAATCCGGGCACGCGCTTCAGCTACGGCGGCTTCATCAAGCTCGACGCCTCGGTCACCTCGACCGACGCCGGCGACATCGCCGACGGTTCGGTCGGCCGCCTGTTCTACGTGCCCAAGGCGATTCCGGTCGGGGCCAAGGCCACCCGCGAGGGCGGCAGCGACACCGACATGGGCGCGAACTTCTCGCGCTTCTGGTTCGCCGCCGACACCGACCTCGACAGCGGCGACAAGCTCAAGGGCTATCTGGAATTCGATCTGTTCGGCGGCGGCTCGACCGCGTTCACCGGCAACGAGATCGCGACCAACACCTACGCGCTGACCGTGCGCCACGCCTATGTGACCTGGAACAAGTGGCTGGCCGGCCAGACTTGGTCGAACTTCCAGGACGCCAACGCGCTGCCCGACACGGTCGACTTCCTCGGCCCGACCGAAGGCACCGTGTTCGTGCGCCAGGCCCAGTTGCGCTACACCAGCGGGCCGTGGTCGTTCTCGATCGAAAATCCCGAGACGGTGTACACGCCGTTCCGCGGCAACATGGCCCAGGTCGCCGGCGACGACGGCGCCGTGCCCGATGTGACCGCGCGCTACACCGCCAAGGGCGACTGGGGCCACTTCAGCGTCGGCGCGCTGGCGCGGCAGCTCAAGTACCAGGCCGGCCGGGTCAACGACAGCAGCACCGGCTACGGCCTGAGCGTCTCGGGCAAGTGGAACCTCGGCGCCAGCGACGACTTGCGCTACATGGTGACCGCCGGCAGCGGCATCGGCCGTTATGTCGGTCTGGCGCTCAACAACGACGCGGTGCTCGACGCCGGCGGCGACCTGGAGAACATCGACCTGATCTCCGGCTTCGTCGGCTGGCGCCATGTGTTCGGTCCGAAGCTGCGCGGCAACGTGTTCTATTCGCGCGCCCAGTACGACAACAAGACCGCGCTGACCGGGCTCGGCATCACCAAGTCGGCGCAGTCGGCGCATCTCAACCTGATCTATACCCCGATTCCGAAGCTCGACATCGGCGCGGAGTACATCTGGGGGCAGCGCGAGATCGAGACCGGCGAGAAGGGCGAGCTCAATCGGTTGCAGACGCATGTGAAGTACAGCTTCTGACGGCCCGGCCCGTCGTTCCCGCGAACGCGGGAACCCAGGGCTTCATCCAGGCATGGCGCTGAAGTCTCTGGATCCCCGCCTTCGCGGGGATGACGGCAGCGAAGATTCGACGCGGCGGGCACGACGCCGCGCGGCAACACCGAAGAAAAACGCCCCGGCGGGCCGCGGCCCGCTTCCACTCACTGTTCGGGGGAACAGCTCATGTCCAGCACCACCGCCGGCGCGCATTCGGCGCCGTTCACCAAGGACCACCGCAAGGTGATCTTCGCTTCCAGCCTCGGCACCGTGTTCGAGTGGTACGACTTCTATCTGTACGGATCGCTCGCCGTCATCATCGGCAAGCAGTTCTTCGGCGGCCTCAACGAGACCAGCCAGTTCATCTTCGCCCTGCTCGCGTTCGCCGCCGGCTTCGCGGTGCGGCCGTTCGGCGCGCTGGTGTTCGGGCGCCTGGGCGACATGATCGGGCGCAAGTACACCTTCCTGGTCACCATCGTGCTGATGGGCGTGTCGACTTTCCTGGTCGGCATCCTGCCGAGCTACGCCACGCTCGGCATCCTCGCGCCGATCATCCTGATCGTGCTGCGCCTGCTGCAAGGCCTGGCCCTGGGCGGCGAGTACGGCGGCGCGGCGACGTACGTCGCCGAACACGCGCCCAACGGCAAGCGCGGCCTGTACACTAGCTTCATCCAGACCACCGCGACGATCGGCCTGTTCCTGTCGCTGCTGGTGATCTGGAGCTGCCGCAACTACCTGGGCAAGGACGCGTTCGAGGCCTGGGGCTGGCGCATTCCGTTCTGGGTGTCGGTGGTCCTGCTCGGCGTGTCGGTGTGGATCCGCTTGCAGCTGGCCGAGTCGCCGCTGTTCCAGCAGATGAAGGCCGAGGGCAAGACCTCGAAGGCGCCGATCACCGAGAGCTTCTTCTCCAGGAACGGCAAGATCGCGTTGCTGGCCCTGCTCGGCGCAACCGCGGGCCAGGCGGTGGTCTGGTACGGCGGACAGTTCTACTCGCTGTTCTTCCTGACCAAGACGCTCGGCATGGATCCCAACCAGGCCGACATCTTCATCGCCATCGCGCTGGCGTTGGCCACCGGCGGCTTCATCTTCTTCGGCTGGCTGTCGGACAAGATCGGGCGCAAGGTGATCGTGCTCGGCGGCTGCCTGATCGCGGTGGTCACTTACTTCCCGGTGTTCAAGGCGCTTACGCATAACGTCAACCCGGCGCTGGAAGCCGCGGTCGCCGCCTCGCCGGTCACCGTCACCGCCGATCCGGCGCGTTGCGCGTTCCAGTTCGACCCGGTCGGCAAGGCCGCGTTCAAGCAGTCCTGCGACGTGATCAAGTCGGCGCTGGCGAAGAAGGGCATTCCGTACCAGAACGCGGCCGGCGCGGCCGGCAGTCTGGCCACGGTCAGCATCGGCGGCACCACGCTCGACAGCTTCGAAGGCGAGGCGCTGGACAGCGCCGCGTTCAAGGCCCAGTCGGAAGCCTTCGGCAAGCAACTGACCGAGGCGTTGGCTACCGCCGGCTATCCGGCCAAGGCCGATCCGGCGCAGATCAACAAGCCGGCGGTGATCGGCCTGCTGACCTTCCTGGTGCTGCTGGTGACGATGGTCTACGGCCCGATCGCGGCGTGGCTGGTCGAACTGTTCCCGACCCGGATCCGCTACACCTCGATGTCGCTGCCGTACCACATCGGCAACGGCTGGTTCGGCGGCTTCCTGCCGTTCACCGCGTTCGCGATCGTGGCGGCGACGGGCAACATCTACAGCGGCTTGTGGTATCCGGTGGTGGTGGCGGGGTTGACGGTGGTGATCGGCGCGCTGTTCCTGCCGGAGACGAAGGATCGCGATATCACCGAGTGATGGGGTGTCGCTTTGGGCGACTGCGCCGGCCTTTGGGCCGGCGTAGTTGTTTTGGGGATTCGGGATTTGGGAATCGGGAATCGGGAATCGGGAATCGGGAATCGGGAATCGGGAAAGGCTACAAGCCACTGCGCCGGCCACGGCTCGTCATCCCCGCGAAGGCGGGGATCCAGAGACTTCAGAGCCATGTCGCGATGAAGCCCTGGATCCCCGCCTTCGCGGGGATGACGAGCAAAAGCAGAATCCGTACATCTTCCGACTTCAACTCCCGCATCCCGAATCCCGAATCCCGAATCCCGAATCCCGAATCCCGAATCCCGAATCCCGAATCCCGAATCCGAACTACGATAGCCCTATGCCATCCCTCCCCACCCTGCTGCGCGAAGTCCGCGCCTGCACCTTGTGCGCCGCGCATCTTCCGCACGGCGTACGGCCGGTGCTGCAGGCCAGCGCGACCGCGCGCCTGCTGATCGCAGGGCAGGCGCCGGGGCGCAAGGTGCACGAATCGGGCATTCCGTTCGACGACGCCAGCGGCGAGCGCCTGCGCGCGTGGCTCGGGCTGGATCGCGCGGCCTTCTACGACGCCGCGCGCGTGGCGATCGTGCCGATGGGGTTCTGCTACCCCGGCAAAGGCAAATCCGGCGACCTGCCGCCGCGGCCGGAATGCGCGCCGGCGTGGTTGCCGAAGCTGCTGCCGCAACTGCACGGCCTGCGCCTGACCCTCGCGGTCGGCCAGTACGCACAGGCCTGGCATCTGCCGGGCGCGGCTTCGCTGACCGAAGCGGTGCTGGAATGGCGCACGCACTGGCCGCGCTTGGTCGCGCTGCCGCATCCGAGCCCGCGCAACAATCTGTGGCTCAAGCGCAATCCGTGGTTCGAACGCGAGCTGGTGCCGGCGTTGCGCGAGCGCGTGGCCCAGGCGCTGGCCGATTAGCGCTCACTGGTAGACGAACTTCGGCATCTCCCACTCGTAGCGGATCGCCAGCAACCGAAACGCGAAGCCGCCGGCCAGGCATGCCAGCACCGCGACGTTCTCGGCCACGCCCAGGCGCAGCAGCAACAGGTAGGCGATGCCGGTCAACAGCGAGATCACCGCGTACAGCTCACGCTGGAACACCAGCGGAATCTCGTTGCACAGCACGTCGCGCAGCACGCCGCCGAACGCGCCAGTCAGCATGCCGGCGATCACCACGATGACCGGCGCATGCCCGCCTTCGCGCGCCACCGCGCAGCCGATCAGGGTGAAGGCGATCAAGCCCAGCGCGTCGAGCCACAGAAAGGTGCGGCGCAGATAGTGCAGCTTCTTGGCCAGGAACGTCGCCGCGAACGCAGCGCCGACGGTGTAGCCCAGGTATTCGGGATGGCGCACCCAGCCCAGCGGATAGTGGCCAAGCACGATGTCGCGCAGCGAGCCGCCGCCGAGCGCGGTGACGCAGGCGATGATGACCACGCCGAACAGGTCCATGCGCCGGCGGCCGGCGGCGAGCGCGCCGGTCATGGCTTCGGCGCTGATGGCGATGAGGTAGATGATCTGCAGCAACACGGGAGGTCTCCGGCAACGGTCGGGGGACCGCGGCGGCAGCGGAGACGGATGCGTGCGGACGCTGCGTCGCGAACGGACGCAGGCGGACGGCGGGACCGCGCGCGCCAAGGCGCGCGCAGCGATGCGCATCGGTTTCCGCAGCCTGGGCCGCGGCGCCGCTCCCGCTGTCCTTTTACCTGAGAGTTTGCGCGGCCCGGACGCGTGCGTCCGCGGCTGCTTGCCCCTTCGGTGGGCCGTCGATGCGGCCTCTCTCCAGATCGGCGATGTCGTTGCAGTGTTCCGGTTCCGGGAACCGGGCCTGAGCGATTATGGGAGCCTGCGCCTTCGGCGGGCGGCGGCCAGCGCCGGCGCCTCTCTTCTGCGAACGGGCGGCATGGTAGCAGGCGCGCGCCCGCCGCAGCGTGCCGGCGCTGGCGGTTGCGGCGGACGCCACGGCGGCCGTGATGCGTGTGCGCGCGGATCGCCACTACGCCGGCCTGTGACGCCGGCGCGAAGCGTCCGAACGCGCACTGGGCCGACAGCGCCACCGCGATCTTCCTGTAGGAGCGGCGCAAGCCGCGACCGCGACCTCGCACCTACGACGCAAACGGGCGACCCTGCGGTCGCGACTCGCGTCGCTCCTACAGTCGGACCTCGCAGTCCGCGAGCGGCCGATCGACGCACGCGCGCCGGACCGGCTGCGTAATCTCGCGTTCCCCCTGTAGGAGCGGCGCAAGCCGCGACCGTGACCTCGCACCTACGGCGCAAACGGGCGACCCCGCGGTCGCGACTCGCGTCGCTCCTACAGCCGGGCCTCGCAGTCCGCGAACGGCCGATCGACGCAAGCGCGCGCCGGACCGGCCGCGCAATCTCGCGTTCTCCCTGTAGGAGCGGCGCAAGCCGCGACCGCGACCTCGCACCTACGACGCAAATCGGCAACACCGCGGTCGCGACTCGCGTCGCTCCTACAGTCGGACCTCGCAGTCCGCGAAAGGCTGATCGGCGAACCGGGATTTGACGCCGCTGCGCCCCTCCCCCTAGTTTCCCCGCAACGCCGCCGACAGGACGCATCGCATGGCCCACCCGCTGTTCGCCGCCGCCGAATCGTCGCAGCTCACCGGCTGGCGCCGGGTCTTCATTGCGGACGCGCAGGTCGCCGCACGCTTTCTGAACGAAAGAGGCAAGTATCGATATGGTTTGTTCGAGCTGGCCGCGACCTCCCTCGCCGGGCTCGAAGCCGAACTCGTGCAGCACGAGGCATCCGGCGCGGTGAATTTCGCCATCATCGACACCACGCTCCCAGGCTGGTCCGCGGCGAAAACCAGCGCCTTCCGCCACGACCTGGACTTCCACGTATTCACCGGCGCGACCGCCGAGGTCAACGCCGAACTGCGGGCCGTCATCGGCGCCGACGAAATCGCCGCCGTGCTGTGCATGAGCACGCCGCTGCGCTGAGCGCGCGAGCGGCCCGGTCGAGGGCGTCGCGGCCGCTGTTCGCCACGGCCGCGCTACGAATCGCCGTCGCGCCGGGCCGCAGCATCGGCGCCGGGCCCGGCCAACGCCTCCACCATCGACTGCTCGAGCGAACGCGCCGGATCGGTGCGGATCGCGTCGAGTTCGTCCGCCAGCCACTCCCGCCGCAGCCGCCCGTCCACCAGCAACGCCGCGCGGGTGATGAAGCGCTCGGCCACGTCCAGCGAATGCGTCGCCAGCAGCACCGCGGCGCCGCGTTCGCGCGTGAGCTGCTGCAGATGGCGCTTGAGCGCGTACGCGCTGAGCGGATCCAGGCCGTTGAGCGGTTCGTCCAGCACCAGCAGCGGCGGTTCGCCGAGCAGGCCCAGCGCGATCGCCAGTTTCTGCCGGGTGCCGAGCGAGTACTGGCCGATGCGGCGGTCGAGCATCGACGCCAGCGACAAGGTCGCGCACAGCGCCAGCGTCGCCTCGGGAATCGCGTCCAGGCCGCGCGCGCCGGCGAACAGGCGCAGGCATTCGCGCCCGCTCAGCAGCGGCGGCAGCCGCGCCGGGTCGACCGCGAAGCCGAGCGCGCGCTTGGCCGCGAGCGGCTCGCGGGCGAGGTCGCGGCCGCCGATCAGCACCCGCCCGGCGCTCGGCCGCAGCAGGCCGGACAGGCAATGCAGCAAGGTGGTCTTGCCCGAACCGTTGGGGCCGATCAGCGCGGCAAAATCGCCGGGCATCAATCTCAGGTCGATGCCGTGCAGCACCGCGTGCTCGTCGTAACGGTGCTGCAAGCCGTGCAGTTCCAGTGCGGCGTTCATAGGCGTCGCCCGCCGCGCAGCGCGGTCCACGCCGGCAGGCACAGCACCGCGGCTGCACCGAGCAGCACCGGCGCGGCGCGCCAGCCGACGCCGAGCAAGGCCGCGCCCGCCCCGGCCAGCGCGCAGGCGCAGGCGAACGCGAACGCCGGATAACGCCAGGCCGCGCGGCGCAAGCCGCTGCGCGCCAGCGGCGTCGCCGCCAACGCGCGCCCGGCGGCGACGCTGGCCGCGGCGCAGGCCTGCGCCAGCAGGCTGAACCACGCCAACGCGGTGGCGGTCAGCAACACGCCGGCGCCGGACGCGAGCGCGGTCGAACCGGGCAAGGCCATCAGCACCGCGCCGATCATCCAGGCGTGGCCGCCGCGGCGCCAACGCAGCAACGCTTCGCGCCGCTGCCAGTCGCTCAGGTGCGGCAGGCGCGCGTCGTCGAGCCAGCGCAGGCCGAACATCGGCTCGCGCGCACCTTCGCGCAGGCGCTGCGCAGGACGGCGGCGCTGGCGCAGCGCGGCGATCAGGCCCAGCGCGGTGCCCGGCACCAGTCCGGCGGCAAGAACGAAAAACGCGGTACGCGCGCGTTCGTCGTCGCCGCCGAACGCGGCCAGCAGCAACGCCGCCACCGCCAGGGCCGCAGCCGCGCCGAGCGTCGCCAGCAACACCAGGGTGCGCGTGGTCCGCGCCGGTTCGATCGGCGCGGCCGCCCACCAACCGTGGCGAAGACGTTCGTCGAGTTCGGCCAGCCGCGCCCGCGCGCTGGCGTACGACAATGCCAATGCGAGCAAGACGAACGGCAGCGGCAACTGCGCGAGCAACCGCGGCAACGCCTCCGGCAATGCCGCCGCTTCGCCGCCCGCGGCGCGCAAGCCCAGGCCGACGGCGGCCGCCATCGCCAGCGCGGCGGCGAGGCGGCGCCCGCGCTTCCAGCCGCCGCCGCGCAGGGCGGCGAGCCGGGCTTCGCGCAGCCAGGGGTGGAACAGGGGCGGCATGATCGGCGAGGGTAGCGCGGATGGGGTTCGGCGATAGTGTGCGTGGCGCCTTCGGCGGCACAGTGCCGATGGATGGGCCCATCGCTAAACCCGAGCTCCGACTGTAGGAGCGGCGCAAACCGCGACCGCGACAACGCGGCCACGGCGCAAGCTGCCCACTCGTCCCGCATCCACGGCGGTCGAAGCGAAAAGCGTCGGGCCCTCGCCCTCTCCCACACCGACGATCCGCCGTCGGCGCAGGACGGGTGTGCCCCGGGCTTCAGCCCGTTCCTCTGGTCTGGATCGTTACTCACTGACCAAAACGCGTCGGGCCTGAAGGCCCCCGACGACGACCATCCGCCGTCCGCGCAGGACGGGTTGCGCTCGCGGCTTCAGCCCCGCTCCTCTTGTCTGGATCGCCACTCACTGATCGAAAAGCGTCGCGCCTGAACGCCCTCGCAGAGCAATCGCTCGCCGCGTTCGCAAGGCCATTGTGGGAGGGGTTTCAGCCCTGTCCCTGTTGTGCCGGATCGCTGTCGACTGAGCCGAAAGCGTCGGGCCTCAAGGCCCTCCCGCAAGGGCTGCGCACACGGCGATGCAGTGGCGCTCAGCGCTCGCCCGCCACACAACGCCGGCGCACGGCCTCGGTCAGCGCCACCTCGCCGACCCAGACTTCCAGGCCCGCCCAGACCCGCTCCAGCGTCGCGACCAGGCGCGCTTCGTCGCCGAGTTCGCCCTTCCCCACCAGCCGGTACAGCTCGACCGCGCCGTCGGGCCCCGGCAGATCGGCGGCTTCGTCGAACATCGTGCCGGCGCTGGCGTACAGATGGCGCTCGGCCAGCCCGGCCAGACAGGCCACGTGCACGGCGAACTCGCCGGCCAGCAAGGCCAGCGGCTTGCGCGCGTAGCGGTTGCGCAGCTTGCCGATCAGTTCGTACAGCTCGCCGACCACGATTTCGGCCATCGCCCGCTCGACTTCGGCGTCGTCCGGATGCGCGGCCAGCGAGCGCAGGGTCTCGAACAGCGCGCCGTGGTCCGGCGCGATCCACAGCGCGCGCGCGTGCACGAACTGGCCGTGGCTGATCGGCCAGGCCTCGTCGACTTCGCGCGCGAACGCTTCCACCGCGCTGCGCGACATCAGGTTGACCTCGGCCTTGCCGCGGCCGTGCACCCATTCCAGCGATTCGTCGAAGTCCGCGCCGAACGCGGCGTCGTCGAGCACCGCCCACAGCTCCACGTCCGAATACGGGCCGTCGCTGTCGCGCGCGGTGGAGCCGTACAGCGCCACCGCCAGCAGGCGTTCGCCGTAGCGTTCGCGCAGGCGTTCGAGGATGAGGGCGACCAAGTCGCGGCGTTGCTCGGAGGTGACCGATTGCGGTCCGGCGAACAGGGTGTCGAGTTCGCCCTGGGGCAGTGCGTAATCCATCGCGACTAGTTACCACGGCGCGCTCGCGCGCGGCAATTGCGCAATGCGGGCGTTGCGACGCGGCTGGCGGTTGCGGTGGGATGCATCGCGCATCGCGGCTTCGATTTCTTCCTGTAGGAGCGGCGCGAGCCGCGACCGCGAAACCGCATACACGATGCAACCTGCTGCCCCGCGGTCGCGGCTTGCGCCGCTCCTACAGGGGGATACGCAGCCGCGCGGTCATTGCGGCGGCGACGCCAGCTCGCGCGCGTCGAGGTAGCCGTCGTGGTTGCGGTCCTGCCGCGCGAAGCGTTCGGCCAGGGTCTTGCGGTGCTGCTCGCGGGTCAGCGGCGCGCGCGCGCCGCGGCCGCTGGCGGGTTGTTCGGCGGCGTCGAGCACGCCGTCGCGGTTGGCGTCCATCGCATCGAAGGCGTAGCTGAGCCAGTCCTGGTACTCGCTCAGCGACACCCGGCCGTCGCGGTCGGCGTCCATGCGCGAGAGGTAGTCGCCGGTCGAGGTCACTTCCTGCGCCGCGGCCGGCACGGCCCCGCACAACCAAGGGATCAACGCGAAGATGAGCAGACGGCGCATGCGCGCTCCGCGGCGGGGGATGCGCGCAGCCTGCCGTGCGCGGGCGCGGCGGGCAAGTGCGCGGCCGGCGCGCGCGCGCCGGCCGCGCGGACGCGTCAGCTGTCGTCCTGGCAGCAGGCGAAGCGGGTGCCGCCGAACTGGCAGCCGGACTTGGGCGCGCAGCCCTCGGCGTACCGGGTGTCGGCCTGGGCCGCGCCGAAGCCGATGCCGGCGGCGAACAGCGCCGCCAGAGCCAGCGCCTTGAAGCGTCGGGTACGCAACGATTTCATCGTGCTCTCTCCTTACGCATGCGCTCGCCGGCGCCGCTCCGTGGCGCGCAGTCGCGGTCGCGGATGGGCGGTTCGTCCTTGAACGCGAACCGGAACGGCAGCGGGCGCGTGGGCGCGGCGCGCGCGGAAGGCGCGCGCGCAAGCGTCGGTCGGGCAGGCGATTGGGCCGGGCACGCGCCACCTCCGTGCGCGGCGCGGCCGGACGGCGGCGCCGGAATCCTTGCCAGGCGACGCTACGCGCGCGCGCCGGGCCGCGCAATCGGCGAAACCACCGCCGTTTCACTCGCGCTTCGGCGCGCGTCGTACAAAAGAAAACCCGCGCCGGAGCGCGGGTCGTCGTGGTCTCGCAGCGGCGCTGAAGCCGCTGCGATCAGTAGCGCGCCGGCGCCAGCGCGTAGCCTTTGAGCCGCGCCGAGAACGCCTGCAGCGACTGGATGCCGCTGGCTTCGGCCTCCACGCACCAGGCGTGCAGGCGTTGCAAGGTGGCCTGGGCGTCGTGCGAGCGGTCGTCCAGCACCTGCGCCAGGCGCTGGCGGAAATCGGCCAGCTGGGCCATGCGCGGACGCTCGGCCACCCAGTTGTGCAAACGCGTGCGGGCGCCGTCGTCGAGCCAGCGGCCGCCGTCGGCCAGGCCCTTGCGCAGCCGCCGCGGCAACGCGCGCATGCGGTCGCCGGCGTCTTCGCGCAGGGTCGGCAGGGTCACGTTGCGGTAGAAATCGGTCATCGCCTGGAAGCGGATCGCCAGCAGCGCTTTCAGGGTTTCGCCGTCGGGCATGGCGATGTTCGGGCGCACGTCCAGGGTCGGCGCGACCCGCAGCACCTTGGCCAGGCGCAGCGCGGCGAGGCCGCGGATCGCGGTCCAGCCGATGTCGAACTCCCACTTGCGCAGGGCGAACTTGGCCGAGCTCGGGAATGCGTGATGGTTGTTGTGCAGCTCTTCGCCGCCGATCCAGAAGCCCCACGGGGTCAGGTTGGTCGCGGTGTCGGTGGTTTCGAAGTTGCGGTAGCCCCACCAGTGGCCCAGGCCGTTGACCACGCCGGCGGCCCAGAACGGGATCCACACCATCTGCAGCGCCCAGATCGCCACGCCGGCGAAGCCGAACAGGGCGAAGCTCGACAGCAGCAGCAGCACCGGGCCGAAGGTCGCCCACGGGGTGTAGAGCTTGCGTTCGATCCAGTCGTCCGGGCAGCCCTTGCCGTACTTCTCGATATCCTCGCGCTCGCTACGGGCCTGGCGGTAGAGCTCCACGCCGCGCCACATCACCGTATCGATGCCCTTGAACTGCGGGCTGTGCGGGTCGTCCTCGGTCTCGCACTTGGCGTGGTGCTTGCGATGGATCGCCGCCCACTCCTTGGTGATCATCGACGTGGTCAGCCAGGTCCAGAAACGGAAGAAATGCGCCAGCACCGGATGGAAGTCGACCGAGCGGTGCGCCATCGAGCGGTGCAGGTACAAGGTGACCGACAGGATGGTGAGCTGGGTCACCACCAGGAAGTAGACGACCAATTCCCAGAAGCTGGCCTGGACCAGGCCTCCGGCGAGGAAATCGATCAGGGACGCGGGCATTGCGAACTCCGGGAGCGGCGGCGGCGGACGGCGCCTGGGGGTGGCGGGCAATTAAAGGACAGTTGTATAGCCGATGATGCCATTACGGCTCCACCGTTCGCGCCGGTATGGCTGGCCGAGGGTTGTGATGGGGTTGTGAGTTCGAACGGGCAAGGCGGTTGCGAGCGGGCAGGACGGGGCGGTTCAGGCGTGGCGGGGGTGTCCAGGGGGCGGGGATGGCGCCGGGCGGCGTGGGTTCGCGGTCGCGGCTCGCGCCGCTCCTACAGTCGGAATCGAACCCCTGTAGGAGCGGCGCAAGCCGCGACCGCGCCACCTCGCCAACGGCCCGACTTGCCTATCCCTGCCCCCGGATCCGCTCCCGCGCCTGCTCCAGCTCCGCCCGCGCGAACGCCTTGACCGCCCCGCGCTCGACCTTCGCGAACGGCGACCCCTTGCCGCAATGCTCCAGCAACAGGGTCAGGTCCTGCGCCTCGCCCAGCCGCTCGATCTGGTGCTTGTCGAACTTCGGCGCATCCGCGTCCAGGCCCGCGCTCTTCAACGCGCGCTGCTGCTGCGACAGCCGCCGCGCGCGGCGGCGCCATTCGTGCCAGTCCTCGTCGCCGCCGCTGGCGCGCGCGCGCTCGCCGGCGCGCTCCACCCGCGCCAGGGTCGCGGCGACCGCATCGCGCCAGTGCGGCGGCTGCAGCTCCTTCCACGCCAGCGCGCGCAACGCCGCGCGCAACACCCGCAGCAACGCGCGGCGCCGGCCCAGGCCGGGGTCGTCGGCGCGCGCCGCGTGCGCGGCCTGGGCGCGCGCGGCGGCCGCGGCGCGGCGCGCGCGCGCCAGCAGCGGCCGCGCCTCGGGCGCGAGCGTGCCGCGCAGCAAACGATCCAGGGTTTCGACCAGGGCGTGGGCGTCGCGCAGCGGCGACAGGTCGCGGTTGAGATCGCGCAGCGCCCGGTCGACCCAGTCGGCGCCCGGCCCCAGCCCGGCGCCGCCCAACGCCAATGTGGCGCGGGCGCGGCGCAGGCATTTGCGCGCCAGGTGCACGCCGGCATGCAGGCGGTTGCCGCCCCAGCCGAGCGCGTCCAGCGCCTGGTCGATCTCGCGGGTGGCGTGCGCGCGCAGGCGCTGGCCGGACGGGCGCGGCGCCGGCTCGGGTTCGGCCATGACGGGCGGCGGCTCGGCGCGCGCGGGCGGCGACGGTGGCGCCGCACTGCCGCCGCGGCTGCGCGACCGGCGCGCGGCGCCCGCTGCGCGCCGCGCGCCCGGATGCGCGGCGGATTCGATTCCCTCGGCGTCGGCTTCGACAGCGGCCTGCGGCATCACGGACTCCCTGCTTCGCACGGGTGCGTACAGTTCGCGCCGACGCTGCGAGCGTCGGCCCGACCGGGATAGTACGCTGGGCCCATGCCTGAATTACCTGAAGTCGAAACCACCCGGCGCGGCCTCGCGCCGCACCTGGAAGGCCGCCACGTCGTCACCGCGATCCTGCGCCGCCCGGACCTGCGCTGGCCGATCCCGGCAGCGATCGAGGAGACCCTGCCGGGCCAGCGCATCGACGCGGTGCGCCGGCGCGCCAAGTACCTGTTGATCGACACCGCCGCCGGCAGCGCCGTGCTGCACCTGGGCATGTCCGGCAGCCTGCGCGTGCTGCCCGCCGACACGCCGGTGCGCGATCACGACCACGTCGACCTGCTGCTCGACGACGACCGCGTGCTGCGCTTCAACGATCCGCGCCGGTTCGGCTGCCTGCTGTGGCAGCCGCCCGGCGACACCCACGAACTGCTGCGCGACCTCGGCCCGGAACCGCTGTCGGACGCGTTCGACGGCGACTACCTGTTCCAGCTCAGCCGCGGCCGCAAGGCGCCGGTGAAAACGTTTTTGATGGATCAGAAAGTCGTGGTCGGCGTCGGCAACATCTACGCCGCCGAAGCGCTGTTCGCCGCCGGCGTGTCGCCGTTGCGCGCGGCCGGCAAGGTCTCGCGCGAGCGCTACGCCGAGCTGGCCGGCGCGATCAAGGCGATCCTCGGCTACGCGATCCAGCGCGGCGGCACCACCCTGCGCGACTTCATCAGCCCCGACGGCGCGCCGGGCTATTTCGAGCAGGAACTGGCCGCCTACGGCCGCGGCGGCGAGCCCTGCCCGCGCTGCGGGCGGCCGCTGAAGCAGGCCAGCATCGGCCAGCGCACCACGGTCTGGTGCGGGCACTGCCAACGCTGAATGCGGCTCCGGCGCGGTCGCGCCGGTTCGGCGGCCCGCCCGGACGGATTCCGACGCTGTCCGGATCCGCGCGCCCTTACCGTTCATCGCAGCGGGGCGCCGCCGTGTCATCGCGACGGCGTCTCGTGCGTTAACGCCGCGGGGTAATTTTGTACGCATGAAAGCTGCCGATTACGCAGCCTATTGCTGCATTCCGGCGCAGGTTTGCTGCCACCTGTGTCGCTTCCAAGCCAAGCTGAACGCGCTATAGTCTGGTCCGAATTGGGGGCGACATGGCCGAAAGCGCTGACATCACGATCCTGTTGGACGCCGCACGCGAAGGCGATCGCGGCGCGCTCGACCGCGTGCTCGCCACGCTCTACCAGGAACTGCACACGATGGCCCGGCGCCAGCTCGCCGGCCAGCACGGGCAAACGCTGGACGCCACCGCGCTGGTGCACGAGGCCTATCTCAAACTGGTCGGCCGGCGCGAAGCGCAGTTCGACGATCGCGCCCATTTCTTCGCCTATGCCGCCTCCGCCATGCGCAGCGTGGTGGTCGACTACGCGCGCCAGCGCCTGGCGCAAAAGCGCGGCGGCGACCTGCACCGCGTCACCGAACTGCCCGACGACGTCGAGGGCGGCCTGCGCCTGGACGAGGACACCCTCGGCCTGGATTCGGCGCTGACCAAGCTCGCCGGCGTCGACCAACGCCTGGCCCAGGTGGTGGAACTGCGCTACTTCGCCGGCCTGTCGGAACTGGAAATCGCCGCGCTGCTGCAACGTTCCGAGCGCAGCATCCGTCGCGACTGGCAGAAAGCGCGACTGTTCCTGCTGGCGTCGCTGCAGGACGAACCCAGCCGCTGAGCGCCCGCGCCGCGGTCCGCGCGGTGCGCGCCTGCAAGGAATGCGCAACGCCATGACCGTCATCGCCGTCGCTGTGCCGCTCTTGTTCGCCGCTGCGCGCGCGCAGGCGGGGGGCTGAGCCGATGGATGCCGAGCGCTGGTTGCGGCTTTCGCCGCTGCTCGATGCGTTGCTCGAATTGGAGCCGGATGCGCGCGCCGAACGTCTTCGTGAGTTGGGCGCGGACGATCCGTCGCTGGCGGCGGAGCTGACTGAGCTTATTGGCCTGGAAGACGGCCACGAGGATTTCCTTTCCGAACCCTTGGTCGCGCCGCAACAGTCCGGCATGCGTCCCGGCGTGGAAGTCGGCACGTACCGGCTCGAAAGCCTGCTCGGCGAAGGCGGCATGGGCCAGGTGTGGCTGGCCTCGCGCGCCGACGGCCTGTACCAGCGCCGGGTCGCGCTGAAGCTTTTGCGGCCGGGGCTGACCGACGTCAACCTGCGCACCCGCTTCACCCGCGAACGGCAGATCCTCGCGCGTCTGGCCCATCCCTACATCGCGCGCCTGCTCGACGCCGGCGTGACCCGCGACGGGCTGCCGTACCTGGCGCTGGAATACGTCGAAGGCGAGCCGATCACCGACTACTGCCGCAACCAGCGCACCTCGCTGGACAAGCGCCTGCGCATGTTCCAGCAGATCTGCGACGCGGTCAGCCACGCCCACGCCAACCTGATCGTCCACCGCGACCTCAAGCCGTCGAACATCCTGGTGACGCCGGCCGGCGACGTGCGCCTGCTCGATTTCGGCATCGCCAAGCTGCTCGACAGCAACGACGTGCCGCTGCCCGAGCAGACCCGCACCGGCGCGCGCGCCTTCACCCTGCACTACGCCGCGCCCGAGCAGGTGCGCGGCGAACCGGTCACCACCATGACCGACGTGTATTCGCTCGGCGTGGTGCTGTACGAACTGCTGACCGATTCCAAGCCGTACAAGCTCAAGCGCCAGACCGACGCGGAATGGGAAGAGGCGATCCTCGCCGCCGATCCGCTCAAGCCCTCGCAGGCGGTGCTGCGCTACGCCGACGCCAACGATCCCGACCTGGATCCGGGCTCGCTGCGGCGCCTGGGCAAGCAGTTGGCCGGCGATCTCGACAACATCGTGCTCAAGACCCTGGCCAAGCGGCCGGAGCAGCGCTATCCCTCGGTGGAAGCGCTGTCGCTGGACCTGCAGCGCTTCGAGGCCGGGCGGCCGGTGCTGGCGCGCGCGCAGAGCGTGCGCTACCGGGTCAACAAATACATGGCGCGCCACCGCTGGGCGCTGGCGACCGCGGCGCTGGTCGCGCTGGTGCTCAGCGCCTCGCTCGGCGTGGTCGCCTGGCAGGCGCGCGAAGCGGTGGCCGAAGCGGCGCGCGCGCAGGCCATGCAGGACTTCATGGTCGGCCTGTTCGAAAGCGCGCGCGGCACGCCCGAAGGCGAGCCGCTGGACCTGCGCGGCCTGCTCGACGCCTCGGTCGCGCGCGGCAACCGCGAACTGGCCAAGCAGCCGCGCTCGCGCGCCGAACTGTTCGGGGTGATCGCGCGCATCCGCACCGGGCTCGGCGACTACAGCGAAGCGCGCAGCCTGCTGGAACGGCAGGCGCAGGTGATCGCGTCCACCGACGACATTCCCGACAGCCTGCGTCTGGAATCGTTGAACCAGCGCGGCAAAGTGCTGCGGCTGTTGAACCAGCCGCGCGACTGCGCCGCACTGATGCAGCCTGCGGTCGATCTGGCCCGGCGCGAGCAGGCGCAGCTGCCGCTGCAGACCAGCGAGTTCTATTCCGAACTCGGCCGCTGCCGTCGCGACAACGGCGAGCGCCAGGGCGCGCGCCAACTGTTCGAACGCTCGCTGGCGATCCGCCGCGAGATGCGCGAGAACACCGACGTGGGCGAAGTCGAGAACCTGATGGACCTGGCCGGCCTGCAAGCCGATGCCGGCCAGAGCCGCGAGGCGCTGCTGGGTTTCGAACAGGCGCGGCGCAAGCTGCAGCAAAGCGTCGGCGACCGCCATCCTTTGCACGTCGAGATCGGCCGCAATCTGGCCGCGCTGCGGCGCTCGCTGGGCCAGCTCGGCGACGCCGAGCGCGACGCCACCGACGCGCTGGCGATCGCGCTGGAAGTCAACGGCGCGCAGCACCCGGCCACCCTCGCCGTGCGCCGGCAACTGGTCGCGCTGCACATCGACCAGGGCCAGTTCGCCCTGGCGCAGAAGGAACTGCAACTGCTCGGCGGCCTGCTGCCGCAGCGCCAGCGGCCCGACGACGCCGACCTGACCGAAGTGCATCGCGCGCTCGGCATCGTCGCCTGGGAACGCGGCGACCTGGCGCGTTCGCTCGGCGAATTCGAGCGCGCCTTGGAGATCGCCCGACGCGCGCCGCAGCCGGCGAAGCTGGCCGCGCTGATGAGCGATCAGGCGCGGGCGCTGCTCGACGCCGGCCAGGGCGCGCAGGCGCGCGAAACGCTGGAGCAGGTGCGGCGCCTGCGCATCCGCCAGGACGGCGCCGACTCCGGCCCGGTCGGCGAGACCGAACGCCAGCTCGGCGAAGCCGACCTCGCCCTGGGCGCGCGCGACAGCGCCGCGCAGCATCTGCAACGCGCGCTGGCGCTGACCCGCAAGGCCTACGGCGAACGCGACCCGCGCACGCGCGCGGCCGAGCTCGCGCTGACCCGCCTGCAGGCCGCCGGCGGCGACGCCGCCGCGCTGTCGCACCTGGATTCGCTGGCGGAGCTGCCGATCAACGACGAATCCCTGCGCAAGCTCGGCTGGCGCGCGCAGGCCTACGCCGCGCAACTGCGCTGCGCCGGCAACCAGCGCGGCCAGGCGCGGGCGCGGCTGGACGGCCTGCTGCGCAGCATCGGCGAGGCGCGGCCGGACGGCAGCGAGGTGTTGCGCGAGGTGCAGGCGATTCGCGACGGGTGCCTGTAGCCGGCGTCTCGCCCCGATGCGCCGGGTCGGCGGGCGAAGCCCGCGGAGCGATCAGCGCTTCTTGTCCTGGCCCGGCTTGTCCGGGTAGGCGAGAAACATCGGCCGCAGGCAGAAGACGCCCACGCAAATAACCAGCAACAGCCCGATGCCGTCGTGGATCTGCTGCGCGTAGTAGGGATATGCCGCGGTCAGACAGTCGGCCGACTCGCGCGCGAGAAACGCGAGAAAGAGGCCGAGCGCGGCGCACCGGACGACCACCAGCCCAGGCCTGCTTTTCACACGGGCAATCTCCGTACGACGTATTGAAAGCGTGGATCGCCGCTTGCGCGTTCGCGCTGGAAAGACACCCCAGCGCAGGATCGCTCACGAACGGTACCGAGCCGTTCGCCGCCGCAGCGATCCACAGGCCAACGATATCGCCAAACCGAGGTAACAAACGCCCACCGCGGCCATGAACAAAGCGGACGGCAGCAGCCTCCCATTGGCGTGACCCTCGTACTTCAAGCCGATCATCAACGCCAGGCCCACGCAATAAAGAGCGCCGCAGACGACCACCGGCGCAACTCGCAGCGGCAACAGCGGCGCGCGCCAGAATCCGGCCGCGCGCCATGCCGTGACGGCGAAGAAGAAGCCCACATAGTAAACGGCGATCTCGCCCCTCTCGACGGCGTCGCTGATCGAGAGCATGGCCAGACGCACCGAAATCGCGAGCGCGCCCAACACCGCGATCCAGCGCAGCGCGGCCGACACGATCACGCTTGCAGACATCCGTCCCCCAAAGCCCGTCAGCATATCGAAGCGCCGCCCGGATGGCGTAATGCGGAGCGACGCTTGCGGCGATCCGCCCCGGCGCGCCGTTCCGGTGCGATGCGATCCGCCTAGCGGCAGCCCTGCGGTTTCGCCGCCGGCGCGGCCAGGGGATTCGGCATGCCGTTCGGATCGGCCGTCAGGAATTTCTCGATCTTGGCCTTGTCCAAGGACACGTAGCGTTCGCCGTCGGTCGCGGTGCCGTTGGCGTCCACGTACCACACTTCGCTGCCCGATTCGGCCCGCATCCGCACGCGAAGATCGTCGAACGCCTGGGCGGCGGGCAGCGGCGAACCGAACGCGTCGGCGAAACCTCCGTGCACCGTTACGTTCCAGCGCCCCGACGAGCAAGTCAGGGTTTCCCGAGTGATGGGCGTGAATGTCTGGGCGTCGAACGCGACGTAGCTGACCGTGTACGAACGGCTTTCGTTCGCTGCGCAGGCAAAGGAACACAAACAGACGAACGCAAGACCATAGCCGCGCATGTTTCGACTCCGACGGCCGATGGCGGCCCGATCGCGATGGTGAAGGGACAGGATAGGCGACGCGCGCCGGTGGGTCAGTCCGCCGGCGCGACCGGAATCAGCTCCAGCAGATCGGTGCCGCCGACGTCTTCGCCGGCCTGGGTCAGCAAAGTCGTGATCTGGCCGCGGTGGTGGGTCTGATGATTGAAGAAGTGGCTCAGCAGCAAGCCGAACCGGCGCTGCGACACCACGCCCTTGGTGTTGGCGTACGCCAACACATGATCCAGATCGGCCTCGCTCAGCTCGCCAGCCCAATCGACGATCGCCGCATCGAGTTGCTCGCGCGCGACCCGCCACTGCGACAGCGTGTCGAACTCGACCGCGCGCAGGTCGGTCGGCCGCGGCTGCGTCCGCAGCGGATCAAGCGCGGCGAAACGCGAGGGATGAGTGGCGAAGCGGTGCAGCCAGATCTTGTCGGCGACCATCAGATGATTGAGCGTGCCCAGGATCGAGCCGAAGAACGCGCCGCGGTCCTGCGTCACCGCCGCGGCCGGCAGGCGCGCGGCGGCGGCATAGACGCGCTGGTTCATCCAGCGGTTGTAGTCGGCCATCAGGCGCGCGTGTTCGAGCAGGTTCATCTCGGTCCCCATCGATGCCGCGTCGTTTATTTTTCCTTGCGCCAATTCACCGACGCGCGATTCTCCAGCGTGCTCGACTCGATCTCGACATCGAAGCCCTTGCGCAGCAGGTACTTCAAGGTCAGCACCTGGCCGGTGCCGAGCAGCGACACTCCGTAGCCGACGTACAGCTTCGGCGACAGGTACTTGCCGACGCCGAGCACCGAACCGCCGAGCGCGCGGCTTTCCATCACGCCGGCGTCGTCGAGGCCGATCTTGGCGCCGAGCTGCGAGGCCAGCAGGCCGCCGCCGGCGGACAGCGCGGCGCTGGCGGCGTTGAGCTGCTTGCTCTCGTCGCCGGTCAGGTTCGACAGCGGACGGCCGAGGGTGAGGTAAGCCAGCGCCTCGGACTGCGAGCTGGCCGGATCGGACCAGACGTTGACCGTCGGCGCGCTGACCCGCCCGCCGATGTCGACACCGGCCTTGACCGCGCCGATTTCGCGTTCGGCGCGCAGGTCCAGGATCGGGTCGGACACCGGGCCGTTGTTCCAGGCCAAATTGCCGCGCGTGATCTGCAACTTCTGCCCATAGGCTTCGTAACGCCCTTCGACGCTCAACGCGCCGCTCGCGGTCATCTCGCGGCCCGGACGCGAACGCACCCGCATCTGTCCGCCGAGCTTGCCGTCCAGGCCGAAGCCCTTGAGCTTGACGTCGTCGCCGACGGCCAGGGTCAGGTCGAGTTCCAACGGCGAGGCGCCGGTGTTTTCCGGATCGACCGGGTCGAGCACGACCACGTCCTCGGACACCGACACGCCCTGATCCAGGCGCTCCAGGTCCACGCGCGCCGACGGGATGGTGACTTTGCCGGTGACGTTGAGCGGCTGCTTGGCCGCGTAGCGCACGGTCAGTTCGGGGTTGGCGACCGCACGCAGGTCGCGGGTGTCGGACGCGAGCACGTTGGTGCCGCGCACGTTCAACACCAGCGGCGTGTCGTCGCCCTGCCAGCCGAGGCTGCCGTCGACGTTGAGCGTGCCCTCGCCCGAACGCACGCTGCCGGCGATGCGCGCGCTGCCGTCGGGCTGCGCGTCCAGGCGCACGTCGCCGTCCTGCAGCACGATGCCCAGCGCCGGCACTTCGGTGGTGAACTGCGACAGCCGCGCCTGCCCGCTCAACAGCGGCTTGCTGCGCGTGCCGGCCAGGCCGATGCGGCCTTCCAGCTTGCCTTTGGGCTCGACGATGTCGGGCGAGAACAGCTCGACCCAGGTCAGCTCGTCGGTGTCGACCGCGACATTGCCCGACAGCGGCGCGTACGCGTACCAGCCGGTGTTGACGGTGGCTTCGATGCGGCCGTCGTCGTTGAAGACGGACTTGAGTTCGGCGCTGAGCTTCTGGGTGTCGAAGCTGGCCTTGAGCGAGAGCGCGCTGTAGCGCACCAGTTCGCGCCGCGCGCGTTCGCTGAATTTCAGCCCGCCGCCGGCGGAACTGACGTTGAAGTTGCCGCGCCAGCCCTTGCCGGCCGGGCGCAGTTCGCCGTCGACAGCGATTTCGCCGCGCAGGACCCACGGCCGCTTGTCGCTGCGTTCGGGCAGATAGGGCTGCGCCAACAGCAGCGGCAAGCCGTGGCCCTTGAGCTCGACGCCGCGGCGCGGCCAGTCGGCGCTGGCGCACAGCGAACCGCCGCTGCTCGACGCCAGGCAGGCATCGTTGAAGCCGCCGCTGTTGCCGTCCCAACGGAACGATGCGGCCTGCTGCAAGCGCCAGCTGGCGCCCTTGCTCGGCGCCAACTGCAACGAGGCCAGCGCGCCCGACCACACGCTGCCGCGCTTGTCGGCGTGGCCAGACAGGTCCAGGTTCGCCACCTCGCTGCGCGCCTGCGCCTGCAGTTGCAGCGCTTCGACCGCGCCCTGCGCATCCACGCTCAGCGACGACAACGCCAGCCCGGCATCGAGGTCGCTGGCGCGCAGCGCGAGCTGGCCGCCGCGGCCGCGCCAGGGCAGCTTGCCCTTGGCGCTGAAACTGGCGGCGCGGTAGTCGCCGTATTTGATCCCGCTGCCGCTGAGGTCGGCGTCGAGGTTCGGCGCATCGGCCGCGCCGGTCAATTTGAGCGTGCCGTTGAGGCTGCCGGTCGCGCTGGGCAGCAGATCGTTCAACTGCAACGGCGCGAACTTCGCGTCGACGTCGATGCTCTGCGCGTACTTGCCCTTGGCTTCGAGCTTGCTGCCGCCCAGACTCAAGGCGACGTCGCCCTCGTAGGCATCGCCGGTCTTGCCGGTGGCCGCGCCATGCATCAGGAAACGGCCGCGGCCGCCGAGCGGGCGATCGCGCAGGCGGCCGCCGAGCTTGTCGGCGCTGGCCTGGACCTCCAGGCCGCCGTCGTCGCGCACGCTGCCGGTGCTGGCCAATTGGCCATCGACCGCACCCTTGAACTCCGGCGCGAAATAACCTGGGTCGAAGCCCGACAACGCGGCCTTGAGATCCCAGGCCAACTTCGGCGCCCACGCCACTTCGCCGCTGGCGTCGAGCAGGCCGGTCGGCATCTTGGCCTTGAGCGACTTCAGGGTCATGCGCTGGTCGTTGCCGCGGCCGTCGAATTCGACCGTCGCGGCCTGCTGGTCGCGCAGCAGGCGGGCGTTGCCGATCGCCGCCCAGTCCTTGACCGTGCCGGCGAAGCCGAAGTCGGCGGTTTCCAGCGTCACCGCCGGCGTGGCCGGCGTCTGCGCCGCCTGTGCGGGCTTGGCCACCGACTTGAGCGTGGTCGGCGGCGCTTTGCCGCCCCAGGTCAGGCCGCGCGCGTTGATCGAGAACTTGAAGCGGCCGTTTTCGGCATCGGTGAAATCGGCGTGGCCGCGCAGCGTGGCGGTGCCGTCGAACAATTGCAGCGCCAGCGGCTGCACGTCCAGCACCTGTTCTTTCAGCGACAGCTTCGACGGCAGCACCGTCACCGCCAGGTCGCCCTGGCGGAATTCGCCTTCCAGCGCGGCGACGCCGCCGCTGCCCTGCGCATCGAAACGCAGCGCCATCGGCGCGGCGCTGGGTTTGGCGTCGGGCGCGGTCAGCAGGCCGATGTCGAGCGCGTCGGCTTTCGCGTGCAGGCGCCAGTCCGGCGCGTCTTGCTTGCCGCGCAAGGTCAGGGTCAAACGCACCGGCCCCGGCGCCGCGCCGGCCACGGCGACGTCCATGCGCGACAGATCGCCGCGCGCGACCAGTCCCAGGCGCGGCGGCGTGCGGCCGGGCGCGTTCGGCAGCACCGCGGTCACGGTCAGGTCGGATTTGAAATCGCGGCTGGGCTGGTAATCGCCGTGCGCGGTGAAGCGGCCGCGGTCGGTGTCGGCGACGAGTTTTTCCACGTGCAGCTGGCCCGACTGCGCATCGAGCCCGGCGCGCAGCTGGCGGATGTCGACCAGGTGCTCGCCGGCCTGGGCGATCTTGAAACCGTCGATGCGCACATCGTCGGCCTGCACCGCCAGCGGCGGTTCGATCTGCGGCAGCACGTCCGGCCAGCGCGGCAGTTCGAACGGCTCATTACTCTTTTCGATATCCAGCGTGGCGCCTTCGACCTGCACCGCGTCCAGGCGCAGCTTGCGGCCCAGCAACGGGCGCAGCGCCGGATCCAGGTAGACGCGCTCGGCGGTGAACACCGTCTTCTTGTAGGCGAAGCGCACGCCGCGCAGGGTCAGCGGGCCCGACAACGGGCCTTCGGCGGACTTCCAGGTGAAGCTCGAATCGGCCGGCAGGCGCGCGACGATCTGCGCCAGCAACACGTCGCGGCCGGCGATCGTGGCGATCAGCCAGTACGCCGCGAACGCGATCAGCAAGGTCAGCACCGCCGCGGCGATGCTGCTGCGCCAGGCCCAGCGCCGGGCCGCGGCGCGGCGCCGGCGGCGGCGTTCGAGCAGCAGCTCCTGCGCGGTGGGGGTCGGCGGCGGCGGGGGCGTATCGCTCATGTGCTGCGGAATCGTCCTGGGCGCGGCTTACAGATCGGCGCCGATGTTGAGATAGATCTGGAAACCCGAATCCGGGTCGTCGAGGCCGCGCGCGATGTCGATGCGCAGCGGGCCCACCGGCGAACGCCAGCGCACGCCGACGCCGACGCCGGTGCGCATCTTCAGGTCCTTCTGGTTGTCGAACGCGCTGCCGCTGTCGACGAACACCGCGCCGCCCCAGCTTTCGTTGAAGTACTGCTCGTACTCCATGCTCGCGGTGACCACGTTCTTGGCGCCCAGCGCATAGGCCTTGCGGCCTTCCGCCGGCGGAATGCGCGGGCCGACCTCGCGCCACTCGTAACCGCGGATGCTGCGGTCGCCGCCGGCGTAGAAGCGCAGCGACGGCGGCATGTCGGTCAGCGAATTGGTGAAGGTGTGGCCGACCTCGCCGCGCGCGATCAGGCGGCTGCGCTCGCCCAGGCCCTTGAACCAGCGGCCGGTGACGTGGGCCTGGATGAAGTTCGCGTCCGAGCCCAGCGCCTCCAGGCCGCCGCGGAGCAGGCCGGTGGCGCTGATGCCCTTGCGCGGATACAGCTTGTCGTCGACGTCGACGTACTCGGCGCGCAGCGAGGGATACAGGAAGGTCGCGGTGCGGTAGGTCTGGCCCGTGTCCGGATCGTTGGAGAATTCGTCGTAGTAGGCCCAGCGCTCGCGCAGGCCGTGCAGCGAGGCGGTCGCGGTCCAGTGCTGGTTGATCTTGCCGCTGCGGCTGGCGACCAGTTCGATCCGGCGCGAATCGATGTAGTCGGTCTGCTCGTCGCTGCCCTGCAGGCTGAAGGTGTACCAGCCGTCGAGCCAGGCGAACGCGGGGATGCGGTATTGCAAGGTCGCGGTCTTGCGCCGCTGGGCGAAGTCGACCTGCGCCAGCGCCTTGTGGCCGCGGTCGTTGACGTAGCGCCGCTCCACGCCCAGGCGCACGCCGGCGCCGCTGTCGGTGCCGTAGCTGACGCCGGCGGTGTAGATGCTGCGCTTGGCCGGGGTCAGGGTCACCTTGACCGGCACCTGCCCGTCGGTCGCCTGGTCCGGCAGCGGTTCGATGTCGATGCTGGAGAAATAGTCCAGCCGCGCCAGCGATTCGCGGAAGCGGTCGAGCTTGCCCTGGTGGTAGTAGCTGCCCTGCTCCCAATACACCAGCTTCTGCAGCAGGCTGTCGCGGATGATGCGCTTGGGCGTCTGCTCGAAGCTGATCGCGCCCATGTCGTAGCGCTGGCCGCTGGTCCAGACCAAGTCAATGTCAGCTGCATGTTCCGCGCGCGTAACCGCCACCCGCCGCGAAGAAAAATCAGCGTCGAAGTACCCTCGTTCCGCAAGCCGCCGGCTGATCTTCGTCTTGCTCGCCTCATACGCCGCATGATCGAACACCTGATCCGGCCCCGGCCGGAACGCGGCCAGATCCTGATTGAGGTAACGATCGTCGCTGCCCGCGCCGAGGATGGCGATGTCCGAGCGCCGGACCTTGACCGGTTCGCCCTTGTCGACGGTGATGGTGACCCGGATCGGCTGCGCGGACGAACCGGTGCGCGCCGGCGCCGCAGCGGGCGCGTCGGCGCCGGACGCGTCGGCCCCGGGCGCATCGTCGCGCTCGCCCGGCGCGGCGAGGTCGCCCTCGCGCGCCTGGGCGGCGGTGTCGGTGGAAGGCGTGGCGACCAGGCGGGCGCCGCGCGAGTCCTCGATCTTGATCGTCGGCGAGTAGTAGCCGAACGGCTCCAGCGCCTCCCGGGTCTCGTTCTCGGCCTCGCGCAGCAGGTAGCCCAGACGGCGCCCGGAGACCTCCTTGCCGATGCTGTCCACCAGCGACAGCGACACCCGTACGTTGTGGGTCATCGCCTCGTCCAGGCCGTGGATTTCGACTTTGTCGACCTTGGCCGCCTGAGCCGCGCCGGCGGCCCCGAGGCTCAAGGCGCCGGCGAGAAAGAGACGGGGAATCAATGGCATAGCGCGCAGAATAACCGGTAACGGCTTGTATTGTTTAGGAAAATTCGGGGTGCGCGTTCAGATTAACGGCTGCGGAGTCAACGCGGCGCAAGCACGCCGCAGGCGTCGGGCAGGCATGCCCTGGCACAGCCGCAGCCGTCGTCGATTCATCCCGACTCACCAACCCCCGATATCGGCACACCGTCCTTTGCCGATCTTGGCCGCATGCTGGACCACATCCGCCGCCGAGTCCGACACCGCGTGGGCGGCCCCCGACAAATCAATGAGATAGCGCGCACATTTCGCGCTAAGAGCTTGTCTCTCTTACAAAAAGTGCATTGACAGGTTTCAGGTTAATTGCACTCGGCGTTAAGAAGACGTAATTTCGGTACCAGGGGAAACTGATCGGTCGTGCAGGGGGCTGCGGATCGGTCACTCGGGGTCTCTCCTAATAACGATCACCCACCCTCTTCCAGCAAGGAAGTTTTCAGGTAGGGAAGCAATGTCACTGCACATTCCAGGAGTCCACTTCGTGAACAGAAAGAATCTCACCATCGCGGTGTGCACCGCGCTGGTTGGCATGGCCGCGCCGGCGTACGCGCAGCAGCAGGCCGGCTCGAGCTCGGGCGAAGCCATCACCAAGATCGACACGGTCACCGTCACCGGTTCGCGCATCTCCAATCCGAACGTCGTCTCCGCGCAGCCGGTCAGCGTGCTGACCGCCGAGGACATCAAGGCCACCGGCGCGGTCAACATCGGCGACGTGCTGACCACGATGCCGGCGCTGGCCACCACCTTCACCATGGGCAACTCCAGCCGCTACATCGGCACCGCCGGTATCGCGATGCAGGATCTGCGCAACCTCGGCACCTCGCGCACCCTGGTCCTGGTCAACGGCCGCCGCATGGTCGGCGCCATGGCCGGCGACACCGCGGTGGACACCAACCTGATCCCGGCCGACTGGATCGAGCGCGTCGAAATCATCACCGGCGGCGCGTCGGCGGTGTACGGCGCCGACGCCGTGTCGGGCGTGGTCAACTTCATCCTCAAGAAGAAGTACGAAGGCGTGAACCTGCACGCCCAGTTCGGCAGCAGCCAGCACGGCAGCTTCGGCAAGGAGCTGTTCGCGGTCACCGCCGGCACCAACTTCGCCGACGACCGCGGCAACATCGCCGCCTCGCTCGAGCACGCGCGCCAGGACGACCTGCAGTTCCGCGACCGCTTCGGCAACGAAGACCTGGTCACGATCAACACCCCCGGCGGCCCGTACGCGCGTTCGTACTTCAAGAACGGCGGTTCTTACGAGTTCACCACCGGCGGCGTGTTCTCGCGCACCGGCAGCTTCGCCAATCCGGCCAACCTGTATGTGTTCAATCCGGACGGCAGCTACCGTCCGCTGCGCATCGACGGCCTGCGCGACACCTCGCGCCGCCGCTGCACCGATTGCGACCACAACGACAGCAACCGCGCCAACCAGCTGCAGCCGAAGTTCGACCGCACCACGCTGAATGTGGCCGGCAGCTTCGACGTGACCGAAAACCACCGCCTGTACCTGGAAGGTCTGTACAACCAGGCCAACTCCAAGTCGTTCGGCTCGGCCGCGTTCAACACCTTCGGCACCTACGGCGGCCACTTCATCGATCCGGACAACGCCTACGTCTCGCCGGCGCTGAACGCGCTGACCGGCGGCCAGGGCTTCGCGCTCTCGCGCGACGACTTCGATTCGGGCCTGCGCGGCGAAGACACCGAGCGCAAGACCGCGCGCCTGGTCCTCGGCGCCGAAGGCGTGCTCGGCAGCAAGGGCGACTGGCAGTACGACGCGTCGGTCAACTACGGCCGCACCACCGAGACCCGCGACAACCTCAACAACCGCTACATGGAACGCTTCTACGCGGGCCTGGACGCGGTCGACAACGGTTCGGGCAAGATTGTCTGCCGCTCGCAGATCGATCCGACCTCGATCAACTCCAACCTCGGCACCACGATCTCGTCGCAGACCGCCGCCAGCTGCATTCCGTTCACCATCTTCGGCGACGGCGCGATCAGCAAGGCCGCGCGCGACTGGTTCAACGTCACCACCCGCGCCAAGACCCGCCTGACCCAGTTCGTCGCCGGCGGCTCGCTGGTCAACAACAACCTGTTCGAACTGCCGGCCGGCCCGATGAGCCTGGCCGCCGGCGTCGAATACCGTCGCGAGACCAGCGAGCAGATCAACGACCAGCTCGACAAGGACGGCCTGACCTTCCTCAACGCCATCCCGGATTCGCGCGGCAGCTACAGCGTCAAGGAACTGTGGATCGAAACCGCGGTGCCGCTGCTGCACGACATCCCGCTGATCAAGAACCTGACCCTCGGCGGCGCGGTGCGTTTCTCCGACTACGACACCACCGGCAACACCCGCGCCTGGCGCTACAACCTGGACTGGGTGATCAACGACAGCCTGCGTCTGCGCGGCAACGCCTCCTCGGCGGTGCGCGCGCCGAACATCGGTGAGCTGTTCGGCGGCCAGAGCCAGAACTTCGGCTTCATCGACGATCCCTGCGACGTGCAGCAGATCGGCCGCGGCAAGGATCCGGCGACGCGCGCCGCGAACTGCGCGCTGCTGGGCCTGCCGGCGAACTTCACCGACCAGGTGACCGGCACCAACGAAGGCCTGTCGGGCAGCAACCCGAACCTCGAGCCCGAAACCGGCCGCACCGTGACCTACGGCTTCGTGTTCACCCCGACCTTCCTGGAAGGCTTCAGCCTCAACGTCGACTACTGGAAGATCAAGCTGCGCAACGCGATCTCCTCGCTCGACTTCGAGCAGACCGCGCAGCGTTGCGTCGACACCCCAGGCGGCATCGGCAACGTCTATTGCAGCAACGTTCGGCGTCGCGCCGACGGCCAGATCGCGTTCGTGACCGCGATCTACCAGAACATCGCGGCCCGCGAGACCGACGGCATCGACATCGGCGCGACCTACACGCACGATCTGTTCGGCGGCAAGGTGTCGTGGCAGCTGGATGCGACCCGCACCCTTAACTACACCGACTATCCGTTCCAGAACGACCCGTCGGAGAAGGTGGAGTACCTGGGCGCGCTCGGCTATCCGAAGTGGAAGGCCAACCTCGGCGTCAACTACCGCCGCGACGGCTGGAGCGGCAGCTGGAACACCCGTTACGTCTCCGGCGTCGCCCGCCAGACCGACTGGGACACCTACAAGAACGATCCGTTCTTCCTGGCTCCGGCCAAGGCCGGCTCGGGCGTGGTCCACGACATCCGCGTGAGCTACGACTTCGCCGACACCGGCTGGAACGTCTACGGCGGCATCACCAACCTGTTCGATTCCGACCCGCCGCTGGCGATGTACGGCAACTCGTTCGGTTCCGGCGTGTACGACACCATCGGTCGCGCTTACTACGTGGGCTTCAACTACAAGTTCCGTTGATCCACGGGTAGCGACGAAAGTCGTTCACCGAAGCAGTGAAGGGAGGGCCGGCGCAAGCCGGCCCTCTTTTTTGTCGCGATCTTCCGCCGCCGGCGCCGCGCGCAGGCGAGGGACGTTTCGACGGACAAAAAAAGGCCGGCGAATGCCGGCCTTTTTTTACGCCGCGAACGCCGCGATCAGATCGACAGATGCTCGATCGCCGCCACCCCGCCGAGCCGGTCGGACAAACGCTTGAGCAAGGCGAGCCGGTTGTTGCGCACCGCCGCGTCGTCGACGTTGACCATGACCTTGTCGAAGAACGCGTCCACCTGCGGACGCAGCCGCGCCAGGCGGCCGAGCACGGCGACGTAGTCGCGCTGGGCCAGCAAAGGATCGGTGTCGGCTATGGCCGCGTCGACCGCTTCTGCCAGTTCGCGCTCGGCCGGCTCGTTGAACAGCGCCGCGTCGATCGCCTCGGGCACGCCGCCTTCGACTTTCTTGAGGATGTTGCGGCTGCGCTTGTTGGCCGCGGCCAGGGCTTCGGCTTCGGGCAGCCGGGCGAATTCGGCGATGGCGTTGAGGCGGCGGTCGAAGTCGAGCAGCGAGCCGTGGGCGACGGCGCTGACGGCTTCCAGCTGCGCCATCGCGATGCCGCGTTCGCCGTAGTAGTTGCGCAGGCGGTCGTAGACGAATTCGCTGAGCTCGCTCGCGTCGACGGCTTGCTTCTGCGCCGGCTGCAACTTCACCGCTTCGTCCAGCAACGCGCGCAGCGACAGGTCGAGCCCGCCTTCGAGCAAGGTGCGCGCCAGCCCCAACGCATTGCGGCGCAGGCTGAAGGGATCCTTGTTGCCGGTCGGCTTCAGACCCGCGGCGAAACCGCCGGCCAGGGTATCCAGGCGCTCGGCGATGGCGACCACGCGGCCCAGCGCCGACGGCGCGATCGCGTCGCCGGCGAAGCGCGGCATGTAGGCCTCGTCGATCGCGTCGGCGACCGCGGCGTTCTCGCCGGCGGCGCGGGCGTAGTAGCGGCCGGCGATGCCCTGCAGTTCGGGGAACTCGTTGACCATGCGCGATTGCAGGTCGTTCTTCGACAGCGACGCGGCGCGCGCGGCCTGGGCCGGGTCGACGCCGACCTGGGCGGCGATCGACTGCGCCAGCGCGGTCACCCGCGCGACCTTGTCGGCGACGCTGCCGAGCTTGTCCTGGTACTTGACCGTCTTCAGGCCCTCGCCCATCGACTCCAGGCCCTGCTTGAGGTCCTCGTCGAAGAAGAACTTGGCGTCGGCGAAGCGCGGGCGGATCACCCGCTCGTAGCCCTTGCGCACTTCGCCCGGGTCGCGGCTTTCGATGTTGGCCACGCCGACGAAGCGCTCGGTCAGCTGGCCCTGCGCGTCGAGCACCGGGAAGAATTTCTGGTTGGCTTCCATCGTCGCGATCAGCGCTTCCTGCGGCACCGCGAGGAATTCGCGCTCGAAACCGCAGGCCACCGCGACCGGCCATTCGGTCAGGCCGTTGACCTCTTCCAGGATGCCCGCGTCGATGCGCGCGCGGCCGCCGTCGCGGCTGGCGGCGGCTTCGACTTCGCGCACGATGCGCTCGCGGCGCTCGTCCGGATCGACCAGCACGAACGCGCTGCGCAGCGATTCGACATAGTCCTGCGGCAGCGAGAACCAGACCGGCTTGTCGTGCATGAAGCGGTGGCCGCGGCTCATGCGGTCGCTGCTGACGCCGAGCGCGTCGGCCGGCACCACATCCTTGCCGAGCAGCACCACCAGCCAATGCACCGGACGGGCGAAGCCGTAGTCGTGGCCGCCCCAGCGCATCGGCTTGGGAATCGGCATCGCCGCCAGCGCCTCGCGCACGACCTCGGCCAGCAGCTGCGCGGTGTCGGCGCCGGGCTTGACCGCGCGGTGGACGAAACGCTCGCCCTTGTTGTCGCTGGTCTTCTCCAGCTGGGTCCACTCGACTCCGGCCTTGGCCGCGAAGCCTTGCAGCGCCTTGGTCGGCTGGCCGTCGGCGTCGAGCGCGATGTTGAGGTAGGGGCCGAGCACTTCGCTGCGCTGTTCCGGCTGCTGCGTGTCGACCGCGTTCAACAGCACGGCGAGGCGGCGCGGGGTGTACAGCGGCTTGGCGCCGTCGCGATCGAAACCGATGCCGCGCTTGTGCAGGCCGTCGAGCACGCCGTCGAAGAACGCCTGGGCCAGGCCCGGCAGCGCCTTGACCGGCAGTTCTTCGGTGCCCAGTTCGATCAGGAGGGGTTGGGTCGTGCTCATGCGGTGGCCTTTGCGGTGTCGCCGCGCGTCCTGCGGACGGCGCCGGGAATTGGGTTGTTGCGATGGAACCGGAGGCCCTCACCCCAACCCCTCTCCCGCAAGCGGAAGAGGGGCTTTATGGAGTCAGGCGGCTTCGGCCTTCGACGGCAGCTTGAGGCCCGGGAAACCGAGCTTCTCGCGCTGGGCGAAATAGGCCTCGGCCACGCCCTGGGCGATGCGGCGCACGCGCAGGATGTAGCGCTGGCGCTCGGTCACGCTGATGGCGCGGCGCGCGTCGAGCAGGTTGAAGCTGTGGCTGGCCTTGCACACCTGGTCGTAGGCCGGCAGCGGCAGGCCGAGTTCGATCAGCTTCTGCGCTTCCTTCTCGCAGGCGTCGAAGCGGTGGAACAGCTCGGCCACGTCGGCGTGCTCGAAGTTGTAGGCGCTCTGCTCGACTTCGTTCTGGTGGTAGACGTCGCCGTAGGTCACCGCGGTGCCGTCGGGGCCGTAGGTCCAGATCAGGTCGTAGACGTTGTCGACGTTCTGCAGGTACATGCACAGGCGCTCGAGACCGTAGGTGATCTCGCCGAGCACCGGCCGGCACTCCAGGCCGCCGGCCTGCTGGAAGTAGGTGAACTGGGTGACTTCCATGCCGTTGAGCCAGACTTCCCAGCCCAGGCCCCAGGCGCCGAGGGTCGGCGATTCCCAGTTGTCCTCGACCAGGCGCAGGTCGTGCACGCGCGGGTCCACGCCGAGCGCCTTGAGCGAGTCGAAGTACAGCTCGACGATGTTGTCGGGGCTGGGCTTCATCGCCACCTGGTACTGGTAGTAGCGCTGCAGGCGGTTGGGGTTTTCGCCGTAGCGGCCGTCGGTGGGGCGGCGGCTGGGCTGCACGTAGGCGGCGTTCCACGGCTCCGGGCCGAGCGCGCGCAGGAAAGTGGCCGGGTGGAAGGTGCCGGCGCCGACTTCCAGGTCCAGCGGCTGGATCAGCACGCAGCCGCGCTCGGCCCAGTAGGCGTTGAGGCGCTGGATCATGCTCTGGAAGGTGATCGCGGTGGGCGGTGCGTCGGACGCGCTCATGGTCTGGTCTGCGCTGCGGCAAAGCGGGTTAGTATAGCGGCGAGCCCTGTAATTTCAGGACTTTGCCCCCATTGTCGGTCCATTATTGGCGATCCCCCCGCCGTGCCCGCCAACGCCCCGTGAAGCCGCCCTTCCTGATTCTCGAGACCGGCCAGCCGGTCCCCTCCATGCGCCGCCACCGCGGTTTTCCGCATTGGATCCGCGTCGCCGCCGGCCTGGACCGGGACGAGGCGGTGGTGGTCAACGTCGAGGCCGGCGACGAACTGCCCGGCCGCGACGGTTTCGCCGGCGCCATCGTCACCGGCTCCGGCGCGATGGTCACCGACCGCGCGCAATGGAGCGAAAGCAGCGCGCAGTGGCTGCGCGAGGCTGCCCACGCCGGGCTGCCGCTGTTCGGCATCTGCTACGGCCACCAGCTGCTGGCGCACGCGCTCGGCGGCGAAGTCGGCAACCACCCGGCCGGGCGCGAGATGGGCACGGTGCGCCTGGAGTTGCACCCCAGCGCCGCCGCCGACCCGCTGTTCGCCGGCCTGCCGGCCAGCTTCCCGGCCCAGGCCACCCACCTGCAGACGGTGCTGCGCGCGCCCGACGGCGCCACGGTGCTGGCGCGCTCGGGCCACGACGCCTGCCACGCGTTCCGCTGGGGCGAGCGCGCCTGGGGCGTGCAGTTCCATCCCGAATTCAGCGCCGGCCACATGCGCGGCTACGTGCGCGCGCGCCAGGACGCGCTGCGCAACGAGGGCCTGTGCCCGCGCACGGTCGCGCGCGAGGTCAGCGCCGCGCCGCACGCGCGCCGGGTGCTGCGCCGTTTCGTCGGCCATGCGCGCGCGCTGCACGGCCGCTGAGCCTTCCGCCGTCGGCGCAGCCGCGCCGGCGCCGCATTCTTTTCGCCAGGGGCCCGGCAACGGGACCGATCCGATGAGCCACCGCCGATGAGCCACTCGATCCGCAAAGTGCCGCTGACCCACGGCGCGCAATGGCTGATGCGCGCGATCAACCTGGGCCGGCGCAACCCGCGCGCGATCTTCGGCGCGGCCTTGCTGCTGATCGCGGTGCTGTACCTGCTGATGTTCGTGTTCACCCTGCCGCTGCAATTCGGCGAGACGGTCGACTTCGAAACCGCGATCACCACCGTCGCGGTGGCCGCGCTGGCGGCGGTGCTGATCCTGCCGGTGCTGCTGGGCGGGCTGATGCACGTGATCCGCGAAGCCGAAAGCGGCCGGCCGACCCGCGCGCGCGACCTGTTCGCGCCGCTGCGCCTGCACAAGGCGCTGCCGCTGGCGCTGCTGGGCATGATCCAGATCGCGCTGGCGCTGATCTGCGGTTCGCTGCTGATCTGGGCCACCGGCGCGGACTACTGGCCGCAGTACCAGGAGATGGTGCGCGGCGCGATCACCGGCCGCATCACCACCGTGCCGACCGCCGAACAGCCGGCGCTGGTCGCGCTGGCGCAGTTGCTGTTCTATTACTTCAGCACCGCGGTGGTGCTGGTGTCGGTGCCGCAGATCATGTTCTCCGGGCTGAGCCTGTCCGACGCGGTCAAGCGCAGCTTCAGCGCGTCGCTGTGGAACCTGGGCTCGTACCTGTTCGCGACCATGCTGTTCATGCTCGGCGCGATGCTCGCCGGGCTGCTGGTCAGCGTCGCCGCGCTGGTGGTGGCTTTGCTGGGTTCGGCGGTGGCGCCGATGTTCGGCCACCTGCTCGCGTGGCTGTTGTTCGCCGCCTACGGCATGGTGTTCCTGGTGGTCATGTGCGGCACCTGCTACTACGCCTGGAGCGATGTGTTCGCCGAAGACGGCGAGGGCAGCGGCACGGCGGCGCAGGCGCCGGCGCGGCAGGATCGTTTCGAGGCCTGAGCGGCCGCGCAGTTCGACGCGGCTACAGCGCGCCGCCGTACAAGGCGGTTTCCAGCGACGCCTGCAGCGTCCACATCAGCCACACGCACGCGGCCAGCGCCGCGGCGATCTGCGCGGCCAGCCACAGCCAGCCCCAGGCCGGCAGCGCGGCGGCGCCGTCGCGGCGCACGCTGGCGCCGGCGATGCGGTCGTGCAGGGCCAGATGCTCGGGTTTGGCGGACGCCATCAGGTGGCCGATGTTGAAGGTCAGCCACGACAACGAGCCGGCGAGATAACGCAATGCCGCGCGCGCCGCGCCGAGTTCGCCGCCGTCGCGCGCGCGCACCCGCAGGCGCAGCGCGCGCTTGCCCGGCGTGGCCTGCCACGGAGTGAAGGCGACGAACGCGGTCTCCAGGATCAGGCCGAGCGCGGCATAGGCCAGCAGCCAGCCCAACACCAGCGCGGTCAGCGCCGAAGCGGTCGCGACCGCGGCCGCGTGCACCCGCGCATCGGCGCCGAGATTGCCGAGGAAACCGCCGAATTCCAGCTCGTCCAGCGCCGAGGACGCCATCGCTTCGGCCAGCCGCGCATTGAGTTCGGCGTAGCCGCGCGCTGCCGCCTCGGCGCGTTCGCGCCAGAAGCCGGCGCCGAGCGCGCAGGTCAGCGCGGCGACCAGCGCCGCATCCAGCGACCACGCCGCATAACGCGGCCAGAACCCGGCCGGCGGCGACGCCGCGCCGGGCGCGCTCACGATTCCTGCGCGTCGTCGGCCGGGCGCGCGCGCTCGGACGCGACCCATTTGGCGGCGATGATGCCGAGCTCGTACAGCAGGCACATCGGGATCGCCAGCATCAGCTGCGAGACCACGTCGGGCGGGGTGATGACGGCGGCGACGATGAAGATGCCGACTATGGCGTAGCCGCGCGCTTCCTTGAGCTGGGCCGGGGTCACCCAGCCGAGCAGGGCCAGGATCACCAGCGCCACCGGCACTTCGAAGCTCAGGCCGAACGCCAGGAACAGGACCAGGACGAAGTCGAGGTAGGCGTTGATGTCGGTCATCATCGACACGCCGGCCGGCGTGACCTTGACCAGGAAGCCGAACACCGACGGCAGCACCAGGAAGAACGCGAACGCGCAGCCGGTGTAGAACAGCGTCAGCGCCGACACCAGCAGCGGCAGGGCCAGGCGCTTCTCGCGCTTGTACAGGCCCGGCGCGACGAAGGCCCAGGCCTGGTACAGCAGCCACGGCATCGAGATCATCAGCGCGGCGAAGAACGCCAGCTTCAGCGGCGCGGCGAACGGCGAGGCCACTTCGACCGCGATCAGCTGGCTGCCGGCCGGCAGCTTGGCCAGCAAAGGCGTGGCCAGGAAGTGGTAGAGCTTGTTGGCGAACGGCAACAGGCCCAGGAACACGATCATCAGCCCGGCGACGCCGCGCAGCAGGCGCGCGCGCAGTTCGATCAGGTGATCGAGCAGGCGCGGCTCGGGCGTGTAGTCGTTGGGATCGCCGGAGCGGGGATCAGCGTCGCTCATCGTTCGGCGTCTGTGCGGTGGAGGGGCGGTGGTAGTCCGGCTGGGAAGCGCCGGACGCAGCCGCGCCGTGGTAGTCGGGATGCGCGGGCTCGGCGTGGGCGGCCGCGTTGGCGGTCGGCGCGGTCTCGGTCAGCGGCGCGGCTGCGTCCGGCGGCGGCAACGCCTCGACCGGCGAGGCTTCGGCCGGCGCAGCTTCGGCCGCGACGCTGCCGGTACCGGCCACGCGCCGGTTCAGATCGTCGACGCCGTCGCGCAGCGCGCGGTCGCCGTCGCGCAGCTGCTGCTGGGCCGAACGCAGTTCGTCCTGGGCCTGGAGCAGGCTGCGCTTGAGTTCTTCGTCGGCCAGCTCGCGCTCGAGTTCGGATTTGACCGAATACCACTGCGCGCGCGCGCGCCGCACCCACAGGCCGGCGAAACGCGCCGCCTTGGGCAAACGCTCGGGACCGAGCACGATCAAAGCCACGATCGCGATCACGAAGACTTCGGAGAAGCCTATGTCGAACATGCCTGCGTGACCGTACGTGGAAGGCGGGGCGGCGGCGCGGTCAGCGCCGGATCAGCGCTGGTTGCGCTCGTCGTTGCGCGCCGAAGCGTTGCTGTCGGTGCTGTTGCGCGATTCGTCCTTGAGCTGGCCGGGCTTGTCGTCGTCCTCGGCCATGCCCTTCTTGAAACCCTTCACCGCATCGCCGAGGTCCTTGCCCACGCTGCCCAGGCGCTTGGTCCCGAACACCAGCAGAACAATCACAAGGACGATGATCCAATGACCGATGCCCCAGGCGCCCATGACGATGCTCGCTGCTGAATTGATGAAGGGGTAAGGATACCGCAACGGCTCTTAAGCCGATGTGGCAAAGGTCCTGCCGCACACGACAGATTCGGCATGCCGGCGCGATCCGGCGCCGGCGCGGACGGCCATCGTCGGACCCGGCCGCGGTTCTGAACCGGGCGGCGACGCGTTCGCCGCCCGCCCGCGCAGGCTCAGGGCAGCGGTTCGACCTTGGCCGGATTGGTCTGCGCCGGCACGCTCTGGAACGGCGCCGGCTGGCCCTGCACGGGCTGCGGCTGCGCCGGCTGAGCCGGGGCCAGGCGCTCGTGGGCGGGCGCGCGCGCCGGCTCGGTCGCGGCGCCGGCCGGCTGGGCCACGGTCACGCCGGGCGCGGGGTACACGGTGGTGCCCAGCTCCGGGCGCTGCTCTTCGGCGGTGCGCTTGGCGCGCGCGGCAGCGCTGGCCTCTTCCAGGCGGTCGCGGAAATCGACCACGGCATTGGACGGCTGGCCGCTGGCGCGGCCCTCGAAAATCATGCGCGGGGTGCTGCCGGAGCCGTACACGGCCTGATTGGCGGCATCGTCGATCGAAAGCACCGCGCCGTCGAGGGCCACGCCGGCGAACAGGCCGCGCGCGCGCGACCACGACCAGATTTCGGCCTTGAGCTGGCCGTCGGTGGCGGCCGCGGCGGTGCGCCCGACCGGGCCGGCGGCCACGCTGGCGTCGCCGCCGAGGGTCAGCTTGCCGTTGACGATCGAATCCAGGCCGCGCGCGCCGCGGAACACCAGCACGATGTCGGAGGACTGCACGCCGGCCTGGAAGCCGACGCTGCCGCCGGTGAGCTTCATGAAGCTGGGATTGGACCAGGTGCCGTCGGGATTCTTGACCGAGACCAGGCCGTGGCCGCGGCGGCCGCCGAACACGAGGCCGACCTTGAGCGTATCGGGCACCACGACAATGGCGCGGGCTTCGTCGAACAGCTTGTCGGGAATCGCCGACTCGGGAATCTGCTGGATGTCGCCGAGCACGCGCACCGCATCGCGGGCGCGCTGGTCCTCGTCGGGGCCGGCCACGGCGGCGGTGGCGGACAGGCCCAGGCTCAGGGCCAGGCAAACACTCAGGACGCGGGACTGCGGACGGGACATGGACGGCTCCGGCGGATATGCGGACGGACTGCGGACGAAGGGCGCCAGCGCGGCGACCGAACGTACAGACCGCAACGACGGCGATCGGTTCAGGCTAGTGCGGCGGCGATGAATCGCCAGCGAACGCAGGCTGTACGGGCGGACGCGCGCGGCGCGCGATGGCGGGCATTGTAGGCCGCGTTGACGCGCGCGCGGCGGCGCCGCATTCTCGCGCCGGTACGCAGCGAGGACGCGTCATGGGCTTCACGATCCGGGATCTGGACTGCGCCGGCGGCGCCGGCACGCTCGACGTCAACGCCTGGCATTGGCGGCCGACCCTCGACCTCATCCAGTCGCTCGACCTCGGCGACGAGACCCGTTCGATCCTGATGCACTACAGCGGCGTCACCGTCCAGTTCGACCGCGACGAGGCGCGCGCCATCGCCCGGGCGATCCGCGAGCGTTACCTGCCGCAGATGGGTCCGGACACCCGCCTGACCTTCGAGGGCGGCTTCACCGAAGAGCCGGACACGCAGGGCTTCCACCGCGACGATCTGTCGCTGAACTACAGCGCGACCCGGCCCTGGCTGGAACGATTCTGCGAATTCTGCGAGCGCTGCCAGGGTTTCGCGGTCAACTGAACCGTTGCGCCGCCGATCGGCGCCGTCGATCCAGTCGATCCGGACAATCGATGCCCCGGCGCGGCGCGCGGATGTCATCCTATGCGCATGCCCGCAATCGCAAGCTCCGACGATTCCACCGCCGCGCCGGCCGGCGCCGACACCGCCGTGGTGCTGGTCAACCTCGGCACCCCCGAGGCCGCCAACACCGCGTCCGTGCGCCGCTTTTTGTCCGAATTCCTGCACGACCATCGCGTGGTCGACATGAGCCGCTGGCTGTGGTGCCCGCTGCTGCACTTCGCGATCCTGCCGCTGCGCAGCGGCAAGGTCGCGCACAAGTACGCCAGCGTGTGGCTGCCGGAAGGCTCGCCGCTGGCGGTGCACACGCGCCGCCTGGCCGAAGCGCTGCAACGCGAACTGCCGCAGCTGCGGGTGCTGCACGCGATGCGCTACGGCCAGCCGTCGTGGAAGCAGTTGCTGCCGCAGTTGCGCGCGCAAGGCGTCAGGCGGGTGCTGGCGCTGCCGCTGTACCCGCAGTATTCGACCTCGACCACCGCCTCGGTCGGCGATGTGCTCGATGCGGCCGAGGGTTTGGACACGCGTATGGTCCACGACTATCACACCGATCCCGATTGGGTCGCCGCAGTCGCCGAATCGGTGCGCCGCCACCGTCTCGCCCACGGCGCCGGCGCGCATCTGCTGATGTCCTTCCACGGTTTGCCGGAACGCTTCGCCGCCGCCGGCGATCCGTATCCGCGCCAGTGCGAGGCCAGCGCGCGCGCCATCGCCCAGGCGCTGGGCCTGGCCGACGACGCCTGGACCCTGAGCTACCAGTCGCGCTTCGGCCGCGAGCGCTGGCTCGAGCCGTCCACCGCCGACACCCTGACCGCGCTGGCCGCGCGCGGGGTCGGCCAGGTCGACGTGATCGCCCCCGGATTCGCCGTGGACTGCCTGGAAACGCTGGAGGAAGTCGCGATGATGCTGGCCGAGGACTTCGCCGCGCGCGGCGGACGGCTGCGCTACATTCCCTGCCTCAACGAATCGCCGGCGCATGCGCAGGCCTTGGCCGGGATCGTGCAGCGCGAACTGGCCGCGTGGAAGCCGGCGATTTGAGATCGGGCCGGCTGCGCGCGGACCGGTCGAACACCGATCGGTCAGGAGCGTGCCGCTCGAAAGCGCAGCGGCCGGAAACGGACCGCGCGCGCCCGGCGCGCCCGAATTCGCGCGCAGCGGCAGGCGTCGCGCCGCCGCGCAGCGCGCTGTCGCCGCGCGCTGGCATCATGGGCCGCGCGCTCGAGCACAGGATGCGGTAATGGCTGCAATGCAAGAATTCGTCGTCGACACCGACTTCGGCCGCCTCGCCGGTTTGCGCAACGGCCGTGCCCAGGCGCCGAAGCTGCTGGCGCTGCACGGCTGGCTCGACAACGCCGCCAGCTACGTGCCGCTGGCGCCGTGGTTCGACGGTTTCGATCTGGTCGCGCCCGACTTGCCCGGCCACGGCGCCAGCGCGCATTTGCCGATCGCGGCCGAGTACAGCCTGGTCGTCGCCGCGCGCGCCGCGCTGGCGGTGGCCGACGCGCTGGGCTGGGAGCGCTTCCACCTGCTCGGCCATTCGCTCGGCGGCGCCACCGCCAGCTTCGTCGCCGCGGCGGTGCCGCAGCGGGTCGACCGGCTGCTGCTGGTCGAAGCGCTGGGCTCGCTGTCGGAACCCGAGGAACGGGTCGGCGCGCGCCTGCGCGAAGCCTTCGCCGGCATGGCCGCGATCGGCGACAAGCGGTTGCGGGTGTTCTCCGACATCGCCACCGCGATCAAGGCGCGGATGATCGCCAACGACCTCAGCGAGCCGGTGGCGCGCCTGCTGGTCGAACGCGGCGTCGCGCCGGCGCGCACCGACGCCGGCGCGGCCGGTTTCGTCTGGCGCAGCGATCCGCGCCTGACCCTGACCTCGGCGCTGCGCATGAGCGAAGCGCAGATGCGCGCGCTGATCCGCGCGATCGACAGCCCGACCTGCATGGTCTGGGCCGACCCGGCGCAAAGCTACATGCCCGACGCGGTGCGGCGCGAACGCGCGACGCTGCTGCGCGAGGGCGAGCTGCATGTGCGGCCCGGGACGCACCATCTGCACATGGAGCAGCCGCAGATGGTCGGCGAACTGTTCCGCGAGTTCCTGTCGCGTTGAACCCAGTGGGTTGAGCCCCATGCGCGGTCGCGCCGAGGCGCGATCGCCGCCGCTCAGTCGTCGGCGGCGATCAGCTTGCGCAGCCGCGCCTTGAGCGCGCGCCCGGACGCGCGGAAGTACTCGCGCTCGTCGCGCCAGTGCGGGCAGCGCCGCTCGACCTCGCGCCAGAACGCGCGCGAATGGTCGGCATGGATCAGATGGCACAGCTCGTGCACCAGCACGTATTCGAACGCCGCCGGCGGCGCCAGCACCAGCGACAGGTCCAGCGACAGCGCGCCGTCGGGCGCCAGCGAGCCCCATTGCGAAGACATCACCCGGTAGCGCAGCCGCGAGGGCGCGCGCGGCAGGTCGGGCAGGTATTTGGGCAGCCAGCGGCCGACGTCGGCGCGGGCCTGGCCTTCGTAGAAATCGCGCAGCGCGCGCTGCAGCGACTTCAGCGCCACGGTTTCGGGCGCGGCGATCTCGATCGCGTCCGCGCCGGCTTGAATGCGCAGGTAGCGCGCGGCCTGCCAGCGCAGCGGCACCTCGGCGCCGCGCAACGGCAGCGCGGCGGTGACGTGCGGCTGCAGGCCCGGCGCATCGGTGCCGGCACGGGCGATCTGCGCCAGCAGCCAGTCGCCGTGCTCGATCACGAAGCGGGTGCCGGCGATCTCGCTGGCGCGCAGCGGCAGGGTCAGGCGCGGGCCGCGCTCGTCGACGCTGAGCTTGATCCGGCGTGCGCGCGGATCGCGCACCCGCAGCACCTCGACGCTGCGGCCGTCGGCCAGGACGATGGCGACGGTCTCGCGCGACACGCTGCGCGGCGCGGCCTGCGGCTGGCCGGTCAGCAGGCGCAGGAGGCTGTTCATGGGTGGGGGACCGCCATGCGCGAAGCATAGCGCGATGCGGCGGCGGTTTTGCGACGGCGCGGACGCAGGTCGCGGGTGCGATGGGACGGCTGCGGCAGGTTGCGTCGTGGTTGCGTTGTCGCGGTCGCGGCTTGCGCCGCTCCTACAGGGCGAGACGCCGGCCTCGGCCGCTCCCTGTAGGAGCAGCGCGAGCCGCGACCGCGTTGCTGCAGGCCGCGCCGCATCGGCAACCCGCGCGCGAAATCAGGCCTCGACCTTGGACAGCTTCAACGCCTTTTCCATCACCACGAACAAGCGCTTCACTTCCGCGCTCATCAGCGCGAAGCGCGCGTCGAGTTCGGCGCGCAGGCCGTCGCCGTCGCTGTGTTCCAGTTGGTCCACGGCGCCGTCGAGCAGCTTGAACTTGCGCACGATCAGGTCCTCGCCGATCACGAACGAGACGTGATCGTCCAGGCTCAGCGCCAGGCGGGTGACCTGCTTGCCGGTCTCCAGGTGCTTGGCGATCTCGTCGCTCTCCAACTCCTGGCGCTGGCACTTGACCACCGCGCCCTGGTCGACCGGATCGCGCAGTTCGCACTCGTCGCCGAGCATGATCCCGTCCGGCAACGGCTCGCCGGCGACCCAGCCGGTCAGGATCGAACGCGGCGCGACTTCGGCGTTCAGCGGCAGCGCCGGGAAGCTGCCGACCGCGCGGCGGATTTCGCTGATGACGTTCTCGGCGCTCTTGCGGCTGGAGCTGTCGACAATCACCAGCCCGTGCTCGAGATCGATGATCGCGTCGGTGCGGCTGGGCTTGATGAAGGCGCGCGGCATCAGGTCGGTGATCAGCTCGTCCTTGAGCCGCTTGCGGGTGCGGCCGCCGGGCTTGCGCCCTTCCTTCTGCTCGATCTCGGCCAGCTTCTTGGCCAGCATGTCGTTGACGACCGCGCCGGGCAAAAGGCGGTCTTCGCCGCCGACGGTCAGCCAGATCGCGCTGCCGATGCGGTTGCTGATCGCCGCTTCCTCATCGGCGCGACCGAACGGCGAGATGAAGCCGCGCGAGGACAGTTCCAGCGGGCCGACCGGCTTGAGCCGGCATTCTTCCAGACCCTTGTCGAGTTCGCTCAGGTCGTGGGTGGTCGGGAAGCGGAAGAACGTGAGGTTGCGAAAGAACATTCGGGAGCCGGGAATGGGGAATAGGGAATGGGGAATCGGCGTCGCGGGTGCCGCGCCTGCCGGCTGTCGTCATGCCCGCGAAAGCGGGAATCCGGAGACCTCGTGCGTTCCCGCACGTAACGCCCTGGGTTCCCGCTTGCGCGGGAACGACGCGGTGATGGAGCGATGGATCATCCGATCTGCGCGACCGGATCGTCGGAGCCGGCCTCGTCGAGCCACACCGGCGCCTGCGACGCCGCGCCGCCGGCCTGGCCCAGGCCGAGGAAATCGAACAGCTTCGGATCGCTGAGCTGCGACGGCCGGATATCGCCGAGCGCGCGCGCGATGATTTCCAGCCGCCCGGGCGTCTCGCGTTCCCACGCGTCCATCATCCGCTTGACCTGCTTGCGCTGCAGGTTCTCCTGCGAGCCGCACAGGTTGCACGGAATGATCGGAAACCGGCGCGCGGCGGCGTATTCGACGATGTCGTCCTCGCGCACGTAAGCCAGCGGCCGGATCACCACGTGGCGGCCGTCGTCGGACAGCAGCTTCGGCGGCATGCCGCTGAGCTTGGCGTGGAAGAACAGGTTCAGGAAGAACGTGGCGACCAGATCGTCGCGATGATGCCCGAGCGCGATCTTGGTGAAGCCTTGTTCGGCCGCGTAGGTGTAGAGCGCCCCGCGCCGCAGCCGCGAACACAGCGAGCACATGGTCTTGCCTTCCGGCACCACCCGCGTGACTACCGAGTAGGTGTCCTGCTCGAGGATCTTGTACGCCACGCCGACCGATTCGAGGTACTGCGGCAGCACGTGCTCGGGAAAGTCCGGCTGCTTCTGGTCGAGGTTGACCGCGACCAGCTCGAACTTCACCGGCGCCTTCTTCTGCAACTGCATCAGGATGTCGAGCAGGGTGTAGCTGTCCTTGCCGCCGGACAGGCAGACCATGACCTTGTCGCCTTCTTCGATCATGCCGAAGTCGGCGATGGCGCGGCCGACCTGGTGGCGCAGGCGCGCGCCGAGGCGGCCGACATCGGTGGCGGCGGGGTCGGCGGCGCGGGCGCGGCGGACGGGTTCGGCGAGGGGCAGGACGGTACTCATCAGGCCGCCGATTCTACGCCAAGGGTCGGTGAACACGGCCCGGACACCGCTGCGCGCGGGCCGCAAGCCAACCGCCGCAAGGGTTTGCGCCCTGCGCGCGGCGACCGATGACGACGGACACGGCGGCGGTTTAAGCTCAGGGCCATGACCGCCAGTGCCGATGCCGCCGAAATCGCCCGCCAGCTCGCCGATCTGCGGGTGGAGCATCGCGATCTCGACGCCGCCATCGACCGCCTCGGCCTGGACCCGCAGGCCGACGAGCTGACGGTCAAGCGGCTGAAGAAGCGCAAGCTGTGGCTGAAGGACTGCATCGCCCGGCTCGAAAGCGCGCTGATCCCCGACGAACCGGCCTGACCCGCAGCGCGTCCGCGCGCGCCGGCATGGCAGCTGTCATGCGCCCCTGGTGACGTCCCCGGGTGCAGCCGCCCCGCCCCCTCGTGCTACGGTGCGCGCACTCGCAACGGACCCCGGCATGGCGAATAAGGACGAACTGATCGGCGCGGCGCGCAACCCGTGGTGGCAGGCCCTCGCGGCCGTCGCCGCGGTCGCCTTGGTCGCGGTATTCGCGCTCGGCGGGTTCGAGCCGGCCAAGGCCAAGGCCAAGCCGTTGCCGCAATATCCGGCCGGCAAGCGCGTGCAGACCGGGGCGATGGCGGTGACGCCGCTGAGCGCCTGGGTCGCCTATTACAAGCCCGGCGGGCGGATCGAGCCGGGCCAGCTGTATCTGGTGTTGCAGGCCGAGGTCGAGAACCGCACCGGGCGCAGCTTCAACAGCCACCGGTATCTGCTCGACGACCTGATCCTGGTCGGGCCCAAGCGCGAAATCGTCAAGGCCGGGCTGCCGCTGGCCGCGGACGACCACAGCATCTTGGCCGACCTGCACCCGCGGCTGAAACAACGCGTGGATCTGGTGTGGAAGCTGCCGCCGGACTACGCCTACGCGCCGACCCAGCTGTTCGGCCTGTTCGGCCGCGACTACAAGGCCAAGGCTTATCTCAACGACGAAGGCGCCTGGCTGCAGGACAAGCCCGCGGCGAGCTTCAAGCTGGCCGTGCAGGACCTGCGCGACCGCCGGGTGGCGCCGTGAGCGCGCCCTCGCCCGCCGCGCCGCGCGCGCGCCTGCCGCGCTGGCGTTGGCGCGACGCGCTGTGGATCGTGCTGGCGCTGGCCGCGGTGGTGGCGCTGCGCAAGGGCGAATCCAGCTACGAGCAGCGCGACGCGCCGCTGCTGCAATCGGCGCCGGCGGCGCGCGCGGCCGGACGCAATTTCGCGGTCGAGGTCGGCCGGCTCAAGGTCGCCCAGGCGTATCTGCTCAAGGGCGATTTCGCCCACCCCGAAGACCGCACCCTGCGCAGCGCGGGCGTGTGGCTGTCGGTGCTGGCCAAGGTCGAAGCGACCCAGCGGCCGGGCTACCTCAGCGCGCAGATCCGCACCCGCGACGGGCTGGTCTACGTGGCCTCGAACCCGGAGCGGCCGAAGCTGCCCGGTTTCACCCTGAGCCAGCGCGAGCTCGCGCCGGGCCTGCCCGAGAGCGGCGCGTGGTTCTTCGAACTGCCGCCGGACCAGCTCGAAGGCGCGCACCTGCAGCTGTACTGGGGCAGCCTGCTGCCGGTCGGCGGCGACAGCCTGGTCGATGTCGACCTGAAGCTCGACAAGGCGGCCGCGCGCAAGCTGCTGGCCGAGGCCAAACCGGTTCTGGACCTGCGGATGTGAGCGGCCCTGCGATGACGACGACTTCCCGCGCCGCCGATGCTTCCGCGACCGCGCCGCCCGCCGGTTGGTGGCGGCGCAACGCGCTGTGGCTGATCGGCACCGCCGTGGTCGGTTCGCTGGCGCTGTGGCTGCCGTATCGCGACGCCTTGCAGCGCTACCGCGAACGCAATCCCAGCGTCGCGGTGGCGGCCAACAAGAACGACTGGACCGCGTTCAACGGCGCGCGCTGGAAACTGGTCGCGGCCGAATCGCTGGCGCCGCGCGACCCGCGCCTGCGCGGCCCGCTGCGCAAGGACGCCGAAGTGGTGTTGCTGCGTTATGAAGTGATCCCCGATTCCGGCGCCAAGACCCGCGACCTGGACACCTGCGTCGGCGCCATCGTCGACGCCCGGGGCCGGCGCTGGAACGCCGGTGCCGGCGCGCTGCCGCGCCTGTCCGGCCCGCGCCTGCCGACCACCTGCGGCAGCGGCTACGACGATTCGTTCAAGCAGGTGCTGGCGGTGCCGGGACGGCCGTTCGCGTTCCAGCATGCGTTCGTATTGCCGCGCGGACAGCGTCTGGGCGATCTGCGCGCGCGCATCGAGTTCCGGTATTCGGGCAAGGCCGACGGGCGTTATCTCGAATTCGCGTTGTAGTCGGCGGCTGGGTCTACCCGCTCAAGACGTCGTCCCCGCGAACGCGGGGATCCAGAGACTTCAGAGCCCTGCCTGGATAAGGCCCTGGATGCCCGCCTTCGCGGGCATGACGACGGGTAGGTTTCGCGGTGCTTGTTTCAGAACGTCATCCCCGCGAAGGCGGGGATCCAGAGACTTCAGCGCCATGCCTGGATAAGGCCCTGGATGCCCGCTTCCGCGGGCATGACGACGAGTAGGTTTCGCGGCGCCTGTTTCAGAACGTCATCCCCGCGAACGCGGGGATCCAGAGACTTCAGAGCCCTGCCTGGATAAGGCCCTGGATGCCCGCCTTCGCGGGCATGACGGCGGGTGGGTTTCGTCGCGCCTCTTCCAGAACGTCATCCCCGCGAACGCGGGGATCCAGGGCTTCATCGCGATGCAACCACGAAGCCGCGCGTTCGAATCAAACCGCCCGCGGCAAACGCGCAATCGCGCGATCGAACGTCGCCGCCAGCAACACCACCCGCAGCACATCGGTGAACAGCGACGGCCGGAACGACAGCGGCGTGTTGAGGAAGGCCGCGTAGACCTGCCCTTCCACCGACTGCCAATCCGGATCCTTCGGGCCGACCCACTGCTGCATCCAGTGCCACGACCACGAATCCAGATACGCCAGCAACTGCCAGCACACGCACAGCGTCAGCAGCGCCGGCAGGCCCGCGCGCAGCACCAGGCGCAGGCTGTTGACCACCGGCACGCCCTTGCTGGTCCAACCGGCGCTGGCCTTGTCGGCGAGCATGCGCAAGGTGAAATGCAGCGACTTGAAGCGCGCGACCGCGCGGCCCAGCTGCTCGTCGGCCTGGTCGATGCGCTGCGCCTTGCGCAGGTCGATGCCGTAGATGATCGCGGTGATCGCCAGCCAGATCAGCGGCAACGCGATCGCACCGCCGGCGGTGCTCAGGACATCCCACACCGGCGCCAGCGCGCGCTTGGTCGGCGCCAGGGTCTTGAACAGCGCGGTCGGGCTTTCCCACCAATCGCCGACCGCCACGTACACCGCGCGTTCGTGCCACCAATCCTTGCCGCCCTTGATCGCCTGGCCGATCGCGGCCACGCCGACGAACACCCAGTACGCCTCGCACACCGTCGCCAGCACGTTCCACGAGGCATGCCCGGTCGCCGCCGCGCGGCGCTTGCTGAACCAGCGCACCGCCCACGCCACCGCCAGCGCGATCCACAGGCCCTTGAGCTTGAGCACGTGGCGGAAGTCTTCCTTCTCCCACACGCTGAAGATGTATTCGGTGATGAACGACCGGCGCAGGTCTTCCATCAGGCCCCAGCCGACGTAGTAGGCGAAGAACGGCAGCAGCGCGATCGCCAGCGAGGTGATCCACTGCTTGCGCACCACCCGCGTATCCGGCACCGCGGCGCCGCCGGCCAGCATCGGCAGCGACGGCCGCAGCGACTGGAACATGAAGATGGTGCCGGCCAGCTGGGTGACGATCAGCACCGACAAGGACGCGAACGACAGCAGCAGCGAACGCTCGCCGAGCTTGACCGCCAGGTCCATCAACAGGCCGTAGCACAGCCGCTGGGCGAAGAACCAGAACGCCAGCGCCGGCCAGTGCCGCCACAGCAGGCGCGCGGTCAGCAGGGGGATTTCGCGCCAGGCGCCGGGGCCGAGGCTGTCGCTGTCGGCCGGTTGCAACGGGGCGGGTGCAGGAATCGCAGCGGCGGAAGTCGGAACAGAGGCGGACATCGGCACGGGTCGATGCGGGGTCGCCGGATGGTAACCCGCGGCCGCGGCGGGGCGCAGTGACGAATATCAGGGCGGGCCGAACCTGTCGGCCGTCGGCCGTGCGCACGGCGAACGCAAACGCGCCCGCCGGCAACGGCGTGATCTCGAACAAACGGTTGCGCTGAAAACCGGTGAAAAGCGCGGCCAAAACCTGCGCCAGCGGCGGCGCCAAGCCGGTCGGCCGCGCGCGGCCGACCGACGCGAGCGGTCAGCCCGCCGCCTCCGGCGCCGCCGGCTTCGCCGCCATCTCCGGACTGATCTTCTCGATCGTATGCCGCAGCTCGCGCCCGAGGATGACCTTGGCGTCCTTGGCCCACGCATCCAGGCGCTGGTCGAACGCCAGCTTGCTCTGGCTGTCGGGCCACACCAGCCGCAGTTCGCGCAGTTTCTGGATGAAGCCGCGGAACAGGGTCTTGTCGAAGAACTCCGGCGCGGCCGGCGCGTACAGCAGCGACAGGCGCTGCGCGGCGAGCTGGCACAGGCTTTCGAGTTCGGCCGCCGACAAGGTGCCCGGGCCGTTCTTCACCAGCACCGAAATGGCGATGTAGTAGCGCTCGAACGCCTGTTGCAGCGAATGGCCGATCGCGCGCAGGCGGAACACTTCGTCGGTCTGGCCGGCATTGCGGGCGAGGATGCCGCCGTCGTCGTCGCTGACCTTCTCGAGCAGGCCTTCGCGGATGAACACGTCGACCGTGCGCGCCAGGCGCTGGGCGAATTCGTCCTCGCTCCACGGCAGGAACAGCTCGGCCTGCAGGAACGGATACACGCTGCGGCCCAGGCGCAGCACGCCGGCCAGGCTCATGCGCCGGTTGTGCTGAAAGCAGCAGGCGATCCACGAGGCGGCGGTGAACAGGTGCAGCACGTTGTTGCGGAAGTAGCTCAGCAACACCGCCTTGTCCTCGTCCACGCCGAGCACGTCGCCGAGCGGATGGGCGATGCGCTCGAGTACGTTGATCTCTTCGCCGTGGGCGACGATTTCCTGCGGCGTGTGCGGGGTCACGGTGACGCGGTCGGAGTACGGCAGTTCGGCCAGCAAGGTCTTGCTCAGCGCGATCTGCGCGAGCAGGTCGGCTTCGCCCATCGCGTGCTTGGGCGTGGACAGCAGCGCCAGCGCGAGCAGGTTGATCGGGTTGACGTCGGCGGCGCGGTTGACGTTGACCTGGATCTGCTGGGCCAGCGCGTCGACCGTGTCGGACAGCCACTGCGGCTTGTCGTCTTCCTCCAGCGGCCGGCCGTCCCATTCCGGCGCGTGCTCGCTGAGCACGTCGCCGAGCTTGATCGGCTCGCCGAAGTTCACCACCACCTGACCGTAGTTGGAGCGCAGCACCTTGGGAATGCCCCACAGCAGCTGCCAGATCGATTCCTTTTCCTTCGGCTTGCCCGACAGTTCGTCGCGGTAGCTGTTGCCCTCCATCAGCTTCTCGTAGCCGATGTAGACCGGCTGGAACAGCACCGGACGGGTCGGCTGGCGCAGGAAGCCGCGCACGGTCATCACCAGCATGCCGCCCTTCGGCGGCAGCAGCCGGCCGGTGCGCGAACGCCCGCCTTCGATGAAGTACTCGATCGAGTAGCCGCCGGCGACCAGCTGCGCCACGTATTCGGAAAACACCGCCGAATACAGTGCGCTGCCGCGGATGCTGCGGCGCAGGAAGAACGCGCCGCCCTTGCGCAGGATGGTGCCGACCACCGGCAGATTGAGGTTCACGCCGGCGGCGATGTGCGGCGGCACGATGCCCTTGGTGTAGAGCAGATAGCTCAGCAGCAGGTAGTCCAGATGGCTGCGGTGGCAGGGCACGTAGACCACTTCGAAGCCGGGCGCTTCCTGCTTGAGCCGGTCCAGGTGATGGACCAGCACGCCGCGGTAGATGCGGTTCCACACCGGCGTGAGCAGGAAGCTGGCCGAGCGCACCACCGGATGCGAATAGTCGGCAGCGATCTCGTAGGCCATCGCGTGGGCCTTTTTCCAGGCCTCCGCGGCGTCGGTACCGTCGCGGCGGGCCTGGTCGGCGATGGCTTCCTTGACCGGGTCGCTGGCGAGCACGCGGTCGATCAGCATGCGCCGGGTCGATAGGTCGGGCCCGATCACCGCCGCGCGGATGCGGCGGAAGTGGGTGCGCAGCACGCGCGAGAGCTTGCGCACCGTGCGCTCGGGCTCCAGCCCTTCGTCGACGATGCCGCGCAGCGACACGGGCGGTGAGAACCGCACCGTGGTGTGGCGGCCGTTGAGCGCGATCGCGAGCAGGCGGCGGAAGCGGCCGACCAGGGTCCAGTTCTCCGAGAACAGCACCGAGAACCAGCCGCTGGTGCGGTCCGGCGCGCGGCCGACGAAGATCGACACCGGCACCAGCTGCACGTCCAGGCGCGGATCGACGCGGTGCGCGTCGAGCAGCCGCGCCAGCGAACCCGAATGGGTTTTCGCCGACGGCGGACCGGCCGGCGCCAGGGTGCCGGCGTTGCGCCGCGACAGCGCGACATAGGCGCGCTTGCGCCCGAGCGGGTCGCCCGGCAGCGGTTGCAGCGGCGACGGCAGGCCGCTTTCCAGACAGGCGCGCTCCAGGATCAGCGCGTTGGACAGGCCGTAGTCCTCCAGCACGTAGCAGACCGGGCGGCCTTGCCACTGCTCGGCGACGTGCTGCTGCGGGTTCTTCGGCTCGACGGTCAGCGCGACCCACGGCGCCATCAGCTTGCCGAGCAGGCGCGCCCACCACGGCCGCGGCGCGGGCGCCGACGGGCCGGCGTGGCCGGCTGCGGCTGCAACGGGCGTCGGCATCGGCAGTTCGGGCTGCTCGGGGTCGTGTCCGGCGGCCGGCTCGGGCGCAGGCGACGGTTCGGCGCGGGCTGCGGGCGCCGCGACCTCGTCGGGGCCGGCGGCGGCAGGCGCGACGGTGTCGCCTTCGGCGGGCACGTGGCCAGACGGATCGGAAGTGTTCGGAACGGACGCTTGGGGCATGTTCGATGTGACTGGATTTGCGTTGTCGCTGCCTGGATCCGCGGCGGCGGCGGGATCGCTGGGATCCGTCGCGGCCGGCGCGGAGTGGCCCGGAACCGCTGCGGCATCGGCCGCCGCGGCGTCGGGGAAAGGCAGGGGCGTCTGTTTCGGCATTGCCGGCATTATGCCTATTCGGCCCGCAGCCGCGCCCCGGACCGCGGGCCGCGGCGCAGCCCGCCGGCGACGGGACCCCGGGTTGCCCCGGATGGCGACACCGTTGTCACCCGCCGCGCCGGCCGGCGCGGCTCAGCGCGGTTTGGGCGGCTCGGCGGCGGCGCCGGGCCGGGCCGCCGGCTTGGCGGCCGGCTTGGGCTCGGGCGGAACGTTCTTGCCGGCAGGTTTTGCCTCGGGCGCGAGCGGTTTGCCGGCGCTGGCGGGTTTGGTTTCGGGCGTCTCGGACGGTTTGGACTCGGCGACCGCCGGCCGCGCGGCCGGCTGAGCGTCGCCCGATGCCGCAGGCGGCGCGGGTTTGGCCGTGCCGGGGCCCGGGCGGGCATCCGGCGCGACCGGATCGGCCGGCGCCGTCGCCGGCGCAGCGCCAACCGCCGGCCTGGCCGCCACCGCCGCAGGCGCGCGGGCTTGCGCCTGCACCTTGGCCAGCGCCGCCAGCCGTTGCGCCATCGTCCCCGACGGCGCCGCCTGCACCGGCGCCTCGGCCTCGGCGCGGGCATGGCGCAGCACGTCGCTGAGGTACCAGCGGCCGTCGATGCGCTCGACCAGCACATAGGCATCGACCGGCTGGCCGCCGACCTGATAGCGGATGCGCACCTTGGCGGTGTCGCCGGTCTGCACATCCAGGGTCGCGTCGACGCTGTCCAGCGCCGCGTCGAGGTTGAGGCCGTACTCGCCGAGCACCTGCTTGAGCCGCTCCACGAACGGGCCGAGCCGGCGCAGGCTGCGGTCCATGCCGGCCTTGGCGAACGCGCCCGGCGCGGCCAGCCCGGTCGCGCGCGCGGCCGACACCAACTGGGGTATCGCCTCGCGCGCCCGCTGCGAATCGCCCAACGGAGCCGTCTGCGCCCACCCGCTGACCGCTTCGATCAACTGCGCATGGTGATCGCGCTCGGTGTCGCTGTACCCCGGCTCGCTGCGCACGTACTGGCTCGCGAACAGGCCCAGGGTCTTGGCCGCCGACTGCAATTCGCTGCCGGCGCCGGCGAACTGGCGGCGATACGTCGCCACCAGCTTGCGTTCGGCATCCTGCTCGGCGAGCGCGGCGATGAAGGAAGGAAAGCGGTCGTCGAGCGGCAACTCGGTCAGCGGCCACACCGTGCGGCCCTCGCCCCAGGCGGTTTCCAGGCGCTGGTGCAGTTCCGGCGGCACCGCGTGGCGGGCGTAGGCGGCCAGGTCGTTGCGGCGCAGGTCGGACACCAACTGGGTCACCGCCTGCGCCGGCAAGGTCGGCACCGCGTCGGCCGGGGCCGGTTCCGGGCCGCAACCGGCCGCCGCCAGCACAGCGGCGATCGTCAGCACGGCAGCGCTGGCGCGTCGAACGAGAGGCATGCAGGCGGAGGCTCTGGCGCGGAGCGCATCCGCGGACCGGCATCTTGGCGTCGCCCTCGCCGGCGCACAAGGGCCGCTCACGCTCGCTCACTTTTGCGACGCGAACGCACGGTTAGCGACGGCATGGGTCGCACGGGGAAGTCCTGAGGCGTCACTCATGTTTTGTGATTGACATCGCAAATATGCGGCTGAACAGGTGCGGTCCCCCATCCCGTGAAAGGCATCACCCTTGCCCTTCAGTCAGCTGGCTAAGGTGCCGGCTCTGGCACGTTTTATGCGTTCTAAACAGGCAGAACCGGCACAAAAGCTCGCCCGCCTAATGCGCCGCGTGCGCAGGAGAACGACCATGCGTCTTACCCCGAGCCGTCTGTTCCTCGCTGTCGTGGCCCTGGCCGCCGCCGGCCCCGCGTTCGCGGCGACCGACACCGCCAACCTCAACGTCACCATCACCATCACCAGCGTCTGCGACATCCACACCACCGCGCCGTTGCCGGTGAACTTCGGCAGCGTGTCGTCCAGCGCCACCAACGTCGACCAGCAGGGCCAGCTGACCGTCAACTGCACGCCCGGCACGGCGTACACCATCGGCCTGGACAACGGCCAGAACGGCACCGACGTCAACAGCCGCAAGATGGCCAACGGCGCCAACCTGGTGCCTTACCAGCTCTACCGCGCCGCCGCGCGCGGCCCCGGCGACGTGTGGGGCAGCACCGTCGGCGCCGGCGGCAACGTGCTGGCCGGCAGCGGCACCGGCGCTGCGGTCAACATCCCGGTGTACGGGCGCACGCCCAGCGCCAACTTTCCCGCTGGTACTTACAATGACGTGGTGATCGCCACGATCACTTACTGACCGCCCGCGCCATGGGCGGCGGCCGGCGCGCAGCACCCTTGCGCAGCATCGCTTCCCGGCTCGCGCTGGCCGCGGCGCTGGCCGGTGCGGGCGCCGCGGCGTTCGCCGCCGGGCTGCAGGTCACGCCGACCACGCTGACCCTCAGCCGCGAGCGTCCCGCCGACGCGCTGTGGCTCAGCAATACCGGCCAGGAGACGCTGCGCGCGCAGGTACGGGTGTTCCGCTGGACCCAGAATGAGGGCCAGGAACGGCTCGAACCCGATCCGGGCCTGGCGATCAGCCCGCCGATGCTGGAGCTCGCGCCCGGCGCGCGCCAGCTGGTGCGGGTGATCCGGCTCGGCGCGCCGCCCGCGCGCGAAGGCGCTTACCGGCTGATCGTCGACGAACTGCCGCCGGCGCAGACCCCGGAGCAAACCGGCCTGCAATTCGTGCTGCGTTATTCGGTGCCGGTGTTCCTGACCCCGCTCGACGGCGCCGCGGGCGCGCCGCAGCTGCGCGCGCAGTTCCAGTTCGAAGGCGGGCAGCCCTGGCTGTCGGTGGACAACCGCGGCGACCGCCGCGCGCAACTGGCCGATGCGGTGTTCGTCGATGCGCAAGGCACGCGCCATGCGCTGGCGCCGGGGCTGCTCGGCTATGCCCTGGCCGGCCAACGCATGCGCTGGCCGCTGCGCGTGCCGGCCGACCCGCTGCACGGCGCGGGCACCTTGAAAGCGAGGATCAATGGCGAACCCAACGAGCAGGCGCTGGCGCTGGACCCGCCGGCTCGCTGAAGCCATGCCGGCCGGCCTGCTCCTGGCGTCGCAACTGAGCCGCGCGGCATCGCCGGCGTCGTTCGACGCGGCCGACATCGCGCGTCCGGTCAATGCCGCCGCGGCCGCGGCGCGGGCCGCGAACATGGCGCTGTACCTGGAAGTCAGCCTCAACCAGACCGCGTACGGCGCGCCGCAACCGTTCGAACTGCGCGACGGCCGGCTCTACGCCAGCGTCGCCACCTTGCGCGCGATCGGCTTCGCCTTGAACGACCGCGACAGCGGCGACACGCTCGCGCCCGACACCCTGCCCGGCGTCAGCGTGCGCTTCGACGCGGCGCAACAGCGCGTCGCCATCGACGCGCCGCTTGCGCTGCTGGACCTGCGCGTCAATCGCCTCAACGCGCCCGGCGCCGATGTGCCCAAGGCCAGCGCCTCGCCGGGCTTGCTGCTGAACTACGACCTCTACGCCAGCCGCGACGACCGCAGCGACAACGCCACCGCGTTCGTGGAAGCGCGCGCGTTCGGGCTCGGCGACGGTGTGTTCAGCCAGACCGGCGTGATCCGCCACTACCGCGAAGACGGCGCGCCGCGGCGCACCGATTCGATCCGCCTCGACACCAGCTGGCGCTGGTCGCGGCCCGAATCGATGTTCGCCGTGACCGTCGGCGACGTGGTCAGCGGCCAGCTCGAGTGGACCCGCCCGCTGCGCCTGGGCGGCGTGTGCTTCGGCCGCGATTTCGGCTTGCAGCCGTATCGCATCACCACGCCGCTGCCGACCCTGGTCGGCGAAGTCGCGGTGCCGTCGGCGGTCGACCTGTACGTCAACGGCCTGCGCCAATACAGCGGCGAAGTCGCGCCCGGGCCGTTCCAGCTGACCACGATTCCCGGCATCACCGGCGCCGGCAGCGCGCAGCTGGTCGTCACCGACGCGTTCGGCCGCACCCGCACGCTCGACTTTCCGTTCTACGCCGCGCAGCAATTGTTGGCGAAAGGTTTGTCGGACTGGTCGGTGAGCCTCGGCGTTGCGCGCGAGGCCTACGCGCTGCGTTCGTTCGAATACGGCAGCGAACCCTTGCTCAGCGCCGACCTGCGTTACGGCATCAGCGACCGCTTCACCTTTCAGGCTCACGGCGAAGGCGGCGACGGCGTGGTCAACGGCGGTGTCGGCGCGGCCTGGCTGCTCGGTCAGGCCGGCGTGTTCGGCGCGTCGCTGAGCCACGGCCGCGACGGCGGCGACGCCGGCTGGCAGTACACCGCGGCCTACAACTGGAGCAACGGCCGCTTCAACTTCGCCGCCGACACCCAGCGCAGCCACGGCGATTACCGCGACCTCGCCTCGCGTTATGGCCTCGGCGCGCCGCGGGTCAGCGAACGCGCGGTGGTCGGCTGGAGCGACGCGCGCATCGGCAGCCTCGGCCTGAACTACGTGCGGCTGGTCTATCGCGGCGAAGCGCCGGCGCGCTACGCCGGCGCGACCTGGAGCCGCAACCTCGGCACCCGCGCGTCGCTGAGCCTGTCGTACAACCAGAACCTCGACCGCAGCGGCGACCGCACTGTCTACCTCGGTTTCAACCTCAACCTGCAAGCCGATCCCGCGCGCCCCGGTACCCAACTCAGCGTCTCGGCGCAGCGCGCCGGCGGCCTCGACCAGGGCGCGATCGACCTGACCCGCCCGGTGCCCGGCGACGGCGGCTTCGGCTGGCGCTTGCAGGCACGCGGCGGCGACAGCGAAGAAGGCGCTTTGGCCGAAGCGGCATGGCTCACCAATGCCGGCCGCTTCAACCTCGGCTACGCGCGCCAAGGTTCGCGCGACTACGGCTACGCCAGCGCCAGCGGCGCGCTGGTGTGGATGGGCGGCCACGGCTTCGCCGCGCGCAACGTCAGCGACGCGTTCGCGGTGGTCTCGACCGGCGTGCCCGGCGTGCCGGTGCTGCTCGAGAACCGCCCGTTCGGCCGCACCGACGCCGACGGCGTGCTGCTGGTGACGCCGCTCAACGCGTGGCAGCGCAACCGCATCGGCATCGATCCGATGGAACTGCCGGCCGATACCCGCCTGGATCGCGTCGAAACCCTGGCCACGCCGCGCGACCGTTCCGGCACCGTGGTGCGCTTCAAGATCGACAAGATCCGCGCCGCCGTGCTGAGCCTGCGCGACGACGCCGGCGCGCCGTTGCCGCTCGGCAGCGAGGTGCTCAGCGGCAACGGCGAACGCGCCACCGTCGGCTATGACGGCGAGACCTATCTGGAACGGCTGCTCGAACGCAACGAGTTGCGCGTGCGCCTGCCCGACGGCAACGAGTGCATGGTGCGCTTCGACTATCCCGCCGACGCGCAGGGCATCGCCCGGCTCGGGCCGCTGGCGTGCGCGCGCGAGGCGGCGCGGTGAGCGCGTTCGCGCGCACCGCGGCAGCGGCGAACGCGCCGGCGCGCGCGCCGGCGACGGGCGCGCGAATCCCACGCGACCGCGTGCGCCGACCGCGCCAGGACTCGCTGCGCATAGAGCTGCAACGCGCATGCTTGCGATGCATGTTCGCGCTGCTGGCCGCGCTCGCCTGGACCGCGCCGGCGCAGGCGGCGACCAGTTGCACCGGCAGCATGACCAACCTCGCGTTCGCGCCGACCAACGGCGCGCAGACCGACGCCACTGCGACCCTCACCGTCACCTGCACCACCGGCGCGCTGTCGCTGCTGGCCAAGGCGCGGGTCAACATGTGCGTGAGCATCTTCAGCGGCACCGACGGCGGCGGCACCTTGGCGCCGCGGCGCATGATCAACGGCTTCTCCGACCCCTTGCAGATGCAGCTGTACACCGACAGCGCGCGCACCCAGATCTGGGGCGCGCGCGGCGACGCCACCGTGCCGAATTTCCTGCCGCTGCTGTTCGACTACGACGTGCCTTTGCTCGGCGGCAGCCAGACCCTCACCGCGACCTTGTACGGCCGCATCCCCACGCAGACCGCGCTCAACGCCGGCACCTACACCAACCGCTTCACCGCCGCGGCCGACACCAAGATCGAATTCCAGTTCGCCGAAGCGCTGCTGGGCACCCCGCCGATGCCCGCCTCGTGCATCAGCGGCGGCAGCACCGGCACCGCGAGCACGATCCCGTTCACCGTCTCCGGCTCGGTGCCCAACGCCTGCGCGCTGAGCTCCAAGCCGGTGCCCGATCTCGCCTTCGGCAACGTGCCCGGGCGGATCCTCAGCAACGTCGACCGCACCACCGCGATCGGCCTGACCTGCACCGGCCGCACCGCCTGGCAACTCGGCATCGGCAACGGCCTCAACGCCAGCGGCAGCATCCGCCGCATGCGCAGCGCCGGCGGCCTGTTCGTCCCGTACGAGCTGTACCGCGACAGCGGCCGCAGCCAGCGCTGGGGCACGACCTTGGGCACCGACACGGTCGCCGGCACGGGCACCGGCACCGCGCAATCGCAAACGGTGTACGGCCGGGTGGCGCCGCAGACGGCGACGCCGGGCAGCTACACCGACACGGTCGTAGTCACCGTCACCTACTGACGCCTTCGCATGGCCTACCTGTAGGAGCGGCACAAGCCGCGACCGCGCCCATCGCGCAACGGCGAAAACCACCGGCAAATGCGCTGCACCAAGTCGCGAAATGCGGATGGCGAAATTTTGTCCAGCGTTCGCGCTGAGCGTAGTGGCGCGGTCGCGGCTTGCGCCGCTCCTACAGGGGGCAATCGAAACCACGTCGCGGAAAAAGAAAAAGGAGGCGCGAGGCCTCCTTCAAAACCGGCTTGCGCCGGAGAGTACGAGTTGTGGCATGGCCCCGGCCGCAGCCGGATGCAGGCAGCCTAACGCCGAGGCCAAGCTAATGCAATACCTTAAGTATTATTGGTTAACCTATTGATTTATAAAGACGAAACGTCGCCAAACCACCTGAGACGCCTCAGGGCGCCAGATCCAGCGCCTTGCGCTTGGCCTCGCGCCGCGCGTCGCGCGACTGGCTGTAGTCGTTGTTGAAGGTCATCGCTTCCCACGAGCCGTAGCTCGGGTTCGGCAGCATCCACCAGCGTTCGCCGAACCAGTCGTGGTACTGCTCGAGCAAACCGTCGCGGCCTTCCGGCGTGTTCGCCACCACCTGCACGAAGTCGCCGATCTGGTCGCCGAACTGCATCAGCACGCGGTACTGCTTGCCGGCCAGCAGGCGCCGGCAATTCTTCTCGCTGCCGTTCTGCTCGCAGCCGTCGACCACCGTGCCCAGGCCGAGGAACACCGAATCGTCGGCGACCGGCAGGCCGACGCTGCGCAGGTTGGCGAGCGTGGCGTCCTTCAGATGCACCGCGCGGTTCGACAGGTACAGGATGGTCACGCCCTTGGCCTGCGCGGCCTTGGCGAACTCGACCACGCCGGGCACCGGTTTGGCCTTCTTTTCGGCGACCCAGGCGTCCCAGCTGACTTCGTCGTATTCCTTGCCGTCGCGCACCAGGCGCGCCTGGTACGGCGAGTTGTCGAGCACGGTCTCGTCCACGTCCATCACCACCGCGGGCTTGAGGCCCTTGGCCGCATTGCCGCGTTCGTCCGGCACCAACGCGTCCCAGTTCGGCTGCTTCAGCGCGACATCGAGCTTGTCGGCGGCGGCGCGATAGATCGTCTCGGCGCTGGCGCGGTATTCGACCGAACGCTGCATCCACAGCACCGCGTTGAGGTTATCGTCCGCGCCGGTCGGCTTGGCGGTGGCGGCCGGCGGCGCGGCGGCCGCGGGCTTGGCATCGGCGGCGGGCGCTGCGGCGGCGGGCGCGCCCGGCTGCGGCTTGCACGCGGCCAGCGCCAGCGCGCAGGCCAGGACGGTAAGAGGGACGCGAAGCTGCATGCGCGTGGGTCCTGAGGAAAGGCCGGGAAGTGTAGGGCCCGGCGCAAAAGCGTGTCGAATGCCGCGCCGTTCGTCGGAACGGGTTTGACCGGTCGACGCCGGCCGCGTATATAGCCATTACGTTCTATAACTATATGGTTATTTATGCAGCCCAGCCCGCACCTGGACGCCACCTTCGCCGCCTTGTCCGACCCGACCCGGCGCGCGATCCTGGCCCGGCTCGCGCTCGGCGAAGCCTCGGTCAACGAGTTGGCCGAGCCGTTCGCGATGAGCCAGCCGGCGATCTCCAAGCACCTCAAGGTGCTCGAAGGCGCCGGCCTGATCGAACGCGGCCGCGACGCCCAGCGCCGCCCGTGCCGGCTGCGCGCGCAGCCGCTGGCCGACGCCAACGCCTGGCTCGAAACCTATCGGCGCTACTGGGAGAGCAGCTTCGGCCAGCTCGATGCCCTGCTGGCGCAAATGCAGCGCGAGCGCGCCGGCAGCGATGCCGCCGCGCCGCGTCCCACCATCCGCCCCAACCGCAAAAGGAAAAACCCATGAGCGCCAACACCCTGAAAGTCGCCGCCGACGGCGACACCGCCATCGTCGTCACCCGCGAATTCGACGCGCCGCGCGAGCTGGTATTCGAAGCCTGGACCCGCCCCGAGCTGCTCAAGCGCTGGCTCGGCGTGTTCGGCGGCTGGTCGCTGGACGAGTGCGAGATCGATCTGCGCGCCGGCGGCGCCTACCGCTATCTGTGGCGCAACGGCGATGCGCAGATGGGCATCCGCGGCGTCTACGCCGAAGTCGTCGCGCCCGAACGCATCGTCGGCCGCGAGCGTTTCGACGAGGCCTGGTTCGGTGGCGACGCGCTCGGCACCACCACCTTCGTCGAGCGCGGCGGACGCACGCTGATGAGCAACCGGATCGAATACGCCAGCCGCGAGATCCGCGACGGCGTGCTGCAGTCGCCGATGGAAACCGGCATGGGCCTGAGCTACGACGCGCTGGAAGCGCTGCTGGACGAGCGCAAGGCGGCCTGAGCGCGGCCTGCGTCGCGCCGGCTCAAAGCGCGTCGGCGTCGGCGTCCGAACGCCGCCGGCGCGCGCGCCGCAGCTTGAGCTCGGTGCCGTGCGTCGTGCATTCGGCGATCACCGCATCGGTCCACGCGCGGGTGACGAGGAAGCTGCTGCCGCTGACTTCGGCCTCGGTTTCGCGCACGTGGCTGTCCAGGTCGATGCGCGCCTTGGTCCGATACCAGCCCAGGCCGAGCGAGTCGTAGCGGTAAGCGGGATCGGCGCAGCCGTTGCGGTTCAGCGAAACCAGCAGGATCGCGCGCTGCCGCGGCCAGTACACGCGCACGAAGTCGTCGCCGTCGCCGGACCGACGCACCACGCGGCCGATGTGCAGGACGTTGACGCCACGCTCGCCCTGGTCGTCGACGATCTGCTGCAGCAGCGACGACAGGCACGGCCAGTCGGGATGCGCGCGCGGTTCCGACAAAACCGCGTCGGCCGGCGTATAGCCTTCGGCCGCGTCCGCGCGCGCCGGCGCGGCGAGCGCCAGTGCGCAGGCCAGCGCGCAGACGGCCGCGCGTGCGGCCACGGCGCCGAAGCCGATGCTCATCGCGACTTGCCCGCCTTGCGCGGCGCCTGCGCGATGCACTCGACCTCGACCTTGGCGCCCATCGCCAGGCCCGACGCCGCCAACGCGCTGCGCGCCGGGAACGGTGCGCTGAAATGCTTGCGATAAACCTCGTTGAACGCCGGCCAATCGCCGATATCGGCCAGGAACACCGTGCACTTGACCACATCGCGCATCGACGCGCCGTGGCGTTCGAGCACCGCGCGGATGTTGCTCAGCGTCTGCTCGGCCTCCGGCCCGATCCCGCCTTTCGCCAAGGCGTTGTCGGCGCCCGGCACGGTGCCGATCTGGCCGGACAGGAACAACAGGTCGCCGCTGCGCACCGCTTCGGAGAACGGCAACTTCGCCGCGCCCGGATCGGGCGAACCCAGGAACTGCGGCCGCTCGCCCGCGAACGCGGCGGCGGACATCGCGCACAGGCACAGTACGGCGGCGGCGGAACGGAACCAGCGCATGATCCTTGCCCTCATCCGATGAAGTGCCCGGATCATCGTCCGCGGCCGCGCCGCTGGCAAGCGTCCGCGCTCAGGCCTCGCGCCGGTACAGCCAGAAATCGCGCGGTTCGCCGCGCACCGCGCGCAGCCCGGTCTCCAGCCGCACGCGATGGAACCCGCACTTGTCGAGCACGCGCTGGCTGGCGGAATTGCTGTCGAGCGCATACGCATCGACCCGCGCGTAGCCGCGCTCCTGCAAGCCCCACTGCGTCACCGCCGCGCAGGCCTCGCTGGCGATGCCGCGGCCCCAGTGCGCCGGATGCAGGTTGTAGGCGATCTCGCCGCCGCGCGGATCGTCGAACACGGTGTGGAAGCCGACCGTGCCGACCAGCTCGTCCAGGTCGTCGACGATCGCGAACAAGGCCGGCGCATCGCTGCGGAACGGATTGGACGCGGCGATCTGCGGATACAGCACCTCGATCCCGTCGAGGCTCCAACTGGTGTGTTCGACCGCGCCGGGCAACGACAGATAGGCGAACCAGGCCGGCGCGTCGGCCATGACGAGCGGGCGCAGGTGCAGGCCGACGCGGGCGAGGATCGGCATCATCGCGGCGCAACGGTCGTCGAAGGGAGAGGCCGCACGATCATGCGTAAACCGATGCGTCGAAACCGGGTTCGATCATCGCAGCTTTGCCTGCGTGCGGCATGACGTCAGTCCTGCGGCAACGCTGCGATCTGCAACGACACCCGCTTACTTCCTTGCGCCACCCATTGCGTACCGACTTCCACGAATCCATGCCGGGCATGGAACCGGCTCGACGCTTCGTTGAACGGTTCGATGTAGAACTCCGCCGCGACCGTATCGAAGCCGCGCTGGCGCGCGAACGCGAACAGATCGTCGTAGAGCAGTCCGCCGAGCTTGCGCGCGCGGTGGCTCGCCGCCACGGCGATGCGGTCGATGTAGAGAAAGCGCGGGTAGCGCTGGCGGTACCACTGGTAGTTCGGACTGTCGTAGTCGGCGCTTTGGTCGAGCGCGATCAGGAACGCGACCACCGCGTCGCCGTCGCAGGCCACGCGGTGGTAAGCGCTCTGGCCGTCGAGCATGGCCAGACGCGCGGCGTCCATCGGGCTCATCAGCGCTTCGGCTTCGAGGTTCAGGGCGAGTACGGCCGGATGGTCGGCCGCGGTCGCGGCGCGCAGGGTCGGATTCATGCGCCGAGAATGCCGAGCGCGCGGCGGCCGCGCTCAGGTCGGCGTGCCGACCTCGTCCCAGTCCTGCTCGTCGAAACGCAGCAGCCAGTTGAGCGCGTAGTGGCGTTCGTAGACGACGCTGGGATGCAGGCCGATCGGCGCGGGCTTGTCGTCCAGGCGCGCCTGCCGTACCAGCCAATGGCGGCGATAAGCGCCGTCGAGCGCGTCGAGCAGTTCCGGCAGCGGTCGCAGGCGCGCGGCGGCGATGGCGGCCTCGTCGGAATGGTCGATGGCCACGCGCGCGACGCGGGCCGCGTCGCAGATCGCGGTCGGCGCCGGCAGCGCCTCGCTCAGGCCCAGCGCCCATTGCAGCAGCGCCGCGCTTTCGTAGCGCCAGCCCTGGTTGGCCCAGGTGTCCTCATCGGGTTTGTCGGCGGCGATGAAGGCGCGTTCGGCCGGGGTCAGCGCGGCCACGCCAGTCGCGAGCTTGGCGCGGATTTCGTCCATCGACAGCGGCTGCGAGCTCAGCGACTCGGCGCGCACCGCCACCGCGCACAGCGCCAGCATGCGGCGCATGGCTTCCTGCGCGTCGCGCAGGCGCACCTCGCCGGCGCCGAGCACCGGCGGCAGGTGCGCCGGCGGCGCGGCGCCGAGCCGGCGCAGTTCGGCTTCGCTGCGTTGCTTGCGCTCGCGCGCGTCGGCCGGATACGGCAGCGCGGCGTCGGCTTCCACCGGCGGTTCGCCGCGGCTCACCAGCACGTTGCCGGCGGCGTCGCGCACGCTGCCGTCGGGCAGGAAGCACAGCACGTTGGCGCTGTCGCCCCAGGCGGCCAGCGCGTCGTAATCGCGCTCGTGCACTTCGAACGAAAACTGGGTCTGCACCCGCTGCAAATGCCGCAGCACGCCGAAGGTGCGCGCATCCATGCCGTCGGCGACCGTGCTCATCACGTAACCGACGAAGCCCTGCAGGTGCGGCACCAATTCGGGATCGCTGCGGTCGCGGCGGTTGGGCGGCTGCGCCAGGAACGGCGGCGGCGGCGGCGAGGCGAGCGTGGAATAGGCGTTGATCAGCAGGGGCATGGGCGGGGGCCCTTCGGGGGATTCGGACGCCAGCCTAGCGGTTTCGCGCGATGCGGTCGCGTGCGCCGCGGCCGCATGGGTGTGACGGGGCGGGCAGAAATCCGCCGGAGTGCGCATTCGTCGCGATGCGCGGACAGGCAGCGATCGGAGCGGAAGGCGTCGGGCCCGAAAGCGCTCCCGAACAGCGAAGGGCGTCGGGGCCGACGGCTTGGCCGCAAGAGCGGCGCGGACAGCCTTCCCACGGGGCGGACGACGGTCCCGCGACGGCTCAGCCTTCTTCGAGCAGCGCCTTGATCGCGGCGAAGCCCGCCAGCGAGCGTTCGCGCTTGCGTTCGGCATCGGCGACCGGGTCGGCGCCGTCGCGTTGCAGTTCGCCGGCCGGCAGTTCGTCGATGAAACGGCTGGGCTTGAGCCGGATGCGCTCGCCCCAGCGCTGGGTTTCGCGCGAGTGCGACAGGTACAGCTGCTCCTTGGCGCGGGTGATGCCCACGTACATCAACCGCCGTTCTTCGTCCAGGCGGCCTTCGTCGAGGCTGGCGTCGTGCGGCAGGTTGCCGTCCTCGACGCCGACGATGAAGACGAAGCGGAATTCCAGGCCCTTGGCCGCGTGCAGGCTCATCAGCCGCACCTGGTTGCCGGCCTCGCCCTTGTCGGCGTGCGACAGCAACGCCAGCTGCGCGGCCAGTTCGCCGGGGCCCGAGCCGCGGCCGCCGTCGAACCAGCCCGACAGCTCCTGCAGGTTTTCCTTGCGCCGCTGGTAGCTGGCCTCGTCCTTGCACTGGGCGCGGATCGAGGCGAGCAGGCCGCTGCGCTCGGCCAGCACGCCGACCAGTTCGCCGGGGCTGATGCGCTGGGCCTCCTCGCGCAGGAAGCGCACGATATTGACGAAGCCGTCGAGCGCGTTGCCGGCGCGCGGGGTCAGTTGCTTGATCGCGTGGATCGACTCGGCCATGCGCGACATCGGCAGCTGCGCGTGGCGCGCCATCTCGGCCAGCTTGGCCAGCGAGGTCGCGCCGACCTCGCGCTTGGGCGAAGTCACCGAGCGCAGGAACGCCGCGTCGTCGTCGGGATTGGCGACCAGCCGCAGCCACGCCAGCGCGTCCTTGACCTCGCCGCGCTCCAGGAACGCGGTGCCGCCGCTGAGGTGGTACGGCACCCGCAGCAGCTGCAACGCCTTTTCCAGCGCGCGGCTTTGGTGGTTGCCGCGGAACAGGATGCAGAAGTCGCTCCACGGCGCGTTGTGTTTCTGCTGCTGGAAGTGGATTTCGGCGGCGACCTTTTCGGCCTCGTGCGCGCTGTCGCGGCATTCCCACACGCGGATGCGCTCGCCGTCGGCCTGGTCGCTCCACAGGGTCTTGGGGTGTTCGTGCGGGTTGTTGGCGATCAGCGCGTTGGCCGCGCGCAGCACCCGGTTGCTGCAACGGTAGTTCTGTTCGAGCTTGACGATCTGCAGGTTCGGATAATCCTTGCCGAGCTCGAGCAGATTGTCCGGATTGGCGCCGCGCCAGGCGTAGATCGACTGGTCGTCGTCGCCCACGCAGGTGAACAGGCCGCGCGGCCCGGCCAGCCCCTTGAGCAAACGGTACTGGGCGTCGTTGGTGTCCTGGCACTCGTCGACCAGCAGGTAGCCGATGCGCTCGCGCCAGGCCAGCTGGACCTCGCTGTCGGCTTCCAGCAACTGCACCGGCAGGCGGATCAAATCGTCGAAATCGACCGCGTTGAACGTGGTCAGGCGTTTTTGGTACAGCTCGTAGATCGTCGCCGCCTCGATCTCGCGCGGGCTGCGCGATTCGGCCAGCGCCTGCTCCGGCGACAGGCCCGCGTTCTTGGCCCGCGAGATCAGGTTGCGCATGTCGTCGAGCACGTCGGGCTTGGTCCCGGCCGGCAGCAGGTCCTTGATCTGGGCGTTGCTGTCGTCGCTGTCGAACACGCTGAAGCCGCGGCGCAGGCCGAGCTTGGCGTGCTCGATCTGCAGGAACTTCAGGCCCAGCGCGTGGAAGGTGCAGATGGTCAGGCCGTCGGCGGCGTCGCCGCGGATGCGCTTGGCCACGCGTTCGCGCATTTCCTTGGCCGACTTGTTGGTGAAGGTGATCGCGGCGATGCGCTTGGCCGGCATGCGGCCCGACGCGATCAGGTGGGCGATCTTCTCCACGATCACGCGGGTCTTGCCACTGCCGGCGCCGGCGAGCACGAGCAAGGGACCGTCGGTGTTGAGGACGGCGGCGCGTTGGGGAGGATTGAGACCGTGCATGGGACGCCAGATCGCCGGCGGGGGCCGGACCGACCCGATAGTCTAACCGCCGCGCCGGCGGCGGCGCGGCTGGAGCAGGCTGGGCGCCTGCGGGCCCGCCGCCGGGCCGCCGGAGCCGGCCATGCCACGGGGTTTCGCGCTGTTTTTGGTCCTCGCCGCGCTGGCGCCGGCCGCCGTGTCGGCGGCGGCGCCCGTCGCAGCGCGGCCTGCGCCGACGCCGGAACAGCAGGCCGTGGCCGAGACCGACCGGACCGCGCTGCGCGAGTTCGAAACCCGCCCCGTCGCCGCGACCCATCCCAACGGGCTGTACCGCCTGTACGGCGCGCCATGAACGCTACCCAGTGAGCGTCGCGCCGGTGCGCGCGCGACGCGCGCGGCGGCCGGCGTCAAGTCTGTAGCGGCGGCGCCGCTCGCCCTACACTGGCGGCATGGCCAAGCTCTATTTCTATTATTCGGCGATGAACGCCGGCAAGACCACGACCCTGTTGCAGTCGGCGCACAACTACCGCGAACGCGGCATGCGCACCGCGATCCTGACCCCGCGCCTGGACCACCGCGCCGGCACCGGCGTGGTCGCCTCGCGCATCGGCCTGCGCGCCGAAGGCCAGGCCTTCGACCGCGACCAGGACCTGGAAGCGCTGATCCGCGCCGACATCGCCGCGCACGGCGCGCTGCATTGCGTGCTGGTCGACGAGGCCCAGTTCCTGACCCGCTCGCAGGTCTGGCAGCTCAGCGAAGTGGTCGACGACCTGCGCATCCCGGTGCTGTGCTACGGCCTGCGCACCGATTTCCGCGGCGAACTGTTCGAAGGCAGCCAGTACCTGCTGGCCTGGGCCGACGAGCTCAGCGAGATCAAGACCATCTGCCACAGCGGCAAGAAGGCGACCATGACCCTGCGCGTGGACGAAGCCGGGCGCGCGGTGCACGACGGGCCGCAGGTCGAGATCGGCGGCAACGAACGCTACATCTCGGTGTCGCGCAAGGAATACAAGAAGGTGATGCGCGGGGAAGGCACGATCGAGCCGTTGCAGCCGCCGTTGCCGTTGTCGAACTGAGCCTCGCTGCGTCGCGTAGGAGCGGCGCGAGCCGCGACCGCGACAACGCAACTACGCCGCAAGTTTCGCCGCAGCTGCGTTGTCGCGGTCGCGGCTCGCGCCGCTCCTACAGGGGGTCACCACTGCGGCCGCAGCGACGCGCGGAAGAACTCGTCGAGTTCATCGCCGCGCCCCTGGCCCGGCCTCAGCTGCGGCGGCTGCGCCTGCATCCGCTCCAACTCGGCAGCGAGGAAATCGCTCAGCGCCGGCACCCGCGGCCCGGCCTCGACTTCGGCGCTGCGGCGCTTGCGCACCAGCAGCTCGTCGATCGCCGCGCGCACCGGGCCGTCCGGCAGCAGGCGCTCCAGCAACAGTTCGAACGCCATCGGCGGCGCGCTGTCCTCGCGTTCGATCCATTGGCAGGCCAGCACCGGCCGCAGCACGTACAGGTACTTCTTGGTGCGGATGCTGTCGCCGCCCAGGTGCGAGCGGAAGGTGCCGCGCGCCAGGCTCAGGTAGTGGTGCCAGGCCGCGATCGGCGAATAGAAGCGTTCGGCCAGCCGGTGCAGCTCGGCCGCCATCGCCTCGTCCTGGCGGTACACGATCGGCGAGCGCAGCCACTCCAGCAGGGTCGGGTTGGACTTGGACACCAGCCGCAGGGCCTTGCGCAGGTCCCAGCCGGCCACGTCCAGGTCCGACTCGATCGGCAGCTCGATCACGTCGCGCTGCGGCTCGCCCGGGCCGGTGCGCTCGTTGACGCTGAGGTACCACGGCTGCCGGTGCACGTAGACGAAGCGCGCGTCGTAGTCGCTGTCGGGCGAGGAAAAGCCCCAGCCGCGGCTGCCGGATTCGCAGGCGTAGACCACGCGTACGTCGTGCTCGCGCTCGATCGCCGCCAGCGCGTCGAGCACGGCGCGGCGCTTGTCGTCGGCGATGGGGTGGATCTCGTGCAGGCGGGACGGCTCGGTCATGGCGGCGAAGGCGGCGGTGCGTGGCCGGCCAGTGTAGCCGCCGCCGCGCCTGCTTCATCGAGCCCTCACCGAAGCGCGCCACTGTCGTATCGTTGCCCGACCGACCCGCGCGCGCCGCTGCCCATGCCGACGATCCAGACCGAACGCCTGACCCTGCGCGAGCTCGCCGCCGGCGATGCCGGCTTCATTCTCGAACTGCTCAACGAGCCCGGCTTCCTCGGCGGCATCGGCGACCGCGGCGTGCGCGACCTCGACGGCGCGCTGCGCTACATCCAGGACGGCCCCGCCGCCAGTTACGCGCGCCACGGCTACGGCCTGTGGCGGGTCGAGCTGCGCGACAGCGGCGAGCCGATCGGCATCAGCGGCCTGCTGTGCCGCGACACCCTGCCCGCGCCGGACCTGGGCTACGCCTTCCTGCAACGCCACTGGCAGCGCGGTTACGCGGTCGAGGCCGGCGAAGCGGTGCTGCGCTACGCGCGCGAGGCGCTGGCGCTGCCGCGGGTACTGGCGATCGTCAGCCCGGGCAATGCGGCGTCGATCAAGGTGCTGGAACGGCTCGGCATGCGCGAGGAGGGCACGATCCGGCACGGCACCGAGAACCGCGACGTGCGGCTGTTCGCCACGGTCGCGGCCGAGCGCGCCGAAGCGGCCCAAGCGCCGGCATGAGCCGAGCCCGATGAGCTGCCTCGAATGAGCCACTCCCGATGAGCCGCGCGGCCGCGCTCCGCGCCGTCTTCGCCTGCGCGCTGTCCGCGACGCTGACGCTCGGCGGGGCCTGCGCGCGCGCAGCGCCGCCGCCGGTGCGCGACGGCGACCTGATCTTCCACGCCTCGCGCTCGGCGCAAAGCCTCGCCGTCCAGCGCGCCACCGGTTCGCGTTACAGCCATATGGGCGTGGTACTGCATCGCGGCGGCCGCGCGTACGTGTTCGAAGCGGTCGAGCCGGTGCGCTACACGCCGCTCGACGCGTGGATCGCGCGCGGCCAGGGTGGGCATTACGTGCTCAAGCGCTTGCGCAAGCCGCCGGATGCGGCGCAGGCGCAGCGCTTGCTGGCGCAGGCCGAGCGGATGCGCGGCAAGCATTACGATCTCGGCTTCGGTTGGTCCGACGACCGCCTGTATTGCAGCGAGCTGGCCTACAAGCTGTTCGACCGCGCGATGGGCGTACGCATCGGCAAGCTGCAACGCCTGGGCGAGTTCAGGCTCGACGACCCGGCGGTGAAAGCCAAGCTGCGCGAACGCTACGGCGCGCGCGTGCCGCTCGGCGAAACGGTGGTGTCGCCGGCGGCGATGTTCGATTCGCCGTTGCTGGAAACCGTCGCCTCGGGCTGAGGCCGCGCGTCCGGCGCGGAGCCGGCGTCGGCCTGCACCCGCGCCCCGCGCAGCCGCGCGGCGCCGTCGACCTGTTCGGTCCACACCACATACGCGACGCCGTCGCCGAGCGCGAGCTGGGCGAAGCCGGTGCCGCGGCCGCGCCCCGGCACCCGCGCGACTTCGATGCGTTGCAGTTCGCGCGACAGATCCGGCGCCAGCCGCGCCAGCCACAAGGTCTGTCCCTGCTTGTCCTCGCGCAGCCAAAGCACCCAGGCCGCGTCCGCGCCGAGCGCGGCCTCGACCCGGCCCTGCACCGGCTCGCCTCGGTCGAGCAGCCAAGGCGCGCCGAAACTCGTACCGGCATCGTCGCTGCGCGCGACCTGCACCTTCGACTCGCCGCCCGCGGCGGTGTACCACGCCACCAGCGCCGCCTCGCCGCGCGCGGCCACCGACGGGCCGTTGACCGGGCAGGCCGGCATGGTCCAGTGGTCGGCGTTGACGTGGCGCGGCGCGCTCCAGGCGTCGCCGTCGCGACGGGTCGCAGCGATGTCGCGGATCTCCTGCGCGTCGCGGTCGCGATAGACCAGCAACGGGCCGCGCGCGGTCGGCGCCGCGTCGGTCTGGCAGCAGTCGCAGGTCATCGCGTCGATTTCGCGGTCGAGCGAGCGCGCCAGCTTCGCGTCGAAGCGCGCCGCGCGCAGGCTCATCGCGCCGCGGTGGTTGGCGTGGCCGCCCTCGCCCGCGGCCGCGCCGGTGTGGCGGCCGTCGAGCCAGGCCACACCGAGGCCGTCGGCGTCGTCGGGCCACAGCGATACGAAGCCGTGCTCGGTCGCGGTGCCGTCGTCGTTGACCTTCAGCGGCTTCGACCAGGTGGCGCCGCCGTCGCCGGAGCGGGTCAGCACCACGTCGTAGGCATAGGTCGCCGGCGCCGACTTTTGCAGCCAGTGCGCCCACAGCGCGCCGTCGGCGCTGGCGGCGATATGCGGCGTGTCGGCCCAGTTGACGAACCAGTCGCGGCCCGCCGCGATTTGTCGCGGCGCGTCCCAACGGCCGTCGCGGCCAGCGCGCGCGAACTTCAGCGCGTGCCCGCCGCCTTCGCCGGGTTCGATCCACGACAGCAGCCAGCCGCCGTCCGGCGCGGCGATCAGGTCCGGCTGCGCGGCGAAGCCTGCGACCGGCAGCGGCCAGTCGGAGACGCGCCACTGCGGCGTTGCCGCGGCCGCTGTCGCTTCGGGTTTCGCCGCGGGAGCGGGCGGCGTCGCCTGCTGGCAGCCGGCGACGGCCAGCGCCAGTGCGCACAGCAGCGAAGACGGCAGCGTTGCGCGCATGGCGGAAACCGGATCGAAGCGGAAGCGCATTGTGCGGGCGTTGCGGTCGCCGCCGTCAAGCGCCGCTCAGCCGCGGCGCCAGACCAGGCAGCGGTTGTTGGCCGGCATCGCGATATCCGCGTGCAGACGCAGCCCGATCGCCGCGGCCAGCGCATCGACCGCCTCGAAATCGCGGATCGCCGAGGCCGGATCGCGCGCCTTGAGCCAGCCGTCGAACTCGCGGTTGCTGTCGCTGGTATAGGCGCCGGCGTAGTTGAACGGCCCGTACACGACCACGCAGGCGTCGTCGGCGAGCACCGTCGCCAAACCGGCGAAGAACGCCTCGACCTGCGGCCAGCCCATGATGTGAAGGGTGTTTGCACTGAAGACCGCGTCGAAGCCGCGCGCCGCACCGTCGCTGCCGCGCGGCAACGGCGGTGGCGGCGCGAAGCCGGGCGCGGGCTCGACGACTGCCTGGAGTTCCAACGGCGGCGGCGTATTGGCCAAAGCCGCTTCGGCCAGCCACAGGCGAATGCCCGGCAGATAAGCCGCGCCGTCGGAGCACTGCCAACGCAACCACGGCATCGCCGCGGCGAAATGCACCGCGTGCTGGCCGGTGCCGCTGCCGATTTCCAGCGCCTCGCGGCGGTCGGCGAAGTGTTCGCGCAGCACGGCGAGGATGGGGTCGCGGTTGCGCTCGCACGAGGGCGAGTAAGGCAGTTCGGTCATGGCGGCCAGGCGCGATAGGACACCCGAACGCTAGCAGAGCGCACGCGAAAAAACCGCGCTCCACCCCACCCGTCGTTCCGGCGAACGCCGGAATCCATTTCGATTTTCGCCGTTCGCCGCAACCGCCGCGCTCAATCCTTTGCCAACGCCGCGAACGCCAACCCCGACACCACCCCCAACGACGCATCGCCGGCGACCAGCTGCGCATCCGGGAAACACCGCTGCGCCGCCTCGCGCACGTACGGCGCGCGCGACATGCCGCCGGTCAGGAACACCACCTGCGGCGGCTCGCCGATCTGCGCGGCGACGTCGTTCAACAGTTCGGTCAGGAAACCGAGGAAACCCTCGGCGGCCGCGCCGAGGTCGGGCGCGAGCACGTCCTGGACCAGCCCGGCCTCGATGTAGTCGAGCTCGGCGCGGTTGCGTTCGCGCGAGCTCAGTTCGATCTTGGCCGCTTCCACCGCGCGGCTCAGGCGGGTGGTGTTGCCGGTGTCCTGCAACGCGATCAGGCGCGAACCGAACGGTTCGTCGACTTCGCGGTACGCGTCGCGGCGCTGGAAATCGCGCTGGCGGATCACGTCGTGCACGGTCGCGGCTTCGACGAAATGGTGCGCCGGCACGCGCGTGGCGCCCTTGCCGAACAGCGGCATGAAGCGCGACAGGCTCAGCGCCAGATCGACGTCGACGCCGCCGCGGGCGATGCCCCACGAACCCAGCACCTGCGGCGGCTGCGCGCCGCCGACTTCGGCCAGGGTGATGTCGCTGGTGCCGCCGCCGATGTCGACCACCAGCGCGCGGTGGCGCTGCGGGCTCTGGGCGTGATGGCCGAGCGCTGCGGCGACGGGTTCCTCGAGGAAATCGACTTCGTCGAAACCGGCGCCGCGCGCGGCTTCGCGCAGGATCTCCAACGCCTGGTCGCCGCCGGCCGCGCCCATCGAGCTGCGGAACTGCACCGGCCGGCCGAGCACCGCCGCGCGCACGTTGGCGCCGAACTGCTGGCTCGCGCTCAGGCGGATGTGTTCGAGGATGTAGCCGGCGATGCCGACGATGGTCTGGCGCACATGCGGCGCCAATTGATAGCCGAGCATCGACTTGGGCGACTGCACCAGATTGCCGAAGCCTTCGGCCAGATAGGCCTCGACTGCTTCCTCGCCGTACACCGCGTTCTGCAGCGAGGCGGCCGAGGCGCGCGCTTCGCGCACCTGCCGCTCCAGCCACTGCCGGCGCACCGCGCGCACCGCGTCGCGGCGCAGTTCGAGGTCGCTGCGCCGGGCCTGGCCCGGGTTGCGGCTCTGCTCGGCGCGCGCGCTGCGCACGATCGAGTCGACCTCGGCCTCCATCGCGTCGTCGAGTTCGAACTTGTCCGGGTCGGGCACGGCCTCGGGGAAATACACCGTGGTGCGGAACTGGCGTTCCTCGCCGAAACGCACGGTGCGGACCTGGCCGTCGATGACGGCGGCGGCGGCGGAATAGCTGGTGCCGAAATCGATGCCGATCTTCATGGGCAGGGCTGGAATTCGCGGCGCGCAAGGATACAGGCTGCGGGCGGCGCATGAGTGAACCGCAGGGCTGCGCTCCGACAGAGGCCGCCGCCAAAACCGGCAAAGTCGCCGCGCCCGCCACGTCCCCGTCTCACACGCTGAGACCCCGGTCGCGTACAACGAGACGACGCCCCGTCCGGCCCCGCCATGTCCGCCCTCATCGACCCCGCGCACCACGATCTCGTCCCCGCCCATCCCAACGCGCGCAAGCCCGAGGGCGAGGACGCGCCGCTGCCGGCGCGCCACGGCGCCGCGCTGGCCCAGCGCCTGCAGCGCCGCTACGGCGCCCGCATCACCGGACATTTCACGATTCCGGGCCGCGAGGGCCGCTACGCGCCCTTGCCCGAGAACCTGCCCGAACCGCTGAAGGCCGCGCTGCGCGCGCGCGGCATCGACCGGCTCTACAGCCATCAGGCCGAAGCCTGGCAGGCCGCGCAGGCCGGCGAGCACGTCGCCGTGGTGACGCCGACCGCTTCGGGCAAATCGCTGTGCTACACCCTGCCGGTGGTCAGCGCGGCGATGACCTCGGGCGCGAAAGCGCTGTACCTGTTCCCGACCAAGGCGCTGGCGCAGGACCAAGTGGCGGAGTTGCTGGAACTCAACCGCGCCGGCGATCTCGGGGTCAAGGCCTTCACCTTCGACGGCGACACCCCCGGCGACGCGCGCCAGGCGATCCGCCTGCACGGCGACATCGTCGTCTCCAACCCGGACATGCTGCATCAGGCGATCCTGCCGCATCACACCAAGTGGGCGCAGTTCTTCGAGAACCTGCGCTACGTGGTGATCGACGAGGTACACACCTACCGCGGCGTGTTCGGCAGCCACGTCGCCGGGGTGCTGCGCCGGCTCAAGCGCATTTGCGCGTTCTACGGCGTGAGCCCGCAGTTCATCCTGTGCTCGGCCACCATCGGCAATCCGCAGGCGCACGCCGAGGCGCTGATCGAGCAGCCGGTGCGCGCGATCCTCGACTCCGGCGCGCCGACCGGCGACAAGCACGTGCTGCTGTGGAACCCGCCGGTGATCAACGCCGACCTCGGCCTGCGCGCCTCGGCGCGTTCGCAGAGCAACCGCATCGCCCGCATCGCGATCAAGGCCGGGCTCAAGACTTTGGTGTTCGCGCAGACCCGGCTGATGGTCGAGGTGCTGACCAAGTACTTGAAGGACGTGTTCGATTCCGATCCGCGCAAGCCCGCGCGCATCCGCGCCTACCGCGGCGGCTATCTGCCGAGCGAGCGGCGCGAGGCCGAGCGGGCGATGCGCGACGGCCGCATCGACGGCATCGTCGCGACTTCGGCGCTGGAGCTCGGCGTGGACATCGGCAGCCTCGACGTGGTCGTGCTCAACGGCTATCCGGGTTCGGTCGCGGCGACGTGGCAGCGCTTCGGCCGCGCCGGCCGCCGCCAGCAGCCCTCGCTCGGGGTCATGGTGGCCAGTTCGCAACCGCTGGACCAGTACGTGGTGCGGCATCCGGATTTCTTCGCCGACGCTTCGCCCGAACACGCGCGCATCGCCCCGGACCAGCCGCTGATCCTGTTCGACCACATCCGCTGCGCCGCGTTCGAGCTGCCGTTCCTGCACGGCGAGGCGTTCGGCCCGGTCGATCCGGCCGTGTTCCTGGAAGCGCTGGCCGAAACCGGCGTGGTCCATCGCGAAGGCGAGCGCTGGGAGTGGATCGCCGACAGCTACCCGGCCAATGCGGTGAGCCTGCGTTCGGTCGCCGACGGCAACTTCGTCGTGGTCGACCGCAGCGACGGGCGCCAGACCATCATCGCCGAGGTCGATTATTCGGCCGCGGCGCTGACCTTGTACGAAGGCGCGATCCACATGATCCAGTCGGTGCCGTACCAGGTCGAACGTCTCGACTGGGACGGCCGCAAGGCCTACGTCACCCGCACCCACGTCGACTACTACACCGACTCGATCGACTACACCAAGCTCAAGGTGCTGGAACGCTTCGACGGCGGCGATGCGGGCCGCGGCGACAGCCACCACGGCGAGGTGCACGTGGTTCGGCGCGTGGCCGGCTACAAGAAGATCCGCTACTACACCCACGAAAGCATCGGCTACGGGCCGGTCAACCTGCCCGACCAGGAACTGCACACCACCGCGCTGTGGTGGCAGTTGCCGCAGGGCGTGCTGCTGTCGCGCTTCGCCTCGCGCCAGGATGCGCTCGACGGGTTTCTCGGCGCCGCGCACGCGCTGCACATCGTCGCCACGGTCGCGGTGATGGCCGATGCGCGCGACTTGCAGAAATCGGTCGGCAACGGCGACGGGGCGTGGTTCGCGACCCAGGACAAGGACGGGCGCGGGCAGATCCGCGGCGACGGCAACGACACCACCGCCTTGGTCGGCGATGTGCAGCAGTTCGTGCCGACCGTGTATCTGTACGACAACTTCCCCGGCGGCGTCGGGCTGAGCGAGCCGTTGTGGTTGCGCCAGGCCGAGCTGGTGCTGCGCGCGCGCGAGCTGGTCGACGGCTGCGACTGCCGCGCGGGCTGCCCGGCCTGCGTCGGCCCGGTGCTGGCCAGCGACGAAGACGGCGCCGGCGCCGGCGCCACGCCGCGCGCGCTAGCGCTGCAGGTGTTGCGCCTGCTCGAGGACGCGGACGCATGAGTTTGAATCTGGCCAGGTTGCGCGCGCTGCAACAGCAGGCCGGGCGCAGCGAGCCGGCCGCGCCGCGCGCCGCGGCGCCGGTAGTGCGCGACGAGCCGGCGGCTGCGACGGACACCGCCGCACCGGGGCAAGCCGCAACGGCCGTCGCGGCCGGCATCGATTCCGCCGGCACGGCCGCGGCCGCCGCCAGCGCGCGCAGCGACGCCGATTGCATCTTCGGACCCGACGGTCTCGCACCCGCGCCTGCGCGCACGCAGCGCCCCGACCTGGATGCCTTGCGCCGCATGATCGCCCTGCGCGAGCGCAAGCCGGCGCTCGCCTCGGGCCCGCCCGCGCCGCGCGCCGCGGACGCGCGCGGCGACGCACGCGAGAGCGGGCGCAGCGCTGCTGCGCTAGCGCGCCGGAGCGAGCGCGCAAGCGCCGCCGACTCCGCGCGCAGCGTGCGCGCGCTGCCCGCCGACCGCTCCCTGCCCGGCGAAGAAATCGCCCCGGGGCTGCATCTGATCCAGGCCCACCTGCCCCTGCCCGGCCCGCCCGAAGCGCTGCCGCTGGACTTCGCCAAGCGCCGCGAGGACCGCCTCGACCCGCGCCGGCTGCTGTTCTTCGACACCGAAACCACCGGCCTGGCCGGCGGCACCGGCACCCGCGCCTTCATGATCGGCGCGGCCGACTGGTACGACGACCCGCAGCGCGGCGACGGCCTGCGCATCCGCCAGCTGATGATCTCCACGCTGTCGGCCGAAACCGCGATGCTGCGCGAGTTCGCGCGCTGGCTGACGGCGGACACGGTGCTGTCGAGCTACAACGGCCGCTGCTACGACGCGCCGCTGCTCAATACGCGTTACCGGCTGGCGCGCATCGCCAATCCGCTGGCCGGGCTCGATCACGTCGATCTGCTGTTCCCGACCCGGCGGCTGTACCGCGGCGTGTGGGAGAACTGCAAGCTGGCGACGATGGAACGCGAACTGCTGCGGATCGTGCGCGAAGACGACCTGCCCGGCGCGCAAGCGCCGGCGGCGTGGCTGCATTTCCTGCGCGGCGGTTCGTCGGCGCTGCTGCGGCGCGTGGCCGCGCACAATCATCAGGACGTGGTCACGCTCGCCCAGCTGATGCTGCGGCTGGTGCAGGCGCAAGCGCAGGCCGATGCGGCGCTGCTTGAATCCTGAGCCTCCGGTTGTTGTGGGAGGGACTTCAGTCCCGATGCTTTCGTTTCCGGTCTGGGCCAAAAGCGTCGGGACTGAAGTCCCTCCCACAGGCAGTTACACGCTGTCACTGAAAACCGGAACTCGCAGAAAACGCAGCGATCGTCGCTACGCCCTGACCGCCGCTTGAACGCGCGACGCAATCCTTTCGCCGCGCTCGTATAGACTCGCCCTGCCTCGCAGGAACGGCCCGGCCGCGACGATCCGCGCACCGCGCCGACATGGCCTTCGCATCGCGCCGTTCCCGCAACGCCGGCCTTCATGCGCCGCACACGCCGCCGGGCCCAGGCTCGCGGCACTCCCGTCCATGTCCATGCAGGAGCCTCGCCATGTCCTCCCCGATCTCCCTCCGCCTTGCGCTGCCGGTCGCCGCGCTCGGCCTGATGCTGTCCGCCTGCGCGACGCCGATTCCGCCGACCAACGTCGGCCAGACCTGCAACGCCGAAGCCGCGCGCTGGGCCATCGGCCGCGCGCCCGACGCCGCCACGGTCGACCGCATCCGCAGCGAAAGCCACAGCCGCGACGTGCGCGTGCTGACTCCGGGCATGGCCGCGACGATGGATTACCGCGAAGACCGCATCAACGTCGACGTCAACGAGCGCGGCGCGATCACCGGCCTGCGCTGCGGCTGAGTCCGCGCGCGGTCGCTGTCCGCGGGAGGGCCTTCAGGCCCGATGCTTTCCGCTCAGGCCTGAAGGCCCTCCCACAAAAGCCGGCTGCGCTGTGCGCGCAGTCGCGAATCGGCCATCGCATCCGCCGGCGTTAACCCGCGACACAGCCGCAGCGGCGCAGGCTCGCCTGACCGCGCCGCGCGCGCTACGCGAAAGGAGAACGCCATGTCCGCACCGACCCTCGCACCCCGCCGCACGCCCCGTTTGTTTTCCGCGCTGTGCCTGGCCACGGCGCTGCCGCTGGCGATGAGCGCCTGCGCCGGCGCGCGCCCGGCCGCGGAAATGCCCAGTTCCGCCGAGCAGTCCGCCGCCGGCGGCCAGACCGCGGCCGAACCCGCTGCGCCGGCCGAGCCCGCGCCGCTGCCGCCGCGCCCGAGCTGCAACGCCGACGCCGCCAAATCCGCGCTGATCGGCAAGACCGCCGACGCCGCCACCGTCGAACGTGCCCGCACCGCCGCCGGCGGCCACACGGTGCGCGTGCTCAAGCCCGGACAGATGATCACCAAGGAATATCTGGACGGCCGGGTCAATGTGCATGTCGACGCGAACAACGTCATCGTCGACATTGGCTGCGGGTAAGCGCTACTCGAAAGCGCAAGCGCAACGGCGCCAGGGCGGCAGACTCGCGCCGGCCGTCGTTCCTTCGATTCCCCCGGCCCACTCATGCCACGTAGAGCCCGCGTCGCCTAAACTCCCGACCTTTTCCGGGAGCCCCTCGCCATGCGCCGCAACCTCTGGCCGCTCGCCGCCGTCGTTCTGATCGGCCTGTGGGCCTGGAACCAGTTCGGCCATCGTCCCGATGCGACCGCATCGGCCCCGGTCGCCGTCGCCGACGGCCCGCGCGCATCGCGCAACGAAGGCGCGCGCAACGACGCGGCTTATCCCGCGTTCCTGCCGGCCGAAGCCCGCGATGTGTTGCGCCGGATCCAAAGCGGCGGCCGCTTCGAGCACCGCCAGGACGGCAGCACCTTCCAGAACCGCGAGCGCCGCCTGCCGCCGCAGCCGCGCGGCTATTACCGCGAGTACACCGTGGAAACCCCGGGCTCGGACGACCGCGGCGCGCGCCGCATCGTCACCGGCGGCGATCCGCCGGCGGAGTACTACTACAGCGACGACCACTACCGCAGCTTCCGCCGTTTCGACCCGCCCGCTCAAGGAGCCGCACGATGAGCGCCATCGACCCGCGCGAACTGCTCGCCGACCCGGCCCAGGCCGGCGCCTACTTCATCGACGCGCGCGACAGCCAGGCCCTGGCCGACGCCGCCGCGGAACTGGAATTCGCGCTGGCACGGGTGGACTTCGCCGACTGCCGCGACAAGGACGACGCGCTCGCCCGCCTCGCCGCCGGCCTGCGTTTTCCCGAATGGTTCGGCGGCAACTGGGATGCGCTCGACGACAGCGTCAACGACCTGTCGTGGTGGCCGGCGCCGGGTTACCTACTGCTGATCGAACGCGCCGGCGCGTGGCAGGCGGCGCATGCCGACGACGCCGCGACCCTGGTCGAGATCCTCGGCGAAGCGGCGCGCGACTGGGCCAAGACGCGGGTACCGTTCTGGGCCTTGCTGCCGCTGCCGGAGGCGGAGCTGGCGCAGATGGCGCCGTAGGCGCGGGCGCGGCGACGGGTGGCTGCGCGCAAGCCGACTTTCGCCGCGCATCTCGCAGAACGTCAGCCCCGCGTAGGCGGGGATCCAGAGACTTCAGAGTCGTGCTTCGATGTAGCCCTGGATGTTCGGATCCGCCGAAATGAAGCGGAGCCCGCGTTCGCGGGAATGACGACGGGTGGGCTCGTGGGTTCGCGGGCCGGCTTTCGCCGCGCCTCTCCCAGAACGTCATCCCCACGAAAGCGCGGATCCAGAGACTTCAGAGTCATGTCTCGGTGAAGCCCTGGATGTTCGGCTCCGCCGAAATGAAGCGGAGCCCGCCTTCGCGGGAATGACGGTAGACGGTTTCGTTGAGCTCTCACAAGCCGTCATCCCCGCGAAAGCGGGGATCCAGAAACTTCAGAGTCATGTCTCGGTGAAGCCCTGGATTCCCGCCTTCGCGGGAATGACGGTAGACGGTTTTGTTGAGCTCTCATAAGCCGTCATCCCCGCGGAAGCGGGGATCCAGAGACTTCAGAGTCATGCAGCAGTAGAGCCCTGCACATTCGGCTGCGCCGAAGCAAAGGGGAGCCCGCGTTCGCGGGAATGACGACGGGCAGGTTCACGAGGGCCGCCTTCCGCCACGGCTCTCCCAAACCGCGACGCACCCTCAGCCCCCACCCTCCTTCTTCTTGAAATCGACCTTCTCGCTACCGCGATCGGACTTCCAATCCGCCTCGACCTTGCGCTCGCACCACGACGGCGGCGTCTCGCCCGGCCGCAGCGGGCCGCTGGCGCATTCGGGCCGCGCATCCACGGCGGCGTTGGTGTCGCGGTAAGACACGCCGCCGCACGCGCTCAGCGCGGCGGCGACGGCAAGACTTGCGGCAAATGCGGACAGCGCGCGCATGCGGGTTTTTCCTGGCGGACCAAGCTCCGACGATGCCGGCACGCGCCGCCGCCCCACCTGTGCCATCGGTCAGGTGGGGAAGCCAACGGTTCAGGCGACTGCTTCGGCGGTGTCGGCCGCGGGCGGCGCCGCCGGCGCGCGCGCGTAACGCCAGGCGATCAGCAGCCCCAGGGTCAGCAGCGCCGCGGCGATGAACCACGGCGCGCCCGGCAGATGCACCGGCGCGCCCTTGCCGATGAAGTAGCCGAAGCTGCCGGCGTACAGCGCCGGACCGATCACCCCGGCCAGCGCGATCAGGCTCATCAGCGCGCCCTGCACCCGGCCCTGCGCGTCGGCGCCGACCTGGCGCGTCACCAGCGCCTGCGTCGCCGGCGCGGCCATCGCCCACAGCGCGCTGATCGGCAGGCCGAGCAGGAAATACCAGCCTTGTTCGGCCAACCCGTAGATGACGAAACCGATCGCGCCGCAACTCAAGCTCAACAGCAGCGTGCGCCGCTCGCCCAGGCGCGCGACCGCGCGGCCGATCAAACCGACGTTGACGATGATGTTGAATACGCCCACCACCAGCAGCACCCAGCCGACCTCGCGCAGGCCCCAGTGGTACTGGTAGTCGGCGAACAGCACGAAGATGCTCGGATACACGTAATGCGCCATGTTGGCGATGAACACCACCGCGGCCAGGCCGAACACCTGCGGATAGCGCTTGAGCAGCATCAGCGAACCCAGCGGATTCGCGTGGCTCCAGTCGAAGCGCGCGCTGCGCTTTTCCTTCGGCAGCGATTCGGGCAGCACGAACAGGCCGTAGAGGAAGTTCAGCAGCGCCAGGCCGGCGGAGAACCAGAACGGCAGGCGCAGGTCGACTTCGCCCAGATACGCGCCGATCAGCGGCCCGATCACGAAGCCCACGCCGAACGCCGCGCCGATCATGCCGAAGCTCTTGGCGCGCTGCTGCGGCGGGGTGATGTCGGCGATGTAGGCGTTGGCGGTGGTGAAGCTGGCCGCGGTGACGCCGGAGACGATCCGGCCGATCAGCAGCAACGGCAGCGTGTTGGCCACCGCCATCAGGATGAAGTCCAGGCCCAGGCCCAGGCACGACACCAGGATCACCGGGCGCCGCCCGTAGCGGTCCGACAGGCTGCCCTGGATCGGCGCGCACACGAACTGGCTCAGCGCGTACACGGTGCCGAACAGCCCGACCCAATACGCCGCGCGCGCGGTGTCGCCGTCGACGAACTTCTCGATCAGATGCGGCAGCACCGGAATGATGAGCCCGAACGACAGCACGTCGATCAGCACGGTGACGAAGATGAAGACGAGCGCAGCGCGGCGCGCGCCCGGTGCGGGAGCGGAAGCGGTGGTCATGGGGTCGGCGGCCGGCCTGAAGAGAACGTGGGATGCTCGCCGCGCAGTTTAGCGCCGGCCGCTGCCCCGGCTATGGACGAATGTCATGGAGGGATGGTTTCCGGCGTTACTAATCGTCTCGCACAGCGTGGATTTTTCCATTGCGATCATCGACTTACGAAATCGGCTGTGAGCGCGCGCGCTCACAAGCGCGATCCAGCGCACTGCCTGGAATTTCCGTGCCCGCAGGCGAATTGCCGCATCGCACAATTTGTGCTTTAGTCGGGACACGCTCGGTTTTCAACGCTGCGGTGCGGACCCAGGTCCTCGCCGGCGGTGGACGGTCTTCGCGCGAAACAGCGCGCGGGGCCGCCGAGACGAACACAAGCGACGTCGCGAACGCGGCGCGCGTTGCGGACCCCACAGGAAGCGAACTCCAGACACGAGCCGGACATCGGAACCCGACGCAATGCCGCGCCCATCCGCGCGGCGGTGCCCCGACGCAGGCAGGACGAGCCACCACAACGCGCAGCGGTAGCGAGCTAGCGATCCACGGAACACTTAATCGTCCCGGAGATGCGATGCAAGCCAGGCAAGAACGTCCCAGCCCTGCTGGGCTCTACGATCCCCGCGACGAGCGGGACAGCTGCGGTTTCGGGCTGATCGCGCAACTCGACGATCGTCCCAGCCGCGCCCTGGTCGACCGCGCTCTGGAAGCGCTGTCGCGCATGACCCATCGCGGCGGCGTCGCCGCCGACGGACTCAGCGGCGACGGTTGCGGCCTGCTGATCCGCCATCCCGACGCGTTCTTGCGCCTGATCGCGCGCGAAGCCAACATCCGCCCGGGTCCGAACTTCGCTTCCGGCCTGGTGTTCCTGCCGCACGACGCCGACGCCGCCCAGCGCGCCCGCGACACCCTCAACGAGACCTTGCGCAGCGAAGGCATGCGGGTGACCGGCTGGCGCGTGGTGCCGGTCAATCTGGAGGCCTGCGGCGAGCTCGCGCGCAAGACCATGCCGCGGATCGAACAGATCTTCGTCGACGCCGCCGCCCCGTTCGATCCGGCCGCGTTCCAGCGTTCGCTGTTCCTGGCCCGCCGCCGCGCCGAGCAGCGCCTGAGCGATGAGCGCGACTTCTATGTGGTGAGCCTGTCCTCGGCCAGCATCGGCTACAAGGGCATGGTGCTGCCGGACCGGCTGATGCAGCTGTATCCGGATCTGCAACGGCCGGAACTGGCCGCCAGCGCGGTGGTGTTCCACCAGCGCTTCTCGACCAACACCACGCCGCGCTGGCCGCTGGCGCAGCCGTTCCGCCTGCTCGCCCACAACGGCGAGATCAACACCATCGCCGGCAACCGCGCCTGGGCGCAGGCGCGCGTGCACGCCTGGCGCACGCCGAACCTGGACCTGCGCGAGTTCGAGCACATCGTCAGCGTCGACGGCTCGGATTCGCAAAGCCTCGACAACATGCTCGAAGTGCTGCAGGCCGGCGGCATGGACCTGCTCAAGGCGATGCGCATCCTGATTCCGCCGGCGACCCAATCGCTGGAATACAAGGACGCCGACCTCGCCGCGTTCTACGAGTACTACGCGCTCAACACCGAGCCGTGGGACGGCCCGGCCGGCATCGTCACCTGCGACGGCCGCTACGCCGCGTGCACGCTCGACCGCAACGGCCTGCGCCCGGCACGCTGGCTGCGCTCGCGCGACCGCCATTTCCTGATCGCCTCCGAAGCCGGCGTATGGGAACTGCCGGCCGAGGAGATCGAAGCCAAGGGCAAGCTCGGCCCGGGCGAGATGATCGCCGCCGACCTGTACCAGGGCGAGCTGCTGGATTCGGAAGCCATCGACCGGATCAACCGCGCGCGCGCGCCGTACAAGCGCTGGCTCAAGCAGGGCATGACCTACCTGCACAGCGAGCTGATCGATCCGAACCTGGCCGCCGAACCGTTCGACCGCGAAACCCTCGCCGGTTTCCAAAAGCTCTTCCAGCTGACCCGCGAAGAACGCGAGCAAGTGCTGCGCCCGCTGGCCGAGATCGAACAGGAAGCCACCGGCTCGATGGGCGACGACGTGCCGATGGCGGTGCTCTCGCAACAGGTGCGGCCGCTGTACGACCAGTTCCGCCAGGCCTTCGCCCAGGTCACCAACCCGCCGATGGATCCGTTGCGCGAGGACTGCGTGATGTCGCTGGCGACCCAGATCGGGCGCGAGGGCAACGTGTTCGTCGACGGGCCGAACAACGTCGGCCATATCCATCTCAATTCGCCGGTGCTGGCCCAGCGCAAGCTGCGCCAGTTGCTGGCGATGGCGCCGTACGACCAGTCGCACCGCTACATCGACCTCAACTACACCGCCGAGGAAGGGCTCAAGGCGGCGCTGCTGCGGCTGTGCCGCGAGGCCGAGGACGCCACCCGCGACGGCATCGTGCTGCTGATCGTCAGCGACCGCCGCCCGCGCCGCGACGCGCTGATGATGCACGCTTTGCTGGCCACCGGCGCGATCCACCAGCATCTGGTGCGCGTGGGCCTGCGCTGCGAAGCCAACCTCATCATCGAGACCGGCACCGCGCGCGACCCGCACCACTTCGCCTGCCTGATCGGCTTCGGCGCGACCGCGGTGTATCCGTACCTGGCCTACCAGACCCTGCACGACCTCGGCGCGCGCGGCATCCTGCGCACCAAGCACGGCGAGGTCGCGCAGATCGGCCGCAGCTACCGCCGCGCGATCAAGAAGGGCCTGCTCAAGATCATTTCCAAGATGGGCATCGCGACCATCGGCAGCTACCGCGGCGCGCAGCTGTTCGAGATCATCGGCCTCGACAAGGAAGTGGTCGACCTGTGCTTCGCCGGCACGCCGTCGCGCATCAGCGGCGCCGGTTTCGAACTGCTGCAAAGCGACGACGAAACCCTCGCCGACCTCGCCTGGAATCCGAACCGCCTGCCGGAGATCGGCGGCCTGCTCAAGTACACGCCCGGCGGCGAGTACCACCTGTTCAATCCCGACGTGGTCACCCGCCTGCAGCGCGCGGTCGGCAGCGGCGAGTGGAGCGACTGGCAGCAGTACGCCGAAGCGGTCAACGAACGCCCGACCGCGGCGCTGCGCGATCTGCTCGAGCTCGAAGCCGATCCGTCGCGCGCGATCCCGCTCGATCAAGTCGAACCCGTCGAAGCCATCGTGCGCCGTTTCGACTCGGCCGCGATGAGCCTGGGCGCGCTGTCGCCGGAAGCGCACGAAGCGCTGGCGATCGCGATGAACCGGCTCGGCGGGCGCTCCAATTCCGGCGAAGGCGGCGAAGACCCGGCGCGTTATCGCAGCGACAAGGTCTCCAAGATCAAGCAGATCGCCTCGGGCCGCTTCGGCGTCACCCCCGAGTATCTGGTCAACGCCGAAGTGCTGCAGATCAAGGTCGCCCAGGGCGCCAAGCCCGGCGAAGGCGGCCAGCTGCCGGGGCACAAGGTCAACGAGCTGATCGCGCGGCTGCGCTACGCGATGCCCGGCATCGGCCTGATTTCGCCGCCGCCGCATCACGACATCTATTCGATCGAAGACCTCGCCCAGCTGATCCACGACTTGCGCCAGGTCAATCCCGAAGCGCTGATCTCAGTGAAGCTGGTCTCGCACGCGGGCGTGGGCACCATCGCCACCGGCGTGGCCAAGGCCGGCGCCGACCTGATCACCGTGTCCGGCCACGACGGCGGCACCGGCGCCAGCCCGCTGTCGTCGATCCGTTACGCCGGCACGCCGTGGGAACTGGGTTTGTCCGAGGCGCGGCAGGCCTTGATCGGCAACGACCTGCGCGAACGCGTGATCCTGCAGACCGACGGCGGGCTCAAGAGCGGCCTCGACGTGGTCAAGGCGGCGCTGCTCGGCGCGGAGAGCTTCGGCTTCGGCACCGCGCCGATGATCGCGTTGGGCTGCAAGTACTTGCGCATCTGCCACCTCAACAACTGCGCCACGGGCGTGGCCACTCAGGACAACGCGCTGCGCCGCGACCACTTCACCGGCCTGCCGGAACGGGTGGAGAACTTCTTCCGCCTGCTCGCCGAGGAAGTGCGGCATTGGCTGGCCGCGCTGGGCGTGCGCACGCTCGGCGAAATCGTCGGCCGCACCGACCTGCTGCGCCAGCGCGACGGCGACAGCCGGCGCCAGCAGCGCCTGGACCTGTCGCCTTTGCTGGCCGGCTCGGGCCTGGCCCACGGCGGCCACTGCGGCCTGCCGGCGCCGCCGGCCGAACCCGACGGGCTGGCGCTGCAACTCGACACCGAACTCGCCGCGGCGATCGCGCACAAGGCCGGCGGCGACTACAGCTACAAGATCCGCAACACCGACCGCAGCATCGGCGCGCGCCTGTCCGGGCGCATCGCCCGCGCCCACGGCGACCGCGGCATGAACGACGCGCCGCTGACCCTGCGCTTCCAGGGCACCGCGGGCCAGAGCTTCGGCGCGTTCCAGGCCGGCGGCCTGCAGTTCGAACTCACCGGCGAGGCCAACGACTACGTCGGCAAGGGCATGGCCGGCGGCCGCATCGTGCTGCGCCCGCCGCACGGCGCGCGCTACGCCGCACACGAGACGCCGATCCTCGGCAACACCTGCCTGTACGGCGCCACCGGCGGCGAGCTGTACGCCGCCGGCCGCGCCGGCGAACGCTTCGCCGTGCGCAACTCCGGCGCCACCGCGGTCGTGGAAGGCGCCGGCGATCACTGCTGCGAGTACATGACCGGCGGCGTGGTCGCGGTGCTCGGCCGCACCGGCCTGAACTTCGGCGCCGGCTTCACCGGCGGCATGGCCTACGTGCTGGACGTCGAACGCGATTTCGTCGACCGCTACAACCACGAGCTGATCGACATCCTGCGCATCTCCGCCGACGGCTTCGAGCACCACCGCTCGCACCTGCACGACCTGCTGGAAACCCACGCGGCGTTGACCGGCAGCGCCTGGGCGCGGCGCATCCTCGACGAGATGCGCGATTACCTGGGCAAGTTCTGGCTGGTCAAGCCGAAGGCGGCGAGCCTGGAATCGCTGGCCGAAACCCTGCGGAGCGCGGCGTGACGGCGCGCGCGCCCGCATCCCTCCGCGCCGCGCCCGCGGCGCGGACGACGACACCCCTTGAGGCGACGACGATGATCCGAATTACCAGCGAACGCGGCCTTTCCTCGGTAAAACCGCTGGCATCGCCGCTGCGCAACGCCTCCGCCGTGTGTCGACAACGCCATCGAGTCCAGCCCGCATGAGCAAGAAGCCGGTCTTCCAATTCCGCGACGCCCCGCGCGAGATGCCCTCGCGCATTCCGCTGCAACTGCGCCTGGACGGCGATTGGGGCGAACTGTACGGCCGCTTCTCCGAAGTCGAAGCCAAGAAGCAGGCCCGGCGCTGCCTGGACTGCGGCAACCCGTACTGCGGCTGGGCCTGCCCGCTGCACAACTACATTCCGAACTGGCTGGAGCTGGCGCGCGAAGGCCGCCTGCACGAAGCCGCCTCGCTGTGCCACGAAACCAATCCTTTGCCCGAGATCTGCGGCCGGGTCTGCCCGCAGGACCGCCTGTGCGAAGGCAGCTGCACGCTCAACGACGGCTTCGGCGCGGTCACCATCGGCGCGGTCGAGAAGTACATCGTCGACAACGCGCTCGCCGACGGCTGGCGTCCGGATCTGTCGACGGTGACCGCCAGCGGCCACCGCGTCGCCGTGATCGGCGCCGGCCCCGCCGGCCTGGCCTGCGCCGACCGGCTCGCCCGCGCCGGCATCCAGGCGGTGGTGTTCGACCGCTACGAGCACATCGGCGGATTGCTGCACTTCGGCATTCCCAGCTTCAAGCTGGAGAAGTCGGTGATGATCCAGCGCCGCGAAGTGCTCGAAGGCATGGGCGTGCAGTTCCGCCTCGGCGTCGAGATCGGCCGCGATGTGAGCTTCGATGCGCTGGTCGCCGAGTTCGACGCGGTGTTCCTGGGCTTGGGCACGTACCGCTACACCGACGGCGGCCTGCCGGGACAGGACCTGCGCAACGTGCTGCCGGCGCTGCCGTTCCTGGTCCAGAACGGGCGTATCGTCCACGGCGAAGGCGCGAACGCGAGTTCGGCGCCGATCGCCGGCTGGGAAGACCATATCGAACTGCCCGACCTGCGCGGCAAGCGCGTGATCGTGCTCGGCGGCGGCGACACCGGTATGGACTGCGTGCGCAGCGCGGTGCGGCTCGGCGCGGCCCAGGTCAGCTGCGTGTATCGCCGCGACGAGGCCAACATGCCGGGCTCGGCGCGCGAAGTCGCCAATGCGCGCGAGGAAGGCGTGCAGTTCCTGTTCAACCGCCAGCCGCTGGAACTGCTCGGCGACGGCGAGACGGTCAGCGGCGTGCGCGTGGCCCAGACCCGGCTCGGCCCGCCCGACGCGCGCGGCCGCCAGCGCGCCGAAACCGTCGAAGGCAGCGAGGAAACCCTCGAAGCCGACGTGGTGGTGATCGCGTTCGGCTTCCAGCCCGATCCGCCGGCGTGGCTGGCCCAGCACGGCATCGCTCTGGCCGACAACGGCCGGATCCAGGTGCTGGCGACCAACGAAGGCTGCGCGACCCGGCGCAAGGCCGCCGGCGGGCTGCCGTACCAGACCGCGAACGAAAAGGTGTTCGCCGGCGGCGATGCGGTGCGCGGCGCCGACCTGGTGGTGACCGCGGCGTTCGAAGGCCGCGAGGCCGCGGCCGGCATCGTCGCCCTGCTGCGCGAACGCGCGCCGCTGGCGGCGCGCCACGACGCCGCGCTGGCCAAGACCGGCTGAGCGTTCGTCGTTGCGCACGGCGCCGCGGGTCGCGGCGCCGTGCCGGCGCGGCCTTCGCATGGCCGCCGCGACGCGGCTACACTCGCGCTGCCGGGAACGGCACACCGGGGGACGCCGCACGCTGCGGCGCGGTGCTCATTCGAAGGAACGACCCATGCGTATCGCTCTTCCAGCCGCGTTGCTGTGCCTGTCGTTGCTCGGCGCCTGCGCGCGCGCCGACCGTCCCGCCACGGCGCAGCCGGCGCCGTCGAAACTGCCCGACGCGGTGCAAGCCGGCCAGGCCATCGCCGAAATGTTCGGCGACCCGGCGCTGATGCGCGACGTGGCCGTGGTGCTGGGCACCTGCATTCCAGCGGTCGACGCCGAATATCCGGGCCAGACCGCGTGCACGGTGAAGGTGCAAAGCGGCGCCGGCTCTTCGGAAACCCAGGCCGATTTCTATTGGGACGGCGAACGCTGGGTCGCGCAGCCGAGCCAGTCGCAGGACAAGCTGCCGTTTCCGGATCCGAAGCTCGGGTGAGGGCGCGCGGCGCGGTCCGCGAGCACTCGCCACCCGTCGTCCGTCGTTCCGGCGAAAGCCGGAACCCATTTCGATTTCGCTCGCGCCGCACGACAAAGAGCCGCTGTCGCCAGCGGCTCTTGTGCGTTGTGCCCGAAGCGCAGGCTCCAATCGCGACGGATCAACCGCGCGCCTTCAGCGCGCGTGCCGACGGGCCGCTTTCAGCGCCCCGGCCCCACATCGATGAAGCGCAGGAACTCGGCGCGGGTGCGCGCGTCGTCGCGGAACATGCCGAGCATTTTCGAGGTGATCATGCTGACGCCGCGCTTGTGCACGCCGCGCGTGGTCATGCACTCGTGCGCGCCCTCGACCACCACGCCGACGCCGAGCGGCTGCAGCACGTCCTGGATCGACTGGGCGATCTGCGCGGTCATCTTCTCCTGCACCTGGAAGCGGCGCGCATAGGTTTCCACCACGCGCGCGAGCTTGCTGATGCCTACGACCTTGCCGCTGGGCAGATAGCCGACGTGGGCCTTGCCGATGATCGGCGCCATGTGGTGCTCGCAATGGCTTTCGAACTCGATGTCGCGCAGCACGATCATCTCGTCGTAGCCGGCCACTTCCTCGAAGGTGCGCGCCAGGTACTCGCGCGGATCGTCGGTGTAGCCGCTGAACCAGTCGCCGTACGCGGTGACCACGCGCTTGGGCGTGTCGAGCAGGCCTTCGCGCTGCGGGTCCTCGCCGGCCCAGGCCAGCAGGGTACGGACCGCCGCCTCGGCTTGCTCGCGGCTGGGCTTGTCGGGGGTATCGGCCATGAGACGGGCCTTGTGTGCTTGGGGGGACACGAATGCTATCAAGCCGGGAATCGGGAATGGGGAATCGGGAATCGGACTTGCAGCGCCTCGGCTTGCCGCTTCTGCCTTAAACCGATTCCCGATTCCCCATTCCCGACTCCCGGCCGGCAAAAAAAAGGTCGCCCAACCAGGGCGACCAGTCGGCTCCCCGGGGGAGAGAGCGCCGGGGGAGCGGTTGGGCTCTGCGCGGGGTATCAGCGCAAAGGCCGGTCGAGCGCGTGGGGCAGGTTGCGCTCGATGTGGTGCCAGCCGTCGCGCACCGCTTCGCGCGCTTCGGTCCAGTGCAGCCGCGACGCCGCGCGGCAGTGGTTCCATTCGGCGGCCAGCGCGGTTTCGACCTCTTCGAACCGGCGCCCGCCGCAGTGCAGATAGCTGTCGTAGCCGTAGCGATACGCCGGTTCGTAGTCGGGCCACTCGCGCCCGGCGCTGTAGTACGGGGCGAAACGGAATTCGCGATGGAAATGCTCGCGATATTCGCCCGGGTCTATCGCTTGCACGACCGCTGCGCCGACCTCCGTTTCGTCGTGATTGCTCATGGCTCGCATCGACTTGCTCGTTCCGTGGACCAAGCTAGGCCCATGAAGATGCAATGCAGGTGAAGATCGCCGATGCGGCTTAAGGACGTTCAGCCTTGGCCGCGAGCAGCGGCCGTGCGTTAGTTTTTCGTGACGGTGGGGCCGGGAATAGGGAATCGGGAATAGGGAATCGGGAATAGGGAATAGGGAATAGGGAATAGGGAATAGGGAATCGGAAAAGCTCGGATTCGCCAGGGCTGACGGATCGGGCTTTTTACGATTCCCTATTCCCCATTCCCGATTCCCGAGCCTCACTCGGCCTGCAACACCACCGCCACGTCGCGACCGCCGCCCTGGGCGGTGCTGACCGCGTTGCGGCCCGCGCCGACGGCGTGGCGCAGCGCCAGCCGCGCGCGTTCGAACAGCGCCGGCACCGGCTCGCCGCGTTGCGACATCGCCAGGCCGATGCTTACGCTCATCACGATCTCGTGGCTGTCGATGCGGAACGGGCGCTGGGCGAACGTCTCGCCGATGCGCCGCGCCAGCATCTCGCTTTCGGCGCGTTCGCATTCGCTGACGATGCCGAAGCAGTCGCCGTCCATGCGCGCGATGGTGTCGTCCGGCCGCAGCACCCCGCGCATGCGCGAGAGCGCCTGTTGCAGCAGCGCGTCGCCGACCGCGCGGCCGTAGCGCGCGTTGACCTCGGCGAAGCCGTCCAGGTCGACCAGCAGCAGCGCGTAGTTGTTGACGTTGAGGCTGCCCGGCGACGACCAGGCCTGCAGCATCTGCTCCAGCACCTGGGCGTTGAGCGCGCCGGTCAGCGGGTCGCGCTCCACCGATTGCCGCGCCAGCAGCACGATGCGGTGGCGGTTGGCCGCGTGCTGGCTCAGGGCCAGCGCCAGCACCGCCGATTCCAGCACCGCGGTCAGCGCCAGCCCGCGCTCGGCCCATTCGGCGTCCTGCAGGCCGAGGATGTTGGCCGCCAGCGCCGCGGCCAACACCAGCATCGGCGTCCAGCCGAGCAGGTAATAGCCTGCGTAGGGCGCGCCCTTGCGCCAGGCGACCACTGCGATCACCAGCATCAGCGGCACCCCGAGCAGCAGCAGGATGTTGCCGCCGATGTACCACCAGCCGTAGACGTGCTCGCGCAGCAGCAGCAACACCAGCAGCCAGCCGATGTTGGCCCACTGCACGATCCGCAATGCCCAGGTGGTGCGCGGCATCAGCCGCGGCAGGTCGAGGAAGCGCACGCTGAAGCCGAGCTGGAAGATCGTCGCCAGCGTCGCCAGCGCCCACGCCACCGCTGGTTCGCTGGCCATGCCGGCCAGCCCCCACATCTCCGAGGCGTCGCCGGACCTGAGCAGCAGGTAGGTGGCCATGCACGCCAGATAGGCGCCGTAACCGAGGTAGACGAAATCGCGGAACGCGACCCACACGCCGACCATCGCCACCGCCATCAGCATCATCGCGGTGAATGCGGCGGCCATGAAGCGCGCGTCGCCGCGCTCCTGCCGGGCCAGTTCGGGAATGCTGGCGAAGTTGAGCCGGATCTCGCTCATCGCCGCGCGGCCCTTGATCCGCACATAGGCCACCGACGAGGTCGGCCAGCCGTTCGGCAACGGCAGCACCCAGCCGCGCCGCATCAGCGGCACGCCGCCGTGCTCGGCGTCGTCGATCTCGCGCGCGGTGGCCGCGCCGGGCGGGTAGTACAGCAACGGGCCCATCGCGCGCGAGCCGCGCACCACCAGCATCTGGCCGTCGCCGGGCTTGATCGTGCGCTGGCTGGTCAGGCGCAGCCAGTAGCCTTCCTGGCGCCGCGGCAGGCTGAAGCGGACGAAGTCGTGCGGGCGCTCGGCGACCATGCTGCGCAGCACCGGCGCGCCGACCGGCGGGGTCTGCAGGTCGGTCTCGGTCATCAGCACTTCGACCTTGAGCGATTGCGCCGCGGCCGGCGCGCACGGCAGCAGCGCGCACAGCATCGCGATCGTCAGCGCCCACACCGCCTTGCGCATGTCCCGGTCCGCTCCCGTGTTTCGAAGAACGTCGAAGTCTAGCCGCTGCGGGCGCGCGCGGGGACGGCGGCGACGCTACGGTGGCGCAACCCAACATACGCCGGGGACGGGTACGGCGTCCGGGCCGCGCCCGGCCGCGGCGCGCGGTCGCCGCCCGCGCTCAACCGCCGCGGTCGCTGCGCAGGCGCTTGAGCCGGCGCTCGTTGCCGGCCGCGGCGCGCGCGGCGACCGCGCTGAAGGCGACGATGCCGAGCACCACCAGCCCGGCGCCGGCCAGGGCCTGGCCGCGCGGCCAGCCTTCGCCGAGCCACAGCGCGCCGATCGCGGTGGCGAACACGATCTCGGCGGCCTGCATCGCTTCGGCCGCGGCCAGCGCGGTCGGGTCGTTGCGGACCATGCCGGTGGCCTGGAAGAACAGGATCGTCGCGATGACCCCGGCGCCGAGCGCCACGCCTGCGGCCAACCCCGCCTGCGCCAGCGTCGGCGCGCCGGCTTCGGCGCCGGCATAGAGCGCGGTCGCCCACCACAACGGCTGGCTGGCCAGGGTCATGCCGAACACGCGCTGGGTCGCGTTGAGCTCGATACCGCTGCGTTCCAGGTGCAGCAGCAGGCCGCGGTTGCCGAGCGGATAGGCGAACGCCGACACCGCCACGCAGGCCAGCGCGATCCAGCCGGCGCGGTCGAGCCGGCCGCCGCCGTGGCCGAGCTGCATCAGCAGCACGCCGATCACGATCGCGGCGCCGACCAGCAACGCCGGCAGCGGGATGCGCGCGCGTTCGTCGCGGTAGAGCAGCGGCGCGCACAGCATGCCGGCGATCACGGTCAGCTGGAACGTCGCGGCGATCAGCCACGCCGGCCCGCTCGCGGCGGCGTAGCTCAGACACAGGTAGAACAGGCCGAAGCCGATCGCGCTCCAGGCCAGCCACGGGCCCGGATGGGCGAGGATCGCGCGCCACACCGGCGCGATCCCGCCTTGCGCCGCCACCACCGGCAACAGCAGCGGCAGGGTGAACAGATAACGCAGCGACGCGGTCCAGGCCCAATGCCCGCCGCTGCCGGCGGCGGCGCGGTTGAGCACGTAGGTGCAGGTGAAGAACAGCGCCGACGCCAGCGCGATCAGCACCGCCGCCAGGGCGTGGCGGCGCGCGTTCACGGGCGCGGCCGGACGCGGATGCTCGAGACCGGCACCTGCACTTCGTCGACGCCGCCGACCCGGATCGGCGTGCCCGGCTCCGGTCCCCAGGCGTGGGCGTAGACGACTTCCCAGGTCGCCGGCAGCGAACCGTCGGCGCTGCGCAGCGGCTCGTAGGCCTGCGCCGCGCGCGCGAAGCGGGCGCGGCCGGTCAGGCTGCGGCGGCGGTCGACGCTGGCGTTGGTGGCGCCGAGCGTGCGCAGCTCGCGCATCAGATGGCCCAGGTCCGGATGGCCGAGCACGAACTCGTCGCGGTCCAGCACCGGGTTCTTGAAGCCGGCCGCGATCAGCGCGTCGCCGAACTGGGCGATCGAGGCGAACGGGCTCACGTGCGGCGCCGCGTCGGCTTCGGCGAACGCTCCGCGCAGTTCGAACAAGGTGTCGGGGCCGAAGGTCGACACCAGCAGCAGGCCGCCGGGCTTGAGCACGCGGCGGAAGCCGGCGAACACCGCCGGCAGGTCTTCGACCCATTGCAGGCACAGGTTCGAGAACAGCACATCGACGCTGCCGTCGCGCAGCGGCAGCGCGCGCGCGTCGGCGCAGACCGCGTCGGGTCGGCGCGCGCCGCCGAGCAGGCGCTCGCGCCAGCCGCGGCCGCCGAAGTTGTCACGCGCCTCGCGCAGCATCGGCAGGGCCAGGTCCAGCGCGATCACCTGCGCGCGCGGCCAGCGCTTCTGCATCGCCGCGCTGAGATGGCCGGGGCCGCAGCCCACGTCGACGACCACCTCGGGTACGCGGTCTTCGAGGTAATCCAGGGTTTCCGACAGGCGCGCGCCGACTTCGCGCTGCAGCGCGGCGGCCTGGTCGTAGCCGTGCGCGGCGCGCGAGAACGAGCGGCGCACTTGGCGGTGGTCGAACAGATCGGTCATGACAGAACTCAGGCGGTGCGGCGCGCGCGGGGCGCGCTCAAGCGAACGGGAGGGCGGCCGGCGCCGGCGCGGCAAAGGCCTCGATGGCGGCGGCGACTTCGTCGGTGGCGCCGAGGAACGGCGCGTGGCCGGCGCTGGCGATGACCGCGCTGCGGCCTTGCGGCGCCAGCGCGGCGGCGGCCGGCATCGCGCCGGCCGGCACCAGCCGGTCGCGGCGGCCGGAGATCCACAGGCTCGGCACGCGCAGCTGCGGCAGTTCGGCGCGCACGTCGAATGCGTCGAGCAGCGCCAGCCCCTCCTGCAGCGCGCGCGGCGCCGGTTCGCCGCGTTCGAACGCGAGTTCGCGCAGGTGGCGCAGTTCTTCCTGGGCCTTGGCCGAGCCCAGCGCTTCCAGCGCCAGGAAGCCGTCGAGGGTGCCGCGGAAATCGCGTTCCAGCGCTTCGCCGAAATTGCGGAACAGACTCGGCTGCACGCCGTGCGGCCAGTCCTCGCCGACGACGAAGCGCGGCGAGGACGCGATCAGGATCAGGCCGCGCACCTGCTCCGGATGGTTCAGGCCGGCGCGCAGCGCGACCTGGCCGCCGAGCGACCAGCCGAGCCAGTAGGCGTCGGGAATGCGCTGCACCAGTTCGGCGGCCAGCGCCTTGGGATCCAGCGCGGTGGCGTCGTCGCGGGCGTAGCCGTGGCCCGGCAGGTCGATCAGATGCAGGGTGAAGGCATCGCCGAGGCGTTCGACCAGCGGCGCGAACAGCCCGGCGTGCATGGCCCAGCCGTGGATCAGCGCCAGCGCCGGGCGGCCGCTGCCGGCGGGAGCGCCGGCGGTTTGGATGTACATGGAAAGTCCGTGCTGCTGCGTTTGCGTGCCGCCGTCGCCGCGCGGGGGCACTGCGGGGCGGGTGGTGCGGTGGATTGCTCGCTCGTCGTCGCTGTGGGTGCGGGGTAACGAGACTTGGAAGTCTTGCTTCGGTGAAGCCCTGGATATTCGGCTCCGCCGAAGTAAAGCGGAGCCCGCGTTCGCGGGAATGACGGGTTGTGGCTTCGCCTTTCTTGCCAATTGCGCTTATGTCGCCTTGTCGCTTGTGTCGCTGTCTGTATCCGACTCGTCGCTTTCGCTCTTGCTCGTCATCCCCGCGAACGCGGGGATCCAGAGACTTCAGAGCCATGCCTCGATAAGCCCTGGACGTTCGGCTCCGCCGAAATAAAGCGGAGCCCGCGTTCGCGGGAATGACGGGCAAAGCGCCGGCCTGTGCTGATTTATCGATCCGTCTTTACCGGTCCGTCGACGCCCATCGCCGCTTCAGCGCCCGGCGCCAGCCGCCGCCATCGTCGCTTCGTCCGCGCGTTCGATCGCCACCCGCTCGGCCGCGCGCGCCAGCGCGTCGATCAGGCCTTCGACCTGCTCGCGCGTGTGCAGCGCCGAGAACGTCACCCGCAGCCGCGCGCGCCCTTCCGGCACGGTCGGCGGACGGATCGCGGCGACCCAATAACCCTGCTGCTCCAGCGCCTGCGCCATCGCCAGCGCGCGGCGGTCGTCGCCGCACATCACCGGCTGGATCGGCGTGCCCGAGGGCAGCAGTTCCAGGCCGAGCTGGGTCGCGCGTTCGCGGAACAGCGCGGTCAGTTCGGCCAGCTTCTCGCGCCGCCAGTGGTCGTTGCGCGCCAGCTTGATCGCCGCGCGCGTGGCCGCGGCCTGCGCCGGCGGCAAGGCGGTGGTGTACAAGTGGCTGCGCGCGGTTTCGGCCAGATGCCCGATCAGGTCGGCGTCGCCGTGCAGCGCCGCGCCGTAGCTGCCGAGCGCCTTGCCGAACGTCGCCAGCTGCAACGGCACTTCCTGCACCGACAGGCGCGCCGCGGCGACCGTGCCGCGCCCGTCCGGGCCGGTGACGCCGACGCCATGGGCGTCGTCGACGTACAGCACCGCCTTCTGCGCGCGCGCCACCAGGGCCAGGTCGCGCAGCGGCGCGATGTCGCCGTCCATGCTGAAAACGCCGTCGGTGGCCAGCATCGCCAGACCGTCGGGCACGTTGCGCAGTTGCCGGATCGCGCCTTCGGGATCGGCGTGCGGGTAGCGGCGCAAACGGCAGCCGGCCAGGCGCGCGGCGTCGATCAGGCTGGCGTGGTTGAGCCGGTCCTGCACGCACACGTCTTCTTCGCCGAGCAAACCCTGCACCGCGGCGAGATTGGCCATGAAGCCGCTGCCCATCAGCAAAGCGCGCGGCGATTCCAGCCAGTCGGCCAGTTCGCGTTCGAGCGCCTCATGCTGGGCGTGATGCCCGCAGACCAGATGCGAGGCGACGCCGCCGGTGCCTTCGCGCGAGGCCGCGTCCTGGAACGCGTTGATGACCGCGAAGTGCTGCGACAGCCCGAGGTAGTCGTTGCCGCAGAAATTGACCAGCGAACGCCCGTCGACTTCGCAACGCGCGCCGTCGCGGTGGCTCACCGCGCGGTGGCTGCGCGTGCGCGCGGACGCCACGCGCTCGGCCTGTGCGGCGTGGATCCGGTCGCGCCAAAGGATACGCTGGCTGCTGCTCATGGCAGGTGGCTCCGCCGCTCAGGCGGCGCAGGTGTGGGCGGGAGGTGCTTCGTGCTGCTCAATACTCGCATGGACGGTGCCCGCGGTCTCCACGATCTGCATCGGCCGCAGGCCCAGCCGCGCGAACAGCGCCAAGTCGCGCTCGGTGTCCGGGTTGCCGGTGGTCAGCAGCTTCTCGCCGTAGAAGATCGAGTTGGCGCCGGCCAGGAAGCACAGCGCCTGCAACTCGTCGCTCATGGATTCTCGACCGGCGGAGAGACGGACCATCGACTTCGGCATCATCAAGCGCGCAACCGCGATGGTGCGCACGAATTCGAACGGATCCAGCTCGGTGGTTCCGGCCAAGGGCGTGCCTTCGACCTGGACCAGGCGGTTGATCGGCACCGAATCGGGATGCGCCGGCAGGTTGGCCAGGGTCTGCAACAGTCCGGCGCGCTGCTCGCGCGACTCGCCCATGCCGACGATGCCGCCGCAGCAGGTCTTCATGCCGGCGTCGCGCACGTGCTCGAGCGTGTCCAGGCGGTCCTGGAACTCGCGGGTGCGGATGATCTCGTTGTAGAACTCCGGCGCGGTGTCGAGGTTGTGGTTGTAGTAGTCCAGGCCGGCGGCCTTGAGCTTGAGCGCCTGATCTTCGGACAGCATGCCCAGGGTGGCGCAGGTTTCCAGGCCCAGCGACTTCACCTCGCGGATCATCGCCGCGACCTTCGGGATGTCGCGGTCTTTCGGCGAGCGCCACGCCGCGCCCATGCAGAAGCGCGAGGCGCCGGCTGCCTTGGCCTGGCGGGCCTTTTCCAGCACCGCCTCGGTGCTCATCAGCTTGGTCGCGTCGACGCCGGTGTGGTAGCGCTGGGCCTGCGGGCAGTAGGCGCAGTCTTCCGGGCAGCCGCCGGTCTTGACCGAGAGCAGGGTGCTGACCTGGACCTCGGCCGGATCGAAATTCTCGCGGTGCACGCCGGCGGCGCGGTGCAGCAGCTCGGGGAACGGCAGGTCGAACAGCGCGCGGACCTCGGCGCGGGACCAGTCGTATCGGAGAGTGGATTCGGGGGACGTGTTGGGCACCGGGCTGGCTCCAGCGGACTGCACTGACGGCGGGCGAAAGGGAACCGGCTGCGCTGGGCGCGGCCGGATTGGGCAGTCTGGGAAGCGCGGCGGTGGCTGTCAACCGCGGCGGGCGCAAGTTGGTTGACAGCGGCCAAGCGGCGAAATGAGCGCTTCTTGCCGGAGGTTCCCGGCAGGTTGGCTGCGTTGGCGCCGTGTTCGCGGCGCGTTCGCGTGTGTTGGGCGGGCAGGGTCGGACGCGGGATCGCAGTTGGACACTCTGTTCCTCGGCGGCGGTGCGATTTCGCTCGCGGTTTCGGCCCGGCGGCCCGAATGGGCAAGGTCGCCGACCGTGCGCCGGGGCGGTCTCCGGCGGCGCGGCGGGCGCTTTTCCGATCCGGCGCGGGGGCGGCGGCCGATATCGATGCCGCTGGCGCGTACCGACACTGGCCCCATGACCGCCGCACCTCTGCCACTCCCCGCCCTGCCTGTCCCGACCGGCCTCTGGCCGCGCCTGGGTTGGTCGCTATGGCCCTCGCGCTGTTTGATCTGCGCCGAGGCGGGCCTGCCGGGTTGCGATCTGTGTGCGGCGTGTTGGGCGCAGTGGCCGCGGGTGGGGCGCAGTTGTCTGAGGTGTGCGATGCCGTTGGTTACGGTGCGGGCGGGGACGCGGGCGGGGGGCGACCGTGGCGGTGACGGTGACGTTGTCGGTGACAGTGACGTTGACGGTGGCAGTGGCGGTGGCGGTGGCGGTGGTGATGGCGGCGGTGATGGTGATGATGATGGTGATGGCGGAGTTGGCGGCAATCCGTTGATGGATGCTTCTTCGATCACGGCGGTCCCGCCCGACCGCTGCGGCGCCTGCCTCGTCCACGTCTCGCCGCTGAGCGAAGTGCGCGCCGCCAGCCTTTACCGCGCCCCGCTCGACCGCCTGCTGCCGCGCTTCAAGTTCCATCGCGACCTCGCCGCCGGTCGCGTGCTGGCGACGACGATGGCGGCCGCGTTCGCGCCGCTGGCCGAGCGCATGCGGTCCGCGGGCGCCGCCACGGCCGCGCCGACGTTCGCCTCGGCCCTGCACGCTGTGGACTTGGCGGGCGCCACAAGCGCAATGGCGACCGGTCGCGGCGGCATACGCGGGCCGAATCGCTCTGCGCGCCCTGCGCACTCCGACGCTCCCACCGCAATCCTGATCCCCGTCCCGCTGCACCGCAGCCGCCTGCGCCAGCGCGGCTACGACCAGGCCCTCGAACTCGCACGCCCGCTGTCGCGTCGCCTCGGTCTGAGCGTGTGCGCCAGCGGCCTGCACCGCGCTCGCGACACTCCGCCGCAATCGCGTCTCGACGCTGCCCAGCGCCGGCGCAATCTGGCCGAGGCGTTCGTCTGGATCGCCGATGCCCCGCCACCGGCGCACGCGATCCTGATCGACGATGTCATGACCACCGGCGCGACCCTGCATGCGGCTGCGCTGGCGCTGCGGCGCGCGGGAGCGCAGCGGGTGGATGCTTGGGTGTGTGCGCGGACGCTGTAGCGTCGGGTCTGGGTGCGCCGATGGCGATCGCTTGGTTCGGTCGCACAAACTGGAGTGCGGTTCGGGCCGGCATGGCGCTGAAGTCTCTGGATCCCCGCTTTCGCGGGGATGACGACATCAAGACGTGCTCAGGCTTCGGCTCGGCTCGGCTCGGCTCGGCTCGGCTCGGCTCGGCTCGGATCGGCTCGGATCGGCTCGGATCGGATCGGATCGGATCGGATCAAATTCAATCGAATCCAAGCCGATCCGACGGTGCCGCCACGCCGGCGCGCTGCACGCGCCGACGCCGACGCCGACGCGTCATGGTTCCCGCGCAGCGCGCTTACCGCGACTCATCTACGCATCAAGGCGACCGCAACCCGCTCCGAATCCGCCGAAGCGCTCGCCGGCGCCGTCCCCGCCTTCGCAGCGTTCACGCGAATCGTCCACGTACGCGAATGCTGCAACAGGTTCCCGGCCATCGCCGCTTTGACGAACGCGGTCTGATCGGTCGCGCGCAGTTCCAGCGTGCGCGTGGCCGGCGTCGCGACGTCCTGGCGGAAGTCGTAGCTGGCCGCGGTCGCGCCGGATACCGCCACGCCGTCGAGGTACCACTGCAGCGCGACCGTGCCGATGCTCGGGCGCAGGATTGCCGCCGAGAAGCGCTGGGTGCTGCCGCGTGCGTAATTCACCGCCGCGGCCGGCGACGGCGCCTCGGTGCCGGGCTCGATCAGGTCGATGCCGGCCGCGGGCGAACCGAAACCGCCGCGGTAGAGCTTGAGCACATATTCCTGCCGGCACACCGGGCAGAACGAGGTGCCCAGCGCGCGCATCAGGCAGGTGTTGTCGACCGGCCGGTACATGCCGCTGCTGAGGTAGCGTGCGCCCTGGAACAGGCCGGTGCCGCTGGTGCCGGCCGGGGTCGGGATCGGCAGGCCCGGGGTGAACCAGCTGCGCCACTTCACCAGGCTGGCGTTGGTCTGGTTGGTGACGTTCGGCTCGCAGCGCGCGCTGCCGCTGATGTCGCTGCACGCCGGGAAGCCGGGGTACGGCGTGTCGTACTCGTCGGCCAGGCCGTGGAAGCTGTGGCCGAACTCGTGGATCGCGATCAACGCGGCGCTGCTGTGCGCCGAAATCGTCGCGAACGAACCGCCGGCGCCGCCGTAGACCGGGTCGTTGACCGTCACCAGGATCTTGTCCCAGTCCGGGAAACCCGCGGCCGCGGCCATGACCTTGGACGAACGCGTGGTCAGCAAGCGATGGATCTGGCTGGTGCAGAAGGTCGCGTCGAGCGCGGTGTTGACGAAGATGCCAGCGCGCGGATCGCTGCGCGCGGCGGTGTCGGCGCAGCAGCTGGTGCCGGTGCAGCCGGCCTGGTACGGCGGATGGTCGGCGCCGGACTGGCTGGAGGCGACGAAGCCGGTCTGCCAGTTCACGAAGTTCTGGTAGTCCTTGTACGGACTGACGTTGAACAGCGCGGTCTTCAGCGCCGCGGCGTGATTGGCGAAGGTGGTCTGTTCGGCGCTGGTGTAGCCGTCGCCGAGCACCAGGATGTCGAGGCGGTTGCCGGAGTTGGCGGCCTTGGCGGCGCTGGCGGCGGCATCGCCCGGCAGCGGCGCGGCCAGCGGCAGCGCGCGATGCGCGGCGGCGGCCAGCGGCAATTGCGCGGCGCGGATCGCCAGCTCGCGCAGGTCGATGCGCTGCGCCGCCTTGGCCGTGCCGGTGCCGCCGGCGAACTCGATCGTATCGGCCGCATCCAGCGGCACCCGCACCACGAAGGCGCGGTGCGGATCGCGCACCGGCCGGTGCAGCTCGATGCGGCCGTCGCCGTGCTCGGGATCGGCGGCGAACTCCGCGCGCAGGAACTGCGGCACCTGCGCCTCGTACGCCTGCGCGCTCTTGGCGCCGTTGCGCGAAACGCGGTACTCGACCCGTTCGACGCCGCGCTCGACCGGCTGCCGGCCGCGCGCGTCGCGCTGCGGATCGCCGAGCTCGACCTGGGTGTAGAACACCGGCTCGGCGCGCCCTTGCGCGTCCATTTCGAACACGACGTAATGCGCGGGCACAGCGGCGTGGACGCAAGTGGCCGCCAGCGACAGCGCGCCGACGCACAGCAACGTGGACAGTCTCATGCAGGTTCCCCAGCGAGCGGCGGACGGGCACGCACCGGTACGGCCGCGCAGTCGCGACGGCGATGCCGGTGCGGAACTCAGGCCGGAACCCACTGCGCCGGCAAGGCCGGCGCATCCGGCGACGACAGCACGCTACTCCACGCCCGCTGCGGCGAGCGTCGGCGCGGTCACACTCTCGACTCGCGCGCACGTACCGTTTTTGTGATGCGAAGCCGCGGAAACGCAACTCGCCATGAGCACGACCCGCAAGGACGATCTGCCTGCGCGCCTGTCGATTCGCGGTGACGGCCTGGCGCAGAGCCCGCCGGCCCGGGATATCGGGCGATGCCGCAAGAACGTTCGACATCCCTGTTGCGACGATGGCCCCATCGCGCGCCCGCGCCGACGAATCCATTCGTCGGCGCGAGCGCCCGCAGTCTCGGGAAGCACCTTCAGGCCCGACGCCTTCAATCGACCGCGACGCGGCTTCGACCCGCGTGGAGCCGAAAGCGTCGGGACTGAAGTTCCTCCCCCTGCGCGCCGCTCGAGACCCGCCGCGCGCCGTGCGTCGCGGGCACGCGCGTCCTGCGCGAAACCCGCCCACCGTCCCTGGCCCCCACCCGGTGGCGGCGTCCCTGCCGCCACGCGCGCCATCCTGGCGCATCCCCGATTCCGACCGCCCGCCGTCCCTGGCGATGCTCCCTGCGTTGCGCCTCCTGGCGCGTCTGATCGAATCGGGCGGGTTCGCTTGGCCGACGTTCCCTGCCGTGCTCGGGGCCCGGCATCGCAAACGCTCCACCGACGAGGAGGTTGTTGCCTGCGATGCGCCTCCCTGCCCCTGCTGCGCTCCCTCCCTGGGCGTCCTTGACCGGCTTGGAATCCCTTCCCTGCCGCGTGCCGCTATTGTCGCCAAAGCGGTTCTCTCACATTGAGAATCCGCACCGTCGACAGCGGCCCGCATGCAGCGGCGGGAACGTGGCGGTGGAGTGGCGCGGCCTCCTTGTCCGCACCGCCGCGCGACCGGCGCGGCGTCTCCACGGCGCACAGGATCGCGCACCGCGGCCGAACGCGTCAGTCGGCCGTCGGCGCGCGCGAGGGTAGGATTTTTCCGCTTGCGCGATGCGCGCCGATGCGCTCAGGGCATTACCGGCGGGTGGTAGCTCAGGGTCAGGCCGAGCAGCCACAGCAAACCCAGCACCAGCGGGATGTGCGCCAGCAGTTGCAGGAAGGTGAAGCCGACGATGTCGCGCGCCTTCAGTCCCAGCACGCCGAGCAGCGGCAGCATCCAGAACGGGTTGATCAGGTTCGGCAAGGCTTCGGCGGCGTTGTACACCTGCACCGCCCAGCCCAGGTGCACGCGCAGGTCGTTGGCGGCCTGCATCACGTACGGCGCTTCGATGATCCACTTGCCGCCGCCGGACGGCACGAAGAAGCCGAGCACCGCCGAGTACACGCCCATCACCAGGGTGAAGGTCTCGGTGCTGGCGATGCGCACGAACACGCTGGACAGATGATGCGCGAGGGTCTGGCCGTCGGCGCCCTTGGCTGCGGTCAGCAGGCTGGCGATGCCGCCGTAGAGCGGAAACTGGATCAGCACGCCGCCGGTGCTGGGCACCGCGCGCGCGACCGCGTTGAGGAAGCTGCGCGGGCGCCAGTGCAGCAGCAGGCCGGCGGTGAGGAACAGGAAGTTGTAGGTGTTGAGGTTGGCGATCGCGCTGACCAACGGCTTGTTGGAAAACTCGTAGGCCAGCCAGCCCACGCTCATCGCCGCCAGCAGCACCGTGATCAGCGGACTGTATTCGAGCCATTCGCCCGGACGCGTGCGCGGCGGCAGCGCCGCGGCATGCTTCTCTTCGGCGGCGAGGCGGTCGGCGCCTTCGAACTCGCGCGCGCGCTTGACCGAAGCGCCGCGCGGCGCGGTGACGAAGCACACCAGCAGCGACACCGCGATCAGCGCGGCGGTCAGCGCGATCGACTGCCACAGGAAAATGGTTTCGCTGAAAGGAATCACGCCGGTGATCGCCAGCAGTCCCGGCGGCATGCTGGCCGGGTTGGCCTGCAACTGCGCGGCCGACGAGCTCAGCCCCATCGCCCAGACCGCGCCCAGGCCGAGGTAGGCGGCCGCGCCGGCGGCGCGGTAGTCCATGTCCAGGTCCTCGCGCCGCGCCAGCGCGCGCACCAGCAAGCCGCCGAACACCAGCGAGAAGCCCCAGCTCAGCAGCGAGGTCAGCATGCTGACCAGGGCGACGTAGCAGATCGCGCCGCGGCCGCTGCGCGGAAACCGCGCCAGCGCGTCGATCAGCCGCGCCACCGCCGGCGCGGTGGCGACGACGTAGCCGCCGATGACCACGAAGGCCATTTGCATGGTGAACGGGATCAGGCTCCAGTAACCGTCGCCGAACGCGGCCGCGGTGGCGCCGGGGCTCGCGCCGAACGCCAGCGCGGCGAGCGCGACCACGACCACGCCCAGCGCGGCGAACACGTACGCATCGGGGAACCAGCGTTCGGCCCAGGCGGCGCTGCGCAGGGCGAAACGGGCGAGCGGGCCGTCGGCGGCGGGAGCGGGGGCGGCTGAAGTCATGAGGTGGCGGAATCCTGCGCAGGCTTGGGGATTGTCCGAGCCGGGGGTGCGCGGGCCACTTGGACTTTAGTCGCAAACGCTGGCGATGGGTTTCATGGGCCCCCTGTAGGAGCGGCGCGAGCCGCGACCGCGACATCACCGCTGCGTCGAAACCTTCGGCGTAGTTGCGTTGTCGCGGTCGCGGCTCGCGCCGCTCCTACAGGCAGGCCATGCGGGTTCAGTCTTTGGCGCCGATCCTGGCGCGCGGGGCCTTGCCGGAGCCGATCACCGCCTCGGCCCGCAGTTCGAAACTGGCGCTCTTCGAATACAAGCCGCTGACCGCTACCGCAGTCCACGCGGGATAGTGATCCTTGAAGAACTCGCGATGCACTTTCAGCACCGGCTCGATGCGCTGGCGGAATTCGGCCTGGTCGCGGGCGACGTGGAAGCTCTGCAGTTCGATCACGTCGTCGAGGTCGGCGCCGGCGCTGCGCAGGTGCGCGCGCAGTTCGACGAACAAGGCGCGCGCCTTGGCTTCGTCGTCGGCGCCGTCCATCGCCGGGATGCCGGACACGATGACCCGGTCGCCGATGCGCACCACCGGCGAGTAATGCAGGTCGCGGTACGAACTTTCCCAGCCCGGCGGGGCGAAATGCTCGCGCGTCGGCGGCGCGGCGTCGGGCGCGGGCGGTGCGGCGATCGCGCCGCAGGCGGCGAACAGCAGGGACCAGGGCAACAGCGGCTTGGGCATGGCGGCGCTCCGTGCGAGAGGGGTCGGCCGTCATTGCGCCCTGTCGCCGCGCAGCCGTCATTGCCCGCAATCACGATTGCGCTATGCCAGTCGCGCGAACTCGCGGGCGCGGCCTTGCGGACGCGGGCGCGAGCGTCCGCGCCGACCCGCGCGCGCCGCCGCCGGCCTGCTTCGGGCGCCGCGGCAACGGCGTTCCCGCCCCTCAGTAATCGCCAGGATTGGCGCTGTAACGCACCGGCACCGCGATCGTCGCGCTGCCGCCGGGGGCCAGATCGACCGTCAACGCCACGCTGTTGCCGCCGACCGTGCCGCCGCTGGCGGCGCCGCAGGCCGAACCGGCGCTGGCGGTGCAGCGCCACGGCGCGGACAAGGTCGCGCCGGCCGGCAGGGTGTCGCTGACCCGCGCGCCGATCGCCGCGTCTGTACCGTCGTTGTTGACCGTCAGGGTGTACTCGCGGTCTACACCCGGCGTGTACGTGCTCTGGTTGTCGGTCTTGTTGATCCGCAGCGCGGTCAGCACGGCGCGGTTGGTGATGGTGCAGGTCAGGTCGTTGCCGGGGTTCGGCGTCAGCGTCCAGTCGACCGGGCCGGTGCCGGCCGGGCCGCCGGGCGCCGGCACCGCGCCGGTGCTGCCGGCGTTGGCGACGCAGGCGATGCTTTTCTGGTAGTTCGCGAACGGCGTCGAACCCGCGCTGAGCGCGTCGCGCAGGGTGTAGCCGGTGCTCGCGGCCAACAACACCGCGCCGGTGCTGGCGCTGGTGCCGGCGCCGCTGGTGGCGGCGCTGCCGAGCACGGTGGCGCCTTGCAGCAGGCTGACGGTGAACTGGTCGGCCGCGTTGGCGCGCGCGCCGACCTGCTTGACCAACGCGATGCGCGCATCGGCCAGGGTCAGCACGTGGTCTTCGACCTCGCCGTCGCTGGCCGAACCGGTCGGAGTGGCGATCTGCGCGGCGTTGCTGGCGATGCGCAGGCGCATGTAGCTGCGCCCCGTCTGCACGCCGGCGGGCACGGTCCAGTTGAGATTGACCGAGCTGGCGCCGCTGCAGGTCGGGCTGTTGCTGGAGATTTCGCCGGGATCGTCGAAATCGCCGTCGCGGTTGAAGTCGATCCAGCCGCGCACCGTGCCCGGCCCGGTGCAGGCGATCGCCGGCGAGGTGTAGGTGCGGCCCGGCAACGCGGCGATGGTGCCCAGCGGCGCCGCGAACGCGTCTTCGTCGTCGCTGCCGAGCAGGTCGTCGCCGTCGGCGTTGGCCGAATACTGCGCGACCGATTCGGAATCCAGCGCGCTGCCCAGGCGGGTGCTCGGCGGCACTAGATTGGCGAGGGCGAAACTGTCGGCGTTGATATCGGTGGTCACGCCCGGCGTCAGCGTGCCGCCGCTCCAGGTGAACTGGGCCAGGTGCACGGCGTCGCCGTAGCTGCTGGGCGCATCGCCGTGATCGGTGGAATCCACCACCACCACGCCGACCGCCACCGCCGAGCCGCCGCCGCCGCGGAACTGCACGCTGGCGCGGGTCGCGTTCTCCATGAAGCCCACGCCCATCGGGCCGGAGGCGCAGTTGGTCGATGCGCCGAAACGCAGGGTGCTGGTGCCGCCGGACTGGCTCAACAGGGCCGGCGTGCCGGTGGTGCAGCCGGGCGTGCGGTAGCGGTCGATGATGCGCCAGGTGGTCGGGCCGCCGGTGTTGGTGGAGTTGATGCTTGCCTGCAGGAATTCGTCGTTCGCCGACTGCTCGGCATCGGCCACCACCAGGCCTTCGAGCTGATACGCCGGCGGGTTCGGCTGGCCCGGCGCGCCCAGCGTCGCCGAACAGCTGAAGTCGAAATTCACCGTGGTCGCATCGACGCGGTTGCGCAAGCCGATGTTCATGGTGTTGGCGGTGCCGGTGCCGCCGATGTTGTACAGATCGTCGAGACCGTCGCCCTGCCAGCTGCCCGGCCGATACACCCGCAGCGACGGCGCGGTGCCGCCGCTGATGTTGCTCAGCGAACAGGTCACGCGCAGTTCCTGTCCGTTCAACGGGATCGTATTGGTCACCGTGGTGCCGGCCTGCGGAATGGTGTTCGGCGCGGTGCCCCAGTTGAACCAGTAGATGTTCGACTTGAAGCGCCCGGCGCCGCCGGTGGCGAACTGCGCCTGCGCGCTCAGCGGCAACAACGTGGCGGCGAGGACGGCGGCGGCGAACGGACGCGCGAGGCGGCTCGCGAACGCAACGCGCGCGCGGCGCGCGGGGACGACTGAGGACATGCGGACTTCTCGACTGCGACGGACGACGCCTCGCGGCCGGGCCGCGCGCGCGGGAGGAGGCCGGCTACGCCACGCCCCCGCTGGCGTCGCCGGAGTGTGCCAGCCCGCCTGTCAACGTCGTTTGAAATGCGCCGGTCCGCGCCGCCGGCCCAAGCTCACTCAGGCGGCTGCGGACGCGCCGCGTACGAAGCAGTCCACCGCCAGGCCGGCGAAGATCGTCAGCCCGACCCAATGGTTGTGCAGGAACGCGCGGAAGCAGCGCTCGCGCTCGCGTCTGCGCGCGATGACGAATTCGTAGACCACCAACGCCGCCGCGACCGCCAGGCCGGCGTAGTACCACGGCCCCAGCCCGGCGCGCTGCCCGACCAGCGCCAGGGCGGCGAACATCAGCGCATAAAGCGTGCCGATGGCGACAAGATCGAGCTCGCCGAACAAGATTGCGGTCGACTTCGAACCCATCTTCAGATCGTCCTCGCGGTCGACCATCGCATACCAGGTGTCGTACGCGGTCGACCACAGGATGTTGGCCACGTACAACAGCCACGCCACCGCCGGCACCTCGCCGCGCACCGCCGCGAACGCCATCGGTATGCCCCAGCCGAAGGCCATGCCGAGGTAGACCTGCGGCAGATGCGTATACCGCTTGAGATACGGATAGCTCGCCGCCAGCGCGACGCCGACCACGCTCATCAGCATGGTCAGCCGGTTCGTCGTCAGCACCAGCGCGAACGCCGCCAGCATCAGGGCCGCGAACACCGCCAACGCCTCGCGCCCGCGCACCTCGCCGGTCGCCAGCGGCCGGTGCTTGGTGCGCTCCACGTGCGGATCCAGCCAGCGGTCGGCGTAATCGTTGATGACGCACCCGGCCGCGCGGGTCAGCCAGACCCCCGCCGAGAACACGAACAGCGTCCACAGCGGCGGCACCCCGCCGGCCGCGATCCACAGCCCCCACCAGGTCGGCCACAGCAACAGCAGCCAGCCGATCGGCCGGTCGCCGCGGGTCAGCTTCCAGTACAGCGACAGACGCCGCCGCCAGTCCGGCGCGGGCAGGTGGGAGTGGGCGCGATCCATAGCCGCATAGAGTAGCGCGCCGGGGGCGGGGCGCCTGCTGGCGATGGGGCTGGGGGCGTGCCGGGCTTGTCGGGTCGGGGCGTTTCACGGGGCGCCGGATCGGCCCGACTGGCGCGGCCGTCGGCCCTGGCCCGCCCGACGGCCGCAGCGCCGTCGGTGCAGCCGTCCAGGCCGTCCTCGGCGGCCGACCGGCCGGATTCACCCAAACCGGCGGATTCCGCTATGATGCACGGCCGCACGCCGCGAGTCGGCGTACGCGATTCTCCAAGCGCCTGTAGCTCAGCCGGATAGAGTAGTGGCTTCCGAAGCCATTGGTCGGGGGTTCGAATCCCTCCAGGCGCGCCAACTTTAGGCGGAAAACTTTCTCCGCCGTCCGCACGCCCCTCTGCGAGCCCCGTTATTGGCGGGCGTTTGCGAGGGGCGTTTGGTTTTGGGGTTTTCGGCGAGCCGCCGAATCGGGCCGTTTTCCTCTCTCTCCTGCCCTCTTTTCTCCGGTCGGTTGGTCCTGAGACCAAACGCTCGTGTGCGCAAAGCGCCAAAAACAAGGTGGATTTGAGAAGAGATGTTTTCGCGGTTGGATCGGGGTTTTGGTCACCCGGAGCGATTCGAACGGAGCGCCCCGCCGTCGCCCGCCGGCGGGATCAGGCCGCAGTCCATCGCTAGCCGCGCCAGCGCGATGTCGGTCTGCACGCCCAGCTTCGCCATCACCTTCGCCCGGACGGTACGGACGGTGGACTCCGTCAGGTCCAGCTCCAGCGCGATGTCGGCGTTGCGCCTGCCCTGGACCATGAGCAGCGCGACTTCCAACTGGCGCGGGCTGAGCTGGTCGAACGGCGTCGTCTCGAACAGCACCCGCGCGCCCAGCGCGTCGTCCAGATATCGCCGACCGGCGGCGACTTCACGCACCGCGCGCACGACCGCGCTGCCGTCTCGCGCCTTCGATACGTAGCCCATCGCGCCGGCCGCCAGCAGGCGGCGTGGCACCGGGCCGCCATCGACTACCGAGACAATTAGCACCTTCAGATCCGGATGCTCCGCCAACAACCGGCGGGTGACTTCCAAGCCATCCATGTCCGGCGGTGGAAGTCGCACAGGACTACATCTACCCGACGGCGCGCGATGGCGGCCAGCGCTTCCCCGCCGTTCGGCGCCTCGCCGACGACGCGGAAGTCCTTCTGCGTCTCCAGCACCCAGGTCATCCCGATGCGTACCAGCGGATGATCATCGACCACGAACAAGCGAATCATTTTCGTCCTCGGCATAACGCTCCGGGGACGGACTTAACCAATACGCTCGCGGCGCCATCAACTCAATCATTTCAATTTTGCTTTTCGCCGAGTCGAATCTCGGCGTAACGCAAAGCGGAAATAGACGAACGTTGAAATCATCTCGGCAAGCGCGCAAACAAAATCAGAAGTTTCCTACGGCGCCGCTGCCTTCGCTTTTGTTAGCGTCTTCCGCCTCCCTGGTCGCTGGAGCATGCGGTGGACGATGCTGACGGTTCGTCGATCATCTACTTCGATGTTGTTCGCCTGAACTCGAAGCACTGGCATGTGTACGTAGACGGTATACACCAGCCCGTTCCGTTCACGAGTCGCGATAGCGCTGCCGCACGCGCCCAAGCTCGCCAGTTCCATTTGTGGAAGGGCCTCCCAACATGCGTCAGGGTGACCGACTCGCGCGGCGTCCTTACAAACACAAATCGTTACATTCAGGTATCCGCTGAAATACCCAACGAAATCCGACGGACGGTCTCACGCGTCGAGATGCTTGTCGGCGACACTCCGCTGAAGCATCGTGTTCTCAACCGCCACACGGACCCCGTGGCCGCGTCTCGCACTGACATGGAAACGTCCCACCGTGCAGATCAATCTACCCCTCCTTTGTCGCTGCTCTTCATCAGGCGGCTGACTGCGCTTGTCCGAATCGCCTCCCCAAGCACTGGCCCCCTGCCTGTGCTGCTGCACCGTGCCAAAAGGAGTTGTCTCGTGAATGCAAGATCCAAGCGCCCGACAGCGCAAATACCCCGACCAACAAGCCCACCGAAATGGCGCAGGCGCCTGTGGCTGGCGATAGCCACGGCCGCCGCCACTCTGGCCGCAACCAGCGCTATCGCGCAGGACGAAACCGAACGGTGGTGGCGCACCAGCGATGCGCTGGGCGCTGGGCCGTTCCGGACCGAGTCGGCCACACAAGATGCGATTCGCGAGGCCATCCTGCCAAGCATCCGCGATGCGGGTCCGCTGAACTTCCATGTGAGCGGCCAGATCATCCTCAAGAACAAGTCCTTCTCGAAGTACGAGTTGGGGCCCGAACCCACCGTCGTCGGTCCGTGGACTTACCCGCTGGGTGGAACGACGTATGAGGAAGCGCTCGCGAATGAGCGCAAGTCCTACGATCAGCGAAGCATCGACTCGGGCTGTACACCCAACACAACGCTTGAGATCCATCCCGAACGCACCATCCGGTCGTATGCCGTGGACGGCACGTTGAACGGAGAGCGCTGGTACTACAAGGCCACCTATCAGTACAAGGAATTCGGTACTTGCGGCCCGAAGGTCAAGGACGACAACACCAACTTCTTCATCGCGACCCGCGAGGTCAAGTGCTCCAACCCGCAAGCGATGGAGTGGGATTCCACGCGTAAGGCCTGTGTCGGCCAGCAGAACTTCCTCTTCGACGGACGCAAGAGCTACTGGACGCCGACGCTCGCCAAAGGTCAGTGCCCGATAGGCAATCCCTGCGACCCGTCCACCGGCGACAAGATGCAGCCGGAGCAGGACTTCGACCTTGGCTGGATCAGCTTCACGCGCTACTTCCATTCCGCTGCATCGGTACCCACGGGCGGTTTCGGCACCGGCTGGACGCATTCGCATAACATCCGATTGACCGCGGACAGGAATCCCGACAGCTCCAGCGACGCCATCTATGTGGGCTTGGTCGAAGCCGATGGCTCGCAGCTGTCGTTTACGCAGGTTGGCGATGCGTACGAGAGCGACGACGGTCGAGGCGACCGCGCGGTCAAGGTCGGCGACGAGTGGAAGCTGTTCCGCAGCGATCGCATCCTGCGCTTCGATGCCGAGGGTCGCCTGTTGGAACAGCAGTTCGAGGACGGAACGTCGCTGGCGTACGCCTACGATCCGATGCGTCGCCTCGCTACGATTACCCACAGCAGTGGACGCACCCTGACGTTCGAATACGGCGGTCCGGGCGGCTATCAGCCTATATCGGCGATCAGGTCGGCTGGGCTTGCAATGGCCTCGTATACCTATACCGCTGCGGGCCAGGTCGAAACCGTTGCGTACGCCAACTCCATCAAGCGCAAGTACCACTACGAGGACACGCGCTTTCCGCGCTACCTGACTGGCGTGACCATCGAAGGCAACAAGCGCTACAGCACGTTCGCCTACGACGACAAGGGCCGGGTGGTGTCCAGCCAGCACGACGGTGGCGCCGACGGCGTGACCTTGACCTATCCGGCGACCGGCGGAGCGGTCGTGACCGATGCGCTGGGCAATCAAACCACCTTCGGTCTCGCGGACGCCCCGCCGAGCGAAGCCCCGCGCAAGGTCAACAGCGTCTCCGACAGCAGCCGCGGTGCGGCCGCTACGACCTACAACGACGAGGCCTCCGACTTCCGGCGCCGTGTGGCGACTACGACCGACCGCAAGCAGGTCCAAACCCGGCACGCGTATACAGAAGCCATCGATCCGGTGACCGGGGCATTGGCACGGACCGCGACGGTCACCGAAGCATTTGGTAGGCCGGAACAGCGCGTCAGCACGATCACGACCGACGTGGCCAGTAATCGTATAGTTCGCTCGACCATTGGCAACCAGGAAACCCGCATTACCCGCAACGCTCGCTTCCAACCGATTAGCATCGCCATGCGCGACATCATCACCAACGAGGTCCGAGCCACCACCTACACATATTGTGAGGCCGCCGACGTCGCCGCCACTAATAGTACTTGCCCGATCCTGGGATTGCTGAAATCGGCGGACGGCCCACGCGCGGACGTGAACGATGTGACCCGCTTCGAATACTTCGGCAGCGACGATAGCACCTGCGCGACTAATCCATCGCTGTGCACATATCGCAAGGGCGACCTGCGCAAGACGATCGACGCCGCAGGACAGACCACGGAGATACTGGGCTACGATCCGCAGCGCCGGCCTTTAGCGGTGGTTGACCCCAATGGGGTCCTGACCGATTACACATACAGCCCGCGAGGCTGGCTCACCGATATAAAGATCCGAGGATCCGATGATTCGGTGGAAACCGATGATCGGCTCACGAAGATCGACTACGAGGTAGATGGTGTCGTTCGATCCGTTAACGAAGGAGGAAATATTTCCGGCTTGGCTTACGACAATGCGCGGCGCTTGAAGGCGATTTCCGACGGGAACGGAAACACTCTCAATTTCACCCTCGACAATGCCGGCAACCTTAAGCAGCAGGACGCCAAAAACGGAACCGATCTCGTCACGCAGACGCTGTCGAACATCTACAACACGCTTGGCCAAAGGGTCACGGCTAAAGATGCTTCGCAGAACGCCACCACGTTCCGTTACGACAAGAACAACAGTATCGACCAGGTGACGGATGCGCTGGGTCGGATTTCAACTCAGACCTACGACCCGCTCAATCGTCTGATCAGTACGTTGCAGCAGGTCAGCATCACCCCGCTGGGAAGTGGCAACCCGGTGGTGACGCCGGTTGAAACCAAGATGGCGTACAACGCGCTCGATCAGGTGGTGAAGGTCACTGACCCTAATGGCTTGGCGACCACGTACGCCTACAACGGGTTCGGCGATCGGACCCGGCTGACCAGCCCGGACACCGGAGTTATCGACTACACTTACAATGCCGCTGGCCAACTGGCCACCAAGAAGGATGCCAACGACCCCACCGCCCATCGCTATACTTACGATGCCCTGGGCCGCCCGAAATCGATCTTCTACACCGCGACGGGTCCGGCCGATGTCGAGTACGAGTACGACACCGCCAGTTCTGCTTGCGCCGCCGGCGAAACCTTCGCAAAGGGCCGCATCGCTGCGATGCGGGCGAACGGAACCGAACTGAAGTATTGCTACAACCGATTCGGCGACATCGTTCGCAAGGTTCAGATCGTTAGCGGCCAGAGCTTCACGCTAAAGTACGGCTACGACGGGGCTGGCCGCCTCATCGCCCTAACCTACCCAGATGGCGCGATAGCGAGCTACACCCGCAGCAGCGATGGCCGGATCAGCCACATCGATGTCACGCCAACAGGCTCGCCGCAGACCAGACTGATCGACTATGCGTTCTATCAACCGTTTGGCCCCGCTATGGGCTGGTCTTACGGGAACGGACGCTCCCTGGCGATCGATTCCGACCTCGACTATCGAACCAAGTCCATCCGCGATAGCGCCGCTGGCGGTCTTTCGCTCAGCTACGTTTTCAACGAAGTCGGTGAGATCAAGGAGCTGAAAGATGGCCTGCTGAGCACCAGTCTGGCCAACTACAAGTACGACGAGTTGGGCCGCTTGACGCAGACGCTGGACGGCACCAGCCAGATCGAGAAGTACAAGTACGATCAGACCGGCAACCGCAAGAGCGTGGTCGACGGCGGCGGAGAAAAGTCGTACGAGTACCTGTCCGGCACCCATCGTCTGACCAAGGTGGCGGGCATCGCCAGAGGCTACGACGCGGTCGGCAACACCATCAGCATCGGCGGCACTGCACGCGAGTTCGTGTACGACGCTAACGATCGCCTGAGTAAGTTCAAGCAGAGCGGCGTAGTCAAGGCCAGCTATCGGTACAACGCTCTTGGCGAGCGCGTAGCCGTGGAAAACGACGCTGGTGTCGTCGGGAGCCTAACGGTCTACGACGAAGCAGGCAATTGGATTGGCGACTACGATGCCAATGGTGCATCGATCCAGCAGGCCGTGTGGCTCGACGATGGTCCGGCTGGTCTACTGGTGGGCAGTGGCACCAATCAAGCTTTGATGTATGTGCAGACCGACCACTTGGGCACGCCACGGGCCGTCATCGATCCCGTCCGGAATGTCGCGGTGTGGACGTGGAGCGCGAAGAGTGAAGCGTTCGGCAACAGCCCACCGAACCAAGATCCGGATCTGGACGGCACGGCGTTTGTGTTCAACATGCGGTTCCCGGGGCAACGCCTCGACGCCGGCAGCGGGCTGGTTTACAACTACTTCCGAGACTACGATCCAAGCATCGGCCGATACATCCAAAGTGATCCTATTGGACTCTCCGGCGGGATAAGCACCTATGGCTACGTTGGTCAGCAACCAAACACGGCGGTAGATCCTAAAGGGCTACGAAAGTTCCACCCTTACCACGCCCCTCTTCGCCCCCCGGGACAGTCCCCCGCCGGCAGCATTTACTGCGTGGATGGTCAAGTGATCCCGGCTTTCAACAAGGCAGTGTGGGACCCAGACTATGCAAAATGTCGCGAAATCGAGGATTGCACTCGTGCACACGAAGAATCACATGCCAGAGATGCCGTGCAGTCCGACCCTGGGATTTGCCCTAAGCACCCGCTGAGTTGGATGGGGATAAAGCGAACCCCAACGGTCGTTACTTTTCCCTGGCGAGAGGCCGCCGAAGGCAGCCCTTACAGCGAGCTGCAAATCAGCGAATTGCGAGCGCATGCACAGGAACTGAGATGCTTGGCGAACAAAATACGAAATGGCAAATGCTCCGGCTTCTGCTTGCAGCAGATAAGCTCCAGAATTAATGACGTCATAAATTACTACATACCGAGCGTCCTCAATGGCACATACAATTAAAACCCGGATCGCAAAGCTAACGCTATTAATTTTAGCGCTGACAGCAGGAATCGTTCACGCACAACCTTCAATTCCAGTCGGACTATATGTTGACTGCGAAAAGCCAGCCAAGCTCAACATGGCCTTTAGAAATCGCGGCGGCGAGTTCACCATTCCTACCGGACTTCTTCCTTGGAACAGTATCTTCTCGATGAGAATTAAGGCATTTTCCCTCGTAAACGGGGAGGCAACGCCTTTAGCACTTTACGCACCAGTTGCGGACCACATGAGCAAAACCCGAGTGCCCGCTAACGAGGTTGTCTCTGGGGCGCTAAATTTTAACGACGTCATAAAAGATTTCGAGAAGGTCGCTACTCAAAGCGACATCGTTATCGCCTATAGTCTCGCGACGCGCGCCATAGCTCAAACGCCATCATTCAAGACTGCGCCTACTGTCGTCATAATTCCCAAACGAACCGCTTCTTCGAAAGGGTGCGCGCTGGTGGCCCCGATGAACTGACGAATCCGGCGCATCTCTTGAACCTAGAGGAAGTAAGTTCAGGCCCCGGCAACGGGGCCTTTCTTTTTGAGCTTCTGCCATAGCATCGACCGTCGCGGTTCCCGCAGTTGCCGGCCGAGCGAGCGCAAACTGGTCTCGCTGAGCGCGCCGGCCACTTGTCTGGGGCTGATGCCAATTCGTGCGAGCCTCGCCAGTTCGTCCTGTACGTCGAGGGCGAAGTCGGCGAGGCCGCGTACCTCGGCTTCCGGCTCGGCATGGACGTGAGCAGCACGTCCGCCCGATACGAACGCCTCGACGGGAGGGAACGCTTCGTCACCCTGCTCCCTGGCCTCCGCAGCCAGCGCGCGACTGAGCATGACCCGCTTCCGCGACGATCGGCGTACCGTCGGCGCCCGCTCCAACCGCTCCTCCCGCCAGCCGCAGATCCAGCCGATGTCGGCGCAAAGTTTCGGCAGCTTAGCCTCAAGGCTGTTGCGCAGCCGAGCCGTCTGCCTGGACGGCTGTACCGCGCGCCGTGGTTGCCCGCGCTTCGTGTTCTTCATGCTGCTTCGTGCTCGTAGTTGATCTGCGAACACGATGCGGCCAGGTCGACAGCAGCTCAAGCACTTCGCGATACAGTGATGGTTGTGACGCTCGTGACGGTGTATCTCGATCTGGCACTACGCGCAGGAAGAGAAGGTCGCGGCATTTGCAGCCACCATGACGGTTGTGACGGTTGTGACGGTGTATCTCGACCTACCTATCTGCGAAAACGAAGGTATCTGTCCCGCCCAGCAGGGCAAGGTGCCGAACGGCGTAGAATTCGAATCCCCAGACCCCGGAGCATTTGGACATGGACGCCAAGCCAACAGGCCGCACCACAGAACTCTTGATCTTGGTACTCAAAGGCCTAGGTCTTTTTCTCTTCGCAGCCACCGCCATAGTCCTCGGACTTATCGTCTTACAGGCGTTTGGCTACAACAATCAACTAGTGAAGTGCAACGGGACGAGGACTTACAAGGACGGACGTTCTGACAAGAACAGCCGTATCGAAATGACCTACACGGGATACACCCGTATTACGAAGATCTGGGAGCGAGGAGTCGGCACGCTTGATGTGCGGGGTGTTGACCCCTATGGGTTCTTCGAGTTGACTGGAAAGAACGAAAAGCTCTCGCTGATTCGCCCATCGTTTCAATCGGGCCCACCTATGGCAGGAAGCTACTCCCTTACAACAGGCGATATAGACGCTCGGTTTGTCGACGGCATTCATGGCAACGATTCGCACTACGTTGGCAAGTGCAACTCGGAGCCGCTCTAGTCTTCCGAGCCAGATCATATTCGCCACGACGTCATCGACGCACCATGATGCGTCGACTCGACCGCAATGGCGCTATCACCGTATTCCGCCGACGGAGCTGAGCATGCCGAGAGCCACGACACCGGAAAAATTGCACGAGTATGCGGAGTTGCTGAAGTTTCTGAACATCTTCTCTACCTATGCTCAGGAGATCCCTCTGGATGCCGACTACCATCCGGGCAATGTCAGCAGGCGCCATGCGGCTTTGGGCGGTGTGTCCCGCGCGCTAGCAGGACTTCGACAAGCAATCAACGACATTCTGGAACAAGTAGATGATTGGCCGCCGCAGGCGGTCAAAGCGTACGATGACCTAATGCAGCAGCATAGTGTCGTTACTGTTTCCGAACTGCGCCGCAGGAGTTCACGAGTACTTCGCCGGATCGTGAAGAGGAACCGGATCAAGAGCGAGACGGAGTACTACTTGGTCAAAGGCATTGTGGAAGGATGCGGAGAGACCATGAGCAAGGAGGAGCATACAAGCCTGCCGGCTCTCCTCCTAGAATTTGAAATGACGGCAAAGAAATCAGCTGGTAATTGATTTCGCTTGTGAGCTCGCTTCTCAATCCATCTGGAACGAAATCAAACCGCATGCAGCTGATCGCCGCTCACTCTCCGACGGACGGCGACATCTGCGGGTCCTACTTTCACCTTAGGTACATCGGGGGGCGACGCCGCAAAACCTCGCTAGCGTCAGAGTCGCGAATCGGGTTTGCACTCGGGAGATTGGTTTGCACTGCGGCAGCCAATCCGTCGACTAGGCTTGCGGCAGCTTTCCGGCTAGAAGCATTGCGCCCAAATGCTCTTGATCGTAAATCGGAAACATTTCCGATTAAGCGAGGTCGCACGCGATCTTCCACCGTGAGCCTTGCTGCGCAAAGGTGCGGGACAATTGACCAAGGGTAAGTACACCTACCACGTGTACCCAGTTGCCAAAAGCACTCAAGGTCCTTCTGCCGACCTTCGAGTTGCCGGCAGTCGATACCCACTCGCTAAATTTCGATTTAACTCAGATCAAACACCATGACCCTTCAATCGCCCCTAGATGAATTAGCCGCCGATCGCTTAATAAGCGCTATAAATTGGAAGGCCGAATTCCCTGAATATGTATTCAACGAATCTAAAATCTGCGGATATTTTATTATTGGCGCAGGAATATTTTCGACTCAGAACTTCCTGGAATTCATGCTCAGTGAAAATCATAAAATAAATGGCGCACCGATATCCGTGATTGTCCGACTGCGCGAGGAGTCCGTACGGGATCTATTCTTCTCGATATCGGATGAAAGCAAAATAAATGACCTAGGGATTCATTTAATGCAAGGGCCCTACGACATTTTCGGGTCTATCATCGTCGCGAGCGGCGCACCAACGGAATGGGTAGCTTATGAGGAAATAAACGAACATTTTTCCGTGCTAGCGATCTTTGATGAAAAAATTTATGATCGCTGGTCATCGAAGGAGAGTGGCATCTGGGACTACGTCATACCCGAAGAGCAAATTGCCGAAAAGTTGCGAAATAATGAATGGCCCAGATGGGAGCCGGATTTTTTAAAGAAAATCCTGGAGTCTTATGGCAGAAAACAACCGTAGCCACTGCCCTCTGCCATCCTTATATTTAATTACCTAGCCCGAATTTTCTTCAAGATTTAATCAGGGCCCTGAAGTGAATTGCCGCAGAGGATTGGATGCGTTCAATCTCCCTCGTGGACCGTTCACAACGGGGCTTTTTTTCGTGCTTGCTGATGTACTACCGCAGGAAGTGAGATCCGAGTTGCCTTCGAAAGGGGTGATTGCGTACTTCGATTGGGTGCAGAAGTTAGGCAACCGCGAGAGGTTGCAGGCGGCCACCAAAGATTGGGTACGCACCCACCCGGCCAAGTAGCCAGTGCTTGTATCGCGGTGATTGCCCATTGCCCTACAGCCGAGCCCCGTCGAAAGACGGGGATTTTTCTTTCCCTATTCCGCCACTCGCTCGCGCCATAAGATCTGAGGGCGATGCTGGCCACGCGAGCGCACTCTCGCGTCGCCGACAACCCACGCGACTTCGCTGGCGCTGATGCCCATACGCGCTAGCCTCGCGAGTTCGTCTTGTACGTCGAGAGCGAAGTCGGACAGGCTGGCGGCTTCAGCTACCGGCTCGACCTGAACGTAAGCGCTTCGCCCGCCCGGTGCGAACGTCGCCTCAACGGGACGGAACGCTTCGTTACCCTGCTCCCTGGCCTCCGCAGCCAGCGCGCGGCCGAGCATAACCCTCTTGCGCGACGACCGGCGTGCCGACGGCATCAGCTCCAATCGCGTCTCCCGCCAACCGCAGATCCGGCCGATGTCGGCACAGACCTTCAGTAGCTTCGCCCCAAGGCTTTCGCGCAAGCCAATCATCCGCACGGCACGCCGCGATCGATTGCGCTTCGGTTCTTCATGCTGCTTCATGCTCGTAGTTGACCTGCGAACACGATGCGGTCACGGCGAAGCTGTTGGAAACCTGTCCGTCTTCGAGAACGATTGATCTTCTTGCAGGAAACCACTTGGCTTCCAGGGCGGAGGAAGCGTTCATGTCGCCACACCCACACGGCGACGGAGAACGAAATGGACGACAAGATCCTCAACCGCATCGGCAAGAACATCCTCGACATCGGCGCGCTGACTCGGCGGCATCCTGAGCAAGTCACGGAGATCCAGATGGTCGACCTGCGGGTGGCCTTGGAGGCCGCATTTGAAGCCGGCAAGGCCGCCGCCGCAAACACGCCGAAGCGCACATCGCGTAGCAGTCGCACCTCACGCTGAGCCAACTACGAACGTACCGGCACCCCCAAATTAGGGGGTGTTTTCGTTCCGTACGCAACGAACCTGTCCGTCACCTGTCCGCCGTCAAGAACGTCCGTTCTTCTTCGCGAATTCGACTTGGATTCACCGGAGAAGGAAGCGTTCATGCCGTCACCCAACGACGGCCACGGAGGCCACCATGATCAGCGCCAACGACGAACTCATCGACTGCCTGCGCGGCATGCCGGAGAGCGAACGCATCTGTCTCGGCCACCTGACTGGCCATGATTTGTCGAGCATGGCGCGCGCGGAACTGGAACGCCGAGTCGCCACGATGCTCCAGCGATTGTCCAGCGAGATCGTCATCGGGTTCCGGCGCGATGCCGGCAGCTCGCTTTGAATTGGGATCAATGCATCTTCCGGGAATATAGCGCCGTGCATGTTTGAGCCATCGATCCAGGCGCTGGCAAGATCTTCCTTGTCCTCTGCGAAGTATGGTGCAAAGGCGCCAATCTTTCTGTTTGCAGCCGCCGCAGAGAAGACGGCAATCGCAGCATTTCGTTGGAGTTGATGCACCTCAGACTCCAGGCGAAGAACGCGATGGCCGAGAAAGGCGCAGACAACAGTCAGAACGATGAGCAAGACTTTGGACGCCATAAATTCGCCAGCCAGTTCCAAGACCCGAGTCAAGCCGAGCCGCGAAGCGGCTTCGGCTGGGCCTGTTCGGCGGTGCACTCCGAGTGGGCACCAAGGAAGCGATCAGTCCCGATGTTCCATCTTGCGATAGCCTGTCCCGAGAACCCTGTTGAGCGTCCTTCACGGACTCTCACCTGGGTTAAAGACAATCTGACCGCCTCCCTGCAAATGCGCAGACCATAGCAAGCTGAGGAAAGATCCATGCCCTTCTGGGATCGCCCAAAAGCCAGGAAAAAGGGGCCCGCCAAGCCCCTGACCGAGGCGCAACGGCAAGCGGCCAAGGCGCGCGCGCAGGCGGCGGGACGCCGCTATCCGAACCTGGTGGATAATGTATGGGCCAAGCGCTTCGTACCCTCCACTGCGTCCTCGCCCGCTCGCGACGAGGACGAAATCGAACAGACCGAATAAAGACGCGGCCACTGTCTGGCAGTCGTGACACTTCGACGCCTAGCAAAAGCCCGTCTCAGCATTTGAGACTTACCGATCGTAGGCTGAGCAAGTGAACATCCTAGACAAGCTCGCCATCCTGGCCGACGCGGCCAAGTACGATGCGTCCTGCGCTTCCAGCGGTGCGGACAAACGCAATTCCGTCGGTACCGGCGGCATCGGCAGTACCGAGGGCATGGGCATCTGTCACTCGTACACCCCGGACGGACGCTGCGTTTCGCTACTCAAGATCCTGCTGACGAATTTCTGTACGTTCGACTGCTCTTACTGCGTCAACCGCGTTTCCAGCAATGTGCGGCGCGCGCGATTCCTGCCGGAAGAAGTGGTTCGGCTGACCCTGGACTTCTACAAACGCAACTACATCGAAGGTTTGTTTCTGTCCAGCGGCATCATCCGCGACAGCGATTACACGATGGAGCAGTTGGTCGAGGTCGCGCGTTCGCTGCGCGAGGACCACAAGTTCGCCGGCTATATCCACCTCAAGACCATTCCGGATGCGACCCCGGAGCTGATGGCGGCCGCGGGGCGTTACGCCGATCGGCTCAGCATCAACGTCGAGCTGCCCACTGAAGGCGGCCTGGCCCAATTGGCGCCCGAAAAAAGCCAGCCGCGCATCCGCGCCGCGATGGGCGATCTGCGTTGGCGCATCGAGGAAGGCAAGGAGGCGCGCAAGGCTGCGCCGAGCAAGCGCGCCAAGCCGCCGCGGTTCGCGCCTGCCGGGCAGAGCACGCAGATGATCGTCGGCGCGGACGGCGCCGACGACCGCGCGATCCTGACGACCACCGACAACCTGTACGGCAACTTCCGCCTGCGCCGCGTCTACTACTCCGCCTTCAGCCCCATTCCCGACGCCTCCTCGAAGCTGCCGCTGCAGTCGCCGCCGCTGCAGCGCGAGAATCGGCTGTACCAGGCCGATTGGCTGCTGCGGTTCTATGGTTTCGGCGTCGACGAGATCGCGCCGGCGGACAACGGCGGCATGCTCGACCTGGATATCGATCCCAAGCTCGCCTGGGCGTTGCGCAATCCGGACCAGTTCCCGATCGACGTGAACACCGCGCCGATGGAGCTGCTGTTGCGCGTACCCGGCATGGGCACGCGCAACGTGGCGCGCATCGTGCAATCGCGCCGGCACGCCCGGCTGCGCGTGGCCGATCTGCAGCGGCTGCGGGTGCCGATGAAAAAGGTGCTGCCGTTCGTCAGCCTGCTCGACCATCATCCGCGCTCGCGGCTCGACGATCCGGCGCGGTTGCGCGCGCAGTTGGCGCCACGGCCCCGGCAAATCGGTCTGTTCGACTGAACCAGGCCCGCATGCACACGGTACGGCTGGAGTTGCCTTGGGACGCGGACGAGTGGCGCATGCACGCGCGCGACGCCTTGTGCGCGGGCGTGCCGCCGGAAGCTATCTCGTGGGCCGGCGAGGCGCAAAGCGGCCTGTTCGCGGGCGGGTCGACTTCGCTGACGCCGGTGCGCGCCGCGCCGCGGGTCTCGCGCGAATTCCTGTCATTGATCGAAGCCGTGCTGTGCCACCGCGATCCACACCGTCATGGCTTGTTATACCGCCTGCTGTGGCGCATGGCTGAAGGCGAAGCCAGCCTGCTCGAGCGCGCGACCGATCCCGACGTCCACCGCGCCCGCGAGTTGGAAAAGTCGGTACGCCGCGACAACCACAAGATGAAGGCGTTCGTGCGTTTTCGCCAAGTGCCCGGCCAAGATGATGCCTTCGTTGCCTGGTTCGAACCCCAGCACTACATCGTCGACCGGGTCGCACCGTTCTTCGCCCGCCGCTTCGCCGGCATGCGCTGGGCGATCCTCACGCCGTACCGCAGTGCGTGGTGGGACGGAACCGTCTTGGGGCTCGGCGCGGGCGCGAACCGCGACGACGCGCCGGCCGACGATGCCAACGAGGGGCTGTGGCGGGTCTACTACGCCAACATCTTCAATCCGGCGCGGCTCAACCCGCGCATGATGCGTCAGGAGATGGCGCAGAAATACTGGAAGCATCTGCCCGAAGCGCATTTGCTGCCGGATTTGATCCGCAACGCGGGGCCGCGCGTGCAGGCGATGGCCGAACGCATGCCGCAGGCGCCGCGGCGGAGGATTCCCACCCAGCCCGCGCCGCAACCCGCCATCGCTCAAGACGGCCTGCAGGGATTGAAACTCGCCGTCGACCAGTGCCGGCGTTGCCCGCTGTGGGAGCCGGCCACCCAAGCGGTGATGGGCGAAGGGCCGGAGCGCGCGCGAATCATGGTGGTCGGCGAGCAACCGGGCGACGAAGAGGACCTGACCGGCCGTCCCTTCATCGGCCCGGCCGGCAAGTTGTTCAATCGCGTGCTGGATGGATTGGGGATCGATCGCGAAGCGCTCTACATCACCAACGTCGTCAAGCATTTCCGTTTTCAGCAACGCGGCAAGTTGCGTATGCACGTCAACCCGGCGGTTCGACACGTCAATGCGTGCCTGCCGTGGCTGAAACACGAACTGGCGATCGTGCGTCCCGAGGTCGTGGTTTGCCTGGGCGCGACCGCCGCGCGCGCGGTGCTGGGAACCCAATTCCGATTGAGCGACGAGCGCGGTCAGTGGCGAACCCTGGCCGGCGGACAACGCGCGTTCGCGACAGTGCATCCCGCCGCCGTCCTGCGGCAGCCGGCGGCGACGCGCGAGGCGTTCTTGCGCGGGTTCGAGCAAGACTTGGCGCTGTTGAGGGGAATCGTTTCCTAGTACGTTTCAGGCGTCGCCTTTCTACTCCAACGCCTCGGCTCCACTGTTCTGCTTGAAAATGTTGGCCGCGTCGCGCGCACCCGCACAAACGACAGGCCCCGCAGCGCTACGGCCACGGAGCCTGTCTGGACTGCCGGCTGCTGTGTGCCTCTCAGGTCAACAGCCCGCCGTCAGCGCCCGTCTTTGTCCGCATCGCCGGGAAGCGCACGCTCCACGCTATGCCACGCATCCTTGGCCGCGCCCCTGGCCTTGTCCCAGCCCAGTCGCGATTCGCCCTTGACCTCGTTCCAGCGCTGGCCGAGTTCGGCTTCCAGCCGGTCGTCCCATTCCCGATCGGTGTGCTGATGCCGCGCTTGCGTGCCGAGACGATACGCCGGCTGGTAGTCCGCATATTGCGCGTCTGCGTCGCGATACGGAGCCTGGTCGAACCGCGACTGGTGATAGCGGTCCGTGGCCTCGTAGGTGCGGTAGGTGCGGTCGGCCCGTCCCCACGAATCCTGCACCGCCGCGCGCGCGTCGCTCCATTCGAGCCGCGAATCTTCGCGCGCCTTGGCCCAGTCGCGTTCGAGCTCGGCTTCGGTGGTCGAGTCCCAGGAGCGGTCGCCGAGATTCGAGCGCGCCGCTGCGCCATAGGCGTAAGCGGGGCCATAGTCGCGGTCGTAGTCGTACTTGGGGTCGTAGTACGGGCGCCGGCTGTATTCCTCGCGCCAATAGCCGGCTTCGCCGGTGGGGTCCAGCTTCTCGGCCACGCCCTTGCCGGCCGAAGCGCCGGCGATCGCGCCGATGCCGCCGCCGATCAGCATTCCGATCGGTCCGCCGAGCGCGCCCAGCACCATGCCTGCGGCGGCGCCGCCCACGCCGCCCACGCCGACTCCGACCGGATGGGAACCCGGCGCGCCGGTGATGGGATCGCGGTTCAGATCGCGCGCTTCTTTGTTGCTCGTCATGGATGTCTCCCAAGCGGATCGGAACTGTCCGCACCAGCGAAGAATCGACGAGCGCTCATGTGGCATACGTCGCGGCGATGCGAAGGATTTTTAACCTCGCGCGGTCGCTGTAAAGGTTTTCGTCACCTCGATGCGCATGTCCGGTGTCGAACCTGAAGCGTTCACCTCGGAGCGTCGGTCGAGAGCCCGAAGGCAGGCGTGCGCAAACAGACGGGTGTCGCTTCGTCACTCCAAGTCGTCATCCCCGCGAACGCGGGGATTCGCAGACTTCGGCGTTATGCCTGGATAAAGCCCTGGATGCCCGCGTTCGCGGGCATGACGGCAGGCTACGCGGAATACGCGATCACGCCGCCGCGCAGGCAGCGTGCGACGAGGCAATCGTCATCAAGACATACGTCGAGCATGAAGCCGCTGAGCGGATCCATGACGAGCCGGTCGCTTCCCGGCTCGCCACGGCCTTGCGACGAATCCGATCGCGCGCTCAGTCGTCCGAGAAGCAGCCCAAGGACAGCTTCACATACCAGTAGCCGCTGGCCGGCTGCAGTTCCTCGACCAGAATGGTCTCTTCCTGCGTGGACTCGCCCCAGCCCAGGTAACAGGCGCGGTTCGCGTAGTAGGACGCGGCTTCATAGGCCTGGTCGCGATCGTGACCATAGCCCTCGCCGATCACTTGGTAATGGTGCCGGGCCGCGAGGGCGGCGCCGCTGAATGCGATCGACATCACGAGGGCGGCGCCGACGGCGCGATACTTTTTCATCTTCATACGTGCTCCTTGCGGGTGAAGTTCGAAGACTGCGGAGTGATCGTGACGCCTGTATTGATCCGATCTGCGCAGAGGGCTAAAACCGCGACGTGGAGCACTGTCGCGGATGCGGGGCGGCTATCGCGGCGCTCCGGCAGACCCGTCAACGACGAACACGATCGGGTTTCGCCGCGCTGGAACCCTAGCACGGGCTTCGACGTGCGTTGCGCCGCCCCGGCGCCCGTCCGGGCGCTTCATCCGATAGCGTCTCGGCACGATCGGTCGAGCGCGTCGCGGCTTCGGGCGCCAGGACTGGCGGGCCACTCAGGGACCAACGACCCAGGCGATGCCACGGACCGACCCATCGCGACGAACGATGCCCAGGTGAAACCGGGAACGATTCCGGGCGGCCGCTGCGTCGTGCTGCGCCACCCCGGCACTACCAACAATCTCGAACCGGCCGCGCTGTCTCTCTATCGCGACCGGCTTCCGACCAGCGGCGAAGAAGCGCGCGATCTTCTTCACGATTGCCAGCTCGGCTCGCGCTCATTGCGGGGATGTCGGCGCATGAGGTCTTCGTGGAACTGTTCCTGCCGCTGAAATGAATTCCCGGCAGCGACCTATCTGCGCACATTGGAAGTCTCGAGCCCCAGACGTCGCTGCCGTGAGTTTTGGTGAGTGTTAACGGTTAAGGCAGCCCGTAAAAATGTGACGCGCCTCAAGAAAATGAGGGTGCATGTCCACCCGCACCCACGGCGGCGACCGGCTCGGGGGAGAGAGAGCCATCTACACCGGGTGATCTTTATGCTCAGCCAATGGCTTGGCCGATTCACACCGAGTCGGAGATTCGCGTCGTCGCATGGCCCCGGCATCCCCAGATCGCCGCTGGAGTGGTTGGTCCAATCCACTATCCGGGACGGGAAGCGGCTTCGCTTTACCTACGACACGCTCATCTCGTCCCGGGTCTGGACGATTCGTCCGATCGGGCTGCTGTACCCGCACTGCGATGTCGAGAACTCGGATCCTTACGTCGTCGGCCATTACGAAAGCGACCTCGTCGAACACCGGTTCTTGCTGTCCTACATGAGTGGACTGACGCCTCTGGACTAGGGCATGGCGCGCACTGCGCCTGAGGCGCCGATCGCAGGGATGGCGCCGCCGCTTGCGAGCACGATCGCGCCGACTTGGCGCGCGCCGCCGCCGGGGTGGGCCGCAACGCCGTTCTCATCGAGCGAACGCCGGTAAGCCGCTTCGGCGAGCGCCCGGCGACGCGGACGTTCTTCGGCGGAACCGGGCTCCGAAAGATTCCAGGCGCATCGCTTGCCGTTCGGCCGCGTTGCGGCAGCCGTAACGGTTCCGCCTTCTTGAACGTCTGCTCCGGTATGCCGGCCCCTCAGGGCCGACCGTCGCCTTGGGTCTCGGTGCGATCGGGCTCGGCATCCAGCACGACGCGCCCGCTGTCGTCGCGGCGCAGGCGGACGATGCGCAGCACCAGCCGCTGCTCCAACACGCCGTACAGATGCGGAAACACCAGGCCGCTGCGCGGCGAGACTTCCCACTTGATGCTGGCGCCAGCGGCCCGCACGTCCACGGTCGCGACGAACAGGTCGGTCTTGCCGGCGAAATGCACGTCGGCCGTTCGCGTCAGCTGGCTGTCGGTCGAAAGATGGATGAATCCGTCGGCCGCGTCCTGAGCCGAGCCTTCGAAGCGTCCGTTCGCCTTGAGCGCTTCCATTTCCGGCAGGGTCAGTATCTTGTACGCCGCCGCCGGAGGCGCGCCGCCTTCTTCCGCCATCGCGCCTTGGCCGGCATGGCCGATAAACAGCGACCCGAGCAACAGAACCCTCTTGTGCCTCATGACCTTGCCCCTGCGATTGATACGGTGCGGTAAGCGCTTGACTGCCGGACGGCCGCTGCCCGTGATGTTTTCTGAGCCAACCCGATGCGTTCGTTGGCGCGGCCAGCGCCGGGACGCCTTGGTGGGTCTGGCCGCAACGCAACGTCCTGGGGACGAACTGCGGCGCGTCCAAGCGCGTTGCGCCATGGTTGCGGGATTCTTGTAGCTCTCCGTTTCTCACGTCCTTCCACCGGGTTTCAAAGCAGACGCCGCGGCGGCAGGTCCGTTCGTTGCTTGCTTCCCAGGTTCGGGTTGTTCGGGCGGGCGCGTCTGTACAGGGACGACGGCTCGAAACCGCACAGGAGAAAACGCCATGACCCCACTCAGGACCTCCCTGCTCGCCATCGCCGCAATCATGGCAGTGTCCGCCAGTGCCTGCGCATCCGCTGCTTCCTTCCAGGTATGGAACGTGTCGACCGGAACATGGTCGGCCAACGGAACGGTCCACCTGGCCGGGCCGATTTCGGTGACCGCCGTCAGCGGCTTTTCCTGCAGCGCGGATTTCACGATGACGGTCGTCAACGGCAGCGCCAGCATCACCAACGTCGTGCTGTCCGGCGCTTCGATCTGCCCTGCGGTGGCGACGTATCTTCCGTGGCCGGCAACGGCCGCGGCGGCCCCTTACATCGGACCCAATCCGCCTTTCACCGGCGCTCCCACGCTGTCGCCGACGCTGTGGAACGTGACGCTCAGTGCTGTCAGGCTGTCGGTGCCGCCGCCCTTCAGCCTGAATTGTCCAAATTCGACGCCGTCGGGCGGTCCCATCGTCGCCGTCCTGGATGCGGCCACGCAGTCGGGACCGCCTGTGCTCAATCGCCTGGTGTTCAAGCACAGCCTCGGCCCCTGCCTGGTTCAAACCAGGACCAATACGGCGCCCAATGCCTTGGTCGCCAATCTCCCGATCCGCGTGGTTCCGTGACCTGCCGCTGACAGGCGCGACCGCTTTACCGCCCGCACGACAGCGCGCACGCGCCGATGGCGACCGCAACGCACGGCAGGCGTCATAGTGGGCGCCCGTCATCCCGTGGAGCCCAGCCATGTCCGACACAGCCAGCGCGCTTTCCGCAGCATTGATCCGCAACGTGCATGAATCGCCGCTCAAGCATTTCGTCCGCGGCCCGCTGTACGAGAGCGAGCGCGTACGCATCACCGAGGGGACCGCGGCGCGCAAGCTGGCCGCGGCGTTCGACGTGGTGCCGCCGGGCAAGCGCGTGTGCCCCTACCACCTGCACTACGCGCAGGAGGAGATGTTCATCGTGATCGAAGGATCCGGAACGCTGCGCGTGGCCGGGGAGCTGTTGCCGATCAAGGCCGGCGACATCGTCTGCATTCCGCCCGGCCCGGAGTACCCGCATCAGATCATCAACACATCGTCCGGGGTGCTGAAGTATCTCTCCATCGCAACCACGGACGATCCCGAGATCTGCGTGTATCCCGATTCGGGGAAGTTCATGGCGGAGGCGAACCTGGGCGGCGAGCAAGCGTTCGAATTCATCGGCAGAAACGGCGAAGGCGCCGACTATTGGGACGGGGAACGCTGAGGCGGCGGCATCGCCGATCCAATCGCGTTCGCGTGCGCAATGGACATCTGTCATTCGTTCGGGAAGCGGCGCAGCGGGCGCCGCGACGCCATTGCGGACAGCTATCGTCCCAATCCCCCACGCAAACGCGGGCACATTGTACGAACGTGATCGGCGGCAAGCATCGCGCGCTGCCGCCGCGCGGATGATCGCGTCGCCGGCGATGCGCTGCGCGCGCCGCATGCGCTCACCAGCAGCGGCTTCGCCGGCCTTACCGGGAAGATCCGGCGCGATGAACGTCGACAGGACGAGCCGCCGATCTGCCCGCATCCGTTCGGCTACTGATCCCGAGAGGAAATCCATGATCGATCCCGCGTTGTCGATTCGCTCCGAAGCCCGCCGCTTGGTCCGCGCAAGCCAGGCGCTCGCCTGCATGGCGCTGGCCGCGCTCGCAAGCGCCGCTTCGGCGCAGCCGCCGCCGCTGCGGGGCTGGCAACTCACGCCGGCCAACACCGGGCTGGCCGCGATCGGCCAGCACACCTGCGATTCGCTTCCGCGTTACACCGGCAACGCCAGGCTGGCGCCCGGCACGCGTCTTGGCGATCTCCGTTTCGAATCGCCCCTGGACCTTTCGGCCGGCGATATCGTCATCGAGCGCTCGTGCTTTCGCCCGACCTCGATCAGCGAAGGCACCGCGGTGCTGACCACGACCGACTATTCGCGCTGCGTCGACGACGCCTGTCCGCCGGCCAAGGGGCGGGTCGAGATCCGCGATTCGGAAATTTCCGGCGCATTGATCGCGCAGAAACGCATCTCGCGTTCCTGCGCCTTCCTCGGCGTCGGCATCCTGGAGCGCAACTACATCCACGACACCGGCAGCGGCATCTGCTTCTACAACACCGGCCCTCAGTACGATGCCGTCGCCGACGGCAATTACGTGCATCGCCTGCGTTCGTACGGCTCCGGCGGCAACGCTTCGCACAACTCCGCTGCGACCGTACGAGATTTTTCGACCGCGGCCAACCCGCTGCGGCGCATGACGATCCGCAACAACCGTCTCGACATCCGCTCCGGCAACGACACCGGCTCGCTGTTCTTCCAGACCGCCGCGGATATCGACCAGGTCCGGATCGAAGGCAATCTGTTCGAGGGCAACGGCTATCAGCTGATCCTGGAGTCGCGCTGGGGCAACCGTTACGGCCGCGCGCTCGCCGTGGTCGACAACCGCTTCAGCGTGACCGGCTACGGCTACGGTTATGTCTACGACGAGGGCGCCCGGCTCGGCTACGGCTGGAGCGAGTGGCGCGACAACTATCGCAACGATCCGGCACGGCCCGAGCATCGCGGCGCTGCGCTGGCCAATCCGGAGCCGTATTCGGACTGAGGCCGGCCGCGGGCCGGCGCAGGCATCGGTCGGCCTGGGCGGCGTTCGCTCTCCGGGCCCGGGCCGCGGCGTGCAGTGGCGCTGGTTCACGCCGCGCTCGAACACGGCATAGCCGACCGGCACGGCGCGGCACCGGTCACCCGTGCGCTGCCCGGCCCGGCCCGGGACGGGTGACGCCGGCATCGAGACGGGCCGTGCCGATCGCGGCGTAACGCAGGCGCGGCGCGTGCGTGTTCGGCTACGGCACCTGCGAGGCGTCTATTTGCGCGACCAGTTCGCGCAACCAACGCGCGTGTCCGTCGTAACCGCCGGGCTCGTCTTCGTACGCCTCGCGCGCTTCCAGCTGCTGCGACAGGAACCGGTAACCGACCGCGGCCGCGGCCTGTTCCATCGCCTCGATAGAGCAATCGAGTTCGTACACAGCGTCGAACTGGGCGGCCCAGAAGCCTTGTTCGGTGGTCGCGATCCGCTCGCAGTCGTCGGGCGTCTCGATGCTGTAGCGGACGAATTCGAGACCGTCGTCGAGCCCGCGGACGCCGAACACGGTATCGCCGTGGTCCCACAATGGGATGAACTCTGCGCCGGCGGGAGCGCGCGCGCCGTGGTAGGCGTAGTAAGGCGGGCCGGAGCAGCACGCACGCAGCGCGTCGTGCGGGAGCGCGCCCTCGGCCATGCGCAGCATCGGCGCGGATACGCGCAGCGCGCGCAGGAGGTCGATGCGTCGGTCTTGCGGAGCGATGGGCATGGGCAGCGGGCGCAGGGAGGCCGGGCGATTGTCGCCCGGCCGCTATCGCTCCGTCCGTTGCGAGCATGAACCGTTTGCCTGCGCCTTGTGCCTCGTGCCCGCTGCATCGCCGGCTTTCGCCGGTGAGCCTCAAACCGTGGCGAGGGACGCTCGCTGCACGGACGCTTACGGCTGCGGCACCATCTGCCCGACCACCTTGCCGTTCTCGTCGAGCATCTTCAACGAAGGCGTACCGTCGTCGGCGACCTTCATGGCGATGCGCGGCCGCCCTTGCAGGTCGTTCATGGCCAAGACCACGCTGCCGTCGGCGTCGCGGGCCAGGCGCATCCGCCGCGTCGGCTTGCCCTTGCGGTCGAAGTAGGCCTTCTTTTTGGCCTCCTGCTGGTCCTTGGGCAGGTCCTTGATCGAATCCATGAACTCGATGTCCTCGACGATGGAGTGGTCGGGGTAGTCGGTGAACTGCAGCTTGGTCGCGCGGCCTTCCTTGCCGTCCTGCGAATTGAGCGCCATGGTCTGGTCTTGTTCGTAGGCGTCGAACGACAGGTGGCCGAAGGAGCGCTTGTCGCCGTCCTTGGTCTTCTCGCCGCCGAAGATCAGGCCGCCGTTCTCGCTGCCTTCGTCGTTGAAGAAGATCAGGCCGGCGACGCGGCGGTTCGGGTGCGGATACTCCTTGGCCTTGATGATGATTCCCGGCGCCTTGGCCGCATTGGACACGATCAGGCGCAAGGTGCCGTCGGGCTCCTTGACGTTGATGCGCTGGACCTCGAGTTCCTCCACCACCAGCTTCTTGTTGGTCTGGGCGAAGCCGCTGAGCATGGCGGCGACGAAGGCGATGGTGAGTACGCCGGAGTACACGACGAGGAAGCGTTGTCCGTTGAGTTTCATGCGAGGCGCCTCTGCGCGGTGCGGGCTGGATGTGCGGTGCGCAACCCTACGCGCCGGCGCAGGCGCCGGCAAGGGTGGTTCGCAGCGCTCGCGCATGACGGGCGCGCGAGGTCGGGCTAGCCTAGCAAGCCGGCGATCTTTTGCAGGTCCGCGACGGTGGTGGGGTTGTAGACCACCAGACTCAGATCCGTGCGCGCATCGACCGCGAACACCGAATACTCGAACGCGAGCGGTCCGAGCAGCGGATGGCGAATGTGCTTGACGGCCTCGCCGGGCGAGCCTTGCACGTCGTTGTCGCGCCACAGCCGTTCGAATTCGGGACTCAAGCGGCACAGGCGCTCGACGAAGGGTCCGATCGCGACGTTGGCGCCGGCGCGCGCCACGTCGACCCTGAACGCGCCGACCGCGAAGCGCGCCACGCTGTCCCAGTCGTACTGCGCGGCGCGCGCGCGCGGGTCGAGGAACAGGTAGCGCAGGATGTTGCGTTCTTCCGGCGGCAGCGAGCCGTAGTCGATCAGCATCACCGTCGAAGCGCGGTTCCACGCGGCCACGTCCCAGGTCGCGGTGCGGATCAGCGCCGGGTGCGGGTCCAGCGCGTCGAGCACGCGTTGCAGGCGCGGCGTTACCCCGCTGTCGTCGCGCCAGCGCGCTTCCGGCGGCCGGCCGAGGCCGAGCAGGAACAGATGTTCGCGTTCGACCTCGGTCAGCATCAGCGCGGCCGCGATCCGGTCGAGCACTTCGGCCGACGGCGCGCCGCCGCGGCCTTGTTCCAGCCAGGTGTACCAGGTCGGACTGATGTGGGCGCGCTGCGCGACTTCCTCGCGCCGCAGCCCCGGCGTGCGCCGGCGCGCGCTGGGGAAGCCGAGCGCTGCCGGATCGAGCTTGGCGCGGCGGTCGCGCAGGTAGGCGCCGAGCGGGCTGTCCGGCGCGTCGGCGGGGCTCAGACGGGTAGTCATCTTAATAGGATAACGACACTGATTTACCAGCATCTGATTGGAGCACACAGTCGGCTTCCCCACCAATAAGGAAGCAGTCCCATGCGTGTATTCGTCACAGGCGCCACCGGCAACATCGGCTCGGCCGTGGTCGCGGAGTTGATTGGCGCGGGCCATCAGGTACTGGGTTTGTGCCGCAACCCAGCCAAGGCCGATGCGTTGCGGGCCGCCGGCGCGCAGGTCCACCACGGCTCGATCGACGACCACGCCAGCCTCGCAGCCGGCGCCGCGCAGGCCGACGGCGTGATCCATCTGGCCTTCAACCACGATTTCTCGCGCTTCGCGGCCAGCTGCGAGGAAGACCGCGGAATCGTCGGCGCGCTCGGCGCGGCGCTCGCCGGCTCGGGCCGTCCGCTGATCGTGACCTCGGGCACCGCCATCGTCGCCGCGTCGGGGCGTCCCGCGCGCGAGGACGACGCCGCCGTCGGCGCCGACCGGCATCCGCGCGCCGCCTCGGAGGAAGCCGCGGCCGCAGCGGCCGCGGCCGGCGCCAACGTGTCGGTGATGCGCCTGCCGCAGGTACACGACCCGGTCTCGCAAGGCTTGGTCACGCCGCTGGTCGCGCTGTTCCGGCAGCTCGGCAAATGCATCTACGTCGGCGACGGCAGTCAACGCTGGCCGGCCGCGCACCGGTCCGATGTCGCCCGCGCGTACCGCCTGGCGCTGGAGCGCGCGCAGCCCGGGGCGAAGTACCACGCGGTCGCCGAGGAAGGCGTGGCGATGCGCGAGATCGTCGAGACGGTCGGCCGGCGCCTGCAACTGCCGGTGGAGTCGATCGCGCCGGAACAGGCGCAAAGCCAATTCGGCTGGCTCGCCCTGTTCGCGGGCCACGACTTTCCCGCGTCCAGCGAACAGACGCGGCGCTGGCTCGGGTGGACGCCGACGGGTCCGGGCTTGATCGAGGATCTGCGCCGGCTCGAACTCGCCGACGCCGCCTGATCGACAGCGGGCCTTCGGCTTGCGGGGCCGGCCGCAAGCCGACGCATGCGTCGCTCGTCTGCGATTCGCCGCGATTGCGATGACGATCGCGCGAAGTTCGGCAACGCCGGTCGCGCGACCACGACAGCGTCGGCGGACGCGCGCCTCCAGCTTCAGCCGCAGTCGACGCCGGTCACGACATTGGAACCGTCGACGCGCACGTTGAGGCGGTCGTCGCGATGATCGCTGGAGAAGGTGTTGTCCGGAGAGACCACGCGCCACAGGCCCGCGCCGCTTTGCTGGAACAGCTTGCGCCCGGCGGCTTCGTCGAGCGGCTTGCCGACCGCCCAGCCCAGCGCGCTGGCGTCGCAACGGCCTCGGCCGGTCTGATCGGGGCGGGTCGGCGGCTGCGAACATGCGGCGGCGAACAGCGCCAGCGCGCAGGCGATGGGCAGCGACAAGCGACGCAACGGGAAGCTTCTGCGATCTGCGTTCATCGGAGGATCTCGGCGGAGGACGTTCGCATCGTCCGCCGAACGCCATGGCTTGTCGACTGTTGCGCGCGTTGCGGCGGTCGCGCAGCAAGATGAACGTCTTCGACGAAAACGCGCCGTCCGTGCGGACGGGGCGTTGCGCTTGCGCCGGTCGCGATCAGGGAATGATGCAGCCGCACTGGCGATAGCAATGCGCGTAAGTCACATCCAGGTAGCAGCGGTCGCTGGTCTGGCAGGTATCGAAGCAGCGCGCGTTGCAGGCCGCGAACGCGGACGACGCGAAGGTCAATCCGAACGCGAACGCGCACACCGCCAGCAGCTTGTTGGTACGGGTCATGATCTCTCTCCTTAGAGGCCCAGGACCGGGCCCGCGCACGCTAGCACCGGTGTTGCGGCGCAAAAGTCCGCGGATTTCGAACTGCGTCGCAAATCCGCTGCGCGTTCGCGGCGATGCGGCGTCTGCGCGCGCGACGCCGCGCAACCCATCCGTGCGACACCGCCGCGACGCCAATTTTTTTCTGTCATCCATCGCATCGCGCTTTCGCGCGCGCGGCGATGCGCTGTCGGTTTTGCCAGTCGTTCGCGCTCGTTGCGCACGCAGCATCGCTTGCCTTCGTCGTCGCCCGCGAACGATCATGGCCACGGCCTATCCGAATCTTTCCGCACGCGCTGCGATGCGCGACGCCGTTGCGCGCTTGCGCACCGGTACGCGCTCGCGCGCGCATCCGCCGCGGTCGCGCGCGCGGCCCCACGGCCGACGCCGCACCGCTTCGATCGCAGTACGACGCCACCACCGAGGACGATCGCCATGTTGAAAGGATCCAGCCCGCTCGCCGCCTTGTGCCTGCTCGGCCTGTCCGCGTTCGCGCACGATGCCGCCGCCGCCCAATGGGTCGAAACCGGCCGCACCGCGTATTACAAGACCAGCTTCTTCGGCAGCTACGACGAACACACCTGCACCGCCGGCGGCCCGATCCTGCCGGGCTACTCCGCCAGTTGCGCGAACGATGCGGCCAGCGGCTGGACGGCCAACGTCGACGCCGCCAGCGGGCTCGCCAACGAGGCGCTGATGGCCTGCAACCACAACCCGTTCCAGCCCGGCTCGGCCTGCGACGGCTCGGCCTACGCGATCGACGGCCAGGCCGTGGCCGGCGGTCTGCCAGCGGCGTGCGGCAGCGTCGGCATGCGCGCGGTCGCCAGTTGGACTCGCGTGGAGACCGTCGAGATCCAGTTCGAAGAGTTGGACGTGGACACCCTCTGGCAGGCCCGCGAGTACGTCTGCCGGTAAGCCGGCCTTCGCTGATTTGCGCCGCCGCCGCGGATCGCGGCGGCGGCGGTTTCGCCAAGGCGTTGGTTGCTCGAACCGGTCGGTCCGAAGCCGGCCGATCCCGAGCCGTCCCGGCAACGACCGCGCCGCGCGCGGTGTGCGCGTGAACTCCTGAACGCGGCGTCCCGTTGCCGCCGGCTCAACCGTTCCGACGCGGAGCCCTTGCATCGCCCCGCGGGGCCGCAATTCCGTATCCCCGGCCCCATCCGCCACGCCGCCCACCGCCGGTCGGAACCCACCCCGCAACCGCCCCGCCCCCGTACGCCGCCGTCCGGCGCTATGGCACTCTAGCGCCGGAGAACCGCCCGGCCTGCACCCGGCGGTTCCCGCTCCCGTTACGGAACGCCGCCTCGCCGCGGCAGGGAGGCCGCCGCACAGGGGGAATGCGCGCAGCGCATTCGCGGCGCCGGACTTTCATCATCAAGGACTCGATCATGTCGCTGGATTTTCAACCCCGCCTGGGTTCGGCCGTGGACGTCGACACCGGCCTGACCATCTACGAACCGCGCCTGCAGCCGGCCTCGCCGCCCGCAAGCCCGGACGACACCGAATACCAGTACGCCATCTTCCTCGACGGCAAGCGCTTCTACGGCCTAGGCCTGAACGGCTCGGACGCGGTGGTCGACAAGGCCGGGCGCCGCGAGCGGGTGTTCCTGCTCGAACTGGGCAGCGCCGGCGCGCTCGACGCCGCGCTCGACCTCAAGCGCCGGCTCGAGAACGACGAGCCCGACTTCGCCTTCCTGCGCGAGCTCGCGCGCGGACTGGTCGGCGTGTTCGAATCGCGCACCGACAACGACGACGACACCCGCTACCTTGCGGTCGTCGATGACGCCGCGTTGGCCGAGCGCGGCATCGCCGCGCCGGATTCGGTCGCGCGCCTGGCCGACGGCGAGTTGGTGCTCGCCGAAGCCTTCGTGCCCGCCCACGCCGACGGGAGCGACGCGTCATGAGCACCGGTTTCGTGTTCGACGATTACGCCCGCACCACCCTCGGCGGCGCGCGCAACGCCGACGGTTCGGCGCTGAGCCCGCAGCAGGTGCAGAAGGTCATCGATTACCTCAAGTCGCCCGGCTCCGGCCCCGACGGCAGCACCAGCTACGCGCAGTACCTGAGCAAGCAGATGCAGGCCCATCCGCCCAAGCTCGGCGCGGGCGTCGACTACGTCGGCTTCTCCGGCAGCGACGCCTCCGGCACCAGCAACTTCAACAACGCGGTCAAGTACGCCGCCGACGTCAAGGGCAAGGCCGGCATCATCGGCGACACGCCGTGGGGCAGCTTCGTCGAAACCGCGCAGACCGACCCGGGCTTCGCCGCGGCCGAAGGCAAGTTCAAGACCTTCATGAAGGCGCAGGGCATCGAGCCGTTCAAGGCCGATTACCGCGGCGCGCTGAAGGACATGATGTGGAACGCCGGCAGCGCCGAGTACTTCGAGAACGCGGTCGCGCGCGGCAAGCCGATCGTGGCGTTCGTGGAGAACGCGCCGAAGGGCCGCGGCTTCAGTAATTTCGAGCTGACCACCGCGCTCAAGCATCCCGATGCGGTCATCAACGGCTACCCGGTCAGCGCGTTCGGCAGCGATCCGCTGGCCTTCGCGAGCAAATCGGCGGCCGAATTCCAGCAACTGGAAAAGACCGTCGCCGCGGCCGCGAGCCGCGGCGGGAATGTGGTCAGCGTCGAGCAGGTGCGCGCCGAGCTCAAGCTCATCGAAGGCTACGACGCGGTCAACAAGACCTTGTTCAACAAGCCGGTCGACGCGTTCAAGGCGCTGAGCTTCGACGAGATGGCGGTCACCCGCAGCGCGTGGCTGGCCGGGCGCACGCCGCCGGTGCACACCGGGCCGATCGCCGACGCGCCCGATCGCGTGCCGCGTCCGGCCGCCGGCGAACCCGGCGCGCCGCGCGGGCCGCCGGTCGCCGCCGCCGAACCGCCGCCGACGCCGGGCCTGAAGCCGACGCCGGGCGTCAAAGGCGCCACCGGCGCAGCCGAAGGCGCCGCGGAAGGCGCGGCCGAAGCCATGCTGCCGAAGGGCCTGAGCCCGAGCGGCAAGCTGATGCTCAAGGGCGCCGGCGCGGCCGGCATCGCGCTGATGGCGTACGACTTCGCCAGCACCGGCAACAAGGTCATCGAGCTGCGCGCGCAGGGCAACACCACCGGCGCGGAATCGGCGGCCACCCACTTCGTCGGCCGCAGCGCCGGCGGCATCGCCGGCGGCTTCCTCGCCGGTGCGGGCTACGGCTTGCTGGCGGGGTCGGAGACCGGCCCCGGGGCCATCGTCACCGGCTTGGTCGGCGGCGTCATCGGCGCCTACGCCGGCGAGAAGTGGGCCGAGAGCCGCGACAACAAGAAGATCTACGAGCAAACCGACGGCAACGGCAACGTCTGGCACCGCGATCCCGGGCAGCCGAACGGGCCGTGGACGCGCAGCGCGCAGACCGAGCAGGTCAAGGCCACGCCGGGCGCGCCGGGCGGCGACGTGCAGGTCAAGCCGCGCACCGATTCCGACGGCGATCCGCTCTATCGCAACAGCGGCTACACCGCCATCGGCGGGCTCGCGCGGCAGTTGAACTACCAGTCCGCCAACGCGTCCTACGACCTCGGCCTGGCCAATTCGCCCAAGCCGGTCAATCCGTATTCGATTCCCGGCAAGGAAGACCAGCCCGGCTACGTCGCCGGCAACTGGACCCGCGACGCCGGCAACGGCCAGTGGTCGCGGGTGCTGACCGAAGACGCGATGCTTTCGGAATTCCAGATGATTCCGAACATGCGCACGCAGACCGCGACGGCGCAGGAAGCCAAGGCGCTGGACGCGCAGTCGCAGGTGATCGTGGCCCAGAACGCGGCCAACTCGCCGGCCGCGGTGGCCGCGCGCTACCAGATCGCCTACGACCAGTTCGGCTGGGAAAAGGCCGGCCCGGTGCCGGAATCGATCAAGCACGCCGCGGCCAGCAGCGGCACCCTGCAAGCGTCCAACGGCGACCTCTACACCCGCGGCGCCGACGGCGAGTGGACTCACGACGGCTGGCTGCGCGACACCAAGGCCGAAGGCAACATCCGCGCCGAGTTGAACGCGACCTTCAACAGCCAGCAGGCCGGCCTGGCCGACATGAAGGTGATGGCGCAGTACGCCAAGGAACATCGGCCGCCGGATCCCGATCCGGTGCGCGAGATGGTCGCCGGCCTGTACAAGTCCGCCGGCGTGACCCGCAGCGACGCCGAACTCGACGCCGCCGCCGCCGCGGTCAAGCGCGACCACGCCCGCGACGGCATCGGCAACAACACCAGCTTCTCGCTGAAGCTGTTGCCCGACCCGGCGACGAACACCTACGGCCCCGGCAGCCCGATCGCGACCTTCACCGGCCAGAACGACAACAAGGTCGAGATGAAGAGCGTGACCACGGCGCAGGAGATGCGCGTGGTGGCGCCGGCCGCGCCCGCGCCGACGACGCCCGCACCCGCCGCGCCTGCGCAGCCCGCGCCGAAGCATTCCTCCAACGGCCACGGCCCCGACGATCCCAACCACGCCCAGCACGCGATGCTCGAACAGATCCGCGGCGGCGTGCGCAGGTTCGACCAAGGCATCGGCAAACCGTACGACGACGCCAGCGAGCGGGTCAGCCGCAGCCTGCTCGCCGCCTGCCGCGATCCGCATCGCGACGAGGCCGCCACGCGCCCGGCGCCGCCGCTCGACCGCGTCGACCACGTGGTGCCGGGCAAGAACGGCCAGCTGTTCGCGGTCGAAGGCGCGCTCGACGATCCGGCGCACAAGCGCGCCGGCGTGACGGTGGCTGTCGCCGCGTCGACGCCGGTCGAGCAGTCGGACCAGAAGCTGCTCGCCGCCAATACCGCGGTGGCGCAGGAGCAGGAACGGCAACAGGCGCAGGGCCGCAACCAGGAGGCTTCGCGCGCGCAGACGGTGTGATCGCGTTTGCCGCCAGCCGCGCAACGCGCGCGGCTGGCGGCGCGGTTCAATTCACCGTCCGCAACCACGCCGCGACCAGTTCCAGCGTCTCGCCCGCGCGCTCGCGATGCGGCACATGGCCGCATCCGGGCAAAACGCTCAGCGTGGCCGGCCCGCGCACGCCGGCGGCGATGCGTTCGGGATGGCGCGCGCTGCCGTATTCGTCGCGCTCGCCGTGGATCGCCAGGGTCGGGCAGCACACACCGGCGAGTTGCGCATCGAGGTTCCAGTCGGCGAACTGCGGCGCCAGCCAGGTGTCGATCCACGCGCTCAGCACCCACGCCGCCTTGTCGCCGTGGTACTTGCCCAGCCGTTCGGCTTGCCCGGGCTCGGCGAACGCCGCGCGCGCGGCGAGGATCCCGTCGCGGGTGCGGTCTTCGACGAAGGCCTGCGCCGATTCGGTGACCAGCGCGCGGCACTGCGCGCGATAGCGCGCCGCGCAGCCCACCGCCATGCCGCCGCCGACGCTGTGGCCGAACGCGACGAAGCGTTCCAGCGCGAGCGCCTCGCGCACGTGGGCGAAACCCGCGTCGGCTTCGGCGGCGATGAAATCGGCGTCGAGCCGGCCCGGATGCGGATCGGAACGGCCGAAGCCGAGGCGGTCGTAGGCGACGACATCGCGCGCGGTGGCCGCGGCCAAGGCCGCGGGAAAGTCGCGCCACAGTTCGACGCAGCCGAGCGAATCGTGCAGCAGCACGATCGGCGCTGCGTCGCCGCCGCGCCAGCGCTGCGCGAACAGGCGGCCGTGCGGGGTGGCGATGTGCAGGTCTTGCGCGGTCGATGACGGCATGCGGCGTCGACGTTAGCAGACGCTGCTGGAGACATGGCGCTGAAGTCTCTGGATTCCCGCGTTCGCGGGAATGACGATCTGGACGAAACCCCGCGAAACCCACACGCCGTCATGCCCGCGAAGGCGGGCATCCAGGGCTTTATCCAGGCAGGACGCTGAACTCTCTGGATCCCCGCGTCCGCGGGAATGACGGTCTGGAAGAAACGCCACGAAACCTACCTGTCGTCATGCCCGCGAAGGCGGGCATCCAGGGTTTTATCCAGGCATGACGCTGAAGTCTCTGGATCCCCGCTTTCGCGGGGATGACGGCCTGAAGGTGGCGAAGCGAAACACGCACCCCGCCGTCATGCCCGCGAAAGCGGGCATCCAGTGCGGCATCGCGGTCGCCGCGATTCGCCGCCGCGCTCGCTCAGGTCAGCGAACGCGCGCCGTGCGACGGATTGGCCTGCGCTGGCGCGGTTTCCTGCGTCGGCGCTTGCGCGATCTGCTGTTGGGCGGCCTGCTGGCGGTTGACCTCGGCGGTCGCCTGACCAAGCATCTCCTGCGCAGCCGGATGGTTGCGCGCAGCGGCCTGCGCATTGGGATCGCGCGACATCAAACCATCGAGCAACGCATTGGTATCGCCGCCGGCGCTGGCCGTGCGCCGCGGCGCCGCCGCGCCGTCGCCGGGCTGCGCCTGCGGTTCCACCGCGCTGCGCTGGTCGAGCCCGCGCGTGGCCGGCGTCGGCTCGGGCAAGCCGCTGCCGGGCGGCGGCGGCGCGCTGGTACGGTGACGGCGGCCGCCGCCGAACAGCTCGCCGATCGAATCCAGCGGAACGGTCACGCCGATGCGCGCGTTGTAGCCGCCGTTGGTGTCGGCGCCCGCATTGAAGTTCAGGCGCATGCCGCTGCGTTCGTCGTAACGGCTGATGCCAAGCTCGCCGTTGCCGCTGACGCGTTGGTCGGCGCCGCGCAGCACGTTGGCGCCGGCGTTCGCGGTCCAGCCGTTGCCGAGTTCGAGATTGAAGCGCGGACCCACGCTCCAGGTGCCGCTGGGCTGGTAATTGCCTTGCGCGCCGCCGCGCAGGCCGGTGCCGAGCTGGGTGTCGAAGGCGAAACTGCCGCCCAGCCCCTGCGGATTGCCGATCACCGAACCGCTGAGGTTGGTGCCGCCGGTGCCGCCGTTGTAGCCCAGGCCGGCGCGCCATTCGCGGGTGCCGTCGTTGAACGCGCCGTTGGCGGTGACCGCGCGGCCGCCTTCGAGGCTGTAGCGGCCGTCGAGGGTGAACTGGTTGCCGTTCGGGGCGAAGCTGCCCTGCGCGGTCAGTTGCAGGCGGTCGGCGTCCAGGCGCACGAAGCCGGCCTGGGTGTGGGTCTGCGGGTTGTTGGCGTAGCCCGCGCCGAGGCCGTGGGTGCCGTCGCTCAGGCGCAGGCCGAGCCCGAACGCGCCGGTGTCCTGGCGGCCGGCGAAGGCGAAGGTGGTCGGGCCGTCGCTGCTGCCGGCGAAGATGCGCATATCGCCGCCGCCGGGACGCGAGACGTAGCCGCCGAAGGTGGTGCTGGGGAAGGCGCCGCCCTGGGTCTGGCGCTCGCCGCCGGAGAACAGCGGCTGGTTGCCGTCGAACAGGACCTGGCTGGCGGTGCCCGGGCCGGAGCCGGCCGGGTTCGGCGGCCGCTGCGGCGAGACCGTGCCCAGGATCGGGCCCAGCGCGCTACCGAGCGGATCGGACGCCGGCGCGGGCCTACCCGGCGACGGCGGCGGGCTGGCCGGCGGGCGCGGACGGTTGGGATCGTCGCCCGGGCCGTTGCCGGGACCGTCGGCGGGATCGCGATTCGGATCACCCATGACACCACTCCTTAGCGTTTCAGGCGAAAGAGGAGTGTGGCATCGGGCCGAGCGCAGGGTGTGAAGGTTTCGAAAGCGGGAAGAGGGTTTGGGGAACGCAGCGCGCGCGGGGCGCTGCCGGGACGGGCCCGGCTCCGGGCGCCGGTGACGGCGCCCGGACCGGCCTGGTACGTCCGCGCGGCCTTAGTTGACCTCGCCGCCGCCAGGCGGCGCGATCACGAAGCAGCGGCCGCGGTCGACCGTGTAAGGGCCGGTCCACACGCCCCAACCCGCCGGCTGCGGGTCGCGGCAGCCGCGGCTGATCAGCTGCATGCCGATGGTGTTGCCGGCCGTGTCGGTGTAGGTGCGGATTTCCACGTACGGCCCGGGCTGCGAAACCGCAACGCCGGCCAGCATCAGCGAACACAGCGCCGCGGCGGCGGCGAACATCCCTTTCGTGCGGAGCTTGCGCATGTCCTTCTCCCTGGAAGCGACGCGCGCCGGGACGGCGCGCGACCGCGAGCGCCAGCTCTAACGTCGCCGCGGCGCCGTGTCAAAACCCGCGTGCGCGGACAGTGACGCGCGACCGTTTAAAACGCGAGCGTTTAAAACGCGCCCGTCAAGGCCGGCCCGCCAACCCCGCTGCCGGCCGCGAAGCGCGTTGCGGCGCCGCGGCCACGCGCAGGCCGCGATGGCGGCAAGCGTCGACGTCGGCGTATTCCAGCACGCGTCCGTTGGCCAGCGAGAAGCGCAGGTCGTAGCGGCACCCGGGGCCGGCGAGCTCGATCGTGGCGGTGGCGCCGCCGCCTTGCAGCGGCGCGGCGATCGGCTTGTCGGCGAACGCCGCCGCACCGGCCGGCGAGGCGGCGACCGCGACGATGCTGTCGCCGCCGCGGTTGATGATGTCGAAATAGCGCGCTTGGGCCTGCGCGGCGCCCGCGGCCGACAGCGCGGCGACGAGCAGGGCGGCGGTGCGGATCGCGGACACGGCGGTTCTCCGGAGTCTGTGCGGGTGGCCCGGCGCGACGTCCGCGGCCGGGTTCGCGCACATCCCAGCGCGGCGGCGGCCTGCGCGGCCACCGTTGCGGGACGAATCGTCGCCGCGGCGGGACGGATCGTCGTCGCCGCCACCTGCGCTTTTCCGCGCGTACCAGCGCGCTTACGATGCCGGCGTAACGACTCCGGGCCGCGCCGATGCAGATTCAATTGGGCGACACCACCCTCGGCCTGCGCCGCTACCTGGCCCTGTGGTCGGTGGTCGTGGTGGCGTTCGCCGTGCAGCACATGCTGTTCGACGCGGTCGCCGGGCCCGAAGTGTGGCCGCCGTGGGTGTACCTGCGCTGGTCGGCGATCCAGTGGTTCACCTGGGCCGCGCTGGCGCCGTGGATCTTCAAGCTGTCGGCGCGGCATCCGGTGCGCCCGCCGCTGCGCCTGCGCGGGCTCGCGCGCCAGGCTTTGCTGAGCGTCGGCGTGACCGCGCTGGCGCTGGCGATCGGCGCGGCGGTGTCGACCCTGTTCGAACCCAGCGGCTTCGGCGAACAGATGATGTACTTCGTCGGCCAGCACGCCGCCACCGGCCTGCTGACGTACTGGGCGTTGCTGGCGATCCAGCACTCGCTGCATTTCCGCGCCGAACAAAGCCGGCGCGAACTCGAAGCCGTGCGGCTGGCGCGCGAGTTGGCGCAATCGCGGCTGCAAGTGCTCAAGACCCAGCTGCAACCGCACTTCCTGTTCAACACCCTGCACGCGATCGTGACCCTGCTCGACGAAGACCAGCGTTCGGCCGAGGACATGCTGCTGCGCCTGAGCGAATTGCTGCGCGCGTTCCTGGAAGACTACGACGGCCAGGAAATTTCCCTGCGCCGCGAGCTCGACCTGCTGGAGCTGTACCTGGGCATCCAGCGCAAGCGCTTCCAGGACCGGCTGGAGGCGCGCATCTACGCCGATCCCGAAGCGCTGGACTGCGCGGTGCCGAGCCTGCTGCTGCAACCCTTGGTCGAGAACGCGATCCGCCACGGCATCGGCCGCCGCGTCGGCGCCGACCGGGTCGAGATCGAATGCCGGCGCGAGGACGGCGAGCTGCGCATCGAAGTGCGCAACCGCAACAGCGAACTGACCCCGGGAGAAAGCCCGCAGGGCCACGGCATCGGCCTGTCCAACACCCGCCTGCGCCTGCGCGAGCTGTACGGCGACGCCGCGCAGCTGCGTCTGGACCAACTGTGGCCGCAAGGCGTGGCCTGCCGCATCACCTTGCCGGCGCGCGAGATCGACGAGGACGTCGAAGTCGCCGCCGACGCGCCCGCGCCCGACGCAGACCGCGCAGGAGCCGGCCGCGCATGAGCCTGGGCGTGCTGGTGGTCGACGACGAACCGCTGGCGCGCCTGGCGATCGTCAAGCTGCTGCGCGAAGACCCGCAACTGCGCGTGCTCGGCGAATGCGGCGATGGCGCCAGCGCGGTGCGCGCGATCGCCGAGCTGGCGCCGGAGCTGGTGTTCCTCGACATCCAGATGCCGGCGATGACCGGCCTGGAAGTGATCGCCGCGGTCGGCGAGGCGCGCATGCCGGCGACGGTGTTCGTCACCGCCTACGAGCAGTACGCGGTGCGCGCGTTCGAAGCCAACGCGGTCGATTACCTGATCAAGCCGTTCAGCCGCGAACGCTTCGCCGCGACCGTGCAACGCGCCAAGCTGCGGCTGGCCGCGCAGGCCGGGCTCGGCAGCCAGATCCTGCAGGCGCTCGACGCGCTGCGGCAGAAGCACGAGCACCTGCAACGCATTCCGGTGCGCGAAGGCGAGACCGTGGTGCTGGTCGCGGTCGAGGACATCGTCTGGATCAAGGCCAACCGCAACACCGTGCAGATCCACGCCGGCGGCCGCGTGCACGAGCTGCGCGAAACCCTGACCGCGCTGGCCGCACGCCTGGACCCGCGCCATTTCGCCCGCGTGCACCGCTCGGCCATCGTCAACGTGCGCCGGGTGCGCAGCATCCAGCCGTGGTTCAACGGCCATCATGTGGTGACGATGGACGATGGGCAGCGCTTGCGCATGAGCCGGTATCAGCATGAGAGTTTTTTGCGCTTGGCGACGGTGCGCGGGGACGAGTAAGGGTTCGTCGTCGTTGCGGTGGCGCGGTCGCGGCTCGCGCCGCTCCTACAGGTAGGCCATGCGGATGGCGTGAGTTTGCGTGAGCGCGCAGCGACAACGCGCCGGCCTGCACAGTTCTTGCTTGATCCGCAACGCAGACCCGCAGCGTGCGTGTCGCTATCGTCCCGACTACACGGACGAGGGCGCGCATGAACGACCGCAGGTTCACCTGGATCGCCGTCGTCGCGACCTGCCTGCTCTCGGCGCTGGCGATGGTCGCCGCCTACCTGGGCATCGGCTGGTTCCACGATCTGGTCTTCGCGATCGACCGCGGCTGAGCCGCGGCCCGGCGCGGACCGCGCGCCCGGCCTTCACGAACCCGAACCGCAACCGCGCCGCCACCGGGTCTGAACGCTGCGCGCGCGCCTTTCGCGGGCGAAAGGGCTGCGAAAGGAAAGCCGCCTAGGCTGCCGCCAACGCCTCTTCGCCGGACTGCGCATGAGCCTGGGCTGGAACATTCTTTGCGATTTCGACGGCACCATCGCGTTGGAAGACGTCACCGACACGGTGCTGGTGCGCTATGCGCGGCCCGGCTGGGAGCTGATCGAGGCGGCCTGGAAGGCCGGACGCATCAGCTCGCGCGAGTGCATGCACCAGCAGGTGGCCCTGCTCGACACCGACCGCGACGGGCTCGACGCCCTGCTCGACGGCATCCGCATCGACCCGGCCTTCCCTGAATTCGTACGCGCCGCGCACGCCGCCGGCTGCCGCCTGACCGTGGTCAGCGACGGCCTGGACTACGCGATCCAACGCATCCTCGCCCGCCACGGGCTGGCGCCGTTGCCGGTCATCGCCAACCATCTGGTCGCGGTCGGCGAACGCGAGTGGCGCCTGGAATTCCCGCATTCGCGCGCGGATTGCCGGGTCGGCAGCGGCACCTGCAAATGCGCGGTCGCCGGCCGCGCGCCGGCGCGCGCGCGCAACCTGCTGATCGGCGATGGCCAGTCGGATTTCTGCGTCGCCGCGCGCGCCGACTACGTCTTCGCCAAGAGCAAATTGATCGACCACTGCCGCCAACAGCGCATCGCCCATGCGCCGATCGGCGGCTTCCTGGAAGCGCTGGCGTTGCTGCCGAGCCTGCTCGACGGCCTGCTCGAGGCGCCGCGCGTGACCGATTCCGTCCTCCCCCTCCCCACCCGGGTCCGCACCCCATGACGCATTCCGCTTTGCTCGCCGACGATCTCGCCCCGAGCGATATCGCCGCCCCCGCCGCCAACCTGCCCGATGCCGCTGCGCGCAGCGACGCCGAACTGCTGGCCGATGAACAGACCTGGTGCTCGTTCGGCGACACCGTGCACTACAGCGACCCGCCGAAGATCTTCACCGGCGCCGACGGCAGCTATCTGTACGACTCGGCCGGCACCGAATTTCTCGATTTGCAGATGTGGTACTCGGCGGTCAACTTCGGTTACCGCAACCCGCGCCTGGACAACGTGCTCAAGCGCCAGATCGACACCCTGCCGCAGGTCGCCAGCCAGTACCTGCACCCGACCAAGATCGAGCTGGCCAAGACCATCGCGGTAGACGCGCAGAACAAGTGGGGCCGCAAGGGCCGCGTGCACTTCAACGTCGGCGGCGCGCAGTCGGTCGAGGATTCGCTGAAGCTGGTGCGCAACGCCAGCGGCGGCAAGAGCCTGATGTTCGCGTTCGAAGGCGGTTACCACGGCCGCACCCTCGGCGCCTCGGCGATCACCTCCTCGTACCGCTACCGCCGCCGCTACGGCCATTTCGACCGCGCCCAGTTCATCGAATTCCCGTACCACTTCCGTGGCCCCAAGGGCATGAGCAAGGAAGAGTACGGCGAGCATTGCGTGGCCAAGTTCGAGCGCCTGTTCGAGACCGAATACAACGGCGTGTGGGATCCCAAGGTCGGCCAGTGCGAGTACGCCGCGTTCTACGTCGAGCCGATCCAGGGCACCGGCGGCTACGTGATTCCGCCGCCGAACTTCTTCACCGGCCTCAAGCGCGTGCTGGACAAGTACGGCATCCTGCTGGTCGTCGACGAAATCCAGATGGGCTTCTTCCGCACCGGCAAGCTGTGGTCGATCGAGCATTTCGGCGTGCAGCCCGACGTGCTGGTGTTCGGCAAGGCGCTGACCAACGGCCTCAACCCGCTCGCCGGCATCTGGGCGCGCGAGGAGCTGATCAACCCGACCGTGTTCCCGCCGGGCTCGACCCATTCCACCTTCGCCTCCAACCCGCTGGGCACCGCGGTCGGCCTGGAGACGATGCGGATGCTGGCCGAAGGCGATTACGAAAACCGGGTGATGCGCGCCGGCGCGCACTTCCTGGCCGGCCTGAAGGACCTGCAGCAGCGTCATCCGGAAATCGGCGACGTCGACGGCCTGGGCCTGGCGCTGCGCGCGGAGATCTGCGAGGCCGACGGCTTCACTCCGAACAAGCAGCTGCTCGACCGCATGTGCGACATCGGCCTGGCCGGCGATCTGGACTACAACGGCAAGAAGATGGGCCTGGTGCTGGACGTCGGCGGTTACTACAAGAACGTGATCACGCTGGCGCCGTCGCTGCATATTTCCGGCGCGGAGATCGATCAGGCGCTGGCCTTGCTGGATCAGCTGCTGACGCGCGCCAAGCGCTCGCTGTAAGCGACGCGATGGCCGCGGCGGCTGTGCTTCCTCGTTTGCCGGTCGTCGCGGTTGTCGCGTTGGTTGCGCCGTCGCGTGAGGGCGCGCGGCCCTCATCCTCGCCCGCTGCGCTCGCATTTCCCTCTCCCGCTTCGCGGGGTGAGGGGCCGCGCTTGCGAGCCATCGGCTCGCGCGGCCCCGAACGCCCGAACGCCATGCGTTCGGGCCGGGTGGGCGACGATGCCCACCCGTCCTCTGCGTGTTCTTCAACGCAAGCTTCGAAAGGCCCCGAACGCGCGAACGCCATGCGTTCGGGCCGGGCGGGCGACGATGCCCACCTGTCCTTTGCGTCGTCCTCAACGCAAGCTTCGCACCGCGACCACCGCATTCAACCCACCGAACGCGAACGAGTTCGACAGCACCGCCTCCACCTTCGCCTCGCGCGCCGCATTCGGCACGTAATCCAGATCGCACTGCGGATCCGGATCGAGGAAGTTCGCGGTCGGCGGCACCGCCTGCTCGCGCAGCGCGCCGAGCGCGGCGACCATCTCCAGCGCGCCGGCCGCGCCGAGCGCATGGCCGTGCACGGCCTTGGTCGAGCTCACCGGCAAACCGTCGGCGTGCGCGCCGAACACTTCGCGGATCGCCCGGCTCTCGCTGGGATCGTTGGCCGGCGTGGCGGTGCCGTGGGCATTGATGTAGCCGATCTGTTCCGGCGCCAACCCGGCGTCCTTCAGCGCGCGCCGCAGCGCCGCGACCGCGCCGGCCTGCGACGGCAGGACCAGATCGCTGGCATCGGCCGACAGGCCGGCGCCGGCCAGTTCGGCCAGGATCGTCGCGCCGCGCCGGCGCGCGTGTTCGTACTCTTCCAGCACGAAGATCGCCGAGCCCTCGCCGAGCACCAGGCCGCGGCGCTGCAGGCAGAACGGCCGGCAGGTGTCGTCGGCGAGCACCCGCATCGCTTCCCAGGCCTTGGTCAGCCCGAGCGTGATGCAGGCCTCGGCGCCGCCGGCCAAAGCCACGTCGGCGCTGCCGGCGCGGAGGGTCTGCAAGGCCTGCGAGAACGCATGGTTCGACGAAGCGCAGGCGCTGACCACGCCGAACGCCGGGCCGGTGATGCCGAATTCGATGCTCAGGTGGCAGGCCGGCGCGTTCGCCATCACCCGCACGATGGTGAACGGATGCACGCGCGGGTTGTTGTCGCCGTACAGGCGGCGGAACGCCTCGTCGTGGCTGGTTTCGCCGCCGACGCCGGTGCCGACGATGACCGCGCTGCGCTCGCCCAGATCGCCCTGGCGGAAATCGAGGCCGGACTGGCTGACCGCCTCGCGCGCCGCGATCAGCGCGAACTGCGAGGTGCGGTCGAGCATCGGCAGGCGTTTGTCGTCGAAGTGCTGCGACGGCTCGTAGCCGCGCACTTCGGCGGCGACCTTGGCGCGCAGCTTCTCGGCCGGCACCGCCTGGACCGGGCCGATCGCGCTGCGGCCGGCGAGCATTTCGCGCCAGGTGTCGGCCGCGGTGTGGCCGAGCGCGTCGATCGCGCCCATGCCGGTGATCACTACTCTGCGCATCCGGGTCTCCGGCGGATGGAATTCAAGCGGGTTGTCGCGAAGACAGCCGGCGCGCGCGCCGGCTCAGGCCGGGTCCGGCGCCACGGCGGCGCCGTCGAGCGCCTGCTGCAACGCGGTCAGCAGGCCCTGCACCGAGTCGGTGTCGAAGTTGGGGTCGCGGTCGGGCAGGGTCACGCCGAAGTGCTCTTCGATCTCGAAGATGGTTTCGATCGCGGTCAGCGAGTCGACGCCGAGATCCTTGAGCGTGGACTGCGGGGTGATCGTGGCGACGTCGATGCCGCCCTGCTTGGCGATGATGTCGTACAACTGCCGTTCGACGGATTCGTTCATGCTGGCGCTCCTGGTGTCGCTCGCGGGGGCTGGACCGCACAGGGTCGGGTCCGACGCGCGAGGCGGCCGGGCCCGGCCTATCAACGCCCGACTCTAGCCGGCGAACCTTGCACATGTCTTTCGTGACCCGTCTGGAACCTGAGCGGCTGCTCGGCCACTTCCTCGCCCATCCGCCGGCCGGCTTCGCCGCGGAAATGGCCGGCGGTGGCCTGCCCGCGTTCACCGCGCCGTTCGATCCATTGACGACCGCCGAGCCGGAGCTGCTGCGGCGCGTACGCGGCTGGCCCGGCCACGCGCTGTGGCGGCCGTGGCTGCGCCTGCGCACCCGCTTCATCGGCGCGACCAACACCGAATACCTGTGGCTGCCGCCGCTGCCCGGCCGCGACGATGCCGCCGCGCTGGCGCGGCGCCTGCGCGAGGAACAGGGCCGGCGCTGCCCTTTGCTGATCGTCAAGGACCTGCCGGTCGACTCGCCGCTGCTGCCGGCCGAGGCCAACCGCCAGGCCGCGGCGTTCGCCGACGCCCTGGCCGCGGAGGGCTTCGTGCTGCTGGAAGGCCAGGCGCTGGCGTGGGTGCCGATCGACTTCGATTCCATCGATGCGTATCTCGCGCGGCTGTCGCGCGGGCGCCGCCGCGACCTGCGCCGCAAGCTGCGCTCGCGCGCGGACCTGAGCGTGGACACGCTCGCCGCCGGCGCGCCGGAGTTCGCCGACGACGCGCTGGTCGACGCATTCTACGCGCTGTACCTCAACGTCTACGCGCAAAGCGAGATCCACTTCGACCTGCTCAGCCGCGACTACTTCCGCGCCCTGCTGCGCGACGGCGACAGCGGCGGGGTGGTGTTCGTCTACCGCCACCACGGCGAAATGATCGGCTGGAACCTGTGCTACGAGCACGCCGGCATGCTGGTCGACAAGTACATCGGCCTGCTGTATCCGCAGGCGCGCGAACACAACCTGTATGCGCTGAGCTGGTTCGAGAACCTCGACTACGCGCTGCGCCGCAACCTCGACGCCTACGTCGCCGGCTGGACCGACCCGCAGGTCAAGCGCCAGCTCGGCGCGCGCTTCGCCTTCACCCGGCATGCGGTGTACGCGCGCAACCCGCTGCTGCGCGCGGGCCTGCGCCGGATGGCGAAGTTCTTCGAATCCGACCGCAGCGTACTGGAGGCCGCCGCCGCGGCCGCGAACGAACCGGAGAACGCCGATGCCGCCAGCCGCGCCTGATTCGATGAAGTCGGCGGCCGCCGCCCAGACGCCGGTCGTGCTCGACCTGGACGCCTCGGTCGGCGCCCTGCCCGGCGCGCTGCGCCTGGACCTGCGCGACTGGCACGACCGCCTGCGCTTCGCCTGCTCGCAACGCGCGTTGGCGCGCTTCGGCGAACGCCTCGAGCAAACCCTGCCGGCGCGCCACGGCTGCGCGTTCCTCGGCAGCGGCGATTTCCACCACCTCAGCCTGCCGCTGATCCGCCGCGCCGCGCGCGCCCACGGCCGCCTGCAAGTGGTGGTGTTCGACAACCATCCCGACAACATGCGCTTCCCGCTGGCGATCCATTGCGGCTCGTGGGTGGCGAAAGTCGCCGCGCTGCCGCAGGTGGCGCGGGTGCACGTGGTCGGCATCACCTCGACCGACATCGGCCTGGCGCACGCGTGGGAAAACCGGCTGCGTCCGCTGTACCGCGGCAAGCTGCGCTACTGGTCGAGCCAGGTCGCGGTGGGTTGGGCGCGCCGGCTCGGCCTCGGCGCGGCGGTGCGCAGCCACGCCAGCGTCGACGCCGCGCTGGACGCGTTCCTGGCCGAGATCGAAACCGGCCGCGACCCGATCTACCTCAGCATCGACAAGGACGTGCTGCGCCCCGAGGACGCGATGACCAACTGGGACCAAGGCCTGATGCGCGCCGACGCCTTGCTCGCCGCGGTCGCGCGCCTGCGTTCGCGCATCGTCGCCAGCGACGTCACCGGCGAGATCTCCATCGCCGCCTATCCGCAATGGTGGAAACGCGCGCTGGCCGCCGCCGACGGCCAGAGCCCGCCGGACACCGACGCGCTGCGGCTGTGGCAGGCGCAGCAACACCGGATCAACCTGCGGTTGTTGTCGGCGTTGGGGTGAGATCCCCACCCGATCGCTTCGTTTCCCACTGTAGGAGCGACGCAAGTCGCGACCGCGAATCCGCAACTGCGATGGACCTTTCGACGTAATCGCAATGGCGCGGTCGCGACTCGCGTCGCTCCTACAGGAGCTTCGGCCGCGTCGTTTCAGACTGTAGGAGCGACGCGAGTCGCGACCGCGAATCCGCAACTGCGACGAAGCTTTCGACGTAACCGCAATGACGCGGTCGCGGCTCGCGCCGCTCCTACAGCGGCTTCGCCCGATTCGCTTCAGACTGTAGGAGCGACGCGAGTCGCGACTGCGAATCCGCAAATGTGACGAAACTTTCGCCGCAACCGCTATGGCGCGGTCGCGGCTCGCGCCGCTCCTACAGGAGCTTCGGCCGCGTCGTTTCAGACTGTAGGAGCGACGCGAGTCGCGACCGCGAATCCGCAACTGCGACGAAGCGTCCGACGTAGTCGCAATGACGCGGTCGCGACTCGCATCGCTCCTACAGGGGCTTGCGCCGGCGCCTTATCGGCCCGGCTGCCGGCAACTTTCCTGCAACACCTGCGCGATCCGCGCGAACGCCGCATCGTCGAGCCATTCGCTGTTGCCGACGGCGAGCACGCGCGCGGCGAAATCGGCGGCGTTCGGCATCGGCGCGCTCGCAACGGTGCCGCGCAGGTAAGCGTAATCCGGCAGCGCGCGTACGAACGGCCAGGACACGCCCAGGCCCGCGCCCCACAGCCGCGCCAGCGCGGCGTCGCGCGCGGCCGGATCGGCGAACAGCAAGGTCAGGGTCGGCCAGGTGCCGCGTTCGCCGCGGCGGTCGCCGAGCACCTGCACGCCTTCGATGCCGCGCAACTGCGCGCTGCGCGCCAGTGCGCGCTGGCGCGCGGCGTCGAGGAACGCCGGCAGACGCGGCGCGGCGCGCGCACCGATGGCGCGGCGCCAGCCGCCGACACGGTGCAACGGGATGTGCAAGGAGAACTCGTCCTGCGCCGCCGCTACCTCGTCGCCGCGTCGCAGCGCGCGTCGCAGCGGCCCGCCGTACACCCAGCGCAGCCCGCGCGGCCCGTAGAACAGCGCGTAGCCGATCAGCTCGATGCAGCGGCGCGCTTCCCAGCGCAACGACCGCGGCAGCACCTGCGGCGCGAGTTCGGCGATGCGCGCGCGCAAGGCCGGATCGTGCGCGATCAGCGCGCCGCCTTCGAAAATGCTCAGGCCCTTGCCGGCGGCGAGGCTCAGAATGCCGAGGTCGCCGGCCGCGCCGGTCGGCGTGCCGTCGGCGTGGCGCGCGCCGAGCGCCTGCGCCGCGTCTTCGATCACCCAGGCGCCGACCGCGCGGGCCAGCCGCACCGGCGCGCCCAGATCGGCCAGACGCCCGCCCAGATGCGCCGGCACGATCGCCAGCGTGTCCGGGCCGCACAGCGCCGCCAGCGCATCGGGATCCATTTCGAAATGCCCGGGCCTCACGTCGCACACACGCAGGTTCAGGCCGCAATGCGCGACCGCGATGGCCAGCAACGGGCAGGTGTAGGCCGGCACGATCACGTCGCGGCGCGCGCTGCCGCGCTTGAGCGCGCTCAGCGCCAACACCAGCGCGGCGGTCCCTGAGCAAGTCAGCGTGGCCGCATCGTCGTCGAGCTCGAGCAACCGCGCCAGTTGCGGCGCCAGCGGCGCCGCCGCGCCCGGCGCGAAATCGCTCCAGCGCAGCGGCAGCCCCGCCGTCGGCGGCAGTTCAGTGCGCGGCGCCGCCATCGGCTCCGCCCGCATCGCGAGGGTCGCGCCCGGCGGCCAGTTGCGCCGCCTGCTCGCTGCCGGATTCGGCGTCGTCCGGCTCGCCCATCGCCAGGCACACGATGCCGGCGACGATCGCGACCGCGCCGGCCACCTGCAGGGAACTGAAGCGTTCGCCGAACAGCCACGCCGACAACGCCAGCACGCTGACCACTTCCAGGTGCGAGGCGGCGAACGCCGGCCCGATCGGCGCGTGCTTGAGCAGGCTCATCCAGGTGAAGAACGCGCCGATGTAGCCGAGCAGCGCGCCGTACAGCCACGGCTGCGCGAGCAGGCGCAGCAGCCAGTCCAGCGAGGCCTCGGGCGGAAACGCGCCGCTGCCGGCGTGCTTGAAGCTCAGCTGGGCCAGGGTGTCGAACCCCATCAGCAAGGCGAAGCCGATCAGGTAGAACCGCTTCATGCGCCCGCTCCGACCATCGCCACGCCGACCCCGATCAGGCCCATGCCGGCCAGCCGCCACGGCGTGAGTTTCTCGCCGAACAGCCAGCGCCCGGCGAGCATGATCGCGACGATGTTGATCGAGCCCAGCAGCACGCCGCGGCCGAGCGGCACCAGCGACAGGAACGCGATCCAGGCCAGGAATTCGAGTACGTAGCAGGCGCCGCCGATCCACAGCCACTGCCGCGACAGCATGTGCTTCCAGCGCGCCAGTCCGTCGCCGGCGTCGGGATCGCCCGCGGCCGCCTTGAACGCGAGCTGGCCGCCGGTGTCGAGCAGCACCGTCGCCGTCCACAGCGCCCACACCAGCGCGCTCATGCCGCGCGCGCCGCCGCGGCGGACATCGCGTCCGCACCGACCGCGCGGCCGTCGCCGACGCGCTGGAAGAAACCGGCCAGGCCGTCGATCAGCACGCGCCGGTCGCGGTCGATCGTAATCATGTGATAGCTGTCGCGCAGCCACAGCAGTTCGACCGGCCCCGACACGCGGTCGGCGACCAACTGCGCGTTGCGCACGTGGGCCACGTCGTCTTCGGTCGCATGCGCGACCAGACACGGCGCGCGCACCTCGCCCAGGCGCCGGCGCAGATGCGCCGACAGGCTGTACAGATCGGCCAGCGAGTGCCAGGGATTGCCCGGCAGCCCCGCCGCCGCGCTGTCGCCGCCGAGCATCGCGCCGCTGACCTGGGCGCGGATGCGCTCGTCGCGCAGCCCGTACGGCGGCTCTTCCTGGAAACTGCGGCCGCGGCCGATGCCCAGGCGCTTGAACCACGGCAACAGGAACGACAGGCGGCCGATCTTCGGCATGTTCCAGCCGTCGTAGCGGAAGGTCGCGCCGAGCACGCCGACGCCGGACACCCAACCCGGCCGCTCGACCGCCAACAGCAGCGACAGCAGCGCGCCCATCGACAGGCCGGCGATGTACAAGCGGTCGACTTTGCCGCGCAGTTCGTCGGCCGCGCGCTCGACGCTGGCGTACCAATCGCGCCAGCCGGTCGCGAGCAGATCGGCCTCGTCGCCGCAATGCCCGGCCAACTGCATCCCGTACACCGTGTACCCCGCGCGTTGCAGCCCCTTGCCGAGCAGGCGCATCTCGTGCGGCGTGCCGGTCAAGCCGTGGATCAGCAGCACGCCGTCGCGCCCGCCTTCGAAGTGGAATTCCGCGTTGGTGATCATCGAGACTCGTATCGCTGGCGCCAGGGCCGCGCCGGGGTGTGTGGCGGGTCGGGGCTGGAAAGGGGGAGTCTGACTAGTGGGGGTTTCAGCAACCTTTCGTGGGGGTTGGGTGGGTGAATGGTGGCTATTGTGTGAGTAGACACGTCACTGGGGAGTTGCAGTGCGTTATATGGGACAGACTGCTCGATTCGGTGGCGTTTTCGGCGGGTTTGAGTTGGGAATGGACGTGCCGAATGCGGGTTGGTGCTGCGACGCATCCGTATCGAAAGTGCCCTGGAACGCGATTTGCTTTCTGCCTCCCCTGGCAAACGGACAGGCCTGTTTCAGTCGCGCTATGAGGGTGAGACTATTCGAAGGCCGTTATCGGCCGGAGAGCAGATCGATCGAATGGAGTGCCAGTGAGCCAGGGGAACTACCGCCGCCGCCGTTCCAAAGAAGCTCCTTGCAATGCTCATTGACTACCCGGAGTGCATCGATCGCTTGCAGGCGACTCTCGATTGGTTCGCCGAAACCTCCTCCGCAGGGTTGGATCCCTATGATCGTGCGATCTGGTTGCTGGAAGGCTGTCTAGAAACGTTCATCTCGGAAGCTCGCGAAGAAATCGAGGCGGCGAAACGGGCTGGCGATCAAACGGCTTTAGAGGCGGCACACAAGAGAGCGCTACGAATGTCGCATGCCGGAGCTGGAATGGGTGGAATGGAGGATTCGTTGATCTACATCCAGAGAACAGTCGAAGATTCCAAATCGCGATTGCGAAGAAGCCAAGACAGCCCGCACAGATTCTTCGGCCGTACCAAACCACCCCTATACCTTACTGAATGAATCAATTTCGATGAATCATTCGAACCCACCGCCGCCGCCCATACCGCAAAGACTCCGCGACATGCTCAAGGAGTATCCCGGGCACATCCAACGCTTACAGGATCTGCTTGCCGAATTCGTAGACACACCTTCGGCATCGGAACCGCTCGACCGCATCATATGGATGTTGGAGGGACGTTTGGACACCTTTTATTTCGAGGCGATCAAGGAACTCAAGGAAGCCGAGGCTGATGGAGACGCTGTAAAGATCGCGGCCGCCGATCACAAGCAGGATGTAATGTCCGGCGTCATTCGCAAGATGGCTTGGATCGGCGATAAAGGAATTCGCGATTACGTCGAGAAATACAGAGATGTTCTGTGATGGACGAGAACAACGACCGATTGAGCGAGCAAACGCATAAGCAAATCTTGCTCGATAAAGTTCTTCCTAAAAGTCTGATCAGCGATGTTTCGGCGCAAGACCACCCGAAGGCGATTCTGCTCGCGGGACAGCCGGGGGCTGGCAAGGGTGGGCTCGTTAATGCGGCCAGCCTCGAACTTCAGGGAGATGTGGTTCTCGTCGATCCGGACGAATTGCGTTCTTACCACCCTGGAGCACCAGAGTTTCGGCTGGAAAATCCCTATACGTGGTCGGGCCGGACCCACGCCGATGCCAGCCAGTGGGCCGATGAACTGCTGGAAGCCACTATTGCCGGCAAGAAGAACTTGGTTTTCGACACCACGCTCAGCAACGGACAATGGGCATCGGATCTGATCCAGGACCTCAGATCGAAAGGCTATGACGTGGAGGTCCGCGCAATCGCCTCCCCCAAACTGGAAAGCGAATTCGGCGTCGACGAACGCTTCTCTAAAAAGATCGATAACGAAGGCTACGGCCGCTACGTCCCTGAAGGCGCCCGCGACGCCATATACGGCAAGCTTCCTGTCAGCCTGGACACGATCCACGATCGTACCGGTGTGCCCATCCGCATATTCGACCGTGAGGGCGTGCAACATTATGACAGCCGCATCGATGCGCGCACGCCCGGACAGGCCTTGGAAGAGACCCGCCTGGAGCGGCTCAAGAATCCCGCCCACACCGAACGCTTGCGCGCAGGCTGGGACGCGCAGGTTCAATGGCATAACGACCTGCCCCAAAACTCCGCACGCAACCCAAACCTCGACCCACCCACCCGCACGAACCTGCTCGCCGAACACAGCGACCTGAAAATCGCCGAGAACGCCCTGGCCCGCCAACAAGGCATCGCCACCATCGACGCATTGGTGCGCCCCAATGCACCGCAACCGTTCGCGACGCCGGCCGAACCGCATTTGCCCAGAATGCCACGCGCCGCCGTCCTCGCCGGCGCCTCGGCCCTCGGCGTCGCAGCCAGCGCCTACGACGCGCACGAAACCGGCGAAAAGGTCAGTTCGTTGTTGGCGCAGGACAACCCTTTGGCCGCGCAGTCGCAACTCCTGCACTACGGCGCACGCGGCAGCGGCGGTTGGCTCGGCGGCGCGGCGGCCGGATTGGCGGTGGGCTGGGAAACCGGGCCGGGCGCGGCGGCGTTCGTCGCGGTCGGCGCGATCGCCGGCAGTCAGGTCGGCGAACGCGCGGCGCAGTGGTGGGACGAGCGGCAAGTTTATCGGCAGACCGATCGCGACGGGGTCGAGTGGCGATCCGACGGCCGCCAGTGGCTGCGCCAGGACACCGGCGACCTGCACGACGACGGCGTCGACGCGCCCGCACGGCAGGCGTTTTCGGCGACGCCGGAAAAGGCGCGGGAACTGGATTACCGCGCCAGCAACACCGCCACCGCGCTGGCGATGGGCAACCTGCCGCCGCCGCGCGATCCGCACGTGCAGCCCGCAAGCGCCGGCGACGCGCCGAGCCTCGCGCCCGCCGACTGGCGCCGCGACGGCGACAGCGGCGAATGGCGGCGCGACACGGTGGTCGCGCGCACCGACCGCGGCCATCCGCTGACCCGCACCGATGTCGCTACGCCCGAACGCGCGGCGGAACTGGACACGGCCGCGACCCAGACGCTGCGCGACAACCTCGCCCACAGCCCCGCCGCCATCGCCGCGCGCTACGACGCCAGCTATCGCGCCAACGGTTGGCAGCAGTTCGGCGAGAAGCCCGCTGCGGTCGCGACCGCGCTCGCCGAGCCGACGCGGCTGACCGCTTCGGACGGCGAGTTGTATCGGCTTACGGAGAACGGCGCGTGGCAGCGCGAACGCGACGGCGAAGCGGCCTCCGCCAATGTGGGGCGCGAACTCGAAGGCACGCGCGCGCTGCTGCAACCGGCGTTGGCGCAGCACGCCGAACAGATGGCCGGGATTCCGGAGCCGGCGCCGCCGACCCGCGAATCGATCGACCGTGCCGCGTTGCAGTCCGCGTATGCCGCCGCGGGCGTCGCGCCCGCGCCGGAACGGATCGATGCCGCCCTGGAAGCGGTGCAGCGCACGCGCGAGGCGCAAGGCATCGATCCGGCGACCAGCGCGCTGTACGTGCAGCCCGACGCACACGGCCACGCCGACATCCACAGTTCCATCGCCCATCTACAACGCGATGCGCAAGGGGTGGTGCGGGTCGCCGCCGTCACCAGCGGCCAGGAAGTCGAACTGGCGCGCATGGATCTGCGCGCGGCGTCCGCGCCGCTGCCGCAGTCGCCAGAACTGCGCATCGACCCGTTGTCGCCGCAGCAGCGCGACGCGCAGGAACAAAGCGTGCGCGAAGCCAACCGGCAAGGGCTGTCGCACGATCAGGTGCAGCAGGTCGCGGCGGCCGCGCCGATCATCGCCGCAGCGGCGACGACAGCCGCCGCAGCGCCGGACACCGCGACCGCCGCGGCGGTCGAAATCGTCGAACCGGCGCGCGCGCCGCCGAAAGCCGCGCCGCCCGAACGCACACCCGCCGAGCCCGACGCCAACGCGCGGATGCAACACGACGAACGCGAACGCGCCGCACGTCCGCAGCCGTCGCCGCAGGAACAGGAACGACAGCGCTCGTCGCAACGCGAAGACGCCGAGCGCAACCGCTTCGGCCGCGAAGGCGATGCGCAGCTGTCGCCGCAAGACCAGGCGATGTTCGCCAAGATCCGCTCCGGCGCGCCGCAAGACGTGTCCGACGAGACCGTGGCCTGGGCGATGGTCGCGGCCAAGCGCGGCGGCATCGGCGACGCGGAGCAGATCGGTCCGGTCGGCGTCGCCAACGGCAAATTGTGGGTCGGCAGCGCAGTGCCGGGCCTGCATGCCCAAGTCCCGCTCGGCGAGCAGGCGCCGCCGATGCAGCAGAGCCTGCGCGATGCGCAGACGCTGGAACGCGAGCGCGAAACCCAGCGCACGCTCGACGCGCAACGACGCGCGCAATCCGAGGCGGCCGAGCGCGGCCCGCGGCTGTAGGCTCCGCCCCGGGCTACTTGCCCAGGAACCGCACCAACACGCGCTGCCCGATGCGCAGCCCCTCGCCCTTGTCCAGCGCCAGCACGCACTCCACGGTGCGCTCGTTCGCGCGCACGTCGGGATCGTCTTCCAGGGTCGAGGCGCCGAACGCGGGCGCCAGGCGCAGCACCTTGCCGGCGCCGAGCACGCGCTGGGTATCGCCGTCGTCGAGGATCTGTGCGCGCATGCCCGGATGCACGCGGTCGAGGAAGGCGGCGTTGAGTTCGGCGCGGACGATGCGCTCGCCGTCGGGCAGCAGCACGAACAGCGGCGCGCCGTGCGGCGCCACGCTCATGCCGACGCGCGCGGCCACGCGCGCGAGTTGGCCGGCGACCGGCGCATGCAGGGTCTGGCGCTGCAAGGTCCAGGCGGCCTGATCGCGCTGCGCGGCGGCGATGTCGGCGGCGGCGCGGGCGCTGTCGGCTTCGTTCTGCAGCTGCGCCAGCGCATCGCGGGCGTCGTCGGCGCTCTGGCCGTCGCCGGCGCCGGCCGCGGCGGCCGCGCCGAGGCGCTGGGCGCGCACGCGCGCTTGCGCGAGGCGTTGCTGCAACAGGTTCACTTGCGCGCGCGCCTGCGCCAGCTTGGCTTCGGCGATGCGGTCGTCGGCCTGCGCGGCGTTGGCGTCGAGCGCGGCCAGCTCCTGGCCGGCGGCGACGCGCTCGCCTTCGCGCACCGGCACCCGCGCCAGCACGCCGTCGGCGGCCATGCCGAGCTTGAGCAGGCCGCCTTCGACATCGATGCGGCCGCGCGCGACCGCGGCGAACGCCGACGACGGATTCGCGGCCGGCGGTGCGGCGGCGCCCGCCGCTTCATCGCGGCCGCAGCCGGACAGGGCCAGCGCCAGCGCGAGGCAGATCGACAGCGGCGCGGGGCGGTTAAGAAGACGGATCATCGCGGCCCGGGAGAAAAGGAGGGAATGGGAGAAAGCGGAAGATCGGCGCCAGGATCGCGCCGGTCGCTGAGGATGCGTCCGTCTTCCATGGCAATAAGACGGTCGGCGTGGCCGATCAGGCGCGGGTCGTGGCTCACGCACAGCACCAGGGTGCGGTGGCGGCGCGCGATGCCGTGCAGGATATCGATCACGATCTGGCCGTTGGCGGCGTCGAGCGAGCTGGTCGGCTCGTCGGCGAACAGCAGCGCCGGCCGCTTGGCCAGCGCGCGCGCGATCGCCACGCGTTGTTTCTCGCCGCCGGACAGTTCGGCCGGGCGCAGGTGCGCGCGCCGCGCCATGCCGACTTCCTCCAGCGCGGCGAGCGCGCGGGTGCGGCTGTCGGCGCGGCTGAGGCCGAGGTAATGCAGCGGCAGCGCCACCTGCTCGGTCGCGGTCAGCGCCGGGAACAGGTTGAAGCCCTGGAACACGAAGCCGGTGTGGTGCAGGCGGAACGCCTCCAGCGCGCGCAGGCCGAGCGCGCCGAGGTCTTCGCCGAGCGCGCTGACCCGGCCTTGGTCGGGACGCTGCAAGCCGCTGAGCACCGACAGCAGGGTACTCTTGCCGCAGCCCGACGGGCCCGAGATCAAGGTCAGCTCGCCCGGATGCACTTGCAGCGAAATGCCGTCGAGCACGGTGGTGCGCACGCTGCCGGAGACGAAGGACTTGACGATGCCGTGGGCGACGAGGCCGGCCGCGGGATCGGCGGCGCGCGCGGCGGGCGGGTTCGGCAAGGCGTTCATCGCAGCAGCACCGCGGGATCGGCGCGGCGCAGGCCGCGCAGGGCCGACAGGCCCGACAGGGAAGCCAGCACCATCACCACCAGCATGCAGATCGCGGTCACTTGCAGATTGAACAGCACCGGCACGTCGCGCGCGCGCGCCAGCGCGATCAGCGCCAGCCCGGCGGCCGTCGCCACCACCACGCCGATCGCGCCGACCCACAGCGCCTGCTCCAGCACCACCCAGCGCAGCGAGCGCATGCCGATGCCGAGCGCGTTCAAGGTCGCGTACTCGCGCACCGAACCGTTGACCGCGGCGACCAGCGCCTGGCTGGTGATGACCGCGCCGACCAGCAAAACCACCGCGGCCAGGAACAGCACGCCGGCGCCGGCGCCGGTGTCGAACATCCAGAACAGCACCGCCTGGCGGGCGAAATCCGGTGCGGTCCAGGCCTCGAAGCGGCCGAAGCCCGAGGCGCCGGCGCGCAGTTGCGCGATCACCTGCGGCGCCTGCGCCGGATCGCGCAGGCTGGCGACGAAATACGCAGGCCACGTCGCGTTGGCGCTGTTGCCCTGCAGGTGCCGCGCGGTTTCGAGCGAGGCGACGACGTTGACGCCGCCGAGTGCGCGCAGGCCCGAGCTGGCGCCGACCACGCGCACGCGATGGCCGTTGAGGTGCGCGCTCTCGCCGATGCCGACGCCGAGCTTGTCGAGTTCGGCGCGGTCGACGATCACGCTGTCGGGCAGCGCGAGGCGCTGGCGCAGCTGCGGCGACAGCGCGCGCGAGAACATCAGCCCGTTGGCGCCGATGTCGATGCCGGAGACGTACACCGACACGCCGCCGGTGTCCTTGGCCGGGCCGCGCCAGTCGGCGTCGAGCCAATAGAACGGTTCGACCTTGGCCACCTGCGGCTGCATCAGCAGCAGCGATTGCAGGTTCGGATCCACCGGCCGGCCCTGGTCGACGCTCTGGGTGCCCGGATAGCCGACCCACAGGTCGGCCGAGGAGCCCGACACGTACACGCTGGCGCTGCCGAAGATGCCGAGCACCAACGCCGCCTGCAGCAACAGCAGCAGGCTGGAGAAGCCGATCGCCAGCACCGCCGGCAGGAACCGGCGCCATTCGTAGCGCAGGGTCTGGCGCGCCAGCGAGGTCATCGGCGCGCCCCGGCGTCGGCGCGCGCGGTGGCGGCGACGTCGCCTTCGTCGGCGCGGCCGAGCCGGTCCTCGGGCGCGGCGCCGAGCGCCTTGTACAGCGCGATGTAGGCCTGGGCGCGGTCGCTTTGCGCGGCGACGAGTTCGAGCGCGGCCTGATCGCGTTCGATCGCGCTCGTGGCCAGTTCCAGATCGCCGCTCAGGCCGAGCCCGCGCCGCACTTGCTGCATCTGCGCCGAACGCGCCAGCGCATCGAACGCGCGGCGGTCGGCGTCTTCGCGCTGGCGCTGCTGCTCCAGCGCCGACAGCGCCGATTCGGTTTCCGCGACCGCCGCGAGCACGGTCTTGCGGTAGGCCAGCGCGGCCGCTTCGAGTTCGGCGCCCTTGGCGTGGGCGCGCGCGCGGCGCAGGCCCCAGTCGAACAGCGGCACGTCGATGATCGGGCCGGACACGCCGATGCCTTCGGTTTCGGTGCGGCGGTGCGCGGTGACGTTGACCGACCATTGGATCGAGGTGCCGAACGCCAGCCGCGGGTATTGATCGGCGCGGGCCAGGCCGAGATCGGCGGCGGCGCGCAGCACCCCGGCCTGGGCCAGGGCGATGTCGGGACGGGTCCGCAGCAAGTCGGCCGGCGCGCGTTCGATCGCCGCGCGCGCCAGCGGCGGACGCGCCGCGCCGCGGCGCCAGCCCGGATCGGGTTCGGCGCGGCCGAGCAGCACCGCCAGCGCCTGTTCGGCGGCGACGATGCGCTGGCGCGGCTCGCCGAGCGCGGCTTCGGCCTGGGCCAGCGCCGCGCGCGGCGCCTGCACGCTGTCGCGCGCGGCCAGACGCAGGTCGGCGCGCACCTGCTGCACGCGCAACTGCTCGGCGCGCGCGGCGCGGATCGAATCGAGCAGGCGCTCGCGCTCGGCCGCGTCGCGCAAAGCGATCCATTCGCGCGCGGTTTCCGCCGCCACGCTGATCTGCGCCTGACGCAGTTGCGCGGCGGCGTTGTCGAGCTCGGCGCGGGCGCCGCGTTCGAGCGCTTCGCTGCGGCCGAAGAAGCCCATTTCCCAGACCGCGTCCAGGCCCATCACGAAGAACGAGGCGCTGGCGTCGGGATCGATCGGGTTGCTGGTGCGCGCGCGCACTTCCGGCTTGAGCGCGTCGCCGGCATGTTGCTGCAGCAGCCGCGCCGAACGCAGGCGCGCGCGCGCCTGGGCGGTGTCGAGGTTGGCGGCCAGCGCCTGCTCGACCAGCGCGTCCAGGCGCGGATCGCCGAAGGCGTGCCACCAGCCGCGCGGATCCGGCGCCGCCGCGGGCGCGGCGTCGGCCGCCGGAGCATTGCGCCATTGCGGCGGCAACGGCGGCATCTGGTCGGGAATCGGGGTGCTCAGGCACGCGGCCAAGGCCACGGGCAGCAGCGCCAGCGGCAGCAGGCGCGCGGCGATGCGCAGCCGGCTGCGCGAGAACGGGCTACGCAACGGCAGGCTCCGCGAGAACAGGGACATCAATGCAGCTCCGCGGTCAAAGACGCGACCCGCCCCGCCGGGACGATCAAGGGAAAATCCAGTTCGACCCGCAACCCGCCCAGGCGCGAGCGGGCGAAGGCGACGCGCGCGCCGTGGCGGTCGGCGATGCGGCGCACGATCGCCAGCCCCAGGCCGGTGCCGCCTTCGATCGCTTCGGGCGCGCGATAGAAACGGTCGCCCAAACGCGGCAACGCCGCCTCGGACACACCGGGGCCGTCGTCGTCGACGCTGACCCGCGCGAGATCGCCGAAGCGTTGCAGGGCGACGCTGACCGTGCCGCCGCGACGCACATAGCTGAGCGCGTTGTCGATCAGATTGCCGAGCGCGTCGTGCAGCGCGTACGCGTCGGCGCGCACCGACAAGGCTTCGCCGGGGCCTTCGTAACCCAGATCGACATCGGCGCGCATCGCCCGGGCGACGTGCTCGCCGAGAATTTCCGGCAGCAGCTGGTCCAGGCGCAGCGGCGCCATCGGCCCGTCGGCCTCCACCGGCGCCTGCGCGCGGCTCAGCGCCAGCAACTGGGTCGCGGTGCGGGCCAGGCGCATGGTCAGCACCTGCACCTGCGCCAGCGCGTCGGCGCGCTGGCCTTCGTCGGCGCTGCTGCGCGCGCGTTCGGCGTGCAGCGCCAGCCCGGCCAGCGGCGTGCGCAACTGGTGCGCGGCGTCGGCGATGAAATGTTCCTGGCTGACGAACAAGCGGCGGATGCGTTCGAGCAGCGCGTCGATGGTGGCGCTGAGCGGACGGATCTCGGCCGGCACCGGCACGTCGCCGACCGGCACCAGTTCCTGCCCGTGCCGGGCCAGCCGGCCGATCAGCGGATCCAGCGCGCGCAGGCCGCGGCTGACGCCGCTCCACATCAGCGCCAACAGCACCGCGGTCAGCACCAGTTGCAGCAGGATCGACATCAGCAGGATCTGGCGCGCGCGCAGCTGCCGGTCCTGCACGGTTTCGGCCAGGGTCACCACCAGCGTGTCGCTGGGATCGGCCGGCGCCGGCACCGCCAGCGCGACCGCGCGCGAAGGCACGCCGTCGATGCGGGTGTCGTAGAACTGCGCGTCGCCGTCCAGGCGCGGCGCCGGGCCCGGCGGAATCGCTTCGCGGCTGGCGCTGAGTTCGCCGCGGCGCAGGCTGCGCACCGAGTAGTAGTTGTGGCCGAGCTTGGCGTATTCGAGCAGGAACGCCGCCTGCGGCGACAGCTGCCCGTCCGAGCCGGTGGCCTTGAGCACCTTGGCCAGGCCGTAGGCGTCTTCGAGCAGGCCTTCGTCGTAAACGCTGTCGGAATAGCGCGAAGCGACCGCGTACACCAGCACCGACACCAGCACCACGGTGATGCACACCGGCACCAGCAGGAACAGCAGCAATCGCCGGCGCAGGCTGTCGCCGGCGCGCGCGGGCCGGGCGCGCGGGCCGGGCGTCGATGCGGCGGAAGTCACGTGCGGGTCGGCCGGGCGCGAGCGGTCAGGCGCGGCGTTCGCCGACGGCCGCGATCGCGACGCCGGTTTCTTCGACCACGTACCCCAGGCCGCGGATGGTGCGGATGTTGACGCCGCTGCCGTCGAGCTTGCGGCGCAGGCGGTGGATGGCGATGTCCAGGCCGTTGTTGGTGATGTCCTGTTCCCAGTTGCACAGCGCTTCGATCAGTTGCTCGCGGCTGACCAGACTGCCGCGGCGGCTCAGCAGCGCGTCGAGCAGGGCGAACTCGCGGCCGGTCAGTTCCAGCGCCGCGTCCTGGTTCCAGCCGCGGCGGCCGGCCAGGTCCAGGCGCAGCTTGCCGATCGACAGCATCGGAATGCCCTGGCTGACCCGGCGGCGCAGCAGCGCGCGCACGCGCGCGGCGAATTCTTCCAGCACGAAGGGTTTGACCAGATAGTCGTCGGCGCCGGAGTCGAGCGCGCGCACGCGTTCGCTGACGCCTTCGCGCGCGGTCACCACCAGCATCGCCGCGCTCTCGCCGCGCGCGCGCGCACGTTGCAGCACGGTCAGGCCGTCGAGCTGCGGCAGGTTGAGATCGAGCACGACCAGATCGTAGGTGCCGTCGTGCAAGGCCGCGTCGGCGTCGTTGCCGCGCGCGACGCGGTCGACCGCGTGGCCGCTGTCGGCCAGCGCGGCGCTCAGACCCGAGGCGATGGCGGGGTCGTCTTCGGCGATCAAGATGCGCATGGGCGTCCCTGTGCTCGGTCCGGCCGCGCGATGCGTCCGGCGTGATAGCGAAAGTGTGGCACTCGCTATTGCGAATTTTCGTTAACGTTACTTTCTGTCAAAAATTTGTCGGAGAACTTCGCGACAGCGCGAAAACCGGTTGTATTCGCCGTGGCCGCAGCGCTGAATTCAAGAGGTTTTTGCATCGCCGCGAATCCGCCGAAAGTCGCATCGGGACATGAACGTTCTCTCACCGCTCAGGCGACCGATACGTACGGTTACAAAACCGCGACAGCGCTTGGGCGCGGCTTCGACCGCGACCGTTACCCAAGGTTCCGCGCCGGCGCAGTCTTCTGCCTATCGCGGCAAACCCGGCGGCGCCGTGACCCCGGTTGCGGTGTGAGCGTCGGTTAGCGACGCCGGCACGGCCGACCCGGGCTTGGCCTAAGATCGGCGGCCAAAGGGGCGAGCGGCGCGGGGAGCGGTGCATGGAAAACGCAGGCGCGGACAGCGCAGGGGCGGGACGGGCGAGGCAGCTGAACCGGGCGCCGCCGCGGCGCGCGCCGTTCTGGCTGGCGGCGATCGCATGGCTCGCCGGCGCGGCGTCGGCCGGCGCCGCGTCCGCGCGCGAAGCCGGCGGCGCGGCCGCAGCCGAAGCCGCCACCGCCGCGTACTTCGACCGCATCCTGGCCAGCCCGCCGCGGCTGCGCGCGTTCGTGCAGGCGATGCCCAAGGGCGGCGACCTGCACAGCCACCTCAGCGGCGCGGTCTACGCCGAGGACTATCTGCGCTGGGCCGGCGAAGACGGCCTGTGCCTGCAGCGCGAGGACGCGCAGCTGGGCGCTCCGCCGTGCGAGCCGCCCGCGCGCGTCGCGGTCGCGGACGCGCCGCTGCCGCTGTACGGGCGCGCGATCGATGCGATGTCGGTGCGCGGCTACGAGCGCGGCATCGGCGATCCGATGGTGCCGGTCGAGCAGCGCTTCTTCGACGCGTTCGACCGCTTCCGCATCGTCTCGCGCAAGCGCGGCGGCGACATGCTCGCCGCGGTGCGCGCGACCGCCGCGGGCGAACGCACCGCGTATCTGGAACTGATGCAGGTGCCGCCGGCCGGCCGCAGCGTGGTCGACGCGGCCGCCGCGCAACACCGCGACGCCGGCGATTTCGCCGCGCTCGCCGCGGCCTTGCAGCCGGTGCTGGCCGACGCGGTGCCGCGCGCGCGCGCCGAACTCGATCGCGACGAAGCGCGCGCCGCGGCCGTGCTCGGCTGCGCCGGCGCTGCGCCGCAACCCGGCTGCGCGGTGGAAGTGCGCTATCAGATCCCCGCCACCCGCACGCACGAGCCGGCGCGCGTGTTCGCCAGCCTCGCGTTCGCCTTCGCTTTGGCTGCGGCCGATCCGCGTTGCGTCGGGGTCAATCTGCTCGGCGTGGAGCATCACCCGCTGGCGGCGCGCGACTATGCCCTGCACATGCGCATGGTCGCGTTCTTCAAGCAGCGCTATCCGAAGGTGAGCGTGTCGCTGCACGCCGGCGAACTCGTCGCCGGGCTGTCGCCGCCGGGCGACTTGCGCAGCCATATCCGCCAGGCGGTCGAGACCGCCGGTGCCGACCGCATCGGCCACGGCATCGCCCTGGCTTACGAAGACGACCTCGCCGCGCTGCTGCAGGAGATGGCGCAGCGCAAGGTCGCGGTGGAGATCAACCTGTCCAGCAACGCCGCGATCCTCGGCGTGCGCGGCGCCGCGCATCCGCTGGCGCTGTACCGCGCCGCGGGAGTGCCGGTGGTGTTGTCCAGCGACGACCAGGGCGTGCTGCGCAGCGACCTCAGCGGCGAGTACCTGCGCGCGGCGCAGGAGCAGGGACTGGATTACCGCGAACTCAAGCAGCTCGCCCGCGCCAGCCTGCACTACGCGTTCCTGCCCGGCGCCAGCCTGTGGCGCGACGCGGCCGGCGGCGCGCGCGCAGCGGCCTGCGCCGATGCCGACCCGTTGGGCGACGCCGATGCGGCCTGTGCGGCGTGGCTGCGCGGCAGCGACAAGGCGCGGTTGCAGTGGCGGCTGGAGCAGCAGTTGGCACGGTTCGAGCGCGAGCCGCGCCTGCCGTTATCCAGCGCACAGAAAAAATGATCCTTCCGTCGCGAATTCTCCGAGTATTCCATCAGGACCGCGCCTGCCCCGGGCGCGCTGCCGCCCCAGGAGCTTGACCGATGCGCGCCTTCTCTCCACTGACCCTATGCCTGCTGCTGGCCGCCGGCCCGGCCCTGGCCGGCAGCGATTTCTGCGACAGCGGCGGCGGCAAGACCGAACCGCCGGACGATTCCGCCGGCGTGTCGGCGAAGGCGTCTCCGACCGATCCCAGCGGCGGCTCGTGCGAGGCCAACATGATCGTGACCAACCAGGCGCAAACCGCCGGCAACGCCTACTGGCGGCTGCGCGACCTGCGCTACACCAGCGCGAACATGGACGCGCTCAAGGGCTTCCCGGGCTGGCCGGAACTGCCGCTGTGCCTGGAAGAAGTGCATCTGCCGTCGGGCACCGCGTCGCTGCGCGCGCCGAGCGGCGTTATCGATCCGCCGATCGGCGAGCCGGCCGGTCCTTACAGCGAATCGACCTTCCTGGAATGGGCGTTCCAGCCCGACGCCCTGGAAATCGGCGAGCGGGTGCTGGCGCTGACGGTCATGGTCGACAGCCGCGGCACCTACCTGCGCGCCGACTGGCTCGATCCGCCGACCCGCGACTGGTCCTACCTCAACGGCGCCACGCCGCGGACGCTGTCCAGCCGCACGGTCCGGCTGTACGGCAGCGGCCAGGCGGCGCCGCGGCGCTTCACCCTGCTGCACGATGGCGCGTTCGTGCGCGTCGGCCTGGGCCTGCCGGTCAGCGAGTGGATCAGCTTCGCGCTGCCGAATGCGCAGTGGCATCCCACTCGCCTGCGCAACGGTTTGGTCAAGGGCTCGCCGCTGACCCGCGGCATGGGCCTGCGGGTCGGCTGGCCGAGCGTGTCGCTCGGCACGCTCGACAGCGACGGCCCCGATCCTTCCGGTCCCGGCCAACCGGAGCCGGAACCGCCGGATCCGTCCGGACCGCACACGGACTGAGCGCACGCCGGCCGGTCCGCACGCGCGCCGCTTCGTGCGGACGCGCGCAGCGGACGGGAACGCCATCGATCGCTATCTGTTCATCGCGCGGGCGTCCGCCTGCGCGGCGGGCGCGGCCGCCTGCGATTCGCCGCGCACACCCACACGAACGAAACAGGAACGCGCCCGTCCGGGCGAACCATTCAAAGGAGCACGACCCATGCGCGCACTTTCCCCCTTGGCCCTGTGCCTGTTGCTGGCGGCCGGCCCGGCCCTGGCCGGCAGCGATTTCTGCGACGGCGGCGGCGACGGCCCGATCGATCCGCCCGGCTCGAACCCGGCGCCAGAGTCGGGCACCGATCCCAACGCCAGTTCGTGCGAGGTCGACATGATCGTGTCGGCCGCCGCGGCCCAGTACGGGATCGAGTACTGGAGCCTGCGCGACCTGCCGTTCACCGGCAAAAACCTGGCGGTGCTGGAAAAGACCAAGGAGTGGCCGGAGCTGCCGCTGGAGCTCAACAACATCCAGCTGGCGCCGCCGGGCGATTCGGTGTCCCGCGCCGGCGCGGGCAAGGCCGGCGCGGCTTCGCAGCGGCCGGCGGCGCAACAGCCGCCGATCGAGCTGCCGCCGCAGCGCCACGAATCGACGTTCCTGGAGTGGTCGTTCCGTCCGACCTCGGGCCCGCAGTACGAACGCGTGCTGAGCCTGACCGTCATCGTCAAGAACTACGGAGGCGCCGTGCCGGTGCTGCGCGCGGACTGGCTGGAGTCGCCGCAGGCCGGCTGGTCGCAAGGCGACGGCACCTCGCTGGCGCCGCCGGTGCTGGCGTCGCTGTCGGCGGTGCTGGTCGATGCCCAGAACAAGCCGGACCCGCGCATCCGCCTGTTCCACGACGGCGATCAGGTGCGCGTGGGCATCGGCATGCCGGTGCAGCAGTGGCTGAGCTTCCCGCTGCCGAGCGCGCAATGGCGGCCGGTGCGCCTGCGCAACGGTCCGCTGGGCGGCACCGCGCTCAGCGAAGGCATGGGCCTGCGGGTGTCGTGGACGTCGCTGCCGACCGGCAGCCTCGACCAGTCGCTCGACGACGAACGCGCGCCGAGTGCGCCGACGCCGATCGCGCCGCGGGTCGACTGAGCCGTCCGCCGGTCGCGGCGGCGCCGCGACCGGCTAACCGCGCGCCGGCGCCATCCGCTCCACCAAAACGAAGTACCGGAACTTCCCGGAAACACCAAAAAGGCCCCGCGAAAGCGGGGTTCTTTGTTATCTTCGCCTCACCGGGGATCCTGCCTGATACCGCATCGCCACCCAACTTTGGCGGTACTTCTGGCGGTACCGTCACTTCGGGCTCCAACTGGGTACCGCCAAATTCTGGTGCCCCGGCCACAGCCCTTAATTTCCGACCGGGAAGTTTTGATGGCGAAGCAAATCAAGCCCCTGACCCCCTCCCAAGTCCAATTATGGGCTTGCGTCAGCGATAGCAGATTGATCTGTTTCATCACGAGTGTTGAGATGGTCGAGAATTGGCTTTTTAAGGCGACCGATGACATTCGATACAGAACCTAACCACTTGATTAGGACGGACCGCGAGGTCGGCCTCGTCCGGCCGAAAGTCCGCTACCGGCCAAGAGCGGACATCGGCCACTTGAAACGTTTGGCACGCTGATGCAACAGCTGAGTCCGCGACTGGGATCCACACGCCCTCGATACGTGATCGGCGTAAAGCTCATCTCGAACTCATGGGCCGTCTTCACTTTCGATGCGCTGCTCGTCGACTGGAAAGCTGGCGCTAGAGGAGAGACTTGATCCTCTCCGCAATCGCCCGCAACCGCCCGGAATCCAGCCCGTTCTCGCTGTCTTCTGTCGAGGTGAAAAGGTTATCTCCCTCAACGAACCCGTTCTCGCGATACCACTCGCGCTTCCATTCCCACCCGCGCCTGTAGTCGGGGCGGCTCAACAGCCCCAAGTGCTCCCAAAGAATGAGATCACCATCAGCGGTGACGAAAGAGAAATCAGGCCGCATCCGACCCGGCGAAACCGTACCGTCGCAGATCCGCTCGTAAAAGTAGGAAATACCCAACTGAAATAGCATATTGGCGATCACCAGCTCCGACTTGCTCCTGACCAGGTGCCCACTCTCGGTTCGGTGAATCAGATGCTCCGCAAACGGCACCTCGTCACTTGCCTCTCGAACAATCCCCTCGAAAAGGTTCGTGTTTCGCCGCGCGGTTTCGGAGCGCTCCGGACGGGTGAGATCAAATAGCACCGCCGCATCGTCACCCTCGATCAGCAGAACGAGCTGTTCTCGTGAACGGGTAAGCGCTGTGTACAACAGCTCGCGCGAAAGCAGGCGGCACTTCTTAGGGACGACCACGAATACTTTCTTGAACTCACTACCCTGCGCCTTATGCACGGTTAGTGCGTAAGCAAGCTGAAGCGGGCCAGAGCCCTTTTGGAAGTCGTACTTCGAGTAGCCAAAGGTGAGATTTGGTCGTCCCGCAAAGGCGATGTCCATCCAGTAGTTCTTGGCGACCTTGCGCGTGTTTGCGGCCAGCCCGACTTCACCGTTTGCCAAATAGTGGTCGGTACCATTCAACGCTGCACGCCACTGATTTGCCGTCTGAATCACCTTGTCATGGATGACGATGCTCTCGTCACCCAGGCTGAAACTTCTTCGAGTTTCAGCATCGCCGAGCTCCAACCCCCGAAACTGGCGCTGTACCCACCGGTTGAGATCCTGGACACCATGCGGGTGTAAACGCACCGGCGACAGAATCTGCCATCGCTCCGCCCCATTGGGTTCATCGATGGGCACAGCGCCGTCCTCGCTCATGCCAAGCGAGCGGTTGAACCCGGCGAGGTCGGCGGGACTGCTAAGCTCAAGGTGCCGAACGAAGGCGTTTGACAGTTGAGCGCGAAGTTCCTCAGGAGATTTCCACAGAACGATCTCGAGATCGTTGAATTTTTGACCGAGCTCGAGGTCGCTGAGAACGCGGTCCGCGTCGACAGGCTGCGGCTCGCGCGTGAACCAAGAAGCCAAGCGCAACGCATCCGAAGACGAGGAGGTGGATGTAGCACGGACTTCGACGGAAAGACGCGCAATTGCGCCGCTTCGCAGATCGTCATCGATCGGAGCCTCAAGGTAAGTAACCAGATCGGCGAACGGTCGGCCAACGCCGATCGGCGGCAGTTGGTTCGGATCGCCGATCAGGATAAGCCTCTGCACATGTGCTAGATCGAGCGCCTCGATGACGGCTACAAGATCATCCATCGTGAGCATCGAGCATTCATCGATGACAACTGTTCTTTCCTTTCGATAAATCTCGCCATCGAACTTCGGCCGCTGACGGGCACCGTCATAGCGCTTGAGGCTGAACAAGAACTGCGCGACGGTCATCGCCGAGGCACTTGCCGCTCTGCTAAGTCGGACGCGCGCCTTCCCCGTCGGTGCGAGCAGCAGAACTCCATCCTTCGTGATCGACTCACACAGCATCAACGCCCCCATGACCGACGTCTTTCCTGTACCCGCGCGTCCCACGAGCACACTGAGACGGCGTGACATCAGCCGATCGAGGGCGATCGCCTGCTCATCCATTGCTTGTCGGTGGCGCTCGTTGTTCTCGTCGTAGACAGCGCCGGCGTCGGAGATCGCGTTGATCAGCAATTGCTTCCAATCAGCCTCGACTGGGGCAGCAGATCGATCCGCGCGCCTGCCTAGAATGGCGCGAAGTCGATCCTCTCGGCTTTTCAGATCGCACAATTGCAGCGCAGTAATTGGTGCCGAATCCAGTTTGAGTCTGACAACCTCGATGACGCCGGCAAGCATGGCTTCATTGGTTACAGGCCAGTCGCTGCCAATGACACAGGGCGGCGAAAGGTCTAGTTCACTCGTACTCTGCAGCGCCTCCGACTCACCCAGCAGCGTATCGCCGTTGTCTGACGCCTTTCTCAAGACCGCGACCAATGCCGCGCGCAAACGCCTTGGGTCGTTCGAGGACCGCACTGCTGAGGGTTCAGGCACCGGATGCCGAGCGGCGATCGTCGCATCTGGCAGCAGACCACGATCGATGACTCCGACTGAGACTGGGCTGTCGTCCCAATCGCCGAGGTCGACCTCGCTCATCCGATAAGGGTTGATCAGGATTTCGGTGTCTTCGACGATGGCCGATGTGCCTTTGCCCCGCGCACTTCGGTCGAACCAGCGCTTGGCTTGCTTCGGCGTCAACGCGAAGCGTGACAGCAGCTTAAGAAGCGCGCGACGTTCGTCCGAGATGCCATTCCACGAACTGCGCACTGCAATCAGATCCGCCTCGTATGCGGGCTGCGGTGGCGGCTGCTTGCCCCGCAGAATTGCATCAAGCGTCTGCCACGGGTCGGCGTCCGGCTTGATTGAACCAGCAGCCATTAGTTCTAGCGTAAGCGCCGTACCGAGTCGCATTCCAAGCGCCTCCATGGCAGGGCCCACCCCCGGGAAAGCACCTCGATCCTTCCAGGCTTGGGCGATCTGCTGGTTCAGCCATTCTTCGCGACGTTCCCACGGTCCCCTCGCAATGCCATGCTCACGAATCTTGCGAACGGACTCCAGACAGCGGACTAGGGTCGACAGTGCGACGTCGGCGGGCGCGATTTCCGCTGCAAAGGAGAATGCTCGAATGTGCGCTGGATCGGCAGGCACCGCAATTTCACGCAGGAGCTGTTCGCGGCGCGCGTCTTCGGCGGAGTCGCCGGTGGGTTCCAGATAGTCGTGGTACGGAAGTAGGAATCCTTCTGTTCCGTCGTGCCGGATCGAGTGGCGGATCTGGATATCCCACATCAATTGCGTGGGCTTATCTTTGTCGGTGACGTCGTAACCCCGCGGCGGCAGAACACGGTTGATCCTTCCTAAGCCCATGACCAGACGCGGGTAAGTGTCGCCGAGTGGCTGCCCTTCCTTGCAGTAGAAGAAAACTAGGGAGCGCTCCTCCGTAAGCCGACTCGCGAAGAGCTTGAGGAGGGCTTCCTGTCGCGCACGACCAAAGACCCAGGGGGAAGAAAATGGTGGCTCTTCGTCTAGCGGGAGCGGCTTCGGCAATCTCGCGTCGATTGCCTCCTGCTCGCTCCTGAGCATCCAGGCGAACGGCACCACAAATGTCGAGAACTCAGGGACCTTGACCGTCGTTGGCTTGAGATGACCGTGCGTCGCAGCGGCGCCTCTCGTTGTCGCATAAGGATGGACAAATTGGCGCGACCACGGCGCATCATTCATGAAGGCGCCAGACTCGGCCTTGCAGGGAGGAAGCTGATTCTGTTCCAACGAGTTCCAGGCACGCCCAGCGATCAATTCTTCGTTGGCGTCAATGCGTTCCTCCCGGATACGATCGAGCGCCACGCAGAACGCATTGCAGGACGGTGCCTTGCACACCGTCCCGTTCCAACGAGCGTCATGCCACGCGATACGTGCAGTCAAATGAAACATGTCACTTCCCTGAATTGATTACTCCGAACTCCGAGCCCGCGAGCCCCCTAGCGGCCATCAGCGTCCCGTTAACTGACTCGACAGTTAGTTCGACGGCTGGCGTCCGAGTTGGGCGACCAAAGCTCGAATGTCCTCCACGCGCCACATCGCTATCCCACCATGCTTGATGGGCTTCGGGAAGCGTCCCGATTTGACTCCGGCGTACCAAGTAGCGCTGCTGACGGGGATCACTCCAGTGATAGCTGGCTGTCCTTTGCCAGCTCTTCGGCCGATGATGTCCCAGATGCGCACGTAACCTTCCGCGGGCAACCCGCTGATGACCGCGGCAGAGGGAACAGAGGCGACCGCTTGCGGAGAGACTGCTGGCGCTAGCTGATTTGCATGCAGTCGCGTGCCGGCCAGTTGCAGGGCGGTGCCGAAGGCTACCAGGGCCGCGCCTAGGTCAAGCAGGACGTCCCCGGAAGTGTTCATGGCCGCCTCATTCGACCTGGGACTCAGTCGCGCGCTCCGCATCAGCCCTCCCCTTCGTCCCCAGTTCTTCTAATGGGAACCAATATCCGTTGCTGACACAAGGCGCGCACTCGCAAAACTTGTCGCGCGGGCCTATAGCGCAATGGTTAGAGCAGAGAACTAATAATCCTTTCGTTCCAGGTTCGAGTCCTGGGCCCACCAACTGAGTGCTGCCGTCCGAAGCTTGGGCCGACTCCCTGGTGGCGGTATTTTTGGCGGTAACCAAAAAACGATGAGCCTTACTTCGCGTTCCATATCAATACGTTAACAGATTTATTAGGGAGTCCTCCGCGCGGCGCAACGTTCCAGGCGGCGACGCTTGGGATGATCGGCTTGCACTTCGGCGCGCACCGCCGTCGCCGCTTCGGCGAACGCCTGCGCCTGCGCCGCCGTCCACGGCGGCGGCGTCATGCACAGGTCCTCGCTGCGGGCGAGCGCACGGTTCAGCTCCTGGCCCTGCAGTTCGCCGAAACGCTTGAGCGCCGGCGCCAGCGCGGCGCGCGCTTCCTCGATGCGGCCCAGGTCGTGCAGGTCCATCGCCCAGCCGAGCCGGTACATGGCCAGGTTGAGATGGTCCGGCGTCGTCGCGGCGGCGGTCTCCACCGCGCGGCGCAGATGCGGCTCGGCGCCGCGCGGGTCGTCGAGGAACAGATGGCGCATCACGCCCAGGTTGAATTCGGAACTGGCCACGCGCGGATGCTTCGGGCCGAATACCTTCAAGCGCACCGCCAGGGTGCGTTCGAACCAGGCCAGCGCGGCGCGGTAATCGTCGCGCGACTGGGCGATGGTGCCGAGCAGGTTGAACACCGCCGCGGTTTCCTCGTGGTCTTCGCCGTACAGGGTGAGGTCGATGCGCAGGGCCTCGGTCGCGGCGCGCTCGGCTTCGGCGTAATCGCCGGCGTCGCGGCGCTGGCGCGCCTGCGAGGCCAGGGCCTTGGCGGCCGCCGGGTCGTTGCCGCGGTCGCCGCTGCGCGTCTGCGGCAACTCGGCGAGCAATTGCGAGCCGCGCTGTTCCTGGCCGGCCGCGAGCAGGGCGCTGGCCCAGCCGCGCCGCGCCTGCGCGCTGCGCGGATCGTCGCGGCCGTACCGGCGCCGGTGCGCGTCGTCGGCGCGCTGCCATTGGGCCAGGGCCAGGTCGAGCTTGCCTTGCGCCTGCGACAGGCGCGCGCGCAGGCGCAACAGGGTCAGCGCTTCGTCTTCGGCTTCCGGCGTCAAGCGCCGCTCGGCCTGGGTCAGAAACGTCTCGGCGCCGGCGTAGTCGGCGCGCAGCAGCGCCGCCTGCGCGCGCAGCGCGTAGGTCCGGCGCAACACCGCGGGCTCGGTGTCCGGCTGCGCCAGACGCAGGCGCAGCGCTTCGGCCGAAAGGCGCTCGGCGGCTTCGTAGTCGCTGAGATTGAATTCGACTTCGGCGATGGCGGCGGTCAACGCGGCGCGCGTCTCCGGGTCGCGGTTCTCCTGCAACCCCTTGGCCGCGCGCGCCAGCAGTTCGCGCGCGCTGGGATCGCGGCCGCGCGCCTGCGACGGATCGGACGCGCGGAACAGATCGACCATGAACGCCGTCACCCGTTCGGACTGCAGCCGCCGCGCCTCGGCGCGGTCGCGCGCCTGCGCCAGTTCGCGCGCCTGCAACACGGTATGGACGACGAATCCGGCGGTCAGCGCCACCGCGATCGTCGCCAGCGCCAGCGGCAGCCGCTGACGCCGCACGAACTTGCCGAGCCGGTACCAACGCTCGCCGCCGCGCGCGGCCACCGGCCGCGCGTGCAGCCACGCGCGCAAGTCGTCGCCCAGGCGTTCGACGCTGGCGTAGCGCTGCTCGGGTTCCTTGCGCAGGCAGCGCGCCAGGATCGCGTCGAGATCGCCCTGCAACTGCCGCCGCAGCGCCTGCGCCGAGGCCGCGCCGCGGGCCTGGGCGATGGCCTGGGCGCGTTCGGGTTCGCGCGCTTCCAGTCTGGCCAGCCGGCGGCTCGCCAGCGGCGCGATTTCGTGGGCGATGGCGCGGGTTAGTTCGGCCGCGCTGCGCTCGTCGGTGTCCAGCGGCAGCTGCCCGCACAGCAGTTCGTACAGCAGCACGCCGAGCGCGTAGACGTCGGTGGCGACGCTGGTCGGCGCGCCGGACACCTGCTCGGGCGCGGCGCTGGCCGGCGAGAAGAACGCCTGCGCGTCGACCGTCGCCGCCGCGCCGGGCGCGACCGCCTTGGCGATGCCGAAGTCGAGCAGGCGCGCGCGGCCTTCGCCGTCGACCAGCACGTTGTTCGACTTCAGATCGCGATGCAGCACCAGCCGGCGGTGCGCGTAGTCGACCGCCGCCAGCGCCTGCAATGCCAGTTCGACCCGCGCGCGCAAAGGCAGCCGGCGATGGTCGCACCACGCCGCGATCGGTTCGCCGTCGACGTATTCCATCGCGAAGTACGGCTGCCCCGACGGCAGTTCGCCGACGTCGATCAGGCGCGCGATGTTGGGATGCTCCAGGCTCGCCAGCAGTTCGCGTTCGCGCCGCAGCCGGCGCTGCACCTGCGGCGCCCACAGCGGCGAGGCGGCGAGCTTGAGCGCGACGCGCTGTTCGCCGTCCTCGACCGCGCGCCGCGCCAGATACACCCGGCCCATGCCGCCGGCGCCGAGCTCGCGTTCGATCACGAACGCGCCGGCGCGCTCGCCGGCGTTCAGGCCGTGGTCGTCGTCGCTCCACAGCGGCGCGGCGCCGCCGCGCCACGGCATGGCCTCGCGGTCGCCGGAGGATTCGGCCTCCATCGCTTCGTGCGCGGCCAGCAGGCGCGCGACCGCGGCGCGCAGGCCGTCGGGGTCGGCGTGCGCGGCGCACACCTGGTCGAGAAAGCCCGCGCGCGCCGCCGCCGGCAGCTCCAGCGCGCGGGCGAACGCATCGGCGGCCTGCGCCCACAGCGCGGTCGGAGTGGTCATGGCGCGGCGCTCAGCCCGGCGATGCGGACAGTTGGTCGTGCAGCCAGGCGCGCGCGAACTGCCAGTCGCGCTTGGCGGTGGGCAGGGACACGCCGATGGTCTGCGCGGTCTCTTCGATGGTGAGGCCGCCGAAGTAGCGCAGCTCGACGCCGCGCGCGGCGCGCGCGTTGATGCGTTCGAGCCGTTCCAGCAAGCGGTCCAGGTCGAGCGCGTCGGCGAGGTCGGCCGACGGCGCGGCGATTTCGTCGCCGGCCTGCAGGGTCACCCGGATCGCGTCGCCGCCGCGCTTGAGCGCGGAGCGCTCGCGCAGGTGGTCGACCAGCAGGCGCCGGATCGCGTGCGCGGCGATGGCGTAGAAGTGGGCGCGGTTCTGGAACGGCACTTCGCGTTGCTGGGCCAGTTCGAAGTAAGCGTCGTTGGCCAGTTCGGTGGCGCGCAAGGTGACCTGCCCGCTGCGCGCCAGCCGCTGCCGCGCGAGCCGCCGCAGCACCGGGTAGATGCAGTCGAGCAACTGCGCTTCGGACTGCGCATCGCCCTCGCGCCAGCCGTGCAACAGTGCGGTGATGTCGGACGGCGGATCGGCGGCGGTCATGGCGGGGGCGACGCCCGGAGGGGAGGCCAGCATAGCGCTTGGCCGCGGCGCCGAGCCATGCGCGCGCAGCCGCGGTTAAGCGCGCGCAACCTCCGTGCGCCGGCGTGCGGCGGGCTTGCCAAGCCGGGCCGGCATCTCCTTCAATGGGCCGGCGTCGCGCGCCGGCACGCGACCGTGGAGCCCCCATGTCCCAGCACGGCCTGCGTCATCCGATCCTGAGCGTCGCTCCGCAGCGGCTGCGTCCGACCCAGATCACCGTCGGCCTGCGCGAAGTCGCCGACAAGCGCGCGCAGTGGCATGCGCTGGGGCGCAAGAAGCGTGCCGCGCTGATCGCCACGCACTGGTTTCCCGGCGTGCTCGGCCCCGGCCGCGAGGTCTATATCGTCGATCACCACCACTTCGGCCTGGCCATGCTCGAAGAAGGCGTGGACCAGGTGCCGGTGATCGTGCAGCGGGATTTTTCCTGGCTCGACCCGGCGACGTTCTGGCGGACGATGGAATTCAACCGCTGGGCGCATCCCTACGACGAGCGCGGCGCACGCACCGACTACGCGGCGATCCCCGACGGTTTGCAGCAGTTGCGCGACGATCCCTACCGCACCCTGGCCGCACGCGTGCGCGAGGCCGGCGGTTGCGCCAAGGACGCGACGCCGTACGCCGAGTTCCTGTGGGCGGATTTCCTGCGCGCGCGGATCGCCGCGAAGGACGCGGCCAAGTCCGGCGCGCGCGCGCTCGAGCGCGCGCTGGCCTTGGCCCACAGCGCCGAAGCCGGCTACCTGCCGGGCTGGAGCGGGTCGTTCGCATGAGCGCGCCCGCGCCCGCCGGCGCCGGGTCGGCCGGCCGCGGCGCCGATGTAGTGGCCGGGCTGGCGATCGCCGGCCTGCTGCTGCCCGAGGCGGTCGCCTATTCCGCGCTTGCCGGCCTGCCCGCGCAGACCGGCGTGTTCGCCCTGTTCGCCGGCCTGCTGGTCTACGGGCTGATCGGGCGCAGCCGCTACGCCATCGTCTCGGCGACCTCGTCCTCGGCCGCGGTGCTGGCCGCGGCGACCCTGGCCGTGGCCGGCCCCGACCCGGCGATGCGCGCGGCCATCGCCGGGTTCCTGACCCTGGCCACCGGCGCCTGCTTCCTGGCCGCCTCGGCGGCGCGGCTGGGCGGGCTGTCGCAGATGATCGCGCGGCCGGTGCTGCGCGGTTTCACCTTCGGCCTGGCCTGCGTGATCGTGCTCAAGCAGCTGCCGTCGCTGCTGGGGTTCCACGCCCGCGCCGGCGACTTCGCGCCGCTGCTGCTGGAACTGCCGCAGCGCTGGCGCGAATGGCAGCCGGCCAGCTTCGCCACCGGCGCGCTGGCGTTGCTGGCGCTGAAGTTCGGCGAACGGTTTCCGAAGCTGCCGGCCAGCCTGTTGGTGATCGCGCTCGGCGTCGCCGCTTCGTCCGCGCTGGCCGCGCACGGCGTGGCGCTGACCGGCGCGATCGCGATCGTCCCGCAGCTCGGCCCGCCCGGCTGGCCCGGCCCGGGCCAATGGCTGACCTGCCTGGAGCTGGCGCTGGCGCTGACCCTGGTGCTGTACGCCGAGTCCTACACCGCGATCCGGGCCTACGCGCTCAAGCACGGCGACGCGGTCGAGCCGAACCGCGACCTGTTCGCGCTCGGCGTCGCCAACGCGGTGTCGGGCCTGCTGCACGGCCTGCCGGTCGGCGCCGGCTACTCGGCGACCTCGGCCAACGAAGCGGCCGGCGCGCGTTCGCGCGTGGCCGGGCTGGTCGCGGCGCTGGCGGTGCTGCTGATGGTCGCCTTCGCCCTGGCCTGGATCGAACGCATCCCGCAGCCGGTGCTGGCGGCGATCGTGATCCACGCGGTCGGCAAGTCGCTGCGGCCCGGGACATTCGCGCCTTACCTGCGCTGGCACCGCGACCGGTTGGTCGCGTTCGCCGCGGTCGCCACGGTGCTGAGCCTGGGCATTCTCGACGGCCTGCTGGCGGCGATCGCCTTCAGCCTGCTGATGCTGCTGCGCCGGCTCTCGCGCCCGCGCCTGAGCGTGCTCGGGCGCCTGCCCGGCAGCCACGACTTCGTCGACACCGCGCTGCATCCGCAAGCCCAGCCGGTGCCCGGCGTGCTGGTGCTGCGGCCGGAGCAGCCGCTGTTCTTCGCCAATGCCGAGCCGATCCTGGCGCTGGCGCGGCAACAGGTGGAAGCGCGGCCGCAGGCGCGCCGGCTGGTGCTGAGCCTGGAGATCTCGCCGGACCTGGACAGCACCTCGCTGGAAGCGCTGAGCGACTTCGACGGCTGGCTGCGCGCGCGCGGCGTGGCGCTGACCCTGGCGCGGCTGAAGGACGGCGTGCGCGCCTTGCTGGAGCGCGTGCAGTTGCCGGGGCAGACGGCGTCGGCGCTGGAGTATTGGAGCGTGGACGATGCGGTCAATGCCGGCATGGAAGCGGACGAGGCCGGCTCCGCCGGATCGGGCTCCGCCGGAGCGGGTGCCATCGAAACGAGTGCCGTCGACGCGGATGCCGTCGGCGCAGCCGCGACCCGGGCCGGCCCCGCCGATGCGGCGCCGCGCACGTGACGGCGGCGCGGCGATGACGGCTCTGGGTGGGTTGCGCGCAATCGTGGCTTCGCTGCTGGCGTGGGTCGCGGCGGCTGCGGCGTTCGTCGCGGCGAACTGGAGCGGCGGCGAACTGGCGGCGCGGCTGGGCCTGCCGCCGGGCGGCGATGCGCGGCTGGGCTGGGACGCGAGCTGGACGATCGCCGCGGCCGCGCTGGCGTTGTGGATCGTGGCGCGCTGGACGCCGGCGGCGCGCGTGCAGGCGATGCTGGCCTGGGGGTCGCTGGCGGCGCTGACGCTGTGGGCGGTGGCGACGCTGGGCAGCGAGTATCCCTCGTGGTTCGATGCGGCCTTGTTGCTGGCGCTGCCGCTGCTGGGCGTGTTGGCCTGGCGCTGGGCGGACGCTTCGCGGCGGATACAAAAGCGTCGGGCCTGAAGGCCCTCGCACAAACATCGCCGCGAATCGCGAGGCCGTGCGCAGGAGACACGTCGCGCCACGCGGCCGCAAGCGCGCGCTCGGCGTCCCGAGCTGCGCAGGCGGACCGGCGCTGCTGCTGGGAGGGCCTTCAGACCCGCCGCTTTCGGTTCAACCGCCGCGCACCCGCCAACGGTCGCCCTCGACCGCGCCGGCGAGAGCGGCGCCGCCGCCAAGGTGCTCCCACAACGGCCGCAACACCGCTTCGGCCTTGAGCAGCGCTTCCTGGAACTCGGCCTGCGGATCCGACAGCCAGGTGATCGCGCCGCCGGCGCCGAACGACACCTCTTCGCCGTCGTAGGCCAGGGTGCGGATGCCGATGTTGAGATCGGCGACGCGGCCGTAGCCGAGGTAGCCGATCGAACCGCAGTACACGCCGCGCGCGCTGCGTTCGAGCCGGTCGATGATCGCCAGCGTGCGCCGCTTGGGCGCGCCGCTGATCGAGCCGCCGGGAAACGTCGCGCGCAGCAGGTCGATCAGGTCGCAGTCCGGGCGCAGCCGCGCTTCGACCGTGCTGACCATCTGGTGCACGGTGCGGTAGCTCTCGATCGCGGCCAGCCGCGGCACCTCGACCGTGCCGCGCACGGCCACGCGGTTGAGGTCGTTGCGCATCAGGTCGACGATCATCAGGTTCTCGGCGCGGTCCTTGGCGGACGCGGCCAGCTCCTGCGCGTAGCGCTCGTCCAGCGCCGGATCCTGCGCGCGGCGAATGGTGCCCTTGATCGGCTTGGTCTGGACCCGGCCGGCGCGGTCGACGCGCACGAAGCGTTCCGGCGACGTGCTCAGCACGCACTGCGCGCCGCTGCGCAGGTAGGCGCCGAACGGCGCGGCGTTGCCGCGGCGCAGGCGCCGGTACAGCGCCAGCGGATCGAGCCGGGCGCGCACGCGGAAATGATTGGTCAGGCAGACCTGGTACGACTCGCCCTCGACGATGGCGCGGCGGCATTGCTCGATGGCGTCGAGGTAATCGTCGTGCCCGAGGTCCATCGCGACGTCGAGTTCGGCCAGGGTCGGCTGCGCAGGCGCGGGTTCCGCCGCGGCGTCCGGCAGCGCGCGCAGTCGCGCGACGGTGTCGTCGAGCCAGCGCTGCGCGGCGTCCGCGCCGGCTTCGTCGGCCACCGCCAGCGCCCAGGCGCGGCCGCCGGCATGGTCGAAGGCGAGGAAGCGGCGCGCGCGCATCCACACCGCATCGGGCGCAATGGCGGCGTGGCCGCGTTCGCCGTCGAACAGGGCCTTGGCTTCGTAGCCGAAGTAGCCGACGTAACCGCCGCGGAATTCGAACGGCAGGGTTTCGTCGGCCGCGGCGATGTCGCGCGCGAGTTCGGCGCGCAGTTGCGCCAGCAGCCGTTGTCCGGCCGACAAGGCCGCATCGTCGTCACCGACGCGGTACTGCAACACGTCGCCGGGGTCGGCGGCGCCCATGAACGAACAGCCTGGGTCTTCGGCGACCTGACTGTCGAGCCAGAACGCGTGCGGCGACTGCGCGTAGCAATGCGCGAACACGGTTTCCGCGTCGGGCGCGGGATCGAGCGCGCGCAGCCACACGCGCAACGCGGGCGCGGGCGCGGGCGGCGCGGATGCGGATGCGGATGCGGATGCGGGCGATTCGGGCGCGCAAGCGGGTACGCTCGCGGGCGCAGCCGCGGCGGCTTCGCGCCAGCCGACCGTCGCGCCGCCGCGATGGCGGCGGACCAGATCGCGGAAGTTGCCGATCATCGCCAGACCGTGCTCGCTCAGCACCGACTCGGGATGGAACTGCACGCCCCACTGCGGCCGGCGCAGGTGGCGCAAGGCCATGATGACGCCGTCCTCGCTGTGCGCAGTGGCTTGCAGCTGCGCCGGCAGCGGCGCGGCGGCGATCAGCGAGTGGTAGCGGATCACCTGCAACGGCTGCGGCAAGCCGGCGAACAACTCGCGGCCGTCGTGGCGCAAGCGCGCCGGGCGGCCGTGCACCGGCTCCGGCGCGTGGGCGATGCGGCCGCCGTTGGCGTGCGCGATGGCCTGGAAGCCCAGGCACACGCCCAGCAGCGGCAGCGCCGAAGCCTCGATGGCGCGGCGCGACAGTCCCAGGTCGGCGGCGCGCACCGCGCTGCCGGGGCCCGGCGAGACCACGACGCAGTCGTAGCGCGCATCGGCCTGCAACTCGTCCCAGTCGGCCGCGTCGTTGCGCAGCACCTGCGGCGCCTGGCCGAACGCGCGGCCGATCAGGTCGGCGAGGTTCCAGGTGAAAGAGTCGTAGTTGTCGATCAACAGGCAACGCATGATCCGCACATTGTGTAACAAAGCTGCGGGGACGCGGTGGTACGGCAACGCCCTGCGGGCACAGCGCAGTCGCCCGGCCGCATCGGCGCGGCCGTCGCGCGAGGCCGGGCGGCCGGCGTTTCCCGGATTCGGGCCCGGTTCGGGCCGGGGCTCAGGCCGGACGCGGCAGCCAGACCAGGCTCAGCACGCCGCCGTCGGCATCGAAGCGATAGTGCGCAGCGAAGCGCTGGCCGCGGCGGACCTCGGCGGCGAGGTCTTCGGCGCAGACGAACTCAAGCCGCTGCGGCTCGACCCGGGCCAGCCGCATCGCCTCGAAGCCGAACACCCGCCGCACCTGCGCGAACAGCGCCTTGTACAGGCTCTCCTTGGCCGAAAACACCGCGCCCAGGCCGGCGGCCGGGTCGGCGAAGCCGAACTCGATCAGCGCCCACTCGGCGGCGTCGACCACCACCGCGCGGATGTCTTCGGCGCGGCGCGCGTCCATCGGCCGCTCGATGTCCACGCCGAGGCCGAGCGCGTCGGCGGCCGGCACCGCCACGCACAAGGCGCGATCGCCGGCGTGGGTGATCGAGGCGGCCACGCCCGGCGGCCACAACGGTTCGCGATCGCGGCCGATCGCGACCGTCGCCGCCAGCGCGCCGATCCGCGCCAGCGCGCGGCCCGCGCATACGCGTCCGGCGAGGAATTCGCTGCGGCGTTTGGGCACCGCGCGCTCGAGCTGCGGCGCGAACGCGACCGCATGCTCGGCGAACAGTTCGTCGCGATACGCGGCCACGTCGAAGCGGCAGGCGTGGCCGCCGAAACGGCGGCCGAAGGCCTCGACTTCGATATCGCCGGCCTCGCACAGGAATCGCGACGGCGGACGCGGCGGTTCGGGGCGGATGGCGGCCGGCGCGTCGGCGGTCATGGGTACGGGAGCGAGGAAGGGGGCGACAGAATCGCACAGGCGCCGTCGTGGCGCCGGTACCGCGGTCGCGGGAACGGCGGGGCAGTGACGACGCCTCCTGCAGAACGTCATCCCGCACATGACCGCGGGTGGGTTTCGTCGCGTCTCGTCCGGGTCGTCATCCGCGCGAACGCGGGGATCCGGAGACTTCGGCGTCCTGTCTGGATGAAGCCCTGGATGCCCGCCTTCGCGGGCATGACGTTATGGTTTTCGCGGCGTCTCTTGCAGAACGTCATCCCCCGCGAATGCGGGGATCCAGAGACTTCAGCGTCCTGCCTGGATGAAGCCCTGGATGCCCGCGTCCGCATGACGGTTGTGGCTTTCGCGGCGTCTTTTGCAGAACGTCGTCCCCGCCGACGCGGGGATGCAGAGACTTGAGCGTCCTGCCTGGATGAAGCCCTGGATGCCCGCCTTCGCGGGCATGACGGCGGGTGGCTTTCGCGGCGTCTCTTGCAGAACGTCATCCCCGCGAACGCGGGGATCCAGAGGCTTCAGCGCGAATTCCGCCACGAGCCCCGAACGCACAACGGCCCGCACAAGGCGGGCCGTTGCGTGACGCACGAACTCATCCCGCCGTCAGTTGACGTTGACCGCGCTCCACGCCCGCGCCAGCGTGTTGTATTCGGCCGAGTTCGCGCCGTACAGCTCGGTCGCCGCCGCCAGCGTCGCCGCGCGCGCCTGCGGGTAGGTGGTGTTGGAGGTGAACTTCGCGGTCAGCGCGCGATACCAGATCTTGCCGAACTTGTCCCGGCCCATGCCGACGATGCCGGTGTCGCCGTTGCAGACCAGCTGCGCCTGGGTCAGCCCCGAGCCCACCGGCACGCTCGCGCCTTCCATCGCCAGGTACGCCAGCCGGTTGCCCACGCCCGAAGTGTAGTGCGGGTTGTGCGCGCCGTCGGACAGCGCCGGGTCGAAGCCGCCGGCGGGATAGCAGTTGAACGACTTGCCGTCGGCGGCCTGGTTGTACATGTCGCGGAAGGCCTTGCCGTCGCTGCGCATCATCTCGCCGATGCGGTAGTCGCCCGGGTCGCGCGCGTTGTTGGCGTAGAACTCGACCAGCGTGCCCATGATGTCCGACGCCGCTTCGTTGAGGCCGCCGGCGTCGCCCGAGTAAGCCAGCTTGGAGGTCGCCGCGGTCACGCCGTGGGTCATCTCGTGGCCGGCCACGTCCAGGCCGACGACCGGGCCGTAGCCGCGCGCGGCGTCGCCGTCGCCGTAGAACATCGAGTTGACCAGCGCCACGTAGGCGGCGTTGGCGCCGGTGGTGGCGCCGGTGGAGGTCTTGAAGTTGGTGTGGGCGTAGCTCTTGATGCCCTTGCCGTCGCCGGCCAGGCCGCTGCGGCCGTGCACGTTCTTGTAGTAGTCCCAGGTCGCGCCGACGCCGTAATGGATGTCCACGGCCAGGGTCGCGCGGTCGCTGACGGCGTTGTTGCCCCAGGCGTTGTCGGCGTCGCTGAACAAGGTCGCCGCACTGGTGGTCGACAGGATGTCGAACAGGTTCGAAACCACCCCGCCCTTGGCGTCGTAGACGCTGCCGTTGCCGCGGGTGGTGTCGATCAGGTCGTACTTGGTCGCGCTCTTCTTGTCGGTGGCGATGCTCAGGTCGCCGTAGTAGAACGACTTGCCGGTGCCGGTGGCCGCGGCGGTCTGGATCAGGTCCTGCACGTCGAGCACTTTGCCGTCGGCGGCGTCGACATAGAACGTCACCAGACCCGAGTGGCGGTCGGTGTCGGCGCCTTGCAGGGTCACTTCGTACGCCAGCACCGGCTGTTTGCCGCGCGCGTACACCACCAGCTCGTTCGAGCGCACCTGATCGACGCGGCCGGAGAAGCGCGCGCCGGCCTCGACCGCGGCGGCGTCCGCGCTCAGCCGCGGCGTCAGCGCCGGACGCTGCGCGCTGCGCAGGCTCAGCAGCGCCTGGCGCAGCTGGCCGCGCTGGCTCTTGACCACCACGTCGCCGCCGATCATGCGCAGGCCGCGGTAGCTGCGGTCGAAGCGCACGTGCTCGGTGCCGTCGGCGTCGACCACCGCGTCGCGGGCCTGGAAGCGGTCGTCGGCGGCGCCCTGCAGCGCGCCGAGATGTTGGGCGATCAGGCCCTGCGCCTGATCCATCGCCAGCGCGCGCGCGGCCGGCGACGCGGCGTGCGCGGCCGGCGCGGCGGCGGCGATGGCCAGGACCAGGGCGAGGCGCTTGGGTGCGTGGAAATGCGAAGTCATCCGGTCTTCCCCTCAAGTGATGCAAGCGCCGGTACGGCCGGCGAACCGTAGCGGCAACGCGGGCCGCCAGGTTCATCTTGAGTCGGCGCGAACGCGGCGGCCGCCACGCGCAAGTGCGGATCGCGCGCCGAATTGCTGGGGGATTTCGCAGTTTCCGCAATCGTCATATGACGGCGGATCGTTCATCGCGTTCACGATGAAAGCGAAGTGCGACACAGGTCCGCTGCGGTTTCGTCCGCAACCGCGCGCGGCGCGGCATGGATGCGCGACGGATGTTTTCGCCCATCGCTCGCGCGGCAGCGCCGAGCCGAGCCGAGGAGGAGGCCTCAGCTTCGACGCTGTGCGATCCGATGCGTCGCGGCCGCGTCGCCGCCGTTCAATCGCCGACGATGACGTGCGGCATGAACCGCGAAGTGTCCTGGGTGATCGGGCCGGCATCCTCGCGGATGCCCATGCCGGCGGCCTGATCGGCGACCACCCAGCTGCCGATCAGCGGATAGTTCGCCTCGCCGTCGGCGCCGTCGAAACGCGGCAGCGGATGCAAGGCCTGGCGAATCGTCGGGCCGTCGTCGTAAGGACCGTCGCTGCGCAAACGCTCGCCGTCCAGGCCGACCAGTTCGATGTTGGCGCCTTCGCGCGAGAACAGCGGCTTGCGCACCCAGCCCGGCGCGAGTTCGCCGGCGTCGGCGTCTTCGAAATGCGCTTCCAGCAGGTTCGGATGGCCGGCGTGGCGCTCCCACAGCAGCGGCAGCACGCCCTTGTTGCTGAGGATCGCCTTCCACGCCGGCTCGATCAGCTGCACGCGCGAGCCGGCCAGCTTGGGGCCGTATTCCTCGGCGAACATCCACTCCAGCGGATACAGCTTGAACAAGGTGCGGATGACCCGGTCGTCGCCGTCGGTGAAATAGCCTTCGCGGCTCAGGCCGATGCCTTCGATCGTCAGTTCCAGGGTCTGCACGCCGGCCTGCTCGGCGCAGTCGCGCAGGTAGCGCACGGTGCCCTGGTCCTCCAGCGAGCCTTCGACCGCGGCGAAATGCACCGGCGTGGCGATGCGGCCGTCGCGCGCGAGCGCGCCGAAGGTTTCGATCAGCAGTTCCTGGATGCGGTTGTACTGGTCGCTGCGCTCGCCCAGTTCGCCGCGGGCGATGTTCTGCTCCAGCCACAGCCACTGGAAGTACGCCGCCTCGTACAGCGAGGTCGGCGTGTCGTAGTTGAGCTCGTAGAGTTTGGCCGGGCCGCGGCCGTCGTAGGCCAGGTCCATGCGCCCGTACAGGTGCGGTTCGCCGCGGCGCCAGGAATCGGCGATCCAGTCCCAGTACTCGCGCGGAATCGCCAGCCGCTCCAGCAACGCCTCCGAACCGACGACTTCGTCGACCAGGGCCATCGCCATGTCGTGCAGCTCTTGCGTGGGCTGCTCGATGTCGTCCTCGATCTGGCGCAGGCCGAACGCATAGCACGCGCGCTCGTCCCAGTACGGCGCGCCGTCGATGGTGTGGAAGCGGAAGCCGAGCGACTCGGCCTGTTCGCGCCAGTCCGGGCGTTCGGGTACGACGATGCGTTTCATGCGCGCTCGATGAGGTGGGGATCAGCCGCCGCGGCCGAAGCTGCGGCTACTGCTGCTGGAACTGCTGCTGCGGCCGAAGCCGCCGCGCGCCGCAGCGCTGGAACCGAAGCCCGCGCGCGAGACGGTGACCGCGCGCGCCGGCAGCGCGGTGTCGCCGGCCTTCTTGCCGTAGACGGTGCCGCTGTAGGTGCTGACCTCGCGGCCGTCGGGCTTGAGGTAGCCGCCGCTGCGGTAGTCGCGGTACAGCGGCGACACGCCGCCGACGCGGTAATAGCCGCCGCCACCGCCCATCGCCTGCGACAACGCGTAGCCGATCAGGAAACCGGTCATCGGCGGGATGTAGGTCGGATGCGCGGCCGCGGACTGGCCGGCGAGCGGCTGGCAGGCGCCGAACTGCTGGTTGCACTCCTGCTCGCTCTCGAAGCGCGGCGCGAGCTTTTCGTGTTCGACCAGGGCCTGGCTGTAGGCCTTGTCGCACTCCTCGCGCGAGACTTCGGTCTGCACCGTGCATTCTTCGCGCGAGGTCAGGATCTTGCCGCTGGGATCGTCGTCGCAGCCGGCCAGCACCGCCGGCACGGCCACCGCCATCAGCACCAGCCGCAGGTCGCGCGAGCGCTTGCCGCGCGGCGCAGTGTCGTTCGCAATCTTGGTCATGGCATCGCTCACGGCGTCATCGCGGCGGCGTTGATCAGGCCGACGCTGACCGACACGCCGGCGGAGAACACGCCGGCGCCGATCTGGCCTTCGGTGATCTGCTGCGACAGCTTCGGCGAGACCAGCCGCGCGAGCAGGAACGCGAACAGCTGCACCACCACCGACACCGCGCCCCAGATCGCCGCGTCGACCAGGCTGACCGAGTTGGAGATCGCCGAATGCAGCGGCAGGGCCAGGCCAATCAGGGTGCCGGCGAAGCCGGTCGCGGCGGCGGTGTTGCCGGCGCGGATCAGGCTCAGCTCGCGGTGCGGGGTGATCATCGACACCGCCAGCGCGGCCAGGACCAGCACGCCGATGCCGGTGCCGGCATAGGCGAGGAAGTTGAGGAAGCTGTAGGCGTTGATCGGTGCGTCCATGGGCGGGGTCCTTGCGGTGATGGCGGCGCGAAGCGGCGGCGCGGAAACTCAGGTGATGTCGAGGTCGGCAGTGTTGAGGTCGATGCCGAGCGCGTAGGTGACGACGAATTCGCTGGGGCCGTAATCCTCGGCGGTGACCAACAGGAATTCGTCCCTGTCCAGCTCGGGGATCTCGCGCCTGTACAGCATCGCGTAATGGGTCAGGTCGTCGTCGCGCCGCGGCGGATCGTGCCGGTACAGCACTTCGTCGTAGACCACCGGCGGCACTTTCTCGGCCACGTCGTCGCCGAATTCGCGGTACCAGGTGCGGCCGGCGTATTCGATCGAGGCCGCGCCCAGGTGCGGGTGCTCCTGGATGAAGCGCTTGAACGCGGCCTGGTTCGGCGGGTTGACCGTGTCGTTGAAGACGAAGGCCTTGATGCCCTCGACCTGGCCGTTGGCGGTGCTGACCTGCAGGTAGGCGTCGTCGTCTAGATAGAAGCGGTGCAGGGCGTGGCCGCCCTTGAGGTCGATGTAGCCGTAGCACGGAATGCCCTGGTGGCCTTCGGGCAGGCGCAGGGTCCAGGCTTGCGGGTTGGCGCGGAAGGTCAGCGTGTCGAACGCGACCCGCCCGTTGATGCGCAACCCCAGCGGCAGCTCGTGCGCGAACGGCAGCGCGGGCTTGTCGTCCTCGCGTTTCTTGCCGCCGAACAATCCGTCCAACCAACCCATCCCGATGCCCTCGCGATTCGTTTCTTCAGGCCGCCGCGAGCGACGCCCACGGCAGGCGCGCGCCGTCGATGCGCGCGTCGGCAAGGTAATACAACAACGTGCCCGGCGCGATCTCGACATGATCGGGCGGATTGAGCACCGGCGCGGCGGTGCGGCCGTCGCGGTAGCCGATCCACAGCGCCGCCTCGTTGCGGAACGCCGCGGCCAGCTTGCCCGCGCGCACCGGCGCGGCCGCGGCCGGCACCTGCAAGCTGAATTGGGTCGGCCCGCCGGCGCCGAGCCATTCGCCGGCCACCAGCGAGCTGCCGGCGTCCTGCGCGGCGCGCGCGATCACGTCCACGTGCAAAGGCCGGGTGCATTCCACATGCGGGTAATGGCTGCGCACCAGCTGCGCCACCGCCGCCGATTCGAAGTGGGCGACGATGTGCGCGGACGGTTGTTGCGCCATCACCGCGAACACCGCGGCGAGCGAGCGGTCGTCGTCGGCCGCGTGCACGATCACCCGCGCCGCGCCGGCCAGCGCGGCGCGCTCGTACTCGCCGCAATCGGCGTAGGAATCGACCGCGACGAAGCGGATCTGGTCCGGCAGCGGGTTCTCGGCCAGCCCTTCGGCGACCAGCACGATGCCTTCGTCGTCGGTATTGGCGTCGGCCAGCAGCAGCTGCACCAGCCGCTGCGATTCGCGGCCGTGCCAGCCGATCAGCACGGTGTGGCCGCACAGGTCTTCGTAGCTCATCTTGCCCACCTGATGGCGCTTCCAGAAATTGAGCAGGCCGGCGCTGGTCTTGGCCAGGATCGAGGCGAACAAGGCGATCGCGCCGGGCATCACGAACAGCGCCGCGACCCAGCGGCCCGCGGCGCTGGCGGGCGACAGGTCGCCGTAGCCGATCGTGCTGGCCGTGGTCACGTAGTAATAGACGAACGAATCCCAGCCCAGCAGCTTGGCTTCGCCGGCCGCGGCCAGCAGCAGCCAGGTCAGGCTCATGTGCGCCGCCAGCGCGGCGGCGACCACGCCCCAGCTGATCCGGCGCAGGTGCCCGCGCAGGCTGCGGTAGAGCTTGCCCAGGACGATCATGGCGCGGGCCTGCGGCGTCGCGTGCGCGGCTTCAACATCCGTTTTTCCTGGGAACGGCGCGTCGTGCGCCGGTGTTTCGCGTGGTTTGCGGCGCAGGTACGCGCCCGAAGGCGGGGTTCGCCGCAACGGATCTGTCGCGGTCGCGGCTCGCGCCGCTCCTACAGGGAGCCCATGTAGGAGCGGCGCGAGCCGCGACCGCGAAAATCGGGCTACGGCGCGAGCTGTCCCGCGCCGTAACCGCAAACCCGCCTCAGTCCTTGCGCTCGACCTTGTCGGCCTCGCGCACTCCCGCCGCCGGCAGCGCCGCCGGCTCGTGGCTCAGCTGCTGCACCGGCTTGTCGCGGAAACGCTCCAGGATGTTGTCGACGCTGGTCGATTCCGGCAGCAGCCCGGCCGCTTCCAGGCGCTTGTTCAGATCGCCGTCGCCGCTTTCCGACTCCAGCTGCGCCGCCGCTTCCAGGCGCGCGCCGCGCTCGGCCTGGCGCTGCTGGATGCGCTCGAGCGAATCCAGCGCGGTGGTGACCTTGCCATTCGCGCCGGAGTGGCGCGAGGCGACCGCGGTCTGCGCGCGCTGCACCGCCTCGGTGGCCTTGACCGTGTCGACCTGCTGCTTGACCCGCGCCAGCTTGCGCTCGGTCGCGGTGATCGCGGTCTTGAGCTGGTGGATGCTGGCATCGAAGCTGTTGATCGCCTGCTCGTCGTTCTTCAGGTCGTTCTCGACCGCGGCCAGGCGCTCGGCCACTTCGCGCGCGAGCTGCTCGTCGCCCTTGCGCAGCGCGCCAGCGATGTAGGTCTCGTACTCGGCCTTCTTGACGAAGCGGTCCTTGCTGCGGTTGGCCTGCAGCTGGCGCTGCGCCATGACCTTGGTCAGTTCTTCCTTGGAACGCGCCAGCTCGGTGCCGGCGTCGCGGATTTCCTGATCCAGGATCTTCAGCGCGTTGGCGTCGACGACGGCCTGGCCGGCCTCGTGCGCGGTGCCGCGGAACAGGGTCAGGATCTTCTGCAGGATGCTCATGCGCTCACCAGATAGGACTTGAGGGCTTCCACCGCGTCGATCGCGTTGTCGGCCAGGGTGCGGATTTCCAGCTCGATCTGCTCGGCGCTGGAGTCGGGCGCCATCTCGCCGAACACGATGTAGACGTCGCGGTCGTTGATGGTGGTCAGGCCCAGGTTGGACAGCGGGTTGATCGGGTTCAGGCGCAGGCAGGCCTCGTTGAAGCCGGCCACGTCGCGCACCTGGCCGGATTCGACCAGCGGGGTGGAGACGAAGATCTCGCGGTCGGTCAGGGCGATGGTGATGCCCAGATCGCCGCTCTCCGGCAGGGTCACCTGGATCGCGCCGTCGGCGGTCGGCACTTCCTCGACGTTTTCGGCGCCGAAGGTGGCTTGCAGGCGGGCGATCAGTTCGTGCGTGGTCCAGCGGGACATAGGGCGGTCCTTGAGGGGGAGTCCTTGAAAGACGGGTGCGGCGCGGGCGTCCGGATCGCAGGGGCGCGGCGCGGGCGGCGCCCGGGGGCCCGCCGCGATCATCGTCCGTGACCGTGCTCATGGAACGGGAAGGTTATAGGGGCGGCCGCGGGCCGGCGCAAGGCGCACAAGTCGCAGGACCGCACCCCCATACGCGGCGCAAAGCCTGCAACGGCGGGCCTTCGCGCATTCCGCGCACGCTCGCGCCGGAGCCGGCCGCGCGGGCCGGGCTTTGGGCTAAACTGTCCGGCGGAACTACCCGACCGGCATTCCCGGTCCGCGATTGCGCCCTGGTGGCGGAAGGCGGGCCGCCCCAGGGCGGGTCCGTGCAGCGGTCGCGCCGAACCCCGGTGGCGGCCACGTCGATGGCTCGATGCGCCCCCGGGCGGGGCGCACGCAATAGGTGGACCGTGCGCAATTACGACCTTGAATTCCTGAAGAAATTCTCGATGGTGATCGGCTTCCTGATGCTGGTGACCCTCGGCCTGATGATCGCGGCCTATTTCGTCCACAAGCAGCTGCCGCAGGAGATCGATCCGCGCGCGGCCGCGCGCACCGAGAACCGCATCGCCCCGACCGGCGCGGTCTACGCCGGCGCCACCGGCGCGGCGGCGCAGCAGGCGGCCGTGGCCGCGGCGGCGGCCAAGGCGGCCTCGCAGGTCGCTTACGGCGGCACCAAGGACGGCAAGGTGATCTTCGACAGCCTGTGCGCGGGCTGCCACAAGTCCGGCGCCGGCGGCGCCCCGACCCTGGACGCCTCGCATTGGTCGGCGCGCATCCCCAAGGGCAAGGACACCCTGCACAAGCACGCCATCGAAGGCTTCACCGGCACGTCCGGGATCATGCCGCCGAAGGGCGGCAACCCGGCGCTGACCAACGAGCAGGTCGCCGCGACGGTCGATTGGATGCTCAGCAACATCAAGTAAGCCGCTGCGCTCGCGCACGGCTGCACGAACCGCGCCGCCTTCGGGCGGCGCTTTCGTTTGCGCTGCCGGCGTTGCCTGCACGGCGCCGGCACCCCGCCATCGGCCCCGACCGGCGGCGACGTTGCCGCCAGACGGCACACGACGATCCGCAATCCGGGTGCGGATAATGGCCGCTCATTCGACACCGAGCCCGCCATGACGCGCATCCGCCCTGCCCTCGCCTTCGCGCCCTGCCTGCTGCTGGCCGCTTGCGCCAGCGCGCCGCATGCCGATCGCAGCACGCTCGCGACGGTGCCGATCGGCACGCTGCAAGCCGCCGCCGGCGCCGCCGCGCCGGTGCGCGTGGCCGGCGTGGTCACCGCCGCGCTGCCCGGCGCCGACGGCCAGCCGGGCTGGCTGCTGCAGGACGCCGGCGACGGCGACGCCACGACCTCGGATGCGATCTGGGTGCTCGGCCCGGCCGCCGCCGCGCTGACGCCGGGACAGACCGTCGAAGTCGCCGGCTCCGTGCGCCGCGCCGCGCTGCCGGTCGGCGGCAAGGGCGGCGCCGGCAAGGGCAACGCCGACACCTTGCTGGCGATCGACGCCGCCCAGGTCGAACCGCTGCGGTCGCGCGCGCTCGACAAACGACTGCGCGCTCTGACTCCGAGCGTCGTCAGCGCCGCGCCCGACTGGCGCGCGCTGGCCGGCATGCGCGTGCGCATCGCCGCGCCGCTGACCCTGGCCGACCGCGACCGCGAACGCGGCACCGTCGAAGCCGCCTTCGACGGCCCGCTGTGGCAGCCGGGCGAACGCGCCGCGCCGGGCAGCGAGGCCGCGCGCGCGGTCGCCGCCGACAACCTGCGCCGGCGCCTGACCCTCAGCGGCGACGCGCTCGGCGAGGCGGCGTATGCCGCGCGCAGCGGCAGCCGCCTCGACGCGCTGCAAGGCATCGCCCTGCCGCGCAACGGCCGTCCCGGCCTGCGCCTGGAGCGCGCGCCGCAGCTGCAGGCGGCGCCGCGCCCGCAGCAGCCGCCGCGGGTCGACGGCAGCCTGCGCATCGCCGCGTTCAATCTGGAAAACCTGTTCAACGGCGACGGCCGCAGCGGCGGTTTCCCGACCCCGCGCGGCGCCCGCAGCGAAGCCGAGTTCCACGCCCAGCTGGCCAAGCTGGTCGAAACCATCCACGCGATGAACCCGGACGTGGCCGCGCTGATGGAGCTGGAGAACGACGGCTACGGCCCCGATTCGACCCTGGCGCAGCTGGTGTCCGCGCTCGACCGCGCCGACGCCGCCGATGGCGGCGCCCAGGACTGGCGCTACGCCGCGCCGTGCCGGCAACCGTGCGCGGCGGCCATGCGCGGCCCCGGCGGCGACCTGATCCGGGTCGGCCTGATCTACCGCGGCCAGCGCGTGGCCGCGCGCGGGCTCGCCGCGACCCTGACCCAGGGCCCGTTCGGCACCCACTCGCGGGTGCCGATGGCGCAGGCGTTCCAGGCGCTCGGCGCCGGCGGCCGGCGCGGCCCGGCGTTCGTGGTCGCGGCCAACCATTTCAAGTCCAAGGGCTGTCGCGACGCCGAAGGCGGCGACCGCGACCAGGGCGACGGCGCGGCCTGCTGGAACGCGCTGCGCAGCGATTCGGCGCGGCGCCTGGACGCGTGGCTGAAGACCGACCCGACCCGCAGCGGCGGCCAGCTGACGATGATCGTCGGCGACCTCAACGCCTACGCCCAGGAGCAACCGCTGCGCGAGCTGTACGCGACCGGCTGGCAGGACGCGTTCGCCGCGGCCAAGGTCGCCGCGCCTTACAGTTATGTCTACGACGGCGAACTCGGCCGGCTCGATCACGCGCTGCTGTCGCCGGCGCTCGCGGCGACGTTGCGCGGCGCGGCCGAGTGGCACACCAACGCCGACGAACCCGAGAGCGCGGGTTATCGCGCCGGCGGTGCGGGCCCGTGGCGCAGTTCCGATCACGATCCGGTGTTGCTTGGGTTCGATCTGATGCCGCGATAAAGCGCGCGGCGATCGGAGCTGAAAGCGTCGGGCCTGAAGGCCCTCGCACAAAAGCCGAGGCCTTGCCGCAGCAGCCACGGCTCTCCTACAGAAGCCGACAGGCTGTGGTGGGAGGGCCTTCAGGCCCGACGCTTTCAGCTCCGACGCGACAAACCGGCCATCCGGACCGCACCGATGTGCCCGCCTTGGCCGCGGCCGCCGCGCACACGCCGCCGTAACACCCGCTGCGCGCCGCCCCGTATCATGCGCGGCATGAGCACCCCCGCCTTTCCCAGCGACGCCAGCGCCGCGCTGACCCTGGCCGGTCCGGCCGGGGCGATCGAAGCGATCGTCGAAGCGCCCGAAGCGCCGCCGCGCCCGATCGTCGCCATCGTCTGCCACCCGCTGCCGACCGAGGGCGGGACCATGCACAACAAAGTCGTGACCATGGCTGCGCGCTCTTTGCGCGAATGCGGCGCGGCCACGGTGCGCTTCAACTTCCGCGGCGTCGGCCGTTCCGAGGGCGAGTTCGACCAGGGCGACGGCGAATGCGACGACCTGCGCGCGGTCGCCGCGTGGGTGCGCGCGCAGCGCCCCGACGCGCAGCTGTGGCTGGCCGGTTTCAGCTTCGGCGCTTATGTGTCGCTGCGCATGGCCGACGAACTGCAACCCAGGCTGCTGCTGTCGATCGCGCCGCCGGCCGGGCGCTGGGACTTCGACCGCATCGCCCCGCCGAGCGGTTACCCGTGGATCGTGATCCAGGGCGAGGCCGACGAGATCGTCGATCCCGAAGCGGTCTACGCCTGGATCGGCGGCCTGCGCCAAGCGCCCGAGCTGGTGCGCATGCCCGACACCTCGCACTTCTTCCACCGCCGCCTGATCGACCTGCGCGGCGCGATCAAGAACTCGGTGCGCCCGCACCTGCCGCCGCCGATCGACGGCAGCGCCGAACCCGACGCCGGCGACGCCACGCCCGTCTGAACCCGACCGACCAGGACGCTTCCCCCATGCGCCTTCCCCTCCGCCTGGCGCTGCCGCTGGCCGCCGCGCTCGCCGCGGCCGCGCTGCCGGCCGCCGCCGCCGGCATCGACTGCGGCAAAGCCAAGAGCCGCAACGAACAAGCCATCTGCACCGACCCGCTGCTGCGCCAGCGCGACGGCGAACTCGCCGGCGCCTACGCCGCCGCGCTCAAGGCCAGCGACTACCGCGGCGAACTCAAGAAAGACCAGCAAGCGTGGTTGCGCGAACGCGACCGCTGCGACGGCCAGGTGCGCTGCCTGCGCATGGCCTATGTCGGCCGCCTGACCGAGCTCAAGCCGGCCGCGGTCGCGGGCAAGTTCGACTGGGCCGGCGAGTGGACCCGCAGCGACGGCACCGCCACGCTCGCGCTCAAGCCGGCCGGCGACGACCGCTACGAACTGGAGCTGCAAGCCAGCTCCGGCGCCAACACCGGCCTGCTGTCGGGCCGCGCGCGCAAGGCCGGCGACAGCGAGATGGCGTTCAAGGGCCAGGGCGACAACGCCGCCTGCGAACTGACCTTCCACCGCTTCCACCGCCAGATCCAGATCGAGCAGCAGCACACCGGCAGCGACTGCGGCGCCGGCATGGGCGTGCATTTCAGCGGCCGCTACCTGCCCGGCCTGCCGGCCGCGGTGGCGACGACCCACTGGACCCTGCTCGACCTGGGCGTGGTGCTCAAGCCCGAGGACGACGCGCGTTTGCGCACGCTGATCGGCGACGATTACGACGCCCTGGTCGAACGCCTCGATGTCACCGACACCCGCCGCGACGAAGAACTCAAGGCCCAGGTCACCAACGGCTACGTGCGCGGCGTCGCGGTCGACATGCGCGCTTTGCTGATCCAGGCCGACGACGGCCGCCAGTGGGCGGCGATCCGCTCCGAAGACAAGCAGGGTCACGCCGAACTGCGCTACTACAGCAGCGATCCGGCCTGGACCGGCAAGCTGCCGGCGGCGGTCGACGCCTGGTCGGACGGTTACCAGGAACAGGTGCCGGTGCGGCTGATGTCGGCCGGCGGCCGCGTGCTGAAGCCGTGAGCGCGCATCCGCGCGCCGAAGCGGCGACGACGCCGTCGCAGGCCTACGCCGCCGGCGTCGCCCGCGGCGACTGGGGCGACGATGCGGCCCAGCATCCGGCGCTGCGCGAGCTCGACCGGATCCAGGCGCAGCTGATCGACGCGCCCGAACCCGGCCTGTTCGACCGCCTGCGCGGCAAGCCGCGCGAAGGCGTGCGCGGGCTGTATCTGTGGGGCGGGGTCGGCCGCGGCAAGACCTTCCTGATCGACCTGTTCTACGAACAGCTGCCGATCCGCGAGAAGCGCCGCACCCACTTCCACCGCTTCATGCGCGAAGTCCACGCGCAGCTGCGCGCGCACGCTGGCCAGAGCGACCCGCTGGCCAAGATCGCGCGCGAATGGCGCGACAGCCTGCGGGTGCTGGTGCTGGACGAGTTCTTCGTCATCGACATCGGCGATGCGATGCTGCTCGGGCGCCTGCTCGAGCGGCTGTTCGCCGAGGGCGTGACCCTGGTCACCACCTCCAACATCGACCCGCCGAACCTGTACGCCGACGGCCTGCAGCGCGACCGCTTCAAGCCGGCGATCGCGCAGATCCAGGCGCACTGCCAGGTGCTGCTGCTCGACAGCCAGCAGGATTACCGGCTGCGCGCGCTGACCCGCACGCCGGTCTACCGCGCGCCGCTGGACGCCGAATCCGAGCCCTGGCTGGCCGCGCGCTGGAAGGAGCTGTCGGCCGGCTGCGCGCCGGAAACCGGGCCTTTGCGCATCGACGACCGCGACATCCCGGTGCGCGCGCGCGCCGACGGCCACGCCTGGTTCGACTTCGCCGCGCTGTGCGAAGGCCCGCGCGCGGCCAGCGACTACATCGAGATCGCGACCGAATACCACACCGTGCTGCTCGGCGGCATTCCGCTGTTCGACGGCCGCAACGACGACCCGGCGCGGCGTTTCGTCAACCTGATCGACGAGTTCTACGACCGCCACGTCAACCTGGTCTGCACCGCCGCCGATGCGCCGACCGCGCTGTACCGCGGCGAGCGCCTGACCGGCGCGTTCGAGCGCACCGCCTCGCGCCTGATCGAGATGCAGTCGGCCGAATACCTCGCGCGCGAGCACCGCGGCTGAGGCGCAGCCGACCGGCGGCGCGCGCCGGCTGGCCGCTGCGCGCGGCGTTCGCCGTCGGCGGCGGCGGCGGCGGTGAAGAGCGCGTGCAGCCGCACGCCGCAGATCGCGACGCAACGCCGTGCTTTCGTGCCTTTCCCTGCCGGTTTTCGCCGCGCAGGCGGCGCCCGCGTTCGCGCAACGGCGCGCAAAGGCACACATCCGCGCCGCCGCGTGCGCGTTCGGACCCGCCCGCGACTGAATGCCGCCGCGGCGTCGCCGCAGTCGTCGTCGCCGCGCATGCGCCGCGCGCGCAAAGTTTCGCTGCGCCGCCGCACGAATCGCCGAACACGCTGTTTTCAAGGGGTTTTATCCACTTCCGCCGCAGCCGCGGCGGCGTCCGCGGCGGCGCCGAATTCCGCACGGCGCCGGGGTTTTTCCGTGCGCGCCGCCGCGATCGGACGCGCGCGGCTGAAAAACCCGCATTTTTTTACGCCAAAGCTCTTGGCGACGCGGCGGGCTTGCCCTACATTCCGCCTTGCCGAGGGGTTATCTAGGCAACCCATCCATCCAACGCCGTACTACCGGAAAACACTATGGCTACGAAAAAGACCGCTGCAAAGAAGAAGGCCGCGCCGAAGGCCGCCGCCAAGACCGCCGCTCCGAAGCCGATCAAGGAAGTGCTGAGCAAGTCGGGCCTGGTCGCGCACCTCGCCGAAACCACCGGCGTCGTGGCCAAGGACGTCCGCGCGATCCTGGGCGCTCTGGAAGGCGCCGTGCACGCCTCGATCAACAAGAAGGGCGCCGGCGCGTTCACCCTGCCGGGCATCCTGAAGATCACCGCCGTCAGCGTCGCCGCCAAGCCGAAGCGCAAGGGCATCAACCCGTTCACCAAGGAAGAGCAGTGGTTCGCCGCCAAGCCGGCCACCGTCAAGGTGAAGGTGCGTCCGCTCAAGAAGCTCAAGGACGCCGCACTCTGATCCTGCGGATGCGGCGCGCTTCGGCCCGCCGCATCGTCTGCTTGCCGGACGCCGCCTTTGGGCGGCGTTCGCGTTTTTGCGGTTCGCGATTTCGCCGCGCCGATTCGACGCCGACGCCGCGCATCGGCATTGCGCCGCCTGCCGGATACGCACGCGGCAAACGGCTCCGACAAGCCGTCATCCCCGCGGAAGCGGGGATCCAGGGCCTGATCGCGGCATGACGGCGAAGTCTCTGGATTCCCCGCTTTCGCGGGAATGACGATCGCAGAGGTCGCCGATAAAAAATGAACAGGCTGAAGCCACCCGCACGGCACGTCGCAAACGCGGACGCCGTGGCATAGTGCGCGCATTCGCCCGGAGTTACCTCGTGGATCCGATCAGCCTGGAAGACTTGGCCTTGCTGGACGTACTGCAGCGCATCGACCAGGGACACCCACTGGGCACCCACTCGCGCACCTTGCACGAACGCCTGATCGACGCGGCGCTGGCGCAGGCCGACGACGACGGCGCGCTGACCCTGACCGACGCCGGCGTGGAGCGCTGCAAGTCGCTGCGCCACCGCGTCGCGGCGGATGCGGAAGCCGCGCAGGTGCTCAAGGAGCGCGAGGACGCGGCGCAGGAAACCTGAGCCCATTGATGCACCGGCCGTTATACGGCTTTGCGGTATCGGGTTTTTCGTTCGCCGATTAAATCGATGAGGCGACGCGGCGGCGGCAAGGGTTCGTCGTTGCATCATTGTCGTGGTCGCAGCTTGCGCAGCTCCTACAGTCGCTGCGGCCAGCGTCTTTTGATCTTGCCGTTGCGTTTCGCTCCCCCCGCCGCCGCGAACTCGCCACAGGCAAACACAGACCCGAAGGGCGCGCGCATGGATGCGCGCGTGCGGGACCGGGCCAGGATGGCCCTTGTCCCGCATCCCTGCGCAAGCCACGAACGATAGTGGCTCTTGATTCGAAACAGGAAAGCGCCTTTCTTTGGTTACTTTCTTTGGCAAGACAAAGAAAGTGACCCGGCCGCTTGCGGACGGAAGCTGTTGATCGCCGCTTGTCTTCACTCGTAGCTCAAGCAAAGACGAAAGCAACAACCGAGCGCGATCAAACACCCACAACTGCATAACGAAACTTTTCGCAACGCCGCCGCAACCCCCTACACAAAGAAACATCTCACCCCTTGCCGACCCCCGCCCCACCCCCGATATCCAGAATTCCGCCGCCTCCGCCACACCGCGCATGACGACGCCTTTCGAGCACCACCTGGCCTTGTGGACCCTCACCCCCGACGGCCCACCGATCCACACCCACAGCAGCGACGTGCTGCCGGTGCGCTGGAACGACCAGCCGGCGATGCTCAAGATCGCCCGCGAAGCCGAGGAGAAAAAAGGCGGCCTGCTGATGAACTGGTGGAACGGCGACGGCGCCGCGCGCGTCTACGCCGACGACGGCGAAGGCGCGCTGCTGCTCGAACGCGCCTGCGGGCCTCGTTCGCTGGCGCAGATGGCGCGCAACGGCCAGGACGAGGAGGCCACGCGGATCCTGTGCGACGCGGTCGCGCGCCTGCATGCGCCGCGCCCTGAGCCGCCGCCGCCGGGACTGGCGACGCTGCGCGAATGGTTCGCCGATCTGCCGGTGTACGCGGCCAGCCACGGCGGCGTGCTGCGGCGCTGCTGGCAGGTCGCGCAGGAACTGTTCGACGATCCGCGCGAACACGTGCCGCTGCACGGCGACATCCACCACGAGAACGTGCTCGACGCCGGCCCGCAGCGCGGCTGGATCGCGATCGATCCCAAGCGCGTGGCCGGCGAGCGCGGTTTCGACTACGCCAACCTGTTCACCGACCCGGACGGCGAAACCGCGCTGGCGCCAGGCTATTTCGAACGCCGGCTGGCGCTGGTGACCGAACTGGCGCAGATCGAGCGGCGGCGGATGCTGCAGTGGATCGTCGCGTTCCAGGGCCTGTCGGCGGCGTGGTTCCTCAGCGACGGCGAGCAGCCGGACAAGGAGTTCGCGATCATCGGCAAGGCCTTGAACGAGCTGGATCGCGTTTGAGACGGTTGCGGTACGGCGGAAGCGCCTGATTTTTCGCCGATGGGTTTTCGCGAACTGAAAGAAAAGCGTCGGCCTGAAGGCCCTCCCACAAGTGCCGGCCGGGCCTTTCCGATTCGGCTACAAGAATCCAAGCTCTGCGGTCGAGAGGATTTCGAGGACTGAGGGAAAAGCGCCGGGCCTTAAGACCCTCCTACAAAAGCGGCCGAGACTGCGGACGCTTTTGTGGGAGGGTCTTCAGGCCCGACGTCTTCCGACCCGATCGCGACGCCGCCGCTTACTGCGCCGCCCGCTCCCACCCGCCGCCGAGCGCCTTGTACAGATTCACTTCTGCGATCAATGCATCGCCCTGCAACTGCAACGCCGTCAGCTCGGCATTGAACAGATTGCGCTGCGCGTCGAGTTCTTCCAGGTACGAGGCATAGCCCTCGTTGTAGCGGTTGTGCGCGATGCGCAGCGCATCGGCCAGGGCGCGCTGCTGTTGCAGCGCCTGGTCGCGCTGTTCGCGCAGGTGGCCGATCGCCGCCAGCGCGTCCTCGACTTCGGCGAACGCGGTCAGCACGGTCTTCTGGTAGCCCAGCACCGCCTGGTCGCGGCGCGCGGCGCTGGCGCGCACGCCGGCGCGCAGGCGGCCGGCGTTGAACAGCGGCGCCAGCACGCTGCCGCCGACGCTCCACACCCGGATCGGATCGCCGTGCAGCAGGCTCGATTCCAGGCTGCCGATCGAACCGGTCAGGCGCAGCGACGGCAGCAGCTGCGCGCGCGCGGCGGCGAGGCTGGCGTCGCTGGCGGCGATCTGCGCTTCGCCCTGGGCGATGTCGGGACGACGGCGCAGCAACTGCGAGGGCACGCCGGCCGCCGGCAGCGCGGGCGCGGCGATCTGCGCCAAAGCGCGGCCGCGTTCGATCGCCTGCGGGGCGCGGCCGAGCAAGACCGACAGCGCGTCTTCCTGGCGCCGGATCGCCAGCTCCAGCTGCGGCACCACCTGCGCGGTGGCGCGGTACTCGGCCTGCGCCTGGGCCAGTTCCAGGCGCGAGGTGTAGCCGGTGTCGTAACGGCGCTGGGCCAGCTTGAGCGCGTTTTCGCGCGAGGCCAGGGTGCGCCGGGCCACGTCCAGGCGCGCGTCGCTGGCGCGCAGGCCGATGTAGCCCGAGGCCGCCGCCGCGGCGACGCTCAGGCGCACGCTGTCGGCGCCGGTCTGGCTGGCGAGCAGGTTGGCGCGCGCGGCCTCGGTCAGCGAACTCAGCCGGCCCCATAAGTCGACTTCGTACGCGGCCTGGAACTGCGGCTGGCTGACGGTCGACAGGTTCGGCCGCCCGGTCGCGGCGCCGACGCTGCGCGAACGCGTGGCGCTGCCGGCCAGATCCAGCGTCGGCCATTGCTGCGCGCCCTGCGCGTCGAGCAGCGCGCGCGCTTCGGCCACGCGCGCCGCGGCCAGGCGCAGGTCGGTGTTGCGTTCCAGCGCGGTGTCGACCAGCCGGGTCAGCGCCGGGTCGTTGTAGCCGCGCCACCAGTCGCGTTGCACGGCGACGCCGGCGCCGGGCGCGTCGCGCCATTGCGGCGGCGCCGCGTCCATCGCCGGCGGCGGGGCGACGCTGACGCAGGCGCCGAGCGCGGCGGTCGCCGCGGCGAGCGCGACGAGGCGGGCGAAGTCGCGCAGCGGGTTCATCGCGCCGGCGCCTGGGCGTTCGGCTGCGGCGGGTTCGCGGGCGCGCGCGCGGCGGCGTCCGCGCCGCCGCCACGTGCGGGCGCGTCGCTCGACTGCGCAGGGTTCGAAGGCGTGCCGTTCACGGGCCCGCCGCGTGCGGCCGCGGCTTCATCGTCGGCCTGCAACGCCGGCACCGACGCATCGCGCGCCGCATCGGCCGCCGCGGCCTGCTCGGCGCGATGCACCGCGTCGGCATCGATCCGGCTCGCGGTATCGACGGTGGCTTCCACCGACATGCCCGGCCGCAGTCGCGCAACCAGTTCGCGTTCGGCGTCGTCCTTCGCCGGCTCGAGCGCGATCCGCACCGGCAGCCGCTGCGCGACCTTGGTGAAGTTGCCGGTGGCGTTGTCGGTCTTGATGACGCTGAATTCCGAACCGGTGGCCGGCGAAATGCGTTCGACCCGGCCGCGCAGGGTCTTGCCGTCGAGCGCATCGACCCGGAACCACGCCGCCTGCCCCGGGCGGATGCCCGCGGTCTGCGATTCCTTGAAGTTCGCCACCACCCACACCCGTTGCGGCACCAGCTGCATCAGCTGGGTGCCCGGGGTGACGTACTGGCCCAGGCGCACGCCGATTTCGCCCAGGCGCCCGTCCTGCGGCGCCTGGATGCGGGTGTTGGCCAGATCGATCTCGGCCAGCCGCAGCGCCGCGCGCGCGTTAGCCACCGCCGCGCTCAGCGCGTCGCGGTTGACGATCACCGAGCGCACGTCCTCGTCGGCCGAGCGGCGCGCGGCCTGGGCTTGCCCCATCGAGGCTTCGGCCTGACGCAACGCGGCGAGCGTCTGGTCGCGCTCGCGCTTGGACAACGAACCGTCGCCGACCAGCGCTTCGGCCCGGCGCATGTCGGCCTGGGCGCGGGCGAGGTTGGCCTGCGCCGCCTTGAGCTGGGCCTCGACGTTGGCCACCGCGGCCTCGCGCACGCGTTGGGCCTGGGTCGAGTTGGACAGGTTGGCTTCCTGTGCGGCGAGGTTGGCGCGGGCCTGATCGACGCGCTGGCGGTAGTTGCGCGCGTCCAGTTCGACCAGCACCTGCCCGGCCTTGACCTGCATGTAGTCCTGCACCCGCACCTGGGCGACGTAGCCGTCGACCTTCGGCGCGATCACGGTCACGCTGCCGCGCACGTAGGCGTTCTCGGTGCTCTGGCGCGCAGTGGAGAACGGCCACAGCCGCCACGCGTACAGGATCACCAGCACGGCCAACAACGCGATCAGCAGCGCCGGCACGGTGGCCTTGGATTTGAAGGGCGTCTTCAGGGGCATGGGGCGTCCTTCGGGTCGGGGAGGTGGGGGTCAGGCATTGGAAGGTGTCGCGGCGCCCGGCGGCGATTGCAGCGCAGGCGGCGTGGTTGCGGCGTCGCGGCGCGCCTGTGCCGCGGGTGCGGGTGCAGGCGCCGCCGCCGGCGGGCCGAACGGGCCGGGCACCTGCGAGGCGAAGCTGACCACGGTGTGGCCGCGCCGCCACAGATGCCACTTCAGCAACAGCACCCACGCCAGCACCGCCGCGGCCAGCCACGCCACCGCCAGGAACACGTCGTTGTAGGCCAGCACCCAGGCTTCGCGCGTCACCTGCTGGTTGAACGACGCCAGCCCCTGGTTGCCGCGCGCGGCGCTGTCGCCGAGCACGCGCGCGACCGCGCCGCCGAGCTGCTGGGTGCGCAGCACCACCTGCGGGTCGGCGAGCGTGGCCTGCTGCATCAAGTGTTGGTAATGCGCAGTCTGGCGCTGGGCCAGATAGGTGCCGAGCACCGCCGAGCCGAGCAACCCGCCGAGCGCGTTGGTGGTGCTGAACAAGACGATGAAGGTGACCAGATTGCGCAGCCCGTCGGCGACCACCCGCACCAGCGCCAGCAGGATCGACGAGGCCAGGAACATCGATGCCGCCATCGCGATCAGGGTCTGGGTCAGATAGAAATTTTCCGGCCGGGTCAGGTTGGTCGCATGCGAATCCACGTACGCGCAGACCCCGACGATGGCCACCGCGATCAGGCCGAGCAAGTCGAAACGCTGCTTCGGCAGGAACAGCAAGGTCACCACGAAGCCGCCCACGGTGCCCAGCAGCACCAGCCAGAACAGGGTATGCATCTGTTCGTTGAGCAGGCCCAGCACGTTGAGCAGGCCGACCGCGCCGACCGATTGCTCCGACAGCACCATGCGCGACAGCGTGATCGCCAGCCCCAGCCGCACCATGTAGCCGCCGTGCAGCAGCCAGCGCAGGTTGACCATCGGCTTGGATCGGTTGATCTCGACGATCACGAACCCGCCCGCGCACACCGCCGCGGCGACCAGGCACTGGCCCAGCCACGGCGTGTCCAGCCACCAGCGCAGCCGGCCCTGGGTCAGCACCACGGTGAACAAGGCGATGGCGCTGGCGTAGAGCGGGAAACTGACGATGTCGAGGCGGTCGAACATCGGCTGGCGCGGCACCGGCGTCACCCGCAACAGGTTGATCGCGGCGAAACAGGCCAGCGCCAGGCCGAGTTCGAACATCACTACGCCGTGCCACTGGCCGTGCAGGAACAGCCCTTCGGCCACGATCCGCGACACCGGCGCGCCGGTTTGCAGCGCGGCGAAGCCGAACATCAGGCCGATGACCTTCTTCGGCCCGCTGAAGACCTCGGCCATGTACAGCACGGTCAGCGAACTCAGCGGCGCGGCGGCGATGCCGAGCGCGGCGCGCGCGGCGATCGCCGAGCTGAGGTCGTTGGCGACCAGATGCACGACCGCGGCGAGCACGAACAGGCAGATCGCCAGATCGGCGAACAGGCGCAGGCCGTAGTGCAGGCGGAACTTGGTCAGCAGCAGGCTGGCCGGGATGTTGGTGGCGAAGTAAGCGGTCAGCAGCCACGCGCCTTCGGCGGTGGTCGCGCCGAGCGCGCCCTGCACCTGCGGCAGGTTCGAGGCCACCAGGTTCATGCCCAGGCTCTGGGTCAGGCCGAGCAGCAGCGAGATCGCCACGAACGCGGCCATGCGCCAGCGCGGCATCGGCGGCGGCACGGCCGGTGGGTCGACGGGCGGCGGCGGTGCGCCGGCGCCGTCGATGGAGGCGCGGGTCGCTGCGGCGGACTTGCCGGACCCGAACGGCCCCGGCGCGGCCGCAGCGGAAGACGGCGCGGGCGAAGACGGCACGGAGGCGCCCGGCCTCGCGGCGGCGCTGCTGGCGGAGGCGGTTGCGGAATCGGACACGGCGGTAGCGGCGGTGCGGGCCATCGGCAGGCGCGCGGCTCCTGCGTGCGTTGGCGTTGCGACGGAGTAGTAGGCAACAGCGGACGGTCAACGATCAAGCGCGCGCGAGGCGGCCGGCTTGTCCGTGCGAGTCCGCTTTCCCCTGCCGGGCTATGGTGCCGGACCCGCGTCGCGGGGATGTGACGGTACGCGCAATGCGGCTATCGTGTGCGCGCGGCCGTCGCCGGCTTCGGGGGGAAGCCGGAACCGCCGCGCCGCCAGGAGGCGCCATGCAGGAAGAAGATCCTTATCGCCGCGAACCCGCGGCACCCGCCGAACGCGGCGCGCTGCGGCTCGGCGACGACCCCTTGCAGTTCAGCACCAATCGCAGCGAGCGCAACAGCGGGCCGCAGGGATTGGGCGGCTGGCTGATCGCGGTCGCGGTGATGCTGGTGTGGTCGCTGCTGTTCGGCATGGTCAACGGCGGCGGCATGGCGGCGATGCTGGCCTCGCCCGAACTCGACGCGGCCAAGCGCACGGCGGTGCAGATCTATCTCATGGCCTGCGGCGTGAGCTTCGTGCTGAACCTCGCCGCGCTGGCGCTGTTCTTCATGAAGTCGCCGTGGTTCCCGCGCGTCTACATCGGCTGGCTGGGCATCGACCTGATGCTGTTCGCGGTCGCCACCGGCTTGCTGACCCAGGCCAGCAACGGCAGCTTCCTCGGCACGCTCGCGCTGATCGTGATCGTCCGCGGCCTGTTCTGGAACGGCTTGTGGATCGCGTACGCGATCATGTCCGACCGGGTCAAGAACACCTTCGTTACCCGCCGCAACTGAGCGTATCGGCGCGTTCGCGCCGTGCGATTGCGTGACTGGCGCCACGCGGCGGACGCGGACGCGCTGCCTATAGTGGCCGGCCCGCGCACGCCTTCGCGTCGCGCCACCGTAAGGACACGCCATGCACGTTCTGCAGCCCCTGACCCTCGCGCTCGCATTCGCCGCGGCGAGTTTCGCCGCCGCCGCAGCGCCCGTGCCGGCCGACCTGGACGCCGGCACCGACACGATCTTCGCCCAGTGGAACCACCCCGACACGCCCGGCTGCGGCGTGGCGGTGTTCCGCGACGGCGCGGTCGCGTTCCACAAGGGCTACGGCCAGGCCAACCTCGAACTCGGCGTGCCGATCGGCGCCGACACCGTGTTCGACATCGGCTCGACCTCCAAGCAGTTCACCGCCGCCGCGGTGCTGCTGCTGGAACGCGACGGCCGGCTCTCGCTCGACGACGACGTGCGCAAGTACGTGCCCGAGCTGCCCGACTACGGCCGCACCATCACCCTGCGCCACCTGTTGCAGCACACCAGCGGCCTGCGCGATTACCTGGTGCTGCAACTGCTGGCCGGCATCGCCTACGACGACTACAGCAGCGACCGCCAGACCCTGGACCTGCTGGCGCGGCAGAAGGCGCTGAACTTCGCTCCCGGCAGCGAATACGTGTACAGCAACACCGGCTACTTCCTCGCCGCCGAAGTGGTCAAGCGGGTATCGGGCAAACCCCTGGCGCAGTTCGCGCGCGAACGCATCTTCGAACCGTTGGGCATGCGCAATACGCGCTATCGCGACGACCACACCTTGCCGGTGCGCGGCCGCGCCAGCGCGTATTCCAAGGCGGAAACCCAGCCCGGCAAACCGCAGCCCGCGGGGATCGAGCGTTACCGCATCGATCTGCCGAACTGGGATCAGGTCGGCGACGGCTCGGTGCTGACCACGCTGGCCGACCTGCAACGCTGGGACGAGAACTTCTATCGCCCGACGGTCGGCGACGCCGCGTTTCTCGCCCGCCTGCAACAGCCGGGCCAACTCGACAACGGCGAACCGATCGACTACGCGCTGGGGCTGATGGTCGGCGAGCACGACGGGCTCAAGACCGTCAAACACGGCGGCGCCTGGGGCGGTTATCGCGCCCAGCTGCTGCGTTATCCGCAACGGCATCTGTCGGTGGCGGCGCTGTGCAACGCGGCGCACGCCGATCCCGACGGCATGGCCGAGCGCACCGCCGGGCTGTGGCTGGGGCTGCCGCCCGAGCCCGGCGCGGCGCGCGCGCAACGCGCCGCGGTGACGCTGCCGGCCGCGGCGATGCAGCGCTGGACCGGGGTGTACCGCAATCCCAAGACCGGCGGCCTGCGCCGGATCCAATGGAACGACGGCGAACTGGAACTGCACGCCTTCGGCGACAGCTTCGCGCTGCGCCCGGTCGGCACGACCGAGTTCGAGGTCGAAGACAGCCCGATCGAAGCGCTGTCGTTCCGCGACCCGGGTCGCGGCCGGCCGCGCGTGCTGGTGCAACAGGCCGAAGGCGAACGCACCGAATTCGAAGCCTTGGCCGTGCCGGCGCCCGACGCCGCGGCGCTGGCGGCGTATGCCGGCGATTACCGCTGCGAGGAACTCGGCCGCGATTACCGCCTCAGCGTGGTCGACGGCGCCCTGCGCCGCTTCGATCCGCGCGTGGCGCCACCGCGGCTGGATCCGCTGGAGCGCGACAGCTTCACCGAGGACGCGATCACGTATCGCTTCCAGCGCAGCGCCGACGGCAAGATCGACGGCGTCTCGCTCGACGTCGGCCGGGTCCGCGACCTGCGCTGCCAGCGCCGCTGAGGGCTCAGCGCGCTGCGCCGGCCGCGCGCCGGCGCAGCGCCAGCACCGCGTACAGCGCCACCAGCGCGAACAGGGAAACCAGGATCGCGAGCCACTGCGCCAAGGTCATCGTCGCCAGGATCGCCGCCATCACCGCCACCGCCAGCGAAGGCATCGGCCAGCTGCCGCCGGGCAGGCGGAAGGGTTCCCCGGCGCCGCGCAGGTCGCGCGCCTGCGCGCGCCAGGCCGCGACCGAGACCGCGGCGAACAGCAGGCAGATCGCGCCGCCGGAAATCAGCGCCAGGGTTTCGAAGTTGCCGATCAGCGCCAGCGCCAGCGCGATCCCGGCATGCGCGAGCAGGCCCACGCGCGGCACGTGATAGCGCGCGTCGACCCGGCCGAACGCGGCCGGCAGGTAGCCGTCGCGGCCGAGCGCGAACAGCAGGCGCGAGGACGAGAACAGGTTGCCCATCAGAAATCCCGTCATCGACACGCCCGCGGTCGCCAGCAGCAGGCCGTGCGCGGGCGCCCAGCCCGCACCGGCGGCGTCGGCGACCGGCGTGGCGCTGCCGTCCAGGCGCGCGCCGAGCAAGCCCTGGCAGGCCAGCTGGATGCCGATGTACAGCAGCACCACCAGCACGATCGCCGACAAGGTCGCGCGCGGCACGTGGCGCGAGGGATCGCGCACTTCGCCGGTCGGCACCAGCGCGGTTTCCATGCCGGAGTAGGCGAACACCACCAGCACCATCGACGAGCCCAGCGCGCCCCAGCCCGGCCAGGCCGCCGCACTGAGTTGGTTCCAGTCGACGAATAGCAGGCCGACGCCGGCCAGCAGGAACAGCGGCAGCAGCTTGAGCGTGGCCAACAGCACGATCATGCGCGCGCCGAGCTTGACCCCGAACGCGTTGAGCGCGAACAGCGCGGCGTAGACCGCGGCGATGAACGCCGCGCGCGGCAGCGGCTCGCGCAGGGCGGCCCAGGCATTGCCGGCCTGCTCGGCCAGGGCCGCGGCGACGCCAGCGCTGGAGGAGGTGTTGCAGACCCACATCAACGCGCCGGCGAGGAACCCCGCGAACGGCCCGAACGCCGCGCCGACGAAGGTGTACGGCCCGCCGGTCGCGGCGGCGCGGCTGCCGATCGCGGCGAAGCACAGCGCGATCGGCACGATCGCCAGCGCGCCCGCCACGAACACCAGCGGCGCGCTCGCGCCGAGCCGGCCGTACAGCAGCGCCGGCAGCATGAAGATGCCGGCGCCGACGATGATGTTGACGATCGAAGCGCCGAGCTGGAACGGCCCCAGGGCGCGCACCAGCGCGGCCTCGCCTTGCAGCGGTTTCGGCGCGGCGGGTGCTACGGCGGACACGGCATCGTTCATGACGGCTCCCCTGCGGTCCGCCGCAGCCTCGCATGCGGCGCGGGGAAATGCGAGAACCGCCTGCACGGACGGCGCGAACCGCGACCTCCCCGTCATCGAAAAACCACGCGATCTACCTGTAGGAGCGGCGCGAGCCGCGACCGCGACACCGCACCTGCGACGCGACCGGCCACCCCGCGGTCGCAGCTCGCGCAGCTCCTACAGCCGCTACGCCGCAGCATTCGTGCGCGCGGTCCACCTGTGGGGGCGGCGCGAGCCGCGACCGCGACATCGCACCTGCGACGCGACCGGCCACCCCGCGGTCGCAGCTTGCGCAGCTCCTACAGCCGCTACGCCGCAGCATTCGTGCGCGCGGTCCACCTGTGGGGGCGGCGCGAGCCGCGACCGCGACATCGCACCTGCGACGCGACCGGCTACCCCGCGGTCGCAGCTTGCGCAGCTCCTACAGCCGCTAGGCCGCAGCATTCGTGCGCGCGGTCCACCTGCTGGAGCTGCGCGAGGCGCGACCGCGACACGCACCTACGACGCGACCGGCTACCCCGCGGTCGCAGCTTGCGCAGCTCCTACAGCCGCTACGCCGCAGCATCCGTGCGCGCGGTCCACCTGTGGGGGCGGCGCGAGCCGCGACCGCGACACCGCACCTGCGACGCGACCGGCTACCCCGCGGTCGCAGCTCGCGCAGCTCCTACAGCCGCTACGCCGCAGCATTCGTGCGCGCGGTCCACCTGCAGGAGCGGCGCGAGCCGCGACTGCGACACCGCACCTGCGACGCGACCGGCTACCCCGCGGTCGCAGCTTGCGCAGCTCCTACAGCCGCTGCGTTGCGGTATTCGCTAGTCCCAGCTCTGCGCGCGCAGGAAATCCACGAACACCCGCAGCTTCATCGGCAACTGTTTGCGCGCCGGGTAGTAGATGTGGAATCCCGGAAACGGCGGCAGCCATTCCGACAGCACCTCGATCAGCCGCCCTTCGCGCAGGTCCGCGCGCGCCGACGGTTCGAACACCTGCGCCAGCCCCAGCCCCGCGCGCGCCGCCGAAAGGATGTGCGAGCCTTCGTTGAGGATCAGCCGGCCGTGCACTTCCACGTCGAAATCGCGCCCGTCGCGGCTGAATTCGTATGGGTACAGACGCCGCGCGCCGGGCAGGCGCAGGCGGATGCAGTCGTGCTGGGCCAGGTCCTGCGGCGTGCGCGGCCGCGGATGCCGTTCGAAGTAGGCCGGCGAGCCGACGATGACCTGGCGCTGCGGCCCGCCGAACGGCAGCGCGACCATCTCGCGCGCCAGGCTTTCGCCGAGGCGGATGCCGGCGTCGAACCCTTCGCCGACCAGGTCGGCCAGCGTGTCGTCGGCGAACAGTTCCACTTCGAGCTCCGGATACAAGGCCATGAACGCGGCCAGCTTCGGCTCGATCATGATCCGCAGCGCAGTGCGGCCGACATTGATGCGCAGCCGTCCGGTCGGGCGGTGGCGGACCTCGTCGAGATCGTCGAACGCGGCCTGTATCTGCGCCAGCCCGGGCTGGATGCGCTCGAGGAAGCGCGCGCCGTGCTCGGTCAGCGCCACCTGCCGGGTGGTGCGGTTCAGCAGGCGCACGCCGAGCTTGGTTTCCAGCGCGCGCACGCTCTGCGACAGGGCCGACGGCGAGACCTCCAGCTCGGCCGCGGCGCGGGTGAAGCTGCCGAAGTGGGCGACCCGGGCGAAGCCGAGCACGGCGGGCAGGGGATGGGCGGCGATGGCGGCGGCTCCGGCGGGATCTGCGGCCAATTATGAAGAAAATCTTCATGACGCATGAGGACTAGGCCGGTTTTTCGCGCAATCGCGCCGGCCTACAGTGCCCGCACGCCCTCCCCCGGGCGCCGCGGCGGACCCCCACCCGCCGCGTCCCGCTCTCCCCCCGATCATGGAGAACCGCCGCAATGACTACGCTTCCGACCCGCCGCCTCGGCCGCAACGGCCCCACCGTGTCCGCGCTCGGCCTGGGCTGCATGGGCATGAGCTTCGCCTACGGCGCCGCCGACGACGGCGAATCGCTGGCCACGCTGGAACGCGCCCTGGAGCGCGGGGTGAACTTCCTCGACACCGCCGACGTGTACGGCCCGCACACCAACGAGGAGCTGCTCGGCGGCTTCCTGCAGGGCCGCCGCGACCAGGTGTTCCTGGCCAGCAAGTTCGGCTTCGTCTCCGACCCCTCGCAACCCGGCGTGCGCACCGTCAGCGGCCGCCCCGAGTACGTGCGCAGCGCGGTCGAGGGCAGCCTGCAGCGCCTGCGTACCGACCATATCGACCTGTACTACCAGCACCGGGTCGATCCGAACGTGCCGATCGAAGACACCGTCGGCGCGATGGCCGACCTCGTGCGCCAGGGCAAGGTGCGTTACCTGGGCCTGTCCGAACCCTCGGCGCAGACGCTCGAGCGCGCCCAGGCCGTGCATCCGATCACCGCCGTGCAGAGCGAATACTCGCTGTGGACGCGCGACCCGGAGAACAACGGCGTGCTGGCCGCGTGCGAACGCCTGGGCGTGGGCTTCGTCCCCTACAGCCCGCTCGGCCGCGGCTTTTTGACCGGTGCGATCACCAGCGCCGACTCGCTCGCCAGCGACGACTTCCGCCGCATCACCCCGCGCTTCCAGGGCGACAACTTCGCCCGCAACCTGGAACTGGCGCAGCAGGTCAAGCAACTGGCCGCCGAGAAGGGCTGCACGCCGGCGCAACTGGCGCTGGCCTGGGTGCTGGCGCAGGGCGAGCACATCGTGCCGATCCCCGGCACCAAGCGGCGCAAGTACCTCGACGACAACCTCGGCGCGGTCGCGGTGACGCTGTCGGCCGACGACCTCGGCCGCCTGGCCGCGCTGTTCGCGCCCGGCGCGGTCGCGGGCGAGCGCTACAGCGAAGCCGGCATGGCGATGATCGGTCGCTGAGCCGCGCCACGGGACGCAGCGTCGCCGCTGCGTCCCGTTTTTTCGCGCTCGCGAAGATCCTCGCGATCTGCCTGTAGGAGCGGCGCAAGCCGCGAACGCGACATCGCACCTACGACGCAACCGGCTACCCCGCGGTCGCAGCTCGCGCAGCTCCTACAGTCGCTGCGTTGCGATATCGCCGCTCGCGAAAACCACGCGATCCACCTGTAGGAGCGACGCGAGTCGCGACCGCGACACCGCACCTACGACGCGACCGGCTACCCCGCGGTCGCAGCTCGCGCAGCTCCTACAGTCGCTGCGTTGCGATATCGCCGCTCGCGAAAACCCATGCGATCCAGCTGTAGCAGCGACGCGAGTCGCGACCGCGACACCGCACCTACGACGCAACCGGCTACCCCGCGGTCGCAGATCGCGCAGCTCCTACAGTCGCTGCGTTGCGATATCGCCGCTCGCGAAAACCACGCGATCCTCCTGTAGGAGCGACGCGAGTCGCGACCGCGACACCGCGCATACGACGCGACCGGCTACCCCGCGGTCGCAGCTCGCGCAGCTCCTACAGTCGTTGCCTTGCGATATCGCCACTCACGAACCCGCGCGATCCACCTGTAGGAGCGACGCGAGTCGCGACCGCGACACCGCGCATACGACGCAACCGGCTACCCCGCAGTCGCAGCTCGCGCAGCTCCTACAGTCGCTTCGTCGCAAGATCCGCGCGCGTCACCAGCGATAGCGCACCGACGCCGTCACCGTGCGCGGATAGCCGTAGTAGCACCACGTCGCGCTGTTGCACACCGACACGTATTCCTTGTCGCTGAGGTTGCTGGCGTTGAGCTGGAACCGCCACGCGTCCAGGTCGTAGCGCACCGAGGCGTCGAACAGCGTGTACGACGGCGTCTTCCACTGGTTGTACAGATCGCCGTAATGCTCGCCGGTGTAGCGCACACCGGCGCCGAAGCCCAGGCCCGACAGCGCGCCGTAGCCGATGGTGTAGTCCGCGCCCAGGGACGCGACGTTGCGCGGCTGCAAGGCGATCTGCTTGCCGAGCGCGCCGGCGTCGTTGCTGCGAGTCACTTCCGAATCGGTGTAGGTGTAGGCGCCGTACACGCTCAAGCCGTTGGCGAAATTCCAGCGCCCTTCCAGTTCGGCCCCGCGCACCCGGGTCTCGCCCTGTTGCAGCGAGAACAAGGTGTGGTTCGGATCGACGGTCAGCGTGTTCTTCTGCTTGAGCTCGTAAGCGGCCAGGGTCAGCAGCGCGCGGCCGCTGGCGGGCTGGAACTTCAGGCCGGCTTCGATCTGCTCGCCGGTGGTCGGCACGAACGAACGGCCGGCGAAGTCGGCGCCCACGGTCGGTTCGAACGACTGCGACCAGGCCACGTACGGCGCCCAGCCCGAGTCGAACAGGTAGTTCACGCCCAGGCGCCCGGAGAACTTGCTGTCGTTCTGGCGCTCGCGCGTGACCGGCGCTGCCAGCAGATTGTCGGTGCGCGTGCGCACCCGGTCCTGGCGGCCGGCGGCGGTGATCACCCAGCGGTCGATGCGGATCTGGTCCTGCACGTACACGCCGACCTGCTGCTGCACCTTGTCGGTGCGCGAGGTATACGCCGGCTTGACGATGCGCGCGCCGTAGACCGGGTTGAAGATGTCCAGCGACGGCGCGCCGAACGCGAACGCCGAACGGTAGTCGCTGTCCAGGCGGCGGTAATCGATCCCGGCGAGCACGGTGTGGTCCCAGCCGCCGGTGCCGAATTTCCATTCGACGTTGTTGTCGACGGCGAACGACTTGGAGGCTTCTTCGAGCGGGAAGTAGTAACGCGTCAGCGTGCGCTGGTCGTCCTGCAGGCCGAACGCGCCGACGCCGGCGTCATGGTCGACGTCGACCTTGCCGTAGCGCAGGTTCTGGCGGAACGTCACCGCGTCGCTGAAGCGGTGGCGGAACTCGTAGCCGATCGAGCGCATGGTCTTGACGTAATCGTTCCAGCCCGGCTCGCCGGTGTAGCGCTCGCGCGGGATCTTGCCGTGCGGGTTCGGCAGCAAGGTGCCGGCCGCGGGCAGGAAGCCGCCGCCCTGCGCGGTGTCGGCCTTCTGCCAGCGCGCCAGCACGGTCAGTTCGGTGTCTTCGCTCGGCTTCCAGCTCAGCGCGGGGGCGAAGAAGTAACGGTCGTCCTTGACGTAGTCGACGATGTTGTCGCTGTTGCGGGCCAGGCCGGTCAGCCGGTACGACCACACGCCGTCGGCGCTGAGCGGGCCGCCGAAATCGAACGCGGCCTGGCGCAGGTCGTAGTTGCCGAGGGCGACCTCGACCTCGTGCAGCGGCTCGGCGGTCGGCCGCTTGCTGACCATGTTGACCAGGCCGCCCGGCGGCATCGCGCCGTAGGCCACCGACGAAGGCCCCTTGAGCACGTCCAGCCGCTCCAGCCCGTACGGCTCGATGCGGGTGCCGCCGGTCCACACGCCGTCGGTGAGGGTCAGCCCGTCCATGTAGCGCGCCGGGGTGAAGCCGCGCACCAGCAGCCAGTCGCTGCGGGTGTCCTGGCCGTAGCCGCCGCCCTGCGCGCCGGCGGTGTACCACACCGCTTCCTCGATGCCCTGGATGCCGCGCTCGCGCATCTGCTGGGCGGTGACGACCGAGACCGACTGCGGCACCTCGATCAGCGGGGTGTCGGTCTTGGTCACGGTCTGGCTGCGCTTGGCGATCGGCGCCTGCACCTGGACCTTGTCGAGGGTGGTCGCGTCCGCGGCCGGCGCGTCGGCGGCCTGCGCGGCGAAGGCGCCGGCCAGCAGCGGCAGGCCGGACAGGGCGAGGCGGATCGCGCGGCCGAGCGCGCGCGGACGGGAAGCGGAAGAGGACATGGGGGCCTGCACGGAGAACGGGAAAGGGCGCGATCGCAGGCGGGGTGCATGCCGGCAAACGATAACCATTCTCATTTTAGGCCCGTGGCGGCAGCGGGGCAAATCGGCCCGCTGAACGGCGCTGGCCGGGCGCCCGCGGCCCGGGCCCCGACCCGAAGCGGGCGCGCCGCACCGCGCCCGCGGGTCGGACGCGTTGCGGCCTTACTCGATGTCGGTTTCCGGCATCAGCGGGCAGTTCATCGGCCGCGCGCAATCGTTGTGGCGGTGCGCGCACTGGCTCTGGGTGGTGCCGGGTTCCTGCATGCAGGCGTTGTAGATCTGCTGGCAATCCCAGCAGCTGCCGGCCGCGGCGGTGCCGGCGAAGCCGGCGGCGAACACGAACGCGGCGGCGAACAGGGTCTTGTGGCGAATCGAACGCATACGAACCTTCTCCTTGGTCACTGGTGGACGACGCACCGGCCGTCGCTGGCGACGGCCGGCGACGGACTTCAATCGATCGGCATGTACGGGCAGTCGTAGCGTCCCGCGCAGACGTTGTATTCGTCGACGCATTGCGGAATCGACGCATTGGGTTGGCCGGCGCAATACGTGTATTGACTCATGCACGAGTCGCACCGGTAATCGAACTGCGCCATCGCGGTCGAGCTAAGCGCCATCGCGAATGCGAACGCGGCGGCGAACAAGGTCTTGTGGCGGATCGAACGCATACCAACGTTCTCCCTAGTCGTGGATGACTCCGCTCGGGCGCAGCGGCGGCGCTCAGGGATCCCACGGCAGCGGCATCAGCGGGCAGCTAGGCGGCACGCACTCGTTGTACTGGCGCGCGCAGACTTCATAGCTGGGGTTGGGCCCGGCCATGCAGTCGTCGTAGATCTGCCGGCACGGCGCGCACTTGGCCGGAACGGCCGCGGCGGTGGCGGCGAAACCGGCAGCGAACACGAATACGGCGGCGAACAACGTCTTGTGGCGAATCGAACGCATACGAACCTTCTCCTTGGTCGTTGGTGAATGCAACGCGCAACGCCGGCGCTATCGCGGCGCGCGCCGGAGCCCGGCGGCGATGCTCAGAACTCCGGCATCAGCGGACACTGCTTGGGTTGCGCGCACTGGTTGTGCAGGCGCGCGCAGACGCCCTGGTCGGCGTCGGGCTGGGCCATGCAGCGGTCGTAAATGCCCATGCAGATGCTGCAATTGCCCGCGGCCAGGGCGCTGCCGGCGAAACCGGCGGCGAACGCGAACGCGGCGAGAAAACTCAGGGTGTGGCGAATCGAACCCATGCGAACCTGCTCCTTGGTCGGCGGCCGGATCGGCCGTGGCCAGCATGCGCGCCGGCGCCCGCCCGGCCTGTGACTGCATTCACGTCCGTACGCACGGTTGCAACGCCGCGTTGCGGCCGGCGCCGGGTACCGCCGGCGCGGCTTCGGCCTTAGCATCGGATGCTGCCGCGAGTGCGATGCGCGGTTGTGGGAGGGCCTTCGGGCCCGACGCTGTTCGCTCCGATCACCGCGATCGGACACAAGAGCGTCGGGCCTGAAGGCCCTCCCACAACCACCGGCGCCTCCTCGCGCCCGCCTTCCTTTCTGCGCCGGAGTCCTGCGATGCCCCTGTCTTTCCGTCCGCCGGCGCTGGCCGCCCTGGCGCTCGCCTGCGCCGCCCCCGCGTTCGCCCAAAGCGCCGATCCCGCCGCGACCGCGCAGGCCGCGCAGTCGGTGCAAGCCCAGGTCGTGGCCTGGCGCCGCGACATCCACCAACACCCCGAGCTCGGCCAGCACGAAGTGCGCACCGCCGACCTCGTCGCCGCGCAATTGCGCAAGCTCGACCTGCAACCGCGCACCGGCATCGCCCACACCGGCGTGGCGGCGGTGCTCAAGGGCGGCAAGCCCGGCCCGCGCATCGCCATCCGCGCCGACATGGACGCGCTGCCGGTGACCGAGCCGGCCGGTTTGCCGTTCGCGTCCAAGGTCACCGCCGATTACCGCGGCCAGCCGGTCGGGGTCATGCACGCCTGCGGCCACGACGCGCACGTGGCGATCCTGCTCGGCGTCGCCACCGCGCTGGCCGCGCGCAAGGATCAGCTGCCGGGCGAAGTCCTGTTCGTGTTCCAGCCGGCCGAGGAAGGCCCGCCGACCGCGGGCGAGCCGTTCGGCGCCAAGCTCATGCTCGATCAAGGCGTGTTCAAGGACTTCAAACCCGAGGCCGTGTTCGGCCTGCACGTCTGGGCCGGGCTCAACGTCGGCCAGGTCGGCTACCGCAGCGGCCCGATGCTGGCCAGCGCCGACGAATGGAGCCTGACCGTGCGCGGCAAGCAGACCCACGGCTCGCGGCCGTGGGACGGCGTCGACCCGATCACCGTCGGCGCGCAGATCCTGCTCGCCAGCCAGAGCATGATCGCGCGCCAGGTCAACATCGCCGCGACCCCGGTGGTGCTGACCGCCGGCCAGTTCAACAGCGGCGTGCGCTTCAACATCATTCCCGACGAGGCCAAACTGGTCGGCACCCTGCGCACTTTCGACCCGGCCGTGCGCGAGGACGTGATCGCGCGCCTGCGCCGCACCGCCGACGATTACGCCCACGCCGCCGGCGCCAGCGCCGAACTGGCGGTGGTCAACAACGCGCCGGCGACGATCAACGACGCCGCGCTGACCCGCCGCGCGCTGCCGTCGCTGCGGCGCGCGGCCGGCGAGGCCAACGTGGTCGAATCCGGGCTGGTCACCGTGGCCGAGGATTTCTCCCAGTTCGCCAACACCGTGCCGGGCTTCTATTTCTTCGTCGGCTCGACCGCGAAGGGCAGCGACGCGGCCAAGGCACCGATCAACCATTCGCCGAATTTCATGCTCGACGAAGGCGCGCTGGAAGTCGGCACCCAGGCGATGTTGCAGGTGGCGCTGGATTATCTGCACGGTGCGCCGGCGCAGGACTGAGCTGCGTGGCGGTGGCGGTGGCGATGGCGATGGCGATGGCGGTGACGATGGCAGCAGCAGTCGCGATGGCGGTATCAGTGGCGATGACGATGGCACGACGCCACGCCTCTCTCACCCCGTCATCCCCGCGAACGCGGGGATCCAGGGCCTCACCGCGACATCGCTCTGAAGTCTCTGGATCCCCGCCTTCGCGGGGATGACGTTCTGGTGGGTACGTAGCGAACGTTTCGGGCTTTCAGCTCGCGCGCAACCCAGCGATCCCCCTGTAGGAGCGGCGCGAGCCGCGACCGCGAACCCGCGACAACGACGAAACCGCCGGCGCCTTTGCATCGGCGCATGCGGTTGCGCGGAATAGCGGCTTGCGTCGTCTTTGCGGTGTCGCGGTCGCGGCTCGCGCCGCTCCTACAGGAAGCCCAGGGCGCTCGGCCGGTTCGGGCCCACCCAAAGTCGCGCTGCCGCGCCGCCCGCCTTCGGCTAGCATCGGGACTTTCCCGCCGGAGTCGAAGTCGATGAAGCGTCCGCTGTCCGTCGCGCTGCGCTGCGCCCTGAGTCTGTCCGCCCTCGCCCTGCCGCTCGCCGCCGCCGCCCAGGCATCGGGCGAGCGCCCGGAGGTCGCCAGCGCCGCGGCCAAGCTCAAGGCCGACGTGGTCGGCTGGCGCCGCGATTTCCACCAGAACCCGGAACTGTCCAACCGCGAGGAACGCACCGCAGCCAAGGTCGCCGAGCACCTGCGCAAGCTCGGGCTCAAGCCGCGCACCGGCATCGCCAAACACGGCGTGGTCGCGATCGTCGAAGGCGGCAAGCCCGGCCCGAAGATCGCCTTGCGCGCCGACATGGACGCGCTGCCGGTGACCGAACAGGTCGACCTGCCGTTCGCGTCCAAGGCCACCGCGACCTATCGCGGCGAAACCGTCGGGGTCATGCACGCCTGCGGCCACGACGCCCACACCGGCATCCTGCTCGGCGTGGCCGATGCGCTGGTGGCGATGAAGAAGGACCTGCCGGGCCAGGTGATGCTGATCTTCCAGCCGGCCGAAGAAGGCGCGCCGGGCAACGAGGAAGGCGGCGCCTCGCTGATGCTCAAGGACGGCTTGTTCAAGGACTACAAGCCCGAAGCGGTGTTCGGCCTGCACGTGTTCTCGACCTTGAACGCCGGCCAGCTCGGCGTGCGCGGCGGCCCGCTGATGGCCGCGTCCGACCGCTTCAGCATCAAGATCAAGGGCCGCCAGACCCACGGCTCGGCGCCGTGGGCCGGCATCGACCCGATCGTCGCCGCCGCCGACGTGATCGGCAGCGCGCAGACCATCGTCAGCCGCCGCACCAACATCGCCAAGCTGCCGGCGGTGGTCAGCTTCGGCGCGATCAAGGGCGGCATCCGCTACAACATCATTCCCGACGACGTAGAGATGGTCGGCACCATCCGCACCTTCGACGAAGGCATGCGCCAGGCGATCTTCAAGGACCTCAAGAACGTCGCCGAGCACGTCAGCGCCGCGCACGGCGCCACCGCCGAAGCGCAGGTGCCGGACCAGGACGGCAACCCGGTGACCTACAACGACCCGGCGCTGACCGCGCGCATGCTGCCGAGCCTGAAGGCGGTGGCCGGCGACGCCAACGTGGTCGAGATGCCGCTGGTGATGGGCGCGGAGGATTTCTCGTACTACGCCAAGGAAGTGCCGGCGATGTTCTTCTTCGTCGGCGCGACCGAAAAGGGCGTGGACCCGACCACGGCGCCGAGCAACCACTCGCCGAAGTTCAAGCTCGACGAGAGCTCGCTGGACCTGGGGCTGCGGGCGATGCTGCAGGTGACGCTGGATTATCTGAACGCGCCGAAGGCGGGGTGAGCGCGGCGCGGGTGCGGTTGCGCCGCAGGTGAATGGTCGCGGTCGCGGCTCGCGCGGCTCCTACAGGGAGCCCATGTAGGAGCGGCGCGAGCCGCGACCGCGCACCCCGACCGCCGGCGCAAACCCGAAGCCGGGGCGAACCCCGCCCCAGCGGCTAAAATACCGCCATGACCTCCCACGAACTCCCCCTCGGCCGCCACGTCGACTACCCGCGCGAGTACGACGCCTCGCTGCTGTTCCCCATCGCCCGCGCGCTCGGCCGCGAGCACATCGGCGTCGACGACGCCGCGCCGCCGTTCGTCGGCTACGACCGCTGGCACGCCTACGAACTGAGCTGGCTCGACCGCCGCGGCAAGCCGCAGGTCGCCACCGCGACGATTTCGGTGCCGGCGACCTCGCCGCACCTGATCGAATCCAAGTCGCTCAAGCTGTACCTGAACTCCTTCAATTCCAGCCGTTTCGACAGCGCCGACGCGGTGCTCGACCACATCGCACGCGACCTCGGCGCCGCTGCCGGCGCGCCGGTGCAGGTCGCGTTCGGCCTGCCGCCGATCGACAGCGGCGACGGCGCCGAATCGATCGACGGGCTCGACGTGGCCATCGACGACTACGGCCCGCCGAATGCCGGACACCTGTCCGCCGACGCGGGCGAGATCGTCGAGGAAACCTTGAGTTCGGCGCTGCTCAAGTCGAACTGCCCGGTCACCGGCCAGCCGGATTGGGCACGGGTCGTCATCGCGTATCGCGGCCCGCGTCTGGATCGGACGGGGCTGCTGCGCTACTTGGTCTCGTTCCGCGACCACGCCGAATTCCACGAGCAATGCGTCGAGCGCATCCACGCCGACCTCAGCCGCATCGCCGGCCCGCAGTGGCTGTCGGTGGAAGCGCGCTACACCCGCCGCGGCGGCCTGGACATCAATCCCTGGCGCGGCAGCGCTGGCCTGCAGGCACCGGCCGCGGGCCGCGACGAGCGGCAGTAAGGCGGCTCCCGGCACCGGTCCTGCATACGACCGGTGCCGTGAGATCCAACGCGCGCACAGCGTCGCTTGAGACGTGTCTTAAACGCGTCATATCCCCATTCAGTTTCATCATCAAAGTTCACGCGGGCGCTATGTCTTTTTAACAAGCCCCATGTCATGGTGCCCCCGCCACCCCGGCAGGAGCCCTCTACCCATGACTACCCCGGACAAGAAAGCCGATTTTTCCGATGTGCAAAGCGGTGTGTCGAGCACCGACGAAATCAGAGAGAAAGCCGATTTCAGCGACGTCCAAACCGGCGTCAGCTCGACCGACGAGATCACCGGCGGTGGCCAGCAGACCTACACGGTCCAGAAGGGCGACACGCTGTCGCACATCGCCAAAGAGTTCTACGGCAAGGCGAGCAAGTGGAATGCGATCTTCGAGGCCAATCGCGATCAGCTCGACGATCCCGACAAGATCCAGCCCGGCCAGATCCTGAAGATTCCGACCGTCAACGACTGACGCACCGTCAACGACGAGGCGCGAGACCGCGCCGCGACGCTTTCCACTTCATCGTCTTTCCAAGGAGATCCACCATGCTGATCCGCAATCGCACCACGTACGCCGTCGCCGCCGCCCTGGTCGCCTCGCTGGCGCTGGCGGGCTGCAAGAAGAAGGAAGAGCCGGCTCCGCCGCCGCCGCCGCCGGCCGCCGAAACCCCGGCTCCGGCGCCCGCTCCGGCCCCGGCTCCGGTCGCTGCGACCGCGACCGTCGCCAGTCTCGACCTCGGCAGCGCCGTCGGCGCCGACAAGAAGGTCACCGCCGCGGCGACCACGTTCAAGCCGAAGGACACCATCCACGCCTCGGTGACCACCAACACCTCCGACCCGACCGCCACCGTGGCGACCAAGATCGGCGCCAAGTGGACCTTCCAGGACGGCCAGACCGTCAAGGAAGATCCGGCGGTCGACGTGCAGGCCACCAACGGCGGCGTGACCGAGTTCAGCATCAACAGCCCGAAGGGTTTCCCGGAAGGCAAGTACAAGGTCGAGATCAGCCAGGACGGCAACGTCGTCCAGAGCAAGGATTTCGAAGTCAAGAAGTAAGCCTCTCCGCCTCACTGGGCGGGCAAGCCCGGGCGCGGCCTCACGGCCGCGCCTTTTTTTTTCGCGATGCAGCGGCCGCTCCCTGCAGGAGCGGCGCGAGCCGCGACCGCGACACCGCAACCACGACGCAACCGGCGATCCCGCGCGGCCACACGTGCGGATACGAACGCATCGAAAAGGCGGCCTCGCACCCGCGCTTTTTTCGCGTTGCGGCGGTCGCTTCCTGTAGGAGCGGCGCGAGCCGCGACCGCGACACCGCAACCACGACGCAACCGGCGATCCCGCGCGGCCACACGTGCGGATACGAACGCATCGAAAGGCGGCCTCACGCCCGCGCTTTTTTCGCGTTGCGGCGGTCGCTCCCTGTAGGAGCGGCGCGAGCCGCGACCGCGACACCGCAACCACGACGCAACCGGCCATCCCGCGCAGCCACACGTGCGGGTGCGAATGCATCGAAATGGCGGCCTCGCGCCCGCGCTTTTTTCGCGATGCGGCGGTCGCTCCCTGTAGGAGCGGCGCGAGCCGCGACCGCGACACCGCAACCACGACGCAACCGGCGATCCCGCGCGGCCACGCTCGCGGATACGGATGCATCGAAGCATTCGCCGTAGTCGCGGTGCCGCGGTCGCGGCTTGCGCCGCTCCTGCAAGGAGCGATCGCTCAGGCGCTGGGGAATTCGCCGTCCAGGTACACCCAGCGCCCCTCCACGCGCTCGAACCGGCTCACCTCGTGCAACCGCACCGCGCTGCCGCCACCGACGCGGTAACGCGCGACGAACTCCACCACCGCCGCGTCGCCGTCTTCGCGCGCGCGCTTGACCTCCAGCCCGAGCCAGCGCACCGCCGGGTCGAAGTCGAGTCCGTCCGGGCAGGTCCGCGCCGCCCAGCTCGCGCGCAGGTACTCCAGGTCGCCGAGCGCATAGGCGCTGTAGCGCGAGCGCATCAGCGCCTGGGCGCTGGCTGCGGGCTGGCCGGCATGCAACGGGCCGCAGCAGGCCGGGTAACGGCGGGCCGGGTCGCAGGGGCAGGCGGCGGGCAGGGGGATACGGGCGCTCATGCGGGTATTTTCGCCGCGGCGACGCGCTTGCGACTACCATGCACGCCCCCGTTGCCCCACGAGCGCCGCCATGAAAGCCCCCGCCTACCTCGACGACGAGCAGATCGAACGCCTGGCCGACCTGCTCGACCAGCGCGCCGTGCCGTACAAGGGCTTCAACCTGGAAGCGCTGGACGGCTACCTCTCGGCCCTGGTGGTCGGCCCGGGCCAACCGGCGCCGGCCGACTGGCAGCCGGCGGTGTGGGGCGGCAAGGAGCCGCGCTGGAGCGACGAGGCCGAGGCCGCACAGGTGCAGGCGCTGCTGATCGGCCACTGGAACATGGTCTCGGCGCGGGTCCGCCACGGCGACGACGACCTGCCCGACCACCTCGCCCCGCTGCTGTGGCTGCCGGAAGAGCCCGACACCGAACAGCCCGACGAGCTCGACGTCGGCCGCGACTGGGCGCTGGGCTTCTTCCGCGGCGTCGAGCTGCACGAAGCCACTTGGGAAACCTGGCTCGACGAGAACGACTGGATCGACGAGATCTTCGTCCTGTTCGACCGCCTCGCCAGCGGCGAAGTGCTCGGCGAAGACCCGGCCGCGCCGCCGACCCCGGTCAGCTACCGCGAGCGGCTGGAGATCGTCTCCGGCCTGCCCGGCATGCTCGCCGATCTGCAACACCACCGGGTCGAAGCGCTGACCCCGCGCGAACCGCTGCGCCGCGCGGAAACGCCGGACCGCAACGAGCCGTGCCCGTGCGGCAGCGGCAAGAAATACAAGAAGTGCTGCGGGGCCTGAGCGGCGCGCTGGCGCCGCGCGCGTCCGCGGGCTAGCGTAAGCGCTGGGACACGCCGCCCGAGGGGCGACATGCGCGAGACGCCTTACGGATTCCACTACAGCTGGTCGGACCTGGAGCCGATCCGGCCGCTGGCGCTGACCGCGTTCGCCACCCAGATGGCCGGTTCCGCCCTGGGCTACTTCGGGCTGCCGGTGGAATCGGCCTTCGACCGGATCTGGATCGGCGGCGCGCTCGCCACCTTGCCCGGCTACCTTGCCGGATGCGCGGTGCAGTATTTGCTGCAGCCGCAGCGTTTCGACGAACACACGCTGATGATCAAACGCTTCGGCGGCATCGCGCTCGCGCTCAGCGTGGTGGCGTTGTGCGTCTACTGGGACAACAAGTCCTGATTCCGGCCGCGCCTGCCCGATGTCCGAAGCTACCCACCCTTGTCTGCGCTGCGGCGCGTGCTGCGCGGCCTTTCGCGTTGCGTTCCACTGGAGCGAAACCGACGCGCACGCCGACGGCCTCACTCCGGCCGCGCTGACCGAACCGCTGGACCCGCACCGCGTGCTGATGCGCGGCACCTACGGCGGCGCGCCGATACGCTGCGAGCAACTGCGCGGGGATGTCGCGCGCGACGCGCAATGCGCCATCTATCCGCTGCGGCCTTCGCCTTGCCGCGAGCTTAAAGCCGCGTGGGAAGACGGTGCGCCGAGCGCCCAGTGCGACCGGGCGCGGGCGGTGCATGGGATGGCGCCGTTGACGCCGGGCGACTGGGCGGTCGCGGGCTGAGGCAGGCGCAGCGATTCGCTTCGAATCCGTCCGGGTCCCCGGCCGCGCGGCTCAGGGCAGGTGCTTGGCGATAACCCAAACGCCGGCGGCGATGGCGGCAATACCGATGACGACAGCCGGCCAACCGCGGACTTCCTTCGGCGGCTCGTCGAGTTGCGGCTCGCCGTCGGTCCAGTGGATAGAGACGCTGCGGGTTAGGATCGCGCTTACGCCCAGGCCGGTAATCATCAGGCCGACCGCGATCGTCAGGAACTTCTCCATGGTCGCAATCCGAATCGCGACGCGCGGGTGCGCCGCCACGGCGACAGCATAAGGGATCGGCCCGGTTTCAGCATTGTCGGGCAACACCCTGCATCGTTCGCGACGCAGGCCGAACCCTCACGCATCCACCGGCGGCAAGGCCGCAGCCAGCAACCGATCGACCATCGCGCATTGCGCGCGGTCCCTGCGCAGACCGTAGCGCGGCGCTTGCGCCAACAGTTCGCGCCAGCGCCGCAAGGCCTGCGGATCGCGCTTCACGCCCGCGCGGTCGCTCGCCCAACGCGAGCGCAGACGCTTGAGTTCGCCGACCAGCTGCAAGCGCTGCGGCCAACACTGCGGGCACAGGCAGCGTTGTTGCGCGATGTGGGCCTTGCGTACTTCGTAGGTTTCGCGCTGTTGCTGCGCGCTGAACACGAATGCGTTGCGGCAATTGCGGCAGCTCAGCGTGCGATCGGAATAATGATCGCCGATCAGTTCGCAGGTCATCGAGCGGCGGCTGGCCTGCGACCACTGCGAGGTATCGACCGGCACCGGCGCAGGCACCGGCGGATCGGGTCGCTTTTTCCTGCGTTTGCGCACGGGAGATTTCCGACGGTACATGCGCGGCCTCACTCGTCCCGCGGCAAGCCACAATGGCGGCACTGACGCGCGAACGGCCAATAGGACAACGAGCCCATGAAAAACGGATGGCCGCAGCGAGGACAGGGAAATCGCTGCAACCGCACCGCGACGACGACGAAGCCGAGCATCCAGGCCACGCCCGCCACGACGAAAACCGCACCGGCCGCGGTAATGGGTATCAGCGGAAGCACGAAGAACGCGAGCAACCCCAGGACCGCGAAGCCGCCGATCCAAACGCCATAAAACCACCACCGGCGCGCACGACGGTCGCGCCACTGCCGGGCATAGATCGAATCCTTCGCCGCCATTGCTTTTGCCTCCGATGCCGCCGCGCCCGCGCCGGCGACGATAACAGGCCCCGCGGCCCGGCCCCGCAACACAGCGACCCACCCCGCACTTTGCCTCGCCTCCCCCGAACCGCGACAATGGCCGGCCGGCCCGTCGCGCCACCCGCGGGCCGCAGGAACCCTGCACCGTCCCATGCGCCTGCGCACGGGCGGCCCCACTGGAGATCGTAATGACCGAGTTCGTAGCGACGCCGCCCGCAGGCGGCGCCAAGATCACCAAGACCCCGACCGGCCTGAATGTGCCGGACCGCCCGATCATCCCGTTCATCGAAGGCGACGGCACCGGGCCCGACATCTGGCGCGCCTCGGTGCGCGTGCTCGATGCCGCGGTCGCCAAGGCTTACGGCGGCCAGAAGAAGATCGAGTGGCTGGAGGTCTATGCCGGCGAGAAGGCCAACAACACCTACGGCACCTGGCTGCCGGACGGCACCGTGCAGGCCTGCCGCGATTACCTCGTCAGCATCAAGGGCCCGCTGACCACGCCGGTCGGCGGCGGCATCCGCTCGCTCAATGTGGCCCTGCGCCAGATGCTCGACCTGTACGTCTGCCTGCGCCCGGTGCGCTGGTTCGAAGGCGTGCCCTCGCCGGTCAAGAAGCCGGGCGATGTCGACATGGTGATCTTCCGCGAGAACACCGAGGACATCTACGCCGGCATCGAATGGGCCGGCGGCAGCGCCGACTCGAAGAAGGTGCTGGACTTCCTGCAGACCGAATTCCCGCAGGCGTTCGACAAGATCCGCTTCGGCACCCAGGCCAAGATCGATGCCTGGCAGGACGCGCTGGCCGAAGTCGGCGCGCCGCGCCGCGAGCTCGGCGTCGAGGTCGGCATCGGCATCAAGCCGGTGTCGTTCCTGGGCACCACCCGCCTGGTCCACGCGGCCATCGAATACGCGATCGAGAACAAGCGCAAGTCGGTGACCCTGGTCCACAAGGGCAACATCATGAAGTACACCGAAGGCGGCTTCCGCGACTGGGGTTACCAGATCGCGCGCGAAGCCTTCGGCGCGGTCGAGCTCGACGGCGGCCCGTGGCACGTGATTCCGGAAGGCAAGCCCGGCGCGGGCCTGGTCATCAAGGATGCGATCGCCGACGCCTTCCTGCAGCAGATCCTGCTGCGTCCGAAGGAATACGACGTCAGCGCGACCCTGAACCTCAACGGCGACTACCTGTCCGACGCGCTCGCCGCGCAGGTCGGCGGCATCGGCATCGCGCCGGGCGCGAACATCAACTACGTGACCGGCCACGCCGTGTTCGAGGCGACCCACGGCACCGCGCCGAAGTACGCCGACCTGGACAAGGTCAACCCGGGTTCGGTGATCCTGTCGGGCGAGATGATGCTGCGTTACCTGGGCTGGACCGAAGCCGCCGACGCGATCATCGCGGCGATGGACAAGGCCATCGGCTCCAAGCGCGTGACCTACGATTTCGCCCGTCTGATGGACGGCGCGACCGAGGTCAAGTGCTCGGAGTTCGCCGACGAGATCATCAAGCATCTCTGAGGCGTCTTGCGTCGAAGCGGTTGAAGCACGGGGCGCTCAAGCGCCCCGTGTTTTTTTGCGTTTCGCATGCCTACCTGTAGGAGCGGCGCGAGCCGCGACCAACCGCAGCGACGTACGTAAGCGAGGTTTCCGAAGCCCCGATAATCGGCATTTGCAGGCGTGGCCGATTGCCCGGGCTGCGGAAGCGGCGCTTTCGAACACCGCTGCGGTTGGTCGCGGCTTGCGCCGCTCCTACAAGGGGCCATCGCGACCACGCGGACGACAGCCGGCAAACCGGCCGCGGCCGGTTGCGTTAGGATCGCGGCAAGCCCCGCGCCCGCGCGGGCCGCCCTACCGCCTCACATCGGATGCGAGGTCGCCGCCATGCGCTGGTTGCTGACGATCGTGCTGCTCATGTACTGGACCGGCTCCTCCGCCGCGCGCGCGCCGTACGCGGTCAATTCGGTCCTGCTGCTGCAACCGCAGGAGGCGATGGCGCAGCGCGTCGACGGCGCCGAGGCGACGGCGGCCTACATCAAGGCGCTCAACGCCGCGGCCCAGGCGCATCTGCAACGGGCCGCGTCCGGCGCGCCCGCGTCGGGCTATGTGGTCGTCGCCGTGCGCGCCGACGGCGCGCGCAAGGTCTGGCTGGATTACACGCCGGCGCTGCCGGCCGCCGTCGAAGGCCCGCTGCGCGCCGCGTTGGAACGCGTCGCGCCGATGCCTGTGCGCGAAGGCGCGGCGGTGTTCGCGATCAACGCCTCGCTGTGGGGCGGCGCGAGCGCCAGCGACGGCCCCTCGCCGGCGCAATGGCACCAGGCCGCCGCGCGCGCGGGCCGGCCGCTGGAAGTCGAAGAACTCGTGTTGCGGCTGTTCGACGGGCGATGAACGCCGCAGCCGACCTGCGCGCTTACCGCGTCTACGACGACGGCGCCGTCGAGCCGCTGGGCCCGGTGCCGACCTCGCGCCTGGGCGAGTTGCTGGCTCAGGCGCAGGCGGCGCCGCCCGAGCGCGCGTACGGCATCGGCCTGTACCGCGACGAACGCGATTTTCTCGAGGCGCGGCCGCTCGGCCACGGTGCGTTCGCGTTCCGCAGCGAACGCTTGATCCGCGATTCCTTGCTCGCGCGCCTGTCGCATCGCGGCGACGCGCTGAGTTTCAGCGTCGCCAGCGTCGAACAGGCGGTGGCGGCGTTCGTTTGTTACGCAGGCCTGGCGCGCGACGCGTTCGAGCGCAAGGCCGCGGATTTTCCCAAGGCCCGATGATGCCGTTCACTACGATGGTTGCTCTGCGGCGTACCGGTTTTCCGGCCGCTGCCGGCTTGTCGCTCGCGCTGCTGCTGGCCGCCTGCGCGCATGCGCCCGGCGCGGACGGCGGCGAAACGCTGACCGTGCTGCGCGTGGATCCCGCGCGCTTCGACGACCCGCAAGGCCGCGAACCCGCGCTGCGCAAGGACTGCGCGGCGTGGCGCCTGAACCCGCGACAGGTGGCGGCATGGTTCGCCGCGAGCCGCGAATATCCCGACGGCACCCACGACGCGTTCTACTGGCTGCCGTGTTCGATCAGCGGCCGCCTGCGCGCGCAGGGACGCGAGTGGGAGTTCGAGATCAACGCCGCGGCGACGGCGACCTGGACCGACGGCGCGAGCGTGCGCCGCTGGGGCTGCACGGCGAAAGCCTGCGAACCGCTGGTGCTGCTGATGCCGGACGGCAACGCGCAGTAGCCGGCGCTTCCTGTAGGAGCGGCGCAAGCCGCGACCGCGAATCCAAAACCACGGCGAAAGCGCCGTGCGAGTGAAAGACTCGCGGACACAAGCGTCGTAGTTTTGGATTCGCGGTCGCGGCTTGCGCCGCTCCTACAGGGGGGCTGTATCGGCGCGTTAGATGCGCCGTTTGCACTGCTCGAATTCGGCCTGGAGGGTCGACTTGAACGTGTCGTCGCTGCCGGATTCCATCTCGGCGTTGAGCCGGTTGAGATCGTGCCTGGCGGCGGCCGCGCTCGCGAAGCACGGGCAGAAGCTGGCGATCTGCGCAGCGCTGAGCGAGGTGCGGTTTTCCAGCCGGCGCTGGCACGAGGCCAGGAAGGCGGCGCGCGCCTTTTCGGGCGAAACCGGTTCGGCGACGGGCTTGGCGCACGCGGCCAGCGCGAGGACGAGTGCGCTCAGTGCGAGCGTGCGGCAAGTAGTCATTCGATTCGGCCTGTAGCGGCGCAACGGCCGCCGCAGCGGCCGCACGGGTTTCGGATGGATTCGGAGTCGGAGTCGGAATCTGGATTCGGCGCCCGCAACGACGCAGACGCCCGCGACGCCCTTTCGCTCGTCATCCCCGCGCACGCGGGGATCCAGGGCTTTATCGCGACAGTGCGCCGAAGTCTCTGGATCCCCGCTTTCGCGGGGATGGCGGCCGTTGGCGATGGCTGCCGCCGGGTGCGGCAACCGGATTCTTCTGCGCGCCGCTCAGCGCACGTACGGCGCCGGCGCGTTCTCGACCTGCTTTTGCTTGATCGCCTCGATCTTGGCCTGCTCTTCCTCGGCGGTCATGCGGTGCTTGGGCGCGATGTTCGGCTCGATCAGGCGCAGCCAGTTGCGGGTGATCTGCTTGCTCTCGTCCTGGCAGCGCAGCGCGCGCGCCTCGGGCAGGCGGCCGCTGGTGACGATGCGCAGGTACTTGCCCGGATCGTGGCCGTAGATCATGCACTGCAGGTTGAAGAAGCGCTGCGCGCCGACCGAATGCTCGTCGGCGTAGCTGGCCATGTCGTGGTTGCCGCTGTCGGTCAGCAGGAAGAAGTTCGACGCCAGCTGCAGGTTCTGGGCGATGTCGCCCTCGCTCTCGTCGGCGCTGACCAGCGACAGCATCAAGGTGGTGGCGAGCTGGTCGACCGCATCTTCCTCGCGCCCGGTCTGCGGCAGGTCGAGCATGTCGACCAGGGCGTGGCCGGTCTCGTGCAGCATCAGGAAGCGCAGGTTGGCCATCAGGTACTTGAGCTGGTCGCCGGTGCTGCCGCCGTTGGCCTGGGCGATCGCCGCGCCCTGGCGCACCAGCAGTTCCAGCATTTCGTAGCACAGCACCACGTCGCCCTTGTCGCGGGCGTAGAAGGCGTTGACGGTGCCGCACTCGGCGGTGATGAAGTTGATCGGCCGCGGCAGGGTCAGCCAGCCGTCGAGCTGATTGACCTCCGGCAGGTGGTGCAGGATGTCGATCTCGCTGGCCATGTTGTACATCGCCAGCAGGTCGGGATTGCGCGGCGAGACGTACTTGTAAGTGAAGTGGGTGCCGTCGGCCTTCTCTTCCTTCGGCGCCTCGGCCGCGACCGGCGCGGTCTCGGCCGGCAGGGCCGCATCGAGCGGCTTGGCCGCGGGCAACGCGGCGGCGGGCGCCGGTGCGGGCGCGGCGGCCTGCTGTTTCTGCCAGGCGCTGTAGCCCCAGACCGAACAGACCGCGATCAAGGCCGCGGCCAGCACGCCGATGATGATCTTCTGAACCATTGGATGTGTCGCTCTCGTCAGGAAAGGCACGGGGCGCGGAGCCCCGGTTCGAGCGCGAGACGCGAGCGGCGAGCGGTGCCGGCGATGCCTTCCGGGCGGCGGGCGCCGCGCCGGAGTTCCCCCATCGGGCCGGTCCGATCGGCGCGTATCAGCATCCCTGCACCGTCGCGGCGGATGGTAACCCGATGGTTTCGAGAAGTGCATCGGATTTTGCCGGTAATGACAGTAGGATCTGCGGCCGTATCGCCCGAGCGGCTGCCGCGCCCATGACCTCGACCCGCGTCCGCACCGCTGCGCCCGCCGCTGCCGCCGCCATGCCCGCCGGCGTGCGCGCGGTGTGGTTCCTGGCCGCGGCCGTGGCGCTGCCGGCCTGGGCGCACTGGGACGCGGTGGTCGGCGAATTCGACCTCGCGTCGATGGCGACGATGACCCCGGCCCGCTTCGTGCTCGAACTCGGCCTCGGCGCGGCGCTGTGGCTGCTGCTGGCGGTGCTGCCGTGCGCGCTGCTGCTGCGCTGGCGGCGGCGACGGCGCGGGCCGCGCGGCTACGACCGGGCGGTGGCGGCGGCGACGACCGGCGCGGCCTTGCTGCTCGCGCTGCACGCCAACCTGACCGCGTTCGCGCCGTTCTACGGCAACACCTGGGCGCACTGGGAGCCGACGTTCGAACTGTTCCTGCCGTGGTGGCCGGCGGTCGCGGCGTGCGTGGCGGCGACGCTGGCGTTGGAGCTGCTGTGGCCGCGGGGCGCGATAGCCAGCGCGGGTTGATCCTGGGGCTGTTGTAGGAGCTGCGCGAGCTGCGACCTCGACACCGCGCTTGCGACGCGACCGGCGACCCCGCGGTCGCAGCTTGCGCAGCGCCTACAGGGCGAGTCCGGCTCAGCAGTCGTTGTTCTCGTAGTGGACCTTTTCCAGGGTCTCTTCCATTTCGCGGCGCTTTTTGGCCGGCGCCGGTCCGGGCTGGAAACGCGCCGGCAGCACCCGCTCGCCGTCGGGGCTGATCCACTTGCCCTTCAAGCCAGCGCCGTCGCGCACCAGCATCATCGCGCCGCTGACGCCGCTTCCGGGGTTGGATTCGACCAGGGCCAGGCGGCCCTTGCGGTCGCTGTTGGCGTCCAGCTCCAGCCACTTGGACACGCCGTCGTAGCGATAGATCGCGGTGATCAGGCGCAAGTGGCCGCCGCACGGGGCCGGCTCGTCCTTGAGGTACATCGTCACCGCGCGTTCGCCGACGCGGCCGGTGTACAGGGTCAGGCGGGTGTCGTCCTGGGCGAGCGCGGCGGTCGCAGCCAGCGCGGCCGACAGTGCGAGGACGGCAAGCAAGATCGCGGGCGTCCGTGTCCGGATAATCATGACGGTTTCATCGGTAAGCGAATCCGCCGCCGAGCATGCCACAGCCGCGCGCGCGCCGCCGTACACTGCGGCCATGTCCGCCGCCCCCGACGCTCCCGCCGAAGCGTTCGCCGTCGCCAGCCAGATCCGCGATGCCTTCGCCGACTACCACGCGCGCTTCGCCGCGGTCACGCGGCGCGCGCAAGCGCGTTTCGAACGCTGCGACTGGGGCGGCGCGCGCGAGGACGCGGTCGAGCGCATCGCTTTGTACGACTTGTGCGTCGGCGAAGCCAGTCAGGCGCTGGAGGCGCGGCTCGGCGCGCGCGCGCGCGAACCGGCGCTGTGGGCGCGAGTGCGCGAGGCGTATGCCGGGATCGTCGCGCCGCTGCTCGACGGCGAGCTGTACAAGACCTTCTTCAACACCCTGACCCGGCGCTTCTTCAAGACCCGCGGCGTGGATCCGGCGCTGGAGTTCGTCGCCCTCGACATCGAGCCGACCGACGCGATCACCCATCCGGTGGCGCGGCACAGCTATGCGGTGTCCGGCGATCGCTTGGTCGAGACCTTCATGCGCGTGCTCGACGACTACCCGTTCGCCGTGCCGTACGCCCACCGCACCCGCTGCGCCGCCGGCATCGCGGTGCGCCTGCAGGAAGACCTGCAGCACTGGGGGCCGCATCCGGTGCGCGCGGTGGAGCTGCTGGATACGGTGTTCTACCGCGAGCGCCGCGCCTATCTGGTCGGGCGGGTGTTCGGCGAACGCAGTTTCTCGCCGTGCGTGATCGCGCTGGTCAACGACGACGGCGCGCTGCGGGTCGATGCGGTGCTGACCTTGCGCGCCGAAGTCGTGCAGTTGTTCAGCTATTCGCGCAGCTATTTCCACGCCGACCTGCCGACCGTCGGCGATGCGGTGGTATTCCTGCGCACCTTGCTGCCGGGCAAACCCATCGACGAGCTCTACACCGTGCTCGGCCGCGCCAAGCAGGGCAAGACCGAGCGCTACCGCACCTTCTTCCGCCAGTTCGCCGCGCAGCCGGGCGAGCGCCTGATCCGCGCCGAAGGCGAGCGCGGCATGGTCATGGCGGTGTTCACCCTGCCGAGCTATCCGCTGGTGTTCAAGCTGATCCGCGACCGTTTCGCCTACCCGAAGGAGGTCGCACGCGAGGACGTGGAAGCCAAGTACTCGCTGGTGTTCCACCACGACCGCGTCGGCCGGCTGGTCGATGCGCAGCCGTTCCGCTTCCTGCGCTTTCCGCGCGCGCGGTTCGCGCCGGATTTGCTCGAAGAACTGCTGACCACTTGCGCCGGCAGCATCACCCTCGACGGCGAGGATCTTGTGCTGCACCTGTGTTACGTCGAGCGGCGCTTGCGGCCGCTGAACCTGTATGTGCGCGAACAAACGCCCGAGGCCGCGCGCGCGGCGGTGATCGATTACGGGCAGGCGATCCGCGATCTGGCGCTGAGCAACATCTTTCCCGGCGACTTGTTGCTGAAGAATTTCGGCGTCTCGCGCCACGGGCGCGCGATCTTCTACGACTACGACGAATTGTGTTTGGTCAGCGACTGCCGCTTCCGCGACGTGCCGGCGCCGCGCAACCACGAAGACGAGATGGAAGCCGGCGCGTGGTTCTACGCCCACGGCAACGACGTCTTCCCGGAACAGTTCCCGCGCTTCCTCGGCCTGAGCCCGCCGCTGCTGGGCGCGCTGATGCACGCCCACGGCGAGATCTTCCAGGTGCAGTGGTGGCGGCAGGTGCAGGCCGGGCTCGCGGCCGGGCGGATCAACGACGTGGCGCCGTATCCGTCGATGCGGCGGCTGCCGTAAATCCTGCGCTCAAGCCGCGGCGCTCAGTTCTGCGCGAACGCCGGCGGCAGGTCCGGCAGGTCGGCCAGATTCAATTCCAGGCGGGTATCGCCACCGTCGGCTTCGACGCCGATCGTGAACACGCCGCCGGCGATGATGCGCAGTTCGGCGACGCCGTCGCTGAGCACGGCTTCGCGCTCGGCCGGCGAGAACGTGGGATGCAGGAAGATCTTGACCGGACCTTGCAGAGGCCGGGCGGGGTCCAGCGTGTGGACCCGGATGGTGACCGCGCAGGTCAGGCCGCTGTCGTCGAGCGGCTGCACCTGGGCGCTGAGTTCGCGGCCGTTGGCGCGCGCGGCGCCGCCGAACTTGCCGAGGTTCGGGTCGGCGTTCCAGAGGTCTTCGGCCTGCGCCGCCGCTTCGGTTTCGGGGCCGGCGTGCGCCACGGCCGATTCGGGTTCTTCGAGAAAGTCGACGATCTTCAGCCGCTTCAACCCCGGCTTCGAATTCAGCACCTTGAGCCGCAACGGCTCCACCGTGCCGCTGTCGAGATAGCCGGCGGCCTTGCTGTACCACTGGCTCTTGCGTTGCTCGGCCTGCGCCTGTTTCTCGGCTTCTTCGGTCTGGCGCGCGGCGGCGGCGGCCTGCTCGCGCGCTTGCCGGGCCTGCTGTTCGGCCTCGGCCTTGCGCGCGCGTTCGGCTTCGGCGGCGCGTTCGGCTTCGGCGGCGGCGAGCGCAGCGGCGCGCGCCTGGGCTTCGGCCTGGCGGGCGCGCTGCTCGGCCAGTTCGCGCTCGCGCCGCTCGGCGGCGACCGCGGTTTCGTTGTATTCCAGGTAATACACGAACGCAGTGCGGGTCCAGATGTAGAACGCGACGAAGCCGAACAGCAAAGAGGCCAGCAACACGAAGCCGGCGCTGGCGGCGCCGTTCGCGCCGAGGCCCCATTCCGAAGCCACTTGCCGCGACAGCGCCTGGAACTGGCTGCCGATGCGCTGGGCCTCGACCAGGCCGATGCCGACCACGATCTTGGTCAGCCAGTCGCTGATCTGTTCCAGGTTGGTGTTGTGGGCGAAGCCGCCGCCGGGCGCGGCGTTCGGCGGGCCTTCGGCGGCGGCCGCGGCCGGCACCGCCAGCGCGCGCGGGATGCCGAACAGGAAGCCGAGGGTGGCGCCGGTCAGCAGCGTGGCGAGCACCGCGCCGATGACCGAACCCACGACATGGCCGCACACCGCCAGCGCCGCGCTGAGCGCGATGCCGGCGAACAGGCCCGCGAGCACGCGCAACGCCGCGCGCTCGATCGCCTGGGTCCGCTGACGCGGCTCGTAGCTCGCGCCGGTCTGGCCGGCGCCGTTGTGTCCGTTCATGCCGGCGTTCCCCTGCCCTTAGCCTGCTGCGTGCGTTCCCTCGCCGGGAACAAACGCGGCCGCGCCGGCGGCGCGGCCATCGCAGGGGCGGACGAGGGCGCGCCGCCGCGCTCAGGCGCAGCCGTGCACGCCGTCGCAAGCCGGTTCGATCCGCGCGCTTTGCGCCGGCCACAGCCGCAGCCACCACTGGCGCCAGTCGAGCCGGCGCGCGGCTTGAGCCGGGCGCGAGGCGGCGGCGAAGGCCGCGCGCTGCGGCGCGGGCGCCGGCGCGTCGTCGTCGGCATCGCGCGGATCGACGAAATGGCCGTGCAGGAACATCAGGTTCTTGTAGATATTCATGGCCTGGACTCCTCCGGAACCGGCTATGGCCGGGGCCTCATATGCGGGGGCCGGAGCCGGCCGGCGCGTGGGGGACGCCGTGCGGGCTGCGGACGAAGCTCAAGTTACGCTCGCCAAATCCGGCAAAAAAGCGATACGTTTGCAAGCCAGACTTGAGCCGGATCGAACGCTCGAACGCCACCGGGAACCGCCTCGATGAACCGTCCGCCGTTGCACGCCTTGCTGGGTTTCGCCACCGCCGCGCGCTTGAACAACCTGACCCGCGCCGCCGAGCAGATGCACCTCACCGTCAGCGCCTTGAGCCATCAGATACGCACCCTGGAACAACGCCTGGGCCGGCGCCTGTTCGAACGCGGCCCGCGCGGGGTGCGCCTGACCGCCGACGGCGAGCGCCTGCTGTCGGTGGTGGCGCCGCACCTGGACGCGCTCGACCACGCCCTGCGCCCGTACAGCCCGCGCCGCGACGACGTGCTGACCCTGAGCCTGCTGGCGTCGATGGCCTCGGCCTGGCTGATGCCGCGGCTGGGCAGCTTCGTCGCGCGTTATCCACAGCTCGAACTCAATCTGTTCTCGTCCGCGGCGCTGGTCGACTTCGACCGCGAACCCGGCGTCGACGCGGCGATCCGCGGCGGCTACGGCCGCTGGCCGGGGCTGGTGATCGAGCACCTGTTCGACGAAACCCTGATTCCGGTGGCCAGCCCGGAGCTGGTCGCGCGCATGGGCGGCCTGCCGGCGCAGGAGGACCTGCACCGCTGGCCCTTGCTCGGCGACCTGTCCACGTATTGGCAGGACTGGTTCGACCGCTACGGCGGCAAGCCGCCGGCGCGCTACGTCGCCCACTTCGACGATTCCGAAACCATGCACCGCGCCGCGGTCGAGGGCCTGGGCGTGGCGCTGGGGCGGATGGCGCGCACGCGCCTGTTGATCCGCAACGGCCAGCTGGTGCCGTTGAGCCAGGGCCGGCTGAAGATCGACTGGGGGCATTACCTGGTGTATCCGCAGCGTTCGGTCGATCACGGCGGGCTGGAATCGTTCCGCACCTGGCTGCATGAACAGGCGCGCGACTATGTCGGGCAGATGGACGCCGACCTCGCCGCGCGCGGTCCTGCCGGCGCCGACGCGCCGGCGCGCAAGCCGCGCGCGAAGCGGCGTTGAGCCTGGCGGCGGCGGCGCAGCCGACATCGCCGACACATTCGCGTTACAGCGCAGGCTGAACGCATGCGGTAGGCTGCGGCCTTCCGAACGTCACTGGAGTGGGTTGCATGGAACGTAAACACCTCGCCCGACTGCTGCTCGCCGCGCTGTTGCCCGCCGGCGTGAGCGCAGTCGCGAACGCTCAGGACAACAAGCCCGAGCCGGCGCCGGCCGCGGAGCAGGCCGCTGCGCAGCCGGCCGAGAAGCCGGCGCAGCCCGCCGCCGCGGTCGAGAAGGCCGCCGAGCAGCCGGCGGAAAAGCCCGCCGCGGCGGCCGCCGAAAAACCCGCCGCGGCAGCGGCCGAAAAGCCCGCGGCAGCGCCAGCCGAGAAGCCGGCCGCCAAGCCGGCCGCGCACAAGCCCGCTGCGGCCGCGACCGCCGGCAGCCCGCTCAAGACCGCGATCGCCGGCGCCTGGCGCGACCCGAAGAACGTCGCCCGCGACGCGTACCGCCATCCGCTGGAAACGCTGCAGTTCTTCGGCGTGCGCCCCGACCAGACCGTGATCGAAATCACTCCGGGCGGCGGCTGGTACTCGGAAATCCTCGCCCCGTACCTGCGCGAGAAGGGCCGCTACGTGGCCGCGGTGGTCGATCCCGACAGCCAGACCAAGGACAGCGAGCGCGCTTACTACTACAAGGCCAAGACCGGCCTGGAGAAGAAGTTCGCCGGCGCGCCGCTGCAGTACGCCGCCGCCGTCGTCGCCGCCTACGACCCGTTCAAGCCCGCGTTCGGCGCGCCGGACTCGGCCGATGTGGTGCTGACCTTCCGCAACGTGCACAACTGGCGCAGCGCCGGCCAGGCCGAGGTGATGTTCAAGGGCTTCTTCGACGTGCTGAAGCCCGGCGGCACCCTCGGCGTGGTCGAGCACCGCGCCAAGGCCGACGTGCCGGCCGACGACAAGAGCGGTTATGTCGGCACGGCGCAGGTGATCGCGATGGCCGAGGCGGCCGGGTTCAAGCTCGAGGGCAAGAGCGAGATCAACGCCAACCCGCGCGACACCAAGGACTACCCGAACGGCGTATGGACGCTGCCGCCGACCAACGACCACGACGCGGCGGACAACGCCAAGTACAAGGCGATCGGCGAAAGCGACCGGATGACCTTGCGCTTCCGCAAGCCGCGCTGATCGCGGCATCGGCATCGACCTGCAGGCCCGTCGCGATCGCGGCGGGCCTGTTCGTTTTGGCCCGCAGTTTCGTTTCCGACTGTAGGAGCGGCGCAAGCCGCGACCGCGACAACCCAACCACGACAAACCCCGCCCCCACCCGGCGTCCCGTCAAACTACCCCTCTGCCCCGCCCGCCCCGCTCCGATGCTCATCGCCCTCAACAAACCCTACGGCGCGCTCTCGCAGTTCACCGACCGCAGCCAGCCGCCGAAGCCGACCCTGGCCGGGTTCGGGCTGCCGGCCGGGGTCTACGCCGCGGGGCGCCTGGATCACGACAGCGAGGGCCTGCTGCTGCTGACCGACGACGGCGCGCTCGCCCATCGCCTGACCGACCCGCGCCACAAGCAGGCCAAGACCTATCTGGTCCAGGTCGAGGGCGAACCGTCCGCGGCGCAGTTGCAGCGCCTGCGCGACGGGGTCGAGCTCAACGACGGCCCGACCCTGCCGGCGCGGGCGCGCGCGCTCGATCCGCCGGACTGGCTGTGGCCGCGCGATCCGCCGGTGCGCTTCCGCAAGACCGCGCCCGACGCGTGGCTGGAACTGAGCATCGGCGAAGGCCGCAACCGGCAGGTGCGGCGGATGACCGCCGCGGTCGGCTTGCCGACGCTGCGCCTGATCCGGGTGGCGATCGGCCCGCACCGGCTCGACGGGCTGGCGCCCGGACAGTGGCGCGCGCTGTGAACGCAGGGGCGCGCTTACGGCGCGCAGTGGCGCAGCGCGTCGTCCAGGGTCCGCACTTCCACGCCGCGGCACACCGGCGCGGGCACCACGCAATCCAGGTACGGCCGCGCCCAGCGCCGCGATTCGGCCTTGCCGGCGACCGCCGCCGGCGCGCCGGCGCGGGCGGCGCAGCGCTCGTGCGCGCGATCGACATAACGCCGGCAATCGGCCGGCCCCAGCCGCTCGCTGCCGGCGCCGCCGCGGTCGCACAGGCCGTAGGCGGTTTCGCGCCATAGCGCGAAGAATTCGGCGCGCGGCACCGGCTGGCGGTCGATCTCGTCCAGGCGGTAGCGCGGCAGCGGCGAGGCGAACCAGTGCAGGTAGGCGAACGCGGCGACCGCGACCAATGCGATCAGCAGCAAAAGACGTTGCATGCGCGAAACCTTGGCGCAGTTCGGGGCGCGGCATTCTCGCGGATCGGCGAGGCGCTGACGAGGCTTGGCGCCGAAACCCCGCTTATCGGGCTTACGCACAAGCCAGCGGCGGCCGGCCGCCGCGATCCGCACCGGCGGCGCGGCCGCGCGCGAGGCTCACCTTCGCTCACCGCTGCCCGTGTCGCTGCCGCATTCGTACCACGACCGCAGTCGCAGCTCGCTGGCGCGGCTGCGAAAACGCCCCGGTTTGATCCCGCCCCGGCGCTGGCGCCGCCCGCGCGCGCGGCCTTAGCGTCGATCACAGCTACGCGCCTGGCGCTACGCCACTCGCGGTCTGCTCAACGGAAGGAGCCCGACCCATGTCCACCCTGCGTTCCCTGTCCCTCGGCGTCGGCCTCGCGCTGGCCGCCGGGGCCGCCAGCCTGCTGCACGCGCCGGCCGCATCCGCCGCCGAAGAACCCCTGCCGTTCGAACTGGCCCCACCGGTGGTCGAGGACATGCTGATCACCCCGACCCCGCAGTCGGGCCAGGGCGACGCCCTGCTGCAGCTGATCTACGCCAAGGAGCAGCAGCTGCCGGGCGAGATCAGCTTCAACGTCGGCGACAAACCCGTGGTCCTGCGCCGCGACGAGAAGGACCCGCAGCTCTACAGCGCGTCGATCCCGTTCGACTTCGAAGGCTTCATCAAGGAACAGAGCGAGCGCAAGGAGCAGGCCGGGCAGAAACTGACCGTGCCGACTTTCGTCAACCGCGAGTTCCGCGGCGAGGCGCCGATGGCCTTCCTCGAGCCGGAAACGCTGCGCAAGCAGATCGAGCTGCAGCTGCCGATCCGGATTCCGTTCCCGGTGGTGTTCGGCCCGCCGGCGCTGGTGCGGCCGGAGCGCTCGCTGCTGATCAACGCACCCAGCGTTGTCGAAGATCCGACCCGCACGTTCGACCTGTGCACCGGCGCGGGCAATCCGAACGGCGCGTGGACCTTCAACACGCTGATGACCAACATGGCCAACCAGCCGGTCAGCGGCGTGAACCCGGCGGACTTCGTCGAGAACTGGATGCGCCAGTGGGGCAGCACCCAGGTCATCAATACCTTCCCGGCGGCGGCGCGCGCGCAGGTCATCAACCAGGTGCTCAACGCCTGGGAGCGCGACTCCGTCACCGGCAAGCTGAACTTGAAGAAATCGCCGTTCCGCGCGCTGGCCTTCCTCAACCGCATGGACCTGCGCACCAATTCGGCCTACGGCGGCGGCACCGCCGGCGAGGGCCGGATCGTATTCGGGGCGATCCGGCGCAACAGCAACGGCAGCTGCTCGGTGTTGCCGTTCACGGTGATCCTGGAATACGGCATTCCGATCACCGGCTGCACCAACATCCGCAGCTACGCCCGCCAGTGGGGCGCGCTGGGCACGCTGACCCTGGGCTCGCCGGCGTACAACGCGCAGCTGCAAGTCATCACCGACCGCTTCACCGCGGCCAACGCCGCGCCGTCCAAGCCCAACCGCAGCGCGATCAACCAGGTGCGCACCAACGAGTTCCTGCAGAACCCATGGGAACTGCGCGAGTTCGCCATCGCCCGCGGCGCCAGTCAGCTGACCATGACCACGGCCAAGCAAACACCGCACCACAGCCTCAACAACTCGGTCCTGCTCGGCGATTACATCTGGGATTTCTCGGCGCAGATCCTGGCCGGCACCTATCAAGTGCCGCTGCTGTATCAAGGCCAGCGCATGCTGACCGGCGCGGTGCCGAACGGGCCGCCGCAACAGTTCTGGAACGGTCCGGGCGCCGGCAACGACGAGCGCAACAAGTTCTCGCTCAACACCTGCAACGCCTGCCACGGCGCCGAGACCCAGACCACCAACTTCCTGCATATCGCGCCGCGCGCGTCCGGTGCGACCTCGCTGCTGTCGCGGTTCCTGATCGGCAACAACCCGGTCGGCAGCAGCCTCGCCAATCCCGGCACGTTCACCATGAACGATCCCTTCAGCGGCACGCCGCGCACCTACGGCGACCTGAAGGACCGGGCGACCAAGCTGTCGGCGCTGCAAAACAACGCCTGCCTGTCCGGCGGCGTGTTCCACGAAGCCTTGAGCGTACCGTTGCTGGCCACCCACTGAGGCTTCGCCGTCCCGGAAAACGAACAGGCGCCCTCGGGCGCCTGTTCGCGTTTCGGCCTCCGCTCAGCCCGCCGTTTTGTCCGCCGCCGCCACCGGCACCGAATTCGCCCCCGGCCGGCTCAGCAGCAACACCCCGCCGAGCACCACCGCGGTGCCGACCAACTGGATCGCGGTGATCTTCTCGCCGAGCACCCAGGCGCCGAGGAACACCAGCGACACCGGCCCGATCACCGAGAACTGCGCCGCGGTGCCCGCGCCCAGGCGCCCGACCGCGGCCATGGTGAAGGTCACCGGCAGGAAGGTGCAGAACACCGCGTTGGCCGCAGCCAGCGCATAGACCTGCCACGGCAGGCCGAACAAGGCCGCCGGGTCGCGCGCGATCAGGTAGTGGATCAGCACCGCGGCGGTCGACACGATCATCGCCCACGCCACCAGCTGCAACGAACCCAGGCGCTTGACCAGCTCGCCCGACATCGCCAGGTACAGCGCGTAACTGACCGCCGCGCCGAGCACCAGCGCGCTGCCGAGCAGCACGTGCTCGCCTTCCACGCGCAGGTTCTCGACCATCACCAGGACCACGCCGGCGTAGCTGACCGCCAGCGCCGCCCACTCGCGCGCGGCGACCCGGCGGCCGAACGCGAACAGGCCGATCAGCAGCACGATGGTCGGGTTGAGGAACAGGATCAGCCGCTCCAGCGACACCGGCACGTACTCCAGGCCCCAGAAGTCGAGCAGGCTGGACAGGTAATAGCCGAGCACGCCGAGCACCACGATCAGGCCCCAGTCGCGCCGGGTCGGCAGCGCGCCGCGCACGCGCGCGCGGCGGTGCTCGCGCGCGCCCAGGGCGACGAACAGCGGCAGCGAGAAGGCCATGCGCAGGGCCAGCACTTGCAGCGAATCGACGCCGTAGCGGTATTGCAGCTTGGCCAGGATCGCCTTGGCCGAAAACAGGATGGCGCCGGCGGCGGCGAGAGCGAAGCCGGCGCGGCGGGAGCTCGCGGGGGAGGGGGACATCATGGGACTCGATGGAAAACTGCCGCTGCCGCATCATAGCCGCGACGGCGCAATCGCAGCGCCGGCCACACGCAGGACCCGCGATGGAACGGACTTCGACGGATGCCGCGGCGATCGTGGAGCGGTGGAAGCAGCGCTGATCGCGGTCGCGCAGGATCCGCCGTATGTCTACCGCGCCCCCCGGACGCGCTGATCCGCGAACACCGCCTGCGGCTCACCACGTTCCGCGGCTATACCGAAGCGCAGATCGCCGCCGAGGAGTCGCGCCTGGGTGTGCGCTTTCCGCTGGTGTACCGCGCGTACCTGGCGCAGATGGGCGCCGAGTCCGACGACCTGTTCCGCGGCAGCGGGGTCGCCGGCCTGTACGACTTCGACGAGTTCCGCGAGCACGCGCGCGAGATGCTGGCCGAGATCGGCGAATCGCTGGTCCTGCCCGACGACCATGTCGTGTTCATGGGCCACCAGGGCTATCTGTACTACGCCTTCGTCGCCGACGGCCGCTTCGACTCGCCGGTGCTGCGGTGGTCGGACGGCAGCGAGCGCGGCGGCCCGATCACGGCCGGTTTCGCCGAGTGGGTCGAGGAGGAGCTCGAGCTGATGGAACGGAACAATCTCAGACAACACGGGAACGGCGGCTATTACCTGACCCTGCCTCCCGGCGGCGGCGAATCCGCGCATCACCCCGCGCTGGCCAGCGCAGACCATCCGCTCCCGAAGCGTCCGCGACCGGCCGACTGAGCGCCTGACCCCCGGTCAGGACGACCGGGCCGGGCCGGGCCGCGCCACCCCCGCGCCTTACCGGCCCCAGGCCCGGTACGCACCGGCGTTATCGACCCGGGGCGAAACCGGTCGCCTCGCCGGCGCTCCGGCCCACGGCATCGCCGCCGAACGCCAGCGCCGCGACCGGCAGGCGATAACCGCCGCGCGGGCGCGATTTCATTGCGCTTTCCTTAATGCGGGGATGTTCATGATGCGCCGCCGCATTGCGACCTTCATTCACCTTCGTGCGGGCAATCCTTGCCGGTTGCGGCAGGTCGTCGCAGGGCAGTGAACAATTCATCATTCCCGGCGGCGATACCGCCTTTGCGTGAAGGTTTCTGTTAACTTGCCACACGATTTCCACGCGATTCACAAATGCGAATTTTGTGTGAATGATGTGGCAGTCCAGCGCCCTCAGGAGATTTACAGGACGTGAGCACTCCCGCGACATCCACCGGTCGCATCTTGGTCGTCGACGACCAGGCCGCGAATCTGCGCGTGGTGACCGCCCTGCTGTCCCGCCAGGGTTACGAAGTGGTGGCCGCCTCGACCGGCGACGAGGCCTTGCAGCTGTATGCGCAGTCCCCGCCCGACCTGATCCTGCTCGACGTGATGATGCCGGGCATGGACGGTTTCGAAGTCATGGACGCGCTGCGCGCCGGCTCGCCGTTGCGGGTGCCGGTGGTGTTCGTCACCGCCGCCCACGACCGCGACCTGCTGCTGCGCGCGTTCGACGCCGGCGTGGTCGATTACGTCACCAAACCGTTCCTGCCCGAAGAGCTGCTGGCGCGGGTCAACGCCCACGTCGGCCTCAAGCTCACCCGCGACCGGCTCGAGCGGGTCGCGCGCGAGCGCGAGGAACTGGTCAACCTGGTCGCGCACGACCTGAAGAATCCCTTGACCAGCGTGCTGTTCGCCAGCGACCTGCTGATCAACAACGGCTGCAAGCCCGAGCGCGTGCCGCGTTATCTGCAAATGATCCACGAGAGCGCCGACGACGCGCTGGGGTATATCCGCCATTACCTGGAAACCCAGGCCGGCCATCGCGAACGCGCCGAACAGAGCGCCCGCGCGGACCTGGCCGAAACCCTGGACTGGCTGGTGCGCCGCTACGAAATGCAGCTCGACGCGCGCGGCATCCGGGTGCAGGTGCAGCCGCCGCCGAACGGTTCGGCGCAGGTGGCGATGGACTCGCGGGTGCTGCGCCAGGTCAGCGAGAATCTGGTCACCAACGCGATGAAGTACGCGCCCGGCGGCGACCTGACGCTGGCCGCGCGCAACAGCGCGCCGGGTTTCTGGCAACTCATCGTCGCCGACCGCGGCCCGGGCATTCCGGTGGCGCGCCAGCGCGAGCTGTTCAAACCCTTCGTGCGCTTGCACGACAACGACATCGACGACGGGCTGTCGAGCGGGCTGGGGTTATCGCTGGCCAAGCAGATCGTGGTCAATGCCGGCGGGCAGCTTTGGTATGAAGAGCGCAAGCATGGCGGCTCGCGGTTCATTATCGAATTGCCGGAGGCCTGACGGGTTTCTCGCGCTGCGGTGCGTTCGCTGTCGTCGAGTTTTCGCGGTCGCAGCTTGCGCAGCTCCTACAGTCGGATACGCAACCTGCCGAAGCCCCTGTAGGAGCTGCGCAAGCTGCGACCGCGAAAATTCGACGACGACGCAACCCAAACAAAAAGCCGGCGCATCCGCGCCGGCTTTTTTGTTATTCCAACGAAGCCCGCGACCGGCGCCTCGTTTGCGCGCAAGCGCGCTTACTCGGCTGCGCTCTCGTCCGCGCCATTGCGCGTACGCCGGCGCCCCGCGCCCGGCGCCGAACGGCGCGCATCGATGCGCCGCGCCGAACCTTCGATCGGTTCGCCTTCGGCTTGCTTGCGCGCCTTGCGCCGCGCCGCGGCATACCACAGCAAACCCGCGCCGGCGACGGCGGCGACCGCGACCACCGGATTGCGGCGGATGAAACCGCCGGCGGTGCGCGCGCCGGCCTTGACCACGCCGAGCTTGGCGCCGGTGTCGAGCCACTGGCCGGCCTTGGGCGCGGCCTCCTTGAGGTTGGCGCTGATCGCGTGCACCAATTCCAGCGCGCGGTCGGGCAGGGAATCGAACTTGCTCATCGTGTCGGTCCTGGACGAGAGAAACGGGCTCCAGTGTCGGCGCGCTAGCGTTGAAATTCTGTGAGCGGGGCGACGCTGGCGTGGCTTTAGGCTGAATGTGGGAGAGGATACGACGAGCAGTGGCGGCGTGGGTGTGGTGGCGTGGTCGCGGCTTGCGCCGCTCCTACAGGGAGCGGGTGTGGGTGGCGTCGTGGGTGTGGTGGCGTGGTCGCGGCTTGCGCCGCTCCTACAGGGAGCGGGTGTGGGTGGCGTCGTGGGTGTGGTGGCGCGGTCGCGGCTTGCGCCGCTCCTACAGGGAGCAGGTGTGGGTGGCGTCGTTGTTGTGGGGGCGTGGTCGCGGCTTGCGCCGCTCCTGCAGGGAGCGGGTGTGGGTGGCGTTGTGGTTGTGGTGGCGCGGTCGCGGCTTGCGCCGCTCCTGCAGGGAGCGGGTGCGGGTTACGTGCCGCGCGGTTTTGCGCGGTGGGTGGCCTTGGCGGTCCACGGGTCGTCGGGCCACGGGTGTTTCGGATAGCGGCCTTTCATTTCCTTTTTGACTTCCGGATACGTGCGTTCCCAGAAACCGCGCAGGTCCTGGGTGACTTGCAGCGGCCGGCCCGCCGGCGACAGCAGGTGCAGGGTCAGCGGCACGCGGCCGTCGGCGATGCGCGGGGTGTCGGCCAGGCCGAACAGTTCCTGCAGCTTCACCGCAAGCACCGGCGCGCTGGCGCCGATATGGGCGTCGTGGCTTTCGGCTTCGAAGTGGTAGTGGATCGCGCGTTCCTGTCCCGACGGCACCGTGATGCGCGTCGGCGCCAGCGTTTCGAGTTTCTGCCGCCAGCTCCAGTCGGCGAGCGAACGCAGCGCGTCGCCGAAGCCGGCCTCGTCGAGCGCGTCGAGCCGGGTCTTGCCGCGCAAGGCCGGCTTGAGCCAGGTGTCCAGGTCCGCCAGCAAGGCCTCGTCGCTCAGATCCGGCAAGGCGTGTTCGCCCTGCGCCAGCTCGGGCATCCACTCGCGCAGGCAGCGCAGGCGCGCGCGCCACTGGCGCAAGGATTCGGTCCACGGCAACGCGTCCAGGCCGAGCTGGCGCACCGCGTCGACCAAGGCATCGGCGTAGCGCGCCGGATCGGGTTTGGCCAACGGCCGGCTGTCGATCACGATGCGGTCGAAGCGGCGTTCGCGCACCGCCGCGATCCCGCGCGCGTTGCCGTCCCACACCACCCGGTCCTCGCTGACGAAACGCTGCGGGAACTCGCGCTCCAGCCGCGCCTCGTCGAGCGGCGCGGCGCGCAGGATGCGCGCGTCGCGCGGATCGTCGCGCAGTTCGGCGACCAGCAGCCACGGCTCGCCGTACACGGCGCTGTCGTCGAACAACTTCGCGCTGCGGCCGTTGGCGAGTTGGTAACGGTACGGATCGCTCGGATGCTGGCGGCCGATGCGGTCGGGAAACGCGTGCGCGAGCAGGTCGCCGAGCAAGTGCGCGGGCGCCGAGGCGGGCGGCGCGGCGTCCACGCGCAGGCGCCGGCGCCATTGCTTGCTGGCCTGATCGAGCGCGGCCAGGGCCGAACGCGACGCGTCCGCGGGCGCGCGCCCGGCGCGCAGCGCGGCCAACGCCTGCCAGCGCGCGTGCAGCGCGTCGCCGCCGCTGCGCAGCGGGTCGCGCGCTTCCAGCAGCGCGGCCAGATCGCAGGCCAGGGCGCGTTCGCCGGCGTCGCTGGGCGCCAGCAGCATCGCCGCCAGGCGCGGGTGGGTGCCGAGCGCGAGCATGCGCCGGCCGAACGCGGTGATGAGCGGCTGCGCGCCGGCACCGGTTTCCAGCGCGCCCAGGCGCAGCAGCAGTTCGCGCGCCGCGGCCATCGCGCCGGGCGGCGGCGCGTCGACGAAACGCAGGCCGGCGTCGCCCCACGCGGCCAGCTCCAGCGCCAGCCCGGCCAGTTCGACCTGGGCCATTTCCGGCCGCCGCTGCGGCTCCAGCCGCTGCGATTCGGGCCATAGGCGGTACGCCCAACCGTCGGCGACGCGGCCGGCGCGGCCGGCGCGCTGGTCGGCCGAGGCCTGGGCGATGGCGACCACGTCGAGACGGGCGAAGCCGCTGTTGGGGTCGTAGCGCGGCTCGCGCGCCAGACCCGAATCGACGACCACGCGCACGCCGGGCAGGGTCACGCTGGATTCGGCGACGTTGGTCGCCAGCACCACCCGGCGGCGGCCGTCGGGATCGGGCTGGAGCACGCGGCTTTGCTGCTCCACCGGCAATTCGCCGTGCAGGCTCAGCACATCGACGCCGCGCGCGGCCTCGCTGCCGGCCAGCGCCGCCTGCGCGCGCGCGATCTCGCGCTGGCCGGGCAGGAACGCGAGCACGTCGCCGGGGTGCGCGCTCAGCGCGTGTTCGACCGCGCGCTTGAGCTGGTGTTCGGGCTTCTCCTCGCGCCGCGCCGGCAGGTACGCGATCTGCACCGGATAGCTGCGCCCGGCGCTGCTCAGCCGCGGCGCGTCGAGGAACTGCGCCAGCCGTTCGCCGTCGAGCGTCGCCGACATCACCACGATGCGCAGGTCCTCGCGCAGCGAGGCCTGCACGTCCAGGGCCAAGGCCAGACCGAGGTCGGCGGCCAGATGGCGTTCGTGGAATTCGTCGAACAGCAACGCGCCGACCCCGTCGAGGGTCGGATCGTCCTGGATCATCCGGGTCAGGATGCCCTCGGTGACGACTTCGATCCGGGTCCGCGCGGACACCTTGTTCTCGAAACGGATGCGGTAGCCGACCGTGTCGCCGGCGGCTTCGCCGCGCTGGCGCGCCATGAACTGGGCGGCCGCGCGCGCGGCGACGCGGCGCGGTTCCAGCATGACGATCTTACGCCCGCGCAGCCACGGCGCGTCGAGCAAAGCCGGCGGCACCTGGGTGGTCTTGCCGGCGCCGGGCGGCGCTTCCAGCACCAGGCGCGGATGGGCGGCGAGGCTGTCGCGGATCTGCGGCAGCAAGGAATCGATCGGAAAGGCGGGGCTGTTCACCCGCGCAAGGATACGGACCGGCGGCGGCGGCCGGAATGGCGCGGCGTGCGCCGCCGCCGGCGCGGCTCAGGGTTTGGCGTATTCGCCGCAGCCGTAATACAGCTTGTCCGGATCGCTGCTCGCGCCGATCACCAGGAACACCGCCTGCGAGTACTTCTTGCCGCTCGCGTCCTGGCACGGCCGGCCGGCCTTGCTCGGCGCGACCAGCACCTGCGCCGGCAGCGAGCGCTGCTGCAGGATGACCGGCCCGGCGAGGCCGTACTGGCCCTTGAGCTCGCCGAACACCGGCAGCTTCAACACCGGCTCGACCGACTTCAGCGTGCCCGCGGCGATCGGCACGCCGCGCGGGCTCGACAGGCGCAGTTCGACCGCGCCGGCCTCCACGCGCTTGAGTTCGACCCGCCAGACCGGATTGACGTTGCCGCCGGTGAAGGTCTGTTTGGGGAAATCCAGCCCGGCGGCGGCAGGCGTAGCGGCGTGGACGACGCCGGCTGCGGCCAGCAGCGCGGCCACGCACAAGGAAGCGATGCGCATCGACACTCTCCTTGGCGGCCCGATGCCGCCGTGTCTGCTAACAACGCGGCGCGGCGGCCGTTGTGAAGCGCGCCGCGCCGCCCGCGCGGCGCCGGTCGTCCGCCGCGACCGGCGCGCGGCTTGGGCCGGCTGCGGCCAGCCTCTACACTGCGCGCTGCCTTCGCTTCCGCTGTGCCCCATGCGACTGATCGACATCGGCGCCAACCTCACCCACGACAGCTTCGACGCCGACCGCGACGCGGTGCTGCAACGCGCCCGCGACGCCGGCGTGGCGCGCCTGGTCATCACCGGCGCCAGCCGCGAGCATTCGCCCAAGGCGCTGGAACTGGCGCTGCAGCATCCCGGCGAACTGTTCGCCACCGCCGGCGTACACCCGCACCACGCCAGCGAATACACCGCCGAATGCGACGCGGAAATGCGCGCGCTGCTGGCCCACGAGGCCGTGGTCGCGGTCGGCGAATGCGGCCTGGACTACTTCCGCGACTTCTCGCCGCGCCCGGCGCAGCGGCGGGCGTTCGAGATGCAGCTGCAGACCGCGGTCGACACCGGCAAGCCGCTGTTCCTGCACCAGCGCGACGCCCACGACGACTTCGTGGCGATGATGAAGAACTTCGACGGCAAGCTCGGCCCGGCGGTGGTGCATTGCTTCACCGGCACGCGCGAGGAACTGTTCGCGTATCTCGACCGCGACTGGTACATCGGCATCACCGGCTGGCTTTGCGACGAACGCCGCGGCCTGCACCTGCGCGAGCTGGTCAAGCACATTCCCGCGCAGCGGCTGATGATCGAAACCGACGCGCCGTACCTGCTGCCGCGCACGGTCAAGCCGGCGCCCTCGCACCGGCGCAACGAGCCGATGTACCTGGCCCACATCGTCGAGGAACTGGCGCGCGACCGCGGCGAAGACGTCGCCGTCACCGCCGCCAACAGCACCGCCGCGGCCAGCGCGTTCTTCCGCTTGCCCGGCTGAGCGCCGCGCACGCAAAAAAAGGGCCGACCCGTCGGAGAGCGGGCCGGCCATCGCAGTACAGCGTCCACTTCGCGGGCTTGCCTGGGGCAAGCCCGCGTCTTGCCTTACGACCTCAGAACTTCCACTCGAACGCCAGGTTGTAGCGGCGGCCGAGCACGTCGTAGGTGGAGAACGCATCCGCCGAGGTCTGCGCCGGGAACGGCGGGGCCTTGTCGAACAGGTTGGTCACCGCCAGGCGCAGCAGGGCGTGATCGTTGAGGCGGTAGCGCACGCCGCCGTTGAACAGCCAGTAGTCGCCGACCTTGAGGATGTCGCGGGTTTCCGGCGTGTTGAGCACGTTGAACTCGGCGCTGCTGAGGTAGTTGCCGGTCAGGTTCAGACCCCACTTGCCCTTCTCCCACGCGCCGCTGAGCTGGTACTGGCGCTTGGACGTGCCGATCTCGCCGGCGGCCGGGTTCGGCGCGACGCCGGTGACGTCGACGGTCAGTTCCCTGGGGAAGTAGCCGGTCAGGCCGAACGCGAAGCGGCCGAAGCGCTCGGTGTCGAAGCGGTAGGCGACCTCGGTCGAATACGCCTCCATCGTCAGCGACTTGCCGTTGACGAAGCCGCTGATGAAGCTGGTCGCCTGGCCCGCGCCGGCGCTGCTGCCCGGGGCGTTGCGGACGATGCGGCTGCAGAACGAGTTGGCGTTGGGCACGTCGCCGGCGTTGAAGTCGGAGGCGTCGAAGCAGGCGGTGGCGATGTCGGCCGCGGTCAGGCTGCTGATGACGTCCTTGATCTTGATGTTGTAGTAGTCGGCGGTGACGGTCAGGCCTTCGGCGAACGACGGCGCCCAGGTGAAACCGTAGGTGTAGGAGTCGGCCGACTCGTTGCGCAGGTTCGGATTGCCGCCGGAGATGCCCTGGATCGACGCGCCGTTGGCGTTGGAGGTGAAGTTGCTCAGGCCGTAGTAATTCAGGAAGGCCTGACAATTGCGCTGACGGTTGGCGACGTTCGCGCCGCTGTTGATGAAGCGCGAGTCGCAGGGGTCGCCGGTGACGAACTGGAACGAGGTCGCCTGCGGCAGGAACGCTTCGGTGATCGCCGGCGAACGCAGCGAACGGGTGAAGTTGCCGCGGATTTCCAGGTCTTCGAACGGCTTCCACTGCAGACCGTAGGTGTAGGTGTCGAACTTGCCGTTGATCGAGTTGTCGACCTGGCGGTACTTGCCGATCACGTCGAGCTTGCGCAGGCCGATGAAGTTGCGCTCGGGATTGACCAGCGGCAGCACGAACTCGCCGAACCATTCGTTGGTGGTGTACTGGCCCTGCAGCGGGGTGATCGGCACCGAACGGCCGAGGCCCTGCTCGAGGAACGAGCCCGGATCGAACAGGCCGCTTTCCTTGCGGTGTTCGAAACCGATGTTGTATTGCAGCGGCCCGCTCCACAGGTTGAACAGGGTGCTGGAGACGTTGACGTTGTAGACCTCCTGCTCCTGCAGCGCCTGCGACGCGGTGCGGGTGGTCACGTACTGGCGCGCGGCCGCGCTGGGGCGGCCTTCGCCGAACAGGTCCAGCGGCACGCAGTTCGGATCGGGCTTGGCGGTGACGCCGCCCGGCACCACCACGCCGGCGACCGGCGCGCCGGCGCAGACCACCTGGCCGTTGACCCGGATCACGTTGAGCGCGTTGACGAAGTTCTGCTGGTTCAGCGAGGTGCCGTACGCGCGCGAGTCGCTGCGGCCGTAGTTGGCCGAGGCTTCCCAGTAGAAGGTGCGCTCGCCGATGTCGAAATCGCCTTCCAGGCCGAGCACGATCCGGCCCAGCTCGGTGGTGCCGCTGCCGTTGTTGGTGATCAGGTCGCGCGAGGCGCGCGAGAGATTGAACGCGGTCACGCCGAGCGCGTTCAACTGCGCGCGGGCCTGATCGGTCAGCAGCGCATAGGTGGTCGGAAAGCGCAGCATCTGGCTGGCGCCGCCGAACAGCGGCGAGTTGTAGGCCCACTGGTCGGTCAGCTCGGTGCTTTCGGCCGAGTAGAACGAGCCTTCCATGAACACGTCGACGCGATCGCTCAGCGCCCAGCGCGCGGTGGTGTTGACCGACATGCGCTTGAGGTCGGAGATCACCTGGCCGGCATCGACCAGGCTGATGCCGTCGCCGCCGCTGGCGTCGGTGGCCGAGTACGGAATGCCCTGGTTGTACGGCACCAGGTTGCCGCTGCGGTCGAACGCGAGCACGGTGTTGCCGCCGGGGCCGAAGCCGTTGGCGATCATGTTGTCGGTGCCGGGCTTGAACGCGCCGCTGACCGGCGAGATCAGGCCGCCGAACGGGGTCGACCAGATCCGGCGGTCGCGGATCAGCACGCCGTTGGGGATGCCGTCGCCGTTGCCGGTGTTGAACGGGATGTTCGGGTTGTAGCGGCCGTCGTTGGCCGGCGTGCGCCCCGGGAACAGCGCGGCCATGCGCGCGGCCAGCGGGTTGGCGGCGTTGAAGTAGCCGGCGCGGAAGAAATCGCGGTCCTTCTGCAGCACGCCCTTGCTGTCGTCGTAGGTGAACGAGAAGGTGACGTTGCCGCGGCCGTCGTCGAAGTTCGCGCCGACCAGGGCCCAGGCGTTGTAGCGCTCGTTGTCGCCTTGCTCGGTGACGCCGTAGCTGGCGCCGGCTTCCACGCCTTCGTAGTTCTTGCGCAGGATTACGTTGACCACGCCGGCGATGGCGTCGGAGCCGTAGGTCGGCGCGCCGCCGATGGCGATGTTCTCGACCCGCTCGACCAGCGCGGTCGGGATCGCGTTGAGGTCGACCTGCAGGCCCGGCGCGGCCGGTCCGAACAGCGTGGTCGGCGCGCTGGTGACGAAGCGGCGGCCGTTGACCAGGGTCAGCGTGCGCGCGCTGCCGATGCCGAAGCGGTTGACGAAGTTGACGCCGGTGCCGAACGTCGCCTGCCCGCCTTCGGGCGTGATGCCGACGCCGAAGCCGGGAATTTCGTTGAGCGCGTCGGCGACGTTGGTGATGCCGCGCGCGGAGATGTACTCCTTGCTGACCACGGTCGCCGGTTCGAGCGTGTCGAAACCGGCGCGGCGGATGCGCGAACCGGTAACGGTCAGCCGGTCGAGCTCGGTGGTCTTGGTGCTGGCGGGTTGGTCGGCTTGCGCGGCGGCGGGCGCGGCGGGCGGCGTTTGCTGGGCCCAGACGGCCGGAGCGGTCAGCACCAGGCAGATGCCCAGCATGAGCGGCGAACGGCGCGGCGCAACGCCGCGACGGTGGGTCGTGTACATGAGTTTTCCCCCGAAAAGTCATCCGTGGCCTTGCGCCACGGGACCTCACTAATAGGTCGCGGCCGGGCGGGGAAGCAAGAAAAAACCGTAACAAAATGTTTCTTCTAGATAACTTGTTGTTTTTACTTAAATTAATAAGACTGAATCAGCCAAAGTCAGAACATAAAAGATCAAGAATTGCGCAAAAATCAGCAAAGTATTGGATCTATTCAAGTGCACTTAGTCATCAGGTTTAGGTGCCAATCGACCATGCATAGACTTCGTTGGTGTGCCGCCCGCGCCGCGCGCGGCCGGCGCTCCTGACGCCGGCGCGAACCCGGCGCGCGGGCGAACCGGCTACCCTGTCGCGCCCCCTTTCCCGCGCCCGCCCATGCCGACCGCTCCCGCCGAAAACCGCTCGCCCGCGTTCGTGCCGCTGACCCTGTCCACGCTGGTGTTCGCGCTGTCCGGCGCGTTCGTGCTGGCCGCGGCGGCGTCCTCGCCGGCGACCCAGAGCGCGGGCATGGGCGCGGCGCAGTGGCTGTGTTCGATCGGCCTGTTGATCGGAACCGTCGCCGTCATCGCCAGCGCGCTGACCGACCGCCGCGGCGTGCCGGCGCGGCCGTGGGCCTGCATCCTCGCCGCGCTGGTGCTGATCTTCGGCCTCGGCGTGCTGTGGTCGCTGGCGCAGGCGCCGCTGATGCAATCGCTGGAGCGGCGCTACAGCGTATCGGCGATGGGCGCGTGGGCCGCGGGCTTCGGCGTGCTCAAGGTGGTGGCGGTGAATCTGGTCGCGTTGCCGTTGGCCTGGCGCCTGGCCGGACGCGGCGCCGCGCCGGTGCTGTGGCAACCGTGGCAGCGGCGCTTGATCGGCGCGCTGGTCGCGCTAAGCCTGGCCGCCGGCATCGCCTTGCTGGCGCAGACCGTGGCCGCGGCGTTCACCACGCTCGGCGACGGCCAGCAGCGCGCCGGCATGAGCGTGGTCGGGCTCGGCATCGGCGCCGTGCACGGCCTGATCGCGCTGATCGCGCCGATGCGGCGCGGCTCCGGCGCGCTGCCGGCGCTGGCGTCTTCGCTGCTGACGCCGGTGCTGATCGTGCTCGGCTCGTTGCCGGCGATGCTCGGCGGCGAGCAGTGGGACATGGCCGGACGCATCACCATCGTGTTGCTGGTGCTGCTGTTCGCGCCGATCCTGTCGTGGCTGCTGGTGCGGTGGCGGCACGGGCGCGCGGCGCGGCGCTGAGGGCGCGCATCGAAGGAGGCATAAAGAAAACGGCCCGCATCGCGGGCCGTTTCTGTATGCGTTGCGCGCGACGCGATCAGTACACGGCCAGATCGCCGCAGCCGCCGCTGAGCTTGTCCATGCCGTCGACGCTGACATCGACCGACTGCATGTGCTTGTTGTCGCCGTCGTCGATGCATTCCTTCTGGCTGATCTCGATCGTCATCGGCTTGGCCCCGTCCTTGGTCTGCAACTCGCCGCTGAGCACGATCAGCGTGCTGGGAGCATCCGCCGGCTGACCGTTGTAGCGCGCGGTGCCGCTGGCCTTCTCGCCGCCGCTGCCCCAGGTCAGTTCGACCTTGTGGTTCATCTCGCCGGTGGCCTGGATATCCACGCTCCAATGCTCGCCGAAGCCCTTGAACGCCGGCACCGGGCTGAGCTTGCCGACCTGATCGGCGCCGATCTTGGCCGAAGCCGGACCGTCCGGACCGACCGCGGGTTCGGCGGTGCTCGGCGTAGCCGTGGCCGCGGGGCCGGCCGCGCTCTTGTCGGCGGCGGCGTTCTTGTCCGGCGCGCTGCAGGCGGCGAGGAAAGCGAGCGACAGGATCGCGGCGAGGGGCGTCAGGCGCATGGGAACTCCTAGGTGGCGGTTACGCCCGGTACGGGCGGCCTCGTTGTAACGCGGGCCGGGTGCAGAAGGGGTCAATGGTGCGGGATTCGGTTCAGTTGGCGGATGCGGCGGCGTGTCGGTCAACACGATGTTCGGGAAGGTTCGTACCCGACTGTAGGAGCGACGCAAGTCGCGACCGCGAAACCACAGCCATTGCGCAGGATTCGTCGTAGTTGTGTTTTCGCGGTCGCGACTTGCGGCGCTCCTACAGGGAGCGCTTCGCGGCTGCTTTCGACGTTGCTTTGATTGCGAATGACGACAAGCGAAAATCCAAGGCTTCCGTCCGCAAGCGGCCGGGAAAGGCGCTTTTCCTGTTTCGAATCAAGAGCCACTATCGTTCGTGGCTTGCACCGGAATGACGCAGCTTCTGCTGATACGTCGAACGAACTCAGCTGCGCAGCCCGACGCCGCGCTTGAGCAACCACAGGCCCAGCGACGAAAGCGCCACCACGAACGCCAGCATCAACGCATACGCGACCCACAACGGCACGTCGCTGCTGCCGAGCAGCCCGTAACGGAACGCGTTGACCATGTAGAAAATCGGATTGGCGTGCGTCGCCGCCTCCGCCCAGGCCGGCAGCAGCTTGACCGAATAGAACACGCCGCCCAGATACGTCAGCGGGGTCAGGATGAAGGTCGGCACGATCGCCACGTCGTCGAACTTCTTCGCATACACCGCGTTGATGAAGCCCGCCAGCGAGAAGATCGTCGCGCCCAGCAGCACGGTGGTGAAGGTCACCAGCGGATGCGGGATGCGCACGGTGGTGAAGCACATCGCGATCAGCAGCACGATCGCGCCGACCATGATGCCGCGCAGCACCGCGCCGGCGACGTAGCCCCACAGGATCACCCAGTTCGGCATCGGGCTGACCAGCAGCTCCTCGACATGGCGGCCGAACTTGGCGCCGAAGAAACTCGAGGAGATGTTGCCGTAGCTGTTCTGGATCACGCTCATCATGACCAGGCCCGGGACGATGAACTCCATGTAGGTGTAGCCGCCCATGTCGCCGATGCGCGAGCCGATCAGGCCGCCGAAGATCAGGAAGTACAGGGTCATGGTGATCGCCGGCGGCACCAGGGTCTGGCCCCAGATGCGCAGGATGCGCGCGACTTCGCGGCGCACGATGGTGCCCAGCGCGGTCAGGTTGCGGCGCGCGGGCGAAATCTCGGCGTTCGGCGCGGGTTGGGTCTGGCTGCTCATGCGGCGCTCCCGGTGGCGGCGGCGGAAGGCGGCGCGATCATGCGCACGAACAGCTCTTCCAGGCGGTTGGACTTGGTCCGCATCGAACGCACCCGGATGCCGGCCTCGCCGAGCGCGGCGAAGATCCGGTTGAGGTCCATCGCGCGCGGCATTTCCAGATCGAGCGTGTGGTCGTCGGCGGCCAGCAGGGTCGCGCCTTCGATCTGCGGCAGCGCGGCCGGCAGCACGCCGTCGATGTCGAGCAGGAAGCCTTCCACGTCGAGCATCGCCAGCAACGCCTTCATCGGGCCCTGCTGGACGATGCGGCCCTGGTCGATGATCGCCAGGTTGCGGCACAGGCTCTCGGCTTCTTCCAGGTAATGCGTGGTGAGGATGATGGTGGTGCCGGCGGCGTTGATCTCGCGCAGGGTCTTCCACATGCCGCGGCGGATTTCGATGTCGACGCCGGCGGTGGGCTCGTCGAGGATCAGCAGGCGCGGCCGGGTCATCATCGCCCGCGCGATCATCAGCCGGCGCTTCATGCCGCCCGACAATGTGCGGCTCATCTTGTCGGCCTTGTCCCACAGCTGCGCGCGCTTGAGCTCTTCCTCGGCGCGCGCCAGCGCCTCGGCGCGCGGCACGCCGTAGAAGCCGGCGTAGTTGACCAAAATGTCGAGCGGCTTCTCGAACATGTTGAAGTTGATTTCCTGCGGCACCAGGCCGATCAGCCGCATCGCCGCGTCGCGCCGGCGCTGCAGGTCGGTGCCGAAGATCTCGACCGCGCCCTCGCTGAGGTTGACCAGCGAACTGACGATGCCGATCAGGGTCGACTTGCCGGCGCCGTTGGGACCGAGCAGGGCGAAGAAGTCGCCTTCGGCGACGTCCAGGGACACGCCCTTGAGCGCCTGCACCTTGTTGTCGTAGGTCTTGCGCAGGTCGCGCACGCGCAAGGCGGGGACGGCGCCGGGGGCGGCGGAACCGACCGTGGCGGGGACGGCCGCGGCGCTGCTGGCCGTGGCGGACCGGGGGCCCGTGGCGGGGGCCGTTGGCTGGGTCATTGCGTAGGGGTCTCGGTCGCTGGCCGCGGGCCTCGCGGCGAATGGCTTAGTATAGGCGGCTGCGTGGCGGCACTCCGGCCACAGACTGTTGCGGACACCCCGATTGCGGCGGCGCGCAGGCGCCCGGCCCGCCCGGAAGTTTGCGCAGCCGGTCGCTTCGCCCGCCCCTGCGGCGCGGCCGACCCCCTTTCCGCGCCCGGCTCCGGCCGGGCGCTCAGCGAGAACTCCGTCGAATGAAGCAATTCCCGCTCAAGCTCGTCTCGCGCCGCATGCTGGCGCCGACCGTGGGCCACTACGTGCTCCAGCGCGACGACGGCGAACCGCTGGACTACATCCCCGGACAATTCATCCAGGTCCACTTCCAGTACGCCGACGGCACCGCGACCAAGCGCAGCTATTCGCTGGCGACCCTCCACGACCACGCGATGGGCCCGGGCGAAACCGTCGAGATCGCGGTCAGCTACGTCGCCGGCGGCGCCGCCACCGCGCTGTTCGAAGGCCTGCGCGAAGGCGACGCGGTCCAGGCCAGCGGCCCGTTCGGGCGCTTCTGCCTGATGCCGGCCGACGCCAACCGCCGCTACCTGCTGATCGCCACCGGCACTGGCGTGACCCCGTACCGGGCGATGCTGCCGCAGCTGGAACAGCAGATCCGCGAACGCGGCATCGAGGTGGTGCTGCTGTTCGGCGCGCGCACGCCGGAAGAGCTGCTGTACGGCGACGAGTTCCGCGCGTTCGCCGAGCGCGTGCCGGGCTTCCGCTTCGTGCCGTGCTTCTCGCGCGAGCTGCCGGCCGATCCGCACCCGGACGTGCGCCACGGTTACGTGCAGCAGTTCCTGGCCGAGTTCGCGCCCGACGGCAACGGCGACATCGCGTATCTGTGCGGCAATCCGAACATGGTCGACGCCTGTTTCGAGGCGTTGAAGGGGTATGGGCTGGCGGTGCCGCAGATCCGGCGCGAGAAGTACGTTTCGTCGAAGTAAGCGGCGCGGCGGCGCGAACAAAGCGTCGGGCCTGAAAGCCCTCCCCCGACAGCCGGCGGGCCATCGGGCTTCGGCGGTGGTGGTGGGAGGGCCTTCAGGCCCGACGCTTTCGGCGCAGTCGCTGTGCGGCCGGAAAGCCGTTGAAAGATTCACCGCGCCGAGTGGTCACATTCTTCCCGCCACCGGGGTCTGTCATTCTTGCAGGCGAAACCGCCTGGCGACGAGACCACGGAACATGCCCATCGATTGCAAGCACCCCCGGCCGCTGCGCGCGGCCATCGCGCTGGCCGCCGCGTTCGCGGCCCTGGCGCTGGCCGGCTGCGACAGCAGCGCCGGCGGCGGCGAAGGCGGCGCGCTCAAGCGCCGCTACGGCGCGATCGCGTTCGAACCCTGCACCCTGGCTTCGCCGTTCGCGACCGGCACCATCGCGGCCCAGTGCGCGCGCTTCCAGGTGCCGGAGAACCACGCCCAGCCCGACGGCCGCAAGATCGAGCTCAACCTGGCCTGGCTGCCGTCGACCGACAGCGCCGCGGCCGAGGACGACCCGGTGTTCTTCCTCGCCGGCGGCCCCGGCCAGGCCGCGACCGCGTCGTGGCCGCTGGTCGACGCGGCATTCCGCGACGTGCGCAAGCGCCGCAACATCGTGCTGGTCGACCAGCGCGGCACCGGCAAGTCGACCCCGCTGACCTGCGCCGAAGCGGTGCCGCAGGACGACGACGGCCAGAATGAGGCCGCGCAAATGGCCGCCGCGACCGAAGCGGTGCGCCGCTGCGCGCAAAACCTCAAGGTCGACGCGCGCTACTTCACCACCACCGACGCCATCGCCGACCTCGACGCGGTGCGCGCGGCGATCGGCGCGGCCAAGGTCGATCTGGTCGGCGTGTCCTACGGCACCCGCGTGGCCCAGCAGTACGCCGGGCGTTATCCACAGCACACCCGCGCAGTGGTGCTCGACGGCGTCGCGCCGAACGAACTGGTGCTCGGCAGCGAACACGCGCGCAACCTCGACGCCGCGCTGGCCCAGCAGTTCAAGCTGTGCCAGCAGACTCCCGCGTGCCGCGCGCGCTTCGGCGCCGAGCCGCGCGAGCAGCTGCGCCGGCTGATGGCGCGGTTGCAGGCCGATCCGGTCGAAGTCGACTACCGCGACCCGTCGACCGGCGAGCCGCGCCGCGAACGCGTCAGCGCCGGCCACGTGGCGATGCTGACGCGGATGTTCTCGTACCAGCCCGAAGCCGCCTCGCTGCTGCCGCTGGTGCTGTCGGAAGCCGACCAGGGCCGCTACGCGCCGCTGCTGGCGCTGTCGAAGATGATCGGCGGCCAGCTCAGCGAGGAACTCAACTACGGCATGCAGCTGTCGGTGACCTGCGCCGAGGACGCCGACCTGTTCGTCGCCGATCCGGCCGACCAGGACACCGTGCTCGGCAACGCCATGACCGATGCGCTGACCGCCCAGTGCAAGGTCTGGCCGACCGGCACGCGGCCGAAGAATTTCCACGAACCGCTGCGCTCGGACCTGCCGGTGCTGCTGCTGTCGGGCGAACTCGATCCGGTGACCCCGCCGCGCTACGGCGAGCAGGTGCTCAAGCACCTGCCCAACGGCCGCCACCTGGTGCTGCGCGGCCAGGGCCACGGCGCGCTGCGGGTCGGCTGCACGCCGAAGCTGCTCGGCCAGTTCCTGGAAAGCGGCGACGCCAAGAAACTCGATGCGCGCTGCCTGGATACGCTGGGTTACGTGCCGCCGTTCGTTTCGTTCACCGGGTGGGAGCCTTAGGGGCCGGGAATAGGGAATGGGGAATCGGGAATCGTGAAAGCGCGTTCGTCGCGCTGGATGGTTTCCCTCGTTGCTGTGCGCGCCCCGTTGCCTTTGCCGACTCCCGATTCCCGATTCCCTATTCCCGAAGAGAAGCCATGATCACCGCTCACGATCTGCACAAATCCTTCAAGACCAAGACCGGCACCGTCCACGCCGTGCAAGGCGTCGACTTCGAGGCGCGCGACGGCGAAATCACCGGGCTGCTCGGCCCCAACGGCGCCGGCAAGACCACCACCTTGCGCATGCTCTACACCCTGATGCGCCCGGACCGCGGCGAAGTGCGCGTGGACGGCGTCGACGCGGCCCAGGACCCGGCCGCGGTGCGCCGCGCGCTCGGCGTGCTGCCGGACGCGCGCGGCGTGTACAAGCGCCTGACCGCGCGCGAGAACATCGCCTACTTCGGCGAACTGCACGGCCTGAGCCGCGCCCGGATCGAACAGCGCACCGCCGAGCTGGCGCGCGCGCTCGACATGGGCGACATCCTCGACCGCCAGACCGAAGGCTTCTCGCAAGGCCAGCGCACCAAGACCGCGATCGCCCGCGCGCTGGTGCACGACCCGCGCAACGTGATCCTGGACGAACCCACCAACGGCCTGGACGTGATGACCACCCGCGCGATGCGCGGCTTTTTGCGCGGACTGCGCGAGGAAGGACGCTGCGTGATCTTCTCCAGCCACATCATGCAAGAGGTGGCGGCGCTGTGCGACCGCGTCGTCATCATCGCCAAGGGCCAGGTGGTCGCCGCCGGCAGCGCCGACGAACTGCGCGCGCAGACCGGCGAGGACAATCTGGAAGACGCCTTCGTCAAGGCGATCGGCAGCGACGAGGGCCTGCACGCATGAACGTGAATCCCTTCGCCGCGTTCTGGTCGGTGGTGCGCAAGGAACTGCTCGACATCTCGCGCGACCGCCGCACCCTGGCGATCACCTTGCTGATGGGCCCTTTGCTGTATCCGCTGCTGATGCTGGGCATGGGCTCTCTGGCCGAGAACCGCGCCCGCACCCAGCTCGACAACGCGCTCAAGGTGCCGGTGGTCGGCGCCGAACGCGCGCCGAACCTGATCAAGTTCCTCGCCACCCAGAACATCGTCGCGGTGCCGGCGCCGAAGGACCTCGACGCGGCGGTGCAGAGCCAGGAGCACGACGTCGGCCTGATCGTCTCGGCCGATTTCGCCAAGGACTGGAAGGCCGGGCAGCCGGCGCTGGTGGAGATCGTGCAGGACAGCACCCGCCGCGACGCCGACATCCCGGCGCGGCGCCTGCACGCGGCGCTGGAAGGCTACAGCCGCCAGGTCGGCGCGCTGCGGCTGCTGGCGCGCGGCATTTCGGCGAGCGTGGTGCAGCCGGTCAACGTCGCCGACCGCGACGTCGCCACCGCCGAGGCCAAGCGCGGCCTGATCCTGTCGGCGCTGCTGCCGTACCTGCTGATCATGACCTCGTTCGCCGGCGGCGCCTTCCTGATCATCGACGCCACCGCCGGCGAACGCGAACGCCAGTCGCTGGAACCGCTGCTGGCCACGCCGGCGCCGCGCGCGGCGATCGTCAGCGGCAAGATCGCCGCGGCCTGCGTGCTCGGCCTGTTCTCGCTGCTGCTGACCCTGCTGGCGTTCAAGCTCAGCGCGCAGATGAGCACCGGGGTCGGGCGCATGCTCGACGTGAGCCTGTACTCGATCGGCAAGATGCTGCTGATCCTGCTGCCGATGTCGTTCATCGGCACCGCTTTGCTGACCTATCTGTCGGCCGCGGCCAAGAGCCTGAAGGAAGCGCAGAGCCATGTGACCTGGCTGATGCTGCTGCCGCTGCTGCCGACCTTCGTGCTGATGGTCAACCCGCTCAAGACCCAGCTGTGGCAGTTCGCGGTCCCGTTCCTGGCGCAGAACCAGCTGCTGCTGAAGGTGATCCGCGGCGAGGCGATCAACGGCCAGATCTGGGCGATGTACCTGGCCTGCGGCTTCGGCCTGGCGGCGCTGCTGTGGATCGCGGCGGTGCGGCGCTACAACAACGAGCGGCTGGCGATTTCGGGCTGAGCCCGCGCCGCACCGGCGACGCGGTCGCGGACTGCGATGCGGCGCCCGCTCGACGATCTCGGGCCGATCCTGCAACGCAGTCCCTGTAGGAGCGGCGCAAGCCGCGACCGCGACAACTCCGCTACGACGCAGGCAACACCGCAGTTGCGTTGTCGCGGTCGCGGCTCGCGCCGCTCCTACAGTCGCCGACCCGACCTTCGCGGAGACGAAAAACGCCCGGCTGGCGCCGGGCGTTTTCGTTACTTCTTGATCTGCGCCTCGTGCGTCTTCAGCGCTTCGCTCAAGCCCTGCACGCCGTCGGCGCCGGTCGGCACGGTCAGGCTGGAGCCCTTGAAGTCCTCGCCGATCGGTTCGACCCGCCCGCCGAGGCAAGCGCCCAGGAAACCCTCGGTGATCGCATTGAACGCCTTGCGGTTCTCCGGCCGGCCGAAGCCGTGGCCCTCGTCCGGAAACAAGGCATAGGTCACCGGGATGTTGCGCTGCTTCATCGCCGCGACCAGATTCTCGCTCTCGGCCTGGACCACACGCGGGTCGTTGGCGCCCTGGCCGATCAGCAAGGGCTTGGAGATCTTGTCGACGCGAGAAATCGGCGAACGCTCGAGCAGACGCTTGCGCCCGGCTTCGGTACGCGGATCGCCGACGCGCTTGTACCAGGTGCCTTCCAGCTGCGGGCCCCAGTACGCCGGGAACGACTGGATCAAGGTGACGAGGTTGGACGGGCCGACGATGTCGATGCCGCACTTGAACGTGTCGGGGGTGAAGGTCAGGCCGACCAGGGTCGCGTAGCCGCCGTAGCTGCCGCCCATGATCGCGACCTGGTCGCGCGTGGTCACGCCCTGCTTGACCGCCCAGCCGACCGCGTCGATCAGGTCGTCGTGCATCTTGCCGGCGAACTCGCCGTCGGCGCTGTTGAGGAAGGATTTGCCGAAGCCGGTCGAGCCGCGGTAGTTGACGCTGAGCACCGCGTAGCCGCGGTTGGCCAGCCACTGCACGGTGCCGATGTAGCCGTAGTCGTCGCGCGCCCACGGGCCGCCGTGCACGAACAGCACCATCGGCACCGCGCGCTCGGGCTTGCCGTCGCGGTTGGCGTCGGCCTGCGCCGGCAGGGTCAGATAGCTGACCAGGGTCTTGCCGTCGCGGCTGCGGATCTGCTGCGGCCACATCGGCACCAGCGGCTTGCCTTCCAGCTTGGGCCGCGCCGAGAACAGCTTGGTGAGCTGGCCGGCCGCGCCGTCGGCGCCGCGGTCGTAGCGGTAGTACACGCTCGGCGTTTCCGGCGCGGAGTAGGCGACGATCCAGTGGCGGCCGTCGCGGGTCTGCGAGGCCACCGAGGCCTCGCCGGGGCCCAGCGCCTTGAGCGCGGCCAGGTCCTTGGCGGTCTGCGGATCCAGCGCGGTCCATTCCTCGCGCAGGTAATTGGCGCTGGCCGCGAGCGGGCGGCCGGTGACCGGATCGCTGAGCAGGTCGGACACGTCGGCGTTGCGGTTTTCGAACAGCAGGCGCGGCTTGCCGGCGCCTTCGCGGGCGAACAAGGCGGCGGTGTCGCGGCCGCGCGAATCCAGCCAGTACGCGGTCTTGCCGTCGCTGCTGAAACCCAGCGGCTGGGTGGTCAGTCCGTCCTCGATCGCAATGCGTTCGCCGGCGTCCCAGCTGCCGTCCGCGCTGCGGCTCAGCACCTGCTTGCTGCCGTCCGGGTTGGGCTTGATCGCCAGCCGCACGCGGTAATCGTCGTCGGCGACGAAGCCGCTGTAGGCCTCGTTCTTCTCCACCAGCGTGCGCTCGCCGCTGGCCAGGTCGACGCGGTAGAGGTCGTTGTAGCTCGGGTCGCGATCGTTCATCTCGATCAGCACCGATTCGGGATGGCGCGCGCTGACGTTCTGCACGCCGGCACGGGTCTTGGGATACGGCGTCAGGTCGCGCTCGCTGCCGCTGGCCACGTCGACGGCGAAGACGTGGAAGTTTTCGTCGCCGCCGCTGTCGCGCGCGTACAGCAGGGTGCCGGCGCGGTGCGTCCAGTGGTAGGCGCTGACGCCGCGGGCCTTGTCGCGGGTGACCGGTTTGGCCTCGCCGAGCCGGTCGATCGGCGCGACCCAGACGTTGAGCACGCCGTCCACCGGCGCCACCCAGCTCAGCAGGCGGCCGTCGGGGCTGATCTGCACATTGGTGCGTTCGGGATTGCTGAACAACAGATCGCGCGAAATCAGTTCCGGCGCAGCGGGTGCGGCCGTGGCGGCCAACGCGGCGGCGGGCGCGAGCGCGCAGGCGAGGGCGGCGCAAAGCAGGGAGGTTTTCATGATCGGTCTCGCACGGCGGAAGAGGCGGCGTGCGGCGGTCGCGGCACGCGGGCGCGGCCGCGCGCGAATGCGCTCACGGCCGGTGCGGGTCGACCTTATGCGCGGGGTTTGCGCGAACGATGTGGCTTTGGTCACGGTAGGGTGGTCGACGGTTCAGGCTTGGCACGCTGCGTACGGCATTGATGTGATTGCGCGTGCACAGCCGCAAAAACACGGCACAAACCGAGCTTGTGCGGTTCGCTACGCGCCAGTAACGATCGGGCGCAAGGCAACCCGATCCCACAACACAACCCCTGTAGGAGCGGCGCGAGCCGCGACCGCGACAACTCCGCTACGACGCAGGCAACGCCGCAGTTGCGTTGTCGCGGTCGCGGCTCGTGCCGCTCCTACAGTCGCTAACGCGACTTTCGCGGAGACGAAAAAAAGCCCGGCTTGCGCCGGGCTTTTTTCGTCTCGCTTCGAATCCCCGCGGCAATCAACCGCCCGGGTTGAACCCGATCGTGCGGCGCGTGGTGACCGGCGCGGGCACCGGCTGGAAGCGCCACTTGCGCACCGCGTTGACCGCTTCGCGGTCGAACACGCGCGCCGGGTTGGCGCGGACCACGCGCGCGGCGGTGACCGAGCCGTCGGTGCCGACGGTGAACTCGACCTGGACCTCGCCGGAGGTGCCGGCGCGCAGCGCTTCGGGCGGGTAGCGCGGCGCCGGCGTCGACACCGCGCGCAGCTCGCTCGCGGCGGCGGCCGGTGCGCTCGCGGCGGCCGGCGCCGGGGCCGGACGTTCCGGCGCGGCGGCGGTCGGCGCGGTGCGCTGTTCGGCCGCACGCTGTTCGGCGGCACGTTGCTCGGCGGCGCGCTGGGTCGCGGCCTGGCGTTCGGCGGCCTGCTGGGCGGCCAGCTGCTGCGCGGCCTGCTGCTGCTGTTGCTGCTGCTGGGCCAGGCGCTGCTTCTCCAGCTCGGCCTGCTTGCGGGTCTGTTCCTCGGCGGTGAGCTTTTCCTGCTCGGCGCGCTTGGTTACCGCCTGCTGGGCGCTGGCGATGGCGGCCTTGAGCCGGGCCAGCGCCGGGTGCTGGCCGTCGGCGCGCTCGATCAGCGCCGACAGGCGCTGGGCTTCGCTGAAATCCTCGCGGCCGATGCTCTGCTCGGTGGCGATCACGGTCATCGGCAGCAGGTCGGTCAGCGCGCTGGAGGCCACCGCATCGGCCGGCGCCTTCTCGCGCAGGGCCAGGTAGTACTCCACCGCGTTGTCTTCGGCCGGCGCGTACAGGCGGTTTTCCGCGTACGCCTTGCGCGCGGCCTCGCGCAGTTGCTCGACCGTCAGCGCCGAGACCTTGGCCGATACGGCGTTGCCGGCATTGACCGCCGGCGCGCTCGCGCTCGGCGCGGCCTGCTCCGGCGCGGCCGGGGCGGCTTCTTCTTTCTTACCGCAGGCCGCCAGCGCGCATCCGAGCGCGAACACGGCGGACAACTGCTTTACGGCGGACAGCCGGCTGTAATGCCGGTCGTTATTGGCGATCATCGATAAAAGCTCCCCTGAAGTACGCGAGTCCCCGTCCGATACGGGGCCGGGCGCACGCCGGATAGAACGCGCTAGCGGGCCGCGTTTGTCAAGCGTTCAGGTTGCCGCGGACCGCCGCGATGGGCGTCAGACCCCGAGTGTGCCATCCATCGCGGGCCGCACCGATACCGGGTGTGTCGGTTCGCAGCCACGTGCGCGACCGTCGCCACAGTTTTCGCCGGCCGCCGGACCCGCGCCGGCGAACGGCCGTACGCCGGCAGACGGGCCTGGTCCGGTGCCCGGCGGTGTCGTCGGCGCGGCCGCCGGGCCGCGGTCGTCGACCGGGCCGCCCGCGGCGCGGCGTGCGGCCGGTCCGTCCGCAAGCGACGCTGGCGTTCGGCGCGGGACCGGCCCGCCGCGGGTCTGCGGCGCAACCGCCGTGCTCTAGAATCGGCCGCACCACTGGCAGGAAGCGGAGCGGCGACATGAGCATTCTGGGTTTCATCAAGGGCGAGCTGCTGGAGATCATCGAGTGGACCGATGACTCGCGCGACACCCTCTCCTATCGGTTTCCCGACGACGACAAGGAGATCAAGAACGGCGCCCAGCTGATCGTGCGCGAGTCGCAGCAGGTCCAGTTCGTCGCCGCCGGCCAGTACGCCGACCTGTTCGGCCCCGGCAAGCACACCCTCAAGACCGAGAACATCCCGGTCCTGTCGACGATCCTGGGCTGGAAGTACGGCTTCGAATCGCCGTTCAAGTGCGACGTCTACTTCCTCAACACGCGCTTGTTCACCGGCAACAAGTGGGGCACCGCCAACCCGGTGATGATGCGCGACGCCGATTTCGGCGTGGTCCGCCTGCGCGCGTTCGGGACCTACGATTTCCGCATCGTCGACCCGCCGAAGTTCCTCAAGGAAGTCGCCGGCACCGACCAGAATTTCCGCCTCGACGAATTCGCCGACACCATGCGTTCGCGCATCGTCAGCGTGTTCACCGAGGCGCTCGCGACCGCCAAGGTGCCGGCGCTGGACGTGGCCTCGCGCTACAGCGAACTCGGCGAGGCGCTGTTGCCGGTCATCAATCCGGCGATGACCTCCAAGTACGGCATCGAGATCACCGCCTTCGTGCTGGAGAACGTGTCGGTGCCGCCGGACGTGGAGAAGGCGATCGACGCGCGTTCGAGCATGGGCGCGGTCGGCAACCTCAACGACTACGTCAAGTTCCAGATGGGCAGCGCGATGGGCCAGGGCGGCGACGCCTCGGCCGCGGTGCCGGCGCAGATGGCGGTCGGCTTCGGCATCGCCCAGGAAATGATGCGCGGCATGCAAGGCGCGCCGGGCGCGGAATCCGCGCCGGCGCAAGCCGCGGCGCCCGCCGCAGCTGCGGGCCTGGAAGTGCTGACCCCCGAACAGGCCGCCGCCACCTTGGGCGTCTCGGTCGAGGACGTGATGGCCGCGATCGCGTCCGGCGATCTGAAGGCGCGCAAGATCGGCAACGCCACCCGCATCGCCAAGAGCGCGCTCGAAGAATTCCTGCGCGGCTGATGGACAACGCCACCGTCGGAAAACATCCCTGCCCGGAGTGCGGCGGGGATCTGCAATGGAACGCGTCCAAGCAGGCGCTGGCATGTCCGTACTGCGGCACCGTGGTGCCGTGGACGCAGGCGCAGGAAACCCAGGGCCTGCAAGTGGTGCAGGAACTGGACCTGGCGCGCGCGCTGTCCGAACACCCCGGCGAACAACGCGGCTACGCCGCCGACGGCGCGCCGCGCGAGGTGCAGTGCCAGAGCTGCAAGGCGATCTCGGTGTTCGTCGACGGCAAGGTCGCGCAGCGCTGCGAGTTCTGCGGTTCGCCGTCGATCATCGACCACCAGTCGCTCGGCGATGCGATCACCCCGCAAAGCCTGCTGCCGTTCAAGCTCAGCGACGGCCAGGTGCGCGATGCGATCCGCAAGTGGTACGGCACGCGCTGGTTCGCGCCGAACCGGCTCAAGCGCGCGGCGCTGACCGACACGCTCAAGGGCGTGTACCTGCCGTACTGGACCTTCGACGCGCACGTGGCCGCGCGCTGGACCGCCGAGGCCGGCTATCACTATTACGAAACCCAGAGCTACACCGAGAACGGCGAGCGCAAGACCCGGCAGGTGCAGCGCACGCGCTGGGAACCCGCGTCGGGCGCGTTGCAGCACTTCTTCGACGACGAACTGGTGCCGGGCACGGTCGGCGTGCACGCCGGCCTGCTCGAACGGATCGGCTCGTTTCCGACCACCACCGACCTGAAGCCGTATTCGCCCGAGTTCGTGCGCGGCTGGCTGGTCGAGCGCTATCAGGTCGACCTGCGCCGCGCCGCGCAGATCGGCCAGACGCAGATGGAAGAACAAACCCGCCGCCTGTGCTCGGCGCAGGTCCCCGGCGACACCCAGCGCAACCTGCAGGTCGACGCCGATTTCAGCGGCCGCACCTTCAAGCACGTGCTGGTGCCGGTGTGGCTGGTCAGCTACACCTACGGCTCGCGCAGCTATCAGGTGCTGGCCAACGGCTACACCGGCGCGCTGGCCGGCGAGCGGCCCTACAGCTGGGTCAAGATCTTCTTCGCCGCGCTGGCGGCGGCGGTCGCGCTGCTGGTGCTGATGGCGGTGTTCGGCGGCAACCGCTGAGTTATCCACAAACGCAGTTTATCCACAGCCTCGGACGGCGATCGGGCACGAACGCAGAGGTCGCCGAGGCTGTGGATAAGCCTTTGTGGATAACTGAAACCCCACCTATAGCCTTGTCCTGACTGGCTTTCGGGAGATTTATCCGAGCGCTGTCCCGCGCTTATCCACAGCGCACCCGGTTTCTATTCTTGACTGTCAGTCAAATGTAATTCGATAGAAACCGCATTTTTCCGCAAGGACCAGGCGCCGACACTGCGCATCCCGAATCGCCCGATTCCCTGGATGCCCGCCGCCATGCCCCTCGCCCTGTTGGCCCTGACCCTCGGCGCCTTCGCCATCGGCACCACCGAGTTCGTCATCGTCGGCCTGATCCCGACCCTCGCCGCCGACCTGCGCGTCGACCTGCCCGCGGCCGGCCTGCTGGTCAGCCTGTACGCGCTCGCGGTCGCGATCGGCGCGCCGCTGCTGACCGCACTGACCGGCCGGGTGCCGCGCAAGGCGCTGCTGGTCGGCCTGATGGCCTTGTTCACCGCCGGCAACCTGCTCGCGTGGCTGGCGCCGGGCTACGCGACCCTGATCCTCGCCCGCGTGCTGACCGGCCTCGCCCACGGCGTGTTCTTCTCGGTCGGCTCGATCATCGCCACCGGCCTGGTGCCGAAGGAGAAAGCCGCCAGCGCCATCGCCACGATGTTCAGCGGCATGACCGTGGCCTTCGTCACCGGCATTCCGCTGGGCACCTTCCTCGGCCAGCACTTCGGCTGGCGCGCGACCTTCCTCGCGGTCGCCGGCTTCGGCCTGATCGCGCTGATCGGCAGCGCGCTGTTCGTGCCCCAACGCATCGCCCACAGCGAGCCTGCGCCGCTGCGCAAGCAGGCCGCTTTGCTGCTGCAACCGCGCCTGTTGCTGGTCTATGCGATGACCGCGGTCGGCTACGGCGGCTCGCTGATCGCCTTCACCTTTCTCGCCCCGATCCTGCAGGACATCGCCGGCCTGAGCCCGAACCTGGTCGGCGCGGTGCTGCTGGCCTACGGCGTGTCGGTCGCGGTCGGCAACGTCTGGGGTGGGCGACTGGCCGACCGCCGCGGCCCGGTCGCCGCGCTGAAGATCATATTCGCGCTGCTCGCCGCGGTGCTGCTGGCGCTGAGCTTCACCGCGCACAGCCCGTGGCTGGTGGTGCTGACCGCACTGGCCTGGGGCGCGGTCGCGTTCGGCAACGTGCCCGGCCTGCAGGTGTACGTGGTCAAGCAGGCGCAGCGTTACGCGCCACAGGCGGTCGACACCGCCGCGGGTTTCAACATCGCCGCGTTCAACCTCGGCGTCGCCGGCGGCGCCTGGGCCGGCGGACAGGTCGTCGCCCATCTCGGCCTCGCGCATACGCCGTGGATCGCCGCGCTGGTGGTGCTGGCCGCGTTCGGCCTGACCGCGCTGAGCGGGCGCCTGGACCGCCGCGACGGCGTCGCCGACCGCGGCGACGGCCTCGCCGTCGCCGCGCACTGAATTCTTCCCCCGCTTTCTTTCGGAGATATCCACATGAATATTCCTGCCTTCGGCCTCGGCACGTTCCGCCTCAAGGGCCAGACCGCCGTCGATTCCGTCCGCACCGGCCTGGAGCTGGGCTACCGCGCCGTCGACACCGCGCAGATCTACGGCAACGAAGCCGAGGTCGGTCAGGCTGTCGCGGACAGCGGCGTGGCCCGCGGCGAGGTCTACCTAACCACCAAAATCTGGATCGACAACCTGTCGCGCGACCGGCTCATCCCCAGCTTGCGCGAGAGCCTCGCCAAGCTGCGCAGCGATTACGTCGACCTGACCTTGATCCACTGGCCGTCGCCGAACGACGCCGTGCCGGTGGAAGAATTCATGGCTGCGCTGGCGCAAGCGCGCGCTGAAGGCCTCACCCGTGCGATCGGCGTGTCGAACTTCAACATCGCGCTGATGCAGCGCGCGATCGCAGCGGTCGGCGCCGACGCCATCGCGACCAATCAGGTCGAACTGCATCCGTACCTGCAGAACCGCAAGCTCGCGCAGTTCGCGCGCGATGCAGGGACTCCGCTGACGTCGTACATGACCTTGGCTTACGGCAAGGTGTTGAGCGACCCGGTGCTTGTGGATATCGCCGCCAAGCACCGCGCCACGCCCGCGCAGGTGGCGTTGGCCTGGGCGATGGGGCTGGGCTATGCGGTGATTCCGTCTTCGACCCAACGCGAGAATCTGGCCGGCAACCTGCTGGCGGTGTCGCTGCGCTTAGATGATGAGGATATGCAGCGGATCGCCGAGCTGGATCGCGGCGAGCGGCTGACCGATCCGGACGGTCTGGCGCCGGCGTGGGATTGAGGCGGTGGCGTCGTACTTGAAGTGTCGCGGTCGCGACTCGCGTCGCTCCTACAGAAGGCATGCGATCTACCTGTAGGAGCGGCGCAAGCCGCGACCGCCATCGCCCACGCTCGCTCCGCAACCTTATCCACAGAACGCTGCATCGGCGCCGCGACGCCTACGCTCGCGCGCGGCCGACTCCACCTCGTTCCCAACTTCCGCGAGAACTCCCCATGTTGTTCGCCCCCCACCGCATCGGCGCGCTCGACCTCCCCAACCGCATCGTCATGCCGCCGATGACCCGCTCGCGCGCCGGCCGCGGCGAGGTCGCCACCGAACTGATGGCGCAGTACTACGCGCAACGCGCCGGCGCCGGCCTGATCGTCAGCGAAGGCACCCAGATCAGCCGCCAGGGCCAGGGCTACGCCTGGACCCCGGGCATCTACACGCCCGAACAGATCGCCGGCTGGCGCCGCGTCACCGACGCCGTGCACGCGGCCGGCGGGCGCATGTTCGCCCAACTGTGGCACGTCGGCCGGGTTTCGCACGTCGCCTTGCAGGACAACGGCGCCGCGCCGGTGTCCTCGTCGGCATTGGTCGCCGAAGGCGTCAAGGTCTTCGTCGACGTCGAAGGCCGCGGGCCCGAAGCCGGCGTCGGCGAAATGGTCCAGCACTCCGCGCCGCGCGCGCTGCGTCGCGACGAGATCGCCGCCATCGTCGCCGACTACGCCCAGGCCGCGCGCAACGCTATCGCCGCAGGTTTCGACGGCATCGAACTGCACGGCGCCAACGGCTACCTCATCAACCAGTTCATCGATTCGCAGGCCAACGCGCGCGACGACGAGTACGGCGGTTCCTTGCCGAACCGCCTGCGCTTTCTGCGCGAAGTCGCGCAGGCCGTGGTCGATGCGATCGGCGCCGACCGCGTCGGCGTGCGCCTGGCGCCGCTGACCACGCTGCAAGGCGCGGTCGACGACACGCCGCAGGCGACCTACCTCGCCGCCGCGAAACTGCTCGACGATATCGGCGTCGCCTACCTGCACATCGCCGAAGCCGACTGGGACGACGCGCCCGGCATGCCCGACGCGTTCCGCGACGCCTTGCGCCTGATCTACCGCGGCACGCTGATCTACTCGGGCAAGTACGACAAGGCCCGCGCCGAACGCGCGCTGGCGAATGGCTGGGCCGACCTGATCGGCTTCGGCCGGCCGTTCATCGCCAACCCGGATCTGCCGGAGCGGCTGCGGCGGGATTTGCCGTTGAACGAAGGCGATCGCTCGCGGTATTTCGGCGGCGGCGCGCAGGGTTATACGGATTATCCGCGCGCGGCGTGAGAGTGCGCCGGCGATAGGGTCGTTGCGCCGTAGAGGATGTGTCGTGGTCGCGGCTCGCGCCGCTCCTACAGGTAGCCCCCTGTAGGAGCGGCGCGAGCCGCGACCGCGAAACCACACCGACGACGCAACCCCGCTCCCACCGTCGACGTTTCACTTGCCGATGCAGAAACTCGAAAAGATATGCCCCAGCAAATCATCGGCGCGCACCCGCCCGGTGATTTCGCCCAACGCATCGTGCGCATGGCGCAGCGCCTCCGCGGCCAGATCGAGCATCTCGTGATCGAGCTGCGCGCGCGCTTCGGCCAGTTCCTCGCGGGCCTGCCGCAACGCATCGACATGCCGCGCGCGCGCGGTGAATGCGCCTTCCGCCGCATCGCTGCCGTCGCCCTGCGCCAACGCGCGCAGACGCGCGTGCAAGGCATCGAGCCCCGCACCGGTCTGCGCGGACACGAACACCCGGTTCTCGCCGCCGACATCGGCCGGCCCCGGCGAGTCGTAATCGGATTCGAGCAAATCGATCTTGTTGTAGACGAACAAGCGCGCCGGCACCGGTTCGATCGCATCGGCGACCGCGGCCAGTCCGCCATGCGGATCGCGCGCGTCGAGCACGACGATGGCCAGATCGGCGCGGTCGAGCTCGCCGCGCGCGCGGCGCATGCCTTCGCGCTCGATCGCATCGCCGCCGTCGCGCAGGCCGGCGGTGTCGACCAGGGTCAGCTCGACGCCGTCGAGCTTGATGGTTTCGTGCAGCAGATCGCGGGTGGTGCCGGCGATGTCGGTGACGATGGCGCGCTCGCTGCCGGCCAGCGCGTTCAATAGCGAACTCTTGCCGGCGTTGGGCGGGCCGACGATCACCGCGTGCAAACCGTCGCGCAAACGCCGGCCACGTTCGGCAGCGGCCAGCAGGTCGTCCAGCGCCTGCGCCGCGCCGCGCAGGCGTTCGCGCAGCGCGCCGCCGCCGAGGGTGTCGATGGGTTCGTCGGCGAAATCGATCGCCGCTTCCACGTGCACGCGCACCGCCAGCAGATCGCCGGCCAGGGCTTCGACGCGACGCGAGAATTCGCCGTCCAGCGCGCGCCGCGCCGCGCGCGCGGCGCGCGCGTCGGCCGCGGCGATCAGGTCGGCGACGGCCTCGGCCTGGGCCAGATCGAGCCGGCCTTCCAGAAACGCGCGTTCGCTGAACTCGCCCGGCCGCGCACGGCGCGCGCCGAGCGCGCAGGCGCGCGCGAGCAGTTCCTCCAGCAACGCGGGGCCGCCGTGCGCCTGCAGCTCGGCCACGTCCTCGCCGGTGTAGCTGGCCGGGCCGGCGAAGAACAGCGCGATGCCGTCGTCGATGGTGTCGCCGTCGCCGTCGCGGAAACGCACGTAGTGGGCGTAGCGCGGCTGCAGTTCGCGGCCCGCCATCGTTCGCGCGATCTCGCGCGCCTGGGTTCCCGACAAACGCACGATGCCGACGCCGCCAGCGCCGGGCGCGGTGGCGATGGCGGCGATGGTGTCGCGGGCGGAGGCGGGTGCGGTCATGGGCGAATGATAGTGGCTGGGTCGAGCTGTGGATAAGGTCGGGATTCGGGATTCGGGATTCGGGATTCGGGATTCGGGATTCGGACCAGAGTCTGAGAGTGCAGCCATGAGCACCTGCGCCGCCCCGAGTCGTCATCCCCGCGAACGCGGGGATCCAGGGCTTCACCGCAACATGACTCTGAAGTCTCTGGATCCCCGCCGTCGCGGGGATAACGGCTGGAACAGACGCGGTGAGACCTCCCTATCGTCATTCCGGCGAAAGCGGGAATCCAGGGCCTCACCGCGACATGGCTCCGAAGTCTCTGGATCCCCGCCGTCGCGGGGATGACGGCTGGAACAGACACAGTGAGACCTACCTAGCGTCATTCCCGCGAAGGCGGGAATCCAGGGCCTCACCGCGACATGGCTCTGAAGTCTCTGGATCCCCGCGTTCGCGGGGATGACGACTTGTGAGCTACGCAGCGACCGGCTTATCCCCAGAAACACAAAGCCCGCCTTGCGGCGGGCTTTGCGAATACCGACGAGAGCTAGGGATCAGCTCTTGTCTTTGTCCTTGCCGCCACCGCCGCCGGCATTCTCCTCGGCGTAGCGCTTGGTCGTGATCCACTGCTGCAACAGGCCCAGACCGCCGTTGGCGACCTGGTACAGCACCAGACCGGCCGGCAGGAACGCCAGGATCGCGCCGAACACCAGCGGCATGAACTGCATCATCTTCTGCTGGGTCGGGTCCATGCCGGTCATCGGGGTCAGCTTCTGCGTCGCCCACATGATCGCGATGTTGAACAGCGGCAGCACGAAGAACGGATCGCGTGAGGTCAGGTCGTGGATCCACAGCGTCCACGGCGCGTGGCGCAGTTCCACCGACTCGGCCAGCATCCAGTACAGCGTCATGAAGATGATGATGCTCGGCAGCAGCGGCAGACAGCCGCCGACCGGGTTGATCTTCTCCTTCTTGTACAGCTCCATCAGTGCCATCTGGAACTTCTGCTTGTCGTCGCCGTAGCGCTCCTTGAGCTGGGCCACGCGCGGCTGGAACTTGCGCATCTTGGCTTGCGACTTGTACTGCGCCGCCGACAGCGGATACAGCGCCAGCTTCAGCAGCACCACCAGGCCGATGATCGCCCAGCCCCAGTTGCCGAACAGGCCGTGCAGCTTGTCGAGCAGCCAGAACAGGCCGTTGGCGAGGGTCGCGAAGATCGAGTAGCTGCTGAAGTCGACCGCGCGGTCCAGGCCCTGCACCTTCTGCGCTTCGATCGCCTTGACCAGCTTCGGGCCGACCCACAGGCGCGCTTCGGTGCTGGCCTTCTGGCCGGGCGCGACGTTGACGCCCGGGCCGAGGTCGCGGATCAGGTACTGCGGCGCGCCGCCGGCGTTGAGCTGTTCCAGCGCGAACTGGCCCTGGTCCTTGTCGCCCGGAATCCAGGCGGCGAAGAAGTGGTGCTGCAGCATCGCGATCCAGCCGCCGGTGACCTGCTTGTCGAGCTTGCCGTCGGAGAACTTGTCGAACTTGCGCTTCTCGTACTTGTCGGTCGGGCTGTACCACGCCGCGCCCTGGAAGCTGTACTGCTCGGGGCTGAAGGGCCCCTTGCGCGCGAGCTCGCGCGGCACGCGGCTGAGCTGGCGATAGACATAGCCCTGCCACGGCGACGCGCCGGCGTTGCTGACCTCGTCGCGGACCTTGATGACGTAGTCGGCGCGGCCGAAGGTGTAGGTGCGGGTGATGGTGACGCCGTTCGCGCCGGTCCACACGAACGGGACCGAGAGCTCCTTGGCGCCGTCGGCGAGCTTCAGCTCGCGGCCGTCGCCGGCGTAGCGGAAGCCGCCCTCATGGGTCGGCGCGATGCCGCTCTGGCTGACCCAGCCGCTCTGGGCGACGAAATACAACGTGGAGTCGTGCGCCAGCAGGCGCATCGGCGGGCTGCCCGGCTCGGTGCCGACCGGGTAGCGCAGCAGGTCGGCTTCGCTGACTTCGCCGCCGCGCAGGATCACCTTGAACACGTCGGTGGTGATCACGACCGGCTCGTCGGTGGCCGGCGCGGCGCCGGCGACCGGCGTGGTCGGCGCCGCGACCGCGGCGGCGGGCGCGCCGGGCACGCCGGGTTGCGCGGTCAGGGCGGCGGCGCTGGGCACGCTGCTGGCCGGCGCGACCGCGCTCGGCGGCGGAGCCGGCGGCGCCGATTTCTCCTTGCCCCACTCCATCCACAGCAGGGTCGCCACCATCAGCCAGGCGAGGATCAGAAAAGCACGGGTCTGGTTCATGGGCAGCAGGCGGGCTCAGCCGGGACCGGGGTCCGGCGTGGGGTGAGAAGGGGAAGCGGCCGGCATTGTGCCGGGGGCCGCAGTCTCGGGCAATGCGAGCGCGTTTCGGGCGCCGGCGCGCTTGAGCAGACTGTGGAACGCGGCGCGGAGTTCCTCGCCGGACAGCTTGGCCGCACCCGGGCGCGCGACCACGACATAATCGCCCGCGGCAAGCTCGCCGCGCAGGTGGCGGAAGGCATCGCGCAGGACGCGCTTGATGCGGTTGCGGCCGACCGCGTTCGGATCGACCTTGCGCGACACCGCCAGCCCCAGCCGCGCCGGAATCTGCGGGTCGGCCTGGAAATGCAAAGCGAGCACGGGCAGCGCCACGCGCCGTCCATGCTTGAAGATGCGGTCGAAATCGGAACGCGCGCGTACCCGCGCGGTGCGCGGGAAGCGGTTCGAATTCATTGCAGGCGCCCGGCCGCGCGGCGCCGGATCGGTCTCTGCTGGCGGGCACGCGCCTGGCTGGTGACAGCCAGGCCGGCGGCGGCCAGCGACGATCTCGGCAGGGCGGCCGGCAACGCTTAGGCGGTCAGGCGCTTGCGGCCCTTGGCGCGACGACGGGCGAGAATCTTGCGGCCGTCGGCGGTCGCCATGCGGGCACGGAAACCGTGGTCGCGCTTGCGCTTGAGGTTGCTGGGCTGGTAGGTGCGCTTGGTGGCCATGACAGGCTCGCAAAGATAACGACGAAAGTGGACCGCCGATTCTAGCGGCGCACCCAAGTCAGGGTCAAGCCCTTGTCCCGATTGGGATTGCCGATGCGCGACGCGCGCCACCAAAGCGCCTGGGGGCAGCCTGTGCACGAGCTGTGCATGAACCTGTGGATTAGTCCTGTTCCGATCCCGGCCTCGGTGGTAGTCTGACCGACCCCCCGGCTTCCTGCGTCGCGATGTGCGCATCGTGCGTTGGGCCGCTTTCGTCCGCCGCCGGCCCCGCCGTTGCGGCCGACCGCCCCACGCACGAAACACGCACACAAGAAGACACGCTACAGATGGAAGCCTGGCCCCGCTGCCTCGAACGCCTTGAAGCCGAGTTCCCGGTCGAGGACGTGCATACCTGGTTGAAGCCGCTGCAGGCCGCGCAGCGCGACAGCAAGACCGTGCTTTACGCGCCCAACGCGTTCGTGGTCGAACACGTGCGCGAGCGCTATCTCTCGCGCATCCGCGAGCTGTTGTCGTACTTCGCCGGCAGCGAGGACGTCAGTCTGGAAGTCGGCTCGCTGCCGCGCGCGCCGGGCAGCACCCAGCCGCTGCCGCTGGAGCCGACCACCAGCGCCGTGCGCCAGGCGCCGGCCGCGGTGACCGCGCCGGTCGAGCCGTTCCAGGGCAACCTCGACACCCATTACACCTTCGACAACTTCGTCGAAGGCCGCAGCAACCAGCTCGGCCGCGCCGCCGCGTGGCAGGCCGCGCAGAAGCCCGGCGAACGCGCGCACAACCCGCTGCTGTTGTACGGCGGCACCGGCCTGGGCAAGACCCATCTGATGTTCGCCGCCGGCAACGCCATGCGCGACGCCAACCCGGCGATGCGGGTGATGTACCTGCGTTCGGAGCAGTTCTTCAGCGCGATGATGAAAGCGCTGCAGGACAAGACCATGGATGCGTTCAAGCGCCAGTTCCAGCGCGTCGACGCGCTGCTGATCGACGACATCCAGTTCTTCGCCGGCAAGGACCGCACCCAGGAAGAGTTCTTCCACACCTTCAATGCGCTGTTCGACGGCAAGCAGCAGATCATCCTGACCTGCGACCGCTACCCGCGCGAGGTCGAAGGCCTGGAGCCGCGGCTGAAGTCGCGCCTGGCCTGGGGCCTGTCGGTGGCGATCGAGCCGCCGGACTTCGAGACCCGCGCCCAGATCGTGATCTCCAAGGCCAAGGAACGCGGCGCCGCGATTCCGGAGGAAGTCGCCTTCCTGCTGGCCAAGAAGATGCGCTCGAACGTGCGCGACCTGGAAGGCGCGCTCAACACCTTGACCGCGCGCGCCAACTTCACCGGCCGCGCGATCACCGCCGAGTTCGCCCAGGAAACCCTGCGCGACCTGCTGCGCGCGCAGCAACAGGCGATCGGCATCCCCAACATCCAAAAGACCGTGGCAGACTACTACGGCCTCCAGATCAAGGACTTGTTGTCCAAGCGGCGCACGCGTTCGCTCGCCCGTCCGCGCCAGGTGGCCATGGCGCTGACCAAGGAACTGACCGAACACTCGCTGCCGGAGATCGGCGATGCCTTCGCCGGTCGCGACCACACGACCGTTCTGCACGCTTGCCGTCAGATCCGCACCCTGATGGAAACCGACGGCAAGCTGCGGGAAGACTGGGACAAGCTGATCCGCAAGCTCAGCGAGTGATCCGCGGCGCCTGCTCGGCGGGCGCCGGCCTCGGCCTGGGATGCGCGGCAACGCCGACGGCGCGATCCCGCTATCGCGCCCCGACCGCACCGCGCCGCCCGCGCTAAGCTGGCGCCGCAACGGCCTTCCGGCCGGAGCCGGCCGCGACCTCGCCCAGCGGCGGGCCGGCGGCTCGTTTCTGTGGTGCGGCTCTTAAGTGGTGCGGCTCCTGGCATTGGCGGTTCCTGCTGGAATCCACGACGACGAGCGCGACGCAGCGGCACGGCCTTCCGGTCGCGCCAGGCTGCCGTCCGCGCTCATCCGTAGAGATCGCAGGACCGCAGGCCGATCGGCCGGGCGGGTGGTTCAGCGTTGGCGTGGGTCGGATTCCAGAAACAACCGGGTGGGCCGTAGCCGCGCGCACGTCGCAGGCGGTTCGCGAATCCAGCTCGGTCGCAACGCCGGCGGTTTGGGGTCCGCAAGGACGACCGCGCCGCCGGTGGACACAAGGTAGTCGCTAAGTTGCTGATGTGAAAGGCATAAGTTCGGGGACTAGGCTCGTACAAGCTGTGGATAACATTGAGGCCGCGGCGACGCGCCGGGTTTATCCACAGGTTCCACCCGCCCTCCAGGGCCAGTTCTACCCGCTTTTGAGTTACCGGAATTCGCTTGTAAATCAAAGTCTTAAGTCGGTTTTCAACCGTTTTTCGCTGCTCCACCGCCACCAAGATTTTGATTTATACATCTCTTTAGTAATTGGGTTTGCGCCCACCGACCGGCCAAGGGGTCCGCATGCGTTTCAGCCTGCAACGCGAAGTTTTTCTCAAGCCGTTGGCCCAAGTGGTCAATGTCGTCGAACGCCGGCAGACCTTGCCGGTCCTCGCCAACCTGCTGGTTCAGGTCAAGGACGGCCAGCTCTCGCTGACCGGTACCGACCTGGAAGTCGAGATGATTTCGCGCGTCAACGTCGACGATGCGAAGGACGGCGAAACCACGATTCCGGCGCGCAAGCTGTTCGAAATCGTGCGTGCCCTGCCCGACGGCAGTAAGGTCACCGTGAACCAGGCCGCCGAGAAGATCACCGTGCAGGCCGGGCGTTCGCGCTTCACCCTGTCGAGCCTGCCGGCCAACGACTTCCCGTCGATCGACGAAGTCGAAGCGACCGAACGCGTGCGCGTGCCGGAAGCCGCGCTGAAGGAATTGATCGAACGCACCGCGTTCGCGATGGCCCAGCAGGACGTGCGCTATTACCTCAACGGTCTGCTGTTCGACCTGCGCGAAACCAGCCTGCGCTGCGTCGCCACCGACGGCCATCGTCTGGCCTTGTGCGAGGCGCCGTTCGAAGGCGGTGCGCAGACCAAGCGTCAGATCATCGTGCCGCGCAAGGGCGTGCAGGAACTGCAGCGCCTGCTCGAAGGCGGCGATCGCGAAGTCGAGCTGGAGATGGGCCGCGGCCACATCCGCATCAAGCGCGACGATGTCACCTTCACCAGCAAGCTGATCGACGGCCGTTTCCCCGATTACGAGGCGGTGATTCCGATCGGCGCCGACAAGGAAGTGCGGATCGAGCGCGAGATCCTGCGCGCTTCGCTGCAACGCGCGGCGATCCTGTCGAACGAGAAGTACCGCGGCGTGCGTATCGAGGTGTCGCCGGGTCAGCTCAAGATCAGCGCGCACAACCCGGAACAGGAAGAAGCGCAGGAAGAAGTCGAAGCCGACACCAAGGTCGACGACCTGGCCGTAGGCTTCAACGTGAACTACCTGCTCGACGCGCTGACCGCGCTGCGCGACGAGCATGTGGTGCTGGCATTGCGCGACGCCAACTCCTCGGCGTTGGTGCGCGAAGCGTCGAACGAACGCTGCCGCCATGTGGTGATGCCGCTGCGTCTCTGATCCACGACACCGCTTCGGTTCCACGTGGAACACAACACACGCCCGGCTTCTGCCGGGCGTGTGCGTTTGGGGGCTGGCCGAAGTTTCCGTTGCTTACGTCGGGTCCTGCGCGCCCTGTAGGAGCGGCGGGAGCCGCGATCAACCAAAGAAAATCAGTACAACGCGATCTTCTAAGCGACTGATCTGGCTAGGAAAGCCGAGGTCTTGCGGATTTTTCGGCTTCGGCGGCTCCGCTATCGTCAATCGCTTCGGTTGTCGCGGCTCGCGCCGCTCCTACAGGTAGCCCATGCCGGTTTAGCCCAGAACCGTTTGCTGCGTCCCGCCCGCCCCGCCCTGCCCAATCTGCGATCATTCCCCGATGCACGTAACCCGCCTGGACGCCCGCGGCCTGCGCCGCTTCGCCGACGTAAGCCTGTTGCCGGCGCCCGGCATCAACCTGATCACCGGCGAGAACGGTGCGGGCAAGACCAGCCTGCTCGAAGCCCTGCATCTGATGGCCTACGGCCGCAGCTTCCGCGGCCGCGTCCGCGACGGGCTGATCCGCGCCGGCGATCCGGCGCTGGAGGTGTTCGTCGAATGGCAGGAGGCCCGCCACGACCAGCGGCGCAAGGCCGGGCTGCGGCACAGCGGGCAGGAGTGGGTCGGCCGGCTCGATGGCGCTTCGGTGTCCCAGCTCGGCGAGCTGTGCGCGGCGCTGGCGGTGGTCAGTTTCGAGCCCGGCAGCCATGCCCTGATTACCGGGCCGGGCGAAATCCGCCGTCGCTACCTCGATTGGGGCTTGTTCCACGTGGAACCAGACTTCACCCCGCTGTGGCGGCGCTATACCCGTGCGCTCAAGCAGCGCAACGCGCTGCTCAAGGCGCGGGCTCGCGACGGCCAGATCGATGCCTGGGATCGGGAGCTGTCCGAGGCCGGCGAGCCGCTGAGCCGCCGCCGCCAGCAGTACCTGGACGAGTTGCAGCCCCGATTCGCTGCGTTTGCGGCCGAACTCGCGCCGGGACTCGGCGCGATCCGCCTGGACTACGTCCCCGGCTGGCGCCGCGACGACTTCCCGCTGGCCGACGCCCTGCTTCTGGCCCGGGAACGCGACCAGCAGCAGGGCTTTACCTCGGTCGGACCGCATCGCGCCGACTGGCGCATCGGCTACGGCGCGATTCCGGGCCGCGAGGCCTTGTCGCGCGGGCAAGCCAAGCTGGTCGCGCTGGTGGCCTTGCTGGCCCAGGCCGAGCAGCATGCGCAGGTGCAGGGCGAATGGCCTGTGATCGCGCTCGACGACCTGGCCTCGGAGCTGGACCGGCGCCATCAGCGCCGGGTGCTGGAGCGTCTGATCGCCAGCCGGGCCCAGGTCTTCATTACCGGCACCGAGCCGCCGCCTGCGCTGGCCGAAATGAATGTCGTGATCTCTCGGTTCCACGTGGAACATGGAACCTTGCAACCGACGTGAAGGGTCCCCGGTTCCACGGGAAGCATTCCGTGGAACTGCAGCGGGGAACCGACATCACCGCTTTAAGGTGTGTTCCACGTGGAACACGGCAGTAGAACCGGCTCTAAACCCCGTCTGCCCCGCCTGCATCCCACCCGGACGCATTCGACCAGGGGATTCAGGGAGTGAAGTCCGTCCTTTCCGCCGTTTTCGGCCTGTACGCCCTCGTCGTGGCCCTGCCGGCGCCGGCCCAGGTCGATCTGTCCGAACTCAGCCGCCGCAGCATCGGCCCGCGCACCCAGGTGGCCGTGCTCGGCACCACCCACCTCAGCGGCCTGCCCAAGGACTACGACCTGAGCCGGCTCGAGCCGGTGCTGGAGCGCCTGGCCGCGTTCAAGCCCGAGGTCGTTGCGATCGAAGCCGTGTCCGGCGAAGGCTGCGATCACCTGCGCCGCTACCAGCCGCTGTTCGACGGCGCGGACGACACTTATTGCGCCGACACCGCGGTCGCGCACAAGGCCACCGGTCTCGACGTGCCGGCCGCGGTCGCCGAAGTGCGCCGCCGCTACGCCGACTGGCCGGCGCAGCCGACCCCGGCCCAGCGCCGCCGCCTCGCGGCGCTGCTGCTGGCCGCGAACGAACGCGCCTCGGCCCTGGTCCAGTGGCTGCAATTGCCGCCGGCCGAACGCCGCGCCGGCGACGGCCTGGATGCGGCGCTGACTGTGCAACTGCACAGCCTCGCCACCAGCGCCCGCAACGAGAACTACCGCATCGGCGCGGTCCTGGCCGCGCGCCTGGGCCTGCAGCGGGTCTACGCGATCGACGACCACAGCGCCGACCGCGTATTCGCCGACATGGGCCCGGGCTTCCAGGACGCGATCGGCGCGGTCCGCGAGGCCTCGCCCTATCCCTTCATCGCCCACGAACAGGGCTACATCGACCGCGGCGACCTGCTCGGACTGTACCGCTTCCTGAATCGCCCGCAGACCCAGCTCGGCGGCATCGATTCCGACTTCGGCGCCGCCCTGCGCGAGCCCTCGCCCGAACGCTACGGCCGCCAGTACGTAGCCTGGTGGGAGGCACGCAACCTGCGCATGGCCGCGAACCTGCGCGAAGCCTTCGGCAACCGCCCCGGCGTGCGCGTGCTGCAGGTCGTCGGCGCCTCGCACAAGGCTTATCTCGACGCGTACCTGCGGCAGATGCACGACGTCGACGTGGTCGACGTCCAGGCCCTGCTCGCGCCTGGGACGCGCTGAGAGGCCGTCGAAGGCCCCAGGGCTGGGTACCCACAGGGGAGGGGGCGCGAAGTGCTATAATTTCGTCTGGATCCCAATAGCTATTGTCTGGCCGGGCCACGCGTTTCCGACCGGGCCCAGCCAGCCTTTGCAGCCGACCCGAAGCGAATGACCGACGAAACCGTTCCGACTCCGCCCTCGACCTCGTACGACTCCAGCAAGATCACCGTGCTGCGCGGCCTGGAGGCCGTACGCAAGCGGCCCGGCATGTACATCGGCGACGTGCACGACGGCACCGGCCTGCACCACATGGTGTTCGAAGTCGTCGACAACGCGATCGACGAAGCGCTCGCCGGCCACGCCGACGATGTCGTCGTGACTCTGCTGACCGACGGCTCGGTCTCGGTCTACGACAACGGCCGCGGCATTCCGGTCGACATCCACAAGGAAGAAGGCGTTTCCGCGGCCGAGGTGATCCTCACCGTGCTGCACGCCGGCGGCAAGTTCGACGACAACAGCTACAAGGTGTCCGGCGGCCTGCACGGCGTCGGCGTATCCGTGGTCAACGCGTTGTCGTCGCGCCTGTGGCTCGACATCTGGAAGGACGGCCACCACCACCAGCAGGAATACGCGCTCGGCGAGCCGGTGTATCCGCTCAAGCAACTCGAAGCGACCGACAAGCGCGGCACCCTGCTGCGCTTCCTGCCGGCCGCGGAAATCTTCACCGACATCGAGTTCCACTACGACATCCTCGCGCGCCGCCTGCGCGAGCTGTCGTTCCTCAACTCGGGCGTCAAGATCACTTTGATCGACGAGCGCGGCGAAGGCCGGCGCGACGTGTTCCAGTACGAGGGCGGCATCCGCTCCTTCGTCGAGCATCTGGCGCAGGTCAAGACGCCGCTGCATCCGCATGTCATCGCGGTGTCCGGCGAGCAGAACGGCATCACCGTGGAAGTGGCGTTGCAGTGGACGGACTCGTATCAGGAAACGATGTTCTGCTTCACCAACAACATCCCGCAGAAGGACGGCGGCACCCACCTGATCGGTTTCCGCGCCGCGCTCACGCGCACGCTGACCAACTACATCGAGCAGAGCGGCATCGCCAAGCAGGCGAAGATCTCGCTGTCCGGCGACGACATGCGCGAAGGCATGATCGCGGTGCTGTCGGTGAAGGTGCCCGATCCCAGCTTCTCCTCGCAGACCAAGGAAAAGCTGGTCAGCTCGGAAGTGCGTCCGGTCGTGGAAAGCACCTTCGGCGCGCGCCTGGAAGAGTTCCTGCAGGAGCATCCGAACGAAGCGCGCGCGATCACCGGCAAGATCATCGACGCCGCGCGCGCGCGCGAAGCCGCGCGCAAGGCGCGCGACCTGACCCGGCGCAAGGGAGCGCTCGACATCGCCGGCCTGCCCGGCAAGCTCGCCGACTGCCAGGAAAAGGATCCGGCGCTGTCGGAACTGTTCATCGTCGAGGGCGACTCGGCGGGCGGCTCGGCCAAGCAAGGCCGCAACCGCAAGACCCAGGCGATCCTGCCGCTCAAGGGCAAGATCCTCAACGTCGAGCGCGCGCGTTTCGACCGCATGCTCGGCAGCGCCGAAGTCGGCACGCTGATCACCGCGCTGGGCACCGGCATCGGCAAGGACGAGTACAACCCGGACAAGCTGCGCTACCACCGCATCATCCTGATGACCGACGCCGACGTCGACGGCTCGCACATCCGCACCCTGCTGCTGACGTTCTTCTACCGGCAGATGCCGGAGCTGATCGAGCGCGGCCACATCTACATCGGCCTGCCGCCGCTGTACAAGATCAAGCAGGGCAAGAACGAGATCTACCTCAAGGACGACGCGGCGCTCGACGCGTACCTGGCCGGCAACGCGGTCGAGGGCGCCGGCCTGATTCCGGCCGACGGCGAACCGCCGATCGAAGGCGCGGCGCTGGAGAAGCTGCTGCTGGCGTACGCCGCGGCCAAGGAAACCATCGCGCGCAATTCGCATCGTTACGATCCGAACGTGCTGACCGCGCTGATCGACTACAGCAAGCTCGACACCGATTACCTGCTCAACCACACGCCGGATTTCGGCGGCCTGGAAAAGCGCCTCAACGAATCCGGCCTGGGCCGTCCGCGCTACGAGCTGACCCTGCACCGCGCCAACGAAACGCGGCAGGCCGCGCTGCTGCTCAAGCGCACCCACATGGGCCAGGAACTGACCCAGGTGCTGCCGCTGGCCGCGTTCGAAAGCGGCGAGCTGCGCGCGCTGCGCGAAGCCGCGGCGCTGCTGCACGGGCTGGTGCGCGACGGCGCGCAGATCGTGCGCGGCAACCGCGCCCAGGCGGTCTCGGGCTTCGCCCAGGCGCAGGCCTGGCTGATGGACGAGGCCAAGAAGGGCCGCCAGATCCAGCGCTTCAAGGGCCTGGGCGAGATGAACCCCGAGCAGCTGTGGGACACCACGGTCAATCCGGAAACCCGTCGCCTGCTGCAGGTGCGGATCGAGGACGCGGTCGCCGCCGACCAGATCTTCAGCACGCTGATGGGCGATGTGGTCGAGCCGCGGCGCGAGTTCATCGAGGACAACGCGCTCAAGGTGGCCAATCTCGACGTCTGAGCCCGCGCCGGGTTCAAGCCTCGCCGGCGCCGCCACGGCCGCGCCGGCCGCTCCCTCGCCCGCGTTCGCGGGCGAAGCGGACGCTGTCCCCAACACCGCAGGTTCCACGCCGGCGCCGCTGCTGCCGGCGCTGGCCGGCTTCGTCTTCGACCTGCTGCTGTGGCTGTGCCTGCTGGCCGGCGGATCGGTGCTCGGCACGGTCGGTTGGGGCTTCGTCGAGGGCGTGCGCGGCGCAACCGCCGCGCACGCCGGCCCGCCCACGTCGATTTCGCTGCTGATCGGCCTCGCCGCGACCGCTTTTTCGGCCCTGATCGTCTACTACTTTCGTCGAACTGCGAACGCGGTCGAGCGGCGCGCCGCGTGGCAGGCCCTGTTGCGGCCATCTACTTGGTTTTTGATCCTAACAGCCGTCATCGTGCTGCTATCGTTCAGTTACATGGCCGATCGGCTGACCCAGCTGCTCGGCCTCGACGCGACCCCGACCAACCAGGTCCTCAGCGACCCGCTGCGGGCCCAGCCCGGGCTGTGGCTGGTGTTCGCGGTGCTGATCGCGCCGGCGTACGAGGAACTGCTGTTCCGCCGGGTGCTGTTCGGCCGGCTGTGGGCGGCGGGCCGGCCGTGGCTGGGGCTGGTGTTGAGCTCGGTCGCGTTCGCCCTGGTCCACGAACCGCCCGGCCTCGGCGCCGGCCGCGGTTGGGGCGTGCTGGTGCTGTGGGCCGTGTATGCGCTGATGGGCGCGGTGTTCGCCCTGGTCTACCGCCGCACCGGCAGCCTGTGGGCCTCGTACCTGGTCCACGCCGGCAACAACCTCATCGCCTGCCTGGCGCTGATGGCCGGCCCCTGAGCCCGCGCATCCGCGCCGGCGCGCAGCGCGTACCGCTATTGACGATCCGTTAATCCGGGCAAGGCTACAAAGCCGTTAACGCTTTGGGGACAACCGGCAATGAAACGCATCCTGCTCGGGCTCGCGATCGCCGCGGCGGCCGCGGCCTGCGCCACCACCACGTCGCCCACCGGGCGCACCCAGCACGTCGGCGGCGTCTCCCAGGCCCAGCTCGACCAGATGGGCGCGCAGGCCTTCGCCGAGACCAAGAAGAAGGAGCGCATCAGCACCGATGCGCGCCAGAACGCCTACGTTCGCTGCGTGGTGAACACGATCACGCGCGAACTGCCGCCGGCGTGGCAGGCGAATTGGGAAGTGGCCGTGTTCGTCGATAGTTCCCCGAATGCCTTTGCGCTTCCTGGCGGAAAGGTTGGCGTAAACACGGGGATTTTTACCGTCGCCAAGAACCAGGACCAACTTGCGGCGGTGATTTCCCACGAAATCGGCCATGTGGTTTCGCGCCATCACGACGAGCGCATCACCCGCCAGATGGGCAGCCAAGTCGCGCTGAACATCCTCGGCAGCCTGATGGGCGCGCGCTACGGCGACGGCGCCGCCAGCGCCACCAGCCAGCTCGGCGGCGCGGCCCTGCAGACCGCCTTCCTGCTGCCCGGATCGCGCACCCAGGAGAGCGAGGCGGACGTGGTGGGTCAACGACTTATGGCACAGGCGGGGTACGACCCGAGGCAGGCCGTGGACCTGTGGCAGAACATGATCGCGGCCAGCAGTTCGCGGCCGCCGCAGTGGCTGTCGACCCACCCCGACCCGCAATCGCGCATCCACGAACTCAACGCCCGCGCCGGCGCCCTGGTCCCGGTCTACGAACAGGCCCGGGCGTCCGGCCGTACGCCCAGGTGTGGATGATGAACATGTGAAAAAGGCAGTTCGAACCCGTATCGCGCAGGCCCAAGTTTCTGTTAGGTTGGCGGCCCCTTGGCCTTGCGCCGGTCTGCCGCCAGGCCCCGGTCTGCGGCCTCTGAGCCCCTTGAAAAGGTGAGTCGATGAACAAGCAACCCACCCGTCGCAGCACCCTGCTTGCCGCCGCCATCGGTGCGGTGCTGGTGTTCGGTGCCGTGACCCAGGTCAACGCCCAGACCGCCTCCGAGCGCAGCGCCCAGCGTCGCGCCGCCAAGGACAGCGGCAAGTCCGCCAAGCAGGAAAACCAGTACCCGAACGCGACCCGCACTGCGCCGGAAGCCAAGGCCTCGTCGAAGGGCGGCGCCAAGCTGCAGAAGATGATGGACGCGTTCGACAAGGAGAAGTTCCCGGAGGCCCGCAGCCAGGCCGACGCGATCATCGCCGACACCGGTCTCAATCCGTACGAACGCTCCTTCGCCGCGCAGATCGGCTTCCAGGTCGCGTACGACGCCGACGACAACAAGGCGGCGATCGAGTACCTGAAGAAGGCCATCGAGATCAACGGCCTCGACAACAACGCCCACTTCGACCGCATGTTCGTCCTGGCCCAGCTGCAGCTGCAGGAAGAGCAGTACGCCGAATCGCTGGCGACGATGGAGCGTTTCCTTAACGAGTCCAAGAGCACCAAGCCCGAGCACCTGATCGTCAAGGGCAATGCGCTGTACCGCCTGGAGCGCTACCCGGACGCGGCCAAGGTCATCAAGCAGGCCGTCGACGCCTCGCCGGAGCCGAAGCAGGAATGGCTGCAGCTGCTGATGGCCGCCTACGTCGAGAACAACCAGGGCGCCGAAGCGGCCAAGGTCGCCGAGTCGATCGCCGCCAAGAATCCGAACGACAAGCGCGCGCAGATGAACGTCGCCGCGGTCTATTCGCAGTCGGACATGCTCGACAAGGCCGCCGCGGTGATGGAGAAGATGCGCGCCGCCGGCCAGTTCACCGAAGACAAGGATTATCGTCAGCTTTATTCGACCTACCTCAATCTCGACAAGAAAGAGAAGGAGGCGATCGGAGTGATCAACGAAGGTCTGCAGAAGGGCGTCCTCAAGCCCGACTACCAGGTCTACGTGGCGCTGGCCCAGGCCTATTACTACTCCGACCAGACCGGTCCCTCGATCGACGCGTACAAGAAGGCGGCTCCGCTCGCGCCGGACGGTGAGACGTATCTGAATCTCGCCCGCGTGCTGTGGCAGGAAGACCGCATTCCCGAGGCCAAGGAAGCCGCCAAGCAGGCGATCGCGAAGGGCGTGAAAAAGCCCGACGACGCCAAGAAGATTCTCGCGCTGAAAGGCAAGTAATTTCAGCGTGCAGGCCCATCCGCGCTTGTAAACCTGTGACGCGGTTTGGTATATGCTAGGAGGTTCCCGCGACTGGAAACGGTTGCAGGAACCGAACGATGGCCCGCGGCGCCCAGGCGTCCGGTAACACCTCCCGAGCTGACGGCATGACGCAAGACCTCGAACTCCAAGTTAGGAAAGATGACGACCGCGAAGGGCTGAACTGGGCACGTATTGCCGGTATCACCTGCGCGATCGCCGTGCATGCTGCGGCGCTGCTGTTGTTGCTGGCCCCGATGACTCCGCCCGCCCAGCAGCAGGACAAGGAGGAGGTGACGATGGTGAACATCATCAAGCCGCCGCCGCCGCCGCCCCCGCCGCCGCCGCCGCCGCCGGAGCCGCCGAAGGAAATCAAGCAGCCGCCGAAGGAGCTGTCGCCGCCGCGTCCGACTCCCACGCCGCCGCCGCCGGAACAGCCGCCGATCGAGAACGTCGATCCGAGCCCGATCGATCCGCCCGCGCCGCCGCCGGCTCCGCCGTCGCCGCCGGCCGTGGCCAGCGATATCGGTTCGAGCGTGGATCCGTCCTCGCGTCGCCTGAACCCGCCGAAATACCCGCCGACCGAAGCCCGTCAGGGCGTGGGCGGCACCGTAGTCCTCGTGATCAGCATCGACGGCCAGGGCAACGTGCTGGACGTGCAGGTCGAGAAGTCCAGCCGCAACCGCAACCTGGACCGAGCGGCCATGGACGCCGCGCGCAAGTGGCGCTTCAACCCCGAAATGAAAAACGGTCAGCCGGTCGCCAGTCGCGTCCGAGTGCCCGTGGATTTCGTCCCGCCGACCTGATCGGGGCCGGTTGGACCAGCTAGTTGTGTCGTTCGTTCCGCGTAAAACCTTTCTTCCTTTCCACGACATTCAAAGGTAAGCGTCATGCTGCAGCAAACCACCACCGCCGCCGCCGGAGGCTCCAACGCTGAAGCGCTCCAGCAGATGAGCTTCTCGCATCTGTTGCAGAACTTCGATCTCGTCGGCTGGATCGTGTTCATCACGCTCACGCTGATGTCGGTTCTGTCGGTCTACTGGATCGTCATCAACTTCGTTAAGAACCTGCGCCTGCGCGGTTCCTCCGACCGCGTCGTCAGCACCTTCTGGGAAACCCCGAACGCGCAGGACGCGATCCGCTACATGGAAGAGCAGCCGCGCAGCGAGCCGTTCTCCAAGATCGCCCTCGACGCCGCCCAGGCCGCCGCTCACCACCAGCGCCACGAAGGTTCGCGCCTGGTCGAGTCGCTGAACCGCTCCGAGTTCGTCGATCGCGCCCTGCGCCAGGCCGTGACCCGCGAGAGCTCGCGTCTGGAAGCCGGTCTGACCGTGCTCGCCACCGTCGGTTCGACCGCGCCGTTCGTCGGCCTGCTCGGCACCGTGTGGGGCATCTACCACGCGCTGCTGCGCCTGGGCGCCTCGGGCGAGTCCTCGATCCAGGCCGTCGCCGGCCCGGTCGGTGAAGCGCTGATCATGACCGCGATCGGTCTGTTCGTCGCGATCCCGGCGGTGCTCGCGTACAACTTCTTCGTGCGCCTGAACCGCGTCACGAACAACAAGTTCGACACCTTCGCGCACGACCTGCACGACTTCTTCGCCACCGGCTCGCGCGTCGGCGAAGTGTCGAACAAGCGCTAATTACCACGCCTCCCCATTTAGCGTAGCTCCTGGAGTTCGGACATGGCCTTTAGTTCAGGCGACACCGGCGGCCCGATGGCCACAATCAACGTCACGCCCCTCGTGGACGTGATGCTGGTGCTGCTGATCATCTTCATGATCACGGCGCCGTTGATGACGCATAAGGTCGAAATCAAGCTGCCCGAGGCCACGCTGAAGAAGATCGAGGAAGCGCCGAAGATCACGCCGATCACCCTGGCGATCCAGGAAGACGGGCACATCTACTGGAACGACGAGCCGATCACCGCCGACCAGCTGGAAAGCCGTCTTTCGGTCGAAGCGCAGAAGACCCCGCAGCCGCCGATCAACGTCCGCGGGGACCGCACCACCAAGTACCGCACGATCAACAACGTGGTGACCATCGCGCAGAAGCAAGGCATGCGTAAGGTCGGCTTCGTCGCGATCAAAGAACGCTAATCGGAGATCGGGAACATGGCTTTCAGCAACAACTCCTCCGATAGCGGCGCGATTTCGGACATCAACGTCACCCCGCTGGTCGACGTGCTGCTGGTGCTGCTGATCATCTTCATGGTCACGGCGCCGACGGTGTCTTATCCGATCGACGTCAACTTGCCGCAGCCGACGCTGAACCCGCCGCCGCAGACCACCGAGCCGCCGCCGCCGATCGCCTTGCGCATCGACGCGACCGGCCAGGTGTTCTGGAACAACAACCCCACGCCGCTCGCGGCGATCCCGGGGATGATGAACGAAACGGTGCAGCGCGATCCCACGAACCAACCTCTGCTAGAAATCGACACCAACGAAGACGCCGAATACGGCGTGCTCGCCAAGGTGCTGGCTTACGCCAAAAACGCAGACATGAAAAAGATCGGTTTCGTCCAGAAGTAATCCGTTCGGAACCGACGCTTACCGTCGTGAAACGCCGCCCAACCGGGCGGCGTTTTTTTTGCGCGATCCGCGCTGGCGGGCGCCGCCTTCACGGTTGTGGACAAGGCCGCGGCTGCCGCTGGCCACGCCGCCGGCGCACAGCGACTGGAAGCGATGGCTTGCGTACCCGCCCGCCTCGGGATTACCGTCGAACCGGATATCCCGCCCCAAGGATGGAGGTAGCTCATGGCCGTTTCCGCGTATTCCGCTTCGTCAGGCCGGTACCGCAACGAGACCGTTGCCGAGATCAATGTGACTCCGCTGGTCGACGTGATGCTGGTGCTGCTGATCATCTTCATGGTGACCGCGCCAGCCCTGACCGGGCAGCTCAAGCTCAGCCTGCCCTCCCCCAACCCACATCCGATCAAGCAGGCCCCGAAGGCCGAATTGAACGTGCGCCAGGACGGCAGCTTCGTCCTCGACGGCCGGCCGATGACGCGCGCGCAGCTGTCCGCGGCGCTGTCGGCGCTGGCGGTCGACCGTCCCGACACCGTGCTGACGGTGAGCGCGAACGCCGATGCCGACTATCAGGCCTTCGCTCACGCCCTGTCCGCCGCGGACGAAGCCGGCATCCGCAACTTGTCCACACGCTAGACCGCTTCGCCGCGCGACGCGCGGCGCCACGTGGAACCGGAGACGGCCGCTGAAGATGCGGCCGTTTTCGTGTGCGGCGAATCGGGATTGTCCACAGGCTTTGCTGCCGGGCATGACCGCGTCGCGGGCTCGTACCGGGCGCATGCGGCGCGATGCCACGGCCGATTCGCGAATGGCTCGGCGTGAGCGCTGCGGATGTTGTCCACAGCCGTGCGATGAGGAGAGCGCCGGCGCGTCTGCGGGTGGTTCGGACTGTGGATAAGCGCGTACTTCGTGGCTCCGCTTCGAACCTGAGGACACATGTGGATAACCGCTATCGGACTTTTCGCCGAGCGGGCCTCGCCGCGTTGTGGAGAACGGCGGGTCGGCTCGCCGCTTCGTACATCGGAGCGATGCGGTGTGCTGTCCAGCGCGGAACGTTCGATCGCCACCCACCGGTGCGAATGGTCCACAAGCCTGTGCGCATGGACGTACCCCTGGAGCGATGCGCTTCGACGGCCCGGCGACAACGCCTGATGCCCGCTACGAGATCTGGTTGTCCACAGCGCTGCGCCTGATTTTCGGACCGCGTGGAAGCGCGCACCGCTGCGACTCGCTGCGGACTTGTCTACGTCGCTGCGACGAACACCCGCGCTCGGTGGCCCGACGTCCGCGGCTCACAGGTGCGATGCTTCGATCCAGCGTGGCGAAGCGATGCGCCTGCGCATTGTCCGCAATCGATGGCTCGTACCGTCGCAGGCGTCACGGGGCCACGCCGATCTCGCCTGGGGCGGATTTGTGAACTGTCCGAACAGTTGTCCACACCGCTTTCGCAATCGCTGTGGACCCGCAAAAAACACCTGGAAAACGCGGGTTTCGCCCGGTGCGCGCGAGCACTTATGACAAGACTTGTCCACAAGCCGGCCGGGCCGCGTGTGCGCTGGCGCAGCGTCGCTACTGGCGTTGCGGTGAGCGGTTCATCGCAGTCCCAGCGGACGCTTGTCCGAGTCTGTCGTGACGGCGATGGAGACGGCTGTCGTCGCGCCGCGCACTTGTCCACAGCCTCGCAAGCGACAGTCGCTTGCATAGCCGCATCGCGGCGGCTCCAGCGCCGATGCGATGACGACACGGACTATCCACAGACGGCAGGGCGAAGAGACCGTGGTCGATGCCGATGGAACGGCCGAGATCGCGCGCGACGCGGCATGCATGCTGCGCGACTCGAGCTTGTCCACAGGCCGCACCGCGAGGCGATCGCAATCGACGCGGCAGCGGCGCCGATCATCCGCAGACCGCGCGACCGAGCCCGGTCGAGTCGCCGCGATCGCACGCGAGACCGCGCGCACGGCGTACTTCCAACTTGTCCACAGCCGGAATGCCGGCAGCATCGAAGCAGACGCAACGGCCGTGCAGGTCATCGGCGAACAGAACGAGGAAGCAAGCCGCGCGCCGGCGTGCAACGGAAGCGGTATCGATACTTGTCCACAAGCCGTTGCGATCAGTCGAACGCAGCCTGTCGCTGCCGCAAGGCGCGCAACCGCGAACGACCGGCGATCGAGTCCTGGCTGCGCGCTTGTCCACAGCTCGCACACTGCCGCGCGCCGCCGCTGAAACGCTTGATGCGCAGCGCTCTGCGAATATGCCGCGCAGTCTTGTCCACAAGTCGGTCCTGTCGCAGTCGTCGATGTGGCGCGTCGCCGACTGCGCGGCATCCTCTATCCATAGACGCCTTCGCGGAAACGACTTGTCCACAGAAGCGTTCGTGAGCGCGACGCTGCGCGTCGCCGAACGCGGACTTACCCACAGCGTGGCGACATCCACGCGCAGGTACGAAGCGAAAACCGCATCGCCAACGTGCGCAGCGCTGCGCAGTGGATAAGTTGCCGGATGCGAGCCGACCCTCGTCGGCGGCCGATCGATCCAGCCGCCGAAGCGCTTCAGCGCGCGCCGGCCATCGCCGCCAGATACCCGCGCACCGTCGCATCGAGGCCGTCGTACAAGGCCTCGCTGATCAGCGCATGGCCGATCGACACTTCCAGCACGTTCGGCACCGCGCGCAGGAACGCGCCGAGGTTGGCCTGGCTGAGGTCGTGCCCGGCGTTGACGCCGAGGCCGGCGGCCTGGGCGCGGCGCGCGGCGGCGGCGAACTCGGCCAGCGCCGCGCTGGCGTCGCCGGCGGCGAAGGCTTCGGCGAACGGGCCTGTGTACAACTCGACGCGCTGCGCGCCGAGTTCGGCGGCGCGTTCGATGCCGTTGCGGTCGGCGTCGGCGAACACGCTGACGCGGCAGCCGAGTTCGCGCAGCTCGGCGATGCGCGGGCGCAGCGCATCGGCGTCGCGTTCGAAGTCGAAGCCGTGGTCGGAGGTGAGCTGGTCGTCGCCGTCGGGCACCAGCGTCGCCTGCGCCGGGCGCGTCTGCCGGCACAGTTCGAGCAAGCCCGGGTAGCCCGCGCGAGGCGGCGCGAACGGATTGCCTTCGATGTTGAATTCGACCCCGCGCGCTTGCGCCAGCTCGGCCAGCGCGAACACGTCGTAGTCGCGGATGTGGCGCGCGTCGGGGCGCGGATGCACGGTGATGCCGTGGGCGCCGGCGTCGAGGCAGGCGCGCGCGGCGCGCACCACGTCGGGCTCGGACCCGCCGCGCGAATTGCGCAGCACCGCGATCTTGTTGACGTTGACGCTGAGGACGGTCATGGCCAAAGCCTAGCGCGCGCCGCACGTGGCGGCGAGTGCGCAATCTGGCCGCCGCGAACGCGGCCTGTGGACGAAGCAGTGGCCGGGCCGGTGGCCCGGATCCGGCGGACTCAGCGCTGCGGCGGTTCCGACTGGCTGGCCGCGGCGGCGAGCTTGCGCGCTTCGGCCTGCTCGCGCAGGCGGCGCAGTTCGGCCGGATCGATCATCGACGACACGTCGCGGCTGCTGTTGTCCAGGCGCCGCGCCAGCAGGCCCATGACCCCGGCGATCAACAGCCCGAGCGCGGCCAGCAGGCCGACCGCCATCAGCGGCGGCGAGGTGGTCTTCAGCGCCAGCCCGAAGGCGGCGACGGCCAGCAGCAGATAAACCCAAGGCATTGCGGCGTGCTCCCTGACGAAATCGGCGACCCCCTGTCCGGGCCGGTCGTAGCGGCCGGCCGGGGGCCTCGGACGGGCCCGGGCCGAGTGTAGCGTGCGGCCGCGGCAGGCTACAGCGGCAGCGGTGCGCGGCTGCGACCGCCGGCACATCGGGGTGGAATCAGCGGGCTTTGAGGTGTCTGAATGCGTCGCTAGGAGGGGGGCGGCGCGAGGCCGAAGGGATGCGGTCGCGGCTCGCGCCGCTCCTACAGGGACCAGGCGCGACATGGCCGGAAGTCCGACTGTAGGAGCGGCGCAAGCCGCGACCGCGACCTGCGGCGTCCGGCGCCAGCTCGATGCCGTGCCGCGCCTACAACAACGGCGACACCAACCGCGCCAACGCCTCCGGCAGCCGCACCCGCCACAGCGAGCGGTTGCGGTCGTTGCGCACCCGCGGCGCGCGCGAGCATTCCTGTTCGATCAGCGCCGCCAGCCGGCCGCCGAGGTCGGCGTTGTAGAACATCACCGAAATCTCGAAGTTGAGCCGGAAGCTGCGGTGGTCGAAGTTGGCCGAGCCGATGACGACGCTTTCGTCGTCGCACAGCAGCGCCTTGGTGTGGAGCATGCGCGGGCCGTATTCGTGGATCTTGACCCCGGCCTCGAGCAGCTCGTCGAAGTAGGAGCGCGCCGCATACGTCACCAGCCGGCTGTCGCTGAGCTTGGGCACCAGCAGGCGCACGTCCAGGCCGCCGAGCGCGGCCGAGGTCAGGGCCATGCGCGCGGCTTCGCCGGGGACGAAGTACGGCGTCACCAGCCACACCCGCTTGCGCGCGGCGTGGATCGCGCCGACGTGGATGCGGTGGATCGCTTCCCAGTTCGAGTCCGGCCCCGAGCTGACCACCTGCGCGGCGATCGTGCCCGGCTGCGGCGCCAGGTGCAGCTGCTTCAGCGGCGGCTGGCCGGTGGCGTAGCACCAGTCCTCGATGAAGACCAGTTCGAGCTCGCGCACCACGTCGCCTTCCAGGCGCAGGTGCAGGTCGCGGTAGGCGTCCGTGCGCGCGCGTTCGTCCTCTTCGTCGGTGATGTTGATGCCGCCGGTGTAGCCGATGCGGCCGTCGACGACGACGATCTTGCGGTGGGTGCGCAGGTTGAGCCACGGCCGGTGCCACAACCAGCGCAGCTTCATCGGGTGGAACCACGCGGCTTCGGCGCCGGCGTCGAGCAGCGGCTGCAGGAAGCGCTTGGAGGTGCTGCCGGAACCGACCGCATCGAGCAGCAGGCGCACCTTGACCCCGGCGCGCGCGCGTTCGACCAGCGCGTCGCGCAGCGCGGTGCCGATGCCGTCGGGCTGGTAGATGTAGTACTCCAGGTGGATGTGCTCGCGCGCCTGGGCGATGTCGGCCAGCAGCGATTCGTACTTGGCGCCGCCGTCGATCAGCAGGCGCGCCTCGGTCGCGGTGGTCGGCGGCAGGCCGGTGGTGGCCTGGCCCAGGCGCGCCAGCTCGATCGCTTCCGGCGACGGGGTCAGCCCGGGCGGCGGCGGCGGCAGCGCGGCGCGTGCGCGCACCCGGCGCAGGCGCTGGCGGTGGATGCGCTGCGGGCCGAAGAAGAAATAGATCAGGAAGCCGATGTAGGGCAGCAGGGCGAGGCTGAACAACCAGCTCAGGGTCGCCACCGGCTCGCGCTTTTGCAGGACGATCCAGGTCCCCAGCCAGAACAGGTACACCGCCCAGCCGGCGGTGAGGTACAGGCCCAGGTGAGGGATGCGGACCAAGTCTTGCCACAGCGCGGTCAGCGATTCGGGCACGGCGAAGCTCCATCGAAAGGTGGCGCGGCCGCGGCCGGCGCCGCGCTAGGCTAGCCCGAGCGGGGTTAAGCGCAAAGTGTGCGCGGGGTCGCCACCTGGGACACGCGCGTGCTGCCTTGCGCGCTGGCCGAGATCGCCCCGGCCCGCCCTCGCCGAACCGGGGCGATATCCACAGGAGACGATGCGATGCCCGCTGCTTTACTGGTGATCGACGTACAACGCGGCTTGTTCGAAACCCGGCCGCCGCCGGCTGAGGCCGCGGCGACGATCGCGCGGATCAATGCGCTGGCCGTGCGCGCCCGCGCCGCCGGCGCGCCGGTGTTCCTGGTCCAGCACGAAAGCGCGCAGGGTGCGCTGGCCCATGCCAGCGACGGCTGGCAGCTCGATCCGCGTCTGGACGCGCTGCCCGGCGACGAACGCGTGCGCAAGACCACGCCGGACTCGTTTCTCGGCACCGACCTGCAGGCGCGCCTGCAAGGCCTCGGTGTGGACCGGCTGGTGATCGCGGGTTACGCCAGCGAGTTCTGCGTCGACACGACGGTGCGGCGCGCCGCCGCGCTGGGCTATCCGGTGGTGCTGGCGGCCGATGCCCACACCACCCACGACAAGCCGCACGCCGACGCGGCGCAGATCCGCGGCCATCACAACGCCACCTTAGCGATGGTCACCAGCTTCGGCCCGCCGATCCGCGCGGTCGCAGCCGAGGCGGTCGATTTCTCCGCCTGAGCCGGCCGCCGCGGGCCTGTGGACAAGCCCCGGCCGCTAACCCCGGCCGCGGCCGGCACGCGTTGGTGGATGTCACCGGTTCCCAACTCAAGGAGGAAGTCCCATGCCGCGTCTCGCCTGGTGGCTGTTGTTGTCCGCGATCCTCGTCGCCGCGCCGTCCGCGGCCGCACTGTCTGCGGTCGCGCCGCGCTACTCCGAACCCGGCTCCGAGCGGCGCGCGCTCAGCGTGTCGGGTTCGGCAGAAATCAAGGTGCCGCCCGACGAGGTCCTGATCAGCGTCGGCGTCGAGTCGCGCGCGATCGCCCTGGCCGACGCCAAGCGCGCCAACGACGCCGACGTGGCCAAGGCGCTGGCGTTCCTGCGCGCCAGCGGCGTGCCGGACAAGGACGTGCAGACCGATTACGTCAACATCGAGCCGCGTTATCCGTACGACAACAGCACCAAGGTCGTGGCGCGGCTGACGCCGGAGTTCTACGTCGCGCGCAAGAGCATCGGCGTGCGCCTGACCCGGATCGGCGCCTACGAGAGCGTGCTGGCCGGGCTGCTGGCCAACGGCGCGCAGCACGTGCACGGGATCGAGTTCCGCACCTCGCAGCTGCGCAAGCACCGCGACGCCGCGCGCGCGCTGGCGATCCGCGCGGCCCGGGACAAGGCCGACGCGCTGGCGCACGAACTCGGCGTGCGGCGCGGCGCGGTGTACAGCGTCGCGGAGTCGTATTCCGGCGGCTGGTGGCGAGGCGGCGGCTGGGGCGGCGCCGGCGGCGGGCAGATGATGCAGAACGTGGTCCAGCAAGCCGGCGATGAGGGCGGCGAGGACGAGGGCGCGACGCTGGCGGTCGGGCAGATCAGCGTCAATGCGACGGTGTCGGCGAGTTTTGCGATCGAGTGAGCCGGCGCGGCCTCGGCCACCCCGTGTAGGAGCGGCGCAAGCCGTGACCGCGGGTTTCCAATCTCGCGCCGTTCACCGCGTTTCGCGGTCGCGGCCCGCGCCGCTCCTGCAGGGAGCAACAGCCCATCGCGGCGCGGCTGATTGCGCAAAATGGAACGCTGGACAAGCTTGGGGATAACTCGTGGTCAGCGGTGTGGGTAAACCCGCGCAAAGCGAACCAGCGCGCGGGTTTCCCTGAACGGGGCGGGTTGGGGATAAGTGCTGTCGATAAGCCTCGGCTTGTTCATCTGCCTGAGCGGTTGTCCACAGCCCGGGTAGCCGGTCTTATCCACAGCCCGCGTTCTAGCGTCGCGTCTGTTGCGACGCCGCGGGCTTAGGCTGGGACGCATGGATTCGGCGCGCAAAACCCAGATCTCGATGCAGCCGGCGGCGATCAAGGGCCGCGGCGCGGCCCGCTATGTCGAAGGCCGTTTCGCCGTGCGCACCGCCCACGGCGAGGACGACGGCTGGGGCTCGGTCTACGAGGACGCCGAGCTCGCCTCGCGCCCGGACACCGTGGTCAGCGAGGAAACCGCGCGCAGCATCATCAGCCGCAACGATTCGCCCGACATCGCCTTCGGCCAGTCGGTCAATCCGTATCGCGGCTGCGAGCACGGCTGCGTCTACTGCTTCGCGCGTCCGTCCCACGCCTACCTGGAACTGTCGCCGGGGCTGGACTTCGAAACCCGGCTGTTCGCCAAGACCAACGCCGCCGAGCGCCTGCAGAACGAGCTGGCGCGCCCGGGCTACCGCTGCGTGCCCATCGCGCTGGGCATCAACACCGATTCCTACCAGCCGATCGAGCGCCGTTACCGCATCACCCGCGGGGTCATCGACGTGCTCGACGCGTGTTCGCACCCTTTCAGCCTGATCACCAAGAACGCCTCGATCGTGCGCGACGTCGAGGTGCTGGCGTCGATGGCGCAGCGCGGGCTGGTGTCGGTGTATTTCTCGGTGACCACGCTCGACAACCAGCTGTCCGCGCGGATGGAGCCGCGCGCCTCGGCGCCGCATTCGCGGCTCAAGGCGATGCGCACGCTGGCCCAGGCCGGAGTGCCGGTCGGGGTGATGGTCGCGCCGGTGATTCCGATGATCAACGACGGCGAGATCGAGCGCATCCTCGACGCCGCGCACGAGGCCGGCGCGCGCGCTGCCGGTTACGTGCTGCTGCGGTTGCCGCACGAACTCAAGCAGGTCTGGCGCGACTGGCTGCAACTGCACTACCCCGACCGCGCCGCCCACGTCATGAGCCTGATCCAGCAGATGAGCGGCGGCAAGGATTACGACAGCCGCTTCGGTCACCGCATGCGCGGGCATGGGCCGTTCGCGCAGCTGATCGAGCAGCGCTTCCGCAAGAGCTGGCGGCGGCTGGGCTTCGACCGCTTGCCGGCGCTGGATACGAGCCGGTTCGTCGCGCCGCGCAAGCCGACGCCGCAGATGGAGTTGTTCTGAGAGCGGTGGATAAGTCGCTCGGATTTATCCACAGCGGGCGATGGCGATGATGGTGCGCGGCGGTCCGGGAGAAGAGCGTCGGGCCTGAAGGCCCTCCCACAAAAGACGCTGCCGTAAAAGCGGGCGCGGCCTCGGGCGCTGTTGTGGGAGGGCCTTCAGGCCCGACGCTTTTGTACCCGATCGCCGCAGGCTCTCAGCCCACCCCGTCCTCGCACAGCGCTTCGCTCGGCATAGCGGCAGGCGCCGGCTCCGCCGCGGGCCCGAGCAGCGCATACACCACCCACGCCACCACCGCGGTCGCACCCGCCAGCGCGTACATCAGCCACGCGAACGCGCCGTCGTACGCCGCGCGCAACGCCGCCGGCGCGAACTGCGGCAGCAGCGTCTGCGCGCGCGCGGCGTCGCCGGTGGCCAGCCGCTGCGCGGCCTGATTCAAGGCCTCGCCGGCGGCGGCGCCGGCGTGACCGAGCCGCCACTGCAACAGGCCGGCCAGGGCCGCGGCGACCACCGCCAGGGCGATGCCTTCGCCGGACACGCGGCTGGCGCCGAACACGCCGGCGGTCATGCCGGCGCGTTCCTTCGGCACCACGCTGATCGCCAGGCCGTCCATCAGGCCCCACGGAATCGCCGAGCCGGTGCCGATCAGCAGCATCGGCGCGATCAGCCCGGCGACCTCGCCGCGCCCGGCGGCCCAGCCCAGCCACGCCAGGCCGGCTGCGGCCAGCAACAGGCCGGCCGCGCACAGGGTCGAGGCGGCGACGCGGTGGTTCAGCACCGCCGCCAGCATCGGCACCACCAGCATCGGCGCCGACAGCGCGATCATCATCAGCCCGGCGTCGAGCGTGCCGAGTCCGTGGATGCCGATCAGCCGCACCGGCAGCAGCACGATCAGGGCGAGGTAACACAGCCCGGTGCCGATCGGCAGCAGCTGCGCGCCGACGAAGCGCGGATAGCGCAGCAGGCTCAGGTCGAGCATCGGCCGGGTCGCGCCGCCGCGCGCCAGCGCGGTCTCGATGCGCACGAACGCCACCAGCAACGCCGCCGAACCGATCAGCGCGGCCAGCACCCACGCATCGGCCCAGCCGCGCTCGGGCGCTTCGAGCACGCCGATGGTCAACAACGCCAGCATCGCGGTCGAACTCAGGCTGCCGCGCCAGTCCAGGCCGCCGGCGTCGGGATCGCGCGACTCGCGCATGCGCGGCACCCCGAACAGCGTCGCCAGCACCGCGATCGCCAGGCTCGACAGGAACACCGAACGCCAGCCGTGGGCCTGCACCAGCCAGCCGGCCAGGCTCGGCCCGAACGCGAGGCCGAGGCCGAACGCGGTGCCGAGCAGGCTGAAGGCGCGGATCCGCGCCGGGCCGTGGAATTCCTGCGACAAGGCCGCATTGCCGCCGGCCAGCGCCAGCGCCGCGGCGACGCCTTGCAGCACGCGCAGGCCGTTCAGCGCGGCCAGGCTCGGCGCCAGCGCCAGCAGCAGCGAGACCAGCGCGAACGCGACGATGCCGGTGGCGAACACGCGCTTGCGGCCGTAGGTGTCGGCGAGCGTGCCGGCGGCCATCAAACAGCTGCCGAAGGCGAGCATGAAGGCGTTGGTCATCCAGTTCAGCGCCACCGGGCTGCCGCCGAGCTCGGCGGCGATGGCCGGGATCGCCACCGGCGGCGCGGTGAAGCTCAGCGGCAGCACCAGCCCGGCCAGGCAGACGGCGCCGAGGATCCAGAAACGGTCGTGGCGGCCGGGGGCGGGCTCGGCCGGAGCGTCGGAAAGAGACATGCGGGGTAGGCCGTGGGGGGACGGTGGACCAGCTTAGGAGTGCCGCAATCGGCGAAAAACACCGCTGCGGTTCAAGCTTTATGGAGCAAACGGACATAATGGCGGCCTCGCCTCCGCCGTCCCCCGAGGACCCGCCGCATGGACAAGCTCGGCAGCCTGCTCGCCTTCGTGCGCACCGCCCACGCCCGCAGCTTCGTCGCCGCGGCGCGCCAGCTCGGGGTCTCGTCGTCGGCGGTCGGCAAGAGCGTGGCCCGGCTCGAGCAGCAGCTCGGCGTGCGCCTGCTCCAGCGCAATACCCGCAACGTCCAGCTGACCGAGGAAGGCCGCCAGTTCTACGAGCGCTGCAAGCCTTTGCTGGACGAACTGGAAGACGCCGAGGCCGCGCTGACCCACGCCATGCAGGCCCCGCGCGGCCGCCTGCGCATCGCCCTGCCGACCGTGGGTTACCACTTCCTGGTGCCGGTGCTCGGCGAGTTCCACAAGCGCTATCCGGAAGTCGAGCTGGAACTGGACTTCAACGACCAGATGGTCGACGTCATCGACGGCGGCTTCGACGCCGCGATACGCAGCGGCGACATGCCCGACTCGCGCCTGCGCGCGCGCCGGCTCGGCCCGTTCTGCTTCATGTTGTGCGCCGCGCCCGAGTACCTGGCCTGCCGCGGCGAGCCGCGCGTGCCGGCCGACCTGGCCGGGCACGACTGCATCCACTTCCGCTTCGCCAACAGCGGCAAGCTGCAGGAATGGTCGCTGAAGCTCGAGCCCGGCGAAGCCGCGCCGCACCTGCCGGCGGCGCTGGTGTGCAACAACAGCGAGGCCGCGGTCGAAGCCGCGGTGCATGGCCTGGGCATCGTGTACTCGGTGGATTTCCTGGTCCGCGAGCACTTGGCCGCCGGCCGCCTGCAACGCGTGCTGCCGGGCTACGAAACCCAGCGCGGCCAGTTCTGGGCGCTGTGGCCGGCGCACCGGCACGTGTCGCCGAAGCTGCGGGTGTTCCTCGACTTCATCGGCGAACGCTTGTTCCGGCACAAGCCGATCGCGTGAGCGGCGCGCCCGCGATCTGGCCGATCGTGGCCGCATCGCGTGCGCGCTGGCAGCCGCGCGCGGCCTCGCCGACAATGCGGCCAGCGCGCTGCGGCACCGGGCGCGCCGTCGTATCCGCCGAACCGCCGGACTGCGCAAGGATGCCCATGCCCCCGCTGTCGCCCGCACGCTTTCTCCCTCGCCCCGGCCGCGCCCGCCCGCGGCCGCACGCGCCATGCCCGGCCGTTCGCGCTTTCCTCTCCCCGCCGCAAGGATTCCGCATGTTCCGATCCGCTACTTTCCGCGCTTGCGCGGCGCTGGCCCTGCTCGCCGTCGCCGCGGTGAGCCAGGCCGCCGGTTTCGATTGCCGCCGCGCACGCACCCAGGTCGAGAAAACGATCTGCGCCGACGCCGCGCTGTCGCGTCTGGACAGCGAAATGAACCAGCTCTACCGGCAGATCCGCGCCGAAACCCGCGGCGTCGACGGCGAAACCGGCTGGCAGAGCGATCCGATCGCCGCCGAGAACGCGCGCTGGCTGGCGGGGCGCAACGAATGCCGCGATCCGGCCTGCATCCGCGACGCGTACCAGCAACGCATCGCGCAGATGCGCCGCGACTGGGCGCAGGCCTTGCCGCCGGAGCAAGCCGCCGCCGCGAAACCCAAGAACGACTACCGCTTCGACCGCCACGGCGATTTCAAGGTCTTCATCGCCGACCTGCGCAAGGCCGTGGCCGCCGACGACCGCGCCGCGGTGGCGAAGATGACCGCGCAGCCGTTCGCCGATTTCAGCCGCGGCAGCAGCTGCCTGCCCGGCAACGACCCTTGCGACGCGCAGCAGCGCAAGCAGTCGGCCAGCGCGCGCAACGAAGCCGAGGTGGTGGCCAAGTACGACCGCATCGTCACCGCCGCGGTGCGCGCCGCGCTCAAGGCCAACCGCGTGCGCGGCTACTCGCGCAAGCTCGATTCGGGCGAGGACGAAAACGGCGAAGTGCAGGCGCCGGGCGTGATCGAGCAAGGCGAGTACCTGCTGGAGAACGACGATATCCACAGCCAGCGCGTGTTCAAGCGCATCGATGGTGTGTACAAGCTGCAACGCATTCCGTTCTATTCCTGAGGCAGGACGCTTCCATGATCAAGTTTTCGCGTATCGCCGCCGCGCTGCTGGCGGCCGCGCCGATGTTCGCCCACGCTGCGCCCGCGGCGTCGTTCGACGGCTTTTGGGAAGCCTGCCAGCGCTACCAAGGCGAGCTGTGGTGCCAGAGCCTGCAACTGGAACAGCGCGGCGCGCAGATCCGCGGCGCGTGGAACTGGCGCGCCAGCAACAGCGGCGGCACCAACCTGTTCAAGGGGCGGCTGGTCGACGGGCGCGTGGAGTTCGACCCGGAAGGTTGTTCGATCGGCGCCAACGGCTGCGTGCCGCGTACGCCGTCGAAGCGGCCGGACTATCTGCTGCAATGCGGGGCCGAGCTGCAGTGGGTCGGCGCCGCGACGAAAAGCTGCCAGAGCAAGATCGACGAAGGCTCGCGTTACCGCCGCATTCCGCGCGCCAAGGCCGACGCGGTGGATTTCTCGGCCTACGCGTTCTTCGACGACGGCAAGCCGCAGCCCTCGTTCGATTGCGCCAAGGCCAAGACGCCGGTGGAACGCGCGATCTGCGCCGACCCGGCCGCCGCGCGCGCGGATTCGGCGATCGCGCACCGCTACGCCGGGCTGCTGCAAGGCTTCGGCGGCGAGGCCGGCCAGGGGCTGCGCGAGGACCAGCGCTACTTCATGAACGTGCGCGATGCCGCGTACGAAAACGCCGAGCGCGGCGAACGCGGCAAGGTGCTGCGCGAGCAGCTCGACGGGCGGCTCAAGGAACTGGAGCGGATTCGCGAGCGTCCCCGCGAGGGCCTGCTCGGCGATTGGAACAACTTTGCCGGCGGCCTGGAAATCCGCCGCGACACCAAGGGCGTCTACGTGGTGCGCGGCAACGCAGCCCATCCGCTCGACGGGCGCTGGGTCTGCGACGCCGAGGTCTCCGGCGGCGGCAGCGAAGTGCGCGTGGTCGCACGTGCCGGCGACGACGGCAGCGCATTGGAGCTGACCCGCGTCGGCGCCGGCTTGCGCGTGCGCGAACTCGACAGCAACGGCCAGCCGCATCCGATGTCGGAATTCTGCGGGCACAACGGCACGCTGGACGGCTGGTATTTCCAGACGACCGCGCCGGCGCGGTGAGCGCCCGCATCCCGCGCAAGCCGGATGCCTGCCTGTAGGAGCGACGCGAGTCGCGACCGCGGGGTAGCAAGTTGGCGTCGTCGGCCAAGTTTCGCGGTCGCGACTTGCGTCGCTCCTACAGTGGCTGCGCTGCAGCTCGCGGAAGGGCTGGAAGTCCCACTGTAGGAGCGGCGCGAGCCGCGACCGCGCAGTCGCAAGCCCGCCTCGCCTGCCGCGCTTCGCCGTTGCCGTTTCCTGCCCGTCGCCCGCACGCAAAAACAAAAGCGCCAGGACCGAAGTCCTGGCGCTTTTCTCTACCGCCGATGCGTCAGGCGACGCCGCCCGAAGGCCGCGCCGCCCGCACGATCAGTTCTTGCAGTTGACCGCGTTCGAACCTTCCGGCAAGCCCACGTTCACCGCTTCCCACGCGCAGGCCACGGTCTTGACCGCGCTGGCCTTGAGCAGGCCGCGGTCGACCAGGTCCTGGGCCGCGGTCTGGGTCGCCACGCGCGCATCCGGGTAGCTCGCCTGCGAGGTCAGGTACAGCGTGTTGGCGCGGTACCAGATCTGCCCGGCGACCACCGGCGTCAGGCCCTTCAGGCCTGTCGCGCCGTTGCACACCAGGTCGGACGGCAACAGGGTCTTGCGGTGCGACTTCGGCACCTTCTGGCCTTCGGCCAGCAGGTAGAAGAAGTGGTTGCCGATGCCCGAGGTGTAATGCGGGTCTTCCTCGGTGAAGCCGGCCGCCGGGTAGCAGTCGAACGAACCGTTGCCGTCGGCGTCCGCGTCCAGGCTCGGCTTGAACATGTAGCGCAGCGGCGTGCCGTCGAGGTTCACGTTCTCGCCGATCAGGTAATCCGGCGGATCCTTCGGACTGTTGTCGAACAACTCGACCAGGGTGCCGTGGATGTCGGAGTTCGCTTCGTTGAGGCCGCCGGCGTCGCCGGAGTACAGCAGGCCCGAGGTCGCCTGGGTCACGCCGTGCGACATTTCGTGGCCGGCCACGTCGATCGCCACGACCGGATTGGACACGCCGAAGTCGCCGTTGCCGTAGACCATGCGCTTGGCCTCGCCGTCCCAGAACGCGTTGGTGCCGCCCAGATCGAAGATGCCGAAGTAGCTGAAGGTGACGTTGACGAAGCTCTGCACGCCGAGGCCGTCGCCGAAGATGCCGACGCGGTCGTAGAACTTCTTGTAGTAGTCCCAGGTGCGGGCGACGCCGTAGTGGGCTTCCACGCCGGTGCGCTCGATGTTGGTCATCTGCTCGTTGCCCCAGACGTTGTCGGCATCGAACATCGCCGGCGCGCTGAAGTCGCCGCCGCCGAAGATCAGGTCGACCACAGTGCCGCCGGTGTTGTGGGTGCTGCCGCCGCCGCGCTTGTCGTCGCGCAGCAGATAGCCCGCGCCGCGGCCGTCGCTTTCGTCGGCGCCGACCTTGGCGGTGGTGATGTTCACCTTGCCGCGGGTGATCGTGTAGCCGTAGGTTTCGGTGCTTTCGGCGCTGTAGATGCGGCTGTCGCGGCCGAGCAGGCCGCCGTTGCCGGCGTCGACGTAGATCAGGTCGTGGACCGGGCGCTGCGCCTTGTTGAGGCCGCGGAAGGTGACTTCATAGGCCAGCGTGGGCTGGTTGTCCTTGGCGAAGTAGACCATGCGCGACTTGGGCTGCTCAAGGAAGCGCCCGGCGAAATGCACGCCGGCGTCGGCGATGGCCTGCGCCGACGAGAGCTTCGCGCTCGGCGCGGCGCCGCCGTTGCCGAGGGTCAGGTCGAGGGTCTTGCTGATCGAGGTCAGCAGGCCGTTCTTGGCGTGGGTGACCAGATCGCCGCCGATCACCGGCAGGCCCTGGTAATCGCGCTGGAAGCGCACGTGTTCGCTGCCGTCGGCTTCGACGATGACATCGCGCGGTCTGTAGCTTTCCGCCGCCAGCGCGGCGGCGCCGGCGCCGGACAGGCCTTGCGCGGCGGCGCTGCGGGCCTTGTCGGCCTGCAGCCATTCGCGCGCGCGCTGCACCGCCGGATGGGTGTCGAGCTGCGCCTGCGGGGTCGCGCCCGAGCGCGCCGAGGCGTCGGCGAAGGGCTGCTCCAGGGTGGCGTGCGCGGCCGGCGCGTGCGCGCTGCGTTGCGCGGCGGCGTGCGCGTTCGCAGCGCCCGCGGCGTTGGCCTGAGCGTTGCCGGCCGCGCCGCCGGCGTCGCGCTGCGCGACCACCAGCGCGGTCGCGGTGGTGCCGGTGATGGCCAGAAGAATCGATGCGGTGAGCACCTTGTGCTTGATCGACATAGCGTTGGGTCTCCGAGTCATGCAAAGCGAAAGAAAGAAAAGAACGCAAATCGCCGGTGCGCGAATCGAGTCGCGTCTGCGGCGTTACTGCACAACGGCAGGGAGTTATTGGTGCCTGGCGGCGGCGTCTTACGACGAGTGAAGGCGCATCCGTTGCAGCGTTTCCCCATAGCTGCGAACGCGGCGCAATACGCATCCCCCCACCTTTGCCGCGCCAAACAGGCGCGTGGGATCGAAGAAGTGGGATGCGCGTCTAAGAGCGCGAACGTCGATCGACGGCGCCGGCGACGGGCTCGCCGTGTAGGAGCGGCGCAAGCCGCGACCGCGAAAAAACCGCCACGACGAAAGTTTCGGCGCGAGCGCGAACTCCGCGGTCGCGACTCGCGTCGCTCCTACAGTCGCTGCGTTGCGCAGCGAAGCGTCGTGGTCAAAGAAAACGTGTGGCGGTCTCAGCGCTGCGGCGCCGGCATGATGTGCGACAGATAGATGCGGCTGTCTTCGAAGATGCGGATCGCCACCGCCACGCGCAGCTGCATCGACAGATCGAACGCTTCAGCCTTGGCCGCGGCCGACGCCGAGGCGGCATCGTCGAAGCGCGCGTCGGCCACGTCGCACGACAGCGTGCGGCCGTGGTAGGTGGATTCGTTGAGTTGCACGGTGAAGACCATGACGTCCCGCGTGGATGGCGAACGAATGAGGCCCCGGCCCGGCTTGACCGCTTGCTCAAGGCGGCGACCCATCGGTTGGCCGATGCGCTGGCCACGAGCGGCGTCCGTTGCCGGCGCATGAGTGAGGCTGCCGGGGCGCGCATAAGGTGACGCAAGCCACAGTCTTTTACCCTCGGAAGACTCGCGGGCCTGCTGTAGGAAATTTCTGATCGCGCGTCGCGACGGCACCCCGACCGACCCGTCCGCGCGACTGAACGCCACCTGTAACCCACTGCCGTACCAAGACTTTCGGCGGATCAACCGGTCATGTCGCGCGCCTACCTTGGCCGCTCCCGCGTCGCCGCGGCCGCTCAAGGACCGACCATGCCCGCCATCGCCAGGACGCCGGCCGCGCTGCCCGTTCGCCCCCGCGCGCGGCGCCGCCGCCGCGCATGGCTGGCCTGGGCCCTGCTGCTGGCCTGGGCGGCGGCGCCGGCGGCGACCGGCGCGGGCACGGTGAGCCTGCCGGCCGGCGAACTCGAAGCGCAGGTCGGGCTTCAGCCGCCGGGCCAGAACGGGCCGCCGAGCCACAGCCAGCGCGCCATCCAGGCGCTGACCAAGGCGATGAGCACGGTCAGGGGCAAGCCGATGCGCAGGAAATCGCTGAAGCGGTATTGGCCGGGGCCGAGGATGAGGAGGTTGCCGTGGTGACCGATCGGAGTCAGGAACGCGACCACCGCGCCTAGCGCGGTGCACACCACGAACGGCGTCGCCGGCTGGCCCAGCGACTGCGCCAGCGAGATCGCGATCGGCCCCAGCAGCACCGTGGTCGCCGCGTCGGACAGGATCTGGGTCAGCAACGCGGCCACGGTGAACATCACCAGCAGGATCGCCAGCGGCGGCCAGCCGGCGATCACGTGCAGCATGCCCTGGGCCAGCAATTGCGCGGTGCCGGTCTGCTCCATCGCCACGCCGAGCGGAATGACGCCGGCGATCATCACGAAGATGCGCACGTCGATCTCGCGATAGGCCTGTTCCACGTCGACGCAGCGCGTGGCCACCATCGCCACCGCGCCGAGCAGGAACGCCAGCGGCGCCGGCAGCCACTCGGTCGCCGCGGCGACCACGGTCGCGGCCAGGATCGCCAGCGCGACCGGCGCGCGCAGGCGTCGCCGCGCTTCGCCGGCGAACGGCACCAGCATCAGGAAGCCGTGGTGCGCGGCCAGTTCGGCGAAGCGCGCCGGCCGGCCCCACAACACCAGCAGGTCGCCCTCGCGCACGCGCGCGTCGGCCAGGCGCGGCGCGACCGCGCCGTCGCGCCGCCACAGCCCGGCGATGACCGCGTTGAAGCGGCGGGCGAAGTCGAGCTCGCGCACGCTGCGGCCGATGAACTCCGAACCCGGCGCGACCAGCGCCTGCACCAGCTGCGCCTCGCCGTCGCCCTGGGCGTGTTCGCCGAAGCGCGCGATCGCGTTGAGGTCGAGGCCGGCGTCGTCGTGCAGCGAGGCCAATGCGTCGGCCGAGGCCTCGACCAGCAGGATGTCGCCGCTGATCAGCGGGCTGCTCGGGCCCAGGTCCTGGCGGCGCACGCCGTCGCGCAGCCAGCCGGTCAGCACGAAGCGGTCGCCGAGCGCCTTCTGCAGCTCCGCCAGCGGCCGCGTGCTCCAGCGCGAACCCTCGACCACCAGCAGCTCGGTGCGGTAGCGGTCCAGGCGCAGGTAGCCGTCGTCGCCGTGCTCGCCGCTGCGCTTGGGCAGGATCCAGCGCGCGGCCAGCATGTACAGCACGCCGACCACGACCAGGGCCAGGCCGATCGGGGTGATCGAAAAGATCCCCAGCCCGGGCGCGCCGGTGCGTTCGATCAGGTTGTCGGCGAGCAGGAACGCGGGGGCGCTGACGAGCGTGAGCGTGGTGCCGAGCGAGGCCGCGAACGACATCGGCATCAGCAGGCGCGAGGCCGACAGCCCGCGCGACTTCGCGAACCGGGTCAGGATCGGCAGCATCATCGCCGTGACCATGACGTGGTGCGTGAACGAGGACAGCGCCGCCACCGCCGGCATGGTCACCGCGATCGCCCGGCCCTCGCTGCGCCCGGCGGCGCGGCCGATCCATTGGCCCAGGCGCTCGGTGATGCCGGTCGCGGCCAGGCCGCCGGAGATCACGAACACCGCCGCGACGATGATCGCCGGTTCGCTGGCGAAGCCCGACAAGGCCTGCTTGGCGTCGAGCACCCCGGTCAGCACCAGCGCCAGCAGGGTCAGCATCGCGGTCACGTCGACCCGCAGGCGTTCGCTGACGAACAGGTACAGTGCGGCGGCCAGGATCAGCAGGAAGGCGATCTGAGAAAAGTCCATGGCGGCGATTGTGCGGGAGTCGGCCGTGTCCGCGCCGTGTGCGCCGTCCACCCTGCCGTCACGGACACATTCGCTACACTTCCCGGCCACTTCGCCGCCGATGGCCGACGCTGCGCTACGATCCGCCCCCAATCCGATGACCTTGCCGCACGCCCTGCCGACCGCCCCGCAGGCCGGAGACGATCCGGCGCGGGCAGATCGTTTCCGTCTGGCGATGACGGCCTCGAACATCGGCATGGCCATCGTCTCGCTCGAAGGCGTGTGGCTGGAGGTCAATCCGGCGCTGTGCGCGATGCTGGGTTACCGCGAAGACCAACTGCGCGGGCAGCATTACAGCGACGTCACCCATCCCGACGATCTGGCGATCAGCCACAACCTCGTCGCCGCCCTGGTCAGCGGCGAGCTGGCCTCGGTCGACGAACACAAGCGCTACGTGCACAGCGACGGCTCCGACGTGTGGGTGCAGCTCAACGTCGCGGTGATGCGCGCCGACGACGGCGCGCCGCAGTACTTCATCTCGCACATGCGCGACATCCGCGGCGAACGCGAGGCCGGGATCGCGCTGAGCGCGCGGGTCGCCGAGCACGGCGCCGCGCTAGACGCCTCGCACCGGCAGCTGCAGCTGTTCGCCGACGCGGTCGCCCACGACCTGCGCGCGCCGCTGCGTTCGATCGAAAGCTTCTCCGCGTTGCTGGCCGACCGCGCCGGCGAGCGCCTCAACGAAACCGACCGCGACTACCTGGGCCGGATCCGCGCCGCCGCGAGCCGCATGACCGGGCTGCTGGCGATGCTGACCGAGCTGTCGCACGTGACCCGCGCCGAGATGCGGATCGCGCCGGTCGACCTGAGCCTGCTGGCCGACTGGGTCGGCGCCGAGCTGCAGGACGCCGACCCCGCCCACCGCGGCGAGGTCAGCGTCCAGCCCGGCTTGCAGGTCGAGGGCGACGAGCGCCTGCTCAAGCTCATGCTGACCCAGCTGATGCACAACGCCTGGAAGTTCTCGACCGTTCCGGCCGAGGCGCCGGCCGGGACGCGGGTGCGGATCGAGGTCGGCGGCGAGGTCCGCGCCGGGGTGCTGGCGCTGAGCGTGCGCGACCACGGGAGCGGTTTCGACATGCGCTATGCTCACAAGCTGTTCGAGCCCTTCCAGCGCCTGCACGGGCCGGACCAGGGCGGCGGTCACGGCCTGGGGCTGGCGATCGCGCAACGCGTGGCCGAGCGCCATCGCGGCCAGTTGCGCGCCCACGCCGAGCCCGGCGCGGGCAGCACGTTCACAGTCGAGTTGCCGCTCGTATCGAGGGGCGAGGAAAACGCTGATGCATAAGGAAATCCTGCTGGTCGAGGACAACCCCGACGATGTCGAGCTGACCCGGCTCGCGTTCGACGAGGCCAAGATCGCCAACAGGCTGGTGGTGATGGGCGACGGCGCCGAGGCGCTGGATTACCTGTTCGCCCGTGGCCGCTACTCCGACCGCGATCCCAACGACCTGCCGTCGATCGTGCTGCTGGACCTCAACCTGCCCAAGGTCGACGGCCGCGAAGTGCTGCAGGCGATCCGCGCCCACGAACCCACCCGCACCCTGCCGGTGGTGGTGCTGACCACCAGCACCGAGCCGTTCGACGTCGAGGCCAGCTATGCGCTCGGGGTCAACAGCTACATCCAGAAGCCGGTGGATTTCGAGCAGTTCGTGTGGGCGGTCAAGCAGGTCGGCTTGTATTGGCTGGTGTTGAACCACCCGCGCAATCCCTGAGCGTTCGGACGCTCCATCGCGTACGCAGGCTTTTGCGGGAGCGGCTCGTGCCGCGGCGCAGGGCTTCGTGCTTGCGCCGCAGACCGTTAATTCGCGGTCGCGACTCGCGTCGCTCCTACAAGCCGCCACGCCGCGGCCTGCGCCCCCTGTAGGAGCGGCGCAAGCCGCGACCGCAGGCTTTCGACCTCGCGCCGCCGGCCCCGCTGCGCAACGAACGCCGCTCAGCCTCCGCCGCCGAACAAGCGCTCGGCGCGTTGGAACAAGATCCAACTGGTCGCGATGTACTTGTCCCCACCCTTCGGCCGATTGCCGCGATGGGTGTGGGTGAACGCCGCCGGCGCGATCAGCAGGTCGCCGGCGCGCGGCGCGATCTTGCGCCGCTGGTACAGGAATTCGGTTTCGCCTTCCTCGAAACCGTCGTTGAGGTAGATCGTCCACAGCACGTGCCGATGCAGGGTTTCGGCGTGGGCGTCGCGCGGGTACAGCTCGCAATGCCAGTACGGATAACCGCCGCGGCCGTCGGTGTAGCGCTGCAGGTTGATCGCGCCGGGACGGAACACGGTCTGGGCGATCGGCGCGAGCTGCGGGTCGTCCATCTGCGCCATGCGCTCGGGGGTCAGGCGGTGGCGCTTGCCGTCGGCGGCCGGCGCTTCCAGCATCAGCGGCGCGATCATCATGTGCGGATAGCGGCGCAGGTACTGCAACAGGCCGCGGAACACCGCCAGGTTCAGCGCGATCTCGATGTCCTTCCAGCCTTCGCGGCCGGTGATGGTGAGGTCGCGGCTGTCCTTGAGGTCGGGCATCACCCCGCCGCCGACGCGGCCGGGTTCGCTGTCGCGGCTGGCGTCGAAGCGCCGCATCAGCTCGGCGCATTGCGCGCGGTCGAGCGCCTGCGGATAGACCTCGATGAAATCGTCGCCGCCGTTGGCGGCGGCAGGCAGGGCGTCGCGGACGGCGTCGGGTGCGGAAGACATGCAAGGCCACCTGGCGGAACGGATCGGGTAGGACACTAACGCGCCGACGGCGTCGTCGCCCCATCCTCGCATGCGGGGCGAGGTTGCGAAAACGCGGCGCGGCCATGTCCCGGTGCGGTGCGACGGGCAGGCACGGCACAGCCACGCAGACACGCCGGCGACCGGGCAAGCGGAGTGGAGAAGCGGCCGCATCGCGGTGCCGATCGGGCGTTTCCGGCGTGCAAGGTCTTGCCGCAGCGGTAGCGGGCACGCGCCGCGGGACAACGTAAAACAACGCCGGATCAAACGCTTGCGAAGCCGGCGCGGGCCGGGCGCGTGGCCCTCTGCCGGCCGCGCCTGCCCCGCGACCGGGGTTTCGAGAGCCGCGGCTTCCCGGAGTCCGCCATGTCGTGGCTGTCCGCCCCTCGCGCAGCTACCGGCGGCCTCGCGCGCAGGCGCGCGCCGCACGGGTCGCCGTTGCAGTCGCGATGGCGGGCGCGATCGAGCCCGGCGCGCCCCGTCCGGGCCCGGCTCAGGCCGACGCCGCTTCGTCCAGCGCTTCTTCGCTGCCGCGCATCCCCAACCGCTGCATCAACCGATACAGCGTGACCCGCGACACCCCCAACTCGCGCGCCGATTCGCCCAACCGCCCGCGGTTGCGCTGAAGCGCGCGCTCGATCGCCTCGCGCGTAGCCGCGTCGCGGGCTTCGTCGAGGGTCATCGGCGCGCCGATCGCGGCGTCGCCGATGTGCAGGTCGGCGGCGGTGAGGTAGCGGCCTTCGGCCATGACCACGGCCTGACGCACGCGGTTGATGAGTTCGCGCACGTTGCCCGGCCAGTCGTGGCGGTGCAGGGCCAGCCGCGCGCACGGCGAGAAGCCCTTGATGCCGCGCGAGGTTTCCTGCGCATAACGCTGCAGGGCGTGGTCGGCGAGCAGGTCGATGTCGCCGCCGCGTTCGCGCAGCGGCGGCTGGCGCAGGCGCAGCACGCACAGGCGGTGGTAGAGGTCGGCGCGGAACGTGCCTTCGGCGACGGCGTGGTCGAGATCGTGGCGGGTCGCCGAGACGATGCGCACGTCGACCGGGATCGGCTCGTGGCCGCCGAGGCGCTCGATCGTGCCTTGTTGCAGGAAGCGCAGCAGCGAGGCCTGGCTGTCCAGCGGCAGGTCGCCGATCTCGTCGAGGAACAAGGTGCCGCCGTGGGCCATTTCGATCCGGCCGAGCTTGCGCTGCTGCGCGCCGGTGAAGGCGCCGCGCTCAAAGCCGAACAGTTCCGACTGCATCAGGTTGTGCGGGATCGCGCCGCAGTTGACCGCCACGAACGGCTGGCGCGCGCGGTGCGAGTGGCGGTGCACCGCCATCGCCGCGAGTTCCTTGCCGGTGCCGGTTTCGCCGGCGATGAACACCGGCGCGTCGGTGCCGGCGGCCTTGTGCAGGCCGCGGCACAGCGCGCGGATGGGTTCGCTCTCGCCGATCATGCCGTCCAGGCCGGCGTCGCCGAGCGCGGCGTGGCCGTCGGCGCCGCAAGCCAGCGCGGCCATGCCGTAGGCGTGGCCGATCACCGTGTGCAGCACCGCTTCCGGGCACGGCAGGGTGACGTAGTCGTAGCAGTAGTCGCGGATCAGCCGGCGGGTCGGCTCGTGTTCGAGCTGGGCCGCGGCAACGCCGGCGATCCAGCCGGCGTTGTGCGCGGCCAAGGCCGGGCCGAGGTCGTCGAGGTCGCGCGCTTCGAAGCCTTCGCGCAGGTCGATCAGCACCGCGTGCGGCAGGCGCGGGCTGGATTGCAGCTGGCGCAGCGCGGCGCGCGCGTCGTGGGCGCGGCGCAAGGTCCAGCCGAGGTTCTGCAACGGCGCCAGCGCGTGCATGCGGCCGGCGCCGCCGGGGCTGAGGTAGAGCAGTTCGCGCGCGCCGTCGCTGCGCGGCGCGGCGGCCCTCAGCGGCGCCGCGACGGCGTGACGGTACCCCAGATCGCTGCGGATCCCGTTGGCCATGAGTTCCATCCCCGCGCACGCAAAACTGCGCAATTGATTCCAGTTTCTACTCCAACGCAGTGACCTGCGGAAGCCGGCCATCGGCGGCCGGTCGCGCCGGCGCGGTGCGTTTTAGCGTGTGGCCGCGCCGGGGCCTGCGCGGGACGCTAGAGGTTGGGGTAAGATGGTGTCGCGGGCGCATTGGATCGTGATAATCGAAGACGCCAAGGTTCGCTAAAAAGCAGCCCAGAAAAACCGGCAGAACAATGCGAATGCAGCCGGCTGCGGCGAAAGCGCCGTGCCGGCGCGCAACGGCCGAAGCCATCCTGAATAGTCGCCTGGCCACAGGCCGTACTCAGTCGAGTGTGCTTTTGTGCAAGGCCGGCTTAGAACCGCGGTGCCCGGGCATGCGGATCGCCCACCGTGGTGTGCCTGTCGGTGTCGCGCCACTGCGGCGCCGCATTCGTTGCGCTATGCAAAAAACGATGCGGCGACCGCCGAGAAGACCAGGCGCGCATGATCGATCCATCGCACCACGTCGCGACTTCCGGGATCACTTAAATACATAAAACATCAGCAGCGCCTATTTTTTACTCAGTTTTTCGACCTTGTCGCTGAAAAATCCTCCATCCATTCTTTCGCGGCCGCAACGATCGCGAAAATTAAAATGGACTTCGGATACTTACGCAAAGGAAGAGCGTCGGCGTTGATCGCGTTTTTCGCATTGGGCTGTTCCAGCCTCGCGCAGGCGCAGCAAGGGCCGTACTTCGGCGCGCCCTACTATCACAACAGCTACGACGACAATGGCCCGCACGACTCGGTTCAGGCGGTCGTGGACGCATGGTGGAACGACTGGCTGAAACACTGGCCCGAATACGCCCATTGCGGTTACTCGATAAAGATCTCCGATCCGAAAACAGAAAGCGGCAAGGCCGTCGCGATGTCGCCCGGCTCGCCTTGCTCGGGAACGGCCTACGGATTCGCCACCGAGTACGCCTACGATCCGTACAAGAACCTGGGGCCACCGACCTGCGATGCTCCTGGAACCCATTGCGGCAATCCCATCAATGTCGCCATTGGCAACAAATACCAGGGCGAGGAAGACATCGCCGCCAGCGCGGAGGGCTTGGCGTTCTATCGTCATTACAACAGCCATGCCGCGACCGCGGACGGCCACATCGGCGAGCATTGGACGCACAACTACGATCTGCGGTTGCTTCATCTGGTCGATTCGACCGGTTTGCGCAGCGTGGCGATGGTCCGGCCCGATGGAAACCGCGTGGTGTTCGACCGCATCGGCGAGCAATGGCGCGCCGACCCGGACGTTCACGCCAAGATCGTCCATCAAGGCGATCTGGCGCAGGGCGTTACCGGGTGGACGTATACGCCGCAGGACAGCCGCGAAATCGAGCGGTACGACAAACTCGGACGCCTCGCGCGAATCGAGCGGACCGACGGGAGCTGGCTGGCGTTCACTTACAACGACGGCGCTGCCGAATCGGGCGGCGAAAGCGACTATCTGCTGACCCGGATCGAAACGCACAGCGGTCGCTCGATGAGCCTGCGTTACGGCGCGGACCTGCGTGTGGCCCAGGTGATCGACCCGGCCGGACAGGAATACCGGTACGGCTACGATTCCGAAGGCAGGCTGGCGTCGGTGACCTATCCCGGCGGCGGGCAGCGGCTTTACCACTACAACGAAACCGCGCATACCGGCGGTGCGAACATGCCCAACGCGTTGACCGGCATCACCCGCGAAGACGGCAAGCGCTATGCGACCTTCGCTTACGCGGCGGACGGACGGGCGGTGTCGAGCGAACACGCGGGAGGGGCCGATAAATTCGTCGCCGCGTACGGCGACGGCGCCACTACGGTGGCTACGCCCAACGGCGCCACCCAACGCCGTTCGTTCTCTATGTTCCACGGCGTGAAGAAGGCAGCGTCCGTCGCGCAAGAGTGCGTGGGATGTGCGAGCCGCGTCACTGCCTACACTTACGACGCCGACGGCCATATCGACACCGTGACCGATCCGCGCGGAACGGTCGTCGATTACGACCACGATGCCCGCGGCCTGGCGACTCGCATCGTCGAAGCCAAGAACGACGCGACGGCTCGCCGCAGCGAAGAAATCGACTGGCATCCGCAATGGCGCGTGCCGTTGGAGCGGCGTGTCCTCGATGCGGCGGGACGCCTCGTCGCAAAGACCGTCTGGACCTACAACTCGCGCGGCCAACCCATCACCGAGACTCGCGTGGATCCCGCCGCGCCGTCTGCCGCGCGGACTGTGAGCTACGACTACTGCGATGCGGACGAGGCGGCTTCGGGTTCCTGCCCGTCCACCGGTCTGCTGTTATCGATAGACGGCCCGCGCGACGACGTTTCCGATCTGACGCGTTACGTCTACTACCCCGGCTCCGCACCCGGTTGCGACGGCAGTGCTTCATCGTGCGCATACCGCAAAGGCGACTTGTGGAAGATCGAGAACGCCTTGGGGCAAACGTCGCTTGAGATTCTCGGCTACGACAGCGCTGGGCGGCCGCTGTCGACCAAGGACATCAACGGCGTCGCGACCGACTACGAATACCACCCGCGCGGTTGGTTGCTGGCGATGAAACAACGTGGTCCGGACGATGCCGTCGAAACCGACGATCTGATCACCAGGATCGACTATTACTCCACCGGTTTGACCAAGCGGGTGACCTTGCCGGACGGTAACTTCACGTCATTCGTCTATGACGAGGCCCACCGACTGACTGGTGTGAGCGACCGCTCCGGAGCGGCAGTTCAGTACACGCTGGATCTCGCCGGCAATCGCAAGGTCGAGGACCTTAAAAACGCAGCTGGCACGGTGCAAGCCAGCCTGTCGCGGGTGTTCGACGCACTGGGGCAATTGCGAACCCATACCGACGGCCTGGGTCACGCCACTACGCTCAGCTACGACAACGCCGGTCTGCCCGACACCGTCACGGACGCGCTCGGGCGCGTGAGCGACCAGGATCACGATCCTTTGGGGCGACTGGTCAGGACCTTGCGGGACGTCGGTGCGGGTCGGATCAACGCGGAGACCAGGATCGAATACGACGCGCTGGATCAGGTCACCAAAGTGATCGACCCCAAGGGCTTGCCGACGCTCTACGCCCGCAACGGATTCGGCGAGCTGACCCAGCTGACCAGCCCCGATACCGGGGTGACTGGCTATACCTACGACACCGCCGGCCAGACCAAGACCCGGACCGACGCACGCGGCGTCACCACCGCTTACCGCTACGACGCGTTGGGCCGTTTGACGCAACAGTCTTATCCCAACGCAGCGCTGGGCACGACCAATACGTACGACGCGGTCGCGTCCGGCTGCGTGGCCGGAGAAACCTACTCCAAGGGACGATTGAGCCAATCCAGCGATGCCGGCGGCACGCTGCGGTACTGTTACGACCGCTTCGGCCGGATAGTGCGCAAGATCGCGCTCACCAGCGGTCCGGAGCTGACTCTTCGTTACGCCTATACGGCAGCCGGCGCGCTCGAGTCGGTGACTTATCCCGACGGTAACGTGGTCGACTACGTGCGCGGCAACCACGGCCGGATTACCCAAATCGGCGTTACGCGTCCGGGCGGTATCCGCGAAGTGCTGCTGACGGCCGCTGAGTACGCTGCGTATGGCCCGCCGACTGGCTGGGTCTACGGCAACAACCAGCCGATGGCGCGCGAGCTTGATCGCAACTACGCGGTTTCGCGTCTGGCCGGCTCTGCGCCGGATGGCTTGTCGTTGCATCTAGGCCGCGACGACGTCGGAAATGTCAGCCGGTTCAGCACGCAGGACCAGACCGCGATCCTGTCGCGCTATCAATACGACCGGCTCGACCGGTTGATCCAGACCCAGGACGGGCCGACCGGTACGCCGCTGGAAACCTACGCATACGACGCCACAGGCAACCGCACCAGTTTCCAAGCCGGCGCCGGTGTGGCGCAGGACTATGCCTATTCGGATACCAGCCATCGCCTTCAGAGTGTTGGCGGCATTGCGCGTACCTACGACGGTGCAGGCAACACCACGACGGTCGGAGGGACGGCCAAGCAATACGTGTACGACGATTCCGGCCGGCTGGCGCAGTTCAAGAGCGACGGCGTGGTCAAGATGAACTACGTCTACAACGGCTTAGGCCAACAGGTGCGTCGTTACGACGAAACTACCGATCGGCATTCGTTGTACGCCGAAGACGGCCGTTGGTTGGGGGAGTACGACGACGCGGGAGCTGCGCTGCAACAAATCGTTTGGATGGACGAACTGCCGGTTGGCGTGATTCAGGGCGCTGGAGCTACGCAGAAGCTGTACTACATCGAGCCGGATCATCTGGGAACGCCACGGGTGGTGGTCGATCCGGGTCGCAACAGGGCGGTGTGGACGTGGAGCGTCAAGGGGGAAGCGTTCGGGAATACGGCGCCGAACGAGGATCCCGACTTGGATGGTGCGAAGTTTTTGCTGGATATTCGGTTTCCTGGACAGAGGTTCGATGCTGCCAGCGGGCTGATTTACAACTATTTCCGTGACTATGCACCCGCTATCGGCCGCTACATTCAGAGCGACCCAATCGGACAACTGGGTGGCGCCAGTACATACGGCTATGTTCATGCGAACCCAATTGGTCGGGGCGATCCATTTGGCCTGAAGGATCACACAGAGTGCGAGACTCGGCGCCTATTAGACCAAGCTAGGCATGAGGTCTCAGGTTCGTTCTGGCAAGGCGGCAAAAATGCCTGGACTAACCATACTGCATTTGGGAAGTTCGACTTCAAGACCAACAGCCCGACAAGCGACACCTTCAATGTCGATGGAAAAAGATACTCTCCGGCTGCGTTTGGAAATTTTATCGCAGCCTACGCGGGTTGGCATTACGCCTGGGGATTCGGGTATGCCGCAGTACGGGCTGGAGGGGTGTACTACGACTTCGTGGATGCTCGCGCTGGAAGCGGAACTTTCGACTTCGATATGGATAGCAACGACGATCTGGTGGCCGGAGCGAAGTACGCACAGCAACAGTTAGGTGGTGCCAAGCCTCCGGTATGTGGTTGCGCAGAACTTTGAGGAGTAAGTCATGCATCAGGCTATTGTGCTCGTCTCCTTGCTTCTTGCTTGCTGGACGAGAAGACGCTGGCTATACAGTGTCTGTGTCGCTCTCATCTTCCTGGATGGAATTTTTTTTCTGACATTTGAATTTTCGTCCCTCCGCGGCGCCACTGAAATGAAGTTGCGGCACGTGACGGGAGGATTTTATGAGGGGGTTGCATTTTGCAGCAACTTTATCTTTCCGTTGCGATGCCACTTGGTTCTGGTGACAGCAGCGCTGTTTGTTTCTTCGTTGGTTCGTTGCTGGCGAGCGCCCTTGAACCCAAATCGAAAGCTGGCTGATACGAAGTGAAATTCAATGAGGAAGGCTGTCGCGATTCCATCGCCGGAGTAAAGGGGCCGTGTCAAAAATTTCAATTCTTCTTGCCGCTAGCGTACTTGGCCTGAGTGCGGCGTCTGCAGCGATCGCACAGGATCAATCGATAACGCAGCAGATAAAAGCTTCGCTTGAAAGGGAAGCATTGCAAGGCTCGGGCGATGCCGCCTTAAAAATTGCGCTCTTTCATGGAACCCGGAACGACAGGTTGATGGAATACTGGAGTTGGATCGGAGCCGAAAACGGAGATCCCACCTGCCAGTTCAACTACGCATCTTTGTTGCGAGGAAAAGGCGATCCGTATTCGAAGATGCGCGCTATCTACTGGATGAAGAAAGCGGCCGCCCAGAACAAGGAATACGCAAAAGAGTGGTTAAAGGACATGGCTCGCGAGGACGAAGATAAGAAGGAAAGCAGTGCGCGTTGACAACGCGCTGAACAGCCTTAGATGCAGAAAAATGAGGTTTAGCAAAATAGCGCTTCTTTGTTGAGCCGTTGAAGCCAAAGATTAGCTTTTAGTTCGCATGGTAAGCATGGCGTGCAGGCGATGGCTTTCAGGCATGGCGAACGAACGCCTTGATGCCGGCTCCATTGCGCAGCTGCCCGCCGCGACGCTTCCGAATGTCGCCACATCCGGAAGCTGTCGCGCGAGTTGCCACTCACGGCTGCTCGGAATCGAACTCCCGGTGATACCGCTCCGCCGCCTCGACCTCGCTCTTGCTGCCCAGAAACACCGGCACCCGCTGATGCAGCCCGGTCGGCTGCACTTCCAGCATACGCTGCCGCCCGGTACTCGCCGCGCCGCCGGCCTGCTCGACCAGCAGCGCCATCGGGTTGGCTTCGTACATCAGCCGCAGCTTGCCGCCCTTGTCGGCGCACTTGGCGTCGAGCGGGTAGCTGAAGATGCCGCCGCGGGTCAGGATGCGGTGCACGTCGGCGACCATCGAGGCGACCCAGCGCATGTTGAAGTCCTTGCCGCGCGGGCCTTGCTTGCCGGCCAGCAGGTCGCCGACGTAGCGCTGCATCGGCGGCTGCCAGTGGCGCTGGTTGGACATGTTGACCGCGAATTCCTGGGTCTGCTCGGGAATGCGCATGTTGCGCGTGGTCAGCACGAAGCTGCCGACTTCGCGGTCGAGGGTGAAGGCGTGGGTGCCGTTGCCGATGGTCAGCACCAGCATGGTGCTGGGGCCGTAGGTGGTGTAGCCGGCGCAGACCTGTTCGGTGCCGGCCTGCAGGAAGTCCTTGTCCTGCGCCTGGGTCACGCCTTCGGGCGCGCGCAGCACCGAGAAGATGGTGCCGACGGAGATGTTGACGTCGATGTTCGACGAGCCGTCGAGGGGATCGAACAGCAGCAGGTAGTTGCCGCGCGGGTAGACGTCGGGGATCGGGTGCGAGGTGTCCATCTCCTCCGATGCCAGGCCGGCGAGGTGGCCGCCCCAGGCGTTGGCTTCGAGCAGGATCTCGTTGCTGAGCACGTCGAGCTTCTTCTGCGCTTCGCCTTGGATGTTGCCGGTACCGGCGTCGCCGAGCACGCCGCCGAGCGCGCCCTTGCCGACCGCGATGGAAATCGTCTTGCAGGCGCGCGCGACCACTTCGATCAGCAGGCGCAGGTCGGCGTTGATGCGGCCGGCGCGCTGTTCTTCGATCAGGTAACGGGTCAGGGAGATGGCGGAGCTGGGCGTGGGAACGGCGGACATGGGCTCGGACGCTGGCGGCGAGGGGGCGCCATTGTCGCCGAAGTCGGCGACGCGCCGTCGTGCGCAGGCCTCGGCCCGTTCAGTTTTCGCCGGGCTCGGGCGCGGCCGGGCGCAGGTCGACGAAGTCGAACACGGCGTTGTAGCGGCTGTCGAAGCGGGCCAGCCAGGTGCCGGCGTCCGGATGCGGCGCGGCGACCCGGATCCAGCACCACTGGCCGGGCGCGGGCGCGGCTTCGAAGGAGTTGCAGGCGATGCGGGCGCCGTCGTCCACGCGCAAGAAGTCGACCGCGGTGTGCAGGATCCAATGGCCGCGCGGGCCGTCGCGGCGGACCATGACCGGGCGTTCGATCGTCGCGGCCGCCGCGCGCTCGCTCACTGGCGCGCGTCCGGCGGCGTGCGCGTCGCCGCGTCGCCGGCGCGCACCTGCAACGAATCGACTTCGCGGCGCAGATGGCGCTCGGTCACGCCGAAGGCATGGGCGATCTCGCGCTGGTCGCAGCCGGCGCGCAGCGCGGCGCGGATCGCGACCCGGCGCAGGGCCACGAACACGCCCCAGGCCGAGGGAATCTCGATCGTGCCGGCGGCGCTGGCGCGGTCGAGCAGGCGCCGGTGCGCGGCCGCGTCGAGTTCCAGGCCCAGGCGCGCGGCGCAGGCGTTGCGGCCGCGCGGCAGGTAGACGCGGCGGCCGCCGTGGCGGTGCGCCAGCCGCAGCATCGCGGCGAAGCCGCAGGACTGGGCGACTTCGGCCGCGACCCACGGCAGCGCGGCCAGCGCGTCGATCCGGTGCGCGTCGCAAAACGCGTTGAGGGTTTCGAAATCGTCGCTGTCCGGCGCCGGCAGGCCGGCGAAACAGGGCGGGGCCGCGGACGCGGCGGTCGGGATCGGCGAGGCGTGCAGGTTCATGCCCCGGATGAACGCGCCGGCGCTGGCGACGTGAAGCGCGGCGCAGCGCCGATGCGGGGTTTGCGCACTGCGTCGGCGCCGCGAACCTGCGGACCGCGCCCGCAATGGTGCCGCCGCGCGCCGCCGGCTAGGTTCGCCGCGCGGCAATCCGCCGCGGGTTTCCGGAGCGCAGCCATGCCGTACGCGATCGAGTTCAGCAACACGCCCCTGGCCATCCCCGAGCGCTGCTGGGGTTCGGCCGACAACGTCCCGCCGCAGGGCGACGACACCCAGTCGACGATCCAGTTCACCCCCTTCACCTCGTGCATCGGCGTGTGCGCGCGCAACGACGCCGGCTCGCGGATCATCGGCATCCACCTCAGCGTCGCCGACGACCAGGGCAACGTGTTCGCGGTCAACGACGTGCCCACGGTCGCGCAGATCCTCGCCAGCTGGGGCTACAACCCGGCCTCGGTGTTCGTGATCGGCCAGATCGCGGTCTGGCAGGAGAGCGTGCCGCAGGCCTATCAGGCGCTGCTGGCCACGCTCGGCAATCCGCCGGTGTACAGCTACGGCGACGGCCAGTACGGCGCCGGGCTCGACACCAACGGCGCGCTGGTGCCGACCTACGCGGAGTGAACGCGGCGGCGGGCGCGGCGCGGACGGCGCGGGCGGAACGGCTACCATGGCCCGCATCGCTCGCCCCCTCCGCGTTCGCCTCCGCCGTCCTCCGTGTCCGCCGCTCCGCGCAAAGTCCTGCATGTCGACATGGACGCGTTCTACGCGTCGGTCGAACAGCGCGACGACGCTTCCCTGCGCGGCCGCCCGGTGGTGGTGGCGTGGCGCGGCGCGCGCTCGGTGGTGTGCGCGGCCAGCTACGAGGCGCGGGTGTTCGGGGTGCGCTCGGCGATGCCGGCGGTGCGCGCCGAGCGGCTGTGTCCGCAGGCGGTGTTCGTGCCGCCGGATTTCGTGCGCTACAAGGCGGTCTCGCGCCAGGTGCGCGAGATCTTCGCCCGTCACACCGACCTGATCGAACCGCTGTCGCTGGACGAGGCCTACCTCGACGTGACCGCGACCAAGACCGGCCTGCCGTCGGCGACCGCGACCGCGCAGGCGATCCGCGCGTCGATCCGCGAGGAAACCCAGCTCACCGCCTCGGCCGGCGTGGCGCCGAACAAGTTCGTGGCCAAGATCGCTTCGGACTGGAACAAGCCCGACGGGCTGTTCGTGGTCAAGCCGCATCAGGTCGAGGCGTTTCTGGCGCCGTTGGCGGTGGGGCGGTTGCCGGGCGTGGGCAAGGTGATGGAGGGCAAGCTCGCCGAACTCGGCGTGGCGACCGTCGCCGACCTGCGCGCGTTCGGCGCGCCGGAACTGGAGCAGCGCTTCGGCCGCTGGGGCCGGCGCCTGCACGAACTGGCCTACGGCATCGACGAGCACCCGGTCGAACCCGAACGCCCGACCTTGCAGATCTCGTCGGAAGACACCTTCGAACGCGACGTGCCGCTGGAGCGCACCGAGGCCGAGATCCGCGCGCTGGCCGGCAAGACCTGGGCCGGCTATCGGCGCGAGTTGCAGCGCCGGCCCGGGCGCATCGCGCGCACGGTGGTGCTCAAGCTCAAGACCTCCGACTTCCGCATTCTCACGCGCAGCCTGACCCCGCCGCAGCCGCCGGGCAGCGAGCGCGAACTGGCCGACATCGCCTGCGCCCTGCGCGCGCGGGTCGAGTTGCCGGAAGAGACCTTGTACCGGTTGGTCGGCGTGGGCTTGTCGGGGTTCGCCGAGGAAGGCGAGGCGCTGGCGCAGTCGGATCTGTTCGCGGCGGCGTTCGCGCTGGAGGATGCGGAGTCTTTCGATGAGGCCGACGGCGCGGACGATTGACGCTCGCGCCACAGCCGCAAACGAAGAAAGCCCCTGTAGGAGCGGCGCGAGCCGCGACCGCGGGGGCCCCAGCTTGCGCCGTCAGCGACGTTTCGCGGTCGCGGCTCGCGCCGCTCCTACAGGAGCTGCGTTGCAACCGCGAAGCGGTCGGACATTCTCAATCACGCGAACGCAGCCGGACCCGCGCCGGGGGGAGACAGCGCCGGCCCGGCTCCCTCGCGCTTACGCTTGCGCGGCGTCCTCGTCCATCCGCACCACGTACTTCACCGCCTCGACCCGCACCGCGCGCAGCGGCGCTTCCAGCGCGCGCGCGGCCTGGCTCCATTGCGGCGACTGGCATTGTAGGTTCAGGCAACCGAAGCGGCGCGCCGCGTCGAGCGCATGACGCAGCAGTTCGGTTTCCACGCCGCGTTCGCGCCAGGGCTCGCGCACGTAGGGATCGTCGAGTTGCAGGCAGTAGGCGCGCTCGAGCATCGAGAAGCCGGCGGTCGCGCTGGCGTAACCGACCACCTCGCCGTCGGCCTCGGCCAGCCACGCCCAGGCGCCGTACGGGGGCTCGAACAGCACTTCCATCAGTTCCAGCGCCTCCACGCGCGCCGGGCCGTAAGGGCGGCGTTCCAGCTCGCGGCGGTCGGCGTGCTCCTGGCACAGCGCGATCAGGATCGCGGCGTCGGCGCGGGTCACCGCGCGCACTACCGGGACGGCGGGCGCGGCGGCGGGCGTGGCAGCGGGCTTGGTTTCGGAACGGGTCACGGTGAGCTGGGGGTTCATCGCGGGTTTCCGGTAAGCGGCGGGTGAGGGGCGCGGCGACGCGGTAGCATCGCGGCGGGAGTCCGCGGACGCGGCGGGCCCCGGTGCGGGCGCAGCCATCCTGCGCGCCGGCTTTTAAGAACTTTTTAATCGTGCCGGCGCACAGTGCCCCGGCACGATGCGGCGAAATGCCGCAACACCTCCGCAACACGGGCGCGCGACCGGGTCATGAACATCCTGCTGGTGGAAGACGACGCGATGCTGGCCGACGCCGTGCGCACCGGCCTGAGCCACGACGGCTGGCGGGTCGACTGGGTCGCCGACGCGCCGCTGGCCAAGACCGCGCTGGTCGATCACGACTTCGACGCGGTGGTGCTCGACCTCGGCCTGCCCGGCGGCTCCGGCCTCGGCGTGCTCGGCGCGCTGCGCAACCGCTACGACGCCACGCCGGTGCTGATCGTGACCGCGCGCGACAAGCTCAGCGAACGCATCGCCGGGCTCGATGCCGGCGCCGACGATTACATCGTCAAGCCGTTTCAGCTCGACGAACTGTGCGCGCGCCTGCGCGCGGTGATGCGGCGCAGCCAGGGCCGGGTGTCGCCGGTGCTCAGCTGCGGCACGGTGGTGCTCGACCCGGCCCGGCGCCTGGTCACCCGCGACGGCGAACCGGTCGCGCTCAGCGGCCACGAGTTCCGCACCCTGACCCTGCTGCTGGAACGCCAGGGCCGCGTGGTCACCCGCGAGCAGCTGGAGGAATCGGTGTACGGCAGCTCCGGCACGATCGAAAGCAACACCATCGCGGTGTACGTGCACCAGCTGCGGCGCAAGCTCGGCGAACAACTGATCGTGACCGTGCACGGCTACGGTTACCGCATCGGCGGCGGCCCGAATTGAACGCGGGCGCCACGCCATGAGCGCCGTCGACGGCCGCGACGCCGGCGCTGCGGACGAGGCCGGACGCGCGTCGCCGTGGCGCGAACGCGAGGCGCCGCGCGTAGGCTGGCGCGAGCGCTGCCGCCGTTCGCGCGAATTCCCGGCCGGGCGCTCGCTGCGCTGGAAGCTGACCTGGGTGCTGTTCAAGGCGGTGCTGCTGACCTGGTTCGTGTGGCTGAGCTGCCAGGTCTGGCAGCTCGGCCGCGAGCACACCGGCATGCTCGACAACTCGCTGCGCGAGATCGCCGAACAAGTGCTCGGCTCGATGCCCGAAGGCCTGGAGCGCCTGCCCTCGCGCGACCCGGCGCGGCCGCGTCCGCCGCAGGTCGGCGCCGACCGCAAGATGAGCTTCCAGGTCTGGGCCAACGGCCGCAACGTGGTGTATTCGGCGGCCGCGCCGCTGCAACCGCTGAACCCCGAGTTCAAGGACGGCTTCGCCCGCCGGATCATCGACGGCGAGCGCTGGCAGGTCTACACCCTCAGCGATCCGCAGCGCGGCCTGGTGGTGCAGGTCGGCCGCAGCAAGCGCATGGTGGTCGAGGAACTGCGCGGCTGGATCGTCGGCAGCCTGTTCGCCGCGGCGCTGATCCTGCTGCTGTTCGCGCTGGCGACGTGGATGGTGATCGGACGCTCGCTGCGGCCGATCACCGCGTTGCGCCGCACCTTGCTGCAACGCCAGCCGCTCGACCTGACCCCGCTGCCGACCCACGCCCTGCCCACGGAATTCCATCCGCTGGTGGAAGCCTTCAACGGCCAGCTCGAGCGCGTCGACGCCGCGGTCCAGCACGAACGCCGTTTCATTTCCGACGCCGCGCACGAACTGCGCACGCCGCTGGCGGTGCTGAGCACCCACGCCGAACTGGCGCTGCGCGCGGGCACGCTGGAGGAAAAGAACGAGGCGCTGCACCGGCTCAGCGCCGGCGTGCGCCGCAGCGCGCGCTTGTCGGAGCAGCTGCTCGATCTGGCCCGCCTCGACGCCGGCGAGGAAAGCGTGCGGCTGGCGCCGCTGGACCTGTCCGACCTGGTCGTGCTGGTGATCCGCGACTTCGAAACCCTGGCGCGCGAACGCCGCCAGCGCATCAGCCTGTGCGCCGAACCGACGCGCTTGCTCGGCGATGTCGACCAGCTCGGGATCCTGCTGCGCAACCTGATCGACAACGCCGTGCGCCACGCCGGCGCCGACGGCCAGGTCGCGGTGAGCTGCTCGGCCGAAGCCGGCGGCGCGGTGCTGCGCGTGGCCGACAACGGCCCGGGCGTGGCGGTCGAGGACTGCGAACGCATCTTCGACCGTTTCTACCGCGCCCCGGGCAGTCCCGACGGCGGCAGCGGCATCGGCCTGTCGCTGGTCGCGCGCATCGCCCAGACCCACGGCGCCAAGATCGAATGCGGCCACGGCCTGGAACGCGGCGCCGACGACCCGCGCGGCCCGGGGCATGGGTTCGAGGTGTGCGTGTGGTTCCCGCCGGTCGCACCGTAGTTCGCGGCTACATGGGCTGCTTGTAGGAGCGACGCAAGTCGCGACCGCGAATCCGCAACTACGACGCCGATCGCCTGCGGGCGAGTGACGCCGGCCGTCGAGGGTTCGCGGTCGCGACTCGCGTCGCTCCTACAGGCAGCCCAGGCCGCTTATGCCGATGTTGCGGATTCACACCGCCCTCGCCCCTGCTGACAACAGGCTGGCAGCAGCCCCCGCCGATCCTGTGCCCCTCACCGGGACGCGAGGGGAACGCGATGGACACCACTGCAATCGACGCTTGGCGACGGCGCCTGCTGCAACTCGGCGCGAGCGCGCCGCTGGCCGCCACGACTTCGATTTCTACGTCGGCCGCTGGAAAGTCGAAAACCGCCGCCTCGCCAAGCGTCTGGCCGGCAGCGACGACTGGATCGAATTCGACGCCACCGACGAGTGCCGTCCGATCCTCGCCGGCCTCGGCAGCGTCGACCGCTACCGCAGCGACTGGAACGGCGGCATCGAAGGCTTCGCCCTGCGCCTGTACCGCCCGCACACCCGGCAATGGCACGTGTACTGGGCCAGCGACCGCGACGGCGCGCTGGAACCGCCGCTGATCGGCGGCTTCCGCGACGGCGTCGGCGTGTTCAAGGGCCACGAAGCGCATGAGGGCCGGTTGCTGCCCTCGCGCGCGGTCTGGTCGGACATCCGCGCCGACAGCGTGCGCTGGGAACAGGCGCTGTCGCCCGACGGCGGCCGCAGCTGGGAAACCAACTGGGTCATGCGCATGACCCGACTGGCCTGAACGAGAGAGAGACCATGAGCGACGACACCCAGGCCCGCGATGGCCGCCACGATTTCGACTTCCTGCACGGCCATTGGCAGGTGCGCAACGAACGCCTGCGCCAGCGTCTGGCCGGCAGCGACGATTGGGAGATCTTCCACGCCCGCCAGAGCTGCGAGCCGGTGCTCGGCGGGCTCGGCAACGTCGACGCCTTCCTCAGCGACTGGCGGCGGCCGGGACAGGCCGACGACTTCCAGGGCATGACCCTGCGCCTGTTCGACCTGCAACGCCGGCAGTGGAACATCTGGTGGGCCGGCAGCCACGACGGCGTGCTGGAGCCGCCGGTCGCCGGCGGTTTCGAACGCGGCATCGGCGTGTTCGAAGGCGAACTCGAACACGACGGCGAGCCGGTGCGCGCGCGCTTCCAGTGGAGCGGGATCGGCGCCCACACCGCGCACTGGCAGCAGGCGTTCTCGCGCGACGGCGGCGCCAGCTGGGAAACCAACTGGCATATGTGGCTGCGCCGCCGCGACGACGACGGCCGCCTGCGCCACGACGACGCGGTGATCGAACTGCGCCGCTACCTGATGCGGCCCGGCCGCCGCGACGACCTGATCGAGCTGTTCGAGCGCGAATTCGTCGAATCGCAGGAAGCCGTCGGCATGCACGTGATCGGCCAGTTCCGCGAACTCGACGCCGCCGACCGCTACACCTGGGTGCGCGGTTTCCCGAGCCACGCGCTGCGCGCCGAGTCGCTGCAAGGCTTCTACGGCGGCCCGACCTGGCGCAGTCACCGCGACGCCGCCAACGCGACCCTGCTCGACAACGACGACGTGCGCCTGCTCAAGCCGGCGCGGCCGGACTGCGCGCTGCCCGCGGCCGCGCACGAGCGCGCGCCGGTCGGCGCGCGCGGCGAAGACGGCGGCATCGTCTGCGTCGGCGTGTGCGAGTTGAACGCGCCGGCGCAGGACGGGTTCCTGCAACGCTTCGAACGCAGCTTCGCGCCGCTGCTGAAGCCGGCCGGCCTCGAACTGCTCGGCGTGTACGTGACCGACGACACGCCCAACGGCTATCCGCGCCTGCCGGTGCGCGAGGGCGAACCGGCGCTGGTCTGGTTCGCGCGCTGCGACGACGTCGAAGCGCCGCAGCGTTTGGCCGCGGACGCCGGCTGGCGCGCCGCGGTCGCCGACGCGCTGCTCGCCGATCTCAAAGCCGCGCCGCAACTGCTGCGGCTGGCGCCGACCGCGCGTTCGGAGCTGCGCGCGTGAGCGTCCGCGCCCTTCGCCGCCGCCGCGCGCTTGAGCGCGCCGGCGCGGCGCGGGATCATGCGGCATGCGCCGCGCCGACCGCCTGTTCCTGCTGATCCATGCCCTGCGCGGCCGCCGCCAGGCCATCACCGCCCAGCAGCTGGCGCAGACGCTGGAGGTGTCGCTGCGCACGGTCTACCGCGACGTCGCCGACCTGCAACGCTCGGGCGTGCCGATCGAAGGCGAGGCCGGGGTCGGCTATGTGCTGCGCAAGGGCGCGGACATCCCGCCGCTGATGTTCAGTCCCGACGAGCTCGAAGCGCTGATCGTCGGCAGCCGGTTCGTGCGCGCGTTCGGCGGCGAGCGGCTCGGCCGCGGCGCCACCGCGGCGCTGCTGAAGATCGAGGCGGTGCTGCCGCCGGAGCTGCGCGACCGCGCCGCGCGCACCCGCATCTTCGCGCCGGAGCTCGGCAACCGCCTGGAAACCAGCGGCGTCATCGACGCGCTCTACGCCGCGGTGCAGAGCCGGCAGGTGCTGCAGCTGACCTACCGCGACAACGAGTCGCGCGCCAGCGAGCGCGCGATCGAGCCGCTGTGCCTGTCGTTCTGGGGCGGCAGCTGGACGCTCGGCGCGTGGTGCCGCTTGCGCGCGGATTTCCGCAGCTTCCGCCCGGACCGGATCGTCGCGCAGGCGGCGACCGGGGAAATCTTCGCTGCCGACGAAACGCGCGGGCTCAACGCCTACCTGCGCTCGGTCGGTTCGTCGTTGGGCGATCAGCTGTGAGCGTTGCGGCGGCGCGACGCCGCCGTCAATGGATCCGCGCCTATTGGATCCGCGCCTATTGAATCCGCACCGCCTCCAGCCGCGCCAGCTTGTCGGGATTGCGCATGATGAAGATGTCGCTGAGCGCGCCGGCTTCGTCGTAGCCGAAGCTGATCGCCGCCTCGATCCGGCCCTCGCGCTCCAGGATCACGCCGCGCGAGCCGTTGAGGTCGACGAAAGTCCAGCGGTCCTCGCGGCAGGCCGGGTGCAGCACCGAGGCGATGAAGCCGAGCACCGCGTCGGCGCCGTGGATCGCCTGCGCGGCCGCGGTGGCCTTGCCGCCGCCGTCGGCGTGCAACGCGATCTGCTGCGACAGCAGCGCCGCCAGCGGCGCGGTGCGGCCCTGCACGATCGCGGTCTCGAACGCGGCCAGCAGCCGGTCCTGCTGCTCGGCCGGGGTCACATGGCGGACCTTGGCCTGCTCGACGTTGCCGCGCGCGCGCTGCACCAGCTTGCGGCAGGCGGCTTCCTCGATCTCCAGGATCTTCGCCACCTCGGCGTAGGGCTGCTCGAAGATCTCGTGCAGCAAATAGGCCGCGCGCTCTTTCGGCGTCAGCCGTTCCAGCAGCAGCAAGAACGCGGTCGACAGCGACGAGGCCAGGGTCCACTGCGCTTCCGGCTCGCTGCCGGCGCCGGCGTTCGCCGGTTCGGCCTGGATCGGCTCGGGCAGCCACGCGCCGACGTAATCCACGCGGGTGCGGTGGGCGGCGCGCAGCAGGTCGATGCAGCGGCGGGTACAGGCGGTGGTCAGCCACGCGGCCGGGTTGTCGATCGCGGCGCGCTCGGCGTCGAGCCATTTGAGATAGGTGTCCTGGACCGCGTCCTCGGCATCGGCGCGCGAGCCGAGGATGCGGTAGGCCAGGCCGGTCAGCATCGGCGCGTGCTCGGCGAAAAGGCGGTCGTCGTCGGTGGCGTGGGTCATGGGCGTGGGGCGGGGTAGCGGTGTGGTACCGGTTCGACGATCCAGTGCTTGCGGATGTGACGCGGCGCCGGGACCGGCGGACAGGAGATAGGAGATAGCGAAAGCATCCCCTCATGCCCTGCTCTCGCTATCTCTTATCTCCTGTCCGCTATCTCCTGCTTCAAATGATCCGCAACGTAATCGCCTTCAACACCGCCCGGGTCCGGTCCCGCGTGTCCAGCTTCTCCAGAATCACCGACACGTAGTTCTTCACCGTCCCCTCCGCCAGGAACATCGCCTTGGCGATCTCGCGGTTCGAATACCCGCCCGCCATCAGCCGCAGCACCGCGACCTCGCGTTCGGTGAACAAGGCGCGCGGGGCGTCGTCGGCGTGATAGCGGTAGCGCGCGCGCACCGGCTCGGTGCTGACCGGCTGCAACAGGGTCTCGCCGGCGGCGACCCGGGCGATCGCGTCGCGCAGGTCTTCCGGCGCGGCGTCCTTGAGCAAAAAGCCCTGCGCGCCGGCCTCGGCGGCGCGCAGCAGCAGCTCGCTGTCGTCGAACGTGGTCAGCAGCAGCACCGGGGTGCGGTCGCCGCGTTCGCGCAGCGCCAGCAAGGCGTCGATGCCGTCCAGGCCGGGCATGCGGATGTCGCTGAGCACTACGTCGACCGGCGTGTGCGCCAGCTGGTCGATCAGCGCCTGGCCGTCGTCGGCTTCGAACGCGATGGTCAAGCCCAGGCGTTCGAGCAGCGCGCGCAGGCCGGCGCGGACCAGCGCCTGGTCGTCGGCCAGGGCGATGCGGATCGGCGCCGCGCTCATGCCGGCCTCGCGGCGACGGATTCGGAGCGTTGCAGCGGGAAGCGGGCGTGGATGCGCATCGAGCCTTCGGCAGTGAGGGAGAAATCGAGTTCGCCGCCGGCCGCGGCGACGCGTTCGCGCATGCCCGACAAGCCGTTGCCTTCGCGCAAGGGTGCGCGCACCCGGCCGTCGTCGTCGATGCGCAGGTCCAGCGCGGCGCCGTCGCGGCGCAGCGCGACCCGCAGCTGCGCCGCGTCGGCATGGCGCGCGGCGTTGGTCAGCGCTTCCTGGACTACGCGCAGCAGGGTTTCGGCCAGGGCCGGGTCGGTCAGGTGCAGGCGTTCGTCCAGCGCCAGCGCCAGCGTCGGCCGCGGCAGCGGCGCGGCCAGCGCGCGCAGCGCGGTGCCCAGGTCGAGCCCGCGCGCGTCGCGCAGCGCCTGGACCACGGCGCGGATGTCGCCGAGCAATTCGCCGGCCAGTTGCTGCGCGATCTGCACTTCGCGGCGTTCGGCCAAGTCCGGTTCGGCCGCCAGCGCGCGCAGGTTGAGCATCATCGCGGTGAGCTTGTGCCCGGCCACGTCGTGCAGCTCGCGCGCCATGCGCAGGCGCTCGGCGTCGCGCGCGCTGTCGGCCAGCAAGGCACGGGTCGCGAGCAGGTCGGCGTTGACCAGGGCCAGACGGTCGCGGGCCTGCTCGGCGCTGCTGGCGTAATGCGCGATCAGCACCGCGAACGCCTGGAAGCCGGCGAAGCCCAGCACCACGATGGCGGGCGCCGGATGCCCGGCCCATTGCAGGATCAGGTACAGCGCGGCGTTGATCAGCGCGACCAGCAGATACACCCGGCGCAACGGATAGACCAGCGTCAGCTGCGCGACCAGGATCACCAGCAGCGCCGGCGCGACGCCGCCGCGCGGCGCCAGCGCGCTGACCGCCAGCGCCGTCGCCGCCTCGAGCGCGAACCAGGCCTCGCGGCGCGCGCGCGCCAAGCCGAACAGCTCGTCGCCGAAGAACGCCAGCAGGAACAGGCCCATCGCCAGCCACAGCGCCGGCGCCGGCGCCGAGCGGTCCAGCGGCAACGACAGCCCGACCGCGACCCAGGTCAGCACGGCGGGCAGGTTCAGCGGTCGCAACACGGCGCGCAGCGGCGTAGGCAGGGGCATGGCGGAATGCTGCGCGGCCACGGCCGGCTCTGGCAACCGGGCGGACGCAGAAAGTGACTTCCGGCACGGCGCATCGCGACGGCCGGCGGGCGCCACGCGCCGCCTCGGCTGCAGGTGGCCGCTCGCCGTCGCCGCGCAGCACATCGGCGCGCGAAAAGAAAGTGCACAGCGTTGAGGCCATCGCGGCCGCGCGCGCTGCAACCGCGGCGCGCAAGCGCGCATCACAAGCCACGACCTCCCTTGCAACGGCCAGCCGACATGAATCCGACCGCTTTGCGCATCGCCACCCTGACCGCGGCGCTGTCCGCCGCCGCCGCCGTCCACGCCGCCGAGCCCGCGCCCGCGGCGAAAGGCGCCGACCTGACCTGCCACGCCGGCGCCTACCGCCTCGACGACGGCCGCGCGGTCGCGCTCGGCCGCACCGACGATGCCTCGGCGCTGCGTTGGCGCCTGCTCGACGGCCGCACCGGCAAGCTGGTCAGCGCGCCCGGCAGCAAGGACGGCGCGCTGATCGGCACCGTCGGCTGGACCCAGCGCGCCGACACTACGAAGGTCGAACTCGGCAGCTGCGACGACGGCATCGTGTTCGACGGCCATCGCGGCGACCGGCTCAAGTTCGACATCGTCGACACCACCTTCGAAGGCGCCGGGGTCAAGCTGCGCGGCCGGCTGGTGCTGCCGCCCGGCCAGGACAAGGTGCCGGTGGTCGTGCTGGTGCACGGCTCGGAGAACTATTCCGGCGTCGACAATTACTTCCAGCAATACCTGTTCCCGAGCGAAGGCGTCGGTGTGTTCGTCTACGACAAGCGCGGCACCGGCGGCTCCAGCGGCAAGTACACGCAGAACTTCCACGAGCTGTCCGACGACGCCGGCGCCGCGCTGCGCGAAGCGCTGCGCGTCGGCGACGGGCGCGTGGGCAAGATCGGCTATCTCGGCGGCAGCCAGGGCGGCTGGGTCGCGCCGCTGGCGGCGAGCAAGACGCCGCAGGCGGACTTCGTCGAAGTCGGCTTCGGCCTCGCCGACGGCGTGCTGGCCGAAGACCGCGACCAGGTCGTGCTGGACCTGCGCGCCGCCGGTTTCGGCGACGCCGCCACACTGCGCAAGGCGCGCGAACTGACCGACGCCACCGGCCTGATCGCTTCGACCACCGGCAAGCGCGGCTGGAAGGAACTCGATGCGGCGCGCGCGAAGTACCGGAAGGAGCCGTGGTGGAAAGCGGTCAAGGGCGAGTACAGCGGCCTGATCGCCAACCACACGCCGGCCGAAATCGCGGCCGAGTTCGCCAAGTACGATTTCGAAGTCAGTTGGGACTACGATCCGATGCCGGTGCTGCGCACGCTGAAGACCCCGCAGCTGTGGATCGTCGGCGGCGACGATGTCGAAGCGCCGTCCGACGAAACCCAAAAGCGCCTGACCGAACTCGGCAAGGCCGGCCGCCCGATCACCAGCGTGGTGTTCCCGCAGGCCGACCACGGCATCCTGGAATTCGAGAAGGACGCCAAGGGCGAGCGCCGGCACACCCGCATCGCCGAAGGCTATCTGCGCATGCAACTGGACTGGATCAAGCGCGGCACCCTCGACGGCTGGCCGTACGGCGCGGCCAGGCAGTTGGCCGGGCCGAAGTAAGCGCGGCGCTGCGAGGCCTTGCTTGCGCGAGGGCCTGCAGGCCCGACGCGCTTGGCTGGGTTCGCGTCGAACCCGCGAAAAAGTTCGGGCCGAAGGCCCTCTCATCCGGCGGCTACGGTGGCTGCCGCGATGGGAGGGCCTTCCGGCATGCAGCCTTGCGCGTCGGTGCCGGTGGTTGCTCGCGGCGGAAACGAAAGCATCGAAACTGAAGTCCGTGCCGCAGCTTCGATGCGAGGGCCTTCGGGCCCGGCGCGTTCGGCCGGTGCGAGACGAACCACAGCGAGCCGCATCGAAGCCGAAAGGCTATTCCCCCGAATTACAGGAAATTGCTCGCGGCGCGAATCATCGCGCCGTATTGCCGTTGCGCGACAGGGCTGATGCCGAATCGTCATGACGACCTTCCGCATCGTGCGCCGCGCTTTACGAACCGGTAACCCCGGCTTTACACCCGCGCCGGCGCAATCCACTAGAACGTCTGCTCCACTCTCGAACGCAGGAGCAGCCCCATGCGGATCACGATCATCGGTGCGGGTTTCAGCGGCAGCGCCCTGGCCGGCGAACTGGCGCGCAGCGCCGGTCCCGGCGTGGAGCTGTGCCTGGTCGGGCAGCCGGAAAGCTACGGCCGCGGCGTGGCCTACGGCGAGGCGCGGCCGGAGCATCTGCTCAACGTGCGCGCCAGCGATCTGGGCGCCACGCCCGACGCGCCGGGCGGTTTCGCCGACTGGCTCAACCTCACCGACCGCGCGCGCGGCAGCTACCTGCCGCGGCTGCTGTTCGGGGAATACCTGCATGCGCAGCTGCAAGCCGCGGTCGCCGGCAGCACCGCTGGCTTCAGCCAGATCCGCCACGAAGCGATCGCGGTGGAACGCGCCGCCGCCGGTTTCCGCGTGCATCTGGCCGACGGCAGCGATTTCCTGACCGACAAGGTCGTGCTCGCGGTCGGCGCGCTGCCGCCGCAGCCCTTGGCCGGGGTCGGGCCGCGATTGGCGGTGCATCCGAGCTATCTGGGCTGGCCGTGGCAGGACGGTGCGCTCGACGCGCTCGACCCGGCCGCGCGCTTGCTGATCGTCGGCACCGGCCTGACGATGGCCGATGTGGTGGTGAGCCTGCACAAGCGCGGCCATCGCGGCCCGATCGTGGCGCTGTCGCGCCACGGCCTGCTGCCGCGCACCCACGGCGAGGCCGCGCCGGCGCCGGTGGCGCTGCCGCCGGCGGTGCTGCACGCGCTCGATGGCCACGCCCCGCGCGAACTGCTGCGCGCGCTGCGCAATCTGGCCCCGGTGGTCGACGACTGGCGCAGTCTGGTCGACGCGCTGCGGCCGTACACGCAAAGTTTCTGGGCCGGCATGCCGGCGGCGCAGCGCAGCGCGTTCGCGCGCCATCTGCGTTCGTACTGGGAAGCGCTGCGGCATCGCATCGCGCCGCAACTGGCCGACGAGTTGCAGGCCTTGCAGGAGTCCGGCCAGTTGCAGATCCGCGCCGGCCGCCTGCTGCGCGCGCGCCGCGGCGACGACGCGGTCGAAGCGCTGATCCGCGAACGCGGCGGCCAGCGCCTGCACACCGAGCGCTTCGACGCGCTGATCCGCGCCACCGGCCTGGACACCGATGTGGAGCGCACGACCCACCCGCTGATCGCGCATCTGCGCGAATCGGGCCTGGTGACGGCCGATCCGCTCGGCCTGGGGTTGCGCACGTCGGCGCAGTTCGAAGCGCTGGACCGCAAGGGCGCGGCGGTGCGCGGGCTGTACGCGATCGGACCGCTGCTGCGCGCGCAGCTGTGGGAAATCACCGCGGTGCCGGAGCTGCGCGTGGCCGCGCGCGATCTGGCGGAACGGTTGCTGGCGACCGCGGCGCCGGCGCGAAGCCGTGCGGCGTTGGCCACCGCGTGAGCCGACGGCGGCCTCACCGCGACGTAGCGCAGCACATCGCCGCATAAATCGTCCGCTACCTGTAGGAGCGGCGCGAGCCGCGACCGCGCCAACCGGCGTGCGGCGACAGTCGCGCCGCGAGCGTGAAAGCCCGCGGTCGCGACTCGCGTCGCTCCTACAGGGGCTTCGGCCACCACACTGCGGCACCGCGTAAACCGTTGGCTACCTGTAGGAGCGGCGCGAGCCGCGACCGCGCCAACCGGCGTGCGGCGACAGTCGCGCCGCGGGCGTGAAAGCCCGCGGTCGCGACTCGCGTCGCTCCTACAGGGGCTTCGGCCACTACACTGCGGCACCGCGTAAACCGTCGGCTACCTGTAGGAGCGGCGCGAGCCGCGACCGCGCCAACCGGCGTGCGGCGAAAGCTGCGCCGCGATCGTGAAAGCGCGCGGTCGCGACTTGCGTCGCTCCTACAGGTGCTTCGGCCACTACACTGCGGCACCGCGTAAACCGTTGGCTACCTGTAGGAGCGGCGCGAGCCGCGACCGCGCCAACCGGCGTGCGGCGACAGTCGCGCCGCGATCGTGAAAGCGCGCGGTCGCGACTCGCGTCGCTCCTACAGGTGCTTCGGCCACTACACTGCGGCACCGCGTAGACCATCGGCTACCTGTAGGAGCGGCGCGAGCCGCGACCGCGCCGACTGACGTGCGGCGAAAGCTGCGCCGCGATCGTGAAAGCGCGCGGTCGCGACTCGCGTCGCTCCTACAGGGGCTTCGGTTATATTCGGCGTGCGGCAAAAATTTCGCCACACGCGTGAACCTGCCTCACCGCGGCCGCGTCGCACCGATCTCCACACGCGCGGTTTCGCGCACCGACACCCGCACCGCCACCGGCGCCTCGCTCAGCGACCACGGCAGCGGCAGGTTGTCGGCGACGACCTGCAGGCGGTGTTCGCCGACGCTGACCCGGTCGAACGCGAACGCGCCGTTGCTGTCGGTGCGCGCGCTCCAGCGGCCGTCGAGGATCACGGTGACGTTGGCCGCCGGCCGTTCCGACGCGGCGCGCACGCCGTCGCCGTTCTCGTCGAGGTACAGCGCGCCGGCGATCGCGCCGCTGGCCGCGCCCGGCGCGGCGCCGAGGATCGGCAGAGAGCGCCCGGCCTGCCAGTCGTAACGCAGGGTCAGCAGCGCCGAGCGTTCGCGCGGCAGGCGCTGGAACGGCGAGTCCAGGGCCAAGGGATCGAGCAGGAACGGCGAGCGCTGCGAGCCGCGGCTCTGGTACACCGCCGCGCTCAGCGACCAGCCGCGCGCGAGCGCGCCGCTGAGGCTGAGGTTGAGGTCGCTGCCGCGCGTCGCCGACGGGCCGTCGCCGTGGCTCCAGCGCGCGTTGCCGTCGAGGCTCCAGCGCTGGCCCAGGCGCAGGCCGCCGTACAGCGAGGCGCTGGCGCTGCGGGTCGCGTCCAGTCCGCGTTGGCCGAGTTCGGCATAGGCCAGCGACAGCGACAGATGCTGGCCTTCCGGCAACGGCAGCGCCTGGTCGATGCTGGCCTGCCAGCTGCGTTCGCCGCCGCCGGCGTCGGCACGGTCGAGTTGCAGCCGGGTCTGGCCCCAATCGCTGCGGTAATCGGCGAAGCCCTGCACCGAGTACGCATCGCCGCCGCGCTGCGCGTGGCGCAGGCTGGCGCTGGCGCCGTAGCCCAGGCGGGTGCTGGCCTGATAGCGCGCGAACGCGGTGGCGTAGCGGCCGTCGAAGCCGCGGCCGCTGATCGAACGGATTTCGTCGAGCCCGGCGTTCCACAGCCAGCGGCCGTACTGGTAGCCCAGGCGGTAATAGCCGCCGCGCGCGTCCTGATTGACCGGCAGCGCGCCCCAGGCCATGCCGGGGTCGAGCGAGAACACGCCGGCGTCGTGGCGGAAGCGGCCGCGGCGCGCGCTGGCGTCGATCCAGCCGCCGCTGGCGTTGCCGTCGCGGCTGTGGCTGGTGAGCAGGTTGAACTGGACCGAGTCGGCGCCCGAACTCCAGCGCGCGGCCCAGTGCCCGGCCTGGGTCGCGCCGGCGACATAGCCGACGCCGCGTTCGTCCGGCGCGATCCGGCCGTCGGTGCTGAGCAGCGCGGCCGAGGCGGTCCAGTCCTGCGCCGGCCGCCACTGCGCGCCGAGCGCGGCGACTTCGCCGTCGGCGAGGTCGAAGCCGACCGTGCGGGTGCCGTCGAACACGCCGGCGCGGCCGAACGCGGCGTACACCGTGCGGCCGTCTTCGTCGCGGCTCCACTGGCTGCTGGCGCCGGCCATCGCCACCGTCGGCAGGAAAAACCGGTATTGGTTGCGCTGCAACTCGGACGCCGGCGTGGCGATCACGCCGAGGCCGTTGTCGCCGCGCCAGCCGCCGTCGAGGTACACGCCGCGCTGCCACAGCGTCGCCGCGCCGCTCCATTCGCGCGCATCGCGCCGGCCCTCGCCGCGGTTGCGGCGCAGCGCGGTGGCGTCGAGCGAGAGGCTGCCCCAGTCCGCGGTTTCCCAATAGCCGCCGAGGCTGACGCCGCTTTCGTCGTAGCGGTCGTCGCCGCGCTCGTTGCGCGCATAGTCGAAGCCGATCCGCAGCGAACGCGGCAGGCCGCTGTCGTCGCGGGTTTCTTCCGGGTCCGACGGCAGCGGCGCCAGCGACTGCGGCGCGATGATGCGGTCGTGGTATTCGTTTTGAGGAGCGGTGCTTTGAGGAGCGGCGCCTTGCGACGCGACGCTATCCGAAGCAGCGCCGTCGGGAGCGGCGCCGTCCTGCGCCGCTGCGTTCGACGCGGACGCCGTCGCCGCGGACGCAGCCAGCACGAGCATCAGCGCCGCGACCAGGCGGCGGCGCAGCAAGGGGCGCGAGCGAACGGTCACCGCGCGCGGCTCACGGCGCCAGGCGCTGGTCGAGCGGCAACGTCTGCCGGTCCCATTCCAGCGCGCCCTTGAGCTGCAACGGATACGCCAGGGTCGGCGCGGCCGCGTTGGCGTCGTCGGCCTGCGGCGTCAGCGCCAGGGTGCGGGTTTCGCCGGGCAGGATCGGCAGGCTCGACGGTTGCAGGCCGTAGCGGCGGCCGCTGGCGTCGACCGCGTCGACCAAGCCTTCCAGCCGCGTATGCGCATTGCCCTCGTTGCGCACGCGCAGCACCGGCACGCGCCGGCCGTCGATCTGCGCGGTGCTGGTGTCGACCACGCGCAACTGCGCCGCGGCGTCGCCGACGGCGAGGTAGACGATGATGCCGATGCGCCCGCTGACCGGCAGCGCCAGCGCGCCGCCGACGGTTTCCGGCTCGCCTTCCAGCAGGATCGCGAAGCGGCATTCGCCGGCCGGCGCGTCCTTCGGCACCGCCACTTCGAAGCGGTAGCGGCGCTTGCCGTTGCCGGCGACGTCGATCTGCGCCGCTTCCAGGCCGACCCACGGCCGGCAGCTGCCGGGCGCGAGCGTGGTGTCGAAGGCGACCGCGCCGTTGCTGTCGATGCTCCAGTCGGCGGTCTTGAGGGTGTAGCGCGCGGCGCGCGCGCCGACGTTGGTGATCTCCACCACGTTGCGGTAGACGCTGCCCGGCGCGGCGCGGTCTTCGAAGCGCGGCGGCGAGACCAGCGCGGAAAAACCTTGCGCGGCGGCGGCCGTCGGCCACAGCGAGGCGAGCAGGCACAGCGCGGCGAAACAACGCGAGGGAACGCGCATCAGAGTCCGTCCAGGTCGATTTCGAAGGTGAAATTGAGGGTTTCCACGCGCTCCAGACGCTGCCCGTCGGCTTGCACGGTCAGGCGCAGGCGGTCGCGCAGGGCGTCGTCGGCGATCGCTCCGACGTAGATCAGCGCGCGTTCGCCGGCAATCAGTTGGCCCGGCAACAACGGCCCTTGCGTGGTCCACGTCGCGCGCAGCGGACCCGACGGCGAGGCCGGCAGCCGCATGTAGATGCGGCCGGTGCGGCCGCGCCACGCGGCCACGTCCAGGCGCAGCGCGACTTCCAGCGCGCCGGTGACGCCGCGGCCCTGCGCGCCGGGCACGCTCGCGTCCCAGCGCATCTGCACGTTCGGGTTCATGACCTGGCTGCCGCTGTCGTCGACGCGGTAGGTCGCCGCGTTCGCCGCCGTCGCGGCGAGCGCGAGGACGAGAACGCAGCAGGCGCGCGCGGCGCGGCTCACGGCGCGCTCAGGGTGTAGGTCACCCTGCCGGTGTAGGTGCCCGCGCCGACCACCGCGTCGTTGGCGTAACGGAAGGTGTGGCAGCTCTCGCGCCAGGTGTTGATCGGAAAGCTCGCCAGCAACTGGTTGCCGGGCTGGAAGGTGCCGGCCGGGATCGGCTGCGCGCCGGTGTCGCCGTTGCCGCTGGCGGTCCAGGAAATCTGCGAAAAAGGAATGGTCTGGCCTTGGCCGTTGGTGAGGCCGGCCGGCACGGTCGCGGTGAGGCTGGCGGCGCCGCCGCTGCCGCTGCGGCGGTAGAAACCGCCGACGTAGATCTGCGCCGGCACGTTGCAGAACGCGTAGCTGTCGTAGTTGCTGACGCCCGAGGACGCGGTGGTGGTCATGACCTGATCCACGCCGTTGCCGAGCGCGGCCGCCGGCACCGTCACCGACACCACGTCGATGCCGCCGCCGTTGCCGGGCGTGCCGTTGCCGGTGTAGCTGCCGGTGTAGACGCCGTCGCCGACGCGCAGGTAGATCGCGCGCGTGCCGGGATTCAAGTTGGCGGTGAACGCGGCCGCGGCCGGCGCGAATCCGGCCAGCGCGAACCCGGCCAACGCTGCGGCGAGCGGAACGGCGGCGCACAGGCCCAGGGCCTGGCCGCGCATGCGTGCGGTCATGACGGATCTCCGGGGAAGGCGCCGCCGCGGTGGTGACGGCGCCGAAGCCCCGCGCTGGCGACGCCGGCGCGGGACGCATCGCATCGCGCTTACGGCATCGACGCGGTGTAGGTGACGCGGCTGTTGTTGGCGTTGACGCCGCCGTAGGTGCCCGGCGCGACCACCGCGCCGTTGAGGTAGGCGTAGGTCCAGCGCGCGTCGAGGTTGACCACCTTGCTGCCGGCGACCGGCGCGACGTTCGTGCTGGTGACGGCGCCGTCGGCCAGGGCCGGGGCGGTCAGCGCGGTGGCGGTGGTGTTGACCGCGGTGGTGGTCTGGATCTGGCTGTAGGAAATGCTGTCGCCCGAGCCGTTGCCGAGCGCGCCGACCGTCGAGGACGACAGGGCGATGGTGCCGTTGTTGCCGACCAGCTTGGCGGTGACCGCGCCGTTGCCGAGGTCGCCGGAGGCGGCGGTGGCCGCGACCGGGGCGCCGTTGCCGACGTTGGCGGCCGGCACGGTGAAGGAGATCTGGTTGATCGTGGCCGTGTTGGTGTAGTCCGCACCGGCGCCGACGCGCAGGAACAGGATCTTCGGCACGGTGATCTGGAAGTCGAGGCGGGCGGTGGCGGTGATCGGCGAGGCGGTGCCGGTCGTGTACTGCGACTCGGCCTGGGCGAGCAGCGGCAGGCCGGCCAGCAACGCGGCGGCCAGGAGAGCGGTCGGAAGCTTGCGCATGGAAGGTGTCCGAAGGGAGTCGGCGCCGGGGGATCCGGCGCTCCGGCCAGATCACGCACAATCCGTGCCACAACGTGATTTATGTCGCAGATTGGTTTGTTAGCGCGACGTGATTAATCGGGGCCAAAATGTGAGCGCGTTCATAAAACCGAGTGCTCCGCCCGGCTGGGCGGGAATCGCCCCGGTGCGTCATCCAGTGGCTGGCGAATGTGACGTAGTGCGTCCAGTTAGACGTCTTAAAAAATCCAAATAGGCACCTGACTGGTGCCCAGGCGCTCTTCCGGCCCGCCCTGCCCGCCGGCGACCCCGTCCACTGGCCGCGCCGCCGCCCGACTCACGCGATGACTTCCGGCAGGCCGTATCGATGACCGCCGGGCCTGCGATCGCGCCATCCGGAAGCCGAGCATAAGCACCGTGCTCCGCGGCCCCGCCGCCGCGCACGACCCCGATTCCCGATTCCCCATTCCCTACTCCCGTCGAGAACCCGCCATGTTCCTCAGCCATCTCCTGCAAGGCACCCCGCTGTGGGTCTACGCCATCTTCGCGGTCCTGCTGTACCTCGGCCTGCGCCGCCTGCGCACCGGCGTGCAATCGCTGGCGCGGGTGTGGGCGGTGCCGGCGGTGTTCATCGTCTGGGGATTGATCGGGCTGGCCGGGCACTCCGGCGCGCCGCTGGAGACGCTGAGCCGCTGGTTCCTCGGCGCGGCGATCGGCGGCGCGCTCGGGGTGTGGTCGCTGAACCCGGCCGCGCTGGCCTTCGACCACCAGCGCCGGCTGGTGCGCCAGCCCGGCAGCGCGCTGCCGCTGCTGCGCAACCTCGGCATCTTCGGCGCGCACTACGCGCTGCAGGTGATCGCCGCGGTCCAGCCGCAGCTGCACGCCAGCGCGCTGGGCTGGGACCTGGTGGTGTCGGGTTTCAGCGCCGGCTACTTCGCCGGCTGGGCGCTGCGCTTCCTGGCCGGGCAACGGCGCGCGCCGCAGACCGACCTGGCGCTGGCCTGAGCGTCGACGGCGGCGCCTGCGGGCGCCGCCGCTGCTTCAAGCTGCCGCTACCGTTTCTGTGGGAGGACCTTCAGGCCCGACGCTGTTCGGTCCGCTTGCGGCGATCCGAAACAACAGCGTCGGGCCTGAAGGCCCTCCCGCATCAGACTTCGGTCTGCGGCAGATACGGCCGTTCCGGCGGCAACAACGCAGCGGCTTCTTCGAGCCGGTCCGCCTGCACCAGCGCGTGCATGCGATGCGCCAGCGGCGTGATGTCCTCGATCCGCTGTATCCACTCCTCGACATAGCGCAGCACCGCCGGCCGGCCCAGGCCGATCTGGATCGAGCGATGGTCGAGCGGATGGAAATGCAGATCGCGTTCGGGATCCCACTGGATCCGTACCGGCGTGGCATCGCGATGCTGCTGCCACTGCTGCGGCGTCATCGCCGGATCGGGATGCGAGGGACAACTGTTCGCCAGCGCCCATTCGAAGCCCTCGCGGCGAAGATCGATGGCGAGGATGCGGCGCTGGTTGTCGTCTTTGCGGCCCCAGCCGGCGCGGTACATCATCCAGCGGAACGAGGGCTTGATCCAGGTCATGCGCGAGCGCGAGAACGGCGCCACGAAGCGGCCGGCGGCGAGCGCGGCGTCGGCGATTTGATCGTTGAAGGCCTGGTAGACGCGGATCGTGGCGTCGTCGTAGACGGCGCGGATCTGGCGGTAGGGAAAGCCGCTGGCGGTCTGCGCGGCGGCGGTGTGGCCCGCACCCATGTGCGGGGTGTTGCTCTGGTGTTCGTCGGTCATCGGCGGCGAGTGTAGCGCGCGGCGTTGGAATCCGACGGCTGCGCCGCCCGGTGCGGACGGGCGGCGCGGGGCGGCGATGGTTGCGTCGTGGGCGATGTGTCGCGGTCGCGGCTTGCGCCGCTCCTACAGGGAAATACCGATCAGACGTCGGCGTCGGTCGGCCAGCCTTCGCCGGTGCCGCGGGTGAACACCGCGTCGCTCGCCAGCACCTCGCCGGCCGGGACCGATTCGTGCTGGCGCAGGCGCTGGTAGATCGGGGTGAAGTCCGGCTCGGTCGCGCGCATCAGCTGTTCGAAGCTGTCGATGACGAAGTAGGTCTTCTGGAAGGTGTCGATGCGGTAGCGCGTGCGCATGACCCGCTCCAGGTCGAAGCCGATCCGGTTCGGCGCGGCCGATTCCAGGCTGTAGATCGATTCGCTCTTCGACGAGACGATGCCGCTGCCATAGATGCGCAGGCCGTCGGCCTGCTGGATCAGGCCGAATTCGACTGTGTACCAGTACAGCCGGGTCAGGTGCACCAGCGCGTCGGGATCGATCCCGTGCGCCTTGACCCCGCCGAGGCCGTAGGCCTGCATGTAGTCGGCGAACACCGGGTTCATCAGCAAAGGCACGTGGCCGAACAGGTCGTGGAACAGGTCCGGCTCGGACAGATAGTCGATCTGCTCGGGCTTGCGGATCCACCAGGTCACCGGGAAACGGCGGTTGGCCAGGTGGTCGAAGAAGGTCAGTTCCGGCAGCAGCCCTTCGACCCCGATCAGCTCCCAACCGGTGTGCGCGCGCAGGGTGCGGTTGAGGTCGGCGAACTTGGGGATGCGGTCGGGCGTCATGTTCATCGCGCGCTGGGCGCTCAGGAACTCGTCGCTGGCGCGGCCGACCAGCACCTTCTGCTGGCGTTCGAACAACTGCGCCCACACCGCGTGGTCCTCGCCCGAATACGCGCTCCACGGCTGCTCGACCACGGCGGTGGTGTACACCGGCACATAGCCCTTGTCGGTGAGTTGGTGTTCGACGCGCTGCGGGGTGGTGTTCATACCGGCTCGCTCCAGGCCCCGGATCGGGCCATTGAGACGACTTTATCCGTGTTGCGGCGCAATAGGCTTGCGTTGTTGCGCTTGTAACCGGGTTCGGCGCAACATCCTTGCGTATATCGCCCAAAGGGCGCCGAAAGTGACCACGAGCATGAGCACGATCGAACTCGACCGCACCGACATCGTCCTGCTGGCCGAACTGCAGCGCGACGGCCGCCTGACCAACGCCGAACTGGCCGAGCGCGTGCACCTGTCGGCCTCGGCCTGCCTGCGCCGGGTGCAGCGGCTGGAGCGCGAAGGGGTGATCCGCGGGTATCGCGCCGAGGTCGACGCGGCGCGGCTCGGGCTGGGCCTGCAGGCATTCGTGCGGGTGCGCCTGGGCCGCCACGACAGCGAGGCGGTCGCCGCCTTCGCCGAGTTCGTCGGCGCCTGGGACGAGGTGGTGGCCTGCTATGCGCTGACCGGCGACATGGACTATCTGCTGCAGATCGTCGTACGCGACCTGGAGCACCTCTCGCGCTTCCTGCTCGACCGCCTGCTGAACCAGGCCGGCGGCGCGGACATCAATTCGAGTCTGGTGCTGCGCACGGTCAAGGAGTTCAAGGCGCTGCCGTTGCCGGCGAAGTGAACACCGCCGCGGTCGCCTCCTGTAGGAGCGACGCAAGTCGCGACCGCGGGGTTGCACGCTCGCGTCGCAAGCGCGATGTCGCGGTCGCGGCTTGCGCCGCTCCTACAGGGAGATACGCAGCCGCGTCGCGATCAGGGCAAAAAACAAACGGGTTCCGGCTTTCACCGGAACCCGTTCGCTTGTGGCGCCTATGCGAACCGCCTGATCAAGCCGCAGCCGCGGGCTCCGCCGGCGCATCCGGATCGCGCTCTTCCGTCTTCTCCGGCACCGTCTCCTGCGGCGCCATCTCTTTCGGCGCCGACTGCGCCGGCGACCCGAGCAGATCGATGCGCCGCTCGCTGCCGTCGACCGCGATCTCGATCAGCCGATAGGTCCAGCGATCGGCCTCGCGCTCGCCCTTCACGTACAGGCGGCCGCTGCCCTTGGGGCCCTTGATCGGCACCGACAGGTCGGCCGAGCCGCTGTCGTTGTGGGTCGTCAACGAGCCCTGGAAACCCATGCCGGTTTCCAGCGGCTCCCCGAACGCGGCCTGCACCTCGGGATTAGCCTTGGCCAGCGCCAGCGCCAGCGCCAGCGCATGGCGCACCGGCTCGCTGCCGCTCATGAGCCCCGACACGCCCTTGACGCCGAGCCCGATCAGCCCCGCCAGCACCAGCGCGAACAACAGCAGCACGGTCAGGCAGCCGGTTGGCACCAGCCATTTCCAATTGCGGCCGAACCAGCCGGGATTGGGGCGATCGTTCATTGCGGACTCCATTCGCGTTACAGCGGGAAGCGCTAGTGTGGACCGCCGATGCGCCCGACACCAAACGCGAGGCCTCGCGCGCGCACGGCGGGGCCGCGCACGACGGTGTTCGGCTGCGGGCCGGCTCAGCCCTGCCCGATCGAGGCCAGCGCCGCCGCACGCGCATGCAGCGCCGCGGTATCGAACAGCGGGATGTCGACATCGCCGTCGCCGATCAGCAGGCCGATCTCGGTGCAGCCCAGGATCACGCCCTGCGCGCCGCGCGCGACCAACCCGGCGATGATGCCGCGATACGCCTGCCGCGATTCTTCGCGGATCGCGCCCAGGCACAGTTCGTCGTAGATGATCCGATGCACCGCTTCGCGCCCGGCCTCGTCCGGCACCAGCACCTCCAGCCCGTGCCGCTGCTGCAGGCGCTGGCGGTAGAAGTCCTGCTCCATGGTGAAGCGCGTGCCGAGCAGGCCGATCCGGTGCAGGCCGGCGGCGCGGATCGCCGCGCCGGTGGGGTCGGCGATGTGCAGCAGCGGCAATTGCGCGGCCTGCTCCACCGCATCGGCGACCTTGTGCATGGTGTTGGTGCAGATCACCAGCAACTGCGCGCCGCCGTCGCGCAGCGCGCACGCGGCGCGGCCGAGCGCGGCGCCGGCCGCGTCCCAGTCGCCGGCGTGCTGCATCCGTTCGATTTCGGCGAAGTCGACGCTGTACAGCAACAGCCGCGCCGAATGCAGGCCGCCGAGGCGCTCGCGCACGGTCTGGTTGATGAGGCGGTAGTACGGCAGGGTCGATTCCCAGCTCATGCCGCCGAGCAGGCCGAGAGTGCGCAGTTGGGGTTCGCTCATGGGTTCGAGTATAGGCCTTGGGCAAGCGACTTCAGTCCCGACGCTTCGATCTCATGAGTTGAGGAATCTTCGAAGTGTCGCGTTGCGGGAGGGCCTTCAGGCCCGACGCTCTCCTCTGCGCCGCCACGAATCCTCAAGGCTTCGCCGCCTTCGCGAATTTCTCCCCGAAGAAATCCCCGGCATTCCACGCCGGCTTCTTGTCGGCCCCGGCGATGGCCTCGCCGATGCGCGCATTGAGCCGCGCCAGCCGCGCCGCGTCGGCGTACTGGATCGGCTGCGAGACATCGTCGCCGGGCTGGTGGTAATCCTCGCGCAGGAACCGGCTCAGCTGGCCCTTGGCCGCTTCGCTGCCGTTCAAACCGCCGATCAGATACACCGCCGGCACGCCGTTGCGGATGAAGGCGTACTGGTCGCTGCGGATGAAGATGCTCTCTTCCGGAATCGGATCCGGCGACAGCGTCACTCCGGTCTGCGCCGCCGCGCGCTGCAGCACCGCTTGCAGGTCGGAGTGCTCAACCCCGATCGGAATCGCGTCGCTGGTCGGCGCCAGCAGCACCGGCATGTCCATGTTGACGTTGGCCACCAGCGCCGCGCCGGCAGGGCTGGGATGGCCGGCGAACCAATGCGCGCCGAGCAGGCCTTTCTCTTCGCCGGTCAACGCCACGAACAGCAGCGAGCGCTTGCGCGCCGCGTCGCTGTGCGCGAGTTGCTGCGCCGCTTCCAGCATCACCGCGACGCCGAGCGCGTTGTCGAGCGCGCCGTTGTAGATCGCATCGCCCTTGACCGGCGCGCCGATGCCGAGGTGGTCCAGGTGCGCGCTGAAGACGACGTGCTCGTTGCGCAGCGCCGGGTCGCGGCCGGGCAGGCGGGCGACCACGTTGCGCGACTGCGTCGCCTGGAGCGTGTTGCGCGCCGACAGGCTCAGCGTGCCGGGCAGGTCGTAGCCGCGCAGCGCGCCCTCGCGCGCCTGCCGGAACAGCCCGGCCGCGCTGCGGTCGCCGGCGTCGAGCACCGCCGCCGCGCGCGCGGCCGAGACCTGCGCGACCACGCGCAACTGCGGGAACGTGTCGAGCGCGCGGCCGTCGCCGCCGCGCAGGCGCATGCCGGGCTTGTCCCAGTGCTGCACGGCGCGCGCCCACGGGCTGCGCTTGTCCTCGTCGTCGGTGGCGACGATCACCGCGCCGACCGCGCCGCGCTGCGCGACCGCGTCGAGCTTCTCGCGATAGGAGCTGTAGAACGCGCGCCGGTCGTGGTCGAAGCGCTTGGGCGCGCCGTTGAAGAACACCGCGATCTTGCCGCGCAGGTCGATGCCGGCGAAGTCGTCCTGCTCGAGCTCGGGCGCGTACACCGCCTGGCCGACGAACGCGGCCGGCGCACGCACTTGGTTCTGGCCGCCGGCGAAGTCGAGCTGCGGCAGGAACTCGTCGCGGAATTTCAGCGCCACCGTGCCGGTCGCGCGCTCGATCCGGAACTCGCCGCCGCCGTCGATGCGCTGCGCGCGCAGCAGCGGTACGCTCTGGAAATAGCTGCCGTCGTCGCCGCCGGGTTCCGCGCCGATCGCGCGCAGGCGTTGCGCTACGTACAGCGCCGCGACATCGAAGCCGCGGGTCGCGGTTTCGCGGCCTTCGAGCAGATCGTCGGCGAGGAAGCGCACGTCGGCTTCGATCCGGCGCGCCTGCGCGGCGTCGTCGTCGTCGCTGCGGGTGGTCGTCGTCGTGGTGGTGGTCGTGGTGGCGACGGGAGCCGGCGCCGCGCCGCGCTGGCAGCCGACCAGGGCGAACGCGAGGCAACCGCACAAGCTGGCGGCAAAACGGGCTGGACGGTGCATCGGACCTCCGGCGGCGCGCCCCACGCGCGCACTGCCGGCGACGCTAGCACCGGCCCGGGCGCGCCGCTACGGCCGCCGGTAACAATCCGGCCGGTACCGCTTCGACGGCGCCGGCTGCGGCTGGGCGCTTAAACCAGATAGTCCGACAACAGCACCAGCCACAGCAGCGCGCCGACCGCGAGCCAGACGTAATTGGCCACGCCGAGACAGCGGTTGGCCTCGCCGTGCGGATCGCCGCTGGCGCGGTTGGCGGCTTTCTGCAACGCCATTACGCACAGGCCGATCGGGATCAGCATGGCGATGCTCAAAAAATCGGCGAGCGGCGAACCCATGCGCGCGGCCCAGCGGTCGGATGCGATGCTGGCGATCTGCGCGATCACGAACAGCGTCGCGGTGCCGCCGGGCGACCAGTCGTAGCGCTCGCCGCGTTCGCGCAACACTTGGTCGATGCGCCGCGCCAGCGCGTGGGTGTAGAAGATCGCGAAGATCGTGCGCGGCACCGCCCACAGGGTTTCGCCGCTGTGGCGGCGGTAGCGCGCCCACTGCATGTAGAACCAGTACAGCTGGTACGCGCCGAGGGTGGCGAAGAACAGCAGGCAGAACTTGAACGGCGCGACCACATAGAAGGCGGCGCCGGTCGCGACGGGCGCGGGGTCGACCACCCGGCTGGCGGGCGGAGCGTAGAGGTTGTCGTCCATGAACGGGGCTCCTGGCGGTGCGGTCCGGCCGCGGCGGCGGCCGGACCCGGCGGATCAGTCGAAGAACAACGATACGCCGACGCCGCCTTGCCAATCCGGGCTGGCGTCGTTCAGGCCGGCGTCGAGCGAGGCGTCGAGCTGGATCTTCGGCGTGGCCATGAAGGTCAAACCGACCCCGGCCACGCCGGTGTCGGGCGCGTGCGCGGTGCGGGTCCAGCCGGCTTCGACATAGCCGCCCCAGCGCGCGCTGAAGGCGCGGCTCAGGCTCGGCGAAAAGGTCCAGGCCTCGATGCCGCCGCTGCGCTCGAGATTGAGGTACAGCGAACCCGACGTGGCGTCGTCGAAGTCGTAAGCGACGGTGGCGCCGAGCGCGTAACGGTCGCGGCCGTCGCTGAAGTCGCGCGCGCCGGTGGCGACGGTCGCGCTGCCGAGCAGCGCCCAGCTGAACTTGTCGTGGCTCGACGGCAGCGCCAGCTTGAGCGCCAGCGAGGTGTCGCCGCCGCCGTGCGCCTGGCGGCGCGCGCCGTTGCCGCTTTCGCGCAGGTAGTTGTACGGCGAGGTCGCGATCTGCACTTCCAGCGTGTCGGTCAGGCCCAGGCGCAGATTGGTGTTGGCGTTGTACTGGGTGCTGCGTACGCCGTCGCTGCGGTCGCGTTCGAAATCCGGCAGCCCCTGTTCCCAGGCGAAGCCGCCGCGCGGCAGGGTGCCGGTGGAAAACGCGATGCCGGGACGGTCGAACGACGGCGGGTCGGCCGCGCCGTCGGCGTAGGCCGGCGCAGCCAGCGCCAACGCAGCCAGCGCGGCGCCGCGCGCGAGGGCGCGCCGCTGCGGGCTCAAGGCGCGACCCACTTGCCGCGCTGCGCCTGGCAGGCGTTGCGCACCATCGTCAGTTCTTCGGCCGAACGCTTGTAGTAATAGATCCGCGCCGGCGCGCCCATCGGCCCTTCGCACACGCCGCTGGCGCCGGCCGGACAGGCCGCGACCACGCGCGCATCGGCGTGGCCGCCGACTTCCGCCAGCCCCGGCACCTTGCCGTTGCACTGCTGCTTGAGCTGATCGTCGGGGACGTTCTGGTCGGTCTCGGTGCACTCGTTGATGAGCATGCCGCCGACCTGGCCCTGGATATGGCAGGCGCTCTTGGCCTGCGTCAGGGTCGGCAGCGCGGCGATCGCCAGCGCGGCGAGAACAAGGCAAAGACGTTGCATGGCGGGCTCCGGTCGCAAGGGGAGACCACGACGACGGGACGGCCGGCGGCCGCGGTCCCGGTCCGTGGACGCGGCGCCAATGTAACGCGCGCCGGACGCGGCCGGAATGACGCAGCGTCCGAAAACCGCCGCGCCGGGTTCAGTCCTGCGCCGGCTTGGGCTTGGCGTACCACAGCGCGTTGACGATGATCCAGCGCTCGCCGAACTTGCCGAGGTGGAAGAAATCCACGAACCACGGCGTTTCCGCGCGCGCGACCGCGATGTTGCCGGCCACGTCGAGCGCGGTGCAGCTGCGGCTCCATTGCGCCTTGGGCGTTTTCAGCGCGCCCTGGCGGGTCAGCTCGACCAGTTCCTCCTTGCTCATCCGGCGCAGGCCGAGCTTCTCGTCGGCGGTCTCGCCGAGCACGCGGCGCTTGGCCAGGTCCGGATGCAGCGCGCGGGCGACGCGCGCGGGATCGCCTTCGAGCTGGCCGTCGACGTAGTCGAAGCACGTCGCTTCGATGGCGGTGCGGGTGGCCGGGTCGATCGGCGCGGCGTCGTTGGCGAAAGCGGCAGGCGCAGCGGTCAGGGCGGAGGCGAGGGCGAGTGCGTGCAACGGGCGAGGTGCGGTCATGCAGATGGGCCGGATCGTGACGGGATGCGGCCGAGGGTGCAGGCCCGCGACGGTGCGCGCAAATGCCATTCGTTGCGTTGCTGCGATGGGCGTTCGCGGCGGCGGCAGGTTCGCGGTCGCAGCTCGCGCAGCTCCTACAGCGGCTACCTGTAGGAGCTGCGCGAGCTGCGACCGCGAAAACGCAACAACGACGAATCCCGACGCCCAGCGGTTCGCTGCCGCTCTCACTCCACCGGCGGCTCGCGCGGCGGAAACCGCAACACCACCCCGGCCTGCACATCGCGCGGCTCCGGCCGGTTCCACAGCACCGGCACGTTGCGCGGACTCGGCGGTTCCAGTTCGTCGTTGGCCGGCACCAGTTCGGCGTCTTCCTCGTCCTCCCAGCTGTAGCGCTTGCGCGGCGGCAGCGGGTCGCGCAGGCGGAAGGCGAACGCGGAGGCCACACCGGCGACGGCGCCGCCGAGGTGGGCCTGCCAGGACACGCCGGCTTCGCGCGGCAGCACGGTCAGCAGCATGCCGCCGTACAGCAGGAACGCGATCATCGCCGCGGCGATCGACGGGCGGTCGCGGCGCAGCAGGCCCAGGGTCATGACCAGGAACATGAAGCCATGAGTCAGGCCGCTGGCGCCCAGATGGTGGCTCCCGGCCTCGCCGAGCAGCCACGCGCCGAGTCCCGACCCCAGCCAGATCACCGGCAGCGCCCGCACGGTCGCCTTCGGATAGACCGCGCCGGCGAGGGTGCCGAGCAGCAGCAGCGAGGTCGCGTTGGCGGCCAGGTGCTCGATCGAACCGTGCAGCAAAGGCGCGGTCAGGATCCCCAGCAACCCCTCGGCCGACCACGGCTGGACCGTGAACGGGCGCAGGTCGAAGCCGCTCTGGGCGGCGAACACCGCCGCCAGCACCAGCACGAAGGCCAGGCTGGCGTTGAGGGCCCGGGTCAGGCGCGTGCGGTCGGCCTTGCGCTGCGCCGGGGTGTCGGGGATGGGGGCGTCGGTGGGCAGTTGCATACGAACCAGATTGGCACCCGGCCGCGGCAAAACAAGCCGGCCGGCCTGGGCTTCTTTGTCCCGCAGGCGGGATTGGGCCCGGGTTCGCAGTCCGGGTCCGGGCGCGCGGCCCGGTAGAATGGCGCGATGACTACCGAACTCCCCACCGTACGCCTCAAGAACGCCTGGAAATCCACCCACCCCTGGATTTTCCAGCGCCTGGTCGACAAGCCGGCCCAGCGCCCCAAGCCCGGCGCCATCGTCGATGTGGTCGGCGTGGACGGGGTCTGGATCGGCCGCGGCTTCTACAACGGCCATTCGCGCATCGCCCTGCGCATGCTCGAGACCGACCCCGACGTGGCGGTCGACGCCGACTGGTTCGCGCGCAAGATCGCCGCGGCGGTGTCGCTGCGCCGCGACGTGCTGAAGCTCGACGAGATCAGCGACGCCTGGCGCGTGGTCCACAGCGAGGGCGACGGCATCAGCGGCCTGGTCGTGGACCGCTACGGCGATCTGCTCGTGGTCGAGTACTTCAGCGCCGGCGCGTTCCGCCACCGCGAGTGGATCTACGACGCGCTGCGCGCGCAGTTCCCCGGCTGCCGCTTCTACGCCTTCGCCGACGAGCACGTGCAGAAGCAGGAAAGCTTCGATTTCCGCGGCACCGAAGCGGTGCCGCCGGCGACCATCACCGAGTACGGCATCAGGTTCCGCGCCGACCCGGCCGGCGCGCACAAGACCGGCTTCTTCGCCGACCAGCGCGAGAACCGCGAATGGCTGTCGCAGCAGGTCGCCGGCAAGCGCGTGCTCGACCTGTGCTGCAACACCGGCGGGTTCGGCGTCTACGCCAAGGCGCGCGGCGCCGAGGAAGTGATCGGCGTGGACATCGACGCGGACGTCATCAACATCGCCAAGGCCAACGCCAAGCTCAACGGCGCCCACGTCAAATTCGTCCAGGCCGACATCTTTCCGTATCTGCGCGACATGGGCAACGCGGGCGAACGCTTCGACGTGGTCATCCTCGACCCGGCCAAGATGACCCGCGACCGCGAGCAGGTCATTCCGGCGCTGAAGAAATACCTCGACATGAACAAGCTGGCGCTCAGCGTGGTCAAGCCCGGCGGTTTGTTCGCGACGTTCTCGTGCACCGGCCTGGTCAGCGAGGACCAGTTCCTCGACATGCTGCGCCGCGCCGCGTTCTACGCCGGCCGCACCGTGCAGGTGCTGCGCGTGGCCGGCGCCGGCGCCGACCACCCGTGGCTGGCGCAGGTGCCGGAGTCGCGTTATCTGAAGGCGGTGTTCTGCCGCGTGCTGGACTGAGCGACAGCGCCGCGCTTATTCGGGCGGCGCGCGGAAATCGCGCAGGTGGCGCGGGTGCCACTGGATCGGGCGGTAGGCGACTTCGTTCGCGAACGCGTCGAGGAAACCGATCTCGCCGATGCGTTCGCGCTCGGCCGGCGCCAGTTCGACGGTCAGCTCGTACATCGCCACCGTCCCGCACAGCACCGACAGGAAGCGGCGCTCGCCGGCGCCGTACAGGGTCCAGGACCAGTCGCGCTGGCTGAGCTTGCGCAGCTCGGCCGGCGCCGGGCTCGGCGCGGCCGCCGTCAATCGCGCCACCACAGGATCGCCGGCGGGTCGTCCGGGCGCGCCTGTTCGAGCCGCTGCAGCGCGTCCACGTCGAGCCCCGGCAGGTGCGCGCTGAGCGCGCGCGCGACGTCGGCGTAGCCGGGCCAGTCGGTGCGCAGTTCCAGGCGCTCGCCGCTGGCGGTGCCGAGTTCGACGTAGATCAGCCGGCGCTCGGCCGCGTCGATGGCGTAGCCGTCGATGCCGTCGATATCGCGCCAGCGGATGCCGTGCACGCGGCCGGCGCCGTCGTCGCGCCAGACGCCGCGCGGGTCGGCGTACAGTCGTGGGTCTCGCGGGTCCATGGGCGGGCCTTGTGTGCATGGGACGGGCCTGCGCCGCCCGACGGCTGCGGCCAAGATTGGCACAGCCGCGGCCGTCAGTGCCGTTCCGTATGGAACACGGAACCCGCAGCTTGCGCGCGATTTGTGACCGCCAACGCAGTTGCAGCACCGCCCCGCCCGACCGCCGCCGGTCTCAGGGCGTGAGACTCACCCGTTTAGACTGGCCCTTAGACTAGGCACGCCGCTCGTGCCTGCACGCCCCGCCGCCGCGCGGGGCCCCGGGCACGGACGGCCCGCCTGCCGCGCGGCAACGCGCCCGCCTGTTCCCGTTTTCGCCCCCGAGTCCCGGATGTCCCCAGCTTTCGTCGTCGCCGCCGTTCTCGCCGCCGCCGCGGCCTCCGCCGCGCTGGCTTGGCTGCTGGCCCGCGCCGGCGCCGCGCGCGCGCACGACGCCGCGCGCGCTGAGCTCGGCGCCCAGCTCGCCGCCGCCCACACCGAGCGCGCCCAGCTCGCCGAGCGCTGCGCGCGCATTCCCGAACTGCAGGCGCGGCTCGACGAGCTGGACGCGCAGCGCAACCAGCTGCAGCGCGACAGCGGCCTGCTGCGCGAAGCCATCGGCCGCAGCGGCGCCGAGCTCGACAAGGAGCAGCAGGCCCTGCAGCGCCTGCGCCTGGAGTTCGAACAGCTCGAACGCGAGCGCGACGCGCTCGCCGGCGAACTCAACCAGCGCAAGGTCGAACTCGGCCGCATGGCCACCCAGCTCGAGGCCGAGCGCGGCCAGGCGAACGAGAAGATCGCCCAGCTGCGCGAGGTGCGCGACGAACTCAGCGCGCAGTTCCGCAACCTCGCCAACGAGATCCTGGAAGAGAAGAGCCGCCGCTTCACCGAGCAGAACCGCAGCCACCTGGGCCAGCTGCTCGACCCGTTGCAGCAGAAGCTGGCCGAGTTCCAGACCCGGGTCGAAACCGTCTACGACAACGAAACCCGCGACCGCACCGCGCTCGGCGAACAGGTGCGCCAGCTGATGGCGCTGAACCAGTCGCTCAGCGAAGACGCCAAGAACCTCACCACCGCGCTCAAGGGCTCCAACAAGGCCCAGGGCGCCTGGGGCGAACTGGTGCTGGAACGGGTGCTGGAGTCGGCCGGCCTGCGCAAGGGCGAGGAGTACGACGTGCAGGAAAGCCACGGCACCGAGGACGGCGAGCGCCGCCCCGACGTGACCCTGCACCTGCCCGAAGACCGGCACATGATCGTCGACGCGAAGATGTCGCTGGTCGCCTACGAACAGTTCGTCAGCGCCGAAGACGAGGACACCCGCGCGCGTGCGCTCAAGCGCCACATCGAATCGATGCGCCAGCACATGCGCGGCCTGTCGGAGAAGCGCTACCAGGAGCTGTACGGCCTGCGTTCGCTCGACTTCGTGCTGATGTTCGTGCCGATCGAACCGGCGTTCATGCTCGCCGTCGCCAACGACCGCGGCTTGTTCATGGAAGGCTGGGACCGCAACGTGCTGATGGTGAGCCCGTCGACGCTGCTGTTCGTACTGCGCACGGTCAAGCACCTGTGGCGGCAGGAAGCGCAGAGCCGCAACGCGCAGGAGATCGCCAAGCGCGGCGCGCTGTTGTACGACCGCCTGAGCGCGTTCGTCGCCGACCTGGAAAAAGTTGGCGAACGTCTGGGCCAGGCGCGCGACAGCTTCGACGCCGCGCGCGACAAGCTCAGCCGCAACAAGGGCAGCGTGATCCGTCAGGCGGAGATGCTGCGCGATCTCGGGGTCAAGCCGAACAAGGCGTTGCCGGCGAAGCTGCTGGAGTTGTCGGCCGACGATGCGCCGGCCACGGACGAGCCGACGCTCGATGCGCTCAATCCGGACGAGGCGCGACCGATCGAAGGCGCCGCCGGCCTGTTGGATTCGGACGCCGACGACAACCCGGAGCGTTGAGCCTTCGTTTCGGCTATCGGCTCATCGTGCGGAACACTGCCGGCCCTGGGATACAAAGCCCTTGGTCTGGCCGATCGAATCGCTGAAGCGGATCGAGTCCTGCATGATCGGCAGCGAAACCAAGCCCAGCAGCAAGGCCAGCGGCGCCAGCCAACGCAGGTCCTGGCGGGTTGGGGCAAAGGACAGCCAGCGCGGCGCCGACAACAACGCGACGGCTACGGCCTGAATCGCGCAGCCCAACGCGAACGCGGACCAATTCACGGCGGGGCTGGCCGCGCATCGCGATTGGAAGAACCCGACGTCCAGCGCGATCAAGGCCGCGGTCAAAACGACAGGCCCCGCCTTGAAGACGGGGCCTGAGATTTTTTCAGCGACGGGGACCTGCATAAGAGCGGCCGGGGATTCGCCCGGCCTCAGCGCACGCCAGCGCCGTCGGTCGGCATCACCGGCATCGCGTTCGCCGGCACGCTCGGGTTGCTGTCGTCCTGCAGATAATCCGGCAGCTGGGTGTCGCCGTTCTTCTCCATGCGGTCGCCGAAGATCTGGTAATCGCGGCGCTGCATCCACGAATCGCGCACCAGCGCGTACTCGTCCTCGGCGCCTTCGCGCAGGTTGTCCAGCGGCAGCAGCTGGGCGCGGATGTCGACCAGCTGCAGGCCCTGCAGGCCGATGCGGATGCGGTCGCGCTCGATCCGGCGCAGCGGGCTCAGCGGGGCGTCGCCGACCGCGCCGAAGGCGTCGCGCACGGTGCGCGGGCCGAAGAACGGCAGTTCCAGGTAGCGCGAACGCTTCCAGCCCCATACGCCCAAGGTCTGGCCGAAGTCCTCGCTGCGGTTCGGCAGCTTGGCCGCGGTCGCCGGGTCGAAGAGGCCGCCGATGCCGAGCGTGGTGTTCAGCGCGAACCGGCCCAGCGACTGCGCGGCCTGCTTGGGCTTGCCCTGCAGCAGCGCGTTGACCATCGACACCGGCTGGCCGAGGTTGTTGAAGAAATTGCTGACGCCCAGCCGCACCGGCCGCGGCACCACCTTGGTGTAGGCGCGCGCCAGCGGCTTGGCCACGCCGCGGTCGACCGCGTTGTTGAAGCGGTGCATCTTGCGGTTGTACTTCTCCCACGGGTCGTAGCCGCCGGGCACGTTGGCCGGGGCCGGCAGGGTGGGATCGGCGACCGGGTTGTAGTCCTGCTGCGGGCTGCCGTACAGCGCGTCGAAGTCGCGTTCGGCGTCGGTGCGCGGGTCGTCGCCCGCAGCGGCGGCCGGCGGCGGCGTGGCGGTCGCGGCCGGGTCGACCTGGGCGACGGCGTAATCCAGCGACGGCGCTTCGTGCGGCGTGGCCTGGGCGGCGTCGGCGCTGGCGGCGTCGTTCGCGGCGGCGTCGGCCGAAGCCAGCGCGCGCGCCGAATCGGTCTGCACCGGGGCGTTGGCGTCGACCGCGCTGTCCGCGCTCGCCTGCGCTGCCGCAGCCAGCGCGGCCGAATCGATGATCAGGCCGGCGCTGTCGCCCGGCAGGACCGGCGCGGCGTCTTGCGCCAGGGCCGGAGCGGTGTGCGCGGCCAGGGCCAGGGCCAGCGCGAGAGGGAGTGCGTGGGGGCGCATGGTTGCAGTCTAGTCTTCCGGGACAGCGGTGGGGGCGGCCAGGCCACGTCCGTGGGCGTCGGCGACCGCAACGAGGGGGAATGTGCGACAGCGGTACGGCGGTGCGGTCCTCAGCGGCCGAAGCCGAGCGATTCGTCGAGGCGGTAGGCCGCGCGCAGCTCGGCCAGACCGGCCGGCTCGCCGACCACCGCCACGCCGGGCGCCTGTGCGGCCAGTTCGGCCAACAGCGCCAGGCCGGCGCTGTCGACCGAGGCCACGCCGGTCAGGTCGAAGCGGCGCGCGCCGGCCGCCAGCGGCCGCGCCTGCGGCCACAACGCGGCCGCCGCGGCGCGGTCGAGCGCGCCGGCGAACGCCAGCGTCTCGCCGTCGCGCCGCACGCTGGCCGCGGTGCCGGCTGCGCTCACTTGTTGCCGCTCGCCTGCGCCTGCAGCTTGCCGGCCTTGATGTCGGCGGCGACCTGGGCGATCGACTTCTGGCTCAGCGGCGTGTCGAACTGGTTGCGGAAGGTCTGCACGAAGCTGACGCCTTCGACCATCACGTCGAACACCTTCCACTGGTTGCCGGTCTTGCGCAGCAGGTAGTCCACCGGCACCGGCTCGCCGCCCTGGCGCAGGAACTCGCTCGACACCTTGACGATGGCGCCGTTGCGCAGCGGGGTTTCCGACTTGATCCGCACCTGCAGGCGGGTGTTGAAGTCGAGCAGGGCCGAGCCGTAGCGCTGCATCAGGCTGCTGGTCAGCGCATCGGCGAAGTTGGCCACGTCGGCATCGGCGGCGCCGCGGCCGTGGGTGCCCAGCACCAGCCGCGCGGCGTAGTCGCGGTCGAACAGCTGGTTGAACTCGGTGGTCACGAACTGGCTCAGCGCGGCGCGGTTCTTGCTGAACTCGGCGCGGCGCGATTCCAGGGTCGACAGGATGCGGGTGGTGTTGCTCAGCACCATCGCACTCGGCGTGCCGGCGGCCGGCGCGGTGCCCGGCGCGGCGGTGGCCTGGGCCAGGGCCAGGGACGGAACGCCGGCGAGCAGGGCGCAGGCGAGGAGGGAGGCGGTCAGGATGCGCTTCATGGCTTGCTCTCGCTGGAGGGGGCGGTGGGTTCGCCCTTGAGGTAATCGGGGGTGCCGGCATCGGCGGGCTTGGCGGCTTCGGCGCCGTTGGCGTTGTTGCCGCCGCCGGCCGCGCCGCCGCTGAACATGTACTTGCCGACCAGTTGGATCAGGTCGATCGCCGGCTGGGTCAGGTAGATCTCGTCGCCCGGCTTGAGGTCGTCCGGGTCGCCGCCCGGGGTCAGGCCGATATAGCTTTCGCCGAGCAGGCCGCTGGTGAAGATGCCGGCCGAGGTGTCGGCCGAGAGCTTGTTGTAGCGCTTGTCGATGGCCAGGGTGACCACCGAGGCGTAGCTCTTGGGATCCAGCGAAATATCGGCGACCTGGCCGACGTTGACGCCGCCGATCTTCACCGGCGCGTTCGGACGCAGCGCGCCGATGCTGGTGAACTTGGCGGTGACCTCGTAATTGTCGCGGCCGAAGCCGAACTTGCCGTTGGTAGAGGCGATCGCCAACACCAGCAGCGAGGCCAGGGCGAGCAGCAGGAACGCGCCGACGGCGAATTCGATGCGGGGACTGCGGACGGACATGGGCACCACCTTGGGGATAAAGCCCGCGCGGTTCAACGCGGCTGGGGAAACGGTTTGTCTGCGTAGGACTACAACGAAATTCGGAAAGCCCCTCTCCCGCTGGCGGGAGAGGGGTTGGGGTGAGGGGCGCGCGCAGCGCGCAGCTCCGGTCACCTCGTTCGCCCTCATCCGCCCTGCGGGCGCCTTCTCCCACAAGCGGGAGAAGGGGACATCGTTACTTGAACAGGAACGCCGACATCACGAAATTGAACATCAGCACCAGCAGCGACGCGTTGACCACCGCCCGCGTCGTCGCCACCGAGGTGCCCTCGATGGTCGGCTCGGCGTGGTAGCCCACGTACGCCGCCACCAGCGCCGCGGTGCCGCCGAACACGGCCGACTTCACGAACGCCATGAGGAAATCGTCGAAGAAGTCCACGCTGTCCTTGAGCACCTGCCAGAAGATCCCGGGCTCCAGGCCGATCACGTGCACCGATTCGAAGTAGCTCGCGCTGATCGCCAGGCTGCAGAAGAAGCCGGTCAGCAACGGCACGCACAGCACCGCCGCCCAGAACCGCGGCGCCACTGCCTTGCCGACCGGGTCGATCGCCATCAGGCCGAGCGCGGTGATCTGGTCGGTCGCGCGCATCAGCCCCAGTTCGGCGGCGATCGAGCTGCCGGCGCGGCCGATGAACAGCAGCGCGGTCAGCACCGGGCCGAGCTCGCGGTACAGGCCCAGGCCGAGCATCGCGCTGACTTGGTTGGCCGCGCCGTAGGTGTCGAGCGCGCGGTAGCCCAGCAGGGTCACCGACAAACCGACGAACGCGCCGCCAACAGCGATGATCGGCAGCGAACGCGCGCCGATCTTGTAGATTTCACGCACCAGCTCGCGGAAAAAATCCGCCGTCGGCCTGGACGCGCGCAGCACCGACAACGAGAACAGGCCGGCGCGGCCCAGCGAGCGGACGGTTTCGAACAACGCCATTACGCGGCCTCCGAGTTGCGCGGTGCGGCGTCGAAGCCGATCGGGCCGTCGGGCTCGCCGCGCAGGAACTGGCGCACCAAGGGGTCGTCGCTGTGCTCCAGCTCGGCCGGGGTGCCGGAGAAGACGATGCCGCCGTTGGCGATGACGATGGCGTGGTCGGCCACCGGCAGGGTTTCGTGGACGTGGTGGGTCACCACGATGCTGGTCAGGCCGAGGGTGTCGTTGAGCCGGCGCACCAGACTCATGACCACGCCCGAGGCGATCGGGTCGAGCCCGGTCAGCGGTTCGTCGTAGATCATCAGCGGCGGGTCCAGCGCCAGCGCGCGCGCCAGCGCCACGCGCCGGGCCATGCCGCCGGAGAGTTCGCGCGGGTAGGCGTCGGCGGCCGCGCGCAGGCCGACCGCGTGCAGCTTCATCAGCACCAGCCGGCGGATGAGCGGGTTCGGCAGCTGGGTATGCGCGCGCAGCGGCAGGGCCACGTTCTCGGCCGCGGTCAGGTCGGTCAGCAGGCCGTTGCCTTGCAGCAGCACGCCGATGCCCTTGCGCAGTTCCAGCAACTGGCGCTGGTTCTGCGGCACCGGCTGGCCGAACACTTCGACCGTGCCCGAGGCCGGCGCCAGTTCGCCGGTCAGCGCCGACAGCAGGGTCGACTTGCCGCTGCCGGACGGACCGAGCACGGCGACGATGCTGCCGCGCGGCACGCTCAGGTTGATGCCGCGCAGCACGCTGCGGCCGCCGCGATCCAGGCGCAGGTCGGTCAGGCGGACGATGGGCGTCGAAGTCGTCGTCATGCGGGGGCGGCTACCGGTGAGAGCGATGCGGTGCAGGGCGGAGCGGTACCGAAGCGGGCGCTGTCCAGACACGGGAAGCGGGCCGCCAGAAAACGGCGCAGCTTGGCCCAGCCCGCCTGAACGGGGATGGAGCGCAGGCCATTGTCGCAGCTTAGCCGTCCGCGGGTCTCGCCGCTGTCGCGCAGGGCCGAACGGATCGTCCGATCCGCCGGGTTCTGCCCTGCGCCCGACGCGGTGCGCAAGCTCGTGTCGCCGCGCCGCCGCGCCCTGTCCGGCGCCGACAGCGCATTGCAGCCGGCCCGGATTAAAACCGTTTTAAGCGCCGGCGCCGCGCAAGGCCGCCGCCGTCGCGCAGCGTAAGCGCCGATCCGCTTGCGCAGGGTAACGGCGCGTAACCCGGCGCACGCTGCGGTACGTGGTGCGGCGAGCGTGCGTTCGGGCCGTTCGACCGGCTTTTGTGGGACGGGCTTCAGCCCCGACGCTTTGGGGCCGGATCGCCGCGCAGTTGGCTTTGCCATCGCCGCCTGAGCGAAAAGCATCGGGGCTGAAGCCCCTCCCACAACTGCGGACCGCGGCAAGCGACCCGCGCGCCGGGCAAACGCCCGATGCGCTGCGCGCGCGCCGCGCCGGGGTACGTAAGATGTCGCCCTATGCCCGCGCGTCCCGATTTCCGTCTCTACCATTCCAATGCGCTGGACGTGCTGGCCGGACTGCTCGCGCAGGAGCTGCGCACGCCGGCGCCCGGGCAGCCGTTGCTGGCGCCGGACACGATCCTGATCCCGCAGGTGGCGATGCGGCGCTGGTTGCAGGCGACCCTGGCGCAGGCGCACGGCATCGCCGCCAACCTGGAATTCCTGACCCCGGGCGAATTCGTCCAGCGCGCGCTCGATGCCAACGTGCCCGGCGGCGAGGACGATCTCGACGCCGCCGCGCTGCGCTGGCGGCTGTACGCGCAGCTGGCGCGGCCGGCGCAACTGCGCGAGCCGGCATTGGCGCCGCTGCGCGGCTATCTCGACGGCGACGACCCGATCAAGGCCTGGTCGTTGTCGGGCGAACTCGCCGGCCTGTTCGAGAAATACCAGGCCTGGCGCCGCGACTGGCTGCTGGCCTGGGACGCCGGTCACGAGCGCGGCGACCCGCAGGCGGCGCTGTGGCGCAAGGTCGCCGGCGGCCGCCGCTACCGCGCGCGCCGCATCGACGAGTACCTGCATCGCTTCGGCGGCGACAGCGAACGCGACGACGCGCCGCGCGGCCTGCCGCCGCGGCTGTTCGCGTTCGCTACGCTGAACATCTCGCCCGACGTGCTGCGGGTCATCGCGACCCAGGCCCGCGCCGGCAGCCTGCATTTCTATCTGCCGACGCCGACGCGCAAGTACTGGGGCGACCTGGGCACCCTGGCCGAGCGCCTGCGCCAGGGCGAGCAGGCCGCGTTCGGCGAAGACGACAACCCGCTGCTGCAAGCCTGGGGCGCGGCCGGGCGCGATTTCATGGCGGTGCTCGGCGGCTACGAAGTGGTGCACCCGTCCGGCGAAATCGCCGCGTACGCCGATCCGGAAGAAAGCCGCTACGACGATCCCGAGCGCGACAGCCTGCTGCAACGCCTGCAACGCGACCTGCTGCACCGGCGCGCGCTGCCGGCGCAGCCGTGGCGCGCGCAGCTCGACCGCCTCGACGCCAGCGTGCAGATCCACGCCTGCCATACGCGCTTGCGCGAGGTGCAGGTGCTGCACGACCAGCTGCAAGGCCTGCTCGACCCGAACAGCGAACAGGGCCGCCGCTTCGATCCGCCGCTGCAGCCGCGCGACATCGCCGTGCTCGCGCCCGACATCGATCCGTACGCGCCGCACATCGCCGCGGTGTTCGGCGGCCTCGCCGGGCGTCCGGGTTTCATTCCGTACGCGCTGGCCGACGTCAGCCCGCTCGCCGCCGAGCCCTTGGCCGAAGTGTTCCTGCGCTTGCTGGCGTTGCCGGTGTCGCGTTTCGGCCTCAGCGAAATCCTCGACCTGCTGGCGACCCCGGCGATCGCCGAACAGGCCGGCCTCGACGGCGACGGCCTGGAGCGCCTGCGGGTGTGGCTCGGCGAAGCCGGCGCACGCTGGGGCATCGACGCCGCCCATCGCGGCCGCCACGACGCGCCCGGCGACGATGCCTACACCTGGGCGTTCGCGCTCGACCGCGTGCTGATCGGCCACGCCGCCGGCGACGGCGAGGACGGCGACGGAGCCTTGGTGGCCGGCGTCGCGCCGTACGCCGAACTCGAAGGCGCCGCGCTCGACGCGCTCGATGCGTTGATCCGCCTGTTGCGCGTGCTGGCCCGGTTCGAACGCGGCCTCGCCACCGAGCTGACCCCGGCGCAATGGTCCGAACGCCTGCTCGGCCTGCTGCGCGCGCTGCTGCCCGAACGCCCGCGCGACAGCGGCGATCAGCGCACGCTGGAACGCCTGCGCACGCTGGTGGAAGCCTTCGCCGGCGACGCCGCCGCGGCCGGCTTCGACGGCCAAGTCGCGCCGGAAGTGGTGCGCGCGCACTTCCGCGCCGCGTTGTCCGAGGCCGACACGCGCGCGCCTTTGCTGACCGGCGGGGTCAGCTTCGGCCGGATGGTGCCGATGCGCCTGATTCCGTTCCGCGCGATCTGCCTGCTCGGCATGAACGACGGCGACTACCCGCGCCGCGACCCGGCCGGCGGCCTCAACCGCCTCGCCGCCGAACTCGGCACCGGCGCGCGCCGCCGCGGCGACCGCTCGCTGCGCGACGACGACCGTTTCTTGTTCCTGCAATTGTTCGGCGCCGCGTCCGACGCGTTCTATCTGAGCTATCTGGGCGCCGACCCGCGCGACGGCAGCCAGCGCGAGCCTTCGCCGCTGGTGTCGGAACTGCTCGACGCGATCGCCCGCTACCACGCCGACCCGGCCCAGGTGCGCGCGCAGTTCGTCGTGCGCCAGCCGTTGCAGCCGTTCGCGCCGGCCGCGTTCGGCGGCGATGCCGGCGACGCGGCCGAACCGCGCCGTTTCAGTTACCGCAGCGAGTGGCGTCCGGCCGCGGAGGCTGGCGCGGGCCGGCGCGAAGACCTCGGCCCGTGGCTCGACGACCTGCTGCCGCCGCTGCAACACGAGGATGGCGACCGTCACCTGAGCTACCAAGACCTGCGCAGCTTCCTGCGCGATCCGCCGACCGCGTTCCTGCGCCAGCGCCTGGGCCTGCGCCTGCCCGAGGAAATCGAAACCGCCGAAGACGTCGAACCGCTGGTGCTGCCGGGGCGCGGTTTGTTCCGCCAGCAATTGCAGCGCGCGGTGTTCGACGATCTGCTCGCCGGCGACGGCGCGGTCGACCGCGACCGCCTGCAGGCCTCGCTGCGCGCGCGCGCCTTGCTGCCGTCGGGGCCGCTGGGGCGGCGCCAGCTCGACGCCTTGCTCGGCCAGGTGCGCCCCTATGCCGACGCGTTCGCGCGCTGGCGCGGCGGCGCGGCGCAGACGCTGCCGTTCGAACTGGAACTCGACGGGACGCGCTTGCTCGGTCGGCTCGACGAGTTGTATCCGAGCGGCCTGGCGCGATTGCGCTTCGATACCTTGCACGGGCCGGCGCAGATCGCGCACGGCCTGGACTGGCTGGTGCTGTCGGCGCTCGGCGACGCGCGCCCGCTGGCGCAGTTCGCCCAAGCCAGCGACGGCCCCGGCCCGCACCTGCGCGCCGCGTTGCCGCCGCGGCAGGCGCGCGCCGCGCTGGCGGCGCTGCTGCGTTTGCGCGACTACGGCCTGCGCATGCCGCTGCCGTTCCTGCCGCGCGCGGGGTGGCTGTGGTACGAAGCGGCAATGCAGGACAAGGACGGCTGGGGCAAGGCCGAAGCGCAATGGCACGGCGGCCCGCGCCACTGGGGCGAAGCCGGCCAGCCCGGGGTGCGCCTCGCGCTGCGCGGGCGCGATCCGTTCACCGATGCGGAACTCGGCGAACAATTCCGCGGCATCGCCAAGCTGGTGTTCGATGCGGTGGTGCTCGGCCGCGACGAGGACGCCGCATGAACGCCGGCGACGCGAGCCACGCCGACCCGTTCCTGACGCTGCCGCTCGACGGCCTGCGCCTGATCGAGGCCAGCGCCGGCACCGGCAAGACCTACACCCTGGCCACGCTGGTCGCGCGGCTGGTGATCGAACGCGGCCTCAGCGTCAGCCGCATCCTCGCGGTGACCTTCACCGACGCGGCCACCCAGGAGCTGCGCGAGCGCCTGCGCCGGCGTTTGCTGTTGGCCGCGCGCATCGCCGCCGACGATCCGGCGTTGCCGGCCGACGACGACGATGCCGAGCGCGCGCTGACCCGCCTGTTGGTGCGCGCGCAGGCCGAGGTCGAAGGCGAGGCCGCGCTGCGCGCGCGCCTGCAACGCGCCGCGCGCGAGATCGATCTGGCCGCGGTGGTCACCATCCACGGCTTCTGCGCACGCGTGCTGGCCGAGCACGCGCTCGAAACCGGCCAGCCGTTCGCCGCGCCCGAACTGATCGGCAGCGAGCGCGAACTGCACGACGAAATCGCCGTTGACCTGTGGCGCGCGTTCGGCAACGACGCCGGCGAAGCCGAACTGCTGGCGCTGCAATGGCCCGGCGGCCCGCCGTCGCTGGCCGCGGACCTGGGCGCGTTGCTGCGCACGCCGCTGCTGCTGCCGGCCGCGCCGGCCGCCGCGGACGATCCGCTGGACGAGTTGCAGCAAGCCGGCGCGGCCCTGAGCGACGCCTTCGCCGCGCATGCCGACGAGGCCTTCGCCGCGCTCGACGCGGCCATCGCCGGCAAGGTGCTCAACGGCAACAGCTACCGCGCCAACCTGCCCGGCGAGCTGCGCGCGCAGCTGCACGCGTGGTGCGCGAACGGCGATTACGCCCAGCCGCTCGACGAGCGCGCGCAAAAGCTCGCGCCCGGCGCGTTGGCGTCGAAGGCCAACAAGGGCAAGGAAGCGCTGGTGCCCGCCTCGCCGTTGTTCGACGCGGTGGCGGCTTATCTCGACACCGCGCAGCGGCGCGAGCAGTGGCTCGCGGCGCAGCGGCTCGCGTTGGCGCACCGCATCCGTGCGGCGGCGTCGCAACGGTTGGCCGAACTCAAGCGCGTGCGGCGGGTGCAGAGCTTCGACGATCTGATCGCCGATGTCGCCGCAGCGCTGGACGGCGAGCACGGCGAGGCCTTGGCGCAGCGTTTGCGCGAACAGTACGCAGTGGCCTTGGTCGACGAATTCCAGGACACCGACCCGCGCCAGTGGGCGATCTTCCGGCGCGTGTTCGGCGAGGCCGGTGCCGAAGGCGGCGCCTTGTTCCTGATCGGCGATCCTAAGCAAGCGATTTATGGCTTTCGCGGCGGCGACGTGCACACCTATCTGTCGGCGGCGGCGCAGGCCGAGCCGGCGCCGCCGCTCGATCACAATTTCCGTTCGCGGCCTTCGCTGCTGCAAGCGATCGCCGCGTTGTACGCGCAGGCCGGCGCGGCCGCGTTCGTCGATCCGCGCATCCGCTTCCGCGCGGTCGAAGCCGGCGGCGCGGTCGCCGACGACGATTTGCAGCGCGATGGCGCCGTGGCGCCGGCATTGGTGTTGCGCACGCTACCGCCGCCGGCCGACGGACGCAAGAAACCCGAGTGGAGTTCGCCCGAATCGCGCGAACTGGCCGCGCGCGCCTGCGTCGCTGCGATCCACCGCTGGCTCGCCGACGCGCGCGCCGGCCGCGCCACGATCCAGGGCCGACCGCTGCGTCCCGCCGACATCGCCGTGTTGGTGCGCAGCCACGACGAAGCCGCGCAGATCCAGCACGCGCTGACCGCCGCCGGCATCCCCGCGGTCGCCGCCGGCCGCCGCAGCCTGTTCGCGACCGAACAGGCGATGGAAGTGCTGACCCTGTTCGACGCCTTGCTGCACCCCGGCGACAGCGGCCGCCTGCGCGCGGCGCTGGCGACGGTGCTGGTCGGCCTCGACGGCGCACAGGTGGCGCGCGTCGCCGCCGAGGAAACCGAACAGGCGCGCTGGCAAGCGCAGGCGCTGCACTGGCGCGAGCGCTGGCAGCGCCACGGCCCGCTGGCGCTGCTGGCCGAGCTGTGCGCGCAGCAGGCGCCGCGGCTGTTGGCGCTGAGCGACGGCGAACGCCGCCTGACCAATCTGCTGCAACTGGCCGAGACCTTGCAGGAAGCCGACCGTCGCGCGCTGGGCCTGCACGGCCTGCGCGACTGGTTGCGCCTGCGCATCGCCGAGGCCGACGACAGCGACGAGAAACAACAGCTGCGATTGGAATCGGACGCGCACCGGGTGCAGATCCTGACCCTGCACAAGAGCAAGGGCCTGGAGTTCGGCTTGGTGTTCCTGCCGTTCGTCGCGCTGGGCCGCGAACCGCGCGCCGGCCGCTGGTGCGAGTATCCCGATCCCGAACTCGGCCGGGTCATGCAGCTGCAAAGCGAGGTGTTCGACCCGAACGCGCCGGACTGGGACGCCGCGCGCGAACGCGCCGCGCTGGAGAACCGCGCTGAAGACGCGCGCCTGCTCTACGTCGGCCTGACCCGCGCGCGCCACGCGCTGTGGATCGCGGCCGGGCCGTTGTACCAGGCGCCGCTGTCGCCGCTGCAACCGATGCTGGCCGACCTCGACGCGCTGGCGCGCGAGCCCGGCGTGGCGATCGACGCGGCACCGATCGAGCCGCCGCCCGCGCCGCTGCCGCCCGCCGCCGCCGGTGCGGTGCCGCCGGCGCGCGAAGCCGTCGCCAAGGTCGCGCGCGACTGGTGGGTGTACAGCTTCACCCAGCTGACCAACGAGGACGCCGGCTTCGACCCTGCGGCGCAGGACGAACGCGGCGCCGAAGACGAACCGCAGACCGCCGTGGACGCCGCGATCGATTCCGCGCCGGCCGCGGCGCTGCCCGGCGATGCGCGCTTCGGCGGCAGCCGCTTCGGCAACGTCGTCCACAACGCGCTCGAACGCGTCGACTTCGGCGCCTGGCGCGACTGGCGCGCAGGCGATCCGCCGCCGCCGGGACAGGCCGAGGTGTTGGCTTCGGCGATGGGCAAGGAGGGCTACACCGAAACCGAAATCGCCGACGGCGTGGAGCTGCTCGGTTCGCTGGTCGGCCGCACCCTGGTCGCGCCGCTGCCCGAGGGCGCGCGCCTGTGCGACGTGCCGGAACCCGCGCGGCGCAGCGAAATGGAATTCCACTTCGCCCTCGACGCCGCGCCGGTCGACGCGCTGCTGGCCGCGCTGCACGCGCACGGCCAGGTGCGCGAGCGTCGCGCGTTCGGTTCGCGCCGGCGCCTGGAAGGATTGATGACCGGCAAGATCGACCTGGTGTATTCGCACGACGGCCGCTATTACGTGCTCGACTACAAGACCAACCGCCTGCCGGGTTTCGACGCCGCGCAGGTCGAACGCGCGATGGTCGAAAGCGAGTACGACCTGCAATCGCTGATCTACACCGTCGCCCTGCACCGCTGGCTGCGCTTCCGCCTCGGCGAGGCCTACGACTACGCGCGCGATTTTGGCGGCGTGCGCTATCTGTTCTGCCGCGGCCTCGATGCGGCCGATCCGCAAGCCGGTCTTTACGCGGCCAAGCCGCCGCAAGCCTTGATCGAAGCGCTCGATGCGGCGTTCGCCGGAGGCGCGCGATGAGCCTGCTCGACGCCCTGTTCCGCGACGGCGCGCTGCGCACGGTCGACCACGCGCTGGCGCAGGCGCTGCGCCGGCTCGACCGCGACACGCCCGACGCGGTGCTGGCCGGTGCGGCGCTGGCCTCGCAGGCGATCGCGCGCGGCCACGCCGCGTTCGATCCGCGCAAGCCGCAGTGGCTCAGCGAGGCGGCGATCGAATGGCCCGAACCGCAGGCGTGGCTGGAGCTGCTGGCGCAGTCGCGCTGGGTCGCGACTCCCGAGGCCGACGAAGCCGCCGATGCGGCCGCGCCGTTGGTGCTCGAACGCGGCCTGCTGTATCTGCGCCGCTATCGCGAATACGAACGCCGCCTCGCCGCGGGCCTGCGCCGCTTGCAGGCGTTCGCGCCGCCGCCGGCCGACCTGGACGCGCTGGCGCCGCTGTTCGCGCAACTGTTCCCGCACGCGCGCGACGACGACCGCCAGGCTCGCGCGGCCGCACTGGCGTTGCTGCAATCGCTGTTGCTCGCCACCGGCGGCCCCGGGACCGGCAAGACCACCACCATCGCGCGCGTGCTGGTGCTGCTGATCGCGCAGGCGCGCCTGGACGGCGTCGCGCCGCCGCGCATCGCCCTGGCCGCGCCGACCGGCCGCGCCGCCGAGCGCATGGCCGAAAGCCTGCGCAGCGCGACCGAACGCTTGCGCGAGCTGCCGGACTTCGACGCCGCTTTGCTCGACGCCTTGCCGCAACAAGCCGGCACCCTGCACCGCCTGCTCGGCGTCGTGCCCGACCGTCCGCGCTTCCGCCACGACGCGCGCAATCCGCTGGCCTTCGACGTGGTCGTGGTCGACGAAGCCTCGATGGTCGACTTGCCGCTGATGTGCAAACTGGTCGAGGCCGTGCCCGACGGCGCGCGCCTGATCCTGCTCGGCGACCGCGACCAGCTGCCGTCGGTGGAAGCCGGCGACGTGCTCGCCGCGATCGTCGACGCCGCCGGCGACGACGACGGCCTGCCCGCCGCACAAGCCCGCGCGCTGCGTCCGCTGCTCGGCGAGGCCGTGCCGGTGCAGGCCGCGCCGACCCCGCTCAGCGCCAGCCGCGCGCACCTGCGCCGCGGCTACCGCCAGACCGAAGACCTGCAACTGGCGCCGCTGGCCGACGCCGTGCGCGCCGGCGACGCCGACACCGCGCTGGCCCTGCTGCGCAGCGGCGAACTGCGCGGCGTGCATTTCCACGAAGACGTGCACGACCCGCTCGCCGGCAGCGGCCGCGAGCGCCTGCTGCCGGCGTGGCGCGCGATCGGCGACAGCGACGATCCCGCGCAAGCCCTGGCCCTGGCCGCGCGCCTGCGTCTGCTGACGGCGCTGCGCGACGGCGGCCAGGGCGCCGCCCCGCTCAACGCGCGCATCGAAGAAGCGCTGGCCGGTGCCCACCGTCCCGCCTACTTCCACGGCCGCCTGCTGCTGATCACCGAAAACAGCTACCGCCACGGCCTGTTCAACGGCGACATCGGCGTCTGCCTGCGCGCGCGCGACGCCGCAGGCCGCGACGACCCCAGCGCCGGCACCGTCGCCTGGTTCGCCGGCGGCAGCCAGGGCACACGCGCCTTCCACCCGTCCGCCCTGCCCGCGCACAGCGGCGCGTTCGCGATGACCGTGCACAAGTCGCAGGGGTCGGAGTTCGAGCGGGTGTGGTTGCAGTTGCCGCGGCAGGATGCGCGGCATTTGTCGCGCGAGTTGGTCTACACCGGGCTGACCCGTGCGCGTGGCGAGGTGCATCTGGCGGCGAGCGAAGCGGTGTTGCGCGCGGCGTTGGCGCGGCATGCGGCGCGGGTGTCGGGGTTGGCTTGGCGGTTGGGGTGAGGAGGTAAGGGTCAGTCGGTCGTTTCGGACTCGTACGCGATGTATGCGCGACGATTTCTAGCGCGTCCGGATTCGCAGAGGTTGTCGCCGATCGGTTGCGCAGCGCCGTAACCCTTGGGCGGGTCTAGTCTTGTTTCAGGAATGCCGTTGGCGATGAGCCAGCGGTGTATGAACTCGGCGCGGCGCAGCGACAGCCGCATGCAATCGTCGCCACTGCACTCGTGCGTATCGGTGTGGCCGACTGCGCGCATTGGAATCTGCGCGGGCGCTTGTTTCAGAAGTTCCAAGTCGCTCTTGAGCGCCGCCTCATCGATCGGCGAAGCGAGTGTGGTGAGGGACGTGCCCTGGTCGGACGAAGGAAGCCCCGGTTTGAAGAACACGCCGATGAAGTCGGCAGGATCGCGGAACGTCATCGACGGATTTGCGTCTTCGTTCTTCGCGTTGCGGATCGGATTCGTGCAGGCGCAGAGCAATGCCACGACGCAGGTTGTCAGCACGACGGTGCGTCTGGATGAAGATTGCATAGAGGTCGAGTTGTCAGGTCAAGGTATCGCCGATCGTCCCGAATGCGGCTCAGCTTCTGCATGCGCGTCCGGGGGTAATGACAGATATGGACGATCGAGCAGCTTTTACGGCGCCAGCTTCGGCAGCTTTTCGGCCGCAGTCTGCACAATTCCGAGCTTCTTTCCGAAACGCTTGAAGAAGTCGGGTTCTTCCAAACCTATGCCGTAGCTCTTTCCGAGCTCGGACGTCATGTAGGGGGTGTCATAAGAGATAAGTCTGAAATACGTATTGCGCGGTTGCGTCAACACCACCGCATCGCCCGAGAAAATTATTTCTCGCGCTTCGTTGATTTTTCCCGCAATGATGTAGTTCTCGGATATCAAAACAGGGGGCGGACCGCAGAGTTTTGCTTTTTCTTCATGGCGGATGTCGCCTTTCAGCACTTGCCGGACTTTCATGACATATACCGCACTAGGGTCTTGCCCTCCGCAAGGTTCGAGGTTAGCGCCGACAATGAGGCCGGACACGATGGTGTCTGATTGGTCATAAACCGAGCCGAGCGGACGAGTGATCCCGTTCTCCGCGCGACTTGCGAAGGTGGAAAGAATAAGGGCAAGAAAAATAACATGCGCCTTTTTCATTGCGATTTATCCTTTTGATCGAGGCTCTGGCGTCCCCCGGCGGGATATTCAAGCAAATTTTTGGAAATAGCGGAGCATCGCTACGGAGAAGCCGCTGGTTTGCAGAGTCTCTTGCATCATCCTCATGTCGGCCGCTGCGGTTGAAGCCGATTACTGCATTGTGTCGAAGGTATGGTTCTCGATGCCCATCGGCTCCGCATACTCAACTTTTTCGGAGTTCTTCATGGGAGAACGCAATCTTCGTCAGTCCGGACTTAAGTTGATCTCGACACGGCGATTTCTGGCTCGTCCTTGCTCGGTGTCGCCCCTGTCCAACGGCATGGCGTTGCCACGACTCACGGGCCCCCTCAGGGATGCGGCGGGAACGCCGTTCGCAAGCAGCCAGTCGTAAACGAGCTGCGCTCTGTTCGCCGACAAGGACTGGCATTGTGCTGCACGGCACTCGGCAGCGTCGGTGAACCCGACGATTTCGAACGTGACTTGTGGGTGACGTCTTATCACCTCGACATCGCGTCGGAGTGATTTCAAGTAGAAGTCGGGATCCTCGAGCGCCGATTCCAGCGATTTGCCCGCAAGCGGCAAACCCGATCTGAATTGGATGGCGGCAATCTCAGGTGCGGACAGGAGCGGTGGGAGCTCAGCGTTCTGTACTGCTACGTCGCTTTCTTCAGATATTGCTCCATCGGCGTCGGTCGCCACGATTTCGATGTCGACCCGTCGCGAAACGCGGCGATCGCCCTCGGTGTACCGATGGTCGACGCCCATATACGGGCCGCGGACATCCGGCGCCAATTGCGACGCAGGAATGCCTTGTCCCACGAGCCATTCAATAACAGCTTCGGCGCGGCGTCGCGAAAGCTCCACACATTCATTCTGGACGCACTCCATATCGTCAGTTGCTCCAACGACCCTGAACTTTTCATTGGGAAGGAGTTTGATCAACTTGAAGTCATCCCGAAGCAATTGAATGGTGATCTCGGGATGTTGCATCGACCTGGAAAGGGTGTCGCCCTTCAAGGGACGACCAGTCTCGAACTGTATCGCCTTCATCTCTGGGCCCTCGGGGTACAAAGAGTCGGAGCCGTCCGAAGCCTGCGGCCGAATGCTCGCGCACGCGCACATGGCCACGCTCAGGCCGACTGTCAAGGAAATACGGAAAAGACTGCTCATGGTTGCTCGCATCCTCCTGCGGCACAGCTGGCACTCATTGATAGCTGCGCCTGGCCTCGCAGAACATTCTCGTTGATGACACCGGTGGAAGGTGTCCAGGCGTTGCCGGAGATGTCCTGCCATCCGCTGCCTTTCTGATAGATGGCTGCGGCGCGGTAGCCTTCCACTTCGCGCTTCATCCGAGTGATGTCTTCCTTTTTCGCGTAACGCGCACCGTGATCGGCTTCATGGGCGATATTTCTGGCAAGAGCGTTTTCGGTGTTTTCCTCTGCGCTGCGGCCGTTCCCTTGCCACGCTGATCGTTTCGCCTTGTTTTCGTCCAGCACCAGATTGCCCTTAACGTCGACGTATCCCGCTGCACCCGCAGGAGCGGTTCCGAATCTGATCAGGACCTTGTTCTCCGCGGCATTGTAATCGCCAATGTAGTTTCGTGCATCCTGAAGCTGGCTACGTTCTTTATCGGGAAGATTGCCGTTCTTCAATGCCGCGTCGACGCGCTTGGCGGCCGCCTGGGCCAATGCGCAACTGGCCCCTTGCCTCTCGCATGTCCATCTTCCGTCCGGATCGATAAATCTATACGGGTTGTTAGATGCATACCAGTAACGATTGAAACTCGTTCTGTTGCCCGAGTGTGCCTGGACCGGATCCACAGAAAGGAACCGGCCTGCATCCGGATCGTAATAGCGTTGTTGCATGTAGATCAGGTCGGTCGCTGAGTCGCCCACGTGACCGGTATAGCCAGGTCCGTCTGCGATTGAGCGATTGACCAAGCGCCCGTACGGCTCGTATTCGCTGCGCTCGATGACGTTTTGATTTGCGTCGGTGACCGCCACCGGCGAGCCCAATGCGTCGGTGTGGATGTACTCCACCACCGTTTGCGCCTGGGTCACGAACGTAGCGGCTGCGAGTACTGCCGCCGAGACCCACTTCAGCATCTTCCATTTCATGTGCCTGCTCCTCAGTCCATCGGTTCATTACGACGAGTCGAAGCAAGCGCCGGCGACGACCAGGCCGAGCATCCGCCGGTGCCGCACGCGCGCACGGCGTAGTTCAACGCGCAATACTGTCCCTTGGTGGAGGAGGCGACCTGAGTCGCCGCGCCTCGACCGTGCCTAAGGCGACGCCAATTGTTGCGATTCTCAGCAGTGCCAGTTTGCATTGGCGCGCCGCTTCGTCGGCAAACTATTAGGTCAAAAGTGCTTATTAGAGGGAAGCACGATTTCGCGACGCTTTTGGTTTGTTTGATGGCGTGAGTACGCCGAAATTTCGCGTATCTTTCAGTCGTTGGATAGTGAAATTTCCACCCGACGGTTTCTGGTTCTGCCTTCTTCAGTTTCGCCTATGTCAAGTGGCATAACACTGCCTCTGCCAGCGGGAGGATTCAGTGATTCTGCGGAGACTCCCCTCGAAATCAGCCATTGATACACCAACTTTGCTCTGACGGCTGACAAGTTCTTGCACTCGACTCCGGTGCATTCGTGATGATCCGTGTAGCCGATCACATCGAACTTTAGATGTGGATAGTTTTTGATGATCTTCTTGTCGCGCTTCAGCGCTTTCAGATCGAAGCTGCGGTTGGCCACTGCCGACGCCAAAGACTCATCTGAACGAGGATGTCCGGGCTTGAACTCGACTGAAGTCATGACTAATCCCGACGACAGCGACGGGGATCCGCCTTCATCCGGGTTATGAGAAGCAGGGGCAAGGTTCGCGCAGGAGGAAGCGGCCAATAGCAGAATCGCGGAGCCAAACAATCTGATTGCTGTAGAGCTTGCGCTGATCGTCATTTGCAACTTCCTTCCGTGCTCGCGCCGCACGATGTCGTGATAGATCCGTTCGCTTGGCGTTTGATGTTTTCGCCCATCAGGCCGCCCCAAATGGTCCAGCCATCGCCGGCGGAATCACTGAAATTCGCTGCTTTCTGATAGTACGCTTGCATAGTGTAACCGGCGATCTCTTCTTTCAATCGCTCGGCTCGCGTCGCAACTGGGGCACCACGGGCTTGGTCATTGGCGCCGTGCTCGCCTTCATGGGCGACGACTCGTGCGAGAACATGCAATGTGGCGTCCTCAGACTTTCTCTCCGCTCTTTTCATGTCGATAGCGATATGTTCCCCACCGTCTTTACGAATCGTTGCGGTACCGCCTTGGCCGTCCATGGATTTGAAAGACACGCTGACTTTCCCATCCCCTTTTTCTCCGTAGAACTTTACGATGCGCTGCATAGCACTTCGCTCGTTGGAATCAAGTCTCGGATTACTGACGGCGGATGCGACGCGAGCCAGGGCCTTCTCGAAGGCAAGGCAGTTTTTGCCTTCGCAGATCCATCGGCCATCCGGATCGATGAATCGGTAAGGATTGTTGTTGGCGTACCAGAAACGATTGAAATTTCTTCCAGGCGTAGTAAGTGCAGATACTGGATCTGAACTCAAGAATCTGGCTAGTTCCGGATCATAGTACCGCTGCTGCATATAGCTAAGGCCGGTCTCCGCGTCGCTCACATGGCCGGTGTATCCCGGCCCTCCCGCAATCGGCCGATTGACCAATCGGCCATACGGCTCGTATTCGCTGTGTTCGACGACGTTCTGGTTCGCATCCGTGACCGCCACGGGTGTGCCCAAAGCATCGGTGTGGATGTACTCCACCACGGTCTGCGCCTGTATGGTGAAGGTGGTAACCGTCAAAGCCGCGGCCGATATCCAGTTCAACATGATCCGTTTCATGTGCGTTCTCCTCAGTCCATCGGCTCATTACGACGAGTCGAAGCAAACGCCGGCGAAGACCACGTCGAGCACCCGCCCGTACCGCACGCGCGCACGGCATAGTTCAACGCGCAGTACTGCCCGCTGGACGCCGAGACGGCCTGCGTTGCAGTCCCCCGATAGAGCAGCGCACCGCTGTCGGCAGATTGCAATTCGTAGTTCTGCGTCTTAGCGGTCGCCGTCCAGCGCACGGTGCAGGTGTCGTTGACGACCTTCCCCTTCAGCGTGTTGCGCAACCAATCGGCCAACGTGACGCTCGGCGTCGCCGGCGGCAGGTCCACCGTAATGAACCGGACTTCGGAGTAAGGCCCGCAGCCGGGGTAATGGCAGCCTCGCGCGCGGTAAGCGTAGCGGCCGTCGCCGCGTCCGCTGATCGTCGCGTTGGGCGCCCAGTCCTGATACACCATCGTCCAGGCGCCGCCTTCGCGGCTCTCTTCCAACTGGTAGGACGAGGCGCCCGCGACCATGTTCCAGCTCAGCGCGAAGCTGCCGGTGTTGCTGGTTGCGTCCAGGGCGATCGATGGTGCGGTGGTGGGCGGTCCCGTCACCGCGACGTTGACTTCGGCCGAGGTCGCCCCGCAGCCGGCTGCGTTGCAGGCGCGCGCGCGGTAGCGATAGGTTCCGGTATCGCCGCCGACGATGGTGCGGCTCGTATCCGCCGACTCCTGGATCAGCGTCCAGGCGCCGCCCAACGCGCTTTGCTCCAGCTGATAGCGGTTCGCGCCGCCGATGGCATTCCAGCTCACTACGAAGCTGCCGCGATCGCTCTGCGCCGGTGCGCTCAAGGTCGGTGCCGAACCCGGTGGATACAAAACAGAAACGTTGCTGGCAGCCGAGGTCGGTCCGCAACCTGCCGGGTTGCAGGCCTTCACCCGATAGGCGAAGACGCCGTAGGGCTTGGCCGAGAACGCCATGCTCAGCGCAGAACCGCTGTATGCGGTGCTCCAGGCGCCATTGTTGAAGCTTTCCTCCAGCACGTAATCCGTAGCGCCGCCGGCTGCGGCCCAGCTGACGCTGTACTGTCCGTTCAATGCGGTCGCGGGAGCGGTCAGCAGCGGCGCCTCGGTCGGAGGGCGCTGCACTTGCACGGTCGCCTCGACGCTCCACAGGCCGCAACCGCCGGCGCCGTTGCAGGCGCGTACCTAGTAGCCATAGCTGCCGCTGTTGCGCCCCGACAGCGTCCGACTACGTTCGGCGCCGCTGTACAAGGCCTGCCAGGCGCCGCCGTTCATCCGCTCTTGCAGCTCATAGCTGCCTGACGCGGTGACATTGCTCCAGCTGACGGTGTAGCTGGTTTGCGAGACGTAACTGGGCGCAGCCACCACCGGTACATCGGGCGCCGTCGGCGCCGTCGCCTTCGCCACCAGGCTGCCGTTCAAATGGAAGTAGGCGATGTCCTTCTCTTTGCGGAAGTCGCGCTGATAGCGCAGCACACCGTCCTGGCTGTACATCGACACGATCCGGCCGAGCGTGGGGCTGGTGGACAGCACGCGCCGGCCGTGGCCGTCGTAGCGATAGGATTCGGCGCCTTTCGCTTCGCGCAGGCGATTGCCGAAGTCGAAGTCGAACACCTTGCCGTTCTTGTTGCGCAGGTTGCCCTGCTCGTCGTAGCCAAGACCGATCACACCGGCGCCGTCCGGGGTTTTGACCAGTTCCAGTTGATTGGCGCCGTTGTAGTAATAGACGTGCTGACGGCCCGGTACCGTCGTTGTGCCGGCCACGTTCACTGTGCGCAGGTTGTCGAGCGCGTCGTAGCTGTAGGAGGCTGCGCCGAACATGCTCGAAGCCGTCGCAGTCAGGCGGTCGAGACCGTCGTAAGTCATGCTGCGGTTGCCGGGCGCGCCGCTGCGACCGTCGCTGATGGCCGCGACATTGCCGTTGGCGTCGTAATCGTAACTGTCGTCGAGCACCGTGGCGGCGCCGGCGTCGCGGCTGCGCTCGGCCAGGCCGCGCGCGTTCTGCTTCAGCGTGTGGACGATGCCGTTGCCGTAAACGAACCGGGCCATGCCGCCGTTGGCGAAATAGCTCACCTCGCTGGCGTAGCTGCCCGCTCGCGTCGCCTGGCCCAGGCCGTTGCTGTCGTAGGCGACCTGCTGGCCATTGGGATAGGTGTGCGAGACGAGCTTGCCGTCGTCGTTGTAACCAAGGCCGAAGCCCCATTCGAAGCTGTCGAAACTCAGTTGTTCAGCGATCGGCAGGCGCAGCTTGTTGTACCAATAGCGATTCGTGACCGTTTCGCCGCCGGCCGCGTTCTGAGTCGCGATCTCCTTGGGCAGTCCGTCGGCGTAGTAGGTCCACGACTGATTGCCGCGGCCGTCCGGGAAGCTCAGCGTCTTGACCCGATTGCGGGCATCGTAGGTGCGGCGGATCGCGCGCCCGGAGGCGACAGCCTCGTCGCGATTGCAGTTGTCGACGGCGGGCAACGCCAGCCCGGATGCGCTCCAGGCCGGATTGTTCGCCGCATCGTAGTTCACCACCGTCGCTCCGGTTTCGGGCTCGATGGTCTTGCACAGGCGATGTTGCCCATCGAAGACGTAGCTGCGAGTCAGCAGGATCGACCCGTCCTCGCTGCTGCGGCGGATCGACGTAGCGGTTCCCAGCACGTCGCGCCCTATGTTGGTGCGGGTGTTTTCGGGATGCACGATCGACACCGGCGCATCGGTGCTGGGCTGATCGAAGGTCTGATAGGCCGTGACGGTCTGCAACTGGCGCGGATTGGTGAGCCGGGTCTGGAAGCCGGGCAGATACTCCGTACGCGTGCTCAGGCGGCCGAGTTCGCTGTCTTGCTGCACCAGCGAAATCCGGCCTAACGCATCGTAGTCGGTGTACGTACCCTTCATCGCCGTGGTGAACACGTTGGGGAAGGCCTCGGCGTGGCCGACCGGATAGCTCGAAAACACCGTCCGGCCCTTGTCGTCGTAACGCAGCACCGTGGCGCGCAAGGTGCCGGGGATATCGGGGCAGTGCCATTCGTGGACGAGGACCGGCCGCCAGAAACCATCCAGCAGGACGTTCTTGCAGGAGTACCAACCGGTGATGGTGGTCTGCAGCCAATGACCGGGCGGCAGACCGTACTCGTCCATGTCGCGGCGAGTGAGGGTGATCTGGGTGCTTCTCCAGGCGTTGGTGTCGCCGGACGGCGGTGTGACCGTCTTCAACCGCCCCATCGGATCGTAGGCGTAGGCCGTGGTGTATCCGTTCTCGTCGGTCGTCGAAGACAGCCAGCCGTTGTCGTCGACCACGGCCGAGTCGGCGCTGGCGTCGGCGTACTGGATGGTTTGCGGCACTCCACGCTTCCACGAGCCGAGCCGGGTGACGTTGCCGGCGCCGTCGGTCACGGTGGCCAGCGTTCCATCGCTGTTGTAGCCGTAGCTCTCGACCAGTCGGCCGAACGCGTAGCGTTGCTCGGGCCGGGCTTGCGCGTCATAGCCGGTCTGAGACGTTACCCAGCCGGTGTTGGCGTTGGTTTGCTTGCGGACTTGGCCCAGCACCCACAAGGCGAGGTCGTCGTGGTACTCCGTCGCTTCCGTGCGGCTGCCGTCGGCGATCGTGCCGAAGGACCAGGCCCTCGTGCGGGTCGGCCGCGCCAGCGAGTCGAAGGCGTCGATCGTGCGGTTGAAGCCGGCGCCGTCTTGGCGGGTGGAGGTTTCCTTGAGCGGCCGGTTGGAGTTCGGAAGCTTGTCCGCGTACTCGTCGCCGTTGCTGCCCATCCAACTCGGGAAAGGCAGGTCGGCCACCTCCGAGTCGGAGACATACGTGTTGTAGACCGTCCGGTAGGTCGTGCCGTTTTTCTGGGTCTCGACCTTGAACAACTGGCCTTCGTTGATGTCGCGATCGCGGCCGAAGGTGTGGACGTTCTGGGTGCCGTCGGGCTCGGTGACGGTTACGGTCTTGTAGTTCGGAACGGCTGGCGCGTACTTGGCGTTCCAGCCCGGACCGGTGTCGAAACGCGACTCGTCCTGCGCTTGATAGCCCTCGCCGAGCCCGTCGTAGCGGTAGCCGTAAACCTTCTCGGGCACACCCGCGGCGCTGATTCGCTTCTCGATGATGGACCACGTGTCGTGGAAGGTGGAGTAGCGGTTGCGCGGGCTGTTGTCGTTGATGCCCGTTTCGCAGAGGAAGGGAACGTTGGTGCGGCCGTGGCGCATCGACTTGAAGACGTAGTCGGCGACCGCGCCGGACGGATGGGTGATGCGCGCCCGGCTGGTGGTGTCCTTGAGGATGGCGCCCGGCGAGCAGGGAACGTTCTGCTTTGGGTAGGTCTGGTTGGTGTCGGGATTGAGCAAGTACTCGGCGACGTCGAGGCGGAACGAGCCCAACTGCCCCGGCCCCTGATACTTCCATTCGGTGCCATCCGGATTAAGAACGTTGCCGCCTTCTCCCGATGGATAGCTGAACGTCCAGGTCCGACCATTGGCGGTCGCCGAGAGGATGTTGGTCTGAACGTTCCCGGCGAACAGATACGGCGCCGGATCGGTGTAGGTCATCGTGATCTCGCGCCCGTCGTTGGCGTAGATCCGCTTGGGATGATCCTGCTCCCACTCGTACTTTACCCAGTTGCCGAAGCGGTCTTCGATCTTGCTGACGTAGAGCTTGAGCTTGTAGCGATGCAGCAATGCATTGGCGACGTTGTATCCCCACGGATGGGTGATCGACGAATAGCGCCGGTAGACCAGCCAGTCGAAGGTGTACTTGGTGCCGTCCGGTGCGTAGCCGATCAGCCCCTTGCCGGGGCCGTTCTGCACGCTGGGCAGTTCGGAAAAATACCAGCCGTCCTTGGTCGCGAAGGTGTAGCTGACCGAGTTGTTCGGCTTTACCTGCTTGGGGTCGTTGCCGATCTTGAGCAGGTCGCCGCCGCCGCCGCCGCCGATCGTCAGCCGGTTGCCGCTCCAGAACATCGACGGGTCGAAATCGACATAGCCGTTGTTGACGTAAGAGGGGAACGCCACCCATCCCTTGGTCTCGGCGCTCTTGCTGTGATGCACCGCTCCGACGTAGGGAATGTCCAGATCCCAGTTGCCGTTGAGCGGCCCGCCGGTGACGTCGTGCGGATCCAGGAAGATGCCGAGCGAGACAGGCAATGCACTGTTGCCCGGCAGCGAAATCAGGTCGTGGCTGAAACGCACGGTCCCGTTGAACAGGTTCACCTTGTCGCCGAAGGCTTCGTCCGACAGCGGCGAAATGTTTTCGGTGGCGCGCACGCGTTTGGCGTACTCGTTGGGCCAATCGGTGTTCTGTGCGCGCGCCGGGCTCAGCGCGAACGCCGAGAGCGAAAACAAAACCCAGGCCAAGCCGTATCGCAGCGCGTCGCTGCGAAGGAGTCGCTTACTCATGGAATGCATGGAATCGTCCGTGTATCAGCCGTTGCGGCTGAAAGCTGCTCGTTTTCAGGGCGTCCGTGACCTGCCCCGCGGCGATCATTGCAGCAAGCGAAACCCTGGTTCAAGCCGCATTTCTGGCGAGACGTAGTGCGCGTGACTCATGTCGAGCACTGATGTGGAAAAAAGCTATACATCGAGCACAACAAGCATGCGCAAGGGCAAAAAAATCCCCACCGCCTCGACCGCGAGACGATGGGGAGTCCACACAACGAAACTGTCCGGCGCGCCGCGCCGCCGCATTTACGCCAACGCGGCATCCTCATCGCTCGGCGTGCCGTCGCGCTTGGCGTCGGCGTCCGCCTTCGCAGCGACGCGCGTCTTGCCCGGCCGCTTGCCGCCGTCGACCGCCTCGACGATCGCTTCGATCGCTTCGACCACCGGCACCGCGATCGTGCGCGCTTCGCCGGCTTCCTTGGCCAGGCCGTGGGCGAGCGCGGCCTCGGCTTCTTCGGAGGCCTTGCGGAAGCGCTTGGCGTCGGGGCACAGCACCTGCATGTAGTCGGCGTCGAAGTTCAGGCGTTCGACCAGGAAGTCGACGAAGGCGCGGACCTTCGGCGATTGCACCTGGCCGCGCGGGAACACGGCGTTGAATTCGTATTCCGGGCCGGTCCAGCCGGCCAGCACGCGCTGCACGTAGCCCTGTTCGGCGAAGGCCTTGACGGTGACGTCGGCGGCCAGCATCAGCGCTTCGCCGCACAGCAAAGCGCCGCGCAAAGGGCCCGGGTCGTTGGCGACCATGACCGGGTCGATCACGTAGTCGACGGTGCGCTCCCCGTCGCTGAGCGGCCACACGTATTCGTTGTTGCTGCGCCGCGACTTGGGCATGGCCAGGGTGCGGTGGTGGCGCAGGTCGTCGGGGTGCAGCGGTTCGCCGTGGCGCGCCAGGTAGTTCGGGCTGGCGTAGATCTGGGTGCGGAACACCGCCAGCTTGCGCGCGATCAGGTTCGAATCCGGCAAAGCGCCGACGCGCAGGGCCACGTCGATGCCCTGGTCGATCATGTCGACGGTTTCGTTGCTGAGGTTCATCTCCACCCGCACTTCGGGATGGCGGGCGTGGAACTCGCCGAGCAAAGGCGCGATCCAGGTGATGCCGACCGAGTACGGCGCGGTGATGCGCAGCCAGCCGCGCGGGCCGCCCTGCAGCTGGCCGACCGCGCTTTCGGCTTCGTTCAATTCGCGGGCGATGCGCTGGCAGTGCTCGAAGTAGACGTTGCCGGCTTCGGTCAGGCCGAGCTTGCGCGTGGTGCGGTGCAGGAGCTGCGCGCCCAGGCGCGTTTCCAGTTCCTGGACTTTGCGGCTGACCGTGGTCTTGGGCAGGCGCAGCGCCTGCGCGGCGGCGATGAAGCTGCCGCTTTCGACCACCTTGACGAAGATCAGCGTGTCGTTGAGATCGTGAGCCACGGGGGTTGGACTCCTGGTTCGAAGGCTGGGAACACCACGCCGCAGACCGGGATCGGCAAGCGATTGTGTTCGAACGCGAGACGGATGGTGTAACGGTATGTACGTATAGCGATGAGCGGTGCATGCCCGGACCGGGCGCGTCGCGACGACGCGGGCGGAACGTGGCCTGCCGGTGCCGGACCGGCGACTCCCTGGGGTTGACGCCCGCCGGCTCCTGCCGGCGCGGTGATCAGTGATGACGGCTGTCACCGGCGCGGATTGATCGCTTCCACTGCCGCCGTCCGCGGCGAACGCCGAAAGTGGCGCCGTCGTGCGATGCACCGCGGGCCGGCCCCCTTTCGCACAGTCGGGGTTGGGGCGGGTCCGCCGGCCTTCAAGGGGCCGGAACCGGGATTGGACCGTTGCCGGGACAATTATTCCCTGAATCCCGGGCTAATCAAGACCCGTTCCCATCTCTAACCTGTGCCGCACATCGTCACGAGGTCCCCCCGCCATGTTGACCCCCCGCCAAGCCAGGTACGCCTTTCTGCCCGTCATGTCGCTGGCCATGGCCGCGCTGATCGGGCTGGCCGTCGTCGTCTTCCGCCAGGGTTTGGCCCAGGGCGCCGAGGAAGCGTGGATGCTGGCCTGGGTGCTGGCCTTCACCATCGCCCTGCCCGCGGCCATGCTGCTGATGCCGGCCGTCGGCGCGCTGCTCGCGCACTACACCCAGGATGACAAGCGTCACGGGATCGTCCCGGTTGTGGGAGAGAAAGTCCCAGGGGCGGGACAATGAAAGCCCCTTTGGTTGTACTCGGTGCCACCGGCGGCGTCGGCCGCGGGGTCGTGCAGGCCGCGATCGACAGCGGCCGCCCGGTCATCGCGGTCGCGCGCCGGTCCAGCGAACTCAAGGCGCTCAAGGCCGGCTACCCCCAGGCCGACCTGACCGTCGTGACCGGTTCCGTCGCCAACGACGCGGCCGGCGCCAAGCTCGCGCGCGCCCTGCGCAAGCTCGGCCGCCCGCTCGCCGGCGTGGTCGCGGCGGTGTGCGGCAGCGCCGAGCGCGGCCGCCTGCTCGACAACCCGGCCGAGTTCCTGCGGCGCAAGCTCGACGAGGACCTTCTCCCCCACCTCGCCGCGGCGCGCCACCTGCTGCCGTTGCTGGCCGAACGCGACCGCGGCGGCACCTATGTGCTGATCGGCGGTCCCGGCAGCGAGCACCCCTGGGCCGGTTACGGCCACCGCTCGATCGGCGCCGCCGCGCTGCGCATGCTCGCGCGCGTGCTGCACGACGAAGCGCGCCAGCAGGCGGTGCGGGTGCAGCTGCTGGCGGTCGACACGCCGGTGTGCACCGAGTTCAACCAACGCCATTCCTGCCCCGAATGGCCCAGCGCGCTGTCGGTCGGCCAGCGCGCGATGGCGCTGATCGATCACGACGTCAGCGAGGAACCGCCGCGTCCGATCGTGCCGTATGCGTTGCGGGCGCCGGCGCCGACCTTGCTGCCGCCGCGAGCGCGGCCGTCGTCGCAGCCGCCCGCATCGATCCGGCTCCCCTTACCGCCCGCCAGCCGCGTCGACGACGCAACGCCAGCCCGCTCCGCCGCTCCGCCCGCCCGTCCCGCGCCGCTTCCTACCAGTCGCGACACCTTACCCAAGATGGTCCCGCTTCCCGCAGCCGCCGCCGCAACCGCGCAAGAACCGGACTGTGCGTCCGACGACAAGACCCAACGCTGTCTGCTCGACGCGCGCGCCCTGCTGAAGTCGCTGACCGCACCGAATCCCAAACAGGAACCCACCCCCCGATGAGCACCCGTCACTTCTCCGTCCGCTCCGGCAAGCCCGGAATCGGACTTTCCGTGCTCGCGTTGACCGCGAGCGTCGTCATCGCCCTGGCCGCCGCCGGCTGCGGCAGCCAGGCCGCTCCGCACGAAGGCGGCGCGCCGCCGCCGCCGGAGGTCAGCGTCGCCCAGGTCCTGAGCAAGCAGGTCCGGCAGTGGGACGAGTTCACCGGCCGGGTGTCGGCGGTGGAAACCGTCGAGCTGCGCCCGCGCGTGAGCGGCTACGTCGACCGCGTCGCCTATAAAGAAGGCCAGGAGGTCAAGAAAGGCGACCTGCTGTTCGTGATCGACCAGCGCCGTTACCGCGCCGAGCTCAACCGCGCCCAGGCCGAACTGGAACGCGCGCGCGCCGAAGCGCGTCTGGCCCAGACCCAGGACAAGCGCGCCCAGACCCTGGTCGAGGCCAAGGCGATCTCGCGCGAAGAGTTCGAGACCCGCCGCGCCGCCAGTACCCAGGGCGACGCCGCGGTGCGCGCGGCCGAAGCCGCGGTCGCCTCGGCCCAGCTCGACCTGACCTTCACCGAAGTGCGTTCGCCGATCAACGGCCGCGCCGGCCGGGCGATGGTCACCGTCGGCAACCTCGCCGCGGCCGACCAGACCCTGCTGACCACCCTGGTCTCGCAGAACCCGATGTACGTGTACTTCGAAGCCGACGAACAGACCTACCTGCGCTACAACGACCTGGCCCGCAAGGGCGAGCGTTCCGGCGACAAGAACCCGGTCAAGGTCGGCCTGGCCGGCGAAAGCGGCTACCCGCACGCGGGCACGGTCGATTTCACCGACAACCAGCTCGACTCCAACACCGGCACCATCCGCGCCCGCGCCGTGGTCCCCAACGAAGACCGGGTGCTGACTCCGGGCCTGTTCGCGCGCGTGCAACTGGAAGGCAGCGGCGAGTTCAAGGCCATGCTGGTCGACGACAAGGCCGTGCTGACCGACCAGGACCGCAAGTACGTCTATGTGCTCGGCGCCAAGAACGAGGCGGTGCGCAAGGACGTCAAGCTCGGGCGCATGATCGACGGGCTGCGCGTGGTCGAATCCGGGCTCGCGCCGACCGACAAGGTCATCGTCCACGGCGTGCAGAAGGTGTTCTTCCCGGGCATGCCGGTGCAGCCCAAGTCCATCGCGATGGGCGCGCCGGCGCCGGTGCCCGCCGCACCGGGCGCGGCGGCCGGGTCGAAGTGAGCCGGGCTTAGCAGCCACCACACGAACCGGTCGGATCTACCCGACGTCATCCCCGCGAACGCGGGGGTCCAGGGCTGTACGGGCGAGAACGCTTGAGGCCTCCGGATTCCCGCTTGCGCGGGAATGACGAACCCTCCGAGCCGGTTCACAAGCAATCAAAGGCCGACCCCGCCCCACGCGGGACCCGGCCGGGGACCCATGCGGCTCATCGCCGCACCAAGGAATCCGTCATGGACTTTTCCAAATTTTTCATCGATCGGCCGATCTTCGCAGCCGTATTGTCGATCGTGATCTTCGCCGCCGGCCTGATCGCGATCCCGATCCTGCCGATCAGCGAATATCCCGAAGTGGTGCCGCCCTCGGTGGTCGTGCGCACGGTCTATCCGGGCGCCAACCCCAAGGTCATCGCCGAAACCGTCGCCACGCCGCTCGAAGAAGCGATCAACGGCGTCGAAGACATGATGTACATCAAGTCGGTCGCCGGTTCCGACGGCGTGCTGGTCACCACCGTGACCTTCAAGCCGGGCACCAACGCCGACGACGCCGCCGTGCGCGTGCAGAACCGGGTCAGCCAGGCGCTGGCGCGCCTGCCCGAGGACGTGCGCCGGCAAGGCGTGACGACGCAGAAGCAGTCGCCGGTCTTCCTGATGGTCGTGCACCTGACTTCGCCGAACGGCAAGTACGACACCCTGTACCTGCGCAACTACGCCCGCCTGCATGTCAAGGACAGCCTGGCGCGCCTGTCGGGCGTCGGCGACGCGCAGATCTTCGGCGGCGGCGACTACGCCATGCGCGCCTGGCTCGACCCGGACAAGATCGCCTCGCGCGGCCTCACCGCCGGCGACGTGGTCCGCGCCATGCGCGAGCAGAACGTGCAGGTCTCCGCCGGCCAGCTCGGCGCCGAGCCGATGCCGAGCAGCGACTTCCTGACCCTGATCAACGCCCAGGGCCGCCTGCGCAGCGAGAAGGAGTTCGGCGACATCGTGCTCAAGCGCGGCAACGACGGCGAAGTGGTGCGTCTGTCCGACGTCGCCCGCCTGGAACTCGGCGCCGGCGACTACAGCCTGCGCTCGCAGCTCGACGGCAAGAACGCGGTCGGCATCGGCATCTTCCAGGCGCCGGGCGCGAACGCCTTGCAGATCCAGGAGCAGGTCATCGGCACGATGAACCAGCTCTCCAAGACGTTCCCGGAAGGCATCAAGTACGAAGCGGTGTACGACACCACCATCTTCGTGCGCGACTCGATCAAGGCGGTGGTCTCGACCCTGCTCGAAGCGGTACTGCTGGTGGTGCTGGTGGTGATCCTGTTCCTGCAGACCTGGCGCGCCTCGATCATTCCGCTGATCGCGGTGCCGGTGTCGGTGGTCGGCACGTTCTCCGCGCTGTACCTGCTGGGCTTCTCGATCAACACCTTGAGCCTGTTCGGCCTGGTGCTGGCGATCGGCATCGTCGTCGACGACGCGATCGTGGTGGTCGAGAACGTCGAGCGCAACATCGAAGAAGGCCTGAGCCCGCTCGACGCGGCGCACCAGGCGATGAAGGAAGTGTCCGGCCCGATCGTGGCGATCGCGCTGGTGCTGTGCGCGGTGTTCGTGCCGATGGCGTTCCTGTCGGGCGTGACCGGCCAGTTCTACAAGCAGTTCGCGGTCACCATCGCCATCTCCACGGTGATCTCGGCGGTCAACTCGCTGACCCTGTCGCCGGCGCTGGCCGCGCGCCTGCTGAAGCCGCACGGCGCGCCGAAGGATGCGCCGACGCGCCTGATCGACCGCCTGTTCGGCTGGCTGTTCCGTCCGTTCAACCGCTTCTTCGCGTCCAGCTCCGAGAAGTACCAGAACGCGGTCTCGCGCACCCTGGGCAAGCGCGGCGCGGTGTTCGTGGTGTATGCCTTGCTGCTGGTCGCCACCGGCTTCATGTTCAAGATCGTGCCGCCCGGCTTCATCCCGCTGCAGGACAAGCTGTACCTGATCGCCGCGGTCAAGCTGCCGGAAGGTTCCTCGATCTCGCGCACCGACGCCCTGCTGAGCAAAGTGACCGATGTGGCGATGAAGACCGAAGGCGTGCAGCACTCGATCGCCTTCCCGGGCCTCAACGCGGTGCAGTTCACCAACACGCCGAACACCGGCGTGGCGTTCCTGCCGCTCAAGCCGTTCTCCGAGCGTCACCGCAGCGCGGTCGAGATCACCGCCGAGCTGAACCAGAAGATCAGCGGCTTCCAGGAAGGCTTCACCTTCGCGCTGATGCCGCCGCCGATCCTCGGCCTGGGCAACGGCGCGGGCTATCAGATGTTCATCCAGGACCGCAACAACCTCGGCTACGGCGCGCTGCAGAACGCGGTCAGCGCGTTCCAGGGCACGGTCATGCAGACCCCGGGCATGGGCTACGCCAACAGCACCTACCAGGCCAACGTGCCGCAGCTCGACGCCGAAGTCGACCGGGTCAAGGCCAAGGCGCAAGGCGTGCCGCTGACCGAGCTGTTCGACACCCTGCAGACCTACCTGGGTTCGGCCTACGTCAACGACTTCAACCAGTTCGGCCGCACCTGGCAGGTCATCGCCCAGGCCGACGGTTCGTTCCGCGACAGCGTCGAGGACATCGCCAACCTGCGCACCCGCAACGACCGCGGCGAGATGGTGCCGATCGGTTCGATGGTCACCATCAAGCAGACCTTCGGCCCCGACCCGGTGCTGCGCTACAACGGCTACCCGGCCGCGGACATCGCCGGCGACGTCGACCCGCGCGTGATGTCGTCCTCGCAGGCGATGGAAGTGGTCAAGGACGTGGCCGCCAAGGTCCTGCCCAACGGCATGGAGATCGAGTGGACCGACCTGAGCTATCAGCAGGTCAGCCAGGGCAACGCGGCGATGATCGTGTTCCCGCTCGCCATCCTGCTCGCGTTCCTGGTGCTGGCCGCGCTGTACGAAAGCTGGACCTTGCCGCTGGCGGTGATCCTGATCGTGCCGATGTGCATGCTGTCGGCGCTGATCGGCGTCAAGCTGACCGGCGGCGACAACAACGTGTTCGTGCAGGTCGGTCTGGTGGTGTTGATGGGCCTTGCCTGTAAGAACGCGATCCTGATCGTCGAGTTCGCCCGCGAGCTGGAACTGCAGGGCAAGGGCATCGTCGAGGCCGCGCTGGAATCGTGCCGCCTGCGTCTGCGTCCGATCGTGATGACCTCGATCGCCTTCATCGCCGGCACCGTGCCGCTGGTGCTGTCGCACGGCGCCGGCGCCGAGGTCCGCTCGGTCACCGGCATCACCGTGTTCGCCGGCATGCTCGGCGTGACCCTGTTCGGTCTGTTCCTGACCCCGGTGTTCTACGTGGCGCTGCGCAAGCTGGTCGGCAACAAGCTGGTCTCGCACGGCGACCACCACAATGTTTCGGAGACCGTCCATGCGTAAGTTGCAACTTCCCGCGGTCGCTTTGCTGACGCTCGCGCTGGCCGCCTGCGCGGTCGGTCCGGACTATGTCCGGCCGACCCTGGCCACGCCGGACAAGTTCGCCCGCGCCGATGCCGAAGCGGCCACCGACGGTACCGCCGCGCCGGATCCGGCGGCCGAGTTCTGGCGCAACTTCAACGACCCGCTGCTGACCCGGCTGGTCGGAGAGTCGCTCGGCGCCAACCACGACCTGCGCATCGCCCTGGCCAACTACGACCGCGCCAACGCGCTGTTGCGCGGCGCCAAGTTCGACCGCTTCCCGACCATCACCGGCAGCGCCAGCGGCAGCGACACCCGCTCCAGCAGCGACCAGATGCCGGGCGTGGACAACCGCGGCCGCGACAACGAGAGCTACAGCGTCCAGGCCAACGTCAGCTGGGAACTCGATCTGTTCGGCCGCGTGCGCCGCAACGTCGAGTCGCAGCGCGCCGACACCTGGGCCAGCGCGGCCGACCTGCAGGCGATGCAGGTGACCATCGTCGGCGAAGTCGCGCGCAGCTACGTCGAGTTGCGCGGCCTGCAGGAACGCCTGCGGGTCGCGCGCGAGAACGCCGAGAACCAGCAGGAGACGCTGCGTCTGGTGCAGGCGCGCTTCGACGCCGGCCGCGGCACCGAGTTCGACACCTCGCGCGCCCGCGCCCAGCTCGAAGCGACCTTGGCGCGGGTGCCGAACCTGGAAGCCCAGGTCGCCGTGACCCAGCACCGCCTCGCGGTGCTGACCGGGCAGACGCCGGATTCGCTGGTGGCCGAGCTCGATCAGGCCTCGGCGCTGCCGGCCCTGCCCGCGCGGCTGGATGCCGGCACGCCGGGCGAGCTGCTGCGCCGGCGTCCCGACGTCGCCGCGGCCGAGCATCGCCTGCACGCGGCCACCGCGCGCATCGGCGTGGCCACGGCCGACCTGTTCCCGCGCTTCACGCTGTCGGGGCTGATCGGTTCGCAGGCCATCGACACCAGCGCGCTGTTCGAACGCGCCAGCGAAACCCGTCTGGTCGCGCTCGGCATCGACTGGTCGTTCCTCGACATCGGCCGGGTGCGCTCGCGCATCAAGGCCGCCGATGCCAGCGCCGAAGGCGAGCTGGCGCGTTATCAGCAGAGCGTGCTGCTGGCGCTGGAAGACACCGAGAACGCGCTGGTCCGCTACGCCCGCGCGCGGGTCGAGGACCAGCACCTGGAACGCGCCGCCGACGACAGCCGCAAGGCCGCCAAGCTCGCGCGCGTGCGTTACGAGGCCGGCGCCGCCGACCTGTTCGAAGTGCTCGACGCCGAACGCACCCAGCTGCAGGCGCAAGACGCGTTCGCCGACGGACGCACGCGTTCGGTCACCGGCGCCATCGCCTTGTACAAGGCGATGGCGGGCGGTTGGCCCGCGCGCGAGCCGGTGCGCGAGGGCGTGGCGCGCAACTGACGTTGGGAATCGGGAATCGGGAATAGGGAATCGGAAAGCAGTTGCGTTGGCAGTCGCATCGCCTGCGCCGCTGGCTTCATACGATTCCCGACTCCCCATTCCCGACTCCCGGCTTTTCCCGACTCCCGGCTTTCCTGACCGACGACCCGGCCCGCGGCGCGGCCCCTCCCCTCTCTACCGCCGCAGGCCGCTCGTCGGTCCTTTTGATTCCCGGCGGCGCGGGCTTCGCGCCCGCGCCGCCCCGCATCGATTCGCCCGGGACGCGTTGCGCGTTCCTCGCGGTGGGGCGCGCGTCGCGCGTCCCGGGCGGTCGGTTCCGATGTTCGCCTCGCGGCACCGCCGCGAGGCCGCGATCCGATTCCTCGGTCCGACGGGCCGGTCGCGGCGGCATGCGCGGCGCGGCACTGGGTTCCGCTCGCCGCGCAGCGCGCGCGGGCGCGACTGGTAGCGCGCCCGCGCCGCATCGCCGCCGCGGCCGTCCCGTCGGCTTTTTTGCCTCAGTCGGTCGGCACCGAGAACACCGTCTTCAGGAAGCCCGGCCACGCCGATTCGCCGACGTAGCGGATCGGCCGGTCGGTGTTGCTGACCTTGTAGCCGTCGCGGAAGCTGTCGCGGTTGAACTCGGCCGCGCTTTGCGGGAAGAACACCGCCAGCCCGGTGTCGCCGTAATAGCTCTTGCCGACCTTGTTGCCGCTGCTGTAGTTGCTCTTGACCGCCAGCGCCAACGCGTCCTGCGCATCGCCGATCGCGGCCTTGCTGTCGGCGTCGACGGCCTTGGTTTTCAGCGTGGCCAGCCAGCCGCCGATGTCGACGCCGTAGGATGTCGGATACGGCGTCAGCGCCTTGCGCGCATCGCGCGCGGCCTGCTGCTCGGCGCTGGTGGTCAGCGAAGCGGTCACCCCGTCGAGCGCGTCGGCGAACAGGCCGATCTTGCCCAGGTCGATGCTCGACAGCGTGGTGTGGCCCGACGGCTTGTTGGTGTAGTACGCGTCGTAGCTGTCGACCACCAGCTTGCCGAGCGCCTTGGCGTCGGTCGTCGCCGGCGCCTTGACCAGGCCGGCGAGGAAGCCGTAATCCCAGCCTTCGCCCGGCTCCAGGTCTTCGCTGCCGACCAGGTAATCGGCGCGGTCGGCCAACTCGTACGCCGGTTCGATCATCGCCATCAGGCAGGCGTCGAAGGCGACGATGTCGAGCTTCTTGTCGCCAAGCGCGGTCTTGATCGCCGCGGCGACGTCGCTGTTGTACAGCGCGTTGCCGGTTTCGTCGTCGAACGACACCGCGCGGTGGGTGGCCTGCACCGGCGCGGCGCGGAAGCCCTGGCCGTGGTTCCAGATCACCAACATGGTGCGCTTGGCCGGATAGGTCTTGGCGCTCCAGGCCAGGAAGTCGGCCAGCGCGGCCGGATCGCCCATGTCGGTGTTGAGCTTGGCCTTGCCCAGGTCGAGCAGCGCATTGGCCGCGGTCGGCTTGGCGCCCTTGGCCACGCGGTAGCGCTTGACCCCGGTCCAGTCGCCGTTGCCGGTGTAATAGCCGTCGCCGCGGCCGTACTCGACCAGGATGTTGACCTTGTCGGTGCTGCCGACCTTGGCCATCTGGTTCCAGTTGTGGACGGTGAATTCTTCGAGGTTGTTCTTGCCGTTCATGAACACCAGCACGTTCCACTCGGCGGTGGCCGCCTTGGGTTTGGCCGGCGCCTTGGCGGCATGGGCCAGGCCGCCGCCCGCGAGCAGGGCGGCGGCGAGCACGGCGTGATTGAGCAATCGCATGGTTCGGATTCCTGGTAGGTGAGCTTCGCGGCGCGCACGGCGCGCTTCGGGCGCGCGGCGAAGGGCGGACACGCGTCCGCCACAGGTAAAAGCGCAAGCCGGCGCGCGTCACCCTGGCGCGCCCTACCTATTTTTCGCGTCGCAAATGTGATCGTTCACGAAGAACGCGACACGCGAGCCGGCACTGCATTGCGCAGCACCGGTGCCGGAAGGCGCCGAAGCGCCCGTCGCTCAGCCGCCGACCTGGGCCACCCAGTGGTCGAGGTTGTAGTAGTTGCTGACGCGTTGGATCCGCCCTTCGCGGATCTCGAAGAACGCGCCGCCCGGCAGTACGTACTTCTGCCCGCGCGCTTCCGGCAGGCCCGGATCGGTGACCGCGTACTCGCCGTGCACCACGTACTCGGCCGCGGCGCGGGCGCCGTCGACCGAGGTCATCACCACGATGTCGCGCAACTGCTCACGGTAGTGCCGCGACATGCGTTGCAGGAACGCCGCGAACGCGGCGCGGCCGGTTTCGCGCGCGCCCTGGTTGAGGTCGTGGACGACATCGTCGCCGAGCGTGGCGAGCATGCCGTCCCAGTCGCCGCGGTTGAAGGCGGCGTAGTAGGAGAGCACCAGCTCGCTGGCGAGGTCGTGGCGGCGGGGGCCTTCGGTCATCGGCGGCGGTCCTGCGGAATCTGGGTCGGGGAAGGAGGCGGGGCAGGCGCATGATCGCGCATTCGCGCCGGGCCGACGAGCCAGGCCGAAAGGGCGTTCGCAGCCGGTACCGTTTGGTGGGAAGGGCTGAAAGCCGTCGCGGAAAGCCTTCGCGCAAAAGCGCGCGGCCCGGCGGTAAGCCCGCCGGGCCGCGTTCGACGCTGCGATGCTCAGTCTCGGATCGCTGCGATCAGATCCGCACCATCGCCCGCTGCCGCTGGCGCAACAGGCTGATCGTCAGCACCGCCGCGAGCAGCGCGGTGGTGACCACGAAGATGCCCACGCCGAGGTAGCCGCCGCTGACGCCGCCGGCGGCGGCCGCGCTCTTGTCGGGGATGAAGGTCGCCGCGAGCATGCCGGTGTAGTGCATGCCGCACACCGCCACGCCCATCACCAGCGCGCTACCGAGCATCTGCGCCCAGCCGCGCAGGTTGAACGCCAGCCACAGGGCGACGATCGAGGCGACGATGGCGATGCCGGCGGAGGTCACCAGCAGCGACTGGTTGTAGACGGTGTCGGCCGGCATCAGCATCGCCGCCATGCCGGTGTAGTGCATGCCGGTCACGCCCAGGCCCATCAGCACGCCGCCGCCGATCAGCTTGCCCCAGTTGAATACGCCGGTGCCGGCGATCGACAGGCCGGCCATGCACGACACCACCGCGATCACCGCCGAGCCCAGGGTGATGGGCAGGTCGTAGGTCACCTCGACATTCATCCGGCAGGCGAGCATGGCGATGAAGTGCATCGCCCAGATCGCGCCGCCGCCCATCGCGATGCCGGCGGCGGTGACGGCGCGCCAGCGCGCCGCGCCGGTCGCGCCGGGGATGGCGATCGCCAGTTGCAGGGCGGTGAACGATCCCAGCACCGACACCACATAGGAAAGAATCACGAGCAACGGGTCGTGGACGCATTGAATCGCTTGGTCGAGCGGCATGGCGAACCCCCTGGTGGATGGGTTGTCTTCGGATAGGAACAGCAATCGGCCGCCCGGGCGCCGTCCCGCGCCAAGGCGACATCCCACGCCGGCGCGTACGTCGGCGCGTGGCGCCGCGGCGATCCCGGCCGCGGCGGTCGACCGGTCTGTCCGGTCAGGCTTCGAAATCGAACCGGCAGGTCTCCGCGCCGGTGTTGCGGCACTGGCTTTCGACCACGCGCACGTTGCCGCCGTGCTGGCCTTCGAGCAGGCCGCCGAGCATGCCGCGCAGGAAATGGCAGCACTCGCCATGTTCGCCGCGATGGCAGAAGGGGCTGTTGCGCACGCGCAGCGAGTCGTCGTGCAGTTCGGCCTGGACCAGCTGGCGCATCGCCGGCAGGGCGATGCGGCGCACCGAGTCGGCCATGGGCAGCTGTCCGCCGAGAGCGAAGTCGCGTTTGTAGACCCAGGCGCCGACGCGCTGGCCGATGTAGCGCAAGGTCGCCTCGCGCTGGGCCGGCGGCAGCTCGCGCTCGAGCGCGACCAGCTGCAGCAGGATATTGGGATAGTTGCGGGCGAGCTGCGGCAGCAGCGTTTCCACCCGTTGCATGTCGATCGGCGCGGCCCCGGCCGGCATCGGCGAGGCGGCGACCGGCGGCGCGGACGGCGGCGGCGCGGCATGGCTGTCGCCGTTGCCGTGTCCATTGCCGTGGCCGTTGCCGGGGCGCGCAGCGGACTGCGCCGGCGCGCTCGACGCGCCTTCGTAGGGCGAGGCCTCGAAGCTCTGCACCAGATGATGGGTGCCCAGCTTCTCTTCCAGCACCAGCAGTTGATCGGCCGGCCCGCGCACCACCATCACCAGCACCACGCCTTCGTCGCTGTTGAGCATGCGTTGGCGCAGCAGGGTGAAACCGTTGGCGATGACGACCTGGCCCAAAGCGAGCAGCAGGCCGTCGCGGCGCTCGGAAACCACGCGAAACTCGACATCCACCATGCAGAACTCCCCTGGCCTGTGCGCGGGTCCGTTCCGCCCGGATCGAGCGGTCGACGCGTCATGACAGGGACTGGCGCGCGATGGCGCAGCGTGCCAGTTGTGTTAACAAAAAACACTAACCAAGATCACACAAAAGCCTTGGTTTTTAGTCTTTTTATGCGGCGCGAGAACGCGTCCTCAACGTGCGCCGCATAACAAACGCGAACCGGATCGGGAACCGGTCACGAAGCTTGCGCGGCGAACCATTGCGCCGCCTGATCGAGGTCCACATTGCCGCCGGAGACGATCAGGCCGACGCTGCGGCCGGCGAACAGTTCGCGGTTGGCCAGCACCGCGGCCAGCGCAACCGCGCCGGAGGGCTCCACCACCAGCTTCATCCGTTCCCAGATCAGCCGCATCGCCGCGATCGCCTGCGCGTCGTCGACCAGCAACACCTCGCGCACGCGTGAGCGAAGGATAGGAAAGGTGAGCGTGCCCAGCTCCGCGCGCAGCCCGTCGCAGACCGTGTCGGTGGCGCGGCCGGTGATGCGCCGGCCTTCGCGCAGCGAATCGTGGGCGTCGCGCGCGCCCTGCGGTTCGGCGCCGTAGACCGCAACGCTCGGGTCGGCGCCGTGCGCGGCGATCGCGGTGCCCGACAGCAGGCCGCCGCCGCTGACCGGCGCGATCACCGCGTCCAGGCCCGGCGCGGCGGCCATCAGTTCCAGCGTCGCGGTGCCCTGCCCCGCGATCACCAACGCATCGTTGAACGGATGCACCAGCACGCCGCCGGTGTCGGCGAGCACCCGCGCGGTGGCTTCGTCGCGCGCGGACTGCGCCGGTTCGCAGAACACCACCTGCGCGCCGTAGGCGCGGATCGCGGCGAGCTTGACCTTGGGCGTGTTGTGCGGCGCGACTACGGTGGCGCGCGCGCCGCGCAGGCGCGCGGCCAGGGCGATGGCCGCGCCGTGGTTGCCGGAGCTCTGGGTGACGATGCCGCGCGCGGCCTGTTCGTCGCTCAGCGAGAACACCGCATTGCAGGCGCCGCGGAACTTGAACGCGCCGCCGCGCTGCAGGTTCTCGCATTTGAAGTGCAGCCGGCAGCCGGCGAGTTGGTCGAGCGCGTGCGAGGTCAGCACCGGGGTCGCGTGCGCATGCGCGGCGATGCGCGCGGCGGCGGCGAGGATGTCGGTGTAGACCGGCGCGTCGGCCGGGACCAGGGCGTCGAGGGTCGGGGAGTCGTGAGCGTTCATCGCGCAAGCGTAGCGCAGCGGCCTCGGGGGTTGGGAGACGCGAGTCGGCAAGCGCAACAGCGGGCAGCGCAACCGCGCGCCCGCGATGGCCCGGCTCGCGCTTCTGTCCGCCTCAGTCGTGCCTCAGCGCCGCGATCGGATCCAGGTGCGCCGCCTGCCGCGCCGGATACACCCCGAACGCCAACCCGACCGCCGCGCAGAACGCCGCCGACAGCAGCACCGGCAGCGGCGCCCACGCGACCTGCCAGCCGGCGAAGGCGGCGATCAGATACGCCAGCAACACGCCGAACAGCAAACCCAGCGCCGCGCCGGCGACGCAGATCACCGTGGCCTCGCGCAGGAACTGCGCGACCACGTCGCGCCGGCGCGCGCCGAGCGCGCGCAGCAGGCCGATCTCGCGCCGCCGTTCGAGCACGTTGGCGAGCATGATGTTCATGATGCCGATGCCGCCGACCAGCAGGCTCACGCCGGCGATCGCGCCCATCACCACGCGGAAGATGCGCTGGGTCTTCTGGTGCTGCTGGAACAATTGCTGCGGCACCACCAGACGGAAATCGGCGCTGCCGGCATGGCGCTGGCCCAGCACCGTCGACAGCACCCGCGCGCCGGCCGCCAGTTGCGACGGGTCGCCGAGCCGCAGCAGGAAGCGGTCCACTTCGTCTTCCTGCGGATTGAACTTGAACCGCGCGCGCGCGCTGGCCAGCGGCACGTACACGCGGTTGCTCTCCAGGCCCAGCTGCACGCCTTCGAACTGGTCCTTGCTCAGGTCGCGGTCGGCGAGCACGCCGACGACCTGCAACCACACGTGGTTGACCTTCAGATAGCGGCCGAGCGGATCCATGTGCGGAAACAGGTCCGCCGCGGCCTGATGGCCGAGCACCGCCACCGCCGCCAGCGCGCGGTCGTCGTCGGCGCTGAGCGCGCGGCCCTTGGCCACGCGCAGCGACGACAGTTCGAAGTAGTCCGGGCTGACCCCGCTGGCCTGCGCATCGCTGCGGCCGTGATCGCTGAACACCGAATGGGTGCGCACGGGTTTTTCCGCGGCGTAGCGCTGCGCGCCGGGCACCACCGCCAGCGCCGCGTCGGCGTCGGCCAGGCTCAGGCCGAGGCTGCGCGCGCGGATCTCGCGCAGGCTGTTCTCGTCCTGCTGCAGCTTGGCTTCGGCGATCAGGTTGTTGAGGCCGAGGCTTTCGACCAGGTGCAGCGCTTCGCGCCGGCTGCCCTCGCCGACCGCCTGCATCGCCACGATCGCGCCGACGCCGAAGATCAGGCCGAGCAAGGTCAGCAAGGTGCGCAGGCGGCGCCGCCACAGTTCCTCGACCGCTTCGCGCCAGATCGGCGGCAGCCAGCCCAGCGCGCGGCTCACCGGCCCACCGCCTGCGCCGGCTGCGGCTTCGCTGCGGCCTTCTTGTCCTGCGCGGCCGCGTCCTTGGCCGCGTCTTCGGCCTTGGCGGTCGGCGCGTCGATCGCGCCGGCTTCGGCCAGCAGCACCTGATCGCCTTCGCGCAGGCCCGACAGCACCTGCGAACGCGCCGGCCCGCGCACGCCGAGCTGGATCTCGCGGCGCTGGAAACCGCCGCCGTCGCGCACCCGCACGTAGTCGCGGCCGTCGTCGCTGTCGACCGCGACGTTGGCCACGCTGAGCGCCTTGGGCGCGTCCAGCAACACCACCCGCGCCTGCAACTGCTGGCCCGGGACCAGCTTGTAGCGCGCGATCGCCTCGGCCGGAATCGGCGCCTTCATGCTCAGGTACTTCACCGGACTCTGCTGATTGCGCACCTTGGCCGCGCTGGCGACCCAGGACAGTTTGCTGCGGATGCTTTGTTCGGGCCGGCCGACCGGGAACATCTCGACCGCGTTGCCGACCTTGACCCCTTGCGCTTCGATCTGCGGCAGGCTCAGGTCCAGCTCCATCGCCGACGCGTCGGGCAGGCTGCCGTAATCGAAACCCGCGCGCAGGGTCGCGCCGACGTTGGCCTTATCGCCCTGCCAGTTGGTCGCGAGCATCAGCACGCCGTCGTTGGGCGCGCGCAGCTCCAGCGCGTCCAGGTCGGCCTGGCGGGTCTTGGCGGCGATGTCGTACGTCGCGCGCTGGGCGTCGAGCACCGCCAGCTCGGCGCCGCCGCGCACCCCGGCCTGGCCGCGCTGCCATTGCAGGATGTCCTGCTTAGCGGTGAGGAAGCTGCGGTCCTGGACCGCGTCGAGCACCTCGTTGCGCGCCAGCGTGCTCAGGTCGGCGCTGGCGTAGCGTTCGGCGATCGCCAACTGCACCGCGACCTGGGCCAGATCGACCCCGACCTTGCTCTGCGCGGTGTCCAGATCGCCCTGCTTGGCCGCGCGCGCGAGCTGGTTGCGCTGCAGGTCGATCAGCGTCTGCGCCAGTTCCTGCTTGCCCTGGTCGGCGCTGAAGCGCGCAATCAGGTCGCCTTTCTTGACCGCGCTGCCTTCCGGCAGCATCCACTCGACCTGACGCGCGGCCCAGTTGCGGCCGGGCACGCTCAGCGGCGTGGCCTTGGCCGACTTGAGCTCGCCTTCGCCGCGCACGCTCAACCGCAGCGGCGCCGAGGCGACGGTTTCGGTCGCGGCCGGCGCGAGTTCGCCCGAGCATGCGGCCAACCACAGAGGCAGCGCCAACCAGCCACCGCATCGCAGCAGAAGCCGCGCATCCGTACGCAACGCTTTCATCGCCCCGCTCCCGCCGCCGGCGCCGCGATCTCGACCCGCACCGCCTGCCCCGGCCGCAGCGGCGCGCGCGGATCGTCGAGCTGCACGTCCAGGTCCAGCACCGGCACCGGCTGCACCTGCGACTTGCTGCGCACCGCGCGCCCGACCGACGCGACCTTGCCGCGCAGCACGCTGCCGGCGCCGCCTTCGACCACGATCCGCACCGGCGCGCCGACCCGGACCTGGCCCAGGTCGCGCTCGGCGAGTTCGGCGCGCACCGCCAGCGTGCTCATGTCGGGAATCTCGGCCACGGTCTGGCCGACCCAGACCTGCGAGCCGACATCGAATTTTTCGCCTTCGAAATTGCTCCGGTGCATCATCAGCCCGTCGCGCGGCGCGACCACGTCCAGCGCCTGTTGCGAGCGCTGCAGGCGATCCACGTCGGCCTGCAGCTGGTCGCGTTCGGCGGCCAGCAGGCGCCGCTCCTGGCGGCGCTGCTCGGCCGACAACGCTTCGCGTTTGCGCGCCAGTTCGGCCTTGCGCTCGGCCTGCTGGCGCGCGACCACCAGCTTGCGGTACTCGATGCCGGCGATCAGCTCGGCCGGCTGCTCGGTCTTGCGCTTGGCTTTTTCCAGCGCGGCCTGCGCCTCGGCGGTGGCCAGGCGTTCGGTGCGTTCGCGCTCGGCCAGCTCCAGGTCGAGCTTTTCCAGCTCGCTCTGTTTTTCCTTGAGCGTGCTGCGTTTCTCGGTGAGCTGCTTGATCACGTCGCTGCTGTCGAAGCTGATGACCGCCTGCCCGCGTTTGACCGGCGCGCCGTCGGGCGCGAGCTGGGTGATGTTGAACTGCCACATGCGTTCGATGTTCGGCGGCATCAGCGGCGAAGACCGGCGCGCATAGACTTCGCCGTCGACGCGCAACGGCGCGGCCGCGGCGGCTGCCGCCGCCATCGCGGCGAGCGCGAACGAGGCGGCCAGACGCAACGCGTAGCGGCTCATCGGCGCGCTCCCGCCGCGGTCACCCGCACGCTCATGCCCGGCAGCAGCGCCAGGCCGTGGCCGGCCGGCAGGTCGATGTCGACGGTGAAATAACGGCCCTCGCCCCATTCGGGCTTGCGGTCGGGCGCGCCGGCGATCGCGGCGATCCGCCCGCGCAGCGCGCGCTGCGGCAGGGCGTCGAAACTCAGCTGCACGTCCTGGCCGACGCGCAGCCCGGGGCGGTCGGGTTCCAGCGCCCAGGCGCGCACCTGCATCGCGCCGCCGCTGCCGACCACCTCGCCGGCCTTGCTGCCGGGCATGGTCGAGCTGCCCTCGTCGATGCGCCCGCCGATCCAGTTGTTGTTGAAGCCGTGCAGGACGATGCCGTCGCGTTCGGCGCGCACTTCCGACTGGCGCAGCAAAGCGGCGTAGTAATCGCGCTGCACGCTGAGCTTGCGCGTTTCCAGGTCGCCGTCCTGGCGCCGGCGCGCGACCGCGGCGCGCGCGGCGTCGAGCAGTTCGCGCTTGAGCCGCTGCTCGCGCTGGGTCTTGTCGAGTTCGCCCTGATGGCGGTCGTAGTCCAGCTGCGAGATCAGGCCGCGCGGAATCGCCGCTTCGATCTTGGCCGTGGCCAGCGCCGCGTCGGCCTCGGCCTGCGCCACTTCGGCGTCGACCGCTTTGACTTCCAGCTCGGCCAGTTCCTTGGCCGCCTTGGCCCGGGCCTGTTCGATCTTGGCGTCGAGTTCGGGAATCTGGGTGCCGGCCTGGCCCGGGTCGATGCGCAGCACCACCTCGCCGGCTTTGACCGCCTGCCCTTCCGGCACGAAGTAGCGCAGCGACACCGGCGCGGTGTTGGCTTGCGGGGTGTAGATGGCCTGGGCGCCGACCGAGCGCACTTCGCCGGTCAGCACTACCGCGTCGGCGGCCGGCGCGGCGGCGGCGAATACGACGGCGAGCGCGGCGGCGAACGCGGACGCGGCGGAAACGGATCGGAACGTGCCTGCGGTCATGCGCTCACGCCGCCGCGCCGTGCGCGCTGTCGTGCTCGACCTTGCCGTCGTGCAGGCGCACCTCGCGCGGCGCGCGCGCGGCCAGGTCGCGGTCGTGGGTCACCAGCACCACGGTCTGGCCGCCGGCGTGGACTTCGCCGATCAGGTCGAGTACGTCGGCCGCGCTCTTGGAATCCAGGTTGCCGGTGGGTTCGTCGGCGAGCAGCAGCGCCGGCTGCAACAGCAGCGCGCGGGCGATCGCGGCGCGTTGCTGCTGGCCGCCGGACAGCTCGCTGGGGCGGTGCCCGCTGCGCTCGCCCAGGCCGACCCGGGCCAGCAGCTGCTGCGCGCGCTGCGGCGCGTCCGCCGGCGGCTGGCGGTGAAAGCGCAGCGGCAGCAGCACGTTCTCCAGCAAGGTCAGCCGCGGCAGCAGGTGGAAGCTCTGGAACACGAAGCCGATGCGGCGGTTGCGGATGTCGCTGGCGTCCTCGTCGTCGAACTCGGCGACGTCGCGGCCTTCGATCAGATAGCGCCCGCGGGTCGGCCGGTCCAGGCAGCCGAGGATGTTGAGCAGGCTGGATTTGCCCGACCCGGACGCGCCGGTGATGGCGACGAATTCGCCGGCGCCGATCTTCAAGTCCACCCCGGCCAACGCATTGACCGCTTGCCCGTTCATTTCATAACGACGATGGACCGCATCCAATTCGATCATCGATAACCGGGCCGGGAAGTGGGAGACATGCCGCGAGGAGCCTGCCCGCGCATCGTCCGCGGCGCGGGCGCCGCCGTGGTCGTTGCGACCCGGCGCGCGCCCTGAAGGTTCCCGCGCCGGCGCGGGTCGGCGCAATCCCCCATTTGTCAGGACCTGCGCCGGCGCGAGGCCGGGCGGCGCGTGCGCGCCTGTCCGCTGGTCGCAACGCGCAACGATTCAGGAACCGGTATTGTGAACCCGTACCGCAATCGCGCAGGTCTTCACCGATAGTTTATGGATCGACCCGCAACACTCGTCAGTCGAGGACAGGCGAAGATTCTTTGGAATCCGCGCCGCGCGGGGAGTATCCGGCGCCGCCCCCGGTTGAACCCGAACGAGCCGTTTCCGCCGGTGTGCCCGGCGGGAGCTGCGGATCGATTGGCCAGGACGGCCGCCGCCCCCGGACGCACCCGCGCGTCCGGATCACCACGACGCTCATTCACAGGGGAATCCCATGCGCAAACTCTCGCTCTGTCTGGCCCTGAGCCTGGTCCTGCTCACCGGCTGCGAGCCGCCTGAGATCCAGCCTACGGCCGCCGGTTCGCATCCGGCCCCGCATATCGACCTGAGCGACAACGCGACGCAGCCCGAACCGGCGTGAAACTGACAGTTCCGGGTCGGCCGAATTAAGCCCGAGTTCAATCCGTCAGGCAGAATCTGAAACCCTATACCGGGGGGTCTGCCATGATCCGACAACTGACGATTGCGCTACTCGCCGCCGGCCTGCTGGCCGGCTGCGTCTCCGACTACACCGTCCGCGGCGGCGGCGGGCCGGGCTCGTATTACTACGGCCGGCCGAGCGTGGACTACAACTATTACGGTGGCTACGGCGGCTATTACGGGCCGGGCTATGGCTATTACCCGTACGGCGAGTCCTATCGCTTCCGCTACGGCGGCTATTACGGCAATCCGTACTACGGTTACGGCGGCTATCCGTACTACTACGGCTACCCGCGCCACTACTACCCCAACCGTCCGGGCCGGCCGCCCACTCACCCGCCGTCGAACAACCCCTCGCCGCCGCGCAGCGACGGCGGCATCCCGTGGCGCGACACCCGCCCGGTCGGCGGCGGCGCCTGGGGCCCGCGCAATCCGGGTACCAGCATGCCGCAGCAGCCGCGTTCGATGCCGCAGCCGCAAATAATGACGCCGCGTGCCCCGGCGATGCCGTCCGCACGCCGCGACGGTGGCCGCGCTTGGCGCGACGTGGAACGCTGAACAGGCGAACCCCGCGCGCCGGACACCGGCCATCGGTCGTTTACGACCGTTCAAGACGCTACCAGGGGCCTACGGGCCCCTTTTTCGTCGGAACTGGAACGGTGCGCACTTGCGTTCCTGACGGAGTGACAGCAATCTACCGCTACTGACCGCTTACGTCGCATTTGGACGTTTTCGGTAAGCACAGGCTTCTATGTCGGCGCCTGGCGAGGAATCACGGATCCCCCCTGTTCCGTCCCCGTCAGGCGTCGGCGCCCATTCCGCTCCGCAGTGCGGACGCGACCGGAAAGCGCGCGTATCTACGCGCGCTTTTCTTTTTGGGTCAATGGGTTAGGGCGAACGCCCGGCGCGGGCTTCGCGGCGGCCGCGGCAGCGTGGTGCGGATCGACGAGCGTCGGCCGGAGCCGGCGCGCAGGCAATAAAAAGGGGCCGAATGTCCCCCGACATTCGGCCCCCGGCTTCCCCCGCGAGCGCTTGGCCAGCCCCTGTTCCAATTCCAGCCGGCGTCTAGCGCCTGCCCCGCAAGGTGCATGAATATCCAAGCATGGAGCGTGCCAACTTTTCGTGGGCCGCCGCCGGCTTGACGTCGTGCTCCAGTCCGGCGTGCGAAAATGCCGGCCCGTCCGGGCGCCGCGCCGCCCAGCCAGCGCCGCGTCCGGCGCCCAGACCGGCTTGAACCCATGAGCGACTCCTTCTACCAATTCGACGTCATCGTGGTCGGCGGCGGCCACGCCGGAACCGAGGCCGCGCTGACCGCGGCGCGGACCGGCGCGCGCACCCTGCTGCTGACTCATTCGATCGAGACGGTCGGCGCGATGAGCTGCAACCCGGCCATCGGCGGCATCGGCAAGGGCCATCTGGTCAAGGAAATCGACGCCATGGGCGGGGTCATGGGCCGCGCCGCCGACGCCGCCGGCATCCAGTGGCGCCGGCTCAACGCCAGCAAGGGCCCGGCCGTGCGCGCGACCCGCTGCCAGGCCGACCGCGCGCTGTACCGCGCTTTCATCCGCCGCGCGGTCGAGGGCCAGCCGGGGCTGAGCCTGTTCCAGGCCGCGGTCGACGACATCGAATTCGACGCCGGCCGGGTTACCGGCGTGCTCACCCAGACCGGGCTGCGCTTCCGCGCGCCGGCGGTGGTGCTGACCGCCGGCACCTTCCTCGCCGGCAAGGTCCATGTCGGCCAGACCACGTATGCCGCCGGCCGCGCCGGCGATCCGCCGGCGACCGCGCTGGCCGCGCGCCTGCGCGAGGGGCCGTTCGTGGTCGACCGGCTCAAGACCGGCACGCCGCCGCGCATCGACGGGCGCAGCCTGGACTACTCGGTGATGGAGGAGCAGCCGGGCGACGATCCGCGTCCGGTCATGTCCTTCATCGGCAGTGCGGCCGACCATCCGCGTCAGGTCTCGTGCTGGATCACCCACACCAGCGAACGCACCCACGAGATCATCCGCGGCGCGCTCGACCGCTCGCCGCTGTACACCGGCCAGATCGAGGGCATCGGCCCGCGCTACTGCCCTTCGATCGAGGACAAGGTCGTGCGCTTCGCCGAGAAGGCCAGCCACCAGATCTTCGTCGAGCCCGAGGGGCTGCAGACCTTCGAGATCTATCCCAACGGCATCTCAACCTCGCTGCCGTTCGACGTGCAGCTGGACCTGGTGCGTTCGATCCGCGGTTTCGAGAATGCCCACCTGACCCGGCCGGGCTACGCCATCGAGTACGACTTCTTCGATCCGCGCGGGCTCAACAACACCCTGGAGACCAAGGCGGTGGCCGGGCTGTTCTTCGCCGGCCAGATCAACGGCACCACCGGTTACGAGGAGGCCGCGGCGCAGGGCCTGCTGGCCGGCCTCAACGCGGCGCGGTACGTCCGCGGCGAGCAGGGCTGGAGCCCGCGCCGCGATCAGGCGTACCTGGGCGTGCTGGTCGACGATCTGATCACCCACGGCACCAGCGAGCCGTACCGCATGTTCACCTCGCGCGCCGAGTACCGCCTGCAATTGCGCGAGGACAACGCCGACCAGCGGCTGACGCCGGCGGCGCGCGCGATGGGCCTGGTCGACGATGCGCGCTGGGGTCTGTTCGAACGCAAGCTCGACGCGGTGGAGCGCGAGACCGCGCGCCTGGGCGCGGTGTGGGCGGCGCCGAACAATGCGCTGGGGCGCGAGATCGCGCAGACGCTGGGGATCGAGGTCAGCCGCGAAAGCAGCGCGCGCGATCTGCTCAAGCGGCCGGAACTGGATTACGCCAAGCTGATGCAGGTGGCGTCGCTGGGGCCGGGCGTGGGCGATGCGGAAGTGGCCGAGCAGGTCGAGATCGGGGTCAAGTACGCCGGTTATCTGGACCGCCAGCGCGAGGAGATCGAGCGCCAGCAGCGCAACGAACACACGCCGATCCCGCAGGATTTCGACTACGCCGCGGTGCGCGGTTTGTCGGCCGAGGTGCAGCAGAAGCTCGAGCGCGTGCGGCCGCAGACGGTCGGGCAGGCGCAGCGCATTCCCGGGATGACGCCGGCGGCGATTTCGCTGCTGCTGGTGCATCTGACCCGGACGCGGCGTTCGCGGGTGGCGTGAGCGGCGGCGGGGTAGGGGGCTTCGGGCGCGGCTGGCCGTCGCGCGTCTCGTTCCTGTCGTCATTCCCGCGAAGGCGGGGATCCAAAGACTTCAGAGACCTGTCGCGATAAAGCCCTGGATCCCCGCGTTCGCGGGGATGACGGGCAAGAGCGCGGCCGGCGCGTTTTTGTTGTTGCGAACGCCGAATCCCGAGCCCTAACTCAGTACAGCGACAGCACTGCAGCTGCGTGCATCCCGCTTATCGTCACAACTACAGCTACGTGCATCCGACCTGTCGTCATCCCCGCGAACGCGGGGATCCAAAGACTTCAGAGCCATGTCGCGATAAAGCCCTGGATTCCCGCATTCGCGGGATGACGGGCAAGAGCGCGGCCGGCGTGCTTTCGTTGTTGCAAACGCCGAATCCGGACCCCTAATTCAGTACAGCGATAACACTTCAGCTGCGTGCATCTCGCCTATCGTCACAACGGCAGTGCTGTAGCTGCTGCTACGTGCATCCCACCTGTCGTCATCCCCGCGAACGCGGGGATCCAGAGACTTCAGAGCCATGTCGCGATAAAGCCCTGGATCCCCCGCGTTCGCGGGGATGACGGGCAAGAGCGCGACCGGCGCGTTTTTGTTGTTGCGAACGCCGAATCCCGAGCCCGAACTCAGGACAGTGGCAGCACTGCAGCTACGCGCATCCGGCCTATCGTCACAACGGCGGCGCTGCAGCTGCAACTGCGTGCATCCCACCTGTCGTCATCCCCGCGAACGCGGGGATCCAGAGACTTCAGAGCCATGTCGCGATAAAGCCCTGGATCCCCGCGTTCGCGGGGATGACGGGCAAGAGCGCGGCCGGCGCGCTTTCGTTGTTGCGGGAGTTGGAGCCGACGTTCCGACTCCCGATTCCCCATTCCCGATTCCCGCGCCTCAATACAACTTGCGCTCGCTCTTCGGCGGCGGCGACCACTGGTACAGCCAGGTTTCGCTGAGCGCGCCGCTGGCGTCGCGCAGGAACAGGCGCAGGTCTAGCTGGTCGGTCGCGTCGCCCGGCGGCACGGCGTCGAACATGACCCGGTAGCCGCCGATTTCGTGCAGCGGGCGGCAGGAGACGGTTTCCAGGCGCGCACCGCCGGAGATCTGCACCACCGGTTCGACGGTGGCGTCGCGCTTGGCCCGTGCGGCTAGGTCGCCGCCGGCAAAATCCACCGCGAAGCGCCACGAGAAGGTCTCGCGCTTGAAGCCGATGCGTCCGCCCAGGCCGGTGCGGGTGGCCACGCAATGGGCGAGCTTGGGTACCGCCGGCGGCTGCGCGCCCCAGTACAGGCGGTAGCCGTACAGCAGTTCCTGGCCGGCCTGCGGTTTCTCGCGCGGGTTCCAGAACGCGACGATGTTGTCGAAAGTTTCGTCGAGGGTCGGGATCTCGACCAACTGCACCGAACCCGCGCCCCAGCCCTGCTTGGGCTCGACCCACAGGCAGGGGCGCTTGTCGTAGAACACGCCGTCGTCCTGGTAATGGTCGAAGTTGCGGTCGCGCTGGAGCAGGCCGAAGCCGCGCGGATTCTCGTCGGCGAACATGTTGAAGCGCAGGTGTTCGGGATTGCACAGCGGGCGCCAGATCCATTCGCCGCTGCCGGTCCACATCGCCAGTCCGTCGGTGTCGTGGATCTCCGGGCGCCAGTCCCAGTCCATGCGGCGGTCGTTCTCGCCGACCTGGTACATGCTGGTGCACGGGCCCAGGCCGAGGCGTTCGATGGTCTTGCGCGGGTACAGCGCGCAGTCGATGTCCATCAGCAGCACCTCGCCCGGAGTGATCGCGAAGCGGTAGGCGCCGGCGACGCTGGGCGAGTCGAGCAGGCCGTAGACGACGACGGTGTCGGAGTCCTTGGACGGGCGCTCCAGCCAGTAGGCGACGAAGTCGGGGAATTCCTCGGCGTGGCCGCTGCCGGTGTCGATCGCCAGGCCGCGTGCGGACTGGCCGTACTGGCCTTCCACGCCGACCGCGCGGAAGTAGCTGGCGCCGAGGAACGCGGCGAAGTCGCGCTCGGGGTCCTTGCGGGTGTTGAGGCGGAAGCCGGCGAAGCCCAGGTCCGGCGGCAGCGGCGCGCCCGGCTTGAGGCCGCTGGCGGCGCGGTCGAACATCGCCGGGTCGTAGGCCAGCTCGCGTGCCTGACCGTCGGCGAGGTCGTACATGCGCACCGGCGATTTGAAGAACAGGCCCAGGTGAAAGAACTGGGCGAGGAACTTGCCGTCGCCGTCGCCCCACAGCGCGTGGTCGCGGCGGAAGCGGATCGACTGGTATTGATCCCAGTTCAACGCGGCCAGCGCCGGCGGCAGGGTGGTGCTGCGCGCCACGTAGGCCTTCTGCGCCAGCGCGCGCGCCTGGCCCTTGAGGCTGGCGTAGTCGAACGGCTGCGGCGCGCCGAGCTTCTTCGGCGCGGCGGTGCCGGCCAGGGCCAGCGCGGGCAAGGGCAGGCCGAAGGTGGCCAGGGCGGCGGCCGCGGATTGGAGGAACTGGCGTCGGATCATGGGGGCGGTCGGGCAGGGCAGCGACGGAAACGCCGCATGCTAGCCAATCGCCGCGGGCGCGGGGTTAGGCCGGTGTGGAAATGCAAAATCGGTCGTTCAGGGGGCGGTCGCGGGTGCGCCCGTGGGGCGGACGTTCGAACCGCTGCGGCCGAAGGTCCGGCGCGAGAACCGCGCGGGTCGGCGCTGCGCGTCGACACCGGCCGCCTGAGCCTGCAGCGCGTCGGCGTCGGCGCGCCGGTGCGGTTGATGCCGGTGGCGGCGGACGAGTTCGCGCATCCCAACGGCATCGCCCGGCTGACGCTGATGCGCGACGCGGCCGGCGTGGTGACGGCGGTGGATTACTTCGAGGACGGCGCCGGCGCGGTCCAGCGCAACCAGCGCAGCCAGGAGGCCTTGCCGCCGCACTGACGGCGCACGCCGGGCACTCGCGGATGTGCCCAATTTGCCGCTACGCCGTGCCGGTGTCGCGGTAACGCCGACCCATGCCCAATGGCAGGGGGCCGGCGTGCCGGCGCGGTGAGTACGATGCGGAGTTCGCGTCCCGCGTCCTGGAGTCCGTGCATGCGTCGATCCCCGCTCGCCCTGTTGCCTTTGCTGATCGCCGCCGCGCTGCCTTGGCACGGCGCGCGCGCGCAGACCGCGCCGCCGCAGGACCGGCCGTACCCCGGCACCGTGCAACTGGAGGTCGACGCCAGCGACATCGCCCGGCGCGTGCTGCACGCGCGCCAGCGCCTGCCGGTGCAGGCCGGGCCGCTGACCCTGCTGTTCCCGCAGTGGATCCAGGGCAACCATTCGCCGACCGGCCCGATCGACAAGCTCGCCGGCCTGCGCGTGCGCGGCAACGGTCAGGCCATCGCCTGGGTGCGCGATCCGCTCGACGTGTACGCGTTCAAGCTCGAGGTGCCGCAGGGCGTCGGCGAGCTCGAGATCGAGTTCGACATGCTGACCCCGACCGCGGGCACCCAGGGACGGGTGGTGATGACCGCCGATATGCTCAACGTGCAGTGGAACCAGGTTGCGCTGTATCCGGCCGGCTACTACGCGCGCGGCATCCAGGTCGCGCCGAGCCTGAAACTGCCGGCGGGCTGGCAGGCCGGCACTGCGCTGGAACTGGACGCGCGCCAGGGCGACACCTTGCGTTTCCGCCCGGTGCCGCTCAACACGCTGCTGGATTCGCCGGTGTTCGCCGGCCGCCACTACAAGCAGATCGATCTGGCGCCGGGCGCGAAGATTCCGGTGCGGCTGAATCTGGTCGCCGATGCGGCCAAGTTCCTCGACGCCAAGCCCGAGCAGCTCAAGCCGCACCGCGAACTGGTGACGCAGGCGATCAAGCTGTTCGGCTCGCAGCCTTACGACCACTACGATTTCCTGCTGGCGCTGTCGGGCCAGATGAGCGGGATCGGCCTGGAGCACCATCGCTCCAGCGAGAACGGCGTCGACACCGACTACTTCACCGGCTGGGACGGCAGCATCGCGATCGGCCGCGATCTGCTCGCGCACGAGTACACCCACGCCTGGAACGGCAAATTCCGCCGTCCGGCCGGGCTGGTCGCGGACAACTTCAACCAGCCGCTGCGCGACAGCCTGCTGTGGGTGTACGAAGGCCAGACCCAGTATTGGGGTTATGTGCTGGCCGCGCGTTCGGGCCTGTGGAAGCCCGAGTTCGCGCGCGACGCGCTGGCGATGGTGGCCGCGCGCTACGCCGAGGACCGCCCGGGCCTGAGCTGGCGGCCGTTGCAGGACACCACCCTGGACCCGGTGATTGCGATGCGCCGGCCCAAGTCGTATTCGAGCTACCAGCTCAGCGAGGACTACTACAGCGGCGGCCAGCTGGTGTGGCTGGCGGTCGACGCCAAGCTGCGCGCGTTGAGCGGCGAGAAGCGCTCGCTCGACGATTTCGCGCGCGGCTTCTTCCGCGGCGCCGACGGCGATTTCGAGGTCAAGCCGTACGAGTTCGAGGACGTGGTCGCCGCGCTCGACAAGGTCGCGCCGTTCGACTGGGCCGGCTTCCTGCGCGAACGCCTGGACGCGCGCGCCGCGCCGCTGGACGGCCTGGCCGCGAGCGGCTGGAAGCTGAGCTTCGCCGACACGCCCAGCGAATACGCCAAGCTCGCCGAAAGCGAGCGCAAGCACACCGACCTGACCTATTCGCTCGGCCTGAGCCTGTCCAACGACAACAGCGTCGGCACCGTGCGCTGGGACGGCCCGGCCTTCGACGCCGGCATCGCCGCCGGCAGCACGCTGATCGCGATCAACGGCTACAGCGCCAGCGGCGAGCGGCTCAAGGACGCGGTCGGCGCGAACAAGGACGGCAAGCAGCCGATCGAACTGATCGTGCGCAACGGCGATGCGGTGCGCAGCGTGCGCATCGATTACCGCGGCGGCTTGCGTTACCCGCGGCTGGAGCGGATCGAGGGTACGCCGGATCGCTTGTCGAAGATTTTCGCGCCGAAATAAGCCGTTGCGCAGCGGGCCGCGACCGTGCAGGCCGCCGTTTGGCGGCCGACCGGCGGTGCGGCGGCGACAGTGCGGGACGCGCGACAATGTCGCGCCATGAACGAAAACATCGAAAAAGAACGGGAACGAGAACCCGCGCATTACCTGCTGATCGACTTCGAAGCGACCTGCGCCAACGACGGGTCGGTGCCGCGCCAGCACATGGAAATCATCGAGATCGGCGCGGTGATGGTCGAAACCGCCACGCTGCGCGTGGTCGACGAATTCCAAAGCTTCGTGCGGCCGGTGCGGCATCCGCAGCTCAGCGCGTTCTGCACGCAACTGACCACGATCACCCAGGCGCAGGTCGACGCCGCGCCCGGCTTCGCCGCGGTCGCGGCCGCTTTGAAGGCCTGGCGCGCCGCGTACCCGGATCTGATCTGGGGCTCGTGGGGCGATTACGATCGCAACCAGTTGCAGCAGGACTGCGGCTTCCACCGCGTCGCCGATCCGGTCGGCGCGCCGCATCGCAACATCAAGCGCTTGTTCGCGCAGCGCGAAGGCTCGGGCCGCAAGTTCGGCCTCGACGGCGGCGTGCGCCGCGCGCGGCTGGCGTTCGCCGGCACCCACCACCGCGGCATCGACGATGCGCGCAACATCGCGCGGCTGCTGCCGTATGCGCTGGGGCGGGCGGAGTTGCCGCGCGAGGCGCGCTGAGCGGGTGTTTGCGAGCGGCTGTCCATAAGCCTGCTGTCCGCGATCTGTCCGCAATAGGGCGCTAGAGTCGGCGCTCCGGCGGGCCCGCGCCCGCGTGCGAGGACACCGCCATGTACGGATTGATCGGCCGCATGAAAGCCGCGCCGGGCCAGCGCGACGCGCTGATCGCGCTGCTGTTGCAGGACGTGGGCGCGATGCCCGGCTGCCGCAGCTACATCGTCGCGCGCGATCCGGGCGATGGCGATGCGATCTGGATCACCGAGGTGTGGGACGACGCCGAGCATCACCGCGCCTCGTTGTCGTTGCCGCAGGTGCAGGCGGCGATCGCCAAGGCGCGGCCGATGATCGCGGGGTTCGATTCGCATTACGAAACCGAGCCGGTCGGCGGGTACGGCCTGCCGCCGGCCGGGTAAACCGGATCGCTTCCTGTAGGAGCGGCGCGAGCCGCGACCGCGGGGTAGCCGTTTGCGTCGTAAGCGCGATGTCGCGGTCGCAGCTTGCGCAGCTCCTACAGTCGGAATCGGCGCTTGCGCGCAGAGTTGTGGCCGTTCGCGCCGAAAGCGCGATGCCGCAATCGCCACTCAGCCGAGGTCCTGCTCCACAATCTCGCGCCGCCGCCACAGCATGCTGCGCAACACCCCGTCGCGGCGGATCAGGCCGTGATGCAGCGCCGCCGCCAGATGCAGCAGCACCAGCGCGAACAAGGCGTACGCCAAGGTCCGGTGCAACCAGCGCAGCGCCGCGAACCAGCTCGGGTCGAACGGCGCGATCGGCGGCAGGCGCAGCCCGGCGCCGAGGTCGACCGGATAGCCGCCGGCCGACAGCATCGCCCAGCCGATCAGCGGCATCGCCAGCATCAGCGCGTACAGCAGCCAGTGCGAGGCGTGCGCGGCGAAACGCTGCGCCGCGCTCAGCTCGCGCGGCAGCGGCGGCGGGCGGCGCCACAGCCGCAGCGCCAGCCGCAACACCGCCAACACCAGGATCGCCGCGCCCAGCGGCTTGTGCAGCGCCAGCAGCCAGGCATGGCGTTCCGACACGCTCGCGACCAGGCCCGCGCCGACGAACAGCATAGTCAGGATCATCAGCGCCATCAGCCAGTGCAGCACGCGCGCCGGCCACCAGAACATCGTTTCGTCGCGGCGGACCGGTTCGGAATTCATCTCGGCGCTCATCGTGCGGCCTCCTGCGGCGGACGGCCGCCCGCATGCGCTTCCTCGGCGGTGCGGCGGCGATAGGACTCGGCATAGGCGGCCGAACGCGCCGGCAACAGCGGATCGGCCGAGGCGACGATGCCGTCGGGCAGCACCATCGGGTCGTAGTTGATGTCGCGGCATTCGCCGCTGTCCTGGTCCTGGGCGCGTTCCAGGATCAGCGTGCCGGCGTCGATCTGCGGGCGCTGCGCCGGCCAGACCTTGGTCGCGTCGTCGACCGGATCGCCGGCCGCAGCCAGCGTCGCCCACAGCCGCCAGCGCAACGGGCCTTGGGCGAGGCGATGTTCGAGTTCGGCGGCGAGCGTGTTCACGTCCTGCGCGCCCAGCGGCGCGGCGGCCGCGCCGTTGTCGGCTTCGACCCGCCAGCGCACCGCGTGGCGCGCGCCGTCGGCACCGACGAAGTAGAACGCGTTGAGGCCGTAGTAGCTGTCGGTGGCGTAGCTGGCCGACGGCTTCTGTTCCTTGATCCAGGCGCGGAACGCGGACGTTTCCGGGTGCGCTTCGAAGAAGGCCTTTTGCTTGGCCGGGTCGGGCTTGCCGGTGGCCGGGTCGGGCGCAGTGGCGCGCAGTTGTTCGAAGAACGCCTGCGGCGTGGCGACCGGGAACACCGGCATGTTGTTCATGCCGGTGCGCCATTGCTGGCCGTCGGGCTGGGTCAGGCGCAGCGCCAGGCTGCGGATCGGCACGCCGCCGTCGGGCGCGTAGGGGTTGCCGCCGGGCAGGGCGAAGCGGCCGACCAGGGGCGTGCTCGCGCCGGCGGCGAACAGCGCCGCGCGCGAGTACGGCGCGGCCGCGCCGTTGCTGTCGAAGCGGCCGATCACGCACACGCCCTTGGCGTGGTTGCGGCGGTAGCCGGGGTGCAGGCCGCCATTGGTCTGCAACTGGTCGACCAGACGCTTGGGCGTCAGCCGCTGCGGATCGAGGTAGCCGGCGACATAGGCGAAGGCGCCGGCGAGGCCGCCGACCGCGAGCGCGATCAGGGCCCAGCGGGCGAGCGGGACGGGCGGTCGGGGCGGTGCGAGGGGTTCGTTCATGGCGGGCGATCGTGGCTGCGGGAGTGGCTGCGTCACCAGTACGACGCCCGGCCGCAGCGCTTATTCCCTCGCCGTGTCGTGAACGGCGCGGCGACCGGCTGCGGGAATAAACTGGGCCCGGCGGCGTCACACCGGACGAACCCCTGCGAACCGCGCCCATGTCCCCGCACGAACTCGATCAGGCCCTGCGCGAACAACTGCCCTCGCTGCGGCGCTTCGCCCGCTGGCTGGCGCGCGACCCGCACGCGGCCGACGATCTGGTCCAGAGCGCGCTCGAGCGCGCCATCGCCGGCTGGGACCAGCGCCGCGACGAAGCGGCGCTGCGGCCGTGGCTGTTCTCGATCCTCTACCGCCAGTTCCTCGACGGCCAGCGCCGCGCCCAGCGTTATGCGGGCGTGCTCGCGCGGATCGGCCTGGGCGCGCCGGACAGTCAGCCCTCGGCCGAGCGCGAAGCGATCGCGCGCTCGGCGCTGGAAGCCTTGCAGCAGTTGCCGGTGGAGCAGCGCAGCCTGCTGCTGTGGGTGTCGGTCGAAGGCCTGAGTTATCAGGAAGTCGCCGATATTCTCGAAGTCCCGATCGGCACGGTGATGTCGCGGCTGTCGCGCGCGCGCCAGGCGCTGCGCCGGCTCAGCGACGGTGAGACCGCGGCGCCGCCGTTGAGATTGCTGAAATGATGCGCCGGCCCCGCCGCTTTTCGCTTCCGCTTGCGAGTTCCGTATGACCCACGCCCCCGACGAACACGATCTGCACGCCTACATCGACGGCCGCCTGGACCCCGCGCGCCGCGCCGAGGTCGAGGCCTGGCTGGCGCGCCAGCCCGAGCGACTGGCCGAACTGCAAGCCTGGCAGCGCGACGCGCAGCAACTGCGCGCCGGGCTCGCCGGCGCGCTGCCGCCGCCGGAGCCCGCGCTCGATCCCGCGCGCCTGCGTGCGGGCCTCGCGCGCCGCCGCAGCGCGCGTTACGCCGTCGCCGCGGCGGTGCTGCTGAGCCTCGGGGTGGGCGGCATCGGCGGCTGGCAGGCGCGCGAATGGAGCCGTCCCGCCGCGCCGGCGATGCTGGCCGGCGCGCCGATGGCCGACGCGATCGCCGCGCACCGGCTGTTCGCCGCGCGCCACGACCTGCGCACCGACGCGGTCGCCGGCGACGTGCAGTCCTGGCTCGACGCGAACTTCCGCGAACCCATGCGCCTGCCCGACCTCAGCGCCGCCGGCTACCGCCCGGTCGGCGCGCGCGCGTTGTCCACCGACCAGGGCGCCGCGGCGCTGGTGGTCTACCAGGACCCGACCGGCGCGGCGATCAGCTTCTACATCCGCCCGCCCGGCCCGCGCCATCACATGCTGCCGCGCGGCGATCGCCGCGACGGTGCCTTGCTGGCGCAGTACTGGTCGCGCGGCGGCTACAACTACGCGATGGTCAGCGCGGGCGATGCGGCCAGCGCGGATGTGGTGCGGCACGCGTTGCGGGCGATCTGAGCCGGCGCGCTTCGGCGGCTTGCGAAAGGGAAAGAGAAACGCCCCGCGGATGCGGGGCGTTTCGTTCGAACGGTGCGATCGCGGGCGCGTTGCGGACCGAAGGCCTCAAGCCGCCTGCACGATCCGCAACGGATTGGCGAATTCCTTCAACAACTCCGCCTCGCGCGCCTTGGCCTTGTGCAGGTGCTCTTCCTTGACGTGGCCGTAGCCGCGGATGTGCTCGGGAATGCCGGCGATTTCCGCGGCGAGGTCGATGTTGCCGCCGTCGAGTTTGTCGAGCAGGCCGCCGACGGTCTGTTCGTACTCGCCGATCAGCCGCCGCTCCATCTTGCGCTCCTCGGTGTAGCCGAAGATATCGAAGGCGCCGCCGCGCAGCTTGCGCAGCTTGGCCATCCACTTGAACGCGGTGAACACCCAGGGGCCGAATTCCTGCTTGATCAGGCGGCCCTGCGCGTCCTTCTTGGCCAGCAGCGGCGGAGCGAGGTGGAACTTGAGCTTGTAGTCGCCGTCGAACTGCTGCTGCAGGCGGCGCTGGAATTCGCCGCTGGTGTACAGGCGCGCGACTTCGTACTCGTCCTTGTAGGCCATCAGCTTGAAGAAGTAGCGCGCGACCGCTTCGGCCAGATCGGTCGAGCCGGGCGCCTTCTTCTGTTCGGCCTCGCGCACCTTGGCGACGAAGTCGGAATAGCGCTTGGCGTAGGCGGCGTCCTGGTAGTCGGTCAGGAAGGCGACGCGGCGCGCGATCAGTTCGTCGAGCGAGCGCGACAGGCGCAGGTCGTCGAGCGGCAGGAACGCGACGTTGTCGCCGTCGGCCTTGGCGCCGGCCGGCAGATGGCGCAGTTCGTCTTCGTTGCGGGTCGCGCGCGGCGCCGAAGTCGCGCCCCATTCGTTGCCTTCCCACTCGCCGGGCTTGAGGTGCGGCAAGTCGCGCGGAGTCGCTTCGGCGGCGGTCGGCACCTTGCGGGTCACGCCGGCGGCTTCGGCCACCGCGCGCGGGTCGATCGCGGCCAGGCGGCCCCAGGCGAACGCGGTCTTGTTCATCTCGATCGCCGCGCCGTTGAGCTCGATCGCGCGCATCAGCGCATGGAAGCTGATCGGCACCAGCGCGCGCTGCCAGGCGTAGCCGAGGATGAACAGGTTGGCGGCGATGGCGTCGCCGAGCAGGGCGGTCGCGAGCTGGGTCGCATCGACCAGATGCGGCGCCTGATCGCCGAGCGCGAGCTTGATCGCGGCGACGATGTCGGTGGCCGGGAACTGCATGTCCGGACGCGTGGTGAAGGTGCCCGGCATCGCTTCGTAGCTGTTGAGCACGACCTGGCTGCGGCCGGCGCGGATCTTCGACAGCGCCCAGTAGTCGTTGACTACGACCATGTCGCAGCCCAGCACCAGGTCGGCCTCGCCGGCGGCGATGCGCACGGCGTGGATGTCCTCGGGGGTCTTGGCGATGCGGATGTGGGTGGTCACCGCGCCGCCCTTCTGCGCGAGGCCGGTCTGGTCGAGCACGCTCGCGCCCTTGCCTTCCAGGTGCCCGGCCATGCCGAGCAAAGCGCCGATGGTGACCACGCCGGTGCCGCCGACGCCGGTGATGAGGATGTTCCAGGGCTGGTCGAGCGCGGGCAGCTGCGGCAGCGGCAGGTCGTTGAGGCGATCCTTGGCCGAAGAACCCTTCTTCTTCTTCAAGCCGCCGCCTTCGACGGTGACGAAGCTCGGGCAGAAGCCATTGACGCAGGAATAGTCCTTGTTGCAGTTCGACTGGTCGATCTCGCGCTTGCGCCCGAACTCGGTTTCCTTCGGCAGCACCGACACGCAGAACGACTTCTTGCCGCAGTCGCCGCAGCCTTCGCAGACCAGCGAATTGACCATGACGCGCTTTTGCGGATCGACCATCTTGCCGCGCTTGCGGCGGCGGCGCTTCTCGGTCGCGCAGGTCTGGTCGTAGATCAGCACGCTGACGCCCTTGACCTGGCGCAGGCGCTTCTGGATCGCGTCGAGTTCCTTGCGGTCGTGGAATTCGACGTCGCTGGGGAACAGCTCGCGGCGGTTCCACTTGGCGATGTCGTCGGACAGCAGGATGATCGTGTGCACGCCTTCGGAGCGCACCTGATGCGCGATCTGCGGCACCGACAGGGTGCCGTCGACCGGCTGGCCGCCGGTCATCGCGACCGCGTCGTTGTAGAGGATCTTGTAGGTGATGTTGACGCCGGCGGCGACCGACTGGCGGATCGCCAGCGAGCCCGAGTGGAAGTAGGTGCCGTCGCCGAGGTTCTGGAACACGTGCTCGGTTTCGGTGAAACCGGCCTGGCCGCACCAGGTGACGCCTTCGCCGCCCATCTGGGTGAAGGTGTTGGTGTCGCGGTCCATCCAGGTGACCATGTAATGGCAACCGATGCCGCCGAGCGCGCGCGAGCCTTCCGGCACCACGGTCGAGGTGTTGTGCGGGCAGCCCGAGCAATAGTGCGGCACGCGCGGGAACGCGACCCGCGGCAGCGCCAGTTCGCTTTCCTTTTCCTCCATCCAGCGCAGCACGTCGCGCATCTGCTCGCTGTCGTGGAAGCGCTGGATGCGGCGCGCGATCACGCCGGCGATGCGCGCCGGGGTCAGCTCGCCGGTCGAGGGCAGGATCCACTCGCCGTTCTCGTCGTACTTGCCGACGATCGACGGACGCTTGCCGCCGTCCCAGTTGTACATCGATTCCTTCATCTGGCTTTCGATGAAGGCGTGCTTCTCCTCGACCACCAGGATGTCGTCGAGGCCGCGCGCGAACGCGCGCAGGCCGACCGGCTCCAGCGGCCAGGTCATGCCGACCTTGTACACGCGGATGCCGAGGTCGGCGCAGGCGCGCGCGTCCAGGCCCAGGTATTCCAGCGCCTGCAACACGTCGAGGTAGCTCTTGCCGGTGGTGATGATGCCCAGGCGCGCGTTGGCCGAATCGATGACGATGCGGTCGATCCTGTTGGCCCGCGCGAACGCCTGCGCGGCCTTGACCGCGTACTGGTGCAGGCGCATTTCCTGGTCCATCGGCGGATCCGGCCAACGGATGTTGAGGCCGCCGGCCGGGATTACGAAGTCGTCCGGGGTGACGATCTGCAACGCCAGCGGATTGACGTCGACCGACGCCGACGACTCCACGGTTTCGGCGATGGTCTTGAAGCCGACCCAACGCCCGGTGTAACGCGACATCGCCCAGCCGATCAGGCCCATGTCGAGGATGTCCTGCACGCCGGCCGGGTTGAGGATCGGCATCATCGCGCTGGTGAACTCGCCTTCCGAGCCGTGCGGCAGGGTCGAGGAGCGGCAGGCGTGGTCGTCGGCGGCCAGCGCCAGCACGCCGCCGTGCTTGCTGGTGCCGGCGGCGTTCGCGTGCTTGAACACGTCGCCGGTGCGGTCCACGCCGGGGCCCTTGCCGTACCACATGCCGTACACGCCTTCGACCTTGGCGCCGGGGAACAGGTTGGTCTGCTGCGTGCCCCAGACCATGGTCGCGCCGAGGTCTTCGTTGAGGCCCGGGGTGAACTTCACCCCGGCCGCTTCCAGATGCTTGCGCGCGCGCCACAGCTCCAGGTCGAAACCGCCCAGCGGCGAGCCGCGGTAGCCGGAGATGAAGCCGGCGGTGTTCAGCCCCGCGGCCTGGTCGCGCAGGCGCTGCATCAGCGGCAGGCGCACCAGCGCCTGCACGCCGGACAGATAGATGCGGCCTTCCTGGCGGGTGTACTTGTGCTCGAGGGTGTAGTCCGGGTCGAGCACGGAGTTGGTGAGGTCCGTGTTCGCCGACGACGGCGAGCTGAGTTCTGCGGTGCTGGTCATGGGCGGGCTCTCGCGGCGATGCCGCGGGTGGGCTGGCGGGGGCGGTGCGGCGGGCGTCCGTGCGGTCCGGTGTGGCGCGCCGGGAGCCGAGCAAAGACTCGGAATTATAGCCTGTGTGCGCAATCGGGCCGCCAGACGGGCCGACTGTGCCTTTCGTATACGGGGGCGGCGGCCGCCGCGTGCGCCGGATGAACAGGGAATGCGGGGTCCCGCAACCGGCTGCGCGCAGCTGCCGGCAACGACCGCATCAGACCCGCGCTGTGCCTGTCGTGCGGCGCGGTGGCCGCCAAGGCGCACCGCGCATGAACGCCGGCGCCGCGCCGCCGCGTGCCGGCGTCGCCATGCCGCTACATTCGCAAGGCCGGCGACGATCCGGCGTTACTTCAGGACTGCGCTCATGTTCCGTCTTCCTCTCGCCGCAGCGTTCGCGCTGCTGTTGTCGGCGCCGGCCTTCGCCCAGGCGCCTGCCCAACCGGTGGCCAAGCCCGCTGCCAGCGCCGCCGCCAAGACTTCGCCGCCGGTGCCGATGGTCCCCAAACGCGAACCGATCCAGCACGCGCCACCCGGCGCCGCCAACCCGCAGGACGCGCTGTATCGGCAAAGCCCGGCCAATGTCCGTCTGGCCGAGCCGGACGAGGCGAATTTCCCGATGCCGTCGCCGCAGCCGCGGGTGCGCCTGAGCGAATCGAATCCGCCCGAACGCGATGCGCAGGGCAACGTGCGCAAGCCGATGACCGACCAATGCGCGCATTCGATCAAGAAGATGCGCGAAGCCGGAGCCGGCGAAATCGTCCAGCGCGAAAACCGCGCGCGCCGAGACTGCCGCTGAGCCTGAGCCGCGCCGCGGCGCGGGCTCAACGGCCGTGCCGCAGCGCCGTCGGCGCGCCAAGCTGCAACTGCGTTCCGGTCGCGCGCGCCTCGCGATAGAGGTTGTCGCCGAACACGTCCGACCCTTGCAGGAAATACCGGCCCGGCACCGCATTGGGATTGTCGATGCGATAGCCCAGGCGCGCGGCCAGCGCCAGGAACAGCTGATGGTGCGCGAGCCACTCGCCGTTGCCGGCCAGCGGCGTCTGACCCGCGCCGCGCGTGCGCACGAGCATCGGCACCTGCGCCACGTGCGCGGTCAGCACGTTGTGGCCCCAGACGCCGTCTTCGCCGAGCATCTGGCCGTGGTCCGAGGTGACCACGAACAGGCCGCGTTCGCCCATCGTTTCGAAGCGCCGGTACAAGCGCGCGATCAGATCGTCCTGGTAGGCGATGGCGTTGTCGTAGGCGTTGCGGCGCGCCTGGCCGGCATCGAGCGCGCCGGCCGCGGCGCTGTCGGGCCAGCGCCGGTAACGCGCACCGTGGCGGCGGTAAGCGTCTTCGAACGGCAGGTGCGCGGTGCGCAACAGCAACACCATCAGCCGGCGTTCGCCGCGCGCCGGCGCGGCCGCGTCGAGCTGGGCGAAGATCGCATCGTCGCCGCGCGCCTGCACCGCGGCGGCGTCGTCCTCGCGCGAACGCGCCACGTCGATGCTGCGCGCATCGAGTTCTTGCAACAGATCGCCGCCGTACTGGGTGGACAGCCAATAGGTGCGATAGCCGGCGCGCTTGGCCAGGCGGAACAGATTGCTTTCGTGCGAACGCAGCTGCCGCAGATGGCCGGGCTCGCGCACGCCGTTGAGCAGCAGCGTCAGCGAGGCGCGGGTGGCGACCGCGCCGGCGATGCCGCGGTGCCAATGCGCTTGGCCCCGATCGATCCAGCCGGAGAGATTCGGCGTGGTGTCGCGCGCAGGGCCGGCCGGCGACCAGCGGTCCAGGCGGGTGGAATCGAAGATCACCAGCCAGATCGCCTGCGGCGGCGCGGCGACCGGCGCGGCCTGGATCCGGTAAGGCCGGTACGGCGCCGCTGCGTCGTGGATGCGCACGCCGGTCAGGTTGACCGCGCTGTAGCTGAAGGCGCGCAGCGCGTTGGCCAGCGAGCTGTGGCCGGCCTGCGGCAGGAACCGCACCATGCTCTGGCGCGAGGCCTTGTACGGCTGCCAGGCCAGCAGCGCGGCCACCGCCAGCAGCGCCCAGCGCGTGCGCGGCAACGGCAGCCGGCGCAGGCCGAGGTTGTACAGCGCGAACAGAAGCGCGTAAGGAATCGCGCCGGCGAACAGGGTCGGCCAATGCGCGCCGAACTCGGCGCGGCCGGCGCCGAGGATGTCGTGCAACTCGCGCGGAATCATCGCCACGTCCAGCGGCGTCAGCGGCCGTCCGATCGCGGCGATGTGCGAGAGCTGGCACAGCTGCATCAACGCGAACAGCCCCAGCACCGCGTTAGCCGCCCAACGCCGGCCGCCGAGCCACAAGCCGGCGCTGAGCGCGGCCAGCGCCGCGACCCAGGCCGGCTGCAAGCGCGCATCGTTGCCGTCGCTGCCGAACCATTGCTGCAAGCGATCGTCGAGCAGCAGCAACGCAGTGGCGGCGGCGGTCGCCAGCAGCAGATGGGCGAACTTGCGTCGGCGGGTCGCGGGCCAGGCGTGAATCGACAGCGTCGGGTCGGGAAGCGGCTTGAACATGCGGCCTGCGCTGGCGCTGGGGTGGCGCTGGACGCTAGGCGGTGGGCGATGGAGCCGCGTTACGAAAAAGCTAAGCGCGAACGGTCTTGCGCCGCGTATATGGCTTGGTTGCGCAGCGTAGGAGCACGCCGTGTGCCTTGGCTAAATCGATGTTCAGACCGGGCGAACGAACGGACACGAAAAAAGCGATGCGAGCGACGATGGAGGATCGCCGTTGACCGCAATCGTGTACCCGTTTGTGACCAGTTGCGGCGGAGGTGTGAAATGCCGGTGCGCTAAGCAGTACGCAAGGGCTTGGGCGAGCCGGCGACAGGGACGGTGCGCGTGAGCTTGCGCACAAGAAACGCACGTAACGCGCCTCGACGGCTCACAAAATACACACGATGCGGCCCCGCGCCTGCTGCGTTCGACGTGCCGGGCGATCGGCTATGCCCCGACCCGGCGCGGCCAGGAATCGGCGGCGGTGCCGCCCCCATCCGGACCCAGGAGCGACCCGCATGGCCAAGCGCCCGCGCACAGACGCCGCGGCATCGTTCGAATCCCGGTGCGCCGCGCCGCTGGCCCTGTCGGCGCTCGGCGGCCACGAATGCGCGTTCCGACGCGGCGAAAAGGCCAGCAAGGTCGGGCCGTTCGACGGCCATCTCGGCAACGCCGACAACTATGACGAGCCGACGCTGGAAGACGTGGCGTATCGCCGCCGCCGTTGATGGCGACGTTTGCCGGCGCGCTCAGCGCCGGCCGGCGATCCAGCTGTCGCGCACCGTCAGTTCGTCGTCCAGCGCGACCAGATCGGCGCGATAGCCCGGCGCGATCCGCCCGAGCTCGCCGCCGAGGCCGAGGAAGTCGGCCGGATACGCCGAGGCCATGCGGCAAGCTTCCTCCAGCGGCAATCCCAAGCGCCGCACGGTGTTGCGCACCGCGGTTGCCATGTCCAGCGCCGAACCGGCCAGAGTGCCGCTGGCGGTGCTGCACTTGCCGTCGCGGCAGGTCATGGTCTCGCCGTACAGCACGAAGTCTTCGTTGACGCCGCCGACCGGCGGCATCGCGTCGGTGACCAGCATGATCTTGCCGCGCGGCTTGGCCGCGATGGCCACCCGCAACGAAGCGTCGTGCACGTGTTCGCCGTCGACGATGACCCCGCACCACGAGCCGGGATCGTCGAGACAGGCGCCGACGCCGCCGGGTTCGCGGCTGCCGAGCGGCGTCATCGCGTTGAACAGGTGGGTGACGCCGCTGACGCCGTGGGCGAAGGCCGAACGCAGGCGCTCGTAATCGGCGGCGGTGTGGCCGGCGCTGAGCAGCAGGCCGCGCGCGGCCAGCGCGCGCAGGGTGGCGTCGTCGAAGCGCTCCGGCGCCAAGGTCAGGATCGTCTTGCCGTTGTCGAGCGAGGCGATGCGGTCGAGCTCGTCCTCGCCCGGGGTATGGAACTTGTCGGGGTTGTGTACGCCCTTGCGCGCGGGTGCGAGGTACGGACCTTCGAGATGGATGCCGAGAATGCCGGGCACGCCTGCGGCGATGGCTTCGCGCACCGCGGCGATCGCGCGCAGCATCACCTCGACGTCGTCGCTGATCAGCGTCGGCATCATCCCGGTGGTGCCGAAGCGGCGGTGCGCCTGGGCGATCGTGCGCAGCCCGTCGACCGTCGGCGCATCGTTGAACAGCACGTCGCCGCCGCCGTTGACCTGGGTGTCGATGAAGCCGGGCGCGAGATAGCGGCCGTGCAGATCGACCGCCTGCGCGCCGGCCGGCGCCGGGCCGGGCAGGACCGCGACTATGTAGCCGTCCTCGACGATCACGCTGAGGCCGGATTCGAAGCCGCGCTCGCTGAGCACGCGGCCGTTGACGAAGGCGGTCGCGGTCATGGCCTCAGACGGTCTCGGTGACTTTGTTGAGATGCGGCGGCACGTCCGGGTTCAGGCCGCGCGCGGCCGACAGCGCGTTGGCCGCCTTGTAGAAGCTGGCCACGGTCAGCAAGGGCGTCATCGCCGGGTGCAGCGAGCGCGCCAGCGGCAGCGCATCGCCGCCGTGGATGCCCGGCGCGGCCAGCCACACCGGCGCGCCGCGCTGGCGGAACTCGCGCGCGACCGCCACGGTGCCGTCGCCGGTGCCGTCGTCCTGGGCGAAGGCCAGCACCGGAAAGCCCGGGCCGACGATCGCCATCGGGCCGTGCTTCACTTCCGCGCTGCTGAAGGCCTCGGCGTGCAGGGCGCAGGTTTCCTTGAACTTCAGCGCGGCTTCCTGGGCCGCGCCGAGGCCGAGGCCGCGGCCGATCACGAACAGGTTGTGCGCGTCCTTGAGGCCCTCGACCAGCGGCGACCAGTCCTGCGCGAACGCCTCGCGCAGCGCCGCCGGCAGCGCGTGCACGGCGTCGAACAGGCGCGCGTCGCTGCTCCAGCGCGCGGTCAGCTGCAGCATCGCCGCGAGCGAGCATAGATAGCTCTTGGTCGCCGCGACGCTCTTTTCCGGGCCGGCGTGCAACGGCAGCACGGTGTCGGCGATCTGCGCCAGCGGCGAGTCGGCGACGTTGACCAGGGCCAGCACGTGCGCGCCGGCGCTCTTGGCGATCTCGGCGTTGCGCACCAGGTCCGGGCTCTTGCCCGACTGCGAGACCGCGACGAACAGCGAGTCCTGCAGCTGCGGCTTGACCGCATAGACCGAGCCCACCGACGGCGACGCCGAGGCGGTGACCAACCCCAGCTGCGTCTCGAACAAGTATTTGCCATAGGTCGCGGCGTGGTCCGAGCTGCCGCGCGCGCAAGTCACGATGAAGCGCGGCGGCTGCGCGCGCAGGCGTTCGGCCAGCTCGTCGACGATGTCGGCGTTGGCGGCGAACTGGCGGGCGACCGCGTCGCCGGCTTCCTGCGCTTCGGCATACATGCGGGTGGTGCTGGGGTCGAGCAGGGTGTCGGCGCTCACGGGGTGGGTTCGCTCTGGAGTTCGGCGACGAAGTCGTAGGCGTCGCCGCGGTAGAAGGATCGGGTGAACTCGACGACGCGACCGTCGTCGAGGAAGGTGCGGCGTTCGATGAACAAACCGGGCGCGCCTTCGGGCAGGTTCATCAGGCGCGCCTGCTCGGCGTCGAAGGCGATCGCGCGCAGGCGCTGCAAGGCGCGCGCGGGGCGGATGCCGAGCTTGGCGAAGGCTTCGTAGAGCGAGTTCTCGACCATGTCGGGCGTCGTAAGCACCGCTGCAGGCACCACCGTCCGCTCGAGCGCGAGCGCCACGCCGTCGGCGGTGCGCAGCCGGTAGTACCGAACCACCGCCGCGCCGGGCGACAGGTTCAGCGCCATCGCTTCCTCCGGCGTGACCTCGCCGAGGCCGCGTTCGAGGAAGGTCGAGCGCGGGTCGAGCCCGCGCGCGCGCAGGTCGTCGGTGAAGCTGGTCAGGCGCGAGAACGATTTGACGATGCGCTCGGCGACGAAGGTGCCGGCGCCCTGGCGCTGCACCAGCAGGCCGTCGTCGACCAGGCCGGCGATGGCCTTGCGTACGGTCACCCGCGACAGGTCGAGCAGCTTGCCGAGCTCGCGCTCGCCGGGCAGGGCCTGGCCGGCGGTCAGCTCGCCGTTCTCGATCGCGTGCTGGAGGGTGCGGCGCAGGTGTTGATACGCCGGCGCGCGGCGCGCGTCGGACTGGCGGCGGAATTCGCTTTGCAGATAGTCCTGCATGCGGGAAAAGATACCAGTGGCAGACCATTGGCGGCAACAAAGACGTGCTAAACCTGTTTAAGCCATTGATTTATAGTTGTTTTGCTTAGGTGGTATCTTACTGGTATCTTTGCTGGTATGGTTTCATCCAGACCAGTCGAGACCCCGCCGGACCGTCCATGAGCATCTATTCCGTGCCTTCCACCGCGCAACCCCCGCATCTGGCGCCGCTGGCCCCGTTCGATCTGGTGATCTTCGGCGGCACCGGCGACCTGGCCCTGCGCAAGCTGCTGCCGGCCTTGTTCCACCGTTATGCCGACGGCCAGATCGTCGCCGCCGCGCGCATCGTCGGCATCGCCCGCGACGAGCGCAGCGAAGAGGCCTACCGCGGCAAGATCCGCGAGGCGCTGATCCAGTTCGCCGGCGAGCAGGCGCGGCAGACCGAGGTGCTCGACGGCTTCCTGGCGCTGCTGTCGTACCGCCGGCTGGACCTGAGCTCGGACAGCGGCTGGCCCGAGTTCGCCGCCGAATTCGACGATGCCGAGCGGGTGCGGGTGTTCTACCTCGCGGTCGGCCCGGACCTGTTCGGCGTGGTCTCCGACCGCCTGCAATCGCACGGGCTGGTCAATCCCAAGACCCGCGTGGTGGTGGAAAAGCCGCTCGGCAAGGACGGCGTCAGCGCCGATGCGATCAACGACGCGCTGGCGCGGGTGTTCAACGAAACCCAGATCTTCCGCATCGACCATTACCTCGGCAAGGAAACGGTGCAGAACCTGACCGCGCTGCGTTTCAGCAACGCGCTGTTCGAACCGCTGTGGAAGGCCGAGCACATCGACCACGTGCAGATCACCGTGGCCGAAACCGTCGGCGTGGAATCGCGCGCACCGTATTACGACAAGTCCGGCGCGCTGCGCGACATGGTCCAGAACCATCTGTTGCAGCTGCTGTGCCTGGTCGCGATGGAGCCGCCGTCGTCGCTGGCCGCCGACGCGATCCGCGACGAGAAACTCAAGGTGCTGCGCGCGCTGCGCCCGATCGAGAACGGCAACGCCGCCGCCTTCACCGTGCGCGGCCAGTACAAGGCCGGCGCGGTCGAAGGCCGCGCGGTGCCGGGCTATGCGCAGGAACTGGGCGCGCAGTCGTTCACCGAAACCTTCGTCGCGCTCAAGGCCGAAGTGAAGAACTGGCGCTGGGCCGGGGTGCCGTTCTACCTGCGCACCGGCAAGCGGCTGGCCGAGCGGGTCTCGGAAATCGTGGTGACCTTCCGTCAGGTGCCGCATTCGATTTTCGAAGGCCTGACCGAACAGGACCCGTCCAGCCGCCTGCAACCGAACAAGCTGGTGCTGCGGCTGCAGCCCGACGAGGGCGTGAAGCTGTGGCTGATGAACAAGGTGCCCGGCCCCGGCGGCCTGCGCCTGCGCCACGTGCCTTTGGACATGAGCTTCGCGGCCGCGTTCGGCGGGCGCCAGGCCGACGCGTACGAGCGCCTGCTGATGGACGTGGTGCGCGGCAATCCGATGTTGTTCATGCGCCGCGACGAAGTCGACGCGGCGTGGAAATGGATCGACCCGATCCGCGCGGCCTGGGCCGCGAGCGCCGAAGCGCCGCGCCCGTACACCGCCGGCAGCTGGGGACCGAGCGCCGCGGTGGCGCTGATCGAACGCGATGGGAGGACGTGGCATGAAGATGCAGGCTGAGCGACTGACCGTGATCGAACCCTTGCCGCTGCCGCTGCACGAAAAGACCTTCGACGACGGCGAACAGCTGGCGTTGGCGCTGGCGCGGCAAGTCGCCGCCGACCTGCGCGCCGCGCTCGCGCGCCACGGCGAAGCCAGCATCGCGCTGTCCGGCGGCAACACACCGAAGCGTTTTTTCCAGCAGCTGTCGCAGCAGACGCTGGATTGGGCGCGGGTCACCGTGCTGCCGATCGACGAGCGCTGGGTGCCGGCCGAGCATCCGCGTTCGAACGAACGCCTGCTGCGCGAGCACCTGTTCCAGCACAACGCCGCGGCGGCGCGCTTCCTGCCGCTGTACCGCCCGGTCGAGACGCCCGAGATGGCGCTGATGCCGGTGCTGACCAAGATCGCCAACGAAGGCCTGCCGCTCGACGTGGCGGTGCTCGGCATGGGCGACGACGGCCACACCGCCTCGCTGTTCGCGGACCTGGGCCACGACAACCCGGCGCTGCGCGAGATCGGCCTGCAGCCGCGCGGCCGCGCGCCGGTGATGTCGGTGCGCACCGCGGCGATGCCCGAGCCGCGCATGACCTTGACCCTGAGCGCGATCTTCACCGCGCCGGCGCTGTATCTGCACATCGAAGGCCAGGGCAAGCGCGCGGTGCTCGACGCCGCGCGTAGCGATCCGCGTTCGACCCTGCCGATCCGCGCGGCGCTGGCCGGCGCGCCGCACGTGCCGACCTTGTATTGGAGTCCGTAACCCGCACGATGATTTGGAACCCGCGTCGTTTTGGGTTCCGCAGACAGCCAAGCCCTGACTCCCTCCCCTCCCAGTTAAGGCTTTTGCTGTCGCCCCGTGGCCGGGGCGGCGTCCGCACCGCGGACGCGGGGGGATTTGCTTTTGCCGGTGCTTCTTAGGAAGGTGTAGGAAGAGCAAATCCCCCCTCTCTCCCTTTTTTTCGCAGGGAGCTTGGTTTTTCGAGTCACCGGCCAGGCGCCGATGCCGGCGCCCCGCATCGAGCAAGGTTCAAGTGAATACCCAACTGCATCCCGTCGTCGCGCAAGTCACGCAACGCATCGTCGAACGCAGCCGCGCGCGCCGCACCGCCTACCTCGCCCGCCTCGACGCGGCCTGCGGCAGCGGTCCGCACCGGCGCCGGCTGTCGTGCGGCAATCTCGCCCACGGTTTCGCCGCCTGCGCGCCCGGCGACAAGCAGGCGCTGCGCAGCGGCGCGGCGCCGAACCTCGGCATCGTCACCTCGTTCAACGACATGCTCTCGGCGCACCAGCCGCTGGAGCGCTATCCCGATCTGCTCAAGGCCGCCGCGCGCGACGCCGGCGCGACCGCGCAGGTCGCCGGTTGCGTGCCGGCGATGTGCGACGGCGTCACCCAGGGCCGCGAAGGCATGGAGCTGTCGCTGTTCTCGCGCGACGTGATCGCGATGGCGACCGCGGTGGCGCTGTCGCACGACATGTTCGACGCCGCGCTGTACCTGGGCGTGTGCGACAAGATCGTCCCCGGCCTGCTCATCGGCGCGTTGCACTTCGGCCATCTGCCGGGCATCTTCGTGCCGGCCGGGCCGATGACCTCGGGTTTGCCGAACGACGAGAAGTCGCGCGTGCGCCAGCGCTACGCCACCGGCGAGGCGAGCCGCGACGAGTTGCTCGAAGCCGAGGCGCGCAGCTACCACGGCCCCGGCACCTGCACCTTCTACGGCACCGCCAACTCCAACCAGATGCTGATGGAGATGATGGGCCTGCACCTGCCGGGTTCCAGTTTCGTCCATCCCAACACGCCGCTGCGCGACGCGCTGACCGCGCTGGCCGCGCGCCGCGCCGCGCAGATCACCGCGCTGGGCGAGGACTTCCGCCCGATCGGGCGGATCGTCGACGAACGCGCGATCGTCAACGGCGTGATCGGCCTGCACGCCACCGGCGGTTCGACCAACCACTTGCTGCACCTGGTGGCGATGGCCGCCGCCGCCGGCATCGAGCTGCGGCTGGAGGATTTCGACGCGCTGTCGTCGGTGGTGCCGCTGCTGGCGCGGGTGTATCCCAACGGCAGCGCCGACGTGAACCATTTCCACGCCGCCGGCGGCCTGGCGTTCCTGATCGGCGAACTGCTCGACCATGGCCTGCTGCACGGCGATGTCGAAACCGTCGCCGGGCATGGCCTGGAGCGTTATCGCGTCGAAGCGCGGCTGGGCGAGGACGGCGAAGTGCATTACGTGCCGTGCACGCGCGAAAGCTGCGACACCGCGGTGCTGCGTCCGGTCGCCGATCCGTTCCGCAAGGACGGCGGACTGCGCGTGCTGACCGGCAATCTCGGCATCGCCGCGATCAAGGTTTCGGCGGTGCCGGAAGACCGTTGGACGGTCGAGGCGCCGTGCCGCGTGTTCACTGAGCAGTACGAAGTGAAGCAGGCGTTCGAGCGCGGCGAGCTGGACCGCGACGTGATCGTGGTGGTGCGCTTCCAGGGCCCGCGCGCGAACGGCATGCCGGAACTGCATCAGCTCACGCCGACGCTGACCGTGTTGCAGAAACGCGGGCACCGCGTGGCGCTGGTGACCGACGGCCGCATGTCCGGCGCGTCGGGGCAGGTGCCGGCGGCGATCCACGTCACCCCCGAGGCGATGGTCGGCGGCCCGCTGGCCAAGTTGCGCGACGGCGACGTGTTGCGCGTGGACGCGGTGGCCGGGACGCTGAGCGTGGTCGAACCGGCGGACTGGGCGGCGCGCGAGAACGCGGCGGCCGATCTGTCCGCGCACCATGTCGGCTTCGGCCGCGAACTGTTCGCCGCGTTCCGCGATGCGGCCGCGCCGGCGGATCAGGGCGCGGGCGTGTTCGGGCCGGTGCCGCTGTGATTGCGGTGGCGGCGCGGGCATCGATTGCGCCGCGCCGCTTCCCCCGTCGTTCCCGCGAACGCGGGAACCCAGGGCTTCACCGCGACATCGCTCTGAAGTCTCTGGATCCCCGCCTTCGCGGGGATGGCGAACAGGAAAGAACGCGGATTCTTGGAATGGCTTGAGTCGGCAGAGAGCGTCCGCGCCAGCAACAACCGTCGTTCCCGCGAACGCGGGAACCCAGGGCTTCATCGCGACATGGCTCTGAAGTCTCTGGATTCCCGCCTTCGCGGGAATGACGATAGGTAACTACGTCGGTCCCCATTCCCGAATCCGCAAAGGCAGCCCCATGCCCGCCCCGATCCGCACCACCTTCCTGTTCGACCTCGACGGCACCCTGGTCGACAGCGTCTACCAACACGTCCTGGCCTGGAAACAAGCGCTCGACGCCGACGGCATCCCGCTGTCGGTGTGGCGCATCCACCGCAAGATCGGCATGAGCGGCGGCTTGTTCACCAACATCCTGCTGCGCGAGACCGGAATCGACATCACCCCCGAACGGGTCGAGCGCCTGCACAAGCTGCACGCGCAGGCCTACGCCGCGCAGGCGACGCAGATCCGGCCGCTGCCGGGCGCGGTCGAACTGCTCGCGTATCTGACCGAGAACGAAATTCCCTGGGCGATCGCCACCAGCGGCCGCATGGAAACCGCGCGCCACAACCTGGTCGCGCTCGGCGTCGACCCCGAGCGCAACGTGGTGATCACCCGCGACATGGTGCGCTACGCCAAGCCCGACCCCGACCTGTTCCTCGCCGCCGCCGACAAGCTCGGCGCCGACATCGAGCATTCGGTGGTGGTCGGCGACAGCATCTGGGACCTGCTCGCCGCGCGTCGCGCGCGCGCGCTCGGCGTCGGCCTGCTGTCCGGCGGCTACGGCCAGGACGAACTCGAACGCGCCGGCGGCTTCCGCGTCTACGAAGACCCGGCCGACCTGCTCAAGCACATCGACGAAGTCGCCGCGCGCGCCTGAGTCTTTTTCTGGGAACCGAACAATGACTGCGATGCAGGATCTGCAAAAGCGCGTCGGCGCGGTGCTGGCGCTGGCGCCGGTGGTGCCGGTGCTGGTGATCGACGACCTCAGCCATGCGGTGCCGCTGGCGCGCGCGCTGGTCGCCGGTGGCTTGCCGGCGATCGAAGTGACGCTGCGCACGCCGGTCGCGCTGGAGGCGGTGCGGGCGATCGCCGCGGAAGTCGAAGGCGCCGCGGTCGGCGTCGGCAGCGTGCGCCGTCCGCAGGATTTCGTCGATGCGTTGAAGGCCGGCGCGACGTTCGCGGTGTCGCCGGGCAGTTCGCCGGGGCTGATCGCCGCGGCGCGCGAGATCGATCTGCCGTGGCTGCCGGGCGCGGCGACCGCGTCGGAAGCGATGGCGTTGCTCGAACACGGCTACACCTATCTCAAGTTTTTCCCGGCCGAATCGATCGGCGGCGCGACCGCGCTGAAGTCGCTCGGCGGGCCGCTGCCGGAACTGCGTTTCTGCGCCACCGGCGGCATCGGCGCGAACAACGCGCGCGAGTACCTGGCGCTGGCGAACGTGCCGTGCGTCGGCGGTTCGTGGGTGGCGCCGGCGGCGGCGGTCAAGGCGGGGGATTGGGCCCAGGTCGAGACCTTGGCGCGCGAGGCGTCGGCGTTGAAGTGAGCGCGTTTGCCGCGGCGCTGCGGCAGCGGCCGCAGCACGCAGGGGTTTGCCTGGTATCGGCGCGAGCGTGATCGTTCGTGGTCGCGACTCGCGTCGCTCCTACAGTCTGAAGCGAACCGGCCGCAGCCGCTGTAGGAGCGACGCGAGTCGCGACCGCGCCAATACAGTTGCGCCGTAGGCGTCGTCGCAGCCGCGGTGCAGCGGTCGCGAACAGTCTGGAGCGAACCGGCCGCAGCCGCTGTAGGAGCGACGCGAGTCGCGACCGCGCCAATACAGCTACGTCGAACGCTTCGTCGCAGCCGCGGTGCCGCGGTCGCGAACAGTCTGAAGCGAACCGGCCGCAGCCGCTGTAGGAGCGACGCGAGTCGCGACCGCGCCAATACAGCTACGCCGAACGCTTCGTCGCAGCCGCGGTGCCGCGGTCGCGAACAGTCTGAAGCGAACCGGCCGCAGCCGCTGTAGGAGCGACGCGAGTCGCGACCGCGCCAGTACAGCTACGCCGAACGCTTCGTCGCAGCCGCGGTGCCGCAGTCCCGAACAGTCTGGAGCGAACCGGCCGCAGCCACTGTAGGAGCGACGCGAGTCGCGACCGCGCCAATACAGCTACGCCGAACGCTTCGTCGCAGCCGCGGTGCCACGGTCGCGAACAGTCTGAAGCGAACCGGCCGCAGCCGCTGTAGGAGCGACGCGAGTCGCGACCGCGCCAATACAGCTACGCTGAACGCTTCGTCGCAGCCGCGGTGCCGCGGTCGCGAACAGTCTGAAGCGAACCGGCCGCAGCCGCTGTAGGAGCGACGCGAGTCGCGACCGCGCCAATACAGCTACGCCGAACGCTTCGTCGCAGCCGCGGTACCGCGGTCGCGAACAGTCTGAAGCGAACCGGCCGCAGCCGCTGTAGGAGCGACGCGAGTCGCGACCGCGCCAATACAGCTACGCCGAATGCTTCGTCGCAATTGCGATGTCGCGGTCGCGACTCGCGTCGCTCCTACAGGGCGATGCCGATCCTCAAGCGCCGCCGGCCGGCCGCGGCGGCGCGGTCGACCCGCGCACCACCAGGATCGGGCTGAAGCCTTCGTTCGCCGGCGGCTCCAGTTGGGTGTCGCTCTCGCGCCGCAGTTCGGCGATCAGCCGGTACGCCGCATGCCGCGCGATTTCCTCGGTCGCCTGCCGCGCGGTCGTCAGCGTCGGCCACGACTGCTTGGAGAACGGGCTGTCCTCGAATCCCGCGATCGACAGGTCGTAAGGCACGTGCATGCCCGAGGACTTCGCCGCCGCAAGCACGCCGGCGGCGATTTCGTCGTTGCTGCCGAAGATCGCGGTCGGCCGGTCGGGCAGGGCGAACAGGCGGCGCGCGCCGCGGAAGCCGTCGTCGAACGAGTAGTCGCCGGGCAGCACCAGGTTTTCGTCTTCGCCGATGCCGTAGTCGGCCAGCGCCTGCGCATAGCCCTTGTAGCGCTCCCAGCTGGAACGGTGCGACTTGCCGCCCCACAGGAAGCCGATGCGCTGGTGGCCGAGCTGGATCAGGTGCTCGGTGATGTCGTACGCGGCATCGCGGTCGTCGACCCACACGCACGGCGCGCCGTCGCGCGGGTCTTCGGCGGCCGAGACGATGCGCACCAGCTTGATCCCGTGCGCGGTCAGTTCGCTGACCAGCTCCATGCGCTCGGACATCGGCGGCGCCAGCACCAGGCCGGCCAGGCGCGCGCCCTGGACCAGGTCGATCAGATCGGCGGCCAGCAAAGGCGAGGACGAGTCGCAGGGATGGATCTGCAAGCCGTAGCCGGTTTCGCGGCAGGCCGCGAGCACGCCGTTCTGCACGCTGATGATGTAGTACGGGTTCGGATTGTCGTAGACCACGCCGAGCGCATACGGCTGGGCGCTGCGCAGGCTGCGCGCGGACGGGTCGGGGCGGTATTCGAGTTCGGCGATCGCCTCGTGCACCCGCGCGCGGGTGCGGGCGCGCACGCCGGACTCGTCGTTGATGACCCGCGAAACGGTCTTCAGCGAGACCTGGGCGAGTTCGGCGACATCTTTGATGGTGGGTCGGCGCACGGGGCCTCGGCGGTGAGCGCGGTGCGGGCGCATCGTGCGCGCCACGCGGGGCTTTAGCCTACTCGCCGCTTCAGGCCTTGGGTACCACGGCCAGGGTCAGGCGCGAGATGCAGGCCAGGCGGCCGGCCTCGTCCTCGATGCGGATTTCCCAAACCTGGGTGCTGGCGCCGACGTGGATCGGCCGGGCAGTGCCGGTGACCGTGCCTTGGCGCACGCCGCGCACGTGGTTGGCGTTGATCTCGATGCCGACGCAGACCTTGCCGTCCGGGCAGCACAGATTGCCGGCGCTGCTGCCCAGGGTTTCGGCCAGCAGCACCGAGGCGCCGCCGTGCAGCAGGCCGTAGGGCTGGTGGGTGCGCGCGTCGACCGGCATGGTGCCGCGCACGTAATCGGTGCCGATTTCGGTGAAGGCGATGCCCAAAGGCTCCATCGCGGTGTTGCGCGAGAGCCGGTTGAGGTCGTCGACGGTGGTGGTGCCGCGGAACAGCGGTCTGGCTGCCGGCGGAGTGGCGGACGGGGCCGCGGGGCTGGTCGGGTCGGATGCGCTCATCGCAGAACGATAGCGGCGGGACGGCGACCGGACCAGCCGGGACGTGTCGGCTTGCGCCGGGGAACAACGGTTACGGCGGATGCTGCGGCTCGGGCGGAACGCAGTTCGGTTCGGGCGTGGGCAAAAGAGGCCGGATCGGCGCGCGCTGGGACTTTTGGGAAAAGGGAGCGCTCAGTGCGCCGATCCGGACCAGGCAAGCGTGGCCGACCGGACCAGGGACGCCATGCTGCGATCAGGCGAAGCGGAAGCGCGGCTGGACCCAGTTGCTGGCGTAGCTGCGGTTGCTGGCGTAGCCGCTGGAGTTGCCGTAGCCGACGCCGAAGTCGCGCTGGCGGTGGACGTGGCGGACCGGGGCGTTGGCGGCCGGGGTCTTGGTGGTCGGGGTGGCGGTCTGGGTGCGGGCGTTGGAGGCGTTCATGGTCGGGTCCTTGGTGTGTCGTGGGGTGGTAGTGCTTCGGTGTGTTGGTAAAGTACAACACCTGGGCAGGAATCGGTATGTGCTGGAAGTCATATCCCCCTTTAGTCATGCCCCGTGCGGTTCTGGGGGCTGGCCGGCGGGGCTGCATCTACCGGGTTCGAGGATATGGATGAGCCCGGGGCGGCTGGGGTTGCCATGACTGACGACCTAGACGGCGGCGCCGGCGCGGATGTGACTTCGCCGGCGCTGGCCCGGGGCTCGCAACCGACTTCGGCCGGGCGCCGCGCCGCGTTGCCGCGGGCGCGAACGCTCGCGTAGGCTCGGACCGGTTGCGGCCGGACCGGCAGCTCCGTCATCGCGAGCCTGCGGTCGACGGACCGCGCTCAAGCAGGGAGAGTCACGATGCAACAGGACGAGCTGACCGCGCTGATCAGCAAGACCGCGGTGTTGATGGAGCAGTTCGAGCGCCGCTGCGAGGAACTCGAGCGCCACCAGCGCGCCTTGGCCGAGCACCTGCAGGCGCTGGCGCAGCAAGTGCCCGGGGTGTTGCGGCAATCGGCCGACGACAGCTTGCGCACGCTGCCCGGTGCGGTCATGGCCAAGCTCGAAAGCGGTTTGTCGGAACCGGTCGGCGCGTACGAAAAACGTCTGCGCGATGCCGGCAGCCTGCTCCACGACGGCTCGCAGACGCTGGCCGGGCAGCTCAAGCGCATGGAGCAGCTGCACAAGCACCTGGTGTGGAAAGTCGTCGGCGCCGCGTTCGGCAGCGTGTTGCTGTTGCTGCTCGGCGGCGGCTGGCTGCTGTGGCAGTACCGCGCCGATATCGATCAGAGCCGGATCTCGGCCGAATTGCTGCGCGCTTACAACCGTGCGGACGTGACCCTGTGCGACGGGCGTTTGTGCGCGAACGTTGACGACAAGGCCGCGGGGTATGGGGATCGCAAGCAGTATCGGCCGGTGCGCTCGCGCTAGGCGGGTGGTTTCGTCGTAGTTGCAGTGTCGCGGTCGCGGCTCGCGCCGCTCCTACAGTCGGATACGCAACCGGCCGCAGCCCCTGTAGGAGCTGCGCGAGCTGCGACCGCGACAATGCAACGACGACGAATCCGGCGCGACCGCCGGCTTAGACGACAAGGCCGCGGGATACGGTGACCGCAAGCAGTATCGGCCGGTGCGGGCGCGGTAGGCGAGGCGGGCGCGAGCTGCTGCGGGTTTCGCCGCAGCCGCAGTGTCGCGGTCGCGGCTCGCGCCGCTCCTACAGTCGGATACGCAACCGGCCGCCGCCCCTGTAGGAGCTGCGCGAGCTGCGACCGCGACAATGCAACGACGACGAACCCAACGCGACCGCCGCGTCACAGAATCGGCGCCAACCCCGCCCCGAACGCGGTGAACATCCGCGTCGTCAGGCTCTTGACCCCGAGATTGACCTCGGGAAAATCGCCGACCGGCTTGTAGCACGCGCGGAACCCCGGATCGGTGCGCAACAGGGGATTCGGGCAGTCCGGCCCGGGCACGAATTCGTAGCTGGTGGCGTAGCGTACCGGCCACAGGTCGAAGATCGGCAGGTGCTCGGAGATCTTGGCGATCGAATACTCCAGCCCGGAGAAGATTGGCGGCTTGTCGCGGCGCGCGATCACCCACGAATTCTCCGGCGCGATGTCGCGGCGGATGCTCGCCGCCAGCGCCTGGGCGAACGCCGGGTCGTCGATCACCACCGCGCTCTCGGTGTTGTAGTGGTCGCCGCGCGGGTCGAAGTTGTGGGTGCCGATCACGCCGATGCGCTGGTCGATCACCATCGACTTGGCGTGCATGCCGATGCGCACGCCGGCGCGCTTGAGCGGCACCGGTTCGTTGGTGCGGCGCCGCGCGTAGCGCATCGCCGCGTATTCCTGGGTCAGCGGCTGGCGGTAGCGCTGGCGGTACAGGACGCTGCTGCGGTCGGGGTCGTTGCGGCGCGGTCGCGACTCGGCCAGGCCGGCGCCGGAGACTTCGCTCGGTTCAGCGCGGCCTTCGGGTTCGTCGGCGACGGTCTCGGCCAGCCCGGGCAGGCCCAGCCCCGGCAGCTGCGCGCCGGTCGCGGCGATGTCGATCGGCGCGTCGGCGGGGAACGGCTTGTACTCGTAGATGTTGAAGCCGAACTCGCGCAGGTAGCGGCGCTTGTACTTGTACGACAGCGCGTAGGCGATGAAGGCGTCGGTCGCGGCCAGCGAGTTGGTCGAGACGATCACCCGCGGCCGGTCGGGGCGCGCGTGCAGGGTGCGGAACAACTGCTGCGCCGACTTGGACAGGACCAGGTACGGCGTCTGCAGCAGCACCTCGTCGCGCGAATTGGCGATCAGGTTGCGCAGCGAATCCGAGGCCAGGGCGTTGCTCTCGGCGTCCTCGCGGTGCTTGTCCGGAGTGTCGGAGATGTAGCGCACCGCGCCGACCGCGATGGCCGGATCGACCAGCCGCTCGCGCACCTGGGCGTCGTCGGCGGCCGCCTCGCGCATCGCCTGGGCGCGCTGCGGGCGTTCGAACTTGCTCGGCGGCAGCATCGGCACGCCGTCGTCGATGATGCGCTGGCCCACGTCGGCCAGACGCTCGACCGGGACGCTGCGGCGGTCGCTCCAGAACACCTGGAAGTCGGTGCCCATGACCTGCGCGACCGGGCCGGCGACGATCACGTCGCGGTCGCGGAAGTTGTACTCGTCGTCCCAGTCGTAATAGTCGTCCTGGTAATTGCGCCCGCCGGAGATGCCGATCTGGCTGTCGGCCAGCAGCAGCTTGGTGTGCATGCGCTGGTTGAGCCGGCGCCAGCAGCAGGCCGCGGCCAGGGCGTACTGCGGGTAGGTGATGCGGGCGCGATGCAGGACCGGGTTGTACAGCTTGATCTCGAAATTGACGTGGGCGCCGGCCAGCGCCGCGAGGGTGTCGATGTGACGCATCGCCGCCAGTTGGTCGATCAGCAGGCGCACGCGCACGCCGCGGCGCGCGGCGGCGAGCAGTTCGTCCAGGACCAGGCGCGCGGCGTCGTCCTCTTCGAAGATGTAGGTCTGCAGGTCCAGGGAGTGGCGGGCGCTGCGGATCAGGTTGATCCGCGCCAGCAGCGCGTCGGGGCCGCGGTCGAGGATCACGGTGTAGTGGCGCGGCCGCTCCGGCGCCGACTCGGCCAGCGCCTTGACCCCGAGGTCGTACAGCGGCGAGGGCTGGGCGCAGGCGTTCTCGCCGTGGCAGTCGATCTGCGCCGAGCGCGCGGCGGCGGCGATCGCGCTGGCGCGGTCGCGCTGGGCCGGGCTCAGCGAGGCGCAGGCCGACAGGGACAGGGCGAGCAGGGCCGCAAGGCCGCGCGACACGGGGTTCAACGGTACAGCTCCTTGGCGTCGCGGCGCCGGTGCGGCAACGCGGGTGGGTCAGCGCTCCGGCCGTGCCGGAACCGTCTCGGGGGGCCGCGACGGCGGGGTCCGCGGCGGGGGAAGCTTATTTTGCGTGGATAACAGGCGCACTTGCATGGTGAAACGCACCCGATCGCCCAACGCGAACTGCCATCCGTCCAGAGCGTAGTCGTCGCGGCTGACGCTGCCGTGGGCGATCGCGTCGCAGTCCTCGCCGGGACGCGCGCACGCGGCCGGGGCCAGGACGAAGGTTTCCATGCGGCTGATCCCGTGCAGGGTCAGCCGCCCGCGCAGCGCGCCGCCCTGGCGGACCAGATCGGCCGAGTGCGGCTCGGACAGGAATTCGATGTACGGATAGCGCTCGGCGGCGAAGAAGCGTTCGCCGCGGGCCATGCGGGTGTAGCGCTCGGAATCGCCGACCACGACCGCGCCGGTGGCCAGGCGGATGCGCACCTGATGGCGGCCGTCGGCGAGCACGCTGACCTCGCCGTCGTAGCGCGGGAACTCGCCGCCGACCTTCTGGCCCCAGCGGGTGCGCAGTTCGAAGCTGAAACGGGTGTACTGCGGATCGAAGCCGGTCTGGCTGACCACGCGCGGGCCCGGCGCCGGCAGCGGCGCGGCGGTAGCAGCCGCGGCCGACGGCATCGGCGCCTGCGCGCCGGCGCTGCCGGCGAGCAGGAGCAGGGCGCAGGGCCACCACGTCGCACCGCGGCTGAGCCGCCGCGGCGTCGACGCGGTCACGGCCACCAGAAGGCGCTGAGCTGGGCCGAGCCCGGTTCCAGGGCCACGCCGGGGACGAGGCTGAGCACGGCGATGCCCGCCGGCGGCATACCGCGGTAATCGCCGGACTGGCCGCTGTGCAGCAGCGCGGCCAGCCGTTCCAGGCCGGGGTTGTGCCCGACCAGCATCAGCCGCTCGACGTCGGCGTGGGTGTCGGCCAGGGCGATCAGCGTGCCCGGGGTGGCTTCGTACACCGACGGCTCGATCCGCTGTTCGACGTAGCCGATCGCGCCGAGCACGGCTTCCAGGGTTTCGCGCGTGCGCCGCGACGGCGAACACAGCACGCAGTCGGGGACCAGCTTGTTCTGCGCCAGCCAGCGGCCGGCGGCTTCGGCTTCGGCCAGGCCTTCGGCGGACAGCGGGCGGTCGAGGTCGGCCTGGCCGTTGGCGGCGGGTTCGGCGTGGGCGTGGCGGAGCAGGATCAGTTCGCGCATGTGGCCTTGACGGATCGGACGGAGAGGAGCGGCGCTTGCGCGAACGCAGGGCGGTCAGGGTAGCGGGTGCGGCGGCGCGTGTGGGTGAATGCGAGGAGACAGCGGACAGGAGCTGGGAGATAGCGGAGTTGCAGCTTTCGCTATCTCCCAGCTCCTATCCGCTATCTCCTGGCCTCATCACTTCTTGAGCCACTTCAACAACGGCGCCCAATCGGCCTGGTGCTCGCGGATCTGCTGCGAGTGGTAGTCGAACAGGCTCTTGCCGAGCGCGGTCATGACCACATAGGCCTGGCTGTCGCGGATCTGCCCGACCACCGGGTACGGCCATTCGCTGAGCAGGTCCAGCGCCTGCTGCGAGGCGTTGGTCCACGGCTTGAGCTTGTTGCCGACCAGGCCCACGCGCAGCTGGCCGCGGCGCACCCGCGGGTGCTGGGCCAGGGTGTCGAGGAAGGGCACGGTGGCCTCGATGTCGAGGGTCGAGGGCTGGACCGGGACGATCACCGCGTCGGCGACCTCGAGGAAGGATTCCAGGTCCTCGGCCATCGCTCCGGCCGGAGCGTCGATGACGGTGCGCTGGGCGTCTTCGGGCAGCTGCTTGCGCCAGGCTTTCTTGCGCGTGCCGTCGAGCGGCAGCACCGCGCTTTCCAGGACCGAGCGGCGCTGCGCCCAGCGGGTCGAGGAGCCTTGCGGATCGGCGTCGATCAAGGCCGTGCGCAACCCTTCCAAGGCCGCCTGCGCGGCGAGGTGGGTGGCGATCGTGGTCTTGCCGACACCGCCCTTGGAACTGGCCACCAGCACGGTCTTCATGCGAGCTCCCTCCGGATCGGAGCCCCAGCCTACACCGGCGCCGTGCAGCCGGTCATCACGGCGCGGGCCGGTCTGGCGCATCCGCGACCGCGGTCATGCGGCGGCGGCCGGGGGCGGATCGGAACCTCGATGGCGGCGACGCTCAGCCGACCGCGACCCCGGCCCACAACGGCAGCGTCGCCAACGACAACAGCAGGCCATACCCGACCATCGCCGCCGCCAGCCGCGGCGCCAGGCCGTGGGCGATGGCCAGGGCGCCGGCGGTGACCATCGGCGGCATCGCCGATTCCAGCACCGTGGTACGGGCCATCTCGCCGTGCAGGCCGAGCAGCGGCACCAGCGCCCAGGCCAGCGCCGGCATCAGCGCCAGCTTCAGCGCCAGGCCGGCGGCCAGCGGCTTGAGCTCCTCGCGCGGCAGCGCCAGCTTGACCGACAGGCCGATGGTCAGCATCGCCAGCGGCAGCAGCGCGTCGGACAGGCGTTGCAGGCCGCCGGCGATCCAGCCCGGCGGCTGCGCCGGCATGACCGTGAAGCCCACGATCAGCGCCCACAGCGGCGGGAAGCGCAGCACCCGCCGCAGCATGTCGGCCGCGCTGGGGCGGGTGTCGCCGCCGTAGCGCGCCAGCACCCACAGGCCGAAGGTCGACAGGATCAGGAACGCGCCGAACTGGTCGTAGACCACGGCGTACGGCAGGGCGTGTTCGCCGATCAGGGCGCGGGTCAGCGGGTAGCCGAGGAAGCTGGTGTTGCCCAGGGCCACGGTCAGCAGCAGCACCGCGTGTTCGTCGCGGCGCCACTTGAGCGCCCGCGCCAGCGCGCCGACCAGCAGCACCGTCGCCGCCAGCAGCAGCCACGGCACCGCGGCCACGCCGAGCAGGGCCGGTTCCAGGTGCAGGCGCGGGGCGTAGCGCAGCACCGCCGCCGGCAGGCAGACGTACAGCACGACCTGGTTGAGGACCTGGGCGGCATTGTCGGGCAGGGCGCGCAGGCGCTGGAACGCATAGCCCAGCACCAGCATCGCCAGGACCAGGGCGAAGGCGTCGAAAGCCATGAGTCGCGGCGTGGCAGGAGATGCCGGCATGGTCGCGGCTGGCGCGCGCCGGCTCAAGACGGCTTTCGGATTAGGCCGCTGCGGGCCGGCGGCGGCGCGTCCGCGCGGGGCGCGGTGGCGACCCGCGCCGGCGCGGGTTTGCGTGTAACCGCCAGGGCGCCCGCGAACGCGCGCCGGCGGCGACGCACGCGTTCGGCCGAAACCCGCGCCGGCGCGACCCCGCCAGCGCGACCCGCCGTATCATGCCCGTTCCACGGAAGACCCCGGCCCATGAGCGACCTGCAAGACCTGACCGCGCTGATCCGCGCCAACACCCCGTTGATCGTGATCGAGACCCGCGACGAAACCCGCGTGGTCGAGCTGTTCCGCCAGGCGCTGATGAACGTCTGGCGCGCGCTGTACCGCTGGTCGATCACCGAAGGCCTGCGCCGGATCGACCTGGACCGCGAGGACGACGCCGAGGTCGCGCCCGACATCTCCACCACCTTGCAGGCGATCCGTCAGGCCGACCAGCGCGGCATCTACCTGCTGTTCGACGCCCATCCGTACCTGAGCTACGCCAGCACCCAGCGCCAGCTGCGCGAGATCGCCCAGCGCCGCGAGTGCGAGCCGCACGTGCTGGTGCTGATCGGCCACAAGCAGGAACTGCCGCCGGACCTGGACGCGCTGGCGGTGCGCTTCACCCCGCGCCTGCCCGACGCCAACGCCCTGCTCAAGCTGGTGCGCGAGGAAGCGGAGAACTACGCGCGCGAAAACGGCGGCCGCCGGGTCGAGGCCGACGGCGAGGCGGTCAAGCAGATCGTGCGCAACCTGCAGGGCATCGACGCGGTCGACGCGCGCCGCATCGCCCGCCACCTGATCTTCCGCGACGGCGCGCTCAACGCCGACGACCTGCCCGAACTGGCCAAGCTCAAGTTCGAACTGCTGAACCGTTCCGGCCACCTGCATTACGAATACGACAGCGCGCGCATGGGCGAGGTCGCCGGCGCGCGCCGGCTCAAGCGCTGGGTCGAACAGCGCCGCCCGGTGTTCGCCGGCGCCGAACCGCCGCCGGGCCTGGACCCGCCCAAGGGCCTGCTGCTGCTCGGCGTGCAGGGCTGCGGCAAATCGATGATCGCCAAGGCGGTGGCCGCCGGCTTCGGCGTGCCGCTGGTGCGGCTGGACTTCGGCACCCTGTACGACAAGTTCCACGGCGAGACCGAAAAGAACCTGCGCGCCGCGCTGGCTTCTGCCGAGCAGCTGGCGCCGGCGGTGTTGTGGATCGACGAGATCGAAAAAGGCCTGGCCGACAGCGGCGACAGCGACGGCGGCGTGTCGCGGCGGGTGCTCGGCTATCTGCTGACCTGGATGGCCGAGCGCCGCTCGAAACTGTTCCTGGTCGCCACCGCCAACCAAATCGACGCCTTGCCGCCGGAATTGCTGCGCAAGGGCCGCTTCGACGAAATCTTCTTCGTCGACCTGCCCGCGGCCGAGGTGCGCGAGGAACTGTTCGCGATCCACCTTCGCCGCCGTTCGCTCGACCCGGCCGGCTTCGACCTGCCCGCGCTGGCCGCGGCCAGCGACGGTTTTTCAGGCGCCGAGATCGAACAGGCCATCGTCGCGGCGATGTACGCCGCGCACGCCGCCGGCACCGCGCTGTCGGACTTCCAGGTGCGCGCCGAACTCAAGCAGACCCGGCCGCTGTCGGTGCTGATGGGCGAGAAGGTGGCGGAGCTGCGCGAGTGGGCGCGGGGGCGGACGGTGCCGGCGGATTGAGCGGGCGGTCTTTAGGGGGCGTAAGTATCTTCAGCGCACTACATGGCTCATGACTTCTGTCGGCGCCCGAGGTTCTGTTGCTTGACAGCCTTTACTCCGTCTTGCTGAGTGAACTCGATTCGGTACGCCAGTTTGACGGCGACCGTTCGCAGCTTTGCGCTAGCGCCGTCGCATTCCGATTCGGAGCTTTCGAAATGGCAGATGGCCGCCGCAGCGAACGTCCATGCATTCAAGGCATTCGATAGGGTCGGCATTAGAATTTGGCTCGCCGCGCTTTTTTCAGGTTCGCAATCCGGATTCTGTTCGATTTGTCGAACCGAGCCTACGCTCCCGTCTTCGTTCACTACAATTTCGGCGCATATCGCGACCCGCGGTTGATCGATCTTTACGGCTGGGTATGGCGGAAGATCGGCTTCGATGGGGCTGGGCATCAGGAAGATGTCTTTGTCTTGAAGCTGCACTTGTTCCGCGGACTTGGGCAAGATCATTTCTAAGCCGACGCCGCGTTGATGTTCGCGCGCGCTCTGGCTTGCGCATCCGCACAGGATCAGAGCTCCAAACAGAACCGTTAGCATTTTCACCATTGCGCTCCTGTCGAAGCTGGCGAAGGAGCATAGCGTCCCTGCGCCAGCATTGATTACTTCTCGCCTACGCAAGTCACCTTGCCGCCTTCAGCCGTGCAGGTGTAGCCCTTCGGGTCCGCGACCGGACCGTCGGTAGCGATCCGGCAACCGCGACAAACGGAGCGAGCAGCGAAAGGGAGGCAAGCGCGAGTGCTCGCGGATGTGATCCGATCCCGTAGATTTCCGCTGACGCGCGTCGCTTCAGTGGAGTCGCCGTACGGGTCTTCAGCTGATCGTGTGCGTGCAATTGCGCCGGCCCGGCGAGCGCAATCGTCAGGGCTCTATTTGAGTCGGAGTCCGATGAAACACGTACTGGACTGACGCGCGGTGCTGGGAATTTGGCGACGTCGAACGAAGCCTTTCCGCGTATGCCAGAACTTCGATGCCGGAGATTCGCTGCGCACGAGTACGCGAATGCGCTGGGAAGTGAGCCGAGAGACGCTGCGCTCAAGTGATCGATCGTTGGCCTGAACTTTGCGGACATTCGAATCGATGGGCATTGCCAGAAATCCGCTATTCGTTGTGCGCGCGGTTAGTGGCGTGAAGAAATGCATCCCTGAGTATCCCTTGCGACGGCTCGTTTGATGCAGCTATCGCCGGTCGCAGGAGAACAGCGGACATGGAACAAGGTCCCGCGTTGGTCGTAGGTTCTGCGATACGCACCTTGCATGCGATCTCTATGCGGGTTCGGTACGGTATTGGTGGCCGACCGGTGTTTGTCGCGGCATTTCAAAACGCACGATGGCCGTATGGCCGGAGCGGAAATGCCGTTGTTTCCTTCGATGGGGCGTTGGCAGTTGCTCCCGGGATTGGCCTGCGCGTCGGAAGTTACTGGCCGCGACTTCGTTGCTCTGGAGTGAAGTCTTTGGAGCGCTGTGCGGCGCGCGCTAGTTCGAGTACCGCAGCCTTCTGGCGATATCAGTCCTTGTTGCGCGCGATCGAGGCCTCGAACCCCGCAATCAACGCCCGCAACCCGTACTCGTAATCCGCATCGACATCGTTCTGGCTCAGCACCGTCTGCGCCTGCGCCAGCAGCGGGTAGCGCTGCGGGTCCGGCACCATCGGCGCCTGCCCCGGGCCGCGGCCGGCTTCGGTCGCAGCCTGCTCTTCGAGCAGCCAGCCGATCGTGTAGTAGCTCAGCGAGATCAGCGCGCGCAGGCCGTCGGCCGGGGTGAAGCCGGCGGCGACCAGATAGGCCAGCTCGGCCTCGCCGTCGCCGAAGTCGCCGCCTTCGGGGCGGGTGCCGATGTGCACGCGCGCGCCGTCGCGGTGGGCACGCAGGCAGCGGCGGAACGCGTGGGCCTGGGCGGCCATCCATTCGCGCCAGTCGGGATAGGCGGTGTGATCGGCCGGCTGCTGCTCGGCCAGCATCGCCTCGGCCAGGGCGTCGAGCAGCTCGCGCTTGTTCTTGAAATGCCAGTACAGGCTCGGCTGCTGCACGCCCAGTTCCTGGGCCAGCCGGCGCGTGGTCAGGCCGTCCATGCCGACCTCGTCGAGCAGCTTCAGGGCGGCGGCGACCACGGTCTCGCGTTGCAGTTTCATCGAATTCGGTCTCCGGCCAGCGGGGGCTTGTGTCCCTATCGTCGATAGATTAGCATCTGCGTCGAATCTATCACTGATAGGGAAGCGTGCCATGCACACCCCGATCCAACCGCCGGGCTCCGCGCCGGCCGAGCCGGCGGCCGAGGCCGCGGCTCAAGCGAACGGCGCGGCCCCCGCCGCCGCTTCGTCCGCCGCCCCCACTTCCCCCGGCATGTCCGGGACCGTCCTCGCGCTGGCCCTGATCCTCGCCACCGTCGCCCTCGACGCCATCGGCATCGGCCTGATCGCGCCGGTCATGCCGCAACTGCTCGACTCGTTCGGCCTGCACCACAACCTGGCCCTGCACGCCGGCGCACTGACCGCGCTGTACGCGCTGATGCAGTTCGTCTGTGCGCCCGCGCTCGGCGCGCTCAGCGACCGCTTCGGCCGCCGCCCGGTGCTGCTGTGTTCGCTGTTCGGCAGTTCGCTGGATTACCTGCTGATGGCCTGCGCGCCGTGGCTGTCGCTGCTGTATCTGGGCCGCGCCATCGCCGGCATCAGCGGCGCCAGCGGTTCGGTCGCCGGCGCCTACATCGCCGACATTTCCGACGAATCCCAGCGCGCGCGCCGTTACGGCTGGCTCGGCGCGGCGTTCGGCCTGGGCCTGGTGGCCGGGCCGGTGATCGGCGGCCTGCTCGGCGCGATCTGGCTGCGCGCGCCGTTCGTGGCCGCGGCCGCGCTGGCGCTGCTGAACTTCGCCCTGGCCTGGCTGGCCCTGCCCGAGCCCAAGCCCAAGCACGAGCCCAAGCGCGAACGCGAATCCCAGCCGCGGCCGGCGCCGTCGTTGCGCGAACTGGCGCCGTGGCATTCGCTGCGCGAACTCGGCCGCCTGCCGGACCTCGCCCCGCTGCTGTGGCTGTACCTGGCCATGCAACTGGCCGGCCAGGTGCCCGGCACGCTGTGGGCGATTTACGGCCACGACCGTTTCGGCTGGAACCCGACCGCGGTCGGCCTGTCGCTGGCCGCGTTCGGGGTCATCCACTCGCTGTTCCAGGCCTTCGCCACCGGCCGCATCAGCGACCGTTTCGGCCCCGGCAAGACCCTGATCGGCGGGGTGATCTCCGATGTGCTCGGTTATTTGACCTTCGCCTTCGCGCGCAGCGCCGCGACCCTCGCGCCCGGCTTGTTGCTGGCCGCCGGCGGCGGCATCGGCGGGCCGGCGCTGCTGGCGATGTCGAGCGAGCGCACCGACGAAGCCCGCCAGGGCGCGCTGCAAGGCGTGCTGGCCAGCCTCGCCAGCCTCGCCGCGGTGGTCGGCCCGCTGCTGTTCGGCGCGATCTATGTCGCCGGCGCCGGCCATTGGGACGGCTGGGTCTGGGTCGTCGGCGCGGCGCTGTACCTGCCGTGCGTGCCGGCGTTGCGCAAGCTGCTGCGCGGGTCGCGCGCGCCGGCCGCGGCCGACGCTCCCGCCGACGTGGCTGCGGCCGGTTAAGCCTTCACGTACACCCAGGCGCGTCCGCCCGAGGCCAGCACGGCCTCGACGCGGACGTAGTCGTCGACTTCGTAGTCGTCGGCGCGCGCGAGTTCGTCGGCGCTGATCGCGAACACCGTGCCGTCGACGCGGTCGCCGCTGTCGCCGCTGGGTTCGACGATGGGGTGATGGGTCTGGCCGCTGGTGGCGACGACCTGCGGGTCGTCGATCTTCACCATCGTGCGGCGGAAGCCGACCAAGGCGTCGGCTTCGCCGGCCAGCAGACGGCCGAAGGTGGCTTGCTGCACCGCCGGCAGCTGCAGGGTGCCGTAGGAAAACAGGCGTTGATCGTGGGCGTCGCTCATCTGCGTGCGGTCTTCGCTGCGGGGCACCCGACGCTAAGCGGCATCGGCCGCGCGCGCAATCGCCGCGCGCGGCCGATGACGGTGCCGCGGCCGGGGTCAGGCCGCCGCGGCCTCGCGCAGGGCCGACCAGCGCTGCGCCAGTTGCGCCGCGAACAGGCGCGCGGCGGGCGGATGCGCGGCCAGGTGCAGGAACGGTTCGATGAATTCCAACTCCATGACCTGGAACTCGTCGCCGACCACCACGCCGTCCACGCGCACATAGGCCTGGTCGCGATAGCCCAGCGCCGCGACCGCGTCGAGCGCGCGCCGCGCCGAGGCGGCGACGTGCGCGGGCGGTTCGGTGAGCACGGCGGTGCCGCCGAAGTAGGTTTGCACGCGGTAATCGTCGCGCGCCGGCTTCTTCAGTACCGCATGGCTGTAGACGCCACCGAAGAACAGCAGCGACCACTCGCCGTCTTCGACCACCTGCGGCACGAACGGCTGGATCAGGTAGTCCAGCTCGCGCGGCAGCGCCGCGAGCGCTTGCGCGAAGCCGTCGCTGCCGATCCGGCCGCGCACGGTGTTCCAGGCGCCGCCGCTGACGCTGGGCTTGACCACCACCTCGCCTTGCATCGGCGCCAGCGCGGCATCGAGGTCGGCGCCGCGCGCATGCACGGTCGGGATGATCGCCACGCCTTGTGCGGCCAGTTCCAGCAGGTAGCGTTTATCGCTGTTCCATACCAACAGCGGCAGCGGATTGGCGATCGGGCAACGCAGCGCTTCGATGCGCTGATACCACTGCAGGAACTCGGTGTAACGCTCGAAATAATCCCAGGTGCTGCGAACCAGCAGCGCATCGTGCGCGGCCCAGTCGACGGCGGCGTCGCTCCAGCGGCGGGCGTGGACGTGGATGCCGTGCTCGCGCAGCGCGGCGATCAGGCCGGCGTCGTCTTCGTGCGGTTCGGGCTGGACGTCGGACACGACCAGGGCGAGCGACAGCGGCGGATCGAAGCGGACCAAGCCGGGCGCGCGCGCATCGGCGATGGGGAAGTGCGGATCGGACAGGGACATGACGCCTCCAACATGACGGGAGGGCGCCCTTGCTCGGCATCGCGGCCCGAGCGTGGCGGAGCGCAGGCTCCGTCGCAGCACCCCTCGGGTCCGGACGCGCGGGGCCGTGTCGGCGCCGCGCAGTGGACGCATCGCAACGCGATGCCGGCGCAGTGTTCGATGCGGCGCGGCGGGCTGTCAACGCGAAATGCGCGGGCGCGACGAAATAGCGAAACCTTCGCGGAGCGGCGCAGCGGTGCGCGAAAAATTCTCGTCGTCGCGTCGGCATCGGCAGTCACGCATTGCGGCCGGCGCGAGCGCATCGCCTCGACCGCGCCGCATGCGGCGCCGACCGAACCGGCAACGGCGGCGCGAACCGCGCGCGGCGGCTTACTTCGCCGCCGTATCCTCCAGCGCCACCCCGCGCTCGCGCAGCCACGCCTTGACCGCATCGCGTTCGCCGCGCGTACGCGCGTTGAGCAACCGGTCCGGGCTCATGAACATGTAGCGCTGAAAGCTCGCGCCCTGCGCGTTGCGCGCGTTCGCATCGGCGCCGGCGCGCAGCAGGGTCAGCGCGTGGCCGAATTCGTTGATCTTCGCCGCGACGTGCAGCGGCGTGTTGCCGGTGCGGTCGGCGCGGTTCGGATCCGCGCCGGCGGCGAGCAATGCGGCGAAATTGTCGGCGCGCTCGGCCAGCAGCGCCGCGGCCAGCGCGCTGGCGCCGGTGACGGTGTTGCTCAGGTTCGGATCGACCTTGGCCTCGAGCAAGGCGCGCAGATAGCGCGGATCGTCGGCCATCGCCGCCAGTTGCAGCACGGTGGCGCCGTCGTCGGCGCCCTGGGCCGGGTCGGCGCCGGCCGCGAGCAAAGCGCGCAGGCCGTCGACGCTGCGCTGGTACAACGCCCATTGCAGCACGCTGACCCCGCGCTCGCCGCGCGCGTTGGGATCGGCGCCGGCGGCGACCAGCGCGCGCACCCGCGCGGCGTCGCCGTCGCCCGCGGCCTGCGCCAGTTCGGCCGCGGCCGGTGAGGAAAACGCCTGGCTGGCGCGCATGGCCCTGGCTCCGGGTTGGGCGAACGCGGCGGCGGCGCACAGGCACGCGCCCAACGCCGCGGCGTAGGCCAACCCGCACGCGGCGCGGGCCTTGCGGTCGGTGTGCATGAGCGCCTCCGCCGGATTGCAGTGGGAAGGGCCGATGCTAACCCGCCGTGGCCGCGCCGGACCGGTACCGTTGCAGGATCCGCGCGCGCCGCGAGGCCCTTGCCGGTTCGGGCGAATTCGCGCTGCGCCGCCGCATCGCGCCGTGCGGCCGGCGCCGAAGCACGCATTCAGCCGCGCCGCCTCGACTTTCGGCCTACTCAGTTCGGCGCGCGCCTGCGCTATCGTCGAAGGCTGTCCTGGGGAGCTCGACCATGCCTGCTTCGAACACCGCCCTGCGTCCGCGCCGCGCGGCGGCGCTGCTTGCGCCGCTGGCCTTGGCCTGCGCCGCCGTCCTCGCGCCGGTCCTGCCCGCGCACGCCGCCGACCGCATCAGCGGCCAGCCCTTCGCCACCCGCAGCGAGGTCTACGCGCCGCATGCGATGGCCGCGACCTCGCATCCGTTGACCACGCAGATCGCGCTGGACGTGATGAAGGCCGGCGGCAGCGCGGTCGACGCGGCGATCGCCGCGAATGCCGCGCTCGGGCTGATGGAGCCGACCGGCAACGGCGTCGGCGGCGACCTGTTCGCGATCGTGTGGGATCCGAAAACCAAGAAGCTCTACGGCTACAACGGCTCGGGCCGCTCGCCCAAATCGCTGAGCCTGGCCGAGTTCCAGAAGCGCGGGCTCAAGGAGATCCCGCCGCACGGCCCGCTGCCGGTGACCGTGCCCGGCGCGGTCGACGGCTGGTTCGCCCTGCACGAGCGCTTCGGCCGCAAGCCGATGGCCGAGAACCTGGCGCCTGCGATCCGCTACGCGCGCGAAGGCCATCCGGTGCACGAGGTGATCGCGTATTACTGGAACGCCTCGGTGCCGCGCCTGTCGAAGTGGCCGGGCTTCAAGGAGCAGTTCACCATCGACGGCCGCGCGCCGCGCACCGGCGAGATGTGGAAGAACCCGAACCTCGCCCACACCCTCGAACAGATCGCCCAGGGCGGGCGCGATGCGTTCTACAAGGGCGACATCGCCCGCACCGTCGGCGCCTATTTCAAGGCCAACGGCGGCTTCCTGAGCTATGAGGACATGGCCGCGCACCACGGCGAGTGGGTCGATCCGGTCAGCAGCAACTACCGCGGTTATGACGTGTGGGAACTGCCGCCGAACGGGCAGGGCATCGCGGCGCTGCAGATCCTCAACATCCTGGAAGGCTACGACCTCAAGTCGTACGGCTTCGGCAGCGTCGAGCACGTGCACCTGTTCGCCGAAGCCAAGAAGCTCGCCTTCGCCGACCGCGCGCGCTGGTACGCCGATCCGGCGTTCGAGAAGTCCTCGCCGGTGGCCAGGCTGATCTCCAAGGACTACGCGGCGCAGCGGCGCAAGCTGATTTCGCTCGACAAGGTGCTCAAGGAAGCGCAGCCGGCGACGCCGGCGCAGCTCGACCAGGGCGACACCATCTACATGACCGTGGCCGACGCCGACGGCATGATGGTCTCGCTGATCCAGTCCAACTACCGCGGCATGGGCAGCGGCATGGCGCCGCCGGGGCTGGGCTTCATCTTCCAGGACCGCGGCGAGCAGTTCGTGCTGAAGGAAGGCCATCCCAATTCGTTCGCGCCGGGCAAGCGGCCGTTCCACACCATCATTCCCGCGTTCGTGACCAAGGACGGCAAGCCGTGGCTGTCGTTCGGAGTCATGGGCGGGGCGATGCAGCCGCAGGGGCATGCGCAGATCCTGATGAACATGATCGACTTCGGCATGAACCTGCAGGAAGCCGGCGATGCGCCGCGGATCCAGCACGACGGGTCGACCGAGCCGGCGGGGCAGGCGGTGGCGATGAGCGATGGCGGCGAGCTGGATCTGGAGACGGGGTATCCGTACGAGACCGTGCGCGAGCTGGTGCGGCGCGGGCATAGCGTGCGGTTTGCGTTGGGGCCTTATGGCGGGTATCAGGCGATCATGGTCAATCCGAACGGCGGTTATGTGGGGGCCAGCGAGTCGCGCAAGGATGGGCAGGCGGCGGGGTACTGAGTCGCGCGGTGGAGGTTTCGTCGTTGGCGTGGTGGCGCGGTCGCAGCTTGCGCAGCTCCTACAGTCGGATACGAAACTTGCTGGAGCCCCTGTAGGAGCTGCGCAAGCTGCGACCGCGAAATCTCGATTGCCGCGAAGGTTTCGGCGTAGTTGCATCGTCGCGGTCGCGACTTGCGTCGCTCCTACAGTCGGATACGAACCTTCTTCGGATCTCGCAACAACGAGTGACGACAAGCTGCAATCCAAAGCTTCCGTCCGCAAGCGGCCGGGTCACTTTCTTTGTCCAAAGCAACAAAGAAAGTAAGCAAAGAAAGTGCTTTCACTGTTTCGAATCAAAAGCCACTAAGGTTCGATGCCTGCGCGGGGATGCGGGACAAGGGCCATCCTGGCCCGGTCCCGCACGCGCGCATCCATGCGGGCGCCCTTCGGGTCTACGGTTGCCTGCGGCGAGTTCGGGGCGGCGGGGGGAACGAAGAGCAATGGCAACGGCAACGGCAAGATCGAAACGGGTCCTGACGAAAGTCGTAACCTGTTTTCTTTCTGGCGCTGTGCGATGCCGGTGCTTTCGGCGCTCAGGAATTCGCGATCGCGCCTAACCGCGCAAGCGACGCAAACGGCGCAGCGCGGCTTCGACATCGCCGAGCAACGGCTTCGCCAGCGACCAGTCCTGCGCGCGCGCGGCGTGTTCCAGCGCTTGCGTGGCGTCGCCGAGTTCGTGGGCTCCGATCAGTTGCGCCGCGCCCTTGAGGCGGTGGGCGTGGCGCGACAGCGCGGCGGGGTCTTGCGCGTCGCGGGCGCGCTGCAGGCCGGCGAGATCTTCGTCGGCGGCTACGAGAAATTCGCCGAGCACCGCTTCGGCATCGCCGCCGCCGCTGTCGGCCAACAGGGAATGCAGGACTTCGAGGTCGAGCACGCGGCCGAGATCGCCGCCGGGCGCCAGCGCGGATTCGGGTTCGCGCGCGTTGCGCGCATCTGCGTCGGCCGTCGCCGCCGGCAGCCAGCGCCGCAGCGCCGCGGCCAGTTTCGCCGCGGCCACCGGCTTGACCAGGCAGTCGTCCATGCCCGCGGCGAAACAGGCGTCGGCCTCGTCCTTCAAGGCCGATGCGGTCAGCGCGAGGATCGGCGTGCGCCGCGGGTCGGCGTCGCCGATCCCGGCCTGCGCCTGTTCGGCGCGGATCGCGCGCGCCAGCGCGTAACCGTCCAGGCCCGGCATGCGCAGGTCGGTCAGGACCAGACCGTAGCGGCCGCTGCGCCAGCGCCGCAGGCCGGCCTCGCCGCCATCGGCGGTTTCGCAGGCGTAGCCGGCCAGGGCCAGTTGCCGCGCGATCACCAGCCGGTTGGTCGGATGGTCGTCGACCAGCAGCACCAGCCGGCCTTCGCGCGCGGCGCGTTCGGGGTCCGGCGGCGCGGCGGCGAGCAGTGCGTCGTCGTCGCCGGCGGCGTCGGCGGCTTCCAGGGCGGACGCGCGCGGCAGGCTCACGCGCAGGCGCAGGGTCGTGCCTACGCCGGGCTCGCTGTGCAGGGAGATCTCGCCGCCCATCAACTCGGCCAGCCGCCGGCAGATCGCCAGCCCCAGGCCGGTGCCGCCGTAGCGGCGCGCGGTGTCGGCGTCGGCTTGCTGGAACGGCTGGAACAGCAGGCGCTGCTGTTCGGCGTCGATGCCGATGCCGGTGTCGCTCACGCGCAGGCACAGGCGGTCGCGCGGCGCGTCGTCGCCGGCGGCGGGCGGCTGCGCGCCTTCGAATTCCAGCGCCGCCTCGATCGTGCCGCGCTCGGTGAACTTGACCGCATTCGACAGGAAGTTGCCGAGGATCTGCCGCAGCCGCAGCGCATCGGCGCGATACGCCGCGGCCACCCGCGGGTCGATCTCGCAGCTCAGCGCCACCGCGCGCGCGCCGGCCGCGCCGAGGAAGCCGGCGGCGGTGGCGCGCACCAGCGCGGCCAGATCCACCGGTTCCGGCGCCAGCTCGAGCCGGCCGGCTTCGATCTTCGAGAAGTCGAGAATGTCGCCGATGATCTGCAACAGCGCCTGCGAGGACTGCTGGATCACCTCCAGCGCCTGCCGCTGCTCGCCGTCCAGGCGCGAATGCGCGAGCACTTCGATCATCCCGGTCACGCCGATCATCGGCGTGCGGATCTCGTGGCTCATCGCCGCCAGGAACGAAGACTTGGCCCGGCTCGCGTCCTGCGCGCGCGCCTCGCTGGCGCGCAGCTCGCGCTCCAGCCGCTTCAGCGCGCTGAGGTCGGCGGCGATCACCAAAAGACCCGGCGCCTCGTCGTCGCCGCCGGTCGCCGACACCGCGACCAGCGCCGGCACCCAGGTGCCGTTGCGGTGGCGCAGGCGGGTTTCGCGCGGCGCGGCCTGGCCGCGCGCGAGTTCGCGCAACGCGGTCCAGTCGGCCGCCACCGGCCGGCCCAGGCGCGTGCCCAGTTCGGTCGCCAGCGCCTGCAGGGCGCGGGTTTCGAACACCGCGTGCAGCGGCTCGCGCCCGACCGCGTCGGCTTCGCGCACGCCGAGCAGGCGTTCGGCGAACGGATTGATCAGGGTGAAGCGGCCGTGCGCGTCGACCGCCATGACCGCGGTCTGGGCCGAATCCAGCAGCGAGGCCTGGAAGCGTTCGCGCCGCTCCAGTTCGGCGCGGGTGCGCTCGTTGCGGATCAGCTGGCCGGTCAATTCGGTTTCGAAGCCGAGCACGTCGCGGCGCATGTCCAGGAAGGTCTGCATGACCGCGCCGAGCTCGCCCGGCGGCAGGTCGCCGGGGTCGGCGGTGTAGTCGTGGTCGCGCATGCGCCGCGCCAGCCAGGTCAGCTGGTCGACCCCGCGCGAGGCGTTGCGCAGCACCCGCCGGCCGACCAGCGCGGCCAGCGCCAACGCCAGCAGCGACACCGCGATGCGCAGCAGGCTGACCCGTTCGCTGCGGGCGATGTCGGCGCGCACCACCGCGTCGGCCTGGATCAGTTCCAGGTCGGACAGGCTCTGCATGCGCTGGGTCAGCGGGTCGATCGCCGGATACAGACGGGTGTCGGCGAAGCGGCCGAGCGCGCCCAGGTCGCGCCGTTGCAGGATCGCGCGCAGCTCCTGCGCGGCGGCGTCGGCGGTGCGCCTGGCGAGGACCGCGGCGCCGAGCTGCTGCTGCTCGCGCGGCGTGTGCGGCAAAGCGTCGAGCTCGCGCCAGGCCGCGTCGATGCGGGCGCGGGCGCGGTCGACCCGGTCCACGCCTTCGTCCCAGCCGACCAGGTCGTTGCGCACCCGGAAGGTGGTGTCGACCACGTCCAGGCCGTAGGCGTCGGAAATGGTCTTGATCAGGCGCAGCCCGCGCAGCGAATCGTCCTGCAGCGATTGCAGCGCGGCGCGCGCGCGGTTTTGCTCGATCTCGTCGATCAGCAGCACGCTGGCGCCGGCGGCCAGGAACAGCGCGAACAGGCCCCAGAGCTGGCGGCGGACGCTGTAGCGGTCGAGCCAGGCGAACATCGTCGGCTCAGTGCTCGGGACGGCGCCAGCGCGCGAGCGCGGCGCGCAGCTCGGCGCCGGGCACCGCCTCGCCGATCAGCCGGCCTTGCGCGACCGCGCAGCCGAGCTCGGCCAGCATCTGCCAGTCCTCGACCGTCTCCACGCCTTCGGCGACCGCGTCCAGGCCGAGCTTGCGCGCCAGGTCCAGGCTGGCTTCGACCACCGCGCGCTTGCGCGGCCGCTGGCTGGCGCCGGCGACGAACTCCTGGTCGATCTTCAGCTCGGTGAACGGCACCTGCGAGAGTTGCGACAGCGACGACCAGCCGGTGCCGAAGTCGTCGATCGACAGGCCGAAGCCCTTCAGCCGCAGCCGCGCCAGCACCGCCAGGCCGCGCGCGGCGTCGGCCATCAGCGAGCTTTCGGTCAGCTCCAGCACCACTTCGCTCGGCGCCACGCCGGCCTCGCGCACGATCCGCTGGTAGCGGTCGGCGGCGCCGACGTCGTCGAGGGTGGACGCGGAGACGTTGACCGACAGCTTCAGGCGCAAGCCTTCGCGGTCCCAGCCGCGTTTGTGGCGGCAGGCCTGGGCGAGCATGCGTTCGGTCAGTTCGTCGAGCAGGTCCTGGGCTTCCAGCAGGGGCACGAAATGTTTGGGCAGGATCACCCGGCCGTCGTCGTGGCGCCAGCGGGCGAGGGCTTCCACGCCGATGGCGCGGCCGTTGCTCAGTTCCACTTGTAACTGGAACCAGGGTTCGATCTGGCCGGTTTCGAGGGCTTGGCGGGCTTGTTGGGGGGTGACTTGCGGCGTGGTTTGGGGTTCTTCGTCGGCCTTGGTTTGGCGTAGGGACATCAAGGCTTGTTCTAGTTTGGCTTTGGTCAGCGGCTTGGCCAGCGCGTCGAGCACTTGCAGGCCGCAGGCGCGCGCCATCGTCTGCACGCTGTGCAGCAACGCCGTGTCGAGCGCGCTGACCACCAGCACGGCGCGGGCCAGGCGCTGCCGGGCGAGGCGGTCGATGAATTCGATGCCGTCCATGCCGGGCATGTCCAGGTCGACCAGGACCAGGTCGACCGGATCGGCGCCCGCGGCCTGCGGCAGCGCCTGCAACAGCCGCAGCGCGGCGGCGCCGTCGGCGGCTTCGTGCAGGCCGCTCACACCCAGTTCGGCCAACAGGCGCAGCGCCATGCGGCGCTGGAAGCCGTGGTCTTCGACCACCAGGACGCTGAGTGCCGACTTCGACATCCGATCCCCGGTTGCGGGCGCAGCGACGAGCCGCGCCCGGAGGCAGCGGACGGCCGAATGTAGCCGTGTAGCCAAGTCAACGGGAAGCGTGGCGACGAACGGTCTGGAGCGCCTGCGACGGGCGTCGCGGGCGCGGGGTGACGCGGGTGGCGCGGCGCGCGCGAACGGCGGCGCGCGCATGCGGCGGGATGCGGCGGGATGCAGCCGCTACGGCCGGCATCCCGCGCGGTCGTTCGCTTACGGCCAGGCCGGCGGTTTGGCCGCCCAGGCCTTTTGCACTTCGGCCAGGGTCGCGCGGTCGGCGTCGCGCCAGCCCGGCAGCAGCTCGGCATAGCGCGAGGCGTCGCGCCACTGGTCCGGCTCGGTGCGCACCGCGGCGGCGTACCACTGCAGCGCTTCGTCCTTGCGGCCGAGCGTCCACAGCACCACCGCGTAGGTCGGCGGCATCCAGCCGGCGTTGATGTTGCGCGCGCTGTGCAGGGTGGTGAACACCTTCAGCGCCTCGTCCGGGGCGCCGGCATGGTACAGGTCCCAGGCGTAGTTCCAGTTGATCGAACGCCAGAAGCTGCTGCCGCTGTCGATCTCGCGCAGGGCGCGGCCGTACAGCTGGCGGCCCAGGTCGTTGCGCCCGGCTTCCATCGCCAGATGCGCCAGCTGGGCGGCTTCGGTCGGCGCGTGCGCCTTGCGTTCCAGGATCTTGGCCAGACGGTCCATCGCCGCCTCGCCGGTTTCGCGCACCGCGACGACGGGTTTGGCGGTCTGCGCGTCGGCGTCGAAGTAGAACTCGTTGGGCTTGGGCAGGCTTTGCGCAGCGGCCGCGCCGGAAGCCAGGGCCGCGGCGAGCGCCGAGGCCAACAGCAGATTGCGGATGAGCATGTACGTGAGTCCCCCCTTTGGGCCGCACATGCTACCGCCCAAAGCACGGATTCATGAACCTCGCCACATATTTTTGTTTCCGAAATGCGGCCGAACGCATGCCCGCATGCGCTGTAAATGCAGTAACGCCACGTCCGACACGTCCCAGGCGCCCGTCTGCGGGACGGCGGGGGGCGCCGGCGTCGGCCGCCCCCTCGCCGCGCCGCTCAGGGCGAGGCGCGCAGGCTGACCCGGTCGAGCGCCCACAGCGGGTCGTGGCGGCCGCTGGCGAACACGAAACACAGATCGTGCGTGCCCGACAGCTTAGGCAGCGGCGCCTCCAGCACGGTCAGGCCATCGCTGGCCAGGGCCGGCTTCAGCGCCAGGCGCGCGATCGGCGCGCTCTTGCAGTCGTTCAGGCGCACTTCCAGCGCCGCATCCGGCTCGGCCTTGCGGGTCACGATCTGGTCGGTGTCGTGCCAGAGCTGGAAGTTGTACGGCACCTGCCCGACCGTGGCGCGCAGCGTGGCCACGCCGTCGAGCTTCGCGGCAGGGTAGATCCAGCACGGGTCGATCAGGTTTACGGTCAACGCGGCGCGGGTACCGCTGTCGCCGAGGCGGCCGTCGCGCGCCGCGTCGTCCTCCAGGCGCAGGTTGTAACCCTCGCGGCAGGCCTTGAGCTTGGCGCTGCTACGCTCGCTGAGGTCGGCGGCGCTCTGCGCGCGGTAGCGGCGCGGCGCCGACAGCGCATGGCCGTCGAAGAAGGTCGTGGCGACCACGTCGAGCGGCAGCGGCGCCTGGAAGGGTTGCGAATACACCGGCGAGGACGCGTCGGGTTCGCCGCCGTCGGTGCGGTAGCGGATCTCGCCGAAGCCGGTCTGGCTCGACAGCGCGACCCGCGCGCCGGCGGCGTCGGGTTCGGCCTGCACCTCGACCGCGTACGCGGCGTCGCTGTACGGGGTCTTGAGCGCCTTGTAGCGCGCCAGCTGCGGCACCAGCCGGCGCTGGAAATCGTTCCAGTCGCGGCCCTGCGCCGGCGACCACACCACTTCGGCCAGCGCGTCCAGGCGCGGATGCAGCGCCAGCTGCACCAGTTCGAAGGTGCGCTTGTGCTCGACCCACAGATTGCCCTGCGCACCGATCACCCGCTGCGCCTGCTGCGCGTCCATGCCGGGCGGGGTCATCTGGAAATCGTAGAACGCGCGCAGGGTGCTGACCGGGAAGCGGCCGCTGGGTTCGTCGTCGCGTTCGCTCTGGGCATAGTCCAGGTACAGCTTGCGGTCGGGCGCGAGGATCACGTCGTGGCCCTTGCGCGCGGCCTCCAGCGCGCCGGCATCGCCGCGCCAGGACATCACCGTGGCGCTGGCCGGCAAAGCGCCGCCTTCCAGGATCTCGTCCCAGCCGACCAGGGTGCGGCCGTGTTTTTCCAGGTGCTGGCCGATGCGGCCGACGAACCAGCTCTGCAGCGCGGCTTCGTCCTTCAGCCCCAGCGATTTGATCTTCGCCTGCACCAGCGGCGAAGCCTGCCACTGGTCCTTGGCCGCCTCGTCGCCGCCGATGTGGATGTACTTCGACGGGAACAGCGCGACCACCTCGTCGAGGACGCCGGTGAGCACGGCGAAGGTCTCGTCCTCGGGATTGAACAGATACGTATGCACGCCCCAGTCCGACGACACCTTCGGCGCCTGCTTGAGCACGTCGCCGACGCCGAGTTGCGGATAAGCGGCGATCGCGGCCTGGGCATGGCCGGGCATTTCGATTTCCGGTACCACGTTGATGTGGCGCGCGGCGGCGTAGGCGACCACGTCGCGGATCTGTTCCTGGGTGTAATAGCCGCAGTACTGCACCGGCTTGCCCTGGGCGTCGCGGCCGTTGGCGCCGGCGCGCACGCGGCAGCCGCCGACTTCGGCCAGGCGCGGGTATTTCTTGATCTCGATGCGCCAGCCCTGGTCGTCGGTGAGGTGCCAGTGGAAGGTGTTGAGCTTCAGCAGAGCCATCTGGTCGAGCACCGCCTTGACCTCGTCGACGCTGCGGAAATGGCGCGCGACATCGAGCATCAGCCCGCGCCAGCGGTAGGCCGGCGCGTCCTCGATGCGCTGCGCGGCGATCACGGTGGCGCCCTGGCCGCCGTCGGCGGTGGCCAGCTGCCACAGGCTGACCGCGCCGTAGAACAGGCCGGCCTCGCTGCGCGCGCTGATCTTGGCGCCGTCCTGGCCGATGTCGAGCACGTAGGCTTCCTCGCCGATCAGCAGCTTCGGGTCCAGCGCCAGCTCGACCGCGCCCTTGGCCTCGCCGTTCTTGTCTTGCACTTTCGGCGCGAAGCCGCGCAGCGCCTGCACGCGCTGGGCGAAGAACTCGCCGACCCGGCGCGCGCCGGGCTGGTCGGCCGCGACCGTCACCGCGGTCTGCGGGCCGAACGCGAACGCGCCCTGGCCCGGCACGAACCTGGCCGGGCGCGGCAGGATCGCGCTGGGGTGCGCGGAGCGGGCTTGCGCGGCCGGCTGCGCGGCCGCGACGGCCGGCGCGGCCGCGGGCTCGGCCGTGGCCTTGCGTTCGCACGCGGTCAGCGCGGCGATCAGCGCGCAAGCCAAACCGGCGTGGACGAAAGCGGTGCGGACGGGCAGGGCGACGAGGGGGCGGGTCTTCATCGTGGACGGACTCCGGAGCGAGGCGTTCGGCCGCTCACCATGCCGCAGGCGCGGCGGCCGGGGGTGGTGTGTTTGTGCGTTCGCGCGACCGGCCGCGGGCACGGCGGACTCGGCGGCGCCGAAAAAAGACAAGCCCGGCATTCGCATGCCGGGCTTGTCGGGTCGAGCGATCGATCGCCTTGCCGGCCGATCAGAACTTGAAGCGGAACGACGCCATGAAGCGGCGCCCGGTGTGGAAGCTCTGGGCGACCAGTTCTTCGCGGCCGAGGTACTGCTTGTACTCCGAGTCGAGCAGGTTCATGCCTTCCAGCGCGACCGTCAGGCGGTCGTCGAAGGTCCAGCTCACGCTCGCGCCGAGCTCGGCGTAGTCGTCCACGCTCGCCGGCGGCGCGCCGGCCACGTAGCCGCCGGCCAGGTAGTCGCTGCGCCAGTTGTAGCTGATGCGGGCCGACAGCGGGCCGCGCTCGTAGTACGGGCTGATCGCCACCGCATCGCGCGACTGGTACGGCAGGTCGGTGCCGCCCGCGCCTTCGCCGTCGGCGTAGGTGTAGTTCGCGGTCAGACCGAACCCGGTGTCGCCGAACGGCTGCTGGTAGCTGACGGTGAAGCCCTTGACCTTGCCCTTGCCGGCGTTGACCGGGCGCAGGATGCTGTAGTTGCAGAAGCCGTCGGTGGTGCAGCCGTTGGTGCCGACGATGCGCGACTGGTAGAACGCCGGCGCGGTGGTCGCGTTGGAGTTGAACTGGCGCTCGATCGCCGCTTCGCTGGTGATGTAGTTGTCGATGTCCTTGTAGAACACCGACGCCGCCAGCACGGACTGCTCGGCGAAGTACCACTCGGCCGACAGGCTGTAGTTGGTCGACTCGTACGCGTCGAGGTTGGAGCTGCCGCCGCTGCCGGTGAAGGTGCTGTCGTTGAGGAAGGTATTGCCGACCAGCTGGTTGTACGGCGCCCAGGCCACGACCTTGGCCGCGCCGAAGCGCAGCAGCACGTCGGCGCCGGTGTCGTAGACCACGTTCAGCGACGGCAAAACGAAGTCTTCCTTCTTCGAGCTGCGCACGCGCTTGGAATCGAGGTTGGTCAGGCTCGGGGTGCCGCCGTAGGCGAAGCCCTCGCCGTCGGTCTTGGACTCCACGTAGCGCAGGCCCAGGTTGCCGCGCCAGCCGCCGCTGGCGAAGTCGGCCTGGACGTAGGCCGCGGTGTTGGTCTGCTCGATGCTGAAGGTGTTGTTGAGGAAGCTGGCCGGATCCGGGGTCAGCGCGCCGCGGTAGCGGTTGACGTAATCGATCACGTTCTGGCGGCCGACCTGCACATGGCGGCCCGAACCGGGATTGAGGTCGCGCAGGCCGACCGGATTGATCGTGCCGACGGTGACCAGATCCGCGACCGGCAGGCCGACGTAGACGTTCTGGCGGTAGTCTTCCTCGTGCTTGCCGCGACGCGCGCCGAAGCTGAGGTTGTTGAGCACGCTGTCGAAGCGGATGTTGAAATCGACCTGACCGTAGGTGTCCTTGGTCTCGGTGTCGATGACGCCGTAGTTGCCCATGAAGCCGTCGCCGGCCCAGTTGGCCGGGTTGCTGGCCGCCGCCGGGTTGTCGAAGGTCAGGCCGCGCTTGAGGTCGAAGCTGTAGCCGCCGGTGTAGACCGGTTCGATGAACCACTGCTCCAGGGTGTTCTCCGACTTGCTGTGGCCGACCTGGCCCGACACGCCCCAGGTGTCGGTCTGGTACTTGCCGGTCAGGTCGATGCCCTTGGTCTCGGGCTCGGACGCGCGCACGTTGTTGTCGTAGAACACCGGGTTGGCGTTGCTGTGGCCGCCGGTGGCGACGCCGCCGCTGGTGCTCAGGCGGTCCACCGCGCCCGGACGCTGGGTCAGGAAGTTGTAGAACGACTGGTTGTAGTTGTCGAAGCTCTCGCGGATGAACAAGCCGCTGAGGTTGAACTCCAGCTCGTTGCTCGGCTTGAACTGCAGGTTGAGGTTGGCGCTGTTGCGCTCGCGGGTCTGCTGGAACCACGCGGCGTTGACGAAGTTGGGCACGTCGATGTTGGCCGCGGCGCCGGTCTGGTTCGGGAAGGCGCTGGCCTTCTGGTAGCCGAACACTTCGATGCCCTGGCGGTCGACGGTCTCTTCGTAGTGCTGCGCGGCGATGTTGAAGCCGAAGTTCTCTTCGGCATTCTTCCAGCTGTACATCACCGAGCCGCTGGGACGGGTGTCGCCGCCCTGGTCGTTGTAGTTGAAGCTCAGCGAGCCGGCGATGGAGTTGGCGTCCAGGTCCAGCGGCTTGCGCGTGTGCATCAGCACGGTGCCGCCGAGGCTGCCTTCGGTCAGGCGCGCTTCGGAGGACTTGATGACTTCCAGACGGCCGAGGATTTCCGGCGCCAGCAGGGTGTAGTCGAAGCCGCGGTTGGGCTGCTCGCCGTACAGCCAGATCGACTGCGCCACCGGGTGGCCGTCGAGGAAGCTGAGGTTGAGGCTGGGATCGGTGCCGTCGATGCTGACGCGCTCGCCCTGGCCGAAGCGGCGGTCCAGGACCACGCCGGGAATCTGCGACATGGCTTCGGCGACGTTGGTGTTGGCGAACTTGCCGATGTCCTCGGCGGTGATCGCCTCCGACACGGTCACGTTGGCCCGCTTGGTGTCGAGCGACTTTTCCAGGCTGGCGCGGATGCCGGTGACCACGACGGCGTCGAGGTCCTTGGCCTGCGACGCGGCCGGTGCGTCCTGCGCCATCGCCGCGGCCGAAGCCATGCTCAGTACGGCGACGATGCTGGCGGACAAAAGGGTCTTGCGCGCTTTCATTACTGTTCCTCCCTCGGGCGGTGATGGCTCGGCGATCGTCCGTTGCCGGTTCGTCGCGGAGTCCGGTTGTCTTGTGTGCGTGCGGTGCTGCGGCAGCCCGGTCGCGCTGCGGCCGTCTGCGTGTTCCCGGTGCTGCCTGTGCGCCGGCGCGGAGCGCCGGGTGTTGCCGCCTTCGATGCGAGGCCGCGGGCGTGCCTTCGGCCTTGCGCCTGGTGCGTGTGCTGCCTGCGCCGCGCGGCGCCTGCGCGCCGCGCGACGGAATTCGGGATTACGTGACGCTGCGCGCGGCGGCGTCGCGGCTGTGTTCCAGGTACCAGCTGGCCGCGCCGATCACGCCCAGGCGCTCGTTCTCGATGAGCCGCACCGGCACGCTCTCGAGCACCGGGCGCATCACGCCCTTGTCGAGCATGCGCGCGTGGAAACGGCTGTCGGGCACGAAGTCCTTGAGCTGCGGCAGGATGCCGCCGGCGATGAACACCGACTTGGCGCCGCTGATGACCACCAGGTCGCCGATCACGCTGCCGAGCAGGGCGCAGAAGGTCAGCACCGCTTCGCGCGCGATCGCCTCGCCGCGGCGCGCCGCCTCGGTGATCGCCGCCGGCGCGCGCAGCGTCGGCTCGACCGCGGACAGCGTGCACAGCGAGTCGTACAAGTTCACCAGCCCGGGGCCGGAGACGAAATGTTCGGTCTTGACGTAGTCGTGGCCGCGCTGCTGCACCAGCCGCAGCATCTCCACTTCGCGCGCGTTGCCCGGCGCGAACGCGGTGTGGCCGGCTTCGGTCGGCAGCACCACGGTGCCGCGGCCGTTGGGAATGCGGATCGCCGCGCCCAGGCCGGTGCCGGGGCCGATCACCAGCACCGGGCCCGGCGCGGCGTCGCGCACGCCCGGCGTCAGCAGGGTCGAATCGTCCGGCGCCATGCACTGGGCGGCGTTGGCGTTGGCCTGGAAATCGTTGATGAACAACACTTCGCGCAGGCCCAGCTCGCGGCGCAGTTCCGACAGCGAGATCGGCCAGGGCAGGTTGGAATTGACCACGCGGTCGTCGAGCACCACGCCGGCGCAGGCGATGACCACGCGCTCCACGCCGATGCCGTTGCCGGCGATGAATTCGGCCAGGATCGGCGCCAGGCTCGGGTAATCGGCGCACACGTACTTGCGGTGGGCGAGCACGGCGACGGTGTCGCCGCCCTGGCCGGGGCGCACCAGCCCGACCCGGGTATGGGTGCCGCCGACATCGGCGGCGATGAAGGTACCGGCGTCGGCCGGCGCGGCCGTGCTCGGCCGCGGCGCCGCACTCATGCGCACACCCGCGTCCGCGCGGCGCGCCTGTTCAGGCGCCACGCGCTGGGCCCGCACTGCGGCTGCGATTGTCCGGTTTCCCACGACCCGTCCCACTGCATGCGCCCTCCACGGCTGCCTTTGAGCGTTCCCCTTGGCGGCGCCGAGACTGCACCCGCTTTGACAACGTTGTCAACAAGGCTTCGCAAAACCGTCACCGCCGGGCGCAAACCGTGTCGGTTGCCGCGCTTTTCTTGATGCGGCGCAACATCCGTACGCGCGCCGGAGATCACGTTCTGGCGCGGGTTTCAGCCGATCCGGGCGGTCCCGGTTGGCAGGACGCGGGCAGTTGTGACAACGTTGGGCCAACGCTTGTCGTGCCGGTCAACCGGAGCAAGGCGCACGCGGCGGGCGTCTCCCGCCTGCCCTGGGAGGGGATGTCTCATGTCGGTTGCAAACGCCAGCGCTCCGCCGCGCTATCTCATGTCGATCGCGATCGTCGGCGCGCTGTTCTTCGTGTTCGGCTTCGTCACCTGGCTCAACGGCCCGCTGATCGGCTTCGCCCAGCTCGCCTTCGAGCTCGACGAAGTCGGCGCGTTCCTGGTGCCGATGGCGTTCTATCTGTCGTACTTCTTCCTGGCCCTGCCGGCCTCGTCGATCCTGCGCTTCACCGGGATGAAGCGCGGCATGGCCCTGGGCCTGATGGTGATGGCGATCGGCGCGGCGGTGTTCGGCGAATTCACCACCCAGCGCTGGTACCCCGGCGCGCTCGGCGGCCTGTTCGTGATCGGCGCCGGCCTGGCGGTGCTGCAGACCGCGGTCAATCCCTACATCAGCATCCTCGGCCCGATCGAGGGCGCGGCCCGGCGCATCGCGGTGATGGGCATCTGCAACAAGATCGCCGGCATCCTCGCGCCGATCGTGCTCGGCACCCTGGTGCTGCACGGCATGGGCGACCTGGCCGAACAGGTCAAGGGCGCCGATCCGGCCACCAAGCAGCAGCTGCTCAACGAGTTCGCCACCAACATCCACGGCCCGTACCTGCTGATGGCCGGCGTGCTGGCTTTGCTCGCGGTCGGCGTGCTGTTCTCGCCGCTGCCGGAACTGCGCGGCGAAGAGGTCAACAAGGGCGGCGCGTCGGGCGGCGAAGCCGGCCGCAGCCTGTTCGGCTATCCGCACCTGTGGCTCGGCGCGCTGTGCATCTTCGTCTACGTCGGCGTGGAAGTGATGGCCGGCGACGCCATCGGCACCTACGGCCACAGCTTCGGCCTGCCGCTGGACAAGACCAAGTTCTTCACCTCCTTCACCCTCGGCGGGATGCTTGCCGGCTACATCGTCGGCCTGATCGTGATTCCGCGCTTCATCTCGCAGGAGCGCTACCTGTCGTGGTCGGCGATCCTCGGCGTGTTGCTGAGCATCGGCGCGTTCGCGACCCAAGGCTACGTCTCGGTGCTGTTCGTCGCCGCGCTCGGCTTCGCCAACGCGATGATGTGGCCGGCGATCTTCCCGCTCGGCATCCGCGGCCTCGGCCGCCACACCGAAACCGGCTCGGCGATCATGGTCATGGGCATCGCCGGCGGCGCGGTGGTGCCGCAGCTGTACGCGGTGCTGAAGCAGCACTTCGATTTCCAGGCGGTGTTCCTGGCGCTGATGGTGCCGTGCTACCTGTACATCCTGTTCTTCGCCAAGGTCGGGCATAAGGTCGGCCTGCGCGAGCGCAGCGGCGCCGGTTCGGCGGCGGCGGTCGAGGCCAACTGAACCGCCGGGCCCCGCGCAGGCGGGGTCCGCCGGGCGGGAGCGCTTCCGGGAGGCCTTGCCGCCGCGGGGCCTCGCAGCCGCCCGTCCCGCAAGCCGGCGCCCGGCGTTTCAAGCGCGGGCGCCGATCCGGTGAAAATTTCACCGCCGCCGCGCCCGGCCTCGCCGGACGTGGCGTTCCGCCATTTGACCCTGGCCGCTGCGGCGGCGCTTCGGTATCGTGCACGCAATGAATGCGCCGCCTCCCCACGCCGGCGCGGTCGCGCCCACCGGCGCGTCGGCCGCGCGCGCGCTGCGTTACCTGATCCGTACGCCCTTGCTGCTGTGGCACGTGTTCGTCCACCTGCCGCTGGTCCTGCTGCTGATCACCCTGCCGACCGCCCGCATCCCCTGGGGCGAGGAAACCCTGGAACACCGCGTGATCCGGGCCTGGTCGGCCGGGTTGATGCGGATCTTCGGCTTCCGCCTGCGCCGGGTCGGCACGCCGCTGGCCGGGGCGACCTTGTTCGTCGCCAACCATGTCAGCTGGGTCGACATCGAGATCCTGCACAGCCAGCGCATGATGGGCTTCGTCGCCAAGCGCGAAATCGCCGGCTGGCCGGTGGTCGGCTGGCTGGCCGCGCGCGGCCACACCATCTTCCATTCGCGCGGCAGCACCGAATCGCTCGGCGGGGTGCTGCACGAGATGCTCTCGCGCCTGCGCGCGGGCCGTTCGGTCGGCGTGTTCCCCGAAGGCGGCACCCGCGGCGGCCGCGAGATCGGCCCGTTCCACGCGCGCATCTTCATGGCCGCGGTCGAAGCCGGCGTGCCGGTGCAGCCGGTGGCGCTGCGCTACGGCGAGCGCGGCGACGCCCAGCAGGTGGTCGCGTTCCAGGGCCGCGAAAGCTTCTTCGCCAATTTCCTGCGCCTGCTCGGCGAGCCCGGGCGTCTGGCCGAAGTGCATTTCCTCACGCCGATCGGCCCCGGCGAGGCCGACGGCCGCCGCCGCATCGCCGAGCTGGCGCGGCAGCGCATCGTCGAGGCGATGGCGGGCTGAGGCGACGATGCTGACCGCATCCGACTACGCGCCCCCGCGCTGGCTGCGCAACGCCCACGTCCAGTCGGTGCTGGGCTCCAGCCCGCTGCGCCGGCGCAACGCCGAGCGGCGCCTGGACGAGGCCGGCGCGCGCAGCGAACTGCATCTGCTGGAAACCGCCGGCGGCGTGCGCCTGCAAGGCCTGCACAGCGCGGTGCCCGGAGCGACGCCGCGCGGTCTGGTGCTGTTGCTGCACGGCTGGGAAGGCAGCGCCGAATCCAACTACATGCGCCTGACCGCGGCGCGCCTGCTCGGCCGCGGTTTCGAAGTGTTCCGGCTCAATTTCCGCGACCACGGCGACACCCACCACCTCAACGAAGGCCTGTTCCACTCCAACCGCCTCGAGGAAGTGGTGCAGGCCGCGCAGGTCGTGGCCGAGCGCTTCCCGCTGCGGCCGCTGTCGGTGGCCGGCTATTCGCTCGGCGGCAATTTCGCCCTGCGCCTGGCGCTGCGCGCGCCCGAGATCGGCCTGCCTTTGGCGCACGCCGCGGCGGTGTGCCCGGTGCTGGATCCGGCGCGCACGATGGAACAGATGGAAACCGGGCTGCCGATGTACCTGTGGTACTTCGAGCGCAAATGGCGCGGCTCGCTGGCGCGCAAGCGCAAGCTGTTTCCGGCCGTGCACGATTTCGACGACCGCACCCTCGGCCTGCGCATGCGCCCGCTGACCCAGTGGATGGTCGAGCGCCACACCGACTTCGGCACCCTGGACCGCTATTTCGACGGCTATTCCATCGCCGGCGAACGCATGGCGCGGCTGCAGGTGCCGGCCAGCATCCTGATGGCCGCCGACGACCCGGTGATTCCGCTGGCCGGCTTCCGCGAGCTGCGCCTGCCGCCGCATTCGCGCCTGGAAGTGGCGCCGTGGGGCGGCCACTGCGGCTTCCTCGAGAACGCCCAGCTCGACGGCTTCGCCGAGCGTTGGATCGCCGACCGCATGGACGCGCTGGCGGCCGGCTGAGCCTCGCCGCGCGGATCGACGCCGCGTGGATCGACGGGCGTACCGGCCACGCCCGGCCCCCGCCTCGCGCTCGCCCCCAGCCGCCGAACCGGGCAAAAAGCGCAAAACCGCGCACACCCCTACAATCCCCCCCTCTTATCCAGCGCGAAGCACGTCACATGTACGAACCCATCCTCGACGCCCTGCGCCGCGGCGACACGGCTCAGGCGCTCGCCAGCGCCGAGCAGCTCGTCGGCGAGCAGCCCAACGACGCCAGCGCCCACCGCCTGCACGCCGCCGCGCTGCGCCTGGACGGCCAGGGCGGGGCCGCCGTGGCCGCGCTCGACCGCGCCATCGGCCTGGAGCCCGAGGACGCGCAGCTGCACCTGGAGCGCGCCGGCGCCTTGCTCGACGGTCGCCAGCTCGACGAAGCCCAGGCCTCGCTGGCGCAGGCCATCGGCCTGGATCCGAACACCTTCCCCGCCTACATCATCAAGGCCCAGCTGGCGCTGCTGCACGGCGACCTCGACGAAGCCGAGCGGCTGGCCCGCACCGCCGCGCGCATCGCGCCCGATCATCCGCGCGTGGCCGCGGTGGTCGGCATGCTGGCGCTGCGCCGCGGCGATCCCGACCGCGCCCTGGCGGTGCTGAGCCAGGCCGGCGCGGTCGCGCCGGACGACCCGCAGGTGCTGCATGCGCTGGGTTTCGCGTATCTGGCCAAGGACCATATCGCCTTCGCCGAGCAGTGCTTCCAGCGCCTGTCCGAACTCAACCCCGACCAGCCGACCCTGCCTTTGCTGCTGGCCGAACTGCTGCGCCGCCAGTCGCGCTTCGTCGAAGCCGCCGAGCGCCTGGCGCCGCTGGCCGAACGCGACGGCGCCGACTTCGGCGTGCGCCGCTGGGCCGGCGAAGTCGAACTCGACGCCGGCCGCAACGAGCGCGCCCTGCAGTTCCTGCGCAGCGCCTTCGCCGAGCATCCGGCCGACCTGCGCACGCTCGACGCGACCATGGAAGCCTGGCGCCGCAACGACGCCTTCGACGAAGCGGTGCAGTCGCTGGAAACCGCGCTCGCCGCGCAGCCGCAGACGCCGCAGCTGTGGCGCGCGCGGCTCGCGCTGGAGCCGTTCGCGTCCGAGTCGGCGCTGGCGGTGATCGCGCGCTGGCGCGAGGCCATGCCGGAAAATCTCGGCGCGCTGGAAGCGCGCGCCGCCGTGCACGACCACCTCGGCGAAACCGATCAGGCCGTGGCCCTGGCCGAACGCATCGCCGAACTCAGCCCGGGCGACGCCCAGGCCGAGATGCGCATCGTCCAGGCGCTGGTCGAACGCGATCCCGAGGCCGCCGCCGAGCGCATCGAGCGGCTGATCGGGATGGCGCCGGATCCGAACGTCAAGCGCGAGCTGCGGCAGATGCTCGGCCGCACCCTCGACGTCGCCGGCCAGCCCGAAGCCGCGGCCGCGACCTGGGCCGAATTGCACGCCGAAGTCACCGAGCAGCGCCTGCCGCTGAACCCGATCAGCCCGCGCACCGGCCAGGAATGGCCGCCGCTGGCGAAGGCGCCGGAAGGCAGCCGCGGCATCCTGCTGCTGTGGGGCGCGCCGGGTTCGCAGATCGAACGCATCGGCCAGGTGCTCGGCCTGGCCGGCGCGCCGCTGCTGTTCGACCGCTTCGGCCCGCAGCCGCCGAGCGACCCGATGCAGCGTTACGGCACCGTCGACGAACTGCTGTCCGGCAGCCTGGATCCGGCGTTCCTGGTCAAGCTCTACCGCGCCGCGCTGTCCGCGCGCGGGGTCGGCGACGCGCCGGTGTACGACTGGCTGTTGTGGTGGGACAACGCGCTGCTGCGCGCGCTGCGTCCGTACCTGCCTGAAGCCTTCCTGCTGATGTCGATCCGCGACCCGCGCGACATGCTGCTGGACTGGCTGGCGTTCGGCAGCCCGACCCCGTACCGCCTGAGTTCGCCGGAAGAAGGCGCGCGCTGGCTGGCGCGCAGCCTGGAGCAGGTCGCCGACCTGCACGAAGGCGACTTGTTTCCGCACCGGTTGGTCAAGCTCGACGAAGTCGGCGAACACCCGGCGCAGATCGCCCAGGTGCTGGCCGACACGCTGCGGGTGAACCTGCAGCTGCCCAAGGAGATCGACATCAGCGACCGCCTGCCGAACGGCCGCTGGCGCGATTACGCCGGTCCGCTCGGCGAGGCCTTCGCGGTGCTCGGTCCGGTCGCGCGCCGGCTCGGTTACCCCGAGCGCTGAGCGCGCGCTGCGCCGCCGCCGATGCGGCGGCGGTCGCGGTCGCGGTCATGCGCGGGTGCGATCATGGGCGCCCGCGCCGTCGCGTCCGCCGCGCGCGCGGACGCGAGTCCGCTGCGCATGCAACGCGTCGAGCGGTCCGCTTCGAACCATCCGCGTCCCCAAGCCGGCGTGCGCACGCCGGCTTCGAACCAGGAGTCCGTCATGCAGATCCGCAGCAACAGCTTCCAGCACCGCCAGCGCCTGGACGCCGAATTCGCCGCCGGCCAGGCCACCGCCGAGGGTTTCGGCTTCGCCGCCAACCGCAATCCGCACCTGGCTTGGGACAAGGTGCCGGAAGGGACGCGTTCGTTCGTGCTGATCTGCATCGACCCGGACGTGCCGACGGTGGCCGAGATGGTCGGCCGCGACGACGTGCAGATTCCGGAGCACCAGGTGCGTGGCGATTTCATCCATTGGGTGATGGCCGACATTCCCGCCGATGTGCGCGAGATCGCGGCCGGCAGCTGCAGCGACGGTGTGGTCGCGCACGGCAAGCGCGACCCGGCCGGCCCGCGCGGCGCGCGCCAGGGTTTGAACGACTACACCGGCTGGTTCGCGTCCGATCCGGATCTGGCCGGCGACTGGTACGGCTACGACGGCGCGTTCCCGCCGCCGAACGATCTGCGCCTGCACCGCTATTTCTTCCGCATCTTCGCCCTCGACGTCGAACGCCTGCCGCTGGACGCGCGCTTCACCGCGGCCGATGCGCTCAATGCGATGCAGGGGCATGTGTTGGGGCAGGCGTCGATTTATGCGACGTATTCGCTCAACCCGGGCGTCAAGGGGTGAGTACGCGGGTGGCCTTGGTCAGCGGCGCCAGCCGCGGCATCGGCGCGGCGATCGCGCGCGAGCTGTCGGCCGGCGGGCTCAGCGTGATGCTGGTCGCGCGTTCGCGCGCCGCGCTGGCCGCACTGGCCGCGCAACTGCCGGGCCCGGCGCTGGCGCTGGCGGCCGATCTGTCCGAACCCGAGGCCGCCGCGCAGGCGGTCGCCGCGGCGCACGAACGCTTCGGCGGCCTAGACGTGCTGGTCAACAACGCCGGCGCGACCCCGCGCGGCGATTTCCTCGGCTTTTCCGACGCCGACTGGAACGCCGGCTTCGGGCTGAAGTTCTTCGGCGCGATGCGGCTGTGCCGCGCGGCGTGGCCGACGCTGGCCGAACGCGGCGGCGCGATCGTCAACATCGCCGGCATCGGCGGGCGCACCGGCAGCGCCGAGTTCGCGATCGGCGGCGCGGTCAACGCCGCGCTGTTGAACCTGACCAAGGCCCTGGCCGACCGCGGCGTGCGCGACGGCGTGCGGGTCAACGCGGTCAATCCCAGTTCGATCGCCACCGAACGCACCCAGACCCGCATCGACGCGATCGCGCGCGAACGCGGCCTCGACGCCGCCGATGCCGCGGCCGAACTGGCGCGCTCGCTCGGCGTGGCCCGCTTCGGCGCGCCGGAAGAAATCGCCCGCGTGGTCGCCTTCCTCGTCTCCGATGCTGCCAGCTACATGCAGGGCGCCGTCGTCGACGTCGACGGCGGCCAGACCCGCACGCTGTAAACCGCGCCACGATCCGCAACGAACGACGCCATGAACCTTCCCGACGATTCCCGCCAGCGCGATTCTGACCAGCGCGCCCCCCACGAGCGGCCGCAGGCCGAACTGCGCGCCGAACGCGCCGCCCAGCTGGTGGTCGCCAGCCGCGCCCAGCGCCTGGTCAACCTGCTGATCGACAGCGCCGTATGCAGCGCGGTGGTGCTCGGCGGGCTCAGCGTGTATTCCGCGTTCGACCCCGACGTGCTCAAGCTGCTGCGGCCCGCGCCGGACGCGCCGTGGAACCCGACCATGTCGCTGACCATGCTGCTGGTGCAGTTCGCTTACTACGTGCCGATGGAAGGCATCTTCGGCGTCACCCTCGGCAAGCTGGTCACCAGCACCCGCGTGGTCGACGCAGAGGGCCGGCCGCCGAGCTGGGGCCAGGTGCTCGGACGCACCGCCGCGCGGCAGATTCCGTTCGAACCGTTCACGATCTTCTTCAGCGGCGCGCGCGTGGCGGCCTGGCACGACCGCTTGCCGAAGACGCTGGTGGTGCGCGCGGCGGCCAGGCGCTGAGGCGCGCGCCGCGCGAAGTCGCGCGCAGGCCCTGAGTCTGGCGCGGTGTTCGTCGTTGGCCTAACGTCGAACCCGAGCGGGGCATCCCGATCCCGCCGTGGGAGCGCGCCGTGAGCCTGAACGCCGAACTGTTGAACGCCTTGCTGGACCACAGCGAGGGCTGGATGCGCTCGCTGATCCTCGCCGCGGCGACGCTGCTGGCGCTGTCGTTCGTCTACAACAACCGCGGCGTGCGCACGATGCTGCGCGAACTGTCGGCGGCCGCGCGCGCGGTCGGCCGGGCGCTGCTCGCGGCGCAGCGCATCGACGGCGAAAAGCCGGCCGGCCGCGTCGTCGCCACCGTCAACGCCGCGGTGTTCTGCGCCCTGTGCGCGCTGGTGGTCGTGGAAGTCCTGCTGTTCGCGGCGATCCTGCTGACGCGCAATTACTACGGCGTCCTCAGCCTCGTCCAGTTCGCGGCCGGCGCCGCGTCGATGCTGGCGCTGATCTTCGTCGCCCGCCTGTGCCGGGCCGAGGCGTACCGCGCGCTGGCGCGGCGCTGAGCGCGGCGCGAACGAACGGGCCCGGCCGCCATGACGGCGACCGGGCCCGCGGGAAACAGCGCAGCGCGGCTTACTTCGACTTCGGCGCCGGCACCGATTCGCTTTCGATCACCATGTCCTGCACGTACGCCACCGACGACGCGTCGGCCGGCGGATTCTTGATGTCGAACTTCTTGACCCGCACCACGTTGCGGATGCCGGCTTCGTGGGTGTAGCCCTCGATGTTCTGGTACAGGAAATGCCATTCGTCGCTGGGCTTGAGCGCGACGCCGTTGTCGTCGTACTTGCGCTCGCGCACCCACAGGCACTGGTAGTTCGGAATCAGCGGGTGCGAGCACTTGCGCAGTTGCGAATCCACTTCCAGGAACATCGTCGTGCCGGCGCTGCCGTAGCGGGTTTCCGCGGTCGGCTCGCCGCTGAGGACGAGCTTGGCGCCGCCGGCGGTGGTCAGCAGCAGGCGCGGCTGCGGCGCTTCGCCTTCGATGGCGAACTGCGCGCTGCCCTTGAGCTGTTCGCTGATGGCGCTGTCCATCTGCATCAGGCGCTGGTCCTGGCAGGCCATCAGGGTGGTGCGGAACGCGCCGATCTCGATGCGGTCGCCGGCGAGCTTGAAGCCCGCGCCGACGTGGTTGCAGCCGCCGGACACGCCGAGGTTGTCGCCGTTGAAGCTCAGCTTGAGCCCGTACTTGCCTTCGCGCTGCAACAGCGCGATCGGCTTGCCGGCGGCATCGGTCGCGGTGTCGAGGTTCCAGGTGTAGCCGCGCAGGTCGACCGACGAAGCCGGCGCCGGATCGCTCTTGACCGCGGCCGGCGCGGCGCCGGTGTCGGGCTGGGCGCCGCTTTGCGGCTGGGCGGCGGCGTCGGGCTTGGCGTCGGCGGTCTTGTCGGCATTGGCCGAAGGCGCGGCGCAGGCGGCGAGCAGGACGCTGGACAGCGCGGCGGCGAGAAGCAGGGGGCGTTGGATTTTCATGGGGCGCAATGATCCGGGGTGAGTCGCGAAAAACAGATGAACGCAGGCCCGTGCCGCCTGGGGTTTTGCGCGTTCAGCCGCGGGTCGGGCTCACGGCTGCGGGTCGTGTTGCGCGGTCGCGCTGACCGTATGGCCGTGGACTTCGACGTTCGGGATCTGGTCGAAATCGGTGACCATGTCGACCACGTAAATCCCGAGCGAACACGCCTGCCCGGTCAGGCTCGGGTAGTGGCGCGTGTCGAGCAACTGGCGTCGCTGCGGGTCGGAACGGCGGCCGTCGAAGGCATGCTTCGGCAGCAGGAACCAGTCCGACGCCGGTTGCGGCATGTACTTCACCCAGCGCAGCTTGCGCACCGACAGGCAACTCGGCGTCGGCGCCGCCAGCGCTGCGCAGCCGACCGCGCAGGCGCGCAGTCCGGGTTCGGCTTCCAGGCTGACGTGCTCGGCCTTGGCGCCGTACGCCGCGTCCTGGGTCTGCAGGATGAAGCGGGTGCCGTCGGCGCCGGTCAGGTACAGGCGCTGGGTCGCGCCGCTGCCTTCCAGCCAGTAGTCGAACGGCGGCCGCAGGTGCGCGGACAGCAGGTCGTCGATCGCGCGCGGGCGCTCGTGCGCGGTGCCGGCGAGCGTCATCGCGAAGCCGTCGCTGTCGCCGTGGGCGGACACGATGCGCGCGCCGTCGATGCGGTACTCCATCGAATGCGTGTTGCCGCCGCGGAACATCATGGTGCGGTCGCTGAAGCGCAGTTCGATCTGGCCAAGCGCATCGGCCTGCAGCAGCGGCAGCGCGTTGCCGTCGGCGCGCGTGGCCAACTGCACCTGCCATGGGTATTCGGTGAGGTCGGCGACGCCGGCCTTGCGTCGCGGCAGCGAGGCGACGGTCGGATCGGACGACGCATCGGCGCCGTAGCCGCCCGGCCGGGCGGCGTACGCCAGCGCCAGGCCGGCGCAAAACGCGAGCGCGACGGCGATCGCTGCGACGCGCGGGAATTTCATGCCGGTGCCCATGACGATCTCCGTATCGAGGCGCACAGCGTGAAGCAGCCCGGCGCGCGGCGTCGGCGCCGATGTGCGAGAACGATCACGCTATCGAGATTCGTCACTCGCGAGCGCGCAGGCCTGCGCGCTCGCGTGTCGCCGCAACCCGGCGCTCAGTCGCCCTTGGGCTTGGCGAACTTCTGCGCCAGCGCGCGCTGCGCCTGGGCGAGGTCGAGCTTGTCCGGCGACGGTTCGGCAGCGGCCGTCGCGCCGGCGTCGTCGGCGATCACCGCATCGAGGTGTTCGAGCAACTGCGCGCCCGACACCACCGCGCACTGCATCGCCAGATCGGGAAACACGCCGACGCCGACGCCGGCTTCGTCCATCGCCGCGGCCGCGCGCTCGCGCCAGGCCGCCAGCTCGCGCAGCGCCGGGGCGTAGCCGGCGAGCTTCGGCGCCTGCGCCAGCGCGGCGCGCGCGGTCGCCGCCGACGGCCACGCCGGCAGCAGTTCCTGGCCGTCCGCGTCGAACAGGGTCAGCAGGTACTCGCCCGATTCGGCGACCCAGAAGCGGCCGTCGCCGGCGACCGCGGCGACGAACGCGGCGTAGCGCTCCGCCGCCGGCAGGGTCTGGTCGTCGAGCAATTCCTGCTCGGTCTGCGCGCGTTGCGCGGAGGCGGCGTCGGCTTGCGGATCGGACATGACGGTTTCCTCAGCTGCCCGCCGGCATCAGCAGCAACAGCGCGATGCCGAACACGAAGCGGTAGATCGCGAACGCGGTGAAGCGGTGGCTCTGGATGTAGCGCAGCAGCCATTTGACCGCGATGAAGGCGGTCACCGCCGAAGCGACGAAGGCCACCGCCAGCGCGCCCCAGTCTTCCTGCGCCGCGGCCGGCGTGCCGATCACGCCCATCAACTCGTAGCCGCTGGCGGCGAACATGGTCGGGATGCCGACCAGGAACGCGAACTCGGTCGCCGCCGCGCGCGAGGTGGTGCCGGCGAGCAGGGCGACGAAGATCGTCGCCGCCGAACGCGAGGTGCCCGGGAACACGCCGGCCACGACCTGGGCGATGCCGACCAGGGTCGCGACCGTCCAGGTGATCTGGCTGCGCTCGCCGAGCGCGGCGGCGCGTTTGGCGGCGAAATGCTCGGCCGCGATCATCCACACGCCGCCGAGCACCAGCGCCCAGGCGATCGGGGTGACGTGGTCGGGCAGGGTGAAGCCGGCTTTCTTGACGATCAGGCCGAGCACCGAGGTCACGCCGAAGGCGACGCCGAGCTTGAGCAGGTAATCGAGGTTGTCGCGCTGGGCGAAGCCGACCGCCAGACCCCACAGGCGCTGCCAGTAGATGACCACCACCGCCAGGATCGCGCCGGCCTGGATCGAGATGTTGAACAGGTCCGAACGCGCGCCGAGCCAGTGCTGGGCGATCAGCAGGTGGCCGGTGCTGGAGATCGGGAGGAATTCGGTGATGCCTTCGATGATGCCGAGGAGGAGGGCGGCTAGCAGGTCGGTCATTGGGGCCGGGAATGGGGAATGGGGAATCGGGAATCGCGCGGCGTTGCGGTCGGGGGAAGGCGCGGCCGGCGGTCAGGATAGCGGAAAGGGTGTTTTCCCAAATTGGTGCGAAGTGGGTTTTGTTTGCACCGTATTGGTGCAATCGGTCGGACTGCTTAACCTATCATCCTTTCGAATCAACCGCTTGGGCCAGCATCGCGCTTGGCACGCGACTTGCTTTATTCCCTGGCAGGCGCTCCATGCCCCCGCGTTGCCCGATTCCCGACTCCCGACTCCCCATTCCCGGATCCAAACCCATGTCCCTCGAACACATCGAAAAGCTCATCAAGGACCACAAGGTCGAATTCGTCGATCTGCGCTTCACCGACATGCGCGGCGTGCAGCATCACGTGACCTTCCCCAAGTCGATCGTCGAGCCGGCCCTGTTCGAGGACGGCAAGATGTTCGACGGTTCCTCGATCAGCGGCTGGAAGGGCATCAACGAGTCGGACATGATCCTGCTGCCCGACGCCTCGACCGCGTTCCTGGATCCGTTCACCGCCGATCCGACCGTGGTGCTGACCTGCGACATCCTCGACCCGGCGACCATGCAGGCCTATTCGCGCGATCCGCGCGGCGTGGCCAAGCGCGCCGAGGCTTATCTCAAGTCCAGCGGCGTCGCCGACCAGGCCTTCTTCGGTCCTGAGCCCGAGTTCTTCATCTTCGACTCGGTGCGCTACGCCAACGACATGGGCCACACCTTCTTCCACATCGATTCGGAAGAAGCCGCGTGGAACTCGGGCAAGGAATACGAAGGCGGCAACAGCGGCTACCGTCCGGGCGTGAAGGGCGGCTACTTCCCGGTCGCCCCGCTCGACTCGCTGCACGACATCCGCGCCGAGATGTGCAAGACCCTGGAACAGGTCGGCATCGAAGTCGAAGTGCACCACCACGAAGTCGCCAACGCCGGCCAGTGCGAGATCGGCACCAAGTTCAACTCGCTGGTCGCCAAGGCCGACGAGCTGCTGACGATGAAGTACATCATCAAGAACGTCGCCCACCGCAACGGCAAGACCGCGACCTTCATGCCCAAGCCGATCGTCGGCGACAACGGCAGCGGCATGCACGTGCACCAGTCCTTCGCCAAGGGCGGCGTCAACCTGTTCTCCGGCGACGGCTACGGCGGCCTGTCGCAGCTGGCGCTGTGGTACATCGGCGGCGTGTTCAAGCACGCGCGCGCGATCAACGCCTTCACCAACTCGGGCACCAACAGCTACAAGCGCCTGGTGCCGGGCTTCGAGGCGCCGGTGATGCTGGCGTACTCGGCGCGCAACCGTTCGGCGAGCTGCCGCATTCCGTACGTGGCCAACCCGAAGGCGCGCCGCATCGAAATGCGCTTCCCCGACCCGATCCAGTCGGGCTACCTGACCTTCGCCGCGCTGATGATGGCCGGCCTGGACGGCATCAAGAACCAGATCGACCCGGGCGCGCCGAGCGACAAGGACCTGTACGACCTGCCGCCGGAAGAGGAGAAGGGCATCCCGACCGTGTGCCACTCGCTCGACCAGGCCCTGGAAGCGCTGGACAAGGACCGCGACTTCCTCAAGGCCGGCGGCGTGTTCACCGACGACTTCATCGACGGCTACATCGCGCTGAAGATGCAGGAAGTGACCAAGTTCCGCGCTGCGACGCACCCGCTGGAATACCAGATGTACTACGCCGTCTGACGGCGCCGCAGCGCGGCCGCGGATCGCGGCCGCGCTGAGTTCGAAACGATCGTGTCCCCCAGGGCGGCGGCCTCGCGCCGGCGCCCACGGCCCTTGCTTTGCCTGTCGAAACGAAGGAACAGCGACCGATGCAGATCCGCGAAGGCCAGCTCGACCGTCCCGAAGTGATCGCGCTGCTGCGCGAACACCTGCAGGGCATGGCCGAACTGTCGCCGCCGGACAGCATCCACGCGCTCGGCCTCGACGCGCTCAAGCACCCGCAGATCAGTTTCTGGAGCGCCTGGGACGGCGAGGAACTGCTCGGTTGCGGCGCGCTGAAGCGGCTCGACGCGGAGCACGGCGAGATCAAATCGATGCGCACCGCCGACGCGCACCGACGGCGCGGGGTGGCCGCGGCGATGCTCGAGCACATCCTCGCCGAAGCGACGCGCCGGCAGTACCGGCGAGTGAGCCTGGAAACCGGCTCGATGGATGGATTCGGGCCGGCGCGCAGCTTGTACGCGCGTTACGGCTTCGGTTACTGCGGGCCCTTCGCCGATTACCGCGACGACCCCAACAGCGTGTACATGAGCAAGAAGTTGTAACCCGCACGGCCCGGAGCGAACGCTTCGGGCCGTGTTCGTTTGGGCGGCTTTCGATGTCCCTTCCAACCAGGAGAACGCGCACGACGGGCCATGTCCGCCGCGGGGCGGCTTGTTTCCGAAAAACGGCGAGAACGACGACGAAGCGTTCCGCCGCATCCCGCACCACCGCTTCGATCGCGAAGCAATGACCGGGGAGGGGCCACCGCTTATGAGGAGCCTGCGTCATGTCGTCTCACACCAGCGATAACACCATCGATGCCGTCGCCACCACGGCGTCCCGCGTCACGACGACGCTCGCACACGCTCCGCAGCAAGGAACAACCGCACGACGAGCGATGCTCGCGTTGGCGCTCGCCTGCGCCGCGTCGCCGGCGTTCGCCGGCACGTCCGGCTCGGTCGCGCTGACCACGGACTATCTGTTCCGCGGCGTGTCCCAGACCAACCAGAAGCCGGCGTTGCAGGCCGGGATCGAGTACGCCCACGACGGCGGCTTCTACGCCGGCGCGTGGGGCAGCAACGTCAGCTGGCTGTCGGACACGGTCGTCGTCGGCGACGACATTTCCAGCAGCCTGGAACTCGACGGCTACCTGGGCTATCGCGGCAAGGCCGGGGAGGTCTTCTCCTACGACGTCGGCGTGCTGACCTACTACTACCCGGGCAGCTATCCGTCCGGCTTCAACAGCCCCAACACCACCGAGGTCTACGTCGGCGGCACGCTCGCGGCGAGCGAGACGGTGTCGCTCGGGCTCAAGTACTCGCACGCCGTCACCGACCTGTTCGGCTACGCCGACTCCGACGGTTCGGGCTATCTCGACGCCAACCTCAACTGGACCTTCCAGCCGGGCTGGACGCTGAACCTGCACGGCGGCAAGCAGTGGATCGAGAACAACGAAGCCGTCGAATACACCGACTGGAAACTCGGCGTCACCAAGAGCTTCGACAACGGCTTCTCGGTCGCCGCCGCCTACAGCGACACCGACGCCGAAAAAGCGCTCTACACCAACGCCCACAACAACTTCCTGGCCGACAGCGCCTTCACCCTGACCGTGAGCAAGGCGTTCTGACGCCGCGCGAGCCCAACGAGCACGACCCAACCTGGAGTTGCGAGATGAAACTGATCATCGCCATCGTCCGCCCGTTCAAGCTCGACGAAGTGCGCGAAGCGCTGACCGAAGTCGGCGTATCGGGCATCACCGTCACCGAAGTCAAAGGCTTCGGACGGCAGAAGGGCCATACCGAGCTGTACCGCGGCGCCGAATACGTCGTCGATTTCCTGCCCAAGCTCAAGATCGAATGCGCGGTCCCCGACAGCCTGCTCGACGCAGCGCTGGAGGCGATCCAGAACGCCGCGCGCACCGGCAAGGTCGGCGACGGAAAGATCATCGTCGTGCCGGTGGAGAACACGGTGCGCATCCGCACCGGCGAACTCGACGACGACGCCCTGTGACGACGAGCCCATTGACTTCGGCCTGCGAGAAATCCCTATGAAGTACGCGACGATCGACGAGGCCCGCGCGCGCGGGCGGATGTACAAGACGCTGTTGTGGACCGCGTTGCCCGCGGCGACGCTGCTGGCGTTCGCGCCGGCCCATGCGCAAGAAGCCGCGACCGCCGCCGCGGCGGTCAAACCCGTGGTCGACAAGGGCGATGTCGCCTGGATGCTGACCTCGACCCTGCTGGTGCTGTTGATGACCGTGCCCGGCCTGGCGCTGTTTTACGGCGGGCTGGTGCGCTCCAAGAACGTGCTGTCGGTGCTGATGCAGGTGCTGGCGGTGTTTTCGCTGATCGTGCTGTTGTGGGTCAGCTACGGCTATTCGCTCGCCTTCGCCGGCGGCAATGCCTGGATCGGCAGCTTCGACAAACTGTTCCTCAAGGGCGTCGACAAGGAATCGCTGGCGGCGACGTTCACCGCCGGCGTGTCGCTGCCCGAGTACGTGTTCGTGGCGTTCCAGTCGACCTTCGCCGGCATCACCGGCGCATTGATCGTCGGCGCGTTCGCCGAGCGGATCAAGTTCGCCGCAGTGCTGCTGTTCGCAGCGATCTGGTTCACCTTCGCCTACCTGCCGATCGCGCACATGGTCTGGTACGGGCCGGACGGTTTCCTGTTCGCCAAGGGCGCGATCGACTTCGCCGGCGGCACCGTGGTGCACATCAACGCCGGCGTCGCCGGTCTGGTCGGCGCCTACTTCGTCGGCAAGCGCGTGGGTTACGGACGCGAGGCGCTCAAGCCGCACAACGTCACCTTCACCATGATCGGCGCGTCGTTGCTGTGGGTAGGCTGGTTCGGCTTCAACGCCGGTTCCAACCTGGAAGCGACCGCGGGCGCGGCGCTGGCCTTCCTCAACACCTTGCTGGCGACCGCCGCGGCGGCGCTGGCGTGGAGCCTGGTGGAGAAGATCGTCAAGGGCAAGTCGTCGATGCTCGGCGGCGCGTCGGGCGTGGTCGCCGGTCTGGTCGCGATCACCCCGGCCTGCGGCACGGTCGGCCCGTTCGGCGCCATCGCCATCGGCGCGATCGCGGGTGCGGCCTGCGTGTGGGGCGTGCACGGGCTCAAGCGCCTGCTCGGCGCCGACGACGCGCTCGACGTGTTCGGCGTGCATGGGCTTGGCGGCATCATCGGCGCGCTGCTGACCGGCGTGTTCAGCGCGCCGGCGCTGGGCGGCTTCGGCCTGGGCGCGGGCAACGACAGCATCGCCGCGCAGGTCGGCGTGCAGGCCTTGAGCGTGGCGATCACCGTGGTGTGGTCGGGCCTGGTGTCGGTGGTCGCGTTCGCGATCGTCAAGGCGGTGGTCGGGCTGCGCGTGGCCGAAGAGGCCGAGCGCGAAGGCCTGGACATCACCACGCATGGCGAGTCGGCTTACGAGAGCTGAGTGGGGACCCCTCTCCCGTTCGCGGGAGAGGGGGGATGACGGGGCTGCGGGGTTGCGGCGCGATCGGATCCGGCGCGGTCGCGGCTCGCGCCGCTCCTACAGCCGCTCCCTGTAGGAGCGGCGCGAGCCGCGACCGCGACACTTCGCCAACCGCGTCACCCGCGTTCAATCCGTACGCAACACGCCGTCATAGCCGCAACTAAGCAGCCGCCCGTCTTCCAACAGCAAGGCATCGGTGGCGAAATTCTCGTGCCGCCGCTCCTGCAACAACGCGCCGTCGTCGTTCCACACCCGGACGCGCCCGTCCTCGCCGCAGCTGACCAGGCGCCCATCGCCGAGCCAGCGTACCCGCCGCACCGCCGCGTCGTGGCCGAGCCAGTCGCGTTCTTCGCGCAACATCCCATCGCCCGCACGCGCCAGGCGGATGCGGCCGTCGACGCCGGCGAACGCGATCCGCGCGCCTTGCGCGTCCGCGCTGCGCAGCGGCGCGTCGCAACGCAGGCAGGCGACACGCTGCGCGCTGGCCGCGTTCCACCACGCCAGTTCGCCGTCTTCGCTGGCGCTGAGCAATCCGCTGTCGCCGAGCGCGCACAGCGACCACACCCAGCCCGCGTGGGCGGTCCAAGTGCGCAGGCGTTCGCCGTCGTCGCTCCACAGCGCGATGCCGCCGTCGGCCGCACCGCTGGCGAGGCGGCCGTCGCGCAGCCGCGTCAAGCACAGCGCCGCGCTGTCGTGAGCGAGCGCGCTGCGCAGGCAGGCGCCGTCGGCGAGGTTCCAGATCCGCAGACCGCGGTCGCGCGACACCGTCGCCAGCCGTGCGCGCGGCAGTTCGCACAGACCCAGCACCGACTGCGCGTGTCCTTGCAGGCGCGCCGTCTCGCGGCCGTCGCCGGACCACAGCCGCACCTGCGCATCGCGTCCGGCGCTGGCGATGCGGCCGTCGCCCAGGCGCGCCAGCGTCCACACGTAGCCGTCGTGGCCGGGCGCGAACTGCACCGGTGAATCGGTCGAGTCGCGAGCGCCAATACGGCGATACAACAGATCGCTGCGCAGGAGGTGCTTGATCCCCGCGGTAACCGCTTCGCCGGCATGCCACAGCGCGTGGTCGAACAGGATCAGCGCGCCGGCGCGCGGCCTGACCCGCGCCGCCGGCGCGGCCTCGGCCTCGCCGCCGCGGCCCGGGCCGTGCGCGTAGAACAGGGTGTCGCCGCCGGCGAACGCGGCGCCGTCGGTGAGGTAGATCATGAAGGTCAGGCGGCTGCGCAGGTCCGGGCCGCGGTGGTGCACGCCGTCCTGGTGGATGTTGAAGCGCTGGCCCGGGCGATAGCGGCACAGGCGCAAGCGCTCGTTGAGCGAATGCAGGCGCCAGCGTCCGCCATCGGCGTCGGCGAGCTCGTCCGGCGCGTACGCGCGCAGGCGCTCGAACAGGCGTTGCGCCAAGGCCGGGTCGTCGAGCACCTGGCGGTCGTTGTTGCGGTACGACGGCGGGTAGTCGCTGCCGGCGCCGCCGAAGCCGCGCGCTTCGGCGGCGGCGATCAGCGCCGCGCATTCGGCCGGGTCGAGGACGCCGTGGATCAGCGCGCAGGCGCCGAGCGCGGCCGGCAGCGGCCGTTCGATGCTGCGGACAGCGGACGACGGCGCGTCCGCCCGCAGGAGCAGGAGCGTGTGGGCAGCGGCGTTCATGTCGATTCCTTGTGAGTGCGGACTCGGGGTCCGCGGCCGCGGCGATGCGCTCGTGGACGACGTTACTCCTGTGTTCGAGCGCCGTCGAGGGAGGGGCTTTGTGCAGGAGCGGCGCGAGCCGCGACAACCGAAGAGGTCATCGGGAGCGTCGTATCCGAAGCCCGGAACATCGTCGCGTCGGCCACAACCGCGCCGAGGATCCGGGCTTCGGTGGCACGCGCTTTCGAAAACCGCTGCGGTTGTCGCGGCTCGCGCCGCTCCCACAGTCGCTACGACCCGCATTCGAAGCAGGCGACGCATGCAAGAACGTCTCTTTCTGCATTTGCGCACGTACGTTCGCGCGTCGCCGCATCGCCTCGCGCCACTCTCGGTTGGATAACCGTTTACCGCAATCGAACTGCGCGGCCCGCCTTCACGACGCGCATCGCATTCGTTCATCGCTACGAAAAAAAACATTGCGCCGATTCATGCGAACGCGAGCGGCGACGATGCGCAATCCATGATGTTTTCGGCGAAGCCGATGTGACCGACGGTGGTTTAGCGGTTGTCGAATAAATATTCCGCTCTAGGCTCCAGTGCGCGGGCATAGCGCTGCCCGCAGACCACGTCCGGACGCGCTCGCGTAAGGCAACGTCGTATCCCCCCACTGCTGGACACGCGAGAGGGACCAGGACGGTTCCGCCGCAGATCGCGGCTCATCGAAACCTCACGGGAGTTTCGTTCATGTCTTCGCCTTCCATGCTTCGCCTCCGCCGGCACGCGCTGGCGGCCGCCGTTCTCAGCCTCATCGTCGCGCCGGCCCTGGCGGCCGACCGCGTCGATCTCACCGGCCTGAAGGCCGACGAACCGGTCGACGGCTTCCTCGTCAGCTACGCCGAGGACGCGCCCAAGGCCGCCGCGTTCCAGCGCGATCTCGACATCGCCCTGGCTTCGCTCGGCCGCAGGGACCTGAAGATCCAGCACACCCGCACCATCTCCACCGGCGCCGAACTGATCGAAGTCAGCCGTCCGCTCGACGTGGTCGAAGCGGCGACGCTGATGAAAAGCATCGCCGCCGATCCGCGCGTGCGCTTCGTCGAACCCAACGCGCGCTTCCAGGCGCTGCTGACCCCGAACGATCCGCTGTATCCGCAGCAGTGGGGCCTCAACGGCACTTACGGCATCCGCGCCAACACCGCGTGGGACAACGGCTATCAGGGCCAGGGCAAGATCATCGCGGTGGTCGACACGGGCATCACCGATCATCCGGACCTGCTGAACAACCGCACCTCGCCGCTGGGTTACGACTTCATCAGCAACGCCACCACCGCCAACGACGGCAACGGCCGCGACGCCGATCCGCACGACCCGGGCGACTGGACCACCGCCGGCCAATGCGGCGTCGGCCAGCCGGCGCGCAATTCGAGCTGGCACGGCACCCACGTCAGCGGCATCGCCGCGGGCGTGACCAACAATTCCACCGGCATCGCCGGCACCGCGTTCCTGTCCAAGATCCTCAGCGCGCGCGTGCTCGGCCGTTGCGGCGGCACCCTGGCCGACATCGCCGATGCGATCACCTGGGCCTCCGGCGGCACCGTCTCGGGCGTGCCCGCGGTCGGCGCCAACAAGGCCACCGTCATCAACATGAGCCTCGGCGGCGGCGGCGCGTGCGCGACGACTTCGGCGATGCAGGTGGCGATCAACGGCGCGGTTTCGCGCGGGGTGACCGTGGTGGTCGCCGCCGGCAACAGCAACGCCAACGCGTCGGGCTTCCAGCCGGCCAGCTGCGCCAACGTCATCAACGTCGGCGCGACCACCTCGGCCGGCGTGCGCGCCAGCTTCTCCAACTACGGCGCCTTGGTCGACGTGTCCGCGCCGGGCCAGACCATCCTGTCGACGCTCAACGCCGGCACCACCTCGCCGGGCGCGTTCAACTACGTCAACTACAACGGCACCTCGATGGCGGCGCCGTTCGTGGCCGGCGTGGTCGCGCTGATGCAGTCCAAGCCGGGCACGGACCTGACCCCGGCGCAGGTGGAGACGACGATCAAGAACACCGCTTCGCCGTTCGCCTCGACCCAGAACCCGACCATCGGCACCGGCATCGTCAACGCCGACGCGGCCACCGACGCCACGCCGTAACGCGGCAACGCACGACGCGGCCGCGCGTGCGGCGGCCGCGGCAAGACACGATCGCGAGTCGTGACCCACGGACTCCGGCTTCGGCTGGAGTCCGTTTTCGTTTGCCTCGCGTCGCCTCCGCCGCGCGCCCGCACGGATGTGAGCGCGATCGCAAAGCGCCCCCCCCGCGACCCTCGCCGAGGCCGCGCAAGCGCCGTGATGCGCTGCGCCATCGCCGCGCGCGGGCGCCGGCCGCGGCGGCGCCGCGCGCGCGCCGCGCACGGCCGACTTTGGTCTAAGCCGGACCGCCGCCGCGCCGCATTGAAAACGCTTACGCCCGCGCAAACGCGCGATTGTCGTGATCGGTATCACGCAAGCGCCGCACACCTGTCCTGTCCGGAACGGCCGGTCGATTTCAGCGGAAATCATGCTGCATCGCCGCAAGCTGTCCACTTTGTTGACAGCGCTGTCATCGGCGGGCTACAAGCTGCCGGCATCTTTCGGCCGGTTCCGCGCAGGGGGCGACCGCGCCGCGCTCGACATCAGCAGTCAATACGACCGGCCGCAGCGCCGGCACCGGAAGGGGAGGTTGCGATGCACTTGAATCACTGCGGTTCGCGTCTGAGTCTGGCGATCGTCGCCGCGCTGCTGGCCGGCCACGCCGCCGCGCAGGACCCCGCGCCCGCTACGCCGCCGCCTGCGGGCGAACAGCGCGCCACCGACCTGGATTCGGTCATCGTCACCGTCGAGCGCCGCGCGCAAAGCCTGCAGAAGTACGCCGGCACCGCGCAGGCGCTGTCGCAGGAGGATCTGCGCGGCCTCGGCATCAACAACGAACTGCGCCAGATGCAGGTGGCCGTGCCCGGCCTGAGCATCGCCAACCAGGAAGGCGCGACCGAAGTCTTCATCCGCGGCGTCGGCTCGTCCAACAACACCGAACTCGGCGATCCCGGCGCGGCGCCGCACATCAACGGCGCCTACATTCCGCGCCCGCGCGGACTCGGCGGGATGTTCTTCGACCTGGAACGGGTCGAGATCAACAAGGGTCCGCAGGGCACGCTGCGCGGGCGCAATGCATTGGCCGGCACGCTCAACATCGTCACCAAGAAGCCCGAGCTGGGCGGAAAGTTCAGCGGCTACGTGCAGGGCGAAGTCGGCAACCGCGACCAAAAGGGCTACGAAACCGCACTGAACTTCCCGCTCGGCGACTACGCCGCGCTGCGGTTCGCGGGCTATCACATCGAAAAGGAAGCCGGCTTCCAGAACGCCGGCCTGTGGCGGCACCTGCAGCCGGCCGGCATCCAGGACGACAGCGCCGGCCGCCTGTCGTTCCTGTACGAGCCCGACGACAAGCTGTCGGTGTTCGCGATGCTCGACGTCGGCCGCGAGCTCGGCACCGGCTACCCGGGCGCGGGCGTGTTCGATGCGGCGCGCGCGGGCTTCAAGCCCGACGACATCGACATGCGCAAGGTGGTCTACCGCGGCGTGCAGGGCAAGGTCGACAACAAGCTGTGGGGTTTCCAGGGCACGGTGCGCTACGACTTCGGCGCGGTGAACCTGGAGTACAACGGCAGCTACCGCGATGTCGACTATTTCCAGATCAACGCCGCCGCCGAAGGCAATACCTGGCCCGGCCGCGATATCCGCGAGCGCCCGGCGGGCGCGCCGGCCGGCTTCGGCGGGATCGACTACGACAACTTCGGCACCAACTACCTGCAGGCGCGCTCGCAGGCGCAGACCCACGAGTTGCGGCTGTCCTCCGACGACGACGCGCGTTTCCGCTGGACCACCGGCGGCTTCTATTTCCACGAGAAGCAGCAAGTCGGCTTCATGGCCCTGGCCGACAAGGGCGCGTTCTATTCGGGCACCGAATTCACCATGCCCGACGTCGACGGCAAGTCGTGGGCGGTGTTCGGCGACGGCACCTTCGACGTCAACGACCGGCTGCGGGTCAAGGGCGGCCTGCGCTACACCGACGAGCGCAAGTCGCGCGACGGCATCGGCGGCAACTGGACCGTCGGCCTCGGCGGCGACGGCGGCGTGTTCCAGTCGCGCCTGGGCACCGAGCGCTTCAAGCCGACCCTGCTCGACCGCCCGAACTTCAACACCACCGGCCTGGTCACCGACGCCGACAAGGCGCTGTTCCTGCTCCAGGGCATCCTGCGCGCCGGCGAACGCGACACCCTGCAGCAGCAGTTGCAGGGCATCGTCGACGGCAGCCGCCCGAACGGCACCTGCATCGACCGTCCCGACATCGGCGGCAACACCGTCGACTGCCCGGCCAACGGCCAGCACAGCTTCATCGTCCTGGGCATTCCGTCGGAGCAGCACGGCTCCAGCGCGTTCGATTTCCTCGACTGGCGCCTGGGCTTCGAATACGACCTGAGCGCGCGCAACCTGCTGTACGCCACCGTTTCCACCGGGCACAAGGCCGGCGGCTTCAACGACAGCTTCGACGTCAACGTGATTCCGGAAACCTACAAGCCGGAAAAGCTCACCGCGCTGGAAATCGGCTCGAAGAATTCGTTCGACTTCCTCGGCCGCACCTCGACCTTCAACGTCAGCGGTTTCTACTACGACTATCAGGACCAGGTGTTCCAGGACCTGACCACGATCGCGTTCGACCCCAACGGCCGCCCCAACGGCTTCGCCCTGGTCAACCGCAACGTCGGCAAGTCCGAGCTGTACGGCGTGGAGGCCGAGAGCCGCCTGCGCTTCGGCGCCGGCTTCACCCTCGACCTCAACGCGCTGTACCTGCACACCAAGATCAAGCAGGGCGTGGTCGCCGACGTGCGCAGCCAGGACTTCGGCAACGGCGGCATCACCTCGCAGATCGACCTGTCCGGCAACGAACTGCCGCTGTCGTCGAAATACACCTTCAACGCGCGGCTGCAGCAGGCCTTCGACGTGCCCGGCGGTACCTTCGACTGGCAGATCCTCGCCGCGTACCGCTCCTCGTTCTTCCTGACCCAGTACAACAACCGCCCGGTGACGTTCCTGCGCGACACCTCTGGCGCGGTCGCCCGGATCGAGGACGCGGCCACCGCGGGCTTCCCGGACCGCCAGGACGGCTTCACCCAGATCAACGCCGGCGCCGGCTACACCACGCTCGATGGCGCCTGGCGCTTCGAGCTGTGGGGCGCGAACCTGACCAACAAGGACGTGTCGCAGAAGGCCTTGGTCGGTTCGGGCGTCAACACCCGATTCCTCAACGACGCGCGCAGCTACGGCGTACGCGTGCGTTGGGCCTTCTGATGCCGGAGCGTCCGGCAGCGCCAGCGCAGCGTCCCTGCCTCGCCGCCCCGTCCCGCGCGCGTCCCCACGGCGCACGGGCGGAGCGGCGGGGTGTCGCTGTGTGGGTTGCTGTGGTGCCGCGAGGATTTCGTGTTTGCGGCGGGCGCCAGGAGACTTCAGCGACATCCCTCACCCGTCATTCCCGCGAAAGCGGGCTGCGCTTCTATTTCGGCGAAGCCGAACATCCAGAGACTTCAGAGCACTGTCTGGATGAAGCCCTGGATGCCCGCCTTCGCGGGCATGACGGTTGGAAGCATGCGCTCAGCGCCGATTCTCGCCATTTCCCTGTTCCCACCCCCTCTGCAATCGAATTCTTGCGCGAATTCCCCGCCCAACCGTGGCCAGCCGCGGCGCCGGCGGGTAGAACGGACGCAACCGCGCAATCCTTCCACGGAGCCGCATGAAACTGTCCCTGCTCGATACCGCCATCGTCCTGGCCTACCTGGCCGGCGTGTTCGTCCTCGCCCAGTGGGTCTCGCGCGAGAAGGGCGGCCACGAGAAAACCGCCAAGGATTACTTCCTCGCCGGCAAGGCGCTGCCGTGGTGGGCGATCGGCGCGTCGTTGATCGCCGCCAACATCTCCGCCGAGCAGATCATCGGCATGTCCGGCTCGGGTTATGCGCTCGGCTTGGCGATCGCGTCCTATGAGTGGATGGCCGCGGCGACGCTGCTGGTGGTCGGCAAGTTCTTCCTGCCGGTGTTCCTGCGCAACGGCATCTACACCATGCCGCAGTTCCTCGAGGAGCGTTACGGCAACCGCATCCGCACGCTGATGGCGGTGTTCTGGCTCGGGCTGTACGTGTTCGTCAACCTGACCTCGATCGTGTGGCTGGGCTCGATCGCGGTGGCCCAGGTCACCGGCATGGACCAGATGCTGGCGCTGACCCTGCTCGGTTTGTTCGCGCTGGCGTATCAGCTGTACGGCGGGCTCAAGGCGGTGGCGCTGACCGACATCGTGCAGGTGACCTTGCTGGTGCTCGGCGGCTTGTTGGTGGCGGGGTTGACGCTGAGCAAGATCGGCGACGGCGCGGGCGTGCTGGCCGGCTGGAACAAGCTCATGGCCGCGCATCCGGAGCACTTCCACATGATCCTGTCGCCCGACAATCCGCATTACAAGGATCTGCCGGGCATCGGCGTGCTGCTCGGCGGTTTGTGGGTCATGCACGTGAGCTACTGGGGCTTCAACCAATACATCATCCAGCGCGCGCTGGCGGCCAAGGACCTCAAGGAAGCGCAGAAAGGCATCGTGTTCGCCGCCGCGCTGAAGATCATCCTGCCGGTGATCGTGGTGGTGCCGGGCATCGCCGCGGTGATGCTGTCGCCGGGCCTGAAGCGTTCCGACGACGCCTATCCGGCGATGATGGCGCTGCTGCCGCCGGGCGTGCTCGGGCTGGTGTTCGCGGCGCTGGTCGCGGCGATCGTCGCCTCGCTGGCGTCGAAGATCAATTCGGTGGCGACGATCTTCACTCTCGATTTCTATGCCAAGCACCGCCCGCAGGCCGACGAGCGCCGGCTGGTGCGCGTGGGCCGCATCGCCGCGGCGGTCGCCATCGTCGTCGCCATCGCGACCGCGCGGCCGCTGATCGGCGGCTTCGACCAGGGCTTCCAGTACATCCAGGAATACACCGGCTTCTTCACCCCGGGCATCGTGGTGATCTTCCTGTTCGGCCTGTTCTGGAAGCGCACCAACGAGGCCGGCGCGCTGGCCGCGGCGGTGGGTTCGTTCGTGCTGTCGATCGCGCTGAAACTGGCGTGGCCGGAGCTGCCGTTCGTGAACCGCGTCGGCGTGGTGTTCGTGCTGGCCGCGCTGTTGGCCGCCGTGGTGTCGCTGGCGACGCCTTCGGGCGAAGGCCGCGACCGCATCCGCCACGACGGCGTCAGCTACGCCACCGCGCCGGCCTGGAACATCGCCGCGCTGGCGGTGCTGGCGATCCTGATCGCGCTGTACGCCGCGTTCTGGTGACCGCGCCGGCGCGAGCGAGGCGACCGCTGCGCGCCGCGCCGCGCGGCTCAGCGCTTGCGCGCGCGCGCTTTGCCGACCGCGCCGGTGGACTTGCGCAGTTGCAGTTCGTACGGGGCCAGGATCAGCTGGCCCGCGTCGGGCGCCTTGATCCGCTTGAACAGCTCGTGGGTGGCGAGCCGGCCCATCTCGCGGGTCGGCTGGCGCACCGTGGTCAGCGGCGGATAGATCTGCCGCGACAGCGGTGTGTCGTCGAAGCCGCACACCGACACGTCGCCGGGAATCGACAGGCCCATTTCGCTGGCGGTGCGGATGGTGCCGGCGGCCATGTCGTCGTTGGCGGCGAAGATCGCGGTCGGCGGATCGTCCATCAACAGCAGGCGCTGGGCGCAGATCGCGCCGGTGTCGTAGTGGAAATCGCCTTCGGCGACCAGCTGCGGATCGAATTCGATGCCGGCCGCGGCCAGCCCGTCGCGGTAGCCGTTCAAGCGCCACTGGCTGGCGCCGTGCTCGGGATGGCCCTTGATGTGGGCGATGCGGCGATGGCCGAGCGAGACCAGATGCGCCATCAGCTCGCGCACCGCGCGTTCCTCGTCCAGGACCACGCCGATGCGCTCGCCGCGCAGCTTCGGCGAGATGTTGGCGTAGGGAATGCCGAGCTGGCCGAGCCGCTTCATCAGGCCCGGGTGGTCGGTCAGCGGCGGCGTCAGCACCAGGCCGTCGGCGCGCGAGCGCTGCACGATCTCGTCGACGTGCGCCACCAGCTTCTTGTCGGTGTAGGTCACCGGCGCCAACATCAGGTTGTAGTGCTGGCTGTTGCAGGCGTCGAGCATGCCGGCCTGCACTTCCATCAGATAGTTGCTGGACGGGTTGTCGTACAGCAGCGCGACCAGGAACGAACGCTGCCCGGCCAGGCTGCGCGCCGACGGGTTCGGCCGGTACTGCAGCTTGCGCGCGGCGGCTTCCACGCGCTTGCGGGTTTCCTCGCTGACGTTGGGTTCCTGGTTGAGCACGCGCGAGACGGTCTTCATCGACACGCCCGCGACCTCCGCCACATCTTCGATGCGCACCCGCATGACCGGTCTGTTTCCTTGCCGCGTGTAGGCCGCATTCTGCCAGATCGCGCGGGCGGAACTCATCTGTTTTCGCGGCGTTTCGGCCGATCCGGCCGGAACGCCGCCGTATCTTTCCTCGTCTCCAGGAGCGACCCATGAACGCCACCGTCCCGATGCCCCGGCGCGCCGCCGCTGTCTCGATCCAAAACCCCGCGCCGCGTCCGCGCCGGCTGGCCTGGGCCTTGCTGTTGGCGCTGGCGCCGGCGCTGACCGGCGCGGCGCAGGAACCGGCGACAGCCGCGGCGACGGTGCACCCGGCGCTGTGGCCGGCGCTGAAGCCGCCGATCCCGCGCGACACCAAGCTGGAGGCAAGGATCCAGAGTTTGCTGGCGCAGATGAGCGTGGAGGAGAAGGTCGGCCAGATCGTGCAGGCCGACATCAACAGCGCCACGCCCGAGGATGTGCGCAAGTACCACATCGGCTCGGTGCTGGCCGGCGGCAATTCCGAACCCGGCGGCATTTCCGAGCCGGGCGGCAACTACGCCGCGCCGCCGCAGGAATGGCTCGACATCGCCGACAAGTTCTACAACGCCTCGATGGACGCCAGCGACGGCAAGGTCGCGGTGCCGATCCTGTTCGGCATCGACGCCGTGCACGGCCACAACAATCTGATCGGCGCGACCTTGTTCCCGCACAACATCGCGCTCGGCGCGACGCGCAATCCGGCGCTGATTCGGCGCATCGGCGAAGCCACCGCGGCCGAAGTGCGCAGCACCGGCATGGAGTGGACCTTCGCGCCGACCCTGACCGTGCCGCGCGACGACCGCTGGGGCCGCACTTACGAAGGTTATTCGGAAGATCCGCGGCTGGTCGCCAGCTACGCCGCCGCGGCGATCGAAGGCCTGCAGGGCAAGCTCGGCAGCAAGCAGTTCCTCGACGGCGCGCACGTGATCGCCTCGGCCAAGCATTTCCTCGCCGACGGCGGCACCTTCGAAGGCCGCGACCAGGGCGATGCGAAGATCAGCGAACAGGAACTGCGCGACATCCACGGCGCAGGCTATCCGCCGGCGCTGAAGGCAGGCGCGCAGACGGTGATGGCCTCGTTCTCGAGTTGGAACGGCGCCAAGATGCACGGCAACCACGCGCTGCTGACCGATGTGCTGAAAGGCCGCATGGGCTTCGACGGCTTCGTGGTCGGCGACTGGAACGCGCACGGCCAGCTGAGCGGTTGCAGCAACGACAACTGCGCGGCCGCGTTCAATGCCGGCGTCGACATGCTGATGGCGCCCGACAGCTGGCGCGGCTATTACGACAACGCGCTGAAACAGGTCAAAAGCGGCGAGATTTCGATGGCGCGGCTCGACGACGCGGTGACCCGGATCCTGCGGGTCAAGCTGCGCCTGGGCTTGTTCGAAGCCGGCGCGCCGTCCAAGCGCCCGCTCGGCGGCAAGTTCGACACGCTCGGCAGCCCCGCGCATCGCGCGATCGCGCGTCAGGCCGTGCGCGAGTCGCTGGTGCTGCTGAAGAACGACAGCGGCGTGCTGCCGATCGCGCCGAAATCGCGGGTGCTGGTGCTCGGCGACGGCGCCGACAACGTCGCCAAGCAGTCCGGCGGCTGGACCTTGAACTGGCAGGGCACCGGGCTCAAACCCTCGGATTTCCCGCACGCGCAGTCGATCTGGAGCGGCCTGCGCGAGCAGATCGAAGCCGCCGGCGGCCACGCCGAACTGGCCGCCGACGGCAAGTACGCGGCCAAGCCGGACGTGGCGATCTACGTTTACGGCGAAGACCCCTACGCCGAGTTCCAGGGCGACCTGCGCATCGCGACCTTCCGCGGCACGCGCAACGCGGAACTGGAAACGATCAAGCGGCTCAAGGCCGACGGCGTGCCGGTGGTCAGCGTGTTCCTGTCGGGCCGTCCGCTGTGGACCAACCGCGAGATCAACGCCTCCGACGCGTTCGTCGCCGCCTGGCTGCCGGGTTCGGAAGGCGGCGGCATCGCCGACGTGCTGCTGCGCAAGGCCGACGGCAAGGTCCAGCAGGACTTCAAGGGCAAGCTGCCGTATTCGTGGCCGCGCACCGCGGTGCAGGTGGCCAATGTCGGCGACCGGGTTTACTCGCCGCAGTTCGCGTTCGGTTACGGCTTGAACTATGCCAAGGGCGGCAAGGTCGGCGCCTTGTCGGAAGATCCGGGCACGCCGGATCTCGACCAGCGTTCGATGAGCTTCCTCGCCCGCGGCGCGCTGCCGCGCGGCTGGCTGCTGCGGGTGAATTCGCAGGGCAAGCACAGCGACGCGGTCAAGCCGCCGCTGGCCAGCGCCGACGGCGCGCTGGCGGTGACGGCGGTGGACTACAAGGCGCAGGAAGACGCGTGGCGCGCGCAGTGGAAGGGCGAGGCGCGCCTGGACCTGGTCGCCGACGCGCCGGTGGAACTGGTGCGCGAGACCAACGGCGACGTGCAGCTGCTGATCTCGCTCAAGGCCGATGCGGTCGGCGCGGGCGAGGCTTATCTGACCGCGCAGTGCGGTCCGACCTGCGAGGCCAAGCTGCCGTTCGGCGAGATCCTGCGCGGGCTGCCGCGCGGGCAGTGGCAGCGCATCGGCGTGCCGCTCAAGTGCGTGCGCACGGCTGGCGGCGACATGGGCAAGCTGCTGTCGCCGTTCGGTCTGCAGGCGCCAAAGGGAACCGTGCTGGTGTTGCACGAAGTCGCTTACGGCACCGACGCGGACAAGGTGGTGGACTGCAAGCGGCAGTGAGTGGTTGCGCGTTGAAGTCGTTCGCTGACGCCTAGGCGAAGCGGGGAACCAGAGCCAGTCGGCGCATGGCGCTGAAGGCTCTGGATCCCCGCGTTCGCGGGGATGACGGATGTAGGCGGAACGACGCTGCCCTACGATTCCCTATTCCCTATTCCCTATTCCCTATTCCCTATTCCCCATTCCCCATTCCCGTCCCACCCCCAACCACAGCCTTGGACACATTGTCCTGTGGCAGTTTGCCGCACTCCCGCCGCGCGGGCCCGGGCGTAGGATGCCGCGCATGAACGCAACCACGCCCCCTCGTGCCGTTGTGAACGGCCCCCTCGGCCCGGGCCTGATCGTCGACGACGACGACACCTATGCCGCCACCCTGCAACGCAGCCTCGCCCGTCGCGGCGTCGACGCGCGCACCGCCGGCAGCGTGCGCCAGGCGCTGGATCTGGCCTTGCAGCAACCGCCGGCGTTCGCGCTGGTCGATCTCAAGCTCGGCGCCGAGTCGGGCCTGCAACTGATCCGGCCGTTGCGCGAGCTGCGCGCGGACATGCGCATCGTGTTGGTCACCGGTTACGCCAGCGTCGCCACCGCGGTCGACGCGATCAAGCGCGGCGCCGACGATTACCTGCCCAAGCCGGCCAGCGTCAACGCGATCCTGGCCGCGCTCGGCCTGGAGTCGCCGGATGCGGCGCCGACGCCCGCGCAGGCGCCGGACACGATGATGCCGCTGCGGCGGCTGGAGTGGGAACACATCCAGCAGGCGCTCAACGATACCGGCGGCAACATCTCGGCGACGGCGCGTTTGCTCGGCATGCATCGGCGTTCGCTGCAGCGCAAGCTCGGCAAGCGGCCGGGGCCCGAACGCAGCGTCGTCGGCCTGTAGCTCTTTTGTAGGAGCGGCGCGAGCCGCGACCGCGACAACGCAACCATTGCGCAAGATCCGGCGTAGTTGCGTTGTCGCGGTCGCGGCTCGCGCCGCTCCTACAGGACTGCTACGACGCTGGCGTCGCCAGCGGGCGCACTTCGGCCTGCACGTCCTGCTCGCTGCGCTTGCCCGCAGCATCTTCGAGCACCAGCGTCAGCGACACCTTCGCGCCGACGCGCAACGGCTGTTTCAGGCCGATCAGCATCAGGTGATAGCCGCCCGGCGCCAACGCCACCGCGCGGTCCTTGGGCAAGGCCAGCGCGGCGATCTGGCGCATGCGCATGGTCTGCCCTTGCATCGCCATCTCGTGCACTTCCACGTGCTCGGCCGTCGGCGAACGCGCGTCGACCAGACGCAGGTCGCGCGCGGCGGTCAGGCGCATGAAGGCGCCGGTCGCCGGTTGCTGGGCGACGGTCGCGCGCACCCACGGCGCGTCGACCTTCACTTGCGCGGATACGGCCGGCGCCGCGCACAGCAGCGCGGCGGCGAGCAGCAGGACGGGGAAACGATCGCGACGCATGGGCGGCCTCACAGGATCTGGCGGATGTCGTCGACGCACTCGGCCGCGCTCTGCTCGTGCCGCAGCGCCATGCGCAGGCGGCCGTGCGCGTCGTAGACGTAGCTCAGCGCGGAGTGGTCGATGGTGTAGGTCGAGCCGGTCGGCACTTTCGCGTAGACCACGCGAAAGGCCTTGGCGGTGTCGGCGATGCGCTGCTCGCTGCCGCTCAGGCCGATGAAGCTGGGGTCGAAGGCCTGGGTGTAGGCCTGCAGCACCTGCGGGGTGTCGCGCGCCGGGTCGAGGGTGACGAACAGGACCTGCAGGTTCGGGCCGTCGGCGCCGAGCAATTTGCGGATCTGCACGGCGCGGGTCAGCGCGGTCGGGCACACGTCGGGGCACAGGGTGAAGCCGAAGAACAGCAGCACCGTCTTGCCGTAGAAATCCGACAGCGTGCGTTCGCGGCCTTGCGGATCGAGCAGGCGGAAATCGCCGCCGAAGCCGGGGCGCAGGCTCAGGTCGATGCCGTGCAGTTTCAGCTTGGGTTCGCCGGGGCCGCAGGCGCTCAGCAGCGCGGCGGCGCCGGCCGCGGCGAGCAGGCGGCGGCGCGAGGGCGAAGGGAGGAAGGGCAGGTCGCGCATGCGCGTTCGCTTCGGTGCGGGGAGGCTGGCATTGCAGCACCGGCGTTGCGCGCAAGGATGTGGCTCAGTGTCGCAGCGGCGTTTTGGCGTGTGGTCCTGACCGCAACCCCATTCCGGCCCGAACGCATAGCGTTCGGGCGCTCGCTGCTGCGCGAGCCGAGGGCTCGCAAGCGCAGCCCCTCACCCCCGCAAGCGGGAGACGGGCTCGGTTCGCTATGGCGTGCCGAGGCTTAGGTCCACATGACCACGCAGCAGGGCACACGCCACTCAAAGATCGCGAACCACCCAACCGGTCGGCAACGGCGCCTCCGCCACATCCAGCACCGCCTGCGCCACCTCGTCCGGCGAGCGCCCCGCCCGCCACGCGTCGGCCAGCGTGCGCAGGCGCTCGCGGGTGGCGCGCGTGTAAGCGCCTTCCATCTCGTTCTGCGCATCGGCCGCGAGCTTCTGCGGATACAGCGTGCGCGCGTCCTCGCTGCGGTTGAGCAGAGCGATCAGCCGCGCCAGCGCGGTGCGGAAGGTGTCCGCGCCCAACGCGGTGCGCTGGGTGCGTTGCAGATGCCACACGGTCAGGTATTCGACCGGCCCGAGCAAACGCCGCGGCGTCGCGCCGAAGAAGTTGCCGGACAAGGCACTCGCCGCGACCGGCCCGGTCGCGTCCGGCAAGCGCGTCGCGCCCCACGAACTGAGCGCGCCGCCGGGCAGGTCCATGCGCCGCAGCGCGGTGCCGAAGGTGTCGGCGAGCAGGCGCTGGGCGCGCGCGTCGTCGCTCTCGGCAACCACGCCGAGCAGGCGGATGAACAAGGGATAGCGTTCCTCGCCCAGGCGCCGGACCACGCGCTTGAGCACGCTGAGCCGGTACTCCGGGTCGCTGTGCGCGGCCAGCGCCGACACCAGCCGGTCGGCGGCGGCGCGCAGGGCTTCGGGCGACGGCGATTCGTTCAACGCGGCGGGTTCGGTCACGACAAGGGGGGAGGCGAAAGACGCCACTAGCCTAGCCGAGCGGGCCGGCGGCAGCGATGCGGGCAAGCGACGACGGCCGAGGATCGCCGGCCGGAGTACGCAGCGGGATCGAACGCCCGGCTCAGGCGGTCAGCGAATCCAGCACCGCCTCGGCGCCGCGGTCGGCGGCGGCGGACAGGTCCAGCTGGCCCAGCTCGTGTTCCAGCCGGGTATCGCCCGGCAGCTGGCGGTCGCCGGCGGCCACGCCGCGCCAGGCGTCGGCGTTGAGGGTCTGCTCGCCGGGGTCGACCGCGGGCGGGGCATACGCGGGAACCGCCTCGGCGACCGCGGTCGGCGCCTGCGCCGCCGGCTCGCGGACGCGCAGCGCTTCCAGCGTCTGGCTGTCGAGGCCAGCGCGGTCGATGCGCGAATCGGGGCCGATGGTGCTCATGCGGGCGGTCGGGGCGGTCGCGGTGTGGGGGATGGGCGCAATGTAGCCCCAGCGCGCGAACCGGGCCAACTCGGGGCGACCCTAGGTGCGGTGAGCGTGCCCCGCCTGCGTTCATGCCCCCCGTCGCGGGCCCGGCGGCGATTGCTGACACCCGCCACTTTCGCGTTGTGCCCTGCGTGCTAGCCTCGGTGCCCTTCCCGCAGCAGGGCCGCGCATGGCGAAGGACCAGGGCGCCGACAAGACCGAGCCGCCGACCCAGAAAAAGATCCGCGACGCGCGCAAGGAAGGCAACGTCGCCAAGAGCAAGGAGCTCACCAGCACCGTGCTGGTGCTCGGCTGGATGGTGTGCGGCTGGCTGATGCTGGACTTCATGCGGCTCAAGCTGATCCGCCTGTTCGAAGCCAGCCTCAAGGCGATCAACCAGCCGTTCGGCGACGCCCTGCGCGAGGTCGGCGGGTCGGCGTTCGAAACCCTGCTGTGGCTGACCCTGCCGCTGCTGACGATGGCGGTGTTCCTCGGCGCGGTGGTCGAGTTCCTGCAGGTCGGCCCGATCCTGGCGCTGGGCAAGCTCAAGCCGGCGATGGACAAGATGAACCCGGCCGAGGGCGTCAAGAAGATGTTCTCGATGGACAACTTGGTCGAGCTGGTCAAGTCCACGATCAAGAGCGCGGCCCTGGTCGGCATCGGCAGCTTCGTGATCTACAAGATGCTGGCCCAGCTGATGCTGCTGCCGTACGCGCCGCCCGCGGCGATGGGCTCGGGCATCTGGTACGGGCTGGTGCGGATCGGGGTGTGGACGATCTTCGTGTTCTTCTTCGTCTCCGCCATCGACGTGTGGTACCAGAAGTTTTCCTACCTCAAGCAGTTGCGCATGAGCCGGCGCGACATCCAGCAGGAGGTCAAGGAAAACGAAGGCGACCCGCACGTGAAGAGCCGGCGCCGGCAGTTGCATCAGGAATGGTCGCAGCAGAACATGCTCAACGCCGTCCGCCAATCCAACGTCGTCGTGACCAACCCCACCCACATCGCCATCGCCCTGCAGTACGAGCACGGCATCACCGACCTGCCGATGGTGGTGGCCAAGGGCGAGGGCCACATGGCCGAGGCGATCAAGCGCGCCGCCGCCGAGGCCGGCGTGCCGATCCTGCAGAACGTGGAGCTGGCGCGCGGCCTCAACGAACGCGCCGGGCTCGACGAGTACATCGGCAACGAGTTCTTCGAGGCCGTGGCCGAGGTCCTGCACTGGGCCGAAACCGTGCGCCGCCTGCGCGACGGCGACGACAGCGCGCCGGAACTGCCGCCGCCGCTCGACGATCAGCGCTGAGCGGCGTCGGCCGCGGCGAAGTGCGCCATCTGGTCGGCGTGGGCCTTGGCGAACGCCGGCCGCGCGGTCGCGCGGGCGACATAGGCGCGACAGGCCGGATGCCCGCCGAGGCGCTCGAAGCGGTCGGGCAGGCGCAGCACGTCGGCCATCAGTATGTCGGCGACGCTGAACTGTCCGGCCAGCCATTCGCGCTGCGCCAGCACCGGCTCCATGCGGTCCAGCCGCAGCTGCAGGAAGCCGTCGATGCGTTCCCAGGCGACGCCGTCGGCGATGTCGGAGAGTTTCAGCACCGTCCACGGCACGCTCGCCATCTCGACCGAGTTGAGGCCGGCGAACAGCCATTCCACCGCCTCGCTGCGGCGCTGCGGATCGGCCGGCAGCAAGGCCTGCGCACGCGGACTGTCGGCGCGCTGGGCCAGGTGCAGCAGGATCGCGCCGCTTTCGAAGATCGACAGGTCGCCGTCGGTCAGCCACGGCACCTGGCCGAACGGCTGGTGCGCGTAGTGGTCGGGGCCGCGCTCGCGGAACGGCACGCTGCGCACCTGGTAGTCGAGCCCGGCTTCTTCGAGCGCCCAGCGCACGCGCACGTCGCGCACGTAGCCGCGCGGGAAATCCGGCACCCAGTCGAACGTGGTGAGGGTCAGTTCGGTCATCGCGCGCTCCTTCCGAAACGGGGAAACGACAGGTGCGGCGCGCGCTTCAGGCGCCGCCGAAGGCTTTGTTCAAGGCCTCGATCAGGCCGCGGTTGCCGGAGATGCGCTGCAACACGATCTCCACGTACACCCCGAGCATCAGCAGCACGATCCAGGTCGCCAGCCAGGCCTTGATCGGCATGGTGATGGTGAACACGTTGAGCTGCGGGGCGAAGCGGTTGACCAGGCCGAACGACAGGTCGATCAGCAGCAGCACCACCATCGCCGGCGCCGCCAGCACCAGCAGCGCGCTCATCAAATAACTGAACTGGCCGACGAACAGCTCCATGCCGGCCGCGTGCAGGGTCGGGAAGAACGACACCACCGGCCACATCGCGTAGCTGGCCATCAGCAGGTCGAGGAACACCAGGAACGCGCCGCTGGCCATGAACAGCCAGGTCGCGAACTGCGACAGGAAGCTGCCGTGCAGCGAGGCCTGATGGCCCTGGATCGGGTCGAACACCTGCGCCAGGGTCATGCCGACCTGGGTGTCGATGACGTTGCCGGCGGCGCTGATCGCCCAGAACACCATGCCGAACACGAAGCCGATCGACACGCCGATGAACAGTTCCTTGAGGATGATCGGCGCGAACTGCAGCGCGTTGAGCTGGCTCAGCGGCACGCCGTTCATCGCCACCGGAATGGCGATGATCGCCAGCGAGACCATGAAGCTGTTGCGCACCAGCGGCGGCATGTTCTCGGCGGTGATCAGCGGCAGCATCATGAACGCGCCGAGCACGCGCGGCAGCACCAGCCCGAGCGCGAGCAGCAGGTTGCCGCCGTTTTCTACGTCGAGAATCATCGCGTCGTCAGCGGCCGTCGCGCATCAGTGCCGGATCATGCCGGGGAAGTCGAGGAAGATGCGGTCGGCGAAGGTGTACAGGGTGCCGCCGATCATCGACGCGGTGACGAACAGGGTCACCGCGATCACGGTGAACTTGATCGCGTAGGCGAAGGTTTGTTCCTGCAACTGGGTCGCGGCCTGGATGAAGGCCACCACCAGCCCGACCAAGGCCGCAGCCACCACCGGCGGCCCCGACAACAGCAGGGTCAGCCACAGGGCCTGTTTGGTCATTTCGAGCATGTCGCCCATAGGAGCCGGGAATTGGGAATGGGGAATAGGGAATCGGAGAAGCTTGGGTCGCTAGGGGCTGGTGGGGCGGGCTTTTGCGATTCCCGATTCCCCATTCCCGATTCTCGAACCAAAGCTAGCCGCCATACGTCAGCACCAACCCGTGCACCAGCTTGGCCCAGCCGCCGATCAGCACGAACAGCAACAGCTTGAACGGCAGCGACACGGTGGTCGGCGAGAGCATCATCATGCCGAGCGAGAGCAGGATGTTCGACACCACCAGGTCGATGATGAGGAACGGCAGGAAGATCAGGAAGCCGATCTGGAACGCGGCGGTGAGTTCGCTGACGGTGAACGCGGGGATCACCACGATGAAATCGTCGACGCTGATGTCGCCGCGCGCGTTCGGCGGCAGCAGGCGCTGGGCGCTGCGCAGGAAGAACGCGCGCTCGGCGTCGCTGGAGTGCTTGATCAGGAACTTGCGCAGCGGTTCCTTGCCGGCGTCCATCAGCGCGAGCAGGCGCGCGGCGTCCATCTTGCCGCCGAGCACGGCCGACGGCGGCGGAGTCGGGCGCTTGGCGCCGGCGGGTGCGTTGGCCTGCGCGGCGGCGGCGGGCGTCGCGGCCGCGGCCGCGGCCGCAGCAGGCGCGGCCGCGTTGGCGGCGGCCGGCGCGGTTGCCGCAGTCGCGGCAGCTGCGGCCGGATTCGCCGGCGCGTTCGCGGCGTTGGCGGCGGCCGGCCCGTTGCCGGGCGGCTGTCCCTGGGTCGCGGTCGCCGCCGCGCCGCCGCCGGCGCGCGCGTTGATCGCGTCGTGGGTCTCCAGGATCACCGGATACATCACGTAGATCGACAGCACGATCGCCAGACCGTTGATGACCACGTTCGGCGGCACCTGCTGCAGGCCCAGCGCGTTGCGCAGCAGGCTCAGCACCACCACGATCTTGGTGAAGGAGGTCACCATCACCGCCACGAACGGCGCCAGCGCCAGGCTGACCACCGTCAGCAGCACCAGCGCCGGCGAGAACGAACTGAAATCCATGACTCAGCTCCAGGAGAGCAGGCGCACGCCCAAGGTATCGCCGACCGCGACGATCTCGCCGCGGCCCGCATCGCGCCCGTTGGCGCGGATCACCACGTTGGCGCCTTCCAGCCGCGAGGGCAGGGCGAACACGTAGCCGGGCTGGAATCCCTGCAGGTCCTCGTAGCGGCATTCCAGCCGCCCCAGGTCGAACTCCAACCGCACCGGCACGTCCGGTCCGGTCGCTGCGGGCGCCTCGGCGGCGGATTCGGGGTCGCTCATCGCGGATGTCTCCTCGTGCGTGGAAAGGAATTGCGCCGGCCCGTCGATGCGCCAGCCTTCGGCGCCCGGCGCCAGCGGCCACGCGCAGCCGGGCGCGCGCGCGCGCATCTGCGGCAGGCGCTGGAAATTGCCGATCACCAGCACGTCGCCGACGCGCAGCTGGCGCCATTGCGCGTAGCGCAGGATCGGGCCGTCCCAGCTCAGCGCCAGCGGCACCGGCAGCTGCGACCAGTCGCGGTAGCTGTCGCCGTCGCCATCGCCGCGCGCGCGTTCGAACAGCTCCGAGCGCTGCAGCAGGCGGTCGACCCAACCCGGCGGAATCCGCAGGTGCCCGCGCGCGCGCAGCTGCGCGGCGCCGTCGAGCACGCGGAAGCCGAGCCACAGGCCGTCGTCGTCGCCGCGCGCCTGCAGGCTCTGCAGCGAGGCGGCGCCGTCGTCGACGACCGGAATCAGGGCCACGTCGAGCGCCTGGCTCAGCTTCATCAATTGCGATTCGTGCGCCAGGCTCCAGGCCAGCACCCGCGAGCGGCCGCGGTAGCCGCTCCAGTGCAGGCCGGTGTCGGCGTCCAGCGCCAGTCCGCTGTCGAGTTGCAGCCGCACCCGCGCGCCGTCGCCCTCCAGGACCATCACTTCGCCGTCGATCGGGCCGGCGGCGAAGAACTCCAGCCAGCCGCCGCCGTCGCGCAAAGGCCAGCGCTGGGCCGCGCCGAACAAGCCGCACAGCGCCTGCGCCTGCCACAGCGGCACCGCCGGCACCCGCCCGCGCAGCGGTTGCGCGCGTTGCGCGGCGTTTTCGCCGGCCGTGCCCGGCGCAGCGTCGATCGCGTCGGCCTCAACCATGACCCAGCGCCACCTTCATCAGTTCGGGCAGCGAGCGTACCCCGAGTTTGTTCATCATGTTCGATCGATGCAGTTCCACGGTCTTGACGCTGATGCCGAGCACGTCGGCGATGATCTTGTTGGGCTTGCTCGCCACCACCAGGTCCATGACCTGGCGTTCGCGCGGGCTGAGCCGGGCCAGGCGGTCGTCGCCGGCCTCGCCGCCGCCGGCGTGGTTGCGCGCGTTGGCGACCGCGGCGCGGATCGCCTCGATCAGGCCGTCGTCGCTGAAGGGTTTCTCGAGGAAGTTGGCCGCGCCCTTGCGCATGGCCTCGACCGCCAGCGGCACGTCGCCGTGCGCGGTCACGAACACCAGCGGCAGGCCGATCCCGCGCCGGCGCAGTTCTTCCTGCAGTTGCAGCCCGCTCATCAGCGGCATGCGGATGTCCGAGACCAGGCACTGCGCGCCGCTGCCGTGGCGCTCGCCGGCGTAGGCCTCCAGGAACGCCGGCGCGCTGGCGTAGGCCTGCACCTCGAAGCCGGCGGTTTCCAGCAGCCACGCGGTGGATTCGCGGAAACCGTCGTTGTCGTCGACCAGGTAGATACGGGCTTCGCTCATGCGGACTCCCTAGCGGCGGATCGCGCGCCGCCGTGCGGAGCCGGCCGGCGCATCGGCGCGGCGCGGCCTCGCCCGCTCGCGCGCCAGCGCGACGGTATAACCCGGAGCGGCCCGGCGGCGATGCTGATGTTTGTCACCTGCGCGCCTTTCAAGCGCGCGCCTCGTAACGCGGCAGGGTGAAGCCGAACACGCTGCCGCCGCCTTCGCGCGGCTCGAAGAACAGCCGGCCCTCGTGGTATTCGATGATCGAGCGGCAGATCGCCAGGCCGATGCCGAGGCCGTCGGTCTTGGTGGTGAAGAACGGCGAGAACAGCTGGTCCTGCTCGGCCGGGCTGAGCCCGGCGCCGCGGTCGGACACGCGCACCTCGACCTGCTCGTCCAGGTTCAGGCGCGCGTCGATGCGCAGCTCGCGCCGCTCCGGGGCGATCTCGCGCATCGCCTCGATCGCGTTCTTGACCAGGTTCAGCAGCACCTGCTCGACCATCACCCGGTCGGCGAACACCGGCGGCAGCGACTCGGGCAGGCGCAGTTCGATGCGCAGGTCGAGCCGCTCGGCCTCCAGCCGCAGCAGCTCCAGCACGGTCTCGGCCAGGCGCGACAGCGCGTGCGCGTCGCGCCGCGGTTCGCGCGCGCGGACGAACTCGCGCACCCGCGAGATCACCGCGCTGGCGTGCTCGGCCTGGGTCCGCGCGGCCTGCAGCGCGCGTTCGACCTGGACCGGCCCGCCGGCCTGCTCGACCAGGCGCAGGCTGCCGTTTACGTAATTCATGATCGCCGCGAGCGGCTGGTTGAGCTCGTGCGCGAGGGTCGCGGCCATTTCGCCGACCGACATCATGCGCGAGGTGAACAGCAGTTTTTCCTGCCGGCTCTTGTGCGAGGCCAGGGTTTCGATGCGCTCGCTGATGTCGACCGCGGTCAGCACGTCGGCGGCGGCGCCGGCGTGTTCGGCGCGGCCCCAGTGCAGTGCGTACCAGCGCCCGCTGTGCGGCGCGCGGACCTCGCGCGGGCGCGCGCCGCCGCCGTTCTGCCCGTGCAGGCGCGCCAGCAGGGCCTCGCGCCGGTCGTGCTCGGGCAGTTCGCCGAATTCCTCGCGGTAGCGCGGGTTGGCCGCTTGCAGCGTGCCGTCGCCGGCGAACACCGCGCAGGCGAACGGCACCGCGGCGAGCAGGCCGGCGTCGTCGCGCGCGGCGGGAGCGGCGGTGGCGCGGGTGCGGGGCATGCCTCAGCCTCCCGCGTTCGCCGGCCGCGCGGCGTGAAGCCGCGGCGGGCTGCTACGGTATGTCGCCGCGCGCCGGGCGCAGATCGCGCCGTCGTCGCTCCTTCCGTTCCCGAACCTGGTTGCGCACTCAATCGCCATGCCGACACTGCCCTTGCTGCGTTCCGCCGTCCGTTCCGGCCCCGTCCGCGCCTGCTTCGCCTTCGCGTGCTGCGCGCCATGGGCCGCGTTCGCCGCGGCGCCGGCGGCTTCCGCCGCTCCCGCCGCCCAGGCCGCCGCTGCGCAGCCGCCGTCGTTGCTGTTCGAATTCGCCGCGATCCTGCTGCCGGTGGCGGTGGTGCTCGGCGGCCTGGTCGCGGTGCTGTACGTGCTGCGCAAGCGCCACGGCCTGACCGCGCGCGAAGCGCCGCTGTCGGTGCTGCAGATCCTGCCGATCGGTCCGCGCGAGCGGATCGTGGTGTTGCGCACCCGCGCCGGCCGGGCGCTCGCGGTCGGGGTGGGCGGACAGACCATGACGCTCATCGCCGAGCTCGATCCGGCCGACATCGCCGCCGCCGATACCGCACCTGCGGCCGACGCGAAAGTTGCAACCGCAACCGTTTCCGTCGCTGAATCCCCCAACGCCGCCGCTGAGCGCGAAGCGTGAGCGTTTTGCGCGTACGTTAGACGAATGCGTCGAAGCAAGTGCGCACGAGTTCACAAAAACAACGACGAACGCAGGCGAATTTAGTCACCTCCAATGAAGAACGCGTGAGTTTGTGCGCGCCTTGCGCGGAACCCGGTCGTTCACACAACAAGTGACAAATTGCACTTAGTATCGGCCGTCCGGACCGGCATCGTGTCGAGGACAGCCATGCGCGATGGCTCTGGGGTACGTGGCAACGTCGTGATCGCCTGCAACGTTCCAGACTGTGCGACTCATCACACGAACGCTGCGCGCGGACCCGTTCCGCGCGGCGACGCGGTCGCCATTGCGCTGGCGCAAGGCGCCGCGCCGGGCCTGCGCGGGCGGATCGGCCATGCCCCCGCGGGGAGCGGGATTTCCTAAGGAACTCGGGACGAACGAATGCGTGGACTGCTGACTTCCTGGATCGCTACCGCATCCGGCGCGCAGGGCCGTCGCCGCGCGGGCTACAGCGACGTGGTCCTGGCGTTCGCGGCGGTGACCATCATCGGCGTGATGATCCTGCCGCTGCCGCTGGCGATCATCGACACGCTGGTCGCGGTCAACATCGCGATCGGCTTCGGCCTGCTGCTGATCGCGCTGTACATCCCCACGCCCGTCGCGTTCTCCAGCTTTCCCAGCGTGCTGCTGCTGACCACGCTGTTCCGGCTGTCGCTGTCGATCGCCATCACCCGCTCGATCCTGCTCGAAGCCAACGGCGGTCATATCGTCGAAACATTCGGCAGCCTGGTCGCCGGCGGCAACCTGGTGGTCGGCTTCGTGGTGTTCCTGATCATCACCGTGGTCCAGTTCATCGTCATCGCCAAGGGCGCCGAGCGCGTGGCCGAAGTCGCCGCGCGCTTCACCCTCGACGCGATGCCCGGCAAGCAGCTGTCGATCGACTCGGACCTGCGCGCCGGCCTGATCGACAAGGACGAGGCCAAGAAGAAGCGCCGCCTGCTGGAAGTGGAAAGCCAACTGCACGGCAGCCTCGACGGCGCGATGAAGTTCGTGAAGGGCGACGCCATCGCCGGCATCGTCATCATCATCATCAACCTGCTCGGCGGCCTGGCCATCGGCGTGCTGCAGAAGGGCATGCCGCTCAGCGACGCCACCCACACCTATTCGATCCTGACCATCGGCGACGGCCTGGTCTCGCAGATTCCGGCGATCCTGGCGACGATCGCCGCCGGCCTGGTGGTGACCCGCACCGCCGGCGACGAGGACGACCGCCACCTCGGCGAATCGATCACCCGCCAGGTTTCGGGCCAGCCGCGGGTGCTGCTGATCACCGGCTGCCTGGCGTTCCTGATGGTGTTCGTGCCGGGCTTCCCCAAGCCGGTGTTCCTGCTGCTGTCGATCGTGCTGCTGGGCTTCGCCGCGTGGCGCTACCGCCACCATCACCCGCTGCTGCGCCGCGCGTTCAGCGTGCCCGAGGGCGAGCGCGCGGAAGAGGACAAGCCGGCCAACGAGGACGAAGTCGCGCCGCCCGCGGCGCTGCAACTGGACCTGTCGCCGTCGCTGGCGGCCGCGTTCGGCGAGCATGCCGCGCGCACCCGCATGATCGAGATCGCGCGCCGGCTGCGCGACGAATACGGCGTGCCGCTGCCGGTGCCGGTGGTCAAGATCGCCGCCGACCTCGACGGCAGCGACGGCCTCGGCGGTTACCGCCTGACCGCGTTCGGCGCGCGCATGGCGTTCGGCCGGCTGTCGCCGAACGCGCAGTTCCGCGCCGCGCGCGCCGGCGACGCCAACGCGCCGAAATTGCCGGGTTTCTTCCCGCCGCTGGCCGGCGAATGGACCGGCCAGGCCGGGCCGGGCATCCGCGACGGCCTGGACACGGTGATGGAGCATTGCCGGCTGGCGCTGGAACGGCGCCTGGGCAGCTTCATCGGCATCCAGGAAGCGTCCAACCTGTTCGGACGCATGCAGCGCGACTATCCGGACCTGGTCAAGGAAATGCTGCGCGTGGTCGCGCCGCAGCGCGTCGCCGACGTGCTGCGCCGGCTGGTCGAGGAAGGCGTGCCGATCCGCAATCTGCGCGACGCCTTCGAAGCCATCACCGACGTCGGCGGGCGCGAGAAGGACGTGGTGCTGCTGACCGAGTACGTGCGGGTGGCGCTGAAGCGCGAAATCGCCGACCGTTACGCCGACGGCGAACGCACGATGCAGGTGCTGCTGATCCATCCGGAGCTGGAAGACCGCCTGCGCCAGTCGGTGCGCGTCGCCGGCGGCGCCACCCAGCTGGCGATCTCGCCGGAACTGGCCGGACGCCTCGGCGCGGAAGTGCGTTCGCATCTGGCGCGACAGGGCGAAGGCATAAAACCCGTGCTGCTGTGTTCACTGGATGTTCGCCGTCATTTGCGCAAGCTGCTGGAGATCGACTTCTTCGAGCTGCCGGTGTTGTCCTACCAGGAACTCGCGCCCGATCTGCGCATCGTGCAGGCGGGTCAGGTCAACGCCTGAGGAGAGAACACAGCCATGTCCATCGCTGCGCGCGCCCATTTCCCCATTCATCGGCCGAACGGCCCGCGCGACTCGCGCGTCCCGGCCCCGCGTCGCGCCTTCGGCGGCGGCGCTGAACAGGAGTCACCGCGATGATGTCCCCCGATCAACACCCCCCGCACGAGCGCGAAGACGGCGTCGGCGACGCGGAGCAGACGCGCGCCGCGCAGTCGCCTGCGGTCGAGTCGCCTGAATCGTTCACGTCCGCAGCGTCGACCGGTGCCGCGTCCGAGCCGCGCGCCGTCGAAGGCCGCAGCGCCGAAATCCGCATCGCCTCGCCGATCAGCGTGCTGCGCATCGTCTCCGGCCTGCACACCGGCGGCAGCCGGCCGCTGTCGGCGCAGGAAACCGTGCTGATCGGCAGCAGCGGCGATTGCGACATCGTCCTGTCCGATCCCAACGTCGCCCCGCGCCACGCCTTCCTGACCCGCATGGGCGGCACGGTCTCGCTGCGCGCGCTCGACGCGCCGCTGACGATCGAAGGCCAGACCTTGAATCCGGGCGATCCGGCCGAGCTCGCCGCGATGCAGCGCGTCGACATCGGCGGCGCCTCGTTCGCGGTCGGCGCGGCCGAAGACCCGGGCTGGGCGACGATGCTGCCGAACCTCGCCGACGCCGCGCGTCCGGCCAAGACGCCGATGCGCCACCTGCCGCTGATCGCGGGCCTGGCGGCGCTGTCGCTGGTGTCGGTGGCGATCGCCGCGGCGGTGATGCCGGGCTTCGAGAAGAAGCCGACCCCGACCGAACTGGTGCAGCCGCTGATCAAGGAGTTCTCGATCGCCGGCGGCAAGCTGGTCGAGAACGAGGACGGCGCGCTGGTGCTGTCGGGCACGGTCAAGGACGCGAGCGTGCGCGAGATGATCCGCAAGCGCCTGGCCACCGATCAGGTCGAGGCGCGGCTGGACCTGCGCACCGGCGACGACATCGCCGCCGACGTGCGCGAGGTGCTGCGCAGCCAGGGCCTGAGCACGACCACGCGCTACCTCGGCAACGGCGATGTCGAAGTCAGCGGCCGCTTCGCCGACGAGGAACAGTTCAAGCGCGCGGTCGCCTCGCGCGCGATGCAGGACGTCAACGGCGTGCGCCGGGTGATTCCGCGCAACCTCGACGAGAGCCACGCCGCCGGGCCCACGGTCGCCGCGCCGGAAACGCCGAAGCAGGCGGTGCCGACCGAGCCGACCCGGATCGTCAAGATCGTGCGCGGCGACAACCCGCACGTGATCGATCTCGATGGCGCGCAATACGCGGTCGGCGACAGCCTGCCCGACGGCCGCAACCTGATCGCGATCGGCGACAAGGCCTGGGCGCTGAACAAGCTGACCGGGCTGACCGAGCAGATCAAGGCGCAGCCGCTGACCGCGCAGGAACTGGCGATCGCCAGCGGCGCCGCGCCGGCGGCCGATGCCGCGGCCGCCACGGCGTCCGACGCGGCCGCGCCTGCGCCGGCCAGCGCCAGCGCTGCGCCTACGGCGAACGCCACGACCGGCAGCAACGCCAAGCCGCCGGCCGCCGCCACGCCGAAACCGACCGCCGCGCCCGCAAACGCGCGCCCGGCCGTGGCCGAGGCGCCGGCGCGGCCCGGAAACCGACAATGAACAGGGACGACCCAGGGTCAGCACTAGCTGGTTTCGCCCGCACGGCGCCGATTTAATCCAACCTCGGCACCCTGCACCCTTCGTCCGCAGAAACGTCCGCAATTGCAGTACGCGTCAAGTTTTCGGTGCCATTCGTTGTTCCACGCCATTGCGCGGCCATGCCGCAAACGAGCAGGAGAGACGTCATGAGCAACAACGCAGTCAACGGCGCCGGCGGCAATGCCGGCCTGGTCACCAGCTTCATCGCCGACGTCAACAAGAACGACGCCGTCGGCAACGGCAAGGGCTCGCGCGCGGGCGGCAGCAGCGGCGGCGGCGGCATTTCGGCCGGCGGCGGCGGTGGCGGCGGTTCGGCGAGCTGGTACGAGTCGATGGCGCGCGCCTGGGGCCAGACCATGGACGCGCAGGCCTCGCGCATCACCGAGCTGTCGGGCTCGATCGGCGGCGGCGACGACCAGCCCTCGTCGATGATCGCGCTGACCTCGCAGAGCCTGCGCATGCAGTTCATCTCCAACAGCGCTTCGACCTCGATCAACTCGGTCGCCCAGGGCATCGAGAAGCTGGCGTCGAAGAACTGACCGGCGCGCGGCCCGACGTCTGCCGCCTGCCGTCGCGGCGCCCGGATCGAGCATCCGGGCGCCCGCGGCCGTCGCAGGGTTCGGCATCCGCCGCCGCGGTGCGTCGTAACGTTCGTTCGGACCTCATGTTGTCGAACCTATTGCAGGAGACAGGTTCATGATCGAAGCCATCCAAGTCGCGGCCGAAGCCGCGCAGCCGGCCGCCGCTTCGCCGGCCCAGTCGCCGCAGGCCTCGGCCTACGACATCCGCGAGTTCGCGGCCGCGTTCGACCGCGGCGCCGCTCCGGGCGGCGCGGGCGCAGCGCACGCCGACGGCGCGGGGCAAGTCGCCCAGGCCGGCGCGACCGAGCCGTCGCAGGGCACCCGCGCGGTGCTGGCGGCGCTCGACAACCTCAACGGCGGCGCCGAAAGCATCGGCCAGGTCAGTCAGAGCATGTCCGCCAACGCGGCCGAGCTGACCCCGGGCGAGATGATCCAGATGACCATGAAGTGCCATCAATTCATGTTCACCTCGCAGCTGACCTCGAACGTCGCCAACCGCACGTCCGACGGCATCCAGCAGCTGTTCCGCCAGCAGTCGTAACAGGCAACACACCACAACACGGGGGATGCATGGGTAGGGCGTCGGGCTTCAAGGCTTTAAGGATTCTGGCGGCCCTGCTGGCCTGCCTGCTGATCGTGGGATGTACGCGCACGCCGCTGTACAGCCAACTCGACGAGCAGCAGGCCAACGAACTGATGGCGGCGCTGCTCGACGCGGGCATCCCCGCGGAGAAGGACCCCTCGCCGAGCAAGACCGGCTGGGAGGTCATGGTCAACCGCGGCGACATTCCGTACGCGATGCAGGTGCTGACCTCGCGCGGCCTGCCGCGCGCGCAGTACCGCTCGCTCGGCGACGTGTTCAAGAAGGAAGGCTTCGCGTCCTCGGCGCTGGAAGAGAAGGCGCGCTATCTGTACGGCCTGTCGCAGGAGCTGTCGCGCACCCTGACCCGCATCGACGGCGTGGTCGAGGCGCGCGTGCACATCGCCTTGCCCGACCGCGACCCGCTCGGCGGCAACGTCCAGGACTCCTCGGCCTCGGTGCTGATCTTCGAACGCCCGGGCCAGAGCCTGCGCGACCGCGAGACCGACATCAAAGTGTTCGTCAAGGACAGCGTCGAAGGCCTCGACGACGTCAACAAGGTCACGGTGAAGTTCTTCACCGTGCAATCGCCGCCGAAGGTCAGCCAGGCCGGCGGCCCGCTCAACGCGGTGCTCGGCTCGATCGACCTCAGCGCGGTCATCATCGGCGCCGGCGCGTTGGTGCTGCTGGCGATCGTGGCGTTCTTCTTCGGCCGCATGCGTTCGCGCCTGTTCCCGGCCGCGCAACCGGCGCCGAGCAACGCCCGCGGCGGAGTGTGGAACGGATGAGCGTCGCGGCGCTGCGCGCGGTGTTGACCGAGACCGATGCCAGCTGGCACGGCCGCGGCGACGAGCGCATCGCGCCGGAACTGCTGGCGGCCGCGCGCGACAGCGCGCTCGGCCGCCGCCTGCTCGGCGGCTGGCTCGCCGCCGAGGCCGCGCCGGCGTTGCTCGCGCCGCAGCCGGGCGCGGGCTTCGCCGCCGCCGCGCTGCGCTGGCCGCGCGCGCGGGTCGAGCGGCTGGTGCGCGACCTGGGCGCGCTGGCGTACGCGCCGGCGATCCGCGCCGAAGTGCGGCGCGAACCGGTGCGCCGGCTCAAGCAGGCGCTCGACAATTCCTATCTGCTGGCGCTCGACAGCCAGGTCTGGGACGGCAAGGTGCAGAACCAGCTGGCCCTGCAGCTCGGCGACAACCTCGACCGCGCCCTGCGCATGGACGACGACGCGCCGCTGTACTTCCTGCTCGACCTGCGCGGCCGCGCCGAACTGCGGCTGTGGGCCGAGCGCCGCGACCCCGGTCTGGCCGACTGGGTCCGGCTGCTGCTGCCGCGCGAGGTCCACGACACTGCGCCGGCGCTGGTCGCGCATCTGCCGCCCGAAGTGGTCGAGCGCCTGCATACCCATCACGGCGCGCGCCCGCTGACGGCCTGAGCGCGCCTTTCTTTTCGCCGCAGTCCACGGAACCGCCATGCCCGCCGATCCGCTCCGCCAGGAAGTCCCGTCCGCCGCCGGCGCGAGCAACGTCGCCGAGCTGACGGCGCGGCGCGACCACGGCCGCGCCGGCGGCGCGGTGGCGGTGTTCGAGCGCCGCCAGTTCGACCGCGCGCTGGCCGGCGTGGTGGTGCCGGGCAAGCAGTGGAACCAGGTCGCCGAGATCGACCAGATGCTGGCCCGGGTCAACGAGCTGTACGAACTGGCCGGCGACGAAATCAAGCAGGCGCGCGAGGCCGGCTACGCCGCCGGTTTCGCCGAAGGCCTGGCGCGCGCGCAGTTGCAGATGGCGCAGCAGCTGGCCGACCTCAACGAGCGCCGCGCGCGGGTGCTGGCCGACGCCGGCAGCCGCGTGACCGAGCTGGCCTGCGCGATCGTGGCGCGGATCTCGCCGGAGTTCGACGCGCGCGCGGTGGTGCCGCCGCTGGTCATGCAGGCGGTGGAAGCGGCGCAGGCCGAACAGTTCCTGCTGATCCGCGTGCACCCCAGCGTGCGCGAGGAAGTCGCCAAGGGCCTGGGCCTGGTGCGGCAGGCGCATCCGGTGGTCGGGGTGATCGAACTGGTCGACGACGAAAGCCTGGACAAGCTCAGCTGCGTGGTGGTGTCGGAAGTCGGCGAAGTGCGCGCCGGCGTCGCCCAGCAGATCGAGGCGATCCGCATCGCCCTGTCCGGCGCCGAGTACGGCGCGGAGCACAGCGGATGACGCCGCGCGCGCCCGCATCCGCAACCGCTGCGCTGGCAGGCGCGCGATGAGCAGCCTGCCGCGCACCGTATTGCAGCCGGCGCCCGCGCCGGTGCAGATCGACCCGCTGATCGCCGCGCTCGCGCGGGTGCCCAGCGTGGTCCGCGTGGGCAAGGTCGCCGAAGCCTACGGCACCATGATCCGTGCCACCGGTTTGAAGGCGATGATCGGCGAGCTGTGCGAACTGCGCAGCCCGCGCGACCGCAATTTCCGCCTCGCCGCCGAAGTGGTCGGGGTGTCGCGCCAGTACACCCTGCTGACGCCGCTGGGCGCGCTCGACGGCGTCGCCCACGACACCGAAGTGGTCGCCACCGGCCGCCAAGCCTCGGTGCGCTGCGGCGACGGTCTGCTCGGACGCATCCTCGACGCCAACGGCGACGCGATCGACGGCCGCGGCAGTCTCGGCCCGACCGTGCAGATGCCGATTTACGCCGCCTCGCCGAATCCGCTGGCGCGGCAGCTGATCGAACAGCCCTTCGCCACCGGCGTGCGCGCGATCGACTCGGTCATCACCGCCGGCGTCGGCCAGCGCCTGGGCATCTTCGCCGTCGCCGGCGGCGGCAAGAGCACCTTGCTCGGCATGCTCGCGCGCGGCGGCGACGCCGACGTCAACGTGATCGCCCTGGTCGGCGAGCGCGGCCGCGAGGTCAACGAATTCATCCACGACAACCTCGGCGAAGCCGGGTTGAAGAAGTCCATCATCGTCGTCGCGACCTCCGACCGGCCGGCGCTGGAGCGCAGCCGCGCGGCCTGGGTCGCCACCGCCATCGCCGAGTATTTCCGCGACCGCGGCCAGCGGGTGATGCTGCTGGTCGACTCGGTGACCCGTTTCGCCCGCGCGCTGCGCGACGTCGGCCTGGCGATCGGCGAGCCGCCGGCGCGGCGCGGCTTCCCGCCGTCGGTGTTCAGCCAGATGCCGCGCCTGTTCGAGCGCGCCGGCAACAACGACAAGGGCTCGATCACCGCGTTCTACACCGTGCTGATGGAAGGCGAGGACGGCGACGACCCGGTCGCCGAAGAAGTGCGTTCGATCCTCGACGGCCACATCGTGCTGTCGCGCAAGCTCGCCGCCGCCTACCACTACCCGGCCATCGACGTGCTGGTGAGCCTGAGCCGGACCATGCCGCGCGTCGCCGACGACGCGCACCAGCGCGCCGCGGGGCAGCTGCGCAAGTATCTGGCCAAGCATCAGGACATCGAGCTTTTGCTGCAACTGGGCGAGTACAAGCGCGGCAGCGACGCCGACGCCGACATCGCGATCGAGAAGATCGAACCGATCCGCAAGCTGCTCAAGCAATCGGCCAACGATCTGGCCGACTACAAGCAATCCGTCGACGCGCTGCGCAGGTTGTTCGGATGAAGCAGCGCTTTCCCCTGGACACCCTGCTGCAACTGCGCGAGCACCGCGTGGAGAAGGCGCGCGCGCTGGTCGTGGACCGGCAGGCCCAGGTGCAGGCGCGGCGCGAAGCCTGCGTGGCGATCGAGGGCGAGATCCAGTCGCTGCTGCAGGAACGCGCCGGCCAGCGCCTGCGCCTGCTCGACCCGCCGCCGCCGGGCGTGCCGTGGCCGATGGCGATGTCGCAGCGCGAGGCGCACATCGACCATCTGGCCGAACTGGCCGCCGCCGCGCGCCAGCGCCTGGCCGACGCGCAAGGCAAGCTGCGCGAGGCCGAAGCCGCGCTGGACGAGGCGCGCAAGGCGTTCTTCCGCGCCAAGGCGCGGCTGGAAGCGCTGGAGAAGCGCCGCGACGTGTGGCGCAAGGAACAAAACGCGATCGCCCAGCGTCGCGAGGAAGCGCTCTCCGCCGATTTGTTGCTGGCCGCGCGCCAGCGCTCCGCTCACGACAACAGTCCCTTCTGAGGTCGCCATGAGTACGATCCGCAACTCCGCCAACGAAGACGCCAAGCGCGCGCAACAGGCCGCGCAGGAAGCGCAGGTGGCCGAGCGCCGCCTCAGCGCGCACGAGCCGGCGCCGGCCGAATCGGTCGACCAGTTCCGCAGCCTGATGCAGCAGCGCCAGACGCTGGGCCAGAAGGGCGAGCAGACCACGCCCGGCGCGCCGCCCGAGGACGGCCAGCAGGCCGCCGCCGGCGACGCCGCGTCCCAGTCGCAGGCCCTGCGCGGGCGCCAGCAGAACGCGCTGGAGCGCGGCCGCAACCAGTACGCCCAGGACCAGACCGCGCAGAGCCACGCCGCGCAAGGCCAGGCGCGCCAGCAAACCGTCGAGCAGAAGTCGCGCGACGAGCAGCGCTATTCGGTCGGCTTCGACCGCGGCGACGCCGGCCAGCAGTCGTCGGAGCAATCCGGCCTGTGGCTGGCGCAGCAGGCCATGCGCGCCGAGCAGGCCGCGCCGATGCAGGCGCCGGCGCCGACCTCCAACGCCGCCGCGTTCGCCGACCTGATCGAGCGCCACGTGCGCCAGCTCGCGGTCAGCGGCGGCGGCGCCGACGGCGAGGACGGGCAGGTGCTGCTGCGCCTGTCCGACCAGACCCTGCCCGGCACCGACCTGCTGTTGAGCAAGACCGCCGAAGGCTGGACGCTGCGCGCCGATTCGCGCTCGCGTTCGAGCTACGACGCGATCCGCGACGCCGGCCCGGAGCTGATGCGCCGCTTCGCCGCGCGCAACCTCGGCCAGCTCAGCATCGATCCGCATTACCACGACTGACCGCGCCGGCGCGCGCGGCCTCTTACACCCAACCGACGGAACGCCACCGATGACCGACCAGACCGCCGACGAACAGCGCCGCCAGCTGCGCGCTTCGTTCGAGACCATGCTGCAGGAGCAGTCCCAGCTCAACGGCGAAGACCGCCGCCTGTTGATGCAGCACTTCGAACAGGCGCTGGCGCAGCAGGACCTCAGCGCGCCGGCCGAGCTGGACCCGGACGCGATGCGCCGCGACTGGGCGGCCGCGGTCGAGGCGATGCTGCCCGACGCCGACGCCAGCGAGCGCGAGTCGCAAATGCGCAATTTCGACGAGACTCTGGAGCCGCTGCGCCGCGACTCGGTCAAGGACGCGTACGAATACGCGCGCCTGCGCCGCGAGCAGGGCGAGGACGCCGCGGCGCAGTGGCTGAACGAGCGCAACGCCGCGCGCAAGTCGGCCCAGGCCGCGACCGCCGTCGCAAATTCGCCGGCGCAGCCGGCGTCGCGCAAGCCCGCGCCGCGCAATCCCTGGGGCAATGCGGGCTGAAAAGCAGGCCAGGCGCGGCTTTGCGCGCCGCGGCACCTAGGGTACGCCATAGCTTGTTGCCCCCAGGGGCCGCGCGGAAGATGACATCACACCAGGGGCGGGTCTCGACGACCAAGGCTGAACCGCTCTATCTCGCACAACGCATCGCATTGGAGAAGATCATGAGCAACGACGTGAACGCCCTGTTCGTCAACTCCCTGGCCAATCAGGAAGTGCAGAACAAGACCGAAGAAGCCAAGGCCGGCGGCAAGAACGGCTGGCTGATGGCGCTGGCGACCCTGTGCGGCAAGCTCGCCGACAAGAAGGCCGACCAGATGACCAAGGCGATCGAAGGCCTGCCGGCCGACGCCAAGCCCAGCGACATGCTCAAGACCCAGGCCCTGGTCTCGGAATTCCAGCTGATGATGAACACCTTCACCAACGTGGTGAAGACCATCGGCGACACCAACGCCAACACCGCCCGCAAGGGTTGATGGCGCGCTCGCGCCCAAGGCGCGAGTCGGAGGGAGCGAAGCCGCGAGGCTTCGCTCCTTTCGCGTTTCTGCGTTCGGCATCGTCGCGCCTGGCCGTTGCCGCGCTGTGCGCCGCCGCGCTGCCGGCGGCGGCGCAGGACTATCAGCCGTACATGGACTCGTTCAATTCGTCCATGAACGCGATGCAGAACACCGCCGGCACCGCCGCGGTCAACGCGGCGATCAACCGTTCGCTGAGCCAGCGCAACAGCGCGGCGGCCGCGGCCAAGCCGACGACGGCAAAGGCGGGCGCGAAAGCCGCGCAGGCGGACCTGTCGTTCCGCCGCGATCCGGCCACCACCGAACGCGTGCGCGCGGCGCTGATCGCGGCGATGGGCAAGCAGAGCCGCGGCGTCGCCGAGGATTTCGCCCGCCGTTCCGGCGGCGACGATTACCGCCGCCGCTTCGCCGCCACATTGCCGGCGCGCGGCCTGTCCAACGACAACCTCGCCGATGTCGCCGCCTATCACGTCGCGGTGAACTGGGCGCTGGTGCACCAGGCGCCGCTGCCGTCGGCGCAGTCGCTGCGCGCGCTGCGCGAGCAGATGCGCGGTTCGTTCGCCGACAACGGCGTGCTGGCGCGGCTGGCGCCGGCGCAGCGGCAATGGGTGGCCGACGATTTCCTGTTCCGCGCGTTGAACCTGGACGAGAAGCTGGAGCAGTTCGCGCGCGCGCCGGATCCACAGACCCAGGCGGCGTTCGCGCGTGCGGCGCGCGAAGACATTCGCCGGACCTTGGGGCTGGATCTGCAGGACTATCGCTTCGGCGCGACGGGGCTGGCGCGCTGAGGCGGCGCGGCGAGCCGAAGCGAACGCATCGGGCTCGAAGCCGCTCGCACGAACGCACGCGCTGACCCGGTTCGCGGCGGTTGCGCTGGTAGAAGGATCTTCAGGCCCGGCGCCTTGCGCTGCGACGCGCCGGATCCCTCAGCGCGAACGCCTGATCCTGCGCCCGAGCACCCAGGCGCCGGCCGCGACCACCACCGCCAGGAACAGCGCCAGACCGCTGCCGCCCGGACTGGCGCGCTCGCTGATGAGGCTGCCGGCCGGCAGCATCAGCACCACCGCCATTGCCAGGCTGGCGTAGGCGACCACGGTCAGCACCCAGAACAGCCATTGCAGCGCGCGCAGCGCTTCCAGCTCGGGCTCGGCTTCGCGGGTCGGGCGGTGCACGCCGCCGCGGCCGAAGCGCCACAGCCAATGGGTCAGGGTGGCGTTGTCGACGCCGGCGCCGCGCCGTTGCGCGCGTCGCGGCGCGCCGTCGCCGGTGTAGACCAGGCTGTTGGACGCGTCGCCGCGTTGCTGCGCGGCGCGTTCGTTGCCGGCCAGCGGCAGCGAGCGCGGATCGTTGTTGGCCGCGTTGCTGCCGACCGCCGGCAGCGTGGCCGAGGTTTCCGACGGCGGCGGTGCGGCGTTGGCGGCGGTGTTGCCGGCGGCCGGCGCATGTTGCCCGGCCATGCGCGCGAGCAGGTTCTGTTGCGCGATCAGCGCTTCCTGCGAGGTCGCCGCGGCCATCGGCGCGGCCGCGATCGCGTTCGGGGTGGCGGTGTTGACCAGGGTCAGCGTCGGCGCCGCGGCATTGCTGGTGGTCGAGGCGGCTGCGGCGGAATTGGCGGCCGCGCCTGCGCCGGCGCCGCTACCCACGCTCGGCGGCAACGCGCCGGACGCGGTCTGCGGCAGGCCCTGGCCTTGCACGACGGCGCCTTGGGCATTGCCGCTGGCCGGCATCACCCCGTAGTTCACCGCGACCCGGTCGCCGGCGCCGAACTGCGGCGCGTTGACCAGCGCGCGTTCGGACAGGGTCGGCGGCGGGTACTGGGTCGGCGAGTTGGCGTTGAAGGGATTGTTGTAGCTGCTGTTGTTCGCGCTCGGCGACTGGCCCTGCAGCAGGCGGCTGGCGGGGTTGTCGGGATTGAGCAGCGGCGCGTCGGGCTGGCTCACCGCGCCGGGCGTGGCGGTCGGCGTGCCGGGCCCGCTGGCGCCGGGCGAATACGGGTCGCCGCCGGGCAGGCCGTTGTTGCCGCCGGGATTCGGCAGGCCGTCGCCGGGCAGGCCGTTCTGGCCGGGCGGCAGGCCGCCATGCCCGGGCGCGTCGATGCCGCCGGGCAGGTTCAGGCCGGGCGGCTGCGGGCCGCCGGGCAGGCCCGGCTTGGAGCCGCCGAGGCCCGGCAGCAGACCGCTCAAGGGATTGCCGAAGTTGATGCCCGACATGGCCGCACCCGCCCACCGAATCGCCTGCCGTACGCAGGCGCCGGATTCGACGGTAATGCGCACGGACGCGCGCGGCATCCTCGGGCTGGCCCTAGGTGCGCTCGCGACGCCGCGAATGTGCGCGAAGCGCAGGTCGGCCGCGCGCGCATCGCAGCGTGCGAGAGAACCGAAACACGGAAGCATTCGCCGTCGCCATAAAAGATTCTTGCAGCAGCCGAAAGCGCAGATTGCAGCGCGGCCCGCGCAGCTGCGCAACGCAGCGCAAACGTGGCAACGCAGGCGCGCCGCGCGCGTACATCGCCTTGTTGCGCGCAATGCGCGGGCGCACACTGTGTCCGCGCTCGCTCTCCACGATGCAACGTCGTGAAGCGAACGCGGCACCGACCTGCGCAACGCTCCCCCAACTCCTGGAATCAAGATGAGCCGACTGCCCGGCCTCGATCTGCTGCGCGCGATCGCGATCGTTTGGGTGATGTTCTTCCATGCCCAAGGCGCCGGCCTGGGTTCGCCGTGGTCGCCGATGTCGCAGTTCGGCTGGATGGGCGTGGATTTGTTCTTCGCCCTCAGCGGCTATCTGATCGGCTGGCAGGTGCTGCGGCCGCTGAGCCAGGGCCGCGCGCTCGATTTCAAGGATTTCTACCTGCGCCGCGCCTTGCGCGTGCTGCCGGCGTTCTGGACGGTGCTCGCGCTGTATCTGCTGTGGCCGGCGTTGCGCGAACGCCCGGGGCTGGAGTCGGGCTGGCAGTTCTTCACTTTCACCTTGAACCTGTTGATCGACTACGAACATAACAAGGCGTTCTCGCACGCGTGGTCGCTGTGCGTGGAAGAACATTTCTATCTGCTGTTCCCTTGGCTCGCGGTCGCGCTGACGCGGCGGCCGGCGCTGTGGAAAGGCGCGGCCGCGACGGTCGCGCTGGTGCTGGCCGGAATCGCGTTGCGCGCCTGGGTCTGGAACGATCTGGACGACAACGCCAACCATTGGGTCGAACGCATCTACTACCCGACCTGGATGCGTCTGGACGGTCTGTTGTTCGGCGTGGCGCTGGCGGCGTTGCGCGCCTACCGGCCGCGCGCGTGGCAGGCGCTGATGCAGCGCTCGGGCTGGTTGGCGCTGGCCGGCGTCCTGGCGGTCGCGGCGGCGATCGCGTTGTCGCAGCAGCGACTGGGCTTCGTCGCGTCGGTATTCGGCTTTCCGGTGGTGTCGCTGGGGATGGCGCTGCTGGTCGCCGCCGGCGCATCGGAGCAGCGTTGGACCGGCCGCCTGCGCGTGCCCGGCGCGGCCTGGCTGGCGGCGGCGTCGTTCAGTCTCTATCTGGTGCACAAGGGCGCGTTCGCGCTGATGGCCGGCGCGTACGGCGAGGCCTTGGAAGCGCGGCCGCTGCTGGCGTTGTTCGCCTATGCCGGCGCGGCGCTGGCGGCCGGCGCGATCGTGCACTACGCGGTCGAGCGGCCGTTCCTGCGCTGGCGCGAGCGCCTGATCCGGCGTCGCGCGCCGGCGCCTGCGGCCGAAGCCGCGGCGGTTTGAGCGCGGCGGTTCTGGCGAAGCGGTTCAAGCGATATCGACTCGAGCGGCACCGACTCGCGCGACCCGATTCGAACCGCTGGCGCGGGGCTCAGCGGCGCGCCGACTCGGCCGCGAAGCTGCTGCGCACCGCGACCGCGGCGGCGACCGCGCCGAGCGCCGCCAATGCCACCGGCCATGCCGCGGCCGCCCAGCCGGCGGCCTGGACCACGCTGCCGAACAGCGACGGGCCGATCACCTGGCCGAGGTAGCTGCCCTGCATCAGCAGGCCGACCGCGATCGCGATGCGGCCCGGATCGCGTTCGAGCTCAGCGGCGCCGCCGATGGCCGAGGCCGGCAGCAGGCCGCCGGCCAGGGCGAACAGCACGCACAAGGCGTACGCGGCCGCGGCCGGCAGCGGCAACGCGAACGCGCCGGCCGCCGCCGCGCCCATCACCGCGCTGGCGACCGCGATCAGCCGCCAGCGCTGCGCGCCGCGCCGCAGCAGCGCGCCGGCGGCGAGGTTGCCGAGGACGTTGCTGCCGATCGCCAGCCCGCTGAGCACGCCGGCGGCGGCGGCGTCGACCTGCATGCGCTGCATCAGCAGGGTCGGCAGGAAGCTCAGCAACGCATAGAACTGCAAGGCGTACAGGGCGAACGCCAGCGCCAGCAGCAGCGGGCCGCGCGCGCCGGCGACCGCCAGCGCGTCGGCGCCGATCTGCCGCCACGGCCGCTGCGCGGCGGCGCGCGCGGCCTGCGCCGACGGCGCGCGCACCGCCAGCCCCAGCGCCAGCGCCGCCGCCGCGCACAGCAACGCATTGAGTTCCCAGTAGCCGCGCCAGCCGGCCAGCGCGGTCCCGTCCAGGGCCGCGCCGGTGGCCAGCGCCAGGGCCATGCCGGCGGGCATGTAGCAACTCCAGATCGCGAACACCACGGCGCGGTCGCGCGCCAGCGACAGCCGTTGCAGCACGCTCGCGCCGGCCACCGCGAACAGCAGGAAGCCGGCGCCCTCGAGCACGCGCGTGGCCATCAGCGCCGCCAGGCTGTAGACCTGGCTGCCGAGCGCGCTGCCGAGCGCCATCGCGGCCAGGCCGATCACCTGCAGGCGGCGGTCGCCCAGCCGCGCCACCAGCGCGCCGGCCGGCACGCTGGCGAACAGGCCGAGCACGCCGAACACCGCCATCAGCCAGCCGCCGGCGCGCAGGTCCAGGCCGAGGTCGGCGCGCAAAGCGGGCAGGGCGATCGCGGTCTTGCCGACCTGCAGGGCGGCGATCAGGCCGGCGCCGAACACGGCGGCCACCGCCTGCCAGTCGGTGCGTTCGGCCTGGGGCAGGGCGGCGGGGGAGGACCGGGGCATGGGGCTCACGGGGCGGGCCGGATCGGGACGATGGCCGCCACCTTGCGACCTCAGGCTTGCTTGAGGTCAATGCGCTGCAGGTGGAACGCTGAGGAGCGAGAAGTGAGCGCAGAGAAGTGAGAAGTGAGAAAAAGCCGCTTTCGCTCACTCCTCACTCCTCTGCGCTCACTTCTCGCTCCTGGCCCTCCTACCCTGGAACACCGCGATGTCGGGCGGGCAACGTGACTTCAGTCACTTTTTGGATATATTTTTGGTGATCTAAGGTGGGGCAACGATCCCAGTGTGCGTTCGTACATTAGAGGCCGTCCCACATCCCCCGGTGGCGACGGCGAGTTCAGCACGGCGGCTGCGGCCGCTCAGGCGTCAACGAGGGCGGGTAGCACCCGCCGCTGTCAGGGGAGTTGAACCGATGCACCGAACCCGCTTCGAACTCGACGGCGATCTGTGCCAGCTCAGCGCGGCATTGCCGCTGTGGCGCCGCCATTGGCGCGACGACGAGGTGTTCTGGCCGCGCGTGGACAGCCTGATCGAGCGCTTGCTGACCGTCACTCCGCGCACCGAGCGCTGCCATGTGGTCGCGCACATCAACCGCATCATCGCCGCCCAGGGCCTGCAGCACGCGCCCTACGAGTGAGCCGGCCGAGTGAACCGGCTGGGGAGCCGGGTTCACTTCTTCTTGTTCTTGAGCAACTCGTCGAGCAAGGCGCCGACGCGCGCGGCATAGGCGTTGGGCGCGAAGCGCTGGGCGAAGGCGCGGCGCTGTTCGGCGTTGCCGACCACCGATTCGCGGCTCAGCCGGATCATCAGCTCGGCCAGCTGCGGGCGGTCGTGCGGATCGAAGCGCGGCATGTCGCCCGGCGCCACTTCCTCCAGCGCGCCGCCTTCGGCGACCGCCACCGGCGTGCCCGCGGCCAGCGCTTCCAGCACCGGCAGGCCGAAGCCTTCGGCGTAGGACGGCTGCCACAGGCGTTCGGCGTCGAGGTACAGGCGCGCGAGTTCGTCGTCGCCGATGCGTTCGAACCAGTGCACGCCGCTGAGCCGTTGCAGCTCGGCCGGCACGTCGGCGGGCGAGCCGACGACCACCAGGTCGGGGGTGTCGTAGTGCTGGCGGCGCGCGTCCAGCCACGCGCGCAGGAACAGGTCGGCGTTCTTGCGCGGCTCGCGCGTGCCGACCAGCAGCCAGTAACGCGGCGGCAGCGGCCGGCTCAGGCGGCTGCGCTCGGCCGGCGCCGGCAGCGGCGCCAGCGCATCGGGCAGCACGTACAGCTTGTGCGCGTGGGCCGGGAACAGCCGGCCGCACTCGGCGGTGGTGTAGCGCGACGGCGTCCAGATCGCGTCGGCGCTGGCGATGGAATGGCCGATCGCGGCCTCGTCGATCAGGCGCGAGGCCAGCGAGCGCCACGGCGCCGAGCGCGGGCGGCGCAAGGTCAGCCGGAACAGATCGTGCAGCAGCAGCACCTGGCGCACCGCCGCGGGCTTGCGCCATACCGGCAGGCCGCCCTCGGCCGCGGCGATGTAGATGTCGACCTTCTGCGCGCGCAGCGCGCCCGGCAGGAAGCCGGCCTCGAAACGCCAGCGCCGGCGCAGGCCGGGGGCCGCGGTTTCGGCGTCGGCGCGCGCGGGCAGGTCGGCGGCGACCGCGATGGCGCGGTGCGGGTGATCGAGCGGGGCTTCGGTGAACAGCACCGTCTCGGTGTCGGGCCGGCGGCGCAGGGCGCGCTCCAGCGCCAGCACCTGACGCGCCGGGCCGCTGGCCGGCGCGGCGGTCGCGGCGCGGTAGTCCAGGCCTATGCGCATGCGGTCCCCGCAGTCGCAGCGGCGTCCGCGCGCGGGGGCCGCGCGGCAGCGAAGATCGCGTTGGAGTGGAGAGACTTCATCGGTGACGCAGGTCCTGGCCGGGATACGACTAACGAGAACAAGCGGCCGAGTCAGCGCCTCTCCATTAGTGCGAACATCGTCACAATTATTATGTGATGAAGTGAGGCTGCGTGAGTAAAGATTCAGTACGCCTATTCATGAATCGCCTGAACAATCGACGCGCGGACACGACCGGCGGGACTGACGGAACCCTCACGGCCGGCTTGACACCCTGCGCGCGCCGGGCGCTCACTATCCCGGTTATTTAACCTCTCGGTTCAGTTGCTATGTCCGCCGATTCGCTGAGCACCACCTTCGCCGCCCTCGCCGATCCGACCCGGCGCGCGATCCTGGCCCGCCTCGCCAGCGGCGAAGCCGGCGTGACCGAACTGGCCGAACCGTTCCAGATGAGCCTTCCGGCGATCTCCAAACACATCAAGGTGCTCGAGCGCGCCGGCCTGGTCGCACGCGGCCGCGCCGCGCAATGGCGGCCGTGCCGGCTGGAGACCGCGCGCCTGCAGGAAGTGTCCGGCTGGCTCGACGAATACCGGCAGCTGTGGGACGAGCGGCTGCAGCGCCTGGACGATTACCTGACCCAGTTGCAGGCCGCCCCCGGGGCCGCGCATGACGATCTGCCCGACTGAAGCCAAGCGGCTCGCGCCTGTGGCGGCCGCCCACGCGGAGCGTGCGCATGGCCGCTGACGCCAACCGCCCCGCACGCCGCCGCGCCGCGGCCCACGCCGCGGAGGCGAATGCGTCCTGCGCTACCTCGCGCGCACCGTGCTGCTGCCTGCCCAGCCCGCTGGCCGGCGCGATCCGCAGCACCGTCGCACGGTCGCCGTCGGCGGGCGCGAGCGAATCGGTTGCGCCTGCGATGCCGCTGCCGGCGCGCGATCGCGACGAAGACGGCGTGGTGGTTTAACGCGCGGGATTCGTAGCGCTTCTTACAGACCGTCATCCCCGCGAACGCGGTGATCCAGAGACTTCAGCGTCCTGCCTGGGTAAGGCCCTGGATGCCCGCGTTCGCGGGCATGACGATGGATGGGTTTCGCGGCGCCTCTTGCAGACCGTCATCCCCGCGAAGGCGGGGATCCAGAGACTTCAGCGTCCTGCCTGGGTAAAGCCCTGGATGCCCGCGTTCGCGGGCATGACGACGGGTGGGCTTCGCGGCGCCTCGTGCCGACCGTCATCCCCGCGAAGGCGGGATCCAGCGACTTCAGCGCGATGCGTCGATGAAGCATCGCGTCCGTCCGCGAGCGAAACACGATCGGCAAGCGAAGCAAAAGCGCGTTGCGCGAATCGCGGACTCGACGCAGCACTCGTCGCGCACGCGACGAAACTTTGCCGATCCAGTAACGCCCGGTGATGCACCCGCACAATCGCAGCGCACAAAAATCGTGCTTCGTACTTGTCCTTCGCGCACGCCGCGGTAAGCGAAAATCAGCGGCCATCGCCACCGCGCGCATCGCCGCGCGTACCTGTTCGGCACACTCGACACACTCCGCAAAGTTTTGCGCACGCTAAACGGAACTGCGTCGAAGTAACGCTGCGATGCGGCGCGTTAACGTCGATTCACGCGTGCGCCGCGCATCGGCGCTGCGCGACGTTCGCGTCCGCAGCATCGAATCCGCAACGCATCGGAACATCAAGGGGGCTCACTGCCGCAGCCGGCGCCGTCGCGCCGCGCATCGCTGTGCGAGCGGTTCGCGCAAGCGCCGGACATCGATCGCGATGTCCGCGCGCAGTGTCATCGCGCGATACGCACAACGGCAGCAGTGAAGGTTGCCGACACTGCCTTAGCCCCCCGAGATCCCCAGGGAATCCACCGCAATCAGGAGCCAGCCGATCATGCCGCACGCCCCTCTCAGTCACGCGATCCGCCGCGCCTTGCTCGCCGCTGCCGTCGCCGGTCTCGCCCCGGTCGCCGCGCAGGCGCAGACGCAGGACGGCGCCGCCGAGCCGACCACCACGCTCGGCCGGATCGAAGTCACCGGCTCCAACATCAGTCGCGGCGACATGGAAACCGCATCGCCGGTGCAGGTGGTCACGCGTCAGGACATCGACCGCAGCGGCAAGGCGACCCTGGCCGAATACCTGCAGACGCTGACCGTCGACGGCGCCGGTTCGGTGCCGCGCACCTACGGCACCGGCTTCGCGTCCGGCGGCACCGGCGTGTCGCTGCGCGGCCTCGGCGCCGGTTCGACGCTGGTGCTGCTCAACGGCCGGCGCATGGCGCCGTACGGCCTGGCCGACGATGGCCAAAAAGTGTTCAGTGACCTCAGCGTCATTCCGATGGACGCGGTCGAGCGGGTCGAAGTGTTGAAGGACGGCGCCTCGGCGATCTACGGCTCCGACGCCATCGCCGGCGTGGTCAACATCATCCTGCGCAAGGAGTTCAAGGGCGTGTCGGTGCGCAGCAGCTACGGCGTCTCCGGCAAGGGCGACGGCCAGCAGGCCAAGGCCTCGGTGACCTTCGGCTTCGGCGATCTCAACGACGACCGCTACAACGTCTACTTCAACCTGGAAGGCGGACAGACCGACGAGATCCGCGTCACCGACCGCCGCGACCGCAAGTGGATCGGCACCGGCGACGCGCGACCGTGGGGCTACAGCCAGACCAAGCGCTTCATGTCCGGCTACATCCTCGGCACCGAAGCGACCAGCTCGCCGGCCGGCAACGTCAAGAACCCGACCACCGGCAGATACATGTCGCTGCCCGGCTGCGCCCAGCTGTCGCCGCTGACGCCGCAGGACCCGAACGGCGGCTGCCTGTGGCAGTCCGGCCAGTTCAACAGCCTGGCGCCGGAAGAGAAGTACGTGAACCTGTTCGGCCGCGGCACCTTCGCGTTGTCGGACAACTTCGAGGCCTACGTCGAAGCCGGCTACTCGCGCAAGAAGAGCACCTTCCACAACACGCCCTCGGGCGTGTCCGGCGCCTGGGGCTATCCGGGCGGGCCGATCAACGGCGACGCCGGCACCAGCGCCGTGGTGCTGGGTCCGAACCATCCCGACAATCCGTTCCCGGGCCAGTCGGCGAACCTGCGCTACGCCGCGTTCGATGTCGGCCCGCGCACCATCCGCACCGACAGCGAATTCAGCCGCATCCTCGCCGGCGTCAAGGGCACGCTCGGCGCCTGGGACGTGGACGTGGCCTACCTGCATTCGCAGAACGACCTGACCAACACCCGCGACAACTTCCTGCGCTACAGCGCGGTGCGCGACGCGCTGACCAACGGCACCGGCCCCGGCGGCTACTGGCGCATCGGCCAGAACGCGGGGCTGAATTCGAAGGCGCTGTACGACTACATCTCGCCGACCATCCACGCCGACGGCAAGACCACGCTGGACCTGTTCGACGTCAAGGGTTCGCGTTCGCTGGCCGAACTCAAGGGCGGCTCGCTCGGCATCGCGTTCGGCGCGGAATGGCGCCGGCAGAAGGCCGAACTCGACCCGCAGACCTACACCGACACCGGCGACATCATCGGCCTGGGCTATTCGGCCTACAGCGGCACCCAGGAAGTCGCCGCGGCCTACGCCGAACTGGTCGCGCCGGTGCTGGAAAGCCTGGAGATCTCCGGCGCGGTGCGCTACGACAAGTACAAGGGCGGCGACGACGCGACCACGCCGAAGATCGGCATCAAGTGGAAGCCGTTCGAACAACTGGCGTTGCGCGCGACCTACGCCGAAGGCTTCCGCGCGCCGAACCCGGCCGAGTCGGGCAAGGGCGGGCTGGCCGCGTTCACCGCCGCCGCCGATCCGGTGCGCTGCCCCGGCGGCACGCCGGCGCCGGGCGCGAGCGTGCGCGACTGCGACATCCAGGTCGCGGTGATCACCAGCCCGAATCCGAACCTCAAGCCCGAAGAGTCCAAGAGCTACACCCTGGGCCTGGTGTTCGAACCCACCGCCAACACCACCATCACCCTCGACGGCTGGGAGATCAAGCGCACCAACGAGATCAACGTCGAGTCGACCTCGGCCGCGGTCGCCGCCGGCCGCACCGTGCGCAGCGACAACAACCTGCCCGGTGTGCCGAACTCCGGCACCTTGCTCGCCGCGCAGGCCAACTACATCAACTCGGCCTCGACCACGGTGCGCGGCATCGACCTGGACGCGCGCCAGAGCTTCGACCTGGGCGCCAGCGGCAAGCTCAACCTCGACCTGCAGTGGAGCCACATCAGCACGTTCGAGCGCGAGGAAGAGGACGGCACCACGTTCGAATACGCCGGCACCCACGGCAACTGCGACGTGACCAACTGCATCGGCACGCCGAAGGACAAGATCAACCTCGGCGCGACCTGGGAGTACGGCAAGCTCTCGCTCAGCGGCGTGGTCAACTACATCTCGAGCTTCAAGAACATCACCGCGAAGGGCAATCCCTGCGCCAGCCGCTACGCCGACGGCACGCCAGCGCCGGGCGGCGGCTGCCGGATCCCGTCGTTCACCACCTTCGACCTGTCCGGTCGCTGGCGCGCGGTCGACGGCATCGAAGTGTTCGGCTCGATCCAGAACCTGACCGACAAGATCGCTCCGCTGGATCCGCTGACCTACGGCGCGATCAACTACAACCCGATGCATTCCAGCGGCGCCATCGGCCGCTACTTCACCGTGGGGGTCAAGTACGACTTCCATTGAGGCCGGGCCCCGGCCTGGCCGGGGCGCGTCCGCCCGCCTACCGATCCGGCCCACCCTCCAGTAAGCCGCTCTCCAGCCGTTTAGGGCTGTTTCCGGCCTGTCCCGCCGCCCGCGGGACGGGCCTTTTCTTGTCCGCGCGTCGGCGCGCTACGCGCCGATGGCGGTTTCTGCGACGCCGTTCATGCCGGCGCCGGCCCGCGCTTCACCGACCTTCACCCATCGTCCAATAGCCGGCCACGCCGGGTAGCGACGTAAGATCGTCCTCATCCCGTCGTCCGCAGCGCACTGCCCTGCGATTCCTGCGACGCCTACAGGCCCGCCCCATGCCTACCTTGCTGATCGCCGACGACCACCCGCTGTTCCGCGAAGCCCTGCGCGGCGCGGTCGCGCGGGTGCTGCCCGACGCGGCGCTGCGCGAGGCCGACAGCGTCGACGCGCTGTACGCCTTGGTCGAAGCCGAATCCGACGCCGACCTGCTGCTGCTCGATCTCAACATGCCCGGCGCGCAGGGCTTCAGCGCGCTGGTGCATCTGCGCGCGCTGCATCCGCAGCTGCCGATCGTGGTGGTGTCCGCGCGCGAGGAGCCGGCGACGATGCGCCGCGCGCTCGACCACGGCGCGGTCGGCTTCATTCCCAAATCCGCCGATGCGGCGACGCTCGGCGAAGCGATCACCAGCGTGCTCGACGGCGACCGCTGGGCGCCGCCGGCGGCGATCGCCGCGCCGGCCGCGAATGCCGACGAACACGAGGCCGCGCAGCGTTTGCGCGACCTCACGCCGCAACAGTTCCGGGTGCTGCAAATGCTCGGCGCCGGCCTGCTCAACAAGCAGATCGGTTACGAACTGGGCGTGTCGGAAGCGACGGTGAAGGCGCACGTGACCGCGATCCTGCGCAAGCTCGGCGCCAACAACCGCACCCAGGCGGTGTTGATCGCAGGCCGGCTGGCGCTGGATCCGAGCGCGATCGTGCCGCCGCCGGAAGAGGCCGAGTAGCCGGCTTCTGCCGCAGGCTCTGATGTGGGAGGGACTTCAGTCCCGACGCTTTCCGCTCGGATCGCTGCGGCCTGGAACGAAAGCGTCGGGACTGAAGTCTGCGGCGCAGCGTTTTACTGCGATTCGTCGCGTCCGAAACCCAGCTCGCGCATCGCCGCCGCATACGCGCGGTCGATCTCCATCAAGCGCCACTGCGCCTGCCGGCGCGCGCCGGCGCCGAGGCGGGCGACACGTTCGGGCAGGTATTCCTCGCGCTTGGCGCGGTGCGCGGCGTCGATGATCGCGCGCCCGGCGTCGGCGTCGACGCCGAGCACTTCGTGCCACGGCGGGTCGGGTGCGAACGGGGTTGCGCCGGGCGCGTCCGCCGCGTCGTCGCGGCGGACGCGCAGCAAAGGCCAGGCCACGGCGATGAACCAGTAACCCAGGGCCGCGCCGCCGATGGCGACGAGCAGTTCGGTGGAGGTCATCGCAGTCGCTCCAGGCGTTGGCGCGCGTCGAGCAGGCTCGGGTCGTCGCCGCGGAAATCCAGGGCCAAATCCAATCGTTCGCCGATCTCGCCGGCCAGCGTCGCGGTTCGGCCGGCGCCGAGCAAGCGCCGCGCCGCGGTCATGGCCTCGCTGCGCAGGCCGCGGCGCTCGCACAGCCGGCGCACGGCGTTGATCGCGTGCGGTGGGCAGCACAGCAGTTCGAACGCCATCGTCAGCGCCTGCCGCCGGCTCAGTTCCAGCACCCGCCGCAGCCGCCACAGGCGCAGGCCGATCCACAGCACGCAAGCGTAGACCGCGGCGGCCAGCGCCAGCATCGCGGTCGGATGCGCGGCGCGCCACAGCATCAGCGGCAGCGCCACCAGCAGCAGCCACCACAGCAGCCGGCACGGCGCGGCGAAGCGCGCCAGCGCGGCGAGGTAGTGATCCAGGCCGGCCCAATGCTCGCCCGGCTGCGACGAGTCCAGCCAGCCGGCGCGGAACAATGGCGCGGCCGGACGCAGCGGATCGGGCAGGTACAGATAGCGCCCGCCCAGCCGCGTGTCCGAGCCGGCGCTGGCGACCCAGCGCCGGCCGCGCCGGGTCAGCACGATCTCGTCGTAATGCAGCAGCAGCGCCGAATCGTGCAGGTAGAACGCGAACACCCCGAGCACCAGCAGCAGCTGCAGCGTCTGCGGACTCATTGCCCGGACGAATCCTGGTCCTTCTTGCGCCCGAACAGCTTGCCGATCGCGCCGCCGACCGCCGCCAGGCCGACCAGCACCAGCTTCCAGGCCTTGACCAGGAACAGGCCGATCGCCGCGAACACGCCCTTCTTGCTCGCCACCGCGGCGGCGCCGCCGGTGATCAGCGCGGCCAGGCCGATCTCGGCGACATGGTCGCCCGGACGGAACTCGGTGTACTTCTCGCCGTCGTTGAACGCGTAGCCCGGCACCAGTTGCTTGAACTCGCCGACCGCCTGGGTGAGCCCGGACTGGTCCGACACCAGCACCACCTCAGTCACGCCGTGGCGGCCGAGCAGGCGGGTGTTGTAGTTGACGATCTTCTCGCTGCTGCCCTCGGCCGAGGCCAGGATCGCCCATTCGAGGTTGTTGAGGGTCTTGTCGTACTGCGGCTTGAAGCTCCAGCCCTCGACGTGCATGGTTTCCCAGCCGCGGCGGCGGCGTTCCTCGTTGGATTGCTCGGTGCCTTCGCGCACCGAGGCGAGGATCGCGTCCGGGTCGAGCTTCTCGTTGTCCTTCACATAGCCGATGTCGCTGTAGTGGAAGAACGAGAACCAGTGCAGGTCCTTCGGCGCGAGGGTGAACTCGTCGTCGCCGGACGGCGGGTTGTGCAGCAGCTCGTTGAGCTTGCGGGTCTCGGCCGCGCCGAGGAAGACATAGCCGTCGGGCACCTTGACCGTCGCCTTGCCGGCGATCGCGCCCTGGGTCGGGCCGACCTGCCAGGCGAGTTTGGCCAGCGCGTCGGCCGGATCTTGGGCGGCGGCGGTCGCGGCGGCGGTGGCCAGCGCGAGCGCGGTCAGGACGCAAAGCAGGCGCTTGCGCATGGTGTGGAATCCCCTGTGTCGATGAACGTCTGTGAGGAGACGCTGACGGACGTACCCCTACGTCCGGCCCGCGATCGCGTCCTTGGATCGGTGCGGGCGGCGACAGCTTATGGGCACGCCGTCACATCGGCAATGCCGGTCGGCCCAAACGAACGGCACGAACGAACGGCGCGGTGCATCGGCGCCGCGCCGTCGTGATCGTTTCGGGCTGCGCGAACCGCAGCGGGGGAGTGGACGCCGGCGCTTGAGGTCCCTGCGGTCGATTCGTCGCGATCCGTCGCAACGCGAAGTGGCCAGGCATCCGGGGCTTATGGTGTCGGCGGCGGGCGTCGATCTCAAGCCGCAAAGTGCGATTCGGCCGGCTTCGTTCAGCCGAAAAAGTTAACCGTTCAGGCCTGCGGGCGCGCAGCGGCGCGCGAGGCGCGCATGAGGGCTTCGCGCGCGCTGGCGAGGCTGCGACCGGCTTGGTCGCATTCATGCTCGGCGCGCCGCGGGCGCAGGCCAAGGCGGCCGGTTTGCGCGACCGGGCGTCGCCGCGCTTACGTCGCCGGCCGCTGCGCGGCCAGGAACGCGCGCAACGACGCCGGTTTGATCGGCTTGGTCAGCACCCGGCAGCCGCGGTCGCGCGCGGCGTGCTTGAGCGCGTCGCTGCCGTCGCCGGTCAGCAAAGCCGCCGGCAGTTCGCGGCCCAGGCGCGCGCGCAGCGCGTCGATGGTGGCCAACCCGTCGAGGCGGTCGTGCAGGTGGTAGTCGACCAGGGCCACGTCGGGCGGTTGCTCGAGCAAGGCCAGCGCGTCGTCGACGGTCGCCGCCAGCAAGGCGTTCGCGCCCCAACGGTCGAGCAGGGCGCGCATGCCGTCGAGGATTTCGCGGTCGTTGTCGATGCACAGCACGCGCAGGCCGGCCAGCGAATCGGCCAGCCCCGCCTGCGTGGCCTCGGCCGGCGCGGCCTCGCGCGGCACCTGCCCCCACGGCACGCTGATCGAGAACACGCTGCCGCGGCCGATGTGCGAGCGCACCCGCAGCGGATGGTCGAGCGTGCGCGCGATGCGCTGGCAGATCGACAGGCCCAGGCCGAGGCCGCGTTCGCCGCCGCTGCCGGGTTGGTCGAAGCGTTGGAACTCGTCGAAGATCTGTTCCAGATGGTGCTCGGGGATGCCCGGGCCGGTGTCCCACACTTGCAACTCGACCCGGCCCGGCTCGGACGCCGACGCGCCCGGACGCATGCGCGCGGCCATCAGCACGCCGCCTTCGCGGGTGTAGCGCAGCGCGTTGGCGAGGAAATTCTGCAGGGCGCGGCGCAGCAGGCGGCGGTCGCTGCGCACCGGCATCGCGCCGAGCGGCGCGCGCACGCGCAGCGACAGGCCGCGGCCGGCGGCGCTGGGCGCGTACTGCGCGGCCAGTTCGCGCAGCAGTTCGCCGGCGTCGAAATCGCTGGGCTCCGGGCGCAGCGCGCCGGCGTCCAGGCGCGAGATGTCGAGCAGGCCGTCGAGCAGGTCCTCGGCCGCGCGCAACGAGGCGTCGACGCGTTCGGCCAGGCGCCGCTGTTCGTCGGGGCTGTCGCTCTCGCGCAACGCCGCGGTGAACAGACGCGCGGCGTTGAGCGGCTGCAGCACGTCGTGGCTCACCGCGGCGAGGAAGCGGGTCTTGGACTGCTGCGCCGATTCGGCTTCCTGGGTGCGTTGCTCGACGCGTTGCTCCAGGTTCTCGTTGGCCTCGCGCAGCGCCTGTTCGACCCGCTTGTAGTCGGTGACGTCGCTGTAGCTGGTGACGTAACCGCCGCCGACCAAGGGCCGCCCGACCATTTCGATCACTTGTCCGTTCGGGCGCACGCGCTCGAACAAATGCGGCGCGCCCGCGCGCAGATGCGCGAGGCGCCGGCGCACCAGCTCGTCGATGCTGGCCTCGTCGAGCGGGCCCGGCCCCATCTCGCCGCGCTCGGCGTTCCAGCGCAGCAGGTCGGCGACCGGGCGGCCGACATAGAGCATGCCGTCGGGGTAATCGAGCAGTTCCTGATAGCGCCGGTTCCACGCCACCAGCCGCATCTGCGGATCGACCACGCTGACGCCCTGGCTGATGTTCTCCATCGTGGTCGACAGCACTTGCCGGTTGAAGCGCAGTTCCTGGTTGGCTTCGTCGAGCAAGGCCACCACTTCGCCCAGTTCCATGCCCGAACCGCGCAGCGCGCTGGTCAGGGTCAGGCGCGCCGAGGCCGCGCCGATCGCCGCGGCCAGCAGGCGTTCGGTGAACTGCGCCAGGGCGCGGTCGGCGGGCTGCTCGGGCTGCCAGTCGCGGCCTTGCTGGCGCGCGTAGTCCTCGAACGCGCGGCGCGCGTGGCGCTCGCCGACGATGCGCTCGGCCAGCGCCAGCAATTCGCCGCCGCGCACGCTGCCGGCCCAGCCGCCGGGGCCGAGCGCGGGGCGGCGCACGTACGGGTCGAGAAACGGCGCGGCCAGCAACTGCTCCTGCAGGCGCGGGCGCTGGCGCGCGGACACGAACAGGAACGCGCCGACGTTGAACAGCAGCGACCAGAACGTGCCGTGGGTCAGCGGTTCCCAGCCGACCAGCCCGAACAGTTGTTCCGGGCGCAGCCAGGCGATGTCGAGCGGACCGGTCGCGAGCCAGCCCTGGTCGATCCAGCCGATCCGGCTCAACGCCGGCAGCAGCAGGGTATAGCTCCACACCACGGTGCCGGCGAACAGGCCGGCGAACGCGCCGGCGCGGCTGGCGCCGCGCCAGTACAGGCCGCCGATCAGCGCCGGCGCGAACTGCGCGACCGCGGCGAACGCGAGCAGGCCGTGCTGGGCCAGCCCGTTCGCGCCGAGCGAGGCGCGGTGGTAGCCGTAGGCCATCAGCGCCAGCAGCACGATGGTGATGCGGCGCACCCACAGCACTTGCCGGTCGATGCCCGGGCTTTGGTGCGGCGCGCCTTCGTGCAGCACGCCGCTGCGCAGCAGCAGCGGCATGACCAGGTCGTTGCTGACCATCGTCGACAGCGCCACCGACGACACGATCACCATGCCGGTCGCGGCCGAGAAGCCGCCGATGTAGACCATCAGCGCCAGCGCCTGCCGGTCCATCTGCAACGGCAGCGCCAGCACATAGGTGTCCGGCGAGACGCCGGTGCCGCCGAGCGCGGCCTGCCCGGCCAGGGTGATCGGCACCACCAGCAGGCTGATCAGCGCCAGATAGCCGCCGAACAGCCAGCGCGCCGAACGCAGGTCGTTGGGATCCTGGCATTCGACCACGGCGACGTGGAACTGGCGCGGCAGGCAGACGATGGCGGTGAACGCGAGCAGGGTCTGGGTCACGAAGCCGTCGGGCAGCCCGGGTTGCAGCACCACCCGCGCGGCCTGCTGCATGCGTTCGCCGTAATGGCCCAGGCCCGGCAGATGGATCAGCGCGAACACGCCGATAGCGACGAACGCTATCAGCTTGACCAGCGATTCCAATGCCACCGCCAGGACCATGCCGTGGTGGTGCTCGGTCGCGTCGACGCGGCGGGTGCCGAACAGTATCGCGAACACCGCCAGCATCATCGCCACGTAGAACGCCGGATCGGCGAGCAGGCCGGCGTCGGCGGGCACGCCGGCCAACACTTCCACGCTCATCGCCACCGCTTTGAACTGCAGCGCGACGTACGGCACCGCCGCGGTCAGCGCGACCGCGGCGACCAGCGCGGCCAGGCCCGGCGCGCGGCCGTAGCGCGAGGACAGGAAGTCGGCGATCGAGACGATGCGGTGTTCGCCGGAGATCAGCACCAGCCGTTCGAGGATGCGCCAGCCGAACGCCAGCATCAGCAGCGGGCCGAGGTAGATCGGCAGGAAGCCCAGGCCGGTGCGCGCGGCGGTGCCGACCGCGCCGTAGAACGTCCACGACGAGCAGTACACCGCCAGCGCCAGCGAATACACGGCGGTGCGCAGCCAGCGCGCGCGCGGCGAGCGCTCGCGCTGATCGCCGTAGTAGGCGACCGCGAACAGCAGGCCGACGTAGCCGGCCGAGACCAGCAGCAGGATCCAGCCGGGGATCAAGGGTGCGGGTGGCGGGTGGTTGGGGTCGGTCGAGTGTACGGGGTCGGTGGCGGGGGCGGGGCGCGAGCGGAGTGCGACTTTGGGTGGGGCGCGTGGCCGCGATGCGACGGGGAGCGGGTCGTTGCCTCCAGAACGTCATCCCCGCGAAGGCGGGGATCCAGAGACTTCAGAGCCCTGCCGCGATGAAGCCCTGGATCCCCGCCTTCGCGGGGATGACGTTCTGGCGGGGCCGTGGTGTCCTGCAGCGGCGGCAGAGGATCTGCCGTCCTGCATCCCGCATCCCGCATCCGACTCCCGACTCCCGACTCCCGACTCCCGATTCCCGATTCCCGATTCCCGATTCCCGATTCCCGCCACCTACTTACGCATTGCTGTCCTGCCGCAACGCGCACCCCTTCACCCGCAACGCCCTGAACGCGTCTTACCCGCGCCTCAATCGCCCTGAGCCGGCTATCAAGGTTCCGCCACCGACCGGTATCCGCGCGCCGCGTAACCCACCGCGATCACGGTTTGCCCCCGCCGCATTTGCCAAGGTCGCCGGCGCACGGCAGGCCTCGCCGTGCGCCACCTCAACCATCGTCTCCGGCGCAGCACTCGCCACGCCCGACCGCCGCCCGCGCGCGGCGCGTCGGCGCGCGCCCGCACGCCTGATCGCCCCAAGCCGTGTTCGCGCCGCTACATCCCAGGAGGGACCAGCGAATGAACCACGCAATGTCCAAGCTGTTCGTACCCGCGCTGCTCGCCAGCGCGCTGTGCCTGTCGCTGTCGGCCAACGCGCAGACCGCGCCGGCGCCGATCAAGATCGCCGACGTGCGCGCCGCCGATCTGCAACTGGGCGCGCAGCCCGGCCGCGTCGGCCACGCCGGCGTCCACGCCGGCGCCAGGCAGGTGGAAATCCGCACGCCGGACGCGTCCTTCATCAAGGTGCACTTCGAACACTTCTCGCTGCCGGCCGGCGTGACCCTCGAAGTCGCCAGCCCCGACGGCAGCGAGGTGTATCGCTACAGCGCCGATCGCCGCGACGGCCACACCGTCGCCGCCGATCTCGGCGAAGACGGCAAGACCCGGTTCTCGGCGATGTCGATCTCCGGACCGGTCGCGGTGCTGCGTCTGGTCGGCACGGCGCGCGAGCCGTGGCGCAAGGATCACGGAGTGAAAGTCACGCGTTATCTCGAAGGCTATCCGGAGGACATGCTGCCGGAGCTGCAGAACGACGGCCTGCTGAGCACCGACGTCGGCGGCAAGTCGATCTGCGGCACCGACAACAAGCAGGCCGCGGCCTGCTATTCGACCAGCGACACCCAGGCCTTCAACGGTTCCAAGCCGGTGGCGCGCGCGGTCATGAGCGGCGGCAGCCTGTGCACCGCGTGGCGGGTCAGCTCGCAGAACCGCATGTTCACCAACAACCACTGCATCAGCAGCGCCGCCGGCGTGGCCGGCGCCGAGTTCTGGTTCAACTACCAGCGCAGCACCTGCACCGGCGCGCAGGCGACGGTGACTAAGGTCGCGGGCGACCAGATGCTCAAGACCGACGCCACGTTGGACTACACCCTGTTCACGGTGAAGAACTTCGCCAACATCTCCAGCTTCGGTTCGCTCGGCCTGGATCCGCGCGCCGCGGTCGCCAACGAAGGCATCTTCATCGCCGGCCATCCGGGCGGGCGGATGAAGGAGCTCAGCGTCGCCGACACCCAGAACAGCGGCGGCAAGTGCCGGGTCGATGCGCCCAGCGTCAACGGCAACGCCACCAACAGCGACGTGGGCTACTACTGCGATACCGAAGGCGGCAGCTCGGGTTCGCCGGTGATCGCGCGTTCCAGCGGCAAGGTGCTGGCGCTGCATCACTTCGGCGGCTGCTTCAATTCCGGCGCGAAGATCTCGCTGATCTGGCCGCAGGTGTCGACGTATTTCGGCGGCGTGATTCCGTGATGCGGCGGAGCCGGCGCGCGTAGGCGCCGGCGGGATTGCGGTTGCGGCAGGGACTTCGGTCCCGACGCGTTGGGTTCGGATCGCCGCGCCGTGGGGGCGCGGCGATCGGGGCGAGGGCGTCGGGTTGGAGTCCCTCTCGTGGTCGCGGCGTTGCGGCGAGCGCTCCCTGTAGGAGCGGCGCGAGCCGCGACCGCGGGGTCGCAGTTAGCCGCGCAAGCCCGATGTCCCGGGGAAATCCGGGCAAAAGAAAACCCGCCATGTAGGCGGGTTCGCTTCTGAAGGCTTTGGATCCCCGCTTTCGCGGGGATGACGCAATGGCAAAGGCGTTCGCGCTAGGCCTCCGCGAAATTGGGGCAAAAGAAAACCCGCCATGTAGGCGGGTTCGCTTCTGAGGGCTGTGGATTCCCCCTTCGCGGGGATGACGCATTGGCAAAGGCGTTCGCGCTAGGCCTCGGCGAAATTCGGGCAAAAGAAAACCCGCCGTGTAGGCGGGTTCGCTTCTGAAGGCTCTGGATCCCCGCTTTCGCGGGGATGACGCATTGGCAAAGGCGTTCGCGCTAGGCCTCGGCGAAATTCGGGCAAAAGAAAACCCGCCATGTAGGCGGGTTCGCTTCTGAAGGCTCTGGATCCCCGCTTTCGCGGGGATGACGCAATGGCAAAGGCGTTCGCGCTAGGCGCGAACGCGCCATTGCGTCACTTGATCTTGCCTTCCTTATAAATCACGTGCTTACGGACGACGGGATCGTACTTCTTGATCTCCATCTTGGCCGGAGTGTTCTTCTTGTTCTTGTCGGTCGTGTAGAAGTGACCGGTGTTCGCCGTCGAGATCAGGCGGATCTTGTCGCGCTTGGAAGCCATGGTCGATCCTCCTTAGATCTTTTCGCCGCGGGCGCGCAGCTCGGCGAGAACGGAGTCGATGCCGTTCTTGTCGATGGTGCGCAGGGCGTGGGCGGAAACGCGCAGCTTCACCCAACGGTTCTCACTGGCGACCCAGAAACGGCGCTCGTGCAGGTTGGGGAGGAAACGGCGGCGGGTTTTGTTCATGGCATGCGAGACGTTGTTGCCGGTCGTCGTTCGCTTGCCCGTAACTTGGCATACGCGGGACATTGCGCACCTCTAAAAGGTTGGATGCTTCCCTTGGCCAGGGAGGCGGCGGCCCCGATGCCGGCATCGATGAAGACGCTTGCACCACGCGATACAGGTGGATTTCCGCTGCACGTGGCGGTCCGGAATCGCGCTTCCGGGACCGCCCGGTGACGCCTCGAGAGGCGGCCGGACACAGCGAGCCGCGCATTATGCCGGCAAATACAAGCCGGAACAAGCACTTGGCCCGCGGGGCGCGGCAGCGCGGCATACTCCGGCGGCGGACCACCCCGTCGAGGACGAGCGCCATGCCCCGTCGTACCGCTTCCTGCGCCTGCGGCCAGCTGAGCCTGGCCTGCGAAGGCGAGCCGCTGCGGATCTCGATCTGCCACTGCCTGGCCTGCCAGCGCCGCACCGGCAGCGCGTTCAGCTACCAGGTGCGCTACCCCGAAGCCTCAGTCGCGGTGCAGGGCGAGGCGCGAGAATTCGTCAAGGCCGGCGACAGCGGCAACCGGGCCCATTTCGGTTTCTGCCCGCACTGCGGCTCGACCGTGTTCTGGCGGCCCGAGGCGCTGCCCGGCATCGTCCTGGTCGCGGCCGGCGCGTTCGCCGACCCGGCGTTTCCGCCGCCGCCGCAGGTCTCGGTGTACGGCGAGCGCCGCCACGCCTGGGTCGTGGTGCCGCCCGGGTGCGAGCGGCTCGACTAGCGCCGCGGGCGCCGGTTCAGTGACTGGCGCGGTCGCGGTGCCAGCCGCGGTGCTTGATGTCCAGGTACAGGCTGTAGGCCGCGGTGAACGCCGGGAACAGGTTCTGGATCACCCCGACCGAGTCCTGCTTTTGCGAGAACAGGAAGTAGCTCAGGGTCATCGCGCTGCCGATCAGGCTCATGTACCAGAACACCCGCGGGATCACCGGCTTGCCCGCGCGCTTGCTGGCGACGAACTGGACCAGCCAGCGGCCGCCGAACATCAGCGCGCCGATCAGGCCGATCAGCTTCCACGGCGACATGTGCAGGCCGGTCCAGGCCAGCCATTCGATCGGCGAATTCATGAAATCCATGCAGGCGCTCAGCGTTCGACGATCTGGGTCAGCTTGCCGCGGCGGATCAGCCAGGCGACGCCGCGCAGGTCGCTGATGCCGACCAGGGCGCGGTTGAGGTTGTTGTACTTGGACACGCCGGCGCCGCGCGCGCGGTGGTTCACCGGCACGCTGACGGTCTGGTAGCCGGCGCGCTGCATCAGCGCCGGCAGGTAGCGGTGCATGTGGTCGAAGTACGGCAGTTCCAGGAACGCGGCGCGCTCGAACAGCTTGATGCCGCAGCCGGTATCGGGGGTGTCGTCGCGCAGCATGCGGCTGCGGATCGCGTTGGCCCACTTCGACGCCCAGCGCTTGCTGCCGGAGTCCTGGCGGTTGACCCGCCAGCCGGCGAACAGCTTGAACTGCGGCGCCGATTCGGCGCGCTTGGCCAGCAGCTTGGGGATGTCGGCCGGGTCGTTCTGGCCGTCGCCGTCGAGGGTCGCGATCCAGGCGCCGCGCGCGGCCTTGACCCCGTTGCGCACCGCGGTGCTCTGCCCGCTCTGGGTCACGTGGTGCAAAACGCGCAGTTCGGGCACGCCGGCCTTCAGCGCTTCCAGCGCCGCCAGGGTGCCGTCGCGCGAATGGTCGTCCACATAGACGATCTCGAAATCGGCCACGCCGCGCAGCGCGGCGGTGATTTCCTGGACCAGGGGCGCGACGTTGTCCTGTTCGTTGAACACCGGGACGACGACCGACAGTTGTGGGGTTTGGGTCATGGATGGAGCTCGAGGGAATACGGGGGAAGTGCGGGGCGCGCTCGCGATGTGCCCCAGGAGTGCCTGAGACGCATAGCCTGCCGCGCCGGTTTTAACGATTCATTGTCCGCAGCCCGGCCGCCGGCGCAAACCGCGGAGCTTACCTGCGCGGGTGTTCAGATTCGGTCGGAATCGTCACGGGCCGCCTTGGCGCGGCTAAAAATCCGCCAGCATTGTGGAAAACAGGCGAACTTCAGGCATTGTCGCCGAAATAGTCGCGGCACCAGGCGACCACGCCGGGCAGGCCGGCCTCGATCGAGGTCGCCGGCTCGAAGCCGAACGCGGCCCGGGCGAGGGCGGTGTCGGCCATGGTTTCGACCATGTCGCCGGGCTGCATCGGCTTGTAGACCTTCTGCGCCGGCCGGCCGGCGGCGTCGGCGATGACCTGGATGAAACGCTCCAGCTCGACCGGGGTGTGGTTGCCGAGGTTGAACACGCGGTGCGGCGGAGCCGCTTCGGACGGATGATCGAGCGCGCCGACGACGCCGGCGACGATGTCGTCGATGTAGGTGAAGTCGCGGCGCATCTTGCCGTGGTTGAACACCTCGATCGGGCGTCCGGCCAGGACCGCGCGCGAGAACAGCAGCGGCGCCATGTCCGGCCGGCCCCACGGGCCGTACACGGTGAAAAAGCGCAGGCCGGTCGCGCGCAGGCCGTACAGCTGGGCGTAGGTGTAGGCCATCAGCTCGTTGGCGGCCTTGGTCGCCGCGTACAGCGAGCGCGGCTTGTCGATGCGCTGGTCTTCCGAGAACGGCGGCGTCGCCGAATCGCCGTACACCGACGAGGACGAGGCATAGGCCAGATGCTGCACGCCGCGGTGGCGGCACAGTTCCAGCAGGTTGACGAAGCCGACCAGGTTGCTGTCGACGTAGGCGTGCGGATTGCTCAGCGAGTAGCGCACGCCGGCCTGCGCGGCCAGGTGCACCACGCGCTCGAACCCGAACTCGTCGAACAGCGCGGCCAGGCCGTCGCGGTCGGTCAGGTCGAGCGCGCGGATTTCCACGTCCGGACACAGCGCAGCGACGCGGTCGCGCTTGATCTGCGGGTCGTAGTAATCGTTGTAGTTGTCCAGGCCGACCACGGCGCGGCCCTGGGCGCGCAGCGCGCGGCAGACGTTGGCGCCGATGAAGCCGGCGGCGCCGGTGACGAGGATGGTCATGCGAGGGAAGGCCGGCGGTCGGGACGGGCGGCCATTATCCGCCCTGCCCGCGACGCGCGCATTGCACGCGCGCCGCGGTCGCGGAGCCGGCCGGGCCGGGACCTCAGTTCAGCGCGACCTGCTTGGCGATCGCGTTGGCCTGGCTCAGCTGTTCGGCGGTGGCCGCGTCGATCCAGCTGTAGACCTTGAGCTTGCTCTTGGGCTTGTCGCCGGGGATCACGATCATCGCTTCGCGCGAGTACGGACGCGCGTTGCCCGGGGTGGCCTTGGTGTACCACTGCACCTGCTGGGTGCCGACCGTGCCCTTCTCGGCCTTGGCCTTCTTGTCCGGCTTGAACGTGCGGTGGCCGACATAGATGCCGAAGCCGGTGCTGACGCTGCCGGGCAGTTCGATGTAGCACAGGGTGTAGTTGTCGCCCTGGCGCTGGTTCCACTTCAAGTCCGGGTTCTTGAGCGCCGGGCAGGTGCCGGTCTGCGCCCAAGCCAGGACCGGGGCCAGCATCAGCGCGGCGGCGGCCATCCATTTCATCGTTGCATCTCCTTGCTCGGTGGATTTTTCAGTGCCTGAATGTCTGAAACTGCATACCGCACCGGCGACGCCCAGCGCCCGGCCGGACGGGATCCGGCAGGGCTGGCGGCGGGGGACGGTGGCGCAAGTTTAGTGGAACCCCTCGCGATCCGGAGTCGTTAAATCGACAAAACACGGAGGCGGCCGCCGGGGCGGCGCGATCAGGCTAGGGGGAAAAGGTCGAGCCGGTACTCGGTTCAGCGAGCTGAAGGAGATGGCGGGGCGACGGGGTCGGGCGCCGCTGAGTGGGGCGCCTGAGATCGCAGCCGGATCGGAAGCTGCCGCGCCTGAGGCCCTGCCGCAAACGCTCGGGAAACCTCGCGTCGAGGACTTCTTGCAAAAGCGCGGCGGCCCGGGCCCGAAGCCCGCCGCGAGGCTTAAGCCTCGACCTTGCCGCGCAGCTTTTCCAGCACGCCTTCGAGCGAATCCAGGTCGGTGTAATGGATCACCAGCCGACCCTTGCCGCCGCGGCCGTGCAGCACGTTGACCTTGGTGTTGAGCGATTCCGACAGCTCGCGCTCCAGGGTCACGATGTCGGCCTGCGGCTTGAGCTTGGCCGGCTTGGGCTTGCCGGACACCGGGATCTTGCCGGCGGCGAGCTGCTGCACGCGGTGCTCGACGTCGCGCACCGACCAGCCGAGCTCGGCGGCCTGGCGGGCCAGGGCGATCGCGGCCTGCGGCGCCAGGGTCAGCAGCGCGCGGGCATGGCCCATTTCCAGCGATCGGGTCTCCACCAGCACCCGGATCTCGCCCGGCAGCTCGAGCAGGCGCAGCAGGTTGGACACCGCCGCGCGCGAGCGGCCCACGGCCTCGGCGGCCTGGGCGTGGGTGAGGTCGAACTCGTCGATCAGGCGGGTCAGCGCCTGCGCTTCCTCGAGCGGGTTGAGGTCTTCGCGCTGGATGTTCTCGATCAGCGCCATCGCGACCACGGTGCGGTCGTCGACTTCGCGGATGACCACCGGGATCTCGGCCAGCCCGGCCAAGCGCGAGGCGCGCCAGCGGCGTTCGCCGGCGATGATTTCGTAGGTCTTGCCGCCGCGTTCGCCGATCTCGCGCACGACGATCGGCTGGATCACGCCCTGGGCCTTGATCGACTCGGCCAGCTCGGCGAGCTTTTCCTCGTCCCAGTGCTTGCGCGGCTGGTACTTGCCGGCGCTCAGCGAATCGACCGGCAGGTGCCGCAGCAGGTCGCCGGGCTGGGCTTCGACCAGGGTCGGCGCTTCGGCGGCGGCCTTGGGGCCGAGCAAGGCTTCCAGGCCGCGGCCGAGGCCGCGCTTCTTGGCGGGATTGCTCATGCCGGGGTCTCCGCGGTGGCGGTGCGCGCGGTCTTGGCGGCGGCCTGATCGCGCTCGCGCTGGCGGCGCAGCACTTCGCCGGCCAGGCCCAGATAGGCGATGCCGCCGCGGCTGGCGCGGTCGTAGCCGACGATGCTCTGGCCGTAGCTCGGCGCTTCGGCCAGGCGCACGTTGCGCGGCACGATCGTGCGGAAGACCCGGTCGCCGAAGTGGGCGGTGAGGTCGGCGGAGACGGCGTTGGCGAGGTTGTTGCGCACGTCGAACATGGTGCGCAACACGCCTTCGATTTCGAGTGAAGGGTTCAGCTGGGCCTTGAGCGCGTCGATGGTCTCGACCAGCGCGCTGAGGCCTTCCAGGGCGTAGTACTCGCACTGCATCGGCACGATCACCGAATCGGCCGCGGTCAGCGCGTTCAAGGTCAGCAGCGACAGCGCCGGCGGGCAGTCGATGATGATGAAGTCGTAGTTCGCGCGCAGCGGCTCGAGCGCGCGCTTGAGCCTTTGCTCGCGCGCATCTTCGTTCATCAGGCGGATTTCGGCCGCGGTGAGGTCGATATTGCCCGGCAACAGGTCGAAGCTTTCCGGCGCCTGCACGATCGTGGCGGCGGCGTCGGCCTCGCCCAGCAGCACGTCGCAGACCGAGTCTTCGAGCTGGCGCTTGTCGACGCCGCTGCCCATCGTGGCGTTGCCCTGCGGGTCCAGGTCGACCAGCAGCACGCGCTTGGGCGCGCCGGCCAGCGCGGCGGCCAGGTTGACCGCGGTGGTGGTCTTGCCGACCCCGCCCTTCTGATTGGCGACGGCGATGATGCGGGCCATGCGGCTCGTCCCTGCGGTTGCGGATAAAGAAAGAAGAAAAGCTGACGCTGCCGGCGGCGCGTGGCGCCGACCGGACAGGGGATTATGCCCGCCCCGGCCGCCGCGCGCTTGGGGCGTACTGGCGCGGGCCCCCGCAGCGGACGTTCTGGCCGGGCGCCGTATGGTAGCCGCAGCCCCCTGTAGGAGCGACGCGAGTCGCGACCGCGCCAATTCCGCTACCGCGCAGACCGCGGTGCAGACCGCCGCCCCAAGCCCGGCGTGCGCCGGCCCGGATCAGCCCTCGCCGACCCGCCCGACCACCACCATATGCCGCTCCGCGGCCAGCCCCGGCACCGCCATCGGCTCGACCGCGCGCACCTCCCAGCCCGCGGGCAGGGCGGCGATTTCCTCGTCCGGGCGCACGCCCTTCATCGCCAGCAGCACCCCGCCGGGCTTGAGCAGGTGCCCGCCCAGTTCCAGGATCAGCGGCAGCGTGGCCAGGGCGCGCGCGGTGATGGCGTCGTAAGCGCCCGGCTCGGCGAAGGCCTCGATCCGCGATTCGGCCACCCGCGCGTGCTTGAGCCCGAGCTGGCGCAGCGCCTCGCGCATGAAGCGGGCCTTCTTGCCGTTGCTTTCGACCAGGGTCACGCGCAGGCCCGGCTTGACGATCGACAGCGGAATGCCGGGCAGACCCGCGCCGGTGCCGAGGTCGGCCAGCGCGCCGCCGCGCGCCGCGAGGGCGTCGACGTAGCGGTGCATGGCCAGCGAATCGAGCAGGTGCTTGCCGATCATCTCGTGCGGGTCGCGCACCGCGGTGAGGTTGTAGGTGCGGTTCCAGCGCGCCAGCAGGGCCAGGTAGTCCAGCAGCGGCGTCGCCAGCGCCGGGTCGAGCGCGAGCGCGGACAGGCCGGCCTCGAGTTCGCCGCGCAGGCCGGGCGGTAGGGAAGTGGGAGCGTTCATCGCGGCGATTATCGCCGAATGCGCGAGGGCCGAAGCTTCCTGTAGGAGCGGCGCGAGCCGCGACCGCGAAAACCCGGCTACGGCGAAAGTCCCGGCGCGATCGCAAACCCCGCAGTCGCGGCTCGCGCCGCTGCTACAGCGGCTCCGACCGCCATGCCAGCGCGCCCAGATACCCGGGCCCCGGCGCGATCTCCAGCAACCGCCACTGCTCCGGCGCCCCCAGCTCGGCATCGCATTCCACCAGCCGCAACCCGTCGTCCGTCGGTTCCAAGCGCAGCCGGTGCAGCCCGAACGACAGCCCGTGCCCGTGCGCCTTCAACACGGCTTCCTTCGCGCACCACAGCCGCAGGAACGCCAGATCGCGATCGTCCTGCGCCGCCAGCCACTGCGCCTCGCGTCCGGTGAAATAGCGCTGGGCCACCTCGAGCGCGCGCGGGCGCCGGTGCAGCCGTTCGAGGTCGACGCCGACCCGGCCGCCGCGGCCCAGCGCCACCAGCAGGCGGTCGCCGCTGTGGCTCCAGTTGCAGTCCCAGCCCTGGTGCGGCGGCAGCAGGTGCGGGCGCTGGCGGCCGTCGCGCGCCACTTGCAGGTCCGGGTCGCCGAGCTCGGCGGCGAGCCAGGCGCGCGCCTGCGGCTGCGCCGGTTCGCCGTGCGGATGCGGCAGCCAGATCCAGCGCGGCGGGGTCCACAGCGGCGGGGCGGTGACGGCGGACAGGGACATGAACAGGTGCAGGCTTGGCGTGCGGCGGGTCGGTCAGCGTAAGCTAAACGCAGGGGATCGGGTTTCGTTCAAAGGCAGCCGCGCGGGGGCGCGGCGTCCGCGCGCGGGCCGCAGCAGGCGCACGGCCCAGGCCGCGCGCCGGGGCGGCGCGTCAGCCTGCGATCAGGCAGGGCCCGGCAAGTTTCAGGCAACACAGCGGAAAACCACAGCGAATGTCAGCGGTCATCGATCCGAGCCACGGCGCCCCGGCGCCCCAGCGTCATTGCGAATCCGAATCCGCGTGGCAGGAGCTCCTGTCCGGCGCGGCGACGCGTGCGCTCGCGTTCGGCCCCGGCGGCCGCATCGACCGCGCCGCGTTCGAAGGCGACGTGCGCGCGCTGGCCGCGCGCCTGCCGCAGGCGCGGCACGCGGTGAACCTGTGCGAAGACCGCTACCGCTTCCTGGTCGCGCTGTGCGCGGTCGCGGTGCGCGGCCAGATCAACCTGCTGCCGCCTTCGCGCGCGCCGGCGATCGTCGACGACGTGCTCGGCCGCTACCCCGACAGCTACTGCATCGGCGATCTCGAACTCGAACCGACGCCGCCGCGCTATCTGCGCCTGGAGCAAGCGCCGCCGCCGCTCGCAGGCGAACCGCTGCGCGTCGACGACGGCGCATTGCTGGCGATCGGCTTCACCTCGGGCAGCACCGGCCAGCCCAAGCCGAACCTCAAGACCTGGGGCGCGTTCCGCACCAGCACGGCGCAGAACTTGGCCGCGCTGGCCGGCCTGCTGCGCGAGGACGGCGTCACCGAAGTCGTGGCGACGGTGCCGCCGCAGCATATGTACGGCATGGAGATGTCGGTGCTGCTGCCCTTGCTCGGCCCGGTCGCGGTGCATGCGCAGCGGCCGTTCTTCCCCGCCGACGTCGCGCGCGCGCTGGCCGACGCCGCCACGCCCCCGTTGCTGGTGACCACGCCCGTGCACTTGCGCGCGCTGGTCGAATCGCAGATCGAACTGCCGCCGTTGGCCGGCATCGTCTCGGCCACCGCGCCGCTGTCGCAGGAACTGGCGCAGACGGCGGAACGGCGCTACGGCTGCGAAGTGCGCGAAGTGTTCGGCTCGACCGAAACCTGCGTGTTCGCGCGCCGCCGCACCGCGCAGGAACTGGCGTGGACGCCGCTGCCGGGTGTGCGCGTGTGCCCGCAACCCGACGGCACCGCGATCCACGCCGCGCACCTGCCCGAAGCGGTGGTGCTGGCCGACCTGATGGACGTCGATGCCGACGGCCGCTTCCACGTGCGCGGCCGCGCCGCGGACCTGCTCGAAATCGCCGGCAAGCGCGCCTCGCTCGGCGACCTGACCCGCAAGCTGCTGGCGATCGACGGCGTCGACGACGGCGCGGTGTTCCAGCTCGACGAAGCCGACACGTTCGGCGTACGCCGCATCGCCGCATTGGCGGTGGCGCCGTCGCTCAGCGAAGCGCAGATCCTGGCCGCGTTGCGGCACAGCGTGGATCCGGTGTTCCTGCCGCGCCCGCTCAAGCGCGTGGCGGCGTTGCCGCGCAACGAGACCGGCAAGTTGCCGCGCGATGCGCTGGAAGCGCTGCTGCGCGCGCAAGCGTAAGCCGCGATCGCTCCCTGTAGGAGCGGCGCGAGCCGCGACCGCTCCAAGGCAGCAACGACGAAATTTTCACCGGCTGCGTCAAGCGGCCGTCGTGTTCGTTCGCGTGTGCGGTCGGCCGCGCGACGGATAGGTTCGTAATGGTTGTTTTGGCGCGGTCGCGGCTTGCGCCGCTCCTACAGGGAGCCGCCACGCATGCGCAGGCGGTTGCGAAATCGCGCGGCAGCATTCACGAACGCCCTCATCGTTCGCTTCTTCACATGACCATGCGCGCAATTCGACGTTGCCGTCACGCCAGCGGTACCAGACTGGCCGCAACCCCGTTCAGGCAACGGCGCCAACGCAAGGCTTCGAACCACTGCGGCGCCGTTCGCACCACCTGTGCAACCTCAGGAGAAGACGCAATGTTCGGCATCATCGTTTGGTTGGTCGTAGGCGGCATCATCGGTTGGATCGCCAGCATGATCATGCGCACCGACGGCCAGCAAGGGATTTTCCTCAACATCGTCGTCGGCATCGTCGGCGCCTTCCTCGGCGGCTGGCTCGGCGGCGTGCTCGGCATCGGCGCCGGCACCATCAACAGCGGCGCGTTCAACATCGCGGGGCTGGCCTTGTCGCTGGTCGGCGCGATCGTGCTGCTCGGCATCGTCAATCTGTTCCGGCGCGGCCGCATGCGCTGAGCGCTCGCGAGCGTCACCGCAAAAGAGAAGGCCCGGCGAATGCCGGGCCTTTTGCTTGGGCGAAAGCGCGTGGGCTCAGGTCAGTTCGACCCACGCCGGCGCGTGATCGCTGGGGCGGTCCCAGGTGCGCGGTTCGCGGTCGATGCCGGCGGCCACGCAGCGCGCGCGCAACGAGTCGGAAATCAGGGTCAGGTCGATGCGCAGGCCGAGGTTGCGGCGGAAGCCGGCCTGGCGGTAGTCCCACCACGAGAACTGGTTCTCTTCCTGCGGGAACAGCCGGAACGCGTCGTGCAGGCCCAGCGCCAGCAGCCGTTGCAGCGCGTCGCGCTCGGCGGTGGAGGTGAGGATGTGGCTGTCGTTCCACACCGCCGGGTCGTGGGTGTCGCGCGCTTGCGGGGCGATGTTGAAATCGCCGAGCACGATCAGGTCGGGGTGGCGGCTGAGTTCGTCCTGGATCCAGGCGTGCGCGGCGTCGAGCCAGCGCAGCTTGTAGGCGTACTTGTCGGTGCCCACGTCCTGGCCGTTGACCACGTACAGGTCGATGATGCGCAGCCCGCCGACGGTCGCGGCGATGACGCGCTGCTGCTCGTCGTCGAAACCCGGAATGCCGACCTGCACGTCCTGCGCGGCTTCGCGCGAGAGGATGGCCACGCCGTTGTAGGTCTTCTGCCCGGCGAACACGCTGCGGTAGCCGGCCTCGGCCAGCGCGGTGTCGGGGAAGCGGCTGTCTTCGAGCTTGGTTTCCTGCAACGCGACGATGTCCGGCGCGAACGCTTGCAGCCACTGCTGCAGGTGCGGCAGGCGCACGTTGAGGGAGTTGACGTTCCAGCTGACGATTTTCATGGGCGAAGTGTAGCCGCGTTTGCCGGCGCGGCGGCGCGGCCTCAGTGTGCGGGCGTGGCCGGTTCGGGCGCAGGCGGTTCGGGGTTCGGCGGTTCGGGGTTGCGAGGTTCCGGCGACCCGGATGCCTCGCGCTGCGCCGCCGCCGAGGCGGCATCGGCGGCCGCCGCGAGACTGTCTTCGTAGGGCGTGGTGGACGAAGACGTCGGCGCCGGCGGTCGGCCCTGCGGGCACAGCGCGCGATCGATGCGCTGGGCCGCGGCCGTGCGTGCGGCCGCCGGCGCCGACGCGCGGTCGGCGGCCTGGCTCAGCTCGGCGTCGCGGAAGGTTTCGCACAGGGTCTTGCCGTAGCGGGTCCGGCCGAGTTCGGCGCCGGCGCGCAGATAGGCTTCGGTCAGCCCGGCCAGCGCGGCGGGGTCGTCGCTTTGGTCCAGCCGCAGCGGCAGGCGGGCGGCGAGCTGGTGCATGGCCTCGTTGTTGGCGACCGGCCGGCGCAGCGCCGCGCGCAGGTCGAAGCCGGCGGCGAGCAACGCGTCCAGGCCGGCCTCGCTGCGCAGTCCGTCGAGCGCGGGCGGTCCTTGTTCCGCCGAGAAACCGTAGCCGGCGGCGATCCAGGCGCGCAGGCCGTCGTCGTGCCAGGTGTCGGCGACGATCCGGGCGAGGTCGGCGTCGCTATCGAGATGGCAGTCGCTGGCGGAATCGTCGGCGCGCGGTTGCGCGAAGCCCAGCGTACGCGACGCGCGTTCGGCCTGGGCGTCGCGCCACAGGCGCAGCCAACCGCGCAGGTAGCCGATCGCGTCGTCGCGTTCGCTCAGCCGCACCAGCAGCGCGCCGAGCACGGCCTGGCGCTGCGCGCGCGGCAGGTCCCGCATCAGCGCTTCGGCGGCGTCGAACAGCCGCGCGGTGGGAACGCGCAGCGCGCCGCCGTCGGGTTCGGGCAGCACCCAGTCCTGGCTGCGGCCGGCGGCGCCGATCAGGCACAGCGCATGGGCCGGGTCGTATTCGTCGGCGAGCGTCGCCATCGCCGCGCGCACGCCGTCGCGGTCGCCGCGCACGCTGGCGTCGAGCAGCCGGGCCATGCGTTCGCGCTGCACCTTCAGGGTGTGCTCGAAATAGGCTTGGTCGGCCGCGGTGACGCAGGCGACCACCAGCAATGCCGGGACGATGCCGAGCAGGCAGCCGCCCACGGCTGCGCCGATCGTGCGGCAACGCGCGCCGTCGATCAGCGCCAGCAGCGGCATCGCCAGCGCAGCGCCGGCGGCGACGACCGCGAGCAGCAGGAATTCGCCCATGTCGGTGCGCGCGGACGTGGCGACCGCATAGATCGACAAGGCCAGCGCGACCACGGGATAAGCGAGCAGCCAGCGGCGCAGGACGCGGCGGCGCTGAAGGGCGGTGCGATCTGCAGTGCCGTCCAAGGCGATGGCTCGAATCCGGGAGCAGGCGCCGTTTTACCGCGCCGCCGCGGACGATGCCAGTTCCGGCGGCGCTCATGCCGCAGCCGGCCGCGCCGCGTGCGCGGGTTTCGCGGGCTTGCGCGGCTGCGGGCACAACACTGCGCGGATGCGCTCGACCGCCGCCTGCCGTTGCGGCGTGTCGCGCGGTGCGTCGCGTCGCTTTTCGCCGGCCTCGAACAGTTCGCAACTGGTCGCCAGCCCGATCGTGCGCGGCCGCGCGCCGGCGGCGTGCAGCGCTTCGACCAGTTCGGCCGCGTCTTCGGGGCGATCGCTCGCGTCGAGCGTGGCGCTGAGCGAATCGGCCTGCGCCGACAGCGCTTCTTCGCCGGCGTCGCGGTCCTCGCGCAACAGCCGCGCGAACTGCGGGTCGGCAGCGAGCAGGGCGCGCAAGCTGCCGGGGCGGCGCACGGCGCGCAGCGCGGACAGCGGCTGGCTGCGTTCCTCGGCGAAGCCGAAACCGGCGTCGATCCATGCGCGCACGCCATCGTCGCGCCAGCGGCTCAGGGCGAAATCGAGCGGATCGCCGTAGCTGCAATCGCCGTGCGCGTCGGGATCGGCGGCGAGCAGCAGCGGGCCGTCGGCCGGCGACGGCAGGGTGCGCCGCCACAGCGCGGCCCAGGCGCCGAAACGCGCCGGCTCGTTTTGCTCGATCAGGCCGAGCAGGGCCGTGCGCAGCGTCGCTTGCTTGACCTGGGTCGACGCAGGCCCATCGACCACCGCGGCCGCCGCGGTCAGCAGCTCGGCGCTGGACAGCTGGGGGCCGTTGGCGTGTTCGTCGAACCAGATCCAATGCACCAGCTTGTAAGTGCGCCGGCCTTGCAGCATGCACAATGCGCGCGCCGGGCCGGGTTTGTCGGGCAGCGCGTCGATGGCGGCGCGGATGCGCGCGGCGTCGCCGCGGCGGACCGTGTCGGCGAGTTGGTTCACTTGTTCCTGCCGCTGTTCGAAATCCTTGCGTCGCGCCGACAGCACCGCGCCGGCGCCGAACCACAGCAGCAGCGGCGCCAGCAGCAGGCCGGCGAGCAGCGCGAGCAGGGCGCGGCCGATGTAGCCGCGCAGGCCGGCCCAGATCAGCACCGCGATCGCGGCCACGCCGGTCAGGCCGGCGCCGCCGACGCCGTACAGCATCACGTCGTAGGCGCGTCCGCCTTCGGCTTCGGCGTTACCGAGCGTCAGCGCGGCCCAGGCCAGCCACGCCGCGCTGGCCAGCGGCGGCAGCGCGAAGGCGATCCACGCGGGCGCGTTGGAGCGCGGTGGTGCGGACGGCGAAGCGGGCTGGGGCGGTGGGGCGTCCATGCGTGTTGCGATCCTCCGGCGCGGCCTCGCGCCGCGCCGCCATCATCGCATTCGCGGCCTTGCGCTGCGCCGGCTTCGTCGCGACGAAGGCTGCGCGTCGCGTCGCCCGCGTCGCGCGCAGGGGGCGGCGCGCAGCGCATCGGAGATCGCCCGGAGGCGGCGCGTCGCGCCCGCACGGGTGCCGCGACGGCTTCGCGGTCCTTGCGTCGCTGCCGCGGGTCGTTTCGAACGCGCTACTTGGCCAGGAAGCGGATCATCGCGTCGATCTTGCCCTTGTACGGCGGCTTGAGCAGGTCGCTGCCGGCCCACGGCCGCTGGTAGAACACCGGCAGCAGCTTGCTGAAAGCGTCGAAGCCGTTGCGGCCGTGGATTGCGCCGATGCCGCTGGGGCCGATCCCGCCGAACGGCAGGTCGTGGGCGCCGAAGTGCAGCAGGGTGTCGTTGACGGTGACGCCGCCGGCCAGGGTCTGGGCGAGGATCTTGTCGACCTGGGCCGAGTCGCGGCTGAAGGGGTACAGCGCCAGCGGCCGGTCGAGCCGGTTGATGCGGGCGATGGCCTCGTCGAGCGTGCGGTAGGACAGCACCGGCAGGATCGGGCCGAAGATCTCGTGCTGCATCACCTGCGCGTCTTCGCCGGGTTCGATCACCAGCGTCGGCGGGAACAGGCGCTCGGCCGCGCGCGCGTCGCGCGCGGCGGGGTCGTCGAAGGGTTCGATCACCGCGATCCCGCGCGCGCGCGCGTCGTCGAGGTACGCGGCCAGCCGCGCGTACTGGCTGGCGTTGATGATGCGGGTGTAGTCCTGCGCCGCGCCCAGGTCGCCGTAGCGCGCCTTCAACTGCGCGAGCACGGCGGCGACCAGCGCGTCGCGGCGCGCCTCGTCGACCAGCACGTAGTCCACGCCGATGCAGGTCTGCCCGGCGTTGAACCACTTGCCGGTGGCGATGCGCGCGGCGGCCTGTTCCAGCGGATAGTCGGGGCACACCAGCGCCGGCGCCTTGCCGCCGAGTTCCAGCGTCACCGGGGTCAGGTTCGGCGCGGCCGCGGCCATGACCTTGCGCCCGACCGCGGTCGAGCCGGTGAACAGCAAATGGTCGAACGGCAGCGCCGAGAACGCCGCGCCGAGTTCCGGCCCGCCCAGCGCGACCGCGACGCGGTCTTCGGCAAACACGTCGGCCAGCAGCTCGCGCAGGAACTGTGCGGTGCGCGGGGTGTGTTCGGACGGCTTGAGGTAGACGTGGTTGCCGGCGGCGATCGCCGAGACCAGCGGCACCAGGGCCAGGTTCACCGGGTAGTTCCACGGCGACAGGATGCCGACCACGCCGACCGGCTCGGGCCGGATCTGCGCGCGCGCCGGCCAGAACCGCCAGCCGACCGCGGCGCGGCGCGGGCGCATCCAGCCGCGCAGATGCGACAGCGCGTGCTCGATCTCGGCCAGGGTGATCATCGCCTCCGAGAGCAGGTTCTCGTGGCTGGAGCGGTGGCCGAAGTCGGCGCGGATCGCCGCGTCCATTTGCGGCAGCCGGGCGCGGAACGCTTCGCGCAGGCGCAGCAGGTCGGCGCGGCGCTGGGCGTAGTCGGGCTTGCGCGCCTGCCAGGCGGCGCGCAAGCGTTCGCGGGTGGCGGCGAGGTCGGCGAGGGGCGTGTCGGCGAGAGTGTCCATACGCCGCAGTCTAGTATGCCGGGGCCGGCGAAAACGCGACTGCGGTGGGGCGGCAGAGGACAGGCGTGGGGGGCGCGGCGGTCGAGTTGCGGGTCTGAGGTTGTGGCGGGACTGTCCCGCGCCGGCGTCTCCACCAGAACGTCATCCCCCGCGAAGGCGGGGACCAGAGACTTCAGGGTCATGTCGCGATGAAGCCCTGGATCCCCGCTTTCGCGGGGATGACGGCGGGAGGCAGGGGGCTGAGGTGCCGCGTCAAGTGACCGAGCGGACGAGCGACCGAGCGACCGAGCCTGCCCGGATCGGGCGATCCGCACCCGCCGCCGCGGCGCGCCGTCGCCAGCGCCTACAATGCGCGGATGAGCCTTCGACCCTATCTCGACACCTTCCCCGCCCTCGGCGAACGCGTCTACGTCGACCCGGCCGCGACCGTGATCGGCGCGGTGAGCCTCGCCGACGACGTGTCCATCTGGCCCGGCTGCGTGGTCCGCGGCGACGTCAATTCCATCGCCATCGGCGCGCGCACCAACGTCCAGGACGGCACCATCGTCCACGTCACCCACGAGGGCCCGTTCACCCGTCCCGGCGGCCTGCCGACGGTGATCGCCAACGACGTGACCATCGGCCACGGCGCCATCGTCCACGCCTGCACCATCGACGAGTTCGCCCTGATCGGCATGGGCGCCAAGATCCTCGACGGCGCCCGCGTCAGCCGCTTCGGTTTCGTCGGCGCCGGCGCGGTGATCGCGCCGGGCAAGGTGGTCGGCGAGGGCGAGCTGTGGCTCGGCAATCCGGCGCGGCTGGTCCGGCGCCTGAGCGAACGCGAGATCGAGCAGCTGCAATACAGCGCGCAGCACTATGTGCGGTTGAAGGACCGCTACCTGGGGATGTCGCCGGCCTGAGCCCGGCGCCGGCCGCGCCGCGGCTAGTCAGGCCCGCCCGCCGCGTTTACAGTCGCGCCAGGGGAAAGCACCACCACGGAGTTATCGCTACATGGAAGATTCGCAGAATCCGTACGCGGCGCCGACCGCGCCGCCGCCGCTGCCCGGCGAACTGGCCGACGACTCGATCAAGGCCGACCGCGGCCTGCGTCTGGTCGCGCGCCTGATCGACGGCGGCCTGATCATGGCCTGCCTGCTGCCGGCGTTCCTGTCGGTGGCGATCGCGCCGCGCAACGAGGAACCCTCGCCGCTGCAACTGGGCATGATCGCGCTCGGCGCGCTGCTCGCGCTGGGCCTGTTCGCGTATCAGCTGGTGCTGCTGTCGCAGCATTCGCAGACCCTGGGCAAGCGCTGGCTGGGGATGAAGATCGTGCGCAACGACGGCTCGCCGTGCTCGTTCGGCCGCATCGTCGGCCTGCGCATGTTCGTGATCGCGCTGATCGAGCAGGTGCCGTGCCTGGGCGCGGTGTTCGCCCTGGTCAACGCGTTGTGGATCTTCGGCGAGGAAAGCCGCTGCCTGCACGACCTGATCTGCGACACCAAGGTCGTCAAGGTCTGATGCTCGACACCTACCGCCAGGTGGTGACGCCCGAAGGCGTGGCCTTGCACCTGCGCGCGGCCGGCCCGGTGCCGCGCGCGCTGGCGTATCTGGTGGACCTGCTCGCGCGCGCGGCGATCTATGTCGCCCTGGTGCAGCTGCTGGCGATTCCGTTCGGCAAGGCCGGCGGCGCGCTGCTGATGCTGGTCAGCTTCGGCCTGACCTGGTTCTATCCGGTGCTGTTCGAAGCGCTGATGCAGGGCCGCACGCCCGGCAAATGGGCGCTGGGCCTGCGCGTGGTGTCCGCCGACGGCGCGCCGGTCGGCTGGATGGCGGCGTTCGCGCGCAACCTGTTGCGGGTCGTGGACGCGCTGCCGCTGTTCTACGCGGTCGGCCTGACCGCGTGCCTGATCGATCCCTGGGGCCGGCGCCTGGGCGACATGGTCGCGCGCACCCTGGTCGTGCACGCGCCGCGCCAGACGCCGCTGCACGAGGCCACGGTGGCGCCGGCGGTGGCGCCCGACCAACTGCTGCTGCCGCACGAACAAGCCGCGGTGGTCGCCTTCGCCGAACGCGGCCCCGGCCTGACCGCGGCGCGTCAGGCCGAACTGGCCGATCTGGCCGAGCCGCTGGTGCACGTGCGCGGCCAGGCCGCGGTGGCGCGCCTGTACGGCATCGCCAACTGGCTGCTGGGGCGGCGATGAAGCAGGGCGCACGGTCATGAAGCAGGAACGCTTCGTCGAACGGCATCAGGCCGAATGGCGCGAGTTCGAACTGTGGCTGGAGCGCCGCGGCGACAGCGCGCGCAACGCGCGTTCGACCCGGCGCGAATGGCGCGGCATCCGCGACGACGAGCTGCCCGCGCGCCATCGCCGCCTGTGCCAGCAGCTGGCGCTGGCGCGCCGGCGCGGCTACAGCGCGGTGGTCACCGACCGCCTGCAACAGCTGATGCAGCGCGGCCACAGCATGCTGTACCGGACCAAGCCGGCGCATCCGCGCCGCGCGGTCGAATTCCTGCTCGCCGGCTTCCCGCGCCTGGTCCGCGCCGAATGGCGCTGCATGCTGGCCGCGGCGCTGCTGTTCGTGATTCCGCTGGTGACGATCTTCGTCGCCATCCAGGTCAAGCCGGACCTGGCCTCGGGCCTGTTCCCGCCGCAGATGCTGGCCCAGTTCGAGGAGATGTACGACCCCAGCGGCAAGCGCGACCTCGGCCGCACCAACGAAGACGACCTGGAGATGTTCGCCCACTACATCGGCAACAACGTCGGCATCGGCTTCCAGACCTTCGCCACCGGCCTGGTCGCCGGGGTCGGCACGGTGTTCGTGCTGATCTTCAACGGCATCATGATCGGCGGCGTCGCCGGGCATCTGCAGGCGGTCGGCCACGGCGATCCGTTCTGGCGCTTCGTCGCCGGGCATTCGGCGCCGGAGCTGACCGCGATCGTGATCGCCGGCGGCGCCGGCCTGCGCATGGGCCTGAGCCTGATCGCGCCGGGCCAGCGCCGGCGCGTGGATTCGCTGATCCACGGCGGCCGCCGCGGCGCCAAGATCTGCATCGGCGTGTTCGCGATGCTGGTGTTCGCCGCGTTCGTCGAAGCGTTCTGGTCGTCGATCGGCTGGATGCCGGCCTCGATCAAGTACGCCGTCGGCGCGCTGCTGTGGTCGCTGACCGCGCTGTGGCTGCTGCGCGGCGGCCGCAACGCGGCGTACCAGGACGACGAAGACGCCGCATGAAGCTCGAAGCGCTCACCGTCGCCCTGCGTCCGCGCACCGCCTGGGAAGCCTGCGAACTCGGCATGGCCCTGGTCCGCCGCAACGCCGGCGCGATCTGGAAACCCTGGCTGCTGGTGACCCTGCCGCTGTTGATCGCGCTCAACGCGATCGGTTGGGCGCTGGACCTGCTGTGGCTGTCGGGCCTGCTGATGTGGTGGCTCAAGCCCTGGCTCGACCGCATCCCGCTGTTCGTGATCTCGCGCGCGGTGTTCGGCGAAACCCCGAGCCCGCGCCAGACCGCGCGCGCCGCGCTGCGCTGGGGCGGGCGCTGGTGGCTGCCGTACCTGACCTGGCGCCGGCTCGGCCCGGCGCGTCCGCTGTACCTGCCGGTCGACCTGCTCGAAGGCGGCGACGGCGGCGAAGCGCGCCAGCGCCGCGCCGCGCTCGGCGCGCCGGTGTACGGCGTGTGCGCTTTGCTGACCTTGATCTGCCTGAACTTCGAACTCGTACTGATGCTCGGGCTGGTGTTCGCCGGGGCGATGTTCATCCCGTTCGACTACCTGCCCGACACGCTCAAGTCGCTGTGGGAGGCGTTCGTCGACCAGCCGGGCTGGATGATCGCGCTGTTGAACGTGCTGCAGTGGATCGCGATGAGCGTGATCGAGCCGTTCTACGTCGGCGCCGGTTTCGGCTTGTACCTCAACCGCCGCACCGAGATCGAAGGCTGGGACATCGAAATCGTGTTCCGCCGCCTGCGCGCGCGCCTGAGCGCGGCGGCGGCGCCGTCGCTGCTGGCGCTGTGCCTCGGCCTCGGGCTGGGTACGTGGCTGGCGCCGGCGCCGGCGCAGGCGCAGGACACCGGCGGCGACCGCGCCGCGCAGTTCGAAGGCGGCGATGTCGCTGCGCCCGCGGCCGAGCCGGCCGCCGACAACGCGCAGGTCGACGCGGACGAACTCAGCGAGCAAGGCGGCAGCGACGACTATTCCGAGGACGAAGAAGCCGAGTCGTCCTACCCCAGCGTTCCGATCCGCGACGACGAGAAGAAGCCCGGCGCCCAGACCTCGACCCTCGACGCGCTGTACGGCGCTGCGCGCAGCGACGATGCGGCTTTGCGCCGCGCGGTCGATCAGTCGATGAAAGACCCGACCGTCGCGCCGAAGCAGAAGCAGAGTCTGTGGAAGCCGCGCGCCAAGGCCGACGAGCCCGAGCCGGACAAGCCCTCGAACCGTCGCGACCGCAGCGGCTTCAACGGCATCGGCAGCGGCCTGGCCACCGGCCTGGAAGTGGTGCTGTGGGGCGTGGTCGCGCTGATCGTCGGCCTGTTGCTGTTCAGTCTGAGCCGCTGGCTGGGCTGGTTCCGCAGCGGCGCCGGCGACGCGGTGCAGGCGCCCGGCGATGTGCGCAGCGCGGCGCTGGCCGAACCCGAACCGCTGCCCGACGACATCGCGACCGCGATCCGCCGGCTATGGCGCGGCGGCCGCCATCGCGACGCGCTGGCGCTGATGTACCGCGCCGCGGTCGAATCGATGGCGCAGCGCGCCCAGGTGACCTTGGTGCCCGGCGCGACCGAGGCGCAGTGCCTGCGCGCCTCGCGCCAGCTGCCGCTGGCCGAGGACCGCGACGCGTTCGCGCGCGCGGTGCGGGTGTGGCAGTACGCGGCCTACGCCGAAACCCTGCCGGCGGCCGAGGAGTTCGACGAACTGGTCGGCACCCTCAGCCAGCGCTTCGGGTGGGCCGCATGAACCGCCAGGCCGTGTACGCGATCCTGGTCGTGCTGGCGCTGGGCTTGCTCGGCTTCGCCGGCTATTCGCTGTGGCGCCAGGATTTCGTGCGCAGCGAGGAAATGGTCGACATGCCGCGCACCGGCGAGGCGGCGAGCAATCCGCTGTACGTGCTCAAGCTGGCCCTGCTCAAGGACGGGGTCAAGGTCGACGCGCGCCAGCGCCTGCTGCTGTCGACGCACACGCTCGGCCAGCGCGACACCGTGTTGATCTACCGCGACCCGCGCACGCTCGCCGCCGGCGACGCCAAGGCCTTGCTGGAATGGGTCGCGCGCGGCGGCCACCTGATCGTGCGCACGCCGCCGTGGCGCGAGCGCGTCGGCGAAGCGCGGGTGCCGGTGCTCGACGACATCGGCGTGACCTTGCTCGACGCGTCCGATGGCGGCGAGCACACCCAGCGCAACGGCTGCGCGCAGTTGTTCGAACGCGGGCGTCAGGCGCAGTCGATGTTCTGCGGCTCGCGCCGGTTCTATTTCTACAACGCCGAAAGCGAACCCGAAGCGGCCTGGGGCGACGAGGACACGGCCTACGTCTACGCGCGCCTGCCCTACGGCGACGGCAAGGTCGACGTGCTGGCGGACCTGGACTTCCTGTCCAACCGCGGCGGTTCGGGCCTGTCGATGTTCGGCGGCCCGCGCCTTGGCGGCGACGAGATCGCGCAGGCCTCCAACGCCGCGTTCGCGCGCCAGGTGCTGGCGCCGAACTACAAGGCCGGCACCGTGCACCTGATCTACGCGGCCGAAGTCCCGTCGCTATGGCATACCCTGATCGTCAACAGTTGGATGGCGTGGCTGCCGTTGCTGCTGTGGCTGCTGGCGTGGCTGTGGCAGCGCATGCAGCGCTTCGGCCCGTTGCGGCCGGCGCCGGCGATGGAGCGGCGCTCGCTGCTCGAACACGTGGTCGCCAGCGGCGAACACATCTACCGCTACGGCTACGGCCCCAGCCTGTACGCCTCGGTGCGCGCCGCGTTCCTGCTGCGGCTGCGCCGGCGCGACCCGTACGCCGCCTCGATCGAAGGCGAGCCGCAGGTCGAGCTGCTGGCGCAGCGCTACAAGAACGAACCCGGGCTCGGGCCGGCGCAGATTCGCGACGCCCTGGCCGCTCCGCTGGCGCGCGACCACGCCGCCTTCCGCACCCGCATCGCCACCTTGATCCGCATGAGAAACCGTCTATGAGCCTCGATGCCGCTCCGCTCGTCCCGATCACCGGCGCTGCGCTCGCCGAACGCGCCGCCGCCGTGCGCGATGAAGTCGGCAAGGCCTTCATCGGCCAGGCCGAAGTGCTCGACCAGATCCTGATTGCGCTGCTCGCCGGCGGTCATGCGCTGCTCGAAGGCGTGCCCGGCCTCGGCAAGACCCTGGTGGTGCGCGCGCTGTCGAAGGCGCTGGACTGCGGCTACGCGCGCGTCCAGTTCACCCCCGACCTGATGCCGAGCGACATCAGCGGCCACGCGGTGTACGATCCCAAGACGGAAAGCTTCAACATCCGCCGCGGCCCGGTGTTCACCAATCTGCTGCTGGCCGACGAAATCAACCGCGCCCCGGCCAAGACCCAGTCGGCTTTGCTGGAGGCGATGCAGGAGCTGCAGGTCACCATCGAAGGCCACAGCTTCGAACTGCCGCCGCCGTTCCTGACCCTGGCCACCCAGAACCCGGTCGAACAGGAAGGCACCTATCCGCTGCCGGAAGCGCAGCTGGACCGGTTCCTGCTGAAGATCATGATCGACTACCCGACCCTGGCCGACGAGAAGCGCATGGTCAGCGCGGTCAGCCTCGGCCGCAGCGCGTCGGACTTCGACCTGTCGCAGGTGCAGCGCGTGCTCGGCCCCGAGGAAATCGTGGCGATGCAGCAGGGCACCGCGCTGGTGCGGGTCGACGAGGCGGTGATCGACTACGTCGTGCGCATCGTCGCCAAGACCCGCGACTGGGCCGGCATCGCGCTCGGCGCCGGCCCGCGCGGCAGCCTCGGCCTGGTGCGCGCGGCGCGCGCGCAGGCGGTGCTGTCCGGGCGCGATTTCGTGACCCCCGACGACGTGCGCGAAATCGCCAAGCCGGTGCTGCGCCACCGCATCGCGCTGGCGCCGGAGTTGCAGATCGAAGGCCAGTCGTCCGACGACGTGCTGCACGCGCTGCTGGCCACGGTGGAAGCGCCGCGGCAATGAGTCCGACGGCGCCGCCGCCGCTGCCCGCCGTCGCCGGCGCCGCGTCCGCGGTGCCGCGCGAGCGCGCGCTGGCGCGTCGGGCCTGGCCGCGGCCGTCGCTGCGCCTGGGCTGGCTGGCGCTGCCGTGCGCGGCGCTGGGCTTGGCGGCGAGCGCGGGCTGGCTCAGCCCGCAGTGGTGGAAGCTGGCGGTGCTGGCCGCCGTGGCGGTGCTGGCGCTGGACCTGTGGCGGGTGTCGCGCGCGCCGACGCCGCGCGTGCAGCGGCGCATGCACGACACCTGGGCGATCGGCGTGGAACGGCCGGTGAGCCTGGAAATCGACGGCGAACGGCGCCAGCGCGTCGACGTGTTCGACCTGCACCCCGGCGGCTGGGCTTGGCGCGACCTGCCGCGCCGGCTCGACCTCAAGCCCGGCGAATCGGCCGGCTTCGACTACTACCTGCGCGCCAACAGCCGCGGCGATTTCCAGTTCGACGGCACCCAGCTGCGCCTGCATTCGCCGTGGGGCCTGTGGTGGCAGTCGCGCGTGGCCGGCGCGCCGCAACGCGTGCGGGTGTTCCCCAATTTCGCGCCGCTGGCCAAGTTCGCGATGTTCAGCGCCGAACAGGCCTCGCGCCTGGTCGGCGCTCACGTCAAGCGCCGCCGCGGCGAAGGCACCGATTTCCACCAGATGCGCGAGTACCGCGTCGGCGACAGCCTGCGCCAGATCGACTGGAAGGCCACCGCGCGCGCGCGCCGGCTGATTTCGCGCGAGTACCAGGACGAGCGCAACCAGCAACTGGTGCTGATGCTCGACACCGGCCGCCGGCTGATGGCGCGCGACGGCGAGCTTTCGCACTTCGACCACGTGCTCGACGCGGCGCTGGTGGTGTCGTACCTGGCGCTGCGCCAGGGCGACGGCGTCGGCCTGCTCGCCAGCGGCGGCCAGAGCCGCTGGGTGCCGCCGCAGCGCGGCGTCGGCGCGATCGACAACCTGTTGCGCGCGAGCTACGCGCTGCAACCGCAGCCGGTCGCCACCGACTTCCTCGCCGCCGCGACCGAACTGTCGCTGCGCCAGCGCCGGCGCGCGCTGGTGATGCTGGTGACCAACCTGCGCGACGAAGACATGGACGACCTGCTGGCCGCGGTGCGCATGCTGCGCGGCCGCCATCTGGTGTGCGTGGCGAGTTTGCGCGAAGGTTCGCTGGACCAGGCCCTGGACGACGAGGTCGACGACCTGTCCGGTGCGATTCGCGCCGGAGCGACTGCGCAGTATCTGGAACACCGCACCCAGGCGCACGAGGCGCTGCGCAGTCAGGGGGTGATGGTGCTGGACGTGGCCTGCGAGCAGTTGGCGGCGTCGTTGGTGGAGAAGTATCTGGCGGTGAAGCGGGAGCGGTTGTTGTAAGAGAGCGTTCGCGATGTGGGATTTTGGATTCCGGTATGGCGGAATCGATCCGCCTTTTCCGGGGAAGTTCGGCGACGTGATCGCCGACCCCGACTATCGTTCCGCCCGTCGACGCGTTGCTATGGATTTCATCGCGCGCCACTTCTCTGGCTATTGTTCGGGACGAGCCGCTTCAACTTGGCTTTCACGGATTCGACGTTTTCGGGATCGCCGCCGGGTTTGAGCGCGCGCGAGACGCGGCGCAACGTGTCGTTGCCGACGACTTCGTACACGACGAAAGGCAGCGCGGTAAAACCGCTCTCGGTCTGTTTCTTGTGCAGGGCGACGAATTGCTCGTACCAGTTCTTGGACAGAACGAGCAGGTATTTTTTGCCGCGCACGAACTGGACTTCGGAAAAATCCCGCTGATAGCTGCCATTCGAAGTCGGGCCCGAGCTCAGAGGAATGCGAACGATGTCGCCAGCCGCCCGCGGACCCTGCAACGATTCCGCGACGGTGAAAGGTACTTCCGCCAAGAATCCGTCGACACGCTTGCGTGAGTCCTGCGTCTGTCCCGCCGTGCCCGTCACGATGGTGTCGGCCATCAGCATCTGTTCGGTCGGGGACGTGAATCCTTCGAACAATCTGTGTGCCACATCGAACAGATCGATCTGGTATCCGCGATAGGCTTTGACGTCCGCCGCCGTGAAGCCCAATGCCGCCAAGTCGATGGCCGCATCGCGCGTAACCGCATCGGACGCGCTGGCAGACGAGGCGACGCGCGCTCGGCCGGTTCCGAGCAATTGCTGGAAGCTGCCAAGCCGGCCGCGTCGGGCGATCGCTTGCAGGCGCTCCTGCTGGTTCTTTTGGACTTGCTGGCGCCGGGTCTCGGGCGTTGCTTCCTTAAGCGCCGCGTGTGCGGGGATGAAAGCGATGAGACCGCCCAGTGCGCCGATCAATATCATCGTTCGCAACATTTCCATTCGCTCCTTGTGCGGCAACTCCGGCCCGATCGCGGTCACGCCCCTGGGCGGCAATTTCCTCGCAGATCCAACACGGCAACGGCTCTCGACAGGCTGAGTCGACGGAACGCCGTCCCCCGGCGCCAGGCGTTTTGTCGCGCTAAAGGATTGCCGAAGCGGTCAGCGTGCCGAATCCGTCCACCCCCACTCGCCGCCCGCGTACCCAAACTGCCGCCACGCCTCGAACACCACCACCGCCACCGTATTCGAAAGATTCAAACTGCGATTGCCCGGCCGCATCGGCAGCCGCAACCGCTGCTCCGCCGGCAGCGCATCGAGCACGTCCTGCGGCAACCCGCGGGTCTCCGGCCCGAACAGGAACGCATCGCCGGCCGCATAGCGCGGCGCATCGAAGCGCTCGCGCCCGCGCGTGCTCAGCGCGAACAGACGCGGCGGCGCGCCCTGAGCGGCGGCGATCGCGGCCAGCGCGGCGTCGAGGCCGTCGTGCACCTGCAGGCTGGCGTACTCGTGGTAGTCAAGGCCGGCGCGCTTGAGCTGCTTGTCTTCCAGGGTGAAGCCGAGCGGCGCGATCAGGTGCAGGGCCGCGCCGGTGTTCGCGCACAGGCGGATGACGTTGCCGGTGTTGGGCGGAATCTCCGGCTGGAACAGGATGACGTTGAACATGCGCGCATTATGCGGCGGCCGGGCCGGTCTTTGGCCGCGCAACGCAGCCGCGCGCGGCCTCCCCACGTGACCGGCGACCCATGCCCAGCGCGGCGGCTGCGCCTAAGATGGCCGACGGTCCGCTCGCGGACGCCCCTAACGACCGGAGCCGTCATGTCCCAGCTTTCCTCCTTCTTCGGCCCGCGCGCGTGCGCGCCGGCCCCGCGCGCCGCCGCGCTCGCCCTGGCGATGGCCGCCGCGTTGGGCGCGCCCGCCGCGGCGCTGGCCGCGCCCGCGACGCCGGCCGCTGCCGCCAAGCCCGCCGCCGCGGTCGCCATCGCCCACGACGAATTCACCCTGCCCAACGGCCTGCGGGTGATCGTGCACACCGACCGCAAGGCGCCGATCGTCGCGGTCAACGTCTGGTACCACGTCGGCAGCAAGAACGAACAGCCCGGCCGCACCGGCTTCGCCCATCTGTTCGAGCACCTGATGTTCCAGGGTTCGGAAAACCATCGCGACGAATTCTTCGGCCCGTTCGAACTGGTCGGCGCGACCGACCAGAATGGCACCACCAACGTCGACCGCACCAACTATTTCCAGAACGTGCCGACCACCGCGCTGGACATGGCGCTGTGGATGGAATCCGACCGCATGGGCCATCTGCTCGGCGCGATCGACCAGAAGACCCTGGACGAGCAGCGCGGCGTGGTCCAGAACGAAAAGCGCCAGGGCGAGAACCAGCCTTACGGCCGTCGCATCATCGCCAAGCTCTACGAGGCGCTGTATCCGGCCGACCATCCCTACAGCTGGCAGACCATCGGTTCGATGGCCGACCTCGACGCGGCCTCGCTCGACGACGTCAAGACCTGGTTCCGCAGTTGGTACGGCCCCAACAACGCGGTGCTGGTGCTGGCCGGCGACATCGACCTGGCCACCGCCAAGCAAAAGGCGCTGCGTTACTTCGGCGACATTCCCGCCACCGCCACGCTCAAGGACATGGCGCCGCGCGTGCCCAGGCGCGAGCGCGACACCGAGGAAACCATCGGCGACCGCGTGCCGCAGGCGCGCGTCTACCGCGCCTGGCCGGTCGCCCAGTTCGGCGCCGCCGACGGCACCGACCTGGCCTTGTTCGCGCAGGTGCTCGGCGGCAGCGCGGCCTCGCGCCTGGACGAGCGCCTGGTCCACCGCGACCGCATCGCCGACAGCGCCAGCGTCTCGGTCAACGACGCCGAAATCAGCGGCACCCTGGTCGTGGTCGCCAACGTCAAGCAAGGCGTCGACCCGGCCAAGGTGCGCGCGGCGATCGACGAGGAAATCTCGCGCCTGATCGCACAGGGCCCGAGCGCGGAAGAACTCGAACGCGCCAAGACCGCCAGCCGCGCCGAGTTCGTGCGCGGCATCGAGCGCATCGGCGGTTTCGGCGGCAAGTCCGACGTGCTCGCGCGCTGCGCGGTGTTCCTCGGCCGGCCCGATTGCTACCGCGGCGAACTCGCCGACCTCGACCAGGCCAGCATCGCCAGCGTGCAGGCGGCCGGGCGCAAGTGGCTCGGCAAGGGCTCGCACACCATCGTGGTGGTGCCCGGCGACCAGCCGGCTTCGGCGCTGCCGGAGACCGCGCGCGCCGCGCCGGCGAGCCAGCCCGCGCCGTTGCCGGCGCCGGACCCGCGCTTCACCACGGTCAAGTCCGACCTCGACCGCAGCCTGGGCGTGCCCAAGACCACGAGCTTCCCGGCGCTGAAGTTCCCGTCGCGGCAGACCGCGACGCTGGCCAACGGCATGCAGGTGGTGCTGATCGAACGCCACGAAATCCCGGTGGTGCAGCTGCAGATGGAATTCCCCGGCGGCTTCAGCGCCGACCTGGGCCGCAAGACCGGCACCGCCAGCTTCGCGATGGCGATGCTCGACGAAGGCGCCGGCGATCTGGGCTCTTTGCAACTGTCGGCGCGCAAGGAACAACTCGGCGCCGAGCTCAGCAGCGGCGCCAGCCTCGACAGCGCCAGCGTCGCGCTGTCGGCGCTGAGCGACAAGCTCGAGCCGTCGCTGGACCTGTTCGCCGACACCGTGCGCCGTCCGCGCTTCGAGGACGGCGAGATCGAGCGCGTACGGGCGCAGTGGCTAGCCGGGATCAAGCAGGAAAAGGCGCGCCCGCAGACCGCCGCGCTGCGGGTGCTGCCGCCGCTGCTGTACGGCGCCGACCACGCTTACGCGATTCCGTTCACCGGCACCGGCACCGAGGCCTCGATCGGTTCGATCCATCGCGACGACCTGCTGCGCTTCCACCGCGACTGGTTGCAGCCGCAGCGCGCGCGCGTGGTCGTGGTCGGCGACACCACCCTGGCGCAGATCGTGCCGCTGCTGGAAAAACGCTTCGGCGACTGGAAGGGCGCGGCCGACGCGCCGGCGCTGCCGGCCCTGACCGCGGTCGCGCGGCCGAAGGCGCCGCGGGTGTTCCTGGTCGACCAGCCCGGCGCGATCCAGTCCAACCTCTACGTCGGCGAGCTGATCGCGCCGACCAGCGACAAAGGCACGATCGATTTCGACTTCGCCAACGGCGTGCTCGGCGGCGAGTTCAGCTCGCGCCTCAACATGAACCTGCGCGAGGACAAGCACTGGGCCTACGGGTCCTACAGCGGCTCGGGCAATGCGCTCGGCCAGCGCCCGTGGATCGCGCAGGCGGCGGTGCAGGCGGACAAGACGGTCGAATCGCTGGCCGAACTCAAGCGCGAAATCGAAGCCTTCAGCAGCGGCAGCAAGCCGATCCTTGCGGCCGAAGTGGCCAAGGTCCGCGCCGCCAACACCCTGAGCCTGCCCGGCGCGTACGAAACCGGCGACGCGCTGCTCGGCCAGGTCGGGGCCGACCTGCGCTACGGCCGTCCGGCCGATTACATCCTGCAATACAAGGCGCGCAACGAGGTGATGACGCCGGCGCTGGCGCAGGCCGCGGCCAAGGCGCTGGATCCGGCCGCGCTGACCTGGGTGGTGGTCGGCGACCTGTCCAAGATCGAGCAGCCGGTGCGCGCGCTGGGGCTCGGCGAGGTCAAGGTCATCGACAGCGACGGCAAGCCGCTGCGCTGAGGCAGCGGCTACAACGGCGGCGGGTTCGCCGCTGGAACGCACCACGGGCCGCCCGCGCAGGGCGGCCCGTTCGCGTTCGGGCGCAGGCGCTGGTCGGCGCGTGCGTCGCGGCCGCACGCGATCGGCCGGCACGCATTGGTTTCGCGCTCAGCCGATTCCGGCGACAATGCCGGCCGGTTCCAACCGCCCCCATCGAGGTTCCGCATGCGCGCACCGGCAATCGTGTTCCTGGCTCTGAGCGTTTCGGCCTGCACCTGGGTCAACATGGCCCCGGGCGCGCAGGCGGTGCGGGTGCTGTCTCCGGGTGCGCCGCCGGCGTGCGAGAAGCGCGGCGAAGTGCAGGTCGCGGTCAAGCACAACATCGCCTTCTACGAGCGCAACGAGCTGCGCGTGCGCGAGGAACTGGAAACCCTGGCGCGCAACGAAGCGCCGGCGTTGCAGGCCGACACCATCCAGGCGCTGGCCGACCCGAGCCAGGGCGCCCAGCGTTTCGGCGCCTACCGCTGCGGCGCCGCCGGCCCCGGCACGGCCGCTCCGGCCGCGCAAAAACCCGCTTCGGGCAGCGCCCAGACCTATCCCATCGGCGGTTGAACGCAAATCCAAACGCCGGCGTACGGCTTTTTTGCGATGCAAAAACCTCTGTAAGCGATTGAATCGAATAGGGAATAACCCGCCCGACTTGGCCCGGCTGCAGGCGCGAGCGTGACTTTTGCTGGTGCATGGGGGGCGCGAAGGCGCTAACCTGTCGCACTTTTCTGCCTGCCAAGGGTTCGCGCCCATGCTGTTCCAACACGTAGCCATCGCCGGCCTCGCCCATGTCGACGCGCCGCGAAAGCTGACCACCGAGGAAATCAACGCCCGGCTCAAGCCGACGTTGGACCGCCTCGGCATCAAGGTGGACGTGCTGCAGAACATCGCCGGCGTGCGCGAGCGCCGCCTGTGGGACGGCGAGGTCAAGCCGTCGGAAGCCGCGACCCTGGCCGGGGTCAAGGCGCTGGCCGACGCCGGCGTCGACGCCGACCGCATCGGCCTGCTGGTCAACACCTCGGTCAGCCGCGATTACCTGGAGCCGTCGACCGCGAGCATCGTCGCCGGCAACCTGCGCCTGGGCGAGAACTGCCAGAACTTCGACGTCGCCAACGCCTGTCTCGCCTTCATCAACGGCATGGACATCGCCGGCCGCATGATCGAGCGCGGCGAGATCGACTACGCCCTGGTCGTCGACGGCGAGACCGCCAACAAGGCCTACGAGAAAACCCTCGACCGCCTGTCGCGCGCCGACGTCACCGAATCGCAGCTGCGCGACGAAATGGCGACGCTGACCCTGGGTTCCGGCGCCGCGGCGATGGTCCTGGCCCGCGCCGAACTGGCCCCGGGCGCGCCGCGCTACCGCGGCGGCGTGACCCGCTCGGCGACCGAGTGGAACCACCTGTGCGTGGGCGACCTGCACCACGACCGCATGGTCGCCGACGGCCGCATGCTGATGATCGAAGGCCTCAAGCTCGGCCAGAAGACCTTCACCGCCGCGCGCGCCGCGCTCGGCTGGGCGGTCGAAGAGCTCGACGAATTCGTCATCCACCAAGTCAGCCGCGCACACACCCAGGCCTTCCTCAAGGCCTTCGGCATCGACCCGAACAAGGTCATGACGATCTTCGGCGAGCACGGCAACATCGGCCCGGCCTCGGTGCCGATCGTGCTCAGCAAGCTGCGCGAGATGGGCCGGTTGAAGAAGGGCAATCGCGTCGCGCTGCTCGGCATCGGTTCGGGCTTGAACTGCTCGATGGCCGAAGTGGTGTGGTGATCGCGGGCTGAGCCGGAGGGTTCGCTGCGACAAACGAGCGGGTCCGATGCGCGAGCGTCGGGCCCGTTTCTTTTTGCGCGGGCACAGCGGGTCGCGCGGTAGTTGCGGTGTCGCGGTCGCGGCTCGCGCCGCTCCTACAGTCGCAAACGAAACCCCTGTAGGAGCGGCGCAAGCCGCGACCGCGACACTTCGCTTACCGCGAACCTCCCCACTTCCGACCGCAGAACCCCGCACCGACCTTGCTATAGTCGACCCCATCACGCGCCGGCCGCGACGGCCGCCGCACAGGACCTTCATCACCCGCAACGGAGTTGCCGCATGGCCCAGCCCAAGAGCCACCTCGTGATCGCGCTCGCCTCGATCCAGGTGTTCACCAACGACGGCACGCTCGACCTCGCCGAACTGCAGAACCTGCTCGACCTCGCCCTGCGCGACGACGTCATCGACGACGACGAGAAGCGCGTGCTCGGCAACATCTTCAAGCAGGCCGAACTCGGCCAGCTCGACCCCGAAGTCCAGGCCCGCATCGCCCAGGCCCGCCAGCAACACGGCATCCCGGCCTGATGTAGGAGCGGCGCAAGCCGCGACCGCGCCCCCGCCCGTGTCGGCGAGAGCCGTCCACCCGCGTAACCAAGCCCTTGATCGATAACGCCCGGCGGCCCCCAACGGCCGCCGCCTCCCGCCGTTCGTCGGCTCTTACATGTGACAGCTTGTCAGTGTCACATGTAATGCTCTAACGTCCGTCTTATGGAACGCAGATCCTCCGCCTACTACCAGCGCCGCCACCGCGAACGCCTGCGCGAGAAAGGGCTGGTCAAGAAAGAGCTGTGGGTGCTGCCCGAGTTCGGCGACGAACTGCTGGCGGTGGAAAAGCGCATGCGCCAGCCGCGCGGTGCGGCGACGGGACGGGGACGGGTGGAGAGGGACATGAACGACGGCAAGGTCTGGACCGCGACGGGGCTGTTCGACGCGCTCTCGCAGAGCGAGGAATTCGTCTACGGCGACTCGCAGATCGAGCTGATCGACGGCGCCGAGCCGAGCCTGCACCTGGTCATGGCCGAATACGGCGACCTGCCGCTGTTCCTGGCCGTGGTCGGCGAGCAGATCGTGGTCGAAGCGCTGCTGTGGCCGGTCGCGCACGTGCGCGACGCGGCCGCGTTCAACGAAGAAGTGCTGCGCACCCACAAGGTGTTTCCGCTGTCCACCATCGGCATCGAAACCCTCGCCGACGGCGAAGCGGTGTACATGATGTTCGGCGCGCTCAGCGCGTCGTCGTCGCTGTCGAACGTGCTGTACGAAATCGAAACCCTGGCCGACAACGTCATCAAGGCCAGCGAGGCCTACGAGACGCAGTTGCTGGAGGCGGCGTGATGGCCAAGCAGGGCGGCATCTGGAGCAAGCTGCTGACCTCGGTGCGCGCCGGCGCGCAGGAGCTCGGCGAGGCCTGGGTCGACAGCCAGGCGCTGCGCATCCTCGACCAGGAAATCCGCGACTGCGACATCGAGCTGCGCCAGTCGCGCGAATCGCTGGCGCACCTGCTGGCGCGCCACACCCTGGCGCAGCGGGCCTGGAACGAGGGCGCGGACAAGATCGCCGAATACGAAGGCTATGCGATCAAGGCGCTGGAGTCGGGCGAGGACGCGCTGGCGCGCGAAGTCGCCGACAAGATCGCCGCGCTGGAAACCGCGCGCGGCGACGACGAGGCGCACCTGCGCCAGCTCGCCGCCAGCGTCGCCGAGCTGCGCAAGGCGGTGGCGATGGCCGAAGGCAACATCCGCCGGCTCAAGCAGCAGCTCGACACGGTCAAGGCGACCGAAAGCATGCAGCGCGCCCAGGCCGCGGTCGCGCAGCGCTACGCCGGGCCGCAGAACCGTTTGCAGACCGCGGTCGATTCGCTGGCGCGGATCAAGCAGAAACAGGCCGAGCGCGGCGCGCGCATGGAAGCGGCGGCGGAGCTCGCGCGCCACGACGGCGGCGACGCGCTGGAAAAGAAATTGCGCGACGCGGGGATCATGCCCGACGAAGCCGGCGCCGAAGCGGTGCTGGCGCGGTTGCGTCAGAAACTGCCGGGCTGAGCCCCGGTTCGATTCGGCCGGTCGGCATGGGGCCGCCCGGTTTCATGGAGGCGCCGCGGGCATCGCGGCAAGCGGGGAGGGAGACGGGATGAGCGATTTCTTCAGTACGATCCTGACGTTGCCGACGGCGTTCTACACCGTCCTGCTCGGCGTGGTCGTGGGTTACTGGCTGCTGTCGGCGGTGGGCCTGGCCGGCGGCGAAATGATCGACGGCTGGATCGGCGGCCACGGCCACGGTCACGGCGCGCACGGCTTCGGCGACCACACCCTGGTCGACGGCGCGCACCATCCGCAGCACGGCATCTTCGATCCGCTGATGCGCCTGGGCCTGGGCGGCATTCCGGTCACCGTGGTCATCACCGTGATCGTGCTGGTCGGCTGGATCCTGACCTATTACGCCGACATCTATCTGCTGAAGCTGGTGCCGGGCACGCCGCTGCGTATCGCCGCGGGCGCGGCGATCATCTTCGTCAACTTCTGCGTGTCGCTGCCGGTCGCCGCATTGGCGCTGCGGCCGTTGCGCACGCTGCTGCGCAAGATGCAGCCCGGCCCGCCGCGGCCGATCCTCGGCCAGGTCGCGACCGTGCGCAGCCCGGTCAACCGCGGCACCGGCACCGCCAGCGTCGAAGACGGCGGCGCCGGGCTGATCCTGCAGCTGCGCGACGACGACCCGCAGCGCTTCAAGCGCGGCGACCGGGTCGTGCTGATCGAATACCTCGAAGACCAGAACGCCTACCGCGCGGTCAGCGAAGACGAATTCCGCGGCGCCTGAATCCGGGCGCGCGCCATCGAACCGTCGCCGCCTTCTCGGCCGCGACAAGCAGTCGTGTCATAGGGAGATGCAAATGGACAACTTGATGATCGTCGGCGCCGCCATCGTCGTCGTCGTACTGATGATTTTCGTGATGCTGCTGATGTTCAAGGCCTTCTACATCAAAGTGCCGCAAGGCACGGCCCTGATCGTCAACGACATGTCCGCGACGCCGAAGGTCCACTTCACCGGCGCGCTGGTGTATCCGGTGATCTACAAGAAGGAGTTCATGAAGATCTCCCTGATCACCCTGGAAGTGGACCGCCGCGCCAAGGACGGGCTGATCTGCCGCGACAACATGCGCGCGGACATCACCGTGGCGTTCTACCTGCGCGTCAACGAGACCCAGCAGGACGTGCTCAAGGTCGCCAAGGCGATCGGCGTGGACCGCGCCTCCGACCGCACCGCGGTCAACGAGCTGTTCAACGCCAAGTTCTCCGAAGCGCTGAAGACGGTCGGCAAGCAGATCGAGTTCGTCAAGCTGTTCGAGAACCGCCAGGAATTCCGCGACCGCATCATCGAGGTGATCGGCAACGACCTCAACGGCTACGTGCTCGAAGACGTCGCCATCGATTATCTGGAACAGACCCCGAAGGCGTCGCTGGACCCGAGCAACATCCTCGACGCCGAAGGCATCCGCAAGATCACCGAACTGACCGCGGCGCAGAACGTCATCACCAACGAGCTCGAGCGCAACGAGCAGCTGGCGATCACCAAGAAGAACGTCGAGACCCGCGAGGCGATGCTGGCTTTGGAACGCCAGCAGGCCGACGCCGAGGCGCGGCAGAAGCGCGAGATCCAGACCATCCAGGCGCGCGAGCAGGCCGAGACCGCCAAGGTCCAGGAAGAGGAGCGGCTCAAGGCCGAGCAGGCGCGCATCGCCGCGCAGGAACAGATCGACATCCGCGAGCAGAACCGCCAGCGCGAAGTCGAAGTGGCGCAGCAGAACCGCCAGCGCGCGGTGGTGATCGAGGTCGAGAAGGTCACCCGCGCCAAGGACCTGGAAGTGGTGTCGCGCGAGCGCGAGGTCGAGCTCAACCGGATCGAGAAGGAGCGCGCGCTGGAAGAGCAGCGCAAGGAAATCGCCAACGTCATCCGCGAGCGCATCGCGGTCGAGAAGACCGTGGCGCAGGAAGAGGAACGCATCAAGGAAGTGCGCCAGGTGTCCGAGGCCGACCGCGCCAAGCAGGTCGCGGTGCTCGCCGCGCAGGCGCTGGCCGAGGAAGAGCTGGTGCGACAGGTCAAGCAGGCCGAGGCCGACGAGACCGCGTCCAGGCACAAGGCGGTGGAGATGACCACGCTGGCCCAGGCCGAGTTCGAAGCCGCCGGCAAGACCGCCGAGGCCAAGAAGAAGCTCGCCGAAGGCATCGAGGCCGAGCGCGCCGCGCCGGGCCTGGCCGATGCGCGGGTGCGCGAAGTCACCGCGGCCGCGGCCGAGAAGGAAGGCTTGGCCAAGGCGCGGGTGATCGCCGAGACCCTCGGCGCGGAAGCCAAGGGCGAGCAGGAAAAGGGCCTGGCGCAGGCGCGCGTGATCGAAGCGCAGGCCGATGCCAAGCAGAAGCAGGGCCTGTCCGACGCCAAGGTGTTGGAGGAAAACCTGTTCGCGCAGGCGCGCGGCGAGGAGCAGTTGGGCGCGGCCAAGGCCAAGGCGACCCAGGCCCTGGGCCTGTCTGAAGCCGAAGTGCTGCTGCAGAAGTTCAAGGCCGAAGCCGAGGGCCTCGGCGAGAAGTTCGGCGCGTTGGGTTCGCTGAGCGATCAGGCGCGCGCGCACGAAGAGTTCCGCATGCAGCTGGAAAAGAACTTCGAGCAGGCCATCGCCGGCATCGAGGCCAACAAGGAGATCGCCAAGGAGCAGTCCGAGGTGCTGTCGGCCGCGCTCAGCAAGGCCAACATCGACATCGTCGGCGGCGAAGGCGCGTTCTTCGATTCCTTCGCCAAGGCGCTGTCGGTCGGCAAGGCGATCGAAGGCGTGGCCGGCAAGAGCCCGATCGTGCAGGACGTGCTGCAGCGCATCCTGGCCAAGGCCGAGACCAAGCCCGGCGACAAGGCCGCCGACGGCGCCGCCGCGCTGGATTCCTGAGCGCGGCGCGAGGCCAGGGAACGCGCCGCCGCTGACGGCGGCGCGTCGGTGTGACGCCGGCGGCGCGGACTCGCGCGGCCGGCCCGATAGGCAGGACGAAACATGGCGGACACCAAGCCCGCCGCGGCTGCGGCCGCGGGCGCTCCCACTGCTGGCGACAGCAGCGCAGTCGATCAGGCCGTCGCCCAGGGCGGCGCCTATGAGGTGCTCAGCAAGCGGCTGGCCGAACAGGGCCAGAAGCTGCGCGCGCTGGCCGACGCGCTCAACAAGCAACGCCTGAGCGAGTTCGGCAGCAGCCAGATGGAGGTCGTCGGCCGCTTCCGCATCCGCACCGAGAACAACTGCGTCGCGCGCGACATCGTCCAGGTCGGCGAGTACCTGGTGTTCGGCTACAACGTGTTCATGGGGCTCAAGAAAGAGACCGTCGTCGCCGACGTGTTCTCGCTGTACAAGCTGGTGCAGGGGCCCGAGGGCTACGACGTCACTCCGGTCGAGCTCAAGGGCAGCTTCCTCGGCATCGACAGCTTCACCCACGATTTCCGCGAGCTGTACGCCTATTACAAGCACACCCGGCTGATCCAGCTGATCGTGCGCGACGGCAAGCTGCTGGCCGCGTTCCAGATCGGCGAGCGCATCACCGACCTGCGCGTGTTCCGCTGGTCGGTCTCGCCCGACGGCGAGGTGCGCTACATCGACAACCGCGGCGAGCGCGACATCGCGCTGCCGGCGCCGTACGACTTCGAGTGGATCCGCGCCGGGCGCGAGCTCGTCGTCAACGGCCGCCATCCGCATCTGAACATCCTCGACAGCGTGTTCGTCGAGACGGTCAACGGCGACCTCACGGTCAAGATCGAGAACAACACCCAGGACGGCCAGGGCATCTACCGCGAGCCGGTCCAGGACAAGACCCAGTCGCTCGACGACGCCCAGGTCGACTACGCCCAGGTCGGCAGCCTGATCCTGCTGAAGATCCTGCCGTACCGCGAGGAGCAGTGGCGCTACCTGGTGTTCAACACCCTGACCCGCAAGGTCGTGCGGCTGGACGAGATCGGGCTGGCCTGCATCCAGCTGCCGGAAGACCACGGCATCATCTTCCCGGGCGGCTACTACCTGCAGAACGGCGAGCACAAGCGCTTCGACCAGTCGATGGACGGGATGCGCTACAAGCGCAACATCCGCTCGCCCAACGGCGAGGACGTGATGTACCTGTTCTACGAGCCCGAGCAGGGCCGCACCGCGATGTTCACCTACAACCTGATCGAGCGGCGCCTGCAGACGCCGATCTTCGGCCACGGCTACGCGCGCCTGGAAGACGGACGCATGGTGATCTTCGCGACCGAGAGCGACGAGCCGACCCGCGTGCACCCGATGCAGGTGTGGCAGACGCCGTACGCCAGCGAGGAATACGCAGCAAAGCAGCCGGCCGGCAACAGCTTCATGGGCAAGATCGGCAACGCCGAGCTGGTGCGCGGCATGTCCGAGCTGATCAGCCTGAGCCGCGAGATCGAGGCGACCGAAGTCTCGGCGCAGCGCTACGGCCTGCTCGCGCAGAACACCCGGCGGCTGTTCGACGCCCACCATTGGCTCGCCGATCCGAATTGCGGCGAGGTCGCGCCGTTGCTGCGCGAAATCGCCGCCACCGCCGAATCGGTGCTCGACGAATACGAGAAGGTCGAAGGCATCCGCAGCCAGTCCGAGCGCGCGATGGGCGAGGCGCAGACCCGGCAGAAGGCGCTGCTCGACAGCCTGCAGCCCGACAACTGGGAAGAGGTGCAGCCCTTCGTCGACGCGCTCAACGGCTTGACCGCGCAGCGCGGGCATCTGCTGACCATCCGCGAATACCGCTACATCGATGTGGCGAAAATCGACGAGATGGAGCAGGCGCTGATCGCCGCGCACGAGCGCATCGGCGCGGCCACCGGCGCGTTCCTGGCCGGCGACAAGGCGCTGGCGCCGCTCGGCGAGGCGCTCAAGACGCTGGACGCGCAGGCGCAGGCCGCGGCCACGGTGACCCAGTTGAGCGAGCCGCTGAGCCGGATGCAGGCGATGTCCGGCGACCTGGACATGCTGTCGGGGCTGATGGCGACGCTGAAGGTCGACGACGCGACCCAACGCACGCGCGTGGTCGAGTCGATTTCGGAGATCTACGCCAGGCTCAATCAGGCCAAGGCGCGCGCCGACCAGCGCCGCAAGCAGTTGGGCTCGGCCGAATCGGTGGCCCAGTTCGGCGCCCAGTTCACCCTGTTCGGCCAGAGCATCGCCAGCGCGCTGGCGTTGGCGCAGGACCCGGAAAAGGCCGACGAACAGCTCTCGCGCCTGCTGGTGCAGCTGGAGGAACTGGAAAGCCAGTTCGGCGAGCACGAGGCCTTCCTCGGCGACATCCTGGCCAAGCGCGAGGAGTTGCTGGAAACCTTCGAGGCGCACAAGCAGACCCTGCTCGACGAACGCCAGCGCAAGGCGCAGGCGGTCATGGACGCGGCCGTGCGCATCCTCGAAGGCCTGGGCCGACGCACCGCGCGCTTCGCCGACAACGACGAACTCAACGCGTTCTTCGCCGGCGATGCGCTGATCCTCAAGCTGCGCGAGCTGGCCGAGCGCCTGCGCGCGCTCAAGGACAACGTCAAGGCCGACGATGTCGAAGCGCGGCTCAAGGGCGCGCGCGATCAGGCGGTGCGCGCTTTGCGCGACCGCAGCGAGTTGTTCGAGGACGGTGGCGGCGTCATCAAGCTCGGCCCGCGCCACCGCTTCAGCGTCAACACCCAGGAACTCGACCTGACCCTGATGCCGCGCGGCGACGCGCTGAACCTGCATCTGACCGGCACCGACTTCTTCGAGCCGATCGACGATGCCGGCTTGAATGCGGCGCGCGATTACTGGGGCGTGTCGATGGATTCCGAATCGCCGCAGCTGTATCGCGGCGAGTATCTGGCCGGGCTGGCGATCGAGGCCGCCGAAGCGGGGCGCGAGAACCTCAGCCTGGACCTGCTGCGTTCGCAGCTCGCCCAGCCCGAGGCGCTGGCGCGCACATTGCGCGACTTCGCCGCGCCGCGCTATCGCGAGGGCTACGAGAAAGGCATCCACGACCACGACGCCGCGCTGATCCTGCAGGCGCTGCTGCCGCTGCGCGACAGCGCCGGCAGCCTGAGCTTCGAGCCCGCGGCGCGGGCGTGGGCGGCGTACTTCTGGTCGCTGCAAGGCGGACACGGCGATGCCGCCGGCTGGCCGGAGCGCGCGCGCACCGCGGCCGACATCCAGCGCCTGTTCGGCAGCGGCGACGGCCTCGCCGCGCTGCGTAGCGAGGTCGCCGCGGCGATGGCGGCGTGGGCGCAGGCGATGCCGGTCGATCCGGCGCTGACGCCGCGCGCGGCGGAATACCTGGTGCTTGAGCTGTCGGCGCCGCAGCCGCGGTTCGTGTTCAGCCGCTACGCCGGGCAGCTGCTGGCGGCCTTGCGCGAAAAACTCAGCGCGGCGCGGATGTGGGACGGCTTCGCCGCGACGCTCGAATCGCTGCGCGAACGCCCGGCCGCGCGCTGGGCGCTGGCGATGAACTGGGTCGACGCGCTGGCGCGCACGCCGGAGCTCGCCGCGCAGGCGGCGTACGCGGCCGAAGCCGCGGCGCTGCTGCTGCTCGACGACGAGTTCGCCAAGACCACCAGCGAAACCGAACTCGGCGCCGACCTGCAAGGCCTGCTCGGCGAGCACCCGCGCATCCGCGAGGGCCGCATGCGCATCGCCGTGGACGACTGGTCGGCGCGGCTGCGCCACCATCGCGAGCGGTTCGTGCCGGGCTTCCAGACCTATCAGGCGCTGCGCCAGAGCATCGTCGCGCGCGAACGCGCGGCGCTGCGCCTGGACGAGTTCAAGCCGCGGCCGCTGAGCTCGTTCGTGCGCAACAAGCTCATCAACGACGTGTACCTCGGCGTCATCGGCGACAACCTCGCCAAGCAGATGGGCACGGTCGGCGAGAGCAAGCGCTCGGACCTGATGGGCCTGCTGATGATGATCTCGCCGCCGGGCTACGGCAAAACCACGCTGATGGAATACGTGGCGCACCGGCTCGGCCTGATCTTCATGAAGATCAACGGCCCCGCGCTCGGCCACGAGGTGCGTTCGCTCGACCCGGCCCAGGCGCCGGACGCGACCTCGCGCCAGGAGCTCGAAAAGCTCAATCTGGCGCTGGAGATGGGCAACAACGTGATGCTGTACGTCGACGACATCCAGCACACCCATCCCGAGTTCCTGCAGAAGTTCATCTCGCTGTGCGACGGCACCCGGCGCATCGAGGGCGTGTGGAAAGGGCGCACCCGCACCTACGACATGCGCGGCAAGAAGTTCTGCGTGGTCATGGCCGGCAACCCGTACACCGAGTCCGGCGAGGTGTTCAAGATTCCGGACATGCTCGCCAACCGCGCCGACATCTACAACCTCGGCGACGTGCTCGGCGGCATGGAGCACGCGTTCCTGTTGAGCTACATCGAAAACAGCCTGACCTCGAACCCGGTGCTGGCGCCGCTGGCCACGCGCGAGATGGGCGATCTGTACAAGCTGATCGACAAGGCCCAGGGCAAGCCGTTCTCGGCCAACGAACTCAAGCACGCCTACAGCGGCGCGGAGATCAACGAGATCGTCGCGACCCTGGAACGGCTGGTGCAGGTGCGCGACGTGGTCTACCGGGTCAACCAGCAGTACATCGCCAGCGCGGCCCAGGCCGAAACCTATCGCACCGAGCCGCCGTTCAAGCTGCAGGGCAGCTACCGCAACATGAACAAGCTGGCGGAGAAGATTTCGCCGGTCATGAACGCGGCCGAATTGCAGCAGCTGATCGGCGATCACTATCTCGGCGAAGCGCAGCTGCTGACCTCCGGCGCCGAGGAGAACCTGCTCAAGCTCGGCGAACTGCGCGGCGTGCACAGCGAGGAGCAGGCCGCGCGCTGGGCCCAGATCAAGCGCGATTTCCTGCGCAACAAGGCGATGGGCGCGGGCGAGTCGGACGTCGGCGGACGGGTGGTGGCGCAGCTCAACGATCTGGTCGAGAGCGTGCGCGCGCTCCACGCGGCCGCGGGTCGCGCCAGTGCGGCGCAGGCGGCGCAGGCCAAGCCGGTCGAAGCCGCGCCGTGGCCGCAGTTGCTGGCGGCGCTGGAGCGCATCGCCGCCGCGAGCGGCGAGCCCGACGCCGCGCCGCCGGCCGACGCCGGCGCGGCCCTGGCCGCCGCGCTCGGCGGGCTCGGCCCGCAGCTGCAACAAGCGTTCGTGCCGCTGGTCGAGCGCTTGCAGGGCAACGACGAACGCCAGCAGCGGGTCAACGCGGCGATGATCGAGCTGTTCAAGCAGCTCGGCGAGCGCGGGATCGAAGATGCGCCGACCCGCGCCGAGATGACCGAACAGCAGCGCGAACTGCAACGCGCGCTCAACGAATTCGCCGACCGGCTCAACGGCCGGGTCCAGCGCTGAGGCCGCCGCGATGGATTTCGCCGAACTCGACCGCACCCTGCGCGAAAGCGTGGCCGATCTTACCCTGGAGGCGCAGGAGAAATTCGAACTGCGCGAACTCGGCGCGAAGCTGCCGGCCGACCGGGTGCGCTATCTGCGCAACCGCGCCTTCGACATGGCCCGCGAGCTGATGCTGGCGCAGCCGTCGCAAACGCCGCAGACCCTGGATTCGCTGCGCTGGCTGGAGCAGGTGGTCAAGACCCTGGACGCGGTGGCCGAGCCGCCGGCGCTGGTGTCGAGCGCGTTCTTCGCGCCCGGCGACGCCTGCCTGCGCAAGTTGCGCGAGCTGTGCCGGTCGGCCAAGCGTCGGGTCGAGGTCTGTGTCTACACGATCTCGGACGACCGGCTCAGCGAGGAGATTCTCGCCTGCCACAAGCGCGGGCTTGAAGTGCGGGTCATCAGCGACAACGACAAGCAATACGACGAAGGCAGCGACGTGGCGCGGCTGATCGAACTCGGCGTGCCGCTGCGGATCGACGACAGCCCGTTCCACATGCACCACAAGTTCGCGTTGTTCGACGGGCGGGTGCTGGCGAACGGCAGCTTCAACTGGACGCGCAGCGCGACCACCAGCAACGAGGAGAATCTGGTGGTGACCGACGACGCCAACCTGGTGCGCAGCTTTTCGGGGCATTTCGAGATGCTGTGGGACAAGTTCGGGCGTTGAGTGGCGTCGTAGTCGAATTTTCGCGGTCGCGGCTCGCGCCGCTCCTACAGTCGAGTTCGAAATCCCTGTAGGAGCGGCGCGAGCCGCGACCGCGAAACTCCGACTACGGCGAAACCGGCCTCACCCGCGCTCGCGCACCGCGACCACGCCCGACTCGTCCAACTCGCGCGTCACCGCCTCGGTATCCTGCCCCAGCTCCGGCGCCGCGAACGGCGCCGGCCCCGGCGTGCGGCCGAACTTGATCGATTGCGCCACGCCGCGATACCGGCCGACGCCGGGATGCTCGATCGGCGCGACGATGCCTTCGGCCAGCACTTGCGGATGCTCGAACATGTCTTCGATCCGGCGCGCCGCCGCGCACGGCACCGCGTCGCCGAACAGCGCTTCCCATTCCAGCGCGCTGCGCCGCGCCAGCGCAGCGTGCAGCTGCGGGACGATCTGCGCCGCGGCATCGGCGCGCTTGCGCACGCTGTCGTAGCGCGGGTCGGCGGCGAGTTCGCCGAGCCCGGTCTTCTCGCACAGCGCCTGCCAGAACCGCGGCGTGTTGGCCGAGATGTAGATATGTCCGTCGCGGGTCGGGTGGATGCCGGTGACCCCGCCCGAGCGCATGTCGCGGCCGATGTCGAGGCCTTCGCCCTCGGCCCAGATCAGCCGCGCCGACTGCATGGTCAGCGCGCTGCGCAGCAAAGACACGCCGACGAACTGGCCCAGGCCGCTGCGCTCGCGCTCGTACAGCGCCGAGGCTACGCCGCCGGCGAGCAGCGCGGCGGCGTAATAGTCGACCACCGAGCCGTAGATGATTTCCGGCGGCCCGCCGCGCTTGCCTTGCAGCGCGCACATGCCGGTCATGGTCTGCAGCACCTGGTCGTAGCCGGCCTTGTCCTTCATCGGGCCGTCTTCGCCGTAACCGCTGACCGCGCAATAGATCAGGCGTGGGTTGATCAGTTGCAGGCGTTCGAAATCGATGCCGAGCCGCGCGGGAACGCTGGGGCGGAAGTTGTGCACCAGCACGTCGGCATCGCGCACCAGGCGCAGCAGCGCGGCGTGGTCGTGCGCGCGCTTGAGGTCGAGCACGATGCCGCGCTTGCTGCGGTTGACGCCGAGAAAGGCGCGGCTTTCGCTGACCAAGGTCGAAGGGTACTGGCGCAGATTGTCGCCGTCCGGCGGCTCGATCTTGATCACGTCCGCGCCCTGGTCGGCGAGCAGGGCGCAACCGTAAGGGCCGGCGATGTACGCGCTGAGATCGAGCACGCGCACGCCGGCCAGCGGGCCGGCGCCGGTGCGGTTGGGATCGGGCGGAAGCGGAGGGAGGTAATCCATGCGTGCGGTGGCGGAGCCTGGGCGGTTCGACAGTGCGGGGCGGTTCAACTGTGCGCCTGCCCGCGCCGTGCGAACAGGCAGGCGGCATATGTTCTGGCGTTACGAATTCTTGCTTGGGCCTTGTGCATCGTGCGCGAAGCCGCGAGCCGCATCGGCCTCGGGCGGCGCCAGCGACAGCCAGGTCAGGCGCCAGGTGCCGTCGACGCGGCCGCCGGCGCGGTAATACGGCTCGAACGTCAGCGGCGCGCGATAGCCCAGGCGCAGTTCCAGCCGCGGCGGCGCGTCGTCGGCGGGCGGGGACCAATGCAGCCATTCGGACTCGGGCGCGTCGGGCAGACGCACGGTCTCCTCGCTCTTGAAGCCGTCGATCAGGCCGGTGGCGTAGACCAGCGGGCCGCAGGTGAAGCCGACGTAGGCATGGCGCAGCACCTCCTGCGCGACCGCGCTGCCGTCGGGCGCGCGCGATTCCTGCACGTTGCGGTTCAGCGCGAGGTGCGCGACCGGCCGCATCGGCAAGCGCAACAGCAACTCGTCGCTTTCGCGCCATTCGCGTTCGACAGCGAAGTAGTCGCCTGCGGCGGGCTTGCCGGCGACGGCCGCGCCGTTGACCTCGACGCGTGCGCCTTGCGCCCACGAAGGGATACGCAGGCGCAGCGCAAAACGCGCCGGATCGTTCGGATCGACCCGGATGCGGATCGACCCGTCGAACGGATAGGCCGTGTCCTGGGTCAGACGAAGTTCGCCCGCGACCGGATGGACGATGCGCGCCGAGCCGGCGCCATACAGATTGACGGCGACCGCACCGTCGTCACCGAGCGAATAAGCCACGCCCGGCAATTCCTCCACCGCCATCGCGCCGCTGGACTTGCAGCAACGCCAGTACGTGGTATGCACGCGCCGCCCGTTCGGGAACACGTAATAGCACCAGTCCTCGCCGTCCGGCGCCTGCGCGGCGAGCAGGTCGTTGTAGGCCGAGCGCTCGATCTCTTCGGCGTAGCGCGCCTCGCCGGTGATCGTCAGCAATTCGCGATTGAGCTGGATCCAGGCCAGGGTCGAACAGGTTTCGACATAGCCGTGCGGGTGGAACGCGCCGGGCGCGTTGAACACCTCGCGCGAGCGATGCGCGACGCCGCCCCAGGGGCCGCCGCCGAGCGTCAGATGGCGCTCGCGGATGCTGCGCCACAGCGACTCGACCGCGCGCAGGTAGTCGGCATGACCGCTGGCGCGGTGCAGCTTGGCCAGTCCCACCAGGTTCCATGCCAGCTGATACGCCTTGCCGGTGGCGATCTCGGCTGCGTCGGCGCCGGCGAGCGCGCGCGTGAGCATGGCCAACGGCGGATGCGCGTCGGCCTGGCCGAGCACGATCAGGGCCAGGTCGAGGAACTCCCGTTCGCCGGTGGCGAAATACAATTCGACCGCGGGATCGAGCAGCACCGTCGCCGACAGGCCGAAGTGATTGCCGAGCTCGGTGATGTCGATGTCGCCGTCGTTGAGCGTGCGCAGGCACAGCGCGCCGATGCGGCGCGCGGCGTCGAGGTAGCGCGGTTCGGGGAAGTGCTTGTGCACCTCCAGCAGGCCGAGGATCAGGTAAGCGTGGGTCCAGATGTCCCAGGTGCGCACGCTCGGCGCGCCGTCCCAACTGACCGGCTTCGGCGGCTGCTTGCGCATGAAGCGGCGCTCCGGCGCGTAGGTGCCGAGATAGCCGTCGGGCTCCTGCACCGATATCAGGAAATCGGCGACGCGGCGCAGGTTGCCGAGCAACTGCGCATCGCCGCTGCGCGCCGCGGCCTTGGCCGCGGCGCTGAGCCACTTGCCGGCGTGTTCGCCGTACCAATCGCCCTCGGTGTTGTGGCGACGGCGCTCGGGTGCGAACAAGGCGATCGCCGGGCTGGTTTCGTCGACGATGAAATGCGACAGGCGGCCGCGCAGGTTGGCCGCGAGCGCTTCGCCGAGCGGCCCTTGCAGGTCGATGCCGGCCGGATCGAGCGCGGGAGCGTAGTCGCGCATGCGCTTACTCCGCGTCCATCGCGCAGCGGAAGCCGATGCAGGCCGAACGGTCCTTGCTGGGAGCCATCAGCAGCAGCTTGCCGTGCTGGTCGAGTCGGTAAGCCTGCGGGAAATACCAGTGCGAGGTCTGCGGCTGGTACGAGCTGCCGCCGCGCAGGATCGCCGCGCGGGTGTGATCATCAACGTATTCGTCGGTCCACTGCCAGACGTTGCCGACCAGGTCGAGCACGCCGAACGGGCTGGCGCCGGCCGGATGCGCATCGACCGGGTCCGGCGCGCGCACGCGGCGGCCGCGGTTCGGCGCCGGCACCGCGTCGTCGCGCCAATCGTTGCCCCAGGGATAACGGCGGCCGTCGCCGCCCTGCGCGGCGTACTGCCATTCCCATTCGCGCGGCAGGCGTTTGCCGGCCCAGTGCGCGTAGGCGCGCGCGTCTTCGAGCGCGACCCAAGTCACCGGGCGGTGTTCCCACCCCGGGCGCGGCGCGCCGTCGATCCAGTCGCGCAGGTAGTTGTGCGCATCGCGCGGGACGTAGCCGCTGGCGCGCACGAATTCGAGGTACTGCGCGTTGGTGACCGGAGTACGGTCGATGAAGAAACGCGGCAGGCTCAAGCGCCGGCGATGGTTGCGGCGTGCGCTGTTCTCCCACGGGTACTGCACGTCGACGCCTTCCCAGGTCTGGCCTTCGATCTCGATGCCGCCGACGACGAAGTCGAACTCGGCGGCGGGGATCTCGATCATGCCTTGCGGCGCAGCGGCGGCCGGCGCGGTCGGTGCGATCTCCACCAACGTCTGCTTCAAGGAGGTCCACTGCGCGCTGTATTCGCGCAACGGCTTGGCCGACAGCGTGCGCATCTTGGCCAAGAACGCGTCGAGCCCGTCGTCGGCGGCCGCGGCCGGCCGCGCCAGCAGCGCGCCGAAGCCGCGGCCCTCCAACGCGAAGTCGAGCACCGCGCGCGCGCCGTCCACGCGCGGCGTCAACTCGGCACCGTTCCACAAATCGTAATATCGCTGGCCGGCCGCATGCGCGACCGCGATCAATTCGCCGTCGACGTCGAATTCGTTGCGGTTGACCACGGTCCAGACCGTCGAACCTTCGTGCGGGAAGCGGCTGGCGAACACGCCGTGCTGCAAGGTGCGCGCGTACGGCCGCCAGTCGGCGGCGACGAAATGCGGCGCGAACGCGCGCTCGACCGTGGCGATGCGGCGCAGGCTTTCGGCGTCGCGGTCGCTCAGTTGGTTCCAAACGCCCCACACGTTCTCCCAGGCGTTGTAGCCGACGCCGTTGAAGAAGATGTATTGCAGATCGTGGTTGCGGTCGCGGCCCCAGCGGTTTTCGTAGTTGATCATGTGCCGCGGCTCCAGCCACTTGAACTTGGCCACCGGCGGCACCGCTTCGTTCGGCGCCTTCTTGCCCCAGCTCTGCACGTTCCAGATCAGCGCTTCCTCGGCGCTGATGGTCGATTCGGGTTGCAGCACCACCGGGTGGCCGGCCGCGTCGCAGGCGTCGAAGAACGCGCGTGGCACGCCGTTGTAGGTGTCGCCGTTGACGCCGTCGGCGCCGATCGCGGCGACCAGTTCGGCGACGCTGTCCCAATCGCGGCGGCCGGCGTCGCGGGTGCCGTGGTCCCAGGGCATGGTCGGCACGAACACGCGCACGCCGCGGCGGTGGAAATCGGCGACCGCGCCGCGCAGCCCGTCGAGGCCGCCGGGCAGGTCGCGGGCGAGGTCGAACTGGTTGCGGTCGTCGACGCCGATGTTGGGATACACCGGCCAGATCAGCACGCTGTCGATGCCGCCGTAGCGGCGCTCCAGGTCGTCGAGATAACGGTCGACGGTGTAGCGGCCCGCGACCGGGTCGTAGAAATACCGGTCCTCGACCATCATCTGCGCGTGGACGAAATTGCGCTGCGCCCATTGCAGTTCCGGCCGGCGGTAATGCGCGTCGTCGTAGCCGATGCGGACCAGATGCTCGCGGCGCCAGTCCTTGAGCTCTTCGATCCAGTCGTCGAGCGCGCCGTCCACGTCGGTCTTCCAGTGGCCGATCTCGGCGAACGGCCAGCCCGGCGCCTTGCCCGGCAGCGGCAGGTAGCGCTGGGTGGTGACGTGGGAGAACTTGTACTCGCTGCGCACGCGCGGGCGCTCGGCTTCGGCAGCGGCGTCGGCGGCGGAATCGTAGTCGGACATGGCGGGGGATTCGTGAGTCGGATTGCGGGATTGGAGTTCGGCGTCGATGCGTCGTGCGGGTACGGCGGCTGTGGGAGGGAGTTCGCTTCCGATGCTCTGCCTCAAGTCGCGGCAACCGGATCGGAAAGTGCCGCCGCCTCGGCAGTTTGCAGCAGCCGCTCGACTTCGACATGACTCGGCACGCTGGTCTGCGCGCCCGGCCGCGTGCACGCCAGCGCCGAGGCCGCGCAGGCGCGCCGCAACGCGGTTTCGAAGCCGTCGCCTTGCGCCAGCGCCGCGACCAGGACGCCGCAGAACGTATCGCCGGCCGCGGTGGTGTCGACCGCCTCGACCGCGAACGCGCGCTGGCGCAGGCGGCGCCCGTCGACGCGGGCGAGGCAGCCGCGCGCGCCCAGGGTCACCACCACGTTCGGCACGCGCACCGCGGCGAGCGCGGCCTCGGGGTCGCTCAGGCCGGTCAGCGCGGCCAGCTCGCCTTCGTTGACGATCAGCAGGTCGACCGCGTCGAGCAATGCCGCCGGCAAGGCTTGCGCGGGCGCCGCGTTGAGCGCCACCGTCACGCCGGCCGCGCGCGCGCGCCGCGCCCACGCGGCGACCGCATCGAGCGGCGTTTCCAGTTGCAGCAACAGCCAGCCGACGCCGTCGAGCGCGGGCAGGTCGTCGCCGCGCAGCGCGGCGTTGGCGCCGGGCGCGACGACGATCGAGTTCTCGCCGTCGTCGGCCACGCAGACGAAGGCGGTGCCGGTCGCGCGGTCGTCGATGCGGCGCACCCGCAGCTCGACGCCGCCCTCGCGCAGCGAGCGCTCGATCGGCTCGGCGTGCGCGTCGGCGCCGAGCGCCAGCAGCATGCGCGTCGGCGCGGCGCCGGCGCGCGCGCAGGCGAGGGCCTGGTTGGCGCCCTTGCCGCCGGGATAGGTCGCCAGTTCGCGGCCGAGCACGGTTTCGCCCGGCGCGGGCGCGTGCGCGGCGCGGACCACGAAATCGAGATTGGCCGAGCCGGCGACGAGGACGGCGAGGCGTTCGGGCGTGGTCATCGGGTGCTCCCGGCCGCGGCCGATGGGGCGGCCGCGGCGTCGACGGCGGCATAGGCGAGACGATAGAAGTCCGCGCTCAAGCGCGGCGGGTCGCCGGCGATTTCGCGGCGTGGTAGATGCTGCAACAGCGCTATCGCTACGGTCTTGCGCAGCGGATCGATGGCGTAGGTGGTCGACGCCGCGCCGGGCCAGCCGAACTGTCCCGGCGATGCCGGCGTCGCGCGTTTGGCCGGATCGATCACCACCGCGCCGCCGAAGCCGAAGCCTTCGCCGCGGTCGAACGGGTGTACCGGCGGATCGAGCATGCTCAGCTGGTTGCGCAGCATCGTCGCGACGGTGTCGGCGCGCAGCACGCGCGGGCCGGGGCCGGCGCCGCGTTCGCCGCAGCCCGCGAAACCGGAGCGTTCGGCGATGCGGCCGCCGTCGAGCAGCATCTGGGCGAAGCGCGCGTAATCGCAGGCGGTCGAGTACAAGCCGCCGGCGCCGCTGGCGTAGGCGCTGAGCGGCGTGCCGGGAACGCGCTGCGAGGGGCCGTCGTCCAGGCGCAGGCGGCCGTCGTCGGCGGTGGTGGTGAGGTCGGCGACGCGGCTGCGCGCGTCGACCGGCACCGCGAAACCGGTGTCGCGCATGCGCAGCGGAACGAACAGATGTTCGTGCAGATAGGCGTCGAAGCGCTGCCCGGACACGACTTCGACCAAGCGCGCCAGCACCTCGGTGGCCGCGCCGTCGTAACCGAAACGGGTGCCGGGATCGGCGGCCAGCGGCGCGCGCGCGAGGCGGGCGACGAAACCGGCGAGGTCGCCGGCGGCGTGCGGATCGTCGCGGCGGGTCAGCGCGGTGGCGAGGTCGTCGCCGGGCAGGCCGGCGGCGAAACCGGCGGTGTGGGTCAGCAGATGGCGCACCGTGATCGCGCGTCGCGCCGGACGCAGCCGCGGCGCGTCGGCGCTGCCGCCGGCGACGACCTGGCGGTCGGCGAGTTCCGGCAGGTAGCGTTCGACCGGCGCTTCGATGTCGATTAGGCCGCGCTCGGCCAGTTGCATGACCGCGGCCGAGGTCACCGTCTTGCTCATCGAATAGATGCGGAAGATCGCGTCGCGGCGCATCGGTGCGCGGCGGGCGAAATCGCGCTGGCCGTAAGCGCGGAAGTCGACGATGCGGCCGTCGCGCAGGATCAGAGTGACTGCGCCGAGGTAGCCGCCGGGGCGGGTGGCGCGGGTCATGAAGGCGTGCAACGGGGCGAACGGCGAGGGTTGCGCGGAAGGCTGGGAGGAAAGCGTCGGGACTGAAGTCCCTCCCACACCAGCATCTTCGCCCACGGCGGAACCTGCTGTCGGAGGGGCTGCAGTCCCGACGCTGTTGTTCCCGACATCGGCGAAAGCCACGCCCACCGCCATCAGTCCCACGATCGGGACCAGCGAGCGATAGCGGAAAGCGCGAGAAGGCAAGTCGATTCCCATAGCGAAGAAAAAGCCGACGCGGCTGTCCTTGCCGCGGCGGATGAGGGCGATCCGAACCGGCGTGCGCCGCGGAACTCAGAACTTGAAGGTGTGGGTCAGCGAGACGGTGCGTCCGCGCCCGGCCCAGTAGTTCTGGAACCCGCCCGGCGGCTGCGACCAGCTCAGGATGTATTGCTTGTCGAACAGGTTCTCGATGCCGAGCGAGAACTTGCCGTAACGCTGGGTCTCGTAATTGAACCCCAGGTCGAACAAGGTGTAGCCCTTGGTGCTTTCGGTGAAGCTGAAAGCGCGGTTGTCGAACGCGCGCACGTCGCTGCCGGACAGGTCGCGCGAGAACAAGGTGGTCGCGCCCAGGCTCACGTCCGCGTTGGGACGGAAGTTCCAGGTCAGGGTCCAGGCCAGCTTGTCGGGATTGATGTCGAGCACGCCCATCGGTTTGTTCAAGCCGCCGGCGCCGAAGCGGCCGGCCGCATCGGCCGACCAGAACGAGGTCTTGCCGCGGGTGCGCGAATACACCGCGCTGATCCGCCAGGCGTCGTTGAAGCGCCAGTCGGCCGAGACTTCGACGCCCTTGATCCGCACCGGCGCGCGCAGCAGCACCAGATCGTTGGTGACCGGGTCGATCGCCAGCGACTGGCCGTAGTCGGACTTGGAGTCGTAGTGCGAGGCGCTGACCGAGGCGCGCTCGCCGCGCCAGTTGAAGCCGAATTCGGTGTTCTCGACCACGATGGCGTTGAGGTCGAGCAGGTCGCCGACGCTGATCGGCGGATCGTTCGGGCAACCGTCGGTCTGCACGCTGCCGGCGTCGCCGGAGCACTGCACGTTGCGCAGCGGAATGCCGACGTTGGCCAGGGTGAAGCCTTCGCCGTAGGAGCCGAACACCGACCATCGCTCGTTGACGCGCCACACGGCGCCGAAGTTGGTCAGGTTCTCCTGATAGTCCAGGGTGCCGCCGCCGACGTTGCGGCGATCGCGGTACCAAGTCGTGGTGTAGCTGTCGACGTGCAGCTCGCCGTCTTCGCGGCGGATGCCGCCGGACAGGGTCACCGGGCCGATGTCCCACGACAGCTGCATCCACGGCGCGCGGCTCTTGTAGTCCATCGGCGGCACCCACAGCCGGTCGGTCAGCGCCAGGCGCTGCTGCGCGGTGTCTTCGACCAGGTCCACGCCGACGCGCAGCTCCAGGCCTTCGACCGAGAACAGCGACGGCCGCGCCCACGAGGTGCGCAGGCCTTTCTTGTTGGTGACGATTTCCGACTGGTCCCAGACCGAACCGATCGGCCCGAGCCGCGGATCCTGGCGGTCGATGGTGTTCTCCGGCAGGTAGCGCATTTCCTGATCGGCCTTGTAGCCGTTCACGGTCAGCGTGCCGCCGAAGAATTCGCTGTTGGTGTACGTCAGCTGGTACTGCTTGAAATCGTTGATCGCGGCCTTGGAGCCGAAGATGCTGCCGCGTTCGGAGGTGTTGGTGCGGGTTTCGCCGCACAGCGCGCGCTCGTCGGGGCGGCAGCCGAGCACCTGGATGTAGTTGGCCTTGCCCTCGATGTTGAAGTGGCTGACCGAGCCTTCGATGCGCTGGGTGCCGTCCTCGCCGAAGTCGTAGCCGGCCTTGAGGAACAGGTTGCGCGATTCGGTGTCGGCGAGCGAGCCGCTGGTGTTCATGCCGATACGGCGGCCTTGGCCGTCGTAGGTGATGCCGCGGTCCAGGAACGAGACGCTGGCGAGCATGTCGAAGTTGCCGGCCTTGCGGGCGAAGTTGAAGCCGAGCTTCCAGCCGTCGCTGTCGTCCTCGAACTGGGTGGTGTAGCGGGTGATCAGGGTGAACTCGTTGCCTTCCTTGGTCGGCGCGGCGGACAGATAGTTGATGATGCCGCCGGCCGCACCGATGCCTTCCGACGCCGACGGACCGTTGATGACTTCGATCCGGCCGACGATGCCCATGTCGGTGAAGGTGCCGTTGCGGGTGCCTTCGCGCAGCGGCGAGCCCTGCGGCACGCCGTCGAACAGGCGCAGGGCGACGCGGCCGCGCAGGTTCTCGCCGGTATTGCTCATCGCCTGCGAGGATTCGGCGTAGCCGGGCACGGTGCGCGCGAGCACCGCGGTCGCGTCTTCGGTCAGCACCAGGCTGCGCGCGAGTTCGGCCTTCGACACCAGGGTGATCGCGCCGGGAATCTTGTCGACCGCCTTGGGGCTGCGGGTGCCGGTGACCACGACGTTGTCGAGGTCGACCGCGGCGCGCGCGGCTTCGCGGGTGTCGGGCGCGGCCGGCGCCGGGTCCTGGGCGGCGGCGCCGCCGGCGACGAAGGACAGCAGCAAGGCGCTGCCGATCGCGGCGGAAAGAGGCTTGAGCATGTTCGGTTCCGTCGTGGTGGTGCGAAGGCCGGCGCGCGCCGCGAGCGGCGTCGCGCATCGTTCCGGCGTTGGCCCGACGGCAGCGTGGCCGCGTCCTTGTGGCGACGTCCCCGACATCGCGCGATCCCCGGATGCTGGCGAGACTATGCGTTCGCCCGGTGGCTTAGAACCGTTGCGCGCTATGTTCAGAGGCTAGGTTTTGTTGGGTGAGGCGTTAGCAATTCTTGTTGCGCTGCGGCAAAAGCGATGTTGTTCGTTCCCGACTGTAGGAGCTGCGCGAGCTGCGACCGCGGGCTTGCACGGTTGCGTCGCAAGCGAGGTTTCGCGGTCGCGACTCGCGTCGCTCCTACAGGGGCTTCGGGTGGTTGCGCTGTTGCATGGCTTTGCGGCTTTCCTGCAAAAGCACGGTGACGAGCCGCACGCGCACGCTCGAACGCGACCAGACGATGCCGATGCAGCGCTTGGCCGAGGCGTCGGGCAGCGGGATGCGCGCGAGTTTGAGGCCTTCGGGCCACGGCTGCGCCCAGTCGGGCACCAGCGACACGCCGAGGCCGCGGTCGACCATCACCGCGATCGCGTTGAGCGCGTTCAATTCGAAGCGTTCGCGCGGGACGATGCGCTGCGCGCGCAGGTATTCGTCGGCCTGGCGGCCGCCCCATTGGTGGCGGTCGTAGCGGATCAGCGGCTGGGTCGCGAGCAGTTCGTGCGGGTCGCGGTCGGCCAGGTGCGCCGGCGCCAGCACGATCAACGGTTCCTCGCGCAGCAGCTGCCACTCGCAGGTCTTGGGCAGCGGATACGGCGCCTGCAGCACGATCGCCGCGTCCAGGTCGCCCTGTTCGACGGCGTGGTAGAGATCGGCCGAGAAGCCGGGCTTGATGAAGACGTTGATCTGCGGAAACGTCTCGACCATGCGCGCGAGCACGTCGGGCAGGATCCCGGCCAGCGCGGTCGGGCACGCGCCCAGGCGCAGCTCGCCGGCGATTTCGCTTTCGGTGGCGACGCTGCGCAGGTCGGCGACGTTGCGCAGCAGCTCGCGCGTGCGCGGCAAAATCCGCGCGCCTTCCTCGGTGACGCTGACGGTGCGGCCGACGCGCGCGATCAGCGGCGCGCCGATCTCGCGTTCCAGGGTGCGGATCTGCTGCGCGACCGCGGCCGGGGTGATGCCGAGCACGCGCGCGGCGGCGGCCATCGAGCCTTGGTCGACGATGGTGACGAAGGTGTTGAGGAAATGGGTTTCCACGGCGGCTCGCGGTTGTTGTGGGGCAACGCTACCTCACGCGGGAGGAGGGGGCCACTTCCATTCGTCACCTCTGCGTTGGTTGAAGCATAGTCAAAATGGGGTCTGGCCTTCGCCGGAATGACGGGATGCGGGGGGCGCCGCAGTCGCCGTGTCGTGCGCCGGCGCGGGCCGCTTGCTGCGGTAGATCGTCAACCCTTCCAGCGACCGCGTCGGCGCCGGGAAAAACAGGCTCGCCACATACCCGATCGCGATGCACAGCGCGATCGAGATCGCCAGGTAGTAATACGGGTGCACCGCGCGCAAGGTCCAGATGCCCAAGGTCAGCACGATGCTCGCGCCGATCCCGATCGCCACGCCCTGCCAGTTGGCGCGGCGGGTGAACATGCCCAGCGTATAAGCGCCGGCGAAGCCGCCGCCGAGCAAACCGGCCAGCTCGATCGACACGTCGAACAGCGAATGGATGTCGAACTTCGACAGCAGCAAGGCCGCGCCGATGCCGATCAGCCCCACCACCACGGTCATCGCCTCGGCGAAGCGCACGCTCTGCTGCGGCGTGTGGCGCTTGTGCAGCTTCTCGTAGAAATCCACCGAGATCAGCGTCGCCACCGAGTTCATGATCCCCGACAGCGTCGCCATCGCCGCGGCGAAGATGCCGGCGATGATGAGCCCGGTCACGCCGACCGGCAGCTCGGCGGCGATGAACATCGGAAACGTCGCGTCGATCGGCAGCAACGGGTTCATGCGCTCGGGATGTTCGCGGTAGTACACGAACATCGCCGTGCCGATGGTGTAGAAGACGATGCCGCCGGGAATCATGATCGCCGCGAACGCCCAGATCGAGCGCCCGGCTTCCTTGTCGGACTTGGTCGACAAGGTGCGCTGCATCAGCACCTGGTCCTTGGGGAAGGTCAGCACCACTTCGAACAGGACCAGGAACACGAAGCCCCACACGGTCGCTTTGGTCAAATCGAAGCTGAAGTCGAAGGTGTGCATCTTGCCTTCGGCCATCGCGGTGGACCAGAACTGGCCGAAGCCGCCGCGCAGGCCCCAGATCATGAAGCCGATGGCGAAGATCGCGCCGCCCATCTTGACGATGACCTGGACGAAGTCGGTCCAGATCACCGCCTTCATCCCGCCCATCGCGGTGTAGACGATGGTGAAGCCGCCCATCAGCAGCACGCTCCAGAACACGCTGATGCCGGTGATGGTGGCGATGGCCAGCGCCGGCAGGAACAGGATCACGCTCATGCGGCTGCCGATCTGCACGCACACGCACAAGCCGCTGGCGAGCATGCGGATGGCCGGATGGAAGCGGGTTTCCAGGTACGAGAACACCGACATCAGGTCGAGCCGGCGCAGCAAGGGCACCACCCAGATCGCCACGAACACCAGCCCGAACACGGCGATGATGTTGTTGGCCATGTACTGCCAGTTGGTCTCGAACGCCTTGGCCGGAATGGCGATGAAGCTGATCGAGCTGGTGTTGGCCGCGTACAGGCTGATGCCGGCGGCCCAGAACGGAATGCTGCGGCCGCCGACGAAGAAGCTGTCGGTGCTGCCGCGTTTCTCGCGCAGGTAGAAGTACAGGCCGATGCCGATCATGCCGGCGAGGTAGACCACGATCACCACCCAGTCGAGCCAGTGCAGGCGCAGCTTGTTCGACTGGATCTGCGCGGTCGCGAACTGGGTGCGGGCGCCGTCGGCGCGCGCCCACATCAGTCCGTCGGGCCAGACCGCGCTGGCCAGCGCGTCGGCCGGCAGCTGCGCGCCGGGTAGTTCGGCCCAGGCGCCGGTGATGGTCTGGTAGGTCTGCAGCCGCGCCGGCGCGTGCGCGCTGGCCTGCACCGGGATCAGCAGATGGGCCTGGCCGGTGGCGCGGCCGGCGCCGGACGCGACGTAGCCGGGCACGCGGCCGGCATCGCGCCAACCTGCTTCGCCCGGCGTCCAGCGCAGCAGCGCGTCGGCGCCGCCGGCTGGATCGGCGAGGACGAGGAACAGCGATTTGGTCTGCCACAGCAGGGTGCGCGGCGTGCCGGGCGCGGTCCACGCCGGCGCGGCGGTCCAGGCGGCGCGTTCGTCGCCGAGCGGGCGCTGGTAGACGCGCGGCGCGCCGTCGGCGCCGAGGCCGGCCAGGTAGAGGGTGTCGGCCGACCACGCCGCGGTTGCGTCGCGCAACGGTTCGGGCGGATTCGGCAAAGTCAGCGTTCGCAGATTCGCGGCATCGGCCCGCAGCCGCGCCAGCGCACCGTCGGCCGACAGCGCGAACGCGCGCGCGCCGTCGCCGACGATCGCGCGGGTGCGCGGCGGCGGGCCGCCTTGCAGCGCGCGCCATTGCGTCGCGCCGAGGTCAAGGCGCGATGCGCCGTCGGCGGAAATCGCGATCGTCGCGCCGTCCAGCTGCGCCAATCCCAACAGCGGCGATGCGCCGTCCAACGCCGGCAACGCGCCAGCGCGCAGCGGCGTCAGCGGTTCGGCCTGCAGCGGCGTCGCCAGCACCGGCAACAACAGCGCCGCGGCGAAGGCGGCCGACGCGCGCCGCAACAGCAGGCGCCACGCGCTGGCCAAGCCACGACGCGCCGCTGGCGCGCGAACACCGAACCCTACCGACTGCGACTGCTGCGACATCCGCTAACGTCCCCTCGAACTTGCGCGGCGCCGCAAGCGCGACGCCCTGAGGCCGCGGCGCGCCGGCCGCGGCCGATTACGGCCGGTTACGACCGCTCCACCGTAGCCAGCAACGCCTGCGCGCGCTTGAGGAACGGCCGGTCGATCATGCGCCCGTCGACCACGAACACGCCGCGGCCGCCGTCGGCCGCCTCGCGCGCCGCGGCGACGATGCGCCGCGCGCGGTCGAGCTCGTCGCCGCTGGCGGCGAAGGCGCGGTTCGCCAGCCCGACCTGGCGCGGGTGCAGGCAGCTCTTGCCGAGGAAGCCCAGGCGCTTGGCGGTCAGCGCTTCCTCGAAATAACCCGCCTCGTCGTGCAGGTCGGCGTAGGCGCCGTCGAGCGCGAACACCCCGGCCGCGGCCGCGGCCATGCGCACGGCGAACAGCGCGGCGTGCAGGTTGGCGCGGTCGTCGCGGGCGATGCCCTGCGCTTCGAACAGATCGGCCAGACCCAGCTGCAGCCCGGCCACGCGCGGATGCGCGGCGGCGATGGCGGCGGCGGCGAGCAAAGCGCGCGGGGTTTCGATGTTGACCAGCAGGCCGATCGGCCGGGCCACGCCGTTGCGCGCTTCGGCCCGTTCCAGCGCCGCCACCGCTTCGTGCAGGGCCGCGGCCGATTCGATCTTGGGCAGGTTGATGAGGTCGGTGCCCTCGCGCGCCACCGCGGCCAGATCGGCGACGAAGTGCTCGCTGCCGGGGGCGTTGACCCGCACGATCATCAGCTTGGACGAGGCCACCGCGGCGCCGGACGCCAGGAACGCGGCCACCGCGACCCGCGCTGCGGCCTTGCGCTCGGGCGCAACCGCGTCCTCCAGGTCGAACGACAGCGCGTCTGCCGCGCTGGCCAGGGCCTTGTCGAACAGCTCCGGCCGCGCCCCGGGGACGAACAGCTTGCTACGCATGGCGGGGCGGGGCGGCGGCATTCATGGTCCGGCGAGTGTGCGGCAAGCGTCCGCGGGCATCGGCACAGGGGCGGCATGTTCAAACGATAGGTTTTGTTGCGATCGCCGAGGGATTCGCGTGGGTTGTCGTTTGGGGCGGCGCGAGGCCGAAGCCCCGCGGTCGCGGCTCGCGCCGCTCCTACAGGGGCTCCGGACGATTGCGCCAGCCCGCATGGGCTTCCTGTAGGAGCGGCGCAAGCCGCGACCGCGAACCCGCGGCATCCGACGCAAGCCCGAAGCCCCGCGAGAGCTCCGGACCATTTCGCGAGCGCCGACGCACTCGCATGCCTACCTGTAGGAGCGGCGCAAGCCGCGACCGCGAACCCGCGGCATCCGGCGCAAGCCCGAAGCCCCACGAGCAGCTTCGAGCCGTTTCGCGAACGCCGACAGACCCGCATGGGCTCCCTGTAGGAGCGGCGCAAGCCGCGACCGCGAACCCGCGACGTCCGGCGCAAGCCCGAAGCCCCGCGAGGGCTCCGGACCATTTCGCGAGCGCCGACGCACTCGCATGGCCCACCTGTAGGAGCGGCGCAAGCCGCGACCGCGACGTCCCGCGCAAGCCCAAAGCCCCGCGAGAGCTCCGGACCATTTCGCGAGCGCCGACGCACTCGCATGGCCCACCTGTAGGAGCGGCGCAAGCCGCGACCACGAACCCGCGACGTCCGGCGCAAGCCCAAAGCCCCGCAGCCGCGGCTCGCGCCGCTCCCACAGGGGACCCGCACCCCCGACACCGCAAAAATTCCCCATCCGGCCCCGGCACCCGATAATGGCGGCCTGTCCGCCAGGCCCGCCCGCGAGGCGCGCCGCCACCGAGTCCCCGATGACGTCCAGCCTCAACTTCCCCGACTACCCGTTCCAGCCGCAACGTTTCGAGGTCCGCCCGGGCATCCGGATGAGCTATCTCGACCAGGGCCCGCGCGACGGCGAGGTGGTGGTGATGCTGCACGGCAACCCGTCGTGGAGCTATTACTGGCGCAAGCTGGTGCTGGGCCTGCACGACCGCTACCGCTGCATCGTCCCCGACCACGTCGGCATGGGCCTGTCCGACAAGCCCGACGACGCCGGCTACGACTACACCCTGCAATCGCGCGTCGACGACGTCGAGAAACTGCTCGAGCACCTCGGCATCACCGGCCCGATGACCCTGGCCGTGCACGACTGGGGCGGCGGTATCGGTTTCGGCTGGGGCCTGAAGCACTCCGAACAGATCAAGCGCCTGGTCATCACCAACACCGGCGCGTTCCCGCTGCCGGCGGCCAAGCCGCTGCCCAAGCGCCTGCGCCTGGGCCGCGATTCCGCGCTCGGCACCGGCCTGATCCGCGGCTTCAACGCCTTCGCCGGCGGCGCCGCGCGCCTGGGCGTGGCCAAGCCGATGCCGGCCGACGTGCGCCGCGCCTATGTCGCGCCGTACGACTCGTGGGCGAATCGAATCGCCACCTCGCGCTTCGTCCAGGACATCCCGCTCGGCGAAGGCGACAAGGCCTGGCCGCTGGTGCAGGCGATGGGCCGCAAGCTGCCCGAGTACGCCGACCGCCCGGCCTTCCTCGGCTGGGGCCTGCGCGATTTCGTGTTCGACCACCATTTCCTCAAAGGCTTCACCGACGCGTTGCCGCAGGCCGAAGTGCATGCGTTCAAGGACGCCGGCCACTACGTGCTGGAAGACAAGGCCGCCGAGCTGGTGCCGGCGATCCGCGCCTTCCTCGACCGCCACCCGCTGGCCTGAGGCGCGCGCATGGACGCTACCGGTGCGATCTGCAACATCGCCGCCTCGCTGCCGCGGCTGGCCGCGCAGTCGCCGCAACGCGTGGCCATGCGCTGCCCCGGCACGCGCGGGCCGGACGGCCTGGCGCGCTACGACGTCGAGCTGACCTACGCCGAACTCGACCGCCGCAGCGATGCGATCGCCGCCGGGCTGGCGAAACGCGGCATCGTCCGCGGCACCCGCACCGCGGTGATGGTGCGGCCGTCGCCCGAGTTCTTCCTGCTGATGTTCGCCCTGTTCAAGGCCGGCGCGGTGCCGGTGCTGATCGACCCGGGCATCGACAAGCGCGCGCTGCGCCAATGCCTCGACGAAGCCGCGCCGGAGGCGTTCATCGGCATTGCGCTGGCGCACATCGCGCGGGTGGTGCTGGGCTGGGCGAAGTCGGCGCGCATCCGCATCACCACCGGTCAACGCGCGTTCCTCGCCGACGACACGCTCGCGCGCGTCGAGCGCGCCGGCGAGGGCGCCGGTTCGCAGCTGGCCGACACCCGCGCCGAGGAAGTCGCCGCGATCGTGTTCACCAGCGGCTCGACCGGCGTGCCTAAGGGCGTCGTGTTCCGCCATCGCCATTTCGTCGCCCAGATCGAAATGATGGGCGAGGCCTTCGGCATCGCGCCCGGCGGCGTCGATCTGCCGACGTTCCCGCCGTTCGCGCTGTTCGACCCGGCGCTGGGCCTGACCTCGGTGATTCCGGACATGGATCCGACCCGGCCGGCGCAGGCCGACCCGGCCAAGCTGCACGATGCGCTGCGCCGGTTCGATTGCGACCAGCTGTTCGGCTCGCCCGCGCTGATGGCGGTGCTGGCGAACTACGGCCAGCCGCTGCCGACGCTGCGGCGGGTGACCTCGGCCGGCGCGCCGGTGCCGCCGGACACGGTCGCCAAACTGCGCGGGCTGATGCACGAGGACGCCCAGTTCTGGACGCCGTACGGCGCCACCGAATGCCTGCCGGTCGCGGTCATCGAAGGCCGCGAACTGCAATCCACGCGCGCGGCCACCGAGGCCGGCGCCGGCACCTGCGTCGGCCGCGCGGTCGCGCGCAACGACGTGCGCATCGTCCGCGTCAGCGACGAGGCCATCGAGCAGTGGTCGGACGAACTGCTGGTTCCCGTCGGCACCGTCGGCGAAATCACCGTGGCCGGGCCGACCGCGACCGATTCGTACTTCAACCGCGACCGCATGACCAAGCTCGCCAAGATCCGCGAAACGACGGGCGCGGGCGAGCGCATCGTCCACCGCATGGGCGACGTCGGTTACCTCGACGAACACGGCCGGCTGTGGTTCTGCGGGCGCAAGGGCCATCGCGTGGAAACCGCGAACGGGCCGCTGTACACCGAGCAGGTCGAACCGGTGTTCAACACCCATCCCAAGGTGCGCCGCACCGCGTTGGTCGGCACCGGCGAAGCGGGCCGGCAGCGGCCGCTGCTGTGGGTCGAATTGCACAAGCCGCGCATCGGCAACCGCGAGCGCGAACGCATCGTCGAGGAACTGCGCGAAATCGGCGCCAAGCATGCGCATACCGCCGCGATCGAACGCTTCCGCTTCCATCCGGGCTTTCCGGTCGACATCCGCCACAACGCCAAGATCGGGCGCGAGAAGCTGGCCTTGCAGGCGCGCGCGATCGGCGACTGACGCCGGCCGTTCGTTGCGGCGTTGCGGCCGCAAGCGCCGGAGTTTCGCTCCAGCGCTTGCGGGAGAGCCTTCAGACCTTTCCGCCACCGCCGGCCTGTCGCCTGGCCGACATTCCGCCGCGGCCGCAAGCCCTATCATTCGAATCCCCACTCATGGACCCCAGCGCGATGAAGATCCTCGTTACCGGCGGCGGCGGCTTCCTCGGCCAGGCGCTGTGCCGCGGCCTTACCGCACGCGGCCATGAAGTGCTCAGCTTCAACCGCGGCCACTACCCGGCGCTGGAACCGCTCGGCGTGACCCAGATCCAGGGCGACCTCGCCGACCGCGACGCGGTGATCGCAGCGGCCCAGGGCTGCGAGGCGATCTTCCACAATGCCGCCAAGGCCGGCGCCTGGGGCAGCTACGAGAGCTACCACCAGGCCAACGTGGTCGGTACGCAGAACGTGTTGGCCGCCTGCCGCGCCCACGGCATCGGCCGGCTGGTCTACACCTCCACGCCGAGCGTCACCCATCGCGCGACCCATCCGGTCGAAGGCGGCAGCGCCGAGACCGTGCCTTACGGCGACGGCTTCAAGGCCCATTACGCCACCACCAAGACCATCGCCGAGAAAGCCGTGCTCGCGGCCAACTCGGCGCAGCTGGCGACCGTGGCGCTGCGCCCGCGGCTGATCTGGGGCGTCGGCGACAATCAACTGCTGCCGCGCCTGGTCCAGCGCTCCAACAGCGGCCGCCTGCGTTTCGTCGGCACCGGCGACAACCTGATCGACACCACCTACATCGACAACGCCGCCCAGGCCCACTTCGACGCCTTCGAGCATCTGGCGCCGGGTTCGGCCTGCGCCGGCAAGGCTTACTTCATCAGCAACGGCGACCCGCGCAGCGCGCGCGAGACCCTCAACGGCCTGCTCGCCGCGGTCGGCGCGCCGACCGTCGACAAGACCCTGCCGTTCCGCGCCGCCTACGTCATCGGCGCGATCTGCGAAGGGCTGTGGACGCTGCTGCCGCTGAAGAGCGAACCGCCGATGACCCGGTTCCTGGCCGAACAGCTGTCGACCACCCACTGGTACGACATGGGCCCGGCCCGGCGCGACTTTGGCTACGTGCCGCAGGTCGGTTTCGACGAAGGCCTGGCCCGGGTCAAAGCCGCGCAAGGCTGACCGTAGCCCCTGTAGGAGCGGCGCGAGCCGCGACCGCGGGGCTTCATGTTCGCGCCGGACGCCGGGATTCGCGGTCGAAGCTGCTGCAGGCGCGGGGCATCGAACTCGCGCCGGACGCCGAAATTCGCGGTCGCGGCTCGCGCCGCTCCTACAGACAGCCCAGGCGGGATCGTCCAGCGGGGATGCGCGGCCGCTCGCGACCTGCGGCCAAACCGCGTCCCTTAACCGCACCGCGCTTGCACAAAGCGCTAACAGCCGCCCCGGCGGCCGCGGATAGAATGGGCGCATGAACGATTCCGCCTCGCCCCTGGATGCGCTCAAGCCGCTCGCCGGCCGCGCCCTGGAAGCCGCGCTCAACCGCGCGCTCGCGCTCGATCCCGACACCCGCGCCGGCCTGTCCGCGCTCGACGGCCGCAGCATCGCCCTGCACCTGGCCGAGCCGCCGCTGGCCGCGCGCATCCTGGTCGCCGGCGAACGCCTGGAAGTCGGGCCGGTGCGCAGCAGCGACGAGCCGGACCTGTCGGTGCGCAGCACCCTCGGCGCGATCTTCGCCCAACTGCCGAACCTGCTCGGCGCGGCGCGCAACGAACAGGCCGCGCCGGTCGGCCAGCTGCGCATCGAGGGCGACGCCGATCTGGCCCGGCGCCTGCAACGTCTGGCCGAGCGCTTCGATCCGGACTGGCAGCAGCCGTTCACCGCGGTGTTCGGCGACATCGTCGGCGTGCAGATCGCCAACGCGATCGCCGGCGCATTGCGCCACGCCCGCGACGCCGCCGGCGCGTTCGCCAGCAACGCCGCCGAATACCTCACCGAGGAAAGCCGCGACCTGGTGCCGCGCGCCGAGCTCGACGCCTTCCACGACGACGTCGACGCCTTGCGCGACGATGTCGAGCGCGCGGCCGCGCGGGTGGCGCGCCTGCGCGCGCGCGTGGGCGGCCGCGCATGAGCGACGGCGCAGCGCTGTTGTGGGAAGGCCTTCGGGGCCGACGCCTTGCGCTCCGCAGGGCGGACTCTTCCATTGCTGAAACCCAAGCGTCGGACCTGAAGGTCCTCGCACAACGGCACACCCCCCGGGCGGAGACGTACGCATGAGATCCGCCACCCGCGCCTGGCGCATCGGCCGCGTGCTGCTGCGCTATCGCCTCGACGCGCTGCTCGACGACACCCCGGCCGAACGCTGGCTCAAGCTCGCGCGCCCGTTCGTGCCGCGCGCCTCGGCCGAAGTCGCGGCGATGTCGCGCGGCGCGCGCCTGCGCCTGGCCTTGCAGGAACTCGGCCCGATCTTCGTCAAGTTCGGCCAGATCCTCTCGACCCGCCGCGATCTGGTCCCGCCGGACATCGCCGCGGAGCTGACGTTGCTGCAGGACCGGGTCAAGCCGTTCGACGGCGAGACCGCGCGCGGCATCGTCGAGCGCGCGCTGGAGCGCAGCATCGAGGACGCGTTCGAACGTTTCGACATCGAGCCGCTGGCGTCGGCCTCGATCGCCCAGGTCCACGCCGCGCGGTTGCCCGCGCAGGGCGGCCGGCCCGCGCGCGAAGTCGTGGTCAAGGTGCTGCGCCCCGACATCGAAGGCAAGATCGCCGGCGACATCGCCCTGCTCAAGGCGCTGGCCGCGCTGGTCGACCGCGCCCATCCGAACGCCGACAAGATCCGTCCGCGCGCGATCGTCGCCGAGATCGAAAGCACGCTCGCCGCCGAGCTCGACCTGCAGCGCGAGGGCGCCAACGCCAGCGTGCTGCGCCGGTTCTGGGCCGACAGCGACGACATGTACGTGCCCGAGGTGATCTGGTCGCACACCTCCGAACGCGCGCTGACGCTGGAACGCGTCTACGGCATTCCGTCGGACGACATCGCCGCGCTCGACGCCGCCGGCATCGACCGCCGCGCGCTCGCCGCCAAGGGCGTGCGGGTGTTCTACACCCAGGTGTTCCGCGACAACTTCTTCCACGCCGACGCGCACGCCGGCAACATCTGGGTCGACAGCGATCCGGCGCGGCGCCACAACCCGCGCTTCATCGCCCTGGATTTCGGGATCATGGGCCAGTTGTCGGACGAGGATCAGTACTACCTCGCCGAGAACTTCATGGCGATCTTCAACCGCGACTACCGCCGCATCGCCGAGCTGCACGTGCAGGCCGGCTGGATGCCGGGGCACATCCGCATCGACGAACTCGAAGCGGCCACGCGCGCGGTGTGCGAGCCGTACTTCACCCGTCCGCTGAGCGAGATTTCGCTGGCCGAGGTGCTGGTCAAGCTGTTCCGCACCGCGCAGCGCTACGAGCTGACCTTGCAGCCGCAGTTGATCCTGTTGCAGAAGACCCTGCTGAACATCGAGGGCGTCGGTCGTCTGCTCGATCCCAAGCTCGACATCTGGGCGGTGGCGCGGCCGGTGTTGCAGCGCATCCTGCTCGACCGCTACAGCCCGCAGCGGCTGGCCGGCGAGTTCCGCAAGCGCCTGCCGGAACTGGTGACGCGCGCGCCGGAAATGCCGCGGTTGCTGCATTCGTGGCTGAGCCAGCAGGTCGCGGGGCAGCACGAGCTGAAGATGCGCTCGGGCGATATCGTCGAGCTCAACCGCACGATCAAGGATGCGGTGCGGCGGACGGTGTCGGCGATTTTGGGGACCGGGCTGTTGATCGTTTCGGCGGTGCTGTATGGGTTGGAGTCGGGTGGGCCGCGGTTTTGGTCGATTCCGGCGTCGTCGTGGATTGCGGGGTTGGGCGGGGTGTGGGCGTTGTTGGCGGCTTGGCCGCGGCGGCGGCGCAGGCGGTGGTTCAAGTAACGGCGGCTGGGTTGGGGGCGGTGTTTGGAGTTTCGCCGTGGTTGGTGTTTCGCGGTCGCGACTCGCGTCGCTCCTACAGTCGGATACGAAACTGGCCGAAGCCCCTGTAGGAGCTGCGCGAGCTGCGACCGAGACAACTGAACTACTGCGCCTCTGTCTTTCCGTGCTGGTTTCGTCGTGGGCGCTGTGTCGTGTGACGACCAGCCACAATCCAAAGCGTCCGTCCGCAAGCGGCCGGGTCACTTTCTTTGTCTTGCCAAAGAAAGTGACCAAAGAAAGGCGCTTCCCTGTTTTCGAATCAAGAGCCACTATCGTTCGTGGCTTGCGCAGGGATGCGGGACAAGGGCCATCCTGGCCCGGTCCCGCACGCGCGCATCCATGCGCGCGCCCTTCGGGTCTCTCATTGCCTGTGGCGAGTTCGGGGCGGCGGGGGGAGCGAAGATCAACAGCAACAGCAACAGCAACAGCAACAGCAACAACCGCAGCCGCAGCCGCAGCCGCAGCTCGCCGTTTACTTCGCCGCCGCTGGCTTGTCGCCCGCCGCGAAATCGCCGGCCAGATACACGCTGAAGTCCTGCGGCTTCAGGCTGCGCTTGATCGCGGCATTCACTGATTCCACCGTCAGCGCCTTGAACTTCGCGTCGAGGTCGGCGCTGAACTGCATCGTGCGGTCGAAGAACAGGTTGCGGCTTAGCAATACGGCGACGGTGGCGTCGGAGGCGCGCGCATGTTCGCGCTGGGTCAGCAGGCCGGAGACGGCGTCGCGCAGTTCGTCGGCGGCTACGCCGTCTGCGGCCAGGCGCGCGAGTTCCTCGCGCATCGCGCGCTCGACCTTGTCGAGGTTTTGCGGCGCGGCGATCGCCTGCACGCTCCAGCTGCCGGCGTCGTCGCGGCCGTCGCGGCTGGAGTCGGCGTCGAGGTCGCTGCCGACGCCGTAGCTCAAGCCGTCCTTGCGGCGGATGCGGTCGCCCAGGCGCGACTTCATGCCGCCGCCGAGGATGTAGTTGGCCGCGACCAGCGCCGGGTAATCGGCGTCGGTTTCCTTCAGCGCCACGTTGGCGCGCGCGATCAGCACGCCGTTGGCCTTGTCCGGGGTCTCCAGCCGGCGCTGCTCCGGCGCCACTGCGGTGTAGCGGGTCGCGATCGGCGCGAACGCGTGGCCGGGCTTCCAGGTCGCGAACAGCGCCTGCAACTGGCGCTTGAGCGTGTCCGGATCGAAGTCGCCGACCACCGCGATCTCGCCTTCGGCGCTGCCGTAGAACTCGCGGTGGAACGCGCGCAGCTCGTCGAGCTTGATCGCCTTGATCTGGGCCAGCGATTCGTCGAGGCTGCGCGCGCGCAGCGGGTGCCCGGCCGGCCACGGATCGAAGTGCTTGGCCAGCGCCTGCCCGGCCAGCGCGTCGGGTTCGCGACGCTGCGATTCCAGGCCGACGATCGCCTGCCGCCGCAGTTGTTCGAACTCGGTTTCAGGGAACGCCGGTTCGCGCAGCAGCTGCGCGGCGAGCGCGACCGCATCGGCGAGTTGCTCGCGGCGCGTGTGCAGGCCGATCGACGCCGATTGCAGGCCGCCGCCGACCCGCGCGGTGGTCTTGAGCGCTTCGAAGCGCGCGTCGATCTGCTCGCGGCTGAGGCCGGCGCCGCCGCGCATCAGCATCGAGCCGGCCAGGCTTGCGGCCGCCTCGCGGCCGCGCAGCGAGGCTTCGTCGCCGAAGCGGAAGTTGGCGCTGAAGGTCACCGTGCCGCCGCGGTTCTTCTTCGGCAGCAGCGCCAGCTTGAGGCCGCGGCCGACGCCGGTGTCGATGGTGACGGTTTGGGTGCGCGCCTGAATGTTGGCGGGGCTGGGATCGAACTGCTCGCCGGCGTCGACCGCGGCCTTGCCGACATAGCCCTTGAGCGCGCTGGCCGCGTCCGGCGCCTGCGGCACCTCGACGCGGTCGGGTTTTTCGCTGGGTTCGAACCGGCCCAGGGTGCGGTTGCTCGCGCGCAGATAGGTCTTGGCGACCCGGTTGACCGCGTCGGCGTCGACGTTTTCCAGCGCGTCGCGGAACTGGAAGTACAGGCGCCAGTCGCCGGCGGCGATCGGATCGGACAGGCCCATCGCCACGCCGGAGACGTTGGTGTAGGCCTGCTCGTAGGCGTTGCGGATGCGCTGCTTGGCGGCGTCGACCTCGGCGGCGGTGACCGGCTGCGCGCCGATGCCTTCGAGCTGCGCCAGCAGGGCCTGCTGCGCCTTGGCCGAGTCGCCGTCCTTGGCCAGCGCGACCTGCGCGGAGAACAGGCCCGGATCGCGCAGCGCATCGGCGCCGACGCCGACGCTCTCGGCCAGCCCGCCCGCGACCAGCGCCTTGTGCAGGCGCCCGCCGGGAATGTGGCCGAGCACGTCGTCCAGCACCGCCAGCGGCGCGGCGTCGGCGTGGGTGATCGCGGGCGTGTGGTAGGCCGACATCAGCAGGCGCAGGTCGCCGACCCGGCGCACCGTGACCTCGCGTTCGCCGTCCTGGGCCGGCTCGCGGGTGTAGAACGCGGGCAGCGGTTGCGCCGGCTTGGCCACCGCAGCGAAGCTGCGCGCGACCGCGGCCAGGGTGCGTTGCGGATCGATGCGGCCGGCGATCACCACGGTCGCGTTGTCGGGGCGGTACCAGGTGCGGTAATAGCCGCGCAGGCGTTCGATCGGCACGGCTTCGACATCGCTGCGCGCGCCGATGGTGCTCTGGCCGTAGTGGTGCCACAGATAGGCGGTGGAACGCACGCGCTCGTACAGCGCGCGCAGCGGGCTGTTTTCGCCGGCTTCCATCTCGTTGCGCACCACCGTCATTTCGCTGTCGAGGTCGGCCTTGGCGATGTCGGAATGGACCATGCGGTCGGCTTCCAGCGCCAGCACCCAGTCCAGGGTCGCCTCGTCGGCGGGGAACGAGGCGTAGTAGTCGGTGTGGTCGAGGGTGGTGGTGGCGTTGTAGTCGATGCCGCGCTTCTTCATTTGCGCGGGGATGTCGCGGTGGGTCGGCGTGCCCTTGAACAGCATGTGTTCGAGCAGGTGGGCCATGCCGGTTTCGCCGTAGTTCTCCTGCGCCGAGCCGACCGCGTAGACCAGGTTCAGCGTCACCGTCGGCCGGCTGGCGTCGGGGAACAGCAGCACGCGCAGGCCGTTGCGCAGGCGGTACTCGCAGATGCCTTCCACGCAGGGGCCGGCGCTCGCGCCCTGCGGCAGCCGCATGGGTTCGGCGTGGACGCCGGCGATGGCCAGGCTCAGGGCGAGGGCGAGCGGAACGGCGAGGCGGTGCGGTGCGGACATGGAAACTCCGGTGGAGAACTGCGGGTGTAGGGCGGTGCTGAGCTTGAACGGTGCCGATGTCGAACAGCGCTGAGGTTGAACGGTGCCGGTCTCGAACCGTGCGAACTGCGGCGATGCAGCGCACGAACCGCGCGAATCGCCGACAACGCGAACCGGGCTGCGCCGCTTGCAGGCATAGACGACAATGGGAGCACACCTCCCCAGCCGGCTTGCAGCGCGTATCCATCCGATGTTCAGTTCAGACACCCGCTCCGCCGATGCGAACCCGCCCGCCGCTGGCCTGCCGGTGCTGTACGCCGACGAAGCCCTGGCCATCATCGACAAGCCGGCGGGGCTGATGGTTCACGACAGCGCGCTGGCCCGCGGCGAAACCGACTTCGCCGCCGACCGCCTGCGCGAGCAGTTCGGCCGGCCGATCTTCCTGGTCCACCGCCTCGACCGCGCCACCAGCGGCTGCCTGCTGCTGGCGTTCGACCGCGAGACCGCCTCGGCCCTGGGCAAGGTGCTGATGTCGCGCGAGGTCGAGAAAGACTATCTCGCGGTGTGCCGCGGCTGGCCGGCCGAACAGGCGTTCGAAGTCGACCACGACCTCGACGGCGGCCCGGGCAAGCCGCTGAAGAAACCGGCGCAGACCCGCTTCGCGGTGCTGGCGCGGACCGAGCTGGCGCTGCCGTCGGCGGGTTTCGAGACCTCGCGCTATGCGCTGCTGCGCGCGCAGCCGCTGACCGGGCGCTTCCGCCAGATTCGCCGCCATCTCAAGCACCTGTCGCATCACCTGATCGGCGACACCAGCCACGGCGACGGCCGCCACAACCGCAGCTTCCGCATGCTCGGGATCCATCGCATGCTGCTGCACGCGCAGCGGCTGGCGTTCGTGCATCCGCACAGCGGCGAGCGGGTCGAGGCGATGGCGCCGGCGGATGCGGAGTTCGCCAAGGCGTTGGCGCTGTTCGAGCGGGCGGAGTAGGGCGGCGCGGCGGGTGAGATGAGAGCGTCGGGCCTGAAGGCCCTCCCACACTCGCCGAAGGGTCGAGCCTTGAGGCTTTGCCGCAGCCGCTGAAGCGTCGTGCCTCGACCCGTCCCACAGCCGCTGAAGCGCGGGGACGGAAGCTTCTCCCACCCAGGCAAAAAGCATCGGGCCTGAAGGGTCTCCCACAAAGCGACCCCGCTTGTGGGAGGGCCTTCAGGCCCGACGCTCTTGTCTCAGTCGCGGCAGCCCCGCCGCGCGCCTGCCAACCTCAGGGCCGGCGGCCGTGATTGGTGTTCGGCACGTAGTAGGGATTGCCCTGCACCTGCACGCGCGGCCCGATCGAACGCTGGATCGCGGCGTTGGTGATGTCCTGCAGCAGCGCCCCGCCGAGCGCGCGGCCGACCGAGGACTGCGGCGGCGCGTAGCCGCCCTGGGCGCCGTATCCCTGTTGCGGATACCCGCCCTGGTACTGCGGCGCCGGTTGCGGCGGCAGTTCGCCGTAGGCTTGCTGGTACAGCCGGTCGTACTCGGTCTGCGGTTGCGGCGCCTGCTGCTGGTACTGCGCCGGGTAACCGCCGCCGCGCTGCTGCCCGGCCATCTGTTCGAGCACGTAACGCCCTTCCGGCGACTGCTGCAACTGCTGGATCGCGCGCGCGTCCAGCTGCGGCTGGCCGCCGTAGGCCGCGCCGGCGCCCTGCGCGGGCATGCGGTCGAGCGCACCCTGCATCTGCCGCAGCGCCTGGGTCTGGACCTGGTTGAACTGGCTCAGGATCTGCTGCTCGGTGCCGTTGGCCTGGCGGCCGATCATGCTTTCGGCGATCGACTGGGCCTGATGGTTCATCTGCCGCTGGAAGGCCGGGTTGTCGATGCGGTTGTTGACGTTGGCCGGGTCGTAACGCTGGTCGATGGCCTGCGCGCCGGCGACGGGCGCGGCCACGCATGCCGCCGCCAGGGCCAGGACGGCCGGCCAACGCGGCGCGGACGGACGGGACGGGCGTTTCATGCGGGCTTCCTCCTTGGATCGCTCGGGTATCGCTTGGGTGTCGGACGGAACCGATCGGATCGCGCCCGGCGGGCACGGACGGCCATCGTCCCCCCGCGGCGGCGGCCGCGTCAACGATGCGGCCGTGACAGGGCGCAGCGAGCGGGCGCGATCGCGCCGGCAACGTCGCCCAATCCGCACGCAGCGCAACCTCGGTCGAAGCCCGTCATGGACGAACGGCCGCCGCCGACTACAATCGCAGGCGGAGGAGAGCATGGCCATCACCATTCCCGAGACGGAACTGGTCGAACGCTTCGTGCGGTCGACCGGTCCCGGCGGGCAGAACGTCAACAAGGTCGCCACCGCGGTGGAATTGCGCTTCGACGTCGCCCAGTCGCCGTCGTTGCCCGAGGCCGTGCGCGAACGCTTGCTGAGCAAGCGCGACCGGCGGGTGACCAATGAAGGCGTGCTGGTGATCAGCGCCCAGCGCTTCCGCACCCAGGAACGCAACCGCGAGGACGCGCGCGAGCGCCTGGCCGCGTTCGTCGACAGCGGCCTGCGCGCGCCCAAGCCGCGCGTGGCCACCAAGCCCAGCCGCGCCGCCAAGGAACGCCGTCTGGGCGCCAAGCGCGAGCGCGGCCAGACCAAGCGCGGGCGCTCGCAGCGCGAGTGGGATTGACCCGCGAACCACGCACGGAGACTGCATGTCAGCCGAACCCGAAACCCCCGCCGACCACGCGCCCCACGCCCGTTACCAGCATCCGCCGGGCGCGCCCGACGGCTCGATCGTGCTGCCGCTGCCGCCGAACGTGCCGCGGGTCAAGCGCAGCCGGCTGGCGCAGTGGACCGGCCGCGCGATCCTGCGCCTGGGCGGCTGGCGCATGGTCGGCCAGTTCCCCGACATCCCGCGCGCGGTGCTGATCGGCATCCCGCATTCGTCCAACTGGGACGGGGTGTGGGCGTTCGCGGCCAAGGCGGCGATGGGCCTGAACGTCAACATCATCGCCAAGGAATCGCTGTTCAAGGTGCCGGTGGTGGGGTTCATGCTGCGCCGCTTCGGGGTGATCCCGATCAACCGCAGCGCCGCGCACGGGGTCATCGATCAGGCGGTGGCGATGATGAAGGGCGCGGAGAAGCTCTGGCTCGGCATCGCGCCGGAAGGCACGCGCAAGCGGGTGGAGAAGTGGAAGGCGGGCTTTTGGAAGATCGCCAAGAACGCGGACGTGCCGGTGGTGCTGGCGTATTTCCATTACCCCGACAAGGTCATCGGGATCGGGCCGGCGTTTCATTTGGGCGACGATATGGATGCGGACATGCGGCGGATCCGGGAGTATTGCCGGCCGTTCATCGGGAAGAATCGCGGGACGGTTTGAGGGCGGTGTCGGGGTGGCGTGGTCGCAGCGCCTGCCGCTTTAAACGAAACCTGCTGGAGCCCCTGTAGGAGCGACGCGAGTCGCGACCGCGAAGCCGCAGCCATTGCGCAGGTTTCGTCGTCGTTGTGTTCCCGCGGTCGCGACTCGCGTCGCTCCTACAGTCGGATACGAACCTTGCCGAAGCCCCTGTAGGAGCTGCGCAAGCTGCGACCGCGACAACTCGACTACTGCGCCTCTGTCTTTCCGTGGTTTCGCCGTTGCTTTCGCCGTTGTCGCTGGGTAGTGTGAGGACCAGCGCAGATCAACAGCTTCCGTCCGCAAGCGGCCGAGTCACTTTCTTTGTCTTGCCAAAGAAATTGACCAAAGAAAGGCGCTTTTTCGCAGCGCGGGGGGAGCGAAGAGCAACGACAACGACAAAACCAAAACGGATTCCGGTTTGAGCCTGAATCCGTTTTGGTTTTGCCGTTGCGGTTCGCTCAGGCCGGTTCGCGCCGCCGCCGCGGGGCGCGGCGGAAATCCGGCAGCAGCGGGCCGGTCAGCGGGATTTGTTCGAGCTGCGCGCGCAAGTCGTGCAGGGTGCTGAGGATGTGGGTCGACAGCAGTTGGTCGACCCGCGCGGCGTCGCGTTGCAGCCACGCCTGCAGGATGCCCAGATGTTCGTTGGCCGCGCGCGCTTCGCGCCCGACCGGTTCCAGGTGCTTGCGCACATAGCGCTCGGCCAGCACCTGCAGGCGCTCGACCAGTTGTGCGGTGACCTGGCGCCCGCCCGGCGTCACCAGGGCGAGGTGGAAGGCGCGGTTGCAGCGCACGCTGGCGTTGGGGTCGCCGTGGTCGGCCTGCTCCCAGGCCAGGAACGCGGCGCGGGCGGCCTCCTGGCCGGCCTCGCACGCGCTCACGCAGGCCTGGGCGGCGGCTTCCGGCTCGATCTTGAGGCGCAGCGCGAACACTTCCTCGGCCTCGGTCGAGGTCAGCGGCGGCACGAAAAAGCCACGGTTCGGGTGCGAGGACAGCAGGCCTTGCTCCTCCAGCCGACTCAGCGCCTCGCGCAAAGGGATCTTGCTGATGCCCAGTTCCTCGGCCAGCAACTCCTGGCGGATCGGCACCAGCGGCGGGATCTGGGTCGACAAAATGCGCTCGCGCACCACTTCGAAGGCTTGGTCGGACAACGAACGCGGCAGGATGCTCATGTGGCCAGTCTATCCAAGGCTTGCGCCGGAAATGTGGCGGCGGTCGCGGCTATGCGGCGAGCGAGCGTGAGCGACTTAGTACTTTAGTGGGATGCGCTTCGCAAAAGCGTCCATCGCACGCCGAGAGCGTGCCGCCGTGCGCGCCGATGAGCGGCAGGACGTTCGCGCAGAGCCACAACCGCAGTCACGGAATCGCCACGGATTCCGCACATATCGTATACGGTATACCGATTAGCAGCCTTCGATGTCGCGGCGATGACCGTCCGCGTGGGGCCGCGGCCGATCGGTAGCTCGCGGCCGTCAGGGGCGGCCGTCGTCGTCGCAGTGCGCGCCGGGTTCGGCCTTGGGCCGGCCGTGCCGGCGTGCGCGCGCGCGGCGCGGCCGGGCGGCGCGCAGCAAGAGAGCGCAGACGGGACGGACGCGGCGACGCGGCCGCACGGGACTGCGCGTCCCGCGCGGCGGCCGCCGCGCCCGTTCGCCGAGCGCTGCCGCCCAATCCATCGTCAGGTTTCGCGCCGCGTTCCGGCGCGGCCGCTGCACCGCCGCGCGCTTGCGGTCGATTCTGCGCAGCCGTTTTCGCGCAGGGCTTGCGCCGCCGCCGCTGCGCAGTCCGTTGCTCAGCCGTATCGCAATTCCCGTCGTCCGATTCGTCCCGGCCGCTTCCGCTGATCCGGGCGTCGTCGCGCACCGCGCGGCCGCCGCGGCCGTCCTGCCATCAAGGAGATTCGCGATGTCTTTCGTTTTCCGTCCAGGCCCGTTGCGGGCCCTGTTCGCCGGCGCCGCTGCGCTGGCGGTGTTCGCCAGTTTCGCTTTGCCGTCCGCGTTCGAAGCGTCGTCGCCGTCGAACGCCGGCCACGCCGCCGCAGCGTCGTCGGCCGCCGCATCCGCGCCGCCGGCGCCGGGTCGTAGCGCCGCCGCCGCGGCATCCGCAGCCTCGCGCACCGCCGTCGCCGGCGCCGCGCGCAAGCAGCCCGCGACCGAACGCCAGTTGTTCGGCGAACACCGCCAGCCGCGCTCGCTGGCGCCGGCGCAGCGCGCGCCGCAGCAGCCGTTGTTGCCCGACCGCGCCGACAGCGCTTACGACGGCGCGGCCGTGCGCCGGGATCCGCTTAAGCGGCCGTCGCTGCTGTCGTTCGCGCGCACGGCCAAGGCCGCCGCGGCCTGCGATCCGAACAGTTTCGGCTCGCTCAGCGGCGCCGCGCTCGCCTCGGCGGTGCGCGCGGCCGCGCCGGACTGCATCAACCAGTTGTTCGGCCTGAGCGGCAGCCAGGCGTATGCGACCTTCCGCGAGGCGCAGATGGTCAGCGTCGCCGACGCGTTCGCCGCTTCGGCGCGCGGCTACGACGGCAGCAACGCCGGCGGCACCTTGCAACTGGTGCTGTTCCTGCGCGCCGGCTATTACGTGCAGTACTACGACAGCGCGGTCGGCAGCTACGGCGCGGCGCTGCGCAACGCGATTCGCCCGGCGCTGGACGCGTTCGCCGCCAACGCCAACTTCGGCCGCATCGACGATGCGCACGGCGAGATCCTGGCCGAGTACGTGACCCTGATCGACAGCTCGGCCGAAAACGCGCGTTACCTGTACGTCGTCAAGCGCCTGCTCGACAGCTACGACAGCCGTTTCGACGCGTTCTATTGGATGAAGGTCGCGGTCAACAACGCCTATACGGTGACCTTCCGCGGGCATCAGGACGCGGCGTTCCGCGCGCTGGTGCAGTCGGATACCTCCATCGTCGACACGCTGTACAACTTCGCCAACCGCAACTTCGCCTTGCTCGGCACCGACCGGGCGTATCTGGCGTCGAACGCCGGCCGCGAGATGGCGCGCTTCCTGCAATACGACGGCGCGCTCAAGACGCTGGCGCGCGCCCGCGCCAAGGCGCTGATCGACCGCAGCTCGATCACCGGCGCGACCGCGCGGCTGTGGGTCGGCATCGGCGAAATGGCGCAGTACTACGACGCCGGCAACTGCGCCTACTACGGCCAGTGCGATTTCGTGCCGCGCCTGCAAGCGGCGGCCTTGCCGATCCGCCACACCTGCAGCGCCACCCTGACCCTGCGCGCGCAGCAGATGAGCGCGTCGGAACTGGCCAGCGCCTGCGCCACGGTGGCCGGACAGGAGGCCTACTTCCACCGCGAGCTCGCCACCGGCGGCGTGCCGGTCGCCGGCGACAACAACGCCAGCCTGGAAATGGCGGTGTTCGACAGCAGCGACGATTACGGCATCTACGCCGGCGCGATCTTCGGCATCGACACCAACAACGGCGGCATGTACCTGGAAGGCGATCCGTCCGCGCCCGGCAACCAGGCGCGCTTCATCGCCTACGAGGCCGAGTGGCTGCGCCCGACCTTCGAGATCTGGAACCTGACCCACGAGTACGTGCACTACCTCGACGGCCGCTTCGACATGTGGGGCGATTTCCAGGCCGCGATGCAGCAAAAGACGGTGTGGTGGGTCGAAGGCTTCGCCGAATACCTGTCCTACCAGTACCGGCAGGTCGGCAACGACGCCGCCATCGCCGAGGCCGCGCGCGCCACCTACGCCTTGAGCACGGTCTACGCCAACGATTACGACAGCGGCACCAACCGGGTCTATCGCTGGGGCTATCTGGCGGTGCGTTTCATGTTCGAACAGCGGCGCGAGCAGGTGAACGCGATCCTGGCGCGGTTCCGTCCCGGCGACTACACCGGCTACGCGACCTACATGGCCGGCATCGGCCAGAGCAACGACGCCGCGTTCAAGGCCTGGCTGCCGTGCGTGGCCGATCCGGCCGGCAGCGGCTGCGGTGGAACGCCGAACCAACCGCCGACGGCGAACTTCAGCGTGGTGGCCAGCGGCCTGAGCGTGAGCTTCGCCGATACCTCGGCCGACAGCGATGGCCGGATCGTTTCGCGCAACTGGAGTTTCGGCGACGGCAGCAGTTCGACGGCGGCCAATCCGACCAAGACCTACGCCGCGGCGGGCGCTTACAGCGTCAGCTTGACCGTAACCGACGATCGCGGCGCGACCGCGACGGTCACGCGTTCGGTCAGCGTCAGCGAGCCGGGCCTGCCGGAGTGCGCCGGCAGCGATGCGCGCACGCTGGGGCGCAATTGCTCGCGCAGCAACGCCGCGGCGACGGCGGGCAATTACGCGTATTTCTATCTGTACCTGCCGGCTGGCGTGAGCCAACTGCGCATCGACACCGCCGGCGGCAGCGGCAACGCCGATCTGTATGTCAGCGCCGGCAACTGGCCGTCGCGCGAGTCGTATCAGTACCGTTCGGCCAAGGCCGGCAACGGCGAATCGGTGACGATCGCCAATGCGCCGGCGGGGTATGTGTATGTGGCGGTGCATGCGGCGAGCGCGTTCTCGGGCGTCAAGGTGAGCGCGCGGTACTGAGTTTCGCGAATCCTTTCGCCCCAGCCCCTCTCCCGTCAGCGGGAGAGGGGTCTTTATGCGCCGCGCTGCGGCGATGGCTTCCTGTAGGAGCGACGCGAGTCGCGACCGCGATATCGCGCTTGCGTCGCAAGCGCGATATCGCGGTCGCGACTCGCGTCGCTCCTACAGGGAGCGTCCGGTCAACGATCCGACTGGCCGGTCGCGTAGTAATCCCCACGCTCGAACAACGCCGGCTGGATCAGCTCGGTGAACGCACGCGCCTGCGGCGACAGATACTTGCCCTTGCGCACCACCACGCCATAGCTGCGCGACGGAAAATAATCCGCCAGCGACCGCGTCGACAACCGAGCGCGATCGGCCTCGGTCAAACAGATCGCAGTGACGATGCTGATCCCCAGGCCCATCGCCACGTACTGCTTGATGACCTCCCAGCCGCCGACTTCCAGCGCCACCGTGTACGGCACCCGGTTCTGCTGGAACACCAGATCGACCATGCGGTACGTGGTCAGGCGCTGCGGCGGCAGGATCAGCCCGTACGGGCTCAGGTCCTGCAGCGTGAGCGTGTCGAGCTTGGCCAGCGGGTGGTCGCGCGGCGCGATCAGCATCGGTTCGAAGCGGTAGACCGGCGCGTAGCTGAGGTCGCCGGGCACGTCGAGCATCGAGCCGACCGCGAGGTCGACGCCGTCGGAGCGCAGCAGGTCCAGGCCGCCGGCGCCGGTGACGTTGTGCAGGGTCAGCCGCACCTCCGGATGCGCGGCGCGGAAGGCTTCGACGATCTTCGGCAGCAGGTAGAGGATGGTCGAGCTGCCCGCGGCGACGTTGAGCTCGCCCGCGTCGAGGCCGCGGATGCGTTCGCGGAACACGCCCTCGAGCCCGTCCAGGCCCTCGACCAGCGGCCGGGCCAGTTCGTACAGCGCCTCGCCCTCGCGGGTCAGGGCCAAGCGGCGGCCGCTGCGTTCGAGCAGGCGCACGCCCATGTCGCGTTCCAGCGCCTGCAACTGCAGGGTCACAGCCGGCTGGCTGAGGTACAGCGCCTCGGCCGCGCGTGAGACCGAGCCCAGACGCGCGGTCTGGCAGAACGCGCGCAGCGGCTTGAGCTTGTCGCTTTTGTAGGCAAATCGCGGACTTAGCGAACGCGTCGAAGTCACGTGAATTCCATATATAAGCTCGACAAATGATATGCATTGAAAAAACTTGATTGTCAAATACAACACGCCGCCGCATGGTCTGGTCCAGGGACTCGCTCGCTGGGAGCGGTCCTCCCCCACAGGAGTCGCACCATGTCGGCAGTCATGACGCAGTGGCAGGACCCCCGTCCCGGGCAACGCGGGCCGGGCGCAGGCATCGAGCTCAGCGGCCGCGCCGCCGGCCAGGAGCAGGTGCTGACCCCGGCCGCTCTCGAGTTCCTGGCCGACCTGCACCGCCGTTTCGAACCCGCCCGCCAGGCCCGCCTCGCCGCGCGCCGCGAGCGCCAGGCCTTGTTCGACGCCGGCGGCCTGCCGGGCTTCCGCGCCGACACCGCCGCGATCCGCGCCGGCCACTGGCGGGTCGCGCCGCTGCCGACCGCTTTGCTCGACCGCCGGGTCGAGATCACCGGCCCGGTCGATCCCAAGATGGTCATCAACGCGCTGAACTCCGGGGCCAAGGTCTACATGGCCGACTTCGAGGACAGCACCGCGCCGACCTGGGCCAATCTGATCGCCGGCCAGCGCGCGCTCGCCGCCGCCGTCGCCGGCACCCTGGAGTTCACCGCGCCCGACACCGGCAAGCGCTACGCGCTCAAGCCGTTCGAGCAGCAGGCGGTGCTGATGGTGCGCCCGCGCGGCTGGCACCTCGACGAAAAGCACCTGCGCGTCGACGGCGCGGCGGTGTCCGGCGGCCTGTTCGACCTGGGCCTGTTCGCCTTCCACAACGCCGCCGCGCTCGCCGCCAAGGACCGCGGCCCGTACTTCTACCTGCCCAAGCTGCAATCGATGGAAGAGGCGCAGCTGTGGAACGACGCGCTCGAACACATCGAGTGCGAGCTGGAGCTGGAGCCGGGTTCGATCAAGGTCACGGTGCTGATCGAGACCTTGCCGGCGGTGTTCGAGATGGACGAGATCCTGCACGCGCTGCGCACGCGCATCGCCGGGCTCAACTGCGGCCGCTGGGACTACGTGTTCTCCTACCTCAAGACCTTCCGCACGCACCGCGACAAGATCCTGCCCGAGCGCGGCCAGGTCACCATGACCCAGCCGTTCCTGCGCGCCTACTCGGAACTGCTGATCCAGACCTGCCACAAGCGCGGCGCCCATGCGATGGGCGGCATGGCCGCGCAGATCCCGATCAACGGCGACGAGGCCGCCAACGAGGCGGCGCTGGCCAAGGTGCGCGCGGACAAGCTGCGCGAAGTCACCGCCGGGCACGACGGCACCTGGGTCGCGCATCCGGCGCTGATTCCGCTGGCGATGCGCATCTTCGACGAACGCATGCCGACCCCGCACCAGCAGCACGTGCTGCGAGAGGACGTGCTGATCATCGCCGAGGACCTCATCAAGCCTTCGTTCGGCACCATCACCCGCGCCGGTTTCGAAGGCAACGTCGAAGTCTGCGTGCGTTATCTCGCCGCGTGGCTCGACGGCAGCGGCTGCGTGCCGATCCACTGGCTGATGGAAGACGCCGCCACCGCCGAAATCGCCCGCACCCAGCTGTGGCAGTGGCTGCACGCGCCGTCGCTGTTCCTCGACGACGGCACACCGGTCGACTTCGCCCTGCTCGAACGCGCGCTGATCGGCCTGCCGAGCCGCTTCGCCGACCGCGCCGCGCTGCCGGGCGGGGCCAAGCTCGACGAGGCCATCGCGATGCTCGACGAACTGACCCACGCACCGACGCTGGCCGAGTTCCTGACCCTGCCCGCCTACGAACGCATCGACTGAGCCCCTGTAGGAGCGGCGCGAGCCGCGACCGCGACACCGCGCTTGCGACGCAACCGTGCGCCCCCGCGGTCGCGACTCGCGTCGCTCCTACAGTCGGACATCGGACCATCGCTCTACCCCATACCCACGTCGCTACGACCCACACGCAAGGAATCGATGTCATGAGCCACACGCTGCCGACCGCCGACCAACTGCGCCACCAATGGGCCACCGACCCGCGCTGGGCCGGCATCACCCGCCCGTACTCGGCCGAGGACGTGGTGCGCCTGCGCGGCACCGTGCCGGTCGAACACAGCATCGCCAAGCTCGGCGCCGCCAAGCTGTGGAACTCGCTGCACACCGAAGACTTCGTCAACGCGCTCGGCGCGCTGACCGGCAACCAGGCCATGCAGCAGGTCAAGGCCGGACTCAAGGCGATCTACCTGTCGGGCTGGCAGGTCGCCGCCGACGCCAACATCGCCGGCGAGATGTATCCCGACCAGTCGCTGTACCCGGCCAACTCGGTGCCGCAGGTCGTGCGCCGGATCAACAACACCTTGCTGCGCGCCGATCAGATCCAGTGCGCCGAAGGCACCGGCGACATCGACTTCCTGCAGCCCATCGTCGCCGACGCCGAGGCCGGTTTCGGCGGCGTGCTCAACGCGTTCGAGCTGATGAAGGGCATGATCGAAGCCGGCGCCTCGGGCGTGCACTTCGAAGACCAACTGGCCTCGGTCAAGAAGTGCGGCCACATGGGCGGCAAGGTGCTGGTGCCGACCCGCGAAGCGGTCGAGAAGCTGGTCGCCGCGCGCCTGGCCGCGGACGTGATGGGCGTGCCGACCCTGATCGTCGCGCGCACCGACGCCGAAGCCGCCGACCTGCTGACCGCCGACATCGACCCGAACGATCAGCCGTTCACCACCGGCGAGCGCACCAACGAAGGTTTCTACAAGACCCGCAACGGCCTGGACCAGGCGATCAGCCGCGGCCTGGCGTACGCGCCCTACGCCGATCTGGTGTGGTGCGAAACCGGCAAGCCGGACCTGGAATTCGCGCGCAAGTTCGCCGAGGCCATCCACGCCAAGTTCCCGGGCAAGCTGCTGGCCTACAACTGCTCGCCGAGCTTCAACTGGAAGAAGAACCTCGACGACGCGACCATCGCCAAGTTCCAGAAGGAAATCGCGTCCTACGGCTACAAGTTCCAGTTCATCACCCTGGCCGGTTTCCACAGCCTCAACTACGGCATGTTCAACCTCGCCCACGGCTATGCGCGCCGGCAGATGAGCGCGTTCGTGGAGCTGCAGGAAGCCGAGTTCGCCGCCGCCGAGAAGGGCTTCACCGCGGTCAAGCACCAGCGCGAGGTCGGCACGGGTTACTTCGACGCGGTGACCCAGACCATCCAGGGCGGGCAGTCCTCGACGGTGGCGTTGAAGGGTTCGACCGAGGAGGAGCAGTTCCACGAGTCGAAGAAGGTCGCCTGATCGTTCGGGGCGGTCGCAAGCACGAAGGGCCCCGCGGGACCCTTCGTCGTTTCAGGCGTCCTCGCGCAGCGGCTTCAGGTCCGCTGCGGTCGGCAGCTGTTTGCGCAGGCGCGCGGGCAGGGCGGCGCAGAGTTTGTATTCGGCCACGCCCAGGGGCTTGAGCGAATCGCGCAGCGCGTACTCGACCACGATCCGGTTGCGGCTTTTGCACAGGACGATGCCGATGGTCGGGCGGTCGTCGGCATGGCGCAGGGTGTCGTCGATGGCGGAAAGATAGAAGTTCATCTTGCCGGCGAATTCGGGCTTGAATTCCTCCATCTTGAGTTCGAACGCCACGAAGCAGCGCAGGTGCAGGTGATAGAACAGCAGTTCGATGAAGTAGTCCTCGCCGCCGATTTCCAGCCGATACTGGTTGCCGACGAAGGCGAAGCCCTTGCCCAGTTCCATGATGAGCGAGCGCAGGTGGTCGATGAGCCCGAGTTCCAGGTCGCGTTCTTTCGCCTGCGGACTCAGCGACAGAAAATCGAACGCGTAGGGATCCTTGACGATCTGCTGGGCCAGTTCGGATTGTTGCGCTGGCAGCGTGCGCGAGAAGTTGGTCAGGGCCCGGCCCTGGCGTGCGTACAGGCCGCTTTCGATCTGGTGGACCAGGACGTTGCGGCTCCAGCCGTGTTGCAGCGCCTGTCGCGCATACCATTCGCGTTCGCTGGCGGTCTTGACGGCGTCGATCAGGCGCAGGTTATGGCCCCAGGGCAATTGTGCAACAAGCTGTTGCACTATTTCGGCGTCGGGCCAGGTCTGCGCGAACGCGCGCATGTACTTCAGGTTTCGCGCCGAAAAACCGCGCATTTCCGGGAACAGGCGGGTCAGGTCGGCGGCGAGGCGGTCGACGATCTTGGCGCCCCAGCCTTGTCGGTCCTGGCGCGCGAGGATGTCTCGGCCGATGCTCCAGTACAGCAGGTTGAGTTCGCGGTTGACCGACAGCGCGGCCCTGAGCCGGGAAGCGCCGATGCGTTGCTTGATCTGCGCGAGCAAGGCTGGATAACCCGCCGGGGCTCGGGGCGTTGCGGCAGCGGAGGAATTCTTGCGGGGCATGAACATCGTATCGAAACCCGCGACCGGCGGCGGACGCGGCGGATCGAAACGGTGCAGCGGCGGCAACGATCCGGCCACGTCGACTAACTGCGCCGCGCCGGCGCACGGTCGCGACGAATCGGCCGCCGCCGGTGCAGGCAGCGGCCGATTGCGCGGCTTACTTCTTCACTTCCTGCTTGTGCGTCTTCAACGCCGCCTCCAGCCCCTTCACCCCATCCGCACCCGCCGGCACGGCGATGCTGGAACCCTTGAAGTCCTCGCCGATCGGCTGCGCGCGACCGCCCAGGCATTGGGCCAGGAAGCCTTCGGCGACCGCGTTGAACGCCATCGAGTTTTCCGGCCGGGCGAAGCCGTGGCCTTCGTCGGGGAACAGCGCGTAGGTGACCGGGATGTTCTTCTTGCGCATCGCCTCGACGATCTGGTCGCTCTCGGCCTGGTTGACCCGCGGGTCGTTGGCGCCCTGGCCGATCAACAGCGGCTTGTCGATCTTGTCGACCCGGCCGATCGGCGAGCGTTCGGCCAGTTGCTTGCGTCCGGCTTCGGTGCGCGGGTCGCCCATACGCCGGGCGAACTGTTCGTAGATGCTGGCCCAGTACGGCGGGATGGTCTTGAGCAGGGTTTCCAGGTTCGACGGGCCGACGATGTCGACGCCGCACTTGAACGCGTCGGGGGTGAAAGTCAGGCCGACCAGGGTGGCGTAGCCGCCGTAGCTGCCGCCCATGATCGCCACGTCGTCCTTCTGGGTCACGCCTTGCTTGACCGCCCAGGCGACCGCGTCGATCAGGTCGTCGTGCATCTTGCCGGCCCATTCGCCGTCGCCGGCGTTGATGAAGTCCTTGCCGAAGCCGGTGGAGCCGCGGTAGTTGACCCGCAGCGAGGCGTAGCCGCGATTGGCCAGCCACTGCGCGTAGGCGTGGTAGCCGTAGTAGTCGCGCGCCCACGGGCCGCCGTGGACGACCAGCACCAGCGGCACCGGGCGGTCGGGCTTGCCGTCGCCGTCGGCGTCGGCGCTCTTGGGCAGGCTGAGGTAGCTGACCAGGGTCTTGCCGTCGCGCGAACCGATCTCGACCGGCCACATCGGCACCAGCGGCTGGCCGTCCAGCGCCGGGCGGGTCGAGAACAAGCGGGTCAGGCTCGGCTCGCCGCTGCCGCCGCGCTTGTACAGATAGGTCGTGCCGGGCTCCTCGGCGGCGCTGTAGGACACCACCCAGGCGCGGTCGTCGAGGCTGCGCGAGGCGACCGAGACTTCGCCCGCGCCGAGCTTGTCCTGCAGCCAGGTCAGGTCGCGGCCGATGGCCGGGTCCAGCGGTTTCCATTGTTGGCGCAGGTAATAGACCGATGCCGCCTGGACCCGGTCGCTGCGCGGATCGCTCAGGCGCGCGCCGACATCGGCGCGGGCGTCCTCGAGCAGCAGCGATTTCTTGCCGTCGCCGTCGACCGCATACAGCGCGGCGGTGTTCCGGCCGCGCGAGTCGGTCAGGTACAAGGTCCGGCCGTCGTCGCTGTAGCCTTCGTATTCGGTGGTCTGGCTGTCCTCGAACGGAATCGTGTCGACCACCGTCCAGCCGCCCTTGCCGTCGGCGGCCAGCAGTTCGTCGCCGCCGTCCTCGCGCGAGCGGGTGGCGCGGCCGACCTTCAGGTCGCCGTCGGCGAGGTAGCCGGACAGGCGGTCCTTGTTCTCGACCACGCGCTTGCGTTCGCCGCTGGCCAGGTCGACTTCGTACAAGTCGTGCCACTTCGGGTCGCGGTCGTTCATGCCGACCAGGATCCGGTCGGGGTGGCGATGGGCGAGGCGGACCAGGCTGGCGCGGGTCTTGGGATAGGCGGTGAGGTCGCGCGCTTTGCCCGGCTTGGCCACGTCGACCACATACAGATGGAAGTTCTCGTCGCCGCCGCTGTCGCGCAGGTACAGCAGGGTGCCTGCGCGATAGCTCCAGACATAGCTGCGGATGCCGCGCGCGGCGTCGTCGGTGACCGCGCGCGCTTTGGCCGGATCGTCCGCCGGCGCCACCCACACGTTCATGACGCCCTTCACCGGCGCCAGCCAGCTCAGGTAGCGGCCGTCGGGGCTGAGCTGGGCGCTGCTGCGCTCGGGGTTGCCGAACAGGGCCGAGCGCGGAATCAGCTCGACCTGGGCCGACCCGGCGGCGAAGGCCGGCGCGGCGGCGGCGGCGAGCGCTAGGGCGAGGCAGGCAGGCGACAAGCGGTGGCGGTGCGGACGAGCGGGCATGGCGGTTCTCCGTTTCCGTGGCAGGTCGGGACCGAGTATGAACAGCATCCGCCCCGGGCCGCGCAGTGCCGAAGGCCATGCCGGCGCGGCCGCGAGCGCGACCGCGGTCGTACTGCGCATATGTTGCACACCTGCAACGCTGCGCGCCCGCGCCGGCGCGGGCGGCGGACTACACTCGCGGCGGTATACGCAGCAGCGCGCATCGGGACGGCGGGGGTGGCCGTTCCTGCCCCCTTGCGGCGTTAGCTGCTCAGACTCAGGTGCTATCCTGCCGTCAAAGCTTCACAGGGGATGTGGGGCTCGGGGAGATCGGGATGAATCGCGATACGGCGGCGCCTTCGGTGGGCCGCGAAACCGACAATTCGGCAGCGACCGCGGCGCCGACGGACGTGGCGATGGCGGTGCTGACCCCGGGCGAATTCGAACTGTTCGCCGAGATCGGCCGCCCGCGCCGGGTCGAGGCCGGGCAGGTGCTGTTCCGGCGCGGCGAACTGGGCACCACCATGTTCGTGATCGCGCGCGGCGCGATCGTCCTGGACTTCGGCGACGACCTGGTCACCAAGCGCCTGGGCGTGCGCGAATTCTTCGGCGAACTCGGCCTGCTGATCGGCGACCACGCCCGCAGCGCCGACGCCATCGCCGCCACCGACGGCCTGCTGGTGGAGCTGCGCCACGAGGAATTCCAGCGCCTGGTCGACCGCGATCCCTCGCTGGTGTCCTACTTCCTGCGCCGCGCGATCATGCGCGTGGTGCTCAACGAACAAAGCCTGATCCGCCGCCTGCGCCGCCGCAACCAGGACCTTGAAGCCGCGCTCGACAGCCTCTACGCGACCACCCACCAGCTCAACCAGACCGAAGAGCTGGTGCGCACCGACGACCTCACCGGCCTGTACAACCGCCGCGGCCTGACCCTGCACCTGCAGGAAGCGCGCGCGGCCGGCATCGCCGACACGATCGGGCTGGTGCTGGTGGACTGCGACCGCTTCAAGCAGGTCAACGACGAGCACGGCCATCTGGCCGGCGACCGGGTGCTGCAGAGCGTGGCCAACATCCTGCGCTCGGTGGCCGGCACCGAGGACATCGCCTGCCGCCTCGGCGGCGACGAGTTCTGCCTGCTGGTCGCCGCGCACACCCGCCAGGACGTGATGCGCTTCGCCGACTTCATCGTCCACACCGTGCACGGGCTGCTGCTGATTCCGCAATCGCCGCCGACGATCTGCCCGGTCAGCGTCGGCGCCTGCCTGGTCAGCGCCAAGCGCGACTGGAACGACTGGTACGCGCAAGCCGATGCCGCGCTTTACCAGGCCAAGCGCCTGGGCGGCAACCGGGTGCATTGGCAGGACGCCGAACTGAGCGCCGTTTGATCGGCGTGGACAAGGATGCCGCGATGAACGACGCCCACCGCCCCGACGCCGACGGCCCGCAGCTGCGTACCCTGCTGCTGACCGACCTGTGCGACTCGACCACCCTGGTCGAACGCATCGGCGACGGCCCCGCGGCGGAGCTGTTCCGCGAACACGACCGGCTGGTGCTGTCGTTGCAGCAGCGCTGGCGCGGGCGCCTGATCGACCGCTCCGACGGCTTGCTGCTGTTGTTCGAGCGGCCCATCGACGGCCTCGGTTTCGCCCTGGACTACGCCCGCGGCCTGCGCGAGATCGGCGCGGCGCGCAAGTTCGAACTCAAGGCCCGCGCCGGCCTGCACGTCGGCGAAGTGCTGACCTGGCGCAACAGCGACGAGGCGGTCAAGGTCGGCGCCAAGCCGGTCGAAGTCGAAGGCCTGGCCAAGCCGATGGCCGGCCGGCTGATGGCGACCGCGCGGCCGGGCCAGATCCTGCTGTCGGCGGTGGCCGAGCCGCTGGCGCATCGCGCCGCGCGCGAGCTCGGCGAACGCGGCCAGCAGCTGCTGTGGAAGTCGCACGGGCGCTGGCGCTTCAAGGGCGTGCCCGAACCGCAGGAAATCTACGAAGTCGGCGAGCCCGGGATCGCGCCTTTGCGCGCGCCGCCGAACGGGCCCAAGGCTTGGCGCGACATCCCGCTGTGGCGGCGCCCGGCGGCGCTGGTCGCCGAGGTCGCGCTGCTGGCGGCGATCGGCGGCGGCGTCTGGTTCGCGACCCGGCCGCAGCCGGCGATCGCGTTCGGCCAGCGCGACTGGGTGGTGATCGGCGACCTGCGCAACCTCACCGGCCAGAGCGTGCTCGACGATTCGCTGGAACAGGCCTTCCGCATCAGCCTGGAGCAGTCGCGCTACGTCAACGTGCTCAGCGACCTCAAGGCGCGCGACACGCTCGAGCGCATGCAGCGCAAGAACGACACCGTGCTCGACCGCGCCATCGCCTCGGAGATCGCCCTGCGCGACGGCGCGCGCGCGGTGATCCTGCCGACCGTGGCCGAAGTCGGCGGGCGGGTGCGGGTCAGCGCCGAGGTCATCGATCCGCACACCCAGACCACGGTCTACGCCGAGTCGGCCGACGGCGCCGGCAAGGAATCCACGCTGGCCTCCATCGACAGCGTCACCGCGGGACTGCGCGAGAAGCTCGGCGAGGCGATGAAGTCGATCGAGCGCGATTCCGAGCCGTTGCCGAAGGTCGCCACGGCCAACCTCGACGCGCTGCGCGCCTATGCCCTGGGCCAGAAGGCGTTCGGCGCCGGCCGCTACGACGACGCCGCCAATTTCTACCAGCGCGCCACGGCGCTGGACCCGAATTTCGCCCTGGCCTACCTGGGCGGGGTGCGCGCTGCGGTGTCGCGGGTCGACGCCACCCACGCCAAGCCGTTCCTGGCGCAGGCGCTGGAGCATCGCGACCGTCTGCCGCCACGCGATGCGCTGTACCTGGACGGATGGGCCGCGGAGTTCGCCGGCGGCCATGAGGCGGCCGGCAAATGGAAGCTGCTGGCCGACTTGTATCCGGATTACTTCGCCGGCGCCGCCAACTACGCGTTCCAGCTGATGCAGGAAAGCCGCTTCGGCGAGGCGCGCGCCTACGCTCAGCGCATCACCGTGCCGCAGAATCCGTTGCGCGGGCACGGCTACGACCATCTCGGCCGCAGCGAGCTGGGTCAGGAAAACTACGCCGCCGCGCGCGCCGCGTTCGACCAGGCGCTCAAGCTCGACATCGCCGACGCGGCGCGCCGCCGCGCCAACGTTTCCGCCGCGCAAGGCGCGCTCGACGACGCCGCGCGCCGGCTCGACGGCGGCGGCGCGCGCAAGGGCTATGCCTCGGTGCGCGACCTGGACAAGACCGCGCTGTTGCTCGACCAGGGCCGCTGGAAAGAGGCCCAACGCCATATCGAGGCGGCGGCCAAGCTGCCGGTGGAAGGCAACAACCTGCTCAAGGACATCCTCGCCGTGACCGAGGCCAGCGTGGTCGTGCTCAACGGCGAACGTACGCGGGCGCGCGAACTGCTCGGCGTGGCCGCGAACAAGGCATTGGCTGCGTCCGCCGGGGCCGGTTACGACGAAGCGGATTATGTGTATCTGGCCCTGGCCAGCGCGTACCTGGCCCAGCGCCAGGACGACCCTAGCCTGGCCCGCAGCGTGCTCGACGCGCTCAAGGACCGGCCGAACCTGTGGGCGACGCCGAAACTGGCGGAGCTGCGCGAAGTGGTGTTGGCCGGGCAGGACCGGCTGGCCGGCAAGCCCGAGGCGGCGGTGCGGCGCCTGGCCGGGCTGCTCAACGGACACGAACTGTTCCAGGCCCGGGCCGCGCTGATGCAGGCGTTCGAGGCCGCCGGCGACAACGAAAAGGCGCTCGAGCAGGCGCGTTGGCTGGCCGCGCACCGCGGCCTGGCGTATATCGAACTGGCCGGCGGCCAGTCGCTGCAATCGCTGAACGTGGCCGACACCCGGATCGCGCGGCTGCGCGCGGCGCAGGCGCTCAAGGCCTTGGGCCGCACCGCGGAAGCGGACAAGGAAGCCCAGGCGTACTCCGCCGCCTGGGCCGCCAATGCGCCGCCGGCTTACTTGTCGTCGAGCGCCGGGCCGAGGTTGCCGGCCTCGAAGCAGTGAGGATTGTTGTAAGCGGCCGCGGAGGTCAGGAACTCCTTGATCGCCTCGCGCGCCTGGGCGATCTCTTCCTTGCTCGCCATCTTGGTGGTGCTCATGCACGCCAGCTGCACGCCCTCGGGCACGTCGTGGCCGAGCGACTGCACCGCGGCCTTCGGGTCTTTCTCGAAGTTCGCGCGGAATTCGTTATCGGTGCTCAACAGCTCCAGCAGCTTGTCGGCGACTTTCGGATCCAAAGGCGTGTGCCCGCCGCCAGGTTTTTTCGTAGCCATAGGTAGTTCCCCAGTTCCCCCGTGATTGCCCGATTCGGGCGTAAAGCGGCGCCGTACGGCCGCCCCGGTCAAGCAGGGACAACGCGACAACCCGCAGCGACAGGTCAAATGCGTCGTTCAGCAAAGTCGGGTCGGCGCCCGGCGCCGGGCCGCCGCGCGGCGTGTGCGAGCCGGCGCGGCGTCCATCGCCTATTCTAGCCGCGGCCGCCGTGCTGTCCGGCACGCGCAGGCCGCGGTTCGTGCACCGCCGCCGAGCCCGCCGTCGCCGAGACCCGTCCGCCGCCATGCGCATCCGCCGCTGCTCCATCGTATTCATCGAACCGCGCGAAACCCTGTCGTTCGACCTGAACTCGCTGCTCAGCGGCGGCAACGGCCTGCATAGCCAGCGCCAATGGCTGGCGCTGGCGCCGCACCTGGAGGCGGAGGTGGAGATCGGCGCCGACGAGCGCGAACTGCTCGGCGCGGTCGGCGCGCACGCGTGGCTGCCGGCCGAAGAGGTGCGCGCGCTGGCCCCGCAAGCCTGCGAGGCCTTGTTGCAGGCCGGCCTGCTGATCGGCGACGACGAAGCCCGCGCCGCCCACCGCGAACGCGACGAGGCGGTGCGCGCCGCGCACTGGTGGCCGCCGGCCGCGCTGGCCCACCGCATGGCGCGCTGGCAGGGCATGGACAGCGCCGCGGCGATGGACGAGAACGAACTGACCACCGCGGCCGAGATCCGCCGCCGCCTCGGCGCGCCGCCGCCGCACGCGATCGAGCGCGCGCCGGCCGCCGCGCGCCTGCCGCTGCCGCGCCTGGACGACGGCGAGTTCGAACGTTTGCTGGCGCGCCGCGCCACCTGCCGCAACTTCGACGCCGCGCGCGCGCTGCCGTACGAGCGCTTCGCGCGCATGCTCCAGCGCGTGTTCGCCGCGCAGGCGCAGGTGCGGATCAGCGACGACACCGTGTTCCTGAAGAAGCACACGCCGTCCGGCGGCGGCCTGCACGCGACCGAGGCGTATCTGATCGTGCAGAACGTCGACGGCGTGGCGCCCGGGCTGTACCACTACCACCCGGTCGAGCACGCGCTGGAACCGCTGCCGGCGCCGGCGGCGCCGCTGGCCGAATTCGCCGCGCAGGTGGTCGCCGGCCAGCATTGGTTCGCCGACGCGCACGCGCTGGCGGTGCTGGCGCCGCGCTACGCGCGCAGCTTCTGGAAGTATCGCCGCCACGCCAAGGCGTATCGCGCGCTGCTGCTCGACAGCGGGCATCTGTCGCAGACGCTGTATCTGAGCGCGACCGAGCTCGGGCTCGGCGCGTTCGTGACCTCGGCGATCAACGAAATCGACATCGAGCGCGGCTTCGGCCTGGACCCGCTGGCCGAAGGCCCGCTCGCGGTCTGCGGCTTCGGCTGGCGCGGCGAACGCATGGGCACCTCCGAGTTCGATCCCGCCGGCGCGGTCTGGCCGCGGGACTGAGCGCGCGCGCACGTTCGCCACAGCGCGCCAACACGGCGCGCGCGGCCGGTGGCATGCTGCGCGCATCCTCCACGGAGCGCGCACGCATGTGGCCCGACCGCCGTATCCAGGACTTGTTCGGCATCGCCTTGCCGATCGTGCAGGCGCCGATGGCCGGCGCGCAGAACGCCGCACTGGCGATCGCCGCCGCGCGCGCCGGCGCGCTGGGCTCGCTGCCGTGCGCGATGCTGTCGCCGGCGCAGGCGCGCGAACAGGTCGCGCAGTTCCGCGCCGCGGTCGACGCGCCGGTGAACCTCAACTTCTTCTGTCACCGCGCCGCTGCGCCGGATCCGGCCCGCGACGCGGCATGGCGCCAACGGCTGCGCCCGTACTACCTCGAATTCGGCCTGGATCCCGACGCCGCCGTCGCTGCGGCCGCGCGCGCGCCGTTCGACGAGACGTGGTGCGCGCTGGTCGAAGAACTGCGGCCGCAGGTCGCGAGCTTTCACTTCGGCCTGCCCGAGCCGGCCTTGCTCGAACGCGTGCGCGCCAGCGGCGCGCGCGCGATCGCCTCGGCCACCACGGTCGCCGAAGCGGTGTGGCTGGAGCAGCGCGGCTGCGACGCGATCGTCGTGCAAGGCAACGAAGCCGGCGGCCACCGCGGCGTATTCCTCGACGGCGAAGACGTCAGCGCGCAGGCCGGCCTGTTCGCGCTGCTGCCGCGCGTGGCCGATGCGGTGAACGTGCCGGTGATCGCCGCCGGCGGCATCTTCGACGGTCGCGGCATCGCCGCGGCGTTCGCGCTCGGCGCGGCGGCGGTGCAGGTCGGCACCGCATATCTGTTTTGCCCGGAAGCGACGATCTCGCCGCTGCACCGGCGCGCGCTGCAGGCCGGCGACGGCGACGACACCGCGCTGACGAATCTGTTCAGCGGCCGACCGGCGCGCGGCGTGGTCAACCGGGTCATGCGCGAACTCGGGCCGCTGTCGCCGCTGGCGCCAGCCTTTCCCGGCGCCGGCGCCGCGCTGGCGCCGCTGCGGGCGAAAGCCGAGGCCGCCGGCGACGACGGTTTCATGTCGCTGTGGTCGGGCCAGGCGCGGCGCGCGCATGCGCTGGACGCATTCGCACTGACCCGCGAACTGGCGCGGCAGGCGCAGGACCTGCTCGATCGCGGCCGCGGCGACGGTTGAGCGCGCTGCGCCGCCGCGCGCAAGAACGCCGCATGCGGCGGCTTCGCCCGACGCAACGTAGTGGTGTCTGCGTTTCAATAACCACTGCACTCAACGGGCCGTTGCAGCGTCCGCGTCTTCGCAACCGCTACGATCGACGCAACCCAGCTGTGTCTGCGTTCCCACAACCACAGCGCTCAAATGCCGCTGTGGCGTCCACGTCGATACAACCGCTGCGCTCCACGCAACGCAGCGGCGTCTGCATCCTTGCACCCGCTACGCTCAACGCACCCGCTGCGGCGCCCACGCCGCCCACAAGCGCTGCACTTCCTCGGCGATCACGTCCGGGCGCTCCTCCGGCCAGAACAGCTTGAGGCCGTCGAGCTTGCGCAGCCCGCGCGATTGCCCGAACGCATCGGCCAGCGGCTGCGCCTGTTGGCTGTCGAAGATGTCGTCGGCCATGCCCCACAGCACCCGCGTCGGCGCGCGGCTCTTGCCGAGCCGCGCGCCGATGCCTTCGAGCACGTTGCGCTCCAGGCCCATCGCGTACGCATGGGTCAGCGCCTTGCGCTTGTCGGTCGACAGCAGCGGGCCGAAGTACATGTCGATGGCGTCGTCGTCCGGATGCGACGGGTCGGCGTAGCACATGCCGCCGAAACCGTTCGGCGAACGCGCCAGCGCCTTGTCCTGCCACCACGGCGCCAGCCATTCGTCGACGAAGCGGCCCTGCTTGGACAGTTCGATCACCGGCACCAGCTTCGGCGGCGGGTTGTCGAATTCGGTGTCGCAGTTGGTCAGCAGCAGCGTGCGTACGCGCTCGGGATGGCGGGTCAGCAGCAACTGGGCGATGGCGCCGCCGCTGTCGTTGGCGACCAGGTCGGCGCTGTCGATGCCCAACTGGTCCATCAGCGCCACGATCATCGCCACCTGCGCATCGGGATCCACCGCCTGGCCGTCGGCCACGCGGGTGTAGCCCAGGCCGAGCCAGTCCGGCGCGATGCAGCGCCGGTACGGCGCCAGCCGCGGCAGCGCGCCGCGCCATTGATAGCTGTTGAGCGGGAAGCCGTGCAGGAACAGCGCGGCCGGGCCTTCGCCGCGCTCGACGTAGGCGATGTCGCCGAACGCGGTGTGGGCGAACTTGCGGCTGGCGTGGAACTCGGCGGCGCTCAGGTCGAGACCGGCGCTCGCCTGCGCGCCGCCCACCGCGGGGCCGCGCGCGGCGGCGTGGACGATGGCGCCGAGGCTGCCGGCGGCGATGAAGCCGGCGCCGCCCAACAGGAAACTTCTGCGGTTCATGGGGGAACTCCTAGGGTGCGCAGCGCCGTCGCGGGCGTGCAGAGGCCCGCGACGACGCTGCGGGCGCCGCCTTGGGACGTTGCGTTATCGGAATGCGGCGCGAGCGCCGCGGTGTCTTGAATGCGTGTGGCCGGCGCCCGCGACCCCCTTATCGGCAGGCGATGCGCCAGGATCCGCACACCAGCGACTTAGGCACGGGCCGACGCGTTTTCCATAGCGCGCCGCGTGCGTTTTTCGCAACGATCAGTTGCCGCCGGGCGACTGCGCCGAGACATAGGCCGCGTCGAGTTTCTGCGCGCATTCCTCGCAGCACACCTCGACGGTCTTGCCGCCGACCTTCACCTGGAACGCGTTCTCGTCGAGCGGACAGTCGCAGGCCGCGCAGGTCTTCTCGCTCATGGGGATTCTCCAAAGGCGCCCGGGAGTGGGCAGGCACAGTAGGCCACCGGGGGCGGGGTAGGCGCTGTCAGAAAATTTAGCGATCGGGCGCCGAGAGGCCGGCCGGGGCCCCTGTAGGAGCGGCGCGAGCCGCGACACCGGAGGCGGTGGACGCGAGCGCACTCGCCGAAGCCCGGCCCGTGGGGTTCCGATCAATGGTCCGGGCTCGTCAGCTTCGGTACGAAGCGTGGTATCGCACCGCATCCGGTGTCGCGGCTTGCGCCGCTCCTACAGCGGGCGGCCTGCGGCCGCGGTGGCAGCGACTCGGTCTGGAGATCAGCGATAAAGCGCCGACTGCCGGAATTCCGACGGCGAGCGCCCGTAGGTCTGCTGGAACGCCGCGCTGAAATGGCTGTGGCTGGAAAACCCCAGGTCGTGGCTCAACGCGCTCAGGTCCTCGTACTCGCCGAGCAGATCCAGCGACCGCGCCAAACGCAAGCGCAACTGGTAGCGGTACAGCGGCAATCCTTCCACGCGCTGGAACACCTGGGTCAGATAGACCGGCGACACCCCGACCTCGGCGGCGATCTCGGCCAGCGTCCAGCGCCGCGACAGGTCGCTGACCAGCACCAGCTTGGCCCGTTCGACCAGCCGCTGCTGGCCCGCGCTGGCTCCGGCGATGTGCGCGGTGCGCGGGCCGAGCGCGCGCTGCACCAGGGTCAGCGCCAGGCTCTCGGCTTCCAGCGGCTCGGCGATGCCCTGGCGCAGGCTGTGGCGCAGCAGCATCGCCAGCGATTGCGCGCGCGGGTCGATGCGCAGGCGCGGCTGGCGGAACGACAGTTCCTCGCCGTCGCGCAACAGCGTCTTCGGCGCCATCTCGCGCAGCATCGGCTCGGCCACCGACACCGACAGGCTGGCGTCGCCACCTTCGATCGGATGGCTGACCCGGTAACCCTCGCCGGCATTGAAGAACAACACCTGGCTGGCCTCGGCCACGGTCGCCTGCTCGCCGACGTGGCGCACGTAGACGCCGCGGTACGGGAACACCAGATGGGTCGCGGCGGCGCATTCCTCAGCGCTGCGGTGCTTGCACTCGCCACGGCAATAGACATCGCGGACCGTCACGGTCGGCGTCTTGAGCAGGCTATGGACGGTGAACTCGGACATGCCGGAGGCCTCGATGGCGCCGCGCGCCGCGGCCGGCGGGCCGTCGCCTGCCGTGGCCGGGTCCGCGCGGCGACTATAGCCCACGCCGGCGGCCGCGGCGCGGGCCGCCGTGGGCCGTGGCGCAGGCGTGCCGCGGCGGCCGCGAACCCGCGCCACCGCGCATACCTGCGGCGAAAACGCACCCCGGGCGAGGGTGGGGCGGGTGCCGGCGACAGCGGCCGGAACGCAGCGTTACGCCGCCCGCGTCGCGCTGTCGCGGTCCGCGCGCCGATAGCCGATGGCTTCGCTCAGATGCGCGGTGGCGATGGCCTCGCACCCGGCGAGATCGGCGATGGTGCGGGCCACGCGCAGGATCCGGTGCATCGACCGCGCCGACAATTGCAGCGCGTCGACCGCGCGTTCCAGCAGGGCTTGGTCGGATTCGCTCAAGCGGCAGTGGCGGTTGGTATCGGCCTGGTCCAGGCGCGCGTTGTGCTTGCCGCTGCGCTCGGTCTGCAGGCGGCGCGCGGCGCTCACGCGTTCGCGGATTGCTGCGCTGGATTCACCGTCGGGCTGGTCCGGCCGCAGCGCCGCCGGCGGCAGCCGCGGCACCTCGATGTGCAGGTCGATGCGGTCCAGCAACGGGCCGGACAGGCGCGAACGATAACGATGGATGAGATCGGCGCTGCAACGGCAGCGCGCGCTGCTGTCGCCGGCCCAGCCGCAGGGACAGGGATTCATCGCCGCAACCAGTTGGAAGCGCGCCGGAAACTCGGCGCTGCGCGCCGCGCGCGCGACCGTGACCACGCCCGACTCGAGCGGTTCGCGCAGCACTTCCAGCGCGCGCCGCTCCCATTCGGGCAACTCGTCGAGGAACAGCACGCCGTGGTGCGCGAGCGAGATTTCGCCCGGACGCGGATCGGCGCCGCCGCCGACCAGCGCGACCGCGCTGGCGGTGTGGTGCGGCGCGCGGAACGGCCGCTGGCGCCAGCGCGCCGGATCCAGCGCGCGGCCGTGGCCGCCGCCGCCGACCGAAGCGATCGCCGCGGTTTCCAGCGCCTCGTCTTCGCTGGCTTCGGGCAAAAGGCCGGGCAGGCGCGAGGCGAGCAAGGTCTTGCCGCAGCCGGGCGGGCCGATCAGCAACAGGTGGTGGCCGCCGGCCGCGGCGATCTCCAGCGCGCGCCGCGCCTGCGCCTGGCCGCGCACGTCGCGCATGTCCGGCTCGGGCGCGCGCACGATCGCGGGCGCTTGCGCGCGCGGCAGCTGGCTGCGTTCGCACAGCATCGAGCACACCTCCGACAGCGTGCGCGCGGTGCGCGCCTCGACCCGGCTGGCCAGCGCCGCTTCGCTGCCGTTGCCGGCCGGCACCACCAGCCGGCGTCCTGCGTCGGCCGCAGCCAGCGCCGCCGGCAGCACGCCGTCGATCGCGCGCAGCTCGCCGGTGAGGCCGAGTTCGCCGAGGAATTCGCAATCGGCCAGGGCCGGCAGCGGCAGCTGCCCGCTGGCGGCGAGGATGCCGAGCGCGATGGCCAGGTCGTAGCGGCCGCCGTCCTTGGGCAGATCGGCGGGCGCGAGGTTGACGGTGATGCGTCGCTGCGGGAATTCGTACTGCGCCGACTGGATCGCCGCGCGCACCCGGTCCTTGGCCTCGCGCACCGCGGCCTCGGGCAGGCCGACGATGTTCATGCACGGCAGGCCGCCGGCCAGATGCACCTCGACGCGTACCGCCGGCGCACGCACCCCCGTTCGCGCACGGCTGTGCACGAGCGCCAGGTTCATGGCGGGGACTCAGTGCTGGGGCGCGGGCGCGTCGTCGAGCCGGGCTTCGAGCTCGACCACGGTGCGCTGCAGTTCTTCGAGCTTTTCGCGGGTGCGCAGCAGCACCGCGCGTTGCACCTCGAATTCCTCGCGGGTGACCAGGTCGAGCTTGGTCAGGCCGGTCTGCAGCACGGACTTGAAGTTCTGCTGCATTTCTTCGCGGCCTTCGCGCACGCCCGGCGGAACCAGGGTGCTGAGGCGGCGGGCGAGGTCGTCGATATAGTTCAGGTCGATCATGTAGATGAAACTCCTCCGGTGTTGGGGTCAGCTTGACCGCCGGACCGGGGCGACGCCGTCGGCCGGGGCCGGGGCGGGCTGTCGGAAAAGTCCGAAGTGGATGACGCGGTCACTACATCACGGCCTTGGCGCGTGCGGCAAGCCTCCATGCAGGCGATTCGCCGCAGCTTTCATGTGCCGTTGCCATCCTCCGACGCACGCCGCGCAGGCGATGTGAACGCCACCCGACCGGCGGCGCGGCTAGGTCGCGGCGCGCCGGCGCGTTATCCTGCGCGCCGAATCGGAACGCGCCGGCGCCCACCGGCGCCGCGCCACTGGCGGAGACAGCGAATGAAAATGGTCATGGCGGTGATCAAGCCGTTCAAGCTCGACGACGTGCGCGAAGCGCTGGCCGAGGCCGGCGTGGCCGGCATCACCGCCACCGAGGTCAAGGGTTTCGGCCGCCAGAAGGGCCACACCGAGTTGTACCGCGGCGCCGAGTACGTGGTCGACTTCCTGCCCAAGATCAAACTCGAAGTGGCGGTGACCGACGATCAGGTCGATACCGTGGTCGAGGCGATCATGAAGGCCGCCGGCACCGGCAAGATCGGCGACGGCAAGATCTTCGTCTGGGACCTGGAACGCGCGGTGCGCATCCGCACCGGCGAAATGGACGGCGACGCGCTGTAAAGCGCGCCGCGCCGCCGTCCGCGCGCGCCGCTCAGGCCGCGCGCGTGGCCAGCGCGGGCGGCACGCCGGCGGCGCGCCGCGCCGGCCACAGCACCGCGGCCTGGCCGAGCAGCCACAGGCACAGCGCGCCCAAGGGCAGATACGCCAGCGGCAGCCGCGGCAGTTCGTAGACGCTCATCAGCCCCAGGTTCAGCGCATAGGCCAGCAGCATGCCCAGGCCGATGCCGCCGCTGGTGAGCAGGAAGTTCTCGGTCTGGAAATACAGCAGGATCTGCCGCCGGGTCGCGCCGAGCGCGCGGCGCACGCCGATCTGGCGGGTGCGCTGCTGCACCCAGAAGCTGGCAAGGCCGACGATGCCCAGCGCGGTCACCACCAGCAGCCCTGCGCAGACCGCGACCAGCAACAGCGCCATCGCGCGGTCTTGCTGGTAATAGTCCTCGCGCAGCTGCTGCAGCGTCTTGCTGTTCTCCTCGATCGTCACCCGGCTGGGATCGATGCGCTGCAACGCGGCCGCGGCGTCGTCGATGACGCGCTGGCGCTGCGACGGGTCGTCGACCTTGAGCACGTACTTGGCGATGCCGGTGTAGGCGAGTCTGGCCGGCAGCAGCATCGCGTACTCGTAGCCGCCCGGATCGGCGCTGCCGCGGCTGCGCACCAGCCGTTCGACCACGCCGACCACGCGCAGCGGGGTCTTGTCGAGGCTGTAGACGGTCTTGCCGACCGCCGTGCCGTCCGGGAACAGCCGCTGCGCGACCGCGCGGGTGAGGATCACGGCCGGAATCGCCGCGGCCTGCGCGCCCTGGGCGGATGCGCCCTGGCCGGACGGGTCCCAGTCGACGAATTCGTCGGGCAGGAAGCGCCGGCCGGCGACCAGCTTGAGGCCGAGCGCGTCGAACAGTTGTTCGCCGCCCATGTAGGTCGACGCGCTGAGGTTGGGCTGCGGCTGATCGGGGCTGAGGCTCAGGCCGTTGTTCCAGGCGCCGTTGCCGAACGGCACCAGCGTGGTCGCGGCCGCCGCGCTCACGCCGGCGATGGCGCGCAGCGCGGCTTCGTCGCTGCGGCCGATCGCGGCGGCGTCGGCGCCGGGCGCGCCGGCGGCGATCTGCACGGTGACGATGCGCGATTCGTCGACGCCGCTGGGGCGCTGCATGCGCTCCAGGCGTTGCCCGATCAGGAACAGCACGTTGCACACGATCGCGCAGCACAGCGCGATCTGGACCACGATCAGCGCGGTCGTGGTCTTGTGCCGGAACAAGGTGGAGACGATGGGACGCATGTCCATGACGGGAGTCCTGTAGCCGAGGGAAGCCGCGCGCGCGGTCACTGGGTTTTGAGCTGGATGGCCGGGGCGACCTGCATCGCCCGCCACGCCGGCAACAGCCCGGCCGCCAGGCTCGCGACCAGCGCCAGCGCGAAAGTCGCGGCGAGCATGCCGGCGTCGAGTTCGGCCAGCTGGGCGTAGCGCTCGGGTTGCTGGCGCACCAGCCACAGGCCGAGCAAGGTCAGCAGCAGGCCGAGGGCGCCGCCGGCCAGCCCGATCACGCCGACTTCGGCCAGGCAGTGCGCGCAGATCTGCTTGCGCGAGGCGCCCAGCGCGCGGCGCAGGCCGATCTCGCCGCCGCGGCGCAGGAACTTGGCCAGCAGCAGGCCGACCGTGTTGACCAGGCAGGCCAGCAGGAAGCCGAGCGCCAGCCACGCCTGCAGGCGCACGTCGGCGGGCACGACCTGATTGAAGCGCAGCCATTCGTTGACGTCGCGCAGGCGCACATTGGCCGGACGCGGGAAGCGGCCGGCGCCGTGTTGCTGCTCGGAGTAGTCGTCCAGATAGCGCCGGTACTGCTGCGCGCGCTCGGGCGTGTCGAGCTGCGCCCAGTACTGCAGATACGCGCACGGCGCGTTGAGCGCGGCGCGGCCTTCCGGGTCGCCGCCGGTATTGCCCCAGCACACCGAATTGCCGTTCAGCGCGAGCGACAGGTCGCGCGAGGTGGAGAACGGCAGCAGCACTTGCTCGGGTTCGCCGAAGCGGTCGCCGCTGAGGTCGTAGAACTTCGGCACCGGCCGCCATGGCGCCAGCACCCCGACGATGCGGAAGCCGTGGCCGTCGAGCACCAGGCTGCGGCCGACGCTGTCGGCGCCGCCGAACAGCTTGTCGTTGAGCTGGGCCGAGATCACCGCGACCCGCGCGCGCTGCGCGTCCTCGCCCGCGTTCCAGGCGCGGCCGTAGCGCAAAGGCGCGTCGAACAGGGCGAAGAAATCCGCGCTGGCGTAGCGGGCGTTGCTGAGGAAGTTGCGCAGGCCGTCGTGCTCGGGCTGGATGCTGACCCGGCCGGCGGTCATCAGCGCCTGGCGGTCGGCGCGCGCTTCGCGCAGCAAGGTCTCGGCGTCGTAACGGGTCAGCAGGGTCTGCGGCTCGCGCCCCGGCGCGTAGCCGTCGAGCGAACCGGCATCGAGCTGGACGTAATGCAGGCTCTGGCTGCGGCCGGGCAGCGGATCGCCGGAGAGGATGCGGAACACGGTCAGCGTGGTCATGCAGGCGCCGATGCCGAGCGCCAGCGCCAGCACCATCAGCGCGGTCAGCGCGCGATTGCGCTTGAGGCTGTGCACGGCCATGCGCAGGGAGTAAGCGAACATGACCGTCTCCTCAGGCGCCGGCGACGATGCGCAGCGGGGCCGGCGCGCGCGCCAGCGGTTCGACGCGCGTCGCGTCGCCGTCTTCGGCGCCGGCCGAAGCCTCCGACACGCGGCCGTCGACGATCCGCACCGTGCGGTGCGCGCGCGCCGACATCGCCGGGTCGTGGGTGACCATGACGATCGTGGTGCCCTGCGCGTTGATCTCTTCGAGCAGGTCCATGACCCCGCGCGCCATCTGCGAATCCAGATTGCCGGTGGGTTCGTCGGCGAGCAGCAGGCGCGGGCTGCCGGCGATGGCGCGGGCGATGGCGACGCGCTGCTGTTGTCCGCCGGAGAGCTGGGCCGGGAAATGGCGCAGGCGCGAGCCCAGGCCGACCGCGCCCAGCGCGTCCTCGATCCGGCGCTTGCGCTCGGCCGCGGGCAGGCGGCGATAGCGCAGCGGCACGTCGCAGTTGTCGAACAGGTTGAGGTCGGGGATCAGGTTGAAGCTCTGGAATACGAAGCCGATCTTCTGGTTGCGCAGGCGCGAGCGGGCGTCGTCGCCGAGTCCGCGCACGTCTTCGCCGTCGAGTTCGTAGCGGCCGTCGCTGAAGCTTTCGAGCAGGCCGGCGATGTTGAGGAAGGTGGTCTTGCCCGAGCCCGACGGGCCGGTCACGGCGACGAATTCGCCTTCGGCCACGTTCAGGTCGAACGCGCGCAGGGCGTGGGTTTCGACCAGTTCGGTGCGGAAGGCCTTGGAGACGGCGTGCATGTGCAACATGGGTGAACCTCCGGAGCGGGGGCGCTCGCCGCCGGCGGCGACGCGTGCGGTGTGGGATGGGGTCGCGGCGTTCATTGGCCGGCGATGCGGACGCTGTCGGCGCCGGCGAACAGGTCGGTGCCCGCGACGACCACGCGGTCGCCGGGCTTGAGGCCGGAGCGCACTTCCACCGCGCCCAGGCTGCTGGCGCCGAGCGCGATCGGCCGGCGCAGGGCGCGATCGCCGTCGACCACGTAGGCGTAACGGCCGCCGTCCTGTTCGACGAACGGGCCGCGTTCCAGGGTCAGCACGTTGCGGCGCGTGTCGAGCACGATGCGCGCGCTCAGGCGCTGGTTCTGGCGCAGGCTCGGCGGCTGCTTGCCCGGCGCGAAGCGCAGGCGCGCGACCACTTCGCCGTTGACCACTTCCGGCGACACTGCGGCGACCTCGGCCGGATAGTTCTGCCCGGCGCTGGCGATCTGCGCCGGCATGCTCAGGCCGAGGTCGCGGGCGAAACTTTCCGGCACCTTGATCTCGACTTCGAACTTGCTCAGATCGACCACGCCGAGCACCGGGCCGTTGGCGGCGACGCTGGTGCCTTGCGCGACCTGGACCTGGCCGACCTGGCCGTCGAACGGCGCGCGCAGGGTCAGCGCGTCGGCCTGACGCTGCAACTCGGCCACGGTGGTGCGCTGGCGCTCGGCCAGCAGGCGCTTGTTGCGCGCGTCCAGCTCGGCGCCGGCGCCTTGCAGCGACAGGTCTTCGCGCGCGGCGGCCAGGCCGATCTCGGCTTTCTTGAGTTCGTCGCGGGCCTTGGACAATTCGTTCTGCGACACGGCGCCGCCGTCGAAGGCGCGCTGGTAGCGTTCCAGATCGCGCTGCGCGGCGGTGCGGTCGATCTGCGCCTGATCCAGCGACTTGCGCGCGGTCGAGCGCGCCAAACGGCTGTCGAGTTCGGCGCGGCTGGCTTCGGCTTCGACCACGGCCAGGGTCGAACGCTCCTGCGAGAGCTTGCTCAACAATTCGGGGCTGTCGACGACCGCCAGGATCTGGCCCTGGGCGACGCGGTCGCCGGCGACGACCTTGAGGCTGACCGTGCCGGCCGCGATGGCGTACAGCGTCGGGCTGTTGGCGGCGATGACGCGGCCGTCGGCGTTGAGGTCGCGGACCAGATCGCCGCGCTGCACCTGGGCGATGCGCAGGCGCGAGGCGTCGTAGGAGCGCCCGCCCGCGGCCCAGCCGGTAATGACCCAGCCGGCGCCGACGACGAGCGCGGCGACCGCGCTGCCGAGCGCCAGCCACGAGCGGCGGCGCGATCGCGGCGATGCGGCGAGGGTCTGGTCCTGGGCGGAGGTGTCGCGGATGCGGGAGCGGGTGTCCATGGCCGAACTCAGGCAGTGCGCCGGGTTCGGCGCGCGCAAGTCAGGGCCAGGCCCGGACTTGCGCGGTCCGGATTCCGATGCGCGGTGGCGAGGAGGAAACCGTGCGCGGGACGCGCGATGCGTCCCGCGGCGGCGAGGCGGCGGCCCGGCGATGCGGGCCGCCCGCGTTCGCGGTCAGCGCTGCGGGACTGCGCTGAACTTGGAGCCGGAGGTCGGCGGCGGGGTCCACGGCGTGGTCGAACCGGTCGTGGTCGTGGTGCTGCTGCCGATCTCGGTGCCGGTCGGCCAGCAGAAAGGGGGGCCGTCGAACGGCGGAGCGCAGACTTGCGCGTCGCCGGGCTGGGGGCCCTTGGCCAGGACGGGGTTGAACGAGGCGGCAGCGGCAATCGCCAGGAACAGGATCAGTGCGGCTTGGGTACGCATGGTTGAGCTCCAGGGGCTGTGACGAGCGGTGCGAAGTAGCGCGGGTGGGCGTGCTGGTGGGTGGAGCCCGGCGTCTGCGGCGGTGGGAGGTGCCGTTCGAATCGCCAGGACACTTAAGAGTTCGCAGCGGGCCGGCCGAACCCGTCATCGATCCGCGATTTTTTTTTTGCGCCGTTGCGAACCCCTCGGGCGACTTGGATCCCGGCGGCGTGACGCGGCCGTCGACAGGCGCGTATACCGGTTCAGTCAAGTGACCGGTTCAGCCCGTTAATGCGCGCGTGCGCAGGCGCGCGGCGCAGCGCGCCGGTTCGTGCGGGGTCGTCGCGCAGGCGCGAACGCGCGCCGCCGCGCCGCGAGCGCGGCGCGCACGGGCTCGGCGATGCGCGATCAGCGACGCAGCGTCTGCTGCGCGTTGCCGGCGTAGCCGCCGGCGAGGCTGCGTTCGAGTTTGGCCAACTCGCTCAGCTCGGGCGCGCGTTCGGTCAGTTCTTGCTGCAGTACCGGCGTGGCGCGTTCGAGCAAGACGCGCGCCTGCGCGGTTTCGCCGCGCGCGGCGGCGGCCTGGGCCGCGGCGAGTTCCGCCTTGGCGATCGGCAGGGTGCCGGCGAGATAGTGTTTTTGCGCCATCGCCAGCGCGCGCTCGAGGTATTGGCCGGCGCCGGGCAGGTCGCCGCGGTGCAACGCGACCGCGCCGCGCAGGCTTTGCAGGGCCAGCAGGGCCTTGGGGTCGAGGTCGCGATAGCGCTCGACCGGCGCCGCTTCGGGCAGGATCGCCTGCGCTTCCTCGTAGCGCCCGGCTTCGATCAAGGCTTGCGCGTGGCGCAGCTGGACGAAGGCCGGGCCGACGAAGACTTCGCCCTGATAACCGCGCGACAGCTCCAGCGCCTTGTCGAAATCGGCGCGTCCCTGCGCATAGCGGCCGAGCGCGGCCAGCGACACGCCACGGGTGTAGTGCGCCTTGATGAGCCAGGGCATGTAGGCCGGCTGCCGCGGCATGCGCGGCAGCGCGGCGTCGATCAGGGCGACGGTGCGGGCGTGGTCGGACACGTTGGCGTAGGCCATCGCCAGGCGCACGTCGTCGCGCGCCTGGATCGCATCGTCGAGCTCGAGCGCGCGCGCGATCTCCTGCGAGCGCTGGTAATGCGGCACCGCCGCGCGCGAGCGGCCGACGTCGTCGAGCAGCATCGCCAGATACAGCTCCATGTCGGCGGTGAGGCGGCTGTTCATGCCGTACACGCGATAGGCCAGGCGCGAGGCCTGCTCGGCGTGCGAAAGCGCGTCCTCGTAGCGATGCTGGGCGTGACGCACCAGCACCGCGATGCGGTGCAGCTGATACGACAGCAGGCCGTCGCCGACGCCGAGCTCGCGTGCGGCGGTTTCGGCGCGGGCGAGCTCGCGCGCGGCGTTGTCGATGTCGTTCTGGTAGTACAGGCTGCGCGCCAGCCCGAGCAGGATCTCGGTGCGCAACGCGGCGTCGCTCTCGCCGCTGGCGTTCAGCAGCTGCAAGGCGCGGCGCTGCTGGCGCTCGGCGTTCCTGAAATCGGCGCCGTGCAGCATCGCGGTGCCGTAGTCGCTGTAGGCGCGCGCCAGCACCAGCGGCTTGGCGTCCTGCGCCTGACGGATGGCGATGACCCGGGCCATCGCCTCGCGCGCTTCGCCGGCGCGTTCGAGCTGGATCAGCGCGGCGCTGCGGGTATGCAGGATGCGCGCGTCGAGTTCGCGGTCGGCGCCGCCGGCGGCGAGCGCCGATCGGCTGGCGCGGTCGGCGGCGTCGAGCGCGGGGCGCGGGTCGTTGATGTCGGCGTAGACCTCGCCGATGGTCAGCCACGCCACCGCGCGGGTGCGCGGATCCTGGGTGTGGTCGGCCTCGAGCTTCTCGGCGGCGTTGGCCAGCAGCGTGGAAATGGTGATCGGCTGGCCGCGCACCGCTTCGGGCGAGGTTTCCGCCAGCACCGAGGCGAGGAAGTCGCGCGAGGCCTTGGCGTTGATCGCTTCGTGCTCGGAGAGCTTTTCCGCCGCCACCGCGCGTTGGCGTTCGGCGTTGAGCTGCCACACCGCCAGCCCTGCGCCGATCGCGATCAGGCTGCCGGCGGCGACCGCGGTGCGGTGGCGGCGCACCCACTTGTCCAGGCGGTACAGCATCCGGTCCGGCGCGGCCGAGATCGGCAGGCCCTGCAGGTGCCGCTGCACGTCGTCGATGAGTTCGGCGACGGTGCCGTAACGCAGGTCGGGCTCGGACTGGGTGGCCTTGGCCACGATCCGGTCGAGATCGCCGCGCAGCGCGCGCCGCCGCGCCGGATCGGCGGCGATGCGGCTGGGCGCGGGCACCGGCGCCTGGTTCTTGCAATGCTCCGACAGGCGCTGGTCGGTGAGCAGGTCGAACAGCAGCGCGCCGAGGCCGAACACGTCGGTGACGGTGGTTTCGGCCTCGCTGCGGCATTGCTCGGGCGCGCTGTAGCCGGGGGTGAAGGCGCGGGTGATGGTGTGGCTGGGCTGCTCGCCTTCTTCGAGCAAAGTGCCGACGCCGAAGTCGATCAGCACCGGCGTGCCGTCGTCGCGCACGATCACGTTGGACGGCTTGATGTCGCGATGCAGGACCAGCCGCTGATGCGCGTGGCGGACCGCGTCGCACAGGCGCAGGTACAGCTTCAGGCGCTCGTTGACCGAGGGCTTCTGGCTGGCCAGGTACTCCGGCAGCGGGCGGCTCTCGACGTAGTCCATGACCAGGTACGGCTGGCCGTCGGCGCTCTCGCCGCCGTCGATGTGGCGGGCGATGTTGGGATGGTTGAGGCCGGCGAGCATCGCGCGTTCGCGCGCCATGCGCTTGCGGCTGGCCTGGGTGGGGAAGCCGCGCAGCAGTTTCAGCGCGACTTGCTGCGCGCGGCCTTCGACATCGCGCTCGGCCAGGAACACCGTGCCCATGCCGCCGGTGCCGAGCTCGCGCAGCAACCGGTACGGGCCGATGCGGCGCGAGGGCGCGTTGCGCGCGACCCGGGCGAGCCGTTCGCCGACCGGATCGCCGAGGGTTTCGTCGGCATCGCTGGCCAGCAGCCGGCGGGTCGCGGCGAGGATTTCCGGATCGGACTCGGATTCCAGCAGGAACCGTTCGCGTTCGTCGCGCGAACGGTTGAGGGCTTCGTGGAACAGATGCTCGATGCGCTGGAACTTCGGGTTCATGAGGTCAGGTGTTCGCGCAACCAGGCTTTCGCGAAGCGCAGGTCGCGTTCCACCGTCGTCAGCGAGATGCCGAGGGAATCGGCGATCTCCTGCTGGTTGAGCCCCATCAGGAAGGTGAGTTCGACGATGCGGGCCTTGCGCGGGTCCTGGGTTTCCAGCACGCGCAGGGCTTCTTCGACTTCCAGCCATTGGTCGCCGGCGGCGGACACCTGGTCGGCGCCGGACAGGGTCACGTCGATCACGCCGCCGCCGCGCTTGTCGGCCTGCTGGCGGCGGATGGTGTCGACCAGGACGAAACGGATCGCGGTCGCGGCGATGCTGAAGAAGTGCTGGCGGTTCTGCGCGTCGAGCTTGGTGCCGAGCAGCCGCAGCATGGCTTCGTTGACCAGTTCGGTCGGATCCAGCACCGGCACGCCCAGCCGCGCCAGCCGGCGCCCGGCGATGCCCTTGAGCTCGCGGTAGACCAGATTGAGCAGGGCGTCGGGAGCCGAGTCGTCGCCTTCGCGCCAGGCCCCCAGCAGGCGGGTCACGTCGCCCGCGTTCTCCGATTCGCCGACTTCCATGCGTCGCTTCCCCCGGTCCGTTAAGTGCCGCAAGCGCTTAGAGCATAACGATTGGAACGCGTACTGGAGCATACAACGCGCGGCAAACGCAGCGCCTGAATTCGATGGAGCTCCCGTTTTCGCCAACGCGCGCGTCGCGCGCGGGCGCTGCGGGCCCGCGCGCGAGCTTTGAAGGGGCGAAGGGGGCGATGCGGCGAGCGCGCGCCGCGAAAAAAATTTCGCCGGGCGATGACGGCTTCGGCCGCGCCGTTGCGAACTATCAAGTAACCAACACGATGTCGAAGCGGCGACGCCAAGACGGTTCGGTTGGATCGCAGGGAACGGCCGACGCGGCGTTCCGGCGATGGGGATTCCGCAGCCCTGGATCGTCCTGCGGATCGGTCAAGCGCTTCAACGCTTGGGCGGTAAGCGCCGGCCCTGGTTGCCACCAGGGCCGGCGTGCCCGGGAAACCCCAAGGACAGGGGATTCCCGGGCTTTTCAAACCAACCTACGAAACCAAACCAACCTAATCTGAGGATATACCATGTCTCGCATCCTGGAACTGCAGCGCCTGTCGACCTCCCCGACCTCGCCGATCGACGACGGCCTGGACGGCAACAGCACCTCGAGCGGCAACGGCTGCGCGTGCTCGACCAAGAGCGCTGGCCTTTGCTACATGGACGACAGCTTCGTCGCGGTCTGAGTCCTGCTCGATCCCAGGACTTGGAGGCTCATCGCTTCCAAGTCCTGGCTCCGCGGCCCGCGACCGCAACGCTACTTCCGCAGCGACCCCTCCGATCCCCGTCGGGCCCGATATGCAGGACTCCGGATTCCTCCCTCCGTGACGCCGCAGCGACGCGAGCCCGATGGCGCGTCCACGGGCCCGCCTCGACACCGCTCAAGCGAGGCAGGACATGCAAGACCTCATCATCCCGGACAAGATGGACTACCTGCTGGCCGACAGGCAGTTCTACGAACCGCTGTCGCGCTATCCGGCCCAGTTGCGCGACCTGCACGAGCCGTTGCGGCGGATCCTGCCGCCGGACTGGACCCTGAAGCAACGCAACCTGTGGTCGGACGTCAGCCCGCCGGATCTGCGGCTGCCCGAGCAGGGATGGAAAATCCATCTGTCCGCCACGCCCGCGCATGCGCCGGCGATCCTGATGACGGTCGCGCGCATCCTGTTCGCCAAGGGCATCTCGTTCAAGTTCATTTCCGACCGCACCTTGCTGTCGATCGTCAACGGCAAGCGCTGGGGACGCGGCGGGGCCGGAAAATTCATCACCGTCTATCCCAACGACCAGGAACAGTGCGGCGAGCTGCTCGAAGCGCTGCATGCCGCGACCACCGGCTATTGGGGTCCGTACATCCTGTCGGACCGGCGCTATAAGGACAGCCGCATCGTCCACTACCGCTACGGCGGCATCCTGCCGATCAAGCGCGCCGGCGTCGACGGCAAGGCGGTGTTGGTCATCCGCGACGGCGACGGCGAATACGTCGACGACGAGCGCACGCCTTACTTCAGCCTGCCCAAGGGCGTGACCGATCCGTTCCAGGCGCCGGAAGCGGCGCCGGAAGAAGGCGAAGCCGGCGCGCTGAAGAACGGCCGCTACAAGATCGAGTCGGTGCTGGCCTTCAGCAACTCCGGCGGCGTGTACCTGGCCCAGGACCGCGACCACGGCGACCGCCAGGTGCTGATCAAGGAAGCCAGGCCGTACACCAACATCTCCACCCGCGGTCTCGACGCGGTGCAGCTGTTGAAGAAGGAACACCGCCTGCTCGGCGTCGTCGCCGACCTGCGCTGCGCCCCGCAGCCCTACGACTTCTTCATGGACTGGGAGCACGCCTATCTGGTCGAGGAGTTCCTCGAAGGCTACGGCGAACTGCGCTCCTATCTGTCGCGGATATCGCTGTCCCTGCGCACCCGGCCCGACGCGCAGGCCAGCGCCGAGTTCTACCGCAAATACCGGCTGCTGTTCGCCGAGCTGGCGCGCATCGTCGGTAGCCTGCACGAGCGCCGGATCATCTTCAGCGATCTGTCCTTCGCCAACGTCATGGCCCGCGACGCCGAAGACGGCGGCGTGGACATCAAGCTGATCGACTTCGAGGGCGGCTTCGAGGAAGGCGTGGACGTGCCCACGCATCTGTTCACGCCGGGGTTCTCGCCGGAAGAATTCGAGGCCCGTGGCAGCGCGCGCTACGAGGACGACTACTACGCGCTGGGCTGCCTGATGATGGCCGGGCTGTTCCCGATGAACTCGCTGATGGTGCTCAACCGCGAAGCGCATTTGAGCTACATCGAGGCCTTCCAGCGGGATTTCGGCCTGCCCGAGCCGATCGCCGCGCTGATCCGCCGGCTGCTGGACCGCGACCCCGCGCAGCGCCCGCTTCCGGACGAAATGATCGCCGTGCTGGCCGAGGATTTCGATCCGGGGGTGCCGCAGATCGGCGCCGGCGCGCTGGATGCGCTGGATCTGGCGGCCACCACCGGCCGCATGCTCGACTACATCGATTCGGTCGCCAGCTTCGATCGCGAGGACCGGCTCTATCCGGCCGACCCGGCGGTGTTCGAAGGCACGCCCTTGAGCCTCGCCCACGGCGCGTGCGGCGTCGCCTATGTGATGCACAAACTGCGCGGCGAGGTCGATCCGAAGGTCGCCGAGTGGATCCGCGACCGCAAGACGCCGCGCGACGCGCTGTCGCCGGGTTTGTTCACCGGCCTGTCCGGCATCGCCTGGACGCTGCTGGAAATGGGGCAGGGCGAACAAGCGCGGGCGATGCTGGCCAAGACCCGCGATCACCACTTGCTGTGGCGCTCGCCGGACGTGTTCAACGGCGCCGCGGGCTGGGGGCTGACCCAATTGCGCTTCTACGCCGAAACCGGCGAAGCGTCCTATCTCGACCAGGCCTTGCTCGCCGGCCGTTACCTGGTGGAAAGCCGCGAGTTCGAGGACGACGACCGCAGCCGTTGTTTCTGGACCGCGCCGGAAGGCGTCTCGGCCAGCTTCGGCCACGGCGCGGCGGGCATCGCTACGTTCCTGCTGTATCTGGCCCAGGCCAGCGGGCAGAAGCTGTTCCTGGAGATCGGCCGGCAAGCGCTGGAGTGGGTGCTGAGCAAGGGCATCGACAATCCCGACGGCGGCCTGACCTGGTGCGCGCGCGAAAGCACCCGTTCCTACACGCCGTACTGGCGCTGGGGCAGTTCCGGCGTCGGCCGCGCGCTGCTGCGCTATTGGCACGTGACCGGCGAGGAGCGCTATGCGCAGGCCCTGGACCGGGTCCTGATCGATTGCGACCGCAAGTACACGATCTATCCCGGTTACTTCTTCGGCATCGCCGGCATCGCCGAACTGTGCCTGGACATGGCCCGGTTCCCGCGTTGGGAAGCGCAGGCGCTGGCCAGCGCGCGGCGGGTGCTCGCCGGCTGCATGCTGTTCCCGTTCGAGCGCAACGGCGGCCTGGCGTTCCCCGGCGAATCGTTGAGCAGGATCAGTTGCGACTTCGGCACCGGCAGCGCCGGGATCGCCTTGGTGATGCATCGTTACCTGACCCGCGGCGGCGCTTCGCTGATGGTCGATGAGCTGCTGCCGGGCTGGAACCGCGAAGACCGTCCGGCCCCGGCCGAGACCGAGCGGGCGGTGGCATGAACGCCGCCCTGGACGCGCCGAAACCTGCGCCGCGTTCGCAACTGCAGCGTATGGCCGCGATGGCGCGGCCGTACCTGCGCGGGATCGCGTTGTGCCTGACGCTGATCCTGGCGGCGATGGGCATCCAGCTGTGCCTGCCGCTGGGCGTGCAGCTGATCTTCGACCGCGTCCTCGCCGCCGGCGACAAGACCTATCTGCATCTGGTCGCCGGCGCGCTGCTCGGGTTCTTCGTGGTGCGCTCGCTGCTGAGCTATTTCAGCCAGTACCTGCTGCAGCGCATCGGCGATGTGATCGTGGTGGACCTGCGCGCCAAGCTGTTCCGCCACTACCTCGACCTCAGCCTGGGCTATCACCACGGCCAGAACGTCGGCGACCTGCTGTCGCGACTGAGCAACGACGTGGCCGCGTTGCGCAACGCGATATCCAATCTGGCCGTGGCGTTCCTGACCAATCTTTTCCAGCTGGCCGGATCCACCGTGGTCATGCTGCTGATGAACTGGCGGCTGGGTTTGATCGTGCTGATGGTGAGCCCGCTGGTGTCGCTGGCCACGCGCGCGTTCGCGCCCTGGTTCCGCAAACTGTCGGCGCAGCTGCAAGACGATCTGGCGCGCTCGAACTCGATCGCGCAGGAATCGCTGACCGGGGTCGAGGTGACCAAGGCCTTCGGCCGCGGCCCGCACGAGGCCGAGCGTTACGGCGCGTCGATGCGCCGGTTCCTCGCCACCGCGCTGGGCGCGCGCAAGGTCGATGCGGCGTTCAACGCATTGGTCGCGTTCCTGACCTCGTTCGCGACCATCGCGTTGTTCTGGTACGGCGGCATCGAAGTCGCCGACGGCCGGCTCAGCGCCGGCACCCTGGTGGCGTTCTTGCTGTATGCGCAGAACGTGACCCAGGGCATCGCCGGCATCGCCCAGCACTACTCGTCCTTCAGTCAGGCCGCCGGCGCGACCAAGCGGGTGTTCGAGATCCTCGACACCGCGCCGGAGATCGCCGAGCGCGCCGACGCGGTAGCGCTGCACGAACGCCGCATCGCGGTCGGCTTCCACAACGTCGACTTCGCGTATCGCGCCGACGTGCCGCTGCTGATCGGGATCGAACTGGCGGCCGAGCCGGGCGAAACCGTGGCCCTGGTCGGCGCCAGCGGCGCGGGCAAATCGACCTTGCTGAAACTGGCCGCGCGCTTGTACGACCCGGTGCGGGGACGGGTGACGTTCAACGGCCGCGACCTGCGCGAGTACACGCTGCAATCGGTGCAGGACGCGGTGGCCATCGTCTCGCAGGACGTGTTCCTGTTCGGGCTCAGCGTGCGCGAGAACATCCGCTACGGCCGGCTCGGCGCCAGCGACGCCGAGGTCGAAGCCGCCGCGCGCGCGGCCAATGCGCACGAATTCATCGAGCGGCTGCCGGAAGGCTACGACACCCAGGTCGGCGAGCGCGGCGTGCAGCTCAGCGGCGGCCAGCGCCAGCGCCTGTCGATCGCCCGCGCCTTGCTCAAGGACGCGCCGATCCTGCTGCTGGACGAGGCGACCTCGGCGGTGGACACGCAATCGGAGCGGCTGATCCAGCAAGCCATCGAGCGGCTCAAGGCCGACCGCACCACCTTCGTCATCGCCCACCGTCTGGCGACGGTGCGCGACGCCGACCAGATTCTGTTGATGAGCGGCGGCCGCATCGTGGCGCGGCCGAGTTACCGCGAACTGATCGCGCAGGACGCCGGCGCGCGCGCGCCGGCGATCGCCGACGTGGCCTGAGCGTCCGGCCCGCCGCTGCAGGGGCCGGTGGGAGGCCGGCGGCGGGCCGGACTGCTCTTTTGCGATGCAAGGCGCGCGGCGCGGCGGCCGGGGTTGGCCTCGGGCCGTACCGGCCTGGGGCCGCGCGTGCGGGCGCCGCCGTGGTAGGGACTTCAGTCCCGAGGCGTTTCGTTCGGTCGCCGGGGCAGTTTCGCGATCGGGGAGGAAAGCGTCGGGACTGAAGTCCTTGCCGCAGGCCGGCGCTCGAACTTCGACGGCTCAAGCCTCGCGCTCTTCCTGCAAAAACGCCTGCAACGCCGGCGCGCGCGGCCGGTTCGCCAGTTCCAGCCGGTACAGCGGCCGGCTCAGGGTTTCGTCGTCGCCGAGCGCGATCGGCCGCACCCGCTGCATCAGGATCAGGTCGGCGACCACGGTCGCCGGCAGCAGGGCGATGCCGGCGCCGGCGGCGACGGCGCGGGCGATGGCTTCGTTGCTGCCGATCTCGACCGTGCGCGCAGGCGCGATGGCGCGCGCGGCGAACAGCGACTGGGCGACCTGGCGCGTGCCCGAGCCGGGCTCGCGCAGCAGCCAGGTCTGGCGCGAAAGCTCGGCGATGGTCGGCCGCCGGCGCGCGCCGAGCGCGCTGTCGGCGGCGGCGATCAGGCGCAGCGGTTCGTCGCGCCAATGGCGGGCGGCGATGCGCGGGTCGTCGACCGAGCCTTCGACATAGCCGATGTCGACCGCGCAATCGATCACCGCGCGGCTGATCTGTTCGGTGTTGCCGACGATCAGTTCGGTCGCCAGCTGCGGATGCCGGCGCATGAACGGCCCGAGCTGCTGCGGCAGCCAATACGCCGCGACCGTGGTGCTGGCGCCGATGCGCAGCCGGCCCTGGCGCAGTTCGACCCGGTCGCGGATGTCCTCGATGGCGATGCGCTCCAGGGCGAAGATCGCGCGCGCGTGTTCGAACAGGGCGCGGCCGTGGTCGGTCAGGGCGATGCCGTGGACGCCGCCGCGCACCGCCTTGCCGTCGCTGCCGGTGCGCTCCAGCAAAGGCAGGTCGAGCTGGCTCTCCAGTTCGCGCACCGCCTTGGACACCGCCGACTGGCTCACGAACAGGGTTTCGGCCGCGCGCGAGAAGCCTTGTTGCTCGACCACGGTCAGGAACACGCGCAGCAGGTGCAGGTTCATGGCTATGAGTTCAACTCATGGATCCTTGAATTATATGTATTGGACTCCGTTTTGGGGCGGGCCTACCGTGGCGCGGTCTTTCCAGCCCGAGTACGCCCCCGTGTCCGCCGCCATGACTCCGACCTCGTCCGCCCCCGTCGCCGCGCAAGGCGCGCACCGGCAGCCGGGGTTCTGGCCCGGGCTGGCGCTGGCGGCGGCGATCGCGGCCGCGGCGACCGGCCTGGCCGGGCTGCCGGCGCTGCAATCGGCCGGGCTCAGCGCGCTGACCCTGGCGATCGTGCTCGGCATCGCGGTCGGCAACACCGTGTTTCCGGCCATCGCCGGGCGGGTCGGCAGCGGCGTGGACTTCAGCAAGGCGATGCTGCTGCGCGCCGGCATCGTGCTGTACGGGTTCCGGGTGACGTTCCAGGAAATCGCCGGAGTCGGCGCGGCCGGGCTGGCGGTCGACATCGTCGTGGTCGCCGGCATCTTCTGCCTGGCGACCTGGCTCGGCACGCGCGTGCTCAAGCTCGACCGCGAGACCTCGATGCTGATCGGCGCCGGCAGCGCGATCTGCGGCGCGGCGGCGGTGATGGCGACCGAGCCGGTGGTCAAGGGGCAGGCGCACAAGGTGTCGGTCGCGGTCGCCACGGTGGTGGTGTTCGGCACCGTCGGCATGTTCGTCTACCCCTGGGCCTATCCGTATCTGGGCTTGAGCGAGCACGCGTACGGCGTGTTCGCCGGTTCGACCATCCACGAAGTCGCCCAGGTCGTCGTCGCCGGACGCGCGGTCGGCGAGCAGGCGGCGTCGGCGGCGGTCATCGAGAAGATGCTGCGGGTGATGCTGCTGGCGCCGTTCCTGCTGATCCTGTCCTCGCGCCTGGGCGGCCAGGGCGGCGCGGGCGCGGCCCAGTCGAAGATCGTGATCCCGTGGTTCGCGCTGCTGTTCGTCGCGGTCAGCGGGATCAACTCGCTGCACCTGCTGCCGGCGGCGTGGAAGGCCGCGATCATCCAGATCGACACGGTGCTGCTGGCGATGGCGATGGCCGCGCTGGGGCTGCGCACCCATATCGGCGCGATCAGGCAGGCCGGCGCCAAACCGATGCTGCTGGCGGCGATCCTGTTCGCGACGCTGACGGTCGGCGGTTATGCGCTCAACGTCGGCGCAGCGAAGCTGTTCGGCTGACTACCTGTAGGAGCTGCGCAAGCTGCGACCGCGACACCGCACCTGCGTCGCAAGCGTGGTGTCGCGGTCGCAGCTTGCGCAGCTCCTACAGCCGCTTTGCGTGAAGATTTCGCGCACTTGAGCCGCATGTCGGCGCTACCGCAGCAACGGTAGTTATCTGTGAATATGTGATGCGCCGCGTACTTCAGCGCGCACACAACGCTTGCGACGTCGATTCGCATCACACCCCGCGTGCCTAAGCTCAGCTCCGTTCGCGGTAGCTCGACCGTACCCCTGCGCCCTCGCCCGCCAGCGAGCGGTCAGCGGCGATGCAGCCATGAACTTCGCGGGCGGTTAGCGCCGCCCATCATCGCTGCAACGCATTAGGGAGAGAGAACCGATGCAAAAAGCACTCTTGGTCGCCGCCATCGCCGGCGCCATCGCGCTCACGGCGAACGCCGCCAGCGCACAATCGGCCGCCGCGCCGGAACTGTTCCAGGCGCAGTCGTCGCGCGCCGCGACCGCGGCGCCGGCCCACGTCGCCGGCATGCTGCGCGGCAAGACCGCGCAGTGGGCCGCGGCGGTGTCGGTCGACCGCAAGATGCTGGTCGAGGGCCGCCGCGAGCTGACCTTGAGCCTGCCGGAAGGCGCGCGCATGCAGATGCGCTTGGCCAAGTCGTACCGCGCGCCCGGCGGCGAGGTGGTGTGGTCCGGCGCGGACCGGCTGCGGCCCGACGGCAGCCTCGCGCTCGGCGCGCAGGCGCCGTCGACCGCGCTGTTCGTGGTGCGCGGCGAGCGCGTCACCGGCCAGATCGTCGCGACCACCGGCGAGGTGTACGAACTGCTGACCTCCGAGAACGGCGCGCAGCAGTATCTGGTCAAGCGCGATCCGGCCAGCCTGGAAGGCGCGGACGATACGCCGACCCATGTCGACCTGCCGCCGCAGTCCGACCGCGCCGCGCGCGCGCTGGCCGCGGCGCCGTTGCTGGCCGATCCGGTGGTGCGCATCCTGCAGGTCTACACGCCCGAAGCGGTGGCCAAACTCGGCGGGCAGAACTCGGCCAACGACCGCGCCGCGTTCTTCATCGCCCAATCCAACACCGCCTTCGCCAACAACGGCCTGGCGGTGCGCTTCGAAAGCGCCGGGACCCGTTTCCCGACCCAGGGCCAGGCGACCGACAATTCCGACACCCTGGTGTCGCGCATCAAGGGCACCAGCGACGGCTGGTACGACGCCTACTCCACCACCGAGCGCAACAACACCGCCGCGGACCTGGTGACCCTGGTCGTGCGCGACGGCCTGGTCAGCAGCAGCGGCGGCCTGCTGTGCGGCCAGGCCGCGGCGATCGGCGCGAGCGCGGCGAACGGGTTCTTCGTGCAGAACCATTCGTGCAGCACGTTTACGTTCGTACACGAGGCCGCGCATCTGTTCGGCGCGCGCCACGACAACGATCCGAACACCACGCCGTTCTCCTATGGCCACGGCTACGTCAATTCGGCCGGCAATTTCCGCACGATCATGGCGGTGAACTCGAACCCGCAGCCGCGCATCGGTTACTTCTCCACGACCGACCAGAGCTACGTGTCCGGCGGCGTGAGCCGGCCGCTGGGAACGAGCACGCGCGACAACGAGCGGGTCATGCGCGAGCGCGCGGCGGCGATGGCGGCGTTCCGCTGATCGCCTTGCGACCCGGAGCCCGGCGGGCTCCGGGTCTGTAGGAGCGGCGCGAGCCGCGACCGCGACAACTCAACTACGCCGAAGCCTGCGCCGCGGTTGCGTTGTCGCGGTCGCGGCTCGCGCCGCTCCTACAGTCGTACTGCGAAAAAGCCCCGCGATTGCGGGGCTTTTTCTTTGCGACACCGGCAGGCGATTTACTCGCCCAGCGCCTGCGCCACGAACGCCGGCGTCGACAGCGCGCCGTGGTGGATGCCGGCGTTGTAGTACTTGGTCGCAAACGACTTGCCGTGCGCGTCGTCCTGGCGGAATTCGAAACCGCCGGCCTTGCGCGCCAGGGTGCAGCTCCACCAGCCGGTCGGGTAGCACGGCTGCGGGAACGGCAGGGTCTTGAAGGTCTTGAAACCGGCCTTGCCCATCTCGGTGCGCATTTCCTGGATCAGCTTGAGCAGCATCAGCGGCGATTCGGACTGCTGCACCAGGATGCCGTCCTCGCGCAGGGCGCGGAAGCAGCTGTCGTAGAAGGCCTTGTTGAACAGGCCCTCGGCCGGGCCGACCGGATCGGTGGAGTCGACGATGATGAGGTCGACGCTGCCGGCCGGGCGGTTGGCCATGTAGGCGATGCCGTCGTCGAACAGCAGCTGCGCGCGCTTGTCGCCGTTGCTGTCGCACAGTTCCGGGAACCACTTCTCGGCCATGCGCGTAACCTGCTCGTCGATGTCGCACTGCACGGCTTCCTCGACGCCCGGGTGCTTGAGCACTTCGCGCAGGGTGCCGCAGTCGCCGCCGCCGATGATGACCACGTTCTTCGGCGCGGCGTGGGTGAACAGCGCCGGGTGCGACATCATCTCGTGGTAGAGGAAGTTGTCGCGCGTGGTCAGCATGACCGCGCCGTCGATCAGCATCAGGTTGCCCCAGTCGGTCGTCTCGAAGATCTCGATCTTCTGAAACGGCGACTGCACCTCATCGAGCTTGCGGGTGATGCGATAGCCGATGGACGAGCCGGTCGGCTCGAAGTTCTCGTAGTGCCACTGGGCTTCGTTGGTCATGCGCGTGCTCCTGAGGTAAGACGGTTGCGGGTGCGGCCAGCCTGCGGGATCGGTGCGGGCGGGCCCGGCCGGCGGCGCCGGGCTGGGGGCGCCGGCTTGGGGCGCGAATTGTAGCGGACCGGTATGAACGCTCGTCGCGAGGGTGTCCGGCCAGCGGCCTCAGCGCCCGCGCCGACCGCTGGCCGGCGCCTGGGCGCGGCTGGTTTTTGCCGATCCGGCCGGATCGGGCCGAGTCCGGACGGCCCGGCGCGCTCACCCGCCGCGCGCGAACGGCCCCCCGGGCGGACGCGGCCTGTAGAATGCGCCTTCCCCACGCTTTACGGTACCGCGCCGATGTCCGACTGGTCGCTCGATCAGGCCCGCAAGACCTATTCGATCCCGCATTGGTCCGAAGGCTATTTCGACATCGACGGCGCCGGCCGCATCGTGGTCAAGCCGCGCGGCGAGCGCGGCCCGACCGTGCCGCTGCCGGAGGTCGTCGATGCCGCGCGCGAGGCCGGCGCCAAGCTGCCGCTGCTGGTGCGTTTCCCCGACATCCTCGGCGACCGCCTGAGCAAGCTGCAGGGCGCGTTCGAGCAGGCGATGAAGGATTGGGATTACGCCGGCGGCTACACCGCGGTCTATCCGATCAAGGTCAACCAGCACCAGGGCGTGGCCGGCACGCTGGCCTCGCACGCGGGCGAGGGCTTCGGCCTGGAAGCCGGCAGCAAGCCCGAGCTGATGGCGGTGCTGGCGCTGAGCCGGCCCGGCGGGCTGATCGTGTGCAACGGCTACAAGGACCGCGAGTACATCCGCCTGGCCCTGATCGGCCGCAAGCTCGGCATGGAGACCTACATCGTGGTCGAAAAGCCGTCCGAGCTGGCGCTGGTGTTCGAGGAAGCCAAGGCGCTCGGGGTCAAGCCGGGCCTCGGCGTGCGCATGCGACTGGCCTCGCTCGGCGCGGGCAAGTGGCAGAACAGCGGCGGCGACAAGGCCAAGTTCGGGCTCAGCCCGCGCCAGGTGCTGGACCTGTGGAAGCAGCTGCGCGACAACGGCCTGCAGGACTGCCTGGGCCTGCTGCACTTCCACATGGGCTCGCAGATATCCAACGTGCGCGACATCGCCAACGGCATGCGCGAGGCCACGCGTTATTTCGTCGAACTGTCCAAGCTCGGCGCCAAGGTGCGCTACATGGACGTCGGCGGCGGCCTCGGCATCGACTACGAAGGCACCCGTTCGCGCAGCTATTGCTCGATCAACTACGGCGTCAACCAATACGCCTCGAACATCGTCCAGCCGCTGGCCGAGGCCTGCCAGGAATACGGGCTGCCGCCGCCGCGCGTGGTCACCGAGTGCGGCCGCGCGATGACCGCGCACCATGCGGTGCTGGTCGCCAACGTGTCGGAAATAGAAGAAGCGCCCGAAGGCCGGGTGCCGCCCGCGCACGAGGACGAGCCGGCGGTGATCCGCCACCTGCGCGAGATCCACGACGAACTCGGCCAGCGTCCGGCGGTGGAGCTGTTCCACGAGGCCCAGCACCACCACGGCGAAGGCCTGTCGCTGTACGCGCTGGGCCAGATCGACCTGACCCACCGCGCGCGCATCGACGATCTGTTCTACGCGATCGCCCACGCCGTGCGCGCGCGCCTGGACGTCGGCGAGAAAAGCCACCGCGACCTGCTCGACGAGCTCAACGAACGCCTGGTCGACAAGTACTTCGTCAATTTCAGCGTGTTCGAATCGATGCCGGACGTGTGGGCGATCGATCAGGTGTTTCCGATCGCGCCGATCGAGCGCTTGAACGAGAAGCCGCAAAGGCGCGGCGTGATCGCCGACCTGACCTGCGATTCCGACGGCAAGATCGACACCTACGTGGAAAGCGAAGGCCTGGACAGCTCGTTGCCGCTGCACGCGCTGAAGTCGGGCGAGCGCTACCGGCTCGGGTTCTTCCTGGTCGGCGCGTACCAGGAAATCCTCGGCGACATCCACAACCTGTTCGGCGACACCGACGCGGTGGAAGTGCGCGCCGACGGCGACGGCTACCGCTTCGCCCAGCAACGCCGCGGCGACACCACCGACGTCATGCTCGATTACGTCGGCTACCAGTTGTCCGAGCTGCGCGCGGCGTATCGCGCCAAGGTCGCCGCCGCAGGCCTGCCGGCGGAGGAGGCCGCGCGCCTGGAAGCGGCGCTGGAGACCGGGCTGACCGGCTACACCTATCTCGACGACACCCCGTTGGCCTGAGGAGGCGCGATGAACCGCTATTTGGTCATGGTCATGCGCCTGCCGCAGTTCGATACCGATCAGATCGGCCCGCACCGCGATTTCCTCGACGGCCTGCGCGCGCAGGCGCGGCTGGAGCTGGCCGGCGGCTTCGCCGACAAGAGCGGCGGCGCCTACGTGCTGCGCGCGGCCGACCTGGAGGAGGCGAGCGTGCTGGCGTTCGCCGACCCGCTGCATCTGACCGGCTCGTCGCGGGTCGACGTGTACGAGTGGAAGGCGGCCTGAGCGCCGCTTGAGCCGCCCGGGCGGCCCGCGCGACGGGCATCGGGCGGCGGGACAGGCGACAGGGGCGCCCTGCGGGGCCGGCCGGCGCGCGATCCGCGCCGGGGCGGGCGCGCATTCGGCGGCCGCCGCCGCGTCGCGACGCGGAAGAGCGAGCGCGCAAGGCGGCGATGCCGCATCATGGTTTGGCAACAATCAACGCCCGGACGGGCAGAAGGTCGAAATGAAAGCAGGGGTGATCGGTCTGGGAGCGATGGGCGCGCCGATGGCGCGTTACATTCACGCCAAGGGCGGGCTGACCGCGGTCGGCAACCGGACCCAGGCCAAGGCCGACGCGCTGGCGTCGGAACTGGGCGTGCGCGCGGCGCGTTCGGCGGCGAACTTCGCCGACTGCGACGTGGTGATCCTGTGCGTCTCGCTCGATGCGGACGTGCTCGAGAACGTGGCCGCGCTGGCCGAGGTGCTCAAGCCCGGCGCGATCGTGGTCGATCATTCCACCGTGTCGATCGAAACCGCGCGCCGTTCCGCGGCGATGCTGGCCGTGCACGACATCGGCTTCCTCGACGCGCCGGTCTCCGGCGGCGCGGAAGGCGCGCGCAACGGCAAGCTGTCGATCATGGTCGGCGGCGACGAAGCGCAGCTCGAACGCGTGCACGAGATCGTCGCCAGCTACGCCGCGCGCATCACCCACATGGGCGCGACCGGCGCCGGCCAGGCGACCAAGGCGATCAACCAGGTGCTGGTGGCCGGCATCAACGAAGCGGTGTGCGAGGGTCTGGCCCTGGCCGAGAAGCTCGGCCTGGACGCGGACAAGCTGCTGCCGACGCTGATGGCCGGTGCGGCCAGCAACTGGTTCCTCGACAAGCGCGGCGCGACCATGCTGCGCGACGAGTTCGCGCCCGGCTTCAAGTGCCAGCACATGCTCAAGGACCTGCGCATCGTCCAGGGCATCGCCCGCGACACCGGCGTGCGCACCGCAACCCTCGACCAGGCCGCGGCGGATTACGCCGAGCTGATCGAACGCGGCTACGGCGAAGCCGACACCTCGGCGCTGATCGCGCTCAAGCGCGCGCGGGCGCAGGCGGAAAGCGACGCGGCCTGAGCCGCGTCGGCCGATGGCCCGGCGCGACGCCGGGCCGCGCACCGCGGCCGGCTCCCTGTAGGAGCGGCGCAAGCCGCGACCGCGACACCCCAATTACGACGACAGCCTTCGACGGCCCGCGACCGCCGGGCGTCGCCTGGACGCGTGCAAGCGATGCGCCCAAGCGCGCGCCCGCGCGCGTTTGCGTGGTGCGAACGGCTGCGCCGAACGTCGCGCGGCGGATGGGGGCGGCGGGTTGCGCCGTAATTGTGGTGTCGCGGTCGCGGCTCGCGCCGCTCCTACAGGGAGCGGCTGGAGATTTGCGTCGTTTGGCCAGGGCGGCTTAGCGCCGCATCAGGCCATCTCGGCCCAGCGCGCCGGCGCGCTTGAGTCCGAAGCGTTCGCCGAGCAGGGCGCCGGCGAACGCCGCGACCAGGGTCAGCACGATCGCCAGCGCGTTGAACTTCAGCGCGCCGGCGATCGAACGCATCGGCGGCGGGCTGTCGGGCAGCGCCATCGACACCACGGTGTACAGGGTCAGGGCCCACATCGCCGTCATCAGCAGCAGGGCGATCCAGCGGAACCAGGCGTGGCGGGCCAGCGCGCCGCCGAGGAACATCGCGACCAGCGCGGCCAGCACGTCGATCACCGGCAACGGGCCGGCGCCGGTATTGATCGCCTGGCGCGCATCCAGACCGAACAGCTTGGTCAACAACGCGAACAGCAACAGCATGCCTGCCCCGCCCAGGCAGCCCAGAAGAATGCGCTTGTCCATCCCATCCCCAACGACGTGCATCAGCCGGCGAAGTCTATGCGCGGCGGGTATGGGCCAGGGTGACCGGCGTCGCGCTGTAGCCGGGCGCGCTGCCGGAAGGCGCCCGCGCGCCGACACACGGTTGCGCGCAATCGGCATTCTGGGTTGTGTGTTTCGCTGCGCCGCGCGCGCGGATCGGGTTGTCCGCGTAGTGCGCGCCGGGTCCGCAATGCAGTCTCGCGCAAGGCGCTCGAGAACTGTGGGAGGGCTTCAGCCTCGACGTTTTTGCTCCGATCTCCGCGATCCTGAACGAAGGCATCGGGTTGCGGCCTTTCCGGCGCCGAGCTGCGCCGCGCGCGGATCGGATCGTCCGCGCAGCGCGTGCCGTATCCGCCGCGCAGTCATGCGCGAGGCGCCTGGGAACGATGGCAAGGGCTTGGCCCCGACGCATTCCGTTGCGGCCTCGGCGATCTCGAACGAAAGCATCGGGCCGCGACCCTCGCGGCGCCAGGGAGGTCGGGCCCAAACGCACAACGCCCGGCAGTGCCGGGCGTTGTGCAGCGCGACCGATGCGGCAGCGGCTTACTGAACCTTGATCGCCATCCCCGGCAGGCCGCCGTCGGCGAGCTTGCGCTTGGCTTCGGCCAGATCGCCGGCGGTGCCGTACGGCCCCATGCGCACCCGGTACACGGTCTTGCCGCTGATCTGCGCCGATTCGACCCGCGCGCCGAGGCCGAGCATGGCGATCTTGGCCTTCATTTCCTCGGCCTGGCCGGAGGCCTGGAACGCGCCGGCCTGCAACAGATAGCGGGTGTTGTCGTCGGCGGCCGCCGCGGCGCTGGCGACGGTCGCAGCCGGCGTCGCGGCGCTGCCTTGCGCGGCGGACACGACCGGCGGCTTCGGCGTCACCGTGGACGGCGGCGGCGTGGCGCTGGCGACCTGGGCCGGCGGCTTCGACGCGGCCGGGGCGATGGTGTCGACCGGCCGCGGCAGGCTGGCCGTGGCCGGCCCCGAGGTCTGCGCGGCGTTGCGCGGCTGGGCGGCGTCCGGACTGGAAGCGGGATGGCTGGCGGCGGGATTGGCGGCCGCGGGATTGGCCGTGGCGGTCTGCCCGGCGCGGCGCTGCTGGGCGGCGCGGCGCTGCTCCTCGGCGGCCTCGGTCGCGGCCAGCTCGGCGTCGCTCATTTCCACTTCGCGACCCGGCAGCAGGGTGTAGAAGTCGTACTCGGTGCCGTCCTTGGACTTGGGGTCCTTGCCGGCCGCGTCCTTGGGCTTGCCGTTCTTGCCCTGCGCGGCGTCGGCGCGGGCCGGGCGGGCGCTGCCTTCCGGCGCCACCGAATCCTCTTCGGCGCTGACCCCGGCGGGCTGGGCGTCGGGGTTGGGCTGCGGACGGAAGAAGCCGTCGCCCTTGCCGTCGGCCTTGAAGTACTTGGGGACGACCAGGATCAGCACGACCCCGAGCAGCAGCCCGAGCACGCCCCAGACCCAGCCGGGCAGGCCGTCGTTGCTCTGGTGGTTGCGCTTGGCCTGCGATTTGCCGCGTCGTGCTGCCACTTACATCACCTCCGGGGCATGGATCCCCAACAGTTCCAGACCGTTCGCCAGGACCTGGCGGGTCGCCATCGCCAGCACCAGCCGCGCGTGGCGCTGGGCGGCGTCGTCGACCAGGAACTGGTGATCGTTGTAATACGTCTGGAAGGTCTGCGCCAACTCCAGCAGGTAGCCGGCCACCTGGTGCGGCTCCAGATCGCGTCCGGCGGCGGCGACCACGTCGGGATAGCGCAGGATCGCGCTGATCAGTTCGTGCGCGGCGACGTCGTTCAGGTCCAGCGGCTGGGCCAGCCCGTCGGCCTGGTCGTAGGACAGGCCGCGCTCGTTCAGCTGGCGCAGCAGGCCGTGCATGCGCGCATGCGAGACCTGCACGTAGTAGACCGGATTGTCCATCGACTGCGAGCGCGCCAGATCGATGTCGAAGGTCAGCTGCGAATCGGGCTTGCGCGCGATCAGGAACCAGCGCACCGCGTCGCGGCCGGTTTCGTCGATGAGGTCGCGCAGGGTCAGGTAACTGCCGGCGCGCTTGGACAGCTTCACCTCTTCGCCGCCGCGCATCACCGTGACCATCTGGTGCAGCACGTACTCCGGCCAGCCCTTCGGGATGCCGGCATCCAGCGCCTGCAGGCCGGCGATCACGCGCGCCAGCGAGCCGTGGTGGTCCGAGCCCAGTTCGGTGATCGCGCGCTCGTAGCCGCGCTGCCACTTACTCAGGTGATAGGCCACGTCGGGCACGAAGTAGGTGTAGGTGCCGTCGGACTTGCGCATCACCCGGTCTTTGTCGTCGCCGAAGTCGGTCGAGCGCAGCCACAGCGCGCCGCCTTCCTCGTAGGTGTGGCCGTGGGCGACCAGCTCGCGCACGGTCTCCTCGACCTTGTCCTGCTCGTACAGCGAGCTTTCCAGGAAATACACGTCGAAGCCGACGCCGAACGCGGCCAGATCCTCGTTCTGCTCGCGGCGCAGGTAGGCCACGGCGAACTGGCGGATCGCATCGAGATCGTCGATGTCGCCCTTGCCGGTGACGGAGTGGTTCTCGAACTCGACCGTGGCGCCGTCGAGATACGCGCGGGCCACGTCGGCGATGTAGTCGCCGTTGTAGGCGCTGTCCGGCCAGCCCTCGTCGCCGGGCTTGAGGCCGCGCGCGCGCATCTGGGTGGAGACGGCGAGATTGTTGATCTGCACGCCGGCGTCGTTGTAGTAGAACTCGCGCATCACGTCCCAGCCGTTGGCGTCGAGCACGCGCGCGATGCAGTCGCCGATCACGCCGGCGCGGCCGTGGCCGACGTGCAGCGGGCCGGTCGGGTTGGCCGAGACGAATTCGACGCCGGCGCGGCGGCCGGCGCCGCTGGCGTTGCGGCCGTAGTTGGCGCCCTGGGCGAAGACCTCGCCGATCTGGCGGCGCCAGGCGGCTTCGTCGACATAAAAATTGATGAAGCCCGGGCCCGCGATCTCGACCTTGCCGATGTCGGCGTCGGCCGGCAGCGCGGCGACCAGCTTCTGCGCCAGTTCGCGCGGATTGGCGCGCGCCGGCTTGGCCAGCAGCATCGCGGCGTTGGTCGAGAAGTCGCCCTGGCCTCGGTTCTTCGGGCGCTCGATCACGAAATCGGGCGTGGGCAGGTCGGCCGGCACGGTGCCGGCGGCGCGCAGTGCTTCGATGGCCTGCGCGACCAGGGCGTGGAGGGTGGTTTTCACGTGAGATGCGCTTTCGCGGGGCGTTGCGGAACCGCGCATTTTACTCGCTTCCGCGGCGACCGGGCGGGCTTTGGGGCAGGAGATAGCGTTCAGGAGTTAGGAGATAGTGAATCACGGCCTGCGGCCGCCGCTTTCGCTATCTGCTAACTCCTGAACGCTACCTCCTGCTCTCAAACCCAGCCGCGCAGCGCCATCGACACCGGCTTGCCGTCGCCGACCACGAAATGGTCGAGCAGGCGGATGTCCATCATTGCCAGCGCCTCTCTGAGCCGCAGGGTCACGGCGCGGTCGGCCGGGCTGGGCTCGGCGTTGCCGCTGGGGTGGTTGTGGCCGACGATGACCGCCGCGGCGTTGCGTTGCAGCGCCTGCCGCACCACTTCGCGCGGATGCACTTCGGCGCCGTCGACGCTGCCGTGGAACAGCTCCTGGTAGCCGATCACGCCGTGGCGGCTGTTGAGGAACATCGCCGCGAACACCTCGTGCGGACGGCCGCGCAGTTTCTGCGCCAGATAGCGCCCGGCCGAAGGCGGATCGGTGACCGCGCTGCCGCGCTCCAGGTCGGCCATCTGGCTGCGCGCGGCCAGCTCCAGCGCTGCCTTGAGCGCGCAGGCGCGGGCGTGGCCGATGCCGCGCATGCGCAGCAGCCGCGCCGGCGACTGCTCCAGCAGCGTCGCCAGCGGGCCGTGCTCGGCGAGCAGGCGGCGCGCGGTGCCGACCGCGTCGTGGCCGCGCACGCCGGAGCCCAGGATCAGCGCCAGCAGCTCGGCGTCCGACAGGACGGCGGCGCCGCTGGCGAGCAGTTTTTCGCGCGGCCGTTCCGCGCTGGGCCATTCTTGGATTCGCATGCCGCCATCCTGGCGGGCGCGCGGGCCACGCGTGATCGGGAGCCTGCGGCCCATCGGGTAAGCTATCGGCCCGGGCGGAGGTAGGAAATCGCCGGGCCGCCGCGGCGGCCGCAGCGACCTGCCCCGCATGCACTACGAACACCAGCGAGCCCCGCCGAACATGGCGCAAGACCCTTCTTTGCCGCTGCACTCACAACGCATCCTGCTGTGCGTCTGCGGCGGCATCGCCGCCTACAAGGCCGCCGACCTGGTGCGCCGCCTGCAGGACGCCGGCGCCCAGGTGCGCGTGGCGATGACCGAAAACGCCACCCGCTTCGTCGGGCCGGCGACCTTCCAGGCGCTGTCCGGCCAGCCGGTGCGGACCTCGCTGTGGGACGAAGCCGCCGAGCTGGCGATGGGCCACATCGAGCTGGCGCGCTGGGCCCAACGCATCGTGATCGCGCCGGCCACCGCCGACATGATCGCCAAGCTCGCCCACGGCTTCGCCGACGACCTCATCAGCACCCTGTGCCTGGCGTCCGAGGCGCCGGTCGCCATCGCCCCGGCGATGAACCACCGCATGTGGGGCCACCCGGCCACCCAAGCCAACGTCGCCACCCTGCGCGGGCGCGGCGTGGCCTTCTTCGGACCGGGCGAGGGCCGCATGGCCGAACCCGAATCCGGCCCCGGCCGGCTGCTGGAACCGCTCGAGATCGTCGCCGCGCTGGCCCGGGAGGTGCGCGCATGAGCGCCGCCGACCTCGCCGGGCGCCGCATCGTGGTCAGCGCCGGCCCGACCTTCGAAGACATCGACCCGGTCCGCTTCATCGGCAACCGCAGCAGCGGCAAGATGGGCTTCGCGATCGCCGAAGCCGCGGCGCGCCGCGGCGCGCAGGTGGTGCTGGTGGCCGGCCCGGTCTCGCTGCCGACCCCGGCCGGGCTGGAGCGGGTCGACGTGCGCTCGGCCCGGCAGATGCGCGAGGCGGTGATCGCGCAGCTTCCGGCCGACGTCTACATCGGCGCCGCCGCGGTCGCCGACTACGCGCCGGCCGAGATCGCCCCGGGCAAGATCAAGAAGAAAGAAGCGCAGCTGACCCTGGCGCTGGTGCGCACGCCCGACATCCTGGCCGAGGTCGCGGTGCACGCGCGCCGCCCGACCGTGGTGGTCGGCTTCGCCGCCGAGACCCACGACGTGGAGTTCTACGCGCGCGGCAAGCTGGAGAAGAAGAAGGTCGACATGATCGCCGCCAACCGCGTCGGCGTGTCCGGCAGCGGTTTCGAAAGCGACGACAACGCCCTGACCGTGTACTGGATCGGCGGCGAGCGCGCGCTCGGGCCGGCGCCGAAGACCGCGCTGGCCGACCAGTTGCTCGACCTGATCTTGGCGCGCTGGCCCGCCTGAGCGCGCCCGCGCGGCCGGCCCCGACCGGCGCGCCGCCCGTTTTTTGTTCAGACGTTTTTGGAAGACGCATGCACCACACCCTGGAACTGAAGATCCTCGACCCGCGTTTCGGCAACGAATGGCCGCTGCCGGCCTACGCGACCCCGGCCAGCGCCGGCCTGGACCTGCGCGCGGCGCTGGAGCAGGAACTGGTGCTGCAACCCGGCGACGCCGCGTTGCTGCCGTCGGGGCTGGCCGTGCACGTCGGCGATCCGACCATGTGCGCGGTGGTGCTGCCGCGCTCCGGCCTGGGCCACAAGCACGGCATCGTGCTCGGCAACGGCACCGGCCTGATCGACGCCGACTACCAGGGCCCTTTGCTGATCAGCGTGTGGAACCGCGGCCGCGAGGCTTATACGATCCAGCCGGGCGACCGGGTCGCGCAGCTGGTGCTGCTGCCGATCGTGCGCGCGCAGTTGCAGGTGGTGGAACAGTTCCAGGCCAGCGAACGCGGCGAGGGCGGCTTCGGCCATACCGGCGTGCGCTGAGCGCGGCCGCGCCCTCGGCGGGGGGCTGGCACGCATCGTGCTTGTACTTTGCGGGTGCTTCGGCGGGTGCGTACAGCGGGTGTGCCGCGGCGACCGACCGTGATCGCGTTTTCGTCGCCTCATGGAGGCGACGAGGCGCAGTCGACGGACGCAGCCGCGCCCCGCGGGGCAGACTGCGGGGCCGTGCCCGCGCCCCGCGCGCAGGACAGAACATTCTTAGGGGAAGTTGCCGGTTATGGTCGATGTGAAGCTGGAAAAGCCGCAGATCTCCGCGGCGCAACTCAGGCCCGCGCTGCTGCCGGTCGCGGCGCTGTGCGGGGTGCTGGCGCTGTGGATGGCCTGGGCCGGGGTGCAGCAGCATCTGGATTCCTCGCGCCGCAACGGCCTGATCCAGGTGCGCGACGCGGCGGTCAGCAGTGCCCACAACGCGCTCGGCGTCGAGCACAAGCGCCTGCGCGACCGCCTCGCCGCCGCGCCGATGCAGGCCGCGTTGCAGGCCGGCGACTTCAAGGCCGCCAGCGCCGAACTCGGCAAGGACTGGCCCGGCGCCAGCAACGGCACGGTGCTGCCGGTCGATCTGGCCGAGCAGTACGCGGCCCTGCCCGGCAGCGGTTACGGCCGGCTCGGCGCGATGGAAGCGGCGATCGTCGCCGACAAGCCGATGGCGGCGATCGTGCGCGAAGGCGGCAAGCCGGTGCTGGCGCTGGCGGCGCCGGCGCGCGCCGGCGAGCAGCTGGTCGGCGTGGCCTACGTGCAGTTGCCGTTGCAGCGCGTCAGCGACGGCGTGGAAAAGGCCGAGATCGGCGGCAGCAGCTATCTGGCGCTGCGCCAGGGCGGCTTCAGCGCGATCGAACGCGGCGACACCGCGCTCAACAACGGCGCCGAGGCGATGGCCGCGCCGATCCCCGGCAGCGACCTGCGCGTGGCCGCGGCGGTGCCCGACATCGCCGGCGGTCCGTTCGGCCTGGGCGCGTTGCCGTGCTTCATCGCCGCGGTGGTGCTGGCCCTGCTCGCGTTCGTGCTGGTGCGGCTGCGTCAGCGCCTGGGCCGGGCGATCGCTCCGGTCGAGGACGAAGGTCCCGTTCAGACGTTGGCTGAGACCATGAGCGCTCCTATTGCCGATGCGAATGCGATAAACGTGAGCGATAACTCCCTCGAAGCCGCGCCGCGGCCGCTGGCCGTGGACAACGGCATCTTCCGCGCCTACGACATCCGCGGCGTAGTCGGCCAGAGCCTCGACCCGGGCATCGCCGAACTGATCGGCCAGGCGGTGGGCTCGGTGATGCACGACCAGGGCCTGACCGAAATAGTGGTTGGCCGCGACGGCCGCCTGTCCGGCCCGAGCCTGATGGAAGGCCTGATCGCCGGCCTGCGCAAGGCCGGCCGCAACGTCATCGACATCGGCATGGCGCCGACGCCGGTGGTCTACTTCGGCGCCTACCACCTGCGCGCCGGCTCCTGCATTTCGCTGACCGGCAGCCACAACCCGCCGGACTACAACGGCTTCAAGATCGTGGTCGGCGGCGAAACCCTGTCGGGCGACGCGATCACCGACCTGTACCGGCGCATCGTCGGCGGCCGCCTGCACACCGCGGCCGAGCCGGGCACGACGACCCCGCGCGACATCTCCGAGGACTACGTCCAGCGGATCGCGTCCGACATCCAGATCGACCGCCCGCTCAAGGTCGTGGTCGACGCCGGCAACGGCGTGGCCGGCGACATCGGCCCGCGCGTGCTGGCCGCGATCGGCGCCGAGGTCACCCCGCTGTACTGCGAGATCGACGGCGAATTCCCCAACCACCACCCCGACCCGAGCGAACCGCACAACCTGATCGACCTGATCAAGATGGTGCAGCGCCTGGACGCGGACCTGGGCATCGCCTTCGACGGCGACGGCGACCGCCTCGGCGTGGTCACCCGCGACGGCCACAACATCTTCCCCGACCGCCTGCTGATGCTGTTCGCCGCCGACGTGCTCGAACGCAACCCCGGCGCGATGATCATCTACGACGTGAAGTGCACCGGCCGCCTGCCGGGCCACATCCTGCGCCACGGCGGCAGCCCGCTGATGTGGAAGACCGGGCACTCGCTGATCAAGGCCAAGATGCGCGAGACCGATGCCGAGCTGGCCGGCGAGATGAGCGGCCACTTCTTCTTCAAGGAGCGCTGGTACGGCTTCGACGACGGCATCTACTCGGCCGCGCGCCTGCTCGAGATCCTGGCCGCGCAGGCCGACACGCCGACCCAGACCCTCAACGACCTGCCCAACGGCGTGGCCACCCCGGAGATCAAGGTCGACGCGCCCGACGGCGACCCGCACAGCTTCGTCGAGCGCTTCCGCAGCGAGGCCTCGTTCGAGGGCGCGCGCCTGTCGACCATCGACGGCCTGCGCGTGGACTTCCCCGACGGCTGGGGCCTGGTGCGCGCGTCCAACACCACGCCGATCCTGGTGATGCGCTTCGACGCCGACAGCCAGGCGGCGATGGAGCGCATCCAGGGGCTGTTCCGCGCCGAGCTGCACGCGATCAAGCCGGATCTGGCGCTGCCGTTCTGACCGCCGCTGGTGCCGGCCGCGTCCGGCGCCCGCAGCACAAAAAAACGCCGCGGCCCAGCCGCGGCGTTTTCGTTTCCGGACGATGGAAGCGGCGGCGGCGAACGGCCCGCGCGCGGCGGCTCAGCCGCCGTTCCTGGCCTTCTTCAGCGCGTTGTAGCGCTCCAGCGCGGCGGCCAGATCCTGGTCGGCCAGGCCGCGTTCGAGCTGCTGCTGCTTGAGCACTTCCTGCTGGTGCAGCAGTTCGTCGTGCTGGCCGCGGATGTTCTCCGCCAGGCCCGAACCCACCGGCTTGCCGTTGAGTTCGGCCTCGCCGGCCTTGCGCAGCAGCGCCAGCACGGTCTGGCGGCGGCCTTCGATGCCCAGCTGCGAGGCCTTGACCGTCTCGTCCAGCAGCACGATCCGCTCCTGGAAGGATTTGCGCAGGTCTTCCTCGGTCGCGTAAGACTCGGCCATGGCGTGGTCGCGGCGCTTCTGCGCTTCGGCCTTCATCTGCGCGCTGCGCGCGTCGCGCGCGGCCTGTTCGGCGGCGGCGCGCTCCTCGGCGGTCTGGGCGCGGTCGACCTGGGCCGTGGCCAGGCCGCTCTTGGCGCTGATCTCGGTGCGCGCGCTGTCGACCGCGTTCGCCGGCAGGGCGTCGCCGCAGACCTTGCGGCCGCCTTCGTTCCAGCAATACAGCTTCTTCTTCGGCGCGTCCTGGGCGCAGGCGAGCGGCGCGGCCAGCGCCAGCAGCACGGCGCCGGCGATCAGGGTGTGGATGGATTTCATGTCGCGTTCCCGCCTTCGGGGGCTGTCGGTCGACAAGGCGTGACGCAAGAGTCGGGCCACGGCGGAAAAATTACCTGTGACCGGCCGCTCATTTCGACGCTGGCGCGCCCGGCCGCCGCGGCGGCGCGGGCGCGGCCGGCGCTCAGCCCTCGCGGCCGTAGGCGGCGCGGTAGGCCAGCAGGCGCTCGCGCTGGGCGGCGAACTCGGCGCTGGCGCCGGTGAAGGCGAGCAGATCGTCGAGCCCGGCGATCGCCACGACCGGCAGGCCGTGTTCGATTGCGACAGTTTCTGCCGCCGAGCGTCGGGATTGTGCAGGGTCCACGGCTTCCTGCCGGTCCAGCGCGATGACGATGCCGGCGACCGTGCCGCCGCCGTCGCGGATCAGCCCGAGCGCTTCGCGGATCGCGGTGCCGGCAGTGATCACGTCGTCGACGATCAGCACCCGCCGCCCGGCGAGCGGCGCGCCGATCAGCATCCCGCCCTCGCCGTGGCTCTTGGCTTCCTTGCGGTTGAACGCCAGCGGCAGGTCGCGGCCGCGGCCGGCGTACTCGCAGCCCAGCGCGCTGGCCAGCGGGATGCCCTTGTAGGCCGGGCCGAACAACAGGTCGAAATCGAGCCCGGCGGCGTCGACCGCGTCGGCGTAGCAGGCCGCCAGCGCGGCCAGCGCGGCGCCGGAGTCGAAGCGCCCGGCGTTGAAGAAGTACGGACTGACCCGCCCGGATTTCAGGGTGAATTCGCCGAAGCGCAGGGCTTCGGCGTTGAGGGCCAGTTGCAGGAAGCGGGTGCGGTGGTCGGTCATGGCGCGGTCGCGATGGGGGAAGGGGAGGGAGCCGGCGCGGGCGCCAGCCGGTACAGCATCAGGTGCTGCGGGCCGGACGGGCCGCCGTGGTAGAGCTCGCCGGTGTCGTAGAAGCCGGCCTTCAGGTACGCGGCGATGGCCGCCTGGTTGCGCACGTTGACCGTCAGCGCCAGCAGGCTGCGCTGCGGGTAGCGCCGGCGCAGGTCCTCGATGCAGGCGCGCATCGCCGCGGTGCCGTAGCCGCGGCCCTGTTCGCGCCGGTCGATGACGTAGGCGCGCAGGCCGACGCTGGGTTCGCCCAGGGCGCGGCCGGCGATCGCCTCGACGCTGAAGTCGAGCCGGTAGAAGCCGACCACGCGCTCGCCGGCCAGCACCGCCATCGCTTCGCTGTTGCGGTCCAGGCGGGTCTGTTCGAGGTTGTAGGCGGTGTCGCCGACGAAGGGCAGTTGCTCGGGCGCGACCTGCAGGCTGCGCACCGCGGGGGCCAGCATCGGCGAGACCACGCCGACCCGCACGGCGGGCGGTGCGGGACGGTCGGGCGGGGGCGTATCGGTCATGCGCGGCATGATACCCGCGCCCGGCCGGTTGCTATGATCGTGCGCACTTCCTGCCCCGGAACGCGCATGCGCATCATCAGTTTCAACGCCAACGGCCTGCGTTCGGCCACGACCAAAGGCTTCTTCGACTGGTTCAAGACCCAGCACGCCGACGTGCTGTGCGTGCAGGAGACCAAGGCCCAGGAGCACCAGCTCAGCGGCCCGGAATTCCTGCCCGACGGCTACCGCGCGTTCTTCCGCGACGCGATCACCAAGAAGGGCTACAGCGGCGTGGCGATCTACGCCAGGCGCGAACCCGACGAAGTGCGCACCGCGCTGGGCTGGGCCCCGTTCGACGACGAGGGCCGCTACATCGAGGCGCGCTTCGGCAACCTCAGCGTGGTCTCGTTCTACATCCCGTCTGGTTCTTCCGGCGAGCTGCGCCAGGGCTTCAAGTTCGAGGTCATGCAGTGGCTTAAGCCGATCCTCGACCAGTGGTTGGCCAGCGGCCGCGACTACGTCCTGTGCGGCGACTGGAACATCGTGCGCAGCCGCCTGGACATCAAGAACTGGACCAGCAACCAGAAGAACTCCGGCTGCCTGCCGCCCGAGCGCGACTGGCTCAACGGCGTGTGCGCCGACGACGGCGGCTGGGTCGACGCCTACCGCGCGCTCAACGCCGAAGGCCAGGACTACACCTGGTGGAGCAACCGCGGCGCCGCGCGCGCCAACGACGTGGGTTGGCGCATCGACTACCAGTTCGCCACCCCGAGCCTGCGCGCCAAGTTGCGCGGCTGCTCGATCCTGAAGGACCCGCGCTTCTCCGACCACGCGCCGTTCACGGTCGACTATGACGTCTGAGGCGGACGCCTCCGCCGCGCCGGCGCGCCCGGCGCGCAAGGGCTGGCGGCTGGTGCTGAGCAACCTGCGCCAGCCCAAGGTGCTGACGATGCTGTTGCTCGGCTTCAGCTCGGGCATCCCGATCTATCTGGTCGGCAACACCCTGGGCTACTGGATGCGCGAGAACGGCATCGAGCTGAGCACGATCGGCTTTCTGTCGTGGGTCGGCCTGGCGTACTCGCTGAAGTTCGCCTGGGCGCCGCTGGTCGACAAGATCGACGCGCCGCTGGCCGGGCGCTGGCTCGGCCGCCGCCGCGGCTGGATGCTGCTGTCGCAGCTGGTCGCCGCCGCCGCGCTGGTCGGCATGGCCCTGGTCGAACCGCGCTCGGGCGAACTGCTGCTCGGCGGCGTCGCGTTGAACCAATTGACGGTGTTCGGCGCGCTGGCGCTGGTGGTCGCGTTCGCCTCGGCGACCCAGGACATCGTCATCGACGCCTGGCGCATCGAGAGCGCCGACAACGCCGAGCAGCAGGGCCTGCTGACTTCGACCTCGACCTTGGGCTATCGCGGCGCGCTGCTCGTCACCGACTCGCTGATCCTGATCCTGGCCGCGCACGCGGGCTGGTCGCTGTCGTACGAAATCATGGCGCTGCTGCTCGGCGTCGGCGTGGTCGCCACGCTGACCGCGCGCGAGCCGCGCGCCAGCGCGCTGGCCGAGGCGACGCCGCATCCGGCGCTGTTCACCGCGCGCGGCCTGTTCGATGCGGTGATCGGGCCGTTCGTGGCGTTCTTCCGCCAGCACGGCCGGCTGGCCCTGCTGATCCTGCTGGCGATCAGCCTGTACCGGCTGCCGGACTTCCTGCTCGGGCCGATGGCCAACCCGTTCTACGCCGACCTCAAGCTCGACAAGGAAACCGTCGGCGCGGTGCGCGGTTCGTTCGGCCTGGTCGCGACCATCGCCGGCGTCGCTGCGGCCGGCCTGACCGCGGTGCGTTTCGGCTTCATGCCGACGCTGATCGCCGGCGCCGTGCTCGGCCCGGCGTCGAACCTGGCGTTCGCCTACCTGGCGCTGCACGGCAACGACCCGAGCGTGTTCACCGCGGCGATGGTCATCGACAACTTCTGCAATGGCTATGCCGGCGTGGCCCTGGTCGGCTACATGTCCAGCCTGACCAATGTCGGCTACACCGCCACCCAGTACGCCTTGCTGAGCTCGTTCTATGCCTTGCTCGGCAAGCTGCTCAAGGGCCTGTCCGGCGTCGCGGTGACCGAACTGGCGGCCGGCCGCACCCTGCTCGAAGGCTATGCGCTGTTCTTCGTCGGCACCGCCGTGGTCGGCGTACCGGCGCTGGTGTTGTGCCTCGCGCTGGCCTGGCGCCAGCCGGCCGCGGCGCGGCCCGGGTCGGTCTAGCACGCGGCGAACCTGCCGAAAATCAGCGTTGCTGAACGCGATTTGGCCAATTTTGTGTTGCGCAGCGCATGCCTGGATGGCAACTTGCCATGCAGTGACCGACATTCTCCTGCACAACCTGGACCCTGTGATCTCCGACCGGCTGCGCCGGGTGGCGGAGACGCGCGGCTGGAGCCTGCAGCGCACGGCCCTGCACCTGATCGAGACCGGCCTGTTCGCGGTCGAGGCTGAGATGGCCGGCCGTTTCGAGGATCACGACAGCCGTGCCTTGCGCGAAGCGATCGAGGCGCTGGAAGGCATCCCCAGCGACCCCGGCTTCGCCATGATCGGCCGCGCCGAACCCAAGGACGCGCCGGTCCGCCGCGCCGCCGGCCCCGACCTCAGCGGCCTGGAACTGCTCGAAGAATTCCGCCCCGACCGCGACGGCTGACCCGTCTCCCTGCAGGAATCCCCCTGTAGGAGCGGCGCAAGCCGCGACCGCGCCAACCCGACTTCCCGCGCCACTTGCCGCAGCCCGGATCCAGCCCGGCTATGGGTTGCTTCGCTCCAGCGATCGACCGCCCCCCGCGCTTACGCCGCCGGATGCACCGTCCCCAACACCCGCAACCCGCACGCCCCGGTCACGCTCGGCAGATTCCCCGGCAACCCCGCCAGAGTCTGCCGCGCCAGCCAGGCGAACCCCATCGCCTCGACGAAATCCGGATCCAGCCCATACGCCGCGGTGGTCTCCACCACCGCCTCCGGCAGCAGCGCCGCCAGCCGCGCCAGCAGCGCGCCGTTGCGCACCCCGCCGCCGCAGGCCAGCACCCGCTGCGTCGCCGGCTGCTGCGCGCGCAGCGCCTGCACGATGCTGACCGCGCTGAGTTCCAGCAGCGTCGCCTGCACGTCCTGCGGGCGCTCGCCGCCGCGCAGGCGCGCCTCGACCCAGGCCAGATGGAACTGCTCGCGCCCGGTGCTCTTCGGCGGCGCCAGCGCGAACCACGGCTCGTCGAGCAGCCGCGCCAGCAAGCCCGTATCGATCCGGCCCTGCGCGGCGAACGCGCCGTCGGCATCGAAGGCCTGGCCGAGATGGCGCAGCGCCCACGCATCCATCAGGCAGTTGGCCGGCCCGGTGTCGAAACCGCGCACCTCGCCGCGCGCCGGCAACAGGGTGAAGTTGGCGATGCCGCCGAGGTTCAAGGCGGCGCGGTCCTGCGCCGGCGAACCCAGCAGCGCGGCGTGGAAGGCCGGCATCAGCGGCGCGCCGTGGCCGCCGGCGGCGACGTCGCGGCGGCGGAAGTCGGCGACCGTGGCGATGCCGCTGCGTTCGGCGATCACCGCGCCGTCGCCGATCTGCCAGGTGAACGGATGACGGCCGTCGTAAGCCGCGCCGGCCGGACGATGGCGCACGGTCTGGCCGTGCGAGCCGATCGCCGCGACCGCGGACGCGGCCACGGCGGCTTCGGCCAGCAGCGCCTGCGCGGCGGCGGCGAAGGCCTCGGCGGTCTGGATGTCGAGCGTGCCCAGCTCCTCCAGCGAACGCGCATCGCCGCCCTGGCCGAGCGCGACCAGCCGCTCGCGCAGCGCCGCGTCCCAGGCGTAGGTGCGGCCGAGCACCAGCTCGCAACGCGTCGGCGCGCCGGCTTCGAAGCGCACCAGCGCGGCATCGATGCCATCGGCGCTGGTGCCGGAAATCATGCCCAGGAACAGGCCCGCGGCGGGAGTGGAGGTTTCGCTCATGAGTCGGTTCCGTAGCGGCGACTAAGGTTCGCGTCCGCGCCCGGGTCGCGGCGCGCTGCCGCGCAGCATCCCGGCATTCGCGGCAAAAAACAAAGGCCTTGCAGGGCGGTATCGGCAACAAGAACCAAGCGGCTTCGCACGACGGCATCGGCGACAAAAGCAAAAGGGCCCCGCAGGGCCCTTTGGTTCGCGACCGCCGCGCCGCTCAGCCGCGCGTGGTCTTCTTCTTGCCGGCCTTCTTCGCCACCGCGACCGTCTTGGCCACGGGCGCGGCCGTCGGGTCCGCGGCCGGCGCCGGGCCGACATCGGCATAGATGACGTTCTCGACCTGGCGGATGCGCCCCAGCGCCACCGCGTTCTGCTGGCGGAATTGCGCCAGCGCCACGCCGCTGAGCGGCTCCGGCGGCGGCATGGTGATCGACAGCGGATTGCGGTGCACGCCGTTGACGCGGAATTCGTAATGCAGGTGCGGACCGGTGGCCAGCCCCGAACTGCCGACGTAGCCGATCACCGTGCCCTGCGGAACCCGCTGGCCCGGCTTGATCTTGCTGAAGTTCGACATGTGCCCGTACAGCGTGGTGTAGCCGCGGCCGTGGTCGAGGATCACCGCGCGGCCGTAGCCGCCCTTCCAGCCGACGAACTGCACGCGCGCGTCGCCGGCGGCCATGATCGGCGTGCCGGTGCCGGCCGCGTAATCGACGCCGGCGTGCATACGGATGCTGCCGAGCACCGGATGCCGGCGGGTGCCGAACCCGGAGGTCAGGCGCGCGTACGGGATCGGCATGCGGATGAAGCTTTTCTTCAGCGGGCGGCCTTCGCCGGTGAAGTACTCGGGCTTGCCGCCGCGGTCGAAGCGGAAGCCGGTGTGCAGCTTGCCGTCGCTGGTGAACGTCGCCGCCAGGATCGGCCCGGTGCTGATCAGCTCGCCTTCGCGCCAGGTCTGCTCGACCACCACGCTGAAGCGGTCGTCGGCGCCGACGTCCTCGTTGAAGTCGATGTCGTACTTGAAGATGTCGTCGGTCAGGGTGTTGATGTTGGCCGGCGTCAGCCCGACCTTGCGCGCCGAACGGAACAGCGACTTGCCGACCTTGCCGCTGAGCACCACGGTGCGGACCTGGCTCTGGCGGGCGATGACCTTCTTGTCGGTGACCTTGTCGCCGGCGATGCTCAGCTCGACCCGGTGGCCTTCGTCCTGGTCGTAGCGGAAGGTGCGCAGCGAGCCGTTGACCGGAATGTCGAAGCCCAGCTCGGTGCCCGGCTTCATCCGCATCAGCGCGTCGCGCGCGCCGGGCTGCTCGAGGATCTGGCTCATCGTGGACTTGGGAATGTCCATGTCCTTGAACACCGAACCCAGGGTCTGGCCGCGGTTGACCCGCACCAGCTGCCAGCTGTCGCCGGTCTCGCCCTTGAGCCGGGCCAGGGTCAGCGGCGGCAGCGCCAGGGCCAGCGACTGGCGCGGTTCGTGCGCGCGCACCGAGGCGGTGGACTGGCTGAAACCGGGAATCACCGCGGCGACCATCATGCCCAGGGTCGCGAACAGACCGACCTGGACCCACTGGCGCCCGCTCCAGCGGCCGTTGAAGCCGTCGGACAGATGGCGCGCCAGCACCTTCCGTTTCAGTGCCTTTTCCCGCAGGGCTTTCAGGCGTTCGCGTCGTTCGGCGCCCACACTGGAAGCCTGCTCGGGTACTGTCATGGAAGGAGTCCTCGGAAGAGGTGTGAAGGCCACGTAGCGGCGTTACCATAGACACGCGAGCAGTACGCGTCAAACCCTTGTCCTGAATAGGGTTTTTCGCCTCCGATGGGTACCGTTTCGTTTAACCCCCAATTAACCTGAATTCGTGACGCGGTTAACAAAACCGCTCGCGACCGTCTTGCGAGTCCCCCTGTGTCGACATCCGTACAAGAAGCCCTGGACCTGATCGCCCGCGGCGCCGACGAAATCATCAAGCTCGAGGAGCTCGAGGCCCGTTTGAAACTCGGCCGCCCGCTGCGGATCAAGGCCGGCTTCGATCCCACCGCGCCCGACCTGCACGTCGGCCACACCGTGCTGCTCAACAAGATGCGGCAGTTCCAGGACCTCGGCCACCAGGTGATCTTCCTGATCGGCGACTTCACCGGAATGATCGGCGACCCGACCGGCAAGAACGTCACCCGCAAGCCGCTGACCCGCGAGGACGTGCTGGCCAACGCCGAGACCTACGCCGAGCAGGTGTTCAAGGTGCTCGACAAGGAGCGCACCGAAGTGCGCTTCAACTCCGAGTGGTTCGGCAAGATGGGCGCGGCCGACATGATCAAGCTGGCGGCCCAGCACACCGTGGCGCGCATGCTCGAGCGCGACGACTTCGCCAAGCGCTACGCCGGCCAGCAGCCGATCGCGATCCACGAATTCCTGTATCCGCTGGTGCAGGGCTACGACTCGGTCGCGCTGCGATGCGACGTCGAGCTCGGCGGCACCGACCAGAAGTTCAACCTGCTGATGGGCCGCGGCCTGCAGGAGCACCACGGCCAGCCGCCGCAGATCGTGCTGACCATGCCGTTGCTGGAAGGCCTGGACGGCGTCAACAAGATGTCCAAGTCGCTCGGCAACTACATCGGCATCAACGAGCCGGCGATCGACATCGTCACCAAGGCGATGAAGATCGACGACGCCTTGATGTGGCGGTGGATCGATTTGCTCAGCTTCGAGATCTCGATCGCCGAAGCCGCGCGGTTGAAGCAGGACATCGAAGCCGGCCAGCTCAACCCGCGCGACCTCAAGCTGCGCCTGGCGCGCGAGCTGGCGGCGCGGTTCCACGGCGCCGCTGCGGCCGAGACTGCGGTGGAAGGCTGGAATGCGGCGGTGCGCGGCGAAGGCGACCTGTCGTCCTTGCCGCTGACCGACGTGACGGTGCCGGCCGAAGGCCTGCGCATCGCGGCGCTGCTGACCGCGGCCGGGCTAACCCCGAGCAACTCGGAAGCCAACCGCAAGCTCAAGGAGCGCGCGGTCAAGGTCGACGGCGTCGTCATAGAAGACGCCCAGCAAGTGTTCGCCCCGGGGTTCGAAGGCGTTCTGACCGTAGGCAAGCGCACCTTCGCCCGCGTCCGTCTGGTCTCTGCCTGAGCACCGCGCCTCTTAAAGCCCCTCTCCTGCTTGCGGGGTGAGGGGCTGCGCTTGCGAGCTACCGGCTCGCGCAGCACCGAACGCCCGATGTTATGCGTTCGGGCCGGGTCGGGGTTGGGGTGAGGGCCTGCCGCCGCCGAAACCCCTCCAGGACTTTGCCGTTTCAGTCTCCTGAACCGGCCCGGGAAATTTCTGCCGAAAACCCGACAGACCCCCTTCCCAAGCCCCATTCATCTCCGCATAATGTGCGGCTCCCAACGACGCTTTCTTCGGTCCGCGGGACGCGCAAAAAACAGCGGCTTCGAAACGTGTTGACGAATCGAAACCAGGCTGTAACATGCGCGACCCGGCAGACGGTTGGATGGTCTGGCGGGGCGCAAAAAACAGCGGTTTCGGTGAGTGTTGACGAACTGAAACGAAGCTGTAAGATGCGCGGCCCGGTCGACGGTTGGAGGGTCGAACGGAGCGCGGTACGGCAGGCGGTTTCGACGGGTGGTTGACGGAACGAAACGATGCTGTAAGATGCGCGGCCCGGTGGGACGGACGCTTCGGAAACGAAGGGTTCGGACGAAACGGGAAGCAGCAAGAAGTTCGCGAACAGGTGTTGACGTTCACGAAAACTGCTGTATAGTGTGCGGCTCCCTCGGGCACTTCGGTGACGAGGACGGAACCAGGCGCTGAGGCCGGTTCCCAGGATCTTTGACAGTGTGCGCAGGTGACTTGTGCGGGCGTCTGGCGAGTGGATGGTTGTCCATCTTGCAGACGTTCGAACAGAGTCCAAAGATTTAAAGCAGCATGCAAATGCTATTTGAGTAATTGGCCTGGACGAAGTCTGCACTCAAAGCTTTGATGAAGCCGCAAGGCGGAATCGAAAAATTTAAGTGAAGAGTTTGATCCTGGCTCAGAGTGAACGCTGGCGGCAGGCCTAACACATGCAAGTCGAACGGCAGCACAGAGGAGCTTGCTCCTTGGGTGGCGAGTGGCGGACGGGTGAGGAATACGTCGGAATCTGCCTATTTGTGGGGGATAACGTAGGGAAACTTACGCTAATACCGCATACGACCTACGGGTGAAAGTGGGGGACCGCAAGGCCTCACGCAGATAGATGAGCCGACGTCGGATTAGCTAGTTGGCGGGGTAAAGGCCCACCAAGGCGACGATCCGTAGCTGGTCTGAGAGGATGATCAGCCACACTGGAACTGAGACACGGTCCAGACTCCTACGGGAGGCAGCAGTGGGGAATA